>Ga0164290_1000008_pt1 | contig 994132 bp, 827 predicted proteins | sample Micstemetagenome_FD_108782 | JGI IMG/M metagenome (GOLD analysis project Ga0164290, IMG submission 108782) | Contaminated culture microbial community from soil near Moab, Utah, USA - Microcoleus steenstrupii SON62 (Illumina Assembly) | ecosystem: Environmental > Terrestrial > Soil > Soil crust... | reverse complement strand
TTCTCTGGGTCTTCCTGAACTCCAGTGCACTACGAACGCTTAATCCACCGAACCGCCGTATGCGGACCCGCTTGTACGGTGGTGTGGCAGGGAGGAGTCCGTGAGGACTCCCCCTATGCCGATTTCCTTACAGAACCGCGGTTTCTCTGTAAGCTCCGTGCACTTCGCGCATCGCATCGCAGACTTCGCCCATGGTGGCATAGGTTTTCACTGCTTCCAAAATGAGCGGGAAGCTGTTGCCATCATTGCGCAGCACTTCCTTGAGTTTTTCGAGCGACTCCGTAACTTTGGCTTGATCGCGGGTCGCCTTTAGTTTTTTCAGTCTTTCGACTTGTCTGTCTTGATACTGGCGACCAATCTTGAGGATTTCGATTCCCGGTCCTTCGGCTTCTTCAGTGAAGCCGTTCAAGCCAACAAAGATGCGATCTTTAGAATCCAGTTTTTGTTGGAACTGATATGCGGAGTCGGCAATCTCTTTCATGAAATAGCCTTTTTCGATACCGCATATGACACCACCGATTTCTTCGATTTGCTTGAAGTATTCTTCGGCTTGGCGCTCCAGTTCATCCGTGAGCCATTCAACGTAATACGAGCCGGCAAGCGGATCGGCGACGTTGGTCACGCCAGTCTCGAAAGCAATGATCTGTTGTGTACGCAATGCAATGTGTGCGGCCTTTTCAGTCGGCAGTCCAAGCACTTCGTCCATGGAGTTTGTGTGCAAGGACTGGGTTCCACCGAGCACTCCGGCGAGCGCTTCGATAGCGGTGCGGACAATATTGTTTTCCGGCTGTTGGGCTGTAAGACTGCAGCCTGCTGTTTGTGTATGGAAACGCAATTTGAGCGAGCGCTCGTCCTTGGCGCCGTAGTGATCGCGCATTCTGCGAGCCCAGATTCTTCTGGCGGCGCGATACTTCGCAATTTCTTCGAAGAAGTCGATGTGAGCATTGAAGAAGAAGGAGAGGCGCGGGACGAAATCGTCGATTTTCAACCCGGCTTCAATTCCGGCGTCGACATACGCGAATCCATCTGCCAGAGTAAATGCCAACTCTTGTGCTGCAGTAGCGCCAGCCTCACGAATGTGATAGCCGGAGACCGAGATATGATTCCACTTCGGCACTTCTTTGGTGCAGAAGACCATCATGTCTTTGATCAGCTTCACTGCCGGACGCGGCGGCAACAGGTAGGTCTTTTGCGCAATGTACTCTTTGAAAATGTCGTTTTGCAATGTTCCGTTGAGATTCTTCAGGTCGAACCCGCGTTTTTGAGCGTTGGCGAGGAACATGGCAAAAATGATAACTGCGGGACCATTGATGGTCATCGATGTGGAAACCTTGTCCAAAGGGAGGTCCCTGTAAAGGATTTCCATGTCTTCCAAGCTGTCTATTGCCACACCGCAGACCCCGACTTCGCCGTTCGAAACCGGATTGTCGGAGTCATAGCCCATGAGGGTCGGCAGGTCGAAGGCGGTCGACAGCCCTGTTTGACCTTGTGAAAGCAGGTATTTGAACCGGGCATTAGTCTCTTCCGGTCCGCCAAAGCCGGCAAACTGGCGCATTGTCCAGACTTTGCCCCGATACATGTTGTTGTGAATGCCGCGCGTGTATGGGAAATCACCCGGTTCGTTGAGCTTTTCTTCGTACTTCCAGTCTTTGAGATCCTTCGATGTGTAGACTGTCTTGAGCGGAATACCCGAAATAGTTTCGAATGTTCTCTCCACTTTCGGTTTTGTCAGTTCTTTGACCATTTCTCAACTCCTGATAGTCTTTGGCTTTCGCGAGTAATTGTAATACTCGTGAATGGGTTATGATCTCCACTTGTCAGTCTACAACACAGATCTGGCACTGTAATCTTTTCATAATCGAGGTGCTTTTGTCATGACATCGGCTGCGTCGGCTAAATCCGCTAAACCAGAGCAAGAGTCAAAGACTTCCGGGCCCGAACTCATCAAAGCCATTCTGCAAAGCAAGGGACCTATTCAGGTACACGCGCCCAGAGGCTCTTCGTTGAACGCCAAGGGCTGGGTGCAGGAAGCGGCACTGCGCATGTTCTTGAACAATCTCGACAAAGAAGTGGCAGAACGCCCTGAAGATCTGGTGGTGTATGGCGGCTCCGGCAAGGCCGCCCGCAACTGGGATTGCTTGAAGACGATTGTGAAAGAACTCGTCGATCTCGAGAATGATGAAACTTTGCTAGTCCAATCCGGCAAACCGGTCGGCAAATTCCGCACTCACTAAGACGCGCCTCGTGTGCTTATCGCCAATTCCAACCTGGTTGGCAACTGGGCGAATTGGAATTATTTCCGTGATTTGGAACAGAAGGGGCTGATCATGTTCGGTCAAATGACCGCAGGCTCCTGGATTTACATCGGCACTCAGGGCATCTTGCAAGGGACTTATGAAACTTTCGCGGCGCTGGCACGCAAGCACTTTAACGGCTCCTTGAAAGGAAAAGTCGTACTCACCGCCGGCCTTGGCGGAATGGGAGGCGCCCAGCCTTTATCCGTGACTATGAATGATGGCGTTGCCATCTGTGTTGAAGTGGACGAAAGTCGCATAGACAGAAGATTGGAAACGAAGTATCTCGATGTGAAAGCCTTCAACATTGAGCATGCATTGAAACTGGCCAAAGAAGCGAAGGAGAAAGGAAACCCACTTTCAATCGGACTTTTGGGTAATGCCGCTGAGGTGCTTCCTGAACTCTTGAAACTTGGATTCTTGCCTGATGCACTCACTGATCAAACATCCGCGCACGATCCTTTGACTGGATATGTACCTAAAGGCTACTCACTGGAAAAGGCAGCAGAACTGCGTTCTAGCGATCCGAAAAAGTATGTCGAACTCTCCACTCAATCGATTGTTGAACACGTAGAGGCAATGCTCGAGTTTCAAAAGCGCGGCGCCATTACCTTTGACTATGGCAATAACATTCGCCAAGTTGCTTTTGATAAGGGTGTGGCAAATGCCTTTGATTTCCCTGGTTTTGTACCGGCATACATTCGCCCGCTCTTCTGCGAAGGAAAAGGACCGTTCCGCTGGGCGGCTTTGTCCGGCGATCCTGCGGACATCGATAGAATCGACAAGGCAATTTTGGAGAATTTTTCGGACAACAAGGCGCTCTGCAAGTGGATCAAGATGGCCAACGAAAAGGTGGCATTCCAAGGTTTACCAGCCCGTATTTGCTGGTTGGGCTATGGAGATCGCGCCAAGCTCGGGCTCATCATCAACAAACTTGTGGCTGCAGGTGAAGTGAAAGCTCCGATTGTAATCGGACGCGATCACCTGGATGCCGGCTCTGTAGCGTCTCCTAATCGTGAAACTGAGTCTATGAAAGACGGTTCGGACGCCATTGCCGATTGGGTTTACTTGAATGCAATGATCAATGCCGTGGGCGGCGCCAGCTGGGTCTCGCTGCATCATGGCGGCGGCGTCGGCATCGGATATTCACTGCACGCCGGACAAGTCATCGTTGCCGACGGCACAATCGATGCTGATCGCCGCCTCAAGCGCGTTTTGACCACGGACCCAGGAATGGGTGTGATCAGACATGCAGACGCGGGCTATGAAGAGGCCATTGATTTCGCCAAGAAAGCCGGCGTCCATGTGCCGATGAAAAAGGACTAGGACGTTTTGAAATTTTGAAAAAAAGACTTCTTGGCAATCGGAACTTGGGTTGCATATCTTGGTCTGCCATTTTGACCCACAGGCATTATGTGGCCAATATGTCTTCGGCTCAGCCGCGGATATGTGCTGGCTTGGAGGATATCAAGGGTTTTACCTCCTATTAAATTACTTTTTGCCTGCCACTTCACTTCCTTTTGCCCAAGCATTATATGATCGGTAGCGACAGGAAAAGTTTCTTCAAAATCCTCTCTGGTTCTAGCTTTTAGCAATCTTGGTAAATCGCATGGGGCGTCTTGTTCAAAAGTTTGGTGGCACGTCGGTAGCCGACGTCAAAAAAATCCGCAAAGCGGCAGAGATTGCGGTGAAAAACGCTTCCGAGGGTAATGAAGTTGCTGTGGTCGTCTCCGCCATGGGACACACGACCGACCATCTAATTTCGATGGCTGAAGAAATTTCCGATAGTCCTGATGCTCGTGAGATGGACATGCTTATGTCCACAGGAGAGCAGGTTTCGATTGCTTTGATGTCGATGGCGATTCAATCACTCGGCTGGCAAGCGCGTTCGTTCACCGGGCATCAAGCCGGCATCATTACCGGCTCCAGCCATGGCACTGCGAAGATTCGCGAAGTTCGTCCCGATAAAGTCGAGTCCAGCCTGAAGCGCGGCGAAATAGCCGTTGTTGCCGGTTTTCAGGGAATTACTGACGCCAACGACATAACTACTTTGGGACGCGGCGGCTCCGATACAACGGCTGTAGCCCTAGCAGGCGCGCTTTCCGCCGAACGCTGCGATATCTACACTGACGTCGCTGGAGTTTACACCTGCGATCCGCGAATCGTTCCGGAAGCCCGCAAACTCTCAGCAATCAGCTATGAAGAGATGCTGGAGCTGGCAGCGACGGGCGCTCAGGTAATGCAAGCTCGGTCGATTGAAATGGCGATGGATAACCATGTGCCGATTCGTGTTCGCTCGACATTCAAGCCTGAAGACAGCGGCACTTTGATAACAAATCGCTTGGCCGCGCCTGAGTACACGGTTTGTGGCTTGTCCCTCGATTTGAACCAGGCCTCTGTCACTCTCAAGTGTCCTTCTCAAGATGTCGATGCTAAACGCGTTGAAGGTGTTTCATCCCTTTTCACGCGCTTGCAAGAACTCAATATCGCCACCGACATGGTTATGTTGCTTGCCCGTGAAGATGAGCCTTTCCAGGAATTCGCCTTCACAGTTGAGAAACGTTCGGTGCCTCGAGTTCTTTCAATAATCGAGTCTTTGGGCAAGACTTTGGGCTCGCCGCACATCCATTGCGATACAGATATTGCTCGAATCTCTGTTGTAGGCAGGCGTTTAACCAGTCGTCCGGAAGTCGTTGCTACTGTTTTCGATCAATTGAGCAGCGCCGCAATTCCAGTTTTGATGGTCACTTCGGCCGATCTAAGAGTAAGCATTGTTGTTCCGGCGTCCTATGCAAAAGAGGCTGTGAGGCTGGTTCACGAACGTTTCAACCTGGCTGAAGTTGGTATGGACTTCGCACCCTGATTTTGAATACAAAACTTCGCTCAAAGAGATTTGCGGATGGACGGCGTTTAAAATAAAGAGTTTCTCAAGCGACGTACTACCGCCAGAGGTGAAGAGCTATGCCATCATTCGACAACTTTTTTAGTAAGGTCAAAGACGCAGCCAAGGATGCAGCTGACAAGACCGGCAAACAAGCAAAGATTGCCAAGCTGAAAATCAATATCAAAACCCTTGATATGGAAAAGAACAGACATTTCCAGACCATCGGTTTGCGCACGTTTATTCTCTGGACAGAATCGAGATCGCTTGATGGTCTCGTTGATCGTGTGCATGATGAATTGACCCAGATCGACAGAGCTGAAGCCAGAATCAAAGAATTGGAAGAAGAAATCGCAGAAATTCAAGCAGGTTCTTTGGACGTCAATGACGTTACTGAAGAAGAAGAGAAAGAAGAAAAATAGAGGCATAGGTGGTTGTTCGCGCAACTGCTGATTCTCGACAATGAGGCAACATGCAAAAGCAAGTCCGCAAAACTGAGTGTTCAACTCTGAGATCAAACAGGAGACTTGCTTCATACCTCATAATTGCGCCATTGCTGATGTCGTTTTCTTCTCCCCTTGCTTTTGCTGATGCAATTTCGCCTAACATCACATCTGGTGGCAAGGTCTACTCTGAAGAGAAACCTAATCGAGAGTTCTTCGGAAGTGGCATGAGCGGCAGACTGAGTGAGGCTTCTCATCTCAGATTCAGCGGCGAACAGGCTTACGATGATGGCGATTACGCAGTTGCCCTGAAAAAGCTCAGCAAGGCAATTCAACTTGATCCAGGCGATCCGACCGGGCATTTCATGTATGCTCGCGCTATGACTGCCAAGATCAATCGCGATTTGAAAAAGGGTGTGCCTCTCGATGAGGAGATGTTGACCGATTGCATTGACGAGTGGAAATTGATTGCTCGACACGACGCTGATATTTCTGAACAAGCAGAAGCAAAAGCCCAAGGTCGTCGTCTTGCGAGAATCGCGAAAACGTTGAACATGCCGGAAGAAGAAAAGGTCTCTCGATTTGCTTTGTTCAAGAGAATTGGGCGCAGCAAAGTCGCAATCAAAGAAAAACCGAAACTTGCCCAGAAGGACTTTTCTGATTTCAAAGAGAAGGAAAATCCGGGACGTCCGTTGAAGGAAGTGGACACGGCGATCAAGGACTATCAATAGTTCGTTTCAGTAAGTCTCCTCTAAACTCAAAGGCGCTGGGTACAGACCCGGCGCCTTAGTGCTTTTGCGAAGAACGCTTTTGCAATCGTGACTTGCGAAAGACTCTTACGACTTAGCTGTAGCCTTTTCTTTGGCGCCGGACTTTTCACCGGTTCCATAAACTGGTGTCAGCCAGTGCATGTATTTCTTGTGTTCGCCTCGGCACATCTGAGTGTAGAACTCTCGAATCTTGCCAGTCATCTCACCGCATTGACCGCCTGAAACTTCGCGTTTGTCGATTTCGATGATTGGAGCAATCTGAGCGCCCGTGCCGCAGAAGAAGAGTTCGTCTGCAGTGTAGAGTTCGCTTCTATCGATGGTGCGCGAAATAGTTTCGTAACCGAATTCGGCTTGTGCGAATTCCATGATGCTACTGCGGGTGATGCCTTCGAGAATGTTTTCCGTGATTGGTGTCGTGATCAACTTTCCGTTTTTCACCATGAAAATATTCATGGCGCTGCCCTCAGAAACGTGTCCGTTTTCTGACAAGACGACGCACTCATCAAAGCCGGCGAGGATCGCGTCGGTTTTCGCCAGTGCGGTGTTAGCGTAAGCTCCGACAATTTTGCCGCGAGCTGGAATCGCATTGTCTTCCACACGTCTCCATGCCGACACTTGTACTTTCAAGCCAGGTGCGCCGTGGAAGTAGTCACCGAACGGCACTGTGAAAATGCACATGTCGCTCGGATTGTCTTCCAGGCTCGGACCTACTCGCTGACCGGTTTTGTAAGCCGCAGGACGCACATAGGTGTCCGTCTTCGGCTCGTTCTTTTTGACCAGTTCGACGGATATTTTGCATAATTCGTCAACCGAATATTTGAGATCATCGAGATGCATGATCTTCATAGAGTCTTTCATGCGCAGGAAGTGTTCTTTCAAACGGAACAGATACATTTCACCGTGGGCTTCATTCCAGTACCCTCGGATGCCTTCAAAAACAGCGGTTCCATACATGAATGAGTGATTCATGATGCTGATTTTGGCATTCTCGAGCGGAACGAAGTTACCTTCGAAGAAAGCGTATTTGTGCGTTTTGCTCACTTACCTACCCTCTTTGTGTTTCTTACTGTTGGCCTTTGCAGAACTGAATGCGATCGGAGACGAGTTTTCGATTACTCGAATCCGGCTTCAATTCCAGATATTTTTCAAATGCAACTACAGCCGATCTGTAGTCCTTGTCACTTTCTTGCATGCAGCCGATTTCGTAATACGCTTCGGCGTAATTCGGATCGCACTGGACTGCAGCGCGAAATTCACCTTTTGCTTCGTCGAACTTGCCGAGGCGTTTGTACGATTTGGCAAGCATGGTCCTCAGCTCTGCTGAGCTGGGATATTTGGTGACTAGCTTCAGGAAAGCGTCTTGAGCAACCTGATAGTTGCCCTTTTCGAACTCCGCAGTCGCTTTGGCCATCGGTTTGGCATACTTCTCTGCGTCTTCTGAAGCGTCAGCAAAAGACAGAGGGCAGAAGACTACCGCCGCTTGAATCAGTGCGCACAGGCTAGTCTTCTGCCAAATCTGTTTTTTCATTGTTATTTGGTTGCTTCTTTCTTGAGCACGGTGCCGGTCGTCGTCATCGTTGTCTTTTGGAAAGAACTTCCAGCCCCGTCGCCCGAACCTGGCAATGGAGTGATTACGACAGCGGTGACGTCAGTTGTTACCTTCTTCACCGAATCGCCGACTTTAACGCCGCCGCCTTTGGTGATGTCACCAGTGGCGTTGTCTTGAGCAACTTCTTTGATCTTGATGAGTGCAATTGTGCTGCTCATTTCTTTGAGCACTTTGCCGGTCACCGGATCTTTGATGGTCTTGTACGGACGATCTACAGAAAGGTGGTCGCCTGCTGCGATGCCGTTTTGCTTACCAACGTTGACGATGACTTCGCGACCGGTAACATCGGCGACTCTGCCTTCAACGTTTTGCAGTGCCAAAGATTGGTTATCCGGAATTTTCGCAGCCATTGCGATCAATTGACTGCCCATTTGTTCTACAGCTTGGTTAGTGGCTTCACCGGCAAGGGATGTGGAGAAGTCGGAGCTGTCTACGTCGTATGCGCCGAATGAGCTCGAAGCTTTTGCTGATTCTCCGAGACCATGGACGGCTGCAAGGATTTCGCCGGTGTTGGTGTCTGTGACGGTCGCGTCGATAGCTGTTCTTGCTTTTTGCTTGCGCGAGCTTCCGTGAAATCCACCGAACAAACTGCCTACACCGCCCACATACGGAATGGAAACTGGAATCGGCACAGAAGGTGCAGAATATGATGTGCGTTTGTCTTCAAAACCGAAAGCGGTGATTGTGCCGTATACGACAGCATCTACACCGAGCATTTTTCCGATTTTGTTGGCGGTGCTGGCATCTGCTCTGTCACTCACCGAGAAATTTTGCTCTTTCAAAATCGCGTCCAAGTGTTGGCGATCGATGAGCGAGTATGTGCCGTCGTTGACCAGTTTGGTGATCAAAAGACTGGCAACACCTTTACCAAGGTCGTATCCGCCCAATGAACCGCTAACTGCGCCGTATTCAAACGGCAGGACTGCGATTCTGCGCTTGGGACCAGCCATTGCTGCCTGCGGCAACAAACTTACCGCTAGTAGCACGAGCATTGCGCCCAGGGCAATCGTCCTTCTTCCTTTCATTTAGAACTCTCCTTAAATCCAAATCCCATGAGACCGTCTGTTTCTAGACTCCGATATCCAAATGCTCGCTATCGTGCTTCCTCACTTCTTAGCATTTCGAGTTTGGTTTCCGCTTGAAAAGCCGCAGCATCTGATCAAATAAGAAGTACGACGCTGTCCGGCAATTTAGGGGCTCTTTGACGGTCTTTTCGACAAATCATGAGTCCATTCGCACATTACTCCCGGGCACAAAGTCTTACCAGGAGCGCAGTTAGTCTACTTGATAGGTGGGGTTTATAAAAGACGATTCTTATAAGAACGGCTTGCTGTCAGTATATTGATCCGAGGGTGGTTTGGATGCATGGAGCTCTGAAAGCTCCGAAAACCCGGCACCGTGCCGCAACTGAGCGCCGGAGCCAGAGCGCTCCTACTGTTAATTTATCTATCATCTGTTTCTACCTGTGGGCTCTATATTGAGCCATCAGGGCGACAGCATTGCGGTAACGCTTCGACTTCTTATTTACTTGCTTCAGAGCGACGACAGCTTGTGTATAGGCTCCGGCTTTAGCCTTTGACTTGGCTGTGCCGATCAGCTGCATGGCTTCCTTTTCCATCGCGTATTCGTCCATCAAAGCTCTAACTGTCTTGAATCGCGGTGAATCCGGACCGATTGCGCGCAGAATCGCAGTCGCGTCATCGTACTTGTCATCTTCTGCTTTCATTTCGGCTTCGATGATTCGTTTGCGTGTTTCCATTTCGATTTCGACCGCTTGCTGAATGGGCGGCAAAGACCGGTCTGAAACAGCACCAATCACGTCTCGGGCAGCATTATCAACAAGTCGCTTGTTTAATTGCTGACCAGGTACTACGTAATCCTGGTTGTACTTTTGCACCGACGATGTCGTAATCACTTGCCCATCGCGGGTTTTGACAGTTACCGTTCCGTTATATCTAATTTGCCCGGTATTTTGGTCTGTTTTTTCGATAATCGTGCAGGTAACGAACCAATCAGGATTTACAGTGCTTATGACAATGTCCTGAGCATTGGAAAGACCCATACTGAGTCGATCGCAAACCTCCTGCTCAATGCCGCTTTGCCCGCCTGGCGTAATAGACATGCGCACCGGAGGTACTCCGGCAAACGCAGGAATCGACAGGGAAAGTGAGGCCACAACAGCCAAAGCCAATAAAAGGACTTTGCCTTTCACTCTGCTTGCAAACATCTTCAATACCCCAAGTTCTAACGCACGAAAGCTGTGAGAAACGAAAGGCTATTTTAAACCGATTTGTACGGTCGATGTCACCTATGTACATGGTCGGTGTACAGAGTCAGTGTCCGAAATCAGTTCACACTCTAAGATTCAAGCTGGAAAAAATTCCATCCAAATGACACTGGCGTCGTCATTGCCTGTCACAGCGGCCAATCGAATGCCGTCTGATTCATAAATTTCTGCATTCGATGAATCATGTCTTACAAGTCGAAGATTGGAAAACATGCTCTTCGCGTATTTTAGAGAACCCGGAATTATGCCTTGCTCGGCTAATTCTCCGGAGATCCACAGTTTCGAAATCGTCCCTTGCTGTTCGATTGAGGTCATGCGAATAAGACCATCTCGAAAGTCGAAGGAAAAACCATTTGCCATTTCGGCCGTTTCACAGACTCCACCGAGTTTGTTCACAGCTTCCTTGATAGTCGTAACTCCAGGAACGACTCCGAGCCAACCCTGTTCGGGACTCCATTCTTTCTGGACTAGAGAAGCATCGTTAGCAATCATTTTTTCTTCTCCACTTTTCTGATTTTATCTTCAAATGCCTGAATTTCCGCACGGGCTTCAGCTGAGTTTTTTACCAGGATGCCACTCGTTGAACGGATGTACTTGGGTTCGCCGGAACCCTCAGTTCCGTATCTAATATTCAATTCTTGTTGGTCGTGTTCCTTTACCGCGTCGTAAAGCCTCGGACTATCCTCCAGCAATTCTTGTCTGCGTTTTTCATTAATACGATATTTCATTCCACCTTCTGCGAACATTTCGAGAGGGTTTACGAAGTATCTGGTGGAAGGTTTTACTTCCGCAAGGTCGCGTACTTGATCGAGAGTGAATTGCTTTGCGTCCTTCACTTTTGTCACTGATTTTCCCTGTCCATCCTGCAACTCACCATGCTTCCCGCAAGCGCACCATTGGAAGGAATCTTTGCAGTGGTCCTGATCGCGACGATATAGTTCGTCTTTCTTGCCGGTGAAAATCCATTTCGTTTCGTGGGTTTTTGGATTTTCATAGGGAAGCCAACCCAGTTTGCGTGCCCATTTCTCTTTCTCTTTTGGCGTGTTCCAGTTGAGATTTTGTTGTGCGTTGTGCATCAGTTCGTGGTGCGTAACTGCTTCAATACTATAGAGATGGTGCTTGCCCATTCTGTCCGCGTCTTTTTCGGTAATCGGTTTTCCGTCGTTCGCGTTGGGTTCGAAATAGATTGCTTGTCTGTTGCCCTTATCTTGTTGAATGTGATACGCAAGTGCGACGTCATGCTTGTAATAGTGCTCGGTCAAAAAGTAAAACTTCACGCCTTGCGAGCCGTCCTTTGTCATCTGGCTAGGTTGACCTTTATATAGAGCAGCTTCGATGCCGCTCAACTCCGCCAGATTGGGGCTGCGAGCTTTGATCATATTGCCGCGCTCCCAGCTGCAATCATCTTTCTGAACCCACTGTTTGAGAATGTCTTCTCCGTCTTTGCTGAAGGATACTTTGAAGACCTTCTCTAGATCAGCAATCTTTGCTTGCTTGAGCTTTGCCAACTCGGCTTCTGCTTTTTCAAGACCCTTTGAATTTGCATCAGTGGTGAACAGTTCCTTGTCCTGTCCATGGACTTTAAGGATGTAGCTATATTTCCCATCTTTTGTTTCGACGGTAATCCCTTGCTTCTTTTCGAATTTCTGTGTTTCAGTAAGCGGTTTGCTATTCTCGGCATTGCCATCTTTGCGTTCTAACGAACGAGGGCGGCCGCACAACTCTCCCTCTTCTCGCAACTGATCCGGCGTGGAAAACGAGATTTGAGGTTCGGAGTTATTGTCTGACGAATCTGCAAAAAGGGGTTTGGAAAGCTGAAGCATAGATGCGTCCACCATAAAGACGAAAATCTACACTTCTATCCAGCCTGGCTATCATAGGCGCGCCCTAGCCGGATGGGAATACGCGGAATTCCCATTGGAGCTGTAAAGCCATGTCTAGCTTAAGTTATGAGTTTATAGTCTGTCTTACGGAACCTTACGGACCTTACTTCCAATACCTTAGAAGGGTAAGGACTTTTTGAAGATGCTCGAACTAGACCTTCTTCAATCTAAGGAGATCTTCCTTGAACTCTAGAACGTTTGCGTAGCGGTCATTCAACGTAGTTGCAGTGGCTTTAGCAACTATTCTGTCCAGTTCAGGGGAAACAAATTCACTGTGGTTTGCAGGATGTGATGTACTGATTGGCTCAGGTTCTTTGCCCGTCAGGAGGTAGAACATTGTTCCGCCCAAAGAGTAGATATCGCTTTGAGGCACCGGTTTTCCACGAAATTGTTCTGCCGGAATGTAAGCATGCTTTCCGACAACTGTTGCGGTTGCCGATGAATCGACCTGATAGGCGACATTGAAGTCGACCAGTTTTATGTGTCCGTCTTCTTGGAGCATCAAATTGTCTGGCGTTATATCCCGGTGCACGAGTGCCGGTGTCAAACCGTGCATGTAATCCAGAATGTCCAGGGTTTGAATCGCCCAATCAATGATAGCTTCCTCTTTCTGAGGACCGAGGCGGTCGGTGAGCGACTTGAGGGACTCTCCGGCTACGAAATCGAGAACCAGATAGCCTCGATAGTCTTCTATGAAAGCGTCCTTGAGTTTTACTATATGTTCGTGATCGAGTTGATTGAGTATTTCTGCTTCTGCTTTTAGCTTTTCTGCAGTGCGCTCGGCGGTGAGCTGTCCTCTATGCACTGGAAGTATGTACTCTTTGAGAACCACTTCCTGACCTACGATCAGCTGTTTTCCCTTTCCAGAGGCTGATTGATCTACCCGCATAATGTGACGTGCTTCTTTGTTGCCCATCGAAACTTCGACTTTACCATCGACACCGGACCTGCCATAGCCTGATTCGGCAACATGAGTCTTTAGCACAATGGCCAGATAAGCAGTTCCCTGACCGCCACCACCGACAGTGCCGACGATTCTGTACATTCCATCACCAACGATCATGTCCGGTTCGAGCAGTCCACCTCTCGCCCTGTCTGTGGCTTTGGAAAAGTACTTTAGCCAAAGTTCCGTATATGACTCATCAGTGGCGAATGCGGGATCAACGTTGAACTTCGCTTTCGGAGCGTGTTCCTTTATAAGACTGAAGAAGCTTCCGATGTTGTTTTTGGCAGTGATATCAGAGAGTTTCAGTCTAAAGACATTGCCTTCCTGGGTGGTGAGCAGGAACACGGGCTGCTTGCCGTGGAAAATATCCCACCGCCATACTTGATCGACACTCTTGATTGCAGTCCATTTAAACGCAAGATTGATCGGACCGGAATACTCGAGCATTAGGTGACTGTCTGTCCAATCGATTTCGCGAGACTTTGCAGAGCGGGCGATGTAGGTCGCCAGAGCCGTAGTTAATGCGCATCCAAAAGCTGCGAACGGAAGCAGCGTCAAGACCTGATCTATTCCGGATATTCCTCTAAAATCATGCCCCTTCGTCATACTCTTGAAGAATTCATAGAGCCACGTGTTTGACCAATCGAAATTGACAGGTGGAGTCGGACTTTGAGCATTCAACATTGAGAATGCAATCAGTCCGACGATTATGACACCGGCGACTAGTGCAAAGCCCATCAAATTTGAGGTGATGTCGAGGAACTGGTTGACGCCCTGCCAACTCCGGTTCGACTGTTCCAAAGCCTCTTCGTAAGGGCTTTTGTTATTACTCAGCGCTTTGTAGTAAGCGTCATCGCCATACTGGCTGCGATACTTTTCCAATTCCTCCTGCCGCAGACGTTCGCGCTTGTCGTACCAATGTTCATCACCATTCTTCGATTCCTCGAGTGGAGGGGCGTCGAAGACGAAAGGCGGTGGTGTCTGTTCTTCAGCCTGAGAAGGCACCTTCAGTTTGGGAGGCGCGATCGCTTCTTTCTCTTGGTCTTTGTATTGACTCATGAGTTTTCACCGACACTGCCTGCAATTTTTTCAATAGTACTCAGGCTGAGACTCTCTTGCTGGTGACTCTTTGTGTAAGCACGTGCAAGTGCTACGACGTCTTCGGCAGTTTGCAAGCGGTTTTCCGCTTCCATGGCGGTGCACTTCTCGATCAATTCATTGAGCGCGGGATATTTCTCTTTCAAGTCATCCGGTAAAGATGACTGCGACAAAGGTTCCGGATCAGTTCCGGTCGTTAAATAGTAGAGCGTACAGCCGAGGGCATAAATGTCGCTCTGAGTGGTCGCTTTGCCGCGGAATTGTTCTGGCGGAATATAGCATTGCTTGCCCACCAGCGTTCCGGTTGCAGTCCCCAACAATTCATTCGCGGCACCAAAGTCGATCAGTTTTATCGAACCAAGGCGATCGAGAACAATGTTGTCGGGCGTGATGTCGCGGTGAATGATGGGCGGCTCTTTTGCATGCAGATAGCTGAGAATTAGAGCCATGTCTAGAGCCCATCTCATAACCAGGCGCTCGCCTTGCTGTCCGTGCTCCCGCACGAAAGCGCGCAGATCCACGCCGTTGACGTGCTCCAACATCAAGTAGTGCCGGTCGTTTTCCACAAAGTGGTCGAGTACGCGCGCAATGTAAGGGTGGTTTAGACCTTGCAGAATTTTTGCTTCGCGCTGAAACATTTCGATGGCTTTTTCTTTCATTGCCATGTCTGAGTTTAGCGGCACCACTGCTTCTTTGACGATAACAGAGTCGCCCAGTTTGTCTTTGCACAGATAAACGGCCGAAAGTCCGCCGAATGAAACTTGACCGATCACCGTAAGAGTATCGTTCTTGAGCTTGGCTCTTGCTTCGAGAGGGACGAAAGCGGTGCTGCCGAAACGGCTGGCAAGATCCTGCTCCCAAACCGCAGTGAAGCTGCCATCAGCCGAAGGAGCCGCCTGTGAATCAGGCATTACAGTCTCGATTGCTTTCTTATCGAAGCTGCAGCGGGCTTCCGGGGCATTCGAACGAACTGCAACTACCAGGTCTTTGAGGTCGTTGTTACTCATTCCAACCAAGTTGAAGCGCGCCTCGCCCACTCTGAATTTGAGGATTAGTTCGTCATCCTTGAAGTCCACCGTTTGTAAGTCCGACCACTTCTGTTTGCGCGTGAACCCGAGATTGAGGAAATAGCGCCAGGGCAGACGGAGCTCCTTTTCATTAACTACGAATTTTGCGTCTAGACAGATAAAAAGCCCGAAAAGTCCTACGAATATTAGCCCTATGTAGAAAAGCAGGAGAGCCAGCAGGTCTTCATAACCGCCGATACCGGCTTTCAGTAGTGCTATGAGGAGCCAGCTGGAAACATAAATCGACCAGAGCCCCCAAACAGGCGAAAGGGCGAGCAGAATAGCCAGCCCGTTGCGCGCCTGGTCTTCCTTATAGTGGATATTCAGCTGTGGCTGGAGTTGATGTTCTGCCAAGGGAAGATGTTTTGGTAAGCGCGTGCATGCGACATTTATATTCCCGAAAGTTTGGCCCAATCCTCGAAATCTGGCAGGGCGCCGCATAAATGCCTGCTAATGTTTGCTAGGTCTCGGCAGGCGGTGAAAGTTCCCACCGGGCATAATGGAGTTTGAAACTAACGTCCTGGCGAGGAGTGCCTGATTTGAGACACCCGGTTTTCGCTTTTCCGATTTTTCTCTTGCTGATCTGTCTTTTGTCCATCTCCACCGACCGTGGAGTTTCGGCGCGCCAGATAACCAGACAAATAGGGACTTACTCGGACCGTGTTGACGCGTCTGCGCGACTGGGTGCCAATGGCAGTTCTGCATACATTTTGACCGCCGGCTCCTCAAATCGAGGGTTATACATAACGCTTGTCTATCCCAGTTCAGTGGCCGGAAGGTTGGGATTGGCGCAGGGAGATGTGCTTTTGCAGTTGAACAACAGAGTGGTTTCATCCGCAGCTGAGGCCGATCGAATTCTTGCTTCTGCTCCTTCCGGGCAGCTGCGAGCGGTCTTCGTGAAACAAACTGCTCAAGCGCTTAATTGCTACAACCAGACAATTGCTTATACAAACGATGATCCGGTAGAAACCGGGTCGATTGTTCAGGGTGGAGCAACAGTGCGGCGTGACGTGACTCTCGATCGCATTCAAACGAGTGTTCCACTGCAAACACTCGAATCATATCTCTGCGAAATTGTAAATTCAGATCGTGCCGCTCATGGAGTTGGCCGCGTGGCATTGAGCAGTGGGCTTTCCGCAGTTGCTCGCGCACATGCAGAAGACATGGTGAAGCGTCAGTTTTTCGCTCACGTAAATCCGTCCGGTCTGGATCCGCGTGGACGTGCTGCGGCAGCCGGTATCAATGTGGATGTGGCAGAGAACATCGCGACAAAGAGTGGACCGATGTCCCCGCAGCAGAAAGTGGCCGGGTGCCAACAGACAATGATGGCAGAACCAAAAGATGATCCACATAATCACCGCGGCAATATTCTCAATCCGCGTTGGGTTTGTGTCGGGGTCGGATGCGCTTACGGACCTGGAGGCGCAGTATTTTTAGCTCAGGAATTTTCGGCCGTCAATGTTCCGTAGTTCAAACTATGGATTGAATGGAACCACGTTGCTTGCAGGTTCTTGCCGCGGGTTGATCAATTCGAGATTCTCATACATTCGTGATACCAGTTCTAGCTGATCGGTTTGAATCTCATCAATTTTTTCAGTATCACCGGCACTCAAATTGCACAAAACCCACAATGGTTTCGCACCGCCCTCGGTGACTTGAACTGACAGCGAAACTTCTCCATCACCCATTGTCCATCGCAAAGTTGCGAACTTTGTTTTGTTTTCTCTGGCCTTTTGCAATAGCGCTTGTAAATCTGCTTCGCTCGGGACGCCGCGATCCATGAGTCCGGAACTGAGCAGTTCGGGGAAGCTTGCTTTGAATGCTGAACTACCTTCGCTTTGCGCGTCCATTCCAAGCTGAAGTGTTGATTTTTTCAATCTTCTTGCCAAGAGACGCGGATCCATTTCTAAGATCTTAGCTAGCTCTTCAATGGTGGGAACACGCCCTGTGCGGCGCTCGAATTCCGCTACTTGACGCTTGATGTGCTCATTTTGGTTGTCAGTAATCACGAAGATTTCACCTCTTACGACATATGATATCAAGCGTGTTTAGTCATTGCGTTGAAATAAATGGTTGAGACCGTAGTTGGTGTATTGTCGGACAAAGCGTCTGGTGCTGCATGAATGGTGGCGGTTGCGATTTGAGGAAGATCTGTGCACATGTTGCGCGAGAAATACAAAGGTATAAATGATGGGGAGTTAGAAGTTTTTCTTCCTCTGCAATATCTAGATCCGACCTTCTTTAGGTTGCGCGACTATGCATCCGTCTTTGCACGTGGTGCTGCTTTTGGAATTGCTCTAAATTTTCCGCTCATCATTCTCGGTCTTGTGACACCAAGTTTGATGCCTGTCTACTTGCCGTGTATGACCACTGCAGCCTGCATTCTGGGTATTTCCTTCAGCGCTGCCGCTAAAGGATTCCAGATGGCATTTAGCAAGGCTGTTTCTGCTTACGGAATAGAAGCCTTTTTGACCTATGAGGATGTCCGATTGCCGTTGGCGAAGGCCTATGAACTTTGTTTGGCTGCAACGACGGAAATTCCCAAAGCAAGCATTCTAGAGTGCATTGAAGGTCGCAGAATCTGTGTGCGAGTAAAGGGCTATCCTGATAGAACGATTGTGATTCGCCTCGATCCTCTAGGAAGAGGAATCACTCGAATAGCAATAGACAGCGTTAAGCATTTGAGTGTGCCTCAGTCCATAGCAATTCGTACCTGCTGGGGGACCAAATTTGAACAGCTGATTCTAAGAGTCGATGACGGCTCCAACGCTCAACTCATAGAACAAATTGCCTCGTTCGTTCGCGAGACCCCAGACTGGGACTACATGTACGAAGGTTTTAAGCCGCTTCGAGCGAATCGACGCTAACCGGCAGTTAGAGTGATTTCTGGCTGAGTTTGTCTTCCACCATATCAGCCACTTTCTTAAGTGCCTGTGGAATCATTTCAGGCTGTTTACCGCCGGCTTGAGCTAATTGTGGCTTGCCGCCTCCGCCTCCACCGCAGATTTGAGCAGCGGCTTTGACGAGTTCGCCGGCGCTTACACCACTTTTCGTCAGTGGATCCGAGACTGCTACCACGAGTGCAACCTGCTGTGGACCAGAAGAAGATGCAAGCGCAACCACAGTTTGCTCCGATCGTGATTTCAGATCTTCAGCGATTGACTTGAGTGCATCGGCTCCAAGGTTGTCGATGCTTTCCGTTATCAACGTAACCACTCCAACTTTCTTGGCTTTGGCAAGCAATTCTGGAACTCGTGACAGCGCCATTCTTTCTTCCATCTTTTGCAGCTGTTTCTCTCTATCTTTTAGAGACTCTTGCAGTTTCTCAATCTGATTGGCCAGTTCGTTCGGACGCACTTTCAATAACTTCGATGCGTCTGACAGATACGTCAATTGATCGTTCAAGTACGTCCAAGCCTTCGGCCCGGAGTATGCAGACACACGGCGAGTGCCTTGTGAAACGCTTTCCTCGGAAATGATCTTGATCGGTCCGATTTCTCCCGTCTGGGATACGTGGGTGCCTCCACAGAATTCCAGTGAGAAATCACCCATGCTCAAGACTCGCACGGTATCACCGTACTTCTCGCCGAACATAGCGATTGCGCCGGTTTTCTTGGCGTCATCGAGTGACATCTCCTGCGTTACTACTGGCGCGTTTTGCTTCACCCAATCGTTCATTTGCTGCTCAATCTTGCGAAGCTCTTCCGGCTTAGGTTGTTTTTCAAGCGTGAAGTCAAAACGCATGTAGTTGGGTCCGACTTGCGAACCTGCCTGAGTGACGTGTTTGCCAAAGAGATCTCTCACTGCTGCGTGGAACAAGTGAGCAGTACTGTGGTGCAAAACTGTCTGATTGCGTTTTTCGGCATCGACTTTTGCATGCAGTGATTGCCCTGCTTCCAAAACTCCCGAGAGAGCCTTGACTTTGTGCAGGTGCAGACCTTCGTGTTTCTTTGTATCGAGAACTTCCAGTCTGGCACCATCGGTTTCAAGCAAACCAGTATCGCCGACTTGACCGCCTGACTCCGCGTAGAACGGAGTCTTGTCGAGAATTACATCGACTTCTTCACCTTCTTCAACGTGATCGACAAAGCGGCCATCCTTAACTAGCGCCACCACTTTGGCTTCATCGGAGATTCCTTTGTAGCCACTGAATGTGGTGGTGCCATGTTTTTTGACCACTTCGTTTAGGGCTTCGTCACCAGCAATGTTGATATTGAAATTACCGACGGATGAAACAGCCTTATGCTCTTTCTTGGCGTTCTGGAATCCTTCGAGGTCAACAGTCTTACCGTGTTCTGCAGCAATTTCTGTGGTTAGTTCAACCGGGAAACCGTACGTAGCATAGAGGTCGAAAACTTCTTTGCCCGGAAGAACTGCATCTTCTCTTTCCAGAAGTTCGTCGAGTAGGGCGGTGCCGCGCTCGATACTCTTTGCAAAGTTTTCTTCCTCTTTGCGTAAGTGATTGATGATTGCTTGCTCGTTTTCTCTCAGCTCTTGGAAGTGGTGTCCGTAGGTTTCCACAACTTTTGGAACCAGTTTATGGATAAACGGCTCTTTCAATCCAAGCAATCTGCCGAAGCGTGCAGCGCGTCGAGTAATGAAACGCAGAACGTAGCCTCGGCCGACGTTACTCGTTCTTACACCGTCAGCAACAAGGAAAGTTACACAGCGAACGTGGTCGCAAATGATTTTGATATAGGTGTCGATTTTGAATTCTGGAGACCCAGGTTTTTGTTCAATCGGCTTGCCGCCTGTGTATTTTACATTGGCGATCTTGCAGACTTCGTCGAGAATCGGTTTGAACAAGTCAGTCTCGAAATTGTTGTTCTTCTTTTGGAGAACAAGGGCAACACGCTCCAGTCCAGAACCAGTGTCAACGTTCTTCGCAGCCAACGGAGAAAAATTGCCGTTCTCGTCTTTGAAGAGTTCCATGAACACGAGGTTCCAGATCTCCAAATAGCGATCGCATTCGCAAATACCGATGCCGCATTTCGTCGGGTCGTTACTGCAACCGTAGTCAGGACCACGGTCGTAATAAAGCTCAGAACAAGGACCGCACGGTCCTGTGGGACCAGGAGGTCCCCAGAAATTGTCCTTTCTCGACATTCTGAATATACGTTCTGCTGGAATGCCAACGTCTTTGTTCCAGATGGCATAAGCTTCTTCATCGGCCGGATTTTGTTCATCGCCTTTGAAGATGGTTACGTAAATCTTTTCCGGCTCTAGTCCGAGTTCTTTGGTTACGAGCTCAAAGCTCCAAGGAATAATCTCTTTTTTGAAATAATCGCCAAAGCTGAAATTACCCAGCATTTCGAAGAAGGTATGGTGACGGGCCGTTCTTCCGACATTCTCGATGTCGGAGTCTTTACCGCCGGCGCGAGCGCATTTCTGGACCGTGACAGCGCGAGGAGGTGTGGGCGCTGGCGCCTGTCCCAGGAAGATTGGCACGAATTGCACCATACCCGCAGAAGTAAGTAGCAAAGTAGGATTGTCCGGAATCAAGCTGGAAGAAGGCAGGTGAAGGTGCCCTCGCTTGTCCCGGAAGTAGGAAATGAACTTGTCTCTTATTTCTGCGCCAGAAAATGTCATTAATGCCTCCCAGCACCAATCTTGGCTTATATACGGGATCATCAAGTATATCCTAGAAAGGCGCGTCTTCGCCCGGTATTGGCGAGCGTAAAGACTCAGCGCTTGCCGCTTAGAATCGTCGTTAGCGGCATGCACAGCGGCGTTCTAAAATTAGAATTGCAGTTCATGGTGAATGCTCGACAACTATACATAGCTTCATGTCGGCACTTCTCAGAATGTTGGCTGGCTCTAGCCTGGCAGAGAGTCCTCAAGACTCCGTGGCTGCCCCGTGACTGTGGCATTAGGTAGATGAATCTGCTAGATTCTTCAGATTCCGGCGCCGTATTTGGAACCCTGAAGAATCTCAATCAGGGACCAGTCGGTTATGTTTGCCAAACCTTGCCCAAACCCTTTCTGGAACTACCGTGAAACTCTCAAAAGTACTGATCGTTCCCAAGAAGTCGACCTTTCAGATTCAGGCGATAGAGCACAAAGAAGCCAATTTTTTGAAGTTGCTCGAAGAAGGACATTCGTCGGTCACGAAGGTCAAACTTGCGCATGAAGAGCACATGGAGACATTGGAGCATTTGCTCAAGGCCCTCGACCAGCGAGGCATCGACCATCGTGAGGTTGTGCGCGCGGAGTTGGAAGGTCGTATCAAAGGCGTGGACTTGGTCATTTCTGTCGGTGGCGACGGCACTTTCTTGGACGCCTCACACCATGTGGACACTTTGCCGCTTTTAGGCATCAATTCTTCCAAATCATCAAGCTTTGGTCACTTTTGCCTGGGAAACTTGAAGAATATCGACCAGGTTCTCGATGACATTGAAAGCGACAGAATTAATACCATCAAACTCCTCAGGCTGGAACTTTTGCTCAATGGAAAAGTTTTACCTGATCTTGTCCTCAATGAAGTACTAATCGCGCACTCCAATCCCGCCGCGACAAGCCGCTTTATTGTGCATTTGCGTGGGCTTTCGGAGGAGCAAAAATCGTCTGGTATATGGGTCAGTACTCCATCCGGATCTACTGGCTCGATGCGCTCTGCCGGTGGTACTGTATTGCCTATAAATGATCAGCGATATCAGTACATCGTTCGCGAGGCCTGCATGCGACCCAATGAGAAATGGCAGCTGACCAGAGGTATACTCGACCGTAAGGAAGAAATGCGTTTTGTGTCGCAAACACGTACAGGCACTTTGTTTATCGATGGGCAACATATCGAGCATCATTTTGGACTGGGAGATGAGCTGATTATTCGCGCCAGTGAGCATGATCTCAATGCGTATGCATCAGCAGGTGCTAACGATATATTCGTATGACTTCGAAGCTAGACTGGAATCAATGACGAGCAATGATAAAGTCGCGGTCGCATTTGGAAAGGTCGCGGCGCGAACGATTCGTATTTTAGGAGCAGGGCTGGGTTCAAACCTTCCCGGGCGCGTGGCGAGAAAACTTGCACCTGATGTGCTCTCTCATCTGGCTGGGCAATCGAAGAAAGGCGTCATTGCGGTCACCGGAACGAATGGTAAAAGCACCACATCTGGTTTACTTTCGTCAGTGCTGAAGACTGCCGGTTTTACCCTCATACATAATCGCCAGGGGGCCAATCTTGTAACAGGAATCACGGCGACCCTTGTGGATGCTGCATCCTGGGACGGTCATATCAACACGGATTATTGTCTCTTCGAAATCGATGAGGCCGCACTGCCACTGGTGGCAAAGGAAACGACACTGTCTGTGGTGGTAGTGACTAATCTGTTTCGCGACCAACTGGATCGGTTTGGTGAATTAGACACAACCGCAAAGTTAATCGAAAAGGGCATCACTACCTGCAAATCTCCGGCAATTCTAAATGCTGATGATCCGAATGTCTGCCAGCTTGTGCCGGAAAATACAAGATTGTTTTTTGGTTTGGACGCTGCATTTTGCGAAGTAGATAGTCAGAAGTTGCAAGATGAAAGTAATCCTGATTGTTCGCAATCTATGGAATTATCTTATTGTCTCAAGTGCGGCTCCGAGATTGTTTATGACTGCTTTTTCTATGGACAGCTTGGACACTGGCGTTGTTCTTCCTGCAGCTACAAGCGACCGGATCCGACTATCGTGGCAACGCATATTCAATTGCACGCGGCCAGTTCACGCTTCAAATTGACTGACAAGCGTCAAAATCTTTCTGTGGAGGTGAAGCTGCCCATCCCCGGGCTATTTAATGTATACAACGCCCTTGCCGCTGCTGCCTGTGCCGTCAAATTGGGTGTGACGCTCGAGTCAATTAAGCAAGGGTTGCAAAATTATTCCACGCTCTTTGGTCGTTCTGAGAAGATTTCACTGCTCGGTAAGCCGGTGCTGATTCAGTTGATAAAGAATCCTGCCGGTGCCAGTCAGACCGTCAAAGCCGTCGTAGAGGACAGTACTGCGCGCGTGCTTATCGCTATCAATGACAATCTTGCCGATGGGCGAGATATCTCATGGCTCTGGGATGCTGATTTCGAGCCACTGAAGGCGGTAAAGGGAACTGTAATCGTCAGTGGTCTACGTGCAGATGATATGGCTGTTCGCATGAAGTATGCGGGCGTCGAACCGGAGCGCATCATTTGTGTTCCAAAATTGGAAAGAGCTTTGAGACAGGCTCTAAATGACACTAGTCCGGATGAAACCTTGTGGGTTTTGCCGACTTATACTTGTTTGCTTGAATTACAAAAAATCGTTAAAACCATGGGCCAGTCGCTCGCCGGTACTTAAATCCAGCAAGTTTTAAATTGCCTTTGGGAACTGCTGGGACGAAACTCCGTCGCCACGATGGAACGTGAACGACTCAGGAGCAATTATGGACAAGAAGAAAGCTACAAAGCCTACAGAAAACCCTGTGTATACTCAGCAGGATGATTCGGAATTGTTGGAAGCGACCGGCAACAACCCACCCGATGCCGATCCTGCTCAAGCATCAAATCAAACCGGCAATGAAGGGAAGGCGGACAGTCATTTGCCGAATGTTCACAAAGATGCAGCAGACAAAATTTCCAAGAAAGACAAACAAGTCGACGGCGAGTCTGAAAAGCCGGACGAAAGAGACGAGGACAGACAAGAGTAGTGGCTGGAAAAGTCAGAGAAAACGGAATCCCCGGATTACTTTCCGGGGATTGCTTTAAACAGGTCCGAAACTTCTTGCTCTTTTGCCAGTCCTGGTTCTTTCATCAACACTTCCATTTCACTTTTGACTCGAGTGTAGCCCTTTGGTGCCTTGAAAATTTCTGGGTCAACCATCGTTTTACTTGCTAGTGTCGTGTATAGATAAACTACCTGCCGGCTGCCTGTAACGCGCAAGGGAAGCCCTTTTCCTGCAGGTACGTAACAGCAGATAGACGCCACTTCCATCAACCTTTTCGGCAGTCCGATATTGTCCGCGCAAGCGTAGTCGTAGAGGGTGAAAAAGTTTTTCGGATTGTTTGGGTCATACTCAACCCAGCGATAGTGTTTGGCTTTTATGCCGGAATAGGTCTCTTCGAGCGGCTTTACAGTTTCGACTTTGGTTTTCCAGCCTTTTTGAATGTTTTTCTTGGGAACGCGCGCCTTAAATTCTTCAATCGATTCGTCAAACATAAACTTGGTGCGCTGATTCCAGAACGTCACGCGCCAGTCCGGAGGACGAATACCGACTTTCATATCGCCCATGTCGAGCCTGATGCCGTCCGGCGAGACGATGGTTTTCACAAATCCGTAGGTTTGGCTGTTCTGCCGCAGAATCCAACCGGGCTTTGCTGCAAAAGTCTCCAACGGCAGAAAATACGTCATCGACAGAATTGCAAGAAAGGCTGATACCACTTGCCGATAATGTCTTTCGATTCCCCTCATAGTTTCAATTTACCCAGAGGCCCGGCGACCTTTATCACTTGTTCTGCCTAATTCTTACTGAAGATCCGTCAGGTTTAGGGGTAGATAGAGGAGTAGTGGGGGGATCTTTCGGTTATTTCATGACTGAAGAGAAGAAAGAAATTCCAGCGAGCGCTTCTGTGCCCGAAGATTTGATCGAGAAAACCTCGATTGTGGAAATTTCACGCACTCTTCTGGAAGATGCTTCCCTTGCCGGACGACGCAGAGCCAGTCTCTCCGGAGAGGATGAATTGAGCGAACGTCCGCTCATTTTCGATAATCATTGGCAGATAGTCGAACGGCTTGGTGAAGGCGGCATGAGTGTTGTCTACAAAGCACGCCATCTTGAACTGAATCGATTGGTTGCAATCAAAGTGCTTTTACCACATTTGACCTGCAATATGAAAAACCTTCAGAGATTCCGACAGGAAGCGGTTACAGCCAGTCAGCTTAATCACCCGAACGTGATCAAGGTGGAAAACTTTGGTGTAACCCCTGATGGTCGCACGTTCATAGTCATGGATTTTATCGAAGGGGTTAGTCTAAGCGACTTGATTGCCAAAGAAGGCAAAATCGATCCGATGCGCGCGTTGTTTATTTTCGTGCAGTGCACGAATGCCTTGCAGCATGCGCATGATCGCAACGTCATCCATCGCGATTTGAAACCGAGCAACATCATGTTGGTTGACGACGAAGAGTCGGGCGAAGTGGTAAGAATTGTGGACTTTGGTATTGCGAAGCTTGTTTTGGATGACGAAGATCAAGTGCAGCATTTGACGCAAACCGGAGAAGTATTCGGAAGCCCTTTATACATGAGCCCTGAGCAATGCCGAGGCGAGAAGCTGGACAATCGCTCGGACATCTATTCGATGGGTGTGCTGATGTATGAAACACTCGCTGGTCGTGCACCGCTTAAGGGTGCAAACGCGCTTGATACCATGCAGAGGCAGTTGAGCGATGCACCTGAGCCTATTGTCAGTGAAACAGCTCCGGATAGCCTGCTGAAGCGCCTCAACACAATTGTCTTGAAAGCGTTGGAGAAGGATCCGGCATTGCGTTATCAGTCCATGCAAGAGATGGAGTCCGACTTAAACAACGCGCTCATCAGTGCGGAGAAAGATTGGCGCAATAGAGCCAAGAGGCTGAAGAAAACTTATAAACGCTTGAAACCGCAAAAGTGGACCTCGCGGAGAATGGCGGCAGTTTATGGCATCGGGCTTGCAGTAGTTTTTGTTGGATATTTCGGTGCGAAAGTGGCGATGTTCGATCCACTCACCGCGATGGAATTGGAACCGGAGTCGTTGTTCTCGCAAGTCGAAAAACCAGCTGCCAAACTAAGCGATGAACAGTTTGCGCTAAAAACTGAGCAGATGGATGTGATCGTGATGCGCGATACTCCCATTTGGAAACAGATTCAAGCTCGTATTAGAAGCGGCGATCGGCGTGTTGAAGATCTGGACAGAGTGGCGAGCGAACTGATTCCAAATGCTCTACTTGCAGCAAAGAAATATCGTGAATCAGGAAATTTCCATGCGGCAATCAACTTTGAAAACTGGGTTCTCGACATGTACAGCGTCCTAGCACAACCGGATGCTGCAGAATATGTGGCAACTTACATGCTGCAGGGCAAAGACTATCTTTCGCTCAATCAATACGGCAAGGCATACAGAGCTTTCCGGAATGCTTATGACAGGGCGTCCAAAACTCTCAATTCCGATGCCAGGCGCGACACGATTATGCAGCTGAATTTTGCCTTGATGCGATTGGCTGTTCACGAGCGGAATTTCGAAGAAGCATTGAGGCACGCAGGTGAAATCAGTGAGGGTTTCTTTGAAAGAGCGAAGTGGAGAGACTACCATCCGAATTATCAGGATATCTTTGCGTTTCAGTCCGAACTGGCTGATATTGAAAGGCTCAACAACATGCCAGGCTCGGTCGGTGACTTTAAGCGGGCGATTAAGAACTGGGAGAATTTCATAAAGTCCTCCAGAAGCAACGATCAGTACGATTGGCAAGAATATTTAGCCAAATCTCGCTACGGGCTTGGTTTGGCAGAAGCTCAGCAGAAGGACTTTCAGAGCGCTCGAGAGAACCTTGAAACGGCCTACGAGTTCTTCCGCTTGAGAGGCAAGGATCCGGCTCTGACAGAGCGTGTACGGAAGAATTATCTGCTCATTTTAAGAAAGACCAACCCCTTTGAATATCTGCTCAAGAGCCTTCGCAGTTAATCTACTGGCTATTTTGCTGGAACCAGATTGATAACTCGATCAAGTGGAATACTATGTATTAATAGAGCTATGGCGGCTTGGACCTGCAGTAGCGACTGATAATGGCGGTCTAAAGGCACAATCCGGCTGGCTCAGCCAACCCCATCCCTTTTCGTAACGTGAGCGACAATCGAGACCCGATCTTTGAAGAAGAGGAACTGACGCTTCATGATGAAGCGGCGGTTGCCAGTGAGCGCGCTCGCAATGAAGAAGCGAAGAAGAAGGATTCCGCCAAGAAAGACAACGGCGCTGATGCCGAGCGCTTTTCGCCGCCTAAGGAAAAGGTTGCGCCAAAAGAACAGCGCAGCAACAAGGACATTCTCCAGTCCACTTCAGACCTTTCTTCGTCGGCTCCACCGCGCCCAGATCCTAAGAAGACTGGCAGCACTGCGTCTTCGTCTGGCGCTGATGGCGGAAAAGATGAAACCTCGCTCTTTGGTAACGTAGATCCGATGGTCGGCAAACGCATTGCCGACCGTTGGGAGATTATGGAACTGCTTGGCGAAGGCAGTATGAGCATGGTTTACAAAGCTACCGAGGTAGAGACCGGAAAGGTTGTAGTTCTCAAATGCCTGCATTCTCATTTGCTAGCCAAACTGCCTAACGTCAAACGTTTCGAGCAAAAAGCTAAAGCGAATGCCAACCTTCGACATCCGCATATCTCGAACTTCCACGACTTCCATCTGGGTTCGGATGGACAAGTTTATCTGATTTGTGACTTTATTAACGGACAGAGTCTCGAAGACCTTCTCTCAAAGAGTGGTCACCTCGCTGTTGACCGCGCCATTGCGCTTTTCCTGCAGGCCATCGAAGCACTCGAGTATGCACACCAGGAGAAGGTTCTCCATCGCGATTTGAAACCGAGCAATATTGTTGTTCAGAAAGAGGCTGGTGGAAAAGAACTCGCACGTGTTGTTGATTTCGGCATTGCGAAATTGCTCACTGACGAGACTGATGACGTTAAATCGAATCAGTACATTACTCACACCAGAGAAGTCTTCGGAAGCCCGCTCTATATGAGCCCTGAGCAGTGTATGGGCAGAAAGCTTGATCCACGCTCCGATATTTATTCACTCGGATGCGTCATGTACGAAACGATCAGCGGCAAGCCGCCTTTTGTAGGCAAGAACGTACTTGAAACAGCCTACAAGCATATGAATGAAGCGCCGCGTCCTCTTGTTAGCGATTCTGCAGACGACCGCACGCTGTCTCGATTTGAGCTGGTCGTCTTGAAGATGTTGGCAAAGGATGCCGACAACAGATATCAGAATGTTTCCGATATCAAGCATGATCTTGAATTGATTCACACAGCTTCTGACGAAGAGTGGCAAGAGCAGGCTGTTGCGCTTAAGAAAGTAACCAAGTCAAAGAGACTTGAGACCAAGCGTTTGCCGGTGTCCTTTGAAATGATGGTGATCCTAACTACTTCAGTCCTTCTGATTGTAGTTGTTGCTGTTTGGTCTCTTTCCTTCTTGAGCCCAGAGAACCAGGACTATCCCGCATTCAACGATGACCAGCTCTGGGTAATCAACGACAAGAAGCATAATCCTTCTGCGGTGCAAGACTTCGGTAATCGAGAAGAAGCTGCACGTATGAATTTGGCTACTGTCGAGCGCGAACGCGGTCCTGATTGTCGTGAATATGCCGATGCATTGTTCAACCTGGTTGAACTTTACGACAAGGCAGAACACTGGGCTGATGCGGCTCTTAATACAACACGTTTAATTGAAACGACAAAGAAAGTCGGCGGTCCTATGTCACAAGGTACTTGCTACAAGCGGCTTGCCTATTATTACTTTATGCAGGACGAATTCGATGAGGCGATTGCCAATGCCAACACTTCGCTTGATTTGTTGGAGAAAGAATTTGGTCCGGTGTCTCCGTCAATGATGCTATCCATGCAGGTTTTGGGTGATATCTATACCAGAAAGAAAGACCTGGATAATGCTCAGCGTATCTACGAGCGCATGCTTGCCATTACCGACAGTATGAAAGACAGAAGTCCTCTCGATTTCGCTAAGTCATCTGCGAAACTTGCTGATGTGTACCGCCGCCAGGGTAAACTCGAGCTGGCGGAGAACCATTATCGCCAGGGCTTGGAGTGGGTTCAGAACACCATCGGAAAGGAAAATGCATTCGTTCCAAAAACTATGTACGGTCTTGGTTTGACTCTCATGGCAGAGAAGAAATACAAAGAAGCCGAGCAAATGTTCAAAGACGCTCTGCCTCTGGCCAAAGCGTCTTTAGGTGAACGAACCGCGCTCGTTGGGGCGATTCGCAAACATTATTCTGACGTTCTGTGGAAGACCAACTGGGTAGCCGCCGCGATGATGAAGATCGGTTCCTCAGACACCATGAAATAGGTCTGACTCAGTCTCTTATCAATTTGCGATTTATCTCTACTGAGTTTTGCTCAGCTTGTTGATGCCTTCTTGAGCGATCTTGGAGTTCGGATTGATCTCCAATGCCTTTTTGTACTCAGTGATTGCATCAGCTTTCTTGCCTTGCTTCTCGAGGAACTGAGCGTATTCTACGCGGGCAGTAACGTCCTTTGGCGACCATTTGAGAGCTTCGAGAAATTCTTTGGTTGCTTCCGTGTTGTTTCCTGATTCAGCGAGCGCTTGTGCTAAACGTCTGTGTGCAGGTGAGAAGTTCGGTTGGTACTTGAGAGCTTTTCTTTGCTCTGCTTGTGCGCCTTTCCAGTCGCCTTGCTTGGAGAGCATCCAGCCCAAACCGCTATGTGCATTCGGATGATTCGGGGCAATGCGAATGGCTTCACGGAAAGAATCGATGGCACGCTCAGGGTTGCCTGATTCACCGTAGATGTTGCCCAGATTTACGTGAGCTTCTACGCATTGTCCGTCCAGTCTGATTGCTTCTTCTTCGGCTTTGATCGCATCCTGGAATTTGTTTTGTTGTGCCATCAACACGCCCATGTTGATGTGCGGTCTTGGATCTTTGCTATCGATCTCTGCCGCCTTCTTATAAGTGGCAATTGCTTCGTCGAGCTTGCCATTTTGAGCGTAGGCAAAACCCAGGTCTAGAGTCGCTCTCAAGCTTGTTGGCTTGAGCGAAACTGCAGTCTTGAATTCTTCCAAAGCTTGGTCCATTTTTCCCTGGTTTGCATACAGCTGACCGAGAATTATGTGGGACAGAAAGTACTTCGGATCGAGTTTGATCGATTGTTTCGTCTCTAGAATCGCTGTATCTTCTTCGCCCATTGCTCCGAGAATGGCTCCCAGGCGCTGGTGTGCTCGGGCATTGTCCGGCTCCTTGCGAACGATTTCTCTGAATGCTGCTTCCGCTTCTTTTAGTTTGAGCTTCTTGTAGAGCGCGTCGGCTTTGTTGAAATCAGCGCTCTGTCCCTCTTCTGCAAATGCCGGTGCGGCAATGGTCGAGGCGGCGATGACGGTGATAAGAGTCATCAGTTTGCGGGGCATCATTTAGGTTTCTACCTCTCGGTTAGATAGGGAATGTGAGTTGGAGTTCCTATTAGTAGTTCGCAGGAACTGCCGCTGAGCCTTTTACGATTGCTACTCCGGCTGAGGTTCCCAGCCTGGTTGCGCCCGCATCTACTAGTGCTTTTGCTTTTTCGAAGTCGCGGATTCCAGCGGAAGCTTTGATTCCCAAGGTGGAACCTTCAATTGCGTCCTTGATCAGTTTGATATCTTCTACGGTGGCACCCTTTCCGTCCTTGACGAATCCGGTGGAAGTCTTGACCATGCCAGCACCGGCTCTGACGCAGGCTTTCGATGCAGCTACCTTTTGTTCATCAGTAAGCAAATCGCATTCGATAATGACTTTGACCATGTGTCCTTTCGACACTTTTACGATTGATGCGATTTCGGACGTGACGTAGTCGATGTGTCCGTCTTTAAGAGCCGAAATGTTGATGACCATGTCGATTTCTTCGGCGCCTTCAGCGATTGCTCTTTGTGTCTCGGCAATCTTTACGTCGGTCAAATTGGCTCCCAGTGGGAATCCAATGACGGTTGCTACAGCGACATTGCTCGAGGCCAATTCCTTTACGGCTTGTTTGACGAAGTAAGGATTGACGCACACGGCGAAGAATTTGTTTTCCTTGGCCTCATCGCACAGCTTTGTTATTTCACTTTCAGTGGCAGCCGGGTTAAGTAGGGTGTGGTCTATGTATTTTGCAAATTCGGCATTCACAGCTTGTATCTCCGCGAAGGGCGCTCATCCAATGTTTGAGACAAGCTCGAATTATATCCGAATGCAGTCAAACAGCCATTATTGCCGTGCAATCTCAATTTATGAATGAATACATGCAGTACTGGCGAGCCTTTTGGCGATTATGAATTTCAAATTGACTAGCCGTATATATGTATGGTATATTTCCCTAATACATGGCACGCAGGAACTCCGACATCATCGAAATTGAATACTTGTACTTTGGTTCCCGATTGGGTGCCTTTGTAGGGGCGGGCAAGAGCCCGCCCTTGCCGAAGGCGCTCCAGAGGTGCAGGTCACATTAGGCGTTTTAGGCGTTGACTCGACCTGTTGATGCTTCCCGTTTGTTGATGCTCTGGTGATAGTCTTGTAAAGCGCGTACGGTCAGAGAGCCGGATTGCATAGCTGCAATTGCGGATGCTGTTGCACGGGCGCCGGCAAGTGTAGTTACTACCGGAACGTTGTAATTCACCGAGGCTCGGCGGATCAGCTGGTCGTCGTCACGAGCGGTTCGACCCGATGGGATGTTGATTACCAGCTGGATTTCTCCGTTCTTTATGCGGTCGACCAGGTTTGGTCGTCCTTCCGAAACTTTGTTTACCACGATGGCAGGAACACCAGCCGACTTAATGGCAGCAGCTGTTCCGCGCGTAGCAACAAGTTCGAAGCCTAGCTGATACAGACTTTGAGCGACGAGCACTACTTCTTGCTTGTGCACGTCCGAAACGCTGACGAAAATCCGCCCTTTGGTTGGAAGTTTGTGTCCGGCAGCGATTTGAGCCTTTGCAAAAGCTTGTCCGAACTGAGTCGAGATGCCCATGACCTCACCTGTAGACCGCATTTCAGGTCCCAGCGAAATTTCAGCGCCCGGAAAGCGTTTAAAAGGAATCACAACCGACTTAACGGAAACGTGTGGCGGAAGTAGTCTTGGAGAAATTCCCAGTTCTGACAAACTCTTACCGACCATTACGGCGGCTGCCAGTTTTGCCCAAGGCACGCCGGTTGCCTTAGAGACGAACGGCACAGTGCGGCTTGCTCGTGGGTTCACTTCCAAAATGAAGAGTTCTTCGTCACGCACTGCAAACTGAATATTCATCAGTCCGATTACTTTCAGCTCGCGCGCCAAATCATTTGTGATCTTGCGAATCTCTTCGACAATCTTGAGCGGAATCGACTGCGTAGGCAGTACGCATGTGCTGTCACCCGAGTGGATGCCTGCCTCTTCGACGTGCTCCATAATTCCCGCGACGATGGTGGCACGTCCGTCTGAGATCGCATCGACATCAATCTCAATTGCGTTTTCCAAAAACTCATCGATGAGAACTGGTGTGTCAGGCGAAACCAAAAAGCCTGATGACAGCCATTTGGAAAATTCTTCTTCGCTATAGATGATTTGCATGGCTCGACCGCCGAGAACATAGCTCGGTCGAACAAGAACAGGGAAACCTACTCCTTTTGCTGCTTTCAAAGCTTCATCCGGCGTTTTTGCAATAGCGCCTTTGGGTTGTTTCAACTTCAAGCGCCGGATCAATTCACCGAAACGCTCGCGGTCTTCTGCAATATCAATTGATTCTGGTGACGTGCCGAGAATCTTGAATCCACGCGCTTCCAGCCCCTTGGCGATCTTGAGTGGAGTTTGCCCGCCCAGTTGCACGATGATCCCATGTGGTTTTTCAACGTCGGCGATATTAGTTACATCTTCAAGTGTCAGCGGTTCAAAATACAACCTGTCTGATACGTCATAGTCAGTGGAAACCGTCTCCGGGTTAGAGTTGACCATCACGGACTCATAACCCATTTCGCGCAGAGACATGGTTGCATGAACGCAGCAATAATCGAATTCGATTCCCTGACCGATGCGGTTCGGTCCACCGCCTAAGATCATGATGCGCGGCTTTTCTGCAGGCGGGACTTCGGACTCTTTTTCGTAAGTCGAATAGAGATAGGGTGTTGTTGCCTGAAACTCTGCGGCGCATGTATCGATTGTTTTGTACGCAGGTAAAACATCCAGTTTTTTGCGAAGCTGGTAGATCTCTTCTTCGGTAGACGAGGTCAGGTGTGCCAAATGCATGTCGCTGAACCCCATGCGCTTGAGGCGATACAGCTCGTCTTTATCTAGTTTTGCAGGAGTGAGTTTTTTCTCTTGCAATTCTTTAGCCGTGTAATGTAGATCTACCAAATTGTCGATGAACCAAGGATCGATAGAGGTAAGGTCGGTTATTTCTTCAGGAGAAATTCCGGCTTCCAAAGCTCCGATCAAATCGGTGATGCGATGGTGACTCGGCACGGAAAGGCGACGACGCCATTCCCAGAAGTCTGCCTTCAGTCGTGAGGCAACAGGCGAGAATCCGGGCAATCCTAATTCAAGACCGCGCAGAGCCTTTTGAATTGCTTCCTGAAAGGTGCGCCCAACCGCCATGACTTCACCAACTGATTTCATTTGAGTGGTGAGGGTGGTATCCGAGCCACGGAATTTCTCAAAGTTGAAGCGCGGCACTTTAGCAACGACATAGTCGAGAACCGGCTCGAATGAGGCTGGGGTCGTACCGGTTATATCGTTGGAGATTTCATCCAGTGTCAAACCAATGGCCAGTTTGGCGGCGATTTTGGCAATTGGATATCCAGTTGCTTTGCTTGCCAGCGCCGACGAACGAGAGACGCGCGGATTCATCTCGATAACGACAATTCGACCCGTCTTTGTGTCGACGCCGAACTGGATATTAGAACCACCCGTGTCAACGCCGATGGCGCGAATGACTTTTATCGCCGCATCTCTCAGTGCTTGGTATTCCTTATCAGTCAACGTCTGAACAGGCGCGACTGTGATTGAATCACCGGTATGCACTCCCATAGCATCGAAGTTTTCAATGCCGCAGATGATCACAACATTGTCGAGGCGATCGCGCATTACCTCCAGTTCTATTTCTTTCCAACCCAGAACGCTTTCTTCCAGCAAAATCTCACTGACCGGGCTGGCGTTCAAACCGTTGAGCGCAATGTCATGTAATTCTTCGTGATTGTAGGCAATGCCACCGCCTGCGCCACCAAGAGTGAAAGCCGGTCGAATAATGATTGGAAAGCCGATCTCTTGCGCAATCTTGTCCACTTCTGACAGATTGCGAGCGATGCCTGAGTTGGGTACGAAAAGCCCGATTTCCTGCATCTTGTTTTTGAAGAGGTCGCGGTCCTCTGCAAGTTTGATTGCATTTAGTTTGGCGCCTATCAGTTCAACCTTATGCTCTTCGAGAAAACCGCATTCAGCCAGTTCTACTGCAACGTTGAGAGCCGTTTGACCTCCCATCGTCGGCAGCAGTGCATGAGGTTTTTCAATCGCGATGACCGCCATCGCAACTTCTTTAGTGACTGGTTCTATGTAAGTTCTGTCGGCTACCTCAGGATCCGTCATGATTGTTGCCGGATTCGAGTTGATGAGGATGACCTCGTAGCCTTCCTCCTTTAGCGCTTTGCAGGATTGAGTGCCTGAATAATCAAATTCGCACGCCTGCCCGATTGTAATTGGACCCGCACCTAAAACAAGAATCCTCTTGATATCTGTTCGTTTTCCCTGCATCTTAAATTTTTGGCTCCCAGTCAGCCATTGGATCTTACATCCCATAAGGCACTTGACTGAACTGGTCAGGGCCTCAAGCAAACAAATCGAGATGAGACCTTAGACACCAACCCGATAAATTTTGCACTTGACATGGTTTCGAATAGCCGCCTACAGTGGCAGAAGTAAAGATAAGGGCAGTCGATGGCTGACTGCGTATATAGCAAAGGCTGATTCTAAATAGTCCGTCTCAATTTGAGGCGGGTCTGGGGGGACCTTATGTCAATGTGCGTGCAGAGACAATCTCTGCTATACCTTGGCGCGAAGTTTTTGCGCGTTTGCATCTTGAGTCTGTTGATCGCCTCACTCGTCCCGAGCCAGTCCATGGCCGGAGTAATCAGAGAAGATGAGGCTAATCTGGTTCAGCATGTGGGCTTGCCGGTTTACGAATGGAAGAGCGATTCTGTAGAGCCGCGAGCTGTCGCCGTTCTCGTCCACGGACTGACCATGCACGGAGCGATTTTTGACAAGCTGGCGAGACACCTTGCGGAGCAGGGCTTTGTCGTTCTGGCGCCGGATCTGCACGGTTATGGACGTTGGGCCGATGTACCCGCTGAAAAGCGTCATTGCAAAGAGTGTGGAGCCCAGGTTTGCTATCAAAAGAGCCGCAGAGAACTGCTTGGTCTTGTCGACTCGGTCAAAGAGACTTATCCATCCCTTCCTCTTTATATGATCGGTGAGAGCCTGGGCGGCGACATGGTTCTTTACTGCGCCGGGCAGCGCCCCAAGGCGATTGAAGGCATTGTTCTTTCCAGTCCTGCCATCAAACGTCGTTTCAATATGGTTCCGAGAGTTTTCTGGGATGCCGGTCTTGTTAGCCACAATGTGTTTCGCCAGGTCAATCTTGTGCCTTACATGAAAAAGTTTGCTTCCGAAGACCCGCGCATTGTTGAGGAAGCTGTCCAAGACCCCCTGGTGAGAAAGAAACTGACTACATGGGAGCTCTTCAAAACTGTCCGCACGATTAGAGCTTCTTTGCGCTATGCAGACCAGGTGCCATCCGACATGCCGGTATTAGTGCTGCAAGGCGACAAGGACCGTATGCTAAAAAGCAATGCAGTATGCGATCTTCTCAAACATTTGAGTTCGAAAGACCGCACTGTCAGGTGGTTCAAAGACAAAGGACATCTTTTGCTGGAAACAGCTTATCTGCAGGACGACACGCTCTTGACCGTAGATAGTTGGCTGAAAGAGCACCTCAGCAACGGGAAGATGGCTCAGGCGACCGTGTCTGGAAGCGAGAGAGACGAGCTGTTGCTCAACAACTGAAAAGCTCAGAATTGATCTGATCTGCAGTTCCACGCACCTATCTATATGGTGCCAGCCTCTCTCTGAGGCGGAACTGCAGATTTGTCGTGTTTGCAGGCGTATTCGCGTTGTATTCCCAGTGATTGCTCAGACCTGGGCTTTTGGTCGCCTCCGGTCTCAAAAATGGGAATCGATTTGTCTGGTCTAGAAATGAAGCTCGGGTAACAGGCACATTTGGCTTATCGAAGACACGAGCGTCGGCGAGCACTTTACGGACGTCTTCAATGGGCGTGGAGCCTGCTTTGCTGCCCTTCAAGTCAGTCATGGCGATGACGCCGATTGCTTCGAAGTTCTGGTTAAGAAGCGGCCCACCGGAATTCCCAGGTTCAACCTTCAAGTCTGTCGAAATAACTGTTCGATTCGGATCCTCTCCAGGTAGGAGACCTCCCTGTATGCGCTCTTTTCCATCAGGTGTATAGAGCATAGAGGCTAGTGTGACTTTGCCTTTGAAACCGCCAGGCAGAAAGCCTGAGCCATCAGCTGCCAGGAACATTTTATTTTGCGCAAACTGGGCGGGAGACTCATAAGCTGACGGCTGCTGCCAGCGACCGCCCACAGAAAGAAACAGCTCTTTCACTCCTCGAGGATACCCTAGCGCGGAGACGCGCTCTCCTGGCTGCAAGTCACTGTTCTGGGCCATGGCTAGGGGTTTGAATGTCTCATAGGGCTGGCGATGCAGGCGCAAGACAGCAAGTTCGGTCTTTGGATCCAGGTGTTCGATTTCAGCCTGGTACTTCTTTCCGTTCGACAGAGTGACTACAAGACTTTCCGGCTTCGCATCTTTCACTACGTGATAGCCAGTCACCACGCGCCCGTCAGGCGTTGCGACGAATCCACTGCCGACAGAAGGGCTTTTCTTCTCAGCACCTGGCGCAGGCGGCAAATTTGAGGTGGATTCGACGAATACGACGCTCTCTTTAGCTTGTCTGTATTGCGCTACAGTACCGCTATTGGCCCGATAGGCGGTAACGTCGTTAGGATCCCAGCGGTCACCGGGCAATTGGGTAGGGATGCGCTCGAACCCCTCACGCAGTACACCTATTGGCTGCGCGTCCGACTGCAGCTTGTCGTTTAGCGAAGCCTGCTCTGTTTTATTGGTCCGCCATTCCGGCAGAAATCCTGGGATATCGAATTGACCCATTTATCAACTGCTAAGTCGAACGTGGAAGACTTATTACTTTAAAGAACCATGTCAAGGTAGTCACTGGGAAATGTACGTAGAGAAACTTTCAAGCCAGAGGGGAGTCGTCATCGAATGGACGATATGAAAGCCTGAAAAACTTAGTAAAACACTTGGAATTAATTCTCCGTTTTTCGTCCGTGGATAAAATCTGCATATTCAAAAAATGGCTTACCAAGATTGAGTGGGTGAAGAGATGACCGCATCTACAAAAACAGCTGACAATACACTGAAAAGTCAGCTTCTCGACAAAAAACCGTTGTCCGAAGGCGATTTGCAAGAACTGGATGCGTATTTTCGCGCAGCAAATTACTTGTCGGTCGGGCAGATCTATTTGCTTGCCAATCCTCTTCTCAAAGAGCCGCTCAAAATCCAGCATGTGAAGCCACGCTTGCTCGGTCACTGGGGGACGACGCCTGGACTAAATTTGATCTACGTGCATTTGAATCGTTTGATTAAAAAGCGAGATTTAAATGTCATCTACATTACCGGTCCTGGACATGGTGGACCTGGTTTAGTCGCAAACACATACCTGGAAGGTACTTACAGCGAGTTTTATCCCCATATTGGACAAGATGAAGAAGGACTGCAGCGTCTTTTCAAACAGTTCTCATTTCCAGGCGGCATTCCCAGCCACGTCGCACCAGAAACTCCCGGTTCGATTCATGAAGGAGGAGAGCTCGGCTATGCGCTGACACATGCTGCCGGTGCCGTTTTTGATAATCCTTCTCTGGTTGCTTGTTGTGTTGTCGGCGACGGCGAAGCAGAAACTGGTCCGCTAGCAGGCAGTTGGCACTGGAATAAATTTCTCAATCCCAAACGTGATGGCGCTGTACTGCCCATCTTGCACTTGAATGGTTACAAAATTGCCAACCCGACCATTTACGGTCGAATGGAAGATGATGAGCTGGAAAGCCTCTTTATCGGCCGTGGTTATGAGCCAATTTTTGTCGAGGGAGATGAACCACTGGTGGTGCATCAACTGATGGCGGCCGCTCTCGAATATTGTTTTGATCGCATTGCCGCGATTCAAAAAGATGCTCGCGACAACGGCGTCGAAACAAGACCAAAATGGCCCATGATCGTGATGAGAACGCCCAAGGGCTGGACCGGGCCGAAGGTGGTTGACGGCAAGAAAGTCGAAGGCACTTATCGTTCGCACCAGGTTCCACTTTCCGAATTGAAATCGAAACCCGAGCATTTGAAACAACTCGAAGAGTGGTTGAAAAGCTACAAGCCACAAGAACTCTTTGAAAAAGACGGCAGCTTGAAACAAAATCTGAAAAAGCTGGCACCGGAAGGTCCGAGACGCATGGGTGCCAATCCTCATGCCAATGGCGGATTGCTGTTGCGCGACTTGAAACTGCCGGATTTCGAGAAGTATGCAGTCGAGGTGAAGAAACCTGGGACTGCTGAGGCTGAGTCGATCGGCGTCATGGGCAAATATCTTCGCGACGTGATGAAACTCAACGAGAGTCATAAGAACTTCCGTATCTTCGGTCCGGACGAAACGGCATCGAACCGCTTATCAGCGGTGTTTGAAGAGACCGATCGAGTCTTTATGGAGCCGATAACAAAGGATGACGACCATCTCTCAAAAGATGGTCGCGTCATGGAAGTTCTTAGTGAACACCTTTGCCAGGGATGGTATGAAGGCTATTTGCTCACCGGGCGTCATGGTTTCTTTTCATGTTATGAGGCGTTCATCCACATAATTGACTCTATGTTCAATCAACACGCAAAGTGGCTCAAAGTCACCCAGGATATTCCTTGGAGAGCGTCGATTGCGTCCTTGAACTACCTGCTTACCTCTCATGTGTGGCGTCAAGATCACAACGGATTCAGTCACCAAGATCCAGGCTTCATCGACCATGCAGTCAATAAGAAGGCTGATATCATTCGCGTCTATTTGCCGCCGGATGCAAACACTCTTCTCTACATCACACACAAGTGTTTGCGTGGCCGTAACAAGATAAATATCGTTGTGGCCGGAAAACAACCGCAATTGCAGTGGCTTGATATGGACTCGGCGATTAAACATTGCGCAGTCGGATTGGGCATTTGGGATTGGGCTAGCAACGATCAAGAAGGTGAGCCCGATGTCGTTATGGCTTGTGCCGGCGATGTTCCGACTTTGGAGACTCTGGCTGCGGTTTCGATCCTCAGGCAAAATGTTCCAGAATTGAAAATCCGCGTAGTTAATGTCGTCGATTTGATGACTCTGCAACCGGCATCCGAACACCCCCATGGTTTGTCCGATCACGAATTCGATTCCATTTTTACGAAAGACAAACCGATTATCTTTGCTTATCACGGCTACCCGTGGTTGATTCATCGTTTGACTTATAGAAGAACGAATCATAAGAACTTGCATGTTCGCGGATACAAAGAAGAAGGCACCACGACAACGCCTTTCGACATGACCGTAATGAATCAAATCGATCGTTACAACTTGGCTTCGGATGTGATCGATCGTGTGCCGCAAATGGAAGGTGTATCAGCGCGCGCAAGGCAGTGGCTGCACGGAAAGCTGATCGATCACAAGCGATACATTCACGAGTACGGTGAAGACATGGAAGAAGTGCGCAATTGGAAGTGGCCGTTCGCGTTGCCGAAAGAGAAGAAAGGCTGGTCATAGACCCGTGAATATTCTCGTATTCAATGCCGGCTCCAGCACATTGAAGGCAAGTCTCTTCAATGAAAATGTTTTCCTGAAGAAGGGCAGAGATGCTACGTCTCTTCTATTTGAAACAAATACAAAGGTAGCAGGGGGGGAAAGAGCGCCTTTCAAGAAAGCTGCATCCGGCGCCATACAGAAGATTCTCAAAGACTCAGGACAGAAAAAAGAATCAATCTCCATGGTTGGCCATCGCATTGTCCATGGTGGCACGAAGCTTCGCGCTACGACCGTCATCGATAAAGGTGTTATTGAAGAGATCGAATCACGCATCGCACTTGCTCCTGCGCATAATCCCAACGCCTTAGGATGCATAGATGCCGCCCAATCGTTCTTCGGAAAAGAGATACGGCAGATTGCTGTTTTCGACACGGCCTTCCACAGAACAATTCCTGAGATGCGCAGTCTTTATCCTGTTCCCCATGAATGGACTGAAAAGTTTGAGATCAGGCGCTATGGATTTCATGGTATCAATCATGCTTATTGTTCCAGGCGCGCCGGCGAGATGTTGCCGGACTCGGCAGAGAGAATAATCATTTGCCATCTGGGCAATGGATGTTCGCTATCAGCAGTTCTTCACGGTGTCTCCGTAAACACCACAATGGGCTTTACACCCCTTGAAGGTCTTATGATGGGCACCAGATGCGGTTCCATTGATCCGGGCATTATCTTGCATTTGATCAATAACGAAAAATTTGACGGCGAAAAACTGGACGAGATTTTGAATAAGAAATCCGGTCTTTTGGCGGTTAGTGGCAAGACCGGCGACATGAGGGAAATACTGGAGGCAAGAAGCGGACATGACGAGAAGGCGGCGCTGGCATTCGACATGTTCATCGACAGGCTTTCTCACTATATCGCAGCCTTTACCGCGTCGCTCGGCGGTCTTGACACCTTGGTTTTCACTGGCGGAATTGGTGAGCATTCCGCGGAGGTTCGCCAGTCCGTGGTCGAGAATCTGACCTATTTAGGCCTGAGATTAGATGCTCAAGCAAACAAAGATGCGGTCGGCGACGATACTGCCGATGCCACCATCTCAGCTAAGAATTCAAAAGTTGCGATTCTCAAAATTCGTGCCGGAGAAGATTTCGAAATTGCACGGCAGTGCTTCGAATTTGCGAGTGCTCAAGTGTTTACGTCTTGGCCTTAGTTTTGCACTTTGATGTTTCGGAAGCTTAAGCCTTTTAGGCTCTAATTGCTTTTTGCTTGCATCGTGCGATATATGCGCGAGTATTGGCAATAGTTTTGCCAGCCACGTTCAATTTGCCCGCGATCGTCTTCGCTCAGTTGTCTGACGATTTTGCCGGGAACGCCCATAACCAGGCTATATGGCGGAATCTCCTTGCCGGGCGATACGACCGCACCTGCCGCTACGATCGAACCATGGCCTATGACTGCGTGGTCCAGGACCACCGCACCCATGGCGATCAAACAATCTGACTCGATGCGGCATCCGTGTAAGATGGCGCCGTGACCAACTGTCACTCGTTCTGCAACGTACAATCCATGCCTGCCGGTGACATGCAACATGCACCCGTCCTGGATATTCGTGTTCTCGCCTATCTCGATTGAATTGATATCGCCACGCAAAACGCTGTTGAACCATACGCTTGCGCCGGCAGCGATTTTCACTCTACCGATCAAAACTACGGTAGGTGCAATATATGCGTCTTCGGCGACTTGGGGTTCGTGTCCTTCGAAAGGAATTAGCATGCCATTCATAAGGAAGAGTCTAGCGCAATAAAAAGCTAGCAAAAGCTTGCTGAACTCAATAAAAGAGGATTTCCTTCATCTGAATTGTGAACCTAAGGCAACTAAACGTCATGCAATGGCGACTTCCGGGCTGCAAAGATGTTAAAATTATCAACTGGAGCAAAGGAGACGTCACACATGCCCGTATACGACCAGCCCATGCGTAAGCTTCTTGGAATCCTCTCGCCTACTATTTCTTGGCTTAATGAAAAAGGATCAGTGGACGTGAATTCCGTTCCAGAGAATCATTTAGAAGCTATCAAGCAGTTGGAACGTATAGGCGTTGTACATAAGCGCAATAACCGTTGCTACGAATTGCAGAAGATTCGCTTGAAAAAGCTGATGGGCAATTTGGGAATCGAGCAGCTCGTTAATCCCGAGCCGGCTGCTGCGCCTGTCGAATTGAACTGAACCTGAACTAGACTATTTTTACAGATATTGAATTACGAGCGCTGCGTTCGTTGGAGTGGGACAAGCTCTTGGAGTTCCTCTCGCAGGAAGCTGAAAGCAAACGCGGAAAGGATTTGTGCCGCCAGGTTTTGCCAGGGCGCGAACGGGCGATTGTAAACGTTTTGCTGGCAGAGTCGGATGAAGCGCTGGCTCTTATCAATCAAAGAACAGGAATGTCCTTCGAGCGCTTGCCTGAGCTTGATGAAACCTTGAATAGGCTTGATTCTCAGGCAGTTCTCTCGGAAAGCGAATTGCATTTCTGCCGCAGCACAATGACTTTGTCGCGTCAGTCGAAAAGATCTCTTTCTTTGCTTGACAATGAAGCCTTTCCTGCATTGCGCAATTACCTGCCTGCGCTTGCACTTTTCGATCAGTTGCTAGGAGAACTGAATGAGATGCTCGATGAGAGCGGGAAAGTGAAAGATGATGCCACGCCGCATCTAAGAGGTTTGAAAAGTGAAGTCAGACGTCTTGATTCAAAAATCAAAGACGAATTGAACAAAGTCATTCACTCTCAGACTCAATCAAAAGCTCTTCAGGAGCCTATTTATACACAGAGAAATGGACGCTATGTTTTGCCGGTCAATGCTGCGCAACGTCATGTCGTTCCGGGCATCGTGCACGATAGTTCGCAGAGCGGGCTGACTGTATACGTAGAGCCCATGCCTGTTGTCGAGCTGGCAAACAAGTTGAGAATTAAAGAAGCGGAGATAGAACACGAGATTGCTCGTATTCTTGCAACTTTGTCTCAACTGGTGTATGCCGGTCGTGATGAGCTTTCTCAATCTTATGTCGCATTGTCGGAACTGGATGCGATTTTTGCGCGGGCTCGCTTTGCCACTAAATACGATGGCATTAAACCTGAGTTGAATGATGAAAATCGTTTTGAATTCATCAATGCTCGTCACCCTCTTCTCATTCTTCAGTCTGGCAAGGAGAAAGTAGTTCCTAATACCGTTAGTTTGGGCGGTAAGGAAAGAACACTTGTAATAACAGGCCCAAATACCGGCGGCAAGACGGTACTTCTCAAGACAATCGGACTGCTTTCGATGATGGTTCGAACAGGTCTGCTGATTCCCGTTTCGCGTGGATCGAAGGCCGCCCTTTTTACGGAAATTTTTGCCGATATCGGCGACGAACAATCACTGGCACAGAGTCTTTCCACTTTCTCTTCTCACATGACGACGATTGTTGATGTTGTGAGAAGTGCATCGGTTGGAACTCTCGCTTTGCTCGATGAAATTGGGGTAGGAACAGATCCACGAGAGGGAGCGGCGATTGCGCGTTCCGTTTTGGAACACTTGAATGACTCCGGCGCCGTTACCGTCAGCACTACTCACTTTGGCCAGTTGAAGACACTTGCCTACAATTTGCCAGGCATGGTCAATGGCAGTCTGGAGTTCGACGAAGCCACGCTATCTCCCACTTATCGGCTGCGTACAGGCATACCCGGAAGCTCCAAGGGGATTACGATTGCCCGTCGATTGGGTCTGGATGAAAAACTGGTTGAGCTGGCAATTTCTTACTTGGATGTCGCCGATACAGTTATCGATGAAACGGTCGCCAGATTGGAGGAAAGAATCAAGGGGCTGGAGTCGAAAGAAGCACTGGCGCAAGAAAAGCTGAGCGAAGCAGAAAGATTGAGTCAAGAATTGCAGGCTGAGATTGACCGAGAAAGGGAGCAAAGCGAAGAGACACGCCAGAAGCTCGCCGCCGCTCTGAAAGAAGAATTTACTGTAGCTTTTGAGTTAATCAAAGATACGATCAGGAATTTGCAGAAGGAACCAAGTATCTCCGGCGCCCAGAAGGCAAAGGAGAAGATGGAGCAACTCAAGAAAGAACTCAACTGGCTGGACGCTCCTGTCAAAAAGGGAGCAGAGGCGGCACCAGTCAAGTTCAAAGTCGGTGACCGAGTGTCTGTTGTCAGTCTCAACCAGAAAGGCGTAATCGAGGAGCTGCCTGAAGGTATCGAGAGTAATCCGCGCGGAATTGTTGTAGTTAGGGCAGGGGCGGTCAAGCTCAAAGTACCAGTAAGCGATATAAAACGCATATCGGACGGTGGCGGCAAAGCCGAGAAGGGCTCAGGCGGGTCAGTACACAAAGGAAGAGCGACTACACCGGGCAGGGTTTATCGCAATGAAACCGATGTTTTTGTTCGCACTGACAGAAATACTCTCGATTTACGTGGCGAAAGAGTGGATGCTGCTCTAATCAAGTTGGAGCAATTCCTTGATGCCTGCCTGCTTTCCTCTGTCAGTCCAGTAATGATAATCCATGGGCACGGCACAGGCGCAGTGAAAGAAGCGGTGCGTCAATTTTTGTCGAATAGTAACTATGTTTCGAAATTCAGACCAGGTGAGACTTACGAGGGTGCCGACGGTGTGACCGTCGCGGAATTGTAGTCTAGCAACTGCGTATTTCTCCCATCCTGGCGTGAAAAATTTTGTCCAGAATGGCAGCCGCATGTATAGAAGCAAGGGACTGCACCTAAGCCAGGTCGTCCCGACTTAACCCTTGCGGAATCGAATCAGCCAATTCAGGTTAATTTTTGCGCCAAGCGGTCGGGCTCTACGTGGTTTTCCCACATACAAATAAGGGAATGATACTTAAGCTGAGTGCAGCATTGGTGCTCCTTTCAGTCGCGTGAGGTTGTCAAGATGGTCGAAGGGAATGTCGTTCCCGGCAAGGACGAGATCGGCGAAAGACGGGACGTTGTGGCAGAAAACAACGTTCAGCCTGCAGCCGACAGATGGCAGGAAGACTATCAGCGTACGGTAGGTTTCCAGCCTCAGGATGGGACAGGAGACCGCCAACAGGTTGCCGGTTATGACCGCAGCTTGGGTTATGACCGCATTGCTGTCGGTAACACGGCGCTCGGTCAACGCATCGACAACATCACCAACCTTCTGGCGATGGGCGAGCGCTCCGCCGGAAGCCTTCAGGATGTCAACCGCTATTACGGCAGAGCACAGAAAGAAGCGGATGATCTTTTTAGCGTAGCCGCTCAGAATGTCATGAAAGGTCGCGAAGACTATCGCGCCATCCTTGCAGCGCAGAGCCCGCAAGAAGTATTCCAGGGCGTCGAAGCCTCGATTCAAAAACAAGCACAAGCTATCCAACAGCAATTGCAGCAAGAAAGAGATCCTGCGCGAGTAAGAAGACTCGAGCAGATTCTTGCTATGGAGCAAGAACGCGCGCAGACTCTCGAGCGCATGAAGCAAACGCAAAATCCGCAGGAATTGAACCGCCTATTAATGTACGACGCGTTCAGTGCTCAGCGTATAGATCTGTCTCAGAAGATGTTGAACGAGAGAGATCCTAATCAAGTTCGTTTGATGGCTGAAGCCGAACAAAACCTGCACACAGTGCAGCGTGCGCCAGGCTTTACCCGCGCCAACTATGGCATGCTCTTGATGCGCATGGGTCAATACGATCCAACTAGACCGGACAATGCTGCGTTGCGTGCATTGCAAGATGCTGCTTCTGTTGATCCGGAAATGGTACCTAATCCTAATAGTACAGATCCGGCACGCCGCATGGGCGACCCTAATTTCATGCGCGTCGCATCGGAAATAACTCGCATGCGTCCGGAAGACCCGAGATTTGCTCAAGCCATGGCCCCTATCTTTAATAGGGATGTGAATCGTTCGCCTGCACCGCTCCAAGCGGCAGAAAATATCAATCCGAATGCACGCTATTCACAAGTTCAAGAACAACCCTATCAACCTGCAAGAGACGGCGCCAATCGACCACTCGAACAGACCCGGGTAACCGATCAGAGCCAGGGCGTCACTCCTCTGGTCAACGGAAAGACTCCTTTCCAACGCGTTCAGGAATTGGGCAAAGTCGCTGATGCACAAGGTTTGACACCTGATGTCCGTCAATCTTATGCGTCCATCATTCAAGATTCCGATAAAGGCACTTCTCCTCGCGTAGCCGAATTGCAAGCGCAATTGGCTCAGCTCGAGCAGAGACAACAAGCGCTCGCGCAGAAGGTCGATGAAATTCAGAAGAGTCCGGAAATTGCTCAGCTCGTGCAGTCGGGCATGGCAAAACTCAAGGCTCGCCCTGAAGCCGAACAACAGCAATTGAAGACTCTTACCGAGCAATTGCAAAAAACTCAAGATAAGGCAGAGCGCGAAAAACTGTTGGGCGATATCAATAAGATCTGCCCTGAGTTCGTGCAGGTGACCAAACTGCTCGAAGAAAAGCTCAAGCCGTTTACCGATGAACTTACACAGATTCAAACTCAAGGCTCTGCCCTTGCCAATGACCTGGTCGGTGAAATGAATCAGTCGTCCGCTACTCGCATGGAATTTGCCGAGAAGCTGATGAAGTCTGACAAGCCGGAAGACAAAGAGATGGCAAAGCAATTGCTCATCGAATCTGTCGCCAAGGCTAAGCCGGAGCAACGTGAAGCATTCGCTCAATATGCTCAGAGCTTGGGTCTCACAAAGCAAGAGCTGGAAGCAGGCCTGGCCAAAGTGCCGCAACAGCAAGTCGAGCGCGCTTCCACTCAACAGCAAGGCGTTGAGCCCACTGGTGAGAGAACTGGCGCCGGCAAACTGATCGACGAAAACAAGAAAGCCTTTGATGCTGCTCAAGACAAGAAAGCCAAATTGGCTGAGATGCAAGAGTCATTTAAGAAGGCAATTACTGACGCCGACAAAGAATTTGCTGATGTAGAGACACGCTACAACCAGCTGGATGCTGCCCACACTAAAGCCGCCAATGAAATGCCGGCCGAAGACAAAGCAAAATTCCAAAAGATGCTGACAGCGGGTACTCCCGAAGCCGAAAAAACGGCCCTTCAGCAAGAGCTGATGACCAAGTACGCAAATATCGTTCAGATGGAAACAGAAATGAAAGCCATCAAGGACGGTGCCTTGGATCTGGCTCTCAATAGATTTGAAGCACGTTATGAATATGCTCGTGCGTCCAACTTGGGCGGCGATGATGCCACAGCGAAGGCCATGCTTTCCGAAGGTATCAAGACTTTGACCAAGGATGTCGGAACCGACATTACCGCTAAGGTGATGGAGGATCCCGGCGTTGCCGACCTGGCTAAGAAAGTCGGAGTAGATGCAGCCGTATTGATGCAACAAGCTGCAGCCGAAGCTCAGACGGCTCAACCTGGTGCAGACACCACCGGTGGCGCCACCGGCGACTTGCAAGGTACTCTGCGCGTAGCTAATGCTCGCATGCAGAAAGGCGATATAGCCGGAGCCAAGCAAGCTTACGAACAAGCCATCAAGATGGTTGATGCTTCTTTCAATCCGGAAGAAAACAACAGAAAGATCAAAGAAGCACAAGACCTGCTGGAGAAAGGCAACCTCACAATCGAACAGCGCCTGCAAAAACAGCAGGAAGTGGCCTCTTACTTCAACCAGGCCTATCAAGCATTCGATATAAGAAGCGGTTATGCCAGAATTCTGGCTCACCCGAATTACAACCAAAACGCAGCTGCAGAAGTGGCATTCAAAGACGCAATCGCTGCAGCAGACCGCGTTCCTGTTCAAGCAATGAAACGCCAGATGGGCTTGCTAGCCAACGACATCGGCACTTTCCAAACTGCATACGAACAAGCCACCGGCGACAGAAAAACTCAGATCGAACAAGCTCAAGCTTTCTTGTCCGAGTTCTCCAATACACTGAATGGTCAAACCACAGGTGGTGGACCGGCAGCAGACAAAGCGTGGATGAACACGCAAATCAATGCCAGAAAAGATCTGGCTTCCTTCTACGTCAGACTCGTAACTGATGTCGATGAGCAGGGGCAGCCGATCATCAAAGCGGACGGCACACCAAGATACGTGCCTGATGCGTCGAAAGTCTTCAAGCCCGAAGAAGGCATGAAGGCGATTGATGACGCCAAAGCGAAGTATAAGGAACTGCACGGAACTGATCTCGACAAAGATCCAGCCAAAGATCCGACTCTGGCAATTCTGGCCAAGGGCATCTATGACAACAGCCCAGCCGAATTGCAGAAGAAATATCAGAACGTCTCACGTTATTGGGACGAAGCGAAAGCCAGTATTCCGACATTGATCGCCGGCGTTGGCACAGCTGTTTTGCTTTCCAAATTCAAGCCTGTAGCAGGACTGATAAGAGCAGAAGCCTCATTAGGCTCCAAGGCTCTCGGATGGGGAACTGCCCTTGCCGGCGGTTCTACAGCTGCAACTTTTACGCACCACACGATGATGAACAACGTGTTCGGTCGCGAGGACAATACCTGGGGCAGAAGTATCGCCGCCGGTACAGGTCTTACTCTGGGCGGCGTCGGTCTCATGAAAGTACCGAAATTCTTGTTCCGCAACGCCGATGATGTAGCTATGGCTTCCGTCATTGAGCGCGGCGGCGCAGGCGGTGTGAGATTCACTCAAGCAGCCGAAGGCGTGCCGGCAAGGATCATGAACCTTGATGAGTTGAAGGCTGCCAAAGACCTTCTTGGCACGAAACAAGCCACCATGACTGCCGAAGCATTCGCTGCTGAAGGCAAGCAACTCGATGCCTTGATCCGAGCCAGCCAAAATCGCGATGCTCTCTGGGCATTGCAAGCCGGCAAGAATGGCGCCAAGTTGAGAGGTGGTTTCGATGCTGAATTGGCTAGAGCCGCAACCGGCGCAGACAAAGCTGCGCTCGTCGACAGATTGGGCGGCGCCGTCAAGAAATTCGCACCGGAATTGAGACTCGCTCAAGAAGCACCTAAGTATGGTGAAATTCTTGCGCAAAGAGGCGGCATCGTCGTAAAAGATCAGGCTGTTGTTGAAAAACTGATTGCGGCTGATTTGCCAGTGATCAGAACGGCGGCTGGCGAGAACGTTCTGGCGATGAGAACGGCGGCCGAAGTGGAAGCTGCATTAAAAGCAATCCCAAGTATCGAGCCGAAGCTGCTTGGTGCTAAGAATCTGAAGACTGCAACGGCTCAAGCGACCAAGTTGCTTGATGATCTGGCTGCCACGGGACTCAAGGGTGACGATCTGCTCGCACCCGCCCTGAAGAATGCAACTCTGGAAAATCAGGCTCAGTTGAATCTTCTGCGCAATTTGGTACCCGAAGCAGCTGCTGAAGCAAAATTGGCAAGCCGTTTCGGTGCAGCCGCTCAACTGCAAAGAGAGGGGCTGTTATCCAAGTCTTATGGTTTTGCCACCGGTAAATTCGGCGCTCCGACAATCGGCTTGACTGCAGGTTTCGGACACGAAGCTTATAGCGCTAACGCAGAAAACAGAGATTTCAACCTCGGTAACGCAGCAATGAAATCAGCGTTGGTTGCCGGCGGACTGTGGGGCGGAGGCAAGGTGGTCGAGTACGGTCACGGCTTATTCAAACCGATGGGTGCCAAGACATTCTCTGATATCAGCCACTCTCGCTTTATGGCAGGTTCCTTGGGTGGGACTTCCTTCTACGCGGGCTCGAATTATCCGACCGCCTGGCAGCATATGTATGGCGGTGAAGGCAATCTCGATCCGAAGACAGGCAAGCCATACGAGTTCAACTTGAGCAACGCCATTGTCGCTCCAGCCTGGAAAAATGCCGGAGACAACATCTTCGTCAGCTCCTTCCTGCTCGGCGGTATGGCTGCTAAGCCTGGTCAAGCACTTTTGGCTCAAGCTCCTTGGGCCAATTCGAGAATGCTTTGGAAGCCGTTCTCTGCAACCGGTCACCTGTTTACAGGCAATACCTGGAACTACCTGGGTGCACGCTCCATGCCGCTTCTTGGCGAAGTCGGACCGGCGTTGAGCACCAACATGGCCATGGGTCAATTCGATCTGCTCAACAATCTTTCCAACAGAGATGCCGGTCGCCAATACACCGACGCTCTGAAGATGCAAAACGAGGCCATCACAGACGAATCGCAAGAATCGATTGTGAAGCGTCAGCAAGAACTGTTGAAGCAGCAAGAGCAGCAAAGACAGCAACAGCAGCAACAACAGCAAGAACAACAAAAAGCTGACCAGCAAAAGAAAGAGAACCCGCAACCGGGAACCGAACAAGGTGCCGTAACGCCACGTGCAGAAAATACCGATTTGACCGGCGGCGCACCGCAATAGAATGGTGGCTTCTGCTTGCGTAGAAGCCACACTGAATCCAAAAATAAGTGGAGGACAATCATCAAAATACAGTTATATTAGAGATAAGAATTTTTATCCGGAGATTCCTAAAATAGGAACCTCTGGATAGCTACTTAAGGGACCCCAGGAAAGCAATTGAAAAATGGAGATTTAATCCAGAACAGCCAGAGTGTGTCCAGAAAACGCGTATCCCGTATACATGCAGACAAGCACCTTTGCGCTAACCAAATTGCTCTCCGAACAGAGGTTACTACCTAAATGGTCGAACGAAACCAGTACGAGCCCAGTCTGAACCCCATCAATTCGGGCGATGTTCAAAGCGACGGTGAAAACCAGTCCGCTGAAAACACCCAATTGACGTATTCAGATGTAATGCGTGCCAGCACTGAAAGCACCGAGCGTCGTAGTGAAGCTTCGACCGTAACTGATCGTATTGCCATAAACGACGTAACCGACCCGGACATTCTCAAAGCATTTACTCTTTCCGACAACGCCAAGCAAGCAGCAATGCTGCTCAGTATCCAGGAGTCTAATCGTCCGGACAATACTCCAGTTCAATTGCAAGATGCCAGCGGGCGTCCATTTACCATTACTATGGGTGAGCTCAAGCAAAAGCTCGTCGAAGATCTCTCCAAGAATTCCGATTTCAAAGGATTCAACGATCCTGGACAATTGCGTGAATTCATCAGCAAGTCGACTGAATCCGCATTGCAGATCAGTCAGCTGACTAGAGAGAAGTACGAATCAAGAAGCAGAGAAACCGACACCAACGTCAATGCTCGCAATGAATTGGCTAAGCAGCTTGGTTTTCCCGCTACCACCCGCGAAATTCCTGACGGCAATGGCGGAAAGAGAACCATCACTTCTTACGATATAACTCAAAAGGATATCGATGCCAAACTCGCCACAACACAGGATGCCGGTCAGAAAGCCAATCTTGAAAAACTGAAAGGTCTTTTGACCAATTACGACAGTATTCAAAAAGAGCGCAACGCACTTACAGCAGTTGATGTGAGCGTCGCCGAATTGATGATGGGCGGTCACACTCACAAAGCAGGCGAGCAAAAACTGGAAGGTCTTCCCGCCACCAGAAGCGAAATTATGCGCGCCTATGAAATCATGAACAAAGCTGGACGCGGCAATCCTCAGATGGAGCAAACCGCTCAGTTCCAAGCGATCAAAGAGCAATCCGGTGCCATGTATGCCGACATCCAACTGCAACGCAGTAAAGATGCCGTTCTTGCTCTGCAAGCCGCAGACAAGCTGAGAACCGAAGGCAAGCCGACCGAAGCACAAGCTAAGTACGAAGAAGCTCTTCAGAAGGTAAAAGGCGTAGACATGGCCACGATTACCACTCAGTGGCAATCGCAAATGAAAGAGTTCAATACTGTTCAAGAGAAATTGACTGCGCTCGGCAATCCTCCGTCGAATCCGCAAGAAGCTCAACGCCTTACTATGGAACTTCAACAGCGCCAGCAAATTGGTTTGCAACTCGAGCAAATCATTCAAGTCGGCAAAGAAGTGAAGACCGAGTACGCAAGATTCCTCAATGAGCAAGGAAAACCTGGCGATGCGCTCCCGCTTTTGACCAGCGTTGCATCCGGCACTCCGCAAGAATTGCTTGCTGGTGATGCCACTTTCGTTGAGCAGTTGGAAAAGGCACAAAGTCTTGGCTCTGTCACCAGTGGTGATGCCGAAAAACATCGTGTTCTGTACGAGCAAGCAATGGCTGCCAAAGACTGGAGCAAAGCCGAAAGTGAACTGGCTATCCTTAAAGCCGCTGCAACCAAGGCTTCTGAAACAAACATTCAAAGCGTCAAAGATCGCCTTGGTGTAATGGATAAGCGTCAGACTGAAATCCAAACTGAGTTGGCTGATCTTCAGAAAAACACTGCTATGGACTCGGAAGCGAAAGCTTTGCGTCAACAACAGTTGGAAGCTGAAAAGAATGGCTACGACGTACTTCGCAAACAAATGAGCGAAGGCTTGGCACCGATGGAAAAAGCCGCCCAAGAACAAGCTCACCAGCTTCGTTACATGGAAGGCGTCATCGCATTCTCCAAAGATGACAAAGAAACCGCACACAAAATCTTCAAAGAACTCAAAGCAGAAGCTCCTGAAATTGCAGGAAATAAAGAATTCCAGTTGGAAGAATTGCTGGAAGAAACTCGCAAGAAGAGCCTTGCCGAGCGCCTCTGGGATCCCTTCGTTACCGGTCTCAAGATTGCTGCAGTGGTTGGTGCTATCGCGCTGGCAACTGCTGTCACCGCTCCGATTGGTGGTGTCGGTGGCGTCGCAGCCGGTATTGCTTTGGGCGGAGCCCTTGGCGCTGGTGGCGTGTTCACCGCTGGTGCCATCGGTCACGGTGTCGCCAAAGGTATGGACTGGAAGAGCACGGACAATTATCAAAACTGGAGACCAGGTCAGGACTTGGCGATGGGCGCCATCGGCGGCGGCGGCGGCATGGCCTTGAAGGCCCTCTTTGCTGCCGGCGGAGTTGCCGGAGTTGGCGGCAATATGACAGCAGCGGGAGCGAGAATGGCAGCTGCTGAAGGCGGCGCAACACTCGGCTCCAGAGCTCTGACATTCGGTGGCAACGCCCTCATCAAGACTACTGAATTGGCTTCGCAAGCGACTTCACTTAAAGGCGCGATGGCGATTGGCGGTTCTTACGGCTACGGCAGTGAAGCCTACAATGCGGCTTTCAACGGTAAGCAATTCAGCTTCCAAGATGCCACTATTCGTTCAGTCGGTACAGCAGCCGCTTTGTATGGCGCTGGCAAGACCGGCGGACTTGGTTCTTTCAAAGGCTCTGCTGTTTATGGTCTGGGAATGACCGCTCAAGAGCAAGGTATTGAGGTCAAGAACGGCAAAGATCTTACTCAAGCTGGTTGGGACAGTGTCGGCAGCTTTATGAATCATTCGACTATGGCATTTGCAGCTGGTACTTTCGCTAACATGAATGCAGCAGCTGCTGCAGGTCGCTTTAGAGTTCATTCAGTTCTTCCGGAAGGTCAAAAGCTTGGCTGGTCAACAGCACGTGAAGCTGCGGCCAATCTTCCTGGTGCGGCCAGTGCCAACTTCCTGTCGCAAGGTCGTTTTGTATTCGGTGAAGGTATGGGCCTAACCGCTAAGCAGGGCTTGGTTGGTGGTGGGATCGTCACCGGTCTTGTCGGCTACCAAGGGTGGCAAGCTAACTCTGCTTATGAAGAAAGCCGTACTGCCAAGGAATGGGACACTCCCGATCAAATGACCCGCATGAGAATGAATCAATCTATGGAAGTGCTCTCAAAACCAGTGCCACGTCCAGTTGTCAAACGTCCTGAACAACAGTAACGTCATCTGAATCCAAGACAAACAGTGTCTTGATGCATGACTTATACTGGATGGCATGCCGCATCTTTCGGTCATCATTCCGGCTTACAACGAAGAAAAGAGGTTGCCGTCCACGCTTGAGTCGGTGCACAACTTCCTTTCGGACCGTGAGCAGGAATTTGAGATCATCGTGGTGGACGATGGCAGCAGCGATAACACAAAGACGGTTGTCAATGAATTTGCCGCTTCGCATTGCAGTGTCCGGTTAATCGCACATACGCCGAATATGGGCAAAGGTTATTCCGTTCGCGAAGGAATGCTCAAAGCTGAGGGCGAGTTTTTACTTCTAGATGATGCAGACGGTGCTTCACCAATCGGCGAAATCGTTCGATTGATGCGCGCCATCGAAGAAGGTGCCGATGTGGCGATTGGCTCACGCGCTAAGCCGGGCGATGAGACTGTGGTGAAGTCTCTTTCCCATCGAAAGCATATAGGCAACACATTCAATATGATTGTGCAATCTTCTCTTTTGCCTGGTATCCAGGATACGCAATGCGGCTTCAAACTGTTTAAGCGAGATGTTGCCATGGATTTGTTCTCCATCGCCAAATTGAATCGTTATGCGTTTGATGTGGAGATACTCTACCTGGCAAGATTGAAGGGCTACACGATTGCCGAAGTGCCGATCAACTGGACTAACATCGAAGGGTCCAAGATCAATTTGGTGACCGATCCAATGAGCATGCTTTTTGAATTAAGTAAGGTTGGTCTCGGTCGTGTTTGTGGAAGCTATGGCAAGATGTCGAAACTCAAAAGACAGCCTACCGATGGCGATGGTGCTAACGCTGGTTCAAGTTGATCAGGCGACGGTGAATGCAAAACGGAAGCAGTGAAGAAATAAAGATCGCCAGGAATTACAGAAACGATCTTATCTGTCTTTTCTGCCTGACAGTTTTCGTCATCGCAATTTTTTCAGGCACCATATTCTCCGGCAAAGACATCTCTCGTATCGGCACTCTTGCGCATAGAGACACGCTCTTTGGGCGCCTCGCCAAAGGCAATCCCGATCCGATGGATACCTGCACGTATCAGGAACATGCACCCAATTATCTTTTGACCGAACGAATTATTGCCGGTGGCGATTTACCTCTGTGGAATCCGTACTTGGGATTCGGCTGTCCGCTTTGGGCTGATTCTCAAGTTCTAGCCTTCTCACCAATAACCTGGCTGCAAGCGCCTTTCGCGTCGTTGCGCTTGTACAACTTGCTGATGGTTTTTCATGTTTGGCTTGGTTGTGCCGGTGCTTATGCATTTGCTCGCTTGTTGAATCTTTCGCCTCAAGCATCTTTTCTTACATCAATTTCTTATGGTTTATGTCCTAACCTTCTCTACATGTTTGAATGGAACCGCTGCCAGAGCGCATTTTTCCCGATGCCGTTTGTTGGGTTTGCGTTGTTGTGGCGGCGTGGAGATGCACTTTCGATCGCTGCTTGTGCATTCTTATGTACTGCAATGATTGTTTCCGGGCACGCTGTTCCGTCTTTCTTTGCCATCACACTGGCTTCAATCATGTACTTCTCACTTGCTTTTGTGTTGCCTCAAAGCGAGTCGGCAACCGGCTCTTCTAGTACTTTCTTGCGATTTGTGGGCAATTTCCTTTTGGTTGGTCTTCTCACGCTGCTACTTTCTGCACCATTTGTAGTGCCTTTCTTGGAAGGTGTTCGAGCTTCGGATACTTTTAAAGCAACCCAAGGCTATGTGCGTTACATCGTTAGAGAGACGGCTCTTTTGCCATCACTTTTCTATCCGTTTCACGGAGCTGGAAGTGTCTATTCAGGCGCTGTTTCGATACTCTTAGCCGTGAGCGCTCCTTTCATTTCAAAGCGAAATAGAAAACTCAATATACTTCTGTTTTCACTTGCTCTGTTCACTATTTGCGTATTAACAAGACCGGGACCCTTCGACCTACTGTTCCAACTTCCTTTTCTAAGCTGGTTCATGGTGGTCTATGCTCTGCCCGCACTCTTGCTCTTTATCGCTGTCCTGGCAGGGGCTGGATATGACGCGTTATTGGAAGAAGATATTCGGTTAAGATCCGTCGCTACGATTCTCGCTGTGGCATTGCTTGCGCTCTGCATGCCCTCTATTTTTCAAAGCATGCACTTAACTGCGAAATACACTCTGTTGAATGACTGGCTAAAGACGATGGAAGTGAGCTCGTCTGTGCGTGTACGTGAACTTGTGTTGATTTTGATTTCTCTTGCCGTTATTTTCGCGATGGCAAAGTGTCCAGCAAGTTGGCGTGCAAAACTGGCAATTGTACTGATTGTTTTGAACGGTGTCAGTTTGTCTTTTACTATTCGAAAATCCTTGCCGGCAAGTCCGGCGTTTGCATATGAAGAAGTCGAGCCCATTGGCTTTCTCAGCTCACAGGGACGACGAGTCTTGAGCATGGGAAGGCACGTGCTTGTGCCGAACACCAGTCAGATTTTTTCTGTCTCAAATCTGCTTTCCTTCATGCCGACCCATCCAAAGGGTGTTCCTGCATTCTTAGAAGCTATGGGTATCACTATGGAAGGGGTTTCTCAATTCGCTGAAAAGCCGCTTACCAAACTGGTTGATATAGGTGCCGTTAAATACGCCGTGGCAAGCGAACCGGTTCTTTCGGATGAAGATAAGCTGCCTGAGGTGATCGACGTCACTACAAATGGTGGTGTTTCTTTCGGTTCAAATCTGAGTCTAATAGGTTTTGGAATTGCCGTGGATGCGGGAAACCAGGACATCGTAACTGCATTGAAGTGGCGTCGAGGCGAGGGCAAAAACTTCCCGGTTTTCCTCTTGATGCTGGTCAAACCTGACGGTTCGGTGCTTTGGATAGGCGATCGTCACGCTGTTGGTAAGAATACTGAGAGTGTGAGCGCAACTGCCGCTATTCCCAAGTCTGTAAAGATTGGCGATGAAGTTTGTTTGATCCTTCAGGTCGTTGATGTATCCGGCACAAGTTTGATTAGACCTACCAATGTGCCTGATGCGATGCAGTTTCCTTCTAGTGCCAATTCGCTTCTCTTGAAGCGGTTTGCAGTTCCCGCAAAGGTACAGTCTTCTCCTCGCCACTTCCGTTTGGTCACCGAGACGGCACCGGAAATGGTGCGCGTATATGAAAACAAGTCATGTTTGCCGGAAGCGTATCTTGTATCATCCACCCGTCAAATTGCTTCCTTAGAAGAAACCTTAGCAACCTTGTTAAGCCCTGCGTTCGACCCGCGCAAAGAGGCTCTGACAGAGGAAGTAATTTCCTTAACACCTATCTCTCAGTCGACTAGTATTCGTCCCCTTGAGCCGAAAGTGAGTCGACCGAATGTGAATGAGGTGTTGATTGACGCTCAGACTACCAAGCCATCGTTATTGGTTCTCACTGATGTCTATTTCCCGGGTTGGCGTGTGACGGTTGATGGCAAGGAATCAAAAATTGTTCGCACCAACGGAGTGTTTCGCGGCGTACAGCTTGATGCGGGGCACCATAGCGTGCGCTTCTTCTTCGATCCGATCAGTTTGAAAATTGGCTTTTTGATGTTTCTCGTCGGCTTGGGTGCAATTGTTTTTCTTTTGCGACCGCCAAAAGGTTCCGCCAAGAATACCTCGCAAAGTGGGCTGACCTCTGTCTAACTGGAAATCCACCGATGCCTAGAAATTATCGGAGCGGTCCCTCGGTAGCTGGTTCCACTCCTGAGAGTATGCCGCTAGAATAAAGAAAGGTATTAAAGGTATCCGGTTTCCTTGTGTAGTTTTTGAATTGGGCTCTGCTCCGAGCGAGTGAACCTTTTAGTATGACCGGCTCCGATAACCACACACCAGAGGAAAGGCTGCAAAGAGCCTTGTCCACGCTCGAAGAGATGGTCGGCGAAGACCATCCTCATACCGTCTTGGCAAGAATGCGCCTGGGCGATTATTACTATGAGAACGCCCAATACACCAGGTGTAAGCCTTATTACGTGACAGTTCTGGAAAAACACACCCAGATCTATGGTCCGGATACTATCGAGACTGCCATGGCCACCCATAAGTTAGCATTGCTTTATCACGCTCTCGAGCAATACGACAAAGCGGAGCCCCTATACCACGAGGCTCTTCGTGTGCTGAGAATTGAGCGGGGCGACTATCATCAGGACGTGCTGGGAGTCCTTAAGGATCTAGCGACTATGCTGCAGATGATGAATCGCGATGACGAGGCACAAGAGCTTCTGAATTTTGCCCAGGACCACCTGTCAGGGCGCTGGAAAACCATACCCTATGAAGCTTAGCGGGCTTATGCCTTTTTCTGGAGCGACCCTCGAAGCTTTAGAAGTTAAAGCGATATCGCTTTAACTTCCAGCTTAAGGTGAAGCTTGGTCCGACTCTTCCTTTTCAAGGCGGGTGAGCACTTCCACCAATTCGTTGTGGATTTTTCCATTGGTCGCCAGGATGTGACCGGTGGACATGTCCAGGGGATCGCCTGAAAGATTGGTTACTTTTCCGCCAGCTTCTTCTACGATTAGGCTTCCGGCACCGATGTCCCAGGGGGCGAGCTTCATTTCCCAGAATCCGTCCAGTCTTCCGCTGGCGACATAGCAAAGATCAAGTGCTGCCGAACCGTCGCGGCGCACGCCATGGGTTTGATCTGTGAGAGTCTTGAACTGAAGAATATTGGTTCGCTTTGCTTTGCTTGTATCCGGTGGAAATCCGGTCGCCAGCAAACTCGTTTGCAATTCTTTAGCGTCGGAAACGAACAGGCGTTCATCATTGAGATAAGCTCCCTGTCCGGGCTCAGCCGCGAAGAGTTCATCTGTCATCGGGTTGTAGACGATTCCCAAGATTCGCTTCCCGTCTTCTTCTAAACCAATTGAGACGGAAAAAAATGGATATGTATGTGCGTAATTCGTTGTGCCATCCAGGGGATCGATAAGCCAGCGTCTTTTAGAGGTCTGCCCTTTGGTGAATCCGCTTTCCTCTGCCAGCACGTCGTCTTCCGGAAATTCTTCCTTGATAATAGAGAAAATCTTGGCTTCGGAAGCTTTATCGACGTCTGTGACGATGTTGTAGGCGGCTTTGTAATCAATGATTCGAACATCACCAAGCCTTTCTTTGAGGATTTTCCCGGCTTCCAGTGCTGCTCTTGTGGCAATTTTTCGTGCGTTTTTCAAAGTAAAGGATTCTCTTTCTGATGTAATGGGGATGCCTGAAAGCCGCTAAATTCGCTTGTAGTTTACTCGACAGTCGGGCAAGCCGATATAAGAAACATTAACCGGCATGCCTAGCCGCTTGACGATTATTGATGGGTCTAATTATGCTGGTAAATCTCGCTGCGATTCAGGCGGCGACTGTTTACTTGTCAGTATAGGTTTTGCGCAAATGCTCACCCAGCTTTCAATTCCGGCGATTATTATCCTTGATTGAGGCTGGCTGCAGGTTCAAAGTTTTGACTGCCGCCAGTTGAGTTAGACTGGCGGTTCGTTTTTTTTGACCGCGCCAAAGCAACGTTAGCAACTAGTCATAGAGACTCCGGAGCACAAACCATGAGTGATTACAGCTTGAATCTCCCGCAAACAGACTTTCCGATGAAGGCCAACAGCGCCGTCAGAGAAGTCGAGATTCAGAAGCGTTGGGACGCCGAAGACGTTTATGCAAAAGCGATGAAGAAGCGCGAGTCGAGCGAAAAGTTTGTTTTGCACGATGGACCGCCATATTTGAGCAGCAGCAAAATCCATATCGGCACCGCGCTGAATAAAGTGCTTAAGGACATTGTTTGCAAGTACAAAAATCAAAAAGGCTTTTATTCGCCTTATGTGCCTGGTTATGACAGTCATGGCTTGCCGATCGAAAACGCCGCTCTCAAAGATGTGAAAGGCGGCAGGCATTCCATCACTCCTGTTGAATTGAGAAAGCGCTGCCGTGAATTCGCTCTGTCCAATCTGAAAGGGCAAGAAGCAAACTTCCGCAGACTGGGCGTTTGGGGCGATTGGGAGCATCCTTATATAACTCTCGATCAAAAATTCGAAGCTGCACAAATCCGTGTATTCGGACAAATGGCGACCAAAGGCTTCCTCTATAAAGGCCTTAAATCAGTGTCGTGGTGTCCTACTTGCGAAACTGCACTGGCTGAGGCGGAAGTCGAGTATGCAGATCACAAATCGCATTCCATTTACGTCAAGTTCGAAGTAGCTCCGCAATCGCGAGCCAAGCTGCCGAAATTCATCAAAGACGGAGATCAAGTCAACTTCGTCATCTGGACAACCACTCCCTGGACACTTCCCGCCAACCTTGGCGTGGCGCTTCATCCCGATTTCAACTATCACTTCTTGAAGACGAAAGATCACGGAGTGCTTGTTGTTTCCGAAGGGCTGAAAGAGGCGTTTTTAAGCACCACTGGAGTAGGTGATGTCGAACTGCTTGGCGAAGCACTCGGGAAAGAACTGGAGTTGATCGAAACGAAACATCCGTTTATCGATCGCACCAGTTTGGTTGTACTGGGCGGTCACGTTACGAATGAAACCGGTACCGGCGTCGTTCACACTGCACCAGGACACGGTCCTGAAGATTTCGAGTTGGGCGCCAAATACAAGCTGGGCGTCGTCTCTCCTGTGGACGAGCGCGGTATCTTCACGGAGGAAGCCGGGCAATTCAAAGGGCAGTTCTACGAGAAAGCCAATCAACCAATTCTCGATCACCTTACAGAATTGAACAAACTGCTTCATCACAGCACTTACAGTCACAGCTACCCGCACTGCTGGCGGTGCAAGAAGCCGCTCATCTTCCGCGCCACTGAACAATGGTTTGCATCTGTCGATGGTTTCAGAAAAGATGCGCTAAAGGCTATAGATAGCGTTCAATGGATCCCAGAATCGGGACGCAACCGCATTTTCAACATGGTAGAAAACCGCTCTGATTGGTGCATAAGCCGCCAGCGTGCCTGGGGGGTTCCTATCCCTGTTTTCTACTGTGAGAAATGCAACAAGCATTTGATGACCGCAGAGAGCATTGAGAAAGTTGCGACTGCATTTGAAAAATATGGTTCAGACTCGTGGTGGGAAAAGTCTCCGGAAGAACTGATCGGCGATGTGAAGTGTGAATGCGGACATGGTGAGTTTCGCAAAGAAACCGACATCATGGATGTCTGGTTCGATTCGGGAACGACATGGCACGGTGTTCTCGACATGCGCAAAGAACAACTGAAAGGCGCGCCTTGCGAACTCTACTTGGAAGGTTCCGATCAGCACCGTGGATGGTTCCAATCGTCTTTGCTTACTTCCGTGGCAGTCAGTGGAAAAGCACCCTACAAGACTGTTTTGACGCACGGCTTCGTTGTCGATGAAACCGGCAGAAAAATGTCCAAATCAATGGGCAACGTGGTCGAGCCTGATGAAGTGATCAAACAGTATGGCGCCGACGTGCTGCGTCTTTGGGTTGCATCAGTCAATTACACCGATGACATTCCCATCGGCAAAAACATGCTTGCTCAGCTGGCTGAGGTTTACCGAAAGCTGCGCAACACCGCGCGTTATTTGCTCGGCAACTTGAGTGATTTCAACCCGAAAACAGATCGTGTCGCCTATGAAAAGTTGTCGCCAATCGATCAGTTTGTCTTGCACCGACTGAGCAGCCTCGTAAAAGAGGTCACTGAAGACTTCGATCGCTTCGAGTTCTTCAAGTATTATCAGCTCTTGCAGAATTTCTGCGTCGTCGATCTTTCGAGCTTCTACTTTGATATAGCCAAAGACAGGCTTTACACGGAAGCGAAAAATTCGGAATCAAGACGCGCAGTACAGACTGTTCTCGAGGAAGTGCTGTTGACTCTCGTGCGCATCATAGCGCCGGTTGCGCCGCACCTGGCAGACGATATCTGGCAGCATTTGCCCGAGGCAATCAAGAAATTCGAAGCAACGGAGGAAAGCGTCCTTCTGACCGACTTCCCGGTTGCACAGGCTCGTTTTGTGGATGAGAATCTGTCGCAATTGTTCGAGTCGCTGATAGATGTTCGAGAGACAGTGAACAAAGCATTAGAGCAGGCTCGTGCCGACAAGAAAATCGGCAAATCAACCGAGGCGCAAGTGCTTATAGCCGTTGAAAATGCGGAGTTGAGAAAGAAAGTCGAATCCTTGGGCGCTGACCTGCCGGGCTTTTTCATCACTTCGCAAGCCATAGTGCAAGCTGAGGTTAATGGCAAGGCGGCGGGCAATCGTTTGTCTGAAGTCAAAGAGAACGGATTGACAGTTGTCGTCTTCAACGCAGAGGGCACAAAATGTGCTCGCTGTTGGAAATTCAAAACTGAGGTTGGCACTATCAAGGAAAATCCTGAATTGTGCTCGTCCTGCTTGGAAGCTCTCAAGGAAAGCTAACTCAAGCTTTCAACATCCAAGGCGTCTGATATAGATGTCATCCGAAATCTTTACGTGTCAGCTTGTGGAAATCCTCATTCTTCGAGCCTGACTTCGTATAGATTTAGGGGTATAAATAAGTGTGTGGCCTTAGTTTTGTCCCGATCTCTTGAAGTGAAGTCTTGTCAAAAGACGATATAGAAAGCCAAGTCAAAAAATGCAGAGAGCAACTCAAAGATGCTCAGGATTTCTATTGGCAATCGCGATTTCAAGAGTCTGAAGCCCTGTACAAAGAGTGCCTGGCCAAGCTCGATCATCTATTTCCCGGCTATAGTCCTGAGACTGCAACCTGTTTGCAAGGTTTGGGCGACACATATTATTTCCAAAGCCGCTATTTGGCCGCCTTGGACCATTACAAGCGCCTGTTGTCCATGCGCGAACGTTTGGCTGCCAACGACCCTCAGGGCTTGGTCACTGCGTTAATCAAAATGGCTAAAACCTCCGAAAAGCTTAACGAGCCTGAAGAGGCGCTACGTTTTTACCGCAGAGCCCTTGAAGTTGCTCAAGTTTCTCTCTTTATCGGACATCCGGTTTTGACCAGTTTGCTCGAGTCATATCTGGCTTTCTTGAAGCGCTCCCAGGGCGATTCTGGTCTGGCAGTCGATATCGAGAAAAAGTTGAAGATGTCTCGCGAGAGATACACAGAAGAAGAACTGTCAAAAATCATGGGCAGCCCGGACAAACAGGCCCAGGGGCGCAACGCTCCTCAAGAACCTTTGGAAGAAGAGGCGCAAGCCGTTGACGTCGACCACCCTCTGTATGAAGGCAAAGTGCCGAATAACAGCATGATGGGATTGGTCTGGCTGATTGTCATTGTTGTCGTCAGTTTTAGTCTGGCTGGCGCCGGCATTTTTTTTGGAGCGCAGATCGGCGAGGGCGCTCAGCATGCCTGCGTGAAGGCCGGTCAGAAGTTCCTCACTCTTGATGAAGACAAGCAAATCAATGTCACATCCAACAACAGCGTTGATATGACGCTGAATGGAACGTCGAGCAAAGTGACTTGCCGCACTCTCAGCAATCCTGCCAGCGGACTGATGTTTGCAATCTCTGATTTTGGCGGCAAACAACCGCTTTATGTGAAAACGGGCGAAGTTATCACCGATCCCAAGGGAATGCTTCTCTATACAAGTGAAGCGCCTGAGTGGCAGACTATCAAAGCGATGAAGCGAGTGGCCTCCACGATCAAACTTTACGTGGCCAAAAACAAGAAGATGCCCGAGCAATTGGAAGAACTGATTGAGTTCGAAACAAAGCTCGAATATCACAATCCATTTTCCGGCATGCGCAATTTGCCTGCTGTTTCGTCCGGAACCTACGGACCTGAGGGCAATGTCGAGAAAGTGCAAGAAGTGCTTGTAGCCACGAAGCAGCTTGATACAAGAAAGCTCGACAGTAAGTTGCTTTCGTTGTCGTTGCCTAAAGTCGTGGCACCAGGAGCGGTGCTGGCGATTTGTTTGCAGGGAGATGATAAGAAACCATCATCATTTTTTGTTGTCGGTGCCGACCGCACAGGACAGCTATTTCGCAATTGTGATAACACCGGTGCACTCGTGTTGAGGGGAGAGCCGGATGGCAGCTCACACTTCGTCTGCCCGCTGTCATTGCACAAAGATTTGGACAAAGAGAATTCAATTATCATTTCGATTCGGTCAAGCAAACGTTTTGCAACGTTGCTAGGCATGGTAATTGCTGATGTTGTGTTTATTATTCCGATTATTATCGGGTGGATAGTTCTTCAGAACTACACCGATAACACTATGATCGGTTATGGCACGATGAGCCAAAAGACCAAGAAGATAAAGAGTGCCAGATGGATTTATTTCCCATTTGTGATGGTTTACATTGCATATACTCTTCTGGTCCTCGGTGAGTTTGTTATCGGTGGCATCATTCCGTAGCGAGCCGGCGCTTCCATGCGAAAAAAGGCTACAAAAGCGGGTCAAGAAGATAAGGCTGGTCATCTCGATATTGACCAATGTCTTTCTTCGAGCGTTGACACTGACATCGATCTGAGTCAGATCTATGACGCCGCGCATGACACTGAGTTGAAAGAGTCTGTGCGCGCACTTCTCTTTCTCATTTATGGCTCCAGAACTGCCGGAATGTCTCAAAAGCAACCTGTTTTCACTGACACTGAAGGTTGGTTGCGCCGGGCATTCTATTTCGGTCTCAAATACGGAATGCCGCCGCAACCCAAGATGATTTCGCGCATCCTCGAATACGAAGAAGGGCTTGATTTGGCGGTTGCCTATGTTCGCGAATGCGACGCCGCTCCGGTTTTCAAAATCAGAGAAGACCTCGGTATTGCGCTTCTCGATAGCGGTATGGATGCGCCAAGTTTGATATCACTTTGTCGCGCCTTGCACGCGATTGAACCTTTGTCCGAGAGACTACTCGATGCATCAGAAGAAATAGCGTTGATTGTTCCTCACATGAGGCAAGCTGAAGAGCCGGCGGCAATCAAGGTGCGCAGGGAACAAGTCGATCGTTTGATAGAACTGATAGGCGAATACATGCTGCGCACGCGCTCTACTAAGGTGGTTATTTTGCTTGCCGGCTTCATCAATACAATGCTTGCCACCGCACCGCTTACATCACAGCTTGTTGGCACTATTGAGCGCGCCTTGGCTGAGTTTCTCAAATTTGATGATGCGAAACTCGCCGATTGCTTGAAGATCGAGATCGATCAAGATCGCGGAAAGGTTACGTCCAACCTTCCGGAAGTGGTTGAAGTTTTGGAGCGGGCGAAGCGAGAGAATTAATTTTTTATGCCTTGCGATGCCGCACCGTTTCAGCGATTAACGCTGCTCCGCCGGTGACCAGGATCATGAGAGTACTCAATGCATTGATTTCCGGGCTGACGCCGAACTTAACCATGCTGAAAATGCGCAGCGGTAGGGTTGTGCTGCCTACTCCAGCTGTGAACTGTGTGATCACAAAGTCGTCCAGGGAAAGAACAAAGGCAAGCAGCGCTCCTGCAACGATCCCGGGCGCAAGAAGTGGCAAAGTGACTCTGAAAAACGCCATCACCGGCGATGCTCCCAAATCCTGGGCAGCTTCTTCCAGGCGCGGATCGAGACCTTCCATCCGCCCCATGACAGTAAGGGTCACGTAGGCAACACAAAAAACGATGTGCGACACAACTACAGTTGCCAACCCCAGGGGAACGCCAATTGCTATAAACAGAATCAAGGCCGCTACCGCCATGGCAATTTCCGGAATGATAATCGGAAGAAGCAAGAGACCGCGATATGCTCCTTTTCCTTTGAAATGAAGTCGTGTTAAACCGACGGCGGCCATAGTGCCCATGATCGTTGAGAACAAAACGGCAAGCACCGCGACAATAAGACTATTTGCCAGAGCCAGTCCTATTTCTTCATTGTGGAAAAGCTTTATATACCAGTCCAAGGTAAAACCCGTGAATCTCACTGCCAGTCGAGATTGCTCGAAGCTGAAAGTGACTAAAACGAGAATTGGAATGTACATGAAGGCATAAATGCCAAAGGCGTAGAGATGAAGCCAGAAAGGCTTGGCGAGCATTTTAGTTCAGCTCCTTTAACTGGGCTTGCATCTGTTTTAGCGGCATCATGTCGCCGCGTTTCGATGCAACCTCGATTCCTTTCTGTAAGGTTTCAGCAGCTTCTTCTTTTTTATTTAAACCTGCAAATGCTTTTGCTAGATCAACGTATGCCACAGTATGAGTGGGTTTTACTTCAATTGCTTTTTGCAAATATGGCAAGGCTCTTTCAAATTCGTCCAGGGTAACGAGACAATTTCCCATGCCGCTATTAGCGAGCAAATCTTCTGAATCGATTTCTAGAACTTGTGAGAACATGTCCATGCGCCCGACAGCTTCTTCTTTCTGGCGTTTCTTTTCCTCCTCCTCCTGGCGCTCGCGAGTCGCTTCCTTGGCTGCCATACGCATGCGAATGCTCATAGATATCGCCTTTTCTTCTTCGGCTTGTTCTATTAGACCTTGCTGCATGTAGAAGACGGAAAGATTGGCATGTGCCATCACAGAGTCAGCGTTTAAATCGACCAGCGCTTTCATAAGTGTGACTGCTTCGTCGAGTCTATTTCTCCTTGAAAGTATTACGCCTAAAGCTTCATAGGCATCTTCCATAGTTGGTTCAAGCATCAGGGCTTCGCGCAATAGAGACTCTGCGTGTGATGTTTCATCATCATCTTTTTCCTTTGCAAACGATTCGAGCGCTTCTTCATACAATTGTCTGGCGCGCTGAGCTGCAGTAGGTGGAGTAATGAAAGGCAAGAGAGCAATTTCAATATTGAACGGTTTGCCGTCGATGCTTACTGCAAAGGACTTTCCGACAATTCTGTATTCGCGTTTGACATAAGCAAGTGCAACGTATTTGTTCAAGCTCGGTGAAAAACAATTTGATTGAATCCAGCCAATAGGCTGTGATTCATGCAAAATTTCTGTATTGAGCTTAAACGGAACCTGCGTCCTGCATCCTTCGAAGTCTTTGAAAAGCAGCCCTACAAGCCCTCTGGAAGGGGCACCGTGCGATTTGACACGGGCAAGAACTTCTTGACCTAAGAAACACCCTTTCGTGTAACTGACGTGTGAAACATCCAGTCCGGTTTCGGGCATCAGATTTTCATCAGTTAAATCAACGCCAAATGATACCAACCCTGCTTCGATGCGGGCAGTGTCAATCGCCTTTTCATCAGGTTCTACGAAGCCGAGTATGGGCGCTGCTTTTTGAATCTCTTTCCAAAACTGCTCGCTATGTTTCTCGTCAACAAAAACCACATAACCTTCTTCACCGGTGAGAGATTTAGAAAATACACTCGCTGCGATGCCGAATAATGTCAATTCCGACATGGGAAGAGCTAGATCATCAGCGGTTTTGGCACCGGCCTGCATCAGTAGTCTTCTTGCGCGCGGTCCTTGAACAGCAAACAAGTTTCCCTCACGCTTTTCAAATTCAACTTTGTCAGCGAATCGAAATGCATCCAACTGCGCGATCACTTTTTCCCATTGTCCCGAAGGGATCAAGAGCATGTATTTCTCGTGCAAGCGAAAGACATCAAAGAGTGCCAATACATGAGCTTTTCGGTCCAGTAGAGCGCTCGACTGTCCATCCGAGCCCTTCATTCCCTTTACGTCGTTAGTGGTCTGAGAATGTAAAAATCGCTCCGCATCCCTACCTGTAACTTCAACCACAGCATAATCAGGCAGCGCAAAAATTGCTCCCGTCGCTCGCAGACTATTCTTGCTGGTCTGGATGTCTGTCTTTGCCGCCACTGGTGGATTTCTCGTCAAGAGTAGGGTTGCTTTCAAGATCGATAAGCATAAGGCAATCAGCCCGGCATAGCAAAATAGCACAACAAAAATCCGGTCTTCTGTTCATACAGCAGACCGGATTAAATGGCTTCAGATTGGACTATACGCTGAAGGACGAACCGCAGCCGCAGCTTCCTTTGGCTTGTGGATTCTTGATTACAAAACCGCGTCCTTCCAGCCCGCTTTGATAGTCGAGGACCGTGCCTTTCAGATAAATCGAGCTTTTCGGGTCTACAAAGACCTTCACGCCGTGCATTTCAATGACGTTGTCTTTCTCTGCCGGATTGTCGAAACTCATGCCATAGGACATTCCGGAGCAACCGCCGCCTCGGATCTCGAGTCTGAGACCAGAATTGCCAGGCTCTTTTTCCAGGAGCGCTTTTACTTCCTGAGCAGCCGCCTCGGTGATGGTCACAATGGCAGGAGCCGTCGCTGTTTGTTCTGTCATAGTCAGATTCCTCAAGATTTCTGTTTGCTGGAATGCAGGGACACTTGTTTTCGGTGGGGGCGGCAATTGCTAAAAACTTACCGCCACCGTCAATTTATCACATGACAACGGGAAAAGACCGTCAGGTAACGATATCTTAGGGTTTTGGAAGATAAGTTATTGGAAATTGTCAAACATAATCTGTCCGAGTTCGCCAATCGTGGTGAAAGACTCCTTCACTACATCCATATCCAAACTATTGAAATTCTGAGGCACTGAAAGCGAAATGCCCGCATCCGTTCGAATCACGAGTTCACTGAATTTAGCGTAATGCTCGAGCTTGAGAATCTTTTCGAGCACGCCTGGGAAGTGTACGAACCTTTCTGCTTTTTCTCGGCTGTTGTAAGCAACGAGGAAATTGGACTTGATGCGCGGCTCATCGATAGGTTGTCCTTTCGATTCGAGCAAAAGCAAGCGCGCGAATATTGAGTAGAGACCACGTGTCATGCGCGGATAAAAGGTCATATTGAGCGCATCCGGATCCACTGGTTTGGGACCGTCGCTCAAATCTCCGATTTCCAAAAAGAACGTGACACCAAATGGAAAGCCGGCTCTAAATGCTTCCAGAGTGACTGGAAAACCAAGCAGGGTGCCCTTTATGCATACCTCGACGCGATCGGAATCGTCGACTACTCGCCCCTCGATCAGGTTGGCGACTGCCTCCAATTTCCAAGTTTGCACGCCCATTTTTTAGTTTACCGAGAGGCTTCTATTGCTATTTCCAAGCGTCGTTGCTTGTCTGCGAGTTGTTGTCCGTAGAACCGCCTTCCGAGGGACTTGGTTTTAGATCGTCAGCCGATCCCGGTGGTTGCACGAACATTTCCACCTTTTTCTCTTCTTTTGCTTTGCGCCTGAACATCGGGAATCTTGGTCTTTGCGCACCGGAATCGGTGGCGCCTTTGTCTGCAGCAGATTTGTCGGCGGTAGATTTTTTCTCGACTGCCGCTACAGCGCTGTCGCCTGTTTTCTTGGTAGTCGTGCCGCTTTCCTTTGTGGGAGGAAGAACTGTCATCTCCACTTCTTTTGTAGCAGCTTCACGCGTGAACTCGGTTTCTTGCTCTTTCAGCATTTTTTGCGCATCTCTGACGAAATCAGAGTTGGGGGCAAGTTCCAGAGATTTTTTGAGAAAAACATGTGATTGAGCAAGATGTTTGGTTTTGTGCAAAATACCGCCGATTCGGTAATAAGCATCCGGCATCGAAACCTTGGGATTGGCTTCAATAGCCTTCATGTATTCGGCGAGAGCTGCCTTTTCATCCTTTTCACTTTCGAGCGCATTGCCCATGTTGTAGTAAGCGGATGCAAAAGTTGGGTCGATTTCTACTGCCTTTGCCCATTTGTCCTTGGCTTCAGCAGCCTTGCCACGGGCATACAGTGCATTACCGAGACCGTTTAATGTTGTCGGTTTGTCAGGTTTGAGTGCGAGTGCTTTGTTAAATGCCTCAGCCGCTTTGTCATAGCTCTTTTGCGCTAAATAGACGGCACCTAAATTGCTGTAGGCTTCAGCTAGGCGCCCGTCTGCCACAATGGCGGCTTTGTATTCCTGAATTGCCTGATTCAGCGAACCATTTTGGTGAAACTCGACGCCGAGGTTGTAGTGTTTTACAGCTTCTTCGGCGTACTGTTTTTTCTTGGGCTTTTCGGCTGGAGCATCTGCATCAGCTTCTCCCTCAGCCGCTACAGCTGGCGCGTGCAAACTCGCAAAGTGCGCTGCCTGCGCAGGATTTGCCGTCCAAAGCAGCAGACCAGACAAGCAAGAAGTCAGCAAAACTATCTCAGGTACTGGTTTACGATGATCCGTCACAACGATTTAGATCCGGTTAATTCAGGTCCACTGAGCCCGCGGAGCTGGCACTGGGTTCTTATTATATCTCCAATGGCGAAAGCAAACCCGCTGCCGATGGAAGCTTGATAAGCTTTGAAAGAATCGGTCTGAAACACGCCGCCCGTCAAAGCCCAGGCTGAATGCTGAAATACGATGTATTTCATCAAGATATACGAATGACATGAAGTAAATTAGACTGTCAAGCGGATGTCTTTTTTCTGTCAGTGAGGCTCTTAACCAGTGCTCTCAGACCTAAGAAATATGAGTTGGCACCAAATCCGGTGATGACACCAATAGCAATATCAGACAAATAAGTCTTGTGTCTGAATTCCTCTCTTGCGTAAATGTTCGATGCATGTACTTCGACACAAGGAAGAGAAACCCCGAGAATAGCGTCTCTTAGAGCAATTGAAGTGTGTCCGTAAGCAGCTGGATTAATCAACAAACCATCGACCTTTTCTGCGCCGGCCCTGTGAATTTCATCAATCAAAACAGATTCGCTGTTCGACTGCAGGCAGGTTATTTCGACAGAAAGTTCCTGAGCAATTTTCTCCAATTCGCTATTTATATCGGCAAGCGTAGCTGAGCCGTAGATGGACTTTTCGCGTGTGCCGAAAAGATTGAGGTTGGGCCCGTGCAGTACGAGAACTTTCAATTTAAACCTTAGTCTTGGTCTTCATCCATGCCGTCGAGCGAGCACAAAGAAGCGTTCAAGAACGGATCGTTGCGCTGCAAAATTTGCTCTGAGCGAATCAGTCCGATTATCTGCGCCAGCAAATCGCGCGCCAAAAGCTGCTCGCTGCCGTGTTCTACGGATTTTGGAACAGTGAACATCGTAGCGGCAAGAAGCATGCGCGCCTCAACCGGTCCGACATCCTGCGACTGCAAAATTTCAGAGAGGAGCTGCGGCTCGACTTTATTTTCAAATACGATCGATTTGCAATAAGTCAAAATCGATGGCTTCAAGCCTTTGCTGCGATCGCCGGGAAGAGATGCCGCCGCGCGAATGAGATTGACCTTGTTGGAAACATCTCCGAGTGATTCAGCGCTGTCAACGAGGTTGCGAACTTGGTTGGCTTTGGTATTGAACTGACGTCTCAATTCGTTTTCGGCAACCTGCGCAACCGGCTTGGTAGCGTTGTCGTAGCGTTTGTCATAGAAATCCTGGACTTGCTGCCGTTTTAACTCGACGCCGTATGGCATCAGTTCGATAAAAATCGACTCCAGCCCTTCCAGCTGAGACTGCAGATACATCAATTCGTCCTGGGATACTGCGGGCAAAACTATTTGCTCCTTTTAAAAGTCGACATCCTGCACTTGACAAAAGCCGGGGCGCGCAGGAATAACACCCATAATATTAGATCTTAATGCCCAACCTGTGGCACGTATCGTTCAATAAAGTCATCTCTTTCTTGGCTTTACTCAGTTTTTCATTCTCTCCAAAATTTCCTTCGCCACCTGATCGGTGGAAAGCCCGTCTGTCTGGACCGTAAGCTGCGCTCGCTCATAGACTTTGGAACGTTCGGACTCCAGAGTGCAAAGCCGTTTTCTTAATACATGTTCATCAGATTCAGACCCTGAAATCGAACTTGCCTTCAAAAGCGGCCTGTCATGAGTTGATGCCAACCTCTTTACCAGTTCGTCGATTGCGGTTTTCAGGTAGACGACCTTTCCAAGGTTCAATAATGCGTCCATATTTCCTGGTGTCATTGGCAAGCCGCCGCCGCAGCTGAGCACGAATGATCCGGATTTGAAATCATCCAATAAGGCACTTTCCATTTGACGAAATTTCGGCTCTCCGTCTTCAGCAAAAATGCTGCTCACTGAGCGCTTTTCCTTAGCCTCTATGAGTCTGTCTGAATCGAAAAAGGACAGGTTCAATAGGCGCGCCAGAATTTCTCCAACGCTTGTTTTTCCTGCGCCAGGAAGTCCTATAAGTACAACAGGCACAGCGTTTGGAACAGATTCAATAGGTTCAACAGGTTCGGCCTGATTCGGTCTGCCGTCGTTCACCAGTGACTATCCCGACCGTCCGGAGCTGGCCAGACCGATGTGTCTGTATGCTGATTCGATTTTGTTGTGCGCATCTATCAAGCTAGGATCGAGTTGCAGAGCGCGTTTGAACTCACCAATCGAGTGCATGTAGTCTCTCAAGTTGTAATACGCGAGCCCAAGACCATAGTGCGCACTGGGCATGTCTGGCGCTACGCTGAGAGCCTTTTGGAAATTCAAAATCGCCGCGTGGTACTCACCTTTTTGCGAGTGCATGGTGCCTAAGTTATTGCGCAGAATCGCATTATTAGGATGATGTTTTACAGCACGTTCGAGAACTGCCAGCGCTGCGTCGTGGTCTCCATGAGTGCTGAGCATTGAAGAGAGGTGACCGGCAGCTTCGAGATTTCTAGGCTCTAGCAGCAATGCTTTCTCGAATTCCTGTTTGGCTTTGCCTGTGTCGCCCAAAGATGAATAGGTCATGGCCAGGCTCGTATGAGACACCACATCTTTTTCATCAAGACGGATCGCCTCTTTCAATTCTTTTTCCGCCAGTGTCAGATCGCCGGAGTGAGCTGCAACCAGTCCCAACTGCTGGTGCGCGATAGCGATACCGGGCTCCTTTTGAACGATCGCATTGTATTCATTAACTGCTTCCGGCACTCTTCTGGACTGCATCAAGGCTTGAGCGCGGGCAAGAGAAAGCAACGTTTCAGGGGACATACGGGTTCCGCTTTGTCCGAGCGCCGCACCCGGCGCAGCCATTCTTGCCGATGCCGTCGGCTTATTCAAATCGGCACCGACTGATATGTCATGCTTGAGCTCTTCCAGTTGTGCCACCACTTTGTCATGCTGACCAAGACTCTCGAACATGCGCGCCAGATTACCGTGGGCGGCGGATAATTCGACATTTACCTTTGAGCACGCTAAAACTGCTGCGGTTGCGCCTTTAACGTCGCCGGTTTGGCGCAGTTTCTGAGCCTCCACCGATTTTTCAGCTATTTTTTCACGAGCCACTGCCACCACTCGCCTGAAATGACTGATAGCTGTCTCGAAGTCCCCTGACTCAGCATAAATAAGTCCGAGCTGGTTGTGTAATGCAGGATTGTCCTGGTCGCTCTCTAGAGCATTCAAAAGCTCACGGGCTGCACCATCCAGCAATTTAACCTGGTCTCTTTTCTCGCCCACGTTTTGCGATGCGGTAATGACCCCGCCACGCGCGGTGGAAGGTGCTTTATTGATAATTCCGAAGATTTTCTGTTGCCACTCGTCGATTTTGGGCAAACCACCGTCGCCTAGAAATGTGAGCGGCAATACTGGCAGGGTGACAAGTCCTACGGCAGCAAAGAATACAAAAACAAGACGACCCTTACCGCGCCTCTCTCTAGGCTGGTTGAAGTGGTCGTAATTTTGTTTTGTCCTGAGTGATTCCAAATTCAGTTGCACCACGCCAGATGCTTTTTTTGAGGACTTGAACTAGTCGGGACCTTCTCTTGCAGGACCCAGTTTTTGGAAAGATGGTTATATATGCGCTCGCATGCCAAGAGTAATCTTGTTCGATCACCGAGTCAATACGGAATTCACGAATTACACCGCAAACGACACAATTGCCAAGAGGGTGAATGCGTTTGTTGTAAAGGGGTTTTGGGCTCGTTTTATTAACGACTCTTAAACCACAGAATGACTAGTCCGAGCATTCCCACGAAAAGGTTGGGCAACCAGGCCGCCAACATGGGGGGAATTCTTCCTGCTTCACCCAGAGCTCCTGAAGTAGATTGAAGAACGTAGTAGATGAAGACTACGACCGCTGAATAGATCAAGCCGAGGTTGCTTCGTGACCGTCTAGCCAAAAGTCCCAGTGGGGCTCCGGCAAGGGCAACGATTAAGCACGCCAGCGGTTGAGAGAATTTCTGGTAGTAGCGAACCAAAAGGTCGTTTGACACGGCGTTTGATTCAGAGAGCAATTTGATGTAATTGCCCAGCTCCCACATGTTCATTTCTTTCGGATTGATTTTGCCCGTGTCCATCACCTTCTGCACGTTTTGAATACCAGGCAGGGTCAGTTTTTTGAATTGCAAAATTCGTGTGATGTCGCTGTTTCCGGCAAGAACATATGTCCTTCCCTCGCTGAGAATCCACTCTCCATGGTTCCAAACACCGCTGGCCGCGCTGATGATCTGAACCAGTTTGTCGCGCGTGAAATCGAGGATGATTACGTTGTTCAGGTTCTTGCCATTACAGAAGCCAATGTAGAAAACCCGATTCAAGTTCAAGTCTTTGCCGCGTTCCATATAAGTGAAATTGGCTTGGCCTGACGGAAGTTCTGATTTGTATAGGGCGAGGAATTCCAATTTTTTCGAAGTTCTGTTCGCAACAGGAACGACGCACTCGTTGACGGCAAAACTGGCCACACTGGTCATCAAGCCAAACAAAAGCGGTGCGACCATGATTCGGTAGAAAGAAACACCGCTCGTGCGCATGGCGATGATTTCCGAATCGCTTGAAAGTCTGTTGAATACGAGCAATGTACCGAGCAGTACACCGATGGGAATCGTCATGACGATGATTTCCGGCAAGTGCAAGCCGAGAATTGTGAGCGCCATATTGATAGGTACACCGGCGCGCATAATCAAATTGAAGATGGTCTTCAATTGGTCAGCGCCGAACCAAACGCCTGTGACGATACCGATACCGAACAAAAGCGGCTGCCAGAACTCATTGGCAATATATCGGTCAATAAGTTTCAAGCCGCCGATCATAGAACGAAGTCCTCTCCTAAATATTGTTTGCGCGCGACAGGGCTGTCTGCGACTTCACGGGATGTGCCGGCAACCAGAATTTTGCCGTAGTCAATCAAATAGGCTCGGTCAGTAATCTTGAGTGTGGCGCGCGGGTTGTGGTCGGTAATGAGAACGCCCATGTTCCACTCATCGCGCAGGCGGCGGATCAAGCCCTGGATATCTACGATTGAAATAGGGTCAACCCCGGTGAACGGTTCGTCCAAGAGGATGAATTCTGGTTCGATTGCCAGGCAGCGGGCGATTTCCAGTCGACGGCGTTCACCACCGGATAGAGAAACTGCAGTCATATTGCTCAGGTGAGTCAGCCCGAACTGTTCCAGAAGCCAGTCGATGCGCTCATTTTGCTCACGTCTGCCTATTTTGCGCAGCTCGAGAACCAGGCGAATGTTTTCCTTGCAAGTGAGTTTGCGGAAGATGGAGTTTTCCTGAGGCAGGTAACCCACACCCATACGCGCGCGCTCATGGATAGACTTTCTGGTCATCTCTCTGTCGCCGAGCAAAATTCTGCCGCGCTCGGGCTTGACCAGTCCTAGCACCATATCGAATGAGGTTGTCTTACCGGCTCCGTTTCTGCCGAGCAGACCGACTACTTCGCCACGGCTGACGTGGAAACTGACACCATCAACTACCTTTCTGCCTGAGTAGCTTTTCTGGAGGTTTTCCACTGTTAGCGTTTTGGTCGCTACATTGGTGGTGCGATTAAGTGCTGTTGCTGTCATTTTGGGGTTTCCACCTTTGAGGCGCTCAGCTGTGATGTGCTGTGCGATGGTTTCGGTTGTGTGTTGGCAATCGAATTCTTAGGTATTGCTAGCATTGGTCCACTCTTTGGTGCGCTCTGATAAGGAGAGCTCGGTCCAACGCCCGGAGCTTTTTGCTGCAAGATGAATGCTTTTGTATTGCCCTCGGCAATTACTTTGTTGTCGGCGACTGTATAAGTGATGCGATCGGCGATCCAGCGTTTGCCTGGTTGAGTGATCTGGCAGCGCCCGTAAAGAAGCACTTTCTCCGTTTCACCAGTCTGGACGTTTTTCACCATCACCATTTTCGGCGCGACACCAATCGTCTCTCCGTAGAAAAGCTTGACGTTACCGTCGGCAGTACAGCGACCAGTGTTCTCGCTGTAGTCTTGCGAATCGGAGAATATGAAGATGGGCAGCTTTGCCTCCTCATTTTCTTGTGCAACCTGATCGTTTGCATCTGGGCTTTCAGCAGCATCTCCATTTGCCAAGTCTTCCGAAGGCTTCTGTTCTACAAGAACATTGGTTGGCGCTTTGACGGTTTTTTTGACAGGTGCTGCGGCAACTAAAGGCTTCTGGACTCCGGTTTTAAAGGTGCTGAATGGGCCCCCCTTTTTAGGAGCTTCAGCTTGCTGAGTCTGAACCACCGTTGATTTCACATGTCCTGTCGCTTGTAATCGCTTCGTCGTTAGGAAGTAGGTCATTAAGTCCGCTTCCGTACAGTTCTTGCCCTGCGTCGCCTTCACGTGCCCCGTGAATAGCGCCGTCTCCGGCTTTTGTTCTGCATCGTATACAAGTTTCAGAGTGTCGGATTTGACAAAGACATCGCCCGTCTTGACCCGCACATTGCCGCGCGCGTCGAATTGACCGGTAGTGCGGTTGTATTGCTGGTGATCTGCATCTGTAATGATTTTTTCTTGCTTTGCCGGCTGTTCTTTCTTAACAGGCGCCGGCTTAGGTGTGTCTTCAGTGGCAACTGCCGGATCTTCGGCGGCATCGCCTTCAGGCTTCTGCTCCGGATTTGCTTCAGCAACTGCTTCTTTTGCCGGTTTCTTCGCTACTTTTGCGTCTGCTTTTTTGGAAGCTTTGGTAGCGTTCGAGCCGTCTTGAGGAATTACTTCGGAGTGCGCATTGCCTTCTGCAATGATGATCGATGAAGCCATTTCGAAAGTTAGTTTGTCGGCATGGATCAAATTTTGTCCCTGACGCAAACGCGGGTGACCAGTGAAAATCGCGCGCTGCGGCTTGCCGTTGGCGTCTTTGTACAGTGTCGCTACTGGTGCGTCGATGATGCTGTCTTTGTAGGTGACGTGCACGTTGCCGCGGGCAATTACGTGATCGTCTGCAAACTCTTGTTCGTTGGCTTGAATATCGATGGTGCCGCCGCCGCTGTCGTCCATGCTGAATTGCGCGTTGGCTTGTAGTGGTGCCAAAAGAACCATGGCGGCCGTGAATACGGTCGAGGAAATTTTGAGTTTGTCGCTTTGCTTTCTCACAACGAGTTTCCGATTCTAGGGTCTCTTCTGGTGCCTTTTTCCTAAATGTTCACTATTGAGTGGGTGTTGCCGATTACTCTTACGTTGCGTATTCCGCCCTTTGCGAATTCGCCAACCGCCTGGTTTCCGGTCACCTTGGCTACCCCGGGCATGTCGATGTTAACACCACCTGTAGCTGTAAACTGATTTTTTTTAGTTAACTCCAACTTCGAAGACTCCATGCGACCTTTTCCGGGCTCTCCCTCGGCGACTACGCGCGTGGTCTTATTCGAATCCAGCATTACTTTTCGTGACCCTTCGTTTGCAACACCGGAGGGCGCCGTTAAACGCATTTTAACTTGCTTATCTTTGTAGTACACGACCACGACTTCGGTCAAATTGACGTCCTTTGTCGCTGTCAGCATGGTGCCTGATTTTGCCGTTAGTTGCCAGCGCAAATTGTTTTGGTCGTCTACTTCTTTTAGCTCGTAATTGTCGATGGAAACTCGATCTTGCAGCGGATTTTCTTTTTGCTCTTTCTTGTATGACTCCATTTCGATGCGAGCTTGCTCGTTCGAGTAATACCAGAAGTAGGTGAGCCCGGCAGGAATCGAGAGCGCCGCAACGAATTTGAGCGTATTCTTGCTGAAGATTTTTCCGAAGAAAGTGGACATGTTTCCTCTATCTACCGCCTATTGCGAAGCGCCGCGCAAGGCGATTGCCCGTGAAATATTACTCAAGCATTCTTTCAAATTGCCTTGTTTGAGATAACCCTCGCCAAGAAAGAAGAAAGCTGCCGGGTTGTTCGGAAAGCGTTGTGCGCAGTCTTTCCAAACAGCCATCGATGAATCGAGATCGCCGGTATATTCCAGATTTAGATGGGCTCGGTAGGCGATAGCCCAGACATCGTCAGGCTTTCTTCTGATCAGCTCATCGAGATTGCTGAGCGCAGATTGATAATAAGACTTTACCTGCGCCACTACAGAAGGTGCGGCTTGTTCCAGTGCGCCTTTGATGTGAGGTGCATCCGCTCCGGTTTTTAGCTCAGGAATTTTAAAGGCATTGCCGTCTTTATCCTTGGGCATGTAGGGTGCGGCCCAAGCGTTTAACCAATTCGGCGCACTCGACTTTACTGCTGCACCGTCAGTACCGGCAGCAGTTTCAACCTTCTTGCCTGAATTTTTCGCTGCTTGTGCAGCCGTGGCCAGTTTTAACTTCTCCAGATATTCTTGCTCTTTCTTCGATTGTCTGGCGATCAGATAGGCTTTCATGTAATACGCCCAGGCGAGCCCATAGCGGACGCGATTTTCGTCCGGATAGTTCTTCACCATATCTTCGTATTGCAAGATCATTTTGTCGAAATACGCTGGTCCGCCGTCCTTTTCAGCTAGCCTGCGAGCTCTTCGTATTTCCTTTAAGGCTTCCTCGACTCTGCTTGTGCGCGTCAACGCGACTGCATAGATGAAACTTGCTTCGGCGCTGTCTGGGTACGCTTCAACTTGTTTTTTAGCCAGTGCCGGATCATCGGTGGGCACCAGATCTTCGGTTGCTGTGGAAACGTTTATCTCAATGCCCGGTTTGGCGATGATTTTCTTTCTCACAAGCGGCTGGTCACCAGCGGCGGTGCTCGGCTGGGTAGCTGCCGCAGTGGGCTCTTGCGCCACAGGGTTCTGTGCAGCCTGTGGTTTTTGCGCAGCTTGTGTAACTGCGCTCGGTCCTTCCTCTGCATAGACTGCAGAAAAGGAAACAACAAAACAGAGGCACAAAGTGCCCGCAATAACTTTAGTCTGACGCTGGTAGCTTCTTGTCAACTTCTCTTTTCTCAAGCCGCCGAAACGGTAGTCAATTGCATATAGGACACCTGAAATCGGCAGGTGCGCGGCTCTTAAGAACCGACTGATTTTAACAGACGACAGGAAGTTGCCAGTTGGTCCCGAAGTCCTCTTAAAAAGTTTTCGCCAAATCGGTAATGATCGCCACGAAATCAAGCCAGTTTCTGGCTTCTACCGTTAAGAATTATTCTTCCGACCTCGTCAAGAGAATCGACGATGTAAAGGGGATCGGCGGTAATCAAAATTTCTTTGCTATGAATTCCGGTTGTCACACCAATTGCATCCACACCCGCATTACGTGCCATCTCCAGGTCGTAAATGCTGTCGCCAATCACCACCGTATCTGCGTGTTGCAGACCCAACTTCTTAATTGTGTGATGGACAGACTCTGGATGCGGTTTGTGGTGAGTGATGTCGGTTGCACCGACAACCAATTCAAAATATTGAGACAACTTGTGGTGCTCGAGAACAACCTCTATAAGTGGTCGGCGCTTTGACGAGGCAATGGAGATCTTGATGCCTGCATCTCGAAGGCTATTCAACATGGTTATAAGGTCAGGAAAGAGCGGGCAAATTTCAATAGTCTTGCCGTCATAAATCGCACGGTATCGATCGGCTACTTCCAGCCAAAATTCTTCCGAATGATTTGGAAAAATGATCTCCATCTGCTTGCCGAGCGGCACGCCGACTAGATCACGCCACTTCGTGAGAATGTCCTCGTGAAGCTCATATTCAACGACGACCTGGCGCATGACGTCGATAATTCCAGGCGCGGAATCGACAAGGGTGCCATCAAAGTCGAAGATCGCAAGTTTATACAAATTAGACGCTCACTTTTCGATGGGATTCGATAAGGTCGAAAAAGCGCTCGAAAAGATAGTTGGCGTCGTGCGGACCGGGGCTGGATTCCGGGTGATATTGCACACCGAATATTGGCAGTGTTTTGTGGCGGAAACCCTCGACACTGTGATCGTTTAGATTCACATGAGTCAATTCCAGTGAATCAGGTAGGCTATCTTCTGCAACTGCAAAACCGTGGTTCTGGCAGGTGATTTCGACTTTACCCGTTAGCAAATCTTTGACCGGCTGATTGCCGCCACGATGACCAAACTTCAATTTGTAAGTCTGAGCGCCCATCGAGATGCAAAGCAGTTGGTGCCCCAGGCAGATGCCAAAAATCGGCAGACCTGCAGAAATCAATTGGGGCAATTCGTTCAAAACTCCGGAGCAGGCGGCTGGATCTCCGGGACCGTTGGAAAGGAAAACCGCATCAGGTTTGTCAGCGAGTAATTTGTCTGCTTTGGCCGATGCAGGATAGACCGTGAGTGCCATATCGTGGGCTGCCAACTGGTCCAAAATGCTCTTCTTGACGCCGAAGTCCATGACGGCAACCTTATATTTGCCGACGCCGACTTTATAAGGTTCTTTCGTCGTCACTTCGTCGGTGAGGTCCATGCCTTCCATTTCACTGGAAGACTTTGCAAGCGCAACGAGTTTTTCTGGATCGAGTATTTCGGTGGACATTGCCGAGCGCATTGCGCCTTTGTCGCGGATATGGCGCGTAATTGCCCGCGTATCGACATCCGAGATGCCCAGTATGCCTTGGGAGTCGAGAAAATCAGATAGTGAAGAGGTGGCTCTCCAATTGCTGTAACGCCGGCTTAGATGCCTGATTACAAGACCCCTTGCGAATATTTTGCGGGACTCTACGTCTTCGTCATTGGTGCCGTAATTGCCAATTTCAGGATAGGTGAGCGTGACTATCTGACCGGCATAGCTTGGGTCTGTGAGAATCTCCTGGTAACCGCTCAAGCTGGTATTGAACACCAACTCCCCGGTTGTTGTGCCAGCCTTGCCGAAGGCTAAACCTGCAAATGTCTCACCGTCTTCCAGCGCAAGTAGGCAGCGCTTGGGGGACTCAGCCGCTTCTGCGGATCTTGTATCCGATGTTTCCACCAATTTGAGTAACCTCTTTTATCAATTATATTACCGGAAACGCCTGAACTGGGTACGATCCTACAGCTAATCAGGTGGGAAGCTAATACGACGCAATTGTTACCGACCGTGTTCCGTTAGCCACTTTGTACCTTGTCTGCATATCCCTCGGAGTGTGAAAGCGGTCTAGATAGCACCTTTGCTCACAATCAAGCATATTGTCTTGAGCGCAAGACTGATTTCGCCTCAGAATTTGTTAATTGGCGTAACAACGCGAAAGTATTTCTCGCTGTTCAGCTTTGAATGTAATTTCTTTTCTCTTTATTAGCTGAATATAAGCGTTTCTTTAGGGAGTGCAAGGCGCGCCTTTGTAGAATTAGAAGGCTTATTTCTCAGGTTTTTGAGAGCTAGATATCCAACAGACAGGCCTAGCCGACTCGAACCGATTCTAACGGACGACACCTAGATGAACGATTTGACCCAGTACGCCATTAGCATCAAATATCTCCTGCCTGAGATATGCCTTGTGGTGGCGATTCTTTTAGCTGCTGTGTGGAACCTTTTCGTTCCCAAAGCAAAAGAATGGACTCCGTTTTTCAGTCTGCTCGGACTGACATCTGCGATGTGGTTCTTGATGAGGTCCTGGTCCAGCACTTCGCTGCCGCTCTTCAACGGATTGTTCACTGTCGACCAGTTAACCACCAGCTTTGGATTGCTTGCTTGTATGGTCGGTGCCATCTGTGTGCTGATGACTGTTGGATATGAGCATCACCTTGGCAGAAACCGTGGCGAGTTTTACGCCATTCTTCTTACCGCTGTCCTTTCAGTAATGCTGCTGGCCGGCTCTACCGACTTGATCATGCTTTTCGTCAGCCTCGAAACGCTCAGTATCTGCTGCGTGGTTCTGGCCGGTTTTACGAAAACAGACGCGCGCAGTAGCGAAGCAGCTCTGAAGTATCTTTTGTCTACGGCTGCCACTACCGCGACCCTTCTTTACGGTCTCTCCTTCCTATATGGACTGACTGGTTCAACAAGCTTCCAGGCCATTCGCGAAAGACTAGAAATGCCGATGTCATCTCCCACTGAGATGATGGGAAGTGTTTTCCTGCTGGTCCTGCTTCTGAGTGCAGTTGGTTTCAAACTTTCACTCGTGCCGTTCCACATGTGGACGCCTGACGTTTATGAAGGTGCTCCTACTCCTGTTACCGCATTTCTTTCCATCGGTTCGAAAGCAGGCGGATTTGTTGTGGCACTGCGCCTTTTGATCGACGTTTTTGGTAAGCAATCGAACGACTGGGTCATTGTTGTCAGTGCTCTGGCAATTCTATCTATGGTTGTCGGCAACCTGGTCGCCCTGGCGCAGAAGTCATTCAAACGAATGCTCGCGTATTCGTCCATTGCTCACGTCGGCTACATTATGATCGGCTTGCTTGCCGTCAATCATGAAGGGCTCGGGGCAATGATGTATTACGTCGTTGTCTATGGTTTCATGAACCTTGGAGCATTCGCCGGAGCAATTCTCTTTGCCAATGAGACTGGCAGCGACAAGATCGACGACTATGCCGGTCTGATTCGCAAGCGTCCGCTGCTCGCTCTCGGTATGTCCGTCTGCTTGCTAAACCTGGCTGGACTGCCGATTCCGCCGGCCGGATTCTTTGCTAAGGTTTTCGTCTTCTGGGCAGGTTCTTCGATTCAAACACCAGTTGGCGGAATTCCTTTGGGTGCATTGCTTGTCGGTGTAGCTTTGGCTACTTCCGTGCCGGCGATCTACTACTACTCGCAAGTAGTTATCAAAATGATTGTCGACAAGCCATCCGCCAAGGTTGAAGCGCTGCCGAAAGAGAAAGCGTATATCGACAGTCCACAGGAAGCTCCGGCTCTGGCGTTGGCGATGTGCTTGATCGTTATTGTGGCGACTGGCACCACTGCTGTAGACCCGGTTATGAAGTTCTCGAAAGAAGCAGTCAAACCCCTTATCGCTCGTCCTTCCTCTACGACACCGCCTGTCAGCTTGATTGAGGACGCATCTCCTTTCAGCAGAACTGCAGAGATTGCGGGAAACGTAGGTTTGACGCACTAGTGAATCGGTGAGATGAGCTCGGATTTGCTCGTCCAGCTGAAGAATCAGATAGCCGACCCGACCAAATTGAGTCGTCCTTGGCGCTATCTGTTTTTCTTCGTGGCAATTCTTGCCCTCCTTCTGGTGCACTACTATCCTTTTCTCTTTGCTGGACGCACTTACGTCTCCTCCGACCACCATCTCTTCTTTGAACCATTCTGTCGATACATAGGCGATGCATACGCGCACTGGCGCCTGCCTTTGTGGAATCCATTTCTTTATTTCGGAATGCCTCAGTTTGCGCTGCCCTCGCCATCATTTCTATATCCGCCAACTTTGCTTTATTCGGTGTTGACCTACAGTCAAGGCTTGTCGGTTCAGCAAATTCTGCATCATTGTGTCGCAGCGGTTGGCGGTTGTCTTCTTGCAGAAAGTCTTGGTCTGAGCTTTGGAGCGGCCGCATGCGCTGGCTTGGCTTTTGCTTTTAGCGGATACATGTTTACCTTGAGTTCCAACTACTCGCTTGTTGCCGGTTCCAGCTGGCTGCCTATGGCTCTTTTCGCATCAAGACGTATTCGTTTTGCGCAATCTATTTCTCAAAGATCGCAGTGGATAATCGTTCTTTCTCTATGTGTGTTTCTCATGATCAGTGCCGGTCGGCCGGAAGTGTTCGTTCCGATCATGGTGATTGTGTTTGCTCATGCATTGACCGGATTTGGGCGTCACTACTTACTGAAGTTCAAGACTAACTGGGAGCGCAAGGCTGACGCAGAAACCAGCGATCCTGCCGATCAACTGCACGACGAAAAACCTCTGAAAATTTTCTTCTGTCGCGTGCTGGCTCTGGCAATTGGCGGTTGCCTTTGCATGCCCCTGCTTTTACCAGCGCTTGAGTGGGCTTCTACTTCCAATCGTGCCAAGGGACTCGATCCAAACGAAGTGATGATCTGGAGTGCCAATTGGTACAGCTTTGCCACCATGGTTTTGGCTCAACCATTTGGAGATTTGCAAACGATAGGCAATGGATTTTTGCCCGTGGCTGCGGACAGAGCTTCCTATATGCCCTTTCTGCCGTCTGCTTACGTAGGTTCGGCAGTGCTCACATTTGCAATGCTCGGCGTATTTCACACGCGGTCACCATGGCTGGTGCCTGCCGGATTGCTTTTAATCGCCGGTAGTGTGCTTTCACTGGGACGATACACACCGGTTATGCCCTGGTTGCTGCATACCTTTCCGTCGCTGGCTACGTCTCGTTATCCAGTGAAACTGATGGTTTTGCCGATTATGGCAATTTGTCTTCTGGCCGCCTTTGGCATTCAAGCAACAAAAGATAACAGAGTCGGCTACAAAGCTCTCAAAGGGATGGCTATATTTTGGTTTGTTGTTTTGCTGAGCGGATTATTGGCGGTCATTTTTGGACGCTATTGGCTCACTATTCAATCTGCCAAGATGAGTATCAACGCTGAGGTTACCATCGCGATTGGTACTGCGATTTTTCACAGTGGCGCGGTCGGGTTGACATTGGTGGCAATTTGCATCTTGCGGCAGAAAAATTTGATTGAGAATTTTGGTTTTCTATTGTTCTCGAGCTTACTTCTGGTCATGGATTTGCTTGGTACATCCATGCGATTCCCGGCTTTATCTGCGCCTTCCAGCTTCTACACGGACAAGCCCGTACTTATGCAGATGATCGAGAGACAGGTTGGTGAAACTGGAATCTCTAAAGCGCGATTGTTGAGTCTTTACTACGATCCGCTCGCGGCTCCTGCATCGACTTTCAACGGGGGACCAAGCGAGCGAACACTTAAGTATTACAGGTATTGCCGCGATCTGCTTGTCTGCAACAGTAACATGGACTACAACGTGCAACAGGCATACGGTTATGAGGGTGCTTTGTCTGCAAAGTATAGGCATCTTGTTCTCAGCCTTATCAATGATGTACGCAATGCAACTGAAACAAGGAAAGACGGTACCACTGCAAAAGTGATTGACGATGATATTTACGATGAAGGGCTGCGTCGATACTCTTCTGCTGCCGGTCTTCAATATGTAGCTTGCCAGCTTCGTCGCGATGGAAAGAAACAGCCAGATTTGTCTTCTGATGATTTTGAAATTGTGGAAGAGAATGATCCGAAAAACATCAGACTGTACAAAGTAAAGAATCCCAAGCCGAGAATAGAACTGGTTGAGAGCTGGACTTGGGTGGATAGTACCGATCAGGCTTATCGCATATTGGAGGTCGATGAGCCAAAAGAAAAAGGTCTGTCATTGATGCCACTAATTGAGAGAAAGAAAGATGAGAACAAGCCCTATCCTCTCGGTTTTGTTGAAAAAAACACGCCCAGAACCGCAGTTTGTGAGCTTCTCTGTGATAAACCAGAGCACGTTGTGATCTCGGTAAACTCGCCGAAACCAGGCATGCTGATATTGCGCGATCAGTTTTATCCCGGTTGGAAAGCTTTGCTAGATTCCGTGTCAGTGCCGATCTATCGCGCAAATGGATTCACAAGAGCGGTTTATGTGCCTGCTGGTGCCCATGCTATTGAATTTAATTACAAGCCAGACAGCCTTAAATATGGCGTGCGAATCGCTCTTGTTGCGCTTGCTGCATTGGGAGTGCTTGCTTTTCTGGCTTTTGCCCCAGGTGTCTGGAGATTTGTGAAGTGGACCGCGGGACAAAACTAAGTTGCAATGATGCTAGGATCTTAATTACCGTTGGACCAGAGTATTTTTTGCCCTCTTAGTTCAGCTGGATAGAACACCTCCGTCCTAAGGAGGGTGTCGGGGGTTCGAATCCCTCAGAGGGTGCTTACTAAGCAAAAGGGAAAGGCGATCCCCATGCCTTTCCCTTTTACTTTTTTGAACCAATTTTTCAACCAGTTCAACATTCGAATAACTTTCAGTAGTTTTGCTCGATAGGCAAGTCCTTTCTATAAGTGCGTGTCACAGTCGAAAGAAAGCGTTAGCTGTCCCTCCTCTTTCTAGTCAGGTGTAATAAACTTCGGTTTTCGTCACAGCCGCTCTTGCTTGGTGTGTAGGAAGCAAGATGACTACTTCTTCTTCTTCTTCTTCTTCTTTGAATAAACTTTCTATGCTGTTTTTGCACGCTTCCTGCCACCTTTTACTGGTGGCGCGTCTGCAAAAACCCCCTTCACTCTTTCGACGATTTCCTCGTCCTCATCCTCATCGCCAGCTTCTTCATCGATGTCGTCGAAATTTTCGTCTTCAACATCAGCTTCTTTGTATTTGACGCTGCGTACCGATCCACCCTTGGCGAATGTTCTACTCATGTCTGTTTCACCTCCTGAAAAATCTGGCTGAGAACGTCTAGGGAAGGCGATTTGATCTGCATTTACCACAGGAGTAACTCTCGCTTGACCGTTCTTGTCGGTCCATCGATCAAGCGTGAGTCTTCCTGTCGCGGTCACCTGCTGACCTTTATCCAGATATTGTCCGGCGAGTTCAGCAAGGCGGCCCCACGCTACAACGTTGTAGTAGTCTGCCGATTCACTTTCGCTCTTTTTAGCGTGATTAACGGCTACGACAAAAGTAGTTTTTAGCTTTCCACTGGCAAGTTGTAATTGTTCGGGAGCCTTCACGAGATTCCCCACAATTGAAATATTGGCAAGACCCATAACTCTACCTCCGGCGGGCTTGCGGCCCGCATTTGGGGTACGACTCAAGTGAAGTGGGGAGATGATTAAAAGTTAGCATGCCATACGGACGTATGTCAACTCTTGACTTTTTCTTGATAGAAAACGCCGTCTTTTGGGCTTTACCGGTCGATTGATAGCCGGAAAGCAGGGGTATGAATCTATTGCTGTATCGGTATCGTGAGGCACGGCCATGTGTGCAAGTGCCGGAGTTAAAACTCGTGATTCAGAGCTCCGCTGACTGGTTTCAACGGTATAGATTTTGCCAACCGCTCGGACAGGGCGGTATGGGCGTCATCTACTTGGCCGAGGACAAAGCTCAGGGAAATATTCAGTGTGTGGTCAAACAGCTGATAAGTAAGCCAAGCAATCCCGACGAGCAGTTTGAAGCAGAGCGTCTGTTTAAAAGAGAAGTAGAGATTCTGAGACAACTAGATCACTCTGGCATCGTCCGATTCTCCGATTTTCATGTCACCGATGACGGCAAATATTTCCTAGTAATGGATTACGTTCCAGGAAAAAACCTGGATAGCATCGTACAGAACTACGGACCCTTCGGCTCGGAAGCCACTGTAGAAATAGGTATACAGTGCTGCGAGGTTCTCGAGTATCTGCATGAAAGAGATCAACCAATCATTTATAGAGATTTGAAGCCGAGCAATCTGATGCTCACGCCAGAAGGTCAAATTGTATTTATTGATTTCGGCATTGCTCGTATGTTTATGCCGAAACAAGCAGCAACACGAGTCGTTACAGCAGGCTACTCACCGCCCGAACAGTATTTTGGGCGACCGGAAACTCGCAGCGATCTGTATGCACTTGGCGCAACTCTCGGGCATCTATGCACGGGGGTTCGTCCGAAGCCGCTTACTGTGAGCGCGCCGGGCATCACGCATCCGGATGTAATTCCTGAGCTTGATGATCTAATTAGACGTTTGACTGCGCACAATCCTGAAGATAGACCTTTTGGTGCGCGCGAGGTCCGTTATGAACTCTACAAGATCTATCACGGAATACATCCCGATTTCGAAATTCCTGAAGAAGCATTGGTGCCGTTGCAAGCGACCGTAGCACCCAAGAAGGACGGTCCACCTACCAATCCAAACTTGCGATCAGGGTTGCATTCCGATTCGAGCAAACGTCCGGCGAATTGGCTCGAACGCGAACAACCGAAGGAAGAAGACTTGCAGAAGGTAACACGCAAAGACGCAGAGAGAATCAATTATTCCGATGTGCAGAATCCACGCAAGACCAGCGAGCGATTGACTCGCCCGGATGCGAAGGATTCAAATTACCGACGCAGAAATACGCAAACGCAGCAACCTTCACAGAGTTTCTGGGATAAGCTGCGACAGTTCTTCAATAAGTAAGACTAGCTCTAGAACCCTATTTGAACAGAGCCTTGAATCCAATCTCGCGAGCCAGAGCTGTTTTGCGAGCATAAGTGTCTTCTGCGCGGTCCAGAATCGTTGTGATTACTTCAGTGTAGAAATGAGGTGGTTTGCAATTCATCCACAGATAGAAGGAGAATGAACCAGGAATCGTGTTTATCTCGTTGAAATAAAGCACATTCGTTCTCTTGTCGAGCATGAAGTCAATTCTGGAAACGCCTGAGCAATTGAGCACTTTGAAGGCTTTCACAGCGTAATCTCGGGCTCGGTTTTTCAGTTCTTCCGGCAAATCGGGAGGATCGATTACACGAGTTAGCGACGCCATTCCAGCTAGTGTGTTGTCGCCTTTTTTGCTTCCGCCGCGCAAATATTTGTCTTCGTATGTGAGTTCGTCGCCTGATGAAGAAACTGGAATCTCGACGACAGAAGCTTTTGGCTCCCCGTCATCGATAACCGAGACATTCAATTCCATTTTGTCATCAAGGCATGGTTCTACAATTGCACCGACGTCATATTTCAAGGCGAGAACTATGGCGGAATTGAATTCCTCTATGTTTCTCACCTTCGCTACACCAATACTGGAGCCAAGATTCAGCGGTTTCACAAAGAGCGGAAAGTCCTCCAAACCTTGATGTTGTAGAACTTGATCGCGCAAAAAATCCAGGTGATTTCCATAATCAGCTTCGATTGACTCACGCTTCACAACGACTCCAGGAAGCACTGGAATGCCATGACTCTCAACGAGTTTCTTAGCGTGATACTTGCTCATCCCCAAAGCCGAAGCAAGTACATTACAGCCGGTATAGGGCACGTCTGCAAGTTCCAAAAGCCCCTGAATACAGCCGTCTTCACCGTAAGTGCCATGAAACGCCGGCAAAAAAATGTCCACGTGAATGACTGATTCGGACGTTTTGCTCAGCATCGAATATGGTGCCTTGCCGGACGTCTTTGGTCGGCGGATCGTCAGACCTTTAATATTTGGCTCGGGCAAAATCGTCACTTCATCAACGCTTCCGAGGGAGCCGGGCATGCGGCGATAGAAACTCTTATCGTATAAAGCATCTCCGCTGTACCACTTACCCTGTGGCGAAATGTACACCGGAATAGGCTTGTATTTCACCGTGTCCATTGCCTTAATCAACTGCAGTCCGGTGATAATCGAAATCTCGTGCTCGACCGAGCGCCCGCCGAATAGGACTGCTACTGCTTTTCTCTTTTTGTCACCATTGGTGTTCACAGGCAGCGCTTCCTAAAATACCGGAACAGTTTCATACAAATCAGGCAGGTCGTTTTCTATCAAAACAGTGTCACCGTCCTGGCAATAATCGTGACCAAGGAAGCTGAACGCTTCCGACATTTTGTCGAATTCTTTGATTTTCTCGGAGGGCATGCCGCCTTGCGAAAGACCATCCATGAGAGCTTGCTTGTTAGTTGAACCGACGATTGCCACCATGTCGCAGACCCCGGCAGCAATCTGAGCGGCTTTTTTATTCTCTTCAAACTGTTTCTCGCCCAGCTCGACCATGCCCGGTGTGACCAATACACGTCTGCCGTTTTGTTGTTGGGAGAGAACTTCCAGTGCGGCTGCAAATCCAACTGGATTGGAGTTATATGCATCGTTCAAGCGCAGCACGCGCCCTTGTCTAATCGGCTTGGCGCTGCCGGCGGCAACGAAAGATGCCGGAGTTGTTTTCACCGGCTCCAAACGATTGCTTTCTGTTTTCACATGGCGAATAGCGGCGATGACGAGATGCGGATTCATGCCGAGAGAAACTGCCATTGTGAAGGAGGCAAGGATATTGCTCAACATCGGCTTGCCGAGCAGTTTGGTAAAGCCTTTGTATGACTCACCTTCATAGTCGATTGTGAAGTGCGTACCGTCGGCAGTCGCCTGAATGTCGTGCATGTATGCGTCTAGGTGCCCTGAATTCTTATCCAGACCATAAAGACGTGTAATTCGCTTTGGGTTCTCTTGCGCCGCACGGCGGCAGTAGTCGCTGTCCCCGTTCACTACCAAGATGCCGTCGGACGGCACTGCTTGTGCAAGCTCTGATTTTGCTCTAAAAACATTTTCGTGGGAGCCGAAACGCTCCAAATGCATTCCGCCAATTGCCGTGATGATTGCGGCATCAGGTGGTGTTAGTGTGCACATTCGTTTGATCGAGCCGAGGTAATACGCACCCATTTCAACGACCGCAAAGCGGTGTCCAGGGCGCATGCGCTCACGAATTTCACGAGTCATGCCCATATAGCTGTTGATACTGCGCGGGGTGCTGAAGGTCGCCCCAACGGTCGATAGGATGTCCGCCAGAATGACCTTCGTGCTTGTTTTTCCGTAGCTGCCCGTTATGCCAATGATTTTTGGCTTCACAGACTTGATTATGCTGCGTGCTTCGTTGGCAAAATTTTCTTGCAATTCTTTTTCTTTACCGGAAAGAATTTGATTCGCCAATACGAGAAACAGCGGCTGGGATTGGATTAGAACGATAGAAGCAAAAAGGAAAACAGGAAGTTTGCTTGCGCCGGCTGTTATCCAGACGATTACTGCCAGCAACAAAGTGGCCGCGACATAAAGCCACATTGCTAGCCGGAAAATGCGTTTTGCCCGCTCTGTCATTTTGAGCGTAATTTTGCCTGTACCGGTCGGATCCTCTTCTTGTCGCGCCAGTCTGAGCATTGCCATGCAAGCAAACACGCTGGTCAGAAAAGACCCTCTGTCATCGACTGACAGATAGAACGCGGACAGCCCACCGCAGAAAAGTGCGGTTAACGAGCCCTTTTTGTCGAAGGCATGCTTCTCTACAATCCAATCGATGAAGCGTTTGCCTTCATATTCCTGTTGTTGGAAATACTGCAAATAGCGCATTCCACGCTTTTCAAAGAAACCGATGGTGCCAAGTCCGGCCAAGGCAAGACCGACCATAACCGATTCAGGAGAAGCGGAGAATTCTTCAAACATTGGCCAGATCTCCTTGCCGGAGCGCGGGAGTTTCTACGTTTTGAGAATTTAGAAACTCCAAAATGTAGTGCGCGCAAAGGTGAGCGCCCTCGTCAATGAAGGGAAAGTGATCCTTTTCCGGTAAAACCACAAGTTGTGATTTGGGAATAATTGAATTCAAACGATAACCCATCTCGACAGGCGTTTCTTCGTCTCTTTCGCCCCAGAGCAAGAAGGTCGGACAAGTGATTTGAGCGGCGTCTTGACTTTGATCTTCGTTGACGGTTTTGACAAGAATGTTCTTAAGAACGCCGGCGTTTCGGTAGTCTCTGGATGCGTATTTGGGAACGAACCAGGTTTCGAAATATTTGGTACCGAACGTCGAATCACACCATTTGAGTGTGTTTGAAAGAAGTTTCAAAGCTTTGGCGCGATAGAGTCGTTTGCCCTTGAGCTGCGATTTGAGCCCGCCTGTGTTAATGAGGACGAGCGTATTGACCCGCTTCTTATGGCGCACTGCCATGCGCATACCAACTCGTCCACCGAATGAATGCCCGATGACAATTGCGTTTTCCAGAGCGAGTTTTTCGAAAAGCTCGTCGATACAACGTGCGTAATCGATTGTGTCCCAGTCATCTTTGGGCTTTTCGGATTTGCCGAAGCCAGGAAAATCGACAAGATAAACTTGATGGTAGCGCGAGAGCAGATCGCCCAAAACGCGCATTGATTCAAGCGTTTGGCCCCAACCATGCAACATCACGACAGGACTGCCGTGTTGCCCCAGTTTGACGTAATTTACTTCTGCCACTTGACGCTATCCAATAAATTGCCGGTCGGCCTGCATTTATAGTAACCCGGCTGCCTTTCTAATCCGCTTAAAAACAAGTAAAACAGCCACTTTTGAGAGTTCTGCTTCACGGGCTCCATACCGCTTTTTCTTCGGCAGTGAAGTCTCCCAGCGTTTTCCACTCAGGATTAAGTCTCACTCCAAATTTCTCCATAACCCTGTCCTGCATCTTGTGAAGCAGTGTTGTCACTTGATCTGACGTAGCGCCACCCAGATTGATGACGAAATTGGCATGCAAGGCTGAAACCGCCGCTTGCCCTTCTTTCAGCTCCTTAGCACCGGATTGATCGAGGAGCATTCCGGCGGCGCGGGTCGGCTCTGGGTTCTTAAAAGTACTGCCAGCGTTGGGAAAGCCGATTGGCTGAGTACGCAATCGATACTCTTCATTGTGTCGAATGCGCACTTCAATTTCTTCAGGTCTATCGGTGTTTAAGCGTAACTTCGCGGACAAAACCGCATGTTTTTGCGGATCAAGAGCGCATTTTCTGTATTGAAAACCTAACTCGTCCTTCTTCAAGTTCACAATCTTGTTGAGAGTCGAGTCGTAAATGGAAACTTCTTCCACGATTTCAGACATCGAACTGCCGTGAGCACCGGCGTTCATGATCACTCCGCCGCCTACGGTGCCGGGAATTCCCGCTGCAAATTCCAGCCCGCATAGCCCCCATTGTGCGGCATGCCTGGCCAGGTGCGGCAGGCGAGAACCTGCTCCTGCTTCGATCAAGTTGCTTTCCAGGCGTTCGACCGAGGTAATTTGAGTGGTTCTAACTACGGTGCCGGCAAAGCCTTTGGATGAAACCAAAAGGTTGGAGCCGCCGCCCAGGACGAACCATTGTTCGTTGTTTTTGGCTAATTCGCCGACTACTGCCGCCAGTTCCGCAACCGTCAATGGTTGGATGAGGCGTTTGGCTTCTCCACCGATTTTAAGCGTGGTATAGCGAGCAAGCGGCGCGTCGAATTGTTCTTCTTTTATCCCTGGCTTTTTTTCAAGCATTTGATGAGCTCGCTGCCAACGTCAGTAATATCACCGGCTCCAATGGTCAACACCAGATCGTTCGGTTGAAGATGACCGGCAATTTTTGCGGGTAGTTCCGTGGTTTTGCCTGCCAAATGCTTCACATTGGCGTGCTTCATTTCGCTGACGAAACGCTCTGAGGTGACGCCTTCAATGTTGCCGCCGCGCGCAACATAAATATCTGTGATCAGTACAAGATCTGCGCCATCGAATGATCCCAGGAATTCCTTCCAGAGATCGCGCAGACGACCAGGTTGATGTGGTTGGAAAACAGCTACAACGCGCGGCCTTTTACCGTTGGTGTATTTTGCATTTAGATATTGTTGTGCGGCTTGCAGCGTAGCGATCACCTCAGTGGGATGATGCGCATAATCGTCGACAACAAGAGTGCCTTCGACATCACCTTTGATTTGGAAACGTCGGGCGACGCCGCCAAATGTTTCCATGGAGCGTGCTGCGATATCAAAAGGTATTCCCAGCTCCATGCCGGAAACTATGGCAGCAAGCGCATTTTGCTTGTTGTGCTCGCCTGGAACCTTGAGAGCCAATTCGCCCAGAAATTCTTTTCCCTTATGGACTTTCATGCCGAATCCAGGCAAAGACTCATAGCGATAGTCGGCTTCAGGAGCGAGATCCGCGCGACCATATGTGATGGTCGGCTTGGAAATGCGTTTGAGCAATTTTTTGCAGCCGGCATCATCGATGCACACAATCACCTTGTTGTCGCAGTGAGCGGCGAATTCAAGCATGGCGTCCTCGATCTGCGCCATCCCGCCCGGATAATTTTCTAAGTGATCCGGTTCGATGTTTGTAATGACTGCCAGATGAGAAGGCAGTTTCGCGTGCGTGCCGTCGGACTCATCTGCTTCGGCAACGAAATAACCGCCCGTGCCATAACGGGCATTGCTGCCTATGCGTTCGAAAATTCCGCCGACTACGACTGACGGATCCAGCCCGCCGTCGATTAGGACCTGAGAAACCATGCCGGTTGTCGTGGTCTTTCCATGAGTGCCTGTGACTGCCACCATCTTCGAGTTGGAGCCTAATGCTGCCAGCATTTGAGAACGGTGGAAAACTGGCAAATTCTTTGCACGTGCTGCCGCCAACTCCGGATTTTCATTGACGATTGCGGTGGAAATTACAAGACTTCCGGCATTCGCGACATTTTCTGCTACGTGCCCGATGAATATCTTTGCGCCCAACGACTGCAATTCGTTTGTAATTTCGCCAGCTTGCTTGTCAGACCCCGATACAGCCTTGCCTTCTCGCAATAGCAATCGGGCCAGCGCCGACATGCCGATGCCACCGATGCCGATAAAGTGCACTGGTTCAGCGAGATTGTCGAGCTTCAATTCAGTTGTCTGCAATGCTGCCTGCTTGTTGTCGCCCAATTGGACAAATGTGCCGTCTATTTCCAACGTATGTTCAAAACCGCCTGTGATATTGCTGCTCATAGACTCCTTTTGCATATGTATTGGAAATGTATTGAATGACAAGAACCAAACTACGTCCCGCTTTCAGCCGATTTCCAACATCAATATTACCGGAAAAGCCGCTCCGCTCAATGTCTTTTGAGGCAAAAGATCGCGGCGAAATTCTCTGCAGTCGGTTTTCAAGTATGTGCCAAAAAGCCGACGCTTGAAAGCGCCGACCTGTAGAGCGTTTGGTTTGTCTTCGACTACTTGGCTGAGATCGCCAGAACTTTGCCGGCCAGACGAGATTTCTTTCTGGCTGCTGCGTTCTTATGCAAAACTCCCTTTGCCACTGCTTTGTCGATTACTTCATAAGCTTGGCTGAGGGCTTCACTGGCGTTTTTGGCACTGGCCGATTTGACTGCATCAGCAACGTTATTGCGAACGGTGCGGACGGCAGATTTCCATGTTCTGTTGCGAAGGCGGTTGCGCTCGGCAACAACTACACGTTTTTTAGCTGACTTGATATTAGGCACGGCTTAGAATCCTGACCTGTTGTACGTTTCGAGTTCGGTATTCTAACACATGTCCTTCGGATAAGGTCTCAGGCAGCTTTTGCGCCGAAACGGTTGCTTACAAAAGTTTTGACAGTTTCTTCTCGATTTGATTAGTTCGGTTTCAACTTTGAACTTTGTTCCATTTGTGGGAAAAGCAGACGGGCACGCATTTAGCGCGCCCGTGAGACTTTTTGCCATCAAGAATCAGGTCTAGAAAACGTTCTAGCCTGCTTCTAGAAATTGTTGGGATCGATTGTTGGTCCTTGTTGTTTCTTCGGATCCGGTCCGCTGGTTTGCGATCCGCCTTTGTTCTTGACGGAATTTTCGCCGGGCGGTCCGGTCAAGGTCAGGATGCCCGCCATAAGCTTGCCGTAGCCGCCTTTGTCGGCCTGGCTTTGCGCCCAATCTACTGCGGCTTGAGCGCCATCTTTGCAATACTGCTCGACATTGGGACCTGCCAGTGTGGCGCGGTGGGATTTGATGTTTTCGCAGTTTTTCGATTTCGAGAAATCATCCAAGACCTGATCGGCGGTCTTAAATTTATTGTCACCAACTTTCTTGACTTCTCTTTTGTCGACTACTTCTTTCTTGTCTTGCTTTTCTTTGTTCTTGCTCTCGTAGGCTTCACGATGCATTTGCGCGGAGCCGTCATTATTCTTGTCTCCGCCGCCTTTTGGTACTTCTCTGCCTACATCTCTGCTCATAAAAGCTCCTGCCCTCAAACTGCCATGGGGTGTCTTTCGCGCTATTTTACGGGATTTAGTAACTGCCGCTTCGAAATTGGGTCAACCCACCCGCCAAAGCAAGGCCTGATACCTCAATTTCATAATTACCCTGTGAATTGGTGCGAGTCAATGCGGTAATTACGTAGTCACACCTATTTCTCACTAGAAATAATACAGCGCTTGAGGGCGAACGTGTTTTTCTCCAAACCTGCCGTCAGTCGGTTCTTTTCGTCCCTAAAGTGCCCGCAGCCGCCGTTAGTTTCCCGCACCAGAACCGGCTTTTACTTTCCAGTCGAATTTATATTTGATTTGAATGTAGTGAGGTGAGCCAGCCGGCAATTTAGGCAGCGGAGAAGAGGCGTTCAGAGCAGAAAGAGCAGATGCGTCTACTTCTTTGTCTCCGGAACTTTCGACAATTGTCGGGTCCAGAATGGTTCCATTGCGCTTAATCGTGAAAACAGCGACGACATGCTTCTCGTTCATGCCTTTGGGTGGCGTCCATTTTGATTGAATGAGCTGCTTCATCTCTTTCATGTACGGACCCATGTCGACATTTTGAGGTGGCGAATCATCGTTGTCGTCATCATCGTCGGCTGCTTCTTTGGCGGCAGGCTTTGCAGGAGATGCTGCCGGCGCCGCTTTGGTCGGGTTAGATTTGGCTGAGGGAGCTGACTTTGCCGTTCCTGCCGGTCTTGCATCGGTTGCTGTTGCGCCTTGGGCTACAGCTAAATCACCAGCCGGCAAATTGGCAGCAATCAACGTTTTCGACCTGTGCATTCGGCCGGGTGCACCAAATTTGATATCGGGTCTTTCCATAGCCAGCTGATCCAGTGAATGTCCGATGTGCAGGGACTTAGCCGGCGTTGAACTCTTAAGACGGACGCCTAGTGGTACGTCGGCAATGTCAGGACTATCAACTGCCGCGAGAAATAAGGGTGTTTGCTCTTTACCTTGAACGGTTTTGGCGTCTCTGCTTACGCTCTCAGTCACATGTCCAGCCAGTGCCACAAGCGGCAATGTGCCAGCATCAGCAGCGAGACCCTCGATCAAATACTGCGTGAAACTGGAAAGTGGTCCTGCAAAAGACTGCTGGGATTGCTGCATACCCTTTGTTGCCGACAATATCGTGACACCGCTATTTGCGGCAATTTTTTCAATGTTGAGCCCACCTTCTGCGGTGTTGGCGCCTTCCGGCAATGCCACAGCCGGTGAGAGATCCAGAAATGCGACAACGCGTTTGGACTGAAGTCGGCGTTTGACATTTGCAAGCAGGGTGCTAAGCGGAATGCCGTCTACGCCTGCTGTTTCCAACTTGGTGTCATTGGCAAGAAGCATTATTCCTCTGCCTGCTTCTCCGCGAACGAAACGAGTGCATATGTAGATAACGACGAGGTCCTCCGGCAGTGCTTTCTTGCACAGCCATTCGTCGGTAAGAATGTTCTCGACCGAATCTTTGGTTGCTGCCGCATTCGCTACTGCAATTACATGATCAGGTGCGAAACGCCCGACTCCGACGTTTTTGAAAACTTCCGCCAGCGCGCTTGTGTTCTTGAATGCAAAAGGAAGTGCACTGATAGTTGGGTCTTGATAGCGTCCAACTCCAATGAATACGCCCCACTTGTCTCTTATCTCAATGGCCGCCCCGGTTTTCTTTCCAACAGGAGAAGCGTTCACCTTCGAGATGGCGGCATTCTTCATGCGCGTCAGCGGGTTTTCAGCCACAGCCGGTGCACTACAAGAATTGTGCAACAGGCAAAGAATGGCTGATAGGGTGATCGCGCTTTTTAGCATGAAATTTCCTCTGCGAACTCCTGCACTTCTTTTGACGATGGCAAACGGTTTCGAGCTGCCTCTAGATTGACTGACTTCAATCTCGCCGACGCCTCCACAAGCCTTGCGGCCCTTGAGTCACTCGGTATGGTTTCCGGGCTAGTCGACTGTATCACGGCATGAGCACTCTTCTCAGCCATTGTCTTTGCGCTTACAGACTCTACGCGCTCTATGATTTCCGGCTCCAGTTCGTAGGCGTCGTAAATCAGTCGATCGATAGACCTGTCGATGAAGAGTATCAGATCATCGGTTTTTTGTGAGTACTCTTTTGTATGCGAAATACCTGTTGAACCTGGTAGACCGGTTGACCCCTGCGAACTGTGGGCGATGAGTTGAGCAATCGTATTGGTCAGATAGGTGATTATGCTGGTCTTTTCAGCGTTTATCGTCCGCAAAGGCATAGACTCTACCGTCTCGATGTCCACCTGCGCCAGTGCTCTTCCGACTTCTCGCGTCCGCAACCTGTACAAATGTTTCCACAAAGTCGAGTTTATGAGTGCGCAGAGGCTCAGAAGGTCGAGCGTTGGGTCTTTGCTTAGTGCGGGTGAGAAACTGTGCACATTGTTGAGGTGATACAAACCGCTCTCATCGTAGGCGCAGACCAGGGAGTCACCTGTTTGCCTGACTAGAATCTTGGGATTTTCAATGACTTGCTCGTTGAAGCCACCTTTGAAGAGCAGTTCCGGATCGACATTTATCCAGTCTCCTTCCCACGCAACCAAAAACCGCCGCACCTGTGCGCCTGAGGTAATGCCTCGGCGCCAGGCTTTGCTGAGCGGTTGTCTGCCTGTAATTGAGTTTCTTCCGGAAAGCGAGCGAATGCCTGTATAACCGGTAAGAACACTATTCAATCTGGGTAATTGATCGGTTAATTGCAGTAATTTGTGATCGTGTTTGTCAAAAATCAATCTGAATGCGTCATTTGATCGATCGTGTAGTTCGTCTATCGGCAAGCTGTAGGCTTTCCCATTACGTAGATCGCTTTCTGACCCGATTGTCTTTCCATGATCATCAATATAAGTAGTTAATTCGACCGAGTAGTTGTCGGCAGTTTTTTCCTTTACATACTGAGCAACGCACCACCTGCCCACTACAGCTTCGGGAATAATCCTGGCCGGCAGTTCACTGAGCGACTGAATGCGGCAACTGGAAAGCAGCAGCTTGCGCAACTTTCGGTAATAGCTGCCCGTCAAGAATCCGTCCGGCACCAAAAGAACGATACTGCCACCGGTGGCAGTATATCGAATGGCGATGTCTTGAAATATTGAATGATAACGAACTTTATATTCGGCAGCTTCCGTATATCGTCGCTTCAGAAATTTGGCTGAAGTATCCAGCAGAACTTTTTGATTGCGGGCTCCGAAGCTCACATAGGGTGGGTTTGTAATTACCAGATCAAAAACATTCTTGTTGTCCGTTGGCAATCCGGCCGCGTCTAGAATCGAATCTGAAACGACAATATGCTCTTTCAAATTTTGTTCGAGATACTTATATAAATGTACGCAATTTGATCGATCATCTACTTTAGCTGTGCTTGAAGAGCAAATTTTTTCGATCTGTCGAGCTGTCGAAATCGTGATGCCGAGCCTTGCTAGAGCTGCTGCGCGCGGATCAAGTTCTCGCCCGTATAGAGAATTGCACGCTAACGTATATATACTTTCTTCTCCTGCAAATTCTTGCAATTGAGAATCTATAAATTGAAGGAACCCGCAGAGAAAGTTGCCGGTCCCGCATGACGGATCCAAAATCTTGAAGAAGTCGCAAGAGAGGCTTTCGTTTCTAAACTGCTGATCAGGCAATGCAGCCACTGATTTAGCCGTTTTAAGGCGATTGATTAAACCAGCTGAGTTTCTACGAAAAGCTATATCAAAGCAGTACTTCACTACATGTGGTGGCGTATAAAACTGACCGACAATGCGTCTTCTTTCTTTAGCCTGAATATCAAATCCTACCTTTCCACCGTTTTCCAAAGATATATCCAGACTTTGATTGGCAATTTGCTCGAAGAGAGTTCCAAGGAGCTGTACATCAGGAGCCAGTCTTGTCGAAAGGTGATCCTGAGAGATGCTGATGATCTCTTCTTCCAGCACCTTTGAAATCGGGTTGGCGAATGGATATTCATTTGTCCTAACCATGTGAGATAGCAGAGCGGAATTTTCTTGCCGATCTGTTTTTGACATAGCCGATATGCATATATGCGAACCACAAGTGGTGGCGAGCCAGATGGCCAAAGCGCGCAAAGCGTATTCATCGCAAAGTTCTGAAAGCTCCGCCCCGTCTGGTATATCGAGCTGCTCACCTCTTGTATCTAATGCGTAACGGACTGTTGCATGACCTACTGCAAGACGCAGTTGCATAAGAGCTTTTTTGCCAGAATGTGGCGCTTTCGACTGTTTCATCAGACTTTACGTCGAAGAATCTCTCAAAGGTTCAGCAGTTCAATAATTATGCAGTGCAATCAAAAATGGCACCACTCAAATATTTTTGAAAACGTCCACTGAGCTTCGAGGAGAAGGTTGATTATGAAATGCAAGTTGGTGCCATTAAGGTCCGGAATTAAATTATCTACAGCTGTAGAAAACCCTGTAAAAAGCCCTGCATCCCGGCTACAGTGGATGTTTTGAGATTGACAGTTTTGGGAGTTGACCCCCCTTGGCAGGGACTCTATATATAGTCGGTACCCCTATAGGCAACTTGAGCGACCTAAGTGAGCGCGTCAAGGATGTCCTCAGGAATGCGGATTTGCTTCTCGTGGAGGACACGCGAGTTAGCGCCAAATTGCTCAATCACCTGGATGTTAAGAAACAGCTGGTCAGCTGCCACGAGCATAACGAGAGACAGAAGGTGGAATTGCTCGCACGCGCGGCTGAGAAAGACCTCAAAGTCGCTCTGCTTTCGGATGCCGGTACCCCGCTTATTTCTGACCCGGGTGAACATCTGGTCGCCAAAGCGGTTGATTTGGGCTTTACGATTGTCCCTATAGCCGGACCAAGTGCATTTCTGCTGGCGCTAGTGGCCAGTGGCTTGCCCTGTGACCGTTTTGCCTTCGAAGGATTTCTACCTGACAAGCCGAAGGAAATCCGGGACCGCCTGATGGGAGTGGTTAAAGACCCTCGTACTCTGGTCTTTTATGTCTCTCCTCATAAATTGGAGAGGACTCTTGCCGAGGTAAAAGCGCTGTTTGGGACTCGCAAAGCCTGTTTGGCGCGGGAGCTGACCAAACTGCACGAAGAGTTTATTCGCGGCACGATCGATGAGATTGTAGACAAATGCTCTACTGCTGATTGGCGTGGCGAGTTTGTCCTTGTCATACAAGGAAATGTCGAGACTGACTCGGAAGACCTTTCTCAAAGCCAAAATGAATTTGAGGAGTATGTCCGACTGCGGCTGGAGCAGGGGGAGCGCGCCTCGGTGGTCGCGCAGGACGCGGCAAAGCTCTTCAAGAGAAAAAGGTCGGATGTGTATCGCCTCGTTGTTGACTACCAGAAAGGGCGACAACCACGGGGCGGGGAGTGCGATAATTGAAAAGTGCCGAAACAATAAAATCGCGCACGACAACAGATGGCGGCACCGAAAGTTTTTCGTGTTTCAAAAAGGCAAAGCATACAAAGTAAAAGTAGAAGCATCGCCCGGAGAAGTTGGCTTCGGGCGCGCAACTATCGTCGACAAAATCGGCGAGAAGATTTTGGTTCAACTGAAAACCAGTCGTGAAGCCAATAAAGTTCTTCCTAAAGGCACGCGTATGTGGTTTGTCAATGAATCGTCTGAAAATTCATTCAATGGAATGTGGGCGACGAGTGTTTTAGGCGCGCAGCTTTTTTCCGGTCGCACTGCACTCATTTGTTCCGCGCCACGCCTGGAGGCGCTTCTGCAGCGGCGTCGTACGCCAAGAGCATCGCTCGATGTTAACGCAAGCATAAGACTGGAAGGCGACAAATCGAACTTTCATATACGCACTCAAGATATTTCAAGCTCTGGTATCGCTCTTGTTTCCCAAATGGATCTTCCTGCCAATATTGATGTGGGAAAAAACATCGTGGTCAATATTGATGCGAAGACTGGAAGAATTCAAGCTACTTGCCGTGTAATTAGAATTGAGAAGAACTGGCTGGCTAACAAGACTGTGCTTGGCGTTGAAATGATCGATATGGACGATGATTCGTCCGAGAATTTGATGAATTTACTGAAGCTTCTCGGACTCGATGACAAGCCTGAAGTCGAGTCTCAGCCGGCGACTGGAAAATTATTTGGTTGGAAGGGAGAACAACGCGGTGAGAGAGAAGACCGCAGTTTCATAAAGAAAACAGGAGAGATTTCACCACCGGATGTTGAACCAAGCTAACTCGATGGAAACCATACAAGCGATAGTTTTAGGTGTTGTTCAGGGACTGACGGAATTCTTACCAATAAGCAGCACGGCTCACTTAAGAGCAGTGCCCGCGCTTCTGGGTTGGTCCGATCCTGGCGTCGATTTCACTGCAGTTATACAGTTGGGATCTGTTTTGGCGCTTTTCGCTTATTTTCGAAATGACATCGTCACGCTTGCCACGGGGTCCTTTCAGGCACTCCGGAAGGGTGACTTGGAGAGCAAGGAAGCGCGTATCGCCGGTGCGATTGTTGTTGGTACGATTCCGGTTTGCGTAATCGGGTTGGCCTTGAAAGATATCCTGGAGCAAAGTGGCGGACCATTGCGAAGTCTGGTCGTAATAGGCACGGCGTCCATCGTGATGGGGATACTTTTGCTCATAGCTGAGAAAGTTGCAAAACACACACGAACTTTGGATTCAATTGGCGTTAAGGATGGATTGATTATCGGATTGGGGCAAGCGTTGGCCCTGATTCCAGGCTGTTCTAGAAGTGGATCTACTTTGACGGTGGCGATGCTTTCGAATTTGAAGCGAGAAGATGCGGCACGCTTTAGTTTTCTGCTTGGAATTCCAGCTACAACATTGAGCGGTTTATTAGAACTGAAGCACTTTATCGAGCATGGCTCGACCGAGTCAGGGATTGTTTCTTTGGTAATTGGAACGGTTGTCTCTGCAATTGTTAGTTATGCCGCAATCGCATGGCTGTTGAAATTCTTGATCAACCATTCAACCTGGCTGTTCATTATTTATCGCGTCGTGTTTGGTGCCAGCTTGATCGGTCTTTCACTGACCGGCATTATTCATTGAGTGACGAGCCGACCATTCGTTTGAATAGTTTGCCAATGTGATGAATTGGTTTTTTATCTTTTGATTTTGCTCTTTCTATTTCTGAAATGCGCTTTTCCAAGACGCGCACCCATGAATCTTTGATGCCTTTGTCTCTGGCTTTTCTGACGAGATTTGCGAAACTGATCGCTTGGTGTGCAGTAGGAATTTCCAGGCAGGCCAGCTTTGCTTCAGTTAAATCGGGAATCGCCTTGGACTGTCGGATTCCTTCCATGCGAGTGAGCAAAATATCCATTACACACTTGGCACAAATGCCACAATTTTCATCGCGCCTTTGCGCGCTAAAACAAATTCGCAGGTTGTCGTAACCGTCGCTCCACTCCGATAATTGCTTGATTTTTTCAAGGCGTTTTACGCTGGCCCCGTCATGAACTATGCCGAAACTGGAACTTGATAGCAGATGATCCGTAATTGGATTTGATCCCCAAGGAATCACCAGTCCTCCATATGCACAGCCGCTGGCAATAAGACCTTCATTAAAACTGCGTTTGAACAACATAAGAGTTGAAGCGAGTCCGGCAATATGTGTATCGTCCCATTCAATGTTGAATTCTTGAAGGTTTGTAGACATCGTGATCAGGTTGATACCGACTGTTTCCAGTGTTGCCTGAATCGGTTTCAATGCTCGCTCAAAAGCGTCACCAGCGTGCAATGGAATGTCGAAGCCGTGTACGAAGAGGCAGGTTTTTACATCTCTTTTCCACTGCTTGGGACATTGGCCTACTGTGTGTCTAAATACCGTGAAAGTGCTGTCAACTCCGCCACTGAAAGCAGCAATTGCATGATTGCGTGTATTGGTGACACTTTCTTCTGTTTCGGTGTCAGGAATTATCTCGACCTGTTTGTATCGCTCAGGACGCCAGACTGCCCAAGCCGATTGAAACTCTGCGAGGTTGCGCAATAAGGAAGGCGAAAGATTGCCATGAAAGTGGCATGGAAATCCTTCCTTCATCATGAGGAAAATGTTGGCTACAGCAAATGCGTCGGGGCTGTAAAAAGCCAGGTCTGAATGATCATTTGGAATCTTGAACCAAAGTGTTCGCCGCTCCTTCTGTGGTGTCTCGATTACGGCGCTAAATGTCGTATGGACATCTTGGCTAAGTGGCTCCTCCAACCAGATATGGGAAGTATTGCTGCTCATCTATGGTTCACTCAAATTGTTCGATTTGCAAAGATAAATCATGCTCTATCTACTTACGTTTAAGCAAATATAAACTAATAATTTGGGGAAGTTGGTTTCACCTGAAAGGTTGCCCCGATAATATAGTGTCAAGGGTAACTTTTAGCCAACAGCTGCTAATAATTACCTGGGAGACACTCAAACTGTTTTTTCTCCCTCTTGGCAGAAAGCAGTAGTGGCGATCATCAAGTAGAGGCAGAAATGACTAAGAACTGTGGGCAACGCTTTTCTGTTGATATCAAGGAAAGTGGTGCAGTTTCAGAAATCGAACAGGTGAGGCATCCGATGCTCAAGCAAATTCTTGAGCAAGTACTTGTTGAGGAGAATTGCGGAAGCTCATTTGGTGAAGGCGGCGGCGACTAAGAATTACTATTTAAGAAATGGAGAGCAAAAATGGCTAAGGATGAGACACAGCGTTTTTCGGTTGATGTCAAGGAATCGAGCGCAGTAGCGGAAATTGAACAGGTTAAGCATCCAATGCTTAAGCAGATTCTCGAGCAAGTACTTGTCGAGGAGAATTGCGGAAGCTCATTTGGTGAAGGTGGCGGCTAAGATCTGGCTGAGTTGGTAGAGACAGAAACTGGAGCACAATAATGACGAAGAACGAAGTACAAAGTTTTTCCATCGATGTTAAGGAATCCGAGGCGGTCACGCAGTTGGAACAAGTCAAGCACCCGATGCTGAAAAAGATCATCGAGCAAGTGCTCGTCGAAGATGAAGCAGGCAGCTCATTCGGCGAAGGCGGCCCCTAGTTCTGATTGGCAGGAATAGTGAGCTGATTATTCGCTTCTTTTCCGCTGCTCAAATGGAGTTTCAATGAAGTCAGTAATTGAAAACAAGCGAGGCGCGGAAATCAAGAGGCGTCCGATTACCTCTTACGTTTTGAAGATAGCGAGTCGTTGCAATTTGAATTGCAAGTATTGCTATGTTTACAACCTCACTGATAAGACATATCTGAATCAGCCTGCTGTGATGTCTGATGAAGTAGTAACGTCTACTATTCAAAAGGCGCGCAATCATTGTGTAGCAAATGATCTCACCACTGTGGAGTTTATTTTCCACGGTGGTGAGCCTCTTTTGGTCGGCAAAGATTTCCTGCGAAATTTTACTGAGCAAGCAAGAAAAATTTTGCTGCCTCAGATTAGGCCCAGTTTTTCAATCCAAACTAACGGGACTCTTCTTACTACTGAATGGCTCCAGCTTTTGAACGAGCTGAATATCAGCTACGGGATTAGTTTGGACGGAACGCCAGAAGTGAACGATGCCAACCGTGTCGATCATCAAGGAAAAGGTTCTTACCATCGGGTGAAGGCGGCTCTGGATTTGATCAAGTCAGATCCTCAATTCGAGCAGCGGATGAATGGCATTCTTTCAGTCATCAATATCCATTCCGACCCGATTGAGATTTATAGGCACTTTCGCAGCTTAGGTCTGCGAGCAATTGATCTGCGTTTGCCTGATGCAACGCACGATATTCCGCCGCCAGGCGTTGATGTAAACGGAACCAATACGCCGTATGCGGACTGGCTGATACCAATCTTCGACGAGTGGTTCGCGGAAGCAGATACTGAATTCAACGTTCGATTATTTCAGTACATCATTGGACTGATTTTCGGCTCCCAAAAATCGACTGTAGATGTCGGAGCGATTAGCTCTAATTTTGCCGTCATAGAGACTGATGGCGGTATCGAACCAAGCGGCGCACTGAAGGCTTGTTACGAAGGAATTACTAAAGTCGGCTTGAATGTTCTTTCAAACGAAGTCGAGGAGATTTTTGACATTCCGGTGGTGGCACTTTTTTCCACAGCCGAAAATGAATTGCCGGATACTTGCAAGAAGTGCCCCATTGTCAGCGTTTGTGGAGGTGGAAAACCACCGCACCGGTACAGTTCGGCAAATGGCTTTAACAACCCTTCGGTCTATTGCAGAGACCTGATGAAGTTGATCGTGCACATACAAGAAAAAGTTGTTGCCGAACTTCCAGAAGAAGTGAAAAGCAAAATGAATTTGGCACCGTTGAAAGAATTAGTTGTTGCCGACTGAATTCGCTTCTGTTTCTTTCTTTGTCTTGGTGCTGTAAAAGTTCTTCTTCAACATGGGGAACATAGCCAGTGCAATTGTTCCGGTTATCGGCATGATCGGAATCCACTGACTGACTGGGGCAAAGGGGTCCAAAATACCGGTTGCGTAGCTGAGTGCTTTGAAGTTGGTGGCAACTAATTTGCCCAGCGGAGTGTAAGCGATCAGCAAACCGATGACTCCGCCGGCGGTGTAAACGAGTATGCGCGGCCAGAACTCTTTACCCAACTTTCTCGTCAGCTGAAAGACGTTCAAAATAGTCGCCCCCCACATGGCTCCCATGGGTACGCCTACGAAAAGTCCCCAGAAAATTCCAACCATTCCATTGATCAAAAAGCCGAGTTTCTGGTGGGTGATGCTCATGACGATGCCATTCACCAAGGCTGCCGCCACAAGGCTGACACAGCCTGCGGCAGCTCCGAAAATCGCGCTCTCCAAAAGATGTTCTCTTACCTTTTGAAAGGATTGTAAGAGGGTCATTTTTGAATCTCGGACCTGCAGCGAATGAGTAACTAGTGATTGTCTGTTGACTTGAATATTGGAAAGCCGAACGGTGATTTTCTTGAGTCTTCTTCAAGAGGGGCCAGACCTTCGGGATCTGTAAGTTGGGCTTCGGAATCTTCCTGGAAAAGTACTTCCGGCTCTTTTACCTTATTAGGTTCGGCTCCAGGAACTGGGCTCACCTGCGGCAGTTGCACGGGGGAAACAGTTGGTGTGGCGGCATCCGGAGTTGTCGCCGCAACCTTTGGAGGTTCATCCGTTTTCTTCTTACTTTCGTCTTCCATATGTTGCCGCAAAATGTCGAGCTGCTTTTTCACTTGATCTTCTCGATTGCGAGTTTCTGTCAATTGCTGTTGAAGCGAATCAACTTTCTTGGCTGTAGTACTGGCGATTTGACCGTCCTGCTTCGGCATCATCGCGCTGTGCCAGCCGACATACAAGATGGCAAAGGCGAGAGCGACTACCGAAACGCCGATGATTCCTCCCCAAATCCAATTGCCTTGAGGTAGACCTCGCTTAACTTCCGGTCGATACTCAAGCTCTTCCAGCATCTCGAGCGCGTTTTGGAAACGCAGCCAGGGATCTTGGGCGGTGGCACGTTGGACTATGTAATCGATGTGTTCGGAAAGTGTGTCGATGTGCTTGCGTGGCGACGAAGTTTGCAGTGCAAGAGGCTCTTGTCCTGTGAGAAGAAAGGACATGGTTGCTCCGAGTGCGTAGACGTCGGAGCGCGGTTCGGCGGCACCCCAGTATTGTTCCGGAGGCGAATACCCTGCTGAGACCACATGCGTGTTATCGGAGTCGTCTCTGTATTGACGCGCGATTCCGAAGTCAACGAGTTTGACACGGCCGAGGGTGTCGATCATCACGTTGCTTGGTTTCAAATCTCGATAGATAACCGGCGGGTCGTGCGTATGCAAGTAATTCAACACCTTGCAAATCTGCACCGACCATTCTAAAACCTGATCTTCTGCGAACGGCTCACCGCGCTCATGCAGCATCTCATGCAGGTTTTTACCCTCGACGTACTCCATGAGAATGAAGTAGTCGTTGCCCTCCGGAAAATGGTCTTTAATGTCGACGATGTTGGGATGTTTGAGATCGCAAAGCACCTCAATTTCGCGCATGAAGAAAGCCATAGCTTTCTCTCTATCTTCATCGCGGAAAAAATCGTCGCGAAGTTTTTTGATAACGTAGGTGCGTCCGTGCAGGCGATGGTCTCGAGCCAGATACACCGTACCCATGCCGCCCTGTCCGAGCTGGTCAATGATTTCGTAGCGCCCTTGTAAAACGAGCGCTTGCGAATTTTGAAAGCCCTGTTGAGGCGGTTTTTGGTAAGGCGATTCCGTCATGCTTCTGAACAGTAAGCGCGTTAAATAATAGAGACTCCGGCTTCTTATTTCATTCAGGTCAAAAGACCCGATAGCCTATTAAGCCTACATCAGTATAACAATAGTTAAGCCATCTGAATCGCCCATTATTTGCGAATCTAGGTGGTTGGCAAGAGAATGTTTCAGCCGAGGCTGCGTCCCCAGCTTTGCGCTGGAAAGACTTCTAGAGCAATGAGTGTTTGGTCAATTGCTCTTTGAAAAGGGCTAGACCTGCCAGGTGCTCTTCTTCCAGGCAATAGTCGAGCTCGTCCAGGAAGTATCGCTCAAGGCGCTTGCGACTGAGGGCTGTACGCTTTTCTGCCTGATCGAGGACATTTTCGAATAATGGACCGAGACCCAAATCCCTTGCCGTTTGAAGCTCCCTGCTTAAATGCTCGAAAGTATCAGAATTCCCTTCTCGCCAGGTTTTCCGGGCGGCCCAGACGCCGAAGACCATGGGGACTTTGAAGTTTGTCGACCACCATTGCCCGAGGTCGATCCGCTCAGCATTTTTCGACCACTCCGAATCTACTGTCAGTGCCCTGTCTCCTATGACGAGGGCCGCATCGTAAGCGTCCTCTAGGAGGTCGGGTTTGGCGTTTGTGTAAAACTCAGCTTTAATCGAGTGCACCACTGCAAGATACAGTTTAAGCAAAGCAACCGAAGTAGCTGACGATGCCGGCACTACGATGCGGCAACCGTTTTCAATCTGGTCCTTTGCAAAAAAGAGGACCGAGCCGACTTCGGCTTTGGTCGAAATGGAGAGTCCAGGCAGCAAAACCAGGTCTTCTTCATTTGAAAGATAGTAAAAGGAGCTCATTGCTCCCAGGTCCAACTCTCCGCTTGAATAGCCGGAATTGAGGTTGGCGGGAGTATCTTCGGTGATATCGGCATCGATCTGCACTTGACCGGATGTCAAAGGCAGTAGAACAGGCAAGCAATTTACAAAATTGATTTGCCCCAGGCGCGGGCGAATTTCTTTGACTTCGGTTTCGTTTTCAGGCTGACTTAGTAACGGCAAACCAAGGACCTCCGGAGAGCGTACAAAAGCATAGCAAAAGCCGCGCCGGAGAAACCGGCATACCGTCTAACTTGTAACGCTTGCATGATTGCGACCCTGGCAATTCGCAGCCGTAAAAAGCGAAAAACTCGCCAATCTCATTCTTGAGAAGCGAGCGAAAAGAAGATGGGACCCTGCCGCGAGTAAATGTGTTTTTCATGGGCCGGGGTCCCTATGACCATTATGCAGAAGATCTGCAGGTCGTCAAGAGGGTGGGTGGATTTTCTTTGCTGAGAGTTTTGCGGACAAATTTACAAGGCAGGGAAAGCAGGCACGTTCCCGCTACAATTCAAATTCGTCTTTGAGGAGAAATCTCAGTGAGAATGGTCGATGTAATCCTGGCGAAGCGCTCAGGAAAAGAGCACACAAAACAAGAAATCGACTTCGTCCTGAACGGGATCATGACCGGTTCAATTCCGGACTACCAGATAGCCGCATGGTTGATGGCGGTTTGCTGGCAAGGAATGACTCTGGAAGAAACCGCTCATCTCACGGACGGCATGTGCAAATCGGGAGAAGTGCTTGATCTCTCATCGATAGGCCCGATCGTTGCAGACAAGCATTCCACCGGCGGAGTGGGCGACAAAACGACGCTTGTTTTTGTTCCGCTTATGGCCGCCGCCGGTCTTCCCATGGCGAAATTGTCCGGGCGGGGACTCGGTCATACCGGTGGCACCATCGACAAACTGGAAGCAATCCCAGGATTCAAAACCGACATTTCCATCGACCACTTTATTCAGCAAGTAAAAGATATCGGCATGGCTATTGCCGGTCAGACGCAAGAGTTGGCACCGGCAGACGGAAAAATTTATGCCTTGCGTGATGTCACCGGAACAGTAGAATCCGTGCCCTTAATCGCTGCGTCGATCGTTTCCAAAAAGGCTGCCGCCGGCACCAACTTGATTATTCTCGACGTGAAGTGCGGCCGTGGTGCCTTCATGGACACTGAGGAAAAGGCGCAGAATTTGGCCAGGGTCATGGTCGAAGTGGGCAAGCTCATCAAAAGACCGATTACTGCCGTCGTCACAAATATGGAGCAGCCGCTGGGAATGGCGGTTGGTCACACTCTGGAAGTAATCGAAGCGATCGAGACTCTGAAAGGAAACGGGCCTGGAGATCTCCATGAGCTTACACTTTCACTTGGTTCGCTGGCTCTAGTCAAAGCCGGTAAGGCCAAGGACGAGGAAGCTGCACGCCGCAAGTTGACTCAACTCATGGAGAGCGGCGCGGCTCTCGAGCACTTCCGCAAACTGATTGTCGCTCAGGGCGGCAATCCTGAAGTGATAGAAAAGCCTGAGCTGATGCCACAAGCAAAACACGAATTTGACCTCCTGCTTCCAGGCACCGGTCAAAAATGGATCAAGCATATCGACGGCAGAAAAATCGCGGAAGCTTGCAAAATCTTGGGCGCCGGGCGGACCAAGAAAGGCGACCCCATCAATCTTGCTGTCGGCGTGGTATTGACCGGCAAAGTTGGTTCTGTCGTACGTGGCGGATCCTCGCTTGCAACTGTATATGCTGATTCGGAGGGCGAATATGATGCAGCCTTGCCGCTCTTGAACGAAGCGTTTACCTTTAGCGACTCACCGGTGCCCATGGAGCAGATCGTCAAGGCGAGCGTTGCCTAATTATTGCCGCTGGTAAGAAACCATGAAAGACGCATGGCGATTAATTGACTATGAAAGCTTTGATGCTGCCACTAATATGGCTTTGGATGAGGCTATATTAGAGGCGCATATTGCCGGTGCCGTGCCGCCGACCCTGCGGTTCTACGGCTGGGCACCGCCGGCAGTATCTATAGGATATGGACAGAAATTACCTGAGAAAGTCAGGCAAAAAATTACCGATCGCGGTTTTGATGTCGTGCGAAGACCGACTGGTGGTCGGGCAGTTCTTCATTTGGATGAGCTGACTTATTCATTTGTAGGTTCGGGGAAGAACCTGGGATCGAGTGTTATTGAGTCGTATAAGAAAATCTGCCAGGCTCTCATTTTGGGGTTCAAGCATTTAGGTGTTGATGTGGAAATTGGCAAAGGGCAGGCCGCAGCCAACCAGATGCACGATTGTTTTACTGCGACGACGACCGCTGATTTGCACTATCACGGTAAAAAAATTGTAGGCAGCGCCCAGTTACGCAGGCACGATGCCTTGCTTCAGCATGGATCGATTCTTCTGTGTCAGGAGCAAGACCTTATGGGAGAACTCTTGCTCAGTAAAGAGAAAAGCACCAAAGAGGATAAGCAGAGGCATGCGAATCTGTTCGAGATAACAGGAATTGTTGTATCTGCAACAGAATTGATACCGGCATTTAAGAAAGGCTTTGAGGAAACTTTCTCCATCACACTTGAGCCTGACGATCTAATAGATATGGAATGGCGAAAAGTTGAAGAGATAAAGGACCGAGAAGGTCAACTTGTTTGACAAAAGAAAAATGCCGGCTGACTGCGGTCAACCAGCATTTCACAATGGCTTGAGCCCTAGGTCTGCTACTTAACGACCTTTTTTAAGGAAGAATCGACAGCCACTTGCGGTGGTTCGACGTTTCTCTTCAGGTCTCGAAAGATGTTTTCAGCTGTGTCTTTCAAGGTTGTATGGACGAACATTTTTGGTGTGAAGAAACCAGGGTCAACATGCTTTGCGTACGTGACTAATGTGGATCTGCCGCCATCAACCGGAGCCAGGTCCCAATATCCTTCATTTGCTTTGAATGAACCTTTTACGCGCGTCCACTCAATGCGGTTTGGTTTGCTCTGGTCAATCGCCAGTACATAGTCCAGTTTCAAAAGCCCTGTTGCTTTGGCATTGAAATGAACGTGTTTTACACCATTCTTCTCGCTCAAGACTTCACATGAAGTCAGATTTGAAAAGTATCTGACGGCGTTAGCATAGTCGGTGACGACTTCGAAGACCTTCTGCGGAGACGCATGTACTACGGTTTTGCTGATGATGAAGTCTTTTTTGCCTATTTCCTGCTGTTGGTGAATTACACCAGTGAGCGGCACCGCCATGGCGACTGACTTTGGATTCATCTGGGCTTCAGCGAACGAGGGAGCGGTAAGGCTGGAAGAGAGCAGCAAAGCAACCACGGCGGCACCAATAGCGGTGCTCCGCGTCCACACAAGGGTAGGGCGCATATTTGGTACCTATTTCATGAGACGACGCAACAGACAGTTAAGAGGAAAGCAGCCTTGCCCCAGGCTCGCCGGCCTTAGCCAGATGACGGGTTGGTGGTTGCAAAGTTCCCGAGCTTGAACAAACATAGCTTTCGCCGGTTACTGAATATCGCTGATACCGGATCTACTAAAGCCTATGGAAGAAAAGACCCGTGGCGGAACTATTCGGGCCGCGCAGTTTATGAAAAGGTAACTGGCTCTTCGGTGTTGTAGGGGCGATGCCATGCATGGCCCGGGCGACTCATGGGGCGCCCCTGCTGGCTTCAGGATTGAATCCCTGCTTGGTGGTGTCCGAAACGCCCAGCCCGCTTGAAAATCGTAAAAAGTCTCCGTTTATTGGGCGTTTGCGGGCGTGGCAAGTCAAAGAAATAGTTCGTCACGACCGCTGGGATAAGCGTTTCCTCAATTGTATAATCTTCATTAACGCCGCAAAGCCGTAACGGCGCATCATTTTTATAGGAAGCTTTTGATGCCCCAGCCCATCGAGGCTAGACTCTTTGAAATTCTAAGCCGCCAAGCTCGGCCACAAGAAGAACTCGACTATGTGCGCAAGGCGTATGAATTCGCTTTCAAGAGTCACGATGGACAGGTCCGCAAGTCCGAAGAGCCCTATATTATTCACCCGGTTGAAGTCGCCTGCCTGCTTTCGGAGCTGAATTGCGACTACCAAACCATCGCTGCCGGACTATTGCACGATGTGCTTGAAGATTGTGATGTGAAGCCCAAAGAGATGGAAGAGAAATTCGGCAAGCCGGTTCTCAAAATCGTTGAAGGCGTGACCAAACTAGGAAAGTTCAGCTTCAGCTCCAAAGAAGAAAGGCAAGCGGAGAACTTTCGCAAGCTTATCGTTGCCATTGCCGAAGACGTTCGAGTTGTGTTGGTGAAGCTTGCAGATCGACTGCACAACATGCGTACTATGGAGTACATGCTTCCTCGCAAACAATGCGAGATCGCCAAGGAGACGCTGGAGATCTACGCACCTCTGGCCAATCGCTTCGGTTTGGGACGCATGAAATGGGAGCTTGAGGATCTCGGTCTCAAGTATCTCCATCCCGAAGAGTTCACAGAGATTGAAAGACTGGTCGCCGATACGCATTCCGAAAGAGATTACTTGATCGAGCAAGTGGTCGAAAAAATGCGCAGCGAACTAGATAACCGCGGCATCGAAGCGGAAATTGTCGGACGCCCTAAACACTTCTTCGGCATCTGGAAGAAGATGAAGAAGCAGCAAAAGACTTTTGAAGAACTCTATGATGTACTGGCCATAAGGGTAATCATTGACAGCAATCAAGACAAGAATTACTGCGAATTGAATGCTGACCCTGACACTCAGAAGTGTTATGAGGTCATGGGACTTGTGCACGCTTTGTTCAAGCCGATTCCTGGGCGGTTCAAAGATTACATCGCCATGCCCAAGCCCAATAACTACCAGTCCTTGCACACGGCAGTCGTCGGACCCAAAGGCAAACCAGTAGAGATTCAAATTAGAACACGCAGAATGCACCACGTAGCGGAATACGGTATCGCCGCGCATTGGGCATACAAAGAAGCCGGAGATTCGGTCGTTGCAGACAGCCAGGACGATCAAAAGCTAGCATGGCTCAGACAATTGGTAGATTGGCAGCAAGATCTCGCCGATGCTCAAGAATATCTCGACACGGTGAAAATGGACCTTTTCGCCGACGAAGTATTTGTGTTCAGCCCGCGCGGCGACGTTTATGACCTGCCGAAAGGCGCTACTCCAATTGATTTCGCTTACCGCGTTCACACCGATGTCGGTCACAAATGCATCGGCGCTCGTATCAACGATCGAATTGTTCCTCTCAACACTGCGATGAAGAACGGCGACATTGTCGAGATCATTACGAGCAAAAATGCTCATCCGACCATGGACTGGCTTAACTTCGCCAAGACACACAGCGCTAAGAGTCGCATTCGCCAGTGGTTTAAGAAGCACCATCGCGAAGAGCACATTCAACAAGGCCGCCAGATGCTGGAAGAAGAGCTCGGCAAAGGTGCGCTTGATGAGTTTCTCAAGTCCGAAAAAGTCAAAGACGTTGGAAAACGCCTTAACATCAGCGATCCGGATGACATTCTCGCTGCAGTCGGATATGGCGATCTTTCAGTAACCCAAGTCGCCAATCGTGTGCGTGAAAAGGATGCCAAAGATCCAGTGGATAAGACACTGGAGAAAATCTCGATTGGTGGACAGCCCGCCAAGCAAAGCTCAATCGGCAGCCTGGGTGGTTTGTTGCACCATTTGGCGAAATGCTGCCAACCTGTTCCTGGTGAAGAAATTATCGGTATAGTCACCAGAGGCAGTGGCATCGCTGTTCATAAAGCTGACTGCGGCAACTTGCAAAAAGTTGAAGCAGACAGATGCATGGCCGTTGACTGGTCGCCCGAAAGGCACACTACATATCCGGCCGCATTGACTATCGAATGCCTCGATCGTATCGGCATTGCTCACGATATCCTCAAGAAAGTTTCGAACTTCGAAGTGAATTTGCGAGATCTGAAAGTCGAAACACAACGCGACAAGAAAACTGCCACAATTCACCTGATCATGGAAGTGCTTGATATTGAGCAGTTGACGCGGGTTGCCCAGTCGATAAGCCAGATTAGCGATGTGCTTCGTGTCCAAAGGAAAGATCACAGACGTCGCGGCAGCAATGGTTCAGGTGGAAGCTCTCAGGCTGCCAAAACCAGCAATGTAACTCCGTTGAACTCCGCAAAAAAGCGCACTGACGAAGCGAAAAGCACGCGCAAGAACCAAAAAAAAGCAGAATGAAGGTAATTCTAGCTACCCACAATCCCGGCAAGATTCGAGAGTTCTCGCAAATGGCCGAGCCTTATGGCATTGAGCTTTTGCCTATGCCGGAAGATCTCGACCCTGAGGAGACCGGTTCGACATTTCTCGAAAACGCGCTCATAAAGGCTCGTGCTGCTGCCAGGGTAACCAATTTGCCGGCGGTCGCAGATGATTCCGGGCTGGAAATCATTGCGCTGGACGGGCGTCCAGGCATTAGATCCGCCAGGTATTGCGAAGGTACGGACAAAGATAGACGAGAGAAAATTCTCGAAGAGATGGTTTCGATTCCAGAAGGAAAGCGGCAAGCAGCGTTCGTTTGTGCGATGGCACTTTGCCTGCCTGATGGAAGCATATTGAAAACAACGGAAGAACGATGGCATGGCAGCATTGGATTTGCATCACGCGGTGAAAATGGTTTTGGCTATGACCCGATTTTTGAGTTGGACGGCAGAGATCAAACCTCAGCAATGATTACAAATGAAGAGAAAAATACTCTTTCTCATCGAGGTCAGGCGTGGCGCAAGATGGTTGATTTCATCAGGTCTGCCGAGTTAAAGGTCTGAAAAAGTCGGTTGCCAAGCACATTCAAACTTTCCAAGGTGGGAATTTCAGCATAGGCCAGGGCGTTTCCAAGAATTAGGCTCTTATTTGTGGGTGCACTGGCATCGCACAAACCCAATTCCCTTCGGAGCTTTTCTGCGTGACCGAGCCTTTTTCTCCTAACGCATTGCCGTACGCCACAAATGTTGCTGCCTCAGTGGCGGGCGCACAGGCAGGCGCGAGCGTAAACGTCAGTCCAGTTACAGAGTCGGAAGTAATGACGGCTGATCAAATCGATTTCCAGCCGACAGAAAGTCCCTCTTCTGCGCACATTGGACATGGCGAATGGCAAGCCAACGAATCAGATCTATTGCCAAGCTTTGGAGTCGAACGCGCACGTGAACTACTCATGTGGCTGATCAATCTGGAGCTTCGTTTGCCTCCATATACTGAAGTTTCTCCCGCCTGATTTGCTATAGGAAACAGGTGTAGAAAACAGCTTTCGAGCTACTTTGCTTGCCGGGCAAAGAGTCCTCTACTTATGGTATGTTTCTTCCTGTTTTGGCAACTCAGGGAGTCAACCATTGGAGCGCCTGGCTGAATATAAAGCGCTCGTCGACTGCGCGAAGCAAGCTGCAGAGGCGGCTTATGCCCCTTATTCAAAAACGGCCCAAGGTGCAGCTTTACTTTCTGCCGATGGCAAAATCTTCAAAGGTTCGAAGATGGAATGTGCTGCTTTCGGCGGGGCTGTGGGTGCAGAAACCGCTGCATTGACCGCTGCCATCAGTGAAGGCGTGCGCAAGTTCAAAGCTATAGCAATTCATCCTTCTGCGTATCCGAGCGGAGCAAGCAGACAGATGTTGGCGGAGTTTGGTATCAACCTTGATGTTGTAGTGGAAAAAACTGATGGGCAGCTTGAAGTGATCAACTTGAAGGAACTTTTGCCATTGCATTTTGGTCCGGACAATTTGAGTTAGGCAAGAAATGAACACGACAATGGATCAAACTCCACCTGCCGACAATTCCGAAAGTGTTTCGGATGTAGCCGGACTTTGGGGACATCCGAGCGGCCTTACCACGCTGTTTTTCACTGAATTGTGGGAGCGTTTCAGCTATTACGGCATGCGCGCTATTCTGATGCTCTATATGGTGGCATCTTTGGCCGACGGCGGCATGGCGATGGACACGAGAACAGCCGCCACCATATATGGTGCTTACACTTCTGCCGTTTATGTGACTTCGATTCCCGGCGGCTTGATCGCGGACAAGTTTCTTGGCGCCAAGATGTGCATTCTAATTGGCGGCAGCATTATTGCACTAGGTCACTTCACTCTGGCGATTCACTCGCAGTTTGCCTTCTATGCCGGATTGATTCTGATCATTCTCGGGACGGGGCTGCTCAAGCCAAACATAAGCACCTTGTTGGGCAGCCTTTATTCCAGAGATGATGACCGCCGTGATGGCGGATTTTCAATCTTCTATATGGGCATCAATATTGGTGCGGCTTTGTCACCGTTGGTCTGCGGCTACCTCGCTCAAAGCGAACAGTTCAAATCCTTCATCGCAGGTTATGGATTCAAACCATCAGATAGCTGGCACTTTGGTTTTGCTGCGGCTGGGATTGGCATGCTCGTTGGACTAGCGCATTTCTTGTTTCAATACAAACGGCTCGGCAGCAAAGGTGCCAGACCGATTGGAAAACAGAGTCAAGCAAAAGCTGAAGTAGCAACAGAGGCTGCTAGTGATTCTGAAACTCCAAAGCAAGGAGAGAAGTTGCCGCTTACAAAGCAGGAATGGAGCCGCTTAGGCGCGATAGCTATTCTCTTTTCATTCGCTGCATTTTTCTGGGCAGTGTACGAACAAGATGGTTCCAGCTTGAATCTTTTTGCTGATCGTTTAACTGACTGTTCGGTGTTCGGATGGAAATTTCCATCCAGTTGGTTTCAAACTTTGCCTGCCGTTTATTGCATTATTTTGGCTCCGGCATTTTCAGTCCTTTGGGTCAAAATGGGACATAGACAGCCTTCCAGCCCAGCTAAATTTGCTATTGGTCTTGCTTTGCTGGGGGCAGGAATTGGCATCATGGTTCCAGCTTCTCTACTTGCTGCGCACGGAAAAGTTGGTCCAATGTGGCTTGTGCTCTCCTATCTTCTGCAAGTTCTCGGAGAAATGTGCTTGAGTCCAGTCGGACTTTCAACTGTTTCGAAACTTGCTCCGGCGCGTTTTGCAAGCAGCACGATGGGTGTTTGGATGCTCGCCACTGCATGCGGAAATTTCCTTGCCGGTTATCTTGCGGGCTTCTTCGATGAGAACAGCACCAGTACCCTCATATCCATGTTCGGATTTATGGGCGGCTTCTTGTTCCTCGCCGCATTTGTTCTCTGGTGTCTCACTCCTCTCGTGAAGAGGCTGATGAGCGGCATTCGCTAATTTGCTTCTGAATCACACAAGAACGCTCTGGTATTACACAGAATGGTGAATGTGCAATCCTCTACTTTGAGAGGCCTAAACGGTTCATTGCACCGTATTTGGTGCCTGAAAGCAGCACAAACAAAAAGACCGCCCAGATTGCTCTGCGACGGTTTTCATGCTACTGCCTGACTGCCCCTTGCGTTAGGGCTCAGTATCTCAATGCGCTTCAGTCAGTCCTTCACGCATAGCGGACTCGCTTGTTACAGTGTCCGGTCAGCGCCGACCTGTCGTTTCCACAAGGCCCCTCGGCTCAAAGCGCTCAACATTTAAGTGAGCACTCACCGTTGATGCATTTAGTTTATCGCGTTGACGAATAGCTTCAACTACCCCAATGAACATTTTATGGTTGCATTCTTGGCAATTGCTAGATGCAGAGCCGATATAGCACTTGCTTTGCAAAGTACGTTAACAAGCGCTCGGCCCATTCGTACTGTCCGGAGAATTCCGATTGCATATGAATACGGCTGCCTTTGGATGTCTAGCGAATATCTAGCGGCTATCGTTTTGGTCTCTCATTTCGATTAATAAATGAGACACAAGTTCGCTTTTGTCCGTCCCTGGTGGTTTTTGCAGCTAAAATAGCGTTTTTCCTGTCCGTTCGAAAGTCAAAGAGGCAGATCAGTCCATGGGTTACAACGATCTCAGAGAATTCATCGAAGTGCTGGACCGGCACGGTGAGCTGATAAGAATCGATGCGAAAGTTTCAGCAGATCTGGAGATTGCCGAGATTACCGATCGCGTGAGTAAAGCCTCCGATGGTTCCAATAAAGCGTTGCTATTTACGAACGTAGATGGCTACGACATGCCGGTTTTAATTAATGCGTTCGGTTCGATGAAACGCATATGTTTGGCTTTAGAAACTGAAAGTCTGGACGACATTGCGGATCGCATCCGTCATTTGATCAAACCGAAAGTGCCAGAAAATTTCCTTGAGAAACTGGCACTGCTACCCACTCTTATGGATGTCGCGAAGTTTCCTCCGAAACTTTCCAGTGGTTCTGCACCGTGTCAGGAAGTGGTTATCACCGATCCTTCCGAGCCGATGTTGGACAAACTGCCCATTATCAAATGCTGGCCGGAGGACGCCGGTCCGTTTGTGACTTTGGGCGTTGTTATTACTCGTGACCCGAAGACGGGCATTCGTAATCTTGGTGTCTATCGCCTGCAAAAATACGGCAACAACCTTACTGGAATGCATTGGCATAAGCATCATGATGGTGCCAAACACTTTGAGGAGTCGCGCCGAGATTCGCGCGGTGAATGGACGGAAAAATCACGCGGCACCGAGCCACCGAATTACGGAACGTTCTTTGACGAGAAGGAAGCGCAGCAAGCAAATAATCGCCTGGAAGTAGCTATTGTTCTCGGTTCTGATCCCGCGGTCACCTATGCCGCGACAGCGCCACTTCCGCCGGACATAGACGAGCTTTTATTTGCAGGTTTCTTGAGACAGAGTCCGGTAAAACTAACTAAGTGCAAAACCATCGACTTAGAAGTTCCTGCTAACGCAGAGATAGTTATCGAGGGCTATGTCGAACAATCCGAGCTAAGAGAAGAGGGTCCTTTTGGTGATCACACCGGCTTCTACAGCCTAGCCGGTCTTTTTCCTGTATTGCATGTCACTGCTATTACTCACAGAAAGAATCCTATATATCAAACAACAATAGTAGGAATACCTCCTCAAGAAGACTGTTATCTAGGCAAAGCAACAGAGCGTATATTTCTTCCCATGGTTCAAATGCTTGTTCCTGAAATCGTGGATATGAATCTTCCGTGGGAAGGAGTGTTTCACAACTGTGTAATTCTCGCGATAGACAAACGTTTTCCTGGCCATGCCAAAAAGGTAATGAGCGCCTTGTGGGGATTAGGACAGCTTATGTTCACGAAGTTCGCAATAGTCTTGGATAAAGACGTTGATGTTCAGAACCTTTCACAGGTAGCCCTTCATGTTTTTGGCAATACTGACCCAAAGCGAGACATGATGTTCGTCGAAGGGCCTTTGGACATTCTCGACCACGCGTGCCCGTTATTAGGTTATGGAAGCAAAGTAGGCATAGACGCCACCAGAAAATGGAGAGCTGAAGGCTTCGAGAGAGACTGGCCAAAGCCTTTGGAAATGTGCGAAGATGTCAAGAAGGTGGTGTCTACCCGGTGGGAGGAGTATGGCATAAGCGCCGTAGCGCGCCCACCTGCGGCGTTTAAGCGCTGAGCGCGTTGTAAAGAGATATTTTTTTTGAAAAACGTGTTGAAATTCGCTTAATCGTGGCATAAGACCTTTACGGACCCCAAGATTGCACAGGGGTCGACAAACCGCTCTACTGAGCGGTGGTCTCTTCATACTTATTTCGCCTGGTGTGGTTCCCTATGAAACACGTTAAGCGCATTAGCGCTTTGCTTTTGTCTGCGTTTTTTGTCGTATCGATGCTGTACCAGCCCGCATCTGGTCACAGATCGCAGCCGGTGGAGATTTACCACCGCGCCTGGCAGCTCGTGAAAGACAACTATTACGACGCCAACATGTCCGGCAAGAACTGGAGCGAGCTCGAACACAAATACGATGCTCAGATCCACACCAACGCTGATGCGTTCCGCTTCATCAAGGCGATGCTTGAAACGCTCAATGACCCATACACCCGCTTTCTCGATCCACGCGCATTCCAGGATGAAAACGACGCTATCGACGCTCGCATCGTCGGCATCGGAGTCAACCTCCAGCAGAAAGATCAACGCCTCGTGGTCACCCGTACCATCGAAGGTGGACCCGCTGAAACAGCAGGTATGAGAGCTAAAGACGAGATCGTCGAAATCGACGGCTCAAACGCAGTAGGTATCACTCCCGAGCAAGCCGCTGAAAAAATTCGCGGCAAAGCCGGCACCCCAGTAAACATCAGTATTAAGCGCTCAGAAGAGACCAAAAAGTTCACTATCGTCAGACAAGAAATTGCCATCCACGCAGTTTCCACCAAATTCCTTGAAGGCGGCAAGATAGGGCAAATCACCCTTTCTACCTTCATCTCCAACGATGCCTCTAAAGAGTTTCGGGCAGCACTGGCGAAAACAGCAAACTGCGAAGGCTTGATAGTCGACCTCAGAGACAACCCCGGCGGATTACTTTCCAACGCCCTTGAAATTGCAGACATGCTCCTCGAAAAAGGCACCATCGTCAGCACTATCAGCCGTCACGGACGCCATGCCGACGTTGCTTCCGGCGACCCGGTAACACGTCAGCCGATCGTAGTTCTTGTTGATGAAGAAAGCGCAAGCGCCAGCGAAATTCTGGCGGGTGCGTTGAAAGACAATGACAGAGCCACAATCGTCGGTACACGTACCTACGGAAAAGGTCTCGTTCAAGAAATCAACCGCCTCCCAGGTGGAGCTGCGATTCACATCACTGTTTCGCGCTACCTTACTCCGGACGGTTCCGACATCAACAAAATCGGTGTCAAGCCGAACATTGAGTGCAAAGCGGACCGAGATGGTCAGGAAAACGCAGCAATGCGTGAACTGAAAATGAAGATCGCCATGACCAAGAAGCCGGTCAGAACCAGCAACTTGAGCTTCAGTAAATAACCCAACCAAGTTTAGAAAGGATGGAACAATGAGACCATCCAACAAAGTGCAACGGAAGCGAAGAGCCAATTTGGCTCTTCTTTCCGCTTTTTTTTACAGCGGACTTATTGCGACACCCGGACTTGCGTCGCAAGATGCTCGCCATCTAATTGCTCAGCAGGGTGCACCGCAACAGGCGCCCTATCAGGCTCCGCCTCCACAGTATCAAAATGCGCCGCCTATGCAATGGCAAGGGCAACAGCCTCAGAGCACTCCTCCAGCTCAGTGGAGTTCGCAACCGCCCCCACAGAATGGGCAATGGGGACCTCCTCAAGGGCAAGGTGCGCCGATGAACGCACCGAATTATCCGAGCGGATATCAGGGTGGACCGCCGCCGCAGCAACAATGGCAAGGCGCTCCGCAACAGCAATGGCAGGGGACCGCACCGCCAAATGTGCAGGCACCGCAGGGTTACGGACAGCAAAATGGGTATCCTCAAGGCGCACCGCCATCCAATTTTGGCCCGCCCGCAGCGGGAAGCAGCGCTTACGGCGCGCCTCCTGCATACCAGCAGCAAGGTGGGCAAAACTGGAATTATCAAAATCAACCAGCCATGCAGCCAAGTTTGCAAGGCCAGGCGCAGCAATCATATGCGCCGCCACCCCCTCAAAACTCTGTTCCTACCCCGCCTCCAAATGAAGGCTATCCGAGCATGGAAGAGTTGAATGAAACGTTTCAGCAAAATCCGGCGAATAACGTCCAACAGCCGTCTACAGCTGAGAAAGTTGGAGCCGGTTTGTTGAATATGGTCAAGGGTGCGATGACCACACCTGCTTATGGAATGGGTGGCATGGGAATGGGAATGCCCGGATATGGCATGGGCGGTTACCCGATGGGCGGTATGGGAATGGGCATGCCGATGGGCGGCTACGGAATGCCTTATGGTGCAGCGCCAATGGGTTATCCAATGATGGGATCGCCTGGTCTTTTGGGCGCTCCAATGGGCGGAAGCATGATGAACAACATACTGAATAACGGGTTGAGAAACCTGCGTTTTTGAGCGGTAGAGAATCGGAGCGAAAAGCTGGTGAAAGCCGCGGAGATACTGAAAGAGAACCTTGACAAGCGGTGGAATTAGGTATTAGATACGACTACTTACTATATTTGGAGAAGAATTATGATCAGGTCTAGGGATAGGTCTGCTTCCAGCAGCCGAATTCTTGCTGCAATTTCCTGCGGAGTATTTCTTGCTTCTCCGGCTTATGCGCAGCAAGGTCTCTCTGATTGGCAATCGTCCGGCGCATCGTCAGCGCCTGAAGCTAATTGGGGTTCAACACCACCTGGCAGTTATCTTCAGCAATCCAAGACCCCTGCAAAGAAAACCAGTTCTTCCTCCAAGAATTCTGCACCGCCGTTGAGAACAGACGATTTCTCGAGTGACTTTTCATCGAAAGGACAAGGCTTGTCCGGATGGCAGTCGGGAAGCGGAGGGGCGAGTTCCAGCAGTGGTGGACAAGGTCTTTCCGGTTGGCAGGGCGGCAGCAGCGGATCTAATTCCAGCAACGCAGGACAAGGTTTGTCCGGCTGGCAAGGCGGAAGCAGCAGCGGATCGAGTTCCGGTAATAGCGGACATAGTTCAGCCGGTTGGCAGGGACAAGGCTTGTCCGGTTGGCAGGGCGGCAGCGGTGGTTCGGGTTCCGGAGATGGTGGACAAGGTTTATCTGGATGGCAAAACAGTAGCAGTGGAGCCAACTCCGGCGGTGGCGGTGGCTCAACCGGCCTTTCAGGTTGGCAAACCGGAAGTAGTGGTGGAGGCGGTGGAGCCACGCTTGGTGACGTTCTACAGCAAGAACAGTCTATGGGCAGCACTCAACTTCAAGGTGGTGTCGAACGCGATCGAACCATCAACAATGGCGGCAATACCATGGGCGGTGGCATGGCTGCTGACCCGAACGCAATGGGCGGCCAGATGGCAGGTATGGGTGGAAACCAAATGAACCCTATGGGTGGCGGTCTGACCAACCCCATGAACGGCATGGGTGGCGGCATGGGCAGCCCGATGGGGGGCATGGGTGGTGCACTTGGAGGAATGGGTGGAGCCGGCGGCTTGATGGACGTGCTGATGAACATCATGCCTAAGCGTCAAACCGGTGTAGTCGGTGGTGCGCCTGGAACCAACCAATCATATTTCCGCACCAAATCGCATGGACCCAACATGTTGACTGGTGTTCCGAGAACGGTTAACAGGTCCGTAAATAGGGCTTTGAATCGCAACTTGAATCGCGGTATCAATACGGCCGCTGCACGCGCCACTGGTTCGGCACTTCGCCACATTCGGTTCTGAGCATCCGAACGCTCTGGGTAAGAACACTCTCTGTCCGATTTCCGGACCTCTCGAGGTCTAGTGTTTTAGCGGCTCTTTGCCGATGGACTTTCTAATCATGTTGGCGATTTGATAAATCGAATCCATCGTGTCGTTGAAATCCGCCGTATGTTTTGCACGCAGAGAGTTTGGCAAGAGCAGCAGTGCATCGCCAAACTTGCCTTGGAAAATGTAGATGGTGATCAGCTTGTCGATTAGCAAATTTTCGAGACGCATTTCGCGAGAACTCAAACTTTCAATCATGCGAAGACCGCGCTTTACATGAGGCTCTGCTTCGGCGAATTGATAATCTCGCAGGTAGGTGAGGCCAAGTCCCAGAACCGAATCGAGCTTGAATACAGTATCTTCTGGGTATGCCCGATCGCAGATTTCTAGTGCTTGTTTGTACAGCTGGGTAGCTTCTTCAGACCCACGCAAAATCAGGGCACAAGCCGCTAGACGGTTGAGTACCGAGATGCGCGCGGGATGTTCTTCAGGCAACGCTGGCGCCAATATGTCTCTCACCCGGCGCCAATTCTTTTCCGCCTCAATTGGACGTTTGCGATCGAATTGTTGCTCAGCAAGAAGATCCAGGGACACCCCGACTTCCGGATGGTCTTTGCCTAGCTGCCTCTGAAGAATTTCGACTGACTCATTGAGAAGTGGCTCGGAAAGTGAAACCTTTCCCTCCTTCTGCCTTAGAATCGCCGTATGCCTGAGCGAAATTGCGTAATCTTTGTGCATTTTGCCCGGCTTGCGGCGTCTTATTCCCATTGATTTAACCAGACTTTTCTCGGCTTCCTTTGGATGACCGCAGCTCAAATGCACGAGACCTAAGTCGTCGTAAGCGTCGGCTGCTTCAGGGCTGTCAACTCCGCACGCCTGGCAGCGCAGCTTTGTTGCTTCTTCGACCAGGGCTTCGGCTTCGTTGGTGTCGCCGTTTGCGGCTAGAGAGAGAGCCAGTGCAGACATGGCTTCTGCGGTCTTCTCATTGTTTTCACCAAAAACTTTCTTGGAAATCTCAACGGAGGTGCGCAAATATTCGATTGCCTTATCCAGATTGTGCAGCCTGTCTTGCAAGCGACCCAGCTTGAGGAGTGTCAGCGCACGCTCACCGGAATTCTCAGGCAACCCTGACAGCACCCGCGAACATTCTGCGGCGGCTTCCTGGTACTTCCCTTGGGCATACAGGTCATCCACTTTCGAAAGTTGCTCACTCTTTGCCATCGATTAAGGCTCCTCATCCGGGGCTGGGGTGCCCCCGTCCGTGAGGGCTACACTACTACTTGCCACATTACCAGACAATTCCCCTCTTCCGCTTGCCGTCACATGGGTGGTGATTTTCAGCCTTACAGCGCAAGGTACCTTACCTGAGAAACTTACTTTTTGCGTATGCGGATCAAATTTCGACTGGCTCTCAAACCTTTCATCCGAAAGTAAACGTGCACCAGATATAGTGCGCTTCACCGGTGCAGGCAATGCCGAAAGTTTAAAGTGCATGTCATCATCGGGTGAAGGTAGAACCGCATCGATATTGCCTTTATAAAGCCTGCTTTGTCTGTTCACAAATTCGGATTGCAGATCCAGCGCTTTCAACTCTTCAAATCCATCAGGTACTAGTACGTTGGAATCCAGATCTCGCAATGTGCCAAGTTCGCACTCTGCAATTCGTGGACTGGCTGTTTTGAACCAAGCCATATTGACTTTATTGCGCTCCGCAAGTCGTTTCTCATCGTTCTTAAGGACATCGTATAGTTCCAATTCTGTCGTTTTCAAAATCCGTGTGCGCTCATCTTCAACTGCATGTGCACCTAGACGCGCTTCATCGACGATTTGTCGAGCAAGTGGTTCTAAGTGCTTGTACTTGCCGCTCAACGATGTATATGTCTTGCGTGAGGCGAAAACAAGCTCCCTGGAACGTTCTACAAGAATGTTTGCCCTGCCCTGTCTGTCCTCGGAATTGAGAACTTTCGCTGCTCCAATCACCAGTTCGTCGGTGGCGTTTTTCCCGCGACTGCTCGAAGAAAAGAGCAACATCAACCCGAGACCAATTAATAAAACCACGACGATGCCGCCCACGACAAACGCCACCATTAGAAGCATGTTGCCTTTCTTGCTTCGGGTGGTTCCGGGGTTAGCGCCTTGCATTTAGTTGGAACTACTGCGCTGCATATGCAGCATCAGGAATACCGTAGGCGTAGTTCTTGAAACTGTATTTCTTGAAGCTCTTCCAGCTTGTGTTTACCATCCTCGACAAAGTTTGAGGACCGTTCTCTCCAGGATGCGCACTCATTACAAGGGCGGCGACACCGGCAGTGATGGGAGCAGCAAAAGAAGTGCCGCTGATGCGAACCGGATAACCATTTCTGTCGCTACATTGGACCAAAACGCCAGGTGACATGAACCACACTGACGAACCTGAATTGCTGAATTTTGCCAACTTCAGATATGGATCAAGCGCAGCTACAACAACGAGGTTAGGTCGCAGCGGATCTTTGCTCTTCTTCTTTTCATTGCCGGCAGCGTTAAACATAATTCCGCCTGACTCGTAGTATTCAGTCAGGGCTATCTGCAGAGTTTCATGGTACCTCGCGCTGGAAAAGGAGTAGGGCGGCACGGCGTTGAAACTGCAACTTGCAATTTTGATGCCTTTGGCAATAAGGTCGCTTATTGCGGCTGACATAAATACGTCGTCGGTATATCCTTCGTCGTCGCTAATGATTATTGGATAAATTTGCGCATTGTGTGCCGGAGACGCGCTGTTCAAATTGTTGTTTGAGGCGGCCGCCGCTGCGGTGGCGCATGCAGTGCCATGACCAAGTGAGCCCGGATCGGTATCGTGGTTGCCAGGTCCGCTTCCGTCCTTGGCATTAAATCCAGTAAGTAGTCGTCCATTAAGCTCAGGGACAGGGTTGACTCCTGTATCCAGGATGGCAATTGTCACGCCTTGCCCTGCTGTACTGGCACACCAACCGTTCGGCACGTTGAGCATAGCTAGTTCGTATTGGGTAGGAAACCCCGGATCGTTGGCTAGGTAGCATTGCTCTTTCTTGTAAGTGTAATTTCGCTGAACCAGAGAGAAATGCTCGACGTCTTTGACCATATTTTTGTAGGTCTCTTCGAGCTTTCCCTTTTCTGTTTTAATGACCAAGAATTCTTGTTTTCCAACCTTAATTCGGCGCTCAACCGTCCCTTTGACCTCCTGCAACGCTTCGTCGAGGTCTTCTTTGGTCGATCTTGGGTTGGCGACAACAATTAATGTGTCGTCGCGCCAGCCGCCTTCACCTTTGGGTGGACGTTGTTTGACTTCAAGTGGATAAAGGGCCTCTGGCTTTACTGAGGTGTCCGCGATTGAAGCAGTCCACAAACCGGAAATGCCGAAACTGGCAGCAAACAAGCCCATCAATACGGTTGTGGCAACCCTTTTGGGACGAATCTGCTTTTCCACTGGATTCTCAAACCTCGTAACGCCGAAAATCTCACGCCTACATAGGAATGCCCATTACTTTCCAAGTATATACATCTACCCAGTTAGCCCGCCAGCCAAATTGTGAGAATTTATCATTGCTGCTCAGTGCTCGTGTTCTCCGGTAAGCTATTGGAACATGGCGTCTCCCTCACTTGTTGATCCTTGTGCACCGTATATAGTGGCTGAGTGTTGAAAGGTTCATTGCAAAAGAAACAGAGAATGAAAGGCACTCACTTGTGGTGTTTGGACTTTCCGTTGGTTTTTCTACCTGTAGTTCTATCTTTGTTTCTCGCAGTATTTCTAACTGCAAGCCCACCTGCTTTTGCTGACGATGATGATGAGGTCGAAACAGAAATTGACTGGGAGGGACGCTTTTCGCAGATTGTCGATATTAAGACTGAGCGTCTAAAGAACTATTTGCGCAACGACAAAAATGGATTCGACAACTTGGTTTTGGCTCGTGTAAATAGTCAATCTATAAAAGAAAAGAACGAGAAAAAGTATGAGGTGATTTGGTATCGAACCGGAGATCCGGTTGGTTTGCGGCGCTTGGGAGGTCTGGCGTTTCAAGCACCTCAAAAAATAGCGCTACATGTTCGCCATGCATCATATCCAGCCGGTGACGACGAGATAAAGGCTGCAGCTGATGCATGTTTGCGAATGTTCTTAGACCTTCATGCAAAGGCAATGTCACCGAGCGCGATTATTGTGCCCAAGCAATCTTTCAATGCTTTTGTTCAGCGCATGAATCAATTGAATTTCTATTCTGCGGAAGAACCCGAACCGAACATGCCGGTTTATTCTTCGGTCATTCTTTCAGTCGAGTCTGAGCCGCCCGGAGTAAGGCAATTGCTTTTCTACTCGGGTCGAGGATTTTGAAGTTAGAGGAATTGAAGCTACGCGCTGTGCAACCGGCGGGTCGGGCAGACTTCTTCCAAAACAGTTTGAATATTTTGCAGCAAGCCACCCAATCCGGTGCGCATCACTGCTGATACCATAACCGGGTTAGGAACTTGAGCGGAAAGCCACTCGAGATCTTCTTTGCGTGCTTTGTCAGTTTTATTCAAAACAGTGATGATAGGCTTGTCTACAGCCCCTAATTCGCTGAGAACATCGTAGACGGAACTCATATGTTCCATTACGTTCGGGTGGCTTGCGTCGACAACATGCAAAAGAACATCTGCGACTGCAACCTCTTCGAGCGTGGCTCTAAACGCAGCAATCAGCGATGTCGGCAGCTTCTTGATGAATCCGACCGTGTCAGTAAGCAGCACCGGTGAATGATCCGGTAATGTTGTTCTTCTTGTTGCAGGGTCGAGTGTAGCGAAGAGTTTGTCTTCGACAACCATATCCGACTTTGCAAGAGCGTTCAACAGAGTGGATTTGCCGGAGTTTGTATATCCGGTCAGTGCAACCACCGGCAGATTTTCATCTGTGCGTTTGCGGCGTTGCGTATCACGATAATTCTTGATTCGTTGCGTTTCGCGTTCCAAGAATGTGATTCGATCGCGAATACGACGTCTATCGATTTCGAGTTTGGTTTCACCAGGACCTCTTGTGCCGATGCCGCCGCCCAATCTGCTGAGTGCCGTGCCTTTTCCAACCAGTCTCGGGAAAAGATATTTGAGCTGGGCAAGTTCGACTTGCAGCTTACCTTCCTTGGTTTGTGCGCGTTGAGCAAAGATATCCAGTATGAGTTCTGTGCGGTCAATAACCTTGACCGCGACTATTTCTTCCAGATTTTGCTGCTGGTTGGCGGAAAGCTCCTTGTCGACTATGACGATATTGGCTCCCATTTCTTGAACCAAGAGTGCCAATTCCTGAACTTTCCCTGAGCCGAGGAAATATTTGGGGTCTGGTTGTGAACGCGACTGAGTCAGTCGACCGCAAACCGTTGCGCCGGCAGTCTTTGCAAGAAGCGACATTTCGTCCAAATCGTCGTCCACCTGAAAGCCGTTTTGACCTTCAGATATCAAACCGACCAGGATCGCCCGCTCCTCTCCTTTTGCAACTTGCAGACCGGGAGCTTCGCGTCTGAATTCGTTTTCCAGTGCCTGAATCAGTTCTTCGAAATCTTCCTCTTGAGCGCGTCTTGCGGTCATTGGTGGAAATAGCTTCCAAAGCTGACCTTCGGAATCCCGACCCGGCAGTATATGTGCGATATGTACAATGTCGGCGAAGCGAGTATGTTCGCCCTTCGAGCGACTGAAATCGCCATCTGTGTTGACTGAAACCTGTGCAATCGCATCAAGGCGATTCTTGAGCAGGCACTGAAGGTCTTCCTTTCTGAAAGAAAGTTTGTTGGCTTGTGCTGCCTTGCCGTTGTCGAGGCTGGTGTGAATTATTCTGTGTCCGCAAAGCCTTCCGGGGCCGACTCTTACGCCTCGCAGTTCCGGCATGTTTACTTCAGAAGGATGTCCAAGGGTGACGTTAACGACCTGACCACGCCTGTTTACGACAACTGAAACTGGATGCCCGGTTGAATGCGATACTTCGGAGACGCTCTCAGCCAGGTCGATAGTGAGCAACTTACCGGCTGGAATTCTTTGCTGCAGGATGCGATTAAGCTGTTTAATCTCAGACTTCTTCAGTCCCTTAGCTTTACCAAGATCAAGTTTTCCGTGCAATCAGATATGCCCTCCTGAAAGCCCGCCAAATGTTTGTTGATGGGAATTTTGCAAAAGCTTACGCCACGTAGTAAGTCTCACACCCGAATCATACCCGCTCAGTGGCAGATATTCACGGATATTTAATCTGCCGCTTTTCCAGCAAAACCGGCTGAGGGAGAGCAAAAGACCTCATGACTAGCTCGGGGATTCCACCGGTTGGCGGCTTTCGGTCGTTGTCATCACTATCCCGTGGACGAGACGACTTACCGATTCGCAAAATTCGTCAGTAGAAATACCTGTCCCGGTAAGGTGTCGTGTCAGACCAAGCGTCATCTTATTTATATCGGCATTCGCCAAACCCTTCTCCGTATATACGATGAGAGGTAATGATTGCTCCTCGCCCTGTCTCAATCCTGCAAGAACTTCGAAGCAGCGTTCGTTGGAAACTGACAGATCAAGCACGATTATGTCTGGTTCGAGTTCTCTGACCATAGCTGAAAGTGATTGTTCAATTTCGTCGACAACCTGAAAGCCCTCGCGACCTATTGTTTTTTTCAGAAGATTGGACCTGGCGGAATCACCCTCGATTATGAGCACTCTGCTTTCTACATTCAAAACGCCTGCCTGTCTTGCTACCTTTCGCAAACGAGTGCAATCGAAAGGGTTCTTCTGCACATCCACAAGCACCGGGTTGGCGATTCTGCCTGTTTCTTCGTTCCATCCCCCTAGGACTATGATTGGCACTTCTTTGGTAACCAATGCTCCGCCTGCTTGTTTGATAATTTCCAAGCCGCTTCCGTCGGCAAGCTCTACGTCGACAAGCACGATGTCCGGAAATGTTTTTTCAATGATGCGCTCTGCTTGGGCCAAAGTCGCGGCGCGCAACAGGTCGAAGCCGGATTTTTGCAGCAGGTCTTTTAGAGGTTCTGTAAGTTTTTCGTCATCAGCAACAAGCATCACTCTCAGTCTGTGCAGGGTCAGCGTTTCATCGGGTGCGGAAGGCAAACTTTCACCTGGAGAAAGTTCAAACCAGAAAGTCGAACCTTTTCCAACTGATGTTTCTACACCGACTTCGCCACCATGCTGCACGATGATTGCTTTGGAAATCGCCAAGCCAAGCCCTGTGCCACCTTTCTTTCTCGTGTCGGAAGAGTCGAGTTGTTGAAATTTTGCAAATAGCTTATTCATCTGGTCGTCGCGGATGCCGGGTCCCTGGTCGATAATTGCAAATCTAGCCCGTCCTTTCTCCGTTTCAGTTACGCGAATTTTCACTTCTTTTCCTTTGTCGGAAAATTTGATGGCGTTGGAAATCAGATTGGTTAAAACCTGCACGATGCGATCGGGATCACAATACAATGCCTCATTGAACTCAATCGATTTTGTAAGCGTGACACCTGCATCATCGGCTAAGCCACGAATGGCTTGGAACGTTGTGTCAACAAGCGATTGCGGATTGGTCAATTGAGGCTTGAGCATCAGTTTGCCGGCTTCGATCTTTCTGAAGTCCAGAATGTCATTGATCAGTCGTATCAATCTGTCGCATTCCCCACCGGCGATGCGAACAAGATGTCCGCCCTTTTGCGTCAACTCGCCTACTGCTCCGCTGGTCATCAAACCAAGTGCCGTGCGGATTGAGGTGAGCGGTGTGCGCAGCTCGTGTGAAACAGTGGAGTAAAATTCGCTCACCCGCTTTTCAGCTTCTTTCCGGGCTGTGATATCGCGGACGATACCAGTATAGATTCGCCGGTCTCCCAAGTTGAGCACAGAAAGCGCCGCTTCAACAGGGAACGTACTTCCGTCCTTTCGCCTGCCCTGTATTTCTTCTCCAATGCCGACTACATGTTTTTCGCCGAACTGTGATTTCGTCTGCTTGTCGGGTGTTTCCAGGGTCAGGTTTTCCATAATCGCAGCAATTTGACCGCCAATCAATTCACCAGCGCTGTATCCGAACATCTGTTGCATAGCGTCATTTGCCGACTCGATTTCTCCTGCATCCGAAAAGGTAACGATGCCGTCAGGAGCAGTGTCTACTATGGCTCGCATTCTCGCTTCTCTTTCAGCAAGTTTTCTCTCGGCCTCTCGAGAGTCGACGACATAGCGATTGAGAATGAAAAGCATGGACAGCAAAATCAAAAATGCTGCCGTCATCATGATCCAGATTGCGCCGAGTGTTTGAATGTTGTTGTTGCTTATGGTTTCACTCGTGGCAAGCTGCATTTGCTTTTCTCGAGTGCGCAGATCAACCAGCTGTCCTTCGATAAGATTCGTCAGCTTTCTAAACTCCGTCGAGTCTAGAATCACTGAGGTTGCGGCATATCCCTTCTTTTTGCGAGTCTCAATGATCTGCTCGTTCATCATCAGCCTGTCATTGAAGTTCGTCTTGATTGCTTGCATCTCGTACTTGTCCGCACGATCGCCGAGCAATTGAATCAGCTTATCCAAGTGCTGATTGATTCTATTTTCGCAATCTCTCATGTAGGCCAGCCCGCGATCTTCACCATGGTTGATGAAGGCTATTTCGGCGCAACGCAAGTCCGAATAAGCAGTCATCGTCTCTTCCATCTCATAGAGCGCTTCTTGGCTTTGAGAAATGGAGTTGCTGCCCGGTTGAAGCTGTTGGCTGGCGACGCCGCCGATGTAGAGGAGTACCAAAGCGGTAGCAAGCACGGCAAAAGCCGCTTTGATTGTCAGGTTGCTGCTCGAGGGCTGCGCTTTGGCGTTTGACGACTGTTCCATCCAGCTCCTAAGTACTATATAGAGGTTCGTCCGCTCTTCTGCGTTTCATCATAGAGTGTGAGGTACGGACTTGTATGTAATGCGGAGAATCTGACCACACTATGGTCTCCCGTCGCCTCCTCAATGTGTTTGTCCAGAGTACCGGTAAACAGGAACGATGCGGGTACCCATGCAGCGAAAGATGTTTTTACAGTCGCATAGGGAATTGGAACATGCACGATATCTTTATTCGCTTCGCGTCCAAGATCTCGGGAATCTCGAAAAACAATAACACTGCAATTGAGCGGTTCTCGCACAAAAAATCCGTCCGGCTTGTGTCTTTCAATTACCTTTTGTACGGCAGCTTGCGCCGAAGTCTCGCTTCTTTCATGAGCCGCAGCGTAGGCGCATTGTGCTCCAATCTCATTGAGCTTCGCGGCTGCTTGCAGAATTGCAATTGTGTTGGAAAGAAAAAGTGCCGAAAGAGTAAGCGTCGATGCCAAAAACACCAAGTCAAAGGAAGAAAGCTTGCTTTTTGCTTTTGAAACTTTTTCCTCGACTGCCATAGACGCTCCTGCTTATCGGCTACTGATCGACGATTCTGTAGCCCACACCGCGCTTGGTGCGAATGATTGAATTGTCTTCGCTGTCTCCTAATTTCTTCCGCAACGTTTTCATATGAGTTCTAACCGTATCAATGGACGCTGAGGAATCGGTCTGCCAAAGACGATCCAGAATTTGTTCTAGAGAAAAACTTTGATTGGGATGGCGCATCAAGAGTTCTAAAAGCGAAAATTCCTTAGCGGTTAATTCAATTGCTTTGTCCGCCCGAGAAACTCGGTTGGTCACTGTATCGAGTTCCAGGTCTTGAATTTGCAAAACGCGCCCGGCAAAAGCAGCAGGGCGGCGGATCAAGGCTCTTACTCGTGCACCTAATTCCGTAGGATGGAATGGCTTAACCAAATAGTCGTCGGCGCCTGCATCCAATCCTTGAGCCATATCTTCAGGTGCGCCTTTAGCTGTAAGCATGAGAATGGGCGTGCGACCGCCTATGTTTCTAAACTTGGAAATGACGTCGACACCGCTCAAATCAGGGAGCATCCAGTCCATGATGACTAGATCGTAAGTGTGATCTTTGAGGTTTTGAAGCGCATCCAAGCCTGAATGCACGACATCGACCATTTGCTTCTCATGCTCGAGCTGCATCTGCAGCAAAAAAGCTAGATTTTGATCGTCTTCAACAAGAAGAATCTTTGCCATAATTCGAGGTCAATGAGCCAAACCGTATTTGGTAATAAGTCTTTCTATTTATGCCCGTTCTGCTTACATTCATATTTTTAGCATCCGCTCAAAAGCTTGTGTCTCAGAAGGGGGCGCATGCCGGACTCGCCGCAGGATTTCAGTTGGGGAATAATTTTGCCTGGATTGCAGATGGAGCGGGGATCAAAGGAATTTTTAATCCAGGTCATGGCTTCCAAATCTTCAGGGGAAAACGCCATGGGCATCTCATGGACTTTTTCAATGCCGATGCCGTGTTCGCCTGATAATGTTCCGCCGAGTTCTACGCATAGCTCGAGGATTTCCCTTCCTGCCAGCATGACTCTTCTTACTTCGTCTTCGTTCTCGCGATGATAAAGCAAACAGGGGTGGAGATTCCCGTCACCGGCGTGGTAGACGTTTGCAATTGTTAGTTCGTGCTTCTCTCCGATATCGGCAATTCTTTCAATCGCCTCCTTGAGTTTGCTTCTCGGGATTACGCCGTCAAGAACGTATCCGTGTGGAGCGATGCGCCCCAATGCGCCAAACGAAGTCTTTCTTGCTTTCCAAATCAGCGCTCTTTCTTTGTCGTCTTTGGCCCAGTTCAACGAAAGCGAACCATTTTCTTTGGCGACTTTCTCAACTATCTGTCGCTGCACGTGAATGCTTTCTTGCGGCCCGTCTAATTCGACAATGAGTAAACATCCGGCAGCGCGGTTGAGCCCCATGTGTAGATAATCTTCCACGGCATTTAGAGTGACGCTATCAATCATCTCCATCGCTGCCGGGATAACACCGCAAGCAACTATTTCGGAAACGGCTTGTCCGCCTGTTCCCACGCTGGGAAAGTATGCGAGCATGGTTTCAACAAAGCGAGACCTCGGTAATAGCCTTACCGTGGCCTCGGTTGCGATGCCCAGCGTGCCCTCTGAGCCGACCATAAGACCAAGCAGATCTAGCGAAATCTTGTCCTTTGCTCTGCCACCAAAGACGGTGACAGAGCCATCAGGCAAGACTACTTTTGTGCTCAATACATGATGTATGGTCATGCCATATTTGAGTGTATGCGGACCACCGGAATTTTCAGCCAGATTGCCGCCAATTGTTGATGCAGACTGGCTGGACGGATCAGGTGCAAAGTAAAGTCCATATGGCGCCGCGGCCTGTGACACGGATAGATTGGTCACCCCGGCTTGAACTTCCGCCACCATATCCTTTGGGTCGATTCTAAGGATACGGTTCATTCTTGTGAGAACCAGACTGATGCCACCGTAAATTGTCGTAGCACCTCCGGATAAACCAGTGGCGGCGCCCCGGGCAGTGAAAGGAACCGAATACTTATTAGCTAGTTCTACAACCTTTTGAACTTCAGCGGTTGATTTAGGCAAAACAACCAAGTCTGGCCGGGCGACGTCCATCGTTTCTGCGTCGCATTCATAAAGAGCCAGTGATAAGGCTGTGGAAAGAACATAGTTCTTCCCGACCACTCTTGCCAGCTCTTCTTTGAGCGCAGCTATTGCCGTATCGGGCACGTATATCCTCGACGCAGTTAAACGAGATCCCTTGGGATCAAAGGCACATCGTGATTATTATGTCCGAAACTCGAGCGCTTATCTACGATTTTGCATCTTCATGGTTTCTTGGTCGCCGGTTATGGACCTGAAACCAGTCGGACCGCCATTGTTGTGACCGAACGTGGATAATTTATCGACACTCATACGCCTGCTGCCTGGCGGAAACTGTAGGACAGGGTTACCTGCCATTTTTGCCACCGTGGCATAGACCATCGCGTTGTACGCTATGCTGGAACTGTTTGACTGCATGCGAATATTGATCACGCGTCCGTCTCTGGTGATCGTATAGTTGATTACACAGACTAAAGGCGGACTTTTGGACAAAAACGTCTTTGCATATCCGCTTATTTGATTGAAAATGCACTCGGCCACTCGTCTGTGCCATTCGTCCCAGGCGAGTTTCATCTCCTGACCGTCTGGGTCATTTGGATTCTGACGCATTTGATTCATTTGGGTGGGCGGTGCCATGTCAGGCTGCATCATCATCTGGCGACCTTGCTGCGGTGGCGGCATCTGGTCGCCCATGCCGGGCATTCCTTGACCATTAAATTCACCGCCGTCGTTGGCATTCAGGTTGAAACCTGGCGGCATTCCAGTTTTAGCCGCCTGAACCTGAAAGGCTGAGGCTGGTGCGTCGAAAGTGTCCTCTTGCCCGCTGCCGCTGCTGTCGAACGGATCGCCCGCGTTTTTCATGTCATTGCGGTTTAGACTCGGACCGTCTTCCGGACGGATGAAACCCTGGTCGACGCGCAGTTTGAACGTCTTGTTCGGTTGTGTCGCCGCCTGGACAGACCCGACCATGAACTGACCGGCAAACGCAGTAGCCAGAGTTAATGTCGTCATCTTGTGAAGAATTGGTCCGAAACAGGATGATTTGGATGGCTTCATGGCAGACACATTGGGGTGGTAAGGGTTGTCAGGACTCCATATTTGTACTCTACTCTAAAACGCTAAAAAGTAAATTCGGTATATACGAAGCCGGAAGTACGTGTTTAATTAAACGTTCGAACTCTGCGGAGCACAATTAGTAAATCGTTCAGTCCAATTTTAATGGATCCAGGTGACTCGAAAACATGGAAAAGACAAAAGAATTGCCCAAAAAACCGTGCGGGATTATTGACAGCCATGCGCACGTGGTGAGCGAGTTCTTTGGCGAGGATCGCGAAGAAGTCATCAAGCGTTCTTTCGAGAACGGTGTGGTGCAAATGGTCAATCCTGGTGTTGTGTTGAACAACATTGATGAACTGAAAGATATCGCCGAGCGCCATGCGAATCTCTTTTTCGCGACAGGTCTGCATCCGCACGAGGCGAAGGACTGGACTGACAAGTGCGGTGAAGAGATAGAGAAGGCCTCCGCGCATCCGAAGGCTGTAGGAGTGGGCGAGTGCGGTCTCGATTTCTTTTACAACAATAGCGATCACGACAGCCAGAAGAGAGCGTTTGCCGCGCAATGCCGTCTGGCAAAGAAGTTGAACAAACCTGTAATCGTGCATTGCCGAGACGCATGGCAAGAAGCTTTCGATATTTTGAAAGAGGAAGGCGCCGGCACAAGCGCTGATTCTCTAAAAGGTGTTTTTCACTGTTTTACTGGAACACCTGAGCACTTGCCGAGCATTGCCGACCTAGGATTTTATGTTTCGTTCTCGGGCATCGTTACCTTTCCAAATGCTAAAGCCCTACAAGAAGCGGCGAAGCATGTGCCTGACGATAAGATTATTGTTGAAACTGATTGTCCTTTCCTGGCACCGCAGAAGGTGCGTGGTGCAAAGAATGAACCGCAATATGTTTGGTATGTTGCGGAGAAACTTGCTGAGCTGAGAGGTTCAACGGTTGAAGCAATCGCTCAAAGTGCGATGCTGAACACGAGAAAGCTCTTCGCGCTGCCGGAACCGGTTTAGTAATGTAGTCACCGGAACCTTCCAGGCGGCTCTTAAAACTGCAGGCTGGAGCCGTCGCCCCACTCGACTTTCGAGAGCCCTTGCGACCGACCTTTTACTTGGTGAAAACTTCCAAACGAACTGCGGCGCCTTCGGCAGGCTTTGAAGTGAAGGTTAATTGAACCGAATAGAGAGAGCGCATGATTTCAGCGCGTTGCCTCATGCTGCCCATTCCCATTCCGCCCGAGTCGGTTCTTTCTTCGTCGAGAATCGACGCGTCGTAGCCTGTGCCGTTGTCGCTGACGGTAAAAACGTAGCAACCATCCGACGGTTCCTCGATTTTTACTGTGATTTCCGAAGCGGACGAATATTTTTCTGCATTGTTCAACGCTTCCTGAATGATTCTGAAAATGTGCAATTGGATCATCTCGGGCAATCTGGGTAATTCCGTTTCCACATCAAGATTGCACGAAATACCGGAACGTTCTTCGACGCGCTCTAAAAGCCCCTCAACGCTTACTTTTAGTCCCCAGTCCTGGAGGTTTCTCGGCGCATAATCGTTGCAGATGTCGCGCAGTTTTTCTACTACCTCATCAAGAGTTTCCAGCAACTCTTCATTAGTCAGCGCCCTGTCTCCTGCCATGTAACGCTTGAGCATGAGCAAGTCCGCAATTACCGTGTCGTGCAGATCTCTGGCAACACGTCGCTTTGTTTCTTCTTGCTGTTGAACGATCTTCCAAGCAAGATTTTGTACTTCCAGCTTGTGCTGATCGACTTTCTGAGCGCGCGGCAGTTTTGGTACAATCAAAGGTTTGTGAAGCGCCGGATCGCTGATGCCCTCTTTATCTTCTTCTGGGTAAAGGGATGAAAGGCAGCGGTCAAGAAGAAGTAGTATCTCCTCCACCCGCACTCTTTCGCCGTTATGCATCCATGTGTGCCCGTATTTCGTGTGCACAAGATCAAGTTTGTATTTGAGTCTGGTATCAAATTCGGCGTAAGAGAGAAAAACAGTCTCTTTGGTAGGAATGATGAACATCTCGATAGCGTGCGAGGATGCTCTTACCGAAAGGCACAGGTCTTTATTCTTGGCGCGAAATCGATAGAAACTTTTGGGCAGATTCTTCTTGCTCACCAGGGCATTTATGTGAGGTGGGCTATCCGGTTCTTTTATATGCTTCGGTGCCGAGAGTTCGAGAGATTTGAAGCGCTCCTGTTGTGCTTCATTTTCGACACGGTGTTGCAGTGCTTCAAATAGGCTGTCCATCAGGGTTACAGCGATGAGCAGGTATTCTCTGCCATCGGTGTCTGTAACGGCAGCTGCTTGTGTCTTCTGTTCAACGGGAGCTGACTGCTTTACTTCGATCGTTTTGGCAGGGAAAAGAAGCTTGGCTAATTTTCGTGCATCGAAGGGGAAGTTGACCACGACCTTCTATACGCCTCGTGCGCCCATATCTACGCTGCCATAGCCGTTTTCCACAGCCCAGGCGATGAGTTGCTCTCTTGTCTCCAATCCCAGCTTTAGTAGTAAAGTTTCGCATTGTTTTCTAACTGTGGTGATTGATGTAGTGCGTGCATCGGCGATGTCTTGATACTTCATCCCTCTCGCCATCATTCGCAGCACTTCATCTTCGCTGCGCGTCAATTTCTTCCAATTGCCTTTCACCTGTTCGGAAACAATTCCGGTTTCACCGTTCATCACTCGTTTGATTGTTTCGGCAACCTTTGCCACTCTTTCCGATTTGAGCAGATATGCTTGAACGCCCATGGCTAAAACTGTTTGAATGAATGCCATGCGGCTCTCCGCGGAGAAGATCACCAACTTCGAATCCTTTAACTGCGAAAATTTCTCCACCATGGAGCGGGGTCCGTGGGTGCCTGGCAAGTGAAGATCGAGGAGGACCACATCCGGTTTCAACTCTTCAACCAACTTGTAGCCTTCATCTCCATCCAGGGATGAGGCAATAATCTTGATGTCGCTTTCCTGCGATAGCCCAATCGACAAGCCATCGAGAGTAGCTTGGTGATCTTCTATGATCACTACCTTGATCGGCTCTGTCACGGTTCTTACTCCAAAAATGTGTCTATAAATCTAGTTTTCGCTGAGTTTTCTGTATCGTTTTCCTAAATTTGTTGCCTTCGCGAAGTGTTCAGAGTTTTTCGAAACTCTAAGAAGCGAGTCAGCCGCTCCTTGATAGTTCTTCGCTTGAGCCAGCCGCACGCCAAGATTGAAGAGCAAATCGTCCACGTAGGTTTGTTCTTGCGGCTTCAATTTTTGTCGTTTTATCTTATCCAGCATTTGCAGAGCTTCGGCAGTTCGGCCCTGTGTAATCAACTCTTCTACGGTGCTCAGTGCAGGCGGCGGCTGCTCCGGGAAGACAAGCTTCAGTGCTGAGAACATGAGGAACGCCGAGACCAATGTGAAGACAAAGACGTTGAAGCGATGCTTCGATCCGGCCGAAAGAATATCCTTCTTTCCGCTGGCTTGTTCGGCATGAGCTGTGTCTTCCCGTAACTGACTTTCGGGAATATTGAGCACTTCCTGCGGTGTCGTAATCGCGAACTGACTGTCTTTCAAAGCCATGTGCACGGCTTTGGTAGATGCATCATCGAATGGAATCCAACCTGAAGAGGCGACTGCGGCACTGTCCTTTTTCTTTTCGAATTTGGACAGAGCCATCTCGATATCGTCGAGAAGCTCTTCAGCGTTAGCTTGGCGCTCAAATTTTGTTTTGCTCAAGGACTTGCGAACTGCTGCTTCCAAGCCGTTGGGAAACGGCAGATCAACGCGAATGGCATTCATGCTCGGCGGTGGACGGTTTACGTGCATGAACATCAAGCCCATGACGTCATCGGCATAGAACGGTCGCTTGCCTGTCAGCATCTCGAAAATCGTCACGCCCAGCGAATAGACATCGCTGCGAATATCCAGTTCTTCGCCTCGACACTGTTCCGGACTCATGTATCCGGGTGAGCCGCAAACTTTACCGTCCATTGTTAGCGAACCTGATTGTTCGTTGCGCTCGAACATCAGTTTTGCAACGCCGAAATCCAGCACTTTGACGATTTCGTTTTCGAGAACGATATTCTCCGGCTTCAAGTCGCGGTGAATAATCTTCGCTCTGTGAGCCTCCGCTACGGCGCTGAGAACCTGCCTCATGATTGGTAGCGCCTCGTCTAAAGAGATGTGACCCTTGTCGCGAATCCGGCGCGCCAGGGACTCGCCTTTGAGAAACTCTGTGACGATATAGGGTTGTTCTTCACCTAGCAGTCCGTAGTGGAAGAGTTTTACGATATTGGGATGATTGAGGCTGCTGATTGTTTTCGCTTCGCGCAGGAAACGGCGGCGAGAATTCGGATCGGCGACTCTGCTGCCATGCAGAAGCTTGATTGCCATCTGTCTGGATGTCGTTTCATCGAGCGCCCTGAATACCGCACCCATTGAACCCTGTCCCAGAAAGGCCAGAATGCGATATCGATCATCGATGTATTTGCCGATAAACGGGCTTTTTCCTGCATCAGCCAGACGGACGCTATCAACCGGACAGAGGTCCTTGTCGTCGTCGAAAAGTTCGTTGCAGGTGTCGCAAAGCTTCATTCCTTCACCTGCCGTTCGTCAATGAAAGTTGTCGCCTGTACGATTGCATCAATCCGGACGCGGTATCCTGATACTGAGAATTGGCGGGGATTTTTTTGAGAGTATTCACAGCCGGTCCATACTTGCGCTGATTGGCGTATTTGCGCGCCAAATTTAAGTATGCCGTATGGAGGGTAGATGTTTCTGCCGGACTCAAGTGTCTCAGTGTGCGCTGCCGGTTTTCCAACATGTTGATTGCTTGTTCGGTATGTCCTCTTACGAGCAGTTCGTCTGCTGTGTCGGGAGTTGCGATGTCCCACAATTTTAGAATACCGATTGCTCCGACAACGATAATGACAATCAACGGAAGGATAATTTTCAACGCCCCGGGGGACCATTCCGATTCGTTGTGATAATGTGCTGCTGCTTCCTCTGCGTGCGACCCTGTACTGCGTACATCCCTGCTTCTGGAGCTGATTTCTTCCTGGCGGTTCACCGCCTGTAGTGGCGCAGCGATTTCCCTGTTCTTTGCAGAAGGTGCGATCAAATCTTGAGTGCTGTGATCGTAAGACTGAGAGATGGCGGCCGCATTGGCCGGCTGTACACCTGACAGCCTGGGTACGCCGTCACCGGAGGCAGCACCGGGACTGGCGTCGAACGCTGCAGGCTCCGAGGCACCGCTGTTCGGCACATAGGCGTTTAACGCGTCATTGCTCAATTCGATTAGCGACGCTGCAACCAAATCCGTCTCACTAAGCCCTTCCTGGTTATCTTTTGGATTCGCGGCTTCCTTGCGGTTTGCGGCTGTGCTGCCGTGATTGCGTGCCTGCTGTGCTTCTTTTGCCTTTGCTCTGGCTCCGATGAAAACATCATGAGTATCGCTGCTTGCTCCATGGTGCCTCTCCTTTTCAGTGGCAAAAAGCGGCGAGCTTTCTTCGTGACCAACCTTTGAAGACACAGTCGGCGCGGCGGGCAAATTGTCTTGGCACTGTTCCAGAACTGAGCTGAGTTTGGCGAGAAGTGCTTCCACACTTTGCGGGCGGGCGGCAGGATCCTTCGCCAGCGTCGAGGAGATCATTTCTTCGAGCACGGGGGGAAATTGCAAATCAGGCTCGACCTCCGAGAGTTTTGGAGGTTCATCATTGACGTGCAGGTACATCAAGCTGACCAGGTCTTTCGCCGAAAAAGGACGTTTTCCGGTCAGTGCTTCGAAAAGAACGATGCCGATCGAGTAAATGTCGCTGCGCCCGTCCACGTCTGCGCCTCTGCACTGTTCAGGGCTCATATAAGCCGGGCTACCGCAAATTATTCCGTCGACAGTCAATTGCACCGGGTCTACCGTCGAGTTATCTGCCATTTTTGCGATGCTGAAATCGACGAGCTTTACGAAGTCCTTGGTCTCCTCCTTCTCGACCAAGACGATATTGGGCGGCTTTATATCTCTGTGAACGATGCCTTTCTTATGGGCTTCTGAGAGCGCTTCCAAGACCTGTTTGACTATTGAAATCGCTCGCTTGGGTTCCAGTCGGCCTTCCGAGGACAGCACTTTTGCCAGTGTCGTGCCGTTCAGAAGGTCCATTACAAAATACGGCTGCCCGTCAGAGGTCATGCCGAAGTCGTACAGAGTCAGGAGATTCGGGTGTTCGAGCCGACTAATCGCCTTTGCTTCACGGTGAAAGCGCACCAGCGATTCCGGGTCTGCGCCAAGATAGCCATGCAACACTTTGAGGGCGACCTGCCGACCCAACAGTTCCTGCTTAGCCTTGTAAACGCTGCCCACTGCCCCTTTCGCGATCAGAGACTCGACCCGATAACGTTCGTCAATGAGAGCGCCAATGAGCGGATCGTTCGGTAATGGAACGAGAAACGAACCCTCATGCGGGCACAATTCGACCTCGTCGGTGAATTGTTTATGGCAATTGAGGCAAAGCTTCATGGGACACGAACAAACAGGTCTTCATTTCTTTTTACCCACGCAGATATGTATTACTATCGCGCGCGCGTGCGTAAGGCTTTATGAGCAAGCCAATTGCTCATTCAAACAGATAATTTAGGCGCTTGAACTTGAAATCTTGCCTGACACCTTCACCCGTAAGAGCGAGGGGCTATCTGCGCAACTTCCGATATTTCTTGAGTAATTCTTTGACTTTCGGTTGATGCACCGAGTCTTGCGGGATCTTTTTGAGCAATTTCTTGGCTTCAGAGAAGCGCTTGCTCTTTGCCAGAACCTCAGCTTGTTTGAAGCGAGCGTGGTGGAGCAGGTCTTCTTCCTCGTCAGAAAGTGGAGCTTTCTTTTCTTTCTTCTCGAGAACTTCGATTGTCTTTGTGAACTTGCCGTCCGCAAAGCTTTGTTGAGCCGCGTTTGGTGCGGTTTCAACTGGTGCAGGCGGCTTGTCCAGAATCGGCTTGAGTACAAACATGTAACCGGCACCGCAAGACACGATCAATGCAATGCCCAGCACGATCCAACGAATGTCCATGCCTTGATTCTTGAAGGCACTGCGCATGCGAGTCCGTGTTTGGCTGGCGCGTTTTCCAGGTGCGTCCAAATTGATCTCGAGATCGCCGCCACCTCTGTGTTGCGTCAGTTGATGCAATTGCAGGTCGGACGGACGCATTGATGAAAGATCAGGCATCTTCGGAGGGGCCGGGCGAGCAGCGTGCTTGCCGGTTGACTCCATTGCCATGCGCAATCGCTCTTGTGTTTGCTCAGCGATATCTATTTGTGGCACATTATCCAGCGAATGAGGAGATGGACCCGAAGCGGAACTCGGTTGAGCCATTTCGCGATTGATCGCTTCTCCGCGGGCGGCGTTTGCAGCAGAGGCTTTCTGTTTTAATTCAGAACCACGATTTGCTGCTTCCAAGAATCGATTCATCAAATCCGATGTCAGAGCATCATTTGCATCACCACTAGCTGCCGCCAGACGGCTGGCTGCAGAACCGAGATCTGGTTTTGCACCGGCAGGAATTCCTGCCGAAGAGCCGGACTGCATCGGTGATGCTCCCGACGACCCAATGTTTCCGAGAGAAGCCGACGAACTCGTCGCGAAGCTTCCGCTCTTGGAAGAAGCGTCTTGATCCTTTCGCTTTGCCGCTTCCATCAATCTGCTAACAGCAGACGAAATTTTCTCATCGCCTAATGGACTTGCCGAAGCTGAGTCAGTCGACTCCGAACCCGTGCTTTTTGCTGCTGCCAGCCTGTCTTGAGCGCCGCTGGTTTTGAAATCAGAATCGGAATTGAAACCGGTTGAAGCGTTGAAGTCAGAACTGAAACTTGCTGACGCTGCTGATTCAAGAGATTGAGCAGGCAGATCGGTGCGCGACCGCTTTGGTGGATCAGGTCTGGTCTCCGGCGGGGATTGAGCCGGCATATTGGTGCGTGATTGAATCGCACTAAAGTAGCCGGAAGACTTGGATTTCGGCTTTTCTGGCGGGGAAGCGGCCGGCAAATCAGTCTTTGATTCCCTTGCCAATGGCGATTCCGGAAGTTTGGCAGCCGGAATGTTAGTCATTGATGTACTTGGTTTTGCCGCGGGCATGCCTGTCATCGAATCGCTAGGCTTGGACGCAGGAGGTGTTCCCGAGTCCTCATCCTTAGGCGGCTGCACTTGTGCGAGTTTGGCAGAAAGCAGGTTTGCTAGACCCGTGCTTTTCTTCTGCGCTGCATCCGTATGTGCCGTAGGTGGTGTCGGAGGTTCCATTGATTCCGGTTCAGGCTCTGGCGTCTCTGCCTTCTCGGCAGGCGAAGCTGCCGGTAGCTTGGTCTCTGAAAGCTTACCAGCAGATCCCAGAGATTGCATACCCGACTTCGATTCCGCAGGGTTTTCAGGCAATTTTTCGGGTGATTTGGCTGTTTCCTGAGCACTATCGGCGTTTTTTTTGGCGAAAAATGCGCCCAGCCCGGTTTTTGACTCACTTACACTGGGTTTCTCTTTTCCGGCATTGGCAGCTTGCAAAAGCCTTGCCGCAGCACCTGTACCAGCCGAACTGTCCTCTTTCGGTTTCGCCGCGAATTCGTCGGATTTACTTTCCACGTCATCCTGTTTAAGGAAATTGGCAGCGGCACTGTTCATGAAATCTGATGAGGATAAATCATCAGCTGATGGACCGGCTTGGAACAGATCTCCGGGACTGACGGCAGATTGGTCAGCTTCGGGCAGTGCTGCAGTCTCACTTTGCGATTCTCTTTCCGCTTGCGCTCTATTGGCGGCTTGCGCCAAACGGTCCGCCATCGATAGACCAGCCGGAGCAGTCTCTGCGAGTTCATCCATACTTGGAGCGGAGGAAAGGAAACTCGGCAGTGTTTCGTTGTCGTCATTAGCAGACTTGTACGAAAATTCGTCTGCCACATCCTTAGGGGCGCGGGTCAAAAGCTCACTTTCATCGAGAGCCGGCTCAATCAAAGTTGAATCGTGACGTTTGGGTCTGAGTGGATCCTGGGCTTTAGGTGGGGCTGGTTTCTCGATCGCAGCGCTCGGTTTCGGAGCTTCCGATTTCGTTGTTTCCGCTTTCGCCGATGGAGCCGGCGCAACCGGCTCAGAAACGAATTCGTCTGCGACATCTTTTGGTGCACGCGTCAACAGCTCACTTTCGTCGATCGCAGGCTCGATGAGTGTTTGGTCCGCACGTTTTGGTCTAAGGTAATCATTTGGTTTTCCGCCAGGCTTCACCTCGCTGACAGGCGGCTTTTGCTCGACCGGCTTCGAAGGAGGAGGAGGAGGAGGAGGAGGAGGAGGAGGTGGTGGTGTTACTGGTGGTGCCGGTTTTGAAATTGGCGCTGGTTGCGGCAGATCGGCAACATCTTTTGGTGCCCGGGTCAGCAGCTCACTTTCATCGATAGCAGGTTCGATGAGTGTTTGATCCGCACGCTTCGGACGTGAGAGTTCCGGCGGTTTTGCCGGGGTTGGTTTTGTATCTGTGACCGCACGTTCCTTGAGAGTATCATCCAGCGGCTTAGCTGTTGGTGCCAAAGCAGGAGCGGATGTGGAAGAGACCGCCGGCGCTGGAGGAGGAGGAGGAGGAGGTGGTGGTGGTGGTGGCGGTGGTGGCGGCGGTGGTGGCGGCGGTGGTGGCGCCGGTTCATCGGCAATATCTTTGGGCACGCGAGTCAAAAGCTCGTCTTCAGTTATCACAGGCTCTATAAGAGTTTGGTCAGCGCGCTTTCTTTCTGCTGGCGCCGATGTTCTTGCTGCTGGCGGTGCAGCGGATGTCGCAGGTTCAGCTCTACGAGTGGAGGCATCCTCTTCTTCATCGTCGCCAAAGTTAAGATCGAGGGCTGAGTTGAAGCGAGACATTGCTTCGCTGACTTCGTTTTTCTTGTCTCCTTGTTTTGGTGGCATCTGTGGTGCTGCACCTGCAGGAGATGGTGGCGTATTCGGTGCTCCAGCGCCCGGCTGTGTAGGCGCGCCTTGTGATGGAACGCCCATAGGTTGTGTCTTCTGCGCTTGAGGAGGCGTTGCTGGTCTTTGCGCTTGAGGTGAGCCAACAGGAGGCGCTGCATTGGGTGCTCCTGGCATTGGTGGTTTTGGCGCTACTCCCGGTGAACCAGCTTGGGGGGCTGCACCGATGCGTTGAGGCTGGCCTCCTCCGGGAGCATTGGGAGCTGCTGGACGAGCCTGAACCGCTGACTGAGGACCGCCAGGCAGTGCTGCTTGCGCAAGACTTTGTGCTGCCACGTTTGGTGCTTGAGCTTGTTGAGTGGGTGCCCCAGAAGGTTGTCCACCCGGTTGTCCAGGCTGTTGCACTGGGTTCTGCCCTGTTCTCTGAACAGGTGGGACAGCCGGACCTCCTTTACTTGGAGGCTGCACTAGTGGTCGGCGAGGTTGTAATGCAGGATTGGGTAATGGTGGTGTCGCCGGCGGTGCTACAGACGCTGACGGAGTAGGAGTGGGAGTGGGAGTGGGAGGAGGAGTAGGAGTAGGAGGAGGAGGTGGTGGTGGCGGCGGAGCCGGAGCCGGAGCTGGTGCGGCTTGCGCTTGTTGTGAGGAGGAAGAGTAATTTGTTACCGAGGGACGCGCCGGGGCCGGTGCCTCAATCATTGGAGAAATCGTTGGCGTGATACCAAGACCGGGCAATGGAGAGTATCCCGGAGGTGGAGGCGGCGGCGGTTGCCCTTGCTTGAAAATCGGAGCGCTGGGATCTTCTCCCCATCCGCTTTCGAATGAAGATTCACCATTTGAATTTACGTCCTGCCCCTGGCTCTTTCGCAACCATTTCTCCGGATCGAGTGGTGCAGGAGCAGATGGAGCCTCATCCCGTTGCGGTTCTAGAGCCCATAGGTCGTCACCAATTTCTCCTGCCAGAGCACGAGCGGCTTCATTGGTATATGTCATTACAGGCAAAGGTGGCGGTGGTGGTGGCTGAGGAAGATCCTCGCCCCATGGGATTACTTGGCCGACAGAGTCGCCGGAAAGAAGGCGCTCTTCAGGCTGAAACTCATAGGCATCAACTTTGACGCTTTCAGTCTTTTTGGTCGGTCTTGGCGCCGGAGGTGGACTCTTTATGCCTTTGCAGGCGTCTTTAAGCGCTCTCCAAAATTCGTTGATGTCTGAATATCGAGCGTCCGGTTTTTTCGCCAATGCTTTAGCAATGACACTTTCCAGTTCATCGGGAAACTTCAAGTCACTGCGGACGGCGCCCAATTTTATCGGCGGTTCGGTAACATGCGCGAGCATCAGAGCTCTGTGTTCTTCGTGCTGAAATGGCCTTTCGCCCGTCAGCATCTCGAAAACCATTACAGCCATCGAGTAAATGTCGCTGCGGGCATCCAGTGGCATACCTTGGCACTGTTCAGGGCTCATGTATGCCGGACTGCCGGCGACGGTTTTCGGTCTACCCACCTGAGCGGATTTCGCCTCTGGTACGTCGGCAATACCAAAGTCGAGAACTTTCACGTAGTCATTAACATAGTCGTCGCCATCGCCCATCTCTTCCAGAACAATGTTTTCCGGTTTGATATCGCGGTGGACGATGTCCTGAGAATGAGCTTCGGCAAGTGCATCACAGACTTGCTCGACGATTGGTAGTGCACGCGACGGATGCAAAAACTTGCGCTCTTTGATCAGGTCGGCGAGCGTTCCGCCTTCCAAGTAGTCCATGACCAAGTAAGGCTGTTGGTCATCAGTAATTCCGTGTTCCCAGAGGGTAATGATGTGTGGATGGCGCAATTTACTGGCGGCAGCGAATTCTCTTAAGACCCGGTCCAATGACCCTGAGTCGGCGCCCAGGAAGCTGTGCAGCACTTTTACAGCTACTTCGCGACCCATCATCAATCGAGTCGCTTTGTACACGATTCCGCTTGAGCCCTTGCCGATAACTGAATCGACAACATAGCGGTCGTTGATCAAAGCGCCGATAAGTGGGTCTTTACCGACCGACTCGAGAACGGAGTTGTCCCTCGGACAAGCCGCCATACCGTCGGCAAAGTACTGATTGCATCTGAGACAAAGCTTCATGTGTTACGGTTTCAGGCTTCCTGTAGTTTCAGCTACTTAGTGATAATTTGCTTGCCCCGGGTGCGATTCTGCTCGGGCTTACGCCATTTTTTGATTAACGCCAGCACCGGATGAAGGAACCGTGCTCCCTCATTTAAGATACCCTGTTAATAAATCAATATTCGTCATAAGACAAAAAACAAAGGTTTTTCACAGGTTAAATTCGCAATTCAGCCACTTGACCGCCTTGACGAGGCGTCAGACAGTGGAGACTTTGGTTTGGCGAGAATACCAGTCACCTGGCAATCGCTCGACAATACCTGCCAATTCGAGCATGGTCAGGGTTGCGGAGAGTTCGCCTGCGGACATTTCCAGTCTCTGGCTGAGAACATCGAAATGAATGGGCTCGCTGGTTACCAGCTCGAAAACTTCCTTTTCACGACCGAAAAGCTCCACCATTGTTGGAACGTCCCGCACGGTCGGTACTGTTACCCAGTTGAGACCATTCAAAACGTCAATGTAATTCATCACCAGTTGCGCTTTATTGGCAGCAATCAGCTTGTTGCACCCCATGGACATTGGGGCATCGACGCGCCCGGGTATGGCGAAAATCTCCCGGCTTTGTTCAAAACCAATATCAGCCGTTATCAAGGAACCGGAAGTTGCACCTGCCTCAATTACGACTACACCCTTACTGAGACCGCTAATGATTCTATTGCGAGCAGGAAAGCGCCAGGGCTCTGGCTTTGTTCCAGGAAAGAATTCGGAAAGAACAGCCCCATGAGTACCGTCAATTAGACCGTTGTAGAGAGGTTTGTTAGAGGTCGGATAGCAGAGATCTGGTCCACTAGCCAGAACCGCCACCGTTCTGCCACCACCTTCGATGGCTCCCCAGTGGCACAATGAATCAACGCCGATAGCCATGCCACTGACTACCGTTGCACCGGCTTCTGCCAGTCCGCGGGCAAACTCCTTAGCAAGCCTTTGTCCGTAAGTCGTAGGTCTGCGCGTGCCGACTATCGCCACTGAATGATCCAATTCCTGCGGAGTAAGTTGTCCTTTCATGTAGAGGACAAGGGGCGGGTCGGCAATTTCTCTCAGTCTCGAGGGATAAAGCGGATGACTGAAAGGCAAGGCCGTCACACCCGTCTTTTCAAGGGTTTCGAACAGTTTGTCGAAATTGACTTCATTGCGCTTTTGGATAATTTGCTCGATTTGCTCTGCTTTTAGCCAGGGCAATGTCTTGAGATCGGAGGCACTGGCAGCCCATGCCGCTTCGACGGATAAAAAATGGTCGAACAACATCCTTAGACGTTTGCCGCCAAGCCCGACACCAGATAGCTGGTCAAATCCAAGCCAGTATGGCAACTCTCTAGCAAGCTGCTGCCGCAACTCCTTCTCGTCGCGGTTGGTGATTTCTCTGAATACATCGTCGTCGGGCAACTGGCCGCAACCCATGTTCGAATCTCCTCAGGAATGGGGGCCCTTATCAACACAAAAGTCAGGGATTGGATGCTTCCAAATTGTGACAGAAGCTACATGCTTGACGCGACCACCAATTATTTATCGGTCGCCTGCGATTGGGGTTCTCGCAGCTCTTCAATTCCATCAGCTTGCATTCCCTAACTGCATATAAGCAGGTCTTCGTAATTTCACCAGTTACAGGCCCCACCGCCAATTTTATGATTCCAAGTATGATGAAAAATCCGCGATTCATTGTCATCGCGCGCCTGGGCGCCCTCATTGTCCTGGCGGCAAGCTTACCCACCGCCGTAATGGCGCAGGAGCCCGCCGTCAAGCGTCAAGCGCCTTTCAAATTAAATGCTCAGGTCAATCAGAATCCGCAGTTGAGCCGAGAGGCGGGTGATACGCTTCTCTCCCATCTGGCGCCCGCCCAGCAGCAGGCAAGCGGACTGCTCCCTACAGGCGCTCCGTCACAAGCAAAGGTGCCTCAGTCTGCGGCTGGTTTCAACCCAAATGTTCCGCTCGCCGCTCGAGTTTCTGCCGAAGCGCAGCAGGCTCCGCAACCATATTTGAGTGAGTACGATGTGGATTGGTCCGGCTGGATTAGCCAAATGGCTGCCCGTTGGCATTACAACCTCAAGAGGCTGGAAGCGCAATCCAATGTTTGCTTCGTCACCGAACGTCCGGCATTGATTCAATTCACCTGTGCTTCGAACGGACAGGTCGGAAATTTTTCACTGAAGCAGTCGTCCGGTATATATGCTTACGACCAGTTGCAGATGTTAGCATTGAGTCAGGTTACTCCTTTGCCGCCATTTCCCAAAGGGACCAGGTGTGCCACCATTACTCTTCTTCAGGGTTGGGAGTCGCATGCTAAACAACCAGGAGAGAGCGGTTTTGATCCAAGAGCGTTCGGACGGCGCTTTCCTATGGAGAAAGTCCAACAATGGGTAAGGTCAAACTAAGCACCTCACTTACTATCCTTCTTCTATCCATAAATCTAGCTCTGGCAGGTGTTTCTTCGATCGCTGCTCAGGCTCAGGGCACCGGTGGCAGTGTCAAGCAGCAGCTTTCGGCACTGGAGCAGAGACTATTTTTCAAGACATACGATGATTCGGATGAACAATCTCGCATCCAGAGAATCGAAAAGCAGGTTTTTGGACAACCCCTAGAAGGAGCTATTCAAGAGCGTCTTGCAAAGATAGGTGCAGCTCTGCCACCAATTCGCGAACCTGAACGCACCGCTCCTGGTGCTCAACAACAACAGGCTGTGCCACCACCTGCGGCAGCAGGTCAGACTAATCAGCACAATGATTATGAAGCAGAAGATGCAATCGAAAAGGCGCGTATGCAGGTTCAGGCAGCGCGAGACACAGAGCTTCAGCGGCTTTTGGGCGAGGGCGTAAATCTCTGGCGCAATCGAAGGGCACATGAAGCCACAGAGAAATTCGAACAAGTCATTAGGCTCGATCCGAACAATGCCGAAGCACATTTTAGTATGGGCATTATCTATGAGGCATCCGGAAACTTTGCTGAGGCGCTTTCCAGCTACCAGAGAGCGTCGGCTTCTAGACCGGACAATAAGGATTATCGCAGCGCCATAAACGATGTAGAGAAGAAAGCGCGCTTGAAAGAGAAGACCGACGGATTGAGCAGTGAGCTTAAGATGATGGCGGAAGATGCCGCCGCTGCATTCAAACGTGGCGAATACATGTCCGCACTCGATCTATATAAGCAGTTCGAAGCGCGCACCCCTCCTCAGGCAAACATCAAATACAACATCGGCACTATTTATCTGATGATGAAGAATTACCAGATGGCGCTGGAATATTACAAGCAGGCTAAAAAGCTCAAGCCGTCCGAACCTAAATATGTACAGGCCGTCCAGCAATTGGAAGGCAACATGAAGAAGGATACTGCTGTGCGCAAGCAAGCGCAGAAAGAGTCTACGGCTGCATATGAAGAGCAAGAGAAGCTGCGCATGCAGGCTCAAAATAGAAACAATCCAAATTTCAATCCCAGCTCAAACAAATTCGCGCAGCTCGGCACCCAACCTGCCGCTCAGAAAGGGCAGGAGTTTATGAACAGTGTCGGATTGATCGGCAAAAGCGGCCGAGACGGAGTGGTAATCGTGGCGGTCGGGATTGCTTCTCGAGCGACCAAAGCTGGAATTTTGCAGGGAGATGTTATCAAAGCCGTTGATGGAATGGTCATCAAAAGTACCAGCGATTTGAACAACGCTATCGAATCAAAAATGGGACAGCAGTTGCAACTGACTGTGCAACGCGGCAATCAGCTTGGTCTAGTCCGTTTCTAGATTCGGTTTAGAACTTGCGGCGGAACAGTTGTCCTTCCGGCTGGCGCTTATACTTAAATAGTTCATCGACAATCATTTGACTGGTATCGACAGATCTATTCTTATCGCCGACCACCGGCCACCCGCCTTCACCGGGACCATCCCAGGCGTGTTGTGCAGGTCCTGTCGGACCTCGTCCTATGACTGAGCCTAGCTTTCCGGCCCGCCAATCGCCTGCGTAGAAGTACTCTTTTACCGGATAACCATTGCATCGAGCGGCGTTGTACTCAGTGACAATGAAATTGCCTTGCTTCGTTACTGTCGGTGGCCCGCTGCAGCCGTTGTCTGCGGCAGCTTGTGTTACTTGAGAATGCGGTTTGCTGTCAGCAATTCTTGGCAGTGGAAGTGTCATTAGACCTCGTCCACCAGTGGCCGGCAGCATCTCGTCATAATTGCTCAAAAAACTGATGTCTGCGGCGTAATCGCCCGGAAGCATGTTTGCTTCAGTGCCTAAACGCGTACCATGTACGGAAGCAACGCCTGCAAATGTTTCTGGAATTCTTGCTCTCAAATGACGAGAAAATTCACCACCTGAGGAAAAGCCGGAAAGGTAGAGTCGATCCGCATCTACCTTGACTGAACTATTGTTTTTCAAGGAATTGACCATTGCCTTGAAATAATCGACGTCATCATACTTAGGGTTGGTGTCGCTCAATCCTGCGCCTGGAGAATTCCAGTCTTGCACTTTAGCAAGACCGCCGGAATAAGGCGCATCGCTCGTCTTAGCCACGGGATAGACGACCATGAATCCGTCACCTGCTTTCTGCTTTGCGTCGGCGATGGCGTCCAATCCTGTTTCGCTTTCCATCAGTCCCTTACCGTTGCCGCCGGTCACACCATGCAAGACAAACAAAACCGGCAATGGCTTTTTGCCGTCGTATCCGACTGGAATATAGACATCATATTCGCGCTTGTCGATCGAGCCGTCAGCATTTTTGACGTCTACAGTCATATGATTAGTGGCACCAGGAATCATCGTATCTTTGCCGACGAATCCTTTGAAAGAACCCTGGCTAACTACTCTGTCGTCAGTACGCAGACCTGCAAACAGAGTTTTTTCGCCGTTTTGAAAAGAAGCAGGCACTTCAGGCAAGGCTTCTGGGCCTTCCATTCCATTAAAAGGAACAGCCATATTCAGTTGCACCTCAGGGAGAATGTGACGTCGCCCGCAACGTGTGCGAGTAGAGTCAATCAAATTGCACGGTGGATGCTGTGAAGATACGTTATCGCTTGGCAAGGGTAAATGGGGGGATTCCCCCACCCTACGTGTTTCTGCCACAAAGCTAAAGGCAAAGCCAGGCGTACTTTCGGCATCTTCTAAGCCCGAAAAACAATTGTTGAACTTTCCGCTCAATTGGAAATTTCCGAATCTTTTTCGGGTGTTATTTCACTTGAGCAAGTTCTACTGTCTTCTTTGCCGTCGATTCAATTTTGGTCGTCGACCCGCCAACGTGTTTGATATTGTATATGGTGTCACGCTCGACAGGTGTGTAACCGGCCTGCGAGATCAGATATTCCATCTCTTCTTTGGCAAGTTGCAGGGGCGTCATGGCTCCTGCAGCATGAGTGATTTTCTCTTCGCCAATGGTGCCGTCCATATCGTCTGCGCCGAATGACAGTGCAATCTGCGCGATTTTTTCACCTAGTTGAATCCAATAAGCTTTGATGTGCGGGAAATTGTCCAGCAAGATGCGCGACACTGCGACATCTTTGAGTAAGTCATAGCCAGTCGGTTCTTCCACTTCGCCCTTGATGGTCGTGCCTTCGTAGTAGCACTTCAAAGGAATGAAGCACTGGAAGCCACCGGTCTTGTCTTGCTGCTCGCGCAACAAAAGCATGTGGTCGACTTTGTTCTCAACGGTTTCACTGATGCCTGTAAGCATCGTAGCGTTGCTATACAAGCCAAGCTTGTGAGCAATGCCGTGAATTTCCAACCAAACGTGCGCTGGTGTTTTCTTAACAGCCATGCGCTGCCTTACAGCTTCATCAAAAATCTCTGCTCCGCCTCCGGGCATCGATTGAAGACCGGCAGCAATTAGGCGTTTCAAGCAATCTTCATAACTGATCTTTTCTCGATCTGCCAGATATTCAATTTCCACCGCAGTCATTGCTTTCATATGAATATGCGGAAATTTTGCCTTTATCTCTCTTAGTATCGTCTCGTAGTATTTGAGATCGGCAGCCGGTGTCAAACCGCCCACCATGTGAATTTCGTTAATTCCGAGCGCGGCGCCTTTGGCCGCTTCTTCCAAGACACGCTCCACCGACCACATGTATGCCTTGCCCTTCTCGGCAGGGTTGGCATAGGAACAGAACTTGCACGTCTCGCCGCAGATGTTTGTCGGATTGAGATGCATGTTGTGGATGTAATAGACGTATGACTCTTTCTCTTTTCCGGCCCGCTTCTTTCGCGCATACTCGCCGAGGGCGCCGATAACTGTGAGGTCATTGGACTGATAGAGACGAATAGCATCGTCGCGTGTGATGCGTGTGCCCTTAACCACCTTCTCGGCAATGTCGCTGAGTGGGTGTTTGCTTTCAATGATTCTTTCTATCGCCAGTTCCACTTTCTCGTCCTCAAGTTTCCGGTCGGCTTATGCAGCTGAAATGCTCGCGGCGCAAGCCTGGACTCAATTACAATGAGGCTTATCGTAGCATGTTGACGCCCGGGAACAGGCAGGACGGGACCTCATGTTGAGATAATGTCTTGTTAGAGATTAGATATGGTTATTGTTTCCCAAAGGCGCCTTTGTGGCTGGACTGACCGCCCGACAATATGATGCTCATTACAGGCGGCTGGGCTTAACACCCGGTGTTTCGCCGGTGGAGATTGATGAAGCCGCCACTAAGCTGAAAGAAAAGCTACGCCTCGAGCGCTTTAAGAGTGGTCCGCTCAAGGAAATAGCGCCGATCAGACTGGCGGAAATTGAAGAATCCACCGTGCTGCTGATTGGCTATTGGCAACGCTATAATGCCGCTCCTCCAAGCATTCAGAACCAGTCAAGAGGTGTGGCGCTGGGTCTTTCGAGTCAAAGTACCCAGACGCCAACAGCCTTTAAGGAAGAAAAAACTGCCCCAATTCTCATGGTTGAGGAGCGGGTTCGGTTTGACGACACGGCCCTTTCGGCTATCGAAAGTGAAACAGGGGTAAGTTTGGTCGAATCAATTGGACCGGAGCAGCCGAAGCTCAGTTTTACCTACTCTCTTTTCAGGGCGATCGAAGGTGGTGTTTCACCTACAGCCGATGTTTTCAGACCGCTTTCAATAGTAGGGCTCATAGCACTTGCATTCGTATGGGTGGCGACACCGATCATCCTGGTCAAAATCCTGTCCATAATCTGCAAGGACTACGGCATGGATACCTGGTTGGAGTATTTCGCCTTGCTGGCCAAGGTCATTCCGATTTGTTTTGTCCCACCCTTCGTAATCTACGAATACGCGTTCTTCAGACAATTGCAATTTCCGTTTGTCGGGGCGGTTCGATTGCCTGTGGAGAAAGCAATTGACAGTTGCGTCCAACGCATAACGGTAGAGAGCATCGGTAATTCCGCCGGCTGGACTGTGGAAAGCAAGGAAATGGAGCGGTCAGCCGGCGAGGTATTGTCGGGCGAGGTTGTAGCTTCTTACACCGGCACCAATAACGATAAAGGGTTGCCGCTCAAGATTCATATGCGAATAGAGAAACTCAGTCAGGCGAGCAGTTTTATTGCCTATTGGTTCGAGCTTGATTGGAATATTTTGTTCAAAGGACGGGCTGTTTCGCGCATGAAGTCTGCTCGTTTCGAAATAGACAGATTGATCAAGGAAAGCTGAAATCAGCATCAACACTCGAATTCTGTTGTCTCAGGATATCCGTCATCCATCGGCATGTCGTAGAAAATATGATCGTCGGCATGCTTATTCGAGTACACGCCATAGAATAAGTACACTGCTGCCATAATGCCGTATATGCCCAGCCAGAGCTGAAAGAACTGGTTGGCTACGATAAGCAAAGTACCCAGAACGACCCCCGGGGTTACTGCCACTACTGAGATGCGCACAAGCTTGCTGTAAGAAAGATAGAAAGACATGGTAGCTGTGTAAACTCGTCCGATGGCGCCCAATATTAAGGTCTGCGATGCGACCCAAGCAAAGTGAATTGGCAAAAGCACGCCGGCTACGATCAAGCCAAGCCACGTTTTGAGAAACTTGATGTGCTTGGCGACGCCGAGCGGATCGAGCACCAGAGACCAGACCTTTTCATAAATCCAACTCTTGGCTCTACCCTTGTCACGAACGTAGTGTGCGAATTCCGACTCTCCAAAGACAATCGGTGCGAATTCAGCCGAATCTGCTGATTGCTCGGTTGTATTATCAAAGCGAATTATGGGATTGCCTTCGACAGTTATTACATAGGGCAATTCTTTATCAATGGTCATTCGACCATCCTTAAGAGTTATCTTGGGCATTTGCGGCAAAAACACCTTTTCCACTTGCAAGATAATCACATTGGCCCACATATGCACCCAGATGCCGATGCAAATGGTCGATATGAGAATCATCACGAAAAGGTAGCCGAAACCAACTCCACGCCACTCTCGGGCTGCCCGGATGTAGGCGTCTTTTGAATAGAACGCCAAATATAGAGTCCGAATGTTATTAATCCAGGGCATTTGCTTGCCTCAATGGCTTTCTACCTAGATACCCTATAAGTAGTAAATCGTACAAAGAAATCGTCTTAGGAACTCGTATAAAGTACATCCTAACTCAAAGGCTGCAGGACGCAACACCCAGTATAGAAAGCGGCGAATTATGTCAGGCGCCAATTTGTGTTCGTGCGGGAGGTGAGAACATGGTCCTGCCACACTCCGTTCAGGCAAAGGTAATCTCTTGCATAACCTTCGACTACAAAGCCCAGGCGGCTTAGTACGCCGGCACTTTTGAGATTGTGAGGGACGTAATTCGCCATGATCCGGTGAACGTTCATTTCTTGAAAGGCGAAATCAATTGCTGTGCCCGCCGCCTCCGTCATCAAGCCTTGTCCCTGGTAGTTTTGGTCCAGGCTGTATCCCAAATAACAGAATTGTGCGGCTCTTCGCAGGATGGATGTGAAGTTGACCGAGGCTATGACCCGTTTGTCGTATTCATGCTTGCCTTGGCGAAGGAATACAAAGAGGTTTAGGGACTCATCGCGATGGTAGGCTTCCTGGTTCTTCTCTAACCGATCGCTCCAGTGCGCGGATGTGTAAAACGATTCAGGCATAAGAGCCTGAGAGTTGGCGATATGCTCGCGATTTCTTACGTAATAATCGACAACTTCATTGACATCGTTTGCGCCCGGCATTGTCAGCACGAGTCGATCGGAAAAGAGCATCGGTATGGTTTTGGTCTTATTCATCATCTTTCAGCCGTAAAGTTTTTTCGTTCCAACTCCTGTGCCACATCGTTTTCGCTAACTGTTTTGACGTGAGCCAGTACTCGCTCGTGAATCTTGTGAATAATTGCGTCTGAAAAGAAGCGCCAATAGAAATATGGCTCCATGTGGTTTTGATACCAGGTGGTGCCTTCTAAATTCGTTCCGCCATCAGTCCTTTTGGCGAGCAAGAATTGACCTTGCTTACTCATCATGTATCCGGTTAAATGCGGCGGATTCAAATCACTGTAAATCGAAGTCTCGTTCATCGGTCGCGCTTGTGATGTGACATCAAATCTAAGCAATTTCGGTGCGTCGAAAACAGTGATCGGCTCAACAAAAGTCCCTGTATTAAACACGCAGTGTCGAACGGCACCATTTCCGGTGCCTGTAATCGTTGCGTGAGTCGGATAAGCGATTCCGAAACGAAACATTAGTTCTTCAGGTTTTCTCATCGGTGGAAAGCAGATGACGCGCTGCCAAACTGCCGCTGGTTTAGCATTCACCCGGACGGCAGTTTTCACTTCGTAAGTTGGTGGCGTCGATGGGCTGTTAATCTCCCAAGCGGTCATGAAAGGAAGTAGGACAGACAGTGAACCGGCAATCTTCGGTATGTTTTCCTTGTTCGTGCTTCCTTGAATGCGATAGGCGATGGAGCCGCCAATTGCCGACACGAACGTAATCAGCGGCGTGGCCATGAGGAGGCAGACAATTCCCTCGATATGGAACGCAATTGCGCCTAATCCAGTGTAGAAAAGGGCCAGGAATGAAGCATTTAAGCACTGCCAGTAGGTGCGCTTTGTTTTGTATGCGTACAAAAGTGGGGCGAGAATGGTAACCGCAAATGGTGCGGCGATAAATACACTCCAGCCGTAATTGCCGAATATTGCCGCCGCTGCGTATAGAAAAGCGACCGCAAAAGGAACAGGCAGAGCAGCTGCAATGTGAATGGTATACCAGCGTTCTTCGCCGATGACTTTGTCTAGAAACTTCCTGATCGCACTGTCTGCTTTTCCTGCTCTCAGGTTCTCCACCACCGTTTGCGGCTCTCTACTGAGTTCGCCTTTTTTGAACGCAGCAGGCTGGTTTACTTTGTCTGAAAAAACACCTTCTTGCGATTTCTTATCCTCGAGCGCCGGTTTTGAACCTTGAATCAAGTCATGTTCAGCCTCGTCTTTTTGAGACGGCAGCCAGATCAAGACTTTGAAAAAGACAAGATTGGCGACTGGGAAAAAGAAGCAAATCACGAGCCACAGAGGCAATTGAGTCGCGCGCAATCGTCTGATTGTCAGCACCGAACCTGCCCAAACGAAAGGCAAGGAAAGTATGAGCATCGTCGAGTAGAAGCGAAAATCCGGAACCGTGATACCTGTGGAAGTTAGAGAGAGCGCTGGTGCAAAATAATCGATGAAAGACCAGGAGCGGTGAAAGATAAAATGGGAAACCGACATGTCAAGGCCGTACTTGACCACCATAAGCGATGCACCCAAAGTGAAGTAAGCAGCGCGATCGATGGTTCCATCGAAGCGATACAAATCGGACGGCTTCAACTGTAGAGCGAAATTGCCCATGATTTCCCGGATTAAAGTATGCAAGGCATCATTCAGACAGTGATCTTAGCGCAGTTCTTATCACTTAACTGCCACGAGGTCGCCTTTTTCTGTGGGACAATTTTCTATGCGTTCATGTGGACATTGCGGTGAAAAGTAGTTCGACAGTCTGCAAAATCTATTTGCTTTCCGTGGCGGTATCAACCTTTGTTCTCGGTTGTTCTTCCGTCGAGAAAGAAACGGACATTGCTGCTTTGGTGAAGTCATCAATTGATGCTCGGGCAACTGGTAATGAGGACCTGGCAGCAAATGAGCTGAAAGAAGCTTACGAACTCTTGCCACCCAAGAATTCTGTCGGGCGAGTTGAAGCAATTAATCAGCTCTATACTCCGACTTTGGATTTGGCTGCGGAACTGAGCAAGGCGGGTCGTTTCTCACTTTCAAACACGATGTATGACAAGGCGATTGAAATCGAATCGGAATGCACCGTTAGCCGTAAGCGGTCCGCAACGCAGTTAAAACGCGAGTCGGAACAGGTTTTTGATACCGAAGAAAAAATTCTTACTAAGGCGACTACAGTCGGGGAAATGAAAGCGAAGACCCTTGAGATGCAACGATTCACTGATGGATTAGCGCGCCGCTTGCAGAGTGAAGATCCGAAAAAGGTCGAAGCGGATGCGCGCAAACATTTGCAGTTAATCCGCAATTCGTTTGGTGTTGCCAGTTCTCAATATTTGGACATCCTTCGTGTTGTTGAAAATGCATTGTCTAAGCAAAACGCGTATCAATTCGCGATCGAAATTGTTGAAAGCGATATCCGGCACCTGACAGACTTCAAAGAAGAAGATCTGAGAAATGCTGATGCAGATGCGATCGAAAGTGTTTATTTCTTGATACCCCTCTACTGCGATCTTTCCGCTCTCCAGCTCAAAGCGAAAAAACTGGATGAAGCAGAACAGAATGCCAGGAATGCCTGCAAGTATGCAAAAATTGTTGGAGGGAAGGAAAAAGGACGTCTCGTCAACGCTCAGTACGCATTGGGATCAGCATTGCATGCGAAGGGCGAAGACAATCAAGCTTTGGACGTTTTGCAAATGGCATACGCACTTGCAAGACAGGAGAAGAGAGGCAAGGAATCTGTTCAGATCAGAGAATTGATTCAACAGATTGAAACTGAGCACAGTGAGAAAAGGCGCTCATGAACAAGTCGTTTTATTCAAGCTTTTGTGCTCTGTGTTCACTCTTGATTCTAAGTTTTGCAACGGGATGTGGTGAAACAGCCAAGAAGGATAATTTTGCCGAACTGATAACAGACGGGGCGACTGCGCGTTCGGCAGGGCATGAAGATCGCGCTGCCAATAGTTTGAAAGAGGCTTTTGAACTTTTACCTCCGCAAAGCGATCCCAAAAGGGTTGCTTGCGTCAATAAACTCTATCCTGAAACCTTGGCTCTCGCCTCCGCCCTGAGGCAGTCCGGGCGATTTAGTCTTTCGAAAACAATGTTGGATAAAGCGATTGAGATTGAATCGGAGTGTACGCTACCCGGCAAGAAATCGGCTACTGAGCTAAGGGCTGAAACCGAGAAGGTTGGCGAAATGGAACTCAGTATTTTGAAAAGGGCAGACAAAGCAAAAGAGTTGCGGCATGAGCTGAAACAGTTGAAACTCACGACTCGCGATCTGGTTAAGCAATTCGATAGTGGTGACTTTGAACAGGTAGCACGCGATGGACGAGCGCATTTGGAAGTGCTGCGCAAAACGCGCGGTGCCGCAAGCAACGCTTATTGCGATGCCCGAAGATTGGTGATTGATTCGCTATTGCATCAGGGCAACACTGAAGCGGCGCTCAAACTCTTGGAAGATGACGTTCCGGAGCTTAACAAGTTCAATGATAAGGATCTTGCCAATGCTGATGAAGAGGCGGTTGAAAGTGCTCTCTTCTTAAGCCCCCTATTGGCTCAGATTGCAGATTTACAACTCTCTCTCGGTAGGAATGCTGAAGCGGAAAAGAGCGCAGCGCGTTCTCTTCAGATCGCCCAAGTGCTTGGAGGAAAAGCCAATCCTGATGCGGCTTCAAGCAAACTTGTCCTGGCTACAATTCTCAAAGAGAAAGGAAGAGATAAGGAAGCACTCGAATTGGCTAGGGATGCGCTTCCTTTGCTATCTAAATCCAAACGTCAGCAAGCCAATCGGGTTCGCTGTTTATACACTGTGGCGCAATTGGAGGACTCGCTTGGCCAAAAGCGAGAGGCAAAACGTGACTTTGACAAACTGATCGCTGAGGCTGAAAGCCACGAGCAGCGGGGAACCTCTGGCATCTCTCTGGCAATCGGAGCCGCATTTTATCGCACGCTGGGAGATCAGCAAAAGTATGCAAATCTAAAGGATAAGGCAATAAAGATTGCTCAACGGAAAAGTGAGTCACCAAATTCAGTGCGAGTCATTTACGAAACCTTGGGAGACTCTTCCGTTCGCTTCTCAAAATTTTCGGAAGCATTGCCTTATTACGAAATCGCCTTAAAAAACGCGGACAGACTTCAGAAGGAAAGGTTAGAAAAGAAAATTGCGGCATGCAAGAAGAACAAGTCGGTGGCCTCGTGAAGAACTCAGATAAAACTATTTCTCTTCTTGCTTTCTTTTGCGCTTAACTTAACGGGTTTCATTCCAAGCTGGACAAGTTGACGAGCGACTAGTTCGAAAAATTTTTGTCGATCTCCGCCTCGTATGACAGCAAGATGATGCGCTTCAGCCAGGCAGACTGGATAGCCCATGCCCTTTTTTACTTGTGCTTTGACCGCGCAAAGTGCGCTATTCAAAAGTTCCTTGTGCTCTAGCATCCAGCGCGGAAACTCAATACGTGCTACTTCATTTCCTACGTTGAAATATGTGAAACAAATTCGATGTTCGGCGCCCATCAGTTTGGTCACTGAAGCGCCCGAAAGAAATGCGGCTGTGCGCTCGCTGTACCTGAGAGATGAGGCAACTAACTGCCTGTCGCTCAGAGGCCAAATTTGCGAGCAAGGAAACTCTTCTTCATTGAGCTGACCGCAATGGTCACGGCAGTGGCTGCTTTCATACGGGCAGATATATACGCGCAAATCATTGACCAGATCGCCGCTGCGGCTATTGCTCAAGTATCCGAAGAGAGGAACGCCGGCCTCGTGTAATGTGTCAAATGCGTCCGCCATTCTCTTCAAATAAGTCTCGATATAGCCGCCCGGCATTTTCTCCACCGACCATGGAATCAATGACCCATCAACTAAAGCAACTACCGGCGCTCCTCGTAAAAGCGATTGGATCGAAAGTTCTACCAATTTGTCCAGCTCCAGCATCTGTCTTTCCAGTGAGACATAGAGCTCGTCTATGTGCATGCGTCTTCTATCTACAAGCGGATAAAGATCATCGTCTGTGTGATAGAGGCGCGGTTCTGTATCTAGAATTGGTGGCGCCTTAATACCGTAGCTGATTACCGCTGATCCGAGATTGAGAAGGAAGCAAGTATGTATCTCGTGATGGCTGGGCATGATTTGCGAACCATCAACCGCCACTACCGTGACTGGCTGTTCGACGCCGTTGTCTGAGATCAATACATTCTTATCGATAGGTTCCAGAGGAATCGCTGTCGGCCACCAGGTCCACGCGCGATTCTTTTCGAGTTTTTCAAGGAAGACTTCTTTGTTTGCGAGCGCACTTTTATAAGCTGCCTCTCCTGCTTCCAAAGTCTCCTTTTTCGACAAGGCAGTCGGTAATCCTTCGATCCCGACTTGCTCGATTTGTTGAATGAGTTTTCTGAAGTCCAACATTTTTCTTGCCGCTCTCTTTATGAAGGTTGTGCCCTCCTCAGTCTTTCCTCGTGCCGCTTGAGAGTGGCCCGGATCTTTTGCAACGAACCGGCCAGGTTCTTCTTTGAGGATAACTGATCAAGAAGTTCAGTGGTTGCGGAAAAACATTCGTCGGACGGATGAGATTTTGAAAGCGTTTTTACCAGGTTTGCGAAACCTGTAAATGCGATAGCCTTTTCCTCATCATTGACACTTTCTGAAGCCATTGAAAGAGAAGCAATCATGTGACTATCGAGAGTTTCATAAACGAGGTCCAGCAGCTCGTTATCCGAGCACGCCGCAAGAAAGTTGTCTTCTGAGATATTCGGAGGCACTAATTTTGGTGTCATCGAATCTAGATGAATAAACAAGTCACAAACTGCTATAAGTACATTGTGCGCGACTTTTGCAGAAGTATGCAGTCCCTTTAGCTTCCCGAAAACCGGAAGGATGGTAAGGCAGACATGTGTGTCGCTAATGTAAAAATCGATCAGGTGAGGAAAGAGTGCAAGTCCGTTGATCTGAATAAACGTAAGGGTTTCTACCAGGCGCGTTCTGGTCTCCGTGGTGAGCTTTTTCGGAATGTCGAATCTCTTGATCCAGACATCTCGGGAGTCCTTCCAGAGATCCTGTGCTTTCAGCAATGTCCACTCTTTTTCAATATCGGTGGACGAATCCAGTCTGTAGCGAGAAAACCAATCGACCAGGTACTCATCTTCGCTCGATTTAGTGCTTTCCGTCATTGCCTCAAGCGGGATGAGCTTGAAGTTCAGGCTGACTTGGGCTGCGACTGGCCGCTTCAGGCTTCTCCTGCATATATGTCGAGATAGTCTCTCCAGGACCATAGTCGATTCAGTTTTCGCAGTCTCAGGCAGGTAAATGAAGTATTTGCCCGAGCCTGAATATGCAACAAGATCTTCATGTCTCAATTGTGCGTTGATCTCGTGTTCGATCAGGTTCGCCAGCTTTTCTGCTTGTTCGGTATTTTTAGAACGCGCAATATGGGCATATTCGAACAGCTCTATTGCTGCCAATGTAAATTTATTCTTTGTGTTCTTTGCAGTCTCGATGAGGTCTTTGCAGGACACCGATTTGCTGTCTGTCCCGCTCTTTGTAGATTTTGCCGCGCGGAGCCGCCTTTCCAGTCCTGGGCGCAATTTTTCGGACTCAGCCTCTGATTTGGACCGTTCGGGCTTTTCCTTTTCCGGCTTCTTTTCGGGAGACAAAATGATGCTCCTCTTCCGATAGAGTGGCATTGAGCCCAGGCTGTAATATACTTGTGAGATCCTATCAGATTGGAATAATTGCCAATGGCCAAAAAAGAGCTTAAACCTCTTCAGTTAGTGTGCGACCTGGCGCCCACTCTGGCGCAAAGAGTTTTTCAAATTCGCGAAATGCGAAATCTCACTGTCAAAGATTTGGCAGCGTTGTCGCGGTTTAGCATCAGCCGGATTGAAGACATCGAGTCTGGCGTAGAAACCTGGCTTTCCGCCACCGACAGGCAGTTGCTGGCGCGTGCGTTATCGGTTGAACCGCTGATTTTGCTGGAAGTTGAATCGAGGCGCCTGGATAACGCGAGCGATGCAGAAAAATTGAAAGTGCAAGAACAACTCGCTGAGAAGATCCTGAAAGGACTGCGTGAAGAAAGCTGCCCTAATTGCGGTGGTTCTCTCAAGTGCTCGGTTGAAAATGGGCTTGATTTGGACGGTAGAGTTCAAGAATATGCAAAGGCATTTTGCCTGAAGTGTCCTTTCGTTCTTAGAGCATAACGACTGTTTCTCACAAACACGGAGTCTTATTTTGAGAATTCTTCTTTCCAATGACGATGGCATCAATGCGCCTGGTATCCGTACTCTTGCAGAGCGCCTTTCCCGAGATGTCAGCAATGAGGTATATGTCGTCGCACCCGATCGAGAACGCAGTGCAACGGGGCACTGTCTCACACTACATAAACCTCTGCGCGTGACTGTCGAAGAGCTTCCGGGCAACGTCAAGAAAGCTTGGTCGACTACAGGCACCCCTAGTGATTCCGTGAAGTTGGCTGTATCCGAGCTATTGCCGGAAAAACCAGATCTGGTTATTTCCGGTATCAATAATGGTCCGAATCTGGGCAGCGAGATTCTATATTCCGGCACAGTCGCTGCGGCGATGGAAGCAGCTTTCCTTGGACTTCCGTCGATTGCTGTGAGTCTTTTCTGGGGAGATACTCGACGTTTTGACGTAGCAGCGGAGTTTATCGCCAGGCTGGTGCACACGATTCCTGACATGAAGATGCGCGAACGAAGCCTGCTCAACATCAATGTACCCAACGTTCCCTTTGATGAAATTGCCGGCGTCACTGTCACCGAAGCCGGTATCAGACTCTATAACGACAGTTTCGAAAGGCGCGAAGATCCGCGTGGAAAGACTTATTACTGGCTAACCGGACATGCTGTGGATACGCATGAAGCAGAAACCAGTGATGTCTTTGCTGTGTTGAACAAGAAAATTTCTATTACTCCTGTCGTATTCAACATGACGGATCATCAGGCCGTGACGCGTTTGAGCGCTCTGACGCAAATCGGCGCGGCGCTTGAAACAGCGCGCAAAGCTGGCAAGGAAGAAGCGGCAAAGAAATAGGACCGAGTAAAATACATGTCGAAAGCTGAACAGAATCTGCCGGGATTTGATCCGGATCTCGCAGCCAAAGCCTTTTTCCGCGATCCTCAATGGTTGTTCAAGACCGGTATTGGCGGATTTTTGAATGTCTTGTCTTTCATTCTTTGTGCTCTCAATTTTGTTCTCATCCCCGTCGCTTTCCTGATTTGGGGTGTCGTTACCGGCTATGTTCTTCGGGCTGCGCGAGTGCATATGAATAATCCCACCGACAAGTTGCCCGAATGGAATGATTGGGTCGACCTTTTGATTTCTGGGCTGACTTGGATGGCAATTTACACCGGGCAATTGATTTTCTTCTTTTCTGTTTTCTCGGTGTTGATGTTGTTCGGTCTTTATACAGGCATGTTGAGTGCTGCCAATCCGAGCAATCTGGCGTGGTCTTTCGGCAGTCTCTATGGACTGCTTGCTCTCGCTATTGTGATGGGCATCAACTCGGCATTTTTAATGATCAACCTTGCCCAAGAAGAGCAGCTTTCCGGCGCTTTTGCAGTTAACTTGGTGATTTCCAAAGTTCTTGCGCGCCCGGCTGATTTCATTCTTGCCTGGTTGTTGTCACTGGGAATTCAAATGGCGGCATTTATTTTGCCGGCGATCACTGTTGTCGGCATGTTCTTCTTGCCGTCCATTTGGTTTGCCGGCCAGGTCTTAAGCGCACTCGTACTGGCACAAGCTTGGGCGACCGTACCGCGTGAGGCGGTTGCTGCCAAGGCCCGTGCTCCGCAGGCTAATGCTTAACGACCGTCTTCAGACGTCCTTCGTTTGTGAAATAGAGCTGATGGCTGTGGTTGACAGGTCCTTGGACGTAGGGCGAACCCATCGGTGTTGCCATTGGCATTGAATGGTTTTGCTTGTACCAAGCTGCCAACCATTTCCAGACTTCCATGACCTTTTGATAGCTCGCCTTGGCAAACTTGTTGCCTGCCACCCAGGCAGCATCGGCGGCTTCTTCGAGCGATTTAGGCACGGTGATGGTGGTGGTTCGACCTTGAGTTTGAATAATCGGAGTCGATGTCTTCGGGTGTTGGCTAGGAGCCATGTTCGGCACCGTAATAGTAATAGGGCGTGGCATTCCGGGCATTACAGCCGCAATTTGCCTGCGATCGTTATCGGACTGCTTGTCGACGTGCTTGGCGAATGCTTGTTGACCGGCAAACAGTGTGGCCGTAAGGCAAATGCCGGTCAGGATATGCCGACGATTTCTAAAGGATATAGACAGATTCATTTTCTTGAAATTGCCCTTGAGACTGAAAACCCACACCAGGGTGTCTTCCGGCGCCGATTATCCCATAAGAACGTTATGAGAAGAGGCTCGGCTGGATTATATCTTGATAACCGATTGGTGCCCGAAGCCGGATCTCGTCACTGCATCCCCAATTTGGGCACTCGAATCTCTCGTAAAGTGTGCTCAATACACTCTTTGGAGCTTCGAGCACTTATGGTAGGATAGGCATAATTCTTTCTGGTTCAGTGAGCCAGTGCCTGTATACATGGGTTAATGGACGAAACGCAAGATAACAAGTCAAGCTCAGACGACCCCCCTCAGTGGTGCTCGTCTTTTTGTGCAGCAAGTTATATAGAGGCTTTCATACGTTCAAAACTCCGGCTCGTGCAAAGCACACAGCCGGTTTTCCATTTAATGGGTCTTCGTGACTGATAAACAAGGAGTAAGCATCCAGCGGATGGATGCGTGATTTGCCATTCTTCAAATATTGTGGATTCCAGTTCTAATCATCTTTAACGCCTTTTTCGTGGCGGCAGAGATGGCACTTGCTCGGGTTAGAAGAACGCGCATCGACCAGTTGGCCGAAGAAGGCAACCGCGCGGCAATCTTGACGCAGAAGGCGATGGAAGACACAGATGGATTTATCGCCGCCTGCCAATTAGGTATTACTATCGCTACGCTCTGTCTTGGTGCTGTGGGCGAATCGACATTTGCAGAAGATCTGGCCAGACTCGTCGAGAGCGTTTTCTCCGGCGTTATCTCCAGTGCATCGATTCTGACCGCAGTGAAAGGATTTTGCTACATTCTGGCATTCTGCGTGACTGCATTCTTGCAGACCGCATTTGGAGAATTGCTTCCGAAGCAATGGACATTCCAGCGCGCGGAACAGACTATCTTGCTTTTCATCTATCCGATGAATGTTTGGTGCTGGATTACGCGTCCATTCAATTATGTATTGAAAGGCTTCACCGAAATCGTGATGCGTGCGTGCGGCGTCAAAGATGTTTTAGACCACGAGCAAGTCCACACTGAAGAAGAGCTGAAAATGCTTGTGTCCGAAAGTCACGAAGGTGGTGTGCTGGAGCCGGAAGAGGAAGAGATGCTGCATAGCGTCTTCGATTTTGCGGAGACAACCGCCGGCGAAATCATGACTCCACGCACTGATCTAATCGGCATCGCCGGCAGCGCCACAGTTAAGTCCTTTGTTGATTTGGCCTTGAAACACGGTTTCTCTCGCTTGCCTGTTTTTGAAGATAACCCGGATAACATTTTTGGATTAGTGCATATCCGCGACTGTTTGCGTGCGATTTTGGAGCACAAAGAATCGACAAGTGTAGGCGAACTCGCGCGTAAGGTGCTCGTTGTGCCGGAAAACAAGAGTCTCGGCGACTTGCTTCCTGAGTTTCAGAAAATGAAAACGCACATGGCGATTGTAGTTGACGAGTATGGTGCCACACGCGGAATTGTCACCTTGGAAGATTTGCTCGAAGAGCTCGTCGGAGAAATCGCAGACGAATACGACATCGTCAAAGAGTACATTCAGCCACAGACTGACGGTTCTATTCTTATTGACGGCAAGTTGGATCTGGAAGAGGCAAATGAAAAGCTCGGCTTGAAGATTGAAGACGAAGAGTTCAACACAATGGGCGGTCACGTATTCGGCATGCTCGGGCATGCTCCGGAATTGGGTGATGAGATCAAAACGGATGAATACATCCTGCGCGTTGAAGAATCAGATCGTCGCCGCATCAACAAGCTGCGTCTGATTATGTTGAAGACGCCCGATCCACAACCTGAAAATGGTACCGGCTCTACTTCTAAGAAACGCAATACGAAGTCAGTGGAGGTTCCTCGCAATTAGCGCGACGGAGACACCCACCAAAGCCCAACTGACCAAGGCAGCCCGCGTTTTTCACACCAAAAAGCGTCTTGGTCAAAACTTTCTTGTCGATCCTGAAGTTCTCTCTCGAATCGCTGGCGCTCTCGACTTGAATGAATCCGACTGCGTGATCGAAATCGGACCTGGGTTGGGCTTTCTGACAAGGTTTCTTTCGCCTTACGGATGCCGCATCCTTGCTATAGATCTCGATCGTGAATGTGTCGAGGAATTGCAGAAAAGCAATTACAAGGGCGTAGAGGTTTTCCACCAGGATTTCCTCCAGTTCGATCTAAACAGCATAGAATGCCAGTCTTTGAAGGTTATCGGCAACGTTCCGTATCAAATAACTACTCCAATTGTCGCTAGGCTCTTCGGAGAAATCGGAGCGCCATCACCATGGCTGTCGAAGATCGACTCGGTGGTAATGACTGTCCAGAAGGAAGTTGCAGAGCGTTTTGTCGCAAATCCTAACAATAAGGAATACAGCCAGATTACACTGCTCATCAAGTATTTCGCCCACGCAGAATTGCTTGAGGTCATTCCTGCAGATTCTTTTGTTCCCGAACCGAATGTCACGTCGGCTGTCGTTCGAATGACGCCATATGAGAAACCGCCGGTTGACTGTGCCGATCACAAATTATTGAGGCAAATCATTCGTGCTGGTTTCAAACAGCGCCGCAAGATGCTGCGCAATAATCTTTCTTTTCTGAATTTGCCGCCGGACGAGATTGGCAAGCTGCTTGCATCCTTAAAGATTGATCCACTGGTGCGCGCGGAGCGGCTTTCGCTCGATCAATTTGCTAAGATCGCCAACGCTGTTACAGCCCTAAAATAGAGCATGCAGTTTAGTGACGGAACTTAGAGCAAGCGTTACCGCGCCTGCAAAAGTGAATTTGACCTTTGATGTCACTGGTGATTTGCCGGGCGGCTATCACTCTATAGTGTCTTTGTTTCAAGCTATAAGCCTCGAAGATGTCCTCAACATCCATATACTGCCAAGCAGTGCGCAAGAATTGAAATTGGAACTGACTGCAGAGTTTGTCGGTGAGCCGGGCGCCTTTCCTCTAGATGAAAACAATCTGATTGCCAAAGCAGTACGTGCTTTTGACTCAGCATGTTCTCTCTTGAAAAACAAACTCGTGCGCGTTGATGTTAGAAAGCAGATACCAATTGGTGCCGGTTTGGCAGGTGGAAGTTCGAACGCCGCTGCTGTCCTTTCTGCTTTGAACCAGCTATACGATCAACCAATGACGGAGAAAGAGCTTTTAGTAGCTGCCACCAATCTCGGTGCTGATGTCCCTTTTCTTCTTCACGGTGGCACACAGCTGGGCAAAGGCAAGGGCGAGCTGTTAACTCCATTATCGATTACTGAGCGGCTGTCATTTGTTGTTTTGAAGCCTCGGCAATTGTCTGTTTCTACGCCGTCAGTATTTGGCGCTTATGATAAGTGGGTGGCTGAAAAAAATTCGAGCTGGAGACCCACAATTGATCATCAGTCGGCTATTGATGCCCTCACGTCCGGAAACTTGGAAAAAGCGACCAAGTCATTTGCGAATGTGTTTGAACCAATTGTCTTCGAGATGTATCCGTCGCTATCTTTGATTAAAGAGAGATTGATGGAGCTTGGCTGTTGGTCTGCACAGTTAAGCGGCAGCGGTCCCAGTATTTTTGCTGTTGTTGCCAATCTCGAAATGGCACATATGATCCGTCGCAAATTCAAGGAGGAAGAAACTCGCGGTGACAGCGTCTGGCTGAGGCGTGAAGGTTGGGAGCTAGATTGTTTTATCGCGGAATCAATTGTTGGCGGTGTGCAAATTTCTAAGGGAGAGAGTTAGTTCGCATGGCAAAGAAGTTTGAAACAGCGAAGAATGCGCAACCAGCAAAGAAGTCTCAACCAGCAAAGTCTGCAACCGCGAAGAAAACTGCAGCCAAGACAGTTACCAAAGCTCGCGCCAAAAACGAAAAAGCTCAGCTCAAATCAAAGACCAAATCTGATACCAATCCTAAAACCAGAGCGGCAAAGGATGCAAAGGCGATCAAGCTGGTTTCGAAAGCGACAGCCAGCGAGATGATGGGGCGTCTGCGTGCACTCTATCCTGACGCTGATTGCGAGCTGAATTTCGAATCTCCATTTCAGCTTCTAACGGCGGTGATCATGTCCGCGCAGACTACCGACGTGCAAGTCAACAAAGTAACAGGCAAGCTCTTTTCGCGTTTCCCAACAGCAAAAGCTCTTGCTGAAGGTGACATTGAAGAGATCAAGGAAATTATCAAACCGACTGGATACTACAATGCGAAAGCGCAAAGCATTCAAAGCTGTGCTCAGCAGCTCGTTCTCAAGTTCGGTGGTGAAGTGCCTGACACGCTGGAAGAATTGACTACCCTACCGGGTGTGGGCAGAAAGACAGCAAACGTGGTTCTCGGCGTCGAATTCGGTCAACGTGGATGGACTGTAGATACCCATGTGCAGCGCATTACCAAGCGCCTTGGTTTTACCAAGAACGAAGATCCGTATAAGATTGAGCTGGATTTGCAGAAGCTCTTTCCGGACGATGATTGGTCGCTTTTCTCAATCACAATCATCTGGCATGGGCGAAGAATGTGCTACGCGCGCAACCCCGATTGTCCGGCCTGCCCACTCAAGGACATCTGCCCGAGCAGTGAAGTCTAGTCCTATTTATCCGCGCGAATCTTCAGAAGCTCGCGCATGACTTTCCGGTCGTACTCGAATGGATACGCCTGAATTCGCATGTACCCTTTATACGGATTGTTGAAGAGTGCAACAAGAAGAATATTCAATGCCAGTGAAAGTGCAACCAAAGCCGTCATTAGGACTTGAGCTTTAGTGTTTTCAACTTCGAATAGGTAGGTGAAAAATACAGTTAGGGCGGCGCCGGCGATCAGCACGCCCCACATCACGGGCGGCAAAGAGGTTTTAGAAATCTGCATCCGATAGCGCCTTCCATCAGATAGTTTTTGCATCTCATCGAGCAACTGCTCGTAAACACTTTGCTCTTTATTCGTCTGCGGTTCAAAATCGGTCAAACTCCACCAAACGTCGCGAAATGGAGTTTTCGCAAAATCGACGAAGGAGCCTTCCGTTGAATGCGATTCCCATTCTTGAGCGACAAGAACGTCGAGATATTCCTGCAGCTTTTCATGAAGTACTATTCGCTCTTTCAGCGGCAGCCCATACGCTAGGTGGAACATATCCAAGCACGAATCAGCCTCTTGCTGTGACATTGCTCTGGCTTCTTGATACTTGCTTTGAGTGTCGACGACGATAAGACCAAGCAGGACTGAGTAGAGAGTCCCCACTACAGAAAGAAGGTAACCTGCCACCTCATGGTTGCTTTTAAGGGTACCGGCAGAAACCGCACGACGCACTGCTAGAGCGCCCACGCTGGCGAGCAGAACGGCACCAGCCACCATCAAGATTCCGAATACCCATGCGTCGAAGCTCATTGATTCTTGCTTCCTTTGTTAGTCGCGCTTGTATCGCGCCAGTTTCATTCCAGGCACAGGGCTGCCAAGAGCTGAAGTGGATAAAATGCACGTCGGTCTTGCTGAGCTTACTAAGTATGTCGGTCAAGAGGCAAGGTGATGCAAGATTTCAAGCAAGAGCTGTATCATGGCTTGAATCATGACCAATGCGACTCCCGGCGGCTCCCCGTCTCAAAAGAGAGAGTTTCGTCCAGCCAGACCCAGTCAGTGGCTAATTAAGGCTGCTCAGACGCTCGTACAGACTGAACTGGCCCTTAAATACAAACTGCATCTGGCGAATGAAGACCTCGATATTCTGAGGAATTTGCCGGCTGGTGCCGGTGTCATATTGATTCCCAATCACGCCGATGAGACCGACCCACGAGTGTGTCTAGAACTCTCGCGCCGCACGGGCAAGCGATTTATCTCGATGTGCAATCGAGAAGCTTTCGATGAAATTTATGGCATCGCCGGGTGGGCGTTGCAGCGCCTCGGGCATTTTTCTGTCGAGCGTGGTGCCCACGACACTCATGCAAAAGATTTTGCAATCGAAACCGTACAAAAGGGCGAAGAAGTTCTCGTGATTTTTCCGGAGGGAGAAATCTTCTATCTAAACGAAGTCGTTCAAGCTTTTCATAGCGGCGCCGTCGAGATCTGTATGCAGGCAATTGCCGATAAGAAAAAAAACGATCCGAACTTTACTGCTTTTCTCGTTCCGATGGCGATCAAGTACCACTACACCGTACCGATCGAGAATCTCATTCTCACGCGCATCGAGAAAATGGAGGCTCGTCTCTCAATCAAGGAGTATGCACCGACGCTGGCTGGGCGTTTGCAGAGAATTCAAAAGACTTTGTTGGAACGGGAGCAAGCTGCATATAAAGTTCAGATTGAAACTACTGGTCAAGAAGATCTTTATCAAGAAATCGTTGAGACGGAAAATGCCATTATCGGTCAGGTCGAAGCGAAGCATAAGGAAATGCCTGTCTCTCAACCACATCTCATCGATCAGTCATGGCAATTGAGCGCAGAGTTGAAAGAAGATCTCGCAGCACAAACTGATATTGCAGTAAAAAAAGAGCTGGAAAGGGACATTGATGCATTACGCGAAGTTGCGCAGTTGTCCAGCTGGCGACCTGAATACTATGGTGCCGATGCTTCCCTCGATAGGCTGGCCGAGGCACTAATGAAGATGGAGCGTGAGCTATATCGCATCAAGCGCCCGGTTCCTTTAACGACTCGCGACGTGTACATAAAACTCGCGCAGCCAATCGATCTTTCCACTGTTCTTCCTGATTACCTGCAGGATGCGCGCAGCGTGCGACATGAGTTGACGAATCGATTGCATGAACAAATTCAAGATCTGGTTAATCAACTAATTGAAAAAGCGAATTCGAAAACCAAGATTAAGTAACCGAACTTCGACCTGCAAGCGAAATTTTTTTGAACGCGATAGACTGCTTTAAATGCGCAAGTTTTTCCGACTAGTATTTACCATCAGTTTGATTATGCTGGCTGGCCTTACCCTGGCGAGCTTTCTGGGGGCTCAGCATTTCATTTTTGAATTGCTGAGCCACATGCGGCCATACTTTTGTATTGCTGCGCTCATCGTCACTTTCTGCTTTTTCCTTCTGAAAGCGAATCGGTCGGCAATTGTTGGCTTTACGTTGGTGCTTTTGAACGGCGTACAAGTTGTTTCTCTGTACCTGCCTTATGCTGCCAAAGTTAGTTCAACCGACCCGCAAATCAAATTCTTGCAAATGAACATTTGGGGTGGAAAGAATCGAAATTACGATTCGGTCATTGGTGAAATTCGAAAAGAAAATGCTGACATTGTTGGTATTTCAGAAATTACAAAGGCATGGTGGTCGGTTCTCAAACCAAAGTTGAATGATTATCCCTATCAAGTTGTCGAACCTAGCTACGGTGGTATTTGCTTGATCAGCAAATTTCCCATTGGAGCAAGCAAGATCGAGCATTATGGAAAGCTGAAACGTCCGCGCATTGTGGCTGACGTTAAGGTGAACGACCGCTGGGTGAAAGTGATTTTTGCACATCCGGTAATTCCGTTGCGCCATCTTGGGATGCGAAATGGCGAGCTTGCAGAGATTGCGAAGGATGCTCGTTCATCGGCAGAACCAGTTATTCTTGCCGGTGATTTGAACTGCACGCCGTGGTCATATTACTTCTACCGGCTGAAGCGCGATGGAAAGTTGCGCGACACAGAAAAGGGTTTTGGCTACCAACCATCATGGAGTATGTTCCACCCTGTTCCCCTCTTGTGCATAGACCATTGTCTGGCCAGTGCGCAATTCTCTACGGTAAAACGCTACAACGGACGTTTTGTTGGTTCTGATCACTTACCTGTGATTACAGAATTGCGTTTGAATGCCATGTAATTTTATCGACCGATTGGTGTGCAAAAACAAAGTCTCGCTAATCTACTGATTGCGTTCTTTTTGCTACACTCGTTTGAATTGGTGAAATAGGACAATCAAGTGAGGCAGAAGAACCGGATAATCAGCCGTTATACGTCACTTGTATTGGCCGTGCATATGCTCAGCGTATGCGCTCCTGTTTTCGCGCAAGCCAGTCAAGAAAATTCTCTGATAGAAAATAAACGGTTTAAACAATTTGAGACCGTTGAATCACCTACCAGTGAGAACCTGCCGCCAGTTTTACTGCAGGTAGCCCGCTTTACTGGCGCACTACCAATCATGCAAGTGATTGAAGCATTGCAGCGCGATCTCAAGCAAAGCAATCTGGCAGTTTCGGATCCAATCGTTTATCTGGCGAAAAGGCAGAAGCTCATTTATTTGAGAGAAAAGCTCAATAACATTCTGGAGACCTCTAACCTGGAAGTGAATGCGGCTCGCGGTCAAATCGAAGGGTTAATGTCTGAACTACAGACGCAGCAAGCAAAAATGGTGGAAAAACGTGCGCGTACGTTGCGCCGTAATACGATTATCAACTTTGTTTCCGGTGGTATCACGAAGTTGGTAGGATACTCGATTGCGCTGGGCGGAAACGACACCACATCAAATATTTTGGAAATCTTTGATGGTGGCGTGCAATGCGGTTTGTCGGGAACCGTCATCAAAGACTTACATTCCGAAAGTCGTGTTGTCGGCAAAATGCCGGTGATGCTTACTCAGTTGGATCGAGCGGACGATCCGGACGGCATCTATCCGCGGCAGGTGTGGAACTATTTGAATGAATCGTCTTCTGGAAATGCCGGTCTGGCGAGACGCGAAGAGCTTACTAAAAATTGGGAGAGCAGAGGCTTTTACGAGCATCACACCAAGTTCAAGAATCTCAAAGAGAACTCTAACTTACAAGGTCACCTCGCACTAGCCAGAATTACTCCGCAGTTGCTTGATGACCGTCAGGCAATGCTGTCGGAATTGCGGTCTACGGTTTCCGAAATGCACGCTAGTTTGATGGAATTGAGTTTGAGGATCAAACAGTCATATAACGACGATCCGTCGTTTGATTGGCCGATCGCAATCCAGTAATTCAGTATTTTAGTAGGTGCACGTCAGCGCCTGCATCCTGGCGGAAGCTTGCAAGTATTCTACTTGAGCGTCAATCAATTTGATTTTTGCGTCAAACAACTGGCGTTCCCGCTGAGTAACCAAGAAGACTGTACTGTCGCCGAAGGTGAAGCGTTTTTTTTCACCCATGTAGACTGCCTCTGATTTTTCGACTTGTTTTGTGACTGCCAGGTACTTCTGGTGAGACATATTCAGAGTCGCCGCAGCGCTCATCACTTCGGCAACAAGACGTTGTCTCTCTGAAATTTCCTCGGCATTGAGTGCGTCGATGTTGAATTGCGAAGCTTTGATTCTTCCCCGCGCGTTTCTCAGATAAAGTGGTGAACTGAACGTGACTTGAGTTCGAAAGACATTTCCGACACCGGAGATTCCGCCATCATAGCCGTACGTCGCAAGAGCGTCTGCTTGCGGCAAGAGATCGTTCCTGGCCAGTTTCAATTGCAATTTCGCCTGTTGTCTTTCGAGTGCTATTCGCTTTAGCTCTGGACGTCGATCAACAGCTTTGCGCACGCTGGCATCGATTTCTGCAGCGGTAAACTCTTGCGGTGTCGGCCACAATTGCGGCACGTTCATCTCATCAAGGAAAGGTGCTGGTCTCCCATTGCTATCGAACAGAAAGACGGCTAGTTCGTAAGTCGCCTTTTTGAACTCGAGCTCAGTAGCGATTCGGTCGGCGGTTCGTCTTTGGAAATCTTCTTCGGCTTCCGTGACCTGAATTCTCGGTAAGTCGCCTGCACTGGAACGTTTGTCCGCCGCAGAAACCAGAAATTCCGAGAGCTGAACAAGCCGGCGTGCGACCTGCATTTTTCTCTGCGCACCGACCCAATTCCAATAAGCAATGCTGGCTCGAAGGAGAATATCCAAACGATTGAGGGAAAAGTTCTGAGTTGCGACCGGCTCTCCAATTTTTGCCAACTTCTCATTCGTTTCTCGCTCGTTTACGATGAATCCGCGCAGAAGTGGCACGGCAAAACCACCTCCGAATTCGCCTATAAATCCGGTTTCAATGTAAGGGGACTGCGACGTTCGTGGATTGAAGCGATAAGTGCCAAGTAAACTGATACCGGAGCGAGTGGGCACTTCAATCGACGGCTGGTTGTAGATGACGCGCTTGAGCGTGTCGAATTTGGATGTGTTCTGCATCCAAGCATATCCATCCAGCGTTCTTATCATCGGGTCGAAAACACCTTGTACTTCCATGCGCCGCGCGGAAGCAACTCTTCTGCGAGAGTCGGCAGCATCAAGACGCGGATAATTATTGTCGACAGCTGATAGAAAAATTGACGGAGTAAGGATCGTTCCTCCCTGGGTGATCCTTATTGCGTAGTCAGACTTTGTTCGCGCTCGTGGGGCGAATCCAAGCGGCTCATAAATGCCATCAGCCGCTAGAGAAGGACTTCCCGGCCAGGTCAGCAGCCAGAGAAGAAGCAGAGAAAGAACAATGCTTATGGGTTTCATCAAGGGCTCTTGCGTTTGGCGTTATCCTTGACGGTTGGGTCGGTTTGAATAAGCAAATTGTTCGGATTGCTTGGATCCTGTGGCTGGATAGTGGGCTGCCAGCCGTTCAGTTGGCGCCATAATTCGTACCAGAGAGGCACGTCGCTGAGCAGAATCCAGCCAGTTACTTGCGCGCCCGGTCGAAGGAAAGTGGTTGATGGCCATGGATCAGCTTGCTTGTTATCGATTGCATTTTTGTCCGGCTCAACAATTACGCGATAGCGATTTTTTCCATCGTCTGTGGCATCGATTACACTGACGACACCGGCAAACGTTCCAATTGCAATTCGCGGCCAGCCGATAAACTGCAAAGCCGGCCATCCGGCTATTTGTAAGCGAACCGGACGTCCGACGGAAACTAAAGGCGCATCCCAATCGCGGATATTTATTTCGGCAGCGCGGTCTTGCGTATGCGGTGCGATTACTGCTAGAACATCACCCGCATTTACCATTGCCCCTGCGCCAACGCGCATAAGACGGACGATTCTGCCTGTGCAGGGCGCATCGACGGTTCTTTGATCTACGCGTTTGGTGAAATTGTCGATATCGATTTGCAACTTATAGATTTCAGCATCTGTGCTGGCCACTAATTGATTGGCATCGGCGCGTGCAGCTTTTATCGCATTGATGTTTCCGCCCGTGTCGGCATCTGTGCGTTTATTCTCCAGTACCGAAATACTTGCGTCTTCTTTTGCAACATCAAGCGCTGCCAGTGCTCTTTCAAGTTCTGTTTTAGAGCGGATGGTATCAAGCTCAGCAAGCTCTTTGTCTCGTTTGGAGCGAAGTCCGTCATTGTATAGACTGTCGACTCGATCCGATTGCCATTGAGCAGTTTTCAAACTTTGCTTTGCTGCTTCGACGGCTTGTTCTGCCTGGTAGACACGATCGTTAGCTTGTTTTACTCTTTCAATTGTCGCAGGCACAGCGGCTTTTCTCACGCCGGTCGATGCAGCTACCTGATCACCGAGTGCCTCTGCTCGCGCTTTCAGTGCGTCGCGTTTCGCTATCAATGACGTCTTTTGCGCGAGCATGGTTTTGAGCTGCGTGCTGTCCAAAAATCGTGAGTCGAGTTCGGCGAGCGAAACGATTTTTTGTCCTTTCTCCACATCTTGCCCGTCTCTGACAAACCAGTTGACGATGCGTCCGGGAATCTGCGCTTCGATTGTTTGAGGACGATCCATCGGAGAGAAAACTATGATTCTGCCCGTCCCGGTTACGGATTGGCGCCAGGGAAGAAACATTGCCGCGACGATTGCTGCAACCATGACGAGGATAATGCAGCTAATCAGAACAGTGAATAGGAATGGTGTCTTTACCATTTGCAAAGAGCGAAAACGTGGTGGTTTTCTCTCTGCAGCTTCATCTCTGTCTTTCACTGTATTCATCGTTTATTTGCGAATAAGCTCCACGAGTTTCGGAAAAAGTTGTTCTAGTTGACTGTCTCGCTTTGCCAGTATTTCTTTCAATGTGCCGGACTCAACGACTTGACCCTGACGCAGAAAAACCAGTCTGTTTGAATGAAAAATCGTATCGGCGTCTTGCGAAATATCGATGATTGTCCATGGCATCTCGGCAGCGAACAAGCGATCGAGGATTTGCATTTTGCTTCGTTCTTCGATGCCGGTAAAAGCTTCATCAAGGATAAGTAAGCGTGGTTTCTGCGCGATTGCGCGCGCAATCAAAAGCTTTTGAGTCTGCCCTCTCGATAGATTTCTTCCACCGCTCAAAAGCTGAGTTTTCAGCCCGTCGCGCATTGTCACGAGTTCATCTTCAAAATCAACAATCTTTAGAGCCCACAGCATGTCCTCGTGGCTGATCTCACTGCGTCCGAATGTGACATTCGTTTCTATCGTGCCCTCGAAAATCTCATTCGAGTCTGTGACAAGAGATACGATGCTGCGCAGGCTTTCATAGCTTATATCGCGCACATCCATTCCATTGATTTGCACGAGTCCGGAACTAGGCTCAATCAGCCCGCTCAGTACAAAAGCAAGAGTTGATTTGCCGGAAGCGTTGGGACCCATAAGACTGATCCGTTCGCCAGGTTTAAGCTGCAAATTCATGCCGTTTATGACACTTGATTTTTGCCCATAGTCGACTTGCAATCCTTGAATATTCAGCGATGCGCCGCCTTGAGTAATTGAGCAATTACTGCCGTCTACTCTTTCTAACGGCAGATCTTCGACATATCCAATTTTTCCGAGTGCTGAAAGCAATTCGTAAAGCGTTTGCAGATGTCTTATTAAGCGCTCCAGCGCCGGGAGCATTTGTGAAACCAGAAGTTGGGCCGCGACTAATTGACCGAGAGCAAGCTGTCTTTCGATGACCAGCCAACCTCCAATACCCAACACACCTGCTGCTGCGAAGGCTTGAAACAGAGCCAATCCGGAAGCCTGCCGGAAAAGAACGTTGAAGTGTTTTCTACGTGCGCCTGTGTAATCGAAGACCAGACTGTCCGTCCGCTCGAGAATATGCATCGGAAATTTGTTGAGCTTGATCGATGTTTCGCAGCGGCCTAGTTCTTCAAGCCATTCGGCCACTAAGTATCGCTTTGATGTCTCATTGCTCCTGGTTTTATATCCGCTGTATCCAAGCAGAAAAACTTCGCAAAGCACGAAGGCGATGACAATCAGCACAAAGGCAAGTAGATATGGGCTGTAGAGTGCCATGAGCGTGAGCCCGATCAGAATCTGCAATGTAGCCGCCGGCACATCTAAAAGCAGATTTGCGAAATTGCCCTGAACTGTAATCACGTCGAAGAATCGATTGACCAGGTCGGGGAGATATTCTCTGGATAACTGCGAGTGTTGAATGCGAGGAACTCTGTAAGCAATGCGCAAAGCGATGCGGTTGAAAACGCGCTGCCTGACCAATTCGACAAGCCATATAGTCAAGAGCCTGAGGACCGCAGCGAAAAGCAATCCTCCCAAAACCAATCCGGCAATCACCGTAATTGGTTGCAAGAAAAATCCTGCGGCAATCGTATTGACCACCATCTGAGTTGATAGCGGAACAGCTAAGCTCAAAACACCACCAAGCGAGCTGTATATGAGGATCAAGAACAGGTCTTGCTTGTCCTCGACTATCATTCGCCAAAGGCGATAGTACGGGGAAGTGGGTTTTTCCTTCTGGTTGGCGTCACCGGCTGGATAGAGTACTTTCGTCAGTGAATCGGCAGGCATCTAGGAAATTTGCACAACGAGGAAAAATAGTAAATTCAAGTGTGCCTGAAACGAAGTGCAAATCCAATAGAATGCGGCAAGAAAGCTCCTAATTCTATCTAACCAATTAGTCCGAGTATATCTTCAGTGCATATGAAATGGCGGTTCGGTGCTCGACTCATTCGTGGGGTGAATGAATCGGCACCGAACGTTGGCGTTTGGAAAAGCTTGTTTTAGGTTGGTTGGAAGTTGGTTTCGTCTGAGGTGTCGTGCGGTAATGAAACTGTAAAAGTGGTTCCGTCGTTATCTGACTCGCATGAAATATTTCCTTTATGTGCATCGATTATCTGTCTGCACATATAGAGACCCAATCCTACTTTTGGCAGGTAGCCAGTGCCTTCTCCTTCCCCCGTCAAAGGGCGTTCGAATAATTTGCTTCTTTGATCCAGCTCGATGAATGAGCCTGTGTTATTGACTTTGAACATCACCAGATCGCCCTGGCGAAATGCTTTGAGAACGATTATTCCTCCTGCGGGCATGAACTTTAGGGCATTGTCCAGCAAGTTTTGTATGACTACTCTTATCGATTCGCAGTTTCCCACGATTCCCATGTCGCTAGTTTCGCTGAGATCCAGTTCGATGCGGACCTTTTTTGCATCGGCAGATTGCTGAAAGTTCTTGGCGCAATCTCGAATCAAGCTGGTCAGGCTGGCATGCTCCGATGCCTGAATGTCGGATTCTCTGTCGTATTTATAGACGGCAATTATGTGCTGGATCATGCGCAGCAACTCATTGTTGCCTTCGACAATCTTGGAAAGAATTTGTTCTTGCTCCACTTCCAGTTTGCCCAACTTTCCTTCGGTCATCAGACCAAGAATTCTATTTGTTCCCACGATTGGATTTTTGAGATCGTTGGCCAGCATGGCCATGAAGTCGTCTCTTTGATTCATGAGAAGTATGCGACGGTTATTGTCTTCTGCATTTTTACGGTCTGTCACATCTTCGAGGGTGCCGATCAACTTGCGTTTTCCGTCTGTCTTGCCTGTGAGTGGTACGGCTTTTGCTTTGATCCATTTCGTGACACCGGACAGGGTCTGAATGCGAAACTCTTGTGACCACTCTTTGCCTTCTTCCACGGCAACCTTCCAAGAGTCGAGCGTTCGTTTTCGATCGGCTTCAATAACTAAAGTCCACCACTCCTTGGCCTTTTCTACTGGTGAAGCTGTGAGCTGGAACCAGGGCAGTCCGATCACTTCCCAGCTATTGTCGGCTTTTGACTCAAAAATGACTGTAGGCACCGAACTGCATAAATTGCGGAATTTTTCTTCCGATTCTTTTACTTGCTCAGTTCTTTCAATGACTTGCTCTTCGATGATCTGATTAGTCAATTCCATCTGAGCTTGTTTTTCCGCGGTTCGCCATTTTTCGCGCATATCTAGAACGCATTTACGAATCAAGAATACATCGGCGAAGAGAACCCAACTGGCATGCTCGACCCAGCGCCAAGGTTCAGGATACGTAACGCCATAAACAGAAAAGGGAAGATACAATCCGCGCACGATGTGATCTAGTGCAGTAATTGCTGTTGCCGTTACCAGCACTCTCCAATCAGCATAGAATGCCAAAAATGTGAGAGAGCCGAAGACTAAGAAATGTGTTTCTAGACGACCTCCGCACAAGTGAATGATCAACCCGGTCATGAGCAGCTGGGCCACTGCAATTGTTTGCCGAGTCAACATGCTGCCGGAATAAAACCAGGCGAGTCCGATTGGCAAAATGATGATTGCCATGCCCAACCAAATCGAGAGCATGACATGGATATGAGCGCTTGCAGAAACGCCTTCCCATGACGTTGGTGAAACAAGCAGGGCTGTAAGTACGCCACCAAGCCATTCGATGAAAAGAAGAACGGCGAACATGTGATCGCAATCGGCATAGTTTTTGTGAACTAGCTGGTCGAAAATCGACTGGGTTTTTGCGCTGATCAATTCAGCGACTTCACCGTGCGACTTAAGTTGTTCTATACGATCAACGCTCATCTTATTGCCCTCAGCGAGCAGCCGAATACGGGAGTTGTTGTGTATTTGGCCTTCCTTGCCAGAATGCATTGTTTGGCAAGTTCGAGATAATGATTGTCACCAGAATGGCCGCGAGAACCTGTGATACCACCTGTGAATTGCAGGACTCCCCTACCGTCGTAAATCAACACATGACCTGAAGTCGTGACGCCGAAAGTTTGTGCTAAAGAACCATCAGTGTCGTATTCGACCGAAACATTGCGAATTCTTTTGACGCTTTGAATTATTGGTGCTAGCGACCACTCGCCTTCCTTTTCCGGCGGCATGTAGAAAATGACCGTACCAACGGAGTCCTTATCACCTTGACGCATTAACTGGTGAAACTCATCTACAGTCGCGACGGAGCAAGGACAAGCCGGATGCAAGAACAGAACTATGTTTTGCCGACCGTGTGCCAATTGCACGCTGCTATGGTGTGGGAAAACTCTTTTGGTGTTCGTTAATGGGCTTGGGGTAAGTTCATACTCGAAAAGTACTAAATGACCGATAAAGAGCATTCCTATCCAGACTACATAAGCAACAAGCAAGAGGCATACGAGTGCCGTTTGCTTGCGGACAGACGTTTTCTTACTGCTTGATGATGAGCCTCTCGTCTGCGAGACTTGCATGGTGGCTTTTACCCTGTCTGAATTTATGTGCCGATGCTTTCGAGGTCTTTTTTCAATTCGTGCATCGACTGATGTCGTTGATATTTGTCTTTGCGCAGGGTCTTTGTGATAATCGCCTGCAAGCGATTGTCGATTGAAACACCGACTTTGGCTGCTGCTTGTGCAATCGGAGGGCATTCTTCATTCACTTGTTTATACATCGCTTCGACGATGTTCTCGGTGATGAAGGGTGGATGTCCGACCAAAGCTTCATACATGAGTGTTCCCATGGAATAAACGTCGGAGCTGGCTTCCAGATGCAAGCCCATGCATTGCTCGGGACTCATGTATGTTGGTGAGCCAAACACTTGTCCAGGTACTGTAAGTCCGGCACCTTCGGATTCAGCCGTAACCAACTTGGCGGTGCCGAAGTCGACTAATTTGACTGTTAGCTCAGGCTGACCGAAGTTGACGACGAGAACATTGCTCGGTTTCAGGTCTCTGTGAATGATGCCATTGTCGTGCGCATGTCCAAGTCCGCTGCATACCTGTTTGAATATCTCAGTGGAAACTTGCCATGGCAGGTGCTTATGCTCGAAAATCAGCTCGTCAAGGCTATGTCCGCCAAGATAATCCATGATCATGAAGGCTTGTCCTTCCGGAGAAAGACCGAAGTCGATCACGTTTACAATGTTTCCGTGAGTGAGAGAGCTGGCGGCAGCTGCTTCTTGTCGAAAACGTTTCAATAGAGAGATATCCGAGATTAATTCCAAATGCATAATCTTGATTGCGACAAGCTTATGCATGTAGCGATGACGAGCTTTATAAACTGCACCGCTAGTTCCTGATCCAAGCAAGGCAAGAATTTCATATCGGTCAGCGAAGACACTGCCGATCATTGCATCTTCTTTTAGTTCATTGCCGTCGTACGGGCATCGTGAGAACTCTTCACCCAGGCGAACCTTGCAATTTGGGCAGATTTTGGAGACTTGGAAGTCCTGAGAGTTTTTCGCGGTGCGTGAAATCTTTGTCGCTGGTGCGTTGCTGCCGGACCAAGATACTTTCTGAATCAGCTTTTTCAGATAGGACTGAACTTCGCTGTCCTTAAGACCGACTTGTGAGCCGATTTCGTCTGAGGAAGCGCCTTCCAATATTAGTGCCAAGACTTTTAATTCGCTTTCCGACAAAGCGAGTCTCTCAGATGTGATTTGAGGGTCCGCTAATTTCGCAGAATGAAGAACACGACGAGCAATTTCGTCATCGAGCCAAGCTGCGCCGGACGCTACGGAATTGATAGCCGTATTGAGTTTTGCAGTGGAGATGTCTTTCAGGCAGTATCCGTCTGCACCCGCAGCCAATGCGGAAAAAATCGACTTATCTTCTTCATGGCTGGTCAGAATCATTATGCGAGTGTTCAACTGCGCTTTGATACGTCGGGTGGCTTCAATTCCATCGAAACCGGGCAGACCGATGTCCATGAGGATGACTTGCGGCTTTAACTCCAATGCTTTTTGGACAGCGCTCGGTCCATCACTGGCGACGCCGACTATCTGAATATTGCGCATATATTGGAGAGTTAGGTTTAGGCCGAGTCGGAGAACCTCCTGGTCTTCGACAACTAACACGCTTATCAGGTCGCTTGCACGACTGCCTTCAGCATCAAAACGTCTCATCGTATTCATTTCGCACCCTCAAGCTGGCAGGCGGTACCTACCGCCAGCCATTAGACGAACCCTTAACTGTTCGCCACCGCCCTTACTTTTCCAATATCGCTTATGGAACCGTAAAGCGCATCACTCGAAAGTGCGAAACATGGGTGATTTCGGCTCACCCTAAGGATTCTGACCGGTAATTTTCTGTGCAAAACGTCCCTGAAGGCAAGCCAGGCTTAGCCTGTAGCTTCCCGCTCGCCGTCGGTATGGTCGGTTTGTTCGGTCTCGTCCTCTTCCACGCCGTCATAGGCGCGATCAAGCTGGCGATAAACGCGGCCCAGCGCCACCGATGACACTATGGACGCAGGCACGACCCCGACAAGAAAACATATCAACCCGCCGAACACGACCATGGAAAGCGTGAAATACAGAGCCAAAAGCCGCATGAGGTTTCCTTTGGTAATGGCAAAACTTCGTTTTAAGGCCTCAATGGGCCCCATCTCCTGGTCGACAATCAGGTATGAATAGAGCCCAAGTGCCAGTCCGGCATAGATGCCTGGGATGGCGAGAAACACAAAACCGACTCCGACCAAAGTGACGAATATGAGGCTGGCCAGCGTGAAAGGAATGGTGTATTTGAAAGCTCGAAACACATCCCCGATTCCCGCCGGTTCGTCGTCCATGCACAGGAGCGTAACTCGCGTGGAGAGCATTAGTGTTATGAGTTGGACCACAACGCTTGCTACTTTCAGCCACCAGGGCACTTCGTGAGTTTCACTGAAAAGCGCGAATATTGTCTGAGCTGTATTGATCATGCCGTGAGGGACCCAGAGAATCAGAGTCCAGAGAACCAGGGCTAACCATCGTCTGGTCAGCACGTCCCACCCGAACTCCAAAGCTTTTGCTATGTGGAACGGGGATGATTCGGACATTTCATTTCTCCCGGATGCTAATTCTCACTCCCATTGGTTATACCCTCCATGGCATATAGACATAGAATATGTTCGAAATAAGCAGAGAATATAAAAGTAGTCCTTCTAGCTTTCCATCATTAGTATTTCGTTGTCTTGTCTTCAGAAATGGCGTATCTTTAAGCCTGTCGGCGTGCCTTTCGGCTGCCCTGGAAAGTGCCTAGAGTGGCAAAATTCACATCTCACAATCCGGTATCACCATCGCTGCCTATGGCGGCAGCAACGGCTATCGAAAATCATCTAATTACAGATCCAAGTGAAATCCCACCAGCTTTAAGAGAGCTGTCTTTTCGCCATCCTCTAAGAAGATATCAGCAAGAGATTCTTGAGCTGGTCAAGATCAAGATGGAACGCGGGGAGCGTGAGCTGCACATTGTCGCGCCTCCGGGGGCAGGAAAAACAATTATCGGCTTGCAGCTGATCAGCACGCTCAAGGTTCCGGCGGTTATTCTTGCGCCGAACACTACCATTCAGTCGCAGTGGGGGCACAAACTCGATCTTTTCATTCCCGATCATTTGACCGGCATGCTCAGTATGTCCGACATACTTGGAACGCATGAAGACAAGCCGTTGAAGCCCATAACTGTTCTCACCTACCAAGTCCTGTCTACTCCGGGTAGAGAGCAAGAATACCTGGAAAAACTTGCGCACCAAAATTGGTCGCAAGAAATCGCCAAAGGTCGCTCGATTTCTTCTGGTGAAGCAGAACTGAGAATCCTCGACCTGATGCAAAACAATCAGGCTGCTTTCAACAAAGAGATGTCCAGGCATATCAGCCGGCTGCGCAAAAAGCTTGCTGACGTGATGGATCTCAAAGATGTTTTGCACCCGAATGCGCTGGAACTGCTCCAGTCCTTGCGGCGTCAAAAGGTTCGTCTCATTCTCTTTGATGAGTGCCACCATCTAACAGACTACTGGGCAGCGATAATGAGTCTGCTCGTGAAGCATTTGGACGATCCGATAATTGTCGGCCTCACCGGAACGCCACCTGAAGGTAAGTCAAAACTGCAGGAAACTCGGTATCTTTCGCTGGTGGGAGAGATTGACTATCAGGTTCCCACGCCGGCCCTTGTGAAGGAAGGCGGGCTCGCGCCTTTCCAGGATCTGGTTCTTTTCACGCAGCCGACGGAGAAAGAGTTTCACTTTCTCGAATCGCAGCATGAGGATTTTCACCGCTTGATTGCTGATCTTGCCGGTATCGAACAGACTCAGCCACATGAAGAAAATCCATTCGCGGCCGTTGACGAAGGTGATGAAGAAGACTACGACGTCGCTTCGATCGCTGGAGCCGACGACGATCAATTCGAAGAAGATAACGTGTTGGGTGTGATGGGTGGCGGCGATTTGGACTTCAGTCCCGGTCCGCAGGAAATTGATGCTCCTCGAGAACCACAGCTGCTCGCCTTCACTCAATCCGCACAAGCAGGAAGTTCTCCCGACCTTGCTGCTGAGCTTGCAGCATCTGCTGTTATTCCTGAGCTCGCTGCATCTGCCGAACCCGTAACACCACCTTTGACCGAGTGGGTTTTGAGTCGTTTGAATGAGACTGCATACGACAAAGATACCGGTGCATTCAGAAGTTTTGTACAGCTGAGACCGCAGTTTGCAGCGGCATTGTATCGGTATCTCACCAAAATTGGTCGCCCACTTCCAACCAATATTCGCAAGAGCGAAGAGTTGCTCCAGTCTCCGACAATCGATGACTGGATGATGATTCTTGAAGATTTCGCATCGCATCGTTTGAAACTTAGTCAGAACAAGAAGGACCACGAACTCTACGACCAAGTTCGCAGTTCAATGAGAAAACTCGGCTATTCGATCACGGAACAAGGTCTTCGTAAAACAGCATCACCGATCGATCGTGTTCTCGCATTCAGCAAAAGCAAAACACATGCCGTATGCAGAATTCTCGACACTGAGTATGCAAGTCTGCAGGATCGTCTGCGCGCCGTTGTCGTAACTGATTTTGAACGAATGTCTGCGACTTCGGTGAAGTCACTGAAAGGTGTGTTGGATGCAGAAGCAGGCGGAGCGGTTGCAACTTTGCGCACACTTCTTGCAGCGCCAATTTCAGCTGTTCTCAATCCCTGTCTTGTAACGGGTGGATTGGTGCTCGTGGACAGACGCATAAAAGACCAATTCGTCAAAGTCTTCGAGGAGTTGCTAAAACGCGACGGACTTGAAGTTCAACTAGTTGCTGATGATGATCCCAATGAACCGTGGGTGGAGATCAGTGCCAATACATCTCACTGGCAATCGCGCCTTTATGTTGCCGTTGCAACTGAGATCTTCGAGCTCGGCATAACAAAGTGCTTGATAGGAACGCGCGGACTGTTTGGTGAAGGTTGGGACAGTCAATCGCTCAATACTCTAATCGATCTGACCACCACTACCTCTCCTGTGTCAGTGAAACAACTGCGCGGTCGTTCTCTCCGCATCCACGCGAAAGATCCGCTTGGTGGTCGCAAGGTCGCAAACAACTGGGACGTAATTTGTATTGCGCCGTCCTTGGAAAAGGGGTTGAACGATTATCATCGATTCGTTCGCAAGCATGACGGCTATTACGGAATCGCCGATGACGGACAAATAGAATGCGGTGTTGGTCACGTGCATCCGTCATTTTCGGAATTGACCCCAGCTGAGGTTTTCGCGTCGGCGGTCGATTTGAACAATGAAATGTTGAAGCGCTCGCTCGTGAGAGATCAAATTTACGATCTCTGGAAGGTCGGCATGCCATATCACAATCGTACTCTTGGTTGTGTGGAGTTGACCTCGCTTAGAAAACTGAATCTGACTCCGGCTTATTTAAAACGCAATGCCGGATACAAAGATCATGCCAAAGAAATGCGCGCAGCATTGAGCGGAGTATATGTCGAGCATGGTGCAATCGGAACGTTGACTGCCGCCATTGTCGGTGGTGGCGCGGCATTCTGGGGTGCGCCGGTGATTCTTGCCATTCTCCCTTTTGCGGCTGCTATGGTGCTTGCCTATAAACGGCATAAACGCTTATTTACGAACTTTCAAGAACAGGTCTGCGAGCCGGGCACCGTAGAGGCTTCATTGGGCGACATGACTTTCGCTTTGCTTTCCGCTTTGAAGCGAGTGCGCCAGCTACCTAAGTACGTCGATAAAGACAGCATCAAGATTTCTCAGCGCTCTGATGGAAGTTATAGAATTTTCCTCGACGACGTGGAAGCAAATCATTCCAAAGTGTTCACGAGTGCCTTCAAGGAACTGATGTCACCGGTCGCCGATCAGCCTTACTTGATTCCCAAGTACGAATTTGCCCTTCCGTATGTTGATGGTGATAGGCAATCAAAAGACTCTGAAAAGCGCAAACGTGTTTTCTTCAAGAGTTATTTGCGCGGTTCCGCCCAGCCTAGAATCGCTACCTACCATGTGGTTCCCAAATTACTCGCTCGTTCGCAAAAGGGCAGAGATGCCTTTCAGGATGCATGGAACAAGTATGTCAGCCCGGGATTTATAGTAGAAACAGAATCAAAGCCGGAAGTCTTGCAAAAGTATTTTGGCATGGGACCCAGTTTGTCCGAGCGGTTATTATGGGAGTAAAATCAAAAGTCCGAGTATCGAATATGGTGGCATTGGCAGCGCTTGTTGCAATGCCGTTTTTGGCTTCTGCTGCGAATGCAAAGGAATTCAAAGATACTTTTGCTTCAGCCCGCGAGAAAGGTGAGTACCTTTATTCAAAGGGGGATATTGACGGTGCTATCGCCGCGTTTAAGTCCGCTAGCGAATTGAAGCCAGACGCCTATCAAGTACATTTGACATTGGTCAATTTGTATTTCAAGAAAAATCAGCTCGATCGTGCCATTGAAGCTTGTAAAAGGTTGCTGGAGCTGAAGCCGAACAATCAAGACGCGCACGTAATGATGGCAAATTTGATGCGCAGCACCGGCGAGCACAAAAGGGCGATTGAAGAGTTTCAAAAAGCAATGAATCTCGGCGCCAAAGATGACTCGATTTATTCAGCTATTGGTTTTTCCTACTTGCATGAAGGTGATCTCGAAAATGCTGAGATGTTTCTTCTCAAGGCCTCTAAGGAGAAGGAAGAGCCAGTTGATGCATTCATCGGGCTGGCAATTGTGCACTACAAGAAGAAAGATTTTTCGAGCGCTCTTACAGATCTAGACCGTGTTCTTGCAGCGAAGCCTGATTCTGCCGAAGCGCGTAAACTGCGCGGTGAGGTACTTGTCGAACTCGGACGCGTCGATGAAGCAGAAGCAGAGTTGCAAAAATCAATTGCCATAATGCCAAGTTTGCGATCGGCGCACATGGCTTTAGCTAATGTCTACTTTCGCAAGAAGGATTTGACCCAAGCTGAAACAGCTCTGAGACGAGTTCTCGATTTGAAAGAGGACGATGCAGAAATGCATTATGCCTTGGGTGTCATATTGGACAGGCAAGGTAGACCGATTGAAGCGGCTGGTCAATTTGAGTTGGGTGCGCAGACGGACAGAAACCCTGCGTCTGCTGAAAAGATGCGCGCCCATGCAGAAGACTTGCGCCGTCAATCAATAGATATGACCACGAACAAGCAATATAAGTCGCTGCTCAACCTGGGTGGTGAACCGACGCCCGAATCAGTGTTCGGTTTGCAGTACGACAAATTGATCAATTGAACTAACGCAACGCAATAAAGACATAGAGAGTTAGAGTATGCACAACCAAGCGCCCGAGAGAAAACAACTGAAGCTTTTGATTATTTCGACCGTTTTTCTGATTCTAGGATGTGCGGCGGTTTTGCCATCCTTTTCTGCCGATACACCCGACAAACCGCTGGAGTCTTTGACGATCAAAGTTGGGTACTTCAATTTTGGAAAGATTCGCTCAGGCATCCCCGAGGTGGCGAATTCCGAGGCGATTCGCATAAATGCAGAAGCGCAGTTGCGCAAAGACGTGGAAACTTGGAATTCAAAGTTGCTAAAGATGCGCGAAGAGAAAAAGCCGGCAGACGAAATTGAAAAGACAAAACAAGAAGCACAAGCAGTCGTAAGGGCGAAGCAAGAGGCATTGGCTCAATTAGTCGAATCCGCAAATTTGTCGGTCCGAGTGAGAGTTGCACAAGCCGCCGAAGCAGAAGCACGGGCACGAAACATAGACCTGGTGGTAGACGGGCAGGGGCTGTACGCCGGTGGACAGAAAATCTTCGATCATGGCGTAGACATCACGCAGGCTGTGTTGAAGAGGCTTTTGGCTGAAAGCGAAGAAAAGCAGAAATTGCCGCGTTAGCGCTGTTTCTATCTCTAGACGGACGTCACTCGCTTAAGACCATTTGTTGAATCATGGCTTCTTATGCAGTTTTGCATCTGCTCTCGACAGGATGAAAGCTTGATACTAAGATGAAAACAGATGATTTGCAGGAGGTTGAGTCAACTTATGGCAGACAATTGTGGAAACGATTGCAAGCATTGTGATGACGACAGCTGCGGCAACTGCGTAAAATGCGAATGCTGTTGTGAATGTTGTGATTGTGCCAAAGACGAAGGCAAAAGCTGCTCCTGCGAGTAATCGCTAAGAGCAGCTTTTATTAGATATGCGCTTCGGTTGCTGATAAAACGGCTGCCTGGGCGCTTTTGTGTTTTGTTCAAGCCGGCAGGCTTTGAGACAGTTAGTCTTTGAGGTGGGATCTCAGAAGAACACCTGAAAGAAGTTCGAAAGCGGATTCGTCGAAGTTGTTGTCGCGCAATGCCTTCTCGAGGAAATCCTTTTCTTCCGCAGAAACGTGACCATCAGCCATGATAATCTCGCGGATGACCTTTGCTTCGTACTTGGAAATCTTGCCGTCGTCCTCAAGTACTTGTTTCAGAGCTTCTTCCAAATTCAATGCAGCCACAATGATCACTCCTATACCGTAGACCCATGAGTTGTGATTATACTTACATTTTTCCTCGGGAGATAAGCGAGTGTCAGAACCGACAACAAAGGTTGAAATCACTCCCCTTGAACTTAAGAAAAGGCGAGAGCAGGGCGAAAGCCTTATTGTGCTTGACATTCGGGAGCCGCACGAGCTCAAAATCTCTGTCTTGCCCGACATTATGCACATTCCAATGGGCGAGCTAACCGACCGAATCGAAGAGCTTGAAGCCAGAAAGGGCGACGAGATAGTTGTTGTCTGTCGCGCCGGAAACCGCAGCAGCGTCATCGCCGAGTTTTTGAGAGAAAACGGATTCGAGCGGGTCTATAACCTGACTGGTGGAATGAACCTGTGGGCTGATACAGTCGACCAGTCATTCCAGAAATACTGAAAACCAGTTTGAAGCGCCTGGATGTAGGGGCGATGCCATGCATCGCCCGGGCTAAGTGACGCCAACCGAAGGCTTTTCCGGCTTCGATAACGCATTTCAATCTGCCGAATCTTTCGGCACAGATCTCATAAATACCTACCCTTGACATCCATTTGATACAGGCCTATTCTGAGCGAATCACCCGTGCGCTGTTACTAAAAATCATGAAAAATCGCCACCTTGTGCTTCCAGCCTTACTACTTACTACTTTTCTTCTAGCATCCACCGCTCCAGTTCTCGCTGATCCGTCAGGAGACCAGGGTTTGCCGGGAGGAGAGCAACCTCAATTGCAGCCGATGCAGCCAGTAATGGCCACCCCGGCGAACTACTATCCTCAAAGCGGACAGCCCCAGGCATACCCGCCACAAGGCGCGCCCATGCAGTCCGGAGGCTATCCGCAGCAATATGGTGGACAGCAGTATCCACAACAGGGCGGCTATCCACCTCAAGGCTATCCGCAAGGCGGACAACCATATCAAGCCGGAGTTTCTGAAGCAGTGCCCGGACAGATGGGCCAACAAATGGCGCCAGGGCAAGTGGCACCTGGGCAAATGCAGCAGCAAATGCCTCCGCAACAACAAAGTTATCAACAGCCAAGCCCTTACGAGATGCAAGAGCAAGCTATAAAGCAAGGGCACATGCAGAATAGCAGCGATTTGAACAAGTATGCTCCGCCTGAAGTGCCGAACACCGCTTCCGATCATGGATATCGCGGTGAGGTTTCCAAAGGACCTGGCGTAAAAGGGGTGGTCGGCAAAGCAGCAAAGATTTTGACAAGAACAACCCAAGCAGCTGCACCTTATGCGGCTTCTTTCCTGGTAACAACTGCAGCATACAAAATGGCCAACCGAAACAATGGTTACGGACGCGGCTATAACAACTATGGCTATGGCGGCTACGGTATGCCGATGGGTGGCTACGGAATGCCAATGGGCGGCATGCCTGGTATGGGCATGTACGGCATGCCCGGTATGGGAATGGGAATTCCGATGTACGGTATGCCAAGCTTCTAAAGGTCAGTTGTCGCTGTGTGATACTTGTCTCCTGGTTCAAAGGAGACATGGCAGTGAGCATCATTCGCGACAAATACAAATGGAACATGCTTGAGGCAATCGGCGGGCAAGTCACCGATATCTCAGACGGGTTCGCCAGAGGAAATTTGCCATTGAGCGAACAAGTGATGCAACCGACCGGTGTTTTCCATGCCGGCGCCATTACTGTTCTTGCAGATGAAGTCGCTTCTGCGGCTATTCATGGTACTTACGCATCGGACACGAAAGCGCAGGACAAACTGTTTCCCTACTCCGTTCAAATCAGTCTAAATCTACTAACCAACGACCCGCATGGTCCACTGACAGCGGAATCAAAAGTGGTCAGACGAGGCCGAATGACTGTCGTGGACACTGTTGTCACTTCTTCATCAGGCGAAACGGCTGCATTGATGCGTAGTACTCACATGATGGTGGACTTGAACAAAAAGGGTCCTCACAAAACGAAGTAGAGATTTTTTCGGGAAAGGACTTCTCTTCGAAAATATCCGCGAGGAAATGGATCGTCTGGGTATGTCCTAAATGGATGAAGCTTTTTATAGGGAGACGCTAAGTTGCCTGGCAGATCACATAAGTCTCAGCCTTCTGAAGAAGAATTGGCACTCTTGCACGACAACACTGTGTCGCCTCGAGACGACAGGCGCATACGCGGCAAGATGCTGCGCGACGTCGTGCCGCGCGAGTCTCATTGTGAGTGGAAGGCGCCCAAAGATCGCCCTGATCCCGTGCAGATGCTTGAAGAGTCCAATCAGGGTCGTATCCAACACCTGATACCTATTCGTTACGGGCGGATGCTCCAGACACCGTTTACTTTCTACCGGGGCGCGGCGGCACTAATGGCTCGCGATTTGGCCAATACGCCAAACTCGAAAGTCAAAGTGCAGGCTTGTGGCGACTGTCACCTGATGAATTTTGGTGCGTTTGCCACTCCTGAGCGTAATGTCGTTTTTGATATCAACGACTTTGATGAAACTCTGCCCGCACCGTGGGAATGGGACATCAAACGTTTGGCGGCGAGTTTCGTTCTTGCTTGCCGCGACAATGGACTGAAACCGAAAGCCGAGTTGAACGCTGCTGAGGCAGTGGCTCAAGGATACAGGGAAAAAATGGCTTCCATGTCGAAGCTCAGTATCATGGACATTTGGTATGAGCAGGTGCCATGGGAGAGTGTCATTGCCAACACTGGCGATGTCGAATTGCAAAAACGCCGTGCAGATCAGCTCAAGAAGGCTAAGAAACGCACCATTCAGTTGTACTACTTCCCAAAACTGGTTGAGACTGGTGGTGAGTCTTACAAGATCAAAGACAATCCTCCGCTCATCTTCCATCCTGACGTTGACGACACAAAGTTCTACAAAAGCATCGAAGAATCTCTGAAAAATTACCGCAGCACATTGCAGTGGGATAAGCAGAGACTTTTCGACCGTTATAAACTTGTTGATTTCGCCATCAAAGTAGTAGGCATCGGTAGCGTGGGCACCACATGCGGTATCTTGCTGTTTCTCGCTCCTGATGATGAACCGTTGCTTTTGCAAGCGAAAGAAGCGCGTCCATCCGTGCTTGAAGCATACGCCGGAAAGAGTGCATTTGATAACAATGGTGAGCGCGTTGTTGCTGGACAGCGGATTGTGCAGTCAGCTAGCGATATTTTTCTTGGCTGGACTAAATCGGAAGAAGGCAAAGATTTCTACGTCCGCCAATTGAGAGACACGAAAGTGAAGCTCGAGCCACAACTCTGGGATGCCAAAGAAATGGTTGATATTGCGAAGTTACAAGGACAAGTGCTTGCGCGTGCTCATGCTCGCTCCGGCGATGCTGCAGTAATTAGTGGATATTTGGGCAATAGCGACGAATTCGACAAAGCGATCGGACAATTCGCAATTGCATATGCGGACCAGACTGAAAAGGACTATGCAGCGCTAAGCGCTGCAGTTGCCAGCGGTCGCATCAAGGCCGCAACGATTCAGGCTGACGATTAGGTTCTTAGATCTGCTTTGTGCCGCGCACTGCAAGCATCAGTTCCAGAAGTAATCTCTTCATTTTGAGAACTTCGCTAGTTAGCTGATCGAGCATCGTCTGTCTGGTGGACAGAAGATCGATTGTAAGCGTCTTGGGAATACTCTTGGTGCCGGTTACAAGGTCTACCTGGCGGGCGTTCGTTCTCGAATTGAAGGACGGAATGTTATTGTCTTCGATCCATCTATCAATAATTTGATCGACGCGCCTTTTCCCTGATGGATCATTTGGCGGCACGGCTGTCAGATAGTTCCATACCGAATCCGGATACTCACAGTGCAATCCTACAGGCCGATCGAAAAGTTTCGACAGCATGTTGGGCTCTTCCTTGTATGAATACTTTTTGCCGGAAACCTGTTTCATCGCATAGAAAGATGCAAATGAAGGAATGACGCCGGCCAGCACTCCCAGAATTCCGGATGGAATAGACAATATCGGCTGCTTGTACGTCGGTATCGCAATTGCTTCGCAAGCTGCCCACAGAGCTCCATTTGTTCCGAATGAAACTGCGTTAGTAATCGCTACACTTCGATCGCGCTCTGTAGTCATATGTTGCAGCATGTCTGCATAAAGACTCTGCTCTTCGACGATTTGCGCTTCAACGTAGTCAGCTTCCAAATCGACTTGCGTCACTATTTCCAGTGCTTCTTGTCTAGCTTCATTGAGCGCGATGCGCAACGTATGAATTTCGGGATCATTATTGTCGCGACCTCGCATTTGTGCTCGTAGCGACTGAATTCTGCTAAGCAACGGTGTCAAACCGAGCTGATCACCAAATGCCACTGCTTCCGGTGACATGCTCGGACTTCGCAAATCGATTTTGACTTGAAGAATTTTCCCCGGCACATGCACTGAATTGGGCATGGTATTTGCAATGGCAAATTGAGAGCCGGATAAGAAAAGCAATGCCAGACAGGACGTAAACAGCTTATGGAGTTTTCCCGTCGGTTTCATCGAACCCTCATATCTCCAACAGTTCCGTACAAGTTCACTGGTCTAGAGTCGACGCATGGCGTCGACCGCTATTCGCAAAGGTCGACGCATGACGTCGACACTACAGTAGAATCCGGCTGCCAACCAAAGGAACAGATTGCTACGGCTACTGAAGTCATACCAGTCCCAACTCAATCACTTACAAGAACTAGTATTTTAGATCAATGTTTGGAGGTCGAAAACTGGCTATTCATCAAATATGCGTCCGATTGCGAAAGTACATTGCATGTCAGGCAAAAGTGTTCCTAATTGATAGCTGTGTTTTTGCTTGACTACCGCTTGGTGTTCAAAACGCCAGTGCGTTTTTACTTCCATGTAAAAAGCGGGCGTCTCCGCCCGCTTCCCCTTGCGTCAAATCTGTGAGAGCGCCTTGCGTCCACACGCCAAATGCTCAAGCGTTGAACGAGTTTTATTGGTGCGCCTTGCCGTTCTCTTGTGACAGAGATTATCAATCTGTTGTGGCTAAGCTGTGACCAATTGCGCATCCAACCGCAGACGCAAACAAGTTGCGCTCCGTCGTCGTCAGTTCCAGTCGCTGTCACAACTCTGTCACTGCTTTGTCGCCTTTCTATCACTGATGCACTTTACCCTGTGAACAACCGGGCAAGAAAAATTGCCCGCCCCCTCACACTCTGGTTTTTACGAGGCTTGAACGTCATGGGCGATTGCGAATTAATAGGCAAAAAAGATTGCGTAGAGAAAAAGACAGTCGAATCGTGCGCATCGCTGTCTCGTGAAGTTGAATCTGCGCAGTTCAGTACATTGAGACCAGCGGCTGTGATGTCTGTAGGGGAAACTGGCACCATAGATTTTGCGCAGTCCGACGCGGTTGAGGCGAAACTGCGTGCAGTTGAAGAACAGAAAAAATGCATGGCAGCCAGCAACCGTTATGAAAACAACACCTCAAACTTGGCTCGCATCGAGTCCGCAAGCACTGGCGCTCATCCAGGACACGTAGCACCTGATCACGTCTTTTCATATGATCCCGTAGGTAGTTCAGCCGGGCAAATGATGGCGCGCCCAGTTGAAAGTCAGGCACAAGGTCTTGGTTTTCCGGCATCTTTGGATTTTGGAAAAGAAGACGTTTGGGGCAAGAAGCCGTTTGACAAAAAACTGTATGGCGACAAGCTCTTCAAGAAAGACCTTGATTATGCGCCTGTCCAAACTCTTTATCCAGTTGCATCTCAACTGCTCGAGCGTGTCGATAAAAATCAAGATGGCACAATGAGCAATCGTGAAATCACCAATGGGCTCAACGGCGATAAGTTGAACGAAAAAGAAAAGCACATGCTCGAAATGATCAAGAAGAATAAAGACTTGATCGATACCGACAATAACGGCATTTCGATGCGTGACATAAAGGAATTTGATGCAAAAGTTGTTCAGTACAACAACGAATTGGCGATGTCTCGTAAGTTTGCACCGGAGCTGGCTGAACTAGCCCGCCAGCTTCATCAGCGTGGAAAGCTGATCGACGACAATCACGACGGTCGATTCAGTAAGGAAGAAATGCAGTCCTTCTACATGCAATGCAAGAAGGAGTTTCTCTGGAAGCCAACCGAAGAAGGAAAGCGCGAACTTCAGGCGTTGGGTTGGGGGATTGCAAACTTCGACAGATTCGCTCTTTTGGCTGGTCGTCAGGGAGGCGGACAGATTAGTTTGCAGTCGATTCGTTCCGAAGCACTTCGCGAATTAGACAGAGGGGCACCCGGCCAATTCCGTGAAAACTTCCTCTCAGCAAGTGATCGTGCCAGAGTAGAGCGCTATCACCAGTCAAGGTAAGGGTTCGGGAAAAGGATGTTATGAAAGGCCTGAACGTAAGTACTCGACCCACGCAGTGGTTCAAGAAGCCTGTAGGTGCGACGCCATGCGTCGCCCGGGCGATTCATGGCATCGTCCCTACAGCTTCGAAGACTGGTTGCTGACTATGTTTCATAACCTGTGCTGAACGAATACTTGCGTCGTAACATATGAAAAACGTCCGCTATAGTACGTTCAGGTGATGGCAAGAATGACCAAGCAGCGAATACTAGTATTAAGCGCCCAATTTGGGGCGAGGCCTAAGCTGCAAGGACTACCAAAAAATGCGAGTTTTTATACTGGAAGACTGCGAGATTTTTCGATTGTCATTGACGCTCATCCTTTCCCAGGAGCCGGATATCGAAGTGGTTGGCGCTGTAGGCAGCAACAACCGTAACCTCTGTGGGCAGATTCTCGCCTCACACTGTAATGTTCTGCTGGTTGGTTTGAGACTGCGAAATCGCAGTGCCTTGGAGGTCGCCAAGCAAATCAATGAAAGTAATCCGAATATCCCAATTTTAGCTCTGGGATTCTCAACCGATGCGGCAAATGTTGCCGACATGAGAAAGTCTGGAATAACTATGTTTATTCCTATGCACTCCAGCAACGATTTCATTGCTAATAAGGTAAGAAACGCCAGAGAAAGCCTTGAAAGATGCGATTTTTCGGGTGTGACAAGTTCAGCCCGAGTAAGCATAGTCCCTGGACCTCAGTTCCCTGGACCCCATTTTCCTACGTCAGGCGGCTGATTTCTTAACCCATTTGCCGTTTTGCTTCGTGTACTTCTTTTTGACGGCTGCCCAAGCGATTTTGAAAGATGTCACCTCGTCCTCGTCGTGGTGTATCTTGTAGGAGCTGTTGAAAGCATCTTTGAAAATCTTCTGTGCGTGCCTCGGTAGGTTGTTTCTGACCGGCGGTGGCAGGTCATCGATTGATAAGTAAGGCATACAAATTCCTCAGCCTGTATCTCTAATCTTCGATTGGCACAGACTGGCACAGCAATTCGAGGTTCCTATTTTAAGCTGAAGAGTAAAGTTCTCCGTATCTTCAGACTCGAGGGAACCTCCCGCCCAAGGACATTGTCAACCAACTGTTGATAATGAAGTCTCTTGCTTAAAAGCGTGCCAATGGCATTCAGCGGCAAAAGGGGGAAAGATGAAGGCAGTCGTATTTCATGGGGTCGGTCACATAGTTGTAGATGAAGTTGACGATCCAAAAATTGAAGCGGCCTCTGACGCCATCATAAAAATAACCACCAGTTCTATTTGTGGAACCGATCTGCACATGCTTCGTGGCACCATGACGGGAATGCGCTACGGCACCGTTCTCGGGCACGAAGCTGTGGGTATCGTTGAAAAGGTCGGTCCCGGCGTCGAGAAGTTCAAAGTCGGGGATAGAGTGGTCGTCTGCTCAACGATTGCATGCGGCGAGTGTGCTTATTGCGAGGCGAAAGAGTTTGCCTCGTGTGATCGTGCCAACCCGAACGGACCTGACGCGGGAACCGCATTTTTCGGAGGACCGGCGGCAACAGGACCTTTCAATGGATTGCAGGCTGAAAGGGCACGAATCCCATTCGCCGATTCTGTTCTGGTAAAACTACCCAAAGACGTTTCGGATGCCGATGGACTTCTTTGCTCTGATATCTTCCCAACAGGTTTTATGGGCGCAGAAATGGCAGACGTCAAAGAAGGCGACCAAGTCGCGGTTTTTGGCTGCGGGCCGGTAGGACAAATGGCGATTGCATCCGCGTTATATTTAGGTGCAAAACAGGTTTTTGCCATTGATGTAGTTTCGGATCGACTCAAGGTGGCGAAAGAGCAAGGTGCTATTGCGATCAATTTCGAAAAGGTTGATCCGGTTGAACAATTGAAGAAGCTCACAAATGGTTATGGTCCGGACGCTGTCATAGACGCTGTCGGCATAGATGCTCAACGCCCTCATAAAGGTCCGGCAACCTCTATTGTGGGTGTAGTGGAGACTGTTATTGAGAAAACTGCCGGTGCACCATTTGCGGTGCTCACTGGAAATCATTGGCAAAAAGGCGATGGTCCGGAACAAGTTTTGCAATGGTGCATTGAATCCGTGCGTAAAAGCGGTGTTGTTTCAATAATCGGTGTTTATCCCGAAACAGAGGAGAATTTCCCCATCGGCAAAGCGATGGCGAAATCACTGACTATAAGAGCTGCCAATTGTAGTCACCGTAAATACATTCCAAAATGCTTAGACATGATGGAAAAAACTCCGTTTAGACCTTCCACCATTCTCACCGTTTTTGATGGGTTGGAAAACGCAGTCGAATGTTACAAGCACTTTGACAAACGCGAACCAGGTTGGCTCAAGGTCGAGTTGACTCCTGAAGAGATTTAGTCGAGCAACACTCCGCAGAAAACCACAAGCAATCAAAAAAGTGCTGGAAGAGTAATCCGTTTGGACTTTTCCAGCCTTTTGAACGTTATGTAGCCTGTATCCTAAACAACACCTGTGATTAAGGAAGGGTGAAGGAAAAGGTGGTTGTCAAGTGATTCGCCTATCATCGTATCGTCAGCCCCTTACCCCCCTCCACACAAATGGACACAAACACAGTTTTTCTAGTCATCCTAGTGGTGATCGGTCTTGCTATAGGTACTGTTGGCTTCGATAGATTTCTGCATAACCGCGAACGACCAAATTTCGCTGCAGGCGTAATGATGACTGCATTCGCAGCGTGCGGTGTCCTGCTTTTGATCACGGGACACAACAATTTCAATCACAAAGCCACTTCCTTGATGTTCTTCGCATTTATTCTGATCGGATTGGCTGGAAATCTTTTGATAGACAAAAACAACATAGACGACCAGGAAAGCGGCCGCATGTCCAAATGGGGCACTTGGTGGGATCGTGGCAACGATAATTACATCGCTAACATAGTCGACAAATGGGAAACATGGGGATTGATTTGCATCATCGGTCTAGTCATGTTCAACGTTGCCTTTAGCAAAGAAACCAAGGAAGTCACTGCTGCTCAGGCGAGCCCTGCTCCTGTTGCCGCTGTTGGTAAAGCACAGGTTCAGAGTAAACCGAAACATACCACCCACCGATTTCAGTCACGCAAACCCAGTGTTGTGCACCATTCCAAACACCTCTAGTGTTGAAGGTCCGCGAGATTTAGAAAACACCTAGCACAAAGAAAACCTCTTTCTTAACGACTGGCATTACTTTGTTTTTGTAGCAGTGATTTCTTTGTAGCTAACAACTTTGTACTTGGATGCGCCAGAAAGTTGACTCGCATCATACTTTTGCGAAGATGAGGTGCTCAATGTTTGATCAAATCCGATATCCACATTTGAGGCTGTCAAATTTTTTGCAACTATCGCGCCTCTGAAGGAGCCTTTTGAGGCTCCTATACCGCTGATTTCTACTTCAGCGTTTGGTGCATAAATAGTGGCTCTAATAGCAGATGCTTTCACTGAAATCTTTCCTCGCCCGTTGTACCAGATCTGAAAGTCAGAGGAACTTTTTGAAGCTGATGGGTTGATGCTGCCTGTGATATCTACCACTTGATCAGTTGAACCAAGGTCTTTGACGTAAATTGATGCATTTGTTGCGTTGATACTGCCCGAAGTCATTCCTAGTGAAGTGGCTTGATAGTTGCCTGTTAAGGAACTGCCTGAATTGAGGAGCATGTCCCCGCCGACAGTATATTTTGTTCCTATCGGTAGGCTCGGTGCGGGTGCCAACTGTTGTTGTGCATTGGTCTGATTAATCTCTATATTTGAGCTTCTAGATCCGTCTGGATAAATTTGCGCGGAAGGATTTGACATTCCAAGGACATCGGGAGTGTCGAATGAAGGAGCGGTATCATTGACAGTAAGATATCTGTTGATTGTTGTTGCGCCAGAGGAGTCGGCGGATATGTTTGACGGGGAGTTTATCGAAGGCACATCTAAACTGCCGCCAATTTTTACACCACTGCTATCAAAAGAAGCTTGATGGTACGCTGCTATATCGCCTCCTAAAGGATAAGTATTGCTGGAGTCAAGGATCGGTGTATCACCAGATGTGAATCCATACGTCGAAGAGTTATTCTTGAAAGCAATTGTTTGGGAGCCAAGGGCGGCATATGGAAAAAACGGTCGTGCGTTTGGACCAGATGCACCCCTAACTACTTCATAATCAATCTGTGCAGCGACGGCAACTGTTTCTGTCAAAGCACCAAGGCTGACGACTGCTGTAACTGTTCTCCAAGCTTTATTGGAAGGGGGGGAAGCATTACCATCCGCAAAAAAGGACCAACTCTGACTGACGGTTGAAACGTTGCCGCTACTGTCTTGATATGGAGCGTTTGGTGCAAGTGATGGATTGAATACGCGGGAATCAAATGAAGGCATATCATTTGAAACTGTAACGTTTGCTGTGAGATTCCCGGACAGTCCTAAGTCGCTTGAAGTTACTACTATTTTTTTTGCATCTGAGCCAATTTCGTCGGCAGGGGAAACACTCGCCTTTAAGTCTGGATCGTTTAGTTGAGCGATGACGTAGTCTACTGCTCCTTCAGCAAAGTTTTTAAGCTGTAGGCGTGCGGGGTCACCGGAAACTGTTCTGAAAACTGGTGCAATTGCGGCCAGGAGTCCGCTGACTACTAACGTAGCAATCATACTTATTGTGAGCATTGTTACTAAGCTAAATCCCTTTTTGTCTCTCATACGTCGAGAGTTCATAGATTTGCTGAAAGGTGTTCTCATGGTTCCATACTCAATTCATTTCTCGCTAGAAATTCAGCTCTTAACATGATGTCGGACGTCGATGGCTCTGTTGACTCTGCTGCTTTGCTCTTACCATAGTCTCTATTCAGAACTTCAATATCTACAACTACAGAACGTACGCCACCACTTGCAGTTGATTGAACGCCGAAATTGGGATCTGACGAGTCAAGAATTTTTGGAATGTATTGAAAGACAGTTATTGCGCTGTTTCCGATCTTTTTTGGGCCAACGATCCCCTTCAGAATCGTCCATGTTGAGTTATTTGCAGTTCGGGTTATTGTATTGCCATTGAGTCTATAGATGACCTGATCTCCAATGGGTGAGCTCGCGGGTGGAAACGGTGATGTACTTGTTTTAGTCAACGAAGTTGGCAGCCAAAGCATCAATTGTTGTTCGTTCGAGGCGTCAGAAATTCTGTATGCGTTATTCATGTCTTCACGAAGTCGCTTCAAGAAAACTTGTGCGCTATAGCTTGCAGATGTCTTATTGAAAAAGTTTCTAGTCCAACTGGTGTTCATCCACATTAAATCAGTGATGCCAGCAATTGCCACACCAAGCACCACAACTGATACAAGTAGTTCAACAACACTCGCACCGGCGCTGAGTTTCGAGCGGCAGAAAGTCCGATGTTTCACTGAGCGGAATTTTTTCATTCGTGCCTCATAATGCCATTTCTCCCAACCACTGTTGCAGCTTCATATTGCCTAACACCTGTTCGTGTACTATCTGACCAACTAACGCTTACTACAATCTTCCTCACATCTGTTACAGGAAGACTTGCGAATGCGACTGATACGCTACCTCTAAATCTGTTTTGAGGAAGTTCTCCACCGGCGCTGGATGCTGTCCAGACTAATTTTGTTCCGTCCAGCATCGCAGGTCTTTGAACGATAAAGCCGCCTGACGACGAGACACTCGTATCGGATGAACCACCTAAATTTACTTGCACATCATAGGTGCCATCGGCTGGAAGTTCGTCATATGGTGTCGCACGAATCCGATCAATTACCTCTTGCGCTACAGTTGATGCAAGTACGGTGCGATCTGTAGCAGTAGTTAAACGAATAACCTCCGATAAACTGGAACTCAAGACAACTGACAGAAGTCCAGCGATGAATAAGGCCGCCAGCAGTTCTATCAGCTGTAGCCCAGCATTGGATCTGAGTGTTAGAGTCGCTCTAGTGCGGAGATGTTTCATGAGTCAGCACGACCGCGGTTCTTGAATAAATTATTCCCGAAGTGAGATGCAAGATCCCATTTGCTTCGGTGTTTTGCTTTATGCGGATCAAGAAGATTACGTGCTTTACGGTCTTCTATTTACCTATTCCATCGCCGCGATGCCTTCGCGGGTCAGGGTTACATGGCTCGATTTCCAGCCCTTACTGATGGTAAAAGTAGCGCCAGGCAAGGTTGGCATGCCGTTTTCGTCAAATGTGACAGACCCCACGACATTTACGCCCTTGGGCAGAAGAACCTCTTCAATGGTGCGGTTGCCGTTTTGGATAAGGTAAGCCGTGCCCTCGTTTTCGGTAGCTGGGCGACCGCAAACAGTGATGCTCAGACCGTTTTCCTTAGAAATATCCTTGGCGCGAACTAGGTCTTTGACCAGGTCTACGCCTGTTTGGCGCACGGACAGGTTGGTTGAGGTCAAGTCGACGACTCTAAATGCGAAAAACGGAATGGCAAAAACCATACTGGCGAAAATCAGTGATTCGAACTTGCGAATCAAAGGCCAGTCAAGCTTGCTGCCCCTGTCTACGGGGCGAGCAGGCGGGGGGCTGGATGGCTGAGCCGTGGAAGGCTGGGCAGCCGTTGGATTTTCGCTGGATGTCTCTTCGGTCATTACCTAATGGCAGCCTGGGTTCTCATTGCCTGACAGTATAGATGTACTATTCCACGACGCAAACCCCGAAATCCAATCTGCTTGGACGTTAATTGCCAGAAATTGGGCGCGGGCTTGCCATCATCTATACCCGAAAGTACACTTAGGCGTGTACCTCAGTATTTACAGTGTATCTGGATTAAATATGCTGGCAAAAAAATCGAGCAGCCAGAAGGACAGCGAAAAAATCGTATCTGGCGCTCTGGTTGGGAACAATCCGGCAGATAAAACCTTGCCGTATAGCCTTGCCAATAAGGACGGTGCGTCGATGCCAAGAATTTTGGGCGGCTGATGAAGTTTCTAGACATTGTCATCGCCGAAGAATCCAGCCTGAAAGAAAAGGAAGAGAGAGCAGGCACCCAGGACCACGAGTTGGCGCCGACGCTGGAAAAGCTCGGCTATGCGTACCATGCGCTCAATCGATTTCATGACGCCCAAGAATCGTATGAGCGGGCGCTGCGCATCAGGCTGGCTGCGGGCCAAGGTGACACGGCCGAACTCATCCCGTGTATTCATGCCCTTGGGCTAATGCATCGGCTGCAAGGAAATTATCCAGCGGCTGAGATGCACTATAAACACGCTCTTCAATTGGCCGAGCGGCTGTCGGGCGAGAATGCGATGGATACATGTATTCGCAGGAATTATCTGGCTGGACTTTACTATGCCATGAAGCGCTATGAAGAAGCCCAGGAGCTGATTATGCGCAGCGCTGATATTTACGCAAGCCAGCTGGGCGGCGCTCATTCTGCAGTGACGTTGTGTTTGCTTGCTCAGGCGCTAATTGCTTTTCGCACCGGTCAAAAGGCCAAAGGCGAAAAACTCATTAACCAAGTAACGGCAACTATGCAGGAAAACGTAGACTTCAAAGAAGTGGCAGGTGAGGCCAACGATGAGATATTGAAGTTTGTACTTTTGCAATTGCGACAGGAAAAACTTGAAGATGCGGAAGCGCTGTTTCGGTTTGCACTTGTTCGTGAAGCAAACATACTTTGGCCTAATCACCCTCTTGTTGCGAAAAACTTGCGCAGGCTGGGCGATTTGAACAGGTCTATGAATCACCTCGAAAGGGCTGCAGAGCTCTATCGTCAGTCGCTGGAGATGTACATGTCTACGATGGGTATCGCAGATCCGGAAATCGCTACACTGGCAGAATCGTTCGGGCAAGTCCTTATTCAGCTCAACAAGCGCAAAGAAGCAGTTTGGCCAATGAAGGTCGCAGTCGATGTGAGAGAGATGTTTCAGGAGATTGAACCTGAGCAATACGAGAAGGCAAAGAATACTCTCGATAAATTGAACTCAAGTTTGTAGGAATGTAGGTCGATGCCATAAATCGCCCGTTTTGAAATTGCGCATTGCAGGCGCTCCGGCGCAAAGCTCCGATCAAGCTGTTTGAATTTCGGCGGCGTCTTTGAGACCGAGTTCTTCGATCATTTTTTCGCGCATGACAAATTTCTGGATCTTGCCTGTAACGGTCATCGGGAACTCTTGAACGAGGCGAATGTGGCGCGGCACTTTGAAGTAAGCAATCTTCTCTTTCAACCATTCTGAGATTGCTTCAGTTTTGGCTTCTGAGCCGGGTTTGAGCATGACCCACATGGCCACTTCCTCACCCAAATGAGCATCGGGAATTCCAAAGACTTGTGCTTGAACAACCTCGGGATGAACGTGCATGACTTCTTCGATTTCGCGCGGATAAATGTTTTCTCCGCCTCTGATGATCATGTCCTTTTTGCGACCGGTTATGTTTATATATCCGGCTTCGTTCATCACTGCAAGATCGCCTGAGTGCAGCCAGCGGGCGCTGTCTATGCAATCTTGAGTGGCTTGCTGGTTGTTCCAATATCCCAACATTACACCGTGCCCCCGCGAGCACAATTCACCTTGTACTCCACGCGGAACGATAGCACCAGAGACAGTATCAATGAGTTTTATCTCCAGTCCAGGAATTATTTTCCCAACTGTAGTTGCGCGTAGTTCCAGAGAGTCGCTCACAGTCGTCGCTGTTATCAGTGGAGAAGCCTCAGTCAGTCCGTACAGAATGACGACTTCTTTCATGTGCATTTTGTCTGCAACTTTGCGCATCAACTGAACGGGACACGGGGCTCCTGCCATGAAGCCGCCACGCAAATTGGACAAATCGTATTTTTCAAAATCAGGATGCTCGAGTTCGCCGATGAACATTGTGGGAACACCGGATACGTGCGTGCATTTTTCGGATGACAGCGCTTGTAAAACCTTTTCTTCATCGTAGAAGGGGCATGGAATAATGACCGCGCCACCCACTGAAAAGGTTGCCATTGCCGATGAGACCATTCCACCACAATGGTAGAAAGGCATTGGCACGCAAAAACGAGTTTTCTCATCCAAGCCCATGGCTTGAGCTGCAAACCATGCATTGTTCAGCAAGTTATGGTGACTGAGAGTTACACCTTTTGGAAAGCCGGTGGTGCCCGATGTGTATTGGATGTTTATTGGTTGATCGAATTGCAAATGCTGCATTCGTTCTTGCAAGTCACTGTGCGGAATTTTCTCTCCGGATTCCAGAAGCGAGTCGAATGCTTTGACACTGCCGACCAATTTTCCTTCTAGATCTTTGGCATTGCCGATTACAAAGATCGATTCCAGTTGCGGCGTGTCGGAAAGATCGAATTTTGTATCCGGCGAAAAGACTTGATGCGCGATCTCGCGCAGCATCTTCAAATAGTCGGAAGTGCGATGCCCAGGTACAGTAATGAGAAGTTTGACACCGGCTTGTTTGAGAGCGTATTCGACTTCCTGCGTTTTGTAGGATGGATTGATATTGACCAAAATTCCGCCGACAGACCAAACTGCAAGCATTGTGATCAGCCATTCGGCATTGTTGGTAGACCAAATGCCGACGCGATCGCCGGTTTGTACGCCCATCGCGAGTAGTCCGCGAGCGGTGAGATTCACCTTCTCTTGTAGTTGCTTGTAGCTAAAGCGCTGATTAGAACCGACGTCTATAAGAGCGTCAGCTTTGTCTCGGCTAGAAGAAACCTCAAGAAAATGATGTCCAAGGGTAGCGCCAAGAAGCCTCTGGCTTGAGGTTCCATGATCGTAGCTCAACAATGGAGCTTGCTTTGACTTTGTCAACGAAAGAGCCTACTGGTCAGTCTTGATTACATGGGGAACGCTTCAGCGCCGCCCAAAATCAGGATGTTACCAGCAGATCTGTGTTCGTGCCTTAGTACTTTCTTTGACTTGATCTTGGTGCCGGCTTGTCTCTCGACTGCTTTGATCGTGTCGATAGCTTGTTTGATGCCGGCATCTTGATAACTTGTGCTTGGTGCGCCAGTATTCATAGCGAGCTTGTCCTGGCAGACTGGGCCAGAGTTTGCCAAAGCAGGTAGGGCTATGCAGCCCAGAATCGCTGCAGTTATTCCCAGTGCTTTAGTGCGTGAATTGGACACAAATATTGCTCCCATGAGCGGTCACCTGTTTGGAGTATAGGGGCGGATTTTTGAAATGGAAACCATTCTTTAAATCGTTTAAGATTTCAGTACAATGTTTGTACATGTCAAGCTCATCAATAGGGCATCTCTGAAGATGGAGCCGCAACATTCGGATACCAAGTGGACTCGGTCTACCTGCTGATTGGACAACTTCCTAAGTGAAAACGAAAGGCGCACAATTTCCAACCATGAGCTTGCCGGGTACGACTATGTTGCCAAGCACCCGGTTCCCGCTCCGGCTATTACTTTGCATAACTTTATGTTTGTCAAGCGGAATACCGCGACTGATTGGTCCCTCAACTGTGGCGGTTACCGTGATGGTTGCTTCTCAACCGCCCGCTCTTGCAGATCCTCTGAACACGATGAAAGCCAGAGAGTTTCTGCAAAAGGGCAACGTACATTTGACGCGGTTAGAGTTTCAACAAGCCCTTGATGCCTATACCGAGTGTCTTTTGTGTGATCCAAACAATCGCACGGCTAAGGACAACATTGTCCTTACGCACAACAATTGGGGCATCTGGTGGTTCCAGAAACGCAAGTATAAGGAAGCGCGCGAGGAGTGGGAGCAGGCACTCAAGCTTAATCCGATGGACAGAAACTCGCGTGCGAACATGCAGGTCTTGAAAGTCACACTCAAGCAGCAGGGGTTGAATGAAGACGGCGAAAAACCAGCGCCGCCGCAGCCGCAAGCCGCGAAGGCTGGGTCAGACTTCCCGCCCTCTCAAGCGATTATTCTGACTCCAGGATTGAAGAATTCGTCGAGTTCCTCCTCTCCTTCTGGTGCAGTGCCTCAGGGGGCGTCGGCTTCTTCAGGTTCTGACCCCGGTGAATCTGCCGCATCCGGGACATCAAGTGGCGCTGCGTTGGTGGGAGGCAGTTCTTCGTCATCCTCCGATGGTGATTCCGGTGCAGCTGTAATCATCAAGAAGACAGCACCTGTAACCACGAGTGGTGGCGATTCCGCTGGTTCTATAAGCACCTATTCAAGTGGTGATACTTACTCAACGGATGTTCCGCCCGGCAAATTCACGACTGCGCCCATGACGTCGGCGCCCAAACCGACCACATCGCAAAATTCTTCTGAGCGAGAGCCGACGAGCTCAACTGCTGCCACCGCAGGCGGTTCGCAAGGGGAAAACATAGAGGAAAGCCTGGGGCAAATCGAACTAAAAATCTATGGTCGCAAGCAAGAATCACTACCTATAATGAAACGGCTGGAAAAATTGGAGTCGGATACGCACGGCAAAACAAAATCCGGCACGATCAAAGAACGAATTGATACTCTTAGGAAGAGCTACGGATTCTAGTCAAAGGTATTTATAAATAGATGGCAGATAATCCAGAGCATTCTGAACAGCAAGCCCGCGAGCTGATGCAGAAGGGCTACGAATACTTGAGCGAAGGCGATCCCGGGCAGGCTAAAAAACTCGGCAAGAAGCTTCTCAAAATGAAGTATTCGGGCGGGTACGAATTGCTTGCCAGAGCCTATGAAATGGAAGAACGCCCGCAGGATGCAATTGCTGTATTGGAGGAGGGCACAAGAGCGGTGCCTCAAATTTGGCTTTTATGGCAACAGCTGGGTAATCTCCAATCCGATCAAGGGGATTACCAGGCGGCTAACGAGTCTTATACCAAAGCGCTTGACTGCCCTGGTGTAGACACATCGCAGATATATTTCAACAAAGCGATTGCGCTTCATCGCTGCAATCTGCCGCAAGAAGCTATGGATTCGCTCGATCAGGTGGAAAGCGATGATTTGCACTGGCCATCATTGGCACTGAGAGTTGCCCTATTGAATGGACTGGAGCAATATCACAAAGCTGCGGATCTCGCCAAACACCTAGCCGAGAATCTTTTGGGTTCGGAAGAACTGTTCACTCAATATACAATCGAGCTGGCAGGCATTATTACTGAGTTGGGCATTGCCGTTGGCCGTGGCAACAACGATATTGACGGCGCTCGTCACTGCTTCATTCAAGCACTCAGATACGTCAAGAATTTTTCCTATGCACTGGCGATGTTGCGTCAGGTCTATCACATGGAATCCGCTGATGCGCAGCATTTCCGCTTGCTTGTCAGAGGAGTGTGGTTCGAACCTATCGAACAGCACGGAGCGGGCAATCCTGGCTTCTACAGTACTTTTGATATCGTTGCGGACAATGCGGAAGAAGCAATGGCGTTTGCTGCAGAATTGGAACCCGATGAAGTTAGAGACTCTCTGGTGGTTGAAGAAGTCTCTGTCTTGGGACCGTGTCCCAATGACCTAAAAGGGGTCTACAATCGCACAGGCTATGCCTTTTACGATCAAAGCGCTGAAGGTTCAGTTGCTGAAGGTAAGCCGGTTGAATCTAAGTCAGCTGATTCCAAGGCAGAATCTAAGGAAGTTAAATCGGCTCCCGCTGAAGGAAAAGCAACTAAGTCTAAAAGTACGAAGGGCAAGACTTCTAAAGGCAAGTCTTCGAAAAAGTAGGATCTGCAGAACGAAGAATCTCTTCTTCAGATCGAAGAAGTAATATTGCAAATTGCTTTTTGACGGTGTTGATTTGGTGCAGTCGTTACTGAGCTGCAATAGAATATTGCCAATTGACAGTGCGGAGAATGCTTATGAAAGCTCTGGTTATTGGCGCATCCGGATACATTGGTGGCTCGGTAGCCGCCAGACTGCAAACCTCTGGTTTTGAAGTAATTGGCACAACAAGCTCGAATGAGCGTGCTGAGGAATTGAAGCGGCTTGGTATTGAACCTGCAGTCGGTACGCACAAGGATGAGAGTTTTATTGCTCCGCTTTGCGCAAAAGTTGATGTTGTCATCAATGCAGCTGATTCGGATGCTCGTGGGCTGGTGGAAACAGTGCTTGCAGCGCTGAAAGGTACCAACAAAAAATTCATTCACACCAGCGGTTCCTCAATTGTTTCTGATACCGCATGTGGTGAGTATGCTGACAAGACTTATGATGAAAGTACACCTGTAGTTCCCGTTCCGCAGAAGGAAGCTCGAGTCGCAATCGATCGTTTGATTTTGGATGCTGCAAAAGGCGGTGTTCACTCGGTTGTGATTTGTCCCTGCCTGATCTATGGACGCGGCTTGGGTATGAGCAAGGAAAGCATTCAAGTGCCTGCTCTCATTAATCAGGCGAAGAAATCAAAGATCGCAAGATGTGTTGGGCGTGGTCTAAACGTCTGGTCCACAGTGCACATCGAAGATCTTGTCGAACTGTATGCATTGGGAGCAAGCGGCTCTGTTCCTGCTGGAACCTTTCTCTTTGCTGAAAATGGAGAAACAAATTTCAAAAGCTTGGCTGAAGCGATCAAGTCTTCTCTTCAACTTTCCGCACCCGTTGAAGAATGGGCAATCGCAGATGCAGTGTCAGAATGGGGCGAAGGCATGGCTAAATTTGCTCTTGGATCAAACTCGAGAATTCGCGGCAAAAGGAGCAGAGAATTGGGATGGAAGCCCACCCGCAATAGCTTACTTGATGACGTAGAACGCATGTGCCACAGCTCCGATATCAGAGTTGCCGCTCACTAATGGAGATTCTATGCTGAAAGTAATTTCTAGAGCCTTGGCTGGCTTTGTACTACCTGCATGTGTGTTTGTGTTTTTCAATTTGCCTGTGAACGCGCAACAAATTCGCAACGAGGTAATCGGCGAGAACAATGAAGGTGTTCGTCACCTGAATAAAGAGGAATACCAGCTTGCGATAGACAAGTTTCGCAATACGCTGAAAATGGACCCCAGCTATTCCCTTGCTTTAGAAAATCTGCTGATTGCGCACAATCAGTATGGACTGAAGTTGATGAAAACCAATCCAAAGGGAGCTCTTGCGCAGTTTCATCAGGTTGCATATGTCAATCCGAATTTTCCATCAATCGACAGAAATATGGACGATGCAATTAAGGCTATGGGAAAGAATCCTGAGAGCTTTTATGTTCGAGAAGAACTGGGAAAGGTCGCCAAGGCAGAAGGTGATTTGCGGGGAGCGCATGTCGAGTACAAGAACGCACTCAAGTTAATGGATGAGGCTCATGTCGATGTGGTGAAGAGTGTTGCGCAAGTCGAAAAGCAGATTCAAGAAACAGCGCCATAGAAGGAATCAAAAGGAGCCCTTGCAATAAGCATCAGGGCTCCCTTTCAATCGTTCTAATGTCTGCGCTAATGTCTACGGACTATTTTTTCACCATCGAAAAAATCGAGTAGAGATTGTTGTCGGTGTCGTAGAAGTTTGTGCTCATGCCCACATGATCGCCGGCTTCGCATACGACTTCGCATTCATTTTTGAACTTGACGCCTTTTTTGAGGAGTTCTTCGCGCGCTTCGTGAACGTTCTCGACAGTGAAGACAACGATTGGTTGACCTTCGACTTTGCCGGGATGTTTCTCCCCGGGCTTCATTCCGTGCAATGCCAGAGTTGTGCTGCCGGTGTCGAGTTCGACCCAACCATCTTCTTCTGACTTAACGGTCATGCCCAGGATGTCGCGATAGAAAGGAACAGACTTCTTTGTATCTTGAACGTACACAATGACATAGCTCATTGTGGAAAGCTTTGTTTCTGTTTTAACTGCCATTGGATTTTTCCTTTGATGCTGTCAGTACTTTGCTTTGTGGATTTGAGGAGCGCAGAAATTGCTCCGGTTCGCGCTCCCCAAAAGAGAGTGCAAAACTTCCAACACGGAATTCCGACGCAAATATTATCTCATCACGACTTGCTATGTATTAATCGACTGCCGTAGGGGCGATGCCATGCATCGCCCAGTGAGCTGCATGAATGATGGTCCTGCGCCGAAGTCTGCCTGTTGCTGCCTGCGGAGAATATCTCATGCTCTTATGCTGACGCTTTAAATCTCTACCTTGAGCTGGCGGCTCGCACGCTCTAAGAAGGCGCATGCAATGCGCCACTACGCTTTGCTGAATCCGTACTTAAGCTAAAGCTGCTGCCAGCGGTGCCGGTGCCTTAATTTGAGCTCTTTCTGTCTCTTCGACGGCTTCGGCTTCAATTGCCCATACATAGAGGCAGGTGTAGAACGAAGCGCGGATGTAGTTGCACATTGCCGTGACTACAACGACTGTGGAGACCCAGAGGAATGCACCCATGAAGAAGAGTGGAGAAGTGTGCATTTGCAGAGCATATGCGCCAAGGAAGCCACCGGCGCCACCCAGCCAGACGAGGCCGGTTACGGCTTTGCAAATCAATCCAACTCCGACTTCGCCTACACCGATGGTGAGCAGGTTGCCTTGAGCCATGCGGTCTGCACGCTTCAATGCTCCCCAGAACGAAGTTCCTTCAATAACTATGGCGGGCAGAATCAAGTGTCCAGCCAGGGTCCAGAAGACAGCGACAATTCCTGCAAGGAAATCGATGCCGAATCCCATGCCACCGGTGCCGCCTTTGCCTCGCAGTCCGCGGGCAATGGTTTTGGCAATGAAGGTGGTGATACCGAGCATGATAAGCGCCGGAAGGCTTCTGAGCACTTCCTGGCAGGCGATGTTCAATTTGCCTGTGCCTGCGCCTTCAGTCAGGTGGCAATATACGAGAGCAGTGGTTACACCTTCAAGAAAACGATTGGTCAGCCACCAAACAGAGACGATCATCATAGCGACGATGCCCATATCGGTGCCGGCGCCAACCATGTTGCCGAATCCGCTCGGGTCGGTGGGTCCGTTAAGCCCTGTCATTTGCATGAACTGCTCGGGGCTGCCGCTTCTCATCATTTGTTGTCCGGACTGCCCGAGGGTTTGCGCAACACCCTGGACCTGACCGCCAATCTTGGCGTTGCCCTGAACAAACAAGAGAATGGCAAAGAAGAAATTGCTGACGACGGTGAGAATCGAAGGCAATAACAGGCGCCAATCCTGCCAGCCCATCTTGATGCTGGCCATAATCATCCTGAAGCCGCGTCCAAACGATTCAAACATGACCTTTTAACCCTCGTGGGGAGTCGCCGAAATGGGCAGAGCCCAAATATGGCGAGTGGCGGAAAACTGGAAACTTAAATTGGTAAGGTAAGAACTAAAGGCCTAATAGACCGTCACTAGTGTATCAGTTGCCAAGCGAATGTAAAGGGGTTTTGATGAATTTTGGACCCTAAAGTTCGCGTGGGCGCATGCAATGCGCCCCTACAAGGCGCGTTGGCGCATGAATGCGACCCATAGAGCGGTATTTAACCACTAATTTGCCGTTTCAGGGACCCCGCCGCCGACTTCCACGTCCTCGGCTTCGTAGCAAGAATCTAGCAAAGCTCTGTATTTCTCGGTGATTACCTTGCGTTTTACCTTGAATGTTGGAGTCAGTTCATCGTTTTCAACTGTAAAGTCGTGCTCCAAGATGACGAACTTCTTGATCCGCTCGAAATTCGCCAGGGGCTCATTCTTGCGTTTGACCACCGCTTCCACCTCTTCCCGGACCTTCGGATGTTGGGTCAATTTGTCGAGATCATCCACAGGCAAGGCGTTTGCCTCCGCAAAAGCCCGCAGTCCGTCGCGGCTCAAGGTAATGAGCGCGGATACGTACTTTCGTCTGTCTCCGTAGACCAGGATATGGCTAATCAAGTTTTCGCCTTTGAAAAGGTTCTCTATATACTGAGGCGCGACGTGCTTTCCGTTGGACGTAATGATGATGTCTTTCTTGCGGTCTTTGATTTTGAGTCTGCCGGAGGCGTCTATTTCACCGATGTCGCCTGTAGAAAACCAGCCATTTGAAAGTGCTGCATTGGTGGCTTCCTCGTTCTTGTAGTAGCCCGCGAATATCGACGGTCCTTTGACGAGTATTTCTCCGTCTTCGGCAATTTTTACTTCGACGCCGGGCATCGGCTTGCCGACTGTTCCCGGATGATTTTCTTCGGGCGTGTTGCAGGCGACAGGTGCGCTAGTTTCTGTTAGTCCATAACCTTCAACAATGTTGAGACCGATGATCTCGAAAAATTCTTGCACATTGGGAGAAAGTGGTGCCGCTCCAGAAACCATGACGCGCAAGCGACCACCGAATCGGCGTCTGATTCTCGAAAAAACAAGGCGATCGGCAACTCTGAGCTCTGCTTTGAGAATCTGATTGACGATGTGATCTTCGTGTTTGAATTGCGCAGCTTTCTTGTAGTGAAGTGCTCGCTTGCCCAATGCCATTGCCCAGCGAATCAAGTATTGCTGCGGCTTCGGCAGTTTGCGAATTTCAACTTGAATGCGCTGATAGGCTTTCTCGTAGAAGCGAGGAACACCGTTGAGTACAGTCGGCCGCACTTCAATCATGTTCTTCGGCACTTGTTCGATGCTCTCGGCGAAGGCGACTACAAGCCCTTCATAAATTGAGATCATCTGACCGCCTACTCTTTCATAGACGTGTGAAAGCGGTAAGAAAGACAATGCAAGATCGTTTTCGTTCAAACCAACCAGAACGTGCATGGCTTCGCACACTGCCATGATATTGGAATGCAGAAGCATGGCGCCTTTCGGAATGCCGGTCGTTCCTGATGTGTAGACGATGGTGGCGAGATCTTCTGGTTTTAGATTTTTGATTCTTTCCGGCAATGCTTGAGCATCTTTTCCGAGCTGGATTTCTCCATGTTCGAGAAGTTGATTCCAACTCAAAGTCTTGAAGCGCGGATCGGTCGTCTTCGGCTCGCCTTCCATCAAGACCACGAATCGCAAACTCTCAGGTAAGTCTTTGGCTTCCTGAATCTTTCGAAGTTGAACGTCGTTCTCGCAAAAAACTCCAACCGCATCGCTGTGCCGGACTAAAAACTGCGCTTCCGGTGCAGCCAATGTCGGGTAAATGGGCACGGTGACTGCGCCGATAGATAAGGATGCTAGATCCGTCCAAGTCCAGTGCGGTCGACTTTGCGACATTATCGCCAGTTTTTCGCCAGGCATTACCGATAGACTGATCAATCCGCCGGCAGTCAATTCCACTGTCCGCCCGTGTTCACGCCAGATCACCGGGCGAAACTTTCCATCCACCTTATGCATGATGGCTGGTCGCTCTGACATTGTTGCCACGCGCTCCCAAAAGACATCAACAATCGTTTTGTAAGTCAAGTTTTCTGCCTTTCGCCTTGCGCTTGTAATAAAACGGACTGATTGAGCCATTTCAGGTAAGGCTCATGACCTTTCACTATTGGAACACAAATTATCTCAGGCACCTCATATGAATGAATTGCCCGTATCTTTGATTCTAGATCAGTCCAGATAGACAAGCTTGATTTGATGATTAGAAGTGCCTCTCCATCATCGACAGTCAGCTTGCCCTCCCATTTGTATACTGATTTGATGGACGGCAAAATATTGACGCAAGCCGCTACGTTGCTTTCGATCAGTTTTTCTGCAAACTCTTGCGATGCTGTTGCCGGGCAGGTTACAAAAACAACAACTTCCTCTGACATCAGCTGAATATGTCTCCCTTTTGCCGCGTTTTCTAACTCCGGTCTTTCAACAATTCAGTACCGGCTTCGCTAATAAATTCACTGAGCAATTCAGCGATACGTCGGAAGCCATCGGGCTGCAGGCGTGGCATTCTATAACGCTTATGCATTTTCACGACAACAAGAGGCACAGACAATTCTTCTGTGATGAAATCAACGATCGGTCGGTGTAAATAATCGAAAGAGTCCGTAGCTACCGGCTCCAGCGAAGAAAGCGAAAGGCGCAATCTATTCATGTAATCATCATTGGTCGACTGGCTGGGACCGGCGGCAAACAGTTGCAAGCCTGGCGCCTGATGCCAGGATGCACCGACGAGCATGACCACCAGACCAACCTGTCCTGTTTTGACAATGTCGGCAAGCGCTCTTCTAAATGGAGTTTCAAGATAGAAGCAAGGGTCGGCGACGCAGCAGTAATTGGTGGTCAATGCATGGCAGCCGCTGGTGCGGTGCAATAGAGTCGCCAGGCTGCCTGTGTACGAATCAGGCTCCTGAAACTCGCCTTCTCTCCAATAGGCTGTCGCATGGGGAGCCATAACGAGAACAGGCAGGTCGCCGCCGACGAACTGGTAATCGGGTTCTCCGGCACTGGGAAACTGCTCGTAGCGCTCAGCAATATTGCTTTCATAATTGAGCGCCCAGAGTAGAGGCGAGGCGTGCGGCTGTTCTTCCAAAAGATAGTTGATCGCCATGTCGATGTCGCCGAAGCGAGCTTGCGAATGGGAAAGAACCCAGGGGCTGAAAGGCGAGTTGCCAACCACTGTGACCATTTTGCCTGTGCGGTGCGCATAAAAAATTTCCATCGCCGCTGCATAGCTCGGGCGGTGCAAATTCGCCAGAAGGGCATCGCATTGATCGATTAAATCAAGAGCCCGTTTTACTTTCAGCTCGGTGGTGTCGTTGAGAAGTTCGACGCCTTCCAGTTGTTCGAATGCAGCAAGATCTGAAAAAGCGAATTCGAGGGGGTTTACGACCTTGAGACCGTATTTCCTCAACTTATTCATCGCTATCGAGCGCCAATCGAATTCCGCACCTTGACTTACCAGTTCGCTGTGCTCGATTGTTCCGCCTGTCAGGTAAATGGAAGACAACATTTGGTTTCCGACACTCCCTCTAGAGTAATTAATTGCGACTCTTGAGCGGTTATATTAGTTCCGTAGCGAGAAACACCAATTACACTGGGTTTTAAGCATAAGCTTTAATCTGTGCTGCTCACTATATACCACAGGACCGCCGTTTCACGCTGGAAAGCAGTTATCGCGAACCGTCATATGACCGCTAGACAGGCAATATACAGGCAATTTTGAATATACATGAGGTGCATACAGATTGAAGCCAAATTCCACATTTAGAGCGTTTTCGCTCAAAGTTCGCTGCCTTCTTCAAGGTGCCGTTGCCTTAACCCTTTGCTGCATCATCGTCACCGGCTGCGCTCAGGCGCAAAGTCCTGTGGAACAAGGGCAAAGACAAGGTGCAAATCAAGCTGCCCAATTTGTTTCTTCAGACGCTGAAGCAATCAGAGCTCAGCAGTTGCATTTGGTGAAGGTTCCACTGACTGTCACCGCGCCGGTCAAGAAGATGCTTAAGTACGACGATCGGGGACTGCCGCACGAAAAGTTCTTGCTGTTGCTTTCAAACGGCACGACCATTTTGGTGGCACATAACACGCAGATGGCGCCTTATGTTCCATTGCAAGCAGGGGACACAGTCACAGTCAGTGGAGAGTACGTCTGGAATGCAAAGGGTGGGTTGATCCATTGGACGCACCATTCCGATACGCCCAACCACAAGGGCGGATATATTGACTTCAATGGCAAGCGCTACGAGTAGCAACAGCTACCATTAGATGCAAAGTTCAATTGATTTAGGAGCGTTCCGAATTACTACTTTGCGCCAATCAGGTTTGCAACTTTTGGCGTCAGGAACCACTTGAGCGTACCTGGCCAGCTCGGTGGCAAATCTTGCACGTCGACGCGGATGACCGCAGCTTTTTTGAACGGAATCATGACTTCCGGACCAGCCAACATCAAATCTGCTGCCAATCTGCCGATGTCAGGCTCGTGACCGACCATGAAAATGTCTTCGAAGGGCGGCAATTTCTTCAGGTTTTTGAACACTTCGCTCGAAGTTCCGCCTGGTGCCAAACCGTCGGCTACTTTCAATTCGGTTTCAGCGCCTAGTACTTCGTGAATGATCTCTGCCGTCTGCCGGGCGCGGGTGAGCGGGCTACTTACAACCAGGGTGGGTTTGGCATTCAACCTTTTCAAGGCGTTTGCCATCATCCTCGTCTCAGCTTTTCCGTCGTCCGTAAGCGGGCGCTGCGAGTCATTCAGGATCGCTCCACCCAGACGTTCAACAGCTGTTGCGTGTCTCATCAAATAGATTTTCATGACGGCATATTCTACCTGAGTTGCGGGTTTGACACGCCATCATCTCTGGTTAGACGCATCTTCATTCCGCCTCAGGCTCAGGTCAAGTAATATGGTGACAATGAGCCATAAACCACGAATTATCGGTCTTGACATTGGTGATGCCAGAATTGGAGTTGCCATTTCTGATCCGCTTGGGATAACCGCTGCTGGCATCGATGCTATCCAAAGAGTGGATATGGCGAAAGACTTGGAAGCGGTAAAACAAATAGCTGAGCGGCATGGTGCTGTGGAAATCGTACTTGGATTTCCTCAACACATGGAGGGTACTGCCGGCGATCAGTTAGAGAAGGTCAGATCTTTTGGTCGCAAACTTGCACAAGTGACTGGCTTGCCGATCGTTTACGATGACGAGCGATTGTCCTCGATATCTGCCATTCGAACCTTGACTGTTCAAGGCGTCAAGACCGGCAAGAATAAGGGGCTCGTCGATATGCAATCGGCAGCAATTATTTTGCAAAAATTTCTTGATCGAAAAGAGCCCCCGCCCTCTGCTTGAGGCGGTAAGCCCATTTCCGCCGGAGGGCGGCATTAGCGCCGCCAGAAGCAGGCTGGAGTCCGGTGCTCCAACAGAATGGCATCGCAATCAGGTAGGCAATTTTAGTGAATAGTTTCAGCAGGCTCGTCGAGTCGATACTTTCTAATCGTTCGCATCAAGCTGAGACGACTGGCGAAGTCGAGCATTCAAACAAGGGACCCACGACGGCCGGAAAACCTAATTCGGCAACTCCCATCAACGTCATTGAAATTGTAGCTGTCGGCATCCTTACCGCTGCCGCAGCTTTTGCACTGAGCAAGTCGGTAGGCTGGCTTGGCGCCTTGAGAATTCAACTTTCGCAATCGGGCAATTTCTGGGTCTTGCCACTATTTGGACTGATAGGCGGCGTCATGTGCGGAGTCATCGTCAAGTTTATTGCCCCTGAAATCACCGGTAGTGGCATTCCCCAAGTGAAGGGATTTCTCAGAGGACATCCGATTCGTATGAATTTGGTGTCTCTTTTGGCGAAATTGGCTGCAGGAATCCTTTCTCTGGGTTGCGGACTGCCCTTGGGGCGGGAAGGTCCGACAGTGCAGATCGGTGCATCGTTGTCTGGAATGTTTGTCTCGCTTTTGAAAAGCGGGGAGAAATTGAAAAGACACTTTATCGCTGCGGGAGCGGGTGCAGGGCTTGCTGCGGCATTCAACGCACCGCTTGCCGGTGTGATTTTCGTTGTGGAGGAATTAGTTCGGGAAGTCTCCAGCACCTTCGTGATTACCGCTGGTCTAGCTTGTTTTGCCGCGGCGACAATGTCTGATTTGCTCGGCAACCACTCCCTTGATTTGTCCTCGCATACGGATTTTCCTTCTTGCGAATTTCGTTTTGCAGATATTCCGTATTTGATAATTTTGGGTATCGTATGCGGTGCCTTAGGTTCTTTCTTCAATTGGTTGATCATCAAAGGAGTGACCTGCAGAACCAAGATTCTCAAACAGAACTATCCGCTTTCAATCGGTTTGGCAGGCTTGATCTGTGGACTGACCGTTACATTGTTGCCGACCGGAATGCACAACTTCGCCGGCATTAAATATTTGATCATCGGTCATACACCTGGCCTTTCTTTTGCCGCAACAGCTCTTGCCGTATCGTTCTTTATCACAATCATTTCCTATGTGTCCGGCGCTCCCGGTGGGCTTTTCGGACCCAGTCTAACAATTGGAGCCGCCACCGGCTACTTGCTTGGTGCCACTGAGTTAGGTGAATGGGCCAGTGCTTCAAACGCACCAGACCTCTTCGCTCTTGCAGGCATGGGCGCGTTTTTCAGTGGGGTGGCTCGGGTTCCGATCACAGCTACCGTGATTGTTTTCGAGATAACGCGTGACTTCAACCTGTTGTTGCCTTTGCTGATGACGACAATGGTGGCATACACTGTCGGCGAAAAGATCTACGCAGGCTCGGTATACGATCGCCTGCTCGAGCTTAGCAGCGGCGCCCAAAACCAAGAGCAGAAGCCAGAACACAAGCTAGAACACAAACCGGAAAATCAGCAACAGAAAGAATAGCTGAAAGGATTTCGTTCTTAACTCGGCGAGGCTTCGGCTGCTCCGCTTTGCAGTGTCTCGACTACCCGAGCTTTTTCATTTGAGTGACGCGGCATTACGATAGTGAAGGTGCTGCCACCTTGGGAGTTTCGTCGCACAGTAATGTCTCCGCTGTGTACGCGCACGATTTTTCTGCACACGAAAAGGCCTATTCCTGCGCTGCCACCGACTTGTCTGCCGATTGCTCCCTGGAAGGAGTTGGTGAAGATTTTTTCTTGTTCCTCCTCAGATATGCCGATGCCTGTGTCGGCAATGTCGAGGAATATTGAGTCTTCAGTAGCCTTCAAAGAGATCGTTACGGCGCCGCTGTATGGCGTAAACTTCAAGGCATTATCCAACAGATTGAGGATCACTCTCCTGAGCGCCATTCGATCGCCCATCACATTTGCGTTGTCTGCATTTGGCTCGGGGACATACTTGAGTTGAACACCGTGGCTGCTGAATAGTATTCGTAATTCTTCAGCGCATTCTCTTACCAAGCCAGACATCTTCATCGATTGAAGCGATAGATTCAAAAACTCGTTTTCGCATCTATGCACGTCAATCATGCTTTGAACCATTGTTAAAAGTGAGCGATTGCTGTTTTGCAGTACTGAAAGCATGTGTTCATGCCCTGACTCAACCGGGCCCAAAGCTCCTTTGATCATGGCATCGAGAGTCCGTTCTGCACCAATCAACGGTGTCTTGAGGTCGTGCACGAGTGCTGCGACGAATTCCTCTTTCTTTTGAATCTGATGATATCTTTCCGTAACTTCAATGAAGCTCATGCAAATGCCGGTCACGTAATTACCGCCATCCTTTTGAGGCCAGCAGGAAATATCCCAGTAGCACTCGGATTCGCCTTTGTCGGTTTCGATTATTACTCGATGATTGTCGAGTTGAATTTTTTCACCGCGTGAGAGAACCACTTGTAATGTGGTCATATCGAATGCGCCGAGAATATCGCTGATTTTTCTGCCGACAAGCTCATTGCCTGGGATGCCGAACAAGTCTGACACTCGCATGTTGGCATGACGCACAATCATTTGCGTGTCGAGAGTGACAATTCCAATCGGAGACATCTCCAGCGAATTGAAGGTCATACTCGGGCTTATGGCAGGCATACTAGGTTTGGTTATGCGACCGCCGTTAACGTCTGTGCAATAGCCGACATATCCAATGAAGGATTGATCGGGAAGAAAGAGAGGGAAAGCCGACTCGAAGTAACGAGTGTGTCTTCCGTCTCTGCCCTTTAGTCTGACTTCAATGTGCCATGGCAACCGGCTTTCAAAGGCTGTTTCTGTAAGTTCTCTGTAGCGTTTTAGGTCTTCGGCATGAACGTGCCGGCGCCATCCGCAGCCGCGCTCGTCATCTATATCGTTGCCGACGAATTCCAGCCATCGTTTATTGAAGAAGATTCTATTGTCTGATGAGTCGCTTATCCATTGCATGTTAGAGCTGGAGTTAGTGAGAGCCACCATGCGCTGGGCCATTTCGAATGAAGCACGCTCGCACATTTTGCTGCTGGTGACATCTTTTACAATGCCAATTACACCGATGATTTCGCCTCGGCGATTGCGCATAGGATTGTAGAAAGCTGTAAAAAAGCCGTTCTTCCCTGTTTCAGGATTATAGAAGTAGCGCTCTCTCGTCACCACGCGTTTGCCGTCGAGCGCCTCTTCAATCTCATCTTTCTCATTTGCTTCGCAAAGGAAGGGCAGAGCTTCAGCAAAATTCCTTCCTGTGACTGTGTTTCTGTCGACCTCAAAGATTCTTTCCATTGCGGGATTCCACAAAAGAACCCGTAATTGCTCGTCAAAGACAACCGCGCCTTCAAAGGTGCTTGTAAGTAATGTTTCGCTTATCTGACCGGAAAGCCACATCCCACCCTGGCTGCGTTCAACCGTTTTCAAAATGTTTTTTCTCAGACTGTATGCAGAACTTTCATGCACGCTCAAGCACTCTGATGCCCCCATCCTTATAAGTTGAATGGAACGCGCCTCGCTTTCTTCCTCGTCAAATACCACAATCAAACTAGATGGCGATACCAGATTTATTTGCGAGATTACTTGTTCTGGATGAGCGCTGAGGCAGAGTGCATTTAGTAAGACGACGTCATGAAATTGGCTCGAGAGCGACGAAAAAGCTTCGTTCAGCTCGTTTACGTGCGTGATAGTAATTGATGCGCCCAAGTTGAGTTCTACGCCTGAGCGTCGAACTGCCATTGGGATGTCACCAATCACCAGCGCCTGGATTTTTTCCATTGCACTAGCCATCAGATTTCACACAGTCAGGAATTGGGTCGCGGAAATTTTATCCGTTACCTATACGATAGCATTGGCAATTTCAAGCGGTAATTACCTAGAAGTGTGATAAATCGCCGACAGGCAAAAGTCACACTTTCGGTGATCATACTTTAGGTCGACATTCGTTAGTTTGAGTGGGTTTAGATTTGCCAAACTTGCAAATCATCGGCTAATTGGAAGGCTGACGACGAACGTAGACCCTTGCCCTTCCTTGCTTATGACATCGATCGTACCTTTGTGTTCCGTAACTATTTTCTTACACAAGTACAATCCAAGACCGGTACCGACGGCGAATCTCTTGCCCCTTTCGCCTCTGAAGAACCTCTGAAATAGCTTCGCTTTGTCGATTTCCTCGATGCCGAGACCTGTGTCCCTGACACGAATTTCTACATGATCGCGTTTTTTCTTGGCGTTGATTTCGACATGTGCACCTTTCTGGGAAAATTTGATCGCATTATCAATAAGGTTGATAAATACCCGCTTGAGACCAAGTTTATCCGCAAAAACCAGTGGCAACCCGTCCGGAAATTTCGCCGCTAGTTTTATGTCCTTTTGTTGCGCAAGGGCGAAAAGCTCATCAACGCAAATCATGAGCAGCTCTGCAATATCCACTTCTTCGAATACTGTGTCATCTGTTTTGTTGTCGTAATGGTAGAACTCGATCAAATTTTGAACCATAGACAGAAGCTGTTGGTTGCTGCGTTTGAGCATGGAAAGAACATCGCTTTGTCCGGGATCGAAATCGCCAACCAGCCCACTTATCATTGACTCGAGTGTTTTTTCTGCGCCAAGCAAGGGCGTTTTCAGGTCATGCACGAGTGTGGCCACGAAGTCTTCTCTCTGCTGAATCAATTTGCGACGTTCTGTCACTTCCATCGTGCTCAGGCAAACACCGACGATTTCATCGAGGTCCCCCTTGAGTGGCCAGGCGGCAACATCCCAAACAACAGGATTGCTTTCTCGAGACGCGTTGGCATGAACGAAGTGATTCTCCAAATGAATACGCTCGCCGTTCTCCAAAACCGGCTTGAATACATCTTCCTTGAAGCTGTTCACCAGCTTGAAAAATGACTGACCGATCATCTCTGACTCGGGCTTTGAGAGTTGTTTGCAGACCGTCGGATTGACTTTTGTGACGTGGAACTTTGTATCCAACTTCCAGATGCCGATGGGAGCATTCTCGATTGTCCGTGATTGGTTGAAAGCGACAATCTGCGCTTTTGTAGATGCAACAGCCATCGGACCAGGGATGCCTGTGTAGGCGTTTTCGGTCAGTTTCTGAAATGGCGTATCTATCTGGGTTTGGGAACCGGCGCGAATGTTGTCTCTCATCGCGGTAACGTCTTTGAACAGGCACAATACCGCGACAATTCGTCCGTCTTCATTGGTCACTGGCGCGTAGCTGGATTCGAACAGACCTTTCCTGCCTGTCTTCGGGTGAACAAAGGGGCGGTCTTGTGGTTTTACCGTTCTGCCCTGGCGGACCGCCACAAATAGCTCGTCTTCCTCAACATCTTCCAGGAAAGGCAGGACTTCTACTGCGCTCTTGCCGACTGCCTCCATAGCCGAAATGCCGAAAATCTGCTCCATCCGTGGATTCCACAGGGCAATGCGAAAGTTCATGTCGTAGGCGAACACGCCTTCAAGACTCATGTTCAAAAGCATGCTGCCTATCAGCGGCACCAGGTTGAGGTTTTGTTTGGGTTCGACCTTTGATTTTTCGGCGGCTCGCATCGACGCGCGCATAATAAACTCGGGGCGCAGTCTTCCCGATGCCAGGCAGTCAACGGCGCCATAACCAATTAGTCGGCGCCTGTATTCCTCGTCTTCTGGTCCCCCAAAAATAATTAGTGGCGCATCCGGAATAGCTTTGAGCATGCGCTTCAGAATCGATTCTGGATCGTTGCCGGTTATTTCACGCCCTACAAAGAGGACCTGGCAGTTGGCGACACGGAAGTCGCTTATCGAGTCGAACCATTCCTGGTCGACCGGTGCCATATATGAGTCCGCCTTTTCACTGTCGAAAGCCCTTTGCAGGTTAGTGCGGTCGTTATCGTTGCCACCGACTACAAATGCTCGAAAATGCGAACCATTGCCAGAATTACCAGACATTTCGCCTCGTAAATGTTTTGTTTGCCCCGCCTATATTAGTAATACCAAAAATTGAAGTTGGCGAAGTACCCTTTTGGGGGGATTCGAGACTGGAAAGACGATCTGGTTATGTATACATTTGGCGAAAAGCGATCGACAGGCGTAGTGAAGCGCACTGCATTTGATACCACCGAGAGGAGCAAACCTCAGGCAGAAACAGCTTAACCGTCAATTATTTCATTACGCGGATTTAGTCAAAAGTAAAGGTAAGCTTGCCTGAGACGGGGCTCAGCTTCGACGGGTGTTATAATCAGCTCTCGCGTTCACCCCTGCCAGTCTTGCATTCCGGGCACGGCAAGCGGTGAAACGGACAAAGCAGTGAGCAGATGGAGAACGAGAAATGAGCGTCGCATACACCGTACTTCTTGTGGCACAAGCAGTGCTCGGGTTGGTCATGATCCTGCTCGTTTTGCTTCACGCTCCTAAGGGCGAAGGCATGGGAGGCATCGGCGGCACGGCTACGATGTTCACTGGCCGTCGCGGAGCCGAAGGTGGTCTGGATAAGCTCACCTGGGGCGTTTTTCTATCGTTTCTCATTCTTTGTGTTCTCTCCGGTTTCGGTATAGTCAAGTAAGCATGCCTTTTCGGCTTCCCGCCAAAGAAGAAAAAGCTCAGTACGTCTTGAGCCAATTCGATCGCATTGCCCGAGGCTACGATCTGGCCAACGATTGCATTTCCATGGGCATGCACAGGCTCTGGAAAGACAAAGCCGTAAAGACACTGCTGGCTTCGGAAAGCGGCAATTACCTCGATGTCTGCTGCGGCACGGGCGACCTGGCATTACTCATTGCCAGCCGCCTCAAGGCTGGAAAAGTTACCGGTCTGGACTTCTCCGGTAATATGCTCGATGTGGCGCGCAGCCGAGAGGCCAGACACAGAAGTGACCGTAAATCGGCAGTTGAATTAGATTGGATTAAGGGCGACGCTCTCGAGCTGCCTTTCCAGGATGGAGTGTTCGACGGCGCCATTGTCAGTTTCGGACTTCGAAACGTGACCGACTACCAGAAAGCGATTGACGAAATGGCTCGCGTAGTCCGACCAGGTGGAAAAGTTCTCAATCTCGACCTGGGTAAGCCTGAAGGCCTTATCTTCCCACCTCTTTTCGCGTTTTATTTCAGCCAGATCGTGCCGATAATCGGTCAGGTGCTGCAAAATGACCGCAAGGCCTACACATATCTTCCCGAGTCCAAGCGCAATTACCCGGACCCGGAAGGCATTAGCGAGCTGTTCAGAAATGCGGGTCTGGCGGACGTTCGCCACATAAAACTAGCATCCGGCTCCGTCGCTCTGACTTGCGGAACAGTACAGTGACAGTCTCCGCCGATGCGCCTGCCACCTCCATAGAAGGCAGCACCAAAAGGTGCATCTGCGTGGTCGTCGGTGATATGTCGGCGGACAAGCACGTGGCCAAATTAGTCGGTCACTTGAAGGAATTGCAGCCGGACCTTCATGTTTTCGGCGTGGGCGGGCCTGAGATGGAAAAGGCGGGAGTCGAACTGCTCTTCAATTGCCAGGACTTCGCTGCAGTCGGCATTTTCAGGCTGATTCACAAAGTCCCCATGTTCGCCAATATTCGCAAGGTCATTCTCGACGAAATTGAGAAACGCAAACCTGGATGTGCTCTGCTTGTCGATTTTGGCGGTTTCAACATCGGTTTTTCCTCGGCTGTTCGCAATCGCTTTGCCAAATTGCCGATCGTCTACTTCATCTCCCCTCAGGTTTGGGGGTCTCGTCCGTGGCGATTGATTGAATTGGCTCGAAACGTATCTAAAATGTTGGTCATTTTTCCCTTCGAGCAGGCGATATACGAGCGAAAAGGCATTCCAGCACGTTTTGTCGGACATCCCTTGATGCTCAATCCGGACATCTGGGACCAACAACACTCGCGGCAAGAGGTTATGAAAGAGTTGGGTCTGGACCCTGAAAAGCCGCTGGTAGCTATATTCCCGGGCAGTCGAAGGCAAGAAATCGTTGACCATATGCCAGTTGTTGCTCAGGCACTCAGATGGGTAAAGCGCATCAGACCGGAGATACAGTTTGTTCTGGCACAATCGAACGAGAAAATTGCTGGTTTGATTGCAGAACAGTTGGAGAAGGAAAAGCTAAAACCAGGTCACGAGACGGGTTTGCATCTAGTGTCCTCAGAGGTTAATTACAGGCTGCTGCCTGTTGCCGATCTGGTTTGGGCGAAATCCGGCACTACGACGCTCGAAACTACGCTCTGTGCCACTCCCATGATTATTTTCTATCGTGGAGATTGGCTGAGCTTCTTCCTTGTACTTTGTTTTAAAACAGTTAAGCGCGTCGGCTGGCCGAACCTTTTAGCCGGACGAGACCTTGTGCCTGAACTAATTCAACTAGATTGTCGAGCGGAGAAACTCGTAAAATATACGCTCGATTTGATGGACGTGCCTGCATTGAGGCAGGAGATGGCCAGAGAGTTGCGAACATTACGCGACCAGTTAGGACAGGGCGATTTTGCAAAGAATGCTGCTCTGGAGATTTTGGAGATTATCGGGTGCCGGACAGCGTGAAGAGTAAAACCAAGCCGCAAGGCGCTGACACCCAAGAAGTGAAAGCGGAAGAAAAGGACGCGGTAGTGTCCGCAGCTTCGACGCAGGTGAATCTCAAGGATCCCACGCAGACGCAGATTTACCTGCGCATGCTCAAATACATCAAACCGTACTGGCTAATGTTTGTGCTCGGACTCATTGCCGCAGTGCCGTCTGGTGCGATGGATGGGGCGATTGCCTGGTTGGCTGGGCAAGGGTTGCAGAAAATCGTTGTAGAAGGACGAGAACACTTCATCTATTACGTGCCGGTCGCTGTTCTCATCATTGCCACCTCACAAGGCGTTTTTCGTTTTCTCGAATCGTATTGCATTAGATATGTAGGCGCAGCTGCTATCCGTGACTTGAGAAACGAACTCTTTGCTCACCTGGAGAAACAGCCACTGCTGTATTTTCAGGGACAGTCATCGGGCGTTTTGATCGGACGAATGATCAACGATGTAGCAATCATTGAAAATGCAATTTCGCAAACGTTCCAGTCGATGATAAGCCGCATGATCACGCTTATATCGCTGGCCGCTGTTGTGATTCTGCAAAGCTGGTGGCTGGCGATTGTTGCGCTCAGCATTTTGTCTTGTATTGTCCTTCCTGTTGGAATTCTGGGACGTAAAATTCGCAAGTCATCAAGGAAGAGCCAGGAAGCTATTGGTGATCTTGTCTCTGTTTTGAGTGAGTCCATACAAGGTGCCAAAATCGTCCAGTCGTTCAATTTGGAACATTTTCAAACCACCAAGTTTCACGAGACCAATCAAAGTTTTTTCCACAACACCACCAAAGCCGCCCGTCATGAGGCATTGCTCTCACCCATTCTGGCCTTTATCGGTGCTGCTGGTATTGCTGCTGTGATGTGGATCGCCGGGTATCAAGTCGTGAATAATCACATGACGCTCGGTTCTCTCACATCCTTCATCATTGCCCTGTTGCTCCTCTACTCTCCGATTAAAAACATCGGACGTATCAATGGCGTGATTCAACCTGCGCTCGCTGCAGCCACTCGCATATTCGAGGTCCTCGACAAAGTTCCTGACTTGATTGAAGCGCCTGATGCCAAAGAGCTTCATGGAGTGCCTCATCAAATCAGGTTCGATAAAGTTTGCTTCCAGTATCCAGGCACCAATCAACAGGTTTTACGCAACATAGACTTTGAGATTCCTGCCGGACAATTGATCGCACTGGTTGGACTTTCTGGCTCGGGTAAGTCGACTCTCGCTAATCTAGTACCGAGATTCTATGACATTACATCTGGTGCCATCACTATAGACGGTATCAATGTCAATCAATATAAGCTCGAATCTCTCCGCTCTCGAATTGCAGTAGTTACTCAGGACAACTTTCTGTTCAACACGTCCATTGAAGAGAATATTCGTCTGGGTAGAATCGATGCGACTAGAGAAGAGATTGAGCAGGCTGCGCGGGCTGCATACGCTCACGATTTCATCTCTGATTTGACTGAAGGTTATGCAACGCAGATTGGCGAGCGTGGAGTGCGACTGTCCGGTGGACAGCAGCAACGCCTGGCTATTGCTCGGGCTTTCCTCAAGAACGCGCCGATTCTCATTCTGGACGAAGCAACAAGCTCGCTCGATAACGAATCAGAAAAGATGGTTCAAGAAGCGCTCAACAACTTGATGAAAGGGCGCACAGTCATAGTAATTGCTCACCGACTCTCGACAGTTAGACATGCCGATCGCATTCTTGTTCTTCAAGAAGGAAGTATCGTCGAGTCCGGCAATCACGACACTCTCATCGAACACAACGGCGTCTACAAACGCTTGATTGAAGCTCAATTCGAGCGCCAAGAGGCCTGATCTAGTCTCGCTGTGGCTTGCATTCTTGCGAAGGGCTGCAGAAGATTTTTGTAGGGAGGCATTCTTACCGCCCGTTCGAAGGGCGCATGCAATGCGCCCCTACACGAAAGTGGCTTGCATTCTTGCTAAGGGCTGCCGAAGATTTTTGTAGGGAGGCATTCTTGCCGCCCGTTCGAAGGGCGCATGCAATGCGCCCCTACAAGAAAGAAGAAAATCGCGTCTACGACTTAGGTTGAAGTCTCGTGACGCGTGCCATTTGTGTTCCAGCTATAACCAGAACAATTCCGATTACCTGTGCGATTGTCACTGGTTCTTTCAAAAGAACTGCAGCAGCCACGATTAATAGCGGGCGTTGCAGCATAGTAATCACTGAAATCCTTGTCGCGCCGACGGTGTTAATCGCATAGAGAAAGGCAATATTGGCAAGTCCTGCCGCGATGCCGATCCAGACACCGAAATACCATGCATTGGCCGGCATGTTGAAATTGAACGGCAAGATGAATATGAGTGAAAACACCGCACCAACCGCCATGGTGCATGCGGACGCGACTGCCGGTGAGATTTCGTCCGTCAGCCGTTCCATTTGAACTCTATAAAAGGATGAGGTTATCACTGCGCCGAACATCAGTACGAGGCCCAGCGGCTGGACAATAAATTGAGAAAGTTCGATGCTGAGCAAGACTCCTAGGAATGAAAGCCAGAAGCCAGGCCAGAACAACTTGTCCAACTGGTCGCGACCCATTCTTTGATTGAGCACTGCCACTAATGCTGGTGTCGTAGTCACAACTGTTATTACGGTGACTGCAGAAATGTAATAGAGTGCGAACATGGTAAAGAGATTGGTGCCAATGAGCAAAATGCTCGAGACCATCAATTTCTTGAGCTGCTCTCGATCGGCAAATTTAAATTTGAAAAGGAAACAGACTGTGAAGCATAGTACTGCGGCAAAGACGCTTTTCAGAGTGAACAAATGCCACGGACTCAAATGCCCGCGGAAACCAAACTTGACAATGATTGGCTCTATGGACGCTGCCAGCAGCGCTCCCATTACCCAAATAGTGCCCGACAGACGCGAATCCGGGCGTGTCGTACTAACCATTCAACTTTCTTACAATCTCTCGCTGGCTCAGACCCTGCAGACCGATCCGGTTAAGGGTTCGACCGTGAGTGAGGAAATCAACACCGCACATGACGGCGGACATATTTATAACAGAATCAATGGCCGGCGTTCTGAGATTCGCTAAACGAGACAGTTCGTACAAAGGCACATATACGGTACTTACAATTTCGCCGAGCGTTCTGACCATGTCCTGCCAGGGCGCGGAATGACAGTATTTTGGAACCATTGCAATAGCTTGCTCCGGGGTTGCCGCTATCGCGCCGTACATCCTGCGAATATTGTGTGCTGTGGATATTCTTGCAGTTGAGTAAGCGTCGGCAATCGAGTTTAACTCTGACTCTAGGCGCTCGAAAATGTTGTTGGATTTCTCTGGTGAGTCCGATACGGAATTGATCAACTCGCTTAAAGCGGCACTCATTTCGGCATCTGCACCAAAAGCTTCAATTACTGGATAAACAATTGCTTGATAGTCGCAAAGTCCACGGCTAAGCAGATTTGTTGCTGCTTCCACTTTTGGAAACAATCTCTTCACGGCCGCCTCGCAGTCGAAGGTGGATGCTGGACTTGTCGAGGCGAATTGCCCCCACTGTCTCATTGCATGGACTTTGATGGTGGCACCATTTTGTTTCTCAGCATGGAAAAGCGGATCCATTTCTGCCACTTTCACACCCGATACACCATTCGTCAGCAGGTGTTTTTCAAATTCGAGGCTGGCACCAATACCGCCACCATAAAGTAAGACCGTATGTTTTGCCCTCATCCACGGACTGATTGACCAGGCCAACTCTTTGTAGGTTGATGGCGGCGCAACGACAATCAAGTGCGCGCAATGAGCTAATAAATCTTCCGGTTTTATACTGAAGGTCTGCTGGTCGTATTGACCCGAAATCGCACCTTCTGCCTTTACTGAAGAAGCCGGTCCGGGAAGATTGTTGCTGCCATCGAAAACCTGTACTGGATATCCTCTGCCACTCAAATAACATGCCATCGTCAAAAGTGCTGGTCCGCTGCCGGCGATTCCGACTGATGGAAAACCAGTTTTGTTGCCGGTTCTCGTTGTTTGAATTGATTTTACAGGCGCAAAGGCAACTGTCATCAGCGAATCCCTCGGGGAGTCTTTTCCGCGCTCACGACTAAATAGGTTTATTGAAAGAGGATGAGTGAAGTATAACTTCTCTTCGCCTTAACAAAATATTCAAAGTGTGGAATTAATCGAGATTGCAGATTAATTCGTATCGGAGCCCGAAGTGTCGGAACTGAGACGCCGTCTCGCTCTGCTGTCGACACTTTTGATCACGCGTGTTGTATGACCTTAACCTTTCAGGATTTCGCAAGACGTGCGTTGGCTTTACTTTTCCGTGGTAATGAGAGAATTAGGTCTTATATAGATCGAGTATTTATCTGAACGTACCGAAAGGCTGCCAATGTCCCTCACTTTCTCTAATCGCCAAATACTTGTCGTTTCGGCAATTCTGCTCTCTTTTCAGGGTGTCGCTCTGGCAAATCCTGCTTTTGCTCAACCGCAACAACAGTGGGTTGTCAACGGAAAGCCTGTTTCGGAGAATGTCGGCAAGGCGATGATGCTTTTCAACAACGCCAGCAATTTGCTTATTGGTTCGGAAAAACCTGAGAAGGCTGTCGAACTTCTCACACAGGCTGAGCAGCTCGCGCCTGAGTTGCCTGAGATTCAGAGCAATCTCGGCATGGCGCTCGCGAAGATGGGACGAACGGACGAAGCTATAGTGCATGTGGAAAAAGCGGTTGCGCTCAATCCAAACTTGCCTGCTGCCGAGATGACACTTGGTAGCCTTTATCAATCTGTTGGGCGGACTCAAGACGCCATTCGTGTGTTCAAAGACTTTCAACAACGTCATCCAACCAGCGAGCACATCAAGAAGATAAAAGGACTGCTGTCCATGCTGGAAAGCGAGTCAAAGCTGCAAACTAAACAACCGGATGGCTCAGTAACCGGCCCTGATGACTATTTCAGTTCTATCGGACTATCGGGCTCCGTGACAAAGTGGACGCAGGACCACATGCCGCTTAAAGTCTATATTGCTCCTACACAAGGCGTGGTTGGATATAAGCCTGGTTATATGGATGGCGTTAAGTCCTCGTTCCAAGCGTGGGCGGATGCCTCGGGTGGCAAGGTCAGCTTTGTGTATGTGCAGGATAAAGAGAAAAACGACATTTCCTTTGCGTTTTCCAATGACATCAAAGCGGTTTCAAACCCGGCTGAAGGCGGAGAAGCTAAGGTTTATCCAGGTCCAAAAGGCATCGTAAAGTCGACGATTGTAGTATTGACTCTCGATCCGTCGCCTGCGCAGCAAATGTCAGAGAGCTTGATGCGCTGGATATGTCTCCATGAAATCGGACACGCAATCGGGCTGATGGGACACAGCAGTCAACATAATGATGTGATGTACAGTTCCATGCCATTGGCGACAATCGATCGCGGTTTGTCAGAACGAGACAAGAATACGTTGAAACATCTGTACTCCGATGACGTGGTCGTGCATAAGGCGGACACTTCGAATATGGCGAGTGATTCTACCGATCCCATGACACTCAACAATCAAGGTGCCACTGCGCTCAACGCCGGTAATTTAGAGCTGAGCCTGCAGTGCCTGGAGAAAGCTCACAAGATCGATCCCAGCATGAAGGTGGTTAAACAGAATCTCGCTCAGGCTTATTCGATAAAGGCGATGCGAACAGTGCAAGCGGGGAAACTTCCTGATGCTGACGCGATGTTCAAGAAGTCGATAGCTCTGTTGGATGGTGGCAACAAAACACCGATTGAAACGACTGTGTTGCGCAATTACCTGATTTTCTTGAAGTTGGCGAATCGCGGACCAGAAGCCGCAAAGATTGAAGCGATGCTCAAGGGTGGAACTTCCAAATAGAATGTCATATCAAGATCGCTACAAGGGACGAAAAATAAAAGATCCGCCTTCGTATCTTGGACGGTTTGGGTTGTTTATTCTGGTTGGCGCTGCTTTTGCCGCTTTTGTCGGTAGTCTGCGCGGATTGGACAGCAATCTTTGCGCTCTGGCCACACTGTGTGTGGTGGCATGTAAATTATTGGTAGAACTGATTGCAACGAAAGCTCAGTTTAAGTTGCCTGAGCGTTTTGCGAAGCTACCTCTTGCCGTGTGGCTGCTCTTCTGGCTTTTGCCGATTCCGCCACTTTGGTTTGTCCTCAGAACAGTCTGGCCAAAGAACGCCGATCCCAATGGCGCAATTGGGTTTCTGACACTTGTCTGTTTTGGACTTTATATTCCGACGATTTTGGCGATTATAAAGCCCCCCAGCAATGATGCTCAAAACAATCAGGCAAAAACCACAACTGACGATGATTCTGGTTCTGACAAAGTCAATTTCAATGTAGACTTCAACGCGCCGGATCCTGATAAGGCTTCAGGCACATCAGTGAAAGTTCAACCTGCCGATAATGCAAGTTCGACTGTTAGATCAAAAAGCAAGTCCAAGAAAAAAGGCAAGAAATAGAGGTTTTCCCATTGGTGCTCTACAGGTTGTACAGAGAGTCGCTAAGTCTTCTCACTGATCTCTATCAGTTGACCATGGCATATGGTCACTGGAAAAATGGCTCGCACACAAAAGAAGCCGTTTATCATCTGTCATTTAGAAAGAACCCATTCAACGGCGGCTATGCTGTAGCTTGCGGACTTTCGACGATGGTCGATTTCATCAACAACTTTCGATTTGATGATAGCGATAGAGAGTATTTGTCCACTCTAAAAGGGCATGACGACAAACCGCTCTTTGAGGAAAAGTTTCTCCAGTACTTGAGTAATCTCAGACTCGATGTTGATATTGATGCTGTTCCGGACGGGACGATTGTTTTTGCGCATGAGCCTTTGGTCAGAGTAAGTGGGCCAATTATTCAATGTCAGCTTTTGGAAACCGCGCTTCTGACGATTTTCAATTTCCAAACACTCATAGCGACAAAAGCTTCCCGGATAAGAGAATCTGCAGGAGACAAGAGCATTCTCGAATTCGGTTTGCGTCGTGCGCAAGGTATTGACGGTGGACTGACGGCGAGTTTGGCAGCGTACATCGGCGGATGTGATGCAACTTCTAACGTTTTGGCAGGAAAGATGTTCGGCATTCCGGTTAGCGGGACGCATGCACATAGCTGGATAATGTCTTTTGAGGACGAGCTGGAAGCTTTTATGGCATATGCTCAAGCGATGCCGAACAACTGCGTTTTTCTTGTTGACACTTATGACACCATTGATGGTGTAGCGAATGCGATTGAAGTGGCGAAGTGGTTGAAGAAAACAGGGCACCAGTTTCTCGGCATTAGACTAGATTCCGGCGACCTTGCTTATCTGAGTATTGAAGCAAGGAGAATGCTTGATGAGGCTGGTTTCAACGATGCGGCGATTGTCGCCAGCAACGATCTCGATGAACACATCATCAATAGTTTGAATGTGCAAAATGCAAAGATCAGCGTCTGGGGCGTCGGTACTAAATTGGTTACTGCTTACGATCAGCCGGCTTTGGGGGGTGTCTATAAGCTTTCCGCGGTGCGAAACCAAGGGCAGGACTGGAACTACAAAGTCAAACTTTCCGAACAGGCGATCAAGATTTCCAACCCAGGTATTCAACAAGTTCGCAGGTTCAAAGATGAAGATGGCTATATAGCGGACATGATTTTCAACGTTGAAGACAAGCTACAAGCGGAGAGTGTGATTGTCGATCCTCTCGATATGACGCGCAGAAAACGCATCACGTCTGGATGTAAGTTCATCGATTTGCTGGTTCCAATTTTTGAGAATGGCAGGCAGGTGTACAACTTGCCTACTTTGGAAAAAACAAAGTCATTGGTGACTTCGCAGTTGGAAAATTTCCACCCGACATACAAACGCATTCTAAATCCGCATCAATATCCGGTAGGACTTGAAATTGGTCTACATGAAATGAAGACGGATCTTATTCTGAAAGAAAGAGAGCATTTGCAAGTCCGCAAAGATGCGTATGCAAAAGAGCGCCGTTCGCATGCAATTGTAGAAAAGAAGAAGCAATCAGGATTTACCAGACACGATGTCACTATCAAGGCTAAGCCGTCGTCTGAACCGACTGGTTCTAAAACCAAAATGCCTCCTGCTTTACCCTCATCGCTCAAGAAGTCAGCGTTAATTATCGTCGACGCGCAGAAAGGATTCGGTAGCAGTGGAGAATTGCCGGTTGCGCGTGCGGAAGAAATTGTTCCTATACTCAACGAGTTGATGGACGTTTTTCCCCTCGTTGTTGCAACACAAGATTGGCACCCTGCCGATCATGTCAGTTTTGCGATCAACCACGCCGACAAAAAAATCGGGGACACTCTGCGTGTTGGAAATTACGACCAGCCTCTTTTCCCCATGCATTGTATCGAAAACACCAGAGGCTCACAATTTCTGGATAACTTGAAGACAGAGAAGATCCATCGTGTGTTCAGAAAGGGTATGGATCCGGACGTCGATTGTTTCAGCGGCTTTCTTGACTGTGAGGGCGGCAAAGCGACTGAAATGGCTGATTATTTGAAGGAAAACGGAATCGAGCATATCTTCGTTGCTGGCTTGGCGACCAATTATTGTGTAAAGGAAACTGCCTTGGACGGCGTCAAGTTAGGCTTTAACGTGACTTTGATTGAGGATGCCTGTCGCGGAATTGATAAGGTTGGTCTGCGTGTGAAAACAGCTATTCAGGACATGAAAGAAGGCGGAGTGGGCTTTGTTGAAAGCAAGGATATGAGTTATCCGACGGTCGATAAGAAGGCAAAGAACCGAAACGGCTCTGCCGCCGACGGAAAGAAAGGAAAACGTTAATTTAACCGGCCAACTGCCGTAATTGCCAGCCATTGGGTTTTTTGCTGGATGGCGCCGGGTACTTCATTAGAACCAGGCATCTCCGGAAAACCCACTATTGGGGCAAGGCGGCAAGATTTGACTGACAAAAGATTTGAGGCTCGAGTGTGCCCATGGATGACTTCCCGCAGGGCTGTAGTTTTTCTTGCCAGCCTGTCGTTGTTTTTCTCCAGTGTTCCCCCTGCTTCTAGTTCAGCCAATAAGAGGACCGTAGGCAAGACGAGTGCCGTTGCAAGAAAAGGGAAACACAAGCTGCCTGCAACGCCGCCGTCTCCGGCTTCTGCTGAGCATGTCGTTATCGATGCGATGTCTCGTGAGTTAAAACGCTCATACGACAAACTGAAGGATCAAGGTCCTGCGCCTTTGTATTTTCTTTCCTACCGTGTCAGCGATACCGATTCCTTCAGTACAAACGCGACTTTTGGAGCTATTACCAGCTTTAATCGCAACCACAGCAGATTGCTCGACATTGAAGCACGAGTAGGCAGCCCCGAGTTGGATAGCACTCACAAAATACGCAGAGACGGTTTTGACGGAGACTACATTTTGCGCCGCGGATCAGTTGAGTTTTCTATCGACAATGATCCTGATGCCATTGCGTGCGGTCTCTGGTATATGACCGACAAAGCGTTTAAGGATGCGCAGCAGAGTTTTGTACAAGTGAAGGCAAACAAAGAAGTGAAGGTCGATGAAGAAGATGTTTCCAACGATTTTGGGCCGGGAAAGGTAGTTGTTTTTATCGACAAACCGCAGGAAACAACGGAAGACGACAATCGCTGGATCGAGCCGGTACGGCGCATGTCGGCAATTTTCAAACAGTATCCCGAGATAACGAGCTCTTATGTTTCGGTCGATGAAGACGTGACGACCAGATACATAACTACAAGCGAAGGCACTAAGGTTCAGCAGACACAGAAGCTTGCGCGTCTGCTTACGGGAGCCGGTGCAATCTGTCCCGATGGTATGGAAGTGAATCTTTATGATACCGCAGAAGCTTTTGACGCGAAGGACTTGCCTTCCGAAGAAGAGTTTAGCAAGCGGATCAAGAAACTTGCCGAAGCTGTTGTCGCGCTGCGCAATTCGCATGCTGGAGAGCCGTATGTAGGTCCTGCCATTTTGATGCCAAAAGCAGCTGGCGTTTTCTTCCACGAAGTACTCGGGCATCGAGTCGAAGGACATAGGCAAAAGGATGAAGAAGAAGGTCGCACTTTCACGAAGAAAGTAGGCGCCAAGATCATGCCCGAATTCATCAGCGTCGTTGATGATCCAACCATCAATCGTTTGGGAGATAGTCCGCTAATCGGCAACTATCGCTATGACGACGAGGGGATGCCGGCTGAGAAAGTACAAATTGTAGACAAAGGTATACTACGCAATTTTTTGATGGGACGTTCTCCCATCGCCTCGTTTAATCACTCCAACGGTCATAGTCGGTGCCAACCAGGAAATGCACCTGTTGCTCGTCAGGGAAATCTGATGGTTCAATCGAGCTTGCAAGTTGAAGAAAAGAAATTGCGCGAGATGCTGATTGAGGAAACAAAACGTCAAGGTAAGCAGTACGGTTTGATGTTCGATGAGATTGCTGGAGGTTTCACGATCACGCAGGCATTTATGCCTCAATCGTTTTCGCTTTTGCCACTGCAAGTAAAACGGGTTTGGGTTGATGGTCGACCTGACGAATTGCTGCGAGGAGTGAATTTGGTCGGCACGCCACTCGCTTCCCTCGAGACAATTATGTGCGCCAGTGACAAGGTTGGCACATTCAACGGTGTTTGTGGTGCCGAGTCCGGCTGGGTTCCTGTTTCGGCCAGCGCTCCAAGTTTGCTCGTCCGAACGATAGAAGTGGCTCGCGAGGAGAAATCACAAGACAAGCCGCCTGTCTTGCCACCTCCCAGTTTGGAAATGGCACAGAAATGATAAGGAAATCACAGAGGTTCTTAGAGCACGCCACCATGAAGAAAACGTTCTCAAGTTACAGAAGTATTTTGTCTCTCATCATTGCGATGTCCAATCTCTCTTTTCCTAGTGTTGCTCACGCTCAAATGGCTGAAGGACCTCAGTGGACCAAAACGGATGACGGAGAAATTTATAAAGCCTTTGACGATGAACTCAAGCGCACAGTCGGCAGGCTTAAGCTGGGAGAGCACCCGTCACCCTATTTTGTTTCCTTTCACGGTAGCGAATCGAAGTATATAAATGTCTACGGAGCCTTTGGTGCGCTGGACAGAATTGATAAGGGAAGAGGGCGAAGTCTTTCCGTCGACGTCCGTGTTGGCGACTATAAATTCGACAATTCTGGCTCCGCTAGTACGTTCTTCTACAACCCGTACGAAGTGTACAGCACCGACACAACGATGGCGCTTGAGAATGACTACGACTCGATCAGGCGCGCACTTTGGCTGTTGTGCGACCGCCGTTACAAAAGAGCGATTGAAGAACTGGAGAAGAAGAAAGCTGTACTTCACCAGAAAAAGGTCGATAATCTGCCAGACAGCTTCGTCAAAACCGATCCTGTCGTTGCGGTCCTTCCTGTCAGTAAACAGGAAGTTGATAGTCAACGTTGGGCTGAAATCGTGCGCGCTGTCTCAAAAGAGTTTCGTGCGAGCCCGGGTGTCGTCGATTGTCGTGTTGTATATGAAAATAGAGACTATATGCGCTGGTTCCAAAACAGCGAGGGCTCAAAAAATCGAGAGCAAGAGTTTTGCTCAATGCTGTATATGAGTGCGACCGCTCAGGCTTCTGATGGAATGTTAGTCTCGGACTTTGCCCTGTATGCGGTGAAGAAAGATAAGGATATGCCCAGTCGTGAAGAGCTGCTTGCTGTGGCAAAGCGCTTGACTGACAATGTTTCTAAACTAGCTAAAGCACCACTTATAGAAGAATACAGTGGTCCAATTCTTTTTGAGAAGCAGGCCGCTGCCGAGTTTTTTTCGCAGACCGTTGCACCACATCTCGTGATGTCGAGCGAATCAGCATTTGAAAGACGCAATAGAAGAACTGAATCCGATCTCTTAGGCAAACGAATCTTGCCGAAGTTCATAAACATATCCGACAACCCGTTACTCGACTCATTCAACGGTCGCCCTCTGAAGGGGGGCTACATCATCGATGATGAGGGAGTAAAAGCTAAGCCTGTTTCGCTCGTTGAGCATGGTACATTGAAGACGCTCTGTTCAGGTCGCACGCCTTCTCGTGGAATTCAAGAAAGCAACGGACACTTTCGCGATGGCAAGGCAAAAGTAAGCCAGCTCTTCATCACCTCGGACACTTCCAAAACTCCCGAAGAGTTGCGAAATCAATTGATTCAGTTAGGAAAGGACGCAGGGCTTTCGCACGTCATGATCGCACGAAAGATTGTCAACCCATCTGCCGCCTCATTCGATATCGAAACAGTCAACAGCATTTTGAGTTCTGGCAGGAAGGAAATTGATCTGACCGCACCGACATTGTTGTACAAAGTTTCGGTCGCTGATGGGACAGAAACTTTGGTGCGTGGTGCTAGATTTTCCGGGCTTACGCGCAGAACCTGGAGAGACATCGATAGTGTCGCCAACGATGATGATGTTTATGTTACTTCCAATGGGTTCAGTACTGTAGGCAACACCTTCAATATTGTTACTCCATCGATTCTGGTATCGGAAGTAGACATATTGCGCAATAGCCACGAGACTGATTTACCAATCGTCCTGATAAGACCCGATCTAGCTTCTCCCCCAGTGGCAATTCAAAAAGGTTCGGCAAAAAAAGAGAAAACGAAGCAGAAAAAGGAACGCTAGTTTCTTTGCATCGATCGCCAGCGCATTGCTTCTCTCGTTGCATTCTGACTCTCGGCATTTTTACCTTGCTTATAGAAAACCGATGCAAGATGTTGGTAGAGAGAGCTTATAAATGAGGGATTCTTATGGTTGCGCCTCAATTGCGCTGCCAGAGAGCGCAAGTACATGGCTTGTGCCTTGTCATAGTTTGCATTTGCTTCCAACACTTCTCCAAGTGTCATTTCTTGAACACCAATTCCATGAGTTTTGATTCGCATTCTATTGAATGCTTCATAGGCCTCGTTCGCATAAAGCATTGCATTCTTGCTATCGCCAGTTTGCTGGTAAAGATTCGCAAGCTCGGTTTCTGTTTCCGCGATATGAAAATCATGCTCTCCATACAGATCGCGGCGAACTTTCAAACGCTGAGTTTGAACATCGATCCGTTCTCTCTTTCCAGGAGTGACACGATAAAGCAAACCCAGAACGTAGTCAGCTTCACTGCTGGCTCCGGCGCCGAGTGTTTGCCAGACGTGCAGCGCTTCCATGCAGGTCTCTCTGCATGCTGCTGTGTTCTTTTCCTGCAGTTGAAGTTTTGCCAATTTCTTCAAACTAATGATAGCCAGGTGCATTGTTGCCTTTGAGCGTTTTGCCGCATCAGCAGCGTCTCGCAAGTTCTGCGCAACAGTTTTGTAGTCTTCCTGCCCGCGCGCCGTTTCTGCGGACTCGGCAAACCTAACCCATTTTTCGTGACTGAAGAGAGCTTCTGACTCTTCTGTGTTTCCCTCTTTCTTCAAGATTGTGGAAAACTCTTCTCTCGCCTGTTTCATAAGGAAGGCAGGATAGAAAGACTCGTCCGCGAGTGAAACAGCTTTTCGGAACCATTTTTGAGCATCTTCAAAGTTGTTGCTCAATAAATTCATAGAAGCCACGCGTAGCATCAAATCTATTTGCCGATGTGCTGCAAAATAATCGATGCGACCGTCCTTTTTATTGTGGATGCAGCTTTCTAAATTGGCAATTGCTTTTTTGTAATGACCAATCGCGACGTCTGATTGTCCTTCGCTCTGTTCCAGCAGGCCCAAGTTCCTTTGGGCCCAAGCAAGATCTGTCAGAAGCAAGCGCCTTGTAATTTCGTCTTTGGCACGGATGATATTTGTTTGCAGGATTTTTTCGGCATCATCAAAATGTTTGGTGGCATCCTCAAGCTTTTTCTCTTTGACGAGAACTTCACCAAGATCGTCATGGCTAATTCCGACGCGATAGTTAGATGACCCGAGGCGTTCTGCTAGGTGAATGGCTTGTTTGCCTAGATTCTCTGCTTCAGCTAAGTTTTTCTTCGCAACAGCATCTTGCTGGCTGGCTCTGACGATTTCCCACGAACGGATTGTAGAGCTGGCGCCAGAGCCTGAACCAAGCCACATCACAAATGAACCTGCACCAGCAACGCCAACCAGAGCGATGAAGACTTTTATTGCGCCATGCGGGAGTTCGGATGTGGACATACTGGCAACCGGTAATTACCGTCAACCTGTGATATTGTCATACTCACTCGCATTAGACAACTTGAAAAGATGGCGAAAGTTCTTGTAGTTGAAGACGACCCAGCACTGCAGAAGCAGTTGGAAGAATTTTTGCGTTTTGAGAAACATACGGTCGAGGCTGTCGGGGATGGTGCTGAAGCCGCTCATCGATTGCTGATTTCGAAGTATGACCTGGTTATCCTTGATTGGAATCTGCCCGGCATGAGTGGAACAGACGTGCTCAAGAAAATGCGCGGGTCTGGCTGCTATACGCCGGTGCTGATGCTCACCGGCAAGAGCAATATCATGGACAAAACTGAAGGCTTCGATTCAGGCGCCGACGACTATTTGACGAAGCCTTTTGATTTGAAAGAACTTGGATTGAGAGCGAAGGCGCTACTTCGAAGACCACAAGCAATGCTGACAGGAACGATTGATATCGGTGGAGTGTCACTCGACCCTCATGCGCACAAAGTTTTTCTCGATGGCCAAGAAATTCAAATGTTACCCAAAGAATTTGCGCTTCTTGAGTTTTTCATGCGCCACCCCGGACAAATCTTCAGTCAGGAAGCACTTCTAGAAAGTGTCTGGAAATCAGAATCGGAGTCATCGATTCATACGGTGTACGTCCATGTGAGAAACCTCAGGAAGAAACTGTCCCGTGACGGCAAATCTCAAATCATCAAGACTGTGCACAACATGGGATACAAACTGGAATTAGACTGACTGCTTCAGTGGTAAGCGAATCCAGAAGCTGCTGCCTTTTCCTAACTCGCTGTCGACTCCAATGGTGCCGTTATGCCCGTCGACAATGGCTTTGCAAATTGCCAGTCCAAGTCCAGTCCCTTGCTTTTCTTGTTTGTCTTCTGGGTTGACTTGCTGGAAGCGAACGAAGATCTTTTCTTTGAATTCTGGTGGGATTCCGCGTCCTTGATCTGACACGCGCATTTCCAGCATGTCGCCTTGCTCTTCAGCAGTCATTTTCACTGTGCTGTTTGCTGGGGAAAATTTCACTGCGTTACCCAATAGGTTTATCAATACACGGACTAATCTCTCTTGGTCACCCTGGAACGTAATTGAAGTTTCCTGAACCTCAATTTCGACTTTAGCATTTCGCGCGAATTCAGCTACGGACTCAGCTGCTTCATCAAAAATCTCCTGCAAGACGCAATCTGAGTGCTTCATCTCCATTTTGCCGGCTTCCATCTTTTCGATGTCGAGCAAATCGTTAATCAAATTGATAAGGCGTTTGGTGTTTTTCTCTGCTCCGTCTATTTGATGCTTTGCTTTGTCGGGCATTTCGCCCATCGCGCCCATCGACATAAGTGAAAGAGATGCACGTATGGATGTTAGCGGTGTGCGCAAATCGTGCGCCACCATTGCCATCAATTCCTGCTTGCGGCGAGCCGCTTCGATCAAAGCATCGGCCATTTTGTGAAAAACTTTGTCGAGCTTTGCAATTTCGTCACTGCCTTCGACGTACGGGCTAAGAGTTTCGCCGCGCGCCAGATGGTCAGTGTTGTCCATGAGAACAACAAGTCGCCTGGTTGTCGACTTGTTGAAATACAACGCTAAAATGACCGCGATAATGATGTTGACCATCACTCCCACTGCTAACCATCGCACGACTAAATCTTTCGCTTGGGCTGCGGCTTCAGGATTGACTTGTTCTGCCTTTTCCTGTTCTTTTGAAAAGCGTTGAATCTCGGACATCAATTCTTGAATCATGTTGTTCAATTCTTGACGTGAGTTTTTCAGTTGCGAGACTGATTGACCCTCGCTGATCAACAAACTTGCCTGTCCGAGTATTTTGAGTCCGGCATTGCTGACTCTCTCGACTCGATTGAGCGATTCGGTTTGATTTGGACTGTCGCGCAACATTACTCTCAACGTTCTTATTTTCGAGGGGATGCTCTCACTGAGATCCTGAAAACGTTCGAGAAATGTTTGGCTGTCGCTTAACTGATACATGTAAAGCGCCATGCCGGCATCGATAAAGTTGCGCAAAACACTGTTGGATTCGGCAAGAATCAGTTTTGAATGTGACTCTCTGAGGGTTTCCGTTTCCGCTTGACGAAGCAAGATCGTCAATGTGCCGACAAAAATTAACTGAAACGCCAGCGGCACCGCCACCAGTATTAGCGCCTTATCTTTAAGTTGCAAAGAAAGCTTCACGGATCGCCTTGTATTCAAGAGCTTTGAGCCCGTCGCTAATTTTACCTCTTAAGCAGACAAGGCAGGCACCCGAAGGCTCCTGCCTGTCTCCTTCCGTTCCCCGGGAGAAAGCTTCTAATAACCAGGTTTTTTGGCTTTATCAATGTCTGCGGCTTCGATTGTCGGCCCGCTCCAATCATCGAAAATCAAATTGTTGGCTCTGGCAAAGTCGGCAAAGTATCGAGTAGCGTAAATGCAGGCTGCTCGGTTTTTAGGATTTTTGTCGTTTTCGAACTCATTGGCGAGCTCTTGCATGCTGATTCCTTTGTCCGCACCGGCGATCTTGGCGAGTTTGTCTCTGAGAATCTGCATTGCATCGTCGTGTTTCAAGTTTTTCAATTCGTTGTACACTGCCGGCATTTCGTTTTGCTTTGTTCTGCCCAGTGACTCTTTCAAGTCTTTGCTGTCTGCATTGTTTGGATTAGCGCCAAGCAATTCCTTGGCCCAGCGCACATCGTCTTCGCCTCTTACTGTCTCATCTTCAGTCTCGGCTTCATCCTGGTTGCCGCGTGGTTCGATATTCTCGGCTTGTGCAGAGGCTTTGCCGGACGCTTTTGGACTGTCGATGAGGGTGAAAGCACTGTTTCCGTCGAAGGCAAGCATCGTTGCTTTATTCCTTGCATAATCATGATTCGAAGCCGATTCACTGATTCTGAAGCTCTGTAGTCCATCAAAACTGATTTCCGGTGCTGCTTTTAAAGACTCGGACCATGTCAGTTTTTCGAAATTGCTCTGCATGTGGAAAGCTCCAGATAAGGGGATTCGGCTGCCTTCGATACTTCCAGCGTACAGGTCAGTTTTAAAAAAGAGTTCAAAACTGGCAAACGCCCACAGGCTGGCAAGAGAGGCGCGGGGACACGATAGATCCGATTTGTGCGATGATGCAAGAGAACCGTTATTGCTACGTTCGGGCTATGAAAAGTCACATAATCTTCAAAATGGGCGTCCTGGTCGCACTGACTGCGGTGGTCGGTTGTTCCTATCTCAACGACCCGGAAACCGAGGACGGGCGGCTTGCATTTGCAAGGCTTGTACAGAATCCGCCCAACACTCAAAAACTTGAACGCCTCCCGAGTATCGAACAGCTGGTCAGTGTTTCCCGCTCGCTGGCTGCCTTGGACTGCATTTATCAAGATAGATTTCACAACGATCGTGATGCCGACGTTAAGTTCACGGAGCATTGGCAAGATCGAGACGGTGAGAAGGTTCTTCAACTCGATTGGGAAGGCAGCGATTCCCTCGTAATTTGGTTTTCGCCGGGAGGGTGTGTAATTAAAGGACACGATGAAGAGTCGGTAATGAATCCGAACGTGACTCCTTTCGAGCTGGAAGAACAGGAGGGCAGAAAGCTATATCCAGGTCTGCTCAAGGGATTTCCGAAAGAGTTGAAAGGGTTTCTCAAAGAGCCGGATTTCAATTCGGATAACGCAACCTTTGTAATTTGGCGAAAGAATGACGATGTCGCCTGGCATATCGGTCCTATAACATGGCCAAATAGACGGCCGAATAGGTGGAAATCTCACGACGGCTCCGATGATTTGCTGTCTCCATTGACTATTGATGCGCAGGCTTACGCAAGCTGGCTGAAGAAAGCAAAGAATCGCAAGGTTCACGTCGCCGATGTAGAGAAGGTTTTCAGGCAAGAGCCAATGACAGCGGATTTGTTGAAGCGTCTGGATTCGCATAAAACCATTGCAGAAATTAAAGATGAGTTCAAAACGATCGGTTATCCAATCGCTGAATGATCTTTTGGTTCAGACTTTGGGATTGTGAACCAGAAACAACTACCCTGTCCAACTTCGCTATCCACGCCGATTTTGCCGCCATGGTTTTCGACAAGTGCCACGCAGATTGCCAAACCTAGTCCGCTGCTTCCGGAGCGTTTGTACTCTTCGCCTTCGATTTGTTTGAAGCGTTCGAAGATCAGTTTTTGATCGGCCTTGGGAATACCGGGACCCTGATCGATAACTTCAACGCGCACGAAATCGTTTTGATCAATGGCATTCAGTTTGATAAGACCATTCTCTGGAGAGTATTTGACTGCGTTGCCGAGCAAATTGATGAGAATCTGAAAGATTCGATCTCTGTCGATATTGACTGTTGGATTGGAGGAAGTTGTTTCAAACTTAATTTGACGAGGAGTCGCGATCGTCGATACCGCTTCAGTGGCACTAAGCAATATTGGCCGCAACTCGAAATCTTCGCGCAGCAGTTGCAAGTTGCCGGATTCCAGTCTTTCGATATCGAGAAGTTCATTGATCATGGCAATCAATCGCTGCGATTCCCTCTCTGCATCCATGACGCGCGATTGTCCGCGCTCAGAGAGATGCCCGTATGCGCCGCTGCTCAGAAGTTCAAACGTTCCCATAATCGCAGTCAATGGGGTGCGCAGGTCGTGGCTTATCATCTGCACGAATTCCTGTTTCACCCTTGCTGATTCAGCGAGTTTATCGGCCATACGATGGAATACGTGATCGAGTTGAACGATTTCATCAAAACCTTTCATCGGCTCGTTCAGTTTGGAACCCGCGGCCAGATTATTGCTGTTTTCCGTGATGATCGACAGCCTTCCCGTGATGCCTCTTACGAACATTTGTCCGACTGCAATTGCGATGACAATGTTGACTATGACCATCACCCAAAGTGCCTGGGCGAGTCGCTTTCTCGACTCTTTCTCTAAGGGGCTGATCTCTCTTTCGATCTTCTCATAGTCTTCAAGCAAGCTCTCCGTCCAGCGAGAAGTTTGGAACATGACACCAGATAGCCGTGCCGTGGTCATTCTTTCTTCGAAAGTATTGTTTGCCATATAGAACTGACGCTGTTGCTCAATCAGAGAAATCCCCAACTTAGTGACACGCTCTAGTTCTGCTGCTTTCATCAAACTCGTCTTATCGTCTTTTAGTAATTGTTTGATCTTTTCGAGCTGAATCGGCAGTTCATCTAGATGTTTTTGAAACGTATTGCGAAATCGAAAACTGTCTGGACTGTCCTTCAAAAACTGCTGCATCAATAGTCCAGAGTTTGCCTTTTCTCTCAAAGAAGAAAGATGTTGCAAGCTGGCGATTACGTTTTGAGCCTTTTGATGGCGTGCAATTTGCTTTTCTGCGTCGTTCAGTAGCCAACTCAAAGCGCCGAGCAGTATAAGTTCGAAGCCGAGCATTGATGCGACTACAAGCAGACCTTTTTGTCGCAGAGACAATACTATATTCAACTCGCTATCCCTTCGAGACCGGAAGTATTCTCTTTGCTCTTAGCCGTTTTTTCTGCTGGAACAGTGAACCAGAAGCGACTGCCATGACCAACCTCGCTATCGACAGCAATGATGCCTCCGTGTCCTTCCACGAGAGCTTTACAAATCGCCAGTCCAAGACCGCTGCTTCCGGAGCGCTTATACTCTTCGCCTTCGATTTGTTTGAAGCGTTCAAAGATAGCTTTCTTGTCTTTCTTTGGAATGCCTGGACCCTGGTCGATTATGTCGATGCGGACGAAGTCTTTTTCATTGGTTGTTTGAACCGATACCACACCGCCTTCCGGTGAGTATTTGACTGCGTTGCCGAGCAGGTTGATGAGAATTTGTACGATGCGATCTGTATCTACATGCACAATGGGGTTCTCTTCTGTAACATCGAGTTTCAACTTGCGATTGTCTGCAATTACAGTGACGGCTTCGACTGCTCGTCTGAGTATTGGCTGCAGCTCTACGTTTTCACAGAGCAGTTGCATGTTGCCCGATTCTAGTTTGTCGATATCGAGAAGCTCATTGATCATGCCTATCAATCGCTCCGATTCTCTTTCCGCATCAACTACCCGCGTTTGTCCACGTTCTGAAAGCGTCCCGTAAGCGCCGCTGCTCAAAAGTTCAAATGTTCCGAGAATGGCAGTTAGGGGCGTGCGCAAGTCATGGCTTATCATTTGCACGAATTCTCTTTTCGTTGCTTCAGCTTGTCTCAGCGACTCGGCCATGTCGTGAAATACATTGTCCAGCTGTGCAACTTCGTCCCTTCCTTTGATTCTCTCCAGAAGCTCTTTGCCAATTGCCATGCGCTTCGAATTTTCAATCAAAACCAGAAGGCGCGACGAGATATCGCGATTGAAATACAACGCAACCGCAATCGCAGCGATAACATTGATGGCAAATCCGGTAATGAGGAAAATGCGAAGTGATGTTTTTCGCGCTTCTACTGCCTGCGGAACCTGCTTTTGTACGCGCTCTTCTTCGTTGGCCAAGATTTGGGCTTCTTTGAGAAACGGATCGAAATCTTTGCCGAAATCACGCCTGAATTGTTGGAAATTTGGCGTGTAAACCTTGCTGGCATCGCCTACCATTTTCTCGCGGTGCGCGATCAAATTGCGCATTGTCGCCTTGCCATGAAATTCGAGCTTTTTGGCATGCTCTGCTCGAATCGGATTGTCGGCGCTAAGCGCCTTGAGATTATCGATGCTGTCGGCAATGCTCAGCATCGTGTTATCGAATCTCTGCAACTCTTCTCTTCGGTGTGTGAAATTCCAGGCGACAAGATGGCTTGCGGAGTCGAACATGTTTTTCGAAATGTTGTTCACTTCTTGCAGAACAATTCTCGATTTTGTTTCTTTATTGACCTTGTTTTCCGCGTCTTCAAGCATGAGGTAGAGAAACAGAACGAATAGTCCCTCCCAAACGAGAGGGATTGCTACGATGATCAATCCTTTCTGCTTTAAATTCAGCCGCATCGGACGGAAAAGTCTTCTTGAATCCGGTTTTGAGACCCCTTTTGACTACTTTAGATCCTGGATGCACGGATGTCCATTAGATCAGGGGGAACAGAAAAATATAGGACGGCTGAAAACCAGCCCTTTTGCAAGGTAGAATGTGGACACCGGTGCGACTTATAGCTTCCACGATTTCGTGTCTAACTTTCGCTTTTCAAGATGCCAAAAGTACTAATTGTTGAAGATGATGTCCGGTTGGCAAGAGTCATTGACGATTGGCTCACCGGTGAAAGCTATGCCGTAGAACATGTTGCAAGTGGTCCTGCGGCGATGGAAAGACTCAAGTCAACCCAATACGATGTGCTCATCCTGGACTGGCAAGTTCCGGGCATGACGGGTTTGGAAGTGTGCAAAGAATATAGGGCCAACGGCGGAGCCGGCGTCGTACTCATGCTCACCGGTAAGAAAGAAATCGCCAATAAAGAAGAAGGATTGGACTCGGGTGCTGACGATTATGTGACCAAACCTTTCCACATGCGCGAATTATCTGCCAGGCTGCGGGCATTAATGCGCCGCTCACGCGAGATCAAAACGAACGTCATTAAGATCGGGGATCTAGAACTGGATTCAGTCAGTCATGTAGTCACCAAGGGCGACAAGCAACTCAGTCTGATGCCGCGCGAATATGCTCTTCTTGAGTTTTTTATGCGCAACCCAGGAAAAGTTTTTAGCGCCGATACCATTCTGGACAAAGTTTGGTCGAACTATTCCGAAGCTTCACCAGATACGGTGCGCGTGCACATCACGAAGCTGAGAAGCAAGATCGACACGGATGGTGAAGAGTCTTTGATCAAAACTCTCCATCGCGTCGGTTATAAATTCGAGAAACCGGGCGGCTCGAGTGAAGGAACAGCGCAAAGCGAGCAACCTGAAAGCTAATCAGTTTGCGCTTTAGGCTCTACTTTCTCACCATCGACCAGATCTACAGGCGGGCTGAGTACTACTGTCTCGCCACCAGCCAGCCCGCGTTTTACCTCAACCGAGTCTCCAAAGTCTCTGCCGATTTCAATCTTGTTGAAGTGAGCTGAGCCGTCTTTTACTACGACAAGGTAGGTACCATCGTTTCTCGGCACGAGAGCAGTACCAGGAACGGTAATCCACTCTTCATCACGCTTGACTGTCACTCTAACCTGCGCGTACATGCCCGGCAAAAGCTCATGCGTTTTATTGTCGATGCGCACTTCTGTCTGACGAGTTCTTGTAGACGGATCAAGGGCACCGGCAATGTTGGTGACAGTTCCTTCAAAAATTTTGTCTGGCATTTCCGGCACGTAGACTTCGGCCTTCTGCCCGGAACTGAGAAAGCGTGCAAATGTTTGTGGCACGTTCACGTAAATACGCAACTTGTCTATCTTTGCCAGTTGAAACAACTCCAGAGTGGGCATCTGGCTTCCGGAGCTGATTAACGCACCTGGATCGACTTTTCTCAATGTGATGACACCGTCGAACGGTGCCACCACTCGTTTGAAATTCTGCTCGGCAGTAATTCTCGCCACACTTGCGCTTCTTGCCGCGACAAGAGATTTAGCTACACCGACTTCGGCTTCTGCTGACTTAACAGCCGCTTGGCTCGCCTTTTCCTGCGCGACGGAAACCTGTAAGCTGGCAACCGCATCTTTGTATTGACGCACTCGCTCGTCGCGACTTTGTAAGCTGACGGCTCCTTTTGTCGCCATTGCAATCCACCGGTCGGCGGTGATGTGGGCAAAATCTTCGTTTGCTTGTGACCGTTGAATCGTGGCTTTGGCAGCTACATCTTGCGCGATAGCTTCTTTGAGTTTTGCCTGTGCGCTTGCAAGTTGCGCCTTGCTTTCGGCGAGATCTGCTTTCGCTTGATTTAGCTCCTCATCAATTGTAGGCGTATCTATTTCTGCAAGAAGCTGACCTTGCTTTACCCAATCGCCAATATCTACCAGTCGGCTTTTGAGGTATCCGTCCACGCGCGCATTGATGGTCACGTATTGAATGGCACTGATGTTGCCGGGAAGATTGCCTTGCTCTTTGAATGGCGCGCGTTTAGCAATTACTGTTTGTACTACAGGAACACTGCCGGCCGTTAGCTCATGAGTTTTTTCAAGATCCTTTTTGTTTGCAATTCGCGGCAGAAAGCCGATTAAAAAGAGCCCAGCGAAAACTGCGGCGATAATCACAAGTATGACGACTAATCCCCCTTTTCCATGAGGATTTCGAGCAGCCATACTTTTCGTGCTTGTGTAGTGCATTATCTAACTTTCCGTTGTTTGCTCGGGATGTTTAGGGGGCCAATTCAGTTTGCTGTTCTGCCTTAGATGAGAGAAGATCAGCGGTACGAAAAACAATGTTGAAAATGTGGCGATTGAAAGTCCACCGATCACAGCGCGACCGATGGGAGCATTTTGTCCTGAACTCGAAGCCATCGGGATCATCCCGATGATCATTGCCAACGCAGTCATGCTGACCGGCCGGAAGCGCTGATGTCCTGCAGTGTGCGCAGCTTCCTTTGCAGTTTTTCCTTCCCGCAACTGTTCGTTACAGAAGGTGACCATGAGAATGCTGTTAGCCGAAGCTACACCGATGGTCATGATCGTCCCCATCAGAGCGGGCACACTGAAATTAGTCTGAGTTACATAGAGACTCCAGAGAATTCCAGATAAAGCTCCAGGTACCGCCATCAAAATGATCAACGGATCACTCCACGATTGATAGTTCACAACCAACAGAAGGTAGACGAGGACCAAAGCACCGGCGAGTCCGATAAGTAACCAGTAGAAAGCCATCTTCATGCTGAGCACTTGTCCAGCAACTACAATGCGAGTGCCTCTCGGTAACTCTTTTTGAAAACCATCGACAATCTTTTGAATGTCATCGCTTACCGAACCAAGATCTTTGCCCTGGCACGCGGCGTAGACATCGTATACCGGTGCGACGTTGAAGTGGTTGACTACTGCCGGAGTGAATTGCCTGATTGGCTTGGCTACGTTCGAAAGCAGCTGAGCCGTGTCTTGACCATAATTGGATTGGCTTGTCGCGACAGGGGTATTGAACAAATCGCCGATGGAAGTTATTCGATACTGTGGCGTTTGGGCAGCTAAGTTATAGGAGACACCGTTGTTTCGATTCAGCCAGAAGTTGGGTGCGACCTGGAAACTAGAGCTGAGTGATACAAGAAGCGAATTGGAAATATCCTTTTGATTTAGACCAAGCTGGTTGGCGCGGGTTCTATCTACTTCGAAAAAGAACCTTGGTGCATTCATTACTTGGTGCAGGCAAACATCTACCGCGCCTTCTACGTTCTCAACTTTTCTCTTCAATTGTTTGGCGATTTCGAAATTTTTCTCTTTGTTGAAACCAATGATCTTAATGTCAATTGGTGCCGGCAAACCGGCATTTAGAATCTGAGTGATAATGTCAGCTGGCTGGAAATAATAGTCGCACTGCGGGAAATCGCGGGTCAACATTTCTCGAATTTTGCGTTGATAGTAAACAGTCGGATGCGTCTTTTCTTCCGTCAGTGTCAAAAGTATTTCGCCGTCAGCTTCACTTATTGTTTGTGAATCTGAAAACGCATAGTTGACAGCGCTTACCGGCATGCCGATATTGTCTGTCATAACGACGATTTCATCAGCCGGAATGATTTGCTTGATTTTGTTTTCTACACTCCTGAAAATTCTTTCGGTGACTTCTACACGTGTTCCTGGTGGTGCATTCACGTGCAAACGAATTTGACCGGCGTCAATTGTTGGGAAGAATTCTCGTCCGATGACAGGAAGCAAACAAAAAGAAAGAGCGTAGAAGCAAAGAAAGCCCGATATTACGAGCCCACGATGTTCCAACGCCCTTCCTAGCCAGCCGTGATAGAAGTCGCGCAGCCTATCGAAGTTGGTGTCGATGAATTTATGAATACTTCCGAAGAAACCTGGCGAGTCTTCTTTCTTTTCCCCGGCAGAATGTTCTTCCGATTTGAAAAGAGCTTTTGACATCAGTGGAACGATCGTTCTGGACAATCCGTAGGACGCTAACATCGCGAAGGAAACCGCCAATCCCAGGGGAACGAAAAGCGACTTGGCTGGTTCCGGTAAAAGAAATACAGGCAAAAACACAATGCAGATCGAAACGGTGGAGACCATAGCCGGTAATGCTACTTCTTGCGCACCGTCGAGAATCGCTCTCTCGATACTCTTGCCCATGTCCATTTGTCGGTGAACGTTTTCAATTTCAACAGTGGCATCGTCAACCAGCATCCCTACTGCTAGCGCCATACCGCCCAGTGTCATTGAGTTAATAGTATTGCCTGTCAGATGGAGGCAAATGATTGACACGAAGATCGAAAGTGGAATAGAGGTTATGACTATCAGTGTGCTGCGCCAGCTGCCCAAAATAGCAAGCATGAGAATGGCAGTCAGACCGGCTGCAGTAATTGCTTCCTGGAAAACCTCCTTTACGCACTCGACTACGAACTTTGATTGGTCAGTCAGAATGTCGACTGTGACAGAATTAGGCACCGATGCACGGATCTGATTCATCAGTCCCTTGATCTGATTCACTACAGCCAGAGTTGATGCATCGCCGTTTTTCAGAATGCTCATAATGACGGCACGGCTGCCGTTCAAATTGACGATGTTCAGTTGCGGTTGAAAACCGTCATGGACAAATGCTACATCCTTTATATAGACCGTAGCGCCTTTGACATGTTTCAGCGGAATGTCATTGAGCGTGTCAATCAGTCGCGGCATGTTGTTGAGTGAAACGATGTACTCGATGTTGCCCATCTTTGCGGTGCCGGAAGGAGCAATGATGCTTTGCTTGTTGATCGCATTGACTATGTCGTAAGGCGTCAGTCCATAGCCTGCAAGCGAGTCAGGGTTGAGGTCAATCATTACCTGACGATATTTGCCGCCGTTCGGATAAGGAATCGTGGCACCCTGTACAACAGCAAGTTGGATACGTATAAACGAGTTTGCGCAGTCGAAAAGTTCTGCTTCACCCAGCTTTTTGCTGCCGACAACAAGCTGGATTACTGGTACGTCGGTTGCAGATGACTGCGTCACAAGTGGTGGCGTGATATTGGGAGGCAACTGTTTCATAATCGCGTTTCCGGTTGACGCGACCTGTGCCACCGCCTCGGCTATGTTTCCACCTTGATGCAAGAAAATCTTGATGATGCTCATTCCGCTCAAGGACATTGATTCCATGCGCTGAATGTCCTTGACTGTAGAGGTAAGAGCGCGCTCGGTAACCGTCGTGAGCAAATTTTCGATATCGTCCGGCTGCATTCCTGTGTAAGTCCAAACACAGCTTACAATAGGCTCGTCGATATTCGGAAAGATGTCGACCGGCATCGCCTTTACGGATATGAATCCGAACAAGAAGATAAGCAGCGCCATCACAATGAATGTATGAGGTTGTTTCAGCGCTAGTCGGACGATCCACATTCTGACTATCTCCTCATCGGTCTTGCGCTTGTAAGCGTGTCAACGGTAATTCTGCCGGTCGCATGCAGCAGTTTTGCTTCTGCAGTATTGAATTTGATGATCGCCTTTGCTTTGTCGACAAGTGCGCTGGTGTAATCTCGCTGAGCATTGATGACGTCGAGATTCGTGCCGACGCCGTTTCTCAGCCTGTATTCAGCAACAGTCAACTGCTCTTCCGAAGAGTTGACCTGATCGGTCGTTTCTCTAATCAAATTCTCTGCGTCCATGCATTCCAAATAGCTGTTTCGTACTTCCTGATAGACCTTAGTGAGAACGCGTGAGAACTCGTTTTGTACTCTCCGGGCTTGCCAACGCGCTGCCTGGATATTCGCGACATCCCCGACTCCCAGTCCTTTCAAGGGCAGGCTAACTTCAACGCCTAAGAAGAAAAGTGCTTTGTTGACAAACTGTTTGGCACCATCTTGTCCACCATTAGACAGTGGAATAGATGAGCCGGATATTGGTCCTGCCACACCACCGCCTGAAAGCACGCTTGTGAAAATCGACGAACTTTGTTGTCCCTGCACAATTTTACTGCCAGTGCCCAGTACGGCACCGGTGAAATTTACCTGCGGCAGTAGTGCTGCTCGAGCAACTTTGATCGCATCCTTCGCGGCAATGCGAAGTTCGTCAAACTGTTTCAATTCAGGTCGATTATCCACAGCCACACGAAGCAATTCTCCGATTTCAACTGTTTCGTCGACCAGGCGAGTTTTTGCCACCATTCGGTCAGCGGCACTCAAGTCCACGTCCGTATTCATGTTCAATGAGGTCGCCAGGTTGACTGCAGCCTTACGCCTGTCGACTTGCTGTGTTATTAGATGCTGGCGATCCTTTGAACGTTGTGTTCTGGCTTGCAGTACATCGAGCTTGGTGACTACCCCACCCTCATAGAGGTCCTGGTTCAACTCAACCAATCCGTCAGAGACTTCCAGCGCCTTTATACGAATCTGCAGTAGAACCTCTTCTTCAAGTAATTGATAGTAAAGATTGGTCGCCTGTAACAAGACATCGTTGGTGCTTCCTTTTAAGGCGTATTGAGAGGCTTTGTACTGATGCTTGGTTTGCATAGCCGTGTACAGAAGCCTGCCGCCTGTAAATATTGGCTGAGTAAATCCAGCTTCCATTGTGAGAAATGGGTTGGTGAGAGGTAAAGCAACGCCGGCTGGGTTGGCGATTGATCCTTTCAATCCTTGAAACGTAACCGAATTTTCCAATGCAGGAAGGAAGTTTGCCAGGTTGCTGAAATATTGCCACTTCCTCACGCCGGTTTCCGAACTGACAATCTTGATGTCCAAATTGTTTCCGAGCGCGGTGAGCAGCGTTTCTTTTAGCCCCATCTCCCTGGCGGTTCCGGCATCCAATTGATACGGAGACATTTTGGAATTGAGAGTGATCAGAGCACTGAGAACGGGCGCTTTGACGGAAATCTTTTCCGGGTCTACAAATATGGTGCCACTACTTTCTATCGAGCGAAATCGAATTTCGTCCAAGGGAGTACTAAGCGGCAAGTCGCTTTTTTTGTCAGGTGGCTTGTCCGCTGTAACTTTGCTTGCATCGCGGGTGACTACCGGATCGCCAGGAGTTACCGAATATGCAGGCGGTGTAGTCTGAACCGGATCTGGTTGCAGCCCCCTCAATGGAAGTTGATCTTGCGGACTCGTCGGCGGATCTTGTGCAAATGCACCGCTACTCAAATTGAATAGCAGTGCGATAAGACAAAGAATGCCAATATAAGCTGGATGCGACCTTGACACGAATCTATTCCATCGTCACCGCAAGCTTTGGCGGATACTTCTTGAATGATTCCGCATGTCTTCTCAAAGCGTTCTGAAAAACTTCGTTGTAGACAAGTTTTCGGATCAGATAACTATGGGATTCTTTCGGATCGAGATAAAGGTTGAACAGTTTGCCGTAGGAATAGTTCTCTGCAACTCCGGAAAAGCCACCCATGTTCACAACGTCGTCAGCTGTCGTTGTAGTCGCGGCCCGCAAGTACTTGAATTCGCCGGCACGCACTGCGGAAAGAGTTTTCATCAACCAATAGTATTCGAACTTTCTATTTGAATCGCCTTGATTCGAAAGCAAGAATGAAGTTTGGTCAACGCCATCGATATATCTATCTTTGGGAATTTCGCCAGGTACGCCTGCCAATGTGCAGCTTGTCGTGAAGATATCAGAGAGATCGAAAAGCCCGTCGGAAGTTCGCCCAGGTGTGATCACTCCGCGCCAGTAAGCAACACCAGGCACGCGCATTCCACCTTCCCACGTGTTTCCTTTGGCTCCGCGGAAGGGCGTGTAGCCGGCATCAGGCCAAGTCTCCATCTCCGGTCCATTGTCTGAAGTGACAAAGATCAAAGTATTGTCGAGTTGACCAGTTTCCTCCAAAGTTTTTACGAGACGTCCGAGTACATCATCAATTTCTACGAGAACATCTTTGAACGGATGGCGTGCCGGAGACTTGCCTTTGAATTTCTCATTCGGATAATTATCGAAATGGCAACCGCGAGTGCAGTGATAAAGGAAAAAGGGCTTATCAGATTTTGCTTGCTGTTTCAAAAAGTCGATTGAGTAGTTTGCCCATTTTTCGTCGAGCGTTGAAAGCACAGGAATAGTTATTTCTTCGACATTTTCAATGTCTCCGCCTTTTTTCGAGCGAACCATGCATTTGTTGAAGGCTGATTTCTCGACCAACCTCGTTCTTTCAGGGCTAGTTACGACTTCAGGATAGAAATATGGGTCGCGCCATTCCGTATAGATATCGGAGACGCCGAGAAAACCATAGAAATCATCGAAGCCGACATTTTGCGGCTGAGATTCTTTATTTTCACCCATATGCCATTTGCCGACTGCTTGCGTGGTGTAACCAGCCTTGGACAACACTTGCGCGAGCGTAACTTCGCCTTCTAGTCCACCTGGTTCTCCATACATTGGTGGTCTGAGAATTCCATGACGCATTGGCAGGCGACCGGTCATGATGGTGGCGCGGGTCGGAGAGCAGGAAGGTTGTGCGTAGCAGGAAGTCAGACGCAGCCCCTCGCGGGCTAGGCGATCGATGTTCTCCGTCGGTGCTCCGGAAGCATGCCCGCCGCCATAGCAGCCTGGATCTCCCCAGCCGACATCGTCCATCAAAAATACCAGTATGTTTGGCTTCTTTTTGAACTGCTTTTCCAGTGCAGCCAGCTTCTCGCTGGCTTGTGCAGCCTGCTCAGGATGCAGAATAACCGGTTCTCGATTCTCCGCGATGGGAGTTAGTGGTTTTACCAGTGAGTCTTCAGCATGCACTGCCAGTGGTGCGACAAGTGCTGCTGTCACTGTGAGTAGAAATGACTTCGAGAAACTATTGAAACGTTCGGTCCGAACCCGCTTCATGGAAACCAGCCTCCTGCATCCATTTGAAGACGGTATAGTACCAAAAATAGGCACTTGTCATTCGGTTGATGACAAGTGCCCATCTGCCTTCTAATGAATGCTATTTCCCTTTGATTGGGTTCTTGTCATACATGCGCTTCACATCTTCCATATCTAGATCTACTTGGGTCTTGCGACCACTGTATAGCGCATAAGAGTTGGTATCGATTTCCATGTTTACATCAGCTTCAGATTTGAGTCTCTTTTTGTCTTTGTCCTTCCAAACGTTAGTGTAGACATACATCGTCTTCAGGCTGGGCATCTTCTTTAATTCAGGAATTATTTCCGGCGTTATATTCGTGCCTGAAATGCGGATATTCCTTAGATGTTTCATCGAAAAGAGGTATCGGAACCAGGCATTTGTGATTTTGGGGTTGTGTTCTATGTTTAGATGCCACAAGTTTGGCAAGGTCGCAACAAGCTTGAGTTGCTCATCGGTCAGTTCGCTATTTTCTAACTGCAGAACCTCGAGCTTGGTTGAACCTTCCAATTTCTTGAGCACACGCTCCATGGAACCAATTCTGCCTATGCCGAGTTCTGTGCAATTTCTTAAATACTTATAGTTGATGAGGCCGTTTTGCCTTATTTGAGTACCGTCGATGTAGATTGCCTTCAAATTTGGCATGCGATTGAATTCTTGAATCACATTGTTCGTAATATCAACGTTGTCTGCGTTAAGGTATTTCAAGACTTTCAGGTGGCTCAAATGCTCGAAGGTCGTATCAGATACGGCGACATTGTTTGAAATATCAAGCATTTGAAAGTCGTCAGATTTGAAACGCGCAAAGAATCTCGGATTTGTGACGGCGATGAGGTCATGAACTTTTAAGTTGACTTCCTGCTCGGCAGGGACATAGAACGGTCCGTCAATTCTTACTGGGGCACCAAGAGAGCTGAGCGATGAATAATATCCAAATCCTCGCGGCAGGTTGAACTTTCGGAAGCGAACACCGTTGATAGTCTCAAATGAGGTAAAAGAAGGCTCGTCGTTTGGCACGATATCCGGAACGTGAAATGGAGGTGCAAACTCTTTGGCTTTTTCTTGTTTGCGAAAGATTTCCGCATCTACATTCCCTCTAATGGTCCAGCAAGTAAAACCAACTGCAATCACTGATGCCATCCAGACAAGGAGAGCGCCAGTGAGAGGAACTGTTCTGCCGATCGGAGTTTTTTCCGCTGGTTCGGGAACACCTGAGAAAGTTTGCGCAGAAACGCCTTGTTGCAGTAGGCTCAAATCTCTTGCAACTGCCTTTAGTGACTGATATCTCTTATCAGGTTCTTTGGAAAGCAGCCTGGAAACAAGCTTTTCTATCTCTTCGGGAAAGTCTTTGCCGAGCGTAACTTCCTTCAAAGTTGGCGGCTTCTCGGTCTGATGTTTCATCATCGTCGCCAGAGCGCTGTTTCCTTGAAAGGGCGGAATACCCGTCAGCGTCTCGAAAAAAACACAACCGAAGGCATAAATGTCACTGCGATGATCCACAGGCAATCCGAGGCATTGCTCCGGGCTCATGTACAACGGACTACCAAAAATCTCCCCGGTTCGAGTCAAGCCCTGAGTTTCCGTCGCCTCGGCGCTATGTAATTTCGCGATACCAAAGTCGACTATTTTGACTGTTGAGTTTGCGGTTGCGACCTCTGTTTTGCAGAGCATGATATTGGATGGTTTGATATCGCGGTGGATAATTCCGACATCATGAGCGTGCGCAAGCCCGAAACAGATCTGGATCATCAGTGGCAGAGATTCTTCTACCGACAGCGGACCACCACTTTCAATTCGTTTAGCAAGGGTCGTACCTTCGATGAGATCCATCACGAAATACGGATGCTTGTCCTCGAGTAATCCAAAGTCGTGGACACTGATCAAGTTTGGATGGTCCAACAAACCTGTGGCTTTCGCTTCTTGTTGGAAGCGACGCCAAGTCGAATCCGTGATGTCGGTCGCGTCTATGGTCTTCAACGCTAGTTGCCGCGATAACGCAAACTGATTGACTTTATAAACGACTCCCATACCGCCGCGACCGATTTCTTCCATAACTGTATAACGACCGGCAATTACCTGGCCAGGCTTCAGTTCAAGCGCGCGTGACGGAGCCATGCCGACAGTTCGCTCGGTGTCATTTACCGAATCAACTTGGTCAATTCTCACTGGATCCGTTTCGACCGAGTCAATTTCGACCAGCGATTCTTTGTTTGTCGTCTGTTCCTCGTTCATTACTCGGAGCCGACCGGTTGGTGTATTGCTTTGATACTACGACTGCTATACCCGCGCCAGTGGTCTTTTCACTATTTTTGGCAGGCGACCCGCTCGTCTTTCGCCCCTGGTTTGCGGCTGTATATAAAGGATATGGGGGATGGGACCGTTTGGCCGCATTTACTTATCTGCAGGATGCTTGTAAAGGGATGGATCTGGTTTTCCCTTGACCTTTTTGCGTCTGGAAAGTTTGTCGCGCGCTTCGATCTGCGAGAGTTTTTTTCTTTGCTAGAATACACCTTATTTGGTGGCATTCAGCAAGAACAATCATGCACGACGCCGACATCAGAAGAATATTGCATGAAGTTGAAATGAAGCGCGTCTGCGCACTCGATCCAGGCACCAGAGTAATCGATGAGCTGGGCATTCTTGAGGGTAAGTTCAGAATTGACGTTGCCGTCGTCAACGGCTATCTTCACGGATATGAAATAAAGAGTTCCGAAGACAATCTCGATCGGCTTCAATCTCAGCAAGCTGCATATAACAAGGTTTTCGACAAGCTCACTCTGGTTGCCGATGAGCAACACGTAGAGCAAGCAATGAAAGTGTTGCCACCTTGGTGGGGGTTGATGGTCGCCGGCATGCGAAACGGCGTCCCATATGTTGACGAAATTTGGACTCCGAGATTAAACCCTGAAGTCGATCCTTACGCTATCTGCCAGCTGCTATGGAAAGAAGAGGCGATGAGCATTTTGCAGGCGCGAAAGCTTTCGTCCGGACTCTCGACGAGCAAGCGACGAGTTTTGTGGGAAAAACTCACAGCCTCCATGGATCTCAGTGAATTAAAAGAGATAGTGCGTGAAACTTTGAAAACAAGGGAGAATTGGCGCGAAGGCACCACTCGCAGAAAACGGCGCGCCAAGAAGAGAACTAGAACCACAGGCAAAGCCAGAAGGGAAGGCAAAAGTTCATCACCCACAACCAATCAGTCTGCAAAACCTATAAGCAAAAAAGCTTTGCGCATAGCAGAGGGGGCACTAAAAAATGCGATCCTCACTTATGGTCTTTGATGTGAAAGTCTAAGCACTAGGACGTTTATCTTTTCCATAGGATCGAATATTTGAGTTTCGCTGGCAAGTCCGTGGAAAATGGCTCCGGCTGGGCGTGTGATCGACGCCCCGTGATTAACGTCGGCGCAGACTCCTGACAGATTGTCAGTGACGATTTGCTCCACATTCGGAGTATTGAATGCTTCAAGCAGAGAGTGGCGTGACGCTAACATGTAAACTTCTTCTTGCCCCTGCACGCCTGGAATCATGACTCCGGCCATCTGCTGTTTTCCATGTCCGGCACGTGCGGCATTTCTTTCCGGAATCGTCAGCACAGATCCCTTGCTGATTTGAGAGTCATCATCCTGACTGTAAGGATAGATGAGTCTAGGCGCTTGAGTTGTTGAGGCGGATTTGACAAGTACGTAGACAAAGCAGTCTTCGAATGCTTTCACCTCGAAGCGAACCAAATCTCCGTTCTGAAACTCGGCATTATCTGCGACCTTGCTGAATTTGTTGGAAGAGATAGCCTGTCGAAGGCTTTGTGACTGCAGGAATTGGCCTGGTGGCGGTGGTGGTGCCTTTTTTAACCCGTCTACGGCGCCTTTTATCGAACCGAAAAGCGATGAAAATGCTTGCATTGGCGCGTTGATTTCGCGTGTCTCCATGCGCTCTCTGGCTCTGACCGGCGAATGACTTCCTGATGGCGTGCCTAGTCTGTCTGTTTCGAGAGTCTGCTCCGCCATTTGCAAGGCATTGGCCGTGACTGCACTTTCTTTGACCGGCGGATACGAGCCTGAGTGTGCGATTGTCTGAGGTGTGTTCTGTCCAAGGCAGGTTTGAGCAGCTTGAACAGTCATCATCAGCTGCGGTTCAAAACCTTCACCGTAGTGTCCAAACTCTTGCACAAGCGGACCGCAATGAATTCCAACTACCGCCCCATCTTTTACGAGCGGTGCGCCCGCTAATTCCAGAGGAAGGGAAATGGAAGATACCTGATGCTGATCCATCCCCTGCCAGAATTCTTCAACTATGAAACCCCTCATAATTACAGGCAAATTTGTACGTGGATCAATACCTAAGGCATAGAGATCGTCGCCACTAGAAAGGTGCGAGTCAGTAGCCATTTCCAGAGGAAGACTTGCTCCTGCTGTGGCAGGTTCTCTTTTCTCGAGAGCGATCTGACCGCTGCCGCAAAGCACTTGCAATGCACCAATTGCACTGTATGCATCGATGCTCAACGATCTTGTTAAGCAACCTAGGGACATTTCGGGGTTTACGCAATTCCAGACGTAAGCAGCAAGAGGGCGCCAATCTTCCGGTAGTAAATCAAAATTGATGTTTTCAGCACGCCTTACTGCCACCATACTCAACCCACCGGCTTGTTCCACCATTTGATTGAGTTCTTCCATACGCCGGTAGGCTTCCATCAAGAGAAAGGTTGTGTTTTTCTCGATCGGAGGGAAAGTGCACCAACCTGCTTCGGTCTGTGTTTGCGGAGTGAAGTAGAAGGGAAATTTCTCGAATTCCGAAGAAGTGATGAGTCGATAAATCGCTTCTTCATTTTTGGAGTTGCGGAATTGCGCATGCGTCATTTTTCCGTCTTCGAGAAACAGACGAGCGATGATGCGGTTTCGGTCATCAAGCAAAACCAAGGTGCCAAAATTTCTCGCATTCACCAGAGTTTGCAAAACAGAAGTCAATTCGAGTCGACCAGCTTGGCCCGATACAACAGTTTCTCCCTGCGGCGGCGGTAGGACAAGCGCAGCAGTCAAGCGTGGAAGCAAATCTCTATCCAGTTGCTTGAGCGAATTTACCAGTCTGAGACAGGCGACGTTTTGTGGTTGGGAAATTAATTCAAATGCTGGAAACAGTTGCGTTTGTCCGGCAAATCGTTTGACCATCCAGCGGTCGAAGTCAGGATGGAATTCGATTTCTTTGACACCACAGGTGATTCCAGTGGCGGGGAAATTGACTTGCAAAGCTTCCGGAATGTTGGCGTAGGGAACAGTGAGATGCGCGCAGGTTATAGCCTTGGAATTATCAGCCAGCCAAACGGTTCCTAGAACTTGTTGGTTGAGACGATCAATCAACAAGCCTATGGATCCAAGAACTTCTTGCCCAGTAGTGTCTGCTGGGGCATCCACTTTTGAGTTACCTCAATATGCTTAAATACCAATCCCTCAAGCACCAAAAGCCAACCGCTTTAGTTGTCTTTAAAATCAAACGCGCTCAGGGACACCGCCATAATCTGTGTATACCACTTTTCGCACTTTGGTCCGCAACTGGACACAGGAGAATTGATTTTGGAAGAGCTGACAAAGCGTGTAATTGCGGGTTTGGCAAGTATCCCTGCCGATAATCGGTTTATCGTCGGCATAGTCGGATTCCCGGGAGCAGGCAAATCTACCCTTTCCGGGGGATTAGTAGACGCAATCAATGCGGCTTTACCAAGCGGTCAAAAAGCTCAAATAGTGCCGATGGACGGGTACCATCTGCCCAATGAAACTTTGGACACTCTGGGGTTGCGGCCACTGAAAGGCATACCGGAGACATTCGATGCTGAAGGTTTTATCCAGTTACTGAGGAGGATCCGAGAAACTCCTGCGCAGGCTTTATCTGCCCCGGCTTTTGACCGCTCGATTGATGGCTCAATTGCTGACGCGATCAAAATAGGCACGGATGTCAGAGTCATTGTCACGGAAGGCAATTATTTACTTCTCGACCGAGAAAAGTGGCGTCAAATTGCCGGTTTACTTGACGATTGCTGGTTTTTGGATGCGTCTTTTGAAACCATCCGCCCACGTCTAATTGCCCGACACGTTGAAGGTGGAAGCAGTTTGGAGGATGCAATTGCCAAGGTAGAGTCCACTGATTTGCCAAACGCCCGCCTTATCGAAGAAACGCGCAGACGGGCCGGCGCCATTGTCAGGGCTACGGGGAATTCCGGAGTGGCGGGCGGTTTTCAGTATGAAATTACTACCCAGTAGGGGAAATCGCGCTGGATTTGTTGACCTACAAAGACAAACCCGGCTTCAAAGTCTGAAGCCGGGCGATCAGAGGACATTCAGTCCCCCCAATCTTCTGGGATTTCGATTTCTGGGTTTGTTTTCGACCTTTCCTCTGGCACAAACGCTAAAACCATACGAGAAAAGGAGCTTTTGGCTACTTTTATTGTAAAGCGGCAGTTTGATTTCGGGCGCCGAAACGGCTTTTTTGCTAAGAATAGTCAAGACTAAATAAGCAGAGACCAGCCGTAGATCCCGTACAATTTAGAAATGACTACAGAAAACCTGCAAAATAAGAACGATGTCGAGCCGGCGCCGTCAACCTCACTGTCGACTGGCAGTTTTCCGGAACTGGACTATTCCAACCCCCTCCCGTCGCTTGACGATCCCAAGCTGTACGTAAATCGGGAGCTGAGCCTTCTTTCCTTTCAGGCAAGGGTGCTTGAAGAGGCCAAAGACCCAAGCAACCCACTCATGGAGCGGGTCAAGTTTCTTTCCATAGTTGGCTCCAACCTGGACGAGTTTTTCATGGTCCGGGTGGCTGGGCTGAAAAGACAGGTAGAAGCAGGAAATGCAGCCGTCGGTATTGATGGACTGACGCCCAGCGATCAGCTCAAAACAATCAGGTTTGAAGTCGCGGCCTTGTTGCAGCGCGCGCATCGTTATTACAAGAACGAACTCACCCCGGCATTGCTGGACGCGGGTGTCAGCATTCTTCAGTACAACGAGCTCAATGAGAACCAAAAGTCTAAGATTCGTGAATACTTCCACCAGAACATCTTTCCGATTTTGACCCCATTGGGCTATGACCCAGGGCATCCATTTCCGCACATCTCCAATCTCAGTTTGAACCTGGCTGTTTTGATCAAAGACAATCTCGGGGAAGAGCGATTTGCCCGAGTGAAAGTGCCGGATAGTTTGCCGCAGCTGATACGCGTGGACGACCCTTCTTCACCTTTGTCTCGGCGCAATTTCCAGACCAGCAAGACACAGACATTCATCTGGTTGGACGAACTTATTAGCGCTCATTTGGACTTCCTCTTTCCCGGCATGGAAGTAGTCGAGTCACATCCGTTTCATGTGACTAGAGACGCTGAAATGGAAATTCAGGAGTGGGAAGCAGGCGATCTTTTGGAAACGACCGAAGAAGGAATTCGGCAACGTCGATTCGGAGATGTTGTGCGCCTGGAGGTCAATCCAGGAATTCCCAATCGCGTGTTGGAGATCCTTGTCGACAATCTGGAGATCGAGCCTGTCGACATCTACTGGGTCGAAGGTCGACTCCCGTTGAGCATGCTCAAATACATTTGTGTTCTCGACCGCCCTGATCTCAAGTATCAATCGTTTTTACCGGCGATTCCGCAAGCTCTCAATCCTGATTCGCAGGACGAAGATCTTTTCAGCGTTTTAAAGCGGCGCGATGTGCTGGTTCATCACCCTTATGATTCCTTCCAGCCTGTCGTCAACTTCTTGACTCAGTCTGTGCGCGATCCGAACGTGCAGGCGATGAAGATGACCCTTTATCGCGTGGGCAATAACTCACCCATAGTTGACGCGCTAATCAGAGCACCTGAGCGAGGAAAACAGGTGGCAGTGCTCGTAGAATTGAAAGCTCGTTTTGACGAGAAGAGTAATATCGAATGGGCGAAGGCCATGGAACGTCAAGGCGTGCACGTTGTATACGGCTTGCTCGGATTGAAAGTACACGCAAAAGTTGCGCTCGTCGTGCGCAAAGAAGGCGATCGAATCAAACGCTATGTTCACTTCGGAACAGGCAACTATAACCCTGTCACGGCGCATTTGTACACTGATTTTGGATTGCTTACGGCTGATGAAGAATTGGGCGCCGACGTTGCCGATTTGTTCAACTATCTGACCGGATATTCACGCAAAAAAGATTATCGTAAGTTGTTGGTTGCTCCGATCAATCTGCGTGATCGGATGGAAAGTATGATCAGGCGCGAGATTGAGAATCATAGAAATGGCAAAGCCGGCCATTTGATTTTCAAAACCAACGCCCTGGTCGACGAGCGCATCATCAAACTTTTGTATGAAGCATCGCAAGCTGGTGTGCAGATAGATTTGATTGTCCGAGGAGTCTGCTGTCTCAAACCGGGAATTCAGGGCGTCAGTGATAACATACGCGTCGTCAGTATTGTTGGCCGCTTCCTTGAGCACAGCCGCATCTACTATTTCCGCAACGGCGGCGACGAGGAAATTTATTTCGGCAGTGCCGATTTGATGCCGCGGAACTTAGACAGACGTGTCGAAGTGCTCGTCCCAATCGACGACAAAAAGCATTCGCGCTACCTGCGTGACGAGGTGCTCAACGCTTACCTTTGCGACACGGTGAAGGCGCGCATTATGCTGCCTGATGGAACTTATATGAGAGCACCAGTGCACGAAGCCGGCATCAACTCGCAGATGTGCTTCATGGAAAGGCGTACGTTCTAAACGTCCCGACCTCGAAGCAATTACTAAAATGCAGCGCCCAGAGGAAGTGTCAATTGGCGTGGCTGTTTGAGATTGGAAGTACGTACCGGATCGACTTGTTTAAAACTTCCCTTTCGGAGATTTTTGAACAGCAATCTTCCTCGTTCTGGTCCGCACTTACGGCAATACATACCGGTTATCGAATCAGGACGTCTGTGTCTTGTGAATGACGTCAAACACGAAGGACACCGAGCCTGCCATGCGCCTTCCGGCAAGACAGCAGAATTATCGCAAGCCTTTGGTTGGCAGCCGAGAATCAAACACATGTCTTTCCAAACATTGTCGTGTCCGTGCTGAATTCCAACCAGTGCATGCGCGATTTCGTGCAGGATTGTGTCGCGAACGTGCTCTTCGCTGTTCTGAAAAACGTAGGCGGTTGAAAGTTCAATGGTGCGTTCGCCAGCCTTGCAAATACCGAGACAGCGCTTGCTTTTGTTGAGACGAAAAAGCCAGTCGGAGAGACCGTGAATACTCATCAGAGTGGTGGCTATTTCGGTGGCACGATTGAGTTCCATACTCCTATTGTAACCAATCAAAAGCAAAAGTGCGCACCATTAGTGATGGCACTCACGAGTTAACTGCATATGGTGTCACTTGTGAAACAATCAGAGTTGATTGTTTTTCGAAATGTATGCCTGAGGTATTTCCATTGGCTGTCAATTTTATGTGTTATTGATATCTTGCGCATATCGGTCGTGATATGCAAATAAATCGATAAGAAATCCGTGCTGTGCATGTGTTTGCGAAGTATTGTCATCTTTTACCGCGTGATTTGCATCTCAAAGTGTCTCGGAAAAGGCTATAGTCATAAAGCAGTGTCTGAATTAGTTGGAGCAGGTTTTTCGATTTAATCGTATGGATACTTCCGGATCCCACACTCCCAGGCACGGTCTTCCCAAAGTCGATTTGCCGAAAACGCTTATCACTGAGTCCGGCGCGGCATCTTCGAGCAGTGAGCTGCTTAGTGTTGGACAGGTAATCAGTGACCGCTACAAAGTCGTTTCTGTGATCGGTCACGGCGGCATGGGTGCCGTGTATAAGGTCGAACAGATCTTCTTGCGCCGTATGTTTGCACTAAAGACCTTGCATGGGCAGGCTTACACGGAAGTGGCCATGCGTCGTTTTCACAAGGAAGCACTGGCGGCAAGCAAGCTGAATCATCCCAATTTGGTCAAGGCGCATGATTTTGGAGTCTTGGAAAACCAGCATCCTTTCTTTGTTATGGACCTGGTGGAAGGTCAAAACTTATCGCAGTATACGAGAAAAGTCGGCACGCTTTCCGTTGTAGAGGTGCTGGACATCTTTATTCCTGTCTGTTTTGGAATGAACTATGCGCACGAGCAAGGTGTTATTCACCGGGATATCAAGCCTGGAAACATCATGCTGGCAGTCAGTCCGAAAGAACCAAGCGGTTACACGCCGAAGGTTGTCGATTTCGGGATTGCAAAAATGTCCGAGAACGAAGACGGACATTCGATGACATTAACAAGGACAGGCGAAGTCTTCGGTACTCCTCTCTACATGAGTCCAGAGCAGTGCACTGGCGTCAAAGTCGATCATCGCTCTGATATTTATTCGCTCGGCTGTGTCATCTATGAGACTTTGACCGGGGCTCCGCCCTTTCACGGCGACACAGCGCTCAATTTGATGATGAAGCACCAGACGACACTGCCGAGCAGTTTGAAAGAAGCTTCGATGGGCGGAGAGTTTCCCAGTGAGCTGGAAGCGATTATCGCGAAGACACTGATGAAGGATCCGAATGCTCGATATCAGAGTTTTCTTGATCTGGCGCTCGATCTTGCCAATTTTAAGCAAAAGATGGCAGAGGACCAAAGGCGCAGTAAACCCACAAATGCTTTTGCTAAGACTGTAAAAGACATACCGCTACTTTCACAACCGGAAGTTAGAGAGAAGAAGAAACAACCTCCTTACCTGGCTGTTGCCGCCTGTGCTGCATGTTTTGCCGTGGGCCTCGGACTGGGATATCTGCTTGCTGGAAAACAGAAGCCGGCAGAAGTGGCTAAAGTTCCTGACGTGCAGGTGTCTGAATCTGCCAAACGGAATTACGAGGAGGCGCTCAATGCTGGACATGCCCGTTATCTGACGGTCGAAGATGAGAACAGAAGACCTGTGCAAGTCTATAAATTTCCCACTTCATTCGATATTGGAACATTCAATTTTTCACTTCCCAGGACCCAAGGCGACAATTCGCGACCGGCTCAAGGCACTGTTCGTGTTCCACTTCAAGCAGATACGTATCTGCAAGTTCCAGCCAGTCGTTTATTCAGTTATCCTCACTTGCTCAAAGGGTTTCATTCCGGTGACTTGAGGCACTTGCATATTGCTAATGACTCGTCAGGCAAATTCGAGGATATTGGCTTCGTTTTCGATACAAGCCTGGCGCACGCCGGCGAAATTAAAGGACTGACGGAGATTTTTGTTTTCGGAACACCAACAACCGATAAAGGAATGAGTTTCATAAAGGACCTTCCTCTTTTGGAATCCCTCGATGTATCCGATACGAAAGTGACAGCAGCGTCGATTCATTCCCTGAAGAACTTTCGTGGGTTGAGGTTGCTTGGGTTAAAGGGTGTTGCCGGTGCCAAGACACTCCTGCCAAAGCTTCTTGCATGTAAACGCCTGGAAGTGCTCAATCTTGCCGATACTCAAATGGACGACAATGATTTGAAGGTGCTGAGCAAAGTACCTAATTTGGTCTATTTGACTGTCGATCAAAACCCGAAAATTACAAACGAAGGAATTAAGCCTCTCAAGAATTTCACGATGTTGAGTATCGCGGCAACCGGCGTTACACCAGCTGTAAGGGAGACTTTGAAGCAGATGCCTTACTTGCGTTCATTAACAATCAGCAAAGAAAATTGGCCGGCCAAAGATGTTCAACAGCTTATCAGCGAGCTTCCAAACGTAAACGTGAGGGTGAAAAAGCTTGATTCTAATAACCATCTCACTGATTGGGACTGGCGCAGAGAGCTTTAGAAATCTACATAAAGTGCCTGTCTGTGAGGCTCTTGATATACTCAAGTCAGTGTTTTTGGCAGACTCGGATTTTGAACTGTTGTTACTATGCCGCTAATGATCAAGGTTTTAGAGTACCAAAATAGTCCCGCTGCAAAATCTGCATTTGGATTGGGCTTTCTTGTGTGCCTTTTGTTTTCAATGTTTTCGGCTCAAGAAGTACTTTCCAAGCCTGAGAGGAAACCTGTTCCTCTCAGTAAATCTGACTTTGAGTTGAAGAAACAATCTTCGTCTTCAACCTTGTCTCATCCATCGACTGTTCGAATTGAACAGAAGCAGCAGACTGCGCATCCATCGATACCTGCAGCCAAACCACCTTCCCGTCCTAATTTCGTGCAACCTCCTTTGGTTCCAACTGCAACGCACACAAGCAAGCCGGCCTCTTTCGAAACGTCTTTTACTTCATGGCCGGCTAAGACGAAAGAACCTATTGCCGCAATCGTTTCAATTCATGGATTTGGCTTGCATAAAGAGTCTTTTGCAGGTTTTGCAAAAGAGATGGCCAATCGAGGTGTCTCAACCTACGCGATTGACGTTAGAGGATTTGGCAGTTGGATGGGCGAGAAATCCGAGGATAAGAAGCTCGATTTCTATCAGACGATGATGGATCTGCGTAGCTCCATCTATTGGGTTAAAACGATGAATCCTGGAGTGCCCATTTTTTTGCTTGGTGAGTCAATGGGCGGCGCAATAGCACTTCAGGCAACGGCTCTCTTTCCCGAATGCGTCTCAGGGCTTATTGCATCGGTACCTGGAGCTGAATTCTACGGTGGTAAGAAAACTGCAATGGAAGTGGCATTGCGGATGGTGCGTCCTAATTCGAAATTCAATGTTGGTGGCAAGGTAATTGAAAAGGCGACAAGTGACGAAAAGCTGCGTGAGAACTGGCTCAATGATCCAAGAGCGCGGAAAGAAATGACACCAAAGCAAATGGCTCAGTTCGCTGCATTCATGAATCAGAGCGATGAAATGGCCAGGCGCATAGACAGCGTTCCTGTTCTAATGCTTCAAGGTGGCAAAGACAAGCTGTCTAAGGCTGATGGAACGGAGCGGTTGTATAAAGCGCTAAAAACGCCTTACAAAGATTATGTATTGCTGGACGAGGCAGAACATTTGATCTTCGAGAAGGGACAATATACCGCACACACAGCCGATATTGTCGAGAATTGGCTGACCAAACAAACCCAAAGGCTTAAAAGCGCTGGATTCAGCAATCCTCGTTGATTGACTAAGAGTTTTAGAGGGAACCGGAATCAAGCGTCCACTTGCGGTTCTCCAGCTGCTGCTTTGGCTTAGAAATCGTCAGGAATGGTACATATAATGAGTAAGAAGGCATTCTTACTATGGCGATCCTGTACGCTCTTCAGCCGAGTCTCTCAAAAGTTTATGGACTCTGGAAATCAAACACCCGACCGGGTAAAAGAAATTCAGCCTACTGTCGCCACAGGCTCAGCTCCAGGTGAAGTCAATACACCTGTGCTGCAAATAGGTGAAGTTGTTGCCGAAAGATACAAGGTTATTGAACTGCTTGGTCATGGCGGCATGGGCTCGGTATATAAAGTCGAGCAAATCTTCCTCAAGCAGCTCTTTGCGCTGAAAACACTTTCAGGACAGAATTTCCCTGATGTCGCTATTCGTCGCTTTCAAAAGGAAGCGCAAGCGGCGATGAAGCTCAACCATACAAATTTGGTAAGAGCTCATGATTTCGGCATTCTTCCTTCGCACCACCCCTTCTATATCATGGATTTGATCGAAGGCGAAAATCTCTCTGAATACGCAAAGAGAATTGGTACGGTACCGCTAGACGAAATCCTGCGAATATTTATTCCTGTTTGCTTTGCTCTCGCTTATGCGCACAGTGAAGGAATCGTGCACCGTGACATTAAGCCTGGCAACATAATGCTCGAGAAATCAGGTGGACCGAATGAGCCATACATTCCGAAGGTCGTTGATTTCGGAATTGCGAAACTGACCGATAGTGAAGGTGGCGATTCCGTCAATCTTACACGCACTGGGGAGATCTTTGGAACACCGCTCTATATGAGCCCGGAGCAGTGTCTTGGAACGAAGATAGATCATCGAACAGACATCTACTCTCTTGGTTGTGTACTGTTTGAAGTGCTCACTGGTGCTCCACCGTTTCACGGTGAAAGTGCTCTCAATTTGATGTTAAAGCATCAGTCGGAACAACCATCAAGCTTAAAGGAAGGCTCGATGGGCAGAGACTTTCCAGAAGCGCTTGAGTCTATCGTTGCGAAAACTCTGGAAAAGGATCCTGATCGTCGATATCAGAATTTACTTGAACTTGCTGAAGATCTAGCTGTGCTTCAGCGAGCGAACTGGGCTCCTTCCGCAAGCAGTACTTTGGCGAGAACGGTGCCACAGATAGTGAAACCAGCCTTCGCGAAAGCTGAGCCCCGTTCATGGAAAATCACTGCAGTTGTCGGATTCTTATGTCTTATTGTCGGTGCATTAGGTGGCCACTTCCTGACGAAACCGACGGAAAAGGTTGAAGTAAAAGTTGTCGAAAAATCCTATATCCCGCCGCTTCCAGTTGAGCAAGACAGGGACTTGTTGGCTGGTGGACAGTACTTACAGAAATTGGTGGGCAAGGGACCAACTGCTGTAAGACAGTTTAAGTTCCCGGAAACTTTTTCTATCGGCGAGCTCACTTATTTAGATAAGTTTGGAAACTTTCGTCAGGGCGTGCCTGCGCGAGGCTTTGTAGAGATTCCTTTGCTGTCTGAGATTCGGTTGAAAGTGCGTCAAGACAACCTGAGAAAACATCCAGATTTATTGAAAGCATTTGGGGATTACGACGTAAATTGTTTGCACCTCGAAAAGTCAAAAGCAGCAGTCACACATAACCTAGATCTGGAGCTGGACGCTGCTCTTGCTTACTGCTCGCGTTGGAAAGCCTTCAATAACCTCAATATTTTTGATACTTCAATAAGTGATATTGGTCTGGGTTGTGTCAAAGAGTGTCCAAACTTAGTCAGCTTAGAGCTCATCAACACCAAATGTACAGCTGCAGGGGTCAGACAGCTGAAGTGCTTTCCGAATCTAGCGACGATTGGTATTTCCGGAATTAAGGGAGGAAAGTCTCTCATTCCAGATCTGATCAAGAGCAAGATAATAAACAGCTTCGGTGTAGGTGATTTAGACATTACTGACGAAGACGTTCGTCGGATAAGTCAGGCTAAGTCTCTCGTTGTGCTGGTTTTGAGGCAGAATATGCGAGTTACGGATAAGTCAATCGAATATCTCAAGCAGTTGCCGAAACTGAATACGCTTTTTGTTGACTCGACCTCTGTTTCTCCAAAATCAATGGAGGCTCTTGCATCACTGAAGAATCTGGAAGTCCTGACTGTAAATGGAGATCTCTGGACGCAGGATGACTTACGAAGACTTCAGGCAATGAAACCGCAATTGAAAAAACTCGAAGCATCCGCTCGTTCTAGAGAAAAGAAAGAGAAAGACGACAACTGAAGCGCTGGCCCATACGCATATATATTGAATTGAAAAACGCTTTCCATTGGTCTTGGATTCTAAAATCGATTGGCGTGAAAGGTCCGAATGCCTCAACCCGACTGCAATATCGACTTTGTTAAATCCGGACTGAAGCCCGGCTTGAATTTTCGGGCGGACTGTAAGTCCAGTTTTGCAGGAGTTGAAAACCAAGTGATACTGCCAGATGTTCTTGCTATCTTCAGAACCCAAAAATTGAAAAACGGTTGCAAAGTCGTCCTCTAGTCACCTGATATGGTGCGCGGTTCCTTTGCTTGTAAATGCCGCAATCGATGACTGGAAACGCGTTTAGAGAGATTCGGATAAACATTAACGGTAGTCAAGTGTAAGATTTTATCTTCGACTTTGTGACGTCATATGCGGTGCTCAGTTATGATCTGCGACGGTTCAATCGTCGAAAACACTCTTTCCCACTTTTGGGGTCCTGTTCCATGGGCGCCAGTACTGGCATACTTTTAATTGACTTTCTTGTCAGGCCGCTCTTGAGGTTTAGCTTCAAGTTCTACGTAGTCGGCTTCATCATCTTGTTTCTTGTTTACGGATACATCGCCTATCAGGCATTGAAGAGCTCGTATCTGTCCGACCAGAATACCTGGTAGTCAATTACTCTAGTTTTGATTTATTATTTGGCGCGCGTTTGCTGCTTTAGCATTCAAAGTGTTGCCGTTGAAATTTGTACCCGCCACCACTTGTGGTGCTACTGCTCGTTGGTTGAGTACTCCGACCAACTCTTGCGCAAAGACACGTGCACGTTCGTGCATCAGCGCTTGTTGCTCTGGTGAATAGCCGTTGTACGCACCACAACCACCATATTGCGAAACTGCTGGTTGCGCATTCGGAATGAAATTTTGAATGACTGGTGGTTGGGCCGGTTGGCTGCTTTGTTGTGCAGGCTGTTGTTGTGTCGTTGTGTTGTCGATAATTAGAGGACAATCCGGAACGAATCCTACTCCGCCATAAAAGCCGTACGGATAAGCACCGTAGCCACTATAAGGATAGTGGTGATTGTAGGCATAGTCTGCTGCTCCTGCCGCTTCGTAAGGGTGATTTGCTGCCCATCCACGGTTACCGTTGAAATTGTTAGTGACGTTATTGTTGTTGTCGTTGTCGTGATTGCCGTTGTTGTCGTTGTTGCCGCCATTGTTGGTGTGATTGCCATTATTGTCTGGTGAATTCGGGCGATCCGGCTGATTGGAGGTGGACTTGCCACCGTTGTTTGGACGATCCATTCCACCGTTCATGCCGCGATTTCCGTCCAAGCGATCTCCTTGTCCGCCAAAATCGGATCTTCCTTCTGCGTGAGTTGATGATGAAAAACCACCATTGAAACCATGTACACCCATTCCGCCGAATCCGTGAGAGCCTCCGAATCCGCCTCCAAACCCACCACCAAATCCACCGCCTCGGGCGAACGCAGGTTGACCCAGCATAATCATTGCGACCGCTGCCAGCACCAGAGCTTTGTTTTCTTTAGCGTTCATGACCTCTATCCTCCTCAAATCACCCCTCGGTCTATCTGCTGATACACCGGACTTCGCCAACGGTTTCGCCTGTCAAGATTAAATGGTGTAATGCTCACAGGCTCAGGAAAAATCGTAGAAGGACCGGCAAAAGGCACTAACCTTTCCCGCGTGATGTTGTAAAGCAATCCAAAGCCCGGGGCTATAGATAACTAAGCTAAGCCTTCCAATCAGTCACTATCTGAAATAATCAGCCTCATAACTATTGAACGCATTCTCGAGGAGATGGATGTGAAGGCGACCCTGTTGAGTAAGTTTGCGCTGACTGTACTACTGATTTTCTTGGTTTTGAGCCTGCCGGCTTTGGCGCAAGCACCAATACAGTCGCCTTCGGTGGCTCCTCAACCCGCACCTCAGTATGCGCCGACTCCAGGTCCTTCCACTCAATCAGCCCAATCTGCCGCACCTGTTCAAAGTCCAGCAGCCGCAGCAGGCGCCGGGTCCGGCGCACAGCCCCTTCAGACTCCTTCTCTAATGCCTCAATCAACAGCTGCAAGCGCCTCGGCCGCGCCTTTGGGCACACCAGCACCAGTGAAGCAGCCTGTTAAAGCGGTGCAAAAGGATTTGACGGATAAACTGACGATGTTCAAAGGCTTGCGTGTTGTCTTTCCGATTATCCAAGGCGTTGACACTCGCTGGCAGAGAATCGGTGACTATTCATTTGTTGCCGATGTTGAGTTCAATGATGCCTCCGGTTATAGCTTCAGATGGCACATGACGCATCCCGCAAAAGGCGAAGGGACGCGCGCGACTGAAATGCACGACGTCAATACTTCACGTCGTGTCAGCCTCTTTTATCCTGAACACCAGAACTGCACTCTTGTTGGTTACACAAACATTTTGCGCGTGTCGGACGCTGTATTTAACTCGCTGAAACGTGGTGAAGTGAGTGATTTCGAGTTGGATGGACCAGACACTCCCCTCAAGTACAACCGTGAAGTCTTCCCACTCGCGCACACTATTCGCGCATTGAATATCGAACCTGCAGATCTGTTCATCAATGATCATTTGGTCTCCGTTCGCACCATTCATGCGCAAACAGATAATCATTGGCAGTACTGGATTTTGGACAATCCCAGGTTTCCACTGATGGTCCGAGGACAGGGACCATTTCTGTGGAATTTGGTTCAGCTCAGACATCCGAAATTGGAAGGCTTGCTCAAAGACCAGAGTGTAGATCCTGATTCTGAAGCGCGCCGCATTATCAAGTCGCTTGAAGATACCGGCGAAGCAACGACGAGAGCAATTTTGTTCGACTTCGATAAATCAAATATCCGTCAGGTATCCAAGCCGATTTTGAACAAGCTGGCGGTCTATTTGGAACAACATCCAAAGCTGCGCCTTGGCGTTGAAGGACACACTGATATCATCGGCGGCATGGACTACAATATCAAGTTGTCCCAAAGGCGCGCTAATGCAGTCAAAGCCTACCTTGTAAATGTCGGCATTGCTTCCGGTCGATTGAAACCTGCCGGATTCGGCTATACCAAGCCGGTTGCGGACAATTCGACTGCAATGGGTCGACAATTGAATCGCCGTGTAGTGTTCAGAAAACTATAGTCAAAGTTTGCTTGAACCTGTATCTAATTTAGCGCCAATTATGTAGCGCGCACTGTGCTGCATACCAACCGGGCATTCCATGCACACCTCCACCTGGAGGAGTTGATGAGGAACACAAATACAGACCAGGAATTGGTGTCGAATACGGTATCGCTCGAATATTCGGTCTGGTGAACATTTGTCCGAGATTGAGCGCGCCTCCGTTGATGTCTCCGCCGATGTGATTGGCATTCTTCTCCTGCATCGCCATTGGAGGCAGTATGCTGCGTTGTAGAACGATTTTGCGAAAACCGGGAGCCACTCGCTCTATCTGTTCTTCCATACGTTCAGTCATGTCGAATGTGGAACCGTTCGGAACGTGAGAATAGCCCCAGAGCGTATGCTTGCCTTGTGGTGCTCTTGTCGGGTCGAAAAGGCTTGTTTGCGCCAATAGAACATAAGGTCGCTCAGGATGTTCACCCCTCACAACTTGTGCTTCTGCGCTGGCAATTTCTTCCATGGTCCCGCCAATATGAATCGTTCCCGACTTGCAGACGGCTTCATTTTTCCAGGGCACTGGCGCATCCAGAGCCCAATCTACTTTAAATGAACCAGGTCCATAATTAAAACGAGATAGTTGTTGTTTGAAGAGCGCAGGCAGTTTATCGCCCGCGATTTTCAGCAATTGCCGTGGTGTGATGTCACACAAAACCAGCTTGGACTGAGGCAAATCGTCGAGTGATTCAACCTCGCATTCGGAAACAATCTCGCCGCCAAGCGAATGAAAATGTGCAACAAGTGCATCGGTCAAACTTTGCGCACCACCTTCAGGAAAAGGCCAGCCCACGCAATGACCGGCTATGGAAAGAACCAATCCGAATGCGGCAGAAGCGGGATCCTCCATGCGCAACGCACTGTGAGCGGCAACACCAGTAAATAATGCTCTCGCCTTTCTTCCTCTGAATTTTCGTTCTACAAGCGTTCTTGCAGACATCAAGGCTTTCATACCGAAATGTGCCAGTCCGAACGGATGCTTCAGCATATGCGGTGGTTTCAAAAGGACGGATGAAAGCTCGTCCCAATCAGGGTTCAAACCGCCAAAAAGCTTTCTATAAGCAGCGGAATCTTCTTCCAAGAATGCGGCTGTTTTCTCAATGCTTCGATGGAATATAACAGCAGTGCCGTCATCAAAAGGATGTGCAAAAGGAAATTCCGGATGGATCCATTTGAGTCCGTATTTTTCCAGAGGAAGCGTGCGGAAGAACGGCGAGCCGATTGCCAGTGGATAAACGGACGAGCAGATGTCGTGTTTGAACCCCGGCAGTGTAAGCGGCAGAGTGCGGCACGCACCACCGATTGTTGATTTTGCTTCAACAATCAGAACGGACATTCCGGAAGCGGCAAGTGTAATACCAGCCGACAGTCCATTGGCTCCCGAACCTATAACTACTGCGTCATAAGATGATTTCCCGGCACGTTCTTTGATGTTGGCAGTCATCTAGTGCCTTTGGAAAATCCTGCTTGTAAAAGGAACTACTCGATGCCGAGAAAGCCTTTGATTTTTTCAGCCGGCGAAGCTTTGGGACGGTAAAACTCGCCTGTCCAGCCCATCGGAGAGGCGCTGGCACTGTCTAAAGATTGGCTGCTGCCTGCCATTTCCAATATGGCGGCAAGGACGCTCTTGGCTGAATCAGCTGCGCTCTTATCTTGCTTCAGCGTAGGAAGTTCGTAACTTGAAGTACCTGGTTTCAGTTTTCCGACAAAACGTCCGTATTCTTCGTTAACGCTAATCAGGGGCAGGCTGAGCATGTCTGACTTGTTGGCTGATGCAACTTGAGCGAGGATTTGGCGAGTTTCAATTGCATCCCAGCAAAATACTTGCTTGCGATCGACCAGCTGTTTGATCTCAGCGATCGCATCATCATACTTGCGCGCATTCATGAGCACGGAATAGTCGATGCCATGACCTTCGATGGCATCGCGAGCAGAAAATTCACTCGTTTTTATCAAAGTCTCCAACAGGACTTTTCCTGAATGCCCGATTAGAGCAAGCGAGACGAGCTTCTGCGCGCCGCCGTCAGCCACAATGTCAGTGGAACGCAGTGAGAGTATTACCCACTCTGTCGAGTCAGCAGCGAAACGAGCCCAAATAATCGAACGGTTGCGGTCTTTTGGATTGGGGTGAACTGACCCTGTGTGTTTATCTTGCATGGGAAGTTTTGTCGGTTGGAGTAGAGTCGACTGATAGTCAAATTCTAGCCGCCGCATAGAAGCGTGAAATTAACGCCATGACATTCAGATGGGGCTGTGCAGGTTTGCATAAATGAAAAGAATTCTAAGCAATCAATTTCAGGACATAGCGAATCAGCACAAGCAAGAGGAAAGTCGCAGTCAAAATCTCCAGCAGGCGAATCTTCGAACCTTCTTTCTTCAAGCGGCTAGGCAAATCAATCACCGCCCACAGGAAGAAGCAAAAAGCAGCCAGTCCTCCGACCAGGAAATAACCTGCATCTTTGACAAGAAAGGGATCGCCTTCATTCTTCATGCGCACAAGATAGAGGCGATGCGGCATTTGTCGATCGCCTGACGCCTTGTCCTTCAGGGCTGCCTGTGCCTTTTGAGTGAATCGATCTTCTCCGTTGTCGAGATAGATGAAAGTGTGCTCTTTGGGGTTGGAACCAGGCAAGACTCGAGCCTCACGGTCAAAGCCATGTATATAGAAATCGCGAGATTTGAAACCATCGACAGATTTATCGGTGCCGAATGTGGTCAGGCATTTGATCGAACACGGCTCGGGCTTAGTCTCATCGACCCACATTGCGCCTGTGCCCAAATAGTCCAGCACTTTCTTGTTCGTATCGGCGCCGCCGAAAATGTAAGAAAGTCCCACGTCGAGCGAGACTGACTGAAGATAGATCGGCTCTGCTCGTCCCGTGACCGGGTTTACCCACTTAGCGACGAGCTGGGTTTTCCAGCGCTCGGCGTTGGATGGATAAGTGCCTTTCACCTTGAAATAGTTCTGGGCAAAATCGACAATGCGCATCATGCCATCCAGAACACGCCATTCTACGGCTGTCTCGGCGTATAGCTTGCCGGCGTCCACTCCTACTAGCTGATCGTCGACAAACTGATACCACCTTTCGCGAGGCGTAAAATAGCCTTCGATGACCTTTTGAGCATCCAGTAAACCGTTGGTAATCAGGACATACGGCACTTTCGCTTCAGCGCCGTTGATCTTCATCTTCACTTCCTTGTCGTTCAAAATTGAGACGCTGACGGTCTTGTCGAGAGATGAGTATGTCGTTCCGACCCGTCCATAAACTTCTGCGTCTGACTTAACCCCTTTGGTGGCGCTGTTTTTCACCAGCGTTTGCATCCACAATGAAGCACCGACTAAGAGTAAAAGTGAGCAAATAGCAGGGATGATGATATGTCCCCAGCGCCCCAGAGTTTTGAGCATGCGAACTTTGAAGGTCGCACGAGTCTTCGGACCGGTCGTGCCGGACTCGTCGGGCATTGCCTCCAATTCGAGTTCGAGCTCTTTTGTTGCTTTAAAAGTATCGCGCTTGCGAAATCCATCGGCGCCGCCGTAGCCGGCCTGTTGGGCAAAATCGATGCGCTCTCCGGCCGTCGGTCTGGCCCGTCTTTCCAGCCAGCCTGCATATCCGTCTCTAAAACGCTTGGTCAGCGGATCCCCGGTTCCCAATCCCTCTTCGGCATTTTGAACGGCGCGGGCATACATTTGTCCCGCTTCATCGGAGCGTCCGAGCAGCTCATAAGCGGTGGCCAACCTGTAGGAAATAACGATAATGTCCGGGTCGTGCCTGCCCAGCATTTTTTCGCCAAGAACAAGCAGTTTTTCGAAAACAGGAGCAGCTCTTTCGAAGTCATCAAGAGCACAATAGACCTCGCTCAGCTTCTGTAGGCAATTGGCCATATCAGGGTCGAGAGAGCCCTGAGGGGTTTCCAATAGCCCGATTGCTCTGATTAGAAGTGATTCAGCATCGGCAAAGCGCTGCTCGGATACGGCTTTGTCCGCATCCGCCATCAAGACCTGGACCTCATCTGGTCCCCAATCTAGATTGTCGATATCCATGCCACCAGGCTTTTCTTCGCGCCTTTGATATTTGATCCCGATTTCAATTCTATACGAGTGCTCATCTACTTTTACTGCTTGACCATTGCTAAGTGTTCTTCTAATGCTTATTTGCTTATGCTTTTTTGGTGCGGCTATAATTTGTGCGATGAAGAGCACGCGTTTGCATGCCTCCCTTTTGGGCGGCAAATTGAGTCCGTATTATTTTGACGCCGATTTTCGGTCAATTTTTATCGCCGTGGCGGTGATCGTCTGCGTGGTTCTTTCACCTCAAGTTTTCGCGGCTGGTCCGTCAGATTTGAATAGTCTCGAAAACCGTTTTTTCGAGCACACATATCCGCAGGACACTACCGAAGACAGGTTGACCAGACTGGAGAAAATGGTATTCGGTGAGGCGCGCACCGGCGACGATCAGTCGCGCCTTCAACAGTTGATGAATGCGGTACCGGCGCAGCAAACAACCGATAATTCCACTCAATCTCAAACTGCAAGCCAGACCGGGCCAGACGGTCAATCAAATCAATCTCAAGCAAGTAACAATGGTTCGCAATCCGGCGGTCAAAGCGATGACTCTGACACAGCCAGCGGAACTGATTATCCGAGAGTCACTGAGCTGGAAAAGGTCTTATTGGGGAAAACGTATCAAGGCGAACCCATTAAACATAGACTCGACCAATTGGAATTGAAGTCTTTCGGAAAAACACATTCGAACGAAGATCTAGCTGATCGTGTCGACAGAATTGCTCAGTATGCAGACAAGAAATTCAATGGCAATCAAAACTCGGCGTTTTATCAAAGTGAGCCGAGAAACGGAAGTATCGAACAAAAAGTTGCCTGGCTGGAAACACAGATAGAAGGACAAGCTTTTCCGCAGAAGCCGATGATCGAAAGGTTGCGACCGCTGGAGAAAGCAATGTTTCCTACCGATCCCACAGACATTCACGCTTCCATTCCGGAGCAAGTGAACATGCTCATGAGCGCAGTCGAGTTGCTTCACAAACAGCAGACAGGGCAGGCCTCGGGAGATCAGGAACTGAATATCGCACCGCTCATACAGAACCCGCAGCAACAACAGCAGATGCAAATGGCTCAGCAAGCTCAGACTGGTTACGCCAGACACAATAACTACAACTCGGATTTGCAGCGCGAATTTGAAGAAGACAACGGGCCCGCCCCCGTTCAATCCACTTCTCCGAACTACTCAGCTAACTATCGACCGCAACAAGCTTACGGGCAGGGGCAGCCGTCATATACTCAGTCGCAAGGATATGGCAGTCAGCAGCCGGCTTACACCCAACAGCCCAACTACAATCAACAAACACAAGCGACTAACAACGCTCAAAAAAGTCATGGTCATCCATTTTTTCGTGGATTGGCCAAGGCGCTTGGTGAAGTCGGCTCTATGGTCGGAGCCGGTATGATGCAAGGCGGTATGTACGGAGGCTATGGTGGCTACGGCAACTATGGCTACGGTGGAGTACCCGGTGGCGCAGTTTTTGGGTTTCCATAAACAGAAGAGAATTTCCGGCACAGTCCGGCACATATGAATGCCGATAACATCACCAGCGATATCACGAGCGATCGACCGCCGCCGCATTCGCCCGACACCTTAGGTGAAAAGACACTGACGAAAGTGGCTAATCGCCTGATTCCGTATATGTTTTCGCTCTACATACTTTCCTATCTGGATCGCATTAATGTGTCTTTTGCAGGGCTGCAGATGTACACAGATTTGAAAATGACCGACGAAGATTTTGGATTTGGCCTGGCGATATTTTTCATCGGATATTTTCTCTTTGGTGCGCCGGGTAACATTGCAATGGAAAAACTCGGCGCGCGCAAGTGGATCTCAGGCATCATGGTTGTTTGGGGCGTGATTACTATGGCGCTCGCCCTGGCCAATTCCATTCATTCGTTTTATATTTTGCGTTTTTTCTTGGGTGCCGCGGAGGCAGGATTTTTCCCTGGGCTGATCCTCTACCTCACTTATTGGTTTCCTGAAAAACAAAGAGGTGTAGCAGTAGCAAAATTCATGGCGGCGATTCCGGCAGCTGGGGTGCTGGGCGGACTGATCTCATCAAAAATACTGGAGATGGGCGGGTATATGGGCTTGCCAGGCTGGAAGTGGCTGTTTTTGATTACTGGCTTGCCATCGGTTCTCATGGGAATTGTCACTTTGTTTTTCCTTACCGATAAGCCCGACAACGCAAAATGGCTGACAGAGCAAGAGAAGGAATGGCTAAAGACAGAAGTAGAAAGAGACCGCCTGAAGGCTGCTGAAGCCAAACATTCTGTCAAACTTTTCAATCGCGAGACGACTGCCTCTTTAGTTCTGCTTTCATTGCTGTATTTCTCGTTGACTCTCGGCATGTATGGATTCCAGCTCTGGCTGCCGAAAATAATCAAAGGCTTCGGCGGTTTAACTGATGGGCAGACGGCTTTGGTGACTGTCTTGCCAGCGATTTTTCAGGCCGTTGGAATGCTCGTAGTCGCCAAAAGTTCTGAGCGCACAGGAGAGCGTCGCCTACATGTTGCAACGTCAGCAACTATCGCCGCTGTAGGATTTGTGCTCACGAGTATGATCGATAATCCCTGGTTGTCGCTCGTCACTCTTAGCATGACTGCATTTGGGATCTGGGGAACCGTCGGTCCTTTCTGGTCGCTCGGCACTTCAATTTTGCCTGCAAGAGTCAAAGCCGCCGGGATTGGTTTTGTCAATTCAACAGGAAACTTGGGTGGATTTGTCGGACCTTACATCGTTGGTGCGATCAAACAATCTACCGGCAGTTTTCACTACGGACTTTACACAATGGCTTGCTCGCTTGTATTAGCTGGGCTACTGTCATTTTTTAGCGAGAAACTTTTGAAGAAAGGAACGCGCATCGAGACCTGATTTGCGCAAATCTGCTTTTAGGGCGAAAAGGGAAAACCCCAAGAAAGAGGAAAGAAGAATGCTGTTCGGAACAAAAAACTCACTTGTATTTTCAATGGCGCTTTCTCTTTTGATATGCGGCTTTTCGCCTGTGCAGGCCAAAGACGAAGCGCTTCCTGGCCCGGACAATTTGATTATCGAAGGCGTTCCGCCGGTGCCATTGAACCTAGTTGCTGGCTGTGAGAGATACACAAATTTTAGAAACGCGTTTGTTGCCAGCTGGCATCCGAAGAAAAGAGAGATGCTCATCAACACAAGGTTTGGCGATACTCAACAAGTGCATCATGTGAAGATGCCGATGGGTGCACGCACGCAACTTACCTTCTATCCGGATAGAGTTTCCGGAGGAGCATTTCAGCCGGTTGATGGTGACTATTTTGTCTTCACTAAGGACAAAGGCGGCGACGAGTTTTTCCAGTTCTACAAGTATGACCTTGGCACCCGGGATGTCAGTTTGATTACTGACGGAAAGTCAAGAAACACAGGTGGACGATTTTCCAAAGACGGAAAGTTCATCGTATACAACTCCAGCCGCAGGGATGGGAAAAACAATGATATTTACATCGTCGACCCGAGAGATCCTAAATCGGACAAACTTCTGGCACAGGTAAAAGGCGAAGGGTTTTCCGTCAGCGATGTCTCCTATGACGGTAAGTTGGTCGCCGTGAACGAAGAAATTTCAATCAATGAAAGTTATCTCTGGTTGGCTGAAGTTGCCACGGGCAAAATGACCGCGTTGACAGAGAGAAAACCAGGAGAACAAACCAGCTTTCAATATATTCGTTTTTCTCCGGACGGTAAAGGATTGTATGTCACCACCGATAGTGGCTCTGAGTTCATGACTCTTTGCTATTTCGATCTGTCGACAAAGAAATTGAAGCCTCTCACAAGTGACATTAAATGGGATGTTCAGGAATACGATTTGTCCTATGACGGAAAGACGATCGCCTTTGTCGTCAATGAGGATGGATTTGGCAAGCTCTATTTGATGGACACTGCAACTGGAAAATATTGGGCGCCAAAAGATATTCCCTTAGGAGAAGTGCATGGTTTGGACTGGCACAAAAACGGGCGAGATCTTGCTTTCCAGGTGCAAAGCGCGCGCACGCCAAACGATATTTTCAGTCTCGATACCAAAACCAACAAGGTTGAGCGCTGGACCGAATCTGAAACTGGACTGGTAGCCGCATCGACCTTTTCCGAGCCCGAATTGATAAAGTGGAAGAGTTTTGACGGCAAAATGATTTCCGGGTTTTACTATAAACCCAATCCGAAATTCACGGGTCCGCGCCCCGTAATTGTAGTTATTCACGGTGGTCCTGAGGGGCAGTCACGTCCGGGATACTTGGGTCGGCTCAACTACTATTTAAATGAATTGGGAGTGGCGCTGATTTTTCCGAATGTGCGCGGGTCTTCCGGGTATGGAAAAACATTCTTGAAACTCGACAACGGATTCAACCGCGTTGATTCGTACAAAGACATTAATGCTTTATTCGATTGGATCGCGGAACGCAAAGACTTGGATTCCTCTCGCCTGATGGTTACGGGTGGAAGTTACGGCGGCCACATGACACTGGCGATCTCAACTTTTTATCCGGAGCGTATTACTTGCGCGGTGGATGTAGTTGGAATGTCGAATCTGGTCACCTTTCTCGAACATACGCAAGAGTATAGGCGCGACTTACGAAGAGTCGAATATGGTGACGAGCGCGATGCAAAAATGCGCGAGTTTTTGCAAAGCATCGCCCCGCTCAATAAAGTCGACAAAATAAGCAAACCCTTGTTCGTTGTCCAGGGCGAAAACGACCCGCGAGTGCCGGCAAGTGAAGCTAGACAGATAGTCGATGCAACCAAGAAAAGCGGCGTTCCTATCTGGTATTTATCGGCAAAAGATGAAGGTCACGGGTTTGCAAAGAAAAAAAATAGCGACTACCAGTTTTACTCGACTGTAATGTTTGTACAAAAATACCTTTTGAACGGCGGCAGCTCTTCAAAAGAGGCTGATGGAAATTCCTTGCACTAAGCAATATCGGTCGCCGCAGAGTAGGATAGAAGAAGTGGACTAAACCCGACCAAAGTGTCTCATCGTAAAGTAGCGTTTAATGCCTTCACCTTCTTCCGTTTCACTCTGCGAATTACCACTTTTTCCATTGCCTGATGTCGTCCTTTTTCCTGGTCGACCGTTGCCTCTTCATATTTTTGAAGATCGTTATCGTTTGATGATTAACACAGTGCTGGACGGTGACAGGAAATTCGGGGTTTTGCTTTGGAATCCGACTATCTCCAAGTCGGTTAATGTCGGCTGTGCCGCGGAAATAGGAGAAGTCGTCAAACTGAAGGACGGTCGGATGAATATTATGACCGTCGGTTTGCAGCGGTTTCGCATTGTCGAGATCGTTAAACAGTTGCCTTACCTGGTCGGGAAAGTGGAGTGGCTGGACGACGTAACGCCTGATGCCGATACGCTTGCTGTCGGTGATCAGGTCGACAGGTCATTGCGTGAAGTAGTAAGACTCGCCAATAAACTCACTCATAAGGAAAATATTGTTCCTGAGGATCTGCCCACGGATCCTGTGTATCTTTCTTTCTGGGTTGCATCTCTCTTCTTCAATTCTTCAGATGACCGCCAGGAGCTTCTGGAGCTTTGTGATACTGTCGCACGTCTGAGAAAGGAGTTGCTCTTGCTTGACACCCTAAAAGGTGAGCTGGCAGCTAGAGCGGCTATTGAAGACGCATTCAAGAGTTAGCGTTGATCTTTACGCTTAGGATTCAGTGAATCAAATCCGAAATCAATCGGAGTGAGAGACTGCGTGCATTGCATACAGCCAGGACCACTGTAGAAACGTCCGCATACTTCGCAAACTTGCTCCGCCTGCTTGGCTTTCCTTTCTTCAATTGCACGCGCCTGGGAGGGTGTAGGCGGTTTAGGAGCTGGCGGTGGAGCTGCGTCCGGAGGCGGCAGCGCGACTGACTGCTGCTGTGGCGGCAGTGGGATTTGTTGCTGTGGAGGCGCAGTGTAAGTAGGTTGAGGCGGGGGAGGCGCCTGGTAAACCGGCTGCTGATACTGCTGTGGTGGTGCCGAATAAACTGGTTGCACCGGAGTTGGTGGTGCCGGAGGAGGAGGAGGTGGAGGTGGTGGTGGAGGTGGTGGAGGAGGTGGAGGAGGTGGTGGCAGCGGCGGTGCCGACGGAATTTGCGCCACATGTTGAGGTGCTGGTTGTGGCTGCTGGTAGTGGTACTGAGGTTGCTGAGCTTGCGTCGGTATTTGTGCCGCAGGAAGTTGGCCGGATTGCATTTGTTGCTCGATAGACTGCAAGGCAGCTGGTGTACTTTGCACCGGCATTGGTGCGGCTTGCATCTGCTGCGATTGAGCTTGTTGCGTTACCTGTTGCGGCTCTGCATAAGCACCGCTATGTGTGTGACCGTTAGGTTGGTACTGAGCGGAGACCTGCTGTGCTTGGGCATAGTTGCCACTTTGTACCTGTTGTGAGTATTGCGGGTTAGTGTGCTGATTTCCGCCATGCGAATTCATCGAATCGTTATTAGGCTGCGGATAATGCGAGGGCTGTGCGTATGAATTTACCGGTTGAACAGCCGGTGAAGTCGGCACTGGCGCCGGTAGTGGGGCCGGTGGAGGCGGGGGTGGCGGGGAAGGAGGAGCCGGAGGGGGAGGCGGCGCGACGGCAACGGGCGCGTGAGCTGTATGCTGCGCATAAGCTATCTGCGGCTGCACTGCCGGCGCAGGTGGCGTGGACTGAGCTGCTACAGCAACCGGCGCAGTTTGAGCCGGTGCCGGCGCCGGTGCGGCAGGACGGGCAATCTTTTGCCGCAGGCGAGCAAGATTGTTGGCCATAGTTGCTACAGCAGGATGTTCACTGCCCAGAAGTGACTGATAGATCGAAAGCGCTCGGGTACCCAGCGCTTCAGTCTTCTCAAATTTGTTTTGTTCGTAACAAAGTGCGGCCAGAAAATTGCAGGTTTTCGCAACCTCAATGCTTGTGCGTCCGAACAAAGCTTCCTTAACCTGAATGCCTTTGGCATAAGCTGCTTCAGCCTGGGGGAAGCGCTTTTGAGCTGCGTAAACTTTGCCCAAACTGTCTAGCCCGAGAGCGAATCGGGCGTCGTGATGTCCAGATTGGTCGGCAGCCGCCAAAAGTTGAGTCCAGAGAGACTCGGCAGTGGCGAAATCGCCACGTGCCGCTGCCGCTTCGGCAGCATCTTTGTATTGGTCCCAGGTTGTGTTCACGAAGGTTTGGGGTTGGGTTTTTAATAGCGAGGCGTGCCCTCTGCTCTCATCAATAGTAGCTATGCGGGTAGCAGAAACCGCCCAATCTTTGAGGTTAGATTGGATACGTGTCCCAGCGGCAGCGTGCTAAATTGAATCACGCAAAGGTCCACAAACTGGATATGCCCATGAAACCCGCAAGTAACGCACTAATTATTAGCTTTCTACTATTGTCTGGATTAAGTAATGCCGTTCGTGCCGAAGAAACCACCCAGACGCCGCAAACGCCCGCCCCAGAAGAGTCAGCTGTTAAACTGCCAGCCTTTTTGGAAACCTTGAAAAATGCCAAGCAGGTTGAAGATTCCAGGGTGCCGGCGAATGCCCCGAAAAGTGAGTTGAGAAAGGCCTTTGAAGAGGCGGCGAAGGCAGGAATAGGCGTAAAAACTGATGTCATCTGGCTTACCCATAACGCCAGTCCCGCCGGGCGGCTCTACGCGGTGTCTTTGTTGAAGAAACTCGATCCTCAAACGGCGAAAAGCACACTGGAAGAGTTTAAGCAGGATCGCGACAATGTGTCGTATAAACATGGCGGGGAAATCGTGCATTACAGCGTTGGTGAAATCGCCATAGATCAGCTGAGCGCGCATCCCATCATCGTTATCGACCTCCCATAGAAAACGCAGCCCGGAAAACGCTTGCTAAGCATAGGTTTTCAGTCACGCTATTCTTTTGCTGTCGGGCGGATGCCGATTGAGAAAACTCTGAACCTAGTCAGAATGATGTTTGGATTGGACAGCCTGGTGGGAAGATCCCCACCCTCGCGTCAGTGCCTGCCGAGCGGTTTTTTGACGAGTTTATTCATCCGTGTCGCAGTCAGAACCTCGACAGGGTGTCATTCTTCACTCATTATTGTTTGGCGCTGAACCGTTGAAACGGCGCGCCGGTTAGGTCTTTGATTAGAAAACTGGTACTTGGAAAATAATCTGGCTCTGATATCTTCTTGACAAGGTGTGTACGTTTTGCGGCAAGGACCTCAGCATGTCATCGACGAATGGAAGCGGCCGATTCGGCTTGCATATGGGTGCGCTACAAAAGCTGACCGGTTGGGCACAGCGTAAGTCATCCTTCCGAAATAGTCACGGGCTCAACAGAGCTAAGTATTTTGTTTTGTCCGGCGATACCTTGGAGAAGATCGCCGAGAAAAGCCTTGGCGATGTGAGATTTGTCGGTTTGCTGGTGACGATTAACCGCCCGATGGTCAAAATGATGGGTGACGGCAGCTCGCGTGTCCCTTACATTCAGCCCGGTACGTCAATTTATCTGCCTACCCAGGAAGAACAAGATGTTTATCGTGCCAATTTCATGGCCCGCGACGCATCATCGAGAATACCTCAGGCAAAGAGTGACCTGGACTTGGTGAAAATGCCGAAGGTAGTCTTTGCTGAGTCAGCCACAGCATTTGATGAAGAAGCGCCAGCTCCGAGAATTATTTTTGACGCGGAAGAAGTAACTAAAAAAGCGGTAGCGGAAATTCTTGCGTGTGCAGAACCGGAAGTCGAAGAAAAAGAAAAAGATACGGCTATTTTTGAACCCGAAGCACTCGGTGATGCCATTGGTGCAGTTGTCCAGTTAGCTGATTGCTGCCGCGTTCTCATCAACGAATCGACAACAAATGCCGATGAATTTCACATCAAGTTGGAAGCGTATATTTTTGAGTCTTGGACAACTATCGCTGCATATTATTCGCAAAACAATCGCATCGCGCGGGTGATGTATCGAACAGATGGTCGGCGAAAACAAATTGACATGCAGCTGCCTGCTTCAGTCGTGAAAGAGATGGCGGAAGAAGATTTCATGCACAATTGGGAGCGGCACTACCGTGGTTACATGATGCAGCAGCCTTCCAGCATTTGGCTTGAATTCCCCGCGCGAACCATCTAGATTTAAGTAGCTGCATCGTCTCGAAAAAAAACAGCTGCCATTGATTTAAGCAGCTCAGCATTCTGACATGGGGTTTCGTTTTGTTTTTCAAATACTTGTTTCGTGATTGGGGACCACTTTTGGGTGGGCTGATCATGATGAGTGCCATTTACCTGATGGTGAGCCAGTTTGTATATGTTCAACAAGCCCATAACAGCCGAACCTGGACACCTGTAGACGCGCAGGTTGTAACTTTCAATTCCGCAATCGCATCAGGTGCAAAGTATGATGCTATAGACGAATTACTAACAAAAATCTTTCTTCCCGAATTTTTTGGACGCCCAAAAATTGCATTTGTATTCACCGCAAATGGTGGCACTTATGCAGGAGTTAATTACACCTGGACGATCGATCCTCTTGGACCAAAAGATGAGGACATCAAAAGAGAGCATCCGCTCGGGTCAACTATTACAGCCTATTACGACCCGTCTAACCCCAGGGATTGCGTTATTCAAACCGGCTTCGGTCCTCACTTTTACATTGTTGTCATTGGTGCCGTGATTATCTTTTGCATCGGTATGTACATTATTCAGAAACCAAGAGAACTGATATAAATAGTTGACCAACAGGAACTATTCACATGCAAAAAATTAGTGGGATGTCTCGTCGTTCAATATTACTTTCAGCCTGTGCGGCAATGATTCTTGCTTTTCCGGCTTCTTCCTCTGCCGCTAACACCGAGTCGTGGACCGTGGGGCGCGGAGAGGCAAATGGTAAGCCGATCTTTGTGCGCATCAATATGGCAGTGAAACCTGCCGATCCGAAGTTTCAATATCGGGCGGTGTACGCAATGAATTTTTTGCATCCAACCAGGGACGGACGTCCTGAAAAGGATGAAACATCCAAAGCTAATGAAGTAGAAGACCAGTTGAATCAGATGATTTCGCACAAGGACACTGGTAAATTCGTCGCAGTACAGACACATGACGGTGTCCGTAAATTTCTCTTCTATGTCGAATCAGAGAAAGTTGCACGAGATGCTGAGTCTGCGCTGAAAGTGCCAAAAGATTACAAGGTTGCCCTCACCGTGGCCGCCGATCCTTCCTGGGTTGTCTATGGCAAAATCCGCGGCGAGCATGAACGTGTGCACGCCAAGAAATAAGTTCGGCCGATTTGACTAGGAAACCTGGTATTCTTCAGCTTCTTCACGGACGAAGGAAGGGGTTCTATCATCGCCAAGGTTCAAGAACCGACCTGAGATTGCCGGAACCTTTTCACCCGGCAAAATGATGCCGCGTAAGTTAAGTGGATCGACTGAGGAAACCTCAATAGATTTGAGTACATCAGTTGGCTGATCTCGATTGGCGCGCAGAGACTCAAGTGCGGAAGGCAGGGCGTACTGCTCGCCGGAGAAGCCGGCGACAAATCTACCTCCGCGCAACTCACCTCTGGCTTCCATACGTCGTAGAACAGTGAGCATTTCGCGCCAGGTTGGAACAGTTGTTTCGCGAGTCAGAAGATCTTTGAAAAGCACACCATATCGGTTTAGCAAGACCATGCAAGCACTTTCGATGGCGTCAGTTTCGTCGTCATTGGTAAGCTCTCCAAGCACAGACCAGCGTCCAGTGGCGTTCCTCGGACGTAAATCTCGAGCGCTACCTTGACCGCTGCGACGTTTTGGATCGATGAGAGAGCGCAGATTGTCGAAACCATCTGCGGTGGCAAGTCCGGCCGCGACAAGTTCCCACAGCGCAGCTTCAACTTCTGATTTAAGTAATCCTGTAAACTTCGTCAGGTCGTTGAAGAACAAGGCTCCACGCTCTGTAAGGTGTTTGAAAACCAAACGAGCGTTGCTGGTCAAACAGTATTGATCAATGTCTGCGGCAGAGCGTCTGCAGTAGGAAATCCAATCACATTCTTGCCGGACGAAGAAGGTCATAGGAGAGACGCTGCTGGGAATCACCCTCCTACTGCCGGCTTCCTTAATAGTTGGATCGGAACTGGAAAGAATAACGACGGACTCGATTTCTTCTTTCTTCGGTTTTATGTTTCGGCTTATCGGCATACCGTAACGCTTAAACGAAAAGCGTTTTGGCTGTGGAATCACTGCAGCAACTGTAGCCGGGTGAGGGGAAATTCTTCCCCAACCGATAAAGCCGGTCATGCACAATTGGTCTAAATCTTCAGAAGAAAATTTTCTCACCCGTTTGGACAAGATTTGGGACTCCCAGGCGTTTGCAGGCAGTTCGAATCCTTGCAGCTGGTTGAGTATTTGCTGCAAACCACGAATACCTACCAGTTGAGTTCCAGGAGCGACATGCTGCCATCGAGCAAGAAAGAGCATGAACTCTTCTTTGGAAACTGGTCGGATTTGGCGCCGCAATCCATCCACTGTCAGCCGATGTATGCGCGCGAGCAAACGGCGATCGCACCATTCTTCATCTAGTCCAGTGAACTTTCCACGCAATATTGAACCTTGAGACTCGATTCGAAGAAGCGATAGGTCTACATCGAATTGCGGCGCTGCAAGCAATTCGGCGATTGCCGAAGCTTTTACCGGACCAAGGTAGCTCATCCAGCCTCTCAACATAAAGTCGAAGGCTTCTTCTTTAGTAAGCTCTTTCTCCTGAATGTCGGGAAGGTCGTCTTCAAAAGCCGCTTCTGGGAATATCTGCAAAAATGCAGCCTTTCTCTCAGTCGCAACCCAGTAGTCATTGCCTGCAAAAGTGGCTACTCCGGCTCTCCTTTGTTTCATCAATTCACGGAAATGAATACTCCAGGAAGTCAATCCGCTTTCACGGACGGCTAAAGCTAAATGCGGCGGCGCAGCAATGACCGTATAGAGAAAATCGTGCAAGTCGTCTGCATTCCTAATGTCCGGCCAAGCTTCCATTTGCACTTGAGCAATTGCGTACTCGTCCAGACGTCCAGTCGTAGAAGCTATCGCATCCGGCAATACTCGTCTCAACTCGACAGCTCTGGCACGCCTTTCTTCCAGCGGCGCATCATCGAGATAGGCATAAGGATTGGCGTTTAAAATTTCATGAGAAAACACCGAAGGTGCCGGAGTGTCGATCGCAAGTGTGGCAATTTCTCCGTTTTTCAGGTTGGTCAGAAGTTCTATAAACCCTTCCACGTCAAGTGCTTCGGTCAATGCATCCTTCATCGTCTCCTTGACGAGGGGATGGTCAGGAATTTCGATTTCTCCTGAAATATTGTCCTGGCACGCCGCGGCTTTTGGGAAAACGGCGGTGAGCAAATCTTCAGCGCGCATCCGCTGAATTTGTGGTGGCACTTTCTTGCCTCCCTGAAAACGGAGAAGTGCAAGCGAGCGATTTGCTGCCCAACGAAAACGAGTTGTAAAAAGCGGAGATTGTAGAATAGCTTGTTCGAGCACATTTACTACTGTTTCTACACTCAGAAACTGAAACACATCCTCGAGCGGAAAACTGTGTCTCTCCGACAAAGAGATGTTAATGCCATTCTCAGTTGCTTGTGCTTGAAGTTCCAAATCGAAGTTGCGACAAAACTTTTTGGTGAGTGCCATACCCCAGGCTTTATTGATGCGACTGCCGAAAGGCGCATGAATAACTAATTGCATGCCACCAGCTTCATCAAAAAAGCGTTCGGCAATGATCAGCTTTTTCGATGGTACACCACCCAGCAAGGCTTGACCTTCTAGCACGTAAGAAACAGCTTGCGAAGCAGCATCCTTGCTTAGTCCGCAATTTTCCACCAACCACTTCTCCGCCTGTTTTGGGCTGGGTGGTGTCTCATCTTCATCGCTAGTGGATAGCGCTCGTCTGCTGATTTCCTCGCGCAATCCGGATAACTGATCGGAAAGTTCTTTCGTTCGGCCGGGTGCTTCTCCGCGCCAGAAGGGAACTGTAGGAGGCGCTCCATTTGCATCGACAACCCAGACTCGACCGCCTTTCCCCTCAATCTTGGTAATCATCCAAGATGTCGTGCCGAGCAACATCACATCTCCGGCTGAACTTTCAACCGCGAAATCCTCGTCGAGCGTTCCTACCATCAAACCTTCCGGTTCGGTCAAAACGGTGAACATTCCGGTTTCTGGAATGGCGCCGGCATTGGTTACGGAGGCAAGCAAACTACCTCGTCTGGCTTTTACAATTCCATTGACTCGATCTCGTTGCAGAAAGGCTCCATATCTTGCCCTGACGTCTGACAGTCCAGTGGAAAGCATTTCAACCACATCGTCAAATTCCGATCGCTCCAGGTCGCGAAATGGATAGGCGCGTTTTACAAGCTCAAAAAGCTCGTCTTCTTTCCAATCCTGAGTGGAACAGGCAGCGATTAGTTGCTGGCACAAGACGTCTAGCGAATTTTTCGGTATTAGTAAAAGGTCGAGATCGCCTTCGTTGATTGACTTGATGAGCGATGCACATTCGAGCAAATCATCTCGCGTGGTGGCGAATAACCTGCCCTTAGGGATCGCTCCCCGCCAGTGTCCGGCACGTCCTATACGTTGAAGGGCAACGGCAATATTGCGAGGCGAACCTATCTGACAAACTAAATCGATCGCACCGACGTCGATGCCTAATTCTAGAGAAGCCGTAGCTACGAGTGCCTTCAATTCACCGGCTTTAAGTCGTCTTTCCGCCTCCAGTCGGAGCTCTCGCGATAGGCTACCGTGGTGCGCGACGATCAGACTTCCCGCTGATTCTTCACCCATCTCCTGCGCCAACATCTCTCCTAGGTCATGAGCAATTCTCTCTGCTAGTTTTCTGGTGTTGGCGAAAATCAATGTGGATGTGTGACTTTTGATCAGCGCAAAGAGTTTTTGATAGATTTCGTCCCACAACTCATTTGAGCAAACGGCTCCCAGTGGTGAGTCTGGAGTTTCAACTGCAATGTCCAGCTGGCGTCTGTGCCCTACATCAACTATGTGAGGTATCGGACGTCCATTGCCTGCCAGAAATTGTGCTGTTATTTCTATCGGTTTTTGTGTTGCGGAAAGACCGATGCGATTTGGACGTTTCCATGTCAGCGCTTCCAAACGTTCTAGTGAAAGCGACATGTGTACACCGCGTTTGTCATCAGCAAGGGCGTGAATCTCATCGACTATTACTGTCTCGACATCACGCAGAATTGCTCTGCTCTTTTCAGCAGTCACCATGATGTATAGCGACTCTGGAGTAGTTACAAGAATGTGCGGCGGCCTTTTCAACATGGTGCGACGCTCGATTGCAAGCGTATCGCCAGTGCGCACCATAGTTCGAATCTCCGGCATCAGGAGACCTTTCTCCATGGCCAGATCGAAAATTTCTTTGAGCGGTACTTGCAAATTTTTCTCTACGTCGTTGCTCAAAGCCTTAAGAGGCGATACGTAGACAACTTCTGTACTGTTGGATAGATTGCCAGATAGAGCTTTGCGCACTAGCTTGTCTATGCAGACAAGAAATGCAGCCAGAGTCTTTCCCGACCCAGTGGGTGCAGCAATTAAGGTTGTCTCGTCGGCAAGAATTCGCGGCCATCCGGCAATTTGTGGCTCTGTCGGCGTACCGAAGCGCGCACAAAACCATTCAGCCACCAGAGGGTGTGCCCAGTTAAGCGCCTCGCAGACAGGCTCAGGAGGATTTGCTGTCGAAACATCCATAGCGAACCATTGTATTTGCTTCGTTGACTTCCCGCCAGGCAAGCCAATTTATACGAGGGCAGTAGCAGAATCCTCTCATGAGGAGTCCCCTGCTGCGCCACAACTGAAAATTGACTACCGTACGTATATACGGTAACAGAACTTTGGAAAAATGCAATGGATTTTTGAAAGCTGGCGGCGTAACGCGGGACACAGTGGGCAAAAAACAATAGAATAGTGCGCTGAAGCCGACGGCTTTCGCCCGGGTACATGCAGGTGGGGGCATTCACCCAATGAGTCAGGAATTCGATAAGGCCAGGCAAGAAGCCGAGAAGGCTTTGGCGCAAGGAAATTTTGCGCAGGCTGAAGTCTTTTACCGGCAAGCAGCTCAAGTGGCAGAGACGGCCTTTCCAGCAAAGGATCAGCGTCGTTGCCAGATGCTTTCTAAACTTGGAGAGTCTCTTTCGAACCAGCATAAGTTTACGGAAGCCCAGCAAGTTCTTGAACAAGTGATCGGTTTAAAGACCGAACAATTCGGCCCCGGCAATCTGGAAGTCGCCCACGCCATGAACGATCTGGCCGGGCTTTACTACGAGCAGAGCCGTTATCGCGAAGCTGTGCCTATCTGTACAAAAATCCTCACGATTTACGAAAGGATTCTCGGTAAGGATCATCTGGATGTGGCAACTATCGCCGTAAATCTAGCGATGCTATATCACACCCAGAACCAATACGAAGAAGCAGAACCGCTCTACAAGCGGGCCCTTGATGTTCGCACGATCAAGTTGAGTGCCGAACATCCGGATGTAATCAACGTTCTTGAGAACTATGCGTCGCTTCTATTGGCTATGGGCCGGTTGGATGAAGCAGAATATTTAAAAACTTGCGTAATGGGTCGCGTGTCCGGACGTATGCGCTCTACAATGCACGATATACCGGCTTTCAAGCGCTCCCCCTAATTTTTTTCGGGACCGCGTAAGAACCATATCTGAAGGCCAAGAAAACCTTGGCTAGACCATACAACTAACCATTGCGGAGCACTGATGAAGCACATTGCAACTTGCCTGGCATTTACACTCCTGTGCGGATTGGCACTGCCCGACACAATCGCCATGGCCGCCTCCAAAATTCCTGCTAACCAGCCGTCCGTCAACGTTCCAGTCTCCAGCTGGGTTGACCCTGAAGTCACCCCTAGAGCAGTGATGCTTTGTATTCACGGGCTGGGTCTGCACAAAGGGAATTATGAGGGCTTCGGCAAGCGCCTCGCAAAGGAAGGCATCATCACTTATGCCATGGACGTGCGCGGATTCGGCGAATGGCAAAAGTACAAGCAGTATCAGAAAGTTGACCTGAAAGGCGCTCTCAACGATTGCAATTCCATTTTGACCGCCATCAAAACCAAGTATCCCGATCTGCCGATCATTTTGGCTGGTGAATCGATGGGTGGTGCTTTCGCCTTGCACGCTGCTGCGATGAACCAAGACAAAGTGGCCGGCTTGATTTGTTCGGTTCCTTCTGGAGACCGCTATCAGGGGTCCGACAGTGAATTGCATATAGGATTGAATGCAATTTTTCGCGGTTTTGATGCCAACATAAATGTAGGCAAGATGGTCGTGAAAAGAGCCACTACCGATGAGAAATTAAGGCAGCAGTGGAAAAACGATCCGCTGGCGCGCATGGAGTTTTCTCCTAATGAGCTGATCCAGTTCAAAAACTTCATGGGCGAAAACGAGTCGATGGCTCACTTGGTGAACAAATCTCCAGTGCTATTTGTGCAAGGTGGAAAGGATAACCTCGTATTGCCTGCCGGAACATTTGCTCTCAAGAAAGCTCTTGGTACCCCGAATAGCCAGTTCGTCCTGAGCGGAAGCTCCGAGCACTTGTTGTTTGAAAGCGATCAATTCAACGACAAAATTGTCAGTTATGTTCTCAGCTGGATAGATAAGAACGTCACGACTTTGCCGGATTCAGTATTGGCGATGAATGCCCCTAATACTGTTGCATCCAATAAAGACAATCCGCAAGCTGCAGATATTCAGATTGCAAGCAAAGACAAAGACAAGCATCAGGCTCTGCCTCAACAGCAAATTGCCATGGCGACGCCCGAAGACATTGCCAGCGAGACCGAGGTCAGCAACGGTATCTCTTACTGGATCGAGTTGCTGCGCGGCGGTAAAAAGTATCGCTGCAATAGCCGCACGGCATTCAAGTCCGGCGACCAAATTCGCTTTCACGTGATACCTGAAGTGGACGGTTATGCATATGTCGTCCTTAAGCAGGGCTCCAGTGGCGGTAAAGCTGTTCTCTATCCGCCACAAGAAAAGGCCAACAATATTTTACGGGCCGATGTCGACTACCCACTTCCATATGAAGGATGGCTGGCATTCGACAATACGCCTGGCATCGAAAAGCTCAGTCTGGTTTTCTCTAAACATAAGGTGGACACACAAAGGTTCACCAACGATCGCATCGAAGTTGCATACATTGGTGAGACTGGTGCGAAAGACATCGTGCCGACAAGAATGAAGCTTTCGTTCGATTCAGAAGCGCCGAACATCATCTCAGCCGATGTTGCGGAGTCCACTACTATCGCTCACGGCAATAAGAGCAATGTCACTCGCTTGGTCTGTCTCGATGCCGGAATGCTGGCTGTAGATATCGCTCTTGCACACCGGTAAGAAACCGCTCGGTTGTCTTTCGATCATTATAAGAGGAAGTAATAAATGACCGCCCTGTACAAAAACGCGACAGAGAAGAAGAAACGCTCGAGAGTTTCCCTGGCATCCTTGATGGCACTTGCGACGCTTGCCTTTTCTTTTCCAATCGCTGCGATTTCTGCAGATACGTCTTCTACGCCTGTTCCAGAAGGACCCGGGCAAGGAATTCAATTCACGCAGATGCAAGATATCAACCCAAATTCATCCACAAATCGTCCTGTGAAACAAAAGTGGGCGGTAGTAGTCGGCATTGCTAACTTCGCTGAGAGGCGGCTGGTAGCCGATGACTTAGTGATGGATAAAGCGGCTCACAATTTCTACAAATATTTAGTAGATCCAAACGGTGGGCGGTTCGATAAAGAGCATGTGCGCTTGCTGGTCAATACAAGTGCAACACGCGCGAATGTTTTGAATACGCTTGGAGAAAAGTGGTTAGGGCAATTGGCTGGTCCGGATGACTTGGTGGTTGTATTTATGGCTACTGAAGCCTTCCCCATGATTGAGGGAGGTACATTCTTAGCCGCTTACGACGCCTCTCTCACGAATGTCTACGGCACGTGTTTTTCAATGCAAGACTTGATGAGCACGCTTAAGAAGAATGTAAAAACAGATAGAGTGGTGCTGGTTCTGGAATCAAAGTATTCCGGCGCCGCCAGTCTGGAGTCCGGTGCAAAAGCGCTTTTCCACGGTTTTAACATTGACCTGGAAAAAGTTGTTATGGGCAAAGGCAATATCATTTTGTCTTCTAGTCGTCCGAATGAAGAAACTTATGGAGACGATTTTTCATCCAGCTTGATTGAATGTTTGCGTGCCCAAAATGGTCTTGTGCCGCTAAATGAGGCATTCGCAAAGGCGAAAGAAATGACTGAATTCAAAACCGCGCACTATAGCAAAGGTGGAAAGAAGCAGTCGCCCGTTCTCAAATCAAATTGGACCGGCAATGATCTGGTTCTTGGTGTTCCGCAGTCAGAGCAGGTCTCTGGTATTCCGACTGGCGTAAATGCGTTTCTTTCAGCTGAGGCTCACTACATCAAAGCCAACACTTTTGTAGTGAATAACAAAATGGACGAAGCGATCGCAGAGTATAAGGAAGCTCTCAAGATCGACCCTACATATGCTGATGTTCTCAGTGATTACGGTACAGTGCTCGGTTACAAGGGCAACTGGGAAGAAGCCGCTGAAATGTTCAAGCGTGCCTTGAATGCAAAACCTAATGATTCGCTCTTCGCATACAATTATGCACGTGCTTTGAGAAAGCTCAATAAGCCTGATGAATACTTGAATGTAATGAATCTCGCGTACAGATTGAATCCTAGGGACAAGGATGTTCTGCTGGCGATGTCTGAAGCTTCGTCCAAAATGGGGGACAATTCCGGTTCGATTCGTTACTTGCAGGAGGCGCTCAAGCTTTATCCTGAGAATGCTGAATTGCATAACTCGATAAGTGTTGCGCTTTTCCGTGCAAATGCTCTGCCTCAAGCTATTGAACATGCAAAACAGGCGGTTTCACTCAATCCCAAATTGACTTCTGCCCGCATTAATCTTGGCTCGACCCTTTTGAGTGACGGAGACTTGAAAGGTGCGGCCGACGCCTACCGCGAGGCGACCAATATTAACCCCGCCGATCCGGAGGGGCATTTCGGATTGAGTCGGGCTTTGGAGAAGCTTGGAGATAAGCCTGGTGCGAAGACCGAGCTTTCAAAATTTATCGAAGTGGCTTCTCAAACCGATGCCCGCCTGCCCGCGGCGAAACGCCGCCTGTCGGAGCTTTCTCAGTGAATTTTTTCTCAACCTGACAGGTTTGGGTGTTACTGAGCATCGTTCTCTGGGCTAAACACAAAAAGTGAGCCTTCTAAATGAGCCCCGTATGGGCATTCGACAGGAGAGTTTTAGCTCTCTTGCGTCAGGGCTCACCGGCTGCAATAGTCCCCAGAGGAGAGAATCCAGTGAAGTGGTGTCCAAATTGCCAGGCATCAACCCAAACTACTGGAGTGACCTGTCCTAAAGACGGCGCATTCCTTCTTGAAGTCGACCAGGCGGTCGTTGATGAGTCTCTGCCGCAGATCGGTACAACTGTCGGCAATGGATATGACCTTGTCGCAGGTCCGATAAAAGGAAGCAAAAGCGCTGTCTATAAAGCTCATCACAAGCTATTCGATCGAACGGTTGTGATGAAGATATTGCTCCCTAATTTGAGGGGGCTGGCAGATTTCGTTGAAAAATTCAATTACGACGCGAAGATCATCAGCCAGATTAACGATAAAGGCATAGCTAACATTTATGACGTCGGGGTCTTGCCTGGCAACGCACCTTTTCAGGTTGGTGAGTATTGCGAAGGTTCTTCCCTGGACGCTCTTTTGCGTAGTGAACAGATAGAAACAGCAGAGATAATATCCGCCATTAGTCAAGTTTGTGATGCCCTGAGTGCCGTACACAAACAGGAGTATGTGCATCTGGCAATCAAGCCGAATCACATTATGGTCAATTTCCCTAACAAGAATGAATTGACGGCAAAGATAATTGATTTCTATGAAAGTGTGCGTGCTGGAGAACATGTCCACAACACGACCGATACGCCAGGGTTATTCCGTCGTTGTGGATTCCCCAGTCCGGAATTGCTGCAAGGAAAACGCGTTGATGCAAGATCAGATATTTATTCGCTTGGATGTGTCCTGTTCAAAGCATTGACCGGACATGCACCATTTTCCGCCACTGATGCAAAACAGCTTGGTTTGAAACACATTGAGGAAAAACCGAAGCCCTTGCATCAGGTCTGTACGCAAAAGGACTTCCCCGCAGTTCTTAATAACTGCGTAATGACTGCTATGGAAAAGGATCCGGAAAGAAGATTCCAAAACATTCTCGAGATGAAGCGCGAACTACAAATGATCGCACCGAGTTTGCTTTAAGTTCTCATTTCGCGATTGTCTTTTGGTTACTCTTCGTCGTCGAACTTAATCGATACGGCAACCATTTCGCCATGCTCGGATGGAATCGTCGTAATACGAATATCAAGCTCTGCGCCAGTATCTGTCCACTTCAAGCGCTTGTCTTGCGGTTTGTTTGTCTCTTCAGGAGACAAACCTGCGATTGACTTGTAGCAGCGCAGCAACTCGCTGTGAATATGTTTTTCCAGTCTGGTCGACTCGATCAATGCTCCATCGTACCAATAGCGCAACTCTAGATCATTTACTTGCGGTTCGATGTGCACATCTGAGAAACCATTGTCCGCAGCTTTATTGATGATGTCGCGCGCTAACGAGAGCAGGTTTTGATCCAGCGGCGGCGATCCTGGTGCCGCCGGTGGTGGCGTTGGAATTGCGGGCGTCACCGGTGCTACAGGAGCCGGAGGGGCAACTGGTGGTGTCGCAGGTGGTGCCGGAGGCTGAGGCGTTTGCAGCGCTGGAGGCGCGGGAACAGCCGGCGCTTGAGGTGTTGGTGGTACAGCTGGAGCCGCCGCAGGAACGGCAGGTTGCGGTGGTTGTACTACGGGATTAGAACCGGAAGATTGTTGTTGTGCACGCACACCAGGAATTTGATTTGGATTGATGCGTGGCATGGGCAGTGGTGCTCCTGGAACAGCCGCCGCAGGAATCACGGGAGCTGGAGCGCCTGCAGGATTCGCAACAGGAGTACTTGCCGCTGGTTGCACAGGAGCTTGTGGTACCGCCTGAGCTGGAATTGAAGGTGGTGGTGTCACCGGAGGAGCCGTTGGTGCTGGCGGTGCTGGAGCTGGAGCCGCTGGAGCTGGAGCTGCTGGAGCTGGAGCTGCTGGTGCTGGAGCTGCTGGTGCTGGAGCTGCTGGTGCTACAGGTGCTGGAGCTGGAGCGGCGACGGGTGAAACTGGTTGGACTGGAGCAGAAGTTGGTTGTGCTGGGGCTTGTGGAATGGGTTGCAGCACAGCAGGTTGCGGAGGTACTTGCGGAGGCGCAGCGGGCGCAGGTGCAGGTGCTGGCGCAGGAGGAGCGGGCGCAGGTGCTGGTGCTGGAGTTGCAGCCGCAGGTGCGGGTGGCTGAGGTGATACTTGAGGAATTGGTTGCAGTACGGCAGGTTGAGGTGGCGCAACCGGAGCTGATGGCACTGGTGGTGCCGGCGGTTGTGGTGGTTGTGGCGCAGGAGGCGCGACCAAACCTGCGGGTTGAACACGCGGAGGTTGCCCAGGAACTTGTCCCGGTTGAATCTGCGGTGCCGGGGCTGCTGGTGCCACGGGTGCGACTGGTGGAGCAGCAGGAGCAGGAGTTGGTGCTGGTGCCATTGGTGTAGCTGCAGGAATAGCTGCAGCAGGCGCATTTGGCGGCACGCTTACTCTGGGCGGATTGGCAATACTTGGAATTTGTTGCGGTGAAATGGGTTTCGGTGGCGTGACACCGGGCGGCAATGCAGGAGCCGCAGGCGTCGCTGTTGGAACAGGGACTGGAGCGGCAGATTGTGGCTTCTGAGCGGCCGGCATCTCATGTAGAGTTGGCTGCAATATAGGTCTTGGTGGCACAACAGGTGCTGCAGGTGTAACTCCGGCGGCAGAAGGGTTCTGTGGAACAGACGCCGGATTGATAAAGGGTGTTGATCCTGGAGTCGGTGGCTGTGGCGGTTTGGCTAGCGCTGCAATTCCTGGTGGGATTGCTGGAACGGCTGGAGGAGATGGCGGAATCGCTGTAACTGCTGGAGCTGCTGGAGCTGCTGGAACTGCTGGGGCACCTTGTGGAATCGTGGTCGCTGGTTGAGCGGCGGGAGCTGTCGGAGAGGAGGGAATTGCAGCTGGGTTGATTGAAGGAGGCGCAATCGGTGTTGCCGGAACAGGCGGTTGAGGCAAGGTCGGTGCCGGACTTGGTGCTGGAGGCGCAGGAGGCGGCGCGACTGCCGGTGCTGGAGCGGGATGAGTTGTAGGTGCCACTGGTGGCTGCGGAGCAAGAGGAGCAGTTGGCGTGGACGCTGGAGCCGGAGCTGCAGGTGATGTTGTCGGTGCCGGGGCAGGCGCGGGTGCTGATGCAGGTGCGGGGGCAGCAGGAGTTGGGGGAGCCTGAGTTGGAGCTGGAGCTGGAGCCGGAGTTGGAGCTGGAGCTGGAGCCGGAGTTGGAGCTGGAGCTGGAGCCGGAGCTGGAGCTGGAGCTGGAGCTGGAGCTGGTTCTGCAACCGGTGTTGGTGCAGTTTCTGCAATTGGTGCTTCCGCGACTGTTGCAGCAATAGGTTCCGCCTCTACTGCCACGGGTGCTGCAGGCGGTTCCTGTTCCGCAGTCGGAGTGACTTCGGCTGTTGGCGCAGCTGTCTCCTCGACCACGGGTGGAAGTTCGATATTCTCTTGCACCGTTGGCGGTGCTTCTAAAGACTCTGGCGGTACGGCCCCGTTTGAAGGCGCTGAATCTGTAGCGGTTTTCGGCGCAGCAGTCTCAAAGTGAGGTTCGCCGTTAGACTGCACCAGATGTGTGCGTAAGAAGTGCTCGAAATCATCCTCAAGGCAAACGGCTTTTTTGATTTCCATGCCTTTTAGGCGGAACTTAATGTCATTCATTGCAGCAAGGTCATCGGGATTGACCATAGCTACTATTACGCGATTTCCAGTTTTCCCAACTGGAAGAACTTTGCGCTGCTCGACGATTTTTGCAGGCAATAGATTCAGAATCTCACTATCGATAGACATGCTTGCCAGAGAAACATAACTGGCACCAAATTGCATGTCGAAGGCGTCCGACAATTCCATCTCGCCTGCAATGCCCATGCGTTCAAGTACGACACTGAGGCTTTGCCCTGATGTGAGACATTCTCTTCTAATAGAAGGAATTTGGTCCGCTGATATGACGCCCATTTCTTCCAGCAATTCTTCCTGTAAGAATGGCGGTGCCTCAACAGCCTCTTTCGTTTCTTCTGCAGATTTCTCTTCGCCTGCAGCCGAAGAAAGATTGGACATGAGGTTTTCGACGGCAGGTGCCTCGTCGCCCCAATCAGTAATTCCAGCAAATTCATCGGCTTCTGCTTTATCTGCGTCCTGATCGCTAAAGGACAATTCCGCCATTGCTTGAAGTTCTTCAACGCCTGACAGAAATTCGCTATCGTCTAAATTGAACTCATCTTCGGCTGCTGTTGCTGCCGGAAGCTCAGCTTCTGCTGCGATTGGTGTCTCTTCGGAAGGCTGTGGTGCAATTGTTTCCGGTGAGACATCCGCCGGCGCCTCAGCTGCAGATTCGGCAGCAGGCTCGCCCCAATCAGCGCTCTCTGCAAACTCCGAGTCATCGGGTATGTCAGCAATTTCTGCCGCTGCAACTGGAGTAGATTCTTTCGCGGAAGGCTCTTCGAAAGCAGTCACCGCAGCGACTTCCGAAGGTACGTCTTCTGCCAGATCATCTGCAAGTGTTGCCATTTCATCCAACAGTGCGGCGGTATCTTCAGAAGACTGGGCGGCTTCCGAATCTTCTAATGCGATTTCTTGTACAGATGGTGCAATTTCTTGCGGTAGCTCTTCGGCTGCATCCTGTGAGGCTTGGTCCGTAGCTTGCTCGGTAGCAATCTCAGCAGCTATCTCTTCAATCGGCAATTCCGGCTGTTCTTCTACCGGGTGTTCTAAAGATTCTTCTGCAGCATTTTCTTGCTCGCTGCTTTGGGCGCTTTCTTCGGTGAGTGCTTCCTCTGCAATCGTACTTTCTTCAAGAGCAACCTCTCTTATCGCCGCAGGTTCCGGCTCAATTGCTTCTTGCTCTGCAGCAGTCACTTCTTCAACGGACTCGGTAGCAGTTTCGGGGGCTGGCTCTTCGACTTCGCTTTCTTGAGGAGTTGTTTGAGTTTCAACCTCTTGAGTAAATGCAGGTAACTCGTCAGACGAGATATCTCCTGCAGCAACTGCTTCGTCCGCAGCAGCGGACGCTTCTTCCCAAGCTTCATCCGCATCGGCCAGAGCCTCTTCAACAGCAGCAGAAGAAGCAGCCAAGGCTTCGGAAGCTTCAGCGAGTGCATCGCTGACGGCTTGTCCTTCGGATTCTGCTTGCTCTGTGGACCACGACATGAAGCCGGCTGCTGCCGGATCCATCGGCGGGACTTCATAACTGGCTGCTGAGCCCTCTTGCTCTTCCTGCTCAGTGGCAGTTGTCGATTCGCTTTCCGAAACAGTTTCATTGGTTGGTTCCGGCAGCTCTGTTGAACTTTCCGGTTGAATAGCTTCAGCGTCCGGATCAAATCCAAGTTCTGCATAATAATCGTTGACTGCTTGCTCTTCAGTAGCAGTGAGAGATTGCTCGGAGAATTCTTCGGCAGTGTCACCGGTTTGTTCAGCAGCGCTGCCCGTCTCTATAGGCGTATTCTCGTCTATTTCATTCATCCACTCAGGAACAGGAGCTTCATCTTTCTGCTCTTGTGGACTAACAGGTTGCGAATCGCTGCGCTTCTCCTTCAGAAATTTCTTTGCAGAAGATACCTGGTGCGCAGCAGAACCTAACTTGCTGCTGAGAAGACCAGATTTACCTTGCGTTTCTTCCGCACCGCCAGCAGTATCATCACTCCCTTCGGCTGCTGCAGGCGCCGTAGGAGCTGGCGGCGGTGGGGGTGGGGGTGGCGCCGGACGCTGTGCGGGAGACAGCTCGTTTTTCTTGCCGCCTTTCTTGCCACCCATCATGCCGCGTAGCGCAGATAATCCACCGGATCTTTCCTGGCTTGGATCGCTGGCCGCTTTTTTGGGAGCGCCTCCTCCACCTTTAAAGAACGAAGCTATGCCGCCTAATTGTGGTTTTTCTGCCGGCTCTGCGGATTCAGATTTGGGTGTTGGTATTGAATCCAGGGCACCAGCGTCGATATTGGGAGTTGGAATGGAATCCAGTGCACTTGCGTCAAAACTTGGAGCAGCTATTGAATCCAACTGACTGCTGTCGAAGGGCTCACTGGAAACTGGCTCTAAATCTTCAGATGGAACCTTGGGAGTAGCTATAGAATCCAAAGAGCCGGTGTCATACTGTGCCGAATAACTGCCGGAGGTCAAAGACGGCGCTGCGGCGACGGTATCGCTTGTCACCTCATCGCTGTCATACTCTGCGCCGGCGAATTCCTGTTCTGCCTGATGGAAATCTACTGCATCTGCAGCTTCATGCTCTGAGGGATTTTCAACGTCTTGCCCTGCTGATTCAGAAGGTATTTCTTCGCCTGTGGCCTCGTCTACGGCAAACTCTTCAGAAGGCAATTCCTCGATGATTTCGCCGGTGGTATCGTCGGCAACACCAGATTCTACCGCCTGGGCAGCTTCTGTTGATGTTCCAAATTCGCTGTCGTCAACCGGCGCAACTTGTCTGTCCGGCATATGACGCATCTTTTCGATCTGGTCGAGAAAAATACGAAAGTCATCTTCGAAGCACACCAACGGTTTGACATCCATTTTCACGCTGGCTTTGACAGCATTCATAGCCGCTGCATCGTCGGGATTGATCATGGCAACGGTGAGACGGTTGCCGTCTATGTGAATTGGAACAACGCCGTGTTCGCTTATGACTTCTGCAGGTAATAGATCAACAACCGGAAGTTCCGGGCTGATTGTATGCAAAGCCAGATAATTCACGCCGTACTGCAGTTCCAGCGTATTCTTGAGTTGTTTTTCCGTCGCCAGGTTCAAGCGCTCGAGAATAATTCTGAGGGGTTCTCCAGTCTTCTCTTTCTCTTGCTCGACCTGCTGCAAATCCTCGTCAGAAAGCAGGCCGTTGTCCACGAGCAACTCAGCAAGTTCTTTGCTGATAGAAGACATTCACTTCACCTAACTGGCTAGTAAGCCAAACACCGACAGACCAAAACGCTTTTCGCTGAATTGCCCAAGAGATTGTGTTCCCGGAGCGGAATACGCCGATAACATTGCTCTTTGAAGGGCTGTGACAAGCGCCGTCATAGTTGTTCCCGACACCATTAATATATAAACCTAAACAGATCAGTACAAGTTGATGTAAACCCCATAGCAGGGCGCTTTTCAGCCCAGAGATCAAGGGTTAAACTTATACCGAATGTCGGATAACTATGTACTGATTCTACTTTCCGGCGCTGCGGCGCTTTTGAGGCTCAATCTCGGTCCAGGTGCCGAACCACTCAACAATAGATCCGTTTCCCGAGCGCAATGCCACTGCCCTGCCCAGATGCCAGCGGTAGGGGTTGCCAGAGACCTTACCCACGCCGATTGCTCGTTTTAAGCGAAACTCGACCTCGGCGCTGTCTCCGGTTGCCAGTGCCTTGTTCCATTCGGACAGGTAGACAGGCAGGTCATCAGGGTGAATGAGGAGAGTCCATGCATCATTCAGGCTCTGTTCAACGGATAAACCTGTGAATTCGGTCCAGCGGTGATTGAAGAAGGTGAAATTTCCACTTGCATCCGCCGACCAGACGATTTGCGGGATGGCGTCAGCCAGCATACGAAAACGGAATTCGCTCTCTCTGATTTCGTCTTGTTGACGCTTTTTGTCGTCAATGTCTGTGGAGGTGCCGAACCATTCGCGAATAACGCCATCGGCATTGAAGATTGGCACAGACAGAATCAAATGCCAGCGATAAGAACCATCCTGAGCTCTCAAACGAGCTTCGCACTCGAATATAGATCTGTCCTTAGCGCATTTTTCTCCCAATTCCTGCATGAGCGGAACATCTGCCGGATGAACGCAGGCGTTCCAGAGCAGTTGCTCGCTTTCGTCTTGCTGCAGTCCAGTGTAATCAACAAAACGTTTGTTGCTGTATATAACCCGACCTTCTGGATCGCAGACATTTACAAGCTGAGGAATGTTCTCGGCAAGCAGCCGAAAATGAGATTCTTGGAGAAACTGACGATACTCGTGGAGCTGCTTTGGTTGTAGACCAATAAGGTATGCCAAAACTTGGTCGGGCACGTCTGGCAGGCTGACAACGCCAACAACGACAGGTACTTTGCTGCCATCCTTGTGAAGCAGCTCCTTCTGAAAAGGACCGGCTCTTCCGGTTCGGGACAGTTCTGCCACGGCCCCCAGGTCGACAAGGGAGTGCTCTTGCGGCGTGATGTCGTTCCATTTGACCGCGCCAGACTCAAGTTCTTCCTTGCTGTAACCAAGCAAATCCACCATCGCCTGATTGACTTCCCAATAGCGACCATTCACGTCGCATCGGACAAATGCCAGTAGATTTGCATCGACGAAACGCTTGAGAGCACCGGCGTCCGTGAGAATTTGTTTGGAAAGATCGAATGGGTGTGAAAGGCTGTCAGCTTGACCTGATGATGACATGAAAGAGGGGACTCCATGGTTTGCTTGGTTGGTTAGATTAGCATACTTTCTCCTGACATCCGGCAAAGTCTTTGAAAGCTGCGGTAAATGTGAAATTAGAATTCGATAAGCGTTCCCGGCTTCTTGCCTCTTTGGCTCGAAATAGCAGTACCGCATTTGGTGCCGCACGCAGAATCTCTTGGCAGCCCTCCTTCTATCACTCGGGATCGCGATTGCCTTCCATCTAAAACTGATATGATCTGCAACCTTGGCTACTATAGTCAATCTAGGTGCGCCGTGCCGAAAGACAACAGAATGGTCCGCGTTGGAGACATGCTGGTTGCCGCCAGAGTTGTGTCTTCTGCTGAAATAACAGAAGCTATCCAGGTCTCAAAGCGACTGAGTATTCCGATTGGTCGCGTTTTGATCACCTCTGGCTGCGTCACGGAAAAACTCTTGCATGCTGCGCTCGATCTGCAATCTCTAATTAGAGATGGCGAGGTTCCTCTGGAATCCGCTCTTAAGGCCCTTGCTCGCATTGAGAAAACCAACTGCACCGTAAAAGAAGCGCTGGAAGTGCTGAATTTTCGGCCCAAATATGGCAAGGGAAAGAACAATCTCGCCGATCTTCTGGTTGATTCTAATTTGGTCAGCCAAGATCAGATCGATGATGCGCTTAGAACCAGCTTTGAATACGGAACGCCATTGGGCAGTACTCTGGTTTTTCAGGGAGCACTTTCACCCGATTTTTTCCCCAGCATAAGCGCCATTCAGGAAAAGGTCTCCAAGGGCAAGTTGTCTAACGAAGAAGCAATTGATGAGTTGAAGGAAGCCTTTACTCTCTGGTTGAAAGCCGGAGATAGAACAAAACAACCGGCATTAAAAACGATCGAAGATCTTGATGTCGAGCTGAAAGAGCTTCCATTCACGCACAAAAAGCGACACGCAGAGCAAAGGGCATTAAGCAATCCGCGTGCACAAGAAGCTGAAGCAACAGATGCACAACCACAGGCGCAATCGCAGCCGGAGTCGCAGGAAGGGCAGATAAGCTCAAATACCGATGCGCAAGAAGCGCCGGTAGATCACAAAGACTCGGCTGAGAGCACGATACCGCGTGAGGAAGTCGAGGCAAAAACCGATGAAGCTTCGACAACCCATTTGCAAGATGCGGAAAACAAAGCGCCAAAAAATGCGAATCAGTCTGCCAGTGAAAAACGCGAAAGACACGATGGACACACTAGGCATGCGCTTCATGGAGACAAGGCTGCGGCAAGAGAAAAACGCACTCCGCCACCGAGTAAACATTCGCGTCCCGGCGGCCGACTGATAGATCTTCTTAGTGCGGCGGATCTCCTCGATCAGGAAAACCTTCCTGGCGCCTATCAAGTCATGCTGCAAGACACGCATAGAAGTGCTGTCTTTTTGGTCGAATCAGGTTTGATTAGTGACGAATTGAGAAGGCAGGCAGAGCGCTGTCACAATCTTGTGCGTCGCGGACGCCTGAGCCCGGAGCAAGCTATCAGGGCACTGAAATCGAGCCAGGAGAGCGAAGTCACTTTCAGAGAAGCACTATCAAAAGAAGGTGTTGCTCAACCGGCAAAACTGGAAAAGGATTGGCAGACCGGAGTCGCCGCCGGCGTTGTGGGCGGTTTTCTGGCAGCATTTTTCAGTCTGGTAGTAACACTAGTCAGACTTTTGAAAAAGCGCTGACCAAGACTTATATAAAGAACGTCATCGAATTTATCGGTCGAAACTGTCAAGGCGCGATTGTTTCCATCTTCTGGGAATAATAGTTACACCCGATCGAGGAGGATTTTCCGTGTCTGACGAACCAACTACGGCGCCTGAGGGCGGCGGCGCAGGAACAGATCCAAAGCACTTGAGAGCCTCATTTTGGGGCAACTTGTCATCGGCATTCAAACACATTCGTGCAGCCAGCAATGCAGAAAGTTCGCGCTTGCGAGGATCAGACTACGTTTCTGTAATCAGCTTCCCGCTTGCTGCAGTGTTGCTGGCATCGTCTGCATTCATGCCTCACGGCATCGTTTTGAGACCGTGGTTCGTTCTCTTTCTATTGATTGCTCTCTTCTATTTCATTGCTTCCAGAATTGGTGTGGTTAAGAGTTTCACTCCCAGGCAAGCGCATTTGGTCTGGATGATCGTCGTGGCCACTTTCATCTCAGGTTCAGTCTTTGCGCTCTTCTTGTTTGAAATCTTGCGAATAATGTAGAGCAATGACAGCAATTACCGAAGGGCGGATTGATTATTCGATCCGCCCTATTTATTTTCATTGGGCTTCGCGTTAATCGGCTTTCGAAGATTGCGCCTCGGTCTTCTGCAATTCTCCGATTTCGGGAGCCAGTTCTGCTGCTTCTTCGCGCCTGCCCAATCCGAGCAGTAAATCCTGAGCGTGCATAAGGTCCGATATGGCTCGCCTGTGCTTGCCGGTTTGTGCAAGTAGACGTCCGCGTCTCAGAAATGGTTCTGGATCGGAACCATCAAGACGAATTGCTTCGCCCAGCTCTCGCATTTCTCCATCCAGATTTCCTCTCGACCCGTAAATCTGAGCCTTGCCGAGGTGAGCGCCTTTCAGCCAGGGATTCAAGCGAATTGCTTCTTCGAGATCAGAGAGTGCATCTTCCGTCTTTCCTAGCTTCAATTTCAAGTGACCGCGCTGCATAATCGCAACTGCGTTGTACTTATCCTGTTCTATTGCTCTGTTGTAATCCTTCATTGCCTCTTTGTGCTTATTCAAATCAGCAAACGCATTGCCGCGAAGGACGTAAATTTCCTTATCATCGGGGTTTTCAGCAGCCCAAATATTGTAGTCGTCGAGGGCTTGCTTTGGTTTTCCCAATTCGTGCAAAACCTGACCACGTCGCAAGTGCACCACCTTTAGTGCCGGATTTACTTTGACGGCGCGATCGTAGTTCTTTCTTGCTTCTTCCAAATCACCCATTTTGTGCAGAGTCAAAGCTTTGTTGTAATAGCCGTTAAACGTCTTGGGATCAAGCTTTAGCGCTGCGTCAAAACTTGAGATTGCATTCTCGTAATCTCCCATTTCATCCAGAACCATTCCGCGCCGATTGTAATTCTCAGCTTCCATAGGTGCGTATCTGATTGCCGTTTCAAAATCCGCAAGTGCTTGCTGATAGTCCCTTTGCGAGCCTGTTCCAAACACCATTGCTCGCAGCGAATAAGCTCTCCAATATTTCGGGTCGATGCTCAATGCCTGGTTGAAATCTTTCAAGGCTAAATCGAAATAGTTTTTGTGATAAAACGCCATGCCGCGGTCGGTGAGTATACGAACATCGCCATCTTTTCGAGTCAGAGCTTTTGCCAAATCAGCAAGCGCCAGATCGTATTCACCCATGCGAATATGCGCCAAACCTCGCATGTGATAAGGAACCGCAGACTTGGGATCGGAGTCGACACATATGTTGTAGTCGATAACTGCTTTGTCGTATTGACACAAATTGACGTACGCACTTGCTCTTTCGAAGTAGGCAACGAGAAATTTCGGGCTAAGTGAAATCGACTTGCTGAGCGACTCTACGGCACGCTCATATTCACACATGTCGTTGAACAGCAATCCTTTTTGATAGTGCGCTTGATGATACTTAGCGTCCATTGAAAGGACCTTTTCAAAGTCCAACAAAGCTCTATCGAGTTGATTGTTCAATCTGTACGCAATACCGCGACTCTGGTAAGCCTCGATGGATTTTTCATTTGCAGACACTGCTTTATTCAGATCATCGATTGCTTTGTCCAGCTCTCGCGTCATGATGTACGCAGCGCCGCGATCTAAATAGATATGATAGGCGGGAAATTCGTCCGGTTTGTGTGCGAGTGCTTGCGAGTAATCGCGAATCGCCAGGTCGTAGTCACCTTTTTCGGCGTATGCGTCTGCGCGCGCCATAAATACGCGAAAATTCTTGTCGTCCAGGGTGATGTATTTGCTTAAGTCATTGAGCGCAAGATCGAAATTGCGCGCCTTGAAATGCGAAAGACCACGACCCTTCCAGCAACTTGCATTCTCGGGGTCGTTTTTGATCGCTTCTGAAAATTCCTCGACTGCGCCGTCATACTGCCCGAAGAGGTAGAAAAACCACCCCTTGGCTTGATGAATCATGCCCCCTAGTCCCAAATCGACACCTTTTCGAAGCGCTAGAAATCTTATCCCGGCATTGAATCATAATTATAGGGTCTTTGCCTGCTGAGACCTTTGCTGCAAGCACAGAAGAATCGACCTTTTGCGCTAATTAAGAAAAGCAGTGCATCCTTTCGTTGTAGCAACTTTCGGCCTTGTAATGGAATGCATATACATTTCATTTTTGGCTGGACCACATAGCGATTCTAAATTTCGGGGGCGCGCAGGCGCTCCCACACTGGAGGACTAAGGATGACTTTCTCTGGTTTCAACATGAAAGATCTGGTACCGGGCAATCTCATGCCGAAAGATTTGAGAACTAAGATCTGTGAGCATATGGGTAAGGAGCCAGCCACACTCTCTATCGTCACCGAGCAGTTCGAAAGATACAACCAGGCAAATCTGCAAATTGCTCTGGACGAATTGACCACCAAGAACGGTCGCAGCACTTCTATCCTCGGTATTCAGGGCGGATTTCTGAACAATTTGACCGGCACCTCGCTGGCGGATTTGGTTGCATCCCAGTCAGTAGCGAGCTTTGTCGGCTTGGGTGGAGCCAAGGAAGGTACCGTTCAATATCTAAACATGGAACTCGACAGTGGGCGCAAACTGGCTTGCGTTCAGGGCGGTCTCTATCTCATCAATGGAAGCCCAAAACTTGCTCTACTCTTGCGCCAGGGTTCGATGATGGATTTTGCCAATGCATCACCGATTGTCATCGACGTGATGTCGGAAAACCGAGAATCGGCCGAGAAGTTCATCAAAGACATTCAACGGCACATGGGCAAGAACAATGTCTATCGTGGAAAAATGCTTTCCGTAAGTGACGGCGCTGCACCGTCTGCCGGAATGGGTGGTGCGGGTACTTTGAAGTTTCACCAGGTTCCGACTATTACGCGCGAACAGATAATTCTTCCCGAAGGGCTTTTGAAACGCATCGAGAAGCAAACGGTAGAAGTCGGGCAATACAGCGAAGCGCTCAGGAATGCAGGTCGTAAGTTGAAGCGCGGTATTCTTCTGCACGGCAAACCAGGTACAGGCAAGACCATGACTGCGATGTATCTCGCTTCGGCTATGAAGGAGCGTACAGTTTTGCTGGTCACCGGTCGCGGGCAAGGCATGATTTCGAGAACTGCCTTCTTTGCGCGCTGGCTCGCTCCGTCGATGGTAGTTATTGAAGATGTGGATCTAATCGCTGAAGACAGATCCACGCGTAATGACTGTAATGAGCACATACTCCTTGAACTCATGAACGAGATGGACGGTTTGTCTGATGATGTTGATGTCCTTTTTGTTCTCACCACCAACCGCCCGGAAATTTTGGAGCCTGCATTGGCCGCTCGTCCTGGGCGAATTGACCAGGCCTACGAAGTTCCATTGCCCGATGCTGAGTGTCGCAAGCGACTTTTCGATGTTTACTCCAAAGGCTTGACGGTTAAGGTCGAAAACATGGAGGTGTTTATCAAACGGACTGCCGGAGCAAGTGGTGCTTTCATCGGCGAACTGATGCGTAAAGCTGCACTTTTTGCGGCGCCTGACGGTGATCCGATTGTCGTCCGAGACAGACATTTGGATGAAGCTATGCACGAAATGGTAGTCGCTGGAGGAAGTCTAACCAAGAGCCTTTTGGGCTCCAAAGACATCGGTTTTGTTCCCAGTGAACTTACAGGCAGATAGCTTTTCGACTGGGAGAAATCAGCCGAACACAGGTTCTATATCTGTAAATTGCCGCTTAGCCGCGGCCCCGTTTGTCCGCGCATTCAGCTTTGTATCTTTGCCAGCGACGAACTGCAGGGTTTGTTTCGCCTAGTTTCTGCGTGCCGATCTTAATCGCTTCGGCAAACAACTGTTCTGCGCCACCAAAACGTTCTTGCTTCATGTTCAAAATAGCCAGAGAGGCTTTCATTTGAGCCATGTCGAGGCTCTTCTCACCACCATTTTGGATAGTGATGCGAATCGCCTCATTGAAGCGTGATTCTGCATTATCTAGGTCATCTTGAGCATAGAGGACGGTGGCTAGGGCAAGATTGATTTTTCCAATTTGCGGATGGTCAGGAGGAAAAACTTTGGCGCCCAAACTGAGAGCCTGTTCGTACATGCCTTGAATTTTCCGGAGCTGATCCTTCTTGGTACCAGCCGCCATTTGCTCAGCACGCGCGAGATCCGTGAGAACTGCCACATAATCGCGATCTTCTTTGCCCGAATTGGACTCGATCAACTTCTGAGCCTGTTGCAATTTTGCAATCGCGTCCTTGAAGTTTCTCCTCTGGATCGAAATCGAGGCCAGACCTTGCAACGAGTCAGCAGCATCTTCTTTGTCACTGCCGGTCATCTGCATGCGAATATCCAGTGCCGTTTTGAAACACGTTTCTGCGGCATTGTTATCGCCGGAATTGAGTCGCAATTCGCCAAGGTCTTGTTGAACGCGAGCGTATTCTTTGCCCTTCGTTTGCTTTAGATTTTTCAGGATCAGCGCTGCATGATTCAGGCAGGCTTCAGCTTCTTTGTAGTCGTCGTTGGCAACTTGTGCTTCACCCAAATTGATCCAGCTCTCCAATTTGCGCTTGTCTGTTTCGGCAAAGCTGCGAGCCATATCGTTTGCTTTTTTGAGCTCTTTGACAGCGCTGGCATAGCGTCCTTCGGAGTAATGCGATAGCCCGCTGGATGTGAAATCTTCATAGGTCTTCGGGTTAGCGACGATATGCGGCTCCGATGGTTTACCACTATGTCCCGTCTGGCTGAAGATGAAGCCACCGACGCCCAGTACCAAAACTGCCGCACCCGCAGCTACAAGGCGCATATCCAGTCCTGACTTTTCTGGAGCGGCAGGCTGCGAATATGTGATTACAAGCTGGTTGTTCGAGACAACACCGGAGTCGATATTGCGAACTTGATCTGCAGGAACGGTTGGACCGCTGATTGAAATGCTGCCGGTAACATTGCCGGCTGGTTCAGCGGCTCCTTGGGGAATTTGATGCGGAGCAGTAACCCATGTAGCCGGAATTTCCACTTCCGGAACCGAGCCACCAGGTGGCACAATCTGTGCTGATGTTTTACCCAATGCTGCTTCTTGCGCTGCCGCGGCCCTCTGCACTGCAGCTTCGGCTGCGGCATGAGCATTCTTCTGATCAACTTGTTGATCGACAGGAGTCTCCATTCCCGTCGATGTTGTTTGGGATGGATTTGGTGTATTCAAACCAACAGAGCGATAGGTGCCGCTTGGAAAAGCCATTAATGCCGGGTCTGATGCCGTAAAGTTGCCGGATCGCAAGAAGGCAGGACCGAGCGGACCGAGAGCCAGCTCTTCTGCACACTGTTCCAAATCCGCTCTCAAATCGTTCATCGATGCATAGCGTTCTTCCGGATCTTTTGCCAGTGCTTTCATGATGATCTGCTCCAGCCGCTCTGGAATTTCAGCTTCTGGCGCTGTCACTGAAAACGGCGGGATGGTTTCGTTGACATGCTTGTACATGCATTCGAGAACATCTTTTCCCGTGACAGGACAAATACCTGCCAAGCTTCTGTACATGACGCATCCGAGCGAATAGATGTCCGAGCGCGCATCCATAGATTTGCCCCGGAATTGCTCAGGGCTCATATAAAGTGGGCTGCCAAAGACCTCGCCTGTTCTCGTCAAATTGTCGGTTTCACCGTCAACTGAGGAGAGAACTTTGGCAATTCCGAAGTCGAGGACTTTGACAAAATCCGGTTGCCCATCAAGCTCGATAAGCATGATGTTGGATGGTTTCAAATCCCTGTGCACGATGCCCTTTTGATGTGCGTGACCGAGGGCGGCACATACTTGCAAGAATATTCCAATCGCTCTTGGAATAGGGATTTGGCGTGTTTCTTCAAGAACGCGGACGAAATTTACGCCTTCCAAAAAGTCCATGACCAGATAAGGCTGGTTGCTTGGAGATATACCGAAATCAAAAACTGTGAGGATGTTCGGGTGATTGAGCTGACTGGTGGCGCGTGCTTCCTGGGTAAATCGCTTCAAGGTCATTGAATTGGCACTGAGCTGTGCCAAAACCATCTTGATCGCGACTTGACGGTGCATGAGCTGGTGCCTGGCTTTGTAGACGGCTCCCATGCCTCCTGCACCGATTTTTTCAAGAATCTCGTACTTGTTCTCCAGAATAGTGCCGACCAAATCCTCGTCCGGTACCGTCATGAGCGGCATATTGTCGTCAGGGCAAACAGTCATATCGCCTTGAAAACGGCGACCACAGGCTGTACAAGTTTTGCTGCTCCCCGTGGATTGGGGATTATTGACGGACATTCAGACCCTCCACTATGTCCTAGTTTACAGCCACATCGATGATGACAACGGGTTTTCGAGGCTCAAACCATCGATTTGACTTTCGTCAGTCTGCCAAATTCGTCTTTGCAACGCCGGTATGAGCCTAGTTTTCAATCCTAACAAAAGCGCGAATGTACGGCGGTTACTTTACGCAACGCAATTAGATATATACAGACTGGCATTTGAATCCCTTTTCAAGAAATGTCGAAAGGGAATAGAAGTCATGGGCCCACCTTTGGTCTTATCTTATGTAGTATTAGCTTATTAATATGGAATCTCTTTACTTGACGCTTAAAGACCCCGATTCCGGAGATGGTTCTAGATGAAAAAATTGCCTGGGCAGGTTTGCGGATTATTGGTCATCGCAATTTTTTCCACAACTCTTCTAACCAGCTGCGCTGACAGCGGAGAAAGAACCGTCACCACCAGAGAAGACTATTTCGAGACACCGAAGGCTCCCGTTCGCTTTTCTCCATTCCACCCATTTTCGGAGGCGGAAGGTGAAGGCTGGAAAGCGGAAGAATTCACCAACAAAATGCCCTTTAAAAAGCCGCCTGCCGGTGAAGACTCCAAAGTAGAGTCAATCAATGTGCTAACGAGCGGTTGGACAAAAGGAGGTCTGCGGTTTCACACCCAGCCCAGAGGCAATTTTAGCGATGCACCCAACATGACTTATCCGGAAACCAATGACAATGGGAATCTTGGTGGCGAGTCAACCGGTTTTGTCTATCTCTATTACAAGTACGAGCCGGAAATTTTGTACGCAGGCGATCTTAATAAGTGCTGTTACGGCTCGATGGCAACAGGGTTGATGGACCCGAAAGCGAAAGATCCAATCATCTTCAAAAATCACGTCGTAGAAAACGACACCATTGGACGCGAGTGGCATTACTCGGGCAGGGAGCCATTTGCCGAGTGGAAGAAGAAATTTCCGGTCGTTGCCGTCGAGGGTAAAACACTTCGCTGGATCGACTGTTTGGGCGGTCCCGGAGGTTCGCTTGGAGCCGGTTGGGAAGGGAAAAAAGTTTACCTGATGATTTATGCCGGAGTGGACAAATGCATCACTCATGCAAAAATCTTCCGCCTCGATTATCCGGAAGGTAAGAAACCGACGATGACAGAAGTGCCAAGTATGGAAGCGCTTTTGAAGGAAACGACGTCCGTGACTTACTCTGCGGATAAGACTTCCTTCTAGCTGGCGAAAACCCAAGAGTATGATCAAAGCGCTAGAGTTGTTCTCCGGCATTGGCGCATTTGCCGAAGCCTCTGAAAAGCGAGGCATAGAAGTTGTCGCGGCTTTTGATCAGGACCCTAGAGCAAATCAAACCTACCAACTCAATCATGGGTTGAAGCCAATTTCGCGCAATTTGGATACCATTGCGTCGGCGGAGTTGCCTGAGGCAGATCTGTGGTGGATGAGCCCGCCATGCCAGCCTTACTCGGTCAGAGGCTATCAGAAAGGGCTGGGCGATCCGCGCTCGAGATCGTTGGTTAACCTATTGGGACATTTGAAGAAACACCAACCGAAGGTATTGATGTTGGAAAATGTGTGCGGATTCAAAGATTCTGATGCGCACATTCTGTTGGACAAAACTCTTGAGGGGATGGGCTACAAAAGCCGCATTGTGGAGCTCTCTCCGACAGACTTCGGCATTCGAATGCGCCGCCCTCGCCTTTACTTCGTCGCCACCGCCGATGGTGTGACGTTTCAGGCGCCGGCAGTTCAGAATCAACCGCTGATGAATTTGCGAGGCTTTGTTCGTGAGGTTTACCCAGACGATCTGATCGTCGCGCAGAAGGACTTCGAGCGATATTCACCTTCGCTGCACATCATTAATCCGGCTGATGAGAACGCGTATGCAATTTGTTTTACGAGTGGATACTGGAAGAGTTTCAAATCAAGTGGGACTTTCATAGAGATTGAAAAAGGGAAGATCAGGCGTTTTTCACCGGAAGAGATTGTTACATTGATGGGATTTGCGCCCGGCTTTGAGTTTCCGAAAGATCTGACAACGCAGGCAAAGCTGAAACTTGCCGGTAATACTGTCGATGTCCGTGCTATCGACTATCTTTTGAGCGGCATTTCCTTTTTCAATTAAGACACTACCGACGGTGTCATATTTCGAGATGGCTTGTCCAATTGAAAACAAGCTTGACGGATTGTGGCAGTTTCATTAACTGGCTCGGCACGCCTGGTGTTCCTTTCCTCTTCGTAACCCGTATGGGGGATTTGGGAAAAAAAGCATTTAGATAGAGAATAGGAAGGGTACAAACAATTAGAGAGACTGCTGGCGGCGGTCCTGTTGTGAATTGAGGTTTTGTACCTCCCTAGCGCTGTTTTAAGGGGAACCCGAATGTCGGATGACGATAAGAACATAATGATCGGCGACTTGCTGGTCAGGAGTGGGCTGATATCTTCAGGCGATCTGACAGAGGCGATGGCTGTTTCCAGGAGACTGGGAATGCCTATGGGACGCGTTCTGACCATGGACGGCAGGATTTCTCCCGATATATTCCAGCTGGCACTGGAAGCGCAGTCAATAATTCGTGACGGACTGGTTCCTCCTGATGTGGGTATTGAAGCGTTGGCAGTTGCAGCTCGCGACCGCCAGCCGATTCATGAAGCTCTCAAAAGAATGGACCGCCATCCGCAGGCAAAAGGTTCGACAAACCGCCTTGGCGAACTGCTTGTAGATGCGGATATCATCAGCCTCGACCAGCTCAATGCTGCGCTCCAAGTCAGTGTAGAGACAGGGCTGCCTCTCGGCGGCACGCTCGTCACCCAGGGCATTATTCACGCGTCTTTGTTGCCTACGGTACTGCGCGCTCAGGAACAGATTCGAGACGGCATATTGCCACGCGATGCGGCAATTGAAGAATTGAAAGCGGCGATGAAGATCTGGTCTAAGGCTGAAGCAGCCATGAAGCGCACTGATTATGCCAGTGAACAGCCGCTGAAGCCGTCGACCGTGATGAGCACTCTGAGAGATACTCTCGAAGGCTCGCAACCTCAGCTTCAGCCTCCGCAGCCAGTTCCGGTTCACGCGCCGCCTCAACATCAGCCCTCGCAGTTGCACGCTCAGTTGCAGCAACAGCAGCAACAGTATTATCAAAACCAAGTCCAGCATCAGCAGCATCCACATCCGCAGCCGCATGCGATGCAGCATCAGCAGACTCAACCAATGCAGATGCCTCCGCAAATGCCGCCTCAGATGCCCCAAGCGCCAATGCCGCAACCTCTGCAGCAGATGCCGCAGCAAATGCAGCAACCAATGCAGCCGCCCATGCCTGCACCCATTTATGGTTACAACACTCCGTACGGTCATGCTCCTTATGGTGGACCTGCTCCCGACGACCCGTGGGGAAGTTGGCACGGTAGCGTTCCACGACACCATGGACTGGGTGTTCCGCTGCCGGGTTTCCCTCAGCCGCCGTCGATGCCACCCGAAGGTTATGCTCCGCCTCCAGGCTATCCACCGCAGATGCCGCCGCAAGGAGCACCGCCAGCAAATTGGAACATGCCTGCGCAAAGTGCACCGATGCCACCGCAGCAGATGCCGCACCAGCCTTCCAGTTTGCATGCTCAATTGCAACAGCAGCAAATGCAGCAGCCGCAGCAAATGCAGCAGCATGTGCAGCCACAACCTCAACAGCTACAACAGCAGCCTCTACCGACACAGCCGCATTCACAACCAGTTGCACACGCTCCTGTTGCGCCTGTCCCACAACAAATTGCTCCGCCTCCACCTCTTCCGCCTGCGCCCGAACAGCCTGTTCCACAAGTTGCTTCTGAGCACCGTCCGCAAGCAGAACCAGCGCAACAAACGGTTTCCGCCCCACCATCACCTCCTTCTGCCCTGCCGACCGCTGCAACGGCTAAGTCTGTCGTCGCGGAAGAAGGCGCAAGAGATCCCGGACACTTGAAGAACGCCGCTGCTCAACTAGCATCGCGCCTTGGCTGGGCTGCTCCTAAAGGCGCACAAGAAGATGCGCCCGCTGATCTTCCACCACCAAGAAAGTTGTCTTGGGGACATCCGCAGCCACCTTCTTCAGAGAAGGAGTTGGAAGTGCCGCAGCCTGTGCCGACTCCAGTGGCAGAACCTGTTGCGCCCGGTCCATCCACGCCGGACGTTCAGCCTGTTGCAAATCCAACGCCCGCCGCTGATCCGGCTGCCGCGAGATTCTCTTCACCTCCGCCACTTCCCCAGCCGGCATTTGCTCAGTCAACCCCTGTAGTTCCGGCGACGCCGGTGAGCGTAGAAAATGCGCCGCCAGTCAAAGCTGAAGCTGCACAACCTCAAATTGCCGATAACAAACAGGCTTGGACTGCACCATCAAGTCCCTCTGCCGCTCCCGTACCATCGGGATCCGGTTCTACTCCTTCATCGGAGTTCAAAAACCCATTTGCAGCTCCGACTGCACCAGGTGCTTCGACTGATTCTCCAGTCGGAAGAATTGAGACGCCGGTTCAACCAGAACCTGACAAAGAAGCTTTCACCAGTGCGCCGGATATCGAGGATAAGAAATCTGTCGCTGCCTCGGCTGTGCCTTCGCAGGATTTTCAACCGTTGCAAGCTGTGGAAGCGAAAGTCGAGTTGCCGGCTGAAAAGGACCTTTCCGAACTCGTCAAGGAAGTCGATGAAGACGATGATGACGAGCCGGACTTCAAAATGGAATTTGATCTCGACTTGCCTGCTGCGTTCAACAAGCCGGTCGAGCAGCTAAGAAAAGAAGAAGACGAGAAGCAAGAACAACTAAAGCAGGAGCAGGCAGAAAAAGAGCAACAAGCGCAGCAAGAAGAAGAGAAGCAAGTTTCTCCACCTGCAGCCGACGTGCATGCTGACAAACCTATGCAAAAGCCGGTTGGCATTCCGATCTCGATGCCGATCTCATTGCCGACGGAAACCGGACGTCCCGGACAAGTCGCTGGCTTTGGAAAAGGCACAAAAATCTCGCTCAAATCGGATTATGCTCCCAACGAAACAGGTCGCTTGTTTGCCATAACTCCATCTGAAGCACTGACGCTTTTAGCCGAAGATGATGCTGAAGTTCTGGAAGACAAGAAAGAAAGTGCCCCAGCCAAAGGTGGCAAGAAGGGCAAAAGTAAAGCATCTCAGTCACAGAACAAACTCACAAAACAACAGGCAAAAGGTAAAAAGGGTCCAGCCGGTAAGTCGCAAACCGGTTTGCAGAGCATCAAAGAAGCAGAGCCGCAACCGGCTTGGATGCCTCAAAAAAATCAAACACATCCCGCTGCGCTGTTCGGCAAGAAGAGTGGAGCAAGCAGTGTCCCTGACTTTATAGAAGATCTGGTTCCTGCAGCACAAGCAATTGTGGACATCAATGTCCCAGTTGGCGAATTGAAGCAGGTCGGACCCGGTGGTAAAGCCAGCAATACACAGTCGAAAATGGCTTCCATCAAGCAGCGGGCGGTCTCACTTTCAGTAAGCAATCTATTGCCAGTGCCTTTGGAAATCGCCGAGGCGCAAGCTGAGCTTGCCTACATCGTTGAACATCGTGGCACACCGTCCACGCCGCCGGTCACTTATACGCCGCCGCCTCCTCTTCCGCCCCCGCCGCAAGCAGACGCCACAATTGTGGAACTTCTCACTCTTTCCGGTTTCTTCTCGAAGAGAGATATCGCGGCAGCTTTGGATAAAGCTCTGGAAGATGCATCCATGGCGCCGGATTTATTGATGGCGCTCGGACTCGTGAGTGACGAAACTTTGGATGTCGTCGTTCGCTGCCAGGGTTTGACTCGCAGTCGTTATCTGACAAACGAACAAGCTATTTATGTGCTTGGTGCTGTGCGCAGCGGGCGTCTGAGCTTCGAAGAAGCGCTTGTCGAAATCGGCAAATAAAGGCTGAACAGCTGATCGGTCCAAAAGCAACCAGCAAAAACTAGCCTTTGGATGATTTCAAACTATCGAGTTCATCGGCAAAAGTAATGCCGTTGCCTCCATTGGTCATGCGGAACATGACTGCTTCGGCGGCACAGGCGAAAACATCTTCGACAGCAGGCCCTTGGCCAAAACCGCTATCAACAAGCGGTCTTCCCGAAAAGCATGATGCTCCGATGCTGACACTTATGAGGTAACTGCGTCCTTTGATGACGACTTCATAATTTTCCAGGCGCGTGCGAATCCGTTCGGCTGCAACCTCAGCGCCTGAGCGCGGTGTCTCTGGAAGAATAATGCCGAATGCGTCTTCTCGGCAGCGACCGATCAAATCGATGTCTCGAATGGAAGTGAGCATCACCGCAGCTGCCGCAGCGACAATATTGTCGTGTACTTCCATTCCTCTCGATTTACCAATATCAGCTACACCATCGACTGCAACTACCAAAAGTGAAAGTGCTCGGTCGTAGCGATTTGCTCTCTTCAGTTCGTAATTGAGTCTCTTATAAAAGGTCCGGAAATTATAGGTGGGGGCGACGAGATCCATAAGGACGCGCCTTTCGATCTCATCAATGGACATGTGGCTATCTTCAGCTTCGGCGTCGGCGCGAAGCTTGGTTTGATCTTTCGGCAGCTCAAAAATCGGAATCTCGCCGCTAGTCCAGGGGAACTGATTATTCTTGCTGCGTAGCTCGGCAATGCGACGATAAAACTCCGCTTCTTTGGCCTTTTTGTCGTCAGACACAGTTTTTCCTCATCGCAAACTCCGATTTTATACCCGGGCGCAAGCCGGTTATATAATGATGACCTAAAAGTTTACCGGTGAAAGCCAGAGGTTCTTATGACGCAGCCTTTTACGGCGACAAATATCAGTTCGAAAATTACACGTGTCGGAAATACTGATGCGGTTATAAGAACAGTCGAAACCGGCGACTTTTTACAGGCGGTGGAAACGTGGAAAACTTCATTTGCATTTACAGATGAAGAAAGGTGGAAACGTTTTGCATTCGAGGTCAGTGATTTTGCTGTCGGCGCGTTCGTTGACGATTATCCTCATGCACTGGCGACGGTGATCATGTTTGACGCCAACTTCAATGGTCGAGTGCTCAAATGCGGTGGTATTGCCGGCGTTGCCTGCAGTCCCCCGATGCGCCGGAAAGGTCTGGTGAGGGCTGTTCTCAAAGAAGTGCTCACCAGGCTGAATGACGAGAAAGTGGAGCTCTCCGGGCTCTGGCCATTTTCCTATCCGTTTTACGAGAAGATGGGATATGCGGTGTCAGATTTGCAGTATGAAGTCGTGCAGAGGATCGATGCGATTCCTGCAGTCGGTGACAGTAGTAAGTTTCGGCCGGTAAAGCTAGACGATTATGAAGCGTTGATGCCAGTCCATCAGCGATGGACGAAGACTCACAACTTAAGCCTGGAGAGAAATACCTATCGCTGGCAAAGACAATTGTCGCGCCCTGAAAGACAATTCGTCCTTTACCTTCATCAAGACGGATATATGATCTGGAATCTGCAAGATCCACAAGATCGAACTTTGGAAGTTGTTGAATGGGCGTTTCTTACGGAGCAAGCATTTCATGACGGCTTGGCGCTCATCAAGAACTGCGGACAACTATCTTTCGACAGCGCGAAGTGGGTAATGCCCGAACTTGAGCCCTTGCTGACGCTGGGTGTGTCTTATCCTCCCGCCAAAATAACTGTAAGGCATGGAATGATGTCGCGTGTGGTCAACACTGAGGCGTTTTTCAATAATTCCGGATTGAAAGATTTGGCTGTCGAGATTTGCGATCCGATGGGTGTCAGCGGTTCGACAAACAGTAACCGTGCGTGTCTGGGCCCCGGCGAGCTGATTCAGGTTGCAACAGGGATGTTGCAACCATCTGCCAGCGAAGCATCTTCGCTGTACAAAGCAGCTGCCGGTTCTGTCAGTTATTCAATCGAGCAATATTGATTTGCCACTATTGATAGTGGCGACAGCGCAAGCTTTCACAAATCGTTCTAGATGGGCGCATGCAGATGCGAGGTGATCTGATAACGCAAATTAGATTTATCTGCCGTAATTAAGCTCGTTTTCGTGTTCGACCCGTTTTCGACGACAGTCGTTTTTCCACCTGTACCAGGATAGTAGACACTGGAATATCTAAAGCCAGCGCCAGACGACTGAGGTTCTTTACGGAGATGTTGCGTGCTCCTCTCTCCACGTCACTTATATACGAGCGATGAAAACGACTCGATTCAGCAAGATCGCTTTGAGACATATGCAAGCGCGCTCTTCGCTCCTGCAGTACGACTCCGAGTTCTGAAATTAGTCTTTCGTGTAAATTCAAATCTTTTGCCATAGCTATTCTCGACGAATCTGCAATTCGCAGAATCGTCACCCCCTTGTTAACAACATACTCTCAAATTTACGAATCCACAAATCACCCCACGGGGGGATCGAATTGCATTTATATGCATGTGCTTTCTGCAGAAGTGCATGTAGTAACGGTTTGGAGGGAAAAAGTTTTTTTGGGAAATGGAAAAATTTAAGTCTCGTTTGGGTGTCAAATAGCTTTCATTCGAGATAAATGGTGACTCAAACGAATGTACTAAAACGCGCACAACTACGCAGCTTACTTAGAAGACAGCACGACAAGTTCAACGAAGCATACCGGACGTATGTCGCAGATAAGTCGCGGGATGAATGTGTGGTGAACGCTGTTCCTTATTTACGCTCGCAGCAGTGTACTCGGGAAGAATGCTTCCGACTCTTCATACCCATGCTGGACCTTGACGTATTTTTCGGCAAATTCAGCCATTGCCTTTGCATCTTTCTCTTTGCCCATCTTTTTCAACAGACCAGCGAAACTTTCAAGGCAAGTTCCTAGTCTAGGCATGTTTCTTCTTTGGCGGAAACCTTCGATCGCCAGTTTGTACTGCGCTTCCGCTTCAGGATTTTTGTCTTGAGCCTGGTAGAGCAAAGCAAGTTCGAATCTAAATTCCTCAGCAGGTCCAAGCGGAGAGTCGATTGTCTTCAAAGCTTTGTTCACGACTGTCTCGCCTTCAGCATATTTGCCCTGATGACGAAGAGCCGTCGAATATTTGTGCTGAGTGATAAAAACACAACGATGATCGCCGCTCAAGGTCTTATCGAAAATATCGAGAGCCCGCTTGTATTGGGTTTCTGCTTCTTCCCATTTACCTTCTTTAGCTGCGCAGTCGCCAAGGTGTTCGACTACTGGTCCCAAATAGTAGTGACCGGCATAAAAATTCTTTTCCAGAAGGGCTGCCGCTCTCTTGAATTGCTCCAGTGCCGGTTCAACCCTGCCCATATCCAGGTACAAAGCGCCAAGCTCGTCAAGAAGCTGGCTTACAGATTGATCGTCTTCGCCAACTGCGGCTATACGTTTGTCGATGGCTTGCTTGTAAAGCGATTCTGCTTCAATACGCTCCTTGTGAGGCAAGCATGCTTTCGCCTTGGCCCAAAGGGTGTTCGACTCGTTGAGCGTATTTAGATTCTTGGCTGTCAGCTTTTCTGTCATTTTTCCAATTTCTGAAATGTGTCCGGAACCAAAGTATCATACACACACACGATAAATACTTCCCTTGCCTCTTCGTAACCTGGGCTTCGGGATAAACATTTGCAATATGAAAACATCGAAAACTGGCGCCGAATTTTTGATAGAGAAGCTGGGATTGAAGCCCCTTCCGTTGGAGGGTGGTTACTTTCGTGAAACATATCGATCCGCTAGAAAAATGGCTGAAAATGGCGCTGGCAGCGAAAAGTCTGTCTCGACCTGTATATATTTCTTGCTTTCGGAAGATACGTTTTCCGCCTTTCATCGGCTGCCTTCCGACGAAATTTGGCACTTCTACTCCGGTGATCCTGTGGAGCTGTACATCGTAGACAAAGATGGGGAGCTGAAAGTGCACATTTTGAGTTCTGCATTAAGCGACAATTCGGCACCGCAGGTAGTAGTGCATGCAGGCTGCTGGCAGGGCGCCAAACTTGCAGATGGAGGCAGTTTTGCTTTGCTTGGTTGTAGTGTTGCCCCCGCCTTTGACTTTTCAGATTACGAACACGGACATAGGAAAATTCTCTTGGAGTCTTATCCTCGACACACGAAAGAGATCCTCCAGCTTACACGAGAGCAATGATCTCAAAGCGGTTCAACGGTTGAAAAGTAAGTCACAAACACGCAAAAGGAGAAGCTGGTGTCTGCCTCGAAAATCGACAAAAGTGCCACTCAGCTCACGGATGAGCAGAAGCTGACAGTGGAAAAGACGGTCCAGTTGGTGAAAGAAAAGCTTGGTGACGACTCTACCGGACACGATTACTTTCACATTATGCGCGTGAGGGCTCTGGCAGTGCGTCTGGCTGAAGAGGAAGGAGCAGATGTCTATGTGTCCGAACTGGCGGCGCTCTTGCACGATATTGCCGACTGGAAATTTCACGGCGGCGACTTGAATGCCGGACCGCGCGTAGCTTCAGAGTGGCTGCAGTCAATTGGTGAGCCGGCGGAAACTATTGAAAAGGTCACGGACATCATCAAAGAAGTCTCGTACAAAGGGGCGGGAGTTAAAACTACTCCTCAGTCAATTGAAGGCAAAGTTGTTCAGGATGCCGACAGATTGGATGCTTTGGGCGCCATTGGTATTGCGCGCACATTTGCTTATGGAGGTCGGTTCGAGCGTCAGATGTACGATCCCGAACAACCACCGGTTATGCATCAGACCTTTGAGCAATACAAGAACGCCAAGGGTACAACCTTGAACCACTTTTACGAGAAGATCCTGCTGCTTCGAGAACGGCTGAACACTGATGCCGCTCGCGCCCTAGCAGATGAACGGCACAAGTATGTAGAAGACTTTGTAGAAAGATTTCTGCTCGAATGGGAAGGGAAAAAGTAAAACAAGTGATGAGATATAATTCACCATCGTCGTGCGCGGAGAACAACTAAGAGATGACAGATACGAGCGAAAGCGACCTTAGGAACATGATCTTGGGCAACGTCAAAGATCGCAATGCCAGTGAAGAAACTCGCCAATGGCTCTCGGTTCTTGATTCAAGCGCTTTGCAAGCGGACCAGACCTTGCATTTGCAGGCAGCGCCGGAGGCGGAAAACCTCAACACCAGCGCATATGTGGATCTGCTCTTCGACTATTTGAGCCGTTATGTCGCTGAGTTCAATAAGAATCCCATTCACGAATCATTGAAAGTACACTGCGAGCGTCCGAAAGGTGAGTTCGAATTCAAAGATTTCAGCCGTTTCTCTCACAACGTCAAATACTTTCAGGGTCACGTGTCGACCCGTGAATGGGCAGTTGTTGTTCAAGCATATATGAGCAAAATATTGGTCTTCATTGTGCCCACCGACATTCTCATCGGTTTTCGACCAGGCGATCCAAATCGCAAACCGTATATGGAGATCATCGAAGCGACCGAAGATGGGCGTACAAGCAGAAGTCTTCTCGGACGCGGTCTATCCAGTGCCAACCTAGGACAATTGGCGAAACGCATTTTCGGACAAGTAATAAAAGTTGCGCGCAAGGAAGCGACAGATACTGAAGTATTCCAGATCGCAGTTCATGCTGAAGAACAGACTGATCCCGATCGCTCATACGATGCCGACGAAAGTAAGTGGCTTCTATCAGAAGCGGATTTTCTGGAGATGCGTCGCGGAGGCGGTGCGCATGCTGCTGCACCTGCGCGGACCCTTGGAAAACCTGGTATTCCCGAGCAATTTCGTCAGAACAGTCATAACGTAGCCGCACTATGTATGCAGATTGTCGGCGATGTAGACAAGGAACTGGCTTTTCTCGAACAAGTCGGTATCGCCGCCATGAAGGGTGACAACATGAAGGAGATCAATTACGCGATGAAGCGCTCCAACGTGTTGAAGAGCTTGAAAGAAAAGATTCTCGATTTTGCCTCTGACTGGGATAACTGTCTGAACGGAGAGCGATGAGCTCATCAAGCGTAAGCAAAGCAATAACCGACGACCGTGATCGGCCGTTGCGCGAAGACGTTCGCCTGTTGGGCAGCTTGCTCGGCGACACCATCAGGCGATTCGAAGGCGACGCGCTTTTCGATGTAGTCGAGCGTTTTAGGCTACTTTCCAAATCCATCCACAACACACCTACTGCCGAACTCAAGAAAGAGTTGTCCGATTTGGTGGAAAGTCTCGACGCAGAAACTGCAGGCAAAGTAATCAAAGCGTTTCTCACCTACTTTGACCTGATTAATATTGCCGAACAAAACCATCGCGTTAGGCGCCGTACCCAGCGTGAGCATGAGACAAACGACCGTCCGGAGCCGGATTCGCTGACGAGCGTGTTTGACAGAATGGAAAACAACCAAGATGGCAAAAGCCGGCTGCATAAAGTAATTTCGCAGCTTGATGTGCAGGTGGTTTTTACCGCGCATCCAACTGAAATTACAAGGCGTACTGTTCTTATAAAACAGCTTGAACTCGCTCGTTTGTTGAAACGACGAGATCATCCACCTCTATCCAGGCGAGAAACCAAAGCGGTAACCGATGATCTGCTTAAGGTGATCGAATCGCTCTGGATGACGGATCACGTCATCTATTTCAAGCCGCAAGTTATGGATGAAGTTCGCTATGGGCTCTACCACTTCGAGAACGTCGTCATTAGAGCGATTCTGGATGTTCATCATGATCTGGTGTCTGAGCTGGATAAGCTCAGTGGTGAGAGTAAATGGAATCACATTCAGCCTCGCCGTTTCATTACGTTCGGTTCGTGGATTGGTGGCGACCGGGACGGCAATCCGTTTGTCACACCGGAAGTCACGGTGAACACTCTTAATTACCAGCGTTCGCTTGTTCTGAAGCACTACATGAAAGAGATGGAAATTCTCTTCAATGACTTAAGTCATTCGCACAACTGGTTGAAAATGAGTGAAGAGTTTTATTCTTCGCTTGAGCAGGATCGTATTTTGTTTCCTGAATTAGACGAGCGTTATCGCGACCGCTATCGTCTTGAAGAAGTGCGGCAAAAGCTGCTCTTCATGCAGGAAAAATTGCGTCGCGCGCTAAACTCCCCTGATCAACCCGGCTCATATCAGCACCACCTCGAGTTTCGTCGGGAGCTGGAAATGATATACAGTGAGCTGGAATCGCACGGTTGTATCGCCAGTTTGACTAGCTTGCGAAAAATGCTTTATGCCGTCGATATCTTTGGATTCCATCTGGCAAAACTCGACGTACGGCAGCATAGTGAGCGCCATTTGGACGCCCTTGATGAAATCACCAAAACGCTGAAACTGATTGAAGGTGGTTATCGGGCACTAGGTGAGGACGAAAAGGTTTCTTTCCTGGCTAAAGAAATTGAGAATCCGCGCCCGCTCATTCCCGCGCATCCTCAATTCTCGGAGCCGACGAATCAAACGATCGAAGTTTTTCGAACGATGGTTTCTCTGCAAGACAAATTCGGCATACCTGCCATTGATACGTACATTGTTAGCATGACCCAGAGCAAGAGCGATCTGCTCGCCATTCTCCTTTTCGCCAAAGAAGCCGGTTTGTATAGCACACAGAAGAGCATCCGGACAATCAGCGTCGTACCGCTTTTTGAAACGATTGAAGATTTGCAGAATGCGCCGAAACTTTTCGAAGCCTTGTTGCAGGTGGGTGCTTACAAGAACTACATCAAGCACAGAGCTAACTTGCAAGAAGTGATGATTGGCTATAGTGACTCTGGAAAAAACGGCGGCATAACTGCTGCAAACTGGGAGTTGTACAAAGCTCAAAGAGCACTTGTTCAATTCGGGCGCAAAGAAGGAATCCAATTGCGCCTTTTCCATGGTCGCGGCGGTACCATTGGACGTGGTGGCGGACCCACGCACAGAGCCATTCTTGCTCAGCCGGAGGGTACCGTCGATCATCGCATCAAAATTACAGAGCAAGGGGAAGTCATTGCAGCGAAGTACGCAATGAATGACATCGCCGTCCGTAATTTTGACAGACTTGCTGCAGCAGTCATCGAAGCAAGTCTCGGCAGCTTCGATGAAAAGTCCGAACTTGTGTACAAGGAACGAACGCCGCTTTTGGAGTCGCTTTCCGCTAAGTCATTTACAGTTTATAGAGACCTGGTTTACGGCTCCAAGAACTTTATCGAATTCTTCAATCAGACCACCCCGTTGCCTGAGATCGGTGAATTGAGGATGGGTTCGCGTCCAGCCAGGCGCAAATCCGGTAGTCAGTCGATTGACGATTTGCGCGCCATCCCATGGGTGTTCGCCTGGACTCAAAGCCGATTTATGTTGCCCGGTTGGTACGGATTCGGCTCCGCATTTCAGCAAGTGACGCAGGGTGATTCGACGGCTTTGCAAACCATGCGCGCAATGTATTCGGATTGGCCGTTTTTCAACGGTTTGGTGAAGAAGATTGAGACCGCTCTTGCCGTTGCCGATCTCGAAATCGCACGCTACTACTCTGACAATCTGGTCCAATCCAAGAAGCTCAAAGATGAATACTTCAGCCGAATCGAAGAAGAGTTTCAATGGACCCGCGACGCCATTCTTTCAATTTCGCAACAGTCGGAACTTCTGGACAATACGCTCTATCTAAGAAAGTCGATCGAGTTGCGTAATCCATATGTAGATCCAGTCAGCTATCTACAGGTTCAATTCTTGAAGAAAGTCCGTGGAATCAGTGCTGAGGGAGATGCTTCTGCGAGACAAGAACTGCTGGACTACGTGCTCATGAGCATCAATGGCGTCGCTTCAGGATTACAAAGCACCGGCTAACAATTGGGAGAGGAGAATCAAATGCCTACGGCTTCGACCACAGCGCAAGCAAAAAAGTTGAAGGGCTTTTTCCTGGAGAAGGCAAAAAGCTGCATTCATGAGCCGAAAGGCATGCTCAAACATCGTTTTGTCACACCGTCTTATGATGTTGTCGCTGGAGCTGATGATGCCAGCGATGTTTCAGATCGTTCGCTGACCGGGCATTATCTGCAGATGTATGATTGGGATGCTTGTTTCTTTTCGCAGGCATCTGTCAAAGCTGGCATAGATGGTCTAGCTCAGGACGTGGTTGAGAATTTTCTCGGTTTGCAGGAAGGCGATGGACACGTTCCCCGGACGGTTTCACCAAGCCGCATATGGGACAACGGCGATCAGTGCAAACCTTTTCTTGCGCAAACGCTTCTTTTTGCCGCTGAACAGAGCTCGAAACCCGCATCGATAGAGAGTCGGCACTTGGAAGGGTTGGACTGCTATCTAAAGTATTTCGACGCAAAACGCAAGCACGAGAGTGGATTGTACTTCTGGAGAAACGTGCTGGAAAGCGGCGTTGATGACAATCTTGCCCTTCTTTATCCACTTGAGGCAGCAAAAGGCGAGAATGAAGACATCGCGAACTTTCCAGATGGCCGCCTGCTTGCAGCAGACATCAACGCATATCTAGTAGCCGAGTTTCGAGCGATGAACAAACTGGCAAAACTGGGCGGCAACGAAAAGATGGCCGCAGATTATGGCGCGAAGGCGACCACACTTGCAGCGAAGATCGACGAGATGCTTTGGTCGCAAGAAGATTCGATCTATTACAACTACGACCCAAAAACCAAGCAGCATTGCCGGCTGCGAGCATGGACAGGACTTTGTCCGGTGATTATGGGTACGACGAACAAAGCTCGCACGCAAACCGTTATCGAGAAAAACATGATGTCCAGCGAGCATTTCCTCAGGAATGCAGGAATTGCGAGCGTAGCTGCTTCTGAGCCTTTGTACAATCAGGCGAAACGCGGTCTTTACGGGCGTGTCATTTGCTCGAATTGGCAAGGGCCCATGTGGGTATTGCCTAACGGTCTCATCGTTCGCGCCCTGCTGCGCGAGAAACTTGACGCGGAGGCGCAGAAAATTGCAGAACGTGTAGTTAACACCCTGGCGTCCGGACTGGAATCAAAGGGAACACTTTTTGAAAATTACCACGCCGACACCGGTGAGCCATTGTTCGCGCCTCAATTTATGAGCTGGAACAGCCTCTGCCTGGAACTTTTCGGTATTTTGGAATAAGTGCAATCCAAAAGCCCAATTAATAAAAGAAAGAGGTTGGCAAAAGTCGCCAATTACGGCAATATGCTTAGATGGTAGATAGAGCTTAGAGCCACCTCCAAAAGTGAACTTCAAACAGACATCTGTTATTGCCGGACTTCTGACCGTTTTTCTTGTCGGTCAGGCGTTTTCACCTTTGGAAGCTGAGGGGAAAGCAAAGAAGGGAAAGGCAAAAGCAGCCAAGCAATTGCCTCCTTATCCGCCCGAATTTAATGATGCCGTGAAGTTGGTTGTCTACGACAAGAAGTACAAAGAGGCGTTCGAAATATTCGATCGTCTGGACCGAAATGGCTTTTGCCGTGATAAGACCCATTACTACATGGGTCTTTGCAAACACAACATGAACCAACTGCAGGAAGCCGCGCAGCATTATCAAGTCGTATACAACTTTTCAAAAGACCAGCAACTTAAGTATTTGGCAGCCGTTGGCTATGGTCAAGTCGCAAAGTATGCCAAAAATCGGACTTATTCAGGGCAAGGAAATCTCTTTGCACGTATGTCTACGGGCGCAAGTAACGCTGCAGGTCCCTGGAGTGGGTCGGGAGGTGGTGCCGCCGATTGCGGCCCACGTGGCTGACGGTAGTTTTCTATGGGCGGCAGGTTGCTGCCCAGGCAATTAACCTAGAAGAACACCTTATGCCTACCGAGGTGGAAATTTTGAAAGCCAACCGTTCACTTCTCTATGTTCTGATTTTGCTAGTGGTGTTTGCAAGTCAGGCTCTCTTGCCCGCTGGTCATGATGCAGAGGCAAAAGGCAAGAAGGGCAAGGCGAAAGCTTCTAAGAAAGCTGCCGCCTATCCGCCAGAGTTCTACAAAGCAGTCAGACTTGTCTACGACAAGAAGTATAAGGATGCGTACGAAATATTTGAGCGGCTTGATCGCAACGGTTATTGCCGCGATAAGACGCACTATTACATCGCCTACTGCTTCCATAACATGAACCAATTGGCGCAGGCAGCGCAGCACTATCAAGTAGTGTCGAGCTTTTCTAAAGACCCACAACTCAAGTATTTAGCAGCGGTCGGCTACAGCCAGGTTGAGAGATACGCAGCTAGCCGAACCTATGCCGGACAAGGAAATTTGTTTGCTCGTTTGTCCACCGGAGGTCGCAGTTGGGGCGGCGGCGGTGGCTGAAATTAGTGTGCTTAAGGCGGCAGGTTGCCGCCATTTTTTAGGGAAAGAAAGATCCAATCACATACAATGCAAAACTATGACGTTCAATTTTCGCCCTGACGACTACATTATTGCCTCTATGAGCGCGTTCTTAATACAAGCGGTTATGCCTTTATGGGAAGCAGGTGAGCAGAAGGGCGTTGTTCCTAGGCTTACTGAACCGGCGCGGGAGCTCTGGCGTGAAAATAGAACACGTTGGCTAATCACTGTTCTCCCAGCTGTAATTTTCAGCATTTTTGCAGTCTTTTTTTGTTTGCGCTTAGTCATTCCCGAGAACGAAAAGCAAACAAGCTGGATACTCGCTGGAGTCTGTGTTGCAGCGCTGGTAACCAGCACTGTCAGATGGTTTCTTGTCCAGCACAAGGTCGAAGAACATACTAATAATGCGATGGTTTACTTGAAGCAAGCCGAAGACGAATTAGCGAAACTAACAGAAGGTCCAGTCATTCAGGACGAACAACTTGACGCGCAGATTTTGAGTCTAAAAAAGCAAGTTATCGACGCCCGAGCGAAACTCGGCTTGCCCAGCCGAGATCCAAATGATAGGTGACCATTCTGCCTTAGTTTTTGGACTGCGACTGTAACACTCTTTGTTTACTAAGATAAGCGCCACCGACGGACAATAGTGCGAAAAAGAAAGTGGCTATCGGCGCATCCAGGACAATCATGAGCGCACCTTGGTAGAGTTCTCTCATGTGGCTCCACGGCACAACCATGTCTATGAGTTTTCCTACTAAAATCGGAACCACAAAAAGAAGAATAGTGAGTGTGGCTGTGAAAACATAGGTCGAAAAGTAGAGAAATGATGGAAGATGTGACCCCAAGAAGTGATCAACTGCATCGCCTAAATCCAATTCCTGCTGGGTTGCCGAAGCTAACAGATAAGCATTGAGCACATACAAAGCCATATGAGGAAACCAGAGAAAGTAGTAACCGAACTGCATCGTAGCGATTGCAACATTCATACGGGTCCACGTTGGTCCGTCAGGATCGTAATACATGTTGTTTAGAAACTGTGCCAGCACTATCCAGCCGGAGATTGCAAGTTCTGAAAACAATACGAAACTTGAGAGTTTCAGAATGGTTGTTCGTTTGATCTCTGATTCGTGAATACACTCACTCTCAGAAGATTCTGTGCACAACACATTCTTCGATACTGCATAACTGAGCTGCGAAAGTTTGCAATTAGCTAGAAATTGAATAACAAGGCCTAGGATACTAATGATAGGTAGATACCAAATAGTCTGAAAACCTTTTGTTTTGCCAATGTAGCCATAGTATGCAGCCGTAAACGCCAGTCCGAATCCAAAGCACCACAGAAAGGCTGGTAGAAAAAACTTTCGAAACAAACCAATTGAATTCGCAAGCGTAGCTCGGTAAACGTTTATCAGAAGTTGCGAAAGCGTCAAACCTGCTTGAGGTGTCTCAATTCTAAAATCCATAACTGGCTCGCCTACTGCATATCTAACAGAAGTTTGTCTAGTTCGGCGAGAGATCGGTTTCGGAAATTAACGCGGTTGTGCACTGTTTCCAGAGCTTGTTGAATTCGTTTGCGTCCTGCGGGAATTGGGTTGGCGGCGAGGAACTGAATGAAGTCTTTTTCTTCTTGCGTTGTAGACATCGATTCTAATGAGCTCACCACATGCGGTACTGCCGGTGTTGGTAGCCGTTTCTTGATTGCCGCAAAGTTCTCTTTGATGAACTTGAACCCGGGCTGTTTTCCGTGAGGTGTGATGAGGATATTCCCGAGCAGCTTTGGAGAATCTTGCAGGCGGATTTCATTTCCAAGACTGAACTTCAAAGTGCGATCTATAAGTTCTGCCTTCCTAAAATACGGAAGTGACATCATACTGCGAACGCGATCTTCCGGTGTTTTTGCCGTCCTCCAGAGATTGTCCAACTTTTGATAGACCTTTTCGTCGCCATTGAATGCAACTATTTTGAAGATTGGATCAAGCAGATCTGGTTCAACCTTCCTAGGATCGGCCAAGTAAATGTTGAACTGTTTTCGAGCTTCGGAGATTGTCGCCTGGTCCTGTCCAATGGTACCCATCGCCAGAAGCACATCGCCTCGAGCAGAACGAACCAAATCGCTTTCATTGGGCTTTGAGGACCAACCAAACTTCACTGCTGTTGCGCCTAAATGATGCCTAACGAATTTTTCGAAGTTGGGCAGATGTTTTGCGTCTAGCAGTCCATATAGCCGATCCAGGCACTCAACTCTCATTTCGATGAGCTGCGGATCGTTTTGTGCTTCGTACTCTTTGAAAAGCTGAAAGTAATTCGAAACAGGTGACAAACCGGCAAACATCAATGTCCACTGATCAGACAGCAAAGTCATCTTTTCGCTCACGCTAAGGCGATCGAGACCGGCTGCAAGAATCGCACGCAGCCAACCTTCTGTGTAGTTGACTCGGTAATAGCCCGCTGCTTTAGAGTTCAAAAGTGGAACTTGCTCTTTCGGCAAATCTACCATTGGAGCACTCTTCGAGGAGAGGAGAAAACTTCGCTTCGAATCCGTAATTTGCTCAGGATTCAACAAACGCCATGAAATCGGAATTGCCCACAGAGCGTTGGCGACATCTGGTTTCGACCTTGCTGCGGGATCGGTCACGAAACGTGATTGCGCCAGCCTGATCGCATTCGCGTTTTCCTTCCTCTGTGCATCAATTACTGGAAAACCAGGAGAGTGAACCCATGCATACATGATGTCTGCAACAGGTTTTTGCGAGGCGGTCTGCAGCGAGTTCCAAAGATCACCGGTAGTTGCATTGCCAAATTTGTGTTCGCGCATGTAGTTTTGCACACCGGCTTGAAACACCTTTTCGCCCAAATATGTTTCCAGCATACGCAGAATGGAAGCACCTTTGCTGTAGGTGATTCCATCAAACATTTCGATCGCTTCGAGCGGATTTTTCACTTCTGAGTGAATCGAGCGAGTCGACATCAATTCGTCGATTTCCATTGCGCCGAGTCGGTCCAGCGTGAAGAACTCCCATGTTTGCCAGTCAGGACGCACGTAATCAACAGTCTTCTCCGCCATCCATGTGGCGAAGGCTTCGTTCAGCCAGAGGTCATCCCACCATTTCATGGTGACGAGATCACCAAACCATAGGTGAGCCATCTCGTGCGCTACGACTTCGGAAACACGTTTTTGCGCCGCTACAGAGGCGTTCTTCTCATCCACAAGGAGGGTTTCTTCTCTGAAGGTAATTGCCCCGAGATTCTCCATTGCGCCGGCTTCAAACTCCGGTATCGCAATCAGATCGAGTTTATTGCCTGCATACGGCTGTGCAAAATAATTGAGAAAGTACGGCATCATTTTTGCCGCTTGGTTGCGAGCAAAGATTCCGAGCTTTTCTGAGCCTTTAACCGCCCAGACTCGGATGGGGATTGAGTTCGCAACAACGGGTGGGGTTGAAGAGAAAGGACCAACCAGAAGTGCTACAAGGTAAGTCGACATTCTTGGCGTGGGAGCAAACTCGATTAATCTTTTGCTCGAGCCTTTTTGTTTTGTCTCTCGTGCAATAGCACCGTTTGAAATGGCAGTATTTCCCTGATCGACAGTTACCTTTAGTTTGAATGTAGCCTTGAAGTCCGGCTCGTCAAAGCAAGGAAACATTCGTCGAGCATCGGTAGGTTCCATCTGCGTAGCGCCAAGTGTAATCGCGCGACCTTCATTGTCGCGTGCCTTCACTTTGTAGAAGCCGCAGAGCTTGTCGTTCATGCGTCCGGAAAACGCTATGTTGAGCTTGTATTTGCCGGATTCAATGGGTTTTGACAGCAAGAAGGTAACAACTTGTTCGCTCTTTGCGAAGGTTACCGTTGTTGCGGGCTTGGTCGACTTCTCTTCGCCGGCGAAAAACAGTTCTGCACTCTCAATCGCTAAACCTTGCGAGTTCAAATAGATTCTATTTACTGTTTGCGCAGCGTTGATGATGATGCTTTCTGTGCCTTTGAATGTTCCTTTCTCCAAATCAGGATCGATGAAGAGGTCATAACTCTCTGGTGTGACGCTTCTCGGCAAACGAAATGAATCTGCTGTCGGAGACAGTGCGGACACTTTGCCTAGACCCGACTCAGGAAGTACCGGTACTAGAGCAAACGCCGCGATTAGAGAGCAGGAGATTGCTTGGAGAAGCTTCACGGGTAACCTCACTGTTAGTCGATGGCCTTATTCTGTTCCAGATACTCTTGAAACATCAACTTCAAATTCTTGCCGTTGAGGGTGTCTCTGGGCTGATACTCAGCAATTTTGTTTTCGTAGGCGACCGAGCGAGCAAGCATGATCGGCTTGCCGTCGTGTCCAAAAACTTTTGATGAAGTCTCTCGCTTTAGAACACCTGGAGAATCCATTGTGTAGGTCGAAATCTGTTCTGCTGTCTGTACTGTCTTGATGCGCCCAGTGGCTTTGTCGACGCGAAGCTGAGTATCAACAGTGTTTTTGACAAATTTGTCTGTGGTCGCTTCTACCGGTTCGCTTGATCGAATCAATTGAACAATCGTGTCAGCGCCACCATCAACGGTATCAACATATGGAGCCGGATTGAATTCCCAGATTTCTCCTTGGGCATCCGTCTGCGTGCCCCAGATTCCATTGCCTTTCGCTATGACTGTGCGAGGAGTGCTGTCTTCTTGACGGGTCACATAGTTGTATTGATAGGCATTGGTCTGACTGTCTTTGTGCCAGGTGCCGGCCAGCCATTTAGGAATTTTGTACCAATTGTTGGCGTCACCGGTAGAACCCGGCGGCAAATTAGCGACATCGAATATCTGTCCAGGTAAAAGCTTAGCCTCGACCGGGTCCGCGACGTCGCTGTGATTGATTTCTGCTCGCAAAACCTTGCCGTTAACTGCGCCGGTCAATAAAAACGAGCCGGATACAGCCAGGGCAACAAGAGTGTGTCTCTTCGTCATATGGTCTCCCCCAGGCGGGAGATCATACCGTATAAGCTCTATCTAAAGAATATCTTGGCACGAAAGACAAAAGAGGTCTCTTAACCGAGACCTCTCAAAAGGTAAGTAATTGGGACTTTGGCTAGTTTCTGTCCTTGATCGCTGAGAGAAACTTGTTAATCCAGCTCTTCTTGAGCCACTCGTTTTCGGCAGTAGCCAATTCCAGCTTAAGTTGAACATCTTCCAACTGAGCTGCTTTTACCTCGAGAGCCGGAAGACGTTCGAGCCAGACACTCTGGGCAGTAAGCATTTCATCGAGTTGTCCCAGTCTGGAAGTCGCCATGTTGAGACGGCGGTTGGTTTCTACAACAAGCTCGTTGACTTGCATCAAGTGATTGAGCAGATCCAAAACCAACTTTGCTTCCGTGGGAGATTCTTCGGTTTCCTTAGAAGAAATCACCTCTGCCTCCACATCTGGTGCCGAAGTGACCACTTCCAATTGCGCGCGTTCAAGCAGATCTTCAAGACCACTCAGGTCTAGCGGGTTGCTGTTTGAACTTTTAAGCGGCTCGCTGCTCATGTAAAACTCTTTCTAGTAATTTCTTGAATGTACAGCCGACTTTGCCATTATCTGTGGTATCACGGATAATGGCAACGCTTGGCTACCTCGAATACTGCGTCTATTTGCGCTTAGTCCAGTGTTTGACGTAATAGCCCATGGTCAGAGCCATCAATCCGAAGGCTAAAGCAAACAACAAACCGATGCAGGAAACCATGGCCCAAAATCCGGCCGGATCTGTTGTGCGCAGAGCGAGCATTTCGCTGAATATATCTTCAAGAGACTTTGCATATACAGCGGAAATACTGCAGACATACGCAAAGACTAGCGAAGGGAAAAGTGTTGTGGAAGCTTTCATTTGACGTGCGGTGACACGTAAGCGGCAACGCCTTCAGGAGGCTTTTCTTCAGGCAAACTTTGTTCTCTCCATTCTCGAATTCCACCAGCCATGGAAAGAACATTTGTGTAGCCCATCTTTTGAATATTCACTGCGGCGAGTGCAGAGCGATAACCGCCTCCGCAATACAAAACTATTGGCGCATCGTATTCCGGAATCAGTTTTTCAATGTCGCGTTCGATGATGCCGCGTGAGATATGACAGGCTCCTTTCGCGTGTCCTTCGAGCCACTCATGATCTTCTCTCACATCGACGAAGTGAAACTTGTCCTTGCGGTCGAGTTTTTCCAAGACTTCTTTCGGGCTGATTTCGTGGACTTGCGATTTAATGTCCGCAACGAGTTTCTCAAACGCTTCCGTATGCTTCATGTCGACCAATTCCTTCGTGGCGCTCTAAGCCGACATTTATAACAGCAACCTACAAAAAGGTCATCAAACCATTAAGTCGTGACATAATAGTCGCTTCGCGCGGGCGAAAGCTCGTGCTCGTTGCCTCTTGAGAGAACGTGGGGTGTCATACATGCTCTTTGAAAGAAGCGTGCCCAAAATCAAGCTATTCGGGACAGAGATTCCCGAACCAAGGTTTTTTATCGATTTCCTAGGCTTTGAAACGCACGTCAAGCAGATTAGAGACAAGCGCGGAGCTTCGATTTGGCCGGGCTGGTACGACCATGCAGCCTATTACAGCCTCGATTTGGTTCCGGAAAAAATGTTTGGACCCGGCGAAGTTGTGCCTATTCCAGAATTCGTCAAAGCCCCGGATTATGAATTCGAGATTGGCTGTGTGGTTGGAAAGTCTGCGCTTATAACCGACGAGAAGGAATCTCTTCAGTTCTTTAGAGACCATTGCTACTTGACGATCTGTAACGATTGGTCAGCGCGCGATGTTCAAAAGAAGGACATGGATGGACTCGGACCCACAAACAGCAAATTCATTATAGGCAAGAGTTTTGGACCGAAACTCGTTCCCGCCAAAGACGTCAAGATGGATGAGAATGGCGTACTGGATGCAGAAATGATCCTGAGAATAAATGGTGAGGAAAGAGCAAAATCGAATTACAACACGCTCTACCACACTCATCCAACAACTGGAAACAAGCAAGCCTGGAGCTTTCCACGACTGATAGCTTGGCTCGGCAAGCAAAACATTGCCGTTCACGAAGGATACGTCTTGGGTTCTGGAACAGTTGGAAATGGCTGTATTGCGGAGTTTATGGCGAAGACCGACCCGCAAACGGGTAAAGAGTTAGCACCGGCCAAGTACGGCTGGTTGAAGGACGGTGATGTCGTCACCATGGAAGTCTCGGGTATAGGCGTACTGGAAAACAAAGTAAAAGTTGGCTGCAAAGAATATGCGACAATCAAATAAAACCGCTGTGAAAACCAAATCAAAAGCCAAAAGCATTCAATTCGCGTCGGATACATTTCCTGCGGATCAACTTAATGAATTGATTGCCGTGCCCGGCGTGCACGTCACCGGCGAGCACTATCAATTCCCGGAGACAGACGGCAATCGTGTGGGCAACCACATGGATGCTTTGTTCATTTTGGAACCGATCACTGAAAATGCAGAGTACGTCAGCTGGATCGTTGATGACATAGAAACCTGGATTGACGACAATCACATCGGTTTTGAAGTTGTGTTTGCACCTGCGCAACCATCGGCGGTGCGCATAGTGAAAGAGCTCGTTTCCCGTCGTAAGAAAAAGGCCGCATTTTGGGAGTATCTTCCCACCGGCTGGTTTGGCTCAAAATTAGTGGAAGGCAGCATCAACAACGGCGATCGCGTCTTGGTTTTCAATTCCGTTGCCCAACATGGACGTTGTGTTAGAGAGCGCCTGCCTGCCTTTGCAGAGCAAATGGGCGGTAAGCCAGTAGCTGCTGCCGTGTTTGCAAAGGGCACCGGCAATGGTGTCATCTCTGCAGAAGAGCGCTGGGAGGAAAAACTCTATGCAGCGCTACAGGTGCCGATTGAAGTGTTTCTCCCTGATTCTTGCATTAAGTGCAAAGAAGGAAACGCAACTGCACTTCCTTGGACCCAATTCAAAGACAATCAAGATTAGGACTTTGATTCCATAATCGTCAAAACATTGCCGCTGGGATCTTTGAAGTGAGCCAAAGTTCCGCCCCACGACTGCTTTTCCGGAGGGCCGGTGAACTCGACTTGCTTGTCGCAAAGTTGAGTATACGTTTTGGAAATATCTTCCACGAGTAAGGTTACGCCGACAAACCTTCCCACCAATTTTGAGCCTTCTTCCATGCGTGCAGGTTCACAGGATTCGATCGCCAAACTCACGTCATCGCCTGACTTAAACTGAGCCCAATAACAGCCATCCGTGTAGTCCAGTTCCATGCCGAGAGTTCTTGTGTAGAATTCGATAGATTTCTTGAAATCCGACACGAAAACCCTAACGAATCCAATTCTCATGGTTCATTCCAGTGGCTAAAAAGTAGAAAGATTGCCCTCGGAGGGACTCGAACCCTCAATCCCTTACGGGCAACGCATTTTAAGTGCGTCTCGTATACCAGTTCCGACACAAGGGCATAGGCGATATTTTAAGGCATTCTAGCCCGATAAGTCTGAATTGGCTGGCTGAAGCGCAATTTCTCGTATCAAGCTAGAGAGGCGAAAGCAAGCTGGGTTTGTTGGAAAGATTCTCAAAACGTGTACGTAGAAATACGAATTGACACCCAACTTGCCTCTGGCGATACTAGTTTTATTACTAGAGATCTAAAAAATTGCATTTTATGATTGTGTAGGCACGAATGTGCCGATGGCGACCTGACCCTTTTCTGGAGTTTGTTGCGTGGCAGCCAGCCAAGGTCAACCCACCAATAGAGATCAAGTCGATGCACCTTTCGTGCAGGCGAATCCTGACGTTGAGGAAAACCAAGCCGGCGATGCAGACTTGGTCACTGACGGCTCCAATCTCGATATCTACAGGATTTCGACCGACAATCAATTTCTGGCTATGAACAGTTCAGGCGACTGCTTGAAGCATTTCGGCGACTGCCAGATATTCGACCCTTCTCAGAACAACCGTGACGGTTCGCAATTGTTTGGAGACCTCCGCTTTGACGGGAATGATCTGCGTTCGCGTGCGCTCATGGACGCGTTTAAGCTGGATAACCCTAGACAGTTGGAGAAGCTTTTCGAGGCACTGAAACCGCAGGAGATACCTCCTGAAGAGCAAAATGCTCGTTGTGCTGCAGCGCACAAAGAATGCTATGAAGCGATCGCCCACATAGCTGCAGGTACAGCCAGTGCGAGCGACCTTGCTCAGTTATTGTCCGCCTATTCCACTCTAAATGGTTTTGCGAAGGGCTCCTTCGCTCAGTCTTACGTCAATGGAGCGATCGCAGCAGTACGTCAAGGCATGGAAGCAGCCAGCAGAAACGCAGCCAATCCTACCGGTCTCACCAATGCCGAGGTTATCGCATCGCGCATGCGGAACTTCCAGTTAGAGTGGGATGCGAAACACCGAAAGTAAACGATTATTTGTTGATTGGTTGAAGCGAGTCGAGTGTGCGTTCGACTTCTGCCGATGTTTTCGGGTCGTAGCTTACGTAATAAGCCGTCCAGAGCCCGTAGAGAACCCAAAGAAATCCGACGAAGTTCTTGATGTTCTTCTTCGCATGAGCCGGTTCGTGCAGAAAGTCACCGGACCAACTAGAAGCAAGCAGCGTCAATGGATCCGGTGCAAATAGCGTCCCTGTCTTAATCCAGGTGATCAATCGAATAGCTACTAGCGAAACCGAAATCCAAGCCACAATGGCTATGAACTGCGGACTTGGCGTGACTAGTTTGACGCTAATCGAACTTTCCTCGGTGATATGAATCTTGAAGGGCTTATACAAATACAATCCGATTGCGCCGCAAATGACAGAAGAAGCCATTACGGCGACGAGATTCTCCATCCAGCCGACTACAAAATACAAGGCAGCCACAAGAAGCCAGCCATAAGAAAGCAGCCATTGTCCTCTGGATTTGCGGGTTCCCGGTCGGGCCGTGAGGACAGATATAATGCCGCCTAGTGTCACTAGCAGCCAAAATGCTGCACAAAGAATGACATTGACTGCGGATTTCGCGCGTTCTGATTGATACCTGGCTAAGAGAGACGCAGATTCCTGGTCCATGCCGAAGGCTTCATAATAGTCGTTTGCGAAGCTCAAGTAAGCTCGGCTGCGATGAAATTGATCGATACGTTGTGAGAGCAAATCCATAACTTTTGCCTGTAATCCGTATACAGGACCTGCAAAAATGTTGAAAAAGAACGAGTCAATAATGCTGTGATGCACTTCCACTGGCACATTAAGAGTGACAGGTCGCAAAAAAGAAGGGTCTTTTTGAAAGTTTTCCTGCGCCCAAACTCTCAGATATTCAATGCCAGTAGCATTCTTTTCGGAAAATTCGCTTTTTACTAGAACAAGCGCGAGCGTAAAGGAATTGGCAACGCGACTGGCCATTGGTGCAGAGCCTGTCGGAGGAAGGTTCATGCCTGCAGGCAATTCCTGGCTTGCTTTCACGAGCTCGCGGATTGGTGGCTGTGGTCTGTGAAAATATGAAAGCGCGAAAGAAAGGCACAGAATGCCAATCACCAGATATGTGTAAGTCTTCTTTCCGAACTTCATTTGCCACCATTTTCACCAAGTCACAAGGCAGGCTGTGACATCTGGTACTTTAACGGCTTGTCGCTTGTTTAGCTTTTAAGGTTGCTAATTCAGATAAGAATGATCATTTGAATTTAGAACAGTTTGGATTATTAACAAGTGAACAAGATGTACAGTCGGCAATACGTATGCTCAAGAAAACTGTCTGAGGGTTGTCGAAAAGAAGACGATAGCAATTGCCGACTTATATACTAGTCGACACGTCGAGAGGTCGTATTGTCGACAACTTGAAGAATTAAGTATTTGACGGTTCGTCTTGAGTCTTAATAGGGCTCAAAGAGTTCAAGAACTCTAAACCCTCTCACAGGTTGATAATGTATTCTGAAGTTGTTCCGCACACGCAACCTCCAGAGGAAATTGGCTTGGACATTAGTCCCTATGCAATTCTTGGTTTGGATGAAAATGCTGCTCTCGCTGATGCGGAAGCTGCATTTAGCAGAATGAGTGCGTCTTTAGACGAATTGAAAGATGATGATAAAAACGGCGTTTTGGCGAGAAAGGCTCTCGCTAAGATGTCCGATGCCATTGCCCAGATTAAGGATGTCGGGTATAAGAGCGACCCTACCAGTAGTGGCGAAGTATCCAGTCCAGAGAACTACACCCATCCGCGCCTAGGGCAGATTTGTGTAGCATCCGGACTTATTTCTATGGAACAACTTTCGGAAGCGGTTGAAGAGCAAATTGTTTCGGGAATGCCGCTCGGGGAAGTTCTGCAGGACAAGCAATTTTTATCACCCATCCAATTGGAGGGGCTTCTTCTTGGACAAGAAATGATCGACATACCGTCCCAATGCATTGATCCGGATGGGCGAAGACTGATCGCTTTGGACATTGTGTCGGAGGACATGGTTCTCATTGCCCAAATGGAGCAGAAGAGTCTAAATCAACCTCTAGTTTCTCTCCTGGAGCGACGCGGATGGGTCAATGAGAGATTGACCCATGCCCTTGAAATGGATCGCCAGAATTAAGACCTTGTGATTACTCACCCCCGATCACAAAAAACGCTCCTAAGACCTCTAAAAGGTCGGCACTGAAAACACTGACCCTGTGGGCGTTTGCGAGTGTGCTCGTTGGCGATGAAACATAATATACATTATCGGCCTCGCCACCGCCTGTGGAGGCGTTTGTTTCGCTCCTACAAATTGATTGGCAGAACAATCAATTAAGTAGTTTTGAGAGACCGAATAAAATTTCAGTTCTACTAATCCTTCACTGCGGCTAGGCGGTTTGAAACAAGCTGCTGCCTCTGGCTCTGACTTCCTTGGCCAGGCTGCTTCTTCCTGTTGCCTGCAGAAGTTCGGCGTAGTTTGACAGAATGGCTGCAAACTGTGATTGATCTTGACTAAGCTCCGTGCCTTCCATAGAGATAACTCGGATGTAGAGCCGCTCAGCAAGCTTGTACTTTCCTTGTACGTGATAGAGCATGGCAAGATTTGTGGTCGCCATAATCACGTCCGGATGTTCTTGTGGATAGTTCTTTTCGTAGATGGCTAGCAGTCGTCTGCAAATTGGTTCGGCTTCGGCATATCTGCCTTGCTGATAATAAAGTCCGGCCAAATTATTGAGGCAGCGAGCCAGGTTCGGATGATCGTTGCCGAAGGCCTGCATGGCAATTTCCACTGAATGCTTGCCAAAAGATTCAGCTTGATCGAATCGTCCAAGCAAAGCATAAAGTGACGCGAGGCTTTCTACGCTGACCATGAGCCTTGGATCATGCGGATGGAAGCCTTTAGCTTCGCTCAAGGACGCCAACCACATAAACTCCGCTTGGGCGAGATTGCCCGTGTCCTGTGCCTGCATTGCCAATTGTCGATACTGACTCCAGTCTCGATTGTGGACCACGAAGACTTTTCCGGACTCTCCTTCTACTTCTTTTATTGGAGCAAATTGCCCTGAGTTTGATTGCTGAATTCGGCGTACTAGACGACCGAAATCTTCCTTTGCCGCCTGAGAAGCAGAACTATAGGCAGGCATTGAGGTAGAACTGCTTGTATCAAACATATGAAAACCGCCATTGCACCCTTCAGGGAGCTAGTAAAAAAATATGGGAGGGAAAGGGAGAAGGTTGCCAAGTTGTATGGCGAGCATATGGCAAAGTTGTGGAAAAGTTGTGGAATTGGAAATCCATAAATTGAGGCATTCGAATTGTCTCCCTGCCGTCGTGTCGAATCGTCGACAATATGAATGTTTGAATCATTCAAGCAGTTGTATTGTAGAAGGGTCGACAAGTGCACAAGAATACTGTTGGTATTGGCTTTTGTTTCTAGATTGTATGCACGAGCTCTGCCCTGACGATACTCAGTTGCAACAATGTCCGATTTGGTACAGTTTTTCGCCTCCTGAAATTGAGTGTGCAACAGATTTCGAATAGCTTTTTGGCGCAGTAGTGTCTTTAACTGGATACATCAATTGATGCAAATAAAGGTGTTGTTAGCATCAATTGAGCAACTCTACGGAGAGTCGCTTCACATAAGCTACGAAGCAGTTTGCTTGATGATTTGTGTGACACTATAGGTAGTATCAAACGACCGATGTGTTTTGGATTGATTTTGTTGCGATTTCCCTTTCGAAAGGGAAGTTCCTAATTCCCTGGCTCGGCGATCCGAAGTGGCTGATAAGACGTCCGGTTCGAGCCTCAAGCTCTTAAATCGAAAAATGCGAACAGCTCTTTACTCTATAGCTTTAGTAATGTTAGAGGTCTTATATATCGGGGAAAGTGAATAGTGCAACAGCGGGTGCTCTTTGGCTCAGCTCGCGCTGTTCAAAAAGTCTCTGTGCGCTCGTGGCGCGCGGAATGAAACCAACATGACCATCCTTTGGGAGTCTTAGTCAGAATCAGATGGGAAATCCCAAAACAGACTCGGGCGAACAGAAAAATCCTTCCAGCGGTTCCGGCTCCGCCAAGGGTGGCTCGTCCTCAAAGCAAAATCCTGGGAAATTACCTCCGGCAGGTTTTATCTACTCAGACGACGAAAACCTCATGGACGAGCTGTCCATGGGCTGGGGTTTGACTGCCAGCGAGGAAGAAGACGAACTCGACGCAGTCATCAACAAGACAGTCGATATGAGCAAGGTGAGCAACACCAAGCTAAAGGCTCTCACTGAGCCGCCCAAGAGCGGTGTCGAACGAATTGAGCGCGTGCGCGCTGAACGAGCCAGCAAAGAAGTTCCACAACAACAAGCGGCACCTTCGACCAAAGAAACTGATGAGCGGGAAGCAGCCGCCAAACGAGCGAAGCAGGCTGCGGCGGAGAGAGAGGAAGCCGCACGTGCCGCAGCGCAGAGGGAAAAGGCAGAGCGTGAGTTGGCTGCTCGTGAAGCCGCTGAGCGAGAAGCTGCACTTAAGGCTAGAGCTGCAGAAGAGGCCAGAGATAAAGAAGCTAAGCAAGCGCAAGCTAGACAAGATAAAGAACGCGCTTCAATCGATTCCAAAGAACGTGCGGACCGAGAAGCAAGAGAACGACTCCAACGTGAACAGGAAGAAGAAGAGGCTAGAGAGCGCGCTGCGCTAGAAGCGAGGCTGCTCAAGCGGGCGGAGCAGGAGGCTAAGGAACGGGAGCAGAAAGAAGCCAAAGAACGGGAAGAGAGAGAAGCTAAAGAACGCGAAGAACGAGAAGCCCTTGATCGCGCGGAACGCGAGGAAGAGGAGAGAATCGCTGCTGCTGCTAGAGTCAAAGCTGAGAAGGAAGCCGCTGAACGCGAAGAGGCTGAGCGCGAGATCGCAGAACGTGAGCGCCTGCAGAAAGAGGCTGCAGCAAAGCTGAAGGCGAGGCAAGAAGAGGCCAGAAGAGAAGCGGAAGAAGAGGAAGCCAGGGAGCGCGAAGAACAAGAGCGCTTAGAAAGAGAACGCCAAGAAAAAGAGCAGCAAGAGAAAGAACGCGCAGAAAAAGAGAAAACCGATAAAAGCGAGACAGCAGTTAAAGAAACAACCGCATCATCGGTCAAACCTGGGCGTATCGAATCTTCGAAGAAAGAGATAAAGGCTCAGCGCATTGGTGGACCCAAAACCAGCGAAGAGAAAAAGCCGCCTGTTACCGAGCCCGTTCAAGAAGAGGCAAAGGATAAGTCGAAGCTTGATGAGCCGAAGGAACAGAAGAAAGAGGCTCCAGTCATGGAAAAGACTGGAACAACCTCAAGGCTTTCCCGCACGCCGGAAGAAGAACTTGCAGCCTTGCTGGCTGAGGATGGTGATGAGCCCGAACAGTCGCAAGCGCCGGTTGATGAACCAGTCAAGAAGCCTGCCATCCAGCCCCAGGACGCTAAGACATCACGTTCTGGTCTTGCCGCTATGGAACCGACCGACGACACCCCCTTGACCGGCGTTCTCAAAGTCATTAAGCCCAAGGAGGCATCAAAAGCGCCGGCCAGATCTTCCGATGATTTAGAAGAAACATCAGAAGCCCAAGTTGAATTGGAAGCGGAAAAGCCGATTCAGTCCGAAGAAGCTGAAGTGGCGGCTGATACTGCTGACGATGGTGGCATAGCAGCCAATGAGTCCAACACCAAAGATGCTAAAGCTGCTGGATTGCTTTCTTCAGATATTGTCGCAACTCCCTTGGCAGAAGCTGAGGCAGAAGTGAGTGCCAGCGTTGCGGAAAATAGTATTGAGAGTTCAGTTGAAAGTTCAGTTGAAGCGACAGTTGATGAGTCAAGCACAGAGTCAAGTGTCCCGGATTTCTTAAAGACAGATGTTGTTCCGAAACCAGATGCTGCAACGACCGAGGCTGCTGAGGGCGACAAGCTTGGTGGCGTAGATAAGTTCTACAAACCTGAAAGAGTCAAGCTTAGCGATTTCGTAAAGAAACGAGCGGAGGGTGCAGAGTCAAAAACTGCTGAAAAGCCAGAGAAGTCTGAGAAACCGGAGAAAACAGAGAAACCAGAGAAACCTGAAAGAGCGGAAAAGAAAGACCCTGCAGATCAAGCTGAAACCGCAGCCTTGCAAATTCTAAAACTGCCAGAGCCGCTTGCTAAGAGTGAAACAGGCAGTGACGTTTCGAAGTCGCCTAAAGACGAAATTCGTGATTCTGTCAAACAAGAATCTCCTGAGAAGAAAGCGGCAATTATTGCGGCTTTGAAGAAACTAGAAGAGCAAGTTGACGAGAGTGATCTTGATTCGTTGAGCACTGACAGTCTAAAGGATGTGCTGGCGAAACTTCCTGATCTGGGCGACGCGCCACCATCCGCGACACCAGGGAAGAAAGACGGTTCGCGAACTCGAACGCCATCACCTGCAGTGGCTCGACTTGCTCCACTTGAAGAGCCTTCACCAGAGCGAGAAATCGCGCGCGAGAAGCTTAAGGTCATGCAAAAAATGGCTCATACGCTTCCGGCTGTGAAGAACTATTTGCCTCAGAAACGTGCTCTTCTCATTCTTGCAGCAGTTGCCATTCTTGGAACGCTTGCAGCAGTCATGACTGTGCGTGCGGAGACGATTAGCGCACGACAGGCATTAGCTAAGAAAGACTACAATGGTGCACTGAACTCGCTTGGCATCGCCTTGGCGCTGTATCCTTTGTCGGCTGAAGCTCACTTCTTGAAAGGAAGTGCGCTGTATCTCACGGAGAAATACAACGACGCATTCAACGAGTACGATACGGCTCTCAAACTGAACCCAGGTATGAGAGATGCGCTCGAACGCAGAGCCGCCGTCAGTTACAAGCTAGGTAACTATTCTCAATCTGTAGGAGACTACGAGAAACTCTTGCAGCAGGAGGGAGAACAATCTCAACGATTCGATCAACTGCTCAGTTTGGCTAATGCCTACTTGCGTGTCGGCGATTTGCAGAAGGCCGCTGATATGTACAACCGATGCTTGGATAGGAAGCCAAACTACATCGCTGCAATGATCGGCAAAATCGCTGTTTCCAATGAGAAAAGACTGTATGAACGAGCCATAATTGAGTCCGGCAAGGCTCTCGCTACAAGTGCTGGAAACAAAGATGTATTGATACTTCGTGCTCGCGCTTATACAGGAATGCGTGATTTTGGCAACGCCCAAAAGGATATCGATGCAGTCATAGCGAAGAATCCGAAGAGTGGACCGGCTTACGCTGCCAGAGCGAATCTTCGCTTGACCCAGAAGAAGAACGCGGATGCGTATGCAGATTTTGAGAAAGCTATTAAGTTCAGCTCGAAGGATTCGTCAATATTGCTTGATCGCGCTCAAGCTTATATCAAAGATCGCAAGTTAGATCTGGCTGCCAAAGACATTGCAAAGGCTAAGCAGTTGATGGGAGCACAGCAAACTGCGAAACTGTATATCATCAATTCGCAGCTTCAAATCGCTACCAAGCAAGCTCCGAAAGCACTCGAAGATTTGAAGGAAGCACAAGAGAAATTCCCTAGAAATGCAGACATCATTCTTGCATTGGCAGATGCGCTTGCTGCAACCGGCAAGGTCGGAGAGGGCATCATGACCACCGAAAAAGCCATGGAAATGGACAAGGGTGATGTCAATGCAATCGTCAAGCATGGATTGTTGAGCGTTAAGTTTGGCAATAAGATGCGAGCTGCTGAAGACTTCGGTGAAGCCATCAAACTCGATCCAAAAAACGTAATTGCGTACAAAGAGCGCGGCATGCTCTATCTGCAACAGGAGAAGTTTGCAAGCGCCCAGGAAGATCTTTCTAAAGTCGTATCTTTAGACCCGTCGCAAACTGACGCAAAAGTAGCTCTGGATAAGGCCAAAGTCGCCTTTGCAAAGATAACTCGCGTTCGTTCTACGGGTGTCCAGAGAGAAGGTCCAAGTGATGCTTATCTTGCATCGTTGGCGTCCAAGTCTTTCGATACACTCATGAATGACGGATTCAACGCTTACAAGCGAGGCGACTCCCTGACGGCTGTTCCAACGCTTGAGCAAGCGGTTAAAGTCAATCCTAAAGATGCTAGGGCCAGGCGCTATTTGGCGTATGCATACAAACAAGCAGATCAACTGGGTGAAGCCGCAGGACAGTTTGATGTACTCTACCCGCTCGGAGGGTTGGGACCCCAAGATACTGTCACTTACATCGATATGCTGATGGGCTCTGGGCAGCAAGATAAGGCTGCCAAAGTCATTGAGGATGCCATAGCGAAAAATCCCGGCAATCAGATCCTGTACTTGCATTTGGCCAATTGCCAGAGTACTCGTGGTGAAAATGCCAAAGCTGTTCAAACATGCAATCGCGGAATTGCTATCAATCCTAGATCGGCAGTGGGAGAGCAGCTCATTGAACTGCGCAGGACTATCTTGGGTGGTGGAAGCCCTAGCCCCACGGATGGTGGCGGCAGCAACGAACCTCCGCCTGGAGCTTAGTCAGACTTGACTCGGCGCTCTTTTGATGCGCTTTTGTGAGGCTTCATTTAGGCAGAAACGAGATCTGTTGAAGTACCTAGGTCTAGAGAATCCAGTTTTCTAGATAAAGGGTCAAGGACTAAGTTTGGCATCGAGAACTTATGCGTGGCACCGTCCTTAGTGGCAATGCTGATCGCACCGCCGCTAACGCTGCTCGTCGCGACAACCTTTTCTACTTGTTCTCTTTCGATACTAAGGCGGGTGGACCCAAACCACTGGGAAACAGCTTCTGGGACATAGACTAGTCTTCTCGAAGTGATTACAAACCGACCTGGTCTCTCTTTGTGAAAGACCAGAAAATAAGACTTGAGAACTTCCTCTCCGGGCTGCGCTTTAAAGCGAGAACCGAAGAATACAAATGCGAACACCGCTCCAAACACAAGAAACACTGCCGCCCATGTTGTTATCATCGCGCGCATAAAAGTGCTCCAGGAGTTTTCCAATCTAAGCACTGACGCGACAATCCCCTCGCGCATTGCGCCACGAAAATCTTTCTTCTGTGAATAAGCAAATCCAAGACGACCGTGTGCATTGGCGCTCTTTGGCGACAGCGCCACAGCGGTTTGCAGCTCTCTCACCTGTCCGTCGCGGTCGCCAATTTTACCAAGTGCCGACCCCAGACCAAGGTGCGCTAAAGCAGACCGCTTATTCAAGCTGATTGCTTTGCGATAGACGCTTGCCGCGCCAGCATAGTCTCCTTTGCGACCCATAGCGGCTGCCATATTCAAGTAAGAACCAAGGTCGTCTGGGTCGTGCTTTATGGCTCGTTCGTAAGCTTTGATAGCCTGGCTGTAGTCACCGGTGCTGGTAAGAATCAAACCCATGGTTTGATAGGCGAAAGCGTTGTTTTCGTCTAGATCGACGGCTATCGTTTCCTCTGCTAGAGCTGCCTTGTATTTCCCTTGCCGCCCTAATATCCAGCCATACCAGGTGTGAGCCAGCGAATTCTTGCCGTCTAGTGTTACCGCTTGTTTTGCCTCTTGCTCTGCTTCAGTCAAATTGTCATTGAGACTGAGTGCACGAGCAAGGCGTTCATGCGCTGTGGCATTCAGTGGTGCTGAATGAACTGCCTTCCTGTAATTGGTAATCGCTTCACTCAAATTGTCTGCGTGAAACTGCCGGTCGCCTTCTTCGATTAAGAGTAGGGCATCATGCGGGTTGCCAGAATTAGGCGGCGGCTCGGTATCGGCGCTCATAGCCGAGCCCGTCCCGATAACGAGTACGAAGATGGTTGAAGCAATTAGTAAGTTGGGCTTGGACAAAGCTAGTCTCTTCTGAGCCAGACTACTACTAACTATAGCTTATGTTTTAAGTCTCGGTATGACTACAGCAAACCGTACCACTATCTCTGGTTGACAGCTGGATTCCAGTGCAGAGGCGGCCTCATCGTCGACCTTTCCGACAAGCGTTCTACGCGTGGCGTCGACGCTGTAAAAAACGTTCGACGCATGAAGTCGACCGTACACTAGTGAACCCGAAGAAGTCTCGTTGAGATGTGGAAATTCAGATTAAATGGGATAATATCGGCACTTGCGACGCGGGTCTGCTTTCTATCGGAATCAAAATTTGACGACAACGCTCTCCAAAATCAAAGTTCTCGACTTTGCGCATCTTCTCCCCGGTGAATTGTGTTCCACCATTCTGTCAGACATGGGTATGCAAGTCACTCGCATCGAACCCCTAGAACCTGGGCTGGGCAAGCGCCTTCCTCCAGTTGTCGATGGCGAGAGTTTGTATTATTGGAGTTTGCATAGGAATAAGAAACGCCTTGCGATCGATCTGAAGAAGACAGAAGGCGTGAATCTCATACATCGACTGGTGAAAGAAGTCGATGTCATTGTGGAAAACTTCCGGCCTGAAGTTATGGACAGGCTAGGCATCGGCTACGAGCAACTCTCGAAAATCAATCCGCGTTTGATCTTTCTTTCGATTTCCGGTTATGGTCAAAACAGTAGCTGGAGTCAAAGGCCTGGTCACGATCTCAACTTTGTTGCCGAATCTGGCGTTTTGAATCAACATAAAAACCCTGATGGTTCGCCAACCTTGCCAGGAATTCTTGTCAGTGATTACATGTCAGCACTCTACGGCGCTCTTGCTGTTAGCAAGCATTTGATGGAGCGCGAAACCACGGGCAAGGGAAAACACATCGATATCAGCATGTTTGAATGTTCTCTATCGACGTTAAACATTCTCACTACCGGGCTTCTGTACACAGGTGTAGACCCAGTAGCGGGTGGTTTCAACTATCCTGCTGAAATGCCGAATTATTGTTTGTATCGCTGCAAAGACGATAGGTATCTCGCGGTCGCGTCACTCGAGCGACCTTTCTGGGAAAAATTCTGTACTCTGATTGGACGAGAAGACTTGAAGCCAATTACGGTCAAGCCGGATGACAATGAACTAAGAGCGACACTGGCTGCCGAAATTGAAAAGAAGAACTTGTCTGAATGGACGGAAATTTTCGATGGTAGTGATTGCTGCGTTTCTCCAGTGAACACACTGCAGGAAGCACTAACGACATTGCCAACAAAAGAAAGAAAGTTGGTCGTAAATGCAACTCACCCAGTGTTAGGTGATGTCCCGCAAATGACGACACCTGTGTTCAATAGAAACCAAGACGAAGTCGTAGCTCGCGATGAAAAATCACATGATGCGCGAGAAGTTCTCATCGGATTAGGACTCAAGAGTGAAGATGTTGATCTCTTAGAGAGGGCAGAGGTTATCGATGGCAGGCGCGAAACCAAGCAAGCTTCAAAGAAGAAATAGTTTCTCCAAAAAATCGACTGAAGAATTAGGTCTAAGTATCTGTTGTGAAACTATAAGGTCCGAAGCTTTTTGACACCTTTACCTAAAAAGTGGATGAAAGCAAGAAAGAGTCCTATGCAAACGATGACATAGAACGGTGTCTCTAGAGCGTTGAAACCGCCTTCCATAACGGATTCGCTGAAGTTGTCCGGCTTATAGCGAACGCGCACTCTCTTGCCGACTTGAACAGTGTGTTCGAGAGAGTCAGATTTGAGATTCATGCCTTTGAACTGACTTTTGCCAACAGAATAGTCGTAGTAAAAGCGAGCAGCTCGCTTTCCACGCACTTCGATCTTAGTTACTTGTCCTTCAGCAACAGGCCAGCTCAGTTTCGTTGGCCAGGCGTATGTTGACGTAATGAATGAAACACAGACTGCGATGCACAGAGCCAGGAGCACCGCTGCGGTGGTGAAGTGAACAAACGGAGTATCGGTATCGATTGTATTGAAGTCGCGACTGGCTGTCGTTTTTCTTCTACTAGAGTGCGAGGAAGAGGCTCTTGCGATTTCAGTCCGTCCTGGAAAGGTGCTTTTGCCGCTTTCCGCAGTTGATAATCCGTCCTGCGATTCTGCCTGGGTGTCACTCTCGCGTAAGACTGTCTTGTCGGCAAGTTTCTCTGGGTCTGACTCGGTCATTGGAATGGCCCCACGTTAATTGATGTGCTTGCCTTGCTTTTCCCAATACGGATCTCGCAACCCCTTTTTATAGATCTTGCCACTGCCCGTTTTCGGCAGCACGTCCAGGAAGTCTACGCTGCGCGGTGCTTTGTACGCAGCCAGTTTCGTCCGCACGTAAGCAATCACATCAGCTTCGAGAATAGGCGATCCTTCGCGTTTTACAATCACTGCCTTTACTTTCTCTCCCCAGTCTTTATCAGGGATTCCGAAGACAGCGCACTCAACGATGTCCGGATGCTCATACAAGCAATATTCGACTTCGGTCGAATAAACGTTTTCACCACCGGTGATGATCATGTCCTTCTTGCGATCGACAACATTCACATAACCTTCGGAATCCATTACCGCAAGATCTCCTGTGTGCAGCCAACCATCAATTATGGTGGCATTGGTTGCCTCGGGCTGTTTCCAATAGCCTGGCGTAATCGACGGACCACGCACGACAATTTCGCCGACTTCCGTATCATCACGATTTACTTCTGTACCGTCGTCTTTGACTACCTTCAGTTCAACTCCAATTACAGTCCTTCCTGTGCGACTCGTCACAGCAAGCAGCTTTTCAGCGGACCAATCTTTCATGCTCGATTTGGGTTTGCTTATAGTGAGCAATGGGCTGCACTCGGTCATTCCGTAAAATTGCCAGTATTGGCATCCGAAGGTTTCGCAGGTCCTTTTTACGATTTCAGGAGCCACCGGTGAGCCTGCGGTCGTAATCACCTGCAATGCAGGAAACGAGCGGGTTTTGACTGAAGGATCATTTAAAAGCGCATTGAGCATTGTTGGCACAAGTGCTGTCTTGGTTACTTTCTCCTTTTCGAAAAGATCGAGAACCTCTTCTGCTCTGAAATACGGTGCAAACACATGACGAGCACCGACCCATGTTCCGGCAAATACAGCCCAAGCATCTACCAGGTGAAAAAGAGGGCCGATGTGAGCCCAGGTGTCTGCATCACTAAGTTCAAACTCGGGGATGGAAGCTAAAGCATGCGAAGTGACATTTTCTTGTGTCAACATCACGCCTTTTGCTTTGCCGGTTGTTCCGCTCGTGTAATACAACTGTGCCAGATCCGAGCCTGAGATCTCAATGTCTGGAAGCTCTGCGCCGTCGTTTTCACTGACGACCGTTTCATAATGCAAGAGCTTTAGCTTGGTTTCTAGCTTGCCGTCTCCGATATAGATGGCGTGATCGAATCCGGCAATCTCACCGTATGACATGGCATTTCCAAACAACTCGGCAAAATCTTGGTGAACGATAATGGCGCGCGCGCTGCTGTCTGCAAGGATCGTCGAAATTTCCTTTGCAGCCAGGCGGAAATTGAGGGGGTTCAAAACCATGCCGGCTACCGCGCAAGCGTAATAGGCTTCCATGTAGTGGTGGGTATTCGGGCAAACAATTCCAACCGTATCGCCCTTTTTCAAACCAAGTTTGGAAAGCCCTTTGCTAAGAGCCGCCACCCTCTCACCAAATTGCCGGTAGGTGTATTTGACCCCCTGGTCGCAAATGGCTTCGTGATGTCCGTAAAGCGAGACTGCACGCCTGAGCGAGAGAGCGAGATCCACGTCGTTCCTCCTGGCAATTGGGTGGTTTCCACAGGGTGGACTTGGAAAAAAGTCCGTTAACGGTCTTTTTTCTAGACTGCCTTTAGGTCAGTGAAAGTGCTAACCCGGCGGCAACCTTGCAAATTTAGCCGGAAACCGCCGCCAGTGCCGGAAATTACTATGATTTCATCTTCTTGGCAATGCGATCAAAAACGGATCTTTTGCTTGCGGTTTCAGGCTTCCAACTGATCAAGTGATATTCTCTGAGCTTGAAATCGAATCGAGGACGAGCTTCTGCCGCCTTTCATTCGATGTCATCTAATTTTGCATAAGCGTGGAAATAAGGGTAAAACAATGGGACAAGTGATTGACAAGACTTACAACGGACTCAAAGTTCCGCAAGGCGAGAAGATTACCTTCAAGGACGGAAAGCCGATAACCCCCAACCATCCCATCATTCCTTTTATCGAAGGAGACGGGACTGGTCGCGACATTTGGAAAGCATCGGTAAGAGTAATCGACGCTGCTGTCAAGAAAGCATACGGCGAAGAAAAATCGATCAAATGGTTTGAGGTTTATGCCGGCGAAAAGGCAAAAGACCAAACCGGCGAATGGCTTCCTGAAGACACCCTTGCAGCTCTCAAAGAGTTCGGCGTCGGTATCAAAGGACCTTTGACCACCCCAGTTGGAGGCGGCATCCGCAGCTTGAACGTTTCGCTCCGTCAGATCTTCGATTTGTACTGCTGCGTTCGCCCGGTTCGCTACTTCAAAGGCGTGCCTTCACCAGTAGTGGCACCGGAGAAATTGGACGTCGTTATCTTCCGTGAAAACACCGAAGACGTTTACTCGGGCATCGAGTACGTTGCCGGCTCTCCTGAAGCTAAGAAGTTCATCGACCTTTGCGAAAGCCTCGGCAAGAAAGTCCGTCCTGATTCAGGTATCGGCATCAAGCCCATTTCCAAGTTCGGTTCGCAACGCTTGATCAAGCGCGCCATGGAATATGCCATCGCACGCGGCAAGAAGAGCGTCACCATGGTTCACAAAGGCAACATCCAAAAGTTCACTGAAGGCGCTTTCAGAGATTGGGGTTATGAATTGGCTGCAGGCGAAGAGCCTTTCAAATCCAAAATCGTAAGCGAAGAAACCCTCTGGGATAAGTTGGATGGCAAAATGCCTGCCGACAAGATTCTTCTCAACGACAGAATCGCTGACTCCATGTTCCAGCAAGTGTTGACCAGACCAGATGAATACTCGGTTCTCGCCACCACCAACTTGAACGGAGACTACCTCTCGGATGCTTGCGCCGCTCAAGTAGGCGGACTCGGTATCGCTCCCGGCGCCAATATCGGCGACGACTGCGCTATCTTCGAAGCCACCCACGGCACTGCACCGAAGTACGCTGACAAAGACGTCATCAACCCGGGTTCGGTTATCCTCTCCGGCGCAATGATGCTCGAGTACATGGGTTGGACAGAAGCTTGCAACTTGATCCACGAAGGATTGGCGAAGACCATCCAGCAAAAGAAGGTCACCTACGACCTCGAACGCTTGATGTCCGGCGCAACCAAGCTGAAAACCAGCGAATTCGGCGATGCAATCATCTCGAACATGTAATTGTAAGCAAGAGCTTGCGGTTCCAAGAGCTACATCTAAGGGATGCCCCTCGTGGGCATCCCTTAATGCCTTTTTGTCCGCAAATCTTCTCGCCGCAATTCTGGTCTTATTCTCCGACTGCGCCGCTTTTTCTTCAGCACTGAACGAGGGGCCGGACAGTCAGAATTCTCAGTCAAATGCTCAGACTAAGAAGTCCGATTCAGACACGCTTAGACAGACCGCTATGGAATACGCAGAGGCTTGCAACTTCGACCACGCCAGAGCCAAACTCGAAGAAGATATTAGTCTCAACCAGAGTACAGACAAGAATCGATTGCCCGAATCGTGGATCTTACTGGGCAATGTCTACAGACTTGAAGGGCTGTATTCCGAAGCGCGAACCTGGATTTCGCGCGGTGTTACTGCTCTGGAGAAACACAATTCGAGTGATGCACAAAGACTTTCGGCCGCATACAACTATTTGGCGCTCTTCAACAACAGCGCCGGTGAGTTTGCCGAGTCCGAGAAGAACGCCCGCAAGGCCTTGAGCCTTTCAATGGACTCCGGGCTCGGCAAAGAGAATCAGGCGATGCATCGGGTCGTACTTGCAAACGCACTCCGGCAGCAAGGCAAGTACAGAGAAGCTCTGGTGGAGTTGGAAACCGCATTGCCGATTCTAAAAACCGGTTCTGAAAAGCGGTTACTTGCAACCGCAACCAACAATCTTGGCGCACTTTATTTTTGGATGGGAGACTACCAGAAGGCTTTGCCGATCCTCCAAGACGGGCTTAAACAGCGGCTTGAAATTTGCGGAGAGAATCATCCCGACGTTGCCAATTCCTATTTGGATTTGGGATGCGTTGAATACAAGCTTGGCGATTTGAAAGCATCGTTAGAACATCTCGAGGATGCGCACGAAATTCGCATGAGCAAGTTAGGCGCAAACCATCCGGAAACACTCTCCTCTGCCGCGAATCTCGCGGTGGTATTGCTTTCTACTGGCGACTCCAGACAGGCACTCGAATTGTTGAAGGGCGCTGTGGAAACAGGCAAGATAGTTCTCGGCAATAAAAATCCGGATTTGGCGCAGTACAAAGACGACTATGCCAATGCACTTTGCGCAGAAAAACAGTTCGATCTTGCACGCGATGTTCAAACCGATGCAAATTTCATACGAAAAGTGGCGTTCGGACCTGGCAGTCGCGAGTATGCTAGCGGACTGCGTTCGCTTGCACAGATCGAGTCGGCATCCGGAAACAAGAAAGCCGGTCGCCAATTGCTTCAGCGCGCAATCGCTATCTACAATGCCTCGCCACAGCAACCGGATCCGGATTTGGGCGATACGTTGGACGAACTGGCCTTCATGTACGCGGAAAGTAATGAGCTTGAAAGTGCTCGACAGACTTTCGTTTTGGCCATTCGAGAAAAGCTGAAAACGGGCAATGGCGTCTCCTATGCTACGAGTCTCGCCAATCTCTCTGAGTTATTGCACCGTATGAACCAGGAAGCCGAAAGTCGCGTCATGCTCAAGAAAGCTGCCGATGCAATTGAGGCAATGCCGGAAGCGCTTCGTGGAAATCCAGACTGCAAAGCGATTCTGGAACGCTATCAGAAAGCACAAAATGGCTCACCTGCCGGAGACCACTGAGCCCGCCCCTCAAAATGGGCCCAGCGTCCGTCCGGCAGTGACACCACAGACCGAGGTCGTGCCCACCCAGAACCAGCGCCCATGCGCCAACTCGGGTGCCCTCAATCTAGTTCTTACCTATTTAATGTTGGGTGAGCAATTTGCTGTGACCGGCAGAAATTCTGCAGTTATTGAGGTCCCAGCCGCCGCCACGTATATTTGTCTGAGGAAGCAATTTGCTTTGATTTGCTGAAATTCTCACGTTGTTGGCGTCCCATCCGCCGCCGCGGATTGAGGTTTCTTGTGCCATCAACTTGGTTTTAGTAACAGAAATTCTGAGGTTATTGCCGTCCCATCCGCCGCGTGGCAAGAAGCATTCTTGAGCTTGAGCTTGAGAAGCGCAGGCACCCAGTCCCACTACTAGTAACATCATCGTGAAAACAACTTTCATCTCTTTACCTCTCGGGGCTCACACGTTTGGATTAACGGAACTTCTTAGGTAATTAGGGTGGAATCGGAAAGTATTTTTGAAAAGTCCCGAAACTCAACTCCTGTGGCAAAACATTCCTCGAGGCTTGGCAGGATAACAGTTAGGGGGTAAAGGCACTAGGGTATGGAACCTCAAAGTCTGAAGTCGTAAAAGCCTTTACTGGCTGGGATATTCAGTCGTCCCGGCTAGTAAAACCAGTGATAACGGGAACCTTTAATGGTTTGAAAACGCCTTATCAACGGAAAAACTGACAGGCAGGTTAAAGACGCCCATGGTCGAAAACGAAGTCCGGTTTGACGATGTTTTGGTGGACACCAGTTTTGGCAAAATGCATGCCCTGGTCTCACGTTCGAGCAACCAAAGTGCTGAATGCTATGTGCTACTGCACGGGTTACTAGTATCAGCAAGCTATATGGAGCCAACCGCGAGAGTCCTCGGTCTAAGCAACACTGTTTTCATTCCGAATATGCTTGGACATGGAAAGAGTGAAACACCAAAGCATGCATTGAACATCAAGGAACACGCTGCATCTCTCAGTGAGTTTCTCCGCGCTCAAAATATTTTGCAGCCGGTCTTAATCGGCGGTTCTTATGGCTGCAACATCGCGGCAGAACTGGCAGCGTCGCATGGCGTAAACGCCAAAGCATTGGTCCTAATTGGGCCGACCGATGTACACGGAAGATCTGTTCAGTCGCTGCTCGGGGATCTAGTCAAAGATGGATTTTTCGAACCACCGATCATGGTGCCAACAGTTATTGGAGACGTCTCACGCATTGGAATCGAACGCTGTCTTGATCAACTTCGCTACATGTCGGAACATGATATGGACGATGCATTGCTCAGATGCGGTATTCCTATTCTTCTCATCAAAGGCGAGCACGATCTGCTTTCAAGTGAAGAAATTGTTCGCGACAAGTTCGAGATCATTCCCGACTGTCAGGCGATAAATGTGATTGGCTCCGCTCATTGCCTTTCTGTGAGCGACCCAGAACTCTGTGCCGAGATGATCGAAGACTTCGTCAATCAGGGCGACTTGAATGACGTTTATCGCGCAGCTTAGGTTTAGAGAACCATTACTTGCCGTCTTTGATCCGACCACGCAGTAAGCACGGTGCGTAACTTCCTGCGACAAATACAAGCGTTAAACAGACAACACGTAACCACCTCAACGTTTTATTCGATTCCCAGCCCGTTTTGCGAAAGTGATTGAGCGTGACCGAAATCAAATGGCTACCATCAAGCCCCGGAAGTGGCAGGCAGTAGAGCAGTGCGAAATCGAAGCAAAGCATGGCCGCCAAAAGAGACAGCTTTCGAGGATCGTCCTGAGCTAGCAAGGCAGCGATACCGATCCATCCTAAGTTAGTCTGCTGGTTTTCAGTTCCAGAATTGTTCGGTGATATGCGAGACTCCACGAATCCAGGAATTGCACCGCTCATTGATCCGAGCATGTTGAACGCGTGCTGGTTTGATTCAACGAGCGATAAATACCTGACTGGTTTGCTCGTATCCACATCTACGCGAATCATCATGCCCACTTTCCCTGCTTCATTCGTAGTAAGTGGACACTGGACTTCTTTTCCTTCACGGAGCAATACAAGATTGACTGTTTCCTTTGGATGATTTTTCAAATAACCGACTACTTCTTCCGCGGTTTTTGGTTTGACCGAATTGAGTGCAAGAATCTCATCTTCCTTCAGGACACCCGCGTCTCGCGCCATCGGATTTTCGTCTGAAAGTTCTTCGACAACAACTTTTGTCTCAGGGACGCCCAGCAGCATAAAGGAAGCATTGAAAATGATCAGTGCAAGAAAAAAGCTTGTCGCAATTCCTGAAACCACCACCAAAAGTTTTTTGGCTAGTGGAAACTGCCGAAACGGTTTCGCTAAAGAATCGGCGGTCTGACCATCATCACCAGGTGGATCGAGTTCTGGAATCGACGCATAAACCCCTATGGGAACCAGATGCATTCTGAACTCAGTACCGCCTGCTTTTAGAAAAGTCAGATGAGGCGTGACCGGTAGACCAATTCCGAAGATCGGAACTTGGAATCCCAAGAGTTTCGCCGTAGTGAAGTGTCCCAACTCATGCAGAATTGTGAGTACATACAATGTCAACAAAATCAAAATAATGCTTGCGACCATGGTCTTCCCCTAGAGAGACTGGTCCTAGTCTACTTGCTTGGAGGAGTTCAGCAAAGTCCTGACTGCAAGTGTCAGCAGATCATTCTGTGACTCATACGGCGGCGTAGAACCAGGCCGGGTTTGTTGCCAGTGTGCTTGCCGTTTTGCAAAACAGGTACGCCGTTTACAAGAACATGCACCATCCCTTCCGATAGCTGATGCGCATTTTCGAATGTCGCATTCTCGTGAACTTTTTGTAGGTCGAACATGACAATATCGGCCGCATAACCTTGATCTATTTTGCCTCTGAAAAGCAAACCAAGATTGGCAGCTGGTAAGGCAGTAAGCCGTCTTATAGCCTCTGGCAATGAGAGAACCCTCTCGTTGCGAACATACTTTTCCAGCAAGCGAGTAAAGTTTCCATAGGCGCGAGGATGCGTTTGCGACTTCAAGTATTCACCCGACGGAGACATCGAAGAGCCGTCGGAACCGAAAGTAATCCAGGGCAGTTTCAGTTGTTTAACCAGATTCTCTTCGCTCATCCAGGAGTAAACGGTATCGACACGACTGCCGTCTTCTATAACAAGGTCCATCGCGACATCGGCTGGATCTTTTCCGCGAGCGTCAGCAATTTCCTTTAGGGTTTTGCCAATTAGCGGTTTTAGAGCGTCCGATTTGAACCCGACCAGCAGAATTCCTTCCGGTCCGGCGTGCATGTAACCGTTTTCCCAATTAGAAGCTTCGCTCAGCATCTCCTGTTTCACACGAGCACGCGTTTCCGGCTCCTGCAAACGCTTTATCCACTGATTCAAACCACCCTCTTGAACCCAGGTGGGCATTGCTGCATCTAGTCCAGTCTGGGCTCTGGTATACAGGTACATGTCCGCGGATACGCGATGACCAGCAGCCCGTGCTCTTTCCAGCTCCACAATCACTTCGTCCATCTTCGACCAGTTCCGTTGTCCGGCGGCTTTTAAGTGATAGATTTCGGAAGGTATGCGCGCGCGTTGGCAAATCGAAATTAATTCACGAACACCTTCGAGTAAGTTGTCTCCTTCACTGCGAATATGAGAAGCATAAATGCCGCCTCTTTTTGAGGCTTCCTCAGCGAGAGCGACTAACTCATCTGTATCAGCAAAACATGCTGGTGCATAAATCAAAGCGGAAGAAAGTCCAACGGCACCTTCGGACATGGCGAGAGATACCAGATTTCGCATCATGGAGAGCTCACGTTCATCGGGCTTTCTATCCTCTTGCCCGAGGACATATTCGCGCACGGTCGTAGCGCCGACGAAAGATGCGACGTTAGTCGAAACACCCTTCAATTGCAAGCGATTTAGAAACTCGCCCAGGCTGCGCCAATTGATTGTAAACTTGATATCGGTTTGCTCATCAGCCATTTCTTTGGCCATTTGGTCGTTGATCGGCCCCATCGACACGCCCTCACCGATCACCTCAAGCGTGACACCTTGATAGATGTTGCCTTCGGACAAACCGTCATGCAGCAATGCTCTTGTTGCATGGCTGAGCATGTTTATAAATCCGGGAGCGACAGACAGCCCGCGCGCATCAATTTTTAGCGTGGCGTCTGCATATTTGAGGTTGCCAACGTCGACAATGATGCCGCTGCGCAAACCAATATCAGCGACATACGGCTCGCCGCCCGAGCCGTCGTAGATTGTTCCGCCCATAATCAGGGTGTCAAATTGCATGGGATTCCGGCCCGAGCACTGTCGATCTCCTTGGCGGTAGCACCGGCGGTGCGAGTGCTATGTCTAGTCTTTTCTGACTTTCGACCAGAGCTTGAGCATCCATGAGGATTTCTGTTTTGCGCTAGCTTCATCGGATACTTCATCCGGCGTATCCCACGCTACTTGCTTCAACGCTTCGTGAAACTCCAGACCAGTGCGAGCGCACATTTGCAAAACACGAGCTACTTGCTCGGGCTTGAGAATCTCGTCTTTGACCAGGTCCTGACTTTGGATAGCCGCATCGATTAGGCGTTGATCCACCATTTGAGTGGATAGAAGAACTTCACCGAGGCTCACACTGAGCTGCTGGGAGAGGTTCTTCGCTTTGATCATATCGTTGTCGGTGAGAATTCCGGACAACTGAAGGAATTCGATAACGGTGTTGGTTTTGTCAATTTGCTCTTTGCGCGCCAGTTTCTCTTCTAAAACTGCACGTACGGTTACACCTTGAGTATGCGCGGTGCGCAAGATCTCAGCTGCTTGTGTGGGATTCAAATGCCCCTGCGCAACTAGATCTTGAAGTTTCAGACTTTCTTCGAGAGTGGTATTGGAGATCATGCCTGATTGGACGAGCACGTCGCCAATCTGTCTGTGGCTCTCCAAACCTACTTCTACTGCAGTGATTTTGTCTCCCTCGGTGACAATGCCGGCAGACGTAAGCAAATCGCCGACGCGCACAGACTCTTTGCCGGGCTTATAAGCCCCGACTTGCTGCAGTGACTCTTCTATAGTCTGCTGCTTTCTTGAAGAGGAACGCAAGCCTTCTACCGCTTGCTCGCGGCTGATTTTTCCGTCACGCAACAAGACTTGTGCGGTCAATGCGGAAGCCAAAAGTGCTGGTGACACAGCGCGGTTGAGGACAAGACAACGGCCGACCGGCAAATTGTTCTCATGGCTTTGTCTAACTGCTTCTTCCATACGCTCCGGGGTCACAACGCCGGCGGCTTGGAGCAATTCACCCAGTTCATTGGAAGACAAAGACTCACGCTGGGGCGGCTGCCAGCCCAGGCGGCGGAATGCCTCTTCAAGCGGAATTTTGCTCTTGCAAGACAGATTCAATGCTTTGATGCCGAAATCGTTGGCGATCACGCCCTCTCGCAAAAGAGATTGCACTTCAATAGCTACTTGCAAATCGCTTTCAGATATTTCGCCAATGCTCATCAAGACACGACCCAAAGGAGTCGTCGATTTCTTCGCTATTTGCAGCGCTTCCATCAAAACTTCGGGGCGGATCACATTGGCTGCCACAAGCAACTCACCAATTCGCTTGGGACCTGCTCGTCTCTCTTTGACAATTTCCATTCTTGACGACTACCTGAAATGCGATTCTTAAATCGACAAAGCACTTGCGCCTTCCAGCCGGAAGACAAAAATTGTGGGGTCAATATTTAGTCTAGCAGGCGAAACGCCCTACCAGTCTTGAAAAACCATAACCCACATAAAGAATGCCCAATTCTGGCACTCTTAAAACTATCTATTAACTCACTCAAAACGAGACAAACTCTGGGTTTCACCCAAATAGGTCCAAATGTCTATCTAAATGACATAGAGCAAGCATCGCCTGGAGAGGTGATGCTTGCTCATAGAGCCAAACAGTTTTCGGTGGTTTCTTTAGGAGCGATGCAGAGCATCGTCCTGTCAGGGTTTAGTAGTTATCGTCGTAAGGAACAACGAAGCCCTTGCCCTGGAAGATCATGCTATGGCTGCCTGAGTGAGGGCTCGGATAGCCAACAAAACCGTGATGCATGCCATAGAACAAACCATGTCTTGCACCATAAAGTCCGCCGGCGAGGAGTCCTACAGGACCGCCGACCAAGCCGCCGGCTACCAATTCATAGGTGCCGTCTTCTTTGCCGAGGTTGCGGGAAACCATCTTTGTGCCGCCAATCGCGCCCTTGATTGCATCTTGGAATGCAGCAGTCGGAACATCCCAGATGGTTGTTACGGCCATGCTGACCAATCTGCAAGGGAAGTAAGCGATTTCGTAATACACACGCGCCGATTCGGGGCGCTCCGGATAGGCAAAGCTCGGAGCTGCTACCGAAGTAAGCAGACCAGCCGCCAAGAGTAACGAGGAAAGGACCTTCTTACGCATTATTTTCACCATCTTTCCTATTTAAGTGGTTCAAAGGGGGGCTTATTTCTCTTCCATGGTCAGATAGGACCATCTGCTGTAGGGCTTTTCCCAGCCCTTCTTCCAGCCATGACCAAATCCATGGAATCCGCCGACAGCTCCGCCGACAATAGCTCCGCCTGTTCCGAATACCGGAGCGGCAGCTGCCAATTGTCCAGCGCCTTTTTCATCGCCGAATTTGCCTGCCCAGTGCTTTGTACCTTTGAGGGAGCCATGATAGCCGCCATCAATAGGACCACTGATGAGACCAGTAACCAATGCGCCTTCCAAAGCACCTGCTGTTCTGAAAGGAGCTTGCAAAACCCACATAACCGGTTTTGCTTCGTAGTCAAGCGCGAGAGCAGGAGCTACTGCACTCACGGCGACCAACGCCGAAAAAACGATACGACCGATTGATTTCATTGTTTTTACCACCATATTCCAGACTGCCCGTCAAACTGTTTGGCTCAATGCCAGGCAGTGCTAGTAACTACTTCTCTTCGGTAACCAAATACGATTCAGTACTGAAAGGCTTTTCCCAGCCCTTCGAGAAGGCATGCTTAGCACCATGCAAAGCGCCGTAAGGGATGCCCCATACGAAACCTACTGGGAAACCAAGCAGTGCGCCTGCGATATTTTGTCCGGCGCCTTTGGAATCACCAAAGTGCTCGGCCAAAGTGCGCTGGCACTTCATAGGAACGCGGTACAGCGAATCAACAACGATTCCTTCTGGAACGTCGATGAGCAGACCGGTTGTTACCCCACCCAATCCAACCATATTGTGAACAGGACCATCGCCGTCAGCGAACGACGGGGTAGCCGTTCCCAGAGCGAGCGCTCCTGAAATTAACATCGCGAGAGTTCTTTTGGTCATGTTTTTCCACCTGGCAGGGAGGATGGCTCTACTGCGAACCACCCTCATAAAGTACCTAATGACTTGATAGGGGTCTCATCGACTTTCCTATGTCTTCCTACTCATCTTTGAAAGTGAAGGCATCTTTGGAGAACGGTTTGTCAAAACCGGTCTTCATACCGTGCCATCCACCATCAGCAATACCGTAGGTGCCGCCGCCGATGGCTCCGAAAGGACCACCAACGATTGCGCCAAACATTTGATGGTATTTTCCATCTTCATTGCCGAGTTTGCCGGCAACCCACTTAGTTGACTTGATTGCGCCTCTGTTGCCATCTTTGACAACTCCGAGCGGCACTCCGACAACTGTGCCCACTCCGGATCCGACCATTCTTACCGGAAGAAAAACAATCTTCTGGAAGGTGGTTTCGTCGGCCATCGCTGGGGCTACCAAGGAGCCGACAAATACCGAAGCCAGCAAGAACGAGGAGGCTAACTTTTTAAACATGCTTTTCTCCATCTCTTAGCAAGCGTTCTCTAATTCCCCGACCAGCGGTCTTGGGACACAAGCAATTCTACCTAATTTGTACGGCGCGTCCATGTTTTCGCCAATAATGTAAAAACGCTCGAAATGCCGTAATCCCTCTGCCTGCTTGCTTTTCGGCGAATGACACTCTTGTAAAATGTTTGTGTGATAACTGATCGGTTTCCAAGTCCTATATCTCATTTAAATACCGATGCATATTGATTCTCACGCGGCAGGGCTTTCAAAGTGAAAGCTGAAGTGATACCGGCGGCGATGCAAAGCGGAATGTGGTCGTCAATTGGCAACAGTCTGTTTATCGGACTTTTGCCCTTGTCGAATCAGCAGTGCCACCTTATATAGTGCCTGCGATTCGACGAACTCTTCCTGAAAGGTTGTCTAGAGTTTCGACCTTAGTGAAGGGTCGCGAATCGCTCTGATTACCTGAATTGCGCCCGTCAGGAATGTTGGCACGCCAAGCAATAACAAAGTAGTAGACACACCACCAGGTAGGTTGTCTGCCGATACTCCCGTCAGGATTACAGGGATAGTCGAAGCCGCCGACATGGCCGTATTCTGCGCCCCGAAAACCTTGCCACGCAAGTCTTCCGGTACTGCCGCCTGCAATGAGGCTTGGGTAGGCACTGCTACAAATGCGCAACTAATTCCCAGCAGTGTTGCGAAAATCAATGGCACCAACATCAGCAGTCCGTTGAAGTACACGCCTTGCATCCCGACTAATGGAAACAGGTGATCTTGAATGAAACCCAAGCTCCCGAGCAAACACATGCATAAACCGAGTCCTGCAAATCCGCCGTAAACCATTAGTCGAGGGGAAGCGTTCGGTCCTTGATGTCCGACCCAGAAATTGCCGATCATCATTCCCAATCCTGCTGCAGCAATGACATATCCGAATTGGAAAGGCTGCAAATGCATAACTTGCTCAACAAGTGCAACCGCAATGATATTGAGCGTAATGATGGTGCTGAAAAGAATAGTGATTTTGAGAATTGCCCGAAACACCGGCGGGCTGTCGACGATGTAGGCAATCCCTACTCGCAATTCTTCCCACCAAGGCTCTCGATCTTGCTTTTGCGGTTTGTTGTCGGATATTCCCATCAAGAGAAAAGCAGCTATAAGGAATAGTCCCGCAACTGCATATGGTGCGCCACCAATACCGGTGTGCGCAATAATCGGTTCACCAATGGCAAAGCCAAAGCCCAAGGCGATCATCATGGTCGTGAAGAAGAGCGCATTTGCGCAATAGAGATCTTCCTTTTTCACCAGCCGTGGTATCGAGGCAGTTTCAGCAGGCCCAAAAAATTGAGCCCCTATCGATATAAGAAAGGCAAGGGTGAAGGCCACTTTCGGATATTGCTTGACCCAGCTAAGCGCCACCAGTGCCACAAAGAAAGCTCTGATCAAGTTTGAAACAACGAGCACCGCTCTGTTTGACCAGCGGTCTACGCAAACTCCAGCAAAAGGGCTGAGCACCACCGCCGGTATTGTAAATGCAACGTAAAGCCAACTCGTCAACTCGGCGGCACCAATCGCTTGATGCGCTTGGTGCGCTTGTTGAGCTTGCTTGGCTGTTTCTTGCGCTGTCAGTACCGCAACGAATAGAACGAATACCGCGCGGTCGGCAAACTGAGAAAAAATCTGAGCGATCCATAGGAACATGAATTGCTTGTTCTTAAAGAGCGAAGCATATCCCGATGGCGACTGTCCGGACTCAGACATGGACGACTGTGTTGTTTGCGAACTCAAAAATGGCTACCGGTGCGTCAAGTAACCTTACTCTATCACTTTGCGGCTCGCAGGACCTGACCGCTCAAAGCGAGCACAGGCTGGCATTTGCAGTTCGTGGCAAGCAAAATGGAGAGTCTCACGTCCGCCACCTGACAAGCGGACATTCCCTACCTATTTAAATAGTACGAGTTGGATTCGACACTTTTTCTCATTAGATCGAATTCTGCTCTTTCGACACTAACTCGCTCTAGTCTGCTCTGCCGTCTTCTTCGCTGCTCAGATCGTAGGAGTTGCCGAGATTACCTCTTGCCACTCCACGTTTGCTGCCGCGAATGAAATTGACAATCTCTTTGATCTCGTCGAACTGCTCGATCTCTTCTTCGATTTTTAGACAGGCATTGGCCATATTAAGGTCTGAGCGGTAGAGCAAACGATAGGCTTCCTTAATCGCCGATCTCACGTTCTGGGCTACTTTCCCGCGTCTGAGTCCGACGACATTGATTCCTCTGACATAGAGAGGGCGACCGTCGGTTATGGCAAAAGGAGGCAAGTCCACTCTTGTCCCGGAATTGCCAGAGACCATGTTGAATCTGCCGATGCGCACAAATTGGTGAAATACGACCAAACCGCCAAAAACTGTAAAGTCGCCGACCTCGACGTGGCCACCTAATGTGGTGCCGTTAGCCATGATGACATTGTTGCCGACCTTGCAATCATGCGCGATATGCGAATAATTCATTAGAAAGCAGTTGTTGCCGACCGTGGTCATCGGATCTTTGGAACCACGGTGAATGGTTACATACTCGCGCACCGTGCAATTGTTGCCCATGATGACACCGGTCGGTGCATCTTTGTAACTCAAGTCTTGCGGCGGCAATCCAATTGATGCGCCGGCAAAAATCTTGCAGTCTTCACCAATGGTCGTGACACCGTCTATGACGGCATGCGGTCCGATTTTTGTGCCTCGCCCTATGGAGACGTTTTCTCCAATAACCGCGTATGGCCCAATTTCGACATCTTCGCCGATTTTGGCGCCATCACTAATGATGGCAGTTTTGTGAATGGACATTGTTTGACTTACCATCGATTTTTCCTATGACCCGTCTGTAAAATCCCTTCCACTCTCTAGTTTCTTGCAGAATCCTTTATCCTTCCGCATCGATCATGGCAAAGCTAATTTCACCCTCGCAGGCAATTTTGTCACCGACTTTCGCGGTGCCTTTCATTTTGCCCAGTGGTCCTTTCAACTTAATAAGTTCAACCGACATATCAAGTCGGTCGCCTGGTACAACCATTTGACGGAATTTGACGCCATCAATGCCGGTGAAAACGCCCAATTTGCCTTTGAAATTTTCATGACTCAACAAAGCCACACAACCCAACTGAGCCAGAGCCTCGATCATGAGAACGCCCGGCATAATTGGTTTGTGAGGGAAGTGTCCTTCGAAAAACTGTTCGTTGGCAGTCAAATTCTTGTATCCGACTGCGCCTTGTCCGGGCTCAAGACTGGTGATTCTATCGAGAAGCAAAAACGGATAGCGATGGGGCAAAAGCTTTTTGATAGCAAGAATGTCCAGCTCTTGTTTAGTTTCCGTAGTCATAGTCATAAATATTCCTTTCTCGATGAAACTCGCCCCGAAACACGAGTTCTCCTACCGGAGAGCTTCTGAGTGGCTCGCGCCAGGCAAATGAGTATACATCCTGATAATCATGCCAACCCGCGTGTCCTTCGTAAGGAAGGTGCTTCCGGCCTAAAAAGTAACTAACTATGCGCGCGTCTCCTGCTTTGGATTAGCTAAGTGGAGGGCATTGGCTATAAAGTGAGTGCTGTACGTTCTGGACCGGACGGAAGTCATCTGAATTGCCGACCCGGACCTCAAAAAAGGAACACAGCTTGGATTCCTATTCGAATTACCAGGAAAAGGTCAAAAGTCTGTCTATGCTAAGCCGGCGCCGATTTCTCTTCGGACTGGCGTCAGTCGCCTGCCTTGGATTGAGCAAGGAGGCCCAAGCTGCAGTAGGGCTTTTCGAGCCGTTCACTTTCGGCTACGTGACGGACGCGCACCTGTGCATCGGTCAACCAGACAGTTACAAGATGCTGCAAGAAAGCCAGCTCTTTTTGCAGGACGTGGTCAAGAGCTTAAATGAACAGAAGGTCGATTTCACTATCTTTGGCGGCGACAACGTCGAGGGTCCGGGACGAGACGACACTAATTGGCAGCTCTTCATTGATGTGGTTCAAAGCTTGAACAATCCTTGGAATTTTGTCTTGGGCGAGTCAGATGTCTCCGGCATCGCCCCTGTCGATAAAATGCGCACTTATGGACCCGACTGGAAGGGCAAAGGAATCGAATCGAAGAAATCTTACTGGTCCCAAGATCCAATTGACGGCGTCCATATCATTGGTTTGGACACCAGTCGCACCAATTCCAACACCGGTGATTTTGGAAGAGCTCAAGGTGAATGGCTGAAAGAAGATTTGCAGTTGCACCAGCGGCGGTTCACGGTCGTTTTCTCACACCACCCTCTACTGCCGCCATCCCCGTATGATTCCGGTCCTCCTTGGGATGACTATACGGTTCCAAACGGAGCCAATGCACGCGAAATTTTTGCCACTTCAAAATATGTGCGCCTGGTTGTGAATGGGCACGTGCATGTGAGCAAGGTGCAACAAGAAAACAATATTTGGTACGTTTCCTCACCCAGCCTCGCTGTCTACCCCTGTGCATATCGCTTGTTTCGCGTGACGCCTGAAGCGATCAATGTGGAAACTTATAACGTTTCGTTCCCGGCACTAATTAAGAAAGCGAAGAACGCCTTCATCTCTTGCACTCTCGCGTACAAATATTCGAGCAGCAAACCGGCGACGTTTGCTGCCGTGGCCGAAGGCACTCGCTTGGATTCGGATGTTTCCTTGCCTTTGATACCCGGTAAGCCGATGCAGGCTTTAGATAAGAAGAAATCGCAAAAGCAAAAGAAAGAGAAGCCGAAGAAGACAAAAACAGAAAGTAAGCCGGAAGTTAAACCGGTACAGAATACAGAGAAAAACGCAGAACCGAAGGTAGAAGTTAAACCTGCGGCGCCATCGTCGGGAGAAAGCAATGACAAGTGAAACGGATACTGATGCGAAGAAGCACCATTTGGGGATTTGCCCGTATGGCTCAGGCGCTCTTAGCTACAATAATTATCTGAAAATCAAAGAGATTAAGGAACTTCAGATCTGTCAGTCAAATCCGGCACACCATGACGAGCCCCTGTTTATCATTATTCACCAGACTTACGAACTCTGGTTCAAACTCATTCTGCACGAAATAGATGAAACGATGAGACAGCTGGCCGCAGGTAATGCGCCTAGAGCAACATGGTTTATGCGACGTGTTTCGACGATTTTCAGAGAGGTTCTTGTTAATCAAATCCATATTTTGGAAACCATGATGCCGGTCGATTTTCTTGGCTTTAGATCGAAATTGAATCCAGCATCAGGATTCCAATCATCACAATTTAGAGAAATCGAATTCGCTGCCGGCATGAAGGAACCTCGGCTATTGCAGTTTTTCATAAACGAACCTGAATCTCTTGCCCAATTGCAAAAGCGACTCGACTCTCCGACCCTTGCAGATGCATTTTGGAAATTATTGATCGATCGCGGATTCGATGTTCCACACGTGATTGAAGAGGATGATTCCGAAGCATGCCATAAGGCCCATGCACAGCGCGTTAAGGAATTGCGTAAGGTTTATCAGGAACCGGAAAAATATTACGACATCTACGAATTGGCTGAAACGCTCGTGGATTTGGATGAGAACATTGCCCTCTGGCGCATGCACCATGTCACCGTCGTCGAACGCATTATCGGCTTCAAACAGGGCACTGGCGGTAGCGAAGGCGTTGGTTATCTGCGTTCTACACTGACGAAGCGTTGTTTTCCAGACCTTTGGAACGTGCGCACAATGATAGAACTCCCTTGAGAATAGTTCTATTTTGAACTTTAGGTTGCCCTGGTTTTTCCTGTAAGTTTCCAACCAAGTTTACAGTCGACATACATAGAATGTCGCCGCTACTTAAGGATTAGGAAAAACCGCGTAAAAGGAACATCCGCCGGTTGCGGCCTCGTCACAACCGACAGTGCCATCATGAGTCTCGGCGATCATTCGGCAGATTGCTAAACCAAGACCATAACCCTTGCCTTTTGTTTTCGAATCCGGAGTCTGAAAAAATCGTTCGAACACTTTGCTTCGCATTTCTCTGCTCAAACCAGGCCCGCTGTCGATGACGTCAAAGCGTACCCCGCGAGGTGTCTGTGATGTGTCGATGCGGACGGTCGAGTCCTCTGGCGAATGACTGATAGCATTACCTAGATAGTTCACCAGAACTTGAATGACTCGATCTCGATCGGCATTCACTTGCACATCAGCGCAATCGTTAGCAAGAGCGACTTTGCGAGCCTGGGCGAGAGCCGTAAGAGATGCGATTGCTTCTTGAGCTGCAGAACGAGCCGAGAAAAGCGATTTAACGAGCTCGATTTTGCCTTGCTCCAGATTCTCGATCGTCAGCAGAGCATCGACAAGCGAAAGTACCCTGTCGACGTTTGCAGTAGCAAAGCTAAAGTGACGTTTCCTCAGATCGTCGAAGCAAGCGGCTTCTGCCAGCGATACTTTTTGAAGAAGCTCTTTAGCTTCCAGTAGAGGATTACGCAAGTCTCCAGCCACGACTTCCATCATTACTTTGCGCTGCTGCCATGTAGATTCCAGAATTTCGGCAACATCATGCAGTACAAAATCCAGATACCAGATTTCATCGCATCCTTTTACACTCTCTTTCAATGGCTTTCTTTGCGGTAGAAGTTCGGCGTTTGTAGCAAGCACTTTCAAGCGCCGTGTAATGTCGTTATCAAATGCAAGAAGAAGAAACAACGCCAAAAGCAGACTGCCGGTTATACCAGCTTGCAAGCAAGTTTCTTTCTCCCTTTTGATTGTCTCCTCGCTTCTTCTGATTTCCGCTATTTTCTCAACTTGTCGATCGGTAAGCTGTTGGATTTTCTCCATCTTCTTGATGCTATAGATAACAATCGCCCTTCCAGGAGCAGCAAATGCCGGTGTCGGGAGAACACCATAAGAAACACCCACCGGTATTTCCTTAGCCAATCGCTCGTTTTGCTTGCGATCAAGTTCCAGTAATTCATTCACATCTGCAATTGTTTGCTGATCATTTCCCACTTGTTCAAGCAACTTCTGAGCCATCTGGGGAAGTAGTTTCGTAACTGGTTCTTGCAGTTCCTTATTCTCGGAATCTCCGTACCACTGATAGTTTCCAACCACCGCCATATGAGCCACCATCGAGATCATCAAGCGATTTATCGTCACCGCTATCTCTGACTCCTTCAATTCGATATCAAGGAAATGCGCCTCTTTCTGAGTCAGTTGACTGAGACTGAAAATCATCAGAGTCGAAAAGGCCAGGGGCAGAAGGAATAGCAGCAAACCTTTCTTGAAAATCCCAGGGCGAAACCGTTTAGCTGCAGCACTACCAATGCCGGAACTGCCGCGATACTCAATTCTGATAAGCCGAGAGAGTTCATTTATATTCCTGTCTTCTGCCTTTAAGGAGAGATTCGCATCTGCTACAGCCAGCTCCGGTGAGTTGGCGCACAAGCGTTCAATCGAAAGTAAGGAGTTGGCTTTCGCGACTAGATGTTCGATGCTTTTTCCAGCTGCGGAAATTGTCTCGGTAGTAGAGCTGGAAACCTCGCTTGCAGGTGCACCTTGCAAGATTGACAATGACAAATTCACTGCTGTCAGCGGCGAGCACATATCGTGTGCCACCATCTCTAGCAGGTTCTTACGAAACTGCGCTGATTGTTCCAATCTTTCATGAGCTTGGTGGAGCACCGAGTCGAGATAAGAAATCTCGTCTGCTCCTGAAATGGGTTCGTTGAGCTTTTCTCTCAATGGCAGCCTGGTTGCGTTTTCCACTACAACCTTCAAACGATTGATAATCTGCCGGCTGAAGCTGCCAACTAAATAGATCGACAGAAGGAACAGAGTGAGCAGTGCAATATTCAGGACCTGATTGATAAAAGCCAGTTCGCTCTTGGCCTGTTCGATTGCTTGTGCAAGCCGAGACTGTTCTTCGAATTCAATTTTTTGAAATTTGGTGTGCAGCTGGAAGAGGCTGATGAAATACTGTCTCATACTCTTCATACTTGTCACGACGTCGCGGATCTCATTGGTTGAACCGACGGGACGCAGCTGGGACCATGTGCCTACGGCGTTGTAAGTCTGACTTATCAGTTTGGAGACGTAATGGTTCTTCTCTGAACTCTCGATGGTCTTGGAAAAACCTTCCAGTTTTTGAATTTCCTCAAGCGCTGCGTTGCGATGCTTTTCCCATCCCTGAGCAGCCTTGTCGGAATTCATCAGCAAATAGATGAGAAGGTATCCTGATGCCAGTGCTGTCGAAGAAGCTGCCCGATTGATGCGGGTGGAGAATTCCAGATTTTTTCTTTCAGACTCAATTCGCTCTTGGGTTGCTTTGCCAAAGTAAGTGATGTATTGAAAGAGAAAAAATACCGGCAAGAGCATGCAAAACACGCGCAGCAAACTCTTTGTGATGATACGATTTCTGATTTTGACGGCTGGCTGTCTCTTACTGTCAGTCATTGGTAGCCATCAAATGCAGTATCAGCCCCGTGTCCCTGTCGTGTCCGTTTCGTAAATATAACCAGACCCTTGAACAGTCTTGATTAGGCAGGTTTCGCCTTGGGGTGTGATTTTCTTGCGCAGGTGAAACATGATTGTTCTGACTGATTCTTCTGCACTTTCGCTGTCAGAAGGCCAGACCGAAGCTAATAGGGCTTTAGAGCTGAAAAACTTATTCGGATTGCGAATGAAAAACTCGAGCAAAGCAAACTCTTTGGGCGTTAGACTAATTTTCTTGTCTCCGATACCAACATAGTGACTGTCTAATTCGACGGTCAAATAGCCGGCTGTGACGGTATTGGTCAAGAGTCCTTTCGGGCGGCGCATCAAGCTGCGAATCCGAGCCGAAAGCTCACGCACTTGAAAGGGTTTCTGTAGATAATCATCAGCACCTGCGTCAAGACCGGTTTCAACGTTTTCAATCTTTGATTGAGCAGTCAGAAACAATATTGGCAATTCGCTGCCTTCTGCACGAAGACGTCGGCAGACCTCGAGCCCATCGATGCCGGGCAGATTCCAGTCAAGAATGCAAAGGTCATAGGAGAAATTGGATAAAAGCTGCAGTCCATCTTCGCCACTCTCTGCGTGATCGATGGTGTGCTTTTCCATTGCCAGCCAGTCGATAACGCCCTCAGCCAGCTTTTTGTCGTCTTCGATTATGAGGATTTTGGCCATGAGATTTCTTGGAGCGGAAGCGCTCTAATATTACCAAGCTGAGGAAAAGAGCAAGCAGCATCCCGGAATTCAAGGTGCCGCGAAGTGTCAATTGACGGTTCTGTGTTCCGGGGACTTGATTCGCGCCTCTTGTTCGAACGCTTCTGCTTCTCGCCCTGTTTCTCTAAGCAATTTGGCATAGTCCTTAACCAGCTGCATGAGCACGGTGCTGTTTCGTCTAGGCTGCTCGTCGTAAATCTCCAGCGCCTCTTTGAAGTTTGCTTCTGCGTCCGGATACTGTTTTTTCAAATAATAGACTTTGCCCAGGTGATGGAGACTGGTGGCAAGCGGACCAGCATATCCCAAACCTCTAGCCTGAGAGAGAGCGGTCTTAAAGCTTGACTCAGCCTGGTCCAGATTGCCTGATTCCAAAGCTCTCTGCCCTGATTCGTGGGTCTGCGCCCATTGTTCTCGGGCGGACAGATTGTTTTGTGCAAGCGATGGCAGTGCCAATAAGAGGCACAGGGCGGCAAAAATGCAGGTTTTCCTACCGTTCACGACTACTCCGTCGTCATTGCAAGCGCAGATAACTATCCTGTATTTACCCTCAGGGGCGTTTATTCCCAGCAATGCCTAAACTCATCAAAACCAACGGCTTAATCTGCTAATTCGACGATTCTGCCAGAATAGTGTCGATTATCACCTTTGGACAAACCATGAACAGCACAGCCGAGAAGAAAGACTCTTCAAGTTTGAACCTAGATCGCATCGACCACATAGCTGTTGCAGTCGACGATGTGGCGAAGGCGGTTGATTGGTACCGTGAAACTTTTAAGTGCGAAATCGAGTACCAGGACAAGACATGGGCGTTTTTGCGATTCGAAAACATCAAGCTGGCGCTGGTTGTCCCCAATCAGCACCCTCCTCACATCGCCTTTTTGCACGAAAATGCCGAACAGTTTGGAAGCCTGAAAACCCACAGGGACGGCAGCCGCTCCGTCTACATCGCTGACTCTGCTGGAAATTCGGTGGAAATCGTTGCCAAGGACTCTGTTAAAGACTGACAGGTCGGTTTTGCGGAATTTCCAAGTGACGGCAGACAAGAATTAACTTGTCACTTATATGTATAAAGAAGCTTTGCTATTATTGCCAGAGCTTAAAAGTTAAGTCGAAAGACCACCTGACAGGTAAGGGCAAACGTGGCAGAGGGCGCAAAAAAAGCACAGAAAAAACGGTGTCCAAAGTGTCACCGTGAATTTCCGCTTCAATCGGTGATATGCGACGCCGATTCGACATTGCTCATGCTTGTTCAGGAAGACACTCTTCTCAATGCTGTGCTTGCTGAAAAGTATCGCGTCCTGCATGAAGTGGGTCGCGGTGGAATGAGCGTTGTATACAAAGGCGTTCAGGAATTCGTCGATCGCGAAGTGGCGATCAAGATTTTGCAATCGCAATTGGTTTCAGATCCGACGTCTGTAAAACGATTTCAACAAGAAGCGCAAGCCGCCAGTCTGTTGAAACACGAAAACATCATCAAGATGTATGACTTCGGCATTCATGACGGAAGACCATATTTGGTAATGGACTTCCTTGTCGGTGAGAGCCTTTCCGACATTATTCGCAGAGACAACCAAGTTGAGTGCGAGCGCGCGATCCGGATCTTCATTCAAGCTACTGACGCTCTTGCACATGCTCACCGTCATGGCGTTATTCACCGCGATTTGAAGTCGAGCAACATTATGCTTGTCGACGAAGATGGCAAAGCAGATGTCGCAAAAGTGGTGGATTTCGGTATTGCCAAATTGCTTCCGAATTCCGGCCGTCAATCACAGAACTTGACTCAAACAGGTGAAATTTTCGGCAGTCCGATTTATATGAGTCCTGAGCAGTGCATGGGGCACATTCTCGATGCGCGCTCCGATATCTATTCCATGGGCACGATGGTTTACGAGTCTCTCACCGGCTATCCTGCTTTGATGGGCAAAACCATTGTAGAAACGATGGAAATGCAAGTGCGCGAAACACCAAAGCCCTTTGCAGAGATTCGGCCCGATCTTCAATTGCCGAAAGAAGTTGAGACGATTGTTTTTAGAGCGCTGGAAAAGAAGCCTGACAATCGCTATCAGTCGATGGAAGAGTTTCGTGATGCGCTTGTTCATGTCGGCAAGATTCTCGCAAATAAAAAGCCTGCGGCCCCGCGCTCTACAGTGACTAACATTCCGCCGGCAGAAAGAGGTGGGCAGGATTTGTCGAAGGCACGTATCAATGCCGGTGCGGATTCTATGCGATTGAAAGACGCACCCAGCTCTGTTCACACCAAAAGTTTGCAGGGACAGACAGGAACTCAGATCAAGGACAAGACCGGCAGCGTGCCGATTGTAGACCGAGCAAACTTACCGGCCAAGCCGTTCTACGAAAGCCCGAAGATGATCATCATTTTGGTATTGGTGCTCATTCTAGTTACCGCGGGGGGCTTCGTGGCAATGCAAATGACCGGAACCCGTTTCTAATCAGTACAAGCAAAAACGGCAGTGCAACTCACTCTCGTGAGGGAGGTTTGTTCACACTCTTAACAATTTTTGTGTCCAAATGTTCGCACTACCGGCAATTGGGCATAATGGAAATAACGAAAAAACTGAATAAGTTTCGGCGCGAGGCTCTCCAAGAACAGCTTCGTTAAAGGATCATATGCAACTCAGCGTGGGCAACGTGAGAGGTTTCCACATTGCCATGCTAAATAATTTCCAGTTTGGCGGTTTTACCGGTACCAAAAAAGTTGCAACTTCTTTGACACGCAAGTGTGCGTGCGGGAGGTAACCGATGTTGTTGAACTCTATTAACTACGCATTCAAAGACGCTTTCTACAGCTTGGAAAAGCTTTTTTCCGGCCAGAAGACGTCATCAATCCAATCGTCGGAACGTGAACGGCTCCATGCCATCAACCAAAAAGGCATGGAAGCATCGCTGGCTTCCGGTGAATTCTTGTCGAGGGCACGACGCGGAGAGACTTTGCATCACGACAAAGAAACTGAAGATATATGCAGGGATTTTGTTCGAGCCAAAGCAGTCTTTCCTGCTGATGAAAGTCTCAGCGTGATGCCGGCAGAATCTTCGGTCGCTGAAGTTATGACAAAATCCATCACCGAAGAGATTCCGGTCTTCGGTCTCAAAGCAAGTTTGCATGCGACAACAGACCACGCCTCATTCGACGCCTGGAAGTCCGTTCACCATTTGGATTCCGAGGAAGAATCAGAAGGAGAAATTCAGACTGCCGCAAATGATGTGACTACAAATCAGTTGAAAGCGGTTGGGAAAGCATGGAGAGAATTGTCTGTGCGTACCGCGTTACGGCTCATCGACCATCCCCATACCCCCGGATTTGTTCTTGCAGAACTGGCTCAGCATCCTGCAGCGGAAGTTAGAGCCCAAGTACCCGACAATCCGAATACTCCTAAAGAAGCAATTCTCAAACTACTGACTGACGAAAGTATTGATGTTCGCCTCTCGTTGGCCGAGTGCTATCACCTCGGAATCTCCATTCTGGAGATACTTGTCGACGATGAGAACCCCTATGTTTGCGATCGAGCTGAATCTACTCTGCAACGACTGCGCGCAAGCACGAGTCCCTCGGTCATTCGCGGACTTTTCGGTTTGACGGGCGTCACTGCTTACGAAGAGGAAAATGTAACTCAGATCCGTGCTCGCGCCTGATAATTTTTGCGCAACGGGTACCATGTCGTCGAGTATGGGCATGTGATCTATATTCGTAAATGGGGTTTTTGTGAATGTTCTTTAGCTGATTGTAGAGGCTCGAGGGGTGCCTCTATATGATGCCTGTGCCGTTCCAGGAGCATTCGCGGATGATAACCCCATCAAGGCCTTTTGATACCTTAACCGAACTCGTTCCGGTTCCATGGACCGAACCACCATGTCTTAATCCAGTTACGGATGACGGCACTGCGAAGGTCAGTCAGGTATTCATCATCCTCGCCTACTGGTGCTCGTTTCTAACAATGGGCATCGGCATTCTGGCATTAACAGGCTGGTTTTTGAATCAGCCTTACTTGCAGAATCCTATTTCGGGAGACTACCCAGTTTCCAATACTGGTTCTCTGGCTTTGCTTTTCCTGGGCGCATCTCTTTTGTATTCAATAAGGGGAATTTCCGACAAGAAATCGGCAACCGCATCTCAGATTACTTCTCTGGTGCCAATTCTCATTGGGCTATTTGCGCTTGGTTCTTATAGTGGATTTTTCACTGTCGATCTTGATCAAGTACTGTTCCACTCCCAGATCGATCCATCTTCCGGCACAAATTCAGTTCTCCTGGCCCCGAACAATGCGATATGCATTCTGGCGGCAGGGCTATCGATACTCTTCATGAACGCACCTGCGTTTGGACGGATTCGCATTTTTCAGCATCTTGCCTTTATACCGTTGTTGTTCTCGATATCAGCCTTAATCGGCTACACATATAAGCTGCAATATTTCTCTAAGCCCGACAGCTTCAATTACATGATCTTGCCGACGGCGATTGCTTTCCTAGTACTCAGTTTGGGTATCCTTTCATCGCGTCCTAGAGAAGGTTTGATGGTCGTAATCAGCAACGGCGACGCCGGCGGCATGATGGCAAGAACCCTGTTACCGACTGCAATTGGACTGCCGATACTTTTTGGATGGTTGCGAGTCGTCGGAGAAAGCTCTGGTCTGGTCAATGCAGAAGCAGCCAGTATATTGCTCGTAATTTCAATGATTACGGTGTTTTTCTGGGTTGTCTGGCGCACCTGCCGCCAGCTCGGAAGACTTGATATGGCGCGCAGACTTGCCGGCGCTGCATTACACGAAAGTGCAGATCGAACGCGCTCGATTCTCGACAAAGCTTACGACGCATTCGTCGCTATCGACAAGAACGGGCGCATTCTCGATTGGAACCCTCAAGCAGAGAAAACTTTTGGCTGGTCGCGGGCTGAGGTGGTGGGCAAAACACTTGAAGAAACAATTATTCCGGCTCAACATGCAAACGCTCATAAGGAAGGTCTGGCTCGCCTATCGTCAACCGGCCAAAGCGCGTTTTTCAATAAGCGAGTGGAAATGATCGCGCTTCATAAAGAAGGGCATGAGTTTCCTCTCGAATTAGCGATCTTTCCAGTGGGCAGTGCAGAGACCGGTACTGTCTGTGCCTTCATGCACGACATATCGGACAGGAAGGCTCACGAAGAAGAGGTCAACTGCCTGAATAAGGCTTTGCTGGAACAAATTACTGAAGCCGGCTCCAAGAATGACAGTTTGAAACTTTTGACAGACGAACTGCGAACAGCCTGCGAAAGAGCAATTGAATCTTCAAAAACGAAATCTGATTTCATCGCCAGCTTGAGCCATGAAATTCGCACGCCCTTGAGCAGTGTCATCGGCATGGCTGAACTGATTCTGGACGGGCACCTAGAGGAAGACCAGAGAAAGCTTGCCAATACTCTACACAGCTCTGCATACAATCTTCTGGGGATCGTCAACGATATTTTGGACCTTTCCAAAATCGAGGCTAAAAAACTCGAACTGACCTCAGAGAGTTTTGACATGCGGACACTGGTTGAAGATGTTGCTGAAATGCTGGGCACAACAGCTCGCAGCAAGGGGCTTTCTCTTTCCACATTCGTCGATCCGTCCTTGCCTTTGATTCTGAAGGGTGACCCTAAGCGGCTCCGGCAGATTCTCGTTAATCTCTGTGGAAACGCTCTCAAATTCACGGAGTCCGGCGGTGTTCATATTCGAGTGGAAAAGCTTTCTCTCGCCGATCACTGCGTCACCTTCAGCGCCTCAGTAATCGACACCGGGTGCGGCCTGCCCAACGACACAAAACGAGGATTGTTTTTGCCTTTCAGTCAGGTGCGAAGCAGTAAGAGTCTGCAAACTGCAGGAACGGGCCTGGGGCTAGCCATCAGTAAGAGTCTTGTCGAACTTATGGGTGGAGAAATCGGAGTAGACAGCCGTGAAGGAGAAGGCTCCACTTTCTGGTTCAAAGCTACATTGAGAACCGACGGCATCGATTATCTTGGTGCTCAACATGGTGCACCGCAGCATGCCGAGCCCGAGCAAACACGATTGATCATTGTGTCCAACGATCGCTTTACCTCAGAAGCGTTAACGATGTATTCGTATGCGCGTGGTATCGAAAACAAGGCCGCCAGTTCAATTGAAGAAACAGAGTCGATCATCAATCAAATGGCGAAGCAAAGCCATCGCCCCATCAGGCTTTTCGTGGACATGTCCAATCGCGAAATCGATCCGTGTTCGAAAATTGAAGAGATCAGTGCATCTGAATTCGCAGACAGGGTTCGCTGGGTGGCGCTCACGCATATAGATTCAAAAGAGTATCATCGCAAACTGAAAGAAGCCGGCTTTGCCAAAGTTCTGGTTAAGCCATTCCGTTTTGCAGACTTCCTGCATTCGGTTTCCAATGATTTCGATCAGCAGGTCGAAACGCGTGAAGATCTCCCTGCCCTGGACGAAGCCAACGCAACGATCATGCGTTTATCCGCTAAAACAGTACTTCTTGTTGAGGATAATCCGGCCTTGCGCGAACTGGCAACAAGGCAGCTCAAACGCCTTGGCGTCGAAGTCGCCACAGCATCAGACGGCATGGAGGCAGTAAGCAGCGCAGCCGGATGCAATTTCGATCTAATCCTTATGGACTGCCAAATGCCTGTAATGGACGGGTTCGAAGCAACTCGCCAGATTAGGCGAATTGAAGAAAAGGGGCACCGTCATACGCCAATCGTTGCACTAACGGCCTCAGTTTTGCCTCTCGACAGAGAGAAATGTTTCGCTGCAGGTATGGACGAGTTTCTCACCAAGCCGGTCTCACTGGATGACATACGCTCGTTGATCAAGCGCTGGATGAGCGAACAACCGGCGATGAAGCGAGAATCCGTATCGATCAGCAATGAAGAAGTTGCTTTCTCCGACCTGATTCACAGTGCTCGATTTCAAGTCAGCGAAATGGATCGCTTGACTGCAGTTCCCAGAGAAGTCACTCGGGATGACTTGCAGGATGACTTTGCACCTATACCCGTGGACATGCAGTGGCTGTACGAGCAGTACGGACCCGAAGCGATTAGTGAGATTTTTCAGACCTTTAAAGATGAAGCCGAGTCGCTGATGAATTTGCTGAAGCGAGCGGCACTGGCACATGACTTTGTCGAGAGCGCCAGAGTGGCGCACCAACTGGCTGGCATCGCATCAGTCATTGGCGCCAAGCAAATGCATGCGCAAAGTTTGAATTTGGAACATGCGTCCAAGGAAAAGGATACGTATAGAGCCAACGTTTCTCTGGATGAGCTTCAAAGAGCGTACGAAGACGTCATGCAGTGGATTAAGACAAAGACCTAAAGAGATTTTTGCTTTAGTCCCACAACAGCATCTGCAAATCTATTGCACAAAACTTCTTCGCTGAATTTGCTGTTGACGCTGTCACGAATTTCTTTCAGCCGCTCTTTTGTCGGTGGATCGACTCTGATTTGAGTGAGCCGTGCCGCCAATTCTCCATCCTTGGTCAAATCGGAATTTCCGACAAAATCTCCAAGTATGTAGTTGGTGCCTGCGTTCGGGTGACAGGCAATCGGTTTTTCTGCCAATGCAGCTTCAATAGTGGCGGCACCAAAAACCTCATCGATACTGGCGATAACGTAAGCATCAGAAGCGTAAAGTGCACGGTGCACACCTTCGGCTGGCAAGGTCAACCACTGGATTCTATCTCCCAGCACTCGCTTCCCAAGTTCCTTTAAATAGGCTGTGTCCGGCTCCGGATGACCGCACATAATCAGTTTTACACGCGGGTCGTCAATTCGAGCGACTTCGTTGATGATGTAGTCGATTCTCTTGTGATGGCAATTCCAAGCGGAAACGGCAATTACAGCAAAATCATCAGGTTCGATACCAAACTCTTTGCGCACTTCATCTCTCGGCTTATCAGGCTGAACGTAGCGGGCAAAGTGAGGAAGTACTTGCATCTTGTCCTTAGGAATTCCAAAGGACAGAGCTGCTTCATAAGAAGATGGCTGAAGGTGTTGAACGTAATCGAACAGCTTCACAGTATTGGGCTTAAAGCCACCACCATTTGCTATCACTACTTTGAATTTCAGTCTGAGGAGATCTCTAAAAAAGATGAGCACATATCCAAATGGTGCTTCTTTTGTCCAGACCACATCGGGCTGGTAAGTGAAGATATGAGGCAGCAACCCGATTGCGAAGGTAACCATTTCGGAACCGTAGGCGAATTCCCATACTCGGCGTTTATTGAATAAGGAGGCGATAAACAGGGGCCAGCGCAGCAAAAAATCGCGAGGCAGGTTCGCAACCCAGGTGCTGTCTGGGAAATTTCCACCGGCGAATAGACGAATGTCTAGTCTGGGGTCGTTCTTCAGCGCCGAGTACCACCGCGCTGTGGATACTTCAAAGCCTCTGTTGACATTCCCGAGTCCACAGCTGACCATAGCCAATTTGACCGGCGCCATTGAACCAGCATGCGCACAAGCCTGATTGGCGGGCGCCGTCTTGAATCTTTCGGAAAATGTATTTGAAGAATCCATTACTACAGGGACAGTTCGTAGTGAACCATGGCTGTTGTGTGCGGAGGAGAACCCAGAATCACTTTGCAACTTTGAACTCCCTCATGCAAATCTTATCAGCTTCTGAAACCCTAAAAGGGCGACAGATATTGAATTTCGAAGAAATCTAGCGAACAGTTAAATGAGACAGCCACGGTGCTGGGAAGTTCCACCCGGCCGGAACTATATAGGATTTCCTATACTCAAAATCGCTAAAGACATTTAGAGAATTCACAAGCCTGACCCTGCGGCGTAAGATGCAAGTATAGAGCGCAATGCGCACCGGCAAAACGAAGGTCTCAGAAGGCTTTCACCGAGTGCTGGCTCTGCTGCGTGCCGCGTTTAATTCAATATTCTCTTGAAGGGGTCTAACCATGTCCACTAACCCTTACTACACCTACATGCTTAATGTCGCCGGCATCCGCGAAAAAGAACCTTTCTTTCAAAGAGCCTGGGGCAAAGTGAATATCCTGAGCCGCCAAAGAGACAGGCAGATTCACAAAGATTTGCGCGGTTCCAATATTGAGCTACAAAATTCGCACAGCAAGAGCGTTCTCAACTCTTTCAACAGCATGACCATCGAGCACGATCATGCCGCGCTACTTGAAGATCTTGCTAATGAAGCACTTCAATTCATTGAAGAAGAGCAGAAACATGCGAAGCAAAAGGAAAAGGAAGACCTGCTCAAGAGCAATGCTATTCACGCCTATATCGGCAAAATTGTCGGAATGCTGAGTCCCTATGCCGGTCTTGTCAATACCGCTGTCGGTCATACCGAACTATATACGGTGCTGACCGGTCCGGAAATCATCGTCGAACAAATCAAACTTCCCGGCGCTCACGATTCATTCGAAATCAAGAAAGACTATCGTGCCCGCTTCTCGACTCGCACTTGGAGCCTGCTTTTTCGCGGCACAGAAGGACGCATCGACATATTCCTTCTGCCTGTAGACAAGGTCATGAGACTGACTAAAGTCTAGTCATTCTATAAGCCAGTTGCCAGAATTTTCGCGGAAGTTCAAGGGTCCAAAGTCCTTTGGATTATGGACGGAGAAGAGAAATCCGCCGAGGAAAGAATGTCCTTTATCCTCAATCAATTTCATCAGTTACTGGAGCGTACGAAAGCTCAAATGTTCAGAGACCGGGGGCGTGCCAATATGCTGAGCAGCGCGCTAATCGATTTGGCAATCTCAAAGGCTGTCTTCAGCGAAGAAGATGATTCGATGAATTTCGACTACAGAGAAGGACAACCGGCACTCTTCGGACCCAACGAAACAGCCAATTCTTCCAGCGCTGTTGAGCCACAATTTGTCGAGGAGGAAATCCCCGAACAGCAAGTTATCGATCTCACCGACTTCAATCAAGCTACTCCCAATGTCGCTCAATATCTATTGTCCGAAAAGGACTTTGCGACAAGAACCCAGGACTGCATAGACAAATTCTGCGATTCGACTTACAAGGCTGAAAAGAAGGAACCAGTGGAGCGGAGTGCGAAAGTTGCAACGAAGTCTGTTGTGGCAGCAAAAGCCGACGGCGCTGTTTCGACAAAACCCCTAAAAGCCGCCAAGAAGTCAAGATCAAAGAGCAAATCAAAGTCCAAGCGCAGGAAATAGGACTTGTTTGAAATTGGTTCCCTTCTCTAACTGAGAAGAAAAACTGAATATTCACCGTAAAAGTTTCCTTACACAGCACTGACAAGCGAACAGCCGGCGTAATTGCCGGCTGTTTTGCGTTGCTGCGCGCCCCTTTTGGGGTGGGAACCAGTAACAACGCCCCGGCGTCAACAGAAGCGGCCCACCTCGATTGAAGCTATATGCAAACCCGAATACCATCAGAAAAAGTACAGGCAAGATTTCGCGCTATTTTAGAGAAAGTGCGCAATCGCAGCCGCAAACTCAGTATTTTGAATCTGCGAGACAAGAAAACCAGGACCTTCGTTGGTTGTCTGTCGCTCACTGTTGCTGCGGCTTTTGCAGTCAAATCTATCGTCAGCTATCCCTTCATCTCATTGCCGTCACTGAACGCACAGAAGGGAAACGTGCAGATCTTTGACCGCTACGATCACCTGGTCTGCACGGTACACGAAGAAAAAAACGTAGAGCCGGTGCCCCTTGATCGTATTTCGGTCAATATGCGCGAAGCTGTTATAGCGGCTGAGGATAAGAGCTTTTACCAACACTTTGGCATTGACCCCGCGGGCATCGGTCGGGCTATGGTGAAGAACTTCGAGGCTGGGCGCGTTGTTGAGGGTGGTTCGACAATCACACAACAATTGGTGAAAACGCTCTATTTAGATCCCGAAGATCGTACTCTCTGGCGTAAAGCTGAAGAAGCGTGCATGTCGCTTTTGATCAATGCCAGCCACTCGAAGAATAAGGTGTTGGAGACTTATCTAAACCAAATCTATTTTGGAAAAGGTGCATATGGTATTGAACGGGCGTCGCTTGCATACTTCAACAAACACGCTTCGCAGCTGACTCTGGGAGAGTCTGCCTACCTTGCAGGTTTGATTAAAGCACCCTCGGAGTTGAGCCAAAAAGCGAATCGAAAAGAAGCAATTGTTCGCCAACACCAAGTGCTTGATGCGATGGTCGAGTGCAAGCTGGTTTCCAAACAGAGCGCCTCGAAAGCGGAGGCCCAGGCGCTGCGCTTTGCCGATGGCGACTACCCTCTCAAATATCCGTTTTATGTAAATCATGTGCTTTCACTTGCCAAAGAGCAAATCGGCGACAACTTATGGTCTAAGCCTCTTTCCATTTATACGAACCTTGATCCTGCCGCTCAACAGGCAGCTGAAAGGACTCTTCAACGTGGTGTCATGCACGCACCGAGAGGAATTAATCAGGGTGCGCTTGTTTCAATCTCAGTCGATGACGGTGGAGTGCTGGCGATGGTCGGCGGAGTTGGAGGTTATGGGAAGGTCTCCTGGAATCGGGCATTGAACCCCCACACAGCTGGTTCGGCGTTCAAACCCTTTGTTTATCTCTCCGCGTTGATCAACGGAGCAATTCAACCAGAAAGCATGGTCGATGATACTCCGCTATCTTTGCAAATGCCGGACGGTTCGATTTACTCGCCGCGAAATTTTGATGACGGATACATGGGCACGATCACGGTGCGCGATGCTTTGGCAAAATCGCGAAACGTCTGTGCTGTTGCCGTCGGCCAGCGAGCAGGAATGAACAATGTTGTTCTAACGGCACAAGCAGCGGGCATCACCACGAAGATGGACCCATATCCATCCTTGGCTTTAGGTACTTGTGCAGTCAGTCCGCTGGAAATGGCTAATGCCTATGCGACAATCGCACGTTCCGGTGTATACGTACAACCATCATTTATTCGTCGAATTACAAGTAAAGACAGTTCAATAAATAAAGTCTTCGAACAGCCCCGCCAACAAAAGCTGCCGGTCGAAAATTGCCGTCAAATGGTCGATGCCTTGATGGACGTCGTTAGTCGAGGAACAGGTACCAGAGCCTACCTTCCTGGAGTGCCAGTAGCAGGGAAAACCGGAACCGCCGATAAAGCTAAGGACATCTGGTTTGTCGGATTCACACCAGATATGGTGACTGCAACCTGGGCTGGAAACGATGACAATCGTCCTGTGGCGGGCAATCATGTCACTGGCGGCGGTGTCATGGCGGGAATCTGGCATGACTACATGCAAGGTTATCTAGCAAAGCATCCCGCAGAAACCCTTGCTTTTGCAGGTCCTGAACATCCATTGACACGACAAGCACCGTTTTCGATCGCTAATTTCGTTGAAGATGGAATTGAAGAGATTGGCGACGGTATTGAAAAGGTTGGAGACAATATCGAAGAAACGTTCAGTGAGCATCACAACCGTCAGCGCGGTGTAAAGACATTCTTCGGAAAAATCGTAAGCAAGATCGGGCGGATTTTTTAGTTTGACGCCAAACAATGAAATAAAAACCCCGCCGATTTCTCGACGGGGTTTATTAGATGGCTCCCGAGGCTGGATTCGAACCAGCGACCAAGTGATTAACAGTCACCTGCGCTACCACTGCGCTACTCGGGAATAGAGCACACAAAGAGGTACCGACTTGCGGTCAGTTTGAATATTTTATCATGCGTTTCGCGGTTCGGTCACCTGTGTAAACGGACCTTGTAACTGAGATGGCAAATGGCTGTATAGCCCGGCTGGTGGTCTTTTTCAGGAAAGAGCCCGGGATTCCCGGTTGTAAGTGGCACCTGGGCGGTTCTTCCAGGCGTCCTGTCGCGGAAAGGATAAGCGGCTTTAAGCCTCCTAACTTCCGTCCAATGCGCGCTGTGGCGGGCGGCGGTATACTGTGTGGCATATCCCCGCCTTATATAAAGAATCCAGCGGAATTTCGCCTCGCTGAGGCAGTCGAGAGGACAAAGCCATGGGCCTTTTTGGAACGCAAAAAGTCAATAAGGGTCTTACTGAAGAGGCCGTCGGCATGGTCGACAACTATTTCAGCCGCCGTGGACTTGATTTAGGAAAGCATCAATTGAATGGCTCGGAAGGCTACGGTTGGTGGCTGACTGAAGGATCCGCGAAAATCTATGTTTTCATCCAAGACAGCCCCAACGGAGCAGTCTTGCGCATAACCAGCCCGCTCGTTCACTTGCCAGAGCAGAATCGCGAGCAAATGTATAAGAAGATGCTGGATTTGAATGCCAATCTGAGTAGTTGCGCTCTGGCGACCCACGACAATATTGTCCTGGTGGTCGCTCAAAGACCAACTCTCGGGCTGGTGCAAGAAGAATTGGATGAATTGGTTTGGAACGTCGCTTACGTTGCTGATTTGCTCGACAACAAGTTGGCCGACGAATTCAAGTGCCGCATGTATTCAGAAGAGCCGTCGCCCTCTAAATCGTAGGCGTACTCAGTTTTAAGGACTCCCATAAGTTGGCAACAATAAGCGGTAAACCCGTGACCGGACAATCATCAGTCAGCTCAGAAGACATTGAATATGTCAAAAAAATTGTGCGAGAAGCAGGCGCCACGGCAATCGCCATGCGCGAAGGCGTGGACATCAGAGAAAAATCGGGACCGAGCGATAAGGTGACGGCTGCCGATTGCGCCATCTCCAAAGAGTTGGTTAAGCAGTTGAGCGCGCGTTTTCCCAATGACGAAATCGTTTCCGAAGAAGATGAGCATCATAGCCCGGAAGGAACGAAGCAAAGAGTTTGGCTGGTTGATCCTATAGATGGAACAGACAACTACATCTGCAATGACGGGCAGTACTCGGTAATGATTGGACTTCTTGTCGATGGAGAGCCGACCTTCGGCTGGGTATACGCACCTGCGTGGCAGACACTATATTTTGGCGGTCCGGGATACGGTGCACACTTTGAAAAGGACGACGCGCAAAGCGAACGATTTTCAGAGCTGGAGAATCTGCACATCGAATCAAAGGCGCGTGTAATCATGGGCGGTCGCGATCGCAAAAGCCACCCATGGGTAAGCGAATTGCCGCAAGTTCAAGTAGTAAAAATGGGCAGCATTGGTCTTAAAGTGGCCAAAGTGCTCGAAGGACATGCAGATCTTTATGTTCACCTGGCGGGCAGGTTAAAGACCTGGGATACGGCAGGGCCTATTGCAATTGCTCTGGGAGGGAAATTGGAAGTTGGTCCTATGCAAGGAGATGCGATCGTATTTCCTAAGGACAGTGTGCGCCTCGAGTCATCAGTGATCATTGGGCGCCCCGGCTGTTTGAGCTGGTCTCGCACATACATAGCTCAGCAGCCACAGTAGACACTTTCAATGACGCTCATCACTACCTCAGATGCTTTGGGAAAACTCTGTGAAGAGATAGACCAGTGCGGACGTTTTGCCATCGACTTGGAATTCATTCCGGAGCGCACCTATCGACCGGTGCTTTGCCTCGTGCAAGTCGCAACCGATCGCGGCGTTCATCTAATAGATCCTCTAGTGCAACAGGATCTGATGCCGCTTTGGCATCGCTTTCATGACGAAAGGATCAGAACTGTCATACATGCCGCCAGCCAAGATCTCGATCTTATATATGATCAGTTTCAGACTCTACCCGGAAACATTTTTGACACTCAGGTAGCATCTGGTTTCGCCGGGCTCGGTTATCAAATAGGTTATGGAAGACTGGTCGCTCAATTATTGAACGTATCGCTTTCGAAAACTGAGAGTTTCACCGATTGGCTGACCAGACCACTTACTGAGGCACAACTATCTTATGCTGCCGATGACGTAAGACATCTCTTGCCGCTTTACGATGCAATTTCAGCAAGATTGAATTCGATGGGGCGCTTCGAGTGGGCGGATGAAGAGTGCAAACGTTACTGCGCACCGGAACATTTCGAAGATGAAGACAAAGATGCGTATTTGAAAGTGAAAGGGGCAAGCGTTCTCGATCGACGCGGGCTGGCTGTACTCAAATATGTTTTCAACTGGCGAGATCAAACAGCTCAGCGATTGAATAAACCGCCGAGAACTATTCTGTCTGACAGTCTTCTTGTAGAAGTAAGCAGAAAACCTCCAGCAAAGGTTGAAGACCTGAATCGCATTCGTGGCATGAGACCGGATCAGATCAAAGGTTTTGGTCAAGGTATCGTTCGAGCGGCACAGGAAGGACGTTCTACACCTGATGGGGAATTGCCTTCTTGGCCGGCTTCACGCGGTCCGAGCAAACGTGATGTTCTGATCGGAGACATGCTCTTTGCTGTTCTCAAAGTAATCGCATACGAAGAAGATCTGGCGACAGAATTGCTTTCCACCCGCGATGATTTGCAGCAGCTCATCAAAATGCACAGAGAAAACAAACTTGGCGGTGAGAGATCCACGCCCCTTATAAAAGGATGGCGTTATGAACTGGCAGGCAAAAGATTGATCGGCTTGCTGGAAGGCAACGACCTGACTATTTCCGTGGGCAGCATGGATAGCTCGCCTATCGAAATGAAGTTCAACGCAAAATCTAGGTAGCTGCCAGTTCGGCTAAGATTTCCGATTGAAGAGTTTGACCTATGAACTTGATGTAGTCTTTTCTAAGTTCTGTTATCTGGCCGGTCAATTCGTTGAGTTTTGCAATTCCTGCAACAATCTTGTCTTCCGTTTCATCGATTGCTGTTCTATAGCGATCGGATGAAGTGCCAAGAGTACGTACATTTTCACGCGCTCTTTCTTGCTCGGCTTTCAGCTCGGCAACATGCTCGTGCATTGTCTTTCTTTGTTCCAAAAGCAGACGAATGACTGTCCGCTTTTCAATAACCTGTTTCAGGAAAGCGTGGAACTGCTTGTCGACAAAGTTCTGATCCATAAGCCACTTTACGGCAGCCATATCCGGCGAATCAAAATCTTCCAGACGAACAGTTTGATAATTTTGCCCTTCTTCTACAACTGACAGAGCATGCGATTCTCTAGCTTTCAGAGGAATACGAAAACGGTAGAAACTTTCGGTGACTTCCACCGGCTTCTCCTGGGAAACCAGTGACAATGTCGATTGCACAGGATGCTCTACATAGACAATCTTTTCTTTCTCGGCAAGATTTTCCAGATTATATGTTTTCTGCGTCTCTTCTTTGTAATCCAAATAGAGAAATCCCTGCCAGGCACGAACTCGCCAGAACGGCTTGCGCTCGAAATTATCGCGCACGACAACGGCAACACTTTGATCCAATGCAAATGGCAAAATGCGCGTGTCGTCATTCTTGAGCACATCCAGAAGCGCTTCGCCGGCATAGGTATTCGTTTCCAGAATGGTCACCGGTCCCGATTCCAAGGTCAGACCGGTAGTGTTCTTCAATCGAAGCGCCGCATAAGGAAAACGAGTATTGCGCTGCGCATTGTAGAGTGAAATGCGCTCGCCTTCGATCAATTCATTGACGATCGGAATAAGAGCAGAACTGTTTCTCGGAATGGTGACGGGAAGAGAGATTTGATACTCGAATAATTCCCCTGATTCGCTTACTTCGACTTCTACGTTTTGCAGCTGTGCAGCGTCGAACACGTTTACGGCTTCTGCTTCACGCGATTGGTTGGGCAATGGTCCAAGGCGTCTCCAACTGGCGCTGGCGGCAGCAGCCATGCCCGGCAATGCTCCTTCGTCAGAAGCTTTATTGGCTTTGAATCTTTCCTGCAACTGCAGTTCAAACGAATTGGTCGAAGAGGCGCCTTCTGTTGAACCAAAGCCGTCGGCGAAATTGTGCCCACGTTCTGCAACAAAAGGACCTTGAGAGGTTTGCCCCTGTGCTTGAATTTTGCGTCTGTGCGGCTGGACCGGATCGTAGAGCGGTTGGATGAATGAAACGGGAGCGGCACTGACCAGTGAGATCTGCACTTCTTCCCAGTCTTCATCCTGTACGTTATCGACAATTGCGGTTCCTTGAAGTAAGACACGGCCGCCGTCATCGACCATCATTCGATAGCTGGTTTTCCAGATTGGATTGGGGATGGAATAGGCGATTACCACTTCACGTTCAACCGCCTCTGTCAGTTCTACTTTGAGCAGCTTGCGATCTTTCTTTCGTATTGATTGAAACAGAAGCTCGAGTTGCTGCTGAATTTCCGATGCAAGGTGGGGATCGTTCAACGTAATTTCAGAAATAGTAGAGAAGCCATAACGCCGTAAGGCCGTTCCGCCACAGTAGAGAAGCAGTTGCTGTTCGATTACTTTATTTTCTCCGACAGCTTGTTCAACCTCATCAAGACCAGCGACACGTCCTTCTACCTTTTGTGTTCCAACCTTGATGGTGACCGGAGATCCCTTGATCTGGGCGATGAGTTCGAGCAAGCCATGGCATTTGCGCAAATCGAAGCCGAACTCTGACAAACGTGCAGGCAGCGTTTTTGCCGAATCATAGGTGACGGCCGCCAGTCCTCCACCTTCGACGTTCAAGACCAAAAGAGACTTGAGCATGTCATCTATATCTTCAGGACCGCAAAGAAGTTCTATTTCTCCAGGTCCTTTGAACTTGCCGCGCCGTTCGAAGTGACCAATCCCATGTTTATAAAGAGTGACTCTTTTGAGAGGGATGGTCACAGGGTTTTGATTCTTGGCTTCGCCTGCCATAGAGAAATCCTCAGAAACACTTATTTTCGCGGTCAAAAACCCCACTGCCGGGGGATTATCAGGCGCTGTCCGAAATAAAACAGCGCTTTTCCCTTGCTATTTGCCCGTTTTTGTCACTAATTCGAACACAAATTAGTATGATCTCTAAGACTAAGTAATAGAGTTATCAGGCAGTTGTAATCATGACATCCGATAAAAACACCAAATCAGACGTAAGCTTTGCCGAAACCGCCCTCAGACTGAGCGGAAAGACAGAGGAAGAATCCCGTCGAACCGGAGCGGTCGACCGTGCCGACGACGAAGTCGAGTCGCTTTTCGCCGAAGAGTACAAAACATCGAACAGTCCAATTCACAAGGCAGTTTGGGACGACAAAATTCCCTTCGACCTCTTCAAGGCCGAAAAGGTCCCTCAGGACAAACTCAGTCTGCAATCCATGCAGAAGTCCATCGAAGTTTTAAAGAAGCACAAACGCGAAAACACCATGTACGGTCCGGACGGAAAGAGTCCGGAAAATGTACTCAGCGACCTGGCTGATGCCGGTTACTGGGGAATGCTCATCGACAAGAAATATGGCGGTGAGGGTTGCTCAGTCCAGCAATTCATGACCTTCCTCAGCCGCATCGCCACAATCGAGCCAACCGCAGCCGGTCTGGCGTCGGTGCATGGATGTATCGGTGCGGTAGACCCGGTCAGAAGCTTCGGCAACGACGAACAGAAAAAGCAGTTCTTGCCCAAATTGGCCAGCGGTCAGGCATTGTCTGCCTTTGCACTGACTGAGCCGGGAGCAGGTTCAGACCTTACGGCGTTGAAAACGACCGCTACCTTGTCCGGAGACAAATGGCTCATCAACGGCGAAAAGCTTTTCATCACCAATGCCGTTCCTGGACGCACAATCGGTATCGTCTGTCTTATCGACGGAAAGCCGGCAGCCATTATTGCCGATTTACCGAAGACAGAGACTGAGAACTTCAAGATCGTCAAGTACGGTCTGCATGCTCTAAGCCACGCTTACAACCAGGGTCTGGTATTCAAGGATTTCGCTGTTCCGAAGGAGAACTTGCTCAGTCCACCCCTGGGAGACGGGCTAACCGTCGCCTATCACGGTTTGAACCTGGGACGTTTGGCCCTTTGCGCCACGGCTTCGGGCGTCATGCGTTTGATGCTGGCAAACATGCTGCCCTGGGCACATTTCCGTGAAACTTACGGGCACGCTATCGAGACAAGAGAATTGGTGAAGCGCAGAATTGCGCGGGCCGCCGCTCTCATTATCGGTGCCGAGTCACTGTATAGCTGGGGCTCATGGCTTCTGGACAAAGGTTATCGCGGCGAGCTGGAATGTATTATCGCCAAGATCTTCGGCAGTGAAGCCGAGAAAGAATGCGCTATCGAGCTCTTCATGAAGACCCACGGTGGTCGTTCGTTCGTGCACGGACACCTGTTCGGCGACAATGTCCACGACTTCCTGGCGCCTTGCATTTATGAAGGCGAAGGCGAGATGCTGGGCATGGCGTTCTTCAAGTCACTGGCTAAGAACCACGGTCAGAAATTCATGGAGCCAGTAGGCAAAGCCCTTCAAAGAGAAGGACTCAAAGGTCTCAACCCAATGGATCCGACTCATGTTTGGAAACTGCGCAATGAGATCTTCCCGTATGCGTTCTGGAGAATGGGAAAACAATTCGCAGCACCGGACACATACGAAGGTTCGTCAATGGGGGCTGCTCTCAAAGGACACATCGATTTTGCAATCGAGGTTCTGGAACAGTCACCAATCGAACTGAGCGACGCCATGACCAAGCACCAGCTCAAACTGGCCGACAGACAGTGCCGCATCGCCGAGATGTCGCAGCGCATTCAAGACGCCATCACCATGCTTGTCACTTGCTTCTGGGCTCACCAGCAAGAGAACCTGGTCGTAGAGATGTCGGCTGACATCCTCTGCCAGGATCTGCGCCGCAAGCTGTCCGGAGAAAGACCATCCGACAGTTATTTCAAAGCCTGCTCTAAACTTGCCGACATGATTATTGACGGCGGCTTCCCAGGGCTCAATGAAATCGACCGCGCCGACATCATCTTTCCGTACAACCGTCCGGAGAAGAAACGCGAGCCGGCCAAGGTCTGAGCCGATCGATCCATAGGCAACAAAGAGTGAGGGCGGCCAATGAGCCGCCCTTTGCCTTTGTAATTAGAATTCTATGATGACCGGAGTATGGTCGGACGGCTTCTCGAGTTTACGAGGAGCCTTGTCGATCCAGGCTCGTTTGAGTGTCGACTTCACAGGTTCGGTTACCCAGATATGATCTATCCGGTAGCCGAGATTGCGCCTGAAGGCAGCCATTCTGTAGTCCCACCATGAAAATTGCTTGGGCTCTTTATTCAGCTCTCTGAAAGCATCGGCAAGACCCCAGTCGCGAAATCGATTCAGTGAAGCACGCTCCAGGTCGCTAACCATAATGGTGCCTCTGGTTTCAATCGCGTCATACACATCATCGTCGCCGGGCGCGATATTGAAATCACCGAGCAAACAGATCGGCTTGCTTGCAGAAAAGGTGTTGATGTGCTCGTGTAAGTGGTCGAGCCAACCCAGCTTGTATTCGTACTTTTGCGATCCAACTTCCTGACCGTTCGGTATGTAGACATTCATTATATGAACGCCGTCTACTTCGCCTTCGATCAATCTGCATTGCTGCGGCGTGCCCTGTTGAATGAGTCCACGCGAGACATTCTCTATTGGTTTCTTGGAAATGATAGCTACACCGTTGTAGGTTTTCTCCCCAAAAAACTCAACTAGATAGCCAAGTTCGGCGAATGCTGCTTTAGGGAACTTCTCGTCTATGAGTTTCGTTTCCTGAATAGCAAGTACATCTGGTTGGTTGGTTTTAAGCCAGTCCAGAACATGTGGAAGCCGGACATTGAGAGAGTTGACATTCCAGGTTGCCAGAATCATGGGTATCTCCTATCGCCGCGGTCAATCAATTTATATAGATAAGGAATTGTACTCTTCGCTTAGCCCGGAGTTCGATCTCTTTGATACATGACTCGAAAGTGAGCGCGATGAAATCAAACCCCTCAAAGCTCACCATTTGGAGTCATCGAGATTCAGCCGCGTCGCTTGAGCCTGTAGAAAACTCTTCTGCCTGTGACCAGTCAACCAACGTAAGAAAATGTGTGGTATCAGATATGGTATCGACACGTTTGAGAGTCGTGCCCTGCGCTGCATACGCGAATCAAATCGCTGCTCTATGCGGAGAGCTGCTGTGCATGCCGCATTCCTTATGTGTTACGCAGCTAATGAAGCGCCTTAGTCCAAATAGCCGAGGCGTAGAGAAAATATGCAGAAAAACGAAAGATGCTGTCTTGTCGTTACTGCTTTTCAAGGCGCACCACTTTGAGACCAATCGGAACTAATTGCGGAGAACCAGTGATGATGCGCCTTATGCCCTTTTGAATATCTACGAAATCGCACGTAGTACGCAGGCTGGACATACACCGGATTCATGCTTCGCAAACGTGCATGAGTGGCGGTTTTCAGACAACATGATCAAAAGCAAATCCGAAGGAACCACTCTTGCATATCCATAAGCCGGTCTATCAGCTGTTTTCAGGCAGAAGGAGCAGCAACTAGCTAACACGTGGATCTTCATCTGGCAAGAGGGAAGATATGTCCGAAGGGCATCTTTTTGTCTATATAAAACCCGCATGAAAACAGGGGTTCGAGGAAGGAGTCTTGTTGTGTCAGGCTTTCAGAGTTTCAGAAAAACACTTAAGCTGCATTCGAAGCGAATTGCGTATTTATGCCCCTTTCAGACCTTTACGATATTCGTTTTGGTGTGTAAAGTTGATACTCATCGAGGGTGGTTGATGAATCCCCCACCAATGCGAAGCGCGGTCAAAATACATTAAGCACCGTGTAACAGGGACCATTGATGATAGCGGTCACAGATGGTCTCGGCGTCCACTTTTGTCTCTGCGAGGAACTGCAAATGCCCAAAAAAGTACTGATTGCTCTGCCCCCAGCTATGTTGGAACAAGTAGATTTTATTGCTCAACACGAACACCGCACTAGAAGCGACCTGATAAGAGAAGCTCTCCGCCGTTATCTGGACAATTTCAGAAGACAGCAAGGCGCAGCCCACCTGGCAGTAAGCACGATGGAAGTAAATGAGCCCTACGTTCCGACTCTCTCGTAATTGACTGGTAGCAAGCCCGACTCTCTTGAGACTTCGCAAATTGGCTCCATTCTAGGAAGACGACGCAACTACCGACAGTGGCAGCCATAACCAAGAGATAGCGCACAAACTTTTAAACGAATAAGCCGCCGCAGATGCAACCCCTGCGGCGGCTAAAAGTTTCTAAGCCCGTTTTAAACGACGCCCAGCCTGTGCGGCTCTTTGGGTTCGGGGCAGTCAATATTATAGACTAATCACCAGCCCTCGGTAAAACCCCCTCAAAAAAAGAGGCATGCATGGAAGAGACTAAAATCGAAATTTCGCCTGCCCTGAGGGCAGCAGGCGCCCTCTCAGAATGTCTCGTTAGCCTGACGTCTGCGGTGTCGAAACTTTCCGAAAAGCGAGCAACTCTTGAAGAGAAGATGATCAAGAGATACTTCCACCAACTTGCTTGCGAAATTTCCGATGCATCGTCCGTGATACACCAAATACTTTCCGAAGAGAAAGCATCATGGACAAGCGAAAAGCATGATGCCGCAACGCAATTGACGACCGACATTTTGAGCCGTTTGCAAGAGTTCCACAAAGCAATTGATTATGATTGGAACTACCTTGAGCAGTATTTCGAGCACGGTTTTTACCTGGAGCTTACTGAGAATTCGCACCTCCTGGAAAAGATGCGTGAATTCACGGGCAAATTAAAATCTTGATTGCCCCACTTGAAACCGGCATAAGCAGTCAATCTAAACCACCGCACGTTTGTAGTAGCGGCGGCAAGAAAAACTTTCTGCTCCAGTTCAGACGACGAATTCGCCGATATTGCGCAGTGCTTTTTGAGCTTTAAAGCGCACCTCAACATCACTGTCTTGAGTAGCTTGTTTAAGCGCGTCAATAACAGATGCATCTTTCGTAACAGAACGTTTTAGAATTTTTCCCAACGCTTTGGCAGTCGCTTTGCGCACTTCCACCGATTCGTCGCTCAGTCCCTTAGAAACGGCGGCACCTACATGCGACGGAAGTTTGTGCATTTTTTCTACAGTGCGAATAGACTCCATTCTCACCCACTCATCTTTGGAATCTATCAATCCAAGTATTGCGGCCAGATGTGATTTGGCTACACCGGGGCGATCTTGAAACCAACGCAGCGCTGCCAGTTTGACATAGACGCTTTTATGTCCAAGCGCACTGGCAAACGTTTTTGCACTCATGGTCTGCAATTCCTCAGGCAATCCAAGCTTAAGACTGCGAGGTTCGAAACCAGGATAGTCGAGTTGAACGATCAGGTCTTCAACCACACCGGCTAATTTGTCGAGATTCATAATTTGCTATTGCCCACCAAACATCTTCTGCAAGTCTTGCAGCTGTTGAAGCGGGTTTCCAGCTCCGCCTCCACCCATTCCGGGGATTTGCATGCCGCCGGCGCCACCACCACCGCCGCCCATCATCTGTTGAAGCGCAGAATAGGGATTGCTGAAATCCTGTTGCACTGCACCCTTATTGACATATCCGTAGAAGACGAATTTGCGCAAGAAGCGGCGCGACATGTCATATGAAACAACGGCTACTTCCACGTACATCTGGCTGGCACCGCGCTGAGTGAATCTGAAAACGTTCTCGTTGTAAGTACTGTAGGCTTGACCCGATTTGGTCCTCGAGTTTTCTTGCGTAATCATCTGCTGTTCCATAATGCCCGGGCTGAGCTGCTTGATGCGATTGCTCAGCAAGCGGATGGCAATCGAGTTGCCGGAAACCCCAGGTGTGGAAGCATCCGATTGGAAGTCCCCGAAGCGCATGGCAATCGGCACTTTCATATTGCCCATCATCGACTGCATCATGCCGGCCATCGCACCATTAGCCATTCCGGCTCCGCCACCTTGCTGGGCAAGTGCTTGAAAAGAATTGGTTTGACTGGCAGGCACCATGAATGTGATGGTTACCGGCGAGCCTGTGACGTTGCCCCGGGCGTCTTGATTAAAAGTAAAATTGACTGTTCCTTGCGAGCCTGGTCTTACAAGACTGGCTACCTTCCTTGATTCTTCCGCATCAAGTTGATAGTTGAGCGGTGTTATGACTAATTGACCGAGAGTGAGAGTTCCGCCCCATGTGCCGCGAAAGTCGACTGGATAAGACCTTTCGACCGTTCCGGCCAAAGTACCTGTTGACGCTTGACCCTTCAACAAGCCTGTCTGGTCCATCTTCGGCGTAAGTGATTTGAGGACGATAGGAAAGGTCGGTGCTGCTTTGCCTGCGATTTCTTCCAAGCGTCCATACAGCATCACTGGTTTCTTCGGTGCGGCTTTGGGAGCCTCTAGCGGCTTTTCTTCTTGCAATCCGCTGCGCGGTCGCTCCATGTGTGCTGAAGTTGCTTCTGGTTTGACTTCTACTTTCGATTCCTCTTTCGGCTCGACCTTTGGGGCTTCAGTTTGCGCGGGCACATCAGGTTGCGGTGTTACTGTCGTTTTGGCCGGGTCGCTTCCTTCGACTTGCCCAGTGATTGCATCGGGCAGACCTTGTGCTTGAGCTGCAAATGGGAAGCTTTGTGCGACAAAGATCAATGTCAATGCGCCCATTGCAAACAATTTTTGCTTTGTTCTGCTTTTAAATTTGCTAACCATTCTTCCACCCTGGTTCGATCTTGGGACTTGATACCACCGGCGGTATCGTCTGAAAAATATCCCGGAATCAGGCAGTAGTGACCTATTTCGGAATCTAACCAATACCCTTTAGCTAATATACAGTAATATCTGCATAATCGGCAGTTTCCTACTTGACACCGCTTTACCTGGAATCGAATGAAACAAATGCCATGCAAGGAATTGAAAACCCGGATTCTCGTCGTCATGGGTGTTTCCGGCTCCGGAAAAACAACCATTGGAAAAGCACTGGCTGAAGCGCTCGGCTGGTCTTTCATTGAAGGAGACCAGTTTCATTCAAAAGAAAACGTCGAAAAAATGGCAAACGGCGTTCCACTCACAGACGAAGACAGAGCCGCTTGGTTAGACTCCTTACGAAAGGAGATTGAAAACCATCTCACTAGCGGAAATACAGCGGTTCTTGCATGTTCTGCATTAAAAGCCGATTACAGAGAAAAACTGAAAGTAGACAACCGAGTGCAGTTCGTCTTTCTGAACATTCCATTTGGAGTTGCAAAAGAAAGGGTATCGAATCGCAAGGGGCACTTCATGCCGGCCAGTCTTTTGAAGAGCCAATTCGAAACTTTGCAACAACCAGAAGGTGATGATTCAATCAATGTTGATGCACAACAAACACCTGATCTGATTGTGAAGGAAGTTGTAGCGAAGCTTCAAGCCGAATAGATCAGGAAGACAGTTTTTCTTCGCCGGATTTAATTGGCAAAAAGAAGATCGTGATGATTCCAGGAATAGATGCGAGAAAACTGACCAGGAAGAAATTGGGATAGCCAAGCCAGGTGGTCATGTATCCGCTGATGTAGCCAGGAACAATCAGTCCCAATGCCATGATTGCTGTGGCAATTGCATAGTGAGCCGCCTTGTATTGCGGCTTTACTACTGAAAGGAGAAACACAGTGTATGCCGCTGTGCCCAGCCCGTATGAAAATTGCTCGAACGAATTGGCAATATAGATCCAGCTAAAGTCTTCAGGTTTGAAATAAGCAAGTGCCCAGTACAAGGGTATGGCAATACTTTGAATAAGAGCGGTCGGCATCAATACCTTTTTCAGTGTGAACTTAGCTACCAGATAACCGCCCAGCAATCCGCCTACCAAAAGAAAGATCGGACCAACCGTTCCATATATAAGCCCAACGTCTTGAGTGGAAAGAGCGAGTCCACCGTTTTCCTTCGCGTCAAGTAGAAAAGGCATTGTCATTTTCAGCATCAAAGCGTCGCCGAATCTGAATATAAATATGTACAGGCAGATGACTGCAATTCGATCTTGGTCAATAAACGTCTTAAGCACACTGCCAAAGCGTTTCATTCCCTCAAGAAAATCCACTTTCTCTTTGGTTTCGCTCTGCGCTTTTTCTGAATCACCTACCTTCGGCAATATAAATAGATGGAGAATGCCGAAACACAGAAAAAGAACACAGCAAGAGCTAAATGCGGTTGCCCAACCGAAAGAATAATTGACTGTGCCGGAAGAAGCTGCGACAAAACCGGCTAGCATAACGAGCGGTCCCTGTCCGACTAAAACCGCAATTTTGTAGATTGCATTTCTCACACCTACATAGACCGCCTGCTGTTGCTTGTTTAAGACGTCCATGTAGTAACCGTCTATGGCAACATCTTGAGTAGCAGATGCCAGGGCAATCAAACCAAGTGCTCCGACAGAGAGTGCGACATTCTGAGGCAGAAAAGCAGAGCCTGCCAGTAGAGCACACATTGCCGAAAGCACCAATTGTGCTACCACTATCCAGCCCCGCCGTGTTCCATAAATATCAATGAGCGGCGCCCAGATGAACTTCAAGGTCCACGCAAAAGAGAGAACACTTGTTACGGCGCCGATGAATTCGTTGCTGGCACCGAGATTTTTGTAGAAAACCACCGACATCATATTGACTATGGTGTACGGCAACCCTTCCATAAAATAGAGGGTGGGAATAAAAACGGAAGGAGGCACTTTGTGCGATGTCAGCTCAGGCGCGGATGTTGCAGCCTGGCTTGATTGGGTTTCACTCTCAGTGGTCATGCAAGGCTCAGGTGCGATCCGCTATTATGAAAACTCGTCAAGCGGTCCAAACGTCAAAAGAAGACTAGAGGAAAGATCATACGTTGCTGCCTGCAAATTACCATCGGAAAAACTTGAAATTTCTGAATATTCTTTCAATCGCTCTAATCTGCGCGCATTCTGTTCAGCCCGCAGCGGCGGAAACAATTACAAAAACACCGCCTGCCGATCCTCTAGCCAGGCTCGCGTGCAACGCCAAGTTCAATGAGACTGTTTTAGCCGCTGTAGACAAATACGTAAGAAGATCCCTGTATTCAAAGGAATTGAGTACCAATGTCTGGCCGCAAGCTTTGGAAAAACAGAAAGCGAACATTTTGGCAGCAGGCAATTTGATCGAGCTATCAGCTGCGATCAACTCGGCAATCGACGAATTGAAGAGCAGTCACTGCCGCTTTCTCACTATCAACGACGACACATACTATTTCCTCGATTCGCTTTTTTCTCACAACAGCAAGAAAGGGTCCGCGAAGGGAGAATGTGTTTTTCCTGGCTTTGTCACGGGTGGAGTAGGTTATGAGGCAGACCGGGTGCGTTTCGTTTTAAATGATTCACCTGCTGAAAAGGCTCATATTCAGGTTGGCGACAAGATTCTGGCGGTAAACGGCAGCAAATACATCGGCTTGGCGAACTTCTTTGATTTAGAAAACAAGCCCGTTCAAGTATCGCTCCTGCGCGCAAATGAGAATCTATCAGTTTCACTGAAAGTGCCAAAGAAGCAGATGTACGACTTGTACGTCGATGCAGTTACCAAAAGCGTCCGCAGATACAGTGTGGATGGAATGACACTTGGTTATGTGCATTTGTGGTGCGGAGGAGCGGAAGCTCAAGAGGCTATGGCCAATGTTCTTTTTCAGCGGACTCTAATGGACTGCGATGGTTTGATTCTTGATCTCAGAGATGGATATGGGGCTTGCTCGCCGGATGCATTAGACCCTTTCTTTCGTCAAAAAGATGCGTATCCTGATTTTGAAACGATTAACAGAGAAGGAAAGAAACGCTCCTCATCTCTCATCTACAGCAAGCCCATGGTTGCCATCACCAATGGTGGCTCGCGAAGTGGGAAAGAACAATTAGCTTTTTCGCTGAAGAAAACAAAACGGGCGCTGGTGATCGGTGATCGCACAGCTGGATATTTCCTGGCTGGTTCAGTGCAGCCGATCAACGAAAAGTGTTTTCTCTATCTAGCTGTTCTCGACTGTTCACTTTCCGGCGTCCGACTGGAAGGCAACGGCGTCGAGCCTGATATATCTGTCCAGAACGACAAAACAACGTCTGCAGACAATCAACTAGAGCGGGCCAAAATCGAGCTGGTCAAGCGTATCAAGGAAGCAAAGAGCTCTTCCTGATTGAACGATTGCAATCAACAAGTTCCTCACATTTCCCCCACATGAAAACCATACACTGTAAGTCTGGCTGGGAATTTCAGGCGGCCGGAGGTGGGATAAGAATTGATAAGCAGCAATTAAACATTCCATAAATGCGCATTGCGCCTGCCAGAATATTGTGGGATTAACCGCAATGTTAACTTCACTTGCAGGTAATCGAACTCGTTGTTTTAGACACGGTGTTCTGACAAATGAGATCGAAGTCCCGCAAGACATCAGGCTTAGGAGGATTTTCAAGATGAAATCACCGAGTGGCTCGCTATATGCTCGCTCGTTTCTTTCCGCGTTATCGATTGCTGCCTTAGCAACGACAGCTGGTCTTTCTGCACCATCAGCAGACCCTTCTGCGGAGGCTTTAAAAAACGCAGAAAACCTGATGAAAAAGGACAAGTATAAAGACGCACGCAGCAAGCTTGATGAAGCTATTAAGGCAAACGCAAACAATGCAAAGGCTTACGTCGATCGCTCGCTAGTGAATGATCGCCTGGGACGCTACAGCGCCGCTATCGAAGATGCCGGCAAAGCGATCCAATTAGATGCCAAATCTGCGTCCGCATATGTGAATCGCGGATGGGCCTACAACAAAACAGGCAATTACAAAGCAGCTCTTGAGGATCTCAATCGGGCAATTGAACTCGATGGAAATATCGCCATGGCTTACGTAAATCGAGCACATGCGTACAACGGATTGAAACAGTATGACAAGGCGATTGCCGATGCCGACAAAGCAGCGCAAATGAAGTCTCCGCACGCACGTGCATTAGCTTTGATCAACAAGTCTCACGCTCTGCACATGCAGGGCAATCACAACGATGCTGCAGATGCTGCAACCCTGGCACTGCAGATCAATCCGAAGCTCTCAGCAGCCTATGTCAACAGAGGAAGATCATTAGCTAAGCAGGGGTATCACGACAAAGCAGTCGATGATTTCTCGAAAGCCTTGAAGTACAACGGTAAATTGGCGCATGTCTACCATCATCGCGGACTGAGCTACAAGACTCTGGGCAACGAGAAACAAGCGAAGAGCGACTCCGAAACAGCATCGAAGATGGGTTTCAAGCCTTCGTCCACAAAAGTCGCAGACCCCAGATAGGCACAACAAGTTTTTCAAATTGAGGAAAAAGAGATGTTGAAAGCAAATGAGTATCCGGCCTATGCATTTTCTGCAGCCGCCGCTCTTATCTTGACCTACAGCCCGTCCGCCAAAGCATTTGACAACAGCTTCGGTCAAACCACTCTTCCAGTTCACTCACCGGTGAAGATGACGCAACTCGAGTCGGAATCGGGCGGCGTATTTTTCGGCGGCGGGGAATCGGAGTCAGGTGGGGTCTACGGCGGCGAGCAAGAAACGGAATCGGGCGGACCCACCGACCAGGGGAATGAAACCGAAACAGGCGGCGCTCGCAATGCCGGCTCTTCGTCTGAAGCAGGTGGACCAGGAAACAGCGCAGCCGAAAGTGAATCGGGCGGCGCCAGCAACGCGGGCAACGAAAGCGAATCAGGTGGACCTGGCGTAGAAATCCGAAACTACTAAGTCCTGATCAGGGTTTCGGTAGTCTTTATTACATGGAAGACGGGAGGCTGGTGTTTTCAAGACCAGCCTCCCAAATTTTAGAAATGCGCAATAACCCTAAATTTTGGGCGCTGGAGCCACTGTTTACAGTATGATCAATATATCCACATATTGAATGAAGAGGGCACGCCGATGACTGAACTTAGCGCCAACGACATCAAGAAGATCTACGAGTCATTGCCTGAGAAGCACAATGAGGCTCGCAAGCGCTTCGGACGCGGCTTGACCCTGGCGGAGAAGATTCTTACAGCTCACCTTGACCACTGGGATGGCAGTGAGAAACATCCCAAACGTGGGGAAAGTTATGCGCTTTTGCGTCCGGACCGTGTGGCCATGCAAGACGCGACTGCCCAAATGGCAGTTTTGCAGTTCATGCAAGCCAAGCTGAAAACAGTAGCTGTGCCATCGACTATTCACTGCGACCACTTGATTCTAGCCAGAGTCGGCGCAGAGAAAGACATGGAGCAAGCGCTCAGCGAAAACAATGAAGTCTACAATTTCCTGCGCACGGCAGCTGAGAAGCACGGAATTGGTTTCTGGAAGCCAGGCTCGGGGATTATCCATCAGGTCGTTTTGGAAAATTACGCATTTCCCGGCGGCATGATGATCGGTACTGACTCGCATACTCCAAATGCCGGCGGACTAGGAATGATCGCTATCGGCGTAGGCGGCGCAGACGCAGTCGATGTCATGGCCGGTGAACCATGGGGTGTCAGATGGCCCAAGCTAATCGGTGTTCGCCTGACAGGTAAATTGAACGGCTGGACTGCACCCAAAGACGTAATTTTGAAACTGGCGGGTATTTTGACAGTAGCAGGCGGAACCGGCGCCATCATTGAATACTTCGGACCCGGCACCGAGTCGATTAGCTGCACCGGAAAAGGCACCATCACGAATATGGGCGCAGAACTAGGTGCCACCACTTCGATCTTTCCATTCGACGATCGCATGGCAAAGTATTTGCGCGCTACAAAGCGCGAAGACATTGCGGCGCTTGCCGAGCAGTTCCGCGAGCATCTGGTAGCAGATCCGGAAGTTGAAAAAGACTACAAGAACTATTTCGATCAAATCGTTGAAATCGATCTCGACACTCTCGAACCATATGTGGTCGGACCTCATACTCCCGACTTGGCCAGACCGATCTCTGCGCTTGCCAAAGAAGTCGACGAGAAGGGTTATCCCGAGCACTTGAAATATGCATTGATCGGAAGTTGCACCAATTCTTCTTACGAAGACATGGGCAGAGCCGCTCATGTGGCTAATCAAGCCGGTGAACACGGTGTCAAAGCGGACATCGGTTTTCTCATCTCACCTGGCTCCGAACAGATTTACAAAACAATCGGACGCGATGGTCAATTGAAAACTTTGGAAACCATCGGCGGCACCGTTCTAGCAAATGCTTGTGGACCGTGCATCGGACAATGGAAGAGAGAAGACATCACACCAGGTGAGAGAAACTCGATCATTACTTCTTTCAATAGAAATTTCCAAAAGAGAAATGATGGCAATGCGGAGACTCTCGCATTCATCGGCAGTCCGGAAATTGTCACGGCGCTGGCCTTATCCGGTTCGCTCAAGTTCAACCCATTGACTGATACTTTGAAAGGCGCAGACGGCAAGGAATTCAAACTCAATCCGCCGACCGCCCTGGAATTGCCTGAGCAAGGCTTCATTGCCGACGAAGACGGCTTTATCCCACCGGCAAAAGATGGAGACAAAGTTGTTGTCGACGTAAAACCCGATTCCCAAAGACTTCAGTTGCTTGAACCATTTGAAGCATGGGACGGCAAAGACTACGAGAATCTGCCGATCTTGATGAAAGCCCTGGGCAAGTGCACCACGGACCACATTTCTGCTGCTGGTCCATGGCTCCGTTATAGAGGTCACCTCGACAAGATCAGCGACAACATGTTCAGTGGTGCAACAAATGCATTCACTAATGATGTCGGCATCGGATTGGATGTTCTCAACGGAGAGAGAAAGGCATATCAAGCCGTTGCTCGCCACTACAAGTCGGAAGGACTCGGCTGGATTGCAGTCGGAGATCAAAACTACGGTGAAGGCTCCAGCCGCGAACATGCTGCCATGTCGCCGCGCTTCCTCAACTGCAAAGCGGTCGTAGTGAAGAGCTTCGCCCGTATTCACGAAACCAATTTGAAGAAGCAGGGCATCTTGCCGTTTACCTTCGCTAAGCCAGAAGATTACGACAAGATCGCTGAGACCGATCGAGTCAGCATTGTCGACCTGTTGAAATTGGCTCCCGGAAAGAATGTAGAAATGAGGATCCGTCACGCTGACGGCAGCGAGGATAAGATCGAACTGAAACACACGATGACTGAAGAACAGATCGGATGGTTCAAAGCCGGTTCGGCCCTCAACTTGATTCGCCAGCGTCGAGAAGGCGTCAGTTCAGCTAAATAAGCGGCTCTTCACCTACGAAAGACCGGAAAGAAATTCCATAATCGCCGACTGAAATTTGTCCGGCGCACTGATGGTGATATCGCTGTGCGCGCTCTCCGGTAGTTCCAACAAAATCTTCTTGCCGACTGCTGTCTTGAACAGATGGTCTGCATGATCAAAGGCGATCACCGCATCATTCAAACCGTGAGCAATCAACACCGGCGGATGAGGTTGCTGTAAAACGGCTGTGTTGTTCAAAAATGACTGAGGGAAAAGAAAATCGGGATAGATCCGCAAAATCGGCAGTGACTCGCGCGCAATGCGTTCTAATGACGCAAAGCCGGATTGCAAAATCAGGGCCTTGGAGCGCCTAACTCTTGATATGTATCCGGCAACCGACGCACCCAGTGATTCACCGTAGAGAATAATGTCTTCTTGCCTGGCGTTCTTGTGTGTGACAAGGAAATCATAGGCAGCCTCGCCGTCAAAGCAGATATCTGGAATATCCGGTTTTCCTTCGCTTTGCCCGTAACCTTGATAGTCGTAGATAAACACTGAAACACCGGCACGCAGCAAAAGACTAACCAGTTCCATCCGATTGGCGATATTGCCTGCATTGCCATGACTGACCAGCATCCAGTCGTTGTTTCCTGGTTTTTCGTATACCCAACCGTGCAAACGATGTCCGCGACGCGATTGAAAATAGACATCCTCGCCCTGGATGCCTCCCAATACCGGTGCGGCATCGATATCGTGCGGGTAAGGATCGGGATGAAACAAGAATTGCCGGTATAGGGGACGAGCCATGCGCGGCGCAAGCGCTACGTAAACGCCTACCGCCAGCGAAATACCTGAAATAAACACCTGAAGCAATGACCCCTCGCAGGCTTTTCCTAATGTTAGCGTCTTTATACCCTGCTGTCTAAACCGTTTAGACTGACAATGCTGCACGTGGAAAAATAGAAAAGAGATCCTGTCTGAGTCTTTCAATCAGGTGACCCGGATGGATTACAGTAAAATCGCCGGAAGTCCAAGAGCTGCTACCCTTCTGGGAATAGCCGCCTCTCATTTGTTTGTACTTTCCGCTCAATCTGCACAAGCCGAAGAGATGCTCTGCTTGTACCAGAGACATAAGGCTTTGGGTGACATCGAAGTGCAGATCGCTGAAAAATTTGCCAAAGTTACTCAAAAAAATGGACTCACTTTTGTGATTGCCGGTCCAACTTGGGATGTTTCTGTCTTTCAGCCGCGCAAAAAGAAAATCGCCCGGCTCACTTACGCCAATTTCATCCGCAATGGTCCCAAGCACATCGAATATTTTGACGGCGCCACTGATTGGCCTCTTGTAGTCGAGAAGAGTTCAACCGAGTACAAAGGGCTTCCAGCAAAGGCATATGCTCTGCCTTTCAAATCGAAAGACGGCAAAATTGTCTCTCTAAAGCACGGCAAAGTTGGTTCGTACTACGTCAACACAACTTTCAAAGTCGATCCTCACATTCGCAATTTTCTTTTTCAAATGTTTCACCTGCAACCGGCCGACGGGATTCCGCTCAAGTATGTGAAACTCGGCAAGCCACACAGGTTTGGTCAAGATCTAGCCTACAATCGTTCGGAAGTTGTTGTCACCGCACTTGATACCATGACCGCGAAGTCGAAACCGTTTCAACGAAATATTTTTGCCGTCCCGGGCGGTTACAAAACGACGACCGAAAGTGACATCACTTTCGGCGACAAAACCGACGACTTGCGCGAAATTATGGAAGACCTCAATTAAGCAGTCGCCTAAATGACAACCAGTCCAGAAATTACCTTTCGGAATTAGGCGCTTATCGGACATAAGAGTATGTAATAAGCCTGATCCTTTGTGGAACAAGATATTGGACATCTCAACCTGCAGAAATGACTGAAAGACCGTCCACAAACCAGGGAAATGAGGAGAAGTCGGAGGGCGAAAAGCCCAACGGCTCAGACTTTGGCGGCACGGGCAGCTCCACCTGGATTGAGGAAACAATCACCCCAGTTGTTCTGGAGCCCGGGTCGGTCGTACTGGACAGGTACAAGGTCGTCGAACTAGTAGGCGTCGGCGGTGTGGGCAGTGTGTTTCGAGTGACGCACGTCCACCTGGGCACTGTTTTTGCCCTGAAATGCCTCAACAAGGAACAGCCAAAAGATCACACCTGGCGTCGTTTCCAGAATGAAGCGAAAGCAGCCCACATTCTCGACCATCCCAGTTTGATAAAAGTCCATGACTTCGGTCTGATGCCTGGTCGCCGACCGTACTTCGTAATGGACTTCGTGGAAGGGACAACCCTTGCCGAGGAAATTCAAAGGCTTGGCAGACTGCCTGTCAAGCGGTGCATCCGGATTTTCATTCAAGTCGCATTTGCAATTGCGTACGCTCACGAAAATGGCGTCATCCATCGCGACCTGAAGTCAAGCAATATCATGGTCGTGAAATCTGAGAAAGATGGCGCTGAGGAGGAGATTGTCAAGATTGTCGATTTTGGCATCGCCAAATTGACCGGAGCTGACGAGTTCAATCAACAAACCTTGACTAAAACCGGCGAGATTTTCGGAAGTCCGCTGTTCATGAGTCCTGAACAATGCATGGGTTTAGTCGTTGATACACGCAGCGATTTGTATTCGCTCGGTTGCATGTTCTACGAAGCGCTTACAGGCGCCCCACCGTTTATCGGAGAAAGCGCCCTGGCGACGATGATGAAGCACCAATCGGAGCCTCCTCTGTCACTGAAAGAAGCTTCATTGGGAATCGATTTCCCTGTCGAACTCGAGCGCATCGTGGCGAAACTTCTGGAGAAGGAGCCAAGCAATCGTTATCAAAACGCCAGTCTTCTGGCTCAAGACCTCATTCAACTGGAAAGCCAGCTCAAATACGACAGTGCTGCTTCAGGCACCATTTCAGACGGGGCGAGAAGCGGTAACAGAGCGGCTTACTTTCCGAAGGAAAAATCGATTTTTGCTGGCAATCCAATCGGACAAGGTATTATTGGTGCAGTGGCATTCCTGGCCGGAATGGGCGTGAGCTTCATGTTGTTGCAGGGAGAACTGGACGCCGAGAGAGCAAGAAAGCGTCCGATCATTATCGAGTCACAGCCGCGCGTCAGCACGCCAACACTTGATGAAAAGCCATTCTCGCGCATCGATCACGTTACTAAAGAGAGAGTTTTCGCATTTCCAAAAACTCCAATTGGCGCTTTTCTCTTTTCTGATAAACCAGGAATCAACTGCATTGGCGAGGTGCGTGTTCCTTACGATCAGCTAATTGGGTTCAACCCAACTTACGATGCGCTGGCAAAAAATCCCCTCTTGCTCAAGAAGTTCGCTCCCAACGATTTAGCGCTGGTTTTCATGTCCAGAAACGACATGGCAGTCTCGAAAGTCTTCGCCGGTCTGACGCATCTGACGGGCTTGAAGGCGCTAAACGTCAAGTTCTCCGACTTTAACGACTCCGACTTGAAATATCTTGATTCACTGCCCAATGTCAGCTATCTGAATGTGAGCATGACGACCATCACTGGCAATGGACTGGCTGGCATGAAGTTTCTGCCCAAACTAACCTCGCTACACGCTGGTGGTATTCAGAACATTGAAACTTTCCTCGAGCGCATTGAAGAGATGCCGAGGATTTACCAGCTTTCACTGCATGGAGACCGGCTTACCGACGAGAGTCTTAAGCAGATAAGCAAAGCTCGCACGATGCGTGCTTTATCAGTGGCTCAAAATATGAACATCACAAATGAAGGCGTCAAACATCTGACCAAGCTAAAAGACCTTCGCTACCTCGATCTCTGCGGCACTTCTGCAGACATGAATTGCATTGACTCGTTGAAGCAGTTTCCAAAACTGAAAGAGCTGGGAATTTCAGCAAGCATGACTTCGAAGAGCGCAGTCATGACGCTGAGAAAGGCTTTACCCAAAATCAAACTATTTGCAGGCAGTCCGGAAAGCAATACTCCGCCGTACTGCCTGGATTTCGATTGGAAAGGAGAAGGTTTGTAGAGTTCAATGTCAGAAGCGGAAGAGCCGAATGCAGAAGTAAAAGTAGCCGGGCAAGGCGGTACGCCTGGCGACGGAATTCCGTTTGCCGATACGACAATGTCTTTGCATGCACAAGCCCCTGCGGAATTACAGCCAGGCGTGATCCTGCTCGAAAAGTTCAAAATTTTAGAATTGCTCGGCGTGGGCGGAATGGGCAGCGTTTACCGTGTCCAGCATCTGTTTATGAACCAGCAGTATGCGCTCAAATGTTTGAATCAGACCCAGCGCAATGACATTACCTGGCGCCGATTCGAAAACGAAGCAAAAGCCGCAAACATGCTCGATCACACCAATTTGCTCCGAGTCTTTGAATTCGGACTGCTGCCTGGCGGACGTCCATATTTTCTTATGGAATTGGTCGAAGGCGTCACGCTTGCCGACGAAATCAGAAAGCTAGGGCGCCTTCCGATGAAGCGTGCCATCAAGATCTTCATTCAAGTTGCTTTTGCCATTCACTACGCGCACGAGCACCACATCATCCACCGCGACTTGAAACCAAGCAACATTATGCTGGAAACAAAAAATGGTGAAGAAGCTGTCAAAGTCGTTGATTTCGGTATTGCGAAACTGACTGGTGTTGATGAGTTCAACCAACAAACCTTGACAAAAACCGGTGAAATTTTTGGCAGCCCACTGTACATGAGTCCTGAGCAATGCGCAGGAACCGGCATAGACAATCGCTCCGATCTATATTCGCTGGGCTGTCTTTTCTATGAAGCGCTTACCGGCGCACCGCCTTTCATCGGTGACACGGCTATTGCCACTATGATGAAGCACCAGCAAGAACCACCTCTCTCTCTCAAAGAAGCCTCCATGGGAATCGGTTTTCCAATTGGATTGGAAAAGGTAATTGCCAAGCTTCTGGAAAAGGACCCCAATCAGCGATATCAAAAGGCCAATTCACTTGCCGCCGATTTGATAGAGCTGGAGCGCAGTCTCAGCGGCGAGGCGAGTAGTAATTCGGCTCAGCCGATTGGCGAATTAAGGGCGGATCGCGGTAAAACTGCAACAAAAGCCGCCCAGGGCATGGCGACAAATACCATTCTTGTTTCCATTCTTGCAGCCGCTCTCGGAGCTATTGGCGGAGCTGGAATATGCTATTTCGCATTGAGTGGTCAAATGAAAGAGATGAAAGACTACTATGAAGCGCGAATACCGAAAGAGTCTCCGTTTGGTGCCAGCGCACCAAGTTCGACATCACCAACAGCAATCTCCGAAACAGAAAAGAAAGTGGTCCCGCCCGCTTCCGGCAGTTTTTCCAAAATAGTCGGTGATGAACGCGTTCTTACCTTCCCTGCCGGCGTCTGCCTGGGTTCCATGATCGATGATTTTGCCTTTGTTTGCGAAGCCGAGGGAGAAAAGAAATTTCCCAAGCAGAGAAGGCTCTCTCTAATGGTGCGAAACACGGCATTAAGCTCGCCGGAGCTTCTGATGGGCTTTGCAGCTGACGATCTGGTATTTCTCAATTTCTCATCGGCAGAACAATTCAAGCCGGATGGCTTCCCTTATATCGCGCACATGACCGGACTGAAGGCGCTCAACGCAAAGCATACTCTATTCAATGACACAGCCTGCTCGCATCTCGACAAGCTGGTCAATTTACGCTATGCAAATTTCAACAACACGCGCATTCACGGTGACGCTCTCGTCAAGTGGCCGGTCCTAAAGAATATCAATGTCCTGGACGTATCCAACACGCAAGGAATGCTGCCTTTCTGCCAGAAGCTGGCAGAATTGACCAGCTTGTATGAATTGCATATGCAGCATTGCCAGCTGGATGACGTGCTGTCTAAAGATATATCAGCCTGCAAGCAACTGCGTGTACTTTGTGTTTCCCAAAACAAAGACATTACCGATGCTGGAGTGAGTTATCTGGCTGATTTGAAAAACCTGATATGGCTCGATCTTTCCGCTACGTCCGTTTCGCCAAACTGTGTCGAGAGTCTGAGTAAAATGCCTGCTCTCAGAAAAGTTGAACTGGGTGATATCGATTGGACCGACAGTCAAAAGCGTGCGTTCGAGAAGGCACTCAGACAAAAGTCTCCAGCAATAAAGGTATTTTGGACTGATGAAGAAACTTCGGACTTGGTGAAAAATCTACCGGACTTTAAGTGGGATGCCGGCAATCTCAGGTAGCTAGCAAAGAATATACTGAAATAGACATCCTGTTTCAATTCGCTGAGGCAAATTTGACAGACGAGTCGAATCAAGAAAAGAAAGACTTCGAGTTGTCGCTCGATCGAGCTAATGCTGCTTTCAACGAAGCGACACTAAGCACGACCATGCAACCATATGTAGTGCTGGCGCCGGGCGAGATAATCCTGGAGAAATACCGCATCATCGAGTTGCTTGGCCGAGGCGGAATGGGCAGCGTCTACCGTGTTGAGAACCTTCTGGTCAATCGCATTTACGCGCTTAAGTGTTTGAGTAAGGCTCAAGCCGACGACAGTTCTTGGCGACGTTTTCAAAACGAAGCAAAAGCCGCCCACATGCTTGATCACGCAAATCTCATCAGGGTCTATGACTTCGGGCTTCTGCCAGGTGGGCAGCCATATTTCTTGATGGAGCTTGTCGATGGTCCCACCCTTGCCGACGAGATCAAGAAAAATGGAAAGTTGGATCTGGAACGCGCACTCAAGATATTCATCCATGTTGCATTCGCAATTCAGTATGCGCACAGTCATAAAATTGTGCACAGGGACTTGAAGCCCAGCAACATCATGCTGGTGAAGCCGCATGATGAGCAGGAGCACGAGACTGTCAAAGTTGTTGATTTTGGGATTGCAAAATTGACAGGTGTCGATGAATTCAATCAACAGACCCTAACCAAAACCGGCGAGATATTCGGCAGTCCGCTCTACATGAGCCCTGAGCAGTGCATGGGCATCGCTGTCGATCACCGCTCGGACCTGTATTCCCTCGGTTGCGTCTTTTATGAAACGCTCACAGGCGCGCCGCCGTTTATCGGTGACAGCGCTCTTTCGACAATGTTGAAACATCAGTCGGAAAACCCACTTTCACTGAAAGAAGCCTCTTTGGGTGAGGAATTTCCGGATGAGATTGAGACGGTGATAAGAACGCTTTTGGAGAAGGATCCAGACAAGCGATATCAATCTGCAAATAAGTTGGCGGAGGATTTGATTCTTCTGGAAAAAAGCTTGAGAAGCGGCGAGGGTGCGGTTGTCAAAACAGCTCTGAATAATGCTGCACACAAGCTGGAGAAAGAAAAGGAAAAGCTGACGATCGTGCCGAGCATATACATTACTATTGCTGCTTGCGCCGCCACGTTTGTCCTGGGGCTGCTCTTTTGTTACTGGCTGATCACTATGCAGCCTGTCACTCCGAAGATCTCGCAGCCGAAACCAATTAGCTTGCAACCTCTTGACTCGAAAGCAGCGATCGCGCCGGCTCCTCACGTTAGCGTACAGGTGAAGCCGTGGGCAACGAGAACAAGAAAGTTTGTTGAATACCATTTTCCTGAAACCGTCAGTTTGGGAATCATCGAGTTTCAAGATGGCTCAACAAAAACTGCTACCGGTCTGGTAAAGATACCAATCGACAAACCGATCGGACTTTTGGTGAGCAAGCAATTGTTGTTAAACCCAGAGCTTTTGGATGGTTTTCAACCTGATGACCTGCAAGTACTCAGTTTTGGTGGCGCCAAAACGGTAAGCTCAGGGGTCTATAAACACTTGAATAGATTGACTGGACTCAAGATGCTCAATCTAAGCGGTACCGATTTTAACGATGACGATCTGCGAAACATTGCCGGATTGAACAATCTACGCTATTTGAACTTGGCGACCACGCGTGTAACTTGCGGCGGAGTGCTGCGTTTGCCCTTCCTTTCAAACATAAAATGCCTTGATATTGCTGGCGCACGCGGAGCCGATTTGTTTGTCAAAAAAATTGCCGACTTGCCCAATTTGAAATCGCTTGTCATTGCCGGCAGCGATATTGGAGACGATGACTTGAAAGACATCGCCAAAAGCAAATCTCTGAAAGTTTTGTCCTTGGCAAATGATGATATCTCCAACCAAGGGCTCAAACATCTGCTGTCTCTTAAAACTCTCGAGTGGATTGATGTAACTCAAACCGGAGTGACATACGACAGCTGTGAAATTTTGGCAAAAATGCCGGGTCTAAAAAAGATTGAAATGGGTTCGGTGCTGAAAGACGAGGAGAAGGCAGAATTCGATCGCTACCTGCGAAAGCACAGACCGGAGATTCAGACCCTATGGAAGAACGTGAATACGCTTGACCTAGACTCCTGCCTGCCCGAATTTCCATGGTATGGAAGGTGCATAAAATCCCACACAGACCTGGACTTCACCAAGTTCGTGGATCTCCCAAAATTCTAGTCGTCGGCCGAAGTACATATGCAGACAGCCTTGCGGGTAGAACATACGCATGGGGTCATATCAAGAAGTTACGCCTACGAGCGAAAAAACCTATGCGATGAATCCGATCATGGGTCCATTCATAGAGCCGGGCACGATTCTTTTGGGCAAGTTTCGAGTCGTTGAGGTTCTCGGCGCCGGCGGAATGGGCAGCGTATACCGCGTCGACCATCTTTTGATGGAAACTCAGTTTGCGCTCAAGTGCATGAATAAGTTTCAAGAAGCTAACGCCAGTTGGCGGCGTTTCCAGAACGAAGCCAAAGCCGCGTACATGCTCGATCACCCTAATTTATTGAAAGTTTTCGAACTTGGATTGTTGGATAGCGGACAACCTTTCTTTCTCATGGAGCTGGTTGAAGGTAAGACCCTGGCTGATGAGATTAAAGCTGTCACGCACCTTCCTATTGAAAGAGCCGTGCACATTTTCATTCAGGTAGCTTTCGCCATTGGATACGCACACGAAAGAAAAATCATTCATCGGGATTTGAAGCCCAGCAACATTATGCTTGTGCCGCCCAAGAGTGAAAATGAAGTCGAAGGTATCAAGGTGGTCGACTTCGGCATCGCCAAGCTGACCGGAGTGGACGACTTTAATCAGCAAACGCTTACACGCACTGGCGAAGTTTTCGGCAGTCCTTTTTATATGAGTCCGGAGCAGTGTGCTGGTCTGCCTGTCGATCACCGCTCCGACCTGTATTCGCTCGGGTGCGTTTTCTATGAGGCTTTGACCAGCGCTCCACCTTTCATGGGCGATACGGCTCTTTCCACTATGATGAAACATCAAAGCGACCGCCAGCTTTCGCTTAAGGAAGCTTCTTTGGGAGTCAGTTATCCGGCCGCACTTGAGGCAATCATTAGCAAGCTTCTGGAGAAAGACCCAGACAATCGCTATCAGTCTGCAAATCAGCTGGCGAGCGATCTTATGCAGCTGGAGCGTGCCATTAATGAACACAAACAGCAAATCAGCGGGCAAGGGCCAATCAGTGTTTCTCTGGCACCTGAGAATGAACTGAAGGCGGCCGCTACACGTTTTTTGAAAGAAATGACATGGTTCAGGTTTGCTGCATTTGGCTTCAGTATGTATCTGCTTGGAGCAATAAGTCTGTATGGAGCTCTCTTCGCCGCAAGCAAGCAAGGAGTCAAGAACGCTATTGTGGAACAGCCTCCGGTCGAGCCGCAAATAAATGAAACGGGAAAGCAATACTGGTCGGAAATCGAGGCGGACAGAGAGCATCCGAAGCAGACTAAGAAAACTTTCTATTTTCCAGACAACAGGGTTGTCGGCCTTTTGATAGCGGCAAACGGTTCAACCGGTTTGGCACGCGGAAGAGTCAGTGCTCCTCAGACGATGAAGTCCGGCTTTGTGGCTGGAGATTTCACTACTCCTGAATGTATCGAAAAATTCAGACCGGAAGAAATTTCTGTTTTCGATTTTAATGCAGAAACAGTTGATTCTACTCATTTCAATGCTCTCAAACGTTTCATAGACTTGCGTGCATTAAATGTAAGCGGTACCGCTTTTGGTGACAAGGATCTCCCTATTCTGCAGACTTTCAAGAAGCTTCAGTACCTGAACTTGTCGCACACTGATGTTGATTGCGCAAACCTTTTGAAATTGCCGTGCGTTTACACCTTGAATGGACTGGATATAAGCCATACCAATGGTGCCGATATCCTGGTCAAAAACGTATACAGATTTCCCAAACTCCACGAAATTACGTTGAGCGTGAATGCCTTTCGTGATGCCGACATTATTGGATTGGCAAGAAGCAAAAGTCTAAAGGTAATTGACCTGTCGACAAACACAATCTCTGATCAAGGGGTCGCCAGTCTTTTGCCGCTAAAAACTCTTGAGTGGCTTGATCTGGGAAGAACTGTAGTTACACCCAAAGTAGTTGAATCACTGAAGAAGTTTCCTAATTTGAAGAGAGTGGAATTGGGCATTCGCGAATGGCCGCAAAATGTTCAGGACAAATTCGTCAAAGAACTCAAGAAGTCCAAACCAAAAATCGAAGTCTATTTCTATGACACGTTCACTCATGATCCGGCATCCCTGCCTGGTTTTCACTGGCTTGGTCCGGGATTTCACGGACACGCAAACACGAAGCGCTTGATTCCTCCTCCTCCCACGGGGTCAGTTACCGAATTGCGTGGCGCCCCATCAAATACGTCACCGTAGTAGTACATCAAGCACTTATACTTGGAGTGAACGGAGCCTCCAAAATCTGGACCTGATCTTTTAAACAGGCAGGATTCTTTTGACAGAAGAGTCGATAGAAATTGAAAAGAACATCCTCGCGCCTCGAGAAGGCACCGACGGTGCATACAGCATCGGCGAGCGAACCATGTCTCTTTTCGCGCAGACACCGGCGGTTCTGGAGCCCGGGTTGATTGTCCTCGAGAAGTTCAAAATCATCAATCTGCTCGGACAAGGTGGTATGGGCAGCGTTTATCGCGTCGAACACTTGCTCATGGGACGACAGTTTGCGCTCAAGTGTTTGAACAAGTTTCACGAAGCCGATGCCTCGTGGCGGCGTTTTCAAAATGAAGCAAAAGCCGCTCACTTACTTGATCATACAAATTTGCTCAAAGTTTACGAGTTTGGCTTGCTGCCCGGCGGTCAACCATTCTTTCTTATGGAATTGGTCGAGGGTGAAACACTGGCTGATGAAATTAAGAAGCTGGGTCAATTACCAGTGGACAGGGCTGTAAGAATATTCATTCAAGTCGCTTTCGCGATCAGTTATGCGCACGAAAGCCGAGTAATCCACAGAGACATCAAGCCAAGCAATATCATGGTTTCGAAGAAAGCAGGCGACGAGACCGAGCATGTCAAAATCCTCGACTTTGGCATCGCAAAGTTGACCGGAGTCGACGAGTTCAATCAACAGACATTGACCAAGACTGGTGAAATTTTTGGCAGCCCGTTGTACATGAGCCCTGAGCAGTGTACAGGTACATCGGTTGACCACAGAAGCGATCTTTATTCCCTAGGTTGTGTTTTCTACGAGTGTTTGACCGGTGCGCCGCCATTCATCGGCGAATCTGCCCTATCTACCATGATGAAGCATCAGGGCGAAAAACTGCTTTCGTTGAAGGAGGCTTCGCTTGGTACTCAGTATCCGCAAATGCTCGAAGAGATTGTTTCCAAGCTTTTGGAGAAAGACCCAGCAGATCGTTATCAAACAGCAAATGCCTTAGCAAAAGATCTGATCAAACTGGAGCGCAGACTTACAGAAGAGTCAAAAAGCACACTTGAACCGGTCGGTACCACTCAAGTATTGAAGCGCCCCGAATTTGATAAAAAGGACACTGTCCAGGTTTTAACACCGTCCAACCTTTCGGGCATATTACTGGCAGCAGGTGTTGTTTTTGCCCTTGGGGCATTGACGAGTTATGTATGCTTGTATCCGCAACAGCACCGCAGATTCGAACCTGCTGGGTTTCTATTTGAAAAGCAACCGTCAAGAGACTCTGCAAAAACTGCGTCCGAAACTGACACCACAGGTGATGCGGCTTCGGAAGTGGCAGCGCAATTAAAGAAGGAAGATCCTGAGTATGAAGCGAGAGTTAAACAGTCAACACGCTGGTCATCAGTCATCGGGATGACGCGTACTTATAGATTTCCACAGAAACAGTCACTGGGAATCATTCTAACTGCAGGAGGCGGCATTCACCCGGCTGTAGGAGAATTTTCCGTCCACAGCGACGATCTGATCGGACTTGTGCCCAACGAATATTTGATGACGCATCCTCAGTTGATGGACAAATTCGCCCCCGATGAATTGACCTTGATAGATCTAAAATCGAGTCGAGTGAAGTCGGAAGGGTTTTACAAAAGATTGGGCAATTTTCCGAAACTGAAATTCTTTAACGCCTTTTACAGCCACATCAAATCGTATTTGCCGGTACTAAGCAAGCTTTCGGAACTGCATTATTTGGATATTGCATGGAATGACATTGACTGCAAACAATTGCTTAAGTACATTCACCCCGAAAGGCTCAATTATCTGAACATAACGAGCAACGAAAATCCCACGGCGATTTTTCAAAACATTGAAAGGTTTCCCAATCTGCGTCAATTAATTGCCCCCAAAAACGATCTGAAAGACAGCGATTTGAAAGACCTCTGTCGCTCTAAGATAACGACCTTATGTGTTGGATGGAATAAAGACCTCACTAATAAAGGAATTGCGAACCTGACAGAACTGAAAACGCTGGTTCGAATAGACTTGAGTTTCACTGATGTAACGCCTGAAGTATGGAAAGAGCTGATCAAGTTTCCACGCTTACAGACAGTCAAAGCCGCGAGCATGCGATGGAGTGAGCGCCAAAAACTGACGTTTGCTAGACAAATGCGCATTCACGCGCCGAATGTACGTATCGACACAGACAGTACGAACTTCGCGGAATTCACTGTTGCAGCAACGGACATAGATTGGTTGAACAGAGGAACCGATGCGCATGATTGGCCGATGAAACAGGAATTGAACACAAACGCTCAATTTATAGACGGCAAGCTTCAGTAAGTACGGTTGAGAGACTTAAGCGGCGCGCGACTTCAACTGTTTGATCAAGTCGTCCTGTCCGAGCATGTATCCTTGCTGAGCTTGTTCGTCAGCGTAGACTGCAATTGCATTGACACATTCCGTGATCAAGCTGGACGGTGCAAATTCAGTCATGCGCATCAAGATTTGCTCGACGGCCTGCCATTCTTTTGAGTCCAGAGGGATAGATTCGTCGAGCCGCTGGGTGACCATATGACGATGATCTTCAGCTTTTTTGGCTTGTGTCTTCTGACTCAATTTGACTCGTTTCATTTCAATAACTCCCAGACTTGCTTAGTTCGCCATCTCTAACAGGCATTGTTGAACCTATTCGAACGTCGCCTAAGGCATAACGGTGACCGGAAAGAAATTAGTAGGAGTTTCATCGATTCTCATGCCCGCACACTGCTTGGAAACCGGCTTTGAAAGCATGTTCTGGCCAAGGCTGGTCTTTCCAGAAGCTGTCATGAGATGAATCACTTCTCTTTTGTCCGCTAGGACTACTTTCGGGTCTACACGGATCCGGTGACGACCTCTTCCACCATTAGTTCCGGCTCACCGAAAATCTTCAGGATCGTGAATCCAGGACTGCCGTAAAAAATATCTCGCTTTCATGCCTTATCTAGCAAACGCATATACATAGACACTTTCCGTCACCGGCAGCGAGAAAATAGGGCTTGTCGAAAGCCTGATGACATCTACAAAGATGAGCGCAATTTTTTCTAGTTATGGTCGGGAAAGGTTCACATCGGTCGGGTTTGAGAACGCTCAGTTGATATAATTAAAGAAGTTCGATTCGGGGAACCCAGCCGCCTCTACAGTTCTTGAGAGGCGCGGTTTTCGTCGGGATGCTGCTAGTTCTGATGCTCTCCGGATCGCCTAATGCGACGCAGAGTATGAAGTTAGTCCACGCAGGACAACTAAAACAGGACGACAGCAATGAACGAGACAAAGGCAGCGACAGCGAGTACACCAGGTACGCACGCTCACACGGGGATGACCACTCGCCACGACACTTGGTGGTTGGCGCCTCTTCTGGTTGCGACCGGGTTCACACTATTTATCGTCTACGCGACATTCCGCGCATTCGAGAACAACTACTATGAGATAGGGTCGATCATTTCCCCATTCTATTCGCCGAAGATTGATTTGCCGGGCTGGCCTTTCTCTCCGGCGATTTTGATTTTGTGGATGCCGGCGGGCTTTCGCGCCACCTGCTACTACTACCGAAAAGCTTATTACCGCGCGTACTTCCTGACTCCACCGGCATGCGGTGTCAGCGTCTGGGGCAGTAAGAGTTACACCGGCGAAAGAGCATTTCCTTTCGTACTTCAAAACCTGCACCGCTACTTCTTCTATTTAGCGGTTCTCGTGCTGACGATTCTCTGGTACGACGTATTCAAGTCAATGCTGGAGCCGTCTTTTCACTTCGATCTCGTTACCTTGATCATGACTGTCAATTGCGTGCTGCTTTCCGGATACACATTCGGATGCCACGCTTACAGACATCTGGCAGGCGGTGGCTTGAACTGCTTCAGCACGAACGAAAGCACCAAGCAAAGATTCAAAGTTTGGGAATTCGTCACCAAGCTCAATGAACATCACATGGCATGGGCATGGTTCTCGCTCTTTTCAGTCGGCTTCACCGACTTCTATATCCGTCAGGTATGCGCGGGTGTTTTCCCAAACCCGGTTTTCTTTTAATAGTTGAAGGTCCAAGATAATGACAAATTACGAAACACACGAACATGACGTCCTTGTTGTAGGCGCCGGTGGAGCAGGGCTGAGAGCCGCCATCGAAGCATCTGCACAAGGGATGAATGTCGGACTTGTCTGCAAATCATTGCTCGGCAAGGCGCACACGGTAATGGCGGAAGGCGGAGTTGCGGCAGCACTCGGCAACGTTGATCCGGAAGATAACTGGGAAGTTCATTTTCAAGACACCATGAATGGTGGCAAGATGATGAACAACTGGCGCATGGCTCAGTTGCATGCCCAGGAAGCGCCGGACAGAGTGCGTGAATTGCAGGAATGGGGCGCGGTTTTTGATAGAACGAAAAAGGGCGAGATTCTTCAGCGCGCCTTCGGCGGACACAAATACAAGCGCCTCTGCCACGTCGGTGACAGAACCGGCTTGGAAATGATCAGAACACTTCAAGACCAAGGTGTGCACCGCGGTTTTGCTGTTTATATGGAATGCTCGATCACCAAACTGTTCAAAGACGGCGACAAAGTCTCCGGAGCGTTTGGATATTACAGGGAAGATGGACGCTATGTTCTCTTCAAAGCCAAAGCGATTGTTCTTGCAACCGGCGGCGTCGGAAAGGCCTTCACCGTTACTTCGAATTCATGGGAATACACTGCCGATGGTCAAGGTCTTGCATACGATGCGGGAGCTGACTTGATCGACATGGAATTTGTGCAATTCCACCCAACCGGCATGGTTTGGCCGCCGGGCGTAAGAGGTATTCTGGTCACCGAGGGTGTGCGTGGTGAAGGCGGTATCCTCACCAACAAAGAAGGCAAGCGCTTCATGCGTGATTATTTGCCGGAAAGCACAAAGGACCAGTTCTCAGCAGACGATGAGGAATCGAAGCGCTGGGTTGATGCGGCAATCGCCGGTGTGAAGACAAACGACAGGCGTCCGCCTGAATTGTCTACACGCGACAACGTTGCCAGAGCTATTTATCAAGAAGTGAAGGCCGGTCGCGGCTCGCCGCACGGCGGTGTCTTTCTGGACATCTCCTATCAAGACGCTGCTCGTGTGCGCAAAAAACTTCCGTCCATGTATCACCAGTTCAAAGACCTGGCGGACGTGGATATTACTGCAGGACCGATGGAAGTCGGACCGACTATGCACTACATCATGGGCGGCATCCGCGTCGATGCTGACACCCAGATGAGCAGAGTGCCTGGATTATTCGCCGCCGGCGAGTGCTCAGGAGGTATGCACGGAGCCAACAGGTTGGGTGGAAACTCGCTTTCCGACCTAATTGTTTTCGGCAGATTGGCCGGCTTGGGAGCAGCCGAGTATGTGAAAAAACTCGGCTCGGCGCCTGCAATCGACAACAAAGACGTCGACAGTGCCATCGAAGAGATGGAAGAGCCATTCAAACGTGCCGCCAATGCAGACGCGAAAAATCCCTACGATGTGCAAAAGACTCTCAATCAGGTAATGAGCACTTATGTCGGGATCTTCCGCAACAAAGAAGATCTGGAGACTGGCATCGCTAAGCTTCAAGAACTGAAAGAAGACGTGAAAAAGGTCTGCACCAAAGGTTCTAAGGTATACAACCCAGGCTGGCACATGTGCCGCGATTTGAAGAACATGTTGATTGCTTCAGAAGCGATTGCCCGCAGTGCATTGTCCAGAGAAGAAAGCCGCGGTGCTCACAGTCGAACAGACTTCGAGCAACTCAGTCCGGAACTCGGCAAGTTCAATACGGCAATTTCAAAAGATGGCGATTCGATGAAACTGGAGAAAACTCCATGCCCAGAGATGCCTGAAGAATTGAAGAAATTTTTCGTGAAGAAGGAGACAACCCACAATGGCTGAAGCTAATTTGAAAGTGTTCCGAGGTGAAAAGGACAGCGGTACTTTCGAAAATTACAAAGTGCCGATTGAAGAAGGAATGGTTGTTCTCGATGCCATTCACTGGATTCAGCAAAACATCGATCCTTCAATCGCCGTGCGCTGGAATTGCAAGGCGGCGAAGTGCGGATCTTGTTCTGCTGAAGTGAACGGAAGACCACAACTCCTGTGCAAATCGCGCATGGACAAGTTCGAACCAGGCGAAGAGATCACTGTTCAACCAATCAAAACATTCCCGCATGTGAAAGATCTGGTTGCTGATGTTTCTTGGAACTATGAAGTAAACAAAAAAATCGTTCCGTTTACGCCAAAGCCAGGTCACAACTGGGTTGTCTACCAAGAAGACATCGAACGCGTGCAAGAGTTTCGCAAGTGCATCGAATGTTTTCTCTGCCAAAACGTCTGTCACGTATTGCGCGATCACAACCGCAAAGATGGTTTTTACGGGCCGCGTTTCATGGTCAGATTGGCGGGCTTGGAAATGCACCCGGTCGATGATGCTAATCGCCTGAAGATGGTGAAAGAAGATGCCGGAGTCGGTTTCTGCAACATTACAAAATGCTGCACGGAAGTTTGCCCGGAAGATATTCACATCACAGACAATGCCATCATTCCTCTTAAGGAGCGCGTGGTCGACGAGTTCTACGATCCGATCGCGAAATTCTTCAAGACGGTCTTCAAGGCTAAGTAAATCACGTTAGTCCCTTTGACTATGACACAGGTGTCCATGAGATTGAGAACATCAATACTGGCAGCTGTGACGGTTTGTTTAGGCAACCGGGCGGTAGGAGAATGATTGCTGCTCGTTCTATGTGGTCGCCGCTCAGCGAGCCGATTTACAGGGCACTATGGATTGCTGCCGTGCTTTCCAACGTCGGTAGTTTCATGCAAGAAGTCGGCTCGGCATGGCTGATGACTTCAATTGCGCCCGATCCTCTCAAAGTTGCGCTTTTACAAACAGCCGCCTATCTACCGTTTTTCATCCTTGCCATTCCGTCAGGCGCTTTTGCAGATGTCGTAGACAAACGCAAACTATTGATCATCGGGCAGTTATGGATGCTCGGCTCGTCACTAACGCTCGGAGTGCTTTCAATCTATGGACTCGTGAATGCCTGGGTACTTCTAGCGCTTACTTTCATGCTTGCCGTCGGCGGCGCAATTACCGGACCAGCATGGAATGCCGCTATACCTGAACTTGTGCCGAAGGAAAAACTCGAGCCGGCAATTGCGCTCGGAGGAGTTGGATACAACGCAGCAAGAGGTGTGGGCTCTGCATTAGGCGGTCTTGCCGTCGCCGCCTTAGGTCCAGGACCTGTTTTCATTTTGAACGCCGTGTCTTTTGTCGGAGTGTTGATAGTTTTCTTTAATTGGAAACCGGCTGTAAAACCACCGAGCCGACACAAAGAGCGTATGGTTGGTGCTGTTCGCGCCGGCTTTCGCTTCGTCAGGCATTCACCCGCACTCAAGTCGGTTCTTGTTCGCTCTGGCTCATACGGTGCTTGCACCAGTGCAATGTGGGCGTTATTGCCCCTCATTGCCAGACAGGAATTACATCTGGATTCACTCGGTTATGGAACGCTTCTGGCGATTTTTGGAGTTGGAACTTTGATTGGTGCAGCGATTCTGCCCCGGCTTCGCAGCGTAATCTCACTTGATCAAGTAACCGGGTTTGGAAAAATTCTGTTTGCCGGAGCCTTGCTCGGACTTGCCTATGCACAGAACCTAGTAACGGCCTCGCTTTTCATGGTCGGAGCAGGGGTTTCCTGGATAATCGTCAATTCGATGTTCAGCATGGGTGCGCAGAAAGCATCGCCTGCCTGGGTGCGAGCACGTGCTCTCGCTTTCCATATTCTTGTGTTTCTTGGCACTTTTGCAATCACAAGTGCAATCTGGGGACAAATCGCACAATACACAGGGCTCGACATTCCGCTGCTTGCCGCCGCTGCATTACTGGTCGTGAGTATATTCTTGTGCCGCCCTTTTCCTCTAGGCATTGCCGAAATGATAGATACAACAATGTCAGATCATTGGAGCGATCCGAAACTCGTTCATGAACCACATCCAAACCATGGTCCAGTTTTGATCACTGTCGAATACATAATCGATCCAAGCAAGTTGAGCGAGTTCACCGAAGCAATGTCCGCTCTCAGTACACAAAGAAGACGAGATGGCGCATTTCAGTGGCATCTTGTCTGCGATGTAGCCAATCCTCAGAAACAGCTTGAGTTGTTTCTCGTAGAATCGTGGGCGGAGCACATGAGGCAGCACGAGAGAGTCACGGTTTCCGATCGCCTGGTCGAGGACAAAGTGAACTCTTTTCATGTTGGCGCGAATCCAATAATAGTCAGGCATTTCATAAATTCTTACCTGCCTGCCGAACTTCTTAAGAAAATTGCGGTCGAAGAATCGGAACTGGTCTAGAATTGGCGGAGTCGCTCGGAGGATAGATGATGTCGCCCGAAAGTCAAGAGAAGCCGGTCCTCATCGTTGGAGCCGGTCCTACAGGTTTGATGCTTGCTTGTGAATTACAAAGGCATGGAGTTGCCTGTCGCGTAATTGACAAAGCGCCAGTGCCAGGCGACAAATCACGGGCTCTGGTTTTGCACGCAAGAACGCTGGAAATTCTGGAAAGCATGGGCATCGTCGAGCGATTTATCGAGCGTGGTTGTCCGGCATATGGAGCCAGTCTTTATCACCAGGGCGAGCGAATTGTTCATCTAGACATGTCGGAACTCGAATCGCCGTTTCCTTTCTCTTTGATGATTCCGCAAACCGAAACGGAGCGATTGCTAACCGAGCATTTTGTCAGCAAAGGCGGAGCCATAGAGCGCGGCGTGGAGCTGACCAAATTCAGCCAGGGGAAAAACGGAATCACAGTTACTGTGAAAAACTCAAAAGGAAAGGAAGATGTAATCGTCGCAGAATGGATGATCGGAGCTGACGGCTCTCACAGCACTGTCAGAAAAGTGCTTGAACTTCCTTTTGAAGGAAGCGCTTACGAAGAGCGATTCGGTCTGGTCGACTGCTTGGTGAGCTCCGATCTTCCGGACGACGAGATTTCAACCTTCTTCCATGAAGATGGTGCTTTTGTTTTCTTTCCACTGGGTAACAAACGCTTTCGCATTGTTGTGAACGTACCACCCTCACAAGTGATTGGCGATGCGCCAAGCTTAGCTGATATGCAGGTTTTTGCTGACAGACGAGGACCAGGAAACATCAAATTGCACGATCCGGTTTGGCTCGCCTGGTTTACCATTCATCAAAGAAGTGTTTCCAAATACCGGGTCGGACGTGTCTTTCTCGCCGGCGATTCGGCGCACATACACAGTCCAATCGGTGGTCAAGGCATGAATACTGGTATGCAAGATGCTTTCAATTTGGCCTGGAAGCTGGCTCTGGCAATTCGCGGAAACGGTGATGATAGACTCCTGGACAGCTATAACGAAGAACGCCATCCAGTCGGACAAGAACTGTTAAAAGGCACGGATATGGCTACATCTGTCGCCACGCTGAAAAATCCCCTTGCACAGCAGATTCGCAATCATGTGATGTCATTTCTCAGCCAGCAAGAAGTGATTCAGCATCGGATGCGTAAAGTCGGATCGATGCTGGCGGTAAACTATAGAAACAGTTCTATCGTTGGCGAAAAACGCGGCTTGGGCGAGATTCAAATCAAACCATCTGACGATTCAGAAAAGCCAAGCATTCCGGGCTATTTCGAATTTGCGCGCGGTCCGCTTCCAGGCGACCGTGCACCAGATGCGGTGATGGTCGATCAAGATATGAACCCTATTCGTATCTATGAAGCTATGCACGGCATTTCGCACAATCTGCTCCTGCTTGACGGAAAGCCTACGGACGCCGGTTACCGTAATCTAGAAAAGATCGCCTGGTCGATCGGCGAACAATTCGGAGGGCTTGTCACCTGTCATCTGATTGTTGCCAGTGATAAAGCTCCCTCGTTGCGTTTTCCAGGAAAAGTATTCTTAGACCCTGATTTAGCTGTTCACCAGACTTATTTTGCTGATTCGGAGTGCCTCTATCTTATAAGACCAGACGGTTACATCGGATTTCGTGGGCAGCCGGCGAAGCTTGGTCCAATCGAAGACTATCTAAGCAAGATTCTCAAACCTGCAAAAGTGCAAACAAAGCAAACGCAATAAACAGCAAAATCTGAAAACGAAAACGTTGAAGCAAGAATAGAAATTAACAGGTATCGCAATGGCTAACGATATTTCGCAAGAAGATTTTGCGGTCCTTGCGACTGATGCATTGGTGAAAAGCGGCGTGGATGAAGGCTCTTTGTCGCTCGATCAGGCTCGCTATTCGTTGGTTGTTAAAGATGGTCTTGGGCGCCCGCTCAAAACCATTTACCTGGCAAACTTTTTCGATCGCTACACATCGGCGTCCGGTGATGAAAGTGCGCAGGCAAAAATTCTCAGTCAGATTGTCGGGTTGACAGCGCAGTTAGATTTCCCCAGGGACTTTGAAGAAGCCCGTCCTCACTTGCGAATCCAGGTCAAGGAGAGATGGTTCTTCGAAGATGACAAATATACGAGAATTGACTTCGGAGAACATTTTTCGGCTACTCTTGCCTACGACATGCCTGACAATATTCTTTATGTCGATAACGATATTCTCGAGTGCTGGAATGTTTCCTTTGACGACGCGTTCTCAATCGCCCACAGGCAGCTGGCTCAGCTAACCGAGTTTGCCTTCGACACTTATAGAAGCGACGTAAACAAAAGTGATTGTTGTCACTTCTTTTCGTCCAGTGATTCATACAGTTCTGCGCGAGCTGTTTTCACAAACATAATGGCCGATTTGCCAGTGATAGGTGACACACTGGTTATGGTGCCGCACCGCGATCATCTGTTCATAACCGGCAGCGAGTGTAATTTCGGGCTCAGGCACTGCTTATCGGCAATTAAAGAACTCCAGGGGCAACCCGGTTCGTTGCCGCCAATCTTGCTGAAATTGGTAGACGAATACTATTTTCCATATACCTTGCCAGAGGAACATCCTTTGCGCAATCAGTTCAGAAGTTTGGAATTAGAGTATCTCAACCGCTTGTATGGCGCGCAGAAAGCGGATCTGGATGCCCGGTTCGAGCACATCACAGGCAAGAGATTCGTTTCGAAATACAAGTATTGCGATGACCGTATCAATCCATTTTCGACAAGTTTTATCAGCAAAGACTTATTGCCATGTCTACTTCCCAAAGCAGACTACATATTTTTCGGTGAAGGTGAGGAGCCGGAAGCTATTTGCTCATGGGCAACAGCGGTGGCAATCTTGAAAGACAAGTTGAAAGAGATCAACTGCTACCCAAAGCGGTACGAAGTGACCGAATACCCTACGGATGGCGAGATTTACGACATGGGCTTCGAGACTTTACCTGAGTAAAACGCTTATCAAACCTGCACATTTGGGAACCGATAAAGTTTTCACTGGTCGTAAATGCGTGGCAACAGCGTGGGTTTGAGAGGAATCGACTATGTTGCGCAAATCAATGACATTGGCATGCTGCATGATAATGCTTGTCGGCTACAGCGCTCCAGGAGCCTTTGGCAGAGACTCAAATGATGATCGCCCAGGCTTCTTTCAGCGGCATAAGAAACTGAAGAAGATCCTTCTCATTGGCGGGGTTGGAGCTGTGACAGGCGGCGCTGGCGCTGTCATTATGGGAAACAGTGTGGCAGGCGGTGCAGCGACAGGCGCGGGTACTAGATTGGGTATGCATGCGGCCAAGGAGAAGTACAAAGAGCATAAGAATCGGAGGCGCTAAAGATGAACAATCCTCCTTATGAAGATGAAACGTTTGAAGCAAAATCACCAAACGACTGTGGTCATGTCGGCTGCCATTGCCAGGCGACCTCTGAGGGTTTTTGCTGTCCAAAGTGTAAAGGCTCCGATAATAGAGGAGCTTTCGAGCTTGCTTGCGACTGCGGACACAATGAGTGCATGGGCGATTTTTTCAGCGACCGACCACTGAGAACAGCAAATATCTAACGCGGGAACTAGATCGGTTTTGCGCAGTCATCCTGCCAGTGTTAAATCACTCGGTAAGGAAACTTTGACATGCCCAAGAGAAATCCCAAGTCTGTACCGAAGACATCAGGAAGAACAACTAATAATTCGTCGTCCGGCAAGAGAACAACCAGGAAGTCCAAAACAAAACCCTCAGCAGCCTCGCGAGTCAAGCACAAAGCTGAGTCAAAGAACGTGCTGCACATGACCAAGTCCGTGACAGCTAATGACTTGGAAGCAAGGCGCGTCCTGGCAATTGATATTGGCGGCACGAACGTGAAAATGCTTTTGAATGGACAGACCGAAACTCGCAAGTTTCCATCATCAAAGGAGATGACGCCGAGCGATTTTATAGAGCAAGTGCAAAAACACACATCCGATTGGGATTACAATTGTGTATCCATCGGGTACCCAGGTCTTACAGGTCCCAACGGGCCGCTCTCTGAACCTGGAAACCTAGGACCCGGTTGGGTTGCCTTCGATTTTCAAGCAGCGCTGGGCATGCCCGTAAAAATCATGAATGACGCCGCCATGCAAGCACTCGGAAGTTATGAAGGCGGTCGTATGCTCTTTCTCGGTTTTGGCACGGGTCTGGGTTCCACTCTAATCTGTCATAGTACGGTCATATCTCTCGAACTCGGCAATGTTCGCTGGAACGACAAAGCTACGTCCGGCGAGATGCTGGGCAGAAGAGCACTTAAAAAGCTTGGGCGCAAGAAGTGGCGCAAGATTGCCTGGGCATTTATCAACAGCGCCATCAAATCATTCAACGCTGACTACATCGTGGTCGGTGGAGGTAATGCCAAGGTTCTAGGAGCGCTGCCTCCTGGTGTCAGGCGCGGTCACAATCAAACCGCTTTTCGAGGTGGCTTCAGGCTCTTTGGCGTTGAGGACATGCCCAGCACTGCGCATGAAACGCTCGAGCACGACAAGAAATGGCGCTTACTCTAGAGATTTTATTGTATTGCGCGATGGCTCTGATGTAGGTTCGACGCCATGCGTCGACCGCATATTGGAGAGGTTGATGCCATCAGTCGACCCTGCAATCATGAACACTTTTTCTAGTCTTCAGGACTGAGATGTTCGTACTCCGAAGAACCAATCACCCAGAGAAAAGCCTGGGTATCCATGTGATCTTTCGGCTTTAGATCAGCAATATCTTTCTTGATCAAATCCGAGAGATGCAGGAGTCGTTCATACGTACCAAAGTTTGGCTTGGAAGAATAGTCAAGGTCATAACCCAGTTCATCTGCCGCATTTCGCATAGCAGTGGGTTTCATAATTATGTGATTCCATGGCTGAGCGATAAATGGAAAAAGAGTAACGACGGGCCATGAAAGAACGCGCGATTTTATGCGCGGCAGTTCTGCAACTGAGACGATCCATTGAACAAATCGCTCTTTTAGGGGATCTCGCTCATGCAAAAGCTGATACAACCCTTCAGAAAAAGAGCGCGCTCCTTCTCGCGTTTTGACGCCATCACGCAATGCCATTTTTTCAAACGAAAACAAGAAATTCGTTTTCGCCTCGACTCTCAATGCACGGCTGGCAATTTCTTCATAGTCACGGCTGCGAAGAAGCGCCTTGAACTTGTCTTGGCTAAGCAGTTCCTCCCACAAGTTGTGAGCGGTCATTTTGTATGTAACTTCCCAGTCTATGTAACGCTGATCTTTGAAAGCCCTGGGGAAAAAGCGCAGAAATCTCTTTCTGTGCCGAGCCAGAGCTCTCGCGTTCAGCTCTCCGGACTTAGTTTTTGTTGCCACTGACTTGCTCTATGTTTCTCAACTGGCTTCTTTGCTGAGCAAGACATCCATTGTCACTTTCAAGACGATGTAAAACGCAATACACAACAAAAGGCTTGGTATCCAGAGATTAATCATAATCGAGATCCTTGTACTTTGTACTCTTCTTGGACTGTTACTTGACTTCAGTTACCGTACCGTCTGCCTTGAACTTGATGGTCCACACCGTTCCTTTCGAGTCCTTAACTGTGCTGGCGAAATTGCCATCGGCTTCACGACCGGTTCGTACTTCAACAACATCTGAGATCGAGACTGGTTGTCCGCCTACTCCGAGGAATTTCATATCTTTACTGGAGGCATATTCGATGTAACTGCTCACCAAGTTGTTATTACTATCGAGTATCTCTTGCGCGCTGAAGTTTGTATCGCCGTTCATGCCCAGCGTCCAGCCGGAGCTGTCTTCGATCTCCCCTTCATACTTGTAAGTGACATTGCCGTTGGAAGCACGTGTTACTTGTGCGGTGCGATGATCGAGAACGTCATTGTCACCACCTGCCCACCCAGGAATAGCTCCTCCGATGCCAATCGGTCGCGCCACATGGAAGGTATCTCCACTATGGGAAAAATTACTGACATTGGCCTGTATGAGACCAGGGGCCTCGCCGTTGACTTTGGTTTGTACTTCAGAGAATTTTGTCACTTTGCCGGTGAGATCGGTTTCTGCTTTATAAATAGCGCCATCAGTGCTTTCGATTTCGGTATCAAATTTCTTCGTTGCCTCATTGAAGGTTGTCGTAATCTTGTGCACGTCTTTGATTTCTCTAGGACCATTGTCGGTCTTCACCTTGTATGTGAGGCTGCCGTCGTATTTCATCACTCGCTTGAGCAGCTGTCCGGCAGCACTCAATGTTTCCTCGGCACTAAAATTGGTGTCACCATCTAGACCGAGCAACCAGCCAGTATTGTCATCAATTTCTCCCTTGTAACTGTAAACCGTATTTCCTTGTGAATCGGTCTTCTTGCTCACAAGTTCGCGCCAGTCGATGTCCCAGCCACCTTTACCGTCCTTTTCGGAACTGAACGTTTCTCCCGGCGTCGACTCGCCCAATCCGGGCGGTCCAGCTGGGCTATACAAGTCTTTGGAAGGTGCAAGCAACGCGGTATCAAACGGTTTGACCGATTGTTGCGTTTCACTTGGATTATTCGCGGGAGTTTTTTCAGGAGGCCTTTGAGCTGAAGAAGTTTGCTCAGGTGGTCTTTGCGGATTTTGTGGTTGCTGGTCCGCCGGTTTCTGTGGATTCTGCGGAATTTGGCTTTCCGGCGGTCTTTGCGAATTCGGCGGATTCTGTCTTTCAGGAGGTCTTTGGGGAAGCGAAGGATTTTGCCTTTCCGGAGGTCTCTGTGGACTCACTGACTGTCTTGTCTGCGGCTGGTGGTCGCCGGCATCCTGCATTTCGTACGGGTTCGATTGCAGCGGTGGCAATGGTTGATAGCTGGGTGCCTGACGGCGCTGTGCTTCAGCCATGCGGCGATTGCGTTCGGTATATGCGCGATTGCGGTGTTCGTTGAAATAGTAATTCCATTCGATCTCCGGATTGATTTGAAGCGCTTGTCTAAGCAGATGTTGGCCCATGCCAAAGAGCTGATCGTTTCCTTTGGCAATGAAGCAGAATGCAGCATTAGCACGGGCGTAAACTGGCGCCATGCGCAGGTTGTCGAGAAACTGTTTTTCTCTTTCCAATTCGATTCTTTCATCTTGAATCGCTCTTATTTGTTCTCGCGACGCTCCCATACGACCTGCACGCATCAAACGCGCTGAGTTGTCTTCAATCGCGCGATCGTTGTTTTGCATATCGCGAGAAACTTGACGTTGATCAATTCTATCGGCCGCGACAATTGCCGACTGGTAATCGTGAAATGCGGATTGTGCACCATATGAAGATGCCCTTTCATGTGCATTCTGCAGGTGCTTAAATGGATTATCGAAGCTCTGCGGATTGCGATAATCATTTGGTCTTTCCAAACGTGCGTCGCGCGATGAACCATCAAATTGATAGTACTGCGGCTGATTTTCATAGCCGGCTGCACGTGTGTTTCGTTCCCAAAGAGGTTGTCTGCCGTCGAAGACTTGCGCGACCAGTCCATTATTATAGGCACTGGGCTGCAAGTCATAATTTTGCCCACGAGGATCTACTAGCTCGAATTGCGGAGCCATCTCTATCCCTCTCTAACTATGCCTGGCCGTTCCAGTGGGATATATACGTAGTCCCTGAAAATTGGACAAAGGCGGGCAATAAATGCTCAGGCGAGTCAGAAAGGTCGCAGTTAAATCGTTTCTGCCTGACTTGAAATTACCACTGACCAGTTTCGTAATTGATACCTGTAGAATCCGGTCTTGCTTCACCCATATAGCCGAACTTGGTATTGCGCACGGTAAATCCGCCAGATGCAGTTTTCTCTACGGTAGTCGTCGTGTTGTCCGGGCGAAAGATTGTGACGTCATCGCCATGCTTTACCATTCGGCCGCGAGTGCCATTGGGGTATTTCACAAGATAATCATTACTTTCAAAACGTGGAATCAAGACTGTTCCGTCAGCAAAACCACCTTCAATCGCATAGCTGCCGTCCGGAAAACGGCGCAGAAAGCAGCTGCTGCCATCAACCATATTACATTTAAGAACAATGGCTGTGCGGTTTTTCGGCGGTCCCTTTTTCTCATAAGGATCTATATCTTGTACAGAAAAGACTAGAACCATGTCCTTTGCAAAATCCGATGCACTTGTTCCAAGCTCTTTGGCTGTGCCTTTTGCAACACTCTTAATCAACGACCGCACGGGACCGGTATGCTTTTTCTTGTCTGTCTCAGCGTCATCCTTCGAAAGCCAAGGCGAATTACGAGTCTTCGCCCACTCCTCTGCTTGCCAAATTTTTACCTGTGCATCAGCAGCGGTGGCTGCTTCGCCATGATCTACGGTGCCTGCAGCAAATGCGGTGAGCGGCAAGCTGAAAACGGCGGTGCACAAAAGACCGATGGTAAGGGAAGAGCGCATTGGCTTGACCTCAGAAAAACAACGTGGGTCAAGAAGATTATCATTTAGGTGAAAACGGCTCAAGGTTGATGAGCTAATTTGCTTGTCTAGCGGAATTTTTTGCAGACGACTTGGTTTCTATGTCTTTTACGCACCGAAAGCCGAGATGATTCTGCGCTGAATCCGGTGAGCTCTTCATGCGCGCAGACGGTCTATAGCTCGAGCAATAAGATTCGCAGCAAAGGAATGAACCGCCACGTTTGACGCGCTTGTCAATGCCGGGCTCATCGGGATCAAAACTGTCTGATGGTCCTTGCGGATTTTCAGTAATTCGATCGACAAGTTTCGAATAATAATCGCTTCTGTACCAATCGGAGCACCATTCCCAGACGTTGCCAATCATATCGAATAGCCCGTACCCATTTGGAGAAAATGATTTTACCGGCGCAGTTGTGAAATATTTATCTGTTCCTTTATTGTCGAAGGGAAAACCACCCTGCCAGAGGTTGGCGCGCGGTTTTTTATCTTCAGGCGCTTTATTTCCCCAGGAATACTCTTTGCCCTTCATTCCACCGCGTGCCGCATACTCCCATTCTGCTTCAGTGGGCAGGCGTTTTCCTGCCCACTTGCAGTAGGCCGCCGCATCATCCCAGGAAACTTGAACGACAGGATGTTCTTCTTTGCCGATTATCGAACTGGACGGTCCTTCGGGATGTCGCCAGTCAGCGCCCTCTACCCACTTCCACCATTGAGAATAATCCCGCAGTGAAACCGGACCTCTGGTTGCCGTGAAAACAAGAGAACCTGGTCGAAGTTCTTTTCGCGGCGGCTTCCAGTTGGGTGGTAGCTGTTTCTTCAACTCGAGCCAATCCGGCTTACGCTCTGCTGTTGTTACATAGCCTGTAGCGTCAACAAACGCCTTGAACTGTCCATTTGTGACTTCAGTTCGGTCCATGAGAAATGACTTTACGCGGACCTTGTGAACGGGAAACTCATCACGCCGGGAGAGCGTGCCGACTCCTCCCATTTCGAATTCGCCGCCAGGGATCAACGCCATCTCACAACTTGAGTCGGTTTCGCCTTTTGAGGCTGTCTCAGCGATGCAAGGTCCAATCGAAACGCACAGCCAGAGAATTGCATACAAGTACGCAAAGGCTGAATACCAAAGTGTTTCTCTGAACATCATGGCGTATTATGATAGCTTAATTTCGAATGTAATCATGAAAGATAAACTGTAGACGCTCCACTAGACCGGGTCTTTCATGAAAAGTTTGCTTTCACGAGCGACACCAATTCTTTTCGCTATCGCGCTCTGTTTCTTCCACTGCCTACCTGCATGCGCAGAAGAGTCCATTGCGAAGTATGTGCGTGTGCCGATTTTCTTTCTTACAGACAGAAACTTGTCAGGTAATCCAAAACAAACAAATTTCGTTTTCGGTCCACATCGCAAGTATCTTGGTGATTGCTTACATGATCCATTTCTCGGCACGGCAACAGTCGTGATTGAAAACGTAGATCACAAGCCGGTCACGGAAGCTCTGCAGAGAATCGGCTGGCAGGCTGTTGGATCAGACAAGTCTGAAGGATTGATTTCAAACTCACTCATTGAAGGTGAAACACACGAAGAAATTGCCCATAAGTTTTACAGCTCATTGAAGGAGCAATGCGAGCTGACAACCGACAAAAATGTCTTTGTTTTTGTTCATGGCTACAAGAACTCATTCCGTTCAGCCGCTCATACTGCAGCATGGCTTGCCTATAATGCAGAACGTCCGACCATCTTGTATTCGTGGCCATCGGCGGCAAAGTTACGTGCTTACTCATCCGATGAGAATAACGTTGAATGGAGTCAAGAACACTTCAATGACATGATCTGTTCGCTTGACGAAATGTGCAAAGAGGACTCCGCAATCAAAGTCAGGCTGATGGCACACAGCATGGGAAGCAGGCTGCTGGTTCGTGCCATTCCGATTCTGCGCGATCGCCAGTACATCACGGAATTTGCCATGATTTGCCCCGACGTCGATTCGGGATTGGTAAAGCATTATGCTCGCCGTTATTTCAATCCGAAGGGCACTGCCAAAATTAGACTATACATGTCCCGTCGCGACAAAGCTTTAGCGTTTTCGCAAATCGTGCATGGAGGTTACACCAGATTAGGTGAGTGTGCGGATTCTCTAAGCGGCATGCTCAGCCAGGTAATGGGAAACCGTCCGGCAAACAGCGCAGAAGAAAGGAAGGAAGCGGCCGCTGATGATGCGGCTTTTCAAGAAACATTGAAACTAGCGAAGCATCGTCTCCAGACGATTGACTTCACCGAAATTGATCGCGGCTTTCTTGGTCACAATGTACCGGCAAAATTGATCTGCAGTATGTCTTTCAATGAAAAACCGGGAACGAATCTGGATTTAGTGCAAGAAGAGTCTGGACAGCGCAGCAAACTTAGCAACACGTTTTCAAAAATTACTCACTTAAAAGACACTGCACCACATATCACTGAGTCTTGCCTACGAGTTGTGAAATCTGGTCAGCAAAAACAAAAATCGAGTAAATCAAAACACAAAACCTAGAAACTACTGCGCTGGTGCAGTAGCCTCTCCCTCAGCTTGAGGCTGTGGTGGAAGTCCATCGGAATTGTCTTCCGGCGATGGTGCGCGCAGCTGGCATGTGTAAGTCCAGGTTGAATGCGATTTAGCATCATTCATTGTCAAAGTAGGTATCTTGGCACGCTCCATATAATCCTTGATTGGATTGATTATCTGATGCCGTGCATTCTTATCGGCAAGTGACGTATCAACCGTCAATTCGATCGGCGCAGGCGAATTTATGTCACCTGGCTGTCCACCAACATTCCAGCTAAATTTGCCCTTGGCTCCCACAGAAGCCAGGCCTTCAGTAATGCGCTGTTCAATCAATTGGCGTGCCTGCATCTGGTTTACTCCGCCCAGCGGATCTTCAGGCGCCGGACCACGACGCATTACCTGCCCTATCCAACTGCCATTCATAGCAATTACAGCCGCTATGCCAATAACAAAAATTCCCAGCACAAATGGAAGCGGATTGACTCCAGGAGTTTGTGGACCGCCGTATGACCGCTTTGAATCGCGCACAACCTGCTTGGTACCGCAAGAAGGACAATTTTCCTCCCAGCCGTGAAGCGGAACTTTGCAAGTCGGGCATTTATGCATATTTACTTACCGGACGAAGAAGTATTACCTACCTGAACCTATACCATACAGCGACACCGATCAACCGCCACCGCTGCCAAGAGACGAATGCTTAGACCCTGCTGGTAGAAAAAAGACCGTTAACGGTCTTTTTTCCAACTCAATAATGGTTCTTGAGGTTTAATAAAACGCCAATCAGTGCCCAGACGGTCATTACAGCGATAATTACCATAATTGGTCTCGTGGGATCTGACGATGTCCATTCTTGTTGAGATTTCCGCTTCGCCTGCCAGAGCTGTTTCTTGGTGTAAGTCTGCTGAATCTCACTTTCGATTGTTTCCAATCGAAGTCTCAGTTTCACCGTTTCAGCTTTCTGAGTGATCAGTTCAGTTTCCAGAAGTGCTGTTTGCTCGGGCGATAATTTCCGGTCAGTTAGTTTGTTTTCCAGGTTTTTCTCTTTAGCCATTGAGGCTGCAAGCTGCTGGCGAGTTTTTATAATTTCCGACCGCAAACGGTCGTAGGCATGCTGTAGCGCCCTTTGCGGGTCATCGACTTTTTCAAGCACCCTTTTGAGCCATTCCGGCATTTTCAATTCGCATCCGATAGCATCCTTAATTTCCATTATGTGCTAATCAGACAATTTTGTTTTCGACATAAAGCACCTAATGCAGTGTCAAAAAAATTGATTGCAATGTAATGATGTGTCGCCCAATTTAGACAGGCGTCGAGATTATACTTAGCGCTTTATCGCTTTGAGGCATGAGCATGAAGACGGAAAACCTTGATTACACCGCAGGCAGTAATACTTTCGAGTCGTATGTTGCGTATGACGAGGCAAGGTCGGGCAAACGCCCATGCGTGATCATTTGCCATGCCTGGGCCGGACAGGGAGAATCCGATCAGGAAGTGGCGGGCAATCTGGCGAAATTGGGTTACGTAGGATTCTGCGCAGACGTATACGGAAAGGGACTGCGTGGCGATCCGACCGGAGACAACACTCATTTGATGAAACCCCTACTCGATGATAGGGCGGAGTTAAAGTCGCGCTTGCTTGCCTCAATCGAAGCAGCAAAGAAACATCCAATGGTGGATCCTTCGAAAATAGCTGCAATTGGATACTGCTTTGGTGGTTTGTGTGTTCTCGATCTGGCTCGCTGTGGTGCGGACGTCAAAGGTGTGGTCAGTTTTCATGGTTTGTTTTTCCCGCCGAATTTGGGACCGCAAAAGGAAATCAAGGCTAAAGTACTGATTCTGCACGGATGGGACGATCCAATGGCAACACCCGACCAGGTTGTTGAAGTCGCAAGAGAATTGAGTGAGGCCAAAGCTGACTGGCAAATTCACGGTTACGGCGGCACTATGCATGCATTTACTGCGCCCCAAGCAAATCAACCTGATAAGGGGATCCTGTACAACGAAACTGCAGCAAAGAGATCGTGGAAAGCAATGGAGAACTTCCTAGAGGAAGTTCTCGCATAGTTTGAAAAGGTCGAAATAGACTTAGACTTAATCGCTTAAGCTTTTCTGTCTTCGCGTCTGCCCCGGCGCTCTTCACGCCAGATAGTGAAAGAGTGTTTGATTTCTTTGCCGTCGGTCGTATTGATAGCTTCGCCAACCAGTGAGCTTTCCGGCAACCTGCTGAGCAGGTCGTGTTCAAAACGGCTGAGAATGCCGCTAAAGTTTTGATTACCCAGAGCTTCACTTACCGGAATCCATTTGATGTCCTTTGAGAACAGTGACTTAATTGCGCCGGCGCGGTTTTCTACGCCTTCGCCTTCTTGATTGTCGAGTTCGACATTGTATGAATGTCCAACAAAGAGATATTTCGGACCAGGATAAGCTGATGCTTTTTTGTAGTGGGTGAAATCAGGTTGGGGTAAAGAGGCACGACGTCTTTCTACTGCCGGTTTTTCTGTCTGTTGGTCCTTTGTGGCTGTGCCGCCGTCATTCTTCGGTTCTTTCATCTGGCTCTTTACTCCCCTCTAGTGGGTTTGTCGGTATGGCGAACCTGTAATTATATTCCTGGCTGACTGCTGACAACCGCCACTAGATGTCATTTTTATCTATTTGATATGTGTGAATCGGTATATCTCGTATCAAATTCAACACCGACTGTCCGAGGTGGGAACCGAGCATTTAAAATATGGTCTCAACGGGCGAATGTTTGTGCCGCCCCGAAATTATAGGAAGCCATTCGATATGAACGAGAACGACCTGGCAGATTGCGGCAATCCGAGTTGTGGTTGCACGTGCCAACCTAATGAGGACTATTGCAGCGAGAATTGTCAGATCGCAGGCGCTTTACCGGATGCGCCTTGCCAATGCGGACATCCAGGCTGCGCTAGCGGTCCTATTTCTTAATTCTGCCGATAGTTGATTGATGAAATTGCGGAGGAGTGTATGAGTTCCAGCAATGGAAAGCCTTTGTGCCTGATAGTTAAAGTCAAAGCAGTTCCAGGCAAAGAGCTGGAACTCAAAGAAGTGCTCACCAGAATGATCGAACCGACTCGACAGGAGCCGGGCTGCATTGCATATCAGCTCTACGCGAACGAAAAGAGCGACACATTCTTTTTCTATGAACTGTGGGAAACGGCTGCACACCTCGATGCGCATGGAAAAACTGAGCACTATCAGCGTCTTTGTAAAGAACGAGTGGGGCTGGTAGCAGATGGTGGTGAAAACTCCCGCCTGGAAGAGGTTTTAGTCTAATACTGCCGGACGGAACTCAGGCGAAACGCCTTAATGCGCGAGAATTTCTGCTTCTTCCTCAGCAATTAGAAGACCTTTTTCGATATAGATAGGTCTGGTTTCTTTTCGCCACTGAGGCAAGGCGCGGTAGAAAATGATGGAAACTATCAAGCAATAGACTCCGCAGATCAAGAGCGTATTTGACAAACCAATTTTGTTTGCCAGGGCACCTGCGCCCAGACTTCCTATTGGTGCGGCTCCCATGAATGCCATGGTAAACAAGCTCATGACTCTTCCACGTTTATCTTCTTCAACAATCGTTTGCAAAATGGTGTTTATCGAAGCCATTTGAAGCATCATGCAAGCACCGATTGCAGCAAGAACCAACATCGCTGGCCAGAAGCCGTTAACGAAAGAAAAAACGATCAACAAGATCGAAAAGGCAAAGGAGCTTATGGTGATCCATCTGCTCAAACCAACCACAGACTTCCTGGAAGCAAGGGCAAGAGTGGCGCCTAGAGAGCCAATTGCCGAACCGGACATCAAATAACCAAGTGTGTTCGAATCGCCGTGAATTTTATGCACGAAAACAGGCAGGAGCATTGCATAAGCCATTCCGCCAATACCAAAAATTCCAAGATGAATGATAAGTTGGCGCACGGAGCGGGTCTTTGCGACATAGTCGAGACCAACTTTCAATTCGCTCAGTATGGATCTCTGCTTAACCGTTTGCTCACTTTCGTTTGCATTGAGTCCTGCTTTCTTTTTCGTATGAATGAGAAAAAGAGCGCCAATCACAGGGATGTAGCTGAAAGCATTTATCAGGAAACACATTCCCGTTCCTACTGACGCCACGATGAAACCAGCCAGCGCCGGACCAATCAGACGAGTAACGTTCATCAAGGTGGAATTCATCGCAATGGCAGCAGGAAGGTCTTCTTTTTTGTCGACAAGATCGAAGACAAATGCAGAGCGTGTAGGCATGTCAAATGCGCTTATGACGCCTGCAAAAACGCCCAGGGCAATCAGATGCCAGACTTGAACCTGATTGGTAATGGTAAGAAATGCCAGAAGCGACGCTTCGATCATCGCCAAGAACTGCACGATAACAATAACCTTCTTGCGATCCAGCCGATCTGCAAAAACACCTGCAAAAGGCATCACAAAAAGAGAGGGCAACTGGCTGGACGCTCCAACAACGGCGAGCATGAACGGCGAATTGGTAATCGTGTATGTGAACCAGGAAAGTGCGACCATCTGCATCCAGGTGCCAACGAGCGAAACGAATTGCCCGCCGAAATAGAGAGCGTAGTTTTTGTTTCTAAAAATGGAAAAAATCCCGCTACTTCCTCTCCCCTGCGCATCCTGAGGGGCTTTCTTGTAGGCGACAGACGAATTCATAGTAACCGTGACTCCAAACCTAAATCTACCGACTGGATTAGGTCAGGAATGTTCCTTGCTTGGAACTTTCAAAGCGATCAGGGGTTTATGCCTGATTTGCTTGGCGAACCAGTTATGCCTGGCAAGCAGAACCCAATCAGGGTGGACGTAACGTCCGCCGGGTTCCAATCCGTATCTTTTGAATAGCGTGCGCGGACCGGTTTGTGTCGTGTAAGAAAGCAAACGATTAAGCTGAGCATGAACTCAAAACGCCACTGGTAATCTGCTTCGGTCAGACCAGGGACAAATCTTTCGATCGCCTCGATAAACTTGTTTCGGCAAGCCGCATAATGCCTATCCACAAGCGAGTATACAGGTTCAGGCTCGGTTTGCGCGCGACCAAGAAATGTGGAGAGTGTTTCTCCCTTTTTGCCTAACTTCTTAATCAAGTTAAGCGGCGGTTCGTAGAAAGCAAAGAGAACATCTTCGATTGAAGCATCGTCCATAGACAGCGAATTTTCCAGGCGCTTCAATTGCTCTACTACAACAGGCGCAGCGAAACGTTCTGTCACGGCTTCGTATAGCTCTTCTTTTGTACCGAAGTGATAGGCAATAGCCGCGACGTTCACTTTCGCATCTTTGATGATCGCTCGCAAGGACGTACCTGCAAAGCCATCGCGTGCAAAGTGTTTTTCCGCCACATCCAGAATATGGTTCTTAGTATCTGATTTTGTCGGCATCGTCAATTCTTCCCGTTCAGTTTCAGACTAACTTGACAGGGAATACATGTCAACTGTATGATTCAATCAGTTGATTGAATTTCTTGTTGCCCAGTGTTTCACGACTGGGCGGAGAAGCGCTTTATGGCAATCGGAATGGATACAGAACCGCTCGTCAATTTCGACACCCTTCGTCTTATCCTGGACAACATGGTGGATGGTGTGATCGTTGCGGATGACAAATGCAATTTCATCGTTTACAACAGCAAAGCAGAAGAAATTGTCGGTCGCAGCGTTACTGACAGCAGGCATGAAGTATGGCCAAGTTATTTCGGCATTTTCAAACCGGATCAAAAAACACTGTGTCCACCTGAGGAGTTACCCATGACACGGGCGATAAGGGGAGAGCCGGTATTCCAGGAGGAAGCCTGGATACGAAACGAGAACATTCCTCAGGGTGTTTGGGTAAGCATCAACGCTACTCCGCTAAGAAATGAGTCGGGTGCGATCGTCGGCGGTGTTGGAGTGTTTCGCGATATCACCAATCAAAAGCTAGCCGCACAAAAGATCGAACAAGCGGCCGAAGACCTCGCTAAATCACACAAAGAGCTGCAAAATCTTGCTTTTGCCGTGTCACACGAATTACAAGGCCCTATAAGTATCGTCACGAGTTATCTGAACTTACTTTCAATTCGCTACAAAGATCGCTTGGGCGCAGACGCGGATGAATTTATAGACAAAGTGGTAAACGCAAGCAAGATTATCGAGCGAATGCTTGATGATTTGTGGATTTATGCGCGCATAAATAAACAGGATACCGAAGCAAGAGAGATCAGTCTGACCGGACTAGTGGATGACCTTTTGAATGAAATGCGCTCGAAAATTGAAAGTAACGGTGCCACTGTAACACGCGCGATACTGCCGATTGTGCGTGGTCACAAAGCACAAATACACTATTTGTTCAAAGCAGTACTCGACAATGCAATCGATTTCAAAAGTCCCAACTGCCTGCCGCGAATTGATGTCAGAGTTGAGGAAGAAGGTGATTTTTGGTGGTTCTCCATCGAAGATAACGGAATTGGGATCAAACAAGACGAGTGCCGCGAAATATTCAAACTATTCCATCGAATTCATGGGAAACCAGAGGGTGGGCGAACGGGCATGGGTCTGCCAATTGCCAGAAAGATCGTCGAACACCACAGAGGACAAATCTATTTCGAATCAGAAAAAGGAAGCGGCTCGACAATAAAATTTAGCCTTCCTAAGTCTGATGCTTGATTCTCAAACAAGTCGATTGTTTCTCGAAGGTTAGAGAAGCACTTGGGCTGCCTAATTTTGCAATAGCGACGACCGCTATGATCCTGGGAATATTGCTGGCAGTATGGTGTCCGGCTGCAGCAGGTAAAGGATGTTCCACAGCGAACAAGCACAGAGAAAGCGCCGTTTGGTAGGTGCTTCATTGCTTTGTTCTGCGTTTCTCCTCTTAGCTTTTGGCCTGCCTCCCACTGAGTCAAAGCCAAGCCCAAAAGACAGTGGGGGCAAAGGAAAACTTCTCTATATTGAAGGAGCAAGCGACTTGTTCGCGAATTTCAAAGCAAGAGCCTCCAGATCAAAAATTCATATTGAAAGCAAAATGGGAGGTTCTATCTGGGACGATAAGACCCCCGAGAAAGTCCTTGTATACAACAACGAAAACAAAGTCTATTTTCTGCAAGATGCCAAAGCATATTTAACAGACTTGAATCAAGACTTTTTGCCAATTCCCATCGAAGACTTGGATGCTCCGACAAAGGTGCAATTCGACGGCAGACCAGCAAGGAGATACCTTGGCTATGCGAAACTCGGCAAGATGGGCAAGCAATGTGTTGCTGACTTTACCTGTCTCGATGGATTCGTACTCACTCCGAGTGCTCACCGCATGTGGTGCCGCTTCCTGGGTTTAAACAGAGGCGATTTCGGTCTTCCTGTTCTACTTACGCAAAGGCGCGCCAGAGTAGTAGGCTATGACGACAAGACAGTTAAGCTGGGACAGCCGGTCTGGTGCAGGGTGCTCACGACTACCAAAGCAAGAGACTTGCCCTTGCAGGCAGACAGTTTTGCCATTAAGGCGGACTGGAAACAAGCAAAGGATAAAGCCGCGCTGTTCTTCTCTAAGGACGGCAGTCTGCAAGCAAAAGACATTGATGACTTCTTCAGATCCAGCGCCAAGTGATCGACTACGCTTCCTGTGTGGCAAGATTGAGTTTTGCTTGCTTTCTTGGCTGCAGCAAAAGGCCGAGCAGGAAACCAAAAACCAGTCCACCAAGGTGCGCCATAGATGCGACGTGCGGCACATATTGATCGAGCACGATTTGGGAGAGCGCAAGTCCGAGCATCCAGGCGAGTTCTTGTCGGCGAACACCACGAGGCAGTGAGTCTTTCAGGCGCCATATTCCTGCAGCTACCGCACCAAAAATTCCCATGACCGCGCCGGAGGCTCCTATTGCAGGCATGTGCTTAGCAAGTAAAACGTGGCAAATACCGCTCAATGTTCCCGCGGCAATGAAAATAAAGAGAAAGCGGCCTGGACCGTAGATGTTCACCGCCATTCGCCCAAACCAGAACAATCCAATTACGTTTATCAATGCATGAGAAGTGTGAGCGTGCAAAAAGAGATACGTTATGAGCCTCCACCACTGCCCATGCAGGACCGCATTTGGTTCGAGCCTGCCAGACAAATGCAAAATCAAAAGAGGTTCACAGCCACTAATATAGTTCGGCAAAATGCGAATAACTTCGACCGACAATATCATTAGAAAAAGAATCAGGGCGATCAGACCAATAACGACAAAAGAGGTTTTATTGGGAAAAATGATTCGCTCGACAAATTCACATTGCTCGAAGATGCGCCAGCCACGTGCAATAGCACCCGACACATTGCCTCTCAGGTGAACGGTTTCACCCGAGTTCGCCTTTTCCAGCTGATGTTGAACCCGAGCCTGCCAGTTTGCCGGTCCATTTTGCGCTGCGATTAGTTCTGCGCATTTTTGAAAGAGCGCTTTGGCTTCACCGATCTTTTCTGCCGCGACCTGGCAACGAGCCAACCAATATAGTTTCACATACTCAGGCAGTTCGGTCTTGCCGCCTTCGCCGATTTCAAACATCTTTTCGGTCTCACGCATAGCACCAAGCAAAGCGAAATACGGAAGCAATGTCAGAGCGACACTCTTTGTACTGGCTCTAGACTCATTCAACTGGGAGCGCTCAAGAGTGAGGGCAGCCTGATCTGCATTTCCTACTTCAAGGTAAGCTCGCGATGCAGCCAGAGACAGGCGACTGGAAACGTTGGTGGCAGCAGAAGCAGCGGCTTCATACTCATCAACGATCAATTGCCACTGCCCAAGAACCGCCCGTCCTGAAAGACGATATGTATAGATCACATCGCTGACGGCTTTTGGAAGCTTCTTTTTCTCCCACGAATGCAAAATTTCCAGAGCTTCGTCTACGCGCCTTTCCAGAAACAAGGAATTTGCGGTAGTCATGTCGATCCAGAACTGTCCAGGTTGTCCCCAATAGAAATATTTCAATTGGTGCGCACATTCGATTGCTTGTTTGGCGCGCAAAAGCGAAACACATGTATCTAGCCGCGAGAGCAATACACGCGGAATAATCGCGAATATGACAAAGAGCGCCCAGCCGAGAATCGCATAAAACCAGTCTGGACCCAGGGTCAAACCTAAGATTGCGCAAACTCCAATCGCAAGCACCTGCAGGATGAAACCCCAGGCCCACGCAAAGCCGAGCCTGGCGCGCAGACACAGGGCAAGCACCGAAAACATGAGCAGCGGATATAACCAGAAGCTGAACTGCGACGGCATCAGATGAGGGACCTACCTATTTGTTAATGCCGATCAGTTTTGCGAGCCGGAATTGCTTTGACGAATCGCTGTGTTATTAATTGTGGTCGCGTGATTGCCGAACCCACAACAACCGCGTGAACACCTAATTCAAATGCACGTGTCACTTCTTCCGGATGCCACACACGTCCTTCTAAGATGACCGGGCAATCCATGTGTTGGCACAAATCCTTCAAAAATTCAAAGCTTGGCCCGTGTTCGGGCGGCAAAACTGTTTCCTCAGTATATCCGTACATTGTAGAAGAAATCACATCGGCACCCGCTTCACGCGCCGCAACGCCTTCAGAAAAGGTCGCCACGTCTGCCCAGACCGGCAAGTTAAGTAGATTATGAATCTTCTCAATTTGCTCCTTCAATGTCAGTCCATCGGGGCGAGGACGCCCGGTAGCATCAAGCGCGATGATGTCCGCACCAGCTTGAGCCAGTGATTCCGCCTCGGCGAAAGAGCCGGTGATATAGACCTTTTTCAGCCGATCGCTTGGTGCAATTGAGTCGTCTTTTGTCAGACCGATTATGGGCAGTTTGGTGTTAGCTCGAACCAGTTTTATATTCTCGACGCCTTCGAGTCTCAAAGCGCCGGCACCACCATTAATGGCAGATAGCGCCAGGGCAAGAATGTGCTCAGGCGAGCAGAGCGGTTCGCCCGTACTCGCCTGGCAGGAAACAATCAGTTCGCCGCCAACTTGTTTGACAGCCTGCCACTCGCGGCGGCCGGGTGCGGCTTCGACCATTTCTCTTTCCTCTTTCTCTTTAGTTATTTGATGTTGAGATTAAGGCAGATAAATTTCGGCTGCGTCATCTCATGGACGGCGTAGCGAACGCCTTCGAGCCCTAATCCCGACTCTTTTCTGCCGCCGTAAGGCATATGGTCGGAGCGGAAAGTTGGGGCATCATTGACCATGACACCACCTACATCGATAGAGCGCGCAGCTTTGAATGCGACATCCAGGTTGCTAGTGAAGACTCCGGCTTGCAGACCGAAACGTCCATCATTCATTTTGGCGATTGCTTCATCAATGGTTTCATATTGCATGATGGAAACAACCGGTCCAAAGACTTCCTGGCAAACCACCAGCATGTCCGCTTTGGTGTCAGAAAGCACGACTGGTTCGACCAAATGATTGTTAATCACCTTGCCACCAGAAAGAACCTTCGCACCCGACTTGGTCGCCTTTTCCACCCAATCGAGCGTTTTCTCGACAGCACCATCATCAATGAGCGGACCGACATCAGTGGAATCATCCAGAGGATCGCCGACCTTGAGGGTTTTCACAACTTCAACAAATTTGTCGACGAACTTTTTGTATACATTTTTTTGGACATAAACTCTCTGAACGGAGATGCAAGTTTGACCTGCATGCGCATAGCCGCCACGTACAGAGCCTCTTACGGCAAGGTCGAGATCGGCGTCGTCGTGAACGATAACGCCGGCGTTTCCACCTAATTCCAAAACCAATCTCGTTCCGGCATGCGCGTCACGACGCATTTGCCAGCCGATTTCCGGGCTGCCTGTGAAGGTAAGCACAGCCAAGCGCGGATCCTTGACCAGAGCGTTTCCTTTGGAACCGCGGCAAGGAATGATTTGCAAAACGCCATCCGGCAAGCCTGCTTCTTTCAAGATCGCGCCCAATTTGATCGACGCGATCGGAGTTTGAGACGACGGTTTGAGAACTATACAGTTGCCTGCGGCAATGGCTGGTGCAACTTTGTGTGCAACCAGATTCAACGGGAAATTGAAAGGCGTAATACCACCTATGATACCGAGGGGTTCACGCAGAACCATGCCGATGCGATTTTCATTTCCAGCGGTGACATCCATCGGAATCTGCTCACCATCAAGGCGCATGGCTTCATGGCTGGCCAGAAGAAATGTATTGGCGGCGCGTGAAACTTCGATGCGAGCATCCTTGATGGGCTTGCCGCCTTCCAGTGCAATCGTGCGAGCAATATCTTCTTTCTTTTCAAGAAGCAGTTTCGATGTTTTATGAAGGATTTCTGAGCGTTGATGGGCCGGCATTTGGCGCATGACGTTTTTGAAAACATCCTCAGCAACGGTGAGCGCGGTATCAATTGCTTTTTCGTCAGCCTGTCCGATTGCGGCAACGACTTCACCGTTGAATGGGCTTTTCACTTCATTGAATTCCGTCGACTCGACGCCGCGTATGTCCAGCGGATATTTCACTACTTCTTTCAACATTTGATTGACCTTGTTTGACTGTAGTTCTGGGAGATGAGAAACCGATGAGAAACCAGTTACGTTCAAAAATGAAAAACTATAAATCCAAATAGCAAGCGATCGATTGCCTGAAAAGCAATTCTTTTCCCACTTGTCCGGCTTCAGACAGCTAAGAATTATATCCTGCCCTTATCGTTAAGATACGCATAGATAGCCATCTTTATTTCGATTCCACAGCCTTAGAAGCAATGCTGGCATGGGTTCGAGCGGCAGGCTAGACTGAGTGTCCGAAATAAATGAAGGCAAATTTGTTGAAACCAATGAAAGCACTGGACTTAAGCCCTTGTAAGGGTTGAGAACATCCAGCTTGGCAATGGTAAACTCATGCCTACCCCTTACTGACAAGCAGTCATTCTCTTGACTACTTAGACTCTGCAAAAGACAGACCCTATACTGCAAGTCCAGTAATAGAAAGGAAGACCCTTTTAGGATGCCGATATCAATTAACGGCTTTGAAAAGTCGACTTCAACAACTGCTCGCAAAGACAAATCGCGCACAGTCAGCTTTTGCGCTGCCGGTTTAGCTGCTTCTCTAGCGCTTGTCCTTTGCGCTCATCAAACGAGTCAAGCAGCCAATAAACAGCTATTGGAAAACCCGAATGTTTCCGCCAAGACAAAGGAAAGATTGCTTCAGATCGAAAAGAAGCGTGCTGAACTCCACGAACAAGTCGCTCAAGCACGCAAGAAAGAACAATTGGCGATGATCAAACTGTCGAGCATCACCAAAAAACTCAATACCGCCACTGGTCAGCTTGTCGATTCGAAACACCAGTTGAAGCGAACTGAAAACAAGCTCCATGAAACCGTTCAAGTCCTCAATGTCACCCAGACAAAAGAAGAACAACTTTCAGCCGGCGCCGCAAAGCGTTTGCGCGAAATCTATGAAGGACAAAGACTGAGCTTCCTGGAAATGCTGTTTCAAATAGATTCTCTGCAAGCATTCCTGGACAACATGTATTTCCAAGAACGTATAGCCGAAGAAGACAGAAAGCTCTTGAACGAGTTGCGCGCCAAGTCAGCAGCGCTAAATTCCCGCAAGGGCGCTTTGGCAGATCAGAAAGACAAGATCGGAACCATGGTCAGCGAGTTTGCCAGAAAAGCCTTGGAAATAGCCAAGGCAAGATTTGAGCAAGAACAAGTGGCCAGCAAGTTGAAAAAACAACGAGACTTCTACGAGAAAGCAGAACAGCAACTTTCCAACGAATCTCATCGGTTGGAATCGCAGATTTTAGCTATGCAGAGGGCGGCAAGAAGTTCGAATAAACCTGCCCAGCAAGGCTCAGGCAATATGGCGATGCCGCTCAAGGCGCACATCACCTCACCTTTTGGATGGCGCAGTCATCCGATTTTCCGTGTTCGCAAATTCCACACCGGCATTGATTTGGCTGGACCCAATCGCTGTGCAATTCGCGCCGCAGATACTGGAAGCGTGCTTTTCACAGGTTGGTACGGAGGCTATGGAAAAGTTGTGATCATTGGTCACGGCAATTCTCATGGAAACGACATGGCGACTTTGTATGCGCATTTGTCGCGTGCTGCAGTTTCGGTAGGCGACAATGTCTCTAAAGGCGATGTGATTGGATACGAAGGTACGACTGGCTTTTCGACCGGTCCACACTTGCACTTTGAAGTGCGTGTGAACGGCAAACCGAATAACCCACTCAGTTACGTACGCTGAAATCTGGACAATCTGTCAAGCGTAATTCGGTGACTGATTCCAGGACAGCATTCTGCTTTGGCTAGTCACCGTATGCAGTGCAATGCAAAACGCCACGAATCTTTCGACTTCGTGGCGTTTACCGATGCATTTTCGATTGGGCTAGACTGGCTTGCGCTAAGGCGTAGAGCCGAATCCACCCATCTCATTACACTTATGCTATGCGCTGTGCCTTGTTCTTGAGCTCTTTGACGAGGTCTTCTTGACCCAGCAAATAACCTCTTCTTGCTTGATCATCGGCATAGGAGATGATCGCTTCAGTCACGTTATTAAGCATTGAAATCGGCACGAATTCGCTGATTTGATTAAGCAAGCGCTCAACAGTAACCCACTCTTCGGTGTTCAGCGGAATGGCATCGTCCAATCTGGCGATGATTGTGTAGTTCCGGAGTTTATCTGCCCTGGTATTCATACTGTCACCTGCATGTGTGATCCCGACCCGCGGTATGCGTTTGTTCGCTGGTCAAGCTCTTTACTGCCCAACCCTTGGAAACCGCTATAGTTACTGGCTTCAAGAACCAAAAGTCGGTTCTGTCTCACCGAGAATCTTATGCCCGGAAATTTTTTGTTTAACACCACTTAATAGTTGCCAAGCCTAAAAAGGTTATTTGGAATACTTTTGCGCGTAGAGTTCTTTCACAAAAGCCTCAGCCTGTGCGCGATCTACGACTTCTTTCAAATCGCGCGCTTCCTCTAGAGCCTTCAAAAGTTCGCCGATAATTGGACCTGAACTAAGGTTCAAAAAGCGCATGATGTCATGACCACCAAGTAACGGCTTGAGAGAGACAACCTCTTCCAGGAAGACCTGGTAGCCGTGCATTAGTGATTCCAGCCCTTTCTCCAAGTTTTCACGATTGTCACCGCACAGACCAGCGCCACGAGTAGCGCCGAGGTCAGCAAAGGCAACCATCATCAGCTCTGGCACGTCCTCGCCTACGTTTCTGTAGAATCGATTGATTGCCTTGGCTGTGGGCGGGCCCTGGTGATATAGCTGACCAGGGCGCAAATGCAATTCCACCAGGCGCGTAATCAACCTCTCTACTGGTCTGGACCAACGCATACGGGCTGCAACCAGGGCAGTCATCTCGGCGCCAAGCTTGTCATGAGCAACAAAGGTATGTTTACCTTCCGGCGTCACTTCCCAGGTCCCGGGCTTGCCGATATCGTGGAGTATGCAAGCCAGACGCGTGGCGGAAAGCCGGCTGACGCCGGAAGAGAGCTCTCGACTGGAGCTTTTGTGCATCCATTCCGGTAGCTCCGGCAAGCGCTTGTCCAGCTCAGAAACGGTGATAATACTGTGTTCAAAAAGGCCAAGGTGATGATAAGAATTGGGCGTCACGCGCCTGCAGTCGACCAGTTCCGGAAAGATGATTTCGAGGACACCGCACTCAGCCAACTGATTGGTCAAATGCCCGGCAGTGGGACCGGACAAAGCCTCGAAAAGTTCAAAGTTGATGCGCTCGGGAGCTACTGATTTAAGTCCTTCGACCAGCTCTGTCACCCAGGCAAGCGTGATTGGCTCTATCTCTGCTTTCAGTTGATGGGCAAATCGAAATGTTCTGAGCACCCTCAATGGGTCATCTACAAAAGTCTGTCGAGACACAGCTCGAATTGTCTTACTGGCCAAGTCCTTCAGTCCGTCTGCCAGATCGAGAACCTGGTCGGGATACTGGCTGTCCCAGGCTAGTGCATTGACAGTAAAGTCCCGTCTGGCCAGGTCTGTCTCGATATTTCCACCTACGCAACCGGCAAAATCCAGGATGCTGCCATTATCAAAAACCACGCGGGCCGTGTCATTTGCCTCATCGAGCGGGACGAAGTGACCATCCATCTCGACTGAAATCACATGCGCAAAGTTAAACGCTGTGCCGCCCGCCACTGCAAAATCAAGATCTCGTTTTCTTGGTGTTTCAAACTGCTGTGCAGTCGAAACACCCTGGTTGTCATGAGAAACGATATTGTCTCGAACATAGCCACCCACTATATAAGTAGATACTGAACATTCTTTTGCATGAACGAGAACCTGCTTTACCAGCGGGTTTTCCAATGGATGACAGCCGCGAGCGAACTCGACCTTGCTTCTCATTTTTTGCTCGTACGCAGATTAGGGGCTGAAAAGTTGAGGCTACACCGTCTCGGTGTCCTCTTCCTGAACATGCTCGAACTCTTCCCTTTCTTCTTTGGAAATTTGCAGATGTCCGGCGAAATAGACGATTCCACCTACCAGGCTACTGAGAGTGGTTAGAGCCAGCCACATCATCGCATATGTAAGAGCGTGCGAGTTGTCGACGCCAATGAATGTCAGGAAGTAGGTATAGGCCCATTCTCGGATGCCGATGCCATTAAAGCTCGGAGTTACGAATCCCAAGACGGCCACGCACGGATAGAAAACGAAGTAATACCAAATTGGAATTTGAGTAAGTCCGAGTGCCAGTCCGATTGTTAAATGGCAGAGCACAATCACCAGTTGTAGAACCACCGACAAGAAAAGGGCAGACAGAACCAGCTTCCTGTCATGCCAGTAGACCTTGACTGCAGAATTCTCAAAGCGTTTGGTTATCTTATTGTCCGCTCCCAAGAGCATATGACAGAGCTTGGGCGCAAATGGCAGAACAAGAAATATACCGGCTGTTCCGAGCAAAATCGGCAATTTTAGCTTCCAGGGAAGATGTCCTGCCGGTCCGGCAAGTATGCCCGCCGTGGCGAAGAGGAAAAGAACTGCAATGCCTACAGTGCGATCGGCAAGAACCGAATAAAAGGCACTTTTGTATTTGCCGGTTCCTTTCGAAAGGTAATAACCGCGAGAGAAGTCCCCACCTACGGTTGAAGGCAAAAAGAGATTGAAGAAAAGTCCTACGTAGCAATATTGCAGCAAAGCCAGAAATGGCTTGCGGAGCCCTACAGCATCGGCTAGCAATTGCCACCGTTTCGCGTTAATGCCCACGGAACCAAGGAAGAAAGCCACAGCAGCAGTCAAATACCAACCGTTTGATTGGAGAGCCACTTCCCAGCTTTTCGACAGGTCGACCTTGCCGAAGATAAACAGACTGGCGAACATGAGCGCGCTAAATGACAGCTTCAGCTTGAGCTTATCTTGCTTCGACAATCGGATCTTCTTGGCTAAATTAGCCAAACCGCCGATGATTGGTAAGGATTTCAACTGCGTGCTGTCCACGTCGGATGCCGATTGGTTCTCTTCTACCACTTGCATAGGGGGCGACGATACAAGTGACTCATTTCCGGGTTTATTTTCAACCCTTTCAGCATACGCGGGAGAGACCATTTGGGAGGCGCCTATCCTATTGATGACCAGAAAATTCACTCAAAAACAGGATCAATGTTAGGTCACTAAAGACAGAGAGTTAAACCCCAAAGAGTTAACTTAGTCTTGATCTATGGTTATTTTGGGTAAAAAGCTATCGACTATTGGCAAGACGAGGGCTAAAATAAGAATTTGTTAAAATGTCATGGAAGGCGCCAAAAGGCTACTTTTCAGAAATAGCCTGAAAGAAACCTTCTGCCAATCATTGAGTCTATAGGCCCAATCGGCGAAATACAGAAGAACCAGGCCTGTCAATCAAAGTGAGGCACAGGACCGGGATTTGCTTTTATTAACAGAGCTTTGGCGGGTTCACTCGCCATGATCTAATATCAGTAGTAGAAGTCTTAACAGGGGTAACTGCGTCAGTGGAACAGAGAAGAGTAGCCCGAATCGGCATTCCTTTGGTTTTGTGTTTGCTATTTTTCGCTGTCCAGTGCTGGCTTTTGACGGGCGGCAGCAAAACGCAACCTGCTCAGATTTTGATTGCGGACACCTCAGAGCTCAAAGCATCACCTGCGTTGAGTGAGATAAACCGCAACATTCCTCCTCAAGTGCTCTATGCAAAAGCTTGGAAATTGCTCAAAGACAATTTCTACGAACAGGGATTCAATACTCAAGATTGGAATCGCTGGGAGCACCACTATGATGGCAAGCTAAAGACATCGGAAGATGCTCACAAAGCAATCGAAACAATGCTTGCCAGTTTGGCTGATCCGTACACACGTTTTCTCGATCGCGATTCCTTTGATGAAGAGAAGTCGCAGATCGAAGCGCACTTGTTCGGTGTTGGCATGCAGCTCGGTATGAACAAAGAGCACAAAGTCGTGGTGATTGCGCCCATCGAAGGGACTCCAGCATTTAACGCAGGAGTTCATCCCGGAGATGAAATCTTGGAAGTAGATGCAAAACCGGTAAAAGGACAGTCTCTCGATCAGGTGGTTAAGCAGATTAGAGGCGAGATCAATTCGATTGTAAGCATCACCTTCTTGCGCAAGAATGACAAGCGTGAAGACAGAAGAAAAATCTCCTTGAAACGGGCGGAGATTCCGATTAAGGCTGTGGCAAGCTGCGAAGTCTTGCCCGGAAATCTAGGATATATCCGCCTCGACAGTTTCATTTCTCAGAAAGCTAATTCCGAGATGAGACAAGCACTGAAAAAACTGAGCAATACCGACGGTCTGATCATCGATTTGAGAAACAACCCTGGCGGATTACTTTCCAATGCAATCGATATCGCCAATATGTTCCTCGATCATGGCACCATCGTCAGTACTATTGACAGTGAAGGCTATAAGGCAAAAACAGAAGCACAGAACAGCCCGATCACCAAACAGCCAATTGTAGTGCTGATTAACCAGGGTAGTGCTTCCGCATCCGAAATTCTTTCCGGTGCATTGCATGACAATGAACGAGCTAAATTAGTCGGACAAAAAACGTTCGGAAAAGGTCTTGTTCAGTCGATCAACAAACTGGATGATGGTTCCGGCATCAATGTGACCATTGCTCGGTACCTGACGCCGAACGATGTCGATATCCACAAGCAGGGCATTAGTCCTGACAAAGACTGTGAGGTCGTTCTCAAAGACGATGATTTCACAAAAGGCCGTGGTCCATGGTGGATCGATGTCACCTATTCCAACTTCAAGCGTTCACCTACGGACGGGAAAGATGTTCAGCTTGCCAAAGCCGTAGAAGTGTTGAAGAGAGAAGTCAGCAGTCAACCGAATCACAAAACGGTTTCGCTGAAAAAGCACTAAAGGCAAGGTATAGCAGGATCAATCGGACAGAAACCGGACTGCCTCAGCAGTCCATACCTTCGATCGCCTTGCCGTGGTGTCGCAACTGCGTCGTAGTTGAAATGGTCGTAGCCTGCTCCATAAGCCAGTCCGGAGCACGACGTCCGGTTAGTATAAGCACAGTTGGATCTTTTCTGTGTTCAAAAGCTGCTTTAACTGAATCCCAATCGACCAGCCCAACTCGAGCCACATCGAGAATCTCGTCACCAATAACGATGTCATCGCCACGCTTCAACGCTTCTGCGACAAAGTTCAAACCGGCAAGTGCTTCGGCTTTGTCTTCGGGCAGAATTCCATTCGGCGAGCTGTAAAGGCGAAAGCTCCCTTTGGGGCCTGCGCCGATACGATTGACACCCGGGTATTTGACTCGCAATTTACCGAAGCCGGGAGCTTCAACATTTGACAAGAGTCTGAGCGCTTCACCTTCGCTGGAATTCTCTTCCAGTTTGTCAAAAAAGGCTAACGTGACGTTTTTCCCCTTGCTCAGCGCCCTCAACATCACGCCAAAAGTGGCAGTGGTCTTTCCGCAGCCAGTGCCCAAGTAAAGCCTGATTCTTTCCTGTACTGCCTTCGCTTGGGGTTCTGATTCGGTTGTCATCATATTTTGGCCGTAGATTGGTTGAAGCAGTGCATATGATAGCCGGACTGAGCAGTTAGAACTGTGAATTTTAGAGGTCTATTTTTTGTTCTTGTGCTTGATTAGCTCTACTGGGACGGGCTTTCCTTCTTTGTCCACACAAACAAATGTAATGTCTGCCTCGGTTACAGCTACGCGGTTGTCGCCTCTCATAGATTCAACATCAACATGCACGGTGACTGACGTTGTGCCTACGCGAGTCACCTGGGTGTAGAAACTGACGGCTTCACCGACAAGAACCGGGGCGTGAAAGACCACTTCTTTTATCGCTACTGTGACAATTCTCTGTGCAGTAACTCGGCTCACTGCGGCGGCACCGGCAAGGTCGATATAGCTGAGGATGACACCACCGAAAATCGTGCCGTGTTTATTTGTATCTCGCGGCAAAAGAATGACACGGATAGCCGGATCTCGTCCCGCAGTCGAAATTGTCCTTATGCCTTTGGCAGGCTTTGCAGTTTTGCGTGCCAGGGACAGCTTCTCAGCTTTTGTCACTTTGGAAGCTTTCGCCGCTTTTGCTGCTTTTGCTGCTTTTGCTATTTTTGCTGCTTTTACTGTTTTCCTTGCGCTAGCAGTTCTTTCGGCCATGGTTTTACTTGCTGAATTTCTCGACTTCGCTGGTTTACGAGTCTTTCCAGCTCTGGCTGCCGCCATATCAGATCCCCTTCAAACTTTAGATGCACCGATTGTCGCAGACCAGCCCGCATCTTGATAACAAGCCTTGCTCGAAGTAAACCGGCATAAGAGATATCTCACCGTCAATGGTGGCAGCGGCTGCAAGCGGTTCTTTCAAAGAATCGGCTCGACCTGAGCAAAAGCTCTAAGTGCCCGGTCATGGCGGCATCTAAAAGGTTAGCTATAATCCAGATGACATCAACGTGCCGATATGTTGGCAACCCTCAAGTTTTTGCAAAAATCGCGATTCTACCTAGTGCCCCAGACGAGACTGAGAACAGCCCATACATTCTTGCTTGCCGCTGCGGCAACTACTTTTGCTTGCCTGGCAGTGACTGCGGCGGCAAGACCGGCTCTGGCATTGGAAGGTGAATTGGGGTCTTTGCGAGGACCGCTTCCAAGCCCAGTATCACCTGCGGTGCAGGCGAATATTTCCAGCTCAATCGTCAATGCCGACGCAACCAGCGCCGCGGCAAGCGAACACGTTCAAAGCGAAACAAGCCAAGTTATCGACGAATCGACCGGCGGACAATCCAAACAATCTTTGGAAACAGTCAGGCTGCAGAGCGCCTCCGATTCGAGTTTGTCAGAAGCTCCGGGCGCCGTCCACGCTCAACATAATTTAGTCGATCCGCTTTTGCCTGCATCAATTGCGCAGTCTGTTTCCAGACCAGACGAGATGCAGCAATTGGACCTCACGCCCATCAGAATTCCTGAGCGCGGTGCAGCATTCAGTAATTTTGATTCGTATAAAGCCAAAATGTTGTACCGATTGCCGGCGCGTATGTTCTTTTCCGGAGTCTGTGAAAATTCCCTGCGTTTGGAAACCAACGTTTTTCAGACTTCGAGAAACCCGCAAGCTGACTTGGTTTACCGCGTACTGCCTAACCTAACCGTCGGATATGCAGTCACCAGACGAACGCGAGTAGCAAGTAATTTCTTCTTCTTCCGCGACCAGTACGCAGCCAAAGACAATGTGTTGAGCCGTAACATCTATTCAGTTGGGGTGCGCGCTGATCATGATTTCACCATCAATGATAAGACGACAATGACTGCCGGTCTCTTTTGCCGAGAACTGTTTTTCAACCTGCAAAATGCCAGCACGCCTCCACTCTCGGACATCATTCCGTCAGCTGTTGTTGTGCGTCGGGTCGGTCAGCACGGAGCCGTCTATGGCAGCGTCATGGGTCAGGTGCGTTTTCAAAAAATGCTGGACCGCTTTCAAGAATTTGACCAATTTTATTCAGTCGGCTACGTGCTGAGAAAGAGTCCGTGGTTGTTTACGACCGACTGCACGTTTCTGACAAACTTTGGAAATAGCAATCTCAGAGGCGGAAATAATAACCAGGTCTTCGTATTAACAGGCGAAATTGCCCGTCAGTTGCATAGAAATATTCCGCTTGCTGCATTTGTTCGCGCAGAGCCAATCTTCAATATGGGTGCCAATTCAAGTCCGGGATTGGCAGGTTTTAACTTCCGACTCTATGGTGGATTGAGAGCTGAAGTATCGAAGCCGGCTATTTTTCCAACCAAACTGGCTGCAAAATAACTCTTGCTTCGGCAAAGGCAAACAGCAAGCGTTTAATTGGTATCGCCAATTAATTGAAACGCAGCCCAGAGTCTAGGATTAGGGCGATTAGCCACCGGTCCTGAAGGCGCCGCAAGCAATCTGTCCATGAAACCAATTGTTTTGATTTGCGCTTCGCGAAGGGCTGCCACTTTGGACTTGCCGGAAAGAAAAGATTTGTAGAACTCACCCATCTGATACTCGGTCATGACGTCATCGACATTCCATTGACTGACCACCACTGACGGTGCACCGGCAATGATAAAGGCTCTAGACAGACCGACAACACCATCACCGGTAATCTTTCCACGACCGGTTTGGCAAGCGGAAAGCACGACCATTTTGGCCTTGAGAGGCGGCATAGTTAGAATGTCTTTGACCGTAAGAAGCCCGTCATCAGAACCTTCGGGAGCAAGCACAAGTGCCGAATCCATAGGTCTTTCTTCCGATATCAATCCGTGGGTGGCGAGATGGATAACAGAGTTCTTTGGTGCCAGGCTCCTATACGCCGCTTTAGTCGCCTGCGCACCCACTTCTATTGTTGATTTGCCGTCACCGAACAAGGCCGCCACCTTTTTCACTTCCTTTTCAGCGAACGGCAGTGTGCCCAGAAACGCAATCACTTTGGTAATTGGATTGCCGAATGCAAGTAATGTGTTGTCGGCAGGGCGATCTGATTCCGAGGCAATTTTCTCAGTGGCACGCAAAACACCAATCGCAGGCAAATAGCTGACAGTGCGTTCTTCGACCAGATACTTTCCTTTGTTCGACATAAGTGCCGCAAACGGAACAGAAAAGAGCGCACCATGAGGAACAAATGTCACCACACTGTCGGGTGATTCCGGCAAAAAGCTTTGCACTGGCTGAATCAAGAGTGCATAGAGATCCTTCAGTAATATTTCTCGTGACCTGTCTTGTTCTGCGAGGTCCTTGGGCAAACGAGCCGCCTGAGCGATGGAATTATGGGTATCGCGTATCTTCTTTTTCAGTTCGAATGAACTTATCACCACAGGCGGTGCAAGCTTAATTTCTCCGGTTGGACTGATCACCCAGATAAGCAATTTGTCTTTGAGCATGCAGTATTCGACCACATGGTTTTTGTGGCGTTTCACAAGCTCGACAATTTCAGACAGTGTAGGGGGCGCAGCATTGACCGGGCTGTAAGCAGAAGACTCAACGAGGGTGGAAGCTCTTGGGACGACTTTTACTCCACGAACAACAGATTCTGGAGAGCTGTCTGCCATAGCGACCAACTGCGCTGAAGGCGCCGATGTCTTATTCTCGCCTGCTCCATCGATTATCACAGCCACAGTGTCAGCAGAGCTACGGCTGACACGCCCGGCAAGCAAGTCAAGAAAGGCTCTGGCTCTGCCCTTTTCCGCCTGCTCGAGAGCAAGGTCAGCGCGCCCTGTGCAAGCATAGAGATCAATGAGTTCTAAGAAGCATTCTTGTCTCAAGTCCAAACTGAAAGTCTTAAAAGTATCGCGCGAGAGGTAACTTCTCTCTTTCTCAACCAATGAAACCGCTTTCTTAAGCTGGACTTCTGCTTCTGCGTCCTGTCCAAGCGCTCTCAGCGTCTTGCCCAATCCTAAAGCAACGTCCCAACGTGCTTCAAACAAACCCTGAGCTTCAGCTAATTGCGCTGCACTAGTGAAACAATGCCTCGCTTCTGTTGAATTCTTCATTGCCAAATGGGTAAAACCAAGTCCATTCAGCGACATGCATTCTGTTTTTGCATCCTTGGCTGTACGCGCGCTTTCAATGGCTTCATTGTATGACTTTAAAGCAGCATCGAATCTATGCTCCATGAAATCAAATTGTGCTTTATTGAACGCCAAACACGCAATGACGCCTTGATTTTTGCTTTGAGCAGCAAGGCTACGGGCCAGTTCAAACTCGCGCTCAAACTCACCGCGTCTTCCCATATCGAGATAGACAACGGCAACGCTGTTGGTCAGAAGAGCCTGATCCTCAATATCGCCTGACGATTCGAATAGCGCAGAAGCCTCGAGATAGTACTTGATGGCAGCATCCATCTGTCCAAGGGAACGGTAGCACAAGCCTAAGTCACGCAAAATTCCTGCATGTTCCCAGGCATTGGCGCCTGCTGTTTTGGAAATCAATGAATTGGCTTCCAAAAATTTGTCCAATGCTTTTTCTGCCTTTCCTTCCAGAAGAAGGTCAAAACCTTCCTCAGAAGCTGCAAGATACTGGCAGCGCTTGTTGTTATTCGCGTGTGCCAACTTGGATGCTTCCCCGTGCAAAGTGCGCGCATCATCGAAGTTTGCGGTGTCGGCTTCGGCCGCACCCAGAGCGATCATGCACTCAATTAGCAAATGCGAATCATTTTCAGCGCGAGCGATCTCAATTGCTTTCTTAAGTTCGGCTTTCGCTTCTTGAGGCTGCCGCATAGCTAATTGCAGCTGACCGATACTCAATAGCACTTGTCCCTGCAAAACTGTTTCTACTTCTTCTTCGAAATTTTTTGCAGCTTGCCTGTAGGTTGAGATAGCCTTTTCGTAGTTCCCCATATTGGCATAGGCTCTGCCTTGTTGCCTGTATGCCAATCCGATAGTGCGCAATTCTTCGGAACTTCCCGCCATCTCAATGGCCTTTTGAGAGCGCTCCAAGGCTAACTGATAATTACGTCTAGCTGCCGCTACTGCAGCCAAATTGATCAAGGCGTTTGCTTTTACAACAGACGAAGGGCTAGCTTCCATGGACTGTGAGAGCAGTTTCTCAGCCTGATCGAAATCACCAGCGAGCAACATGCAAGAAGCCATATTGTCGAGGACGCTGGCAATCTGATCGTTGTTCTTATTCTTATTCGCCACATCCAATGCGTCCTTGTACATTGCAAGTGCATCTTCAGGACGCTTCTGAGACATCATCAAATGCGCAAGCGCGATTCGCACTTGCAATGACTGCTCTTGACGATGCAATCTGTCCTCAACCGACAACGACTGACGAAAATACGTCTCCGCTTTACCTATTTCACCTACGGAAAAGAGATATTGCCCCAGTTGGTAAAGCGCATCCGCTTCAGCCTCACCCTTACCTTTACTGTTACGCGCCTTTTCCAGCGCAGCTTCTAATTGCAAAATATGTTCTTGCTGCTGGTTCGTCAAACCATCAGACTGACCTGGAAGTCTTGTTATCGTTGGAGCTTGGCTGGGAGCTGCCAGAGTGGTCGATGGCAAGCAGGAAGCTAGAGCTGCAAGCACTACAAATGCCCCAACTGTTGTGCGTCTGGATAGTTCAACAGTCCGACTGTTCACACTTACACCCTCGGTTAATCGTCAATTCCCTGCACCAGCAAGTCTTTAGCGCATTCTAAGCGAATCGCACGCAGGCTGGCCAGGTCGACAAGCCCGTCATTATCCACATATTGCCAGTTGCAAACATTAGCTCTGTCTGGTTTGAAAGCGCTACTAATCAGCAACTGTGTCAAAAAATTGGGTTTGTCTCTACTATCAGCTGAAGCGCTAAAGCCAAATCTTAAATTTCGTCCGCAAATGGAGCCTTGGAAAAAAGACCGTTAACGGTCTTTTTTCCAAGGCTAACGTTTCAATAGACAAAACAATGTCAAGCACTGCTAGCGCTTGCCAGCTCGGCTGTATTCTTTGAACTTGTGTGTTTCCAAGTATTCTGGATATGTGCCGTTGTAGTCGACGACGCCGTCAGGTGTGAATGACACAATTCGTGTCGCCACATCCGTAATCAAGTCACGATCGTGCGATACCACAAAAACAGTGCCCGGAAAAACGGAAAGTCCTTCACCTAGAGCATTTACTGCTTCCAAATCTAAGTGGTTTGTCGGTTCATCAAATATGAGAATCGGGTTCTTCTGCATCATCATACGAGCCATCAGCAGACGAGCCGCTTCACCTCCCGACAAAGCATCTGTAGATTTCTGCGCTTCATCACCAGAAAACAGCATTCGTCCCAGCACACCGCGAACGAACTGATGTCCTTCATCGGTCATATAGGTCATCAACCAGTCCTGTGCGGTTGTATGCTCCGGAATATCTTGATGAAAGTCTTGAGGGTAGTAACTCCAGGTGGCGTTATCGCCCCACTTGATACTGCCTTTGTCAGGCTCGAGGTCACCTATCAAACAGCGCAATAGAGTAGTCTTTCCCACGCCATTGGCGCCAATGATGGCAATTTTGTCGCCACGATAGACATCTAACCGAAAGTCTTTGAAGAGAGTCTTACCATTAAACGCTTTGGTCAGTCCCTCTGCACGCAAGATTTCACGTCCGAGCGGCTTTTCTTGCTCAAAGCGAATATATGGTCTTTGAATATTCGACTTCTTCAACTCTTGCGGTGCGAGCCTGGCAATTTCCTTCTTACGCGATTGAACTTGGCTGGAACGCTGACCGGCAGCGAATCTAGAAACGAATTCTTGCAATTGTGCTATTTTTTTCGACTTTTCGCGATTCTCAGCTTCTATCGACTGACGTGCTTGCAATTTATGTTCGACCATGTCGTCATAATTGCCAGGATAGACAATGATTGTGTCGTAGTCGATATCAGCGATGTGAGTGCAAACTGAATTTAGAAAATGGCGATCGTGTGAAATGACGATCAAAACACCTTCATAGTCAGCGAGAAATTCTTCCAACCAATGAATGGATTCAAGATCAAGGTGATTGGTCGGTTCGTCCAAAAGAAGCGCCTGTGGACCGGCGAAGAGCGCCTGAGCAAGCAAGACGCGAAACTTATAGTCTGTCGCCAAAGTGCTCATGAGATTCTCGTGCTGTTCATCGGGAATGCCTATGCCTCTGAGAATTTCAGCCGCTTCAAATTCGGCGGTATAACCATCCTCGTCAGCGATGATCGATTCGAGATCCCCCAGACGCAGCATCTGCTCTTCTGTAAGTTCGGTCAATTGACAGAGTTCTTCTCGTTCTTTAAACGCGCCCCATAATTTCTCATTGCCCATAACAACCGTATCTACAATTCGTTCGTTATCATAGGCAAACTGGTCTTGCTTTAAGACACCAACCTTAGAAGGACGTGACACTGTGCCATTGTTGGTTGGCTCAACTTCTCCGGTCAAGATTTTCATAAAAGTCGACTTTCCAGCACCATTCGGTCCTGTCAATCCGTATCTATAGCCGGGACTAAATTTCACGGAGACATTATCGAAGAGAGTCCGTGAGCCAAATCCTTTGGTAACTTCGTTGACTGTGATCATTTCTTAGGTTTCCGAGTCAATTCACAATTTCAGACAGAGCAAATGACGCGCACTGGCGCATACAGGCGGATTATAACCTCCGATGCGGACTTTCCAATATGAGCCAAAATGGATCTTTACGCTCGACGATTTCTACTCGATCGCTCAAACAGTACATAGAGTCATCAAGTTCACGGATTCTCATCGAGCTTAATTAGAAATCAGAGTTCTCTTTTGACCCCCTTTTGAGCAAGATAATCCTCTGACCCGGCAAAGGTCTTCAACAAAAATCAGCAAGCGACCGCTATTCGCGATCGCTTGCTGACCTGGGGTAGGGACTACGGCAACTCTATCTAGCGAAGCAGCCGGTGGAGGGTCCCCCTAAACAACGGGATAAGTCCTCAAAATGTGCTCGGCAACTGCCAAGTAAATGGGAATGCCCAAAGAGACGTTGTAACTGAATGTCAAACCCAAAGAAGCCGCCAGAGGCAATGTAGGAGATGCTTCAGGAATGGCAATGCGCTGGATCGCCGGCACTGCAATGTACGAAGAAGAACCGCACAGTACAGCGAACAAGGCATAGGTTCCTAATTGGAAAGGAGTATGCACGGCAAAACTAAAGGCGTGAGCGATGAGAATTCCTGTCGTGGCAAAAATGTTCGGAATAATCAAACCAAAAGCGATCAGCCCAGCTCCGCACTGTTTTAAATCCTTCAGACGCTTAGCAGCGGTCATTCCCATTTCGAGAAGAAATAGGCAAAGAATGCCGTGAAAGAGAACGACAAAGAATTGATCGTCTTGAGCGGTAACACTGTTGCCCTGCAAACGGCTTATGAACCCGATTACAATCCCTCCGAAAAGCAAGAACAATCCAGGATTTAAGAACACTTCTCGCATCAACTCGGCGGTCGAAGCATCTCTGTTTGGCTTGTCATTTTTCACTACCGAACGAGCGGCTGCCGCCACATGAGGATCACCAAATTTAGTTTCCAGCATCTCGAAGTTTCCTTCTCCGGCAATTTCATGCGCAGCAGCTTCTTCCTCCACTGAAGCGAGATTTGCTGGTCCGGCATAGCCGGTTTCCATCGGCATATTGCCTTTAACATCCATCCCTCTTTTCCTCAATTTGGAAACGAGATAAAGACCTACAAGGCATCCAGGAATTTCCATAATTGCGAGCAAGACGGGCATGTATGCTGCGAATGCAATATTAGCCGCCTGCAAAACACCCATGCACGTAACAAAGGTTCCAGCAGAGTCTGAACCATAATAAGCCGCCACTGTAGCCGCATCAATTTGCCGCATTCGTTTCACAAATGTTCGCAGGATGGCGAAAGCAACAATGCCTAAACAGAAATTAGTAACGAAGCCAATTCCCATGAATACGAATGCCTGCTTCAAAGTTCCACCGGAAAGCGTAGCCAGTTCTTCGCCACCATGCCATCCGATCGAAACGAGCAAGTAGATGGTCAGTCCCTGATAGATAGTCTGCGGGAAATCAAAAGCTATCTTCAAAAGTGGAATTGCAAAGCCCATATAGAAGAAAAGCAAGAGTGGCTTAAACAGATTCTTTCTGAAGTTGTCGAAACACTCAGCGATTATTGAATGTTCGAATCTGATTACTTCTACGGCTCTGCCTTCTTTGTCAGCAAGAATTTCAATACAATCACCGCGCGTAATGTCGGTAAGGGCTATTCGCTTTCCGCCGGCAACAATTTTGGTATCAGGAGTAAGAGCTGTCGTACTGCGATCAGTATAATCTGATGTAATTGTGATCGCATTGGGATCAAATGCAAGAACGTACCCACCAGCGGTTCTGCGGGCGGTAATTTTTGTTATCTCCTTTTCGGCATTCAATTCAACTGATACAGCGTCGCCCTTCCTAAGGTCTTTGATTGTGGCTGGCACATTGTTCAGCACCACAACTGCCTGAGGGGCAATATCAACCACTTTCTCCCCGGCACTATCGGAAATCGTCAAACGAGGATAGCCGCTTTGCAGTGCAGCGATTTTCGATACCGGCTTTAGTTCTTCGGATTCATGCTGTTTGGCATACTCTCCGTACGCGGCCCAGCCCTTGATACCTATGAAAAGCCACAAACTTAGTATTGCAACGCACGCAAAGAAGCGAGAGAACTTTCGTTTCGAAAAAGATAGAAAACTAGGATTCGCTCTGTTGGACACTTTTGAAATACTTACTACCGTTGAACTTTTGTCTGTTTCGGAACGAACATCAGTTGAATCTTCTTGTCCATCTTGTCGTTTCTGCCGGGCTTCCAGTTTGAGTTTCATTTGTCGTGTATTCCTTGACACTTGAGGATTTCGCCCTTGTTAGGTCCCCCCGGAGTTGGCTGAAAGTCACGCTTGAGAGTGGAACTACTCAATTCTCAATCGATGTACTCCCAACCAGCCCAGGGACCGAGTGCGCCACTTGCAGGTACATGCAAGTGGTTTTTGCAAAACCTTTTACGAGAGCATTTACACAGGTCGCACTGAATAATTTGCTCACCATTGCTCAGCATGTTAACCTGAACGTGCCTTAGTACAGGTCAACTGAGCACTGACACGATAAGATTTACACAGGGGCTTTCAAGCTGGTGTCAAAGATGGCCTTGGACCTATCAAGCTTCCGTCAAGATTCCGAAAACACCGTCAGCACAACCACTCACGGCGTCGACAAAGTCAAAGGACGAAATATAGAAAAGAATGTCGGCAGGGACCGACCGTGGCAACGCGAGCCGTGGGCGTCCGTGATCTCGGTGGCCGGAATAGGCTTGATGAGCTGCCTGATTTCGGTTTCACACGTGTCGACAAGGCTGGTGAATGTCTCTCTTCTCTATCTACTTGTTGTTGTACTTTGTGGTTCCTACCTCGGTCGCATACCTGCTCTTGTTTCTTCTATCTGCGGTTTCATCGCCTTCAACCTTTGCCTTGTCGAGCCAATTCAGCTTGATGCCAGTTCGGAATGCATTGCATTGGCAGTCTTCTTGATAACAGCATTGGTAATAGGGCAACTAACAGCCCTCCTTAAAGCACGTGCTGAAGAAGCGGAACTGCGGCGCTCCGAAATGGAGATTCTTGCAGAAGCAAGTTGGGCTGTAGCGTCTGAACCGGAAAGAGCTAAAGCTCTCAACAAAGTAATGGAGCTAATCTCCAATATTGAGCCTGTTGAATCGGCGACACTAAAACTGAACAACGAACTAAATTCGGACCGACCAGATCTGAAGCATCGTAGAGAAATTGACAGTGAAGGCAATCGCAGCGGTCCGCTTCTGCTGCAGACTTTTCCTATACTGCTCGAAGATTCTAAGCTAGGGAGTGTAATACTCACGCTAAAGCCAGAGCGCACACTGCAGTATGAAGAAAATCGGCTAGTAGAGTCTTTGGTAAATCACATCGCGGCGCTTCTTGAGCGCGATCGACTCCTTAAAGCAGAGGCGAAAGCCGGTGCACTAATTGAGGCAGACGCTCTAAAGACGGCCCTTCTGTCCATGGTGTCGCATGATTTTAGAAGTCCGCTCACCACAATCAAAGCATCTGTCAGCGCGCTTCTTGACGGCGCTACTCCCTGGGATCCGGAGATGCAGAAGAATTTGTTGGAAGCGGCAGACCATGAAACTGATCGGCTCAATAAACTAGTCGGCAATATTCTCAATTTGTCGAAGTTGGAAGGAGGCGCCTGGAAGCCGCGCCGAGAGCCGACAGCGGTATCAGAGCTTTTGAGTTCTGTATTGAGTTCATTCAATGATGATGAAAATGAGCGTATCAAACTGAAGTTGCAAGAGAACCTGAAAGACATTTTTGTCGACCCTGTACAGATGGAGCAAGTACTGCGCAACCTCCTTGAAAATGCTCTTAAATACTCGCCTCCCGAACAATCGGTTGAAGTGCTGGTAGAAAGTTTGGACAGACAAATCCAATTCAAAATTCTCGATCGCGGAGTAGGACTTCCAAAAGGCGAAGAATTGCGAATCTTCGAAAAATTCTATCGTGCTGAACCACTTGTGGAAAGCAATATCCCCGGTCTCGGCATTGGGTTGGCTGTATGCAAAGGGCTCGTGGAAGCCAATGGCGGACACCTTACCGCTTATCAAAGAGTCGGTGGTGGTGCTGTTTTTCAGATGAGTTTGGATTATGTAATTGAAACTCTCCCTACACAAAGCGGAAGTGAAAATGAAAGTTCTAGTAATTGATGACGAACCACAAATCAGGCGCGCATTGAGAGCCGGTCTAGAGCATAACGGTTACGAAGTAATGCTGGCAGGCAATGGGGAAGAAGGACTCGATACTGCAGCCCTGAAAATTCCTGATATCTTGATTCTGGATCTGGCGCTGCCTGGAACCGATGGATTCACCGTGCTCAAACAGTTACGCGAGTGGTCGAAAATACCAGTCATCGTGTTGACGGTTCGCGAAGGTGAAGAAGAAAAAATCAAGGCACTGGATTTAGGTGCAGATGACTATTTGATCAAGCCTTTCGGATTGGGTGAACTTCTTGCCCGCATGCGAGCCGTTCTACGCCGCGCCAACAGCGAAGAGAGAGAAGCAGAATCAACATTCTCATATCAAGGGCTTTTTGTAGATATGGCAAAAAGGCTCGTTTCTATTGATGAAATCGAAGTGCATCTCACGCCGAAAGAATATGATCTGCTGAAGTACATGATCTTGCAGCCAAATCGCGTGCTAACGCACCGACAATTGCTAACCAAGGTCTGGGGTCCTGAATACAGTGAAGACCACCACACCTTGAGAGTGCACATCGCTAATCTGAGAAACAAAATTGAATCTCATCCTGAACGCCCTCGCCTAATTCACACAGAGATGCGAATCGGCTACCGATTCCGAGTCGACCAATAACCCAGCTGCGCAAAATCACGCGGGCTTGCTAATCAAGTGCTGGAAAAAAGACCGTTAACGGTCTTTTTTCCAGCACTACCAATCACATGACAGATTAAATTCCCCAGCGTGGGCGAATAGAGCCTTATGAGCACCCACAAACCCTCTACCAGGTTTGGCAGAGGCTTGTAAAGGGTAAATATTGTGGGGGTCTGGAGGCTTTTACTATGACTAGCAGCGAAAGACGAAACACAATGACGCTTGAAGATATAAGCGCTTATTGGCGTCATTTGCGCTGTTCCGGAGAACAGCCAAATTTGCATCGTGTGCTCGAGTCAATTAAAACTATCGACACTGCGTTTGAGGGAGCGGCCAGCGTTCTCAGCCACCATTTATCGCCTGATGCCTGGTGCCATCTTCGAGATGACCTCTATAACTTATTGATTGCGTCGTTTCCCGGCTATTTCCTTATTTATGAGGAAGGCAGCGAAATTCCGAAGGACTCGACGGCACCCTGGCCTAATTCGGGCACCGTCGAGTTCTATCCTGAACAGGCAAATCGCCGCTCGGATGTTTACCGAGCCGAATTGCGACGTGTTCATCCAGCTATTGCTCTGAGCTTGCGCTGGTGTCTTGCAGATAATCGCAGCACCACTAAACCTGAAGATTTCGAAAGCTTCTTCAGTCAGATAAAAACATATGAGAGCGAAGACGACGAGGAAGAGGCAAAGCGACTGCTCGACCGCCTTTTTGCCCTCTGCGAAGACGAAGCTATAAAGTCCAAAAAGATTGCGCACCGTCGCTGGTGGCAAATTTGCTCGGAAGCCAACGGCACCAATGACAAACGCCTGAAAAACGAGCTTAAGCGACAGCTTTCAGAACTTCAAATGGTCTGGGGCGCACCCAGTTAGGGCGTCACTCACAGCAATACTATCTTTTCGGCAGCCATCGATTAGTCTGCCTCAGGTTTTATTACACACAGCCAGACATTAGTAAATCGGTCCAGAATTTAAGGTCAGCATTAATCCGGGGTATGCCCAGAAATGCCTTTGTAATTATCTTTTTGGATAATCGCCTTGTTTACGAGAACTTCACGTAGGGTCACCTACATTAGAGTCAACCGATTTAATTCCGCTTACTACGGACCCCAGATTCTATGTTTACCAGCGCCAATCTAGCAGCCTCACGGCTAACATCACTGGAAAGTCAGGATTGCTTGAGACGGAAGCCTGAAGTGAAGACTGAGGAATCGGTAAATGGAAGAACCCTGGGCAAAGGCCGTCAGGGTAAGAAACCTCTTGGATCGGCATTGGTTTCGGTGGCCGCACTGATTTCCAAATTGGACGAAGAGCAACCAACTCAATGGGAAAGCCGCTCGGCGCCGACCTTACAATTGCGCCCCGTCTGCAAACCCGACGAAGGTCTGAAATTATTTCTGCAAAGGGTAGAGAAACACCGCGTCAATCGCGAGGAGTCGCAGGCAGACGCGACACCGATTGAAGAGCTTAACTGGCTCGAAGCCCAAACCGTTACTTTGGATCGCGTGCCGGCCATCGAACGCGAAGCAAGAAGAAGCGCTTATTCGCTACTTATGAAACATTGTGGCACAGCAAGAGACTTTGTCACGGCTTCCGACAATCGATTCAATGCTTCCACAAGCATTCTGACTGCGCGCGCTGAAGCAATCTTACTGGCGGAACGCTTATTGCGCCGACTCGATGATGGCTTTTCGGTCAACACTCTAGCCTGGACTCTGACAGCGCCCAACACAGACAATACCCCTGCTTTATTTGATTCTTGCCGGACACCGCAAAACATCAAAGTGACAGTGCAAAATTGCCAGGACTTTTCGAAAGAACAGCAATCACTGAAGGACGCAAAAATGAAAATACTCCTCGACGAAGTCAGCCAAGAAGTATCACAAGCCGTTCAAAAACCTTCTCAAAGGTCTGAAATAGGAGTCCTGCCACGCTTGATCACTGGCATTCTCGAATCTGCAGAAAGACTGCCCAGGTTGAACGTAGCCGATGTGCCGGTCAATGCAATGGCGGCAGCGACGACAATCAACTAAAAGACGACCATCCACTGAATAATAGGGTTAAGACTTGCCCTGACTAGAGGCGCGAATACTGCGACCAGGAAACCTGGGCTTCATTTTCTTTGCCCAGCGCCTTTTGCACTTCGCTCAATACTTTGTATGCCGGTCTGTAGAGACGGTTCAAACTGGCCGAACGAGCAAGGGCAGCTTCTGCCTCGGTAAGCCGACCAACCATTCTCAAACACAGACCCATATTGAAAAAAGCCTCGTACATCGACTTGGCATCAATGGCTTTCTGATAGCAAACAATAGCTTCTTCATGACGACCGGAAAGGTGTTCCTGGTAACCCTTTTCAAAGTGTTGCCTGGCAGACAAGTCAGAACCCGAGGAAAGGGTTGGCAATGCAGACGGCGGTATAGCCGCACCGTCTTCATCCCTTGTTGGTCTACCCGTCTCTCTTGTCATCCTTCCTCTATCCTCTACCGCTTTGAAAGTCTCACTTGGAGTTTCGTTTTAACAATACCTTGTTGAGAGCCTCCTCAACGTCTAAGCGAAATTCTGTTGCGGTTTGGTAACGTTCGTCCGGTTCTTTCCGCAATGCTTTTGCAATGATGGCATCAAACGGCGTGCCTTCGGCAAAATCATCATTATGCAATGAAAGAGGCGGCGGCGGCTCGAGCAAATGTTTCATCAAAATGCCCTCTGCACTTTCGCCTTCGAAAGGAACTCTACCAGTCAGAGTTTCATAAAGAATAATGCCCAGCGCGTAGAGGTCGGTCCTTATGTCTAAAGGCTTGTCTTTTAACTGTTCCGGAGCGATGTATTCAGGCGTGCCGACCATTTTTCCTGTTTTGGTGAGACGCTTGGCGCCCTGGACTAAGTGCGAAATACCGAAGTCCACGATTTTCACCCAATCAGGGCGATCGCTGCGGTCTTGCAAGAGAATATTGTCAGGCTTGAGATCGCGGTGAATAATGCCGACACTATGCGCTTCTTGCAAGCCTCGGCAAATTTGAATGATGATACCGGCCGCGGTAGCAAAAGGTAACGCGCCCTGACGAGCAATTTTGTCGCCAAGCGATTCTCCCTTGATGTATTCCATTACCAGATAAGGTTCTTTGGCGTTCAAAACTCCGTAGTCGAAGACCGTAACGATGTTCGGGTGAGCAAGTTTGGCTGTGGTTTTACTCTCGCGTTCAAAACGCTCGACAGCATTCTTGTTGGAGAGGAGCCAGCCTTGCATAACCTTGATCACGACCAATCTTTCCATTTTGGTGTGATAAGCCTTGTAGACAATTGCCATGCCGCCCTCACCAAGGATGGACTGCACTTCATACTTGCCTTCTATTTTCTTGCCGATCAAATTATGGAAGAGACCGGTGTTCTCGTCGTCGAAGGTCTCGGCCATCTGAGTGGGCTTACGCGGCTCAGCTTGATTGCGACCAAAATCGCCGGAACGCGCTAGCTCCTCATCAATTGGAGGTGCTGTATCAGTAAGATCTTGAACTGAAGATTGGAAGGAAGCTTGAGGCGAAGCCACTGGCTCTGTGGGCGGTTTGGGCGCCTGCGGCTGTGCAAAACCTGGTGGTGCAGCAAACGGAGACGGTTTCGGTTCGCTCTGGGCGGCTTCCGCCCTAACTTCCACGAGCTTAGAAGCATCGGCAGGGCAAAATTGAGCGTAAGCTGGATAGAGCTTGCCACACTTGGAGCATTGCTTGCCAGCTGTGCCGTTCGCTTTGTTTTCCGCATGGTCGTCCACACGCGTTCCGTCAAAGCCGCAAAACTTGGCACCAGAAGGCAAAGCGCGTTTACAACTGGCGCACACCTTTCCTTTTCCTGCTTCGGTCTGACCCGACCCTTTCATGTGGACGAAACTCCCCCTCTTATGTATTTTCCCTGAATTGCCGACAATTGCCAGACACCTGGCAACTAAGGTCAAATATGTCGAGGTGGCAAAGAGATCTTTTTGGGATAGCCAAGAATTGAAGCGCGCGTTTTGTCAAACTCAAAAGGCGCAAAATAAACAGTCTCGAAGCCATGTCCTTCCATACGCAACCGGTAACTTTTGCCGGGCAGCAGATTGTCAACCACAAGCGTCCCTTTCGGTCCGGTTTCACCAATAATAAAGTCCTTGCCTTCCAGATTCTCAATGAGCACCGTCATCCACGGCACTTCGGTATAAATCGCCAAACCTTGACTGGGCAAGCAAAAGCGAGCAGCATGCACAAGCGCGCCGGACTGAAACGCCAAACCCGCCAAAACCAAACCGACAACAGCGCCGGCACAAGCCCAAATGACGCTGTTGCCAGGCTTTTTACCAGTCTTGTCTTGCGAGCGCATTCTGTCTTGAGCGACTTGCGCACTTACTGCTTTCACGCGGTTTCTGGTCACGCTCTGAGCGGCCGATGGCCGTGTCGTAGCCAATACCGGCGTGTGCTTGGCTTCTCTCAGGCTGCCGATTTCAATGGAATCGCGTGAAACACCTTGAGAGGTATTAGCACCGCAATGAATACAGAAGGTGTCATTGAGTTCATCAAAACGCCCGCAACTCACACAAGTTCTGTCAGCCCGCTTTGCTTTGGCAGGATTGAGCACAGTTCCGCAAAAAATGCAGAAGTGCATGGCTCCATCATTCTGCTTCTTGCAAGCGGGGCAATTGGTTGTGGTATTGGCGCTACGAGACATGTAGCGATTGTACCAAGGTCTCAGCTTACTGCCAGATCCATATCCAAGTCTTCTGCTTTCTCGGCGATCTGCCCGGCTTCGAGCAAAGCAAGCGCCTCATTAATCGCTTCCATACCTTGTTCCGGGTCGAAACTATGCGTTGCATATGCAGGCTGAAGGGCCAATTTGCCGAATGCCTGCCCGATTTCCTCAGCGGAAGCCTGACAGAATTCGGCAATGTTGCTGCGCTGTTCTTTGATCGAGAGAGCAATCGCCACGGCAACCTTATTAGAAACTATTGCACTGACTGCATCTTTGGCACTCTGCCCGCTCACGACAGCATCGATAATTTGCTTTACCTTAGCCGGTGCGGTGGTCTTAAGCCGCTCATCCACTTCCAGCTTGGTCAAACGCTTGATCAATTCGCGCCTGAATTCAGGAGTTTCCGGCTGTCCACCAAACTCTTCACCAGCTTTTTTGATCTCGTCTCTGACGCGATCGCGGCTCAGCGCGGGAAATTTCTCTGCCAGCTTCTGGGTAAATCTCAAAGTCCGCACTTCCCAGACACCGCTAGTTTGCAGAATTTGAGATAGTTTCGACCATTCGGTACTCTGCGAGACTTTAATGAAAGACTCTCGTACAGCCTCTTTGCTCGCGATAGCAGTGACGATTTGTTTTTGACGCGCCAGGATCAATTGCTGCCTGTTTGTCAGGAAGCGCGCCAGCTCTGTTTCATCCGGAAGGCTCCTGAGATTTTGCCCGAAATCTACAACCGGCGCATTTACAAGCGCAGTAAGTGTTTTTTCCAGGTCGAATGCCGGATCGATGCTAACCCGCACATAGACATAATCCTCCTGCCCCGGTTTGTCCTCCTGAGCAAGAAAACTTCCCGGTCCAACATGCGCGACAACCTGACCGGTATGACCGTTCATTTGCACAACGAGAGTACCGGCTGACAAATAAGGTGTACCAATAAGCACGCGTGGAACGGCTATAAAGCCATCTTCAGACAATGGCCGCACATCTATCTCCCGACCGTTTACGCCCACGCCGTTAACGCCGGCAGCTGAGACCAGGGCGTCGATTTCAGTCAATGAATTGGCTGCTTCAACAACCAAATTAACTTCAGGATCTATGGACAGAATAGATTCTTCGGCAATCAGCCTGGACAATTCATTGGCTAACGATGCGCCAATAGAGCGTGCCTTTACTTGAGCCATGCGGGCTACTTCCGGGCAGATCTCAACTTTGCTAGCCATCTCACAAACCCTCTAGTTTCGGTCCCAGTCGGTGGTGTTTCATCCATCCACAGGTAGGTCAACGGGCAAGCCCGGAAAATTAGTCGGAAAAAATACCAAGGCAAAAATTTTGTCTGAGGACCGGCTCCTTATTAAGGTCAATTTGCAAATAATCCTCGAGTTCTGCCCACGTGCCGAACGGCCGTCCTCGTTCGATTCGTTTCGCCAGGCTTGATTCAATTCCTGATTTCACCAATTCATCAAGCGGAGCCGAATTTATGTCTTTGCGTCCTTCTACAACAACCTTTAGAACGCAGCCGCGACCAAGCAGTTCTTTCAAACCTGTTTCGTTTACGAGTTGCAATTCGACCAGGTTAGATAGATGGGGGAACGGTCGCTTCTCGCAAACTTTCTGAGCCGTCACTTTATCCAAGCCGAGGATATCCATAAGGTCGCGATTGGTAGCCGAATTTATATCAACCGGCACAAAAGCCGCCACCGCACCTTTAGATTCAAGCTCTTTCAAGCGAGCTTCTTTCAAAATCGATTTCTCAACCAATTCCAAAAGTCGCCTATATTGGCGCTGAACAATCAACCTTTCCACTTCACTTTCGGTCATACCCAGTTGCTGATTGAGTTCACGACGCGACGCACGATTGACGTTTGTCTCTTTCTGCCAGCAATCTGCTATACCAGGCAGGTTTTGCCTGATCCCTTCGCGGACCATAGACAAACCTTTGTCGAGCAAAACCTGGCAGCGAGCGATCTTACGAGCCTGTGTCTCACCGGGCAACTGAAGAACATCGCAGCATTCCCTCATCGTCAGTTCTTTTCCGGCGCAAGAGAACTTTGTCAATCCCAGCCCGAACATGCAATCAACGACTTCCAGAGGCTCTTTCGGACTTTTCTTATCCGCGAGCATTTTTTCCAGCATGTCACGCAATTGATTGAGCTGACTGACTTGTTCTCCGGAAATAGCCTGGTTTTCAGGCATGTACTGACTATCATCGGCAGTATTCTGCCGCGGATCTTCCTGTTCGGGATCGAGGTTTAAATCCTGCAGGGTGCTCTTTTCCCAGTCCCATTCTTCCCTTATATAGTCAATTGCCTGATTGTGAACGGACCGCTGAATATAGGCAGGCAAAAGCACTTTGAACCCATCTTCGGCGTCCTGCAGCAAATGTTTGCGAACGGCTCCATCCAACTTTTCAGCCAGCTCGGTGGCAATTGAGAGAGCATGCCGTTTTTGCTCATCTGCAGGAACGCGGCGCTGCACGAAAAAACGCTTCAAATTCTGGTTATTGGCGACCATTTTGGCTGCCAAAGGCTGCAAATAATAGTTCCGAACCAGGGACAGAAGCTTCTCTTTGTCCTCCTTAAGTACCTGGGCCTTCTTGTAAAGCGCCTTGGCACCTAAACGTTCAAAAAGCTCGAAAAGCCCAATAGTTTTCGACTTTCCGGGCTGTAATCCGGTCAGACCTTTTGCTTCGACGAATCCTGCGTCTTTTGTAAGCGAATCGAAGATCTGACGCCAATCGGGCGCAATATCCAGCAGTTCTTCAATTTGACCCTGACTTGTCAGCACGTCGACCTCGGAAGCCCGAACTTATCAAGAATAAGCTCTTCTGCAGCAATCGTAAGATCATATCGTCTTAAGGCAAAAGGTAGTGCACGCGGTCGTCTGCCAGGTAAGAATTGGCAATCAAAAATGACAAGGTTATGACCCGAAGACCCGGCAATCACTTATAATCCTGTAAATAGCTTCCCAATCCGGTCACGCCGGCCGCGAATCCAAGGGAAGAGCAGGGCTGAGATTAGAAAGGACTTGGGTCTAAGTACCTCTGATGGACAACCAGCACAAGACAAGCGGGGTTCCCGAAAATCCTGATGTCTTCAGTGCCGCACTGGCCAATGTAATCAGGCTGGACGGCGATAAAGAGACGATCATTGGTCAAGCCTGGAAGGCGGCGCCCAATCTTCTTGTCACCTGCGGCCATGTGGTTGAGCCGTTTGCTTCCTCCTCCAAATCTCTACAAATCAAGTTTCCAGCCTCCGGCAACCGCTATGCAGTAAGAGAAGTCAGGTTACATCCCAACTTCGCAAGGCAGGCAGATCAATTAGTCACATTCGATGCCGCCATATTGCTTGTGGATCTCTCCGGTCCGGAACGCGAGGCGAGCGCGCTGCCCATTACTTACTCGAAAGAACTGAAGAACTTCCAGCCTCTTTCTGCTGTGCGTTATCCCGTTCACCTCGGACAATACTCATCGACACCGTCGCCGCTTGCCCAATTGGGCCGGATGCTGGGTGAGTTGAGACGTTCGGACAGTTACCATATACTTCACGATCTGGCTCTGGCCGCTGGCGACTCGGGCTCACCGATTTTTGATGACACTTCGGTCGTGGCGATGCATTGCGGAGACACCGCCAGCCTGCCGGGGTTGAATCTGCCCACCACCTCCATAAGATTGGCTTTATGGGTGGATGCTCTCAAAGAACTGGGCGTTGAAGAAAATCTCAAATTGGCCAAACCTCGCTCCGGCAAAGTTTCCGCATCGCCTGTTTTAGCCTTTTGTCTTGCCGCTGTAGTCGCCTTTCTAATTGGCGGTGGACTTTTAGCCAAGCCACTTGTAGATTCGTGGACTGTAACTCAGCCGCCAATCATGCCGATTTCAATCAGTTTCAATAAACCGCGCACTGATTACTACGAAGGCGAGCCTCTCATTATTCAGTTCAACACAACCTCCGATTGCTTTGTTCACTTGTTTGAAATAGACGGAAACAAAGTCACTCTCATCTATCCGGAAGCCGGCAGCCAGGTTCTAAACAAAGCAGGGCATCAGGCATATGTGAAAACGATTGGTGACAGGCCGATTGGTGTGGGCAAAGAGCCTTCAAAATTCCTCTGGGTGGTCCTCCTAAATTCCAAGGATCGCTTGTTGGAGGACAGGGACCGTAAGCAAAGCGATGACAACATTGGTTTGCTTAACATCAGTACAGACGAATTGATGGACAGAATTGATAGGATAGCTAAAGAGGACCCGCAAGGAATCCTTCATGTGGCTATGGATGGTCCTATAGCGACAAAGTCGGCGCCCGCTCCTGAAATTAAGAGCAGTGCCGATTCAGGTCAGCAGACGCAGACTCAATAGATCAATTGATTTTGTTTCCAAACGATTCAATTGCCTGGAGAGTTCAATCAAGAATCGCACTTGATCTTGTGTCTTCTCGCTATAACATTTTCAGCAGTAGGCAATATCTGATCAGGATTCACAGGGATCAAAACTGAGGAAAGCGGCATGAGAGCAGCAATTCGAAATTTGGCATTGGCTCAAGCATTGGCGGTGGCATTTACTTTTACAGTTGGCAGTACTATCTCATTTGCTGAAAACGCAAAGGATGAGCCGACCGTAGAAGATCTCAAAAATTCCAAAGAACGCAATGTAATACTTCTGCCGCGCTCGAGCCAATCGATTTATTCCAAGACGGAAACGAAGCCTTCGCATGTAACCGGACGCTCGATCAAAAACACTCAGCCGGCAAGAACAGTGAAAAAACGTCCACCGGTGCAGGCAAAAACTCCAGCACAAACGGTCAACCCGCCGGCAAAAGCAGCAGTCCAAACGGCAATGACAGCATCTAGCGTTCCGTCTAGCGGAGATTCAATCATCAATGTCTGGTTGGATAAAAAAGGCGCGACTCCTCAGTACAAGAACGGCGACAAGATGAAGATCAACGTTTCTGCTTCGCAGGACTGCAATGTAATGATCTTCGACTTTGATGGACGAGGCAAATTGACTCAGCTTTATCCCAATGAGTATCAACAAAAAACACTACTGAGAGCCGGTGACACCATCACTTTTGGCGGGGCGGACAGTCCTTTCGACTATCAAGTCAGCTTGCCCAAAGGAAGTACTCACGCGCAGGAGAGTATATTCGTCTATGCATATCCTCTCACTGAGAAGCCTTTGTCCATTGCACTTGGCACCGAAGACGGCACTCCGTTTCGCTCGGGCGAAATGACATTGGCTCAGTACAAGAAAATGGTTGCTGAATCAAAAGTGTTTTTCAACAACTCCAACAAGAATCCGCAGACAAGTAACGATCGCGATGTAAAAATCGTTCCCAAAACACCAACCGGTGCTCCGGCTCTAAAACTTGTTGTAGCCGACGATGAAAAGTCCGGACAACCGAATAAGAAAGAACTGAGTTTCACTATTCACGCCAACTGATAAGCATTTATTACACCAATTAAAAAACCGCCCTCGAGTCTGAGAGCGGTTTTTTTCAATTGCTGATTTGCTAGACCACTACTTACACTTCTGCTTAATGGTCACTCCCGCTCTTCGAGATCAGTCTAGATCGCCCATGCTGAATTGTTCTTTCGAGAATGGTTTGTCGCATTTGAGTGAGTTCTTGAAACCGGCCTGGCTGCCATCGATTGTGCCAGATACAAGTCCGATAGGAAGGCCAACCAGAGCTGCCAATCCTGTCATTACGGGATTGGCATTATCACCGGCCACCTTTTGGGTTTGATCTTTTGTGTTTTCTGCCGACTTGCGAACAATTGCTACAGGCAAACCAATCACCATCGCAGTCGCAACTGAGGCACCTTTCATAGGCATACCGACTACTACACTCAGAACGCCGTCATCGTCGGCGAATGCAGGTGTGACAGCGACTGTACTTATCGCTAGACCGGACAAAAATGCCGCACATAGTTTCTTCATTTCTTAACCCCCAGGAAACAAGTTGCCCATTGGCAAACTTAGTCTCTTCAGAGTAGCCCTGGGCGGGTGTATGCGTCAAGCAATCCAACTTATATACAATTGTCAGAGAAGCACCAGAGGAACAAAAGGCACTGCATATAGTGCCTTTTGCCGTCTGAGTTTCAGTGTACTCCGTTTCGCGTAAGGCACCTCAGACAAAACTCAATACTTTCGATTGAACTCTCCTCTCTCTAATAACCTGGGCGTCCCATTTGCAGGCGCAGGATCAGATCGGCGTTGAGAATGCTGCCTGTATATCTATCGCTGTGGACAAAATGATCGAATGCGGCAGGGAAATCGGTTTGAGCGAGAGCGACTTCCTCCGGACTGTAATAGCCAACGAATCCTTCGCAGGTATAGGCGGGCTGATAGCCCTCGCCAGGAGGTGGAGGTAAGTTTTGAGAGCCGCCACCGGGTCCACCGGAACCGGAGCCTGTCATCACGGGGAGTCCATCTGGAAAGCCGTCTTGAGCAGAGTGTCCTCTTTCACCAGACTGTGACCACTCGTTCTGGTGAAATTCATCTCCCCCCCAGGCATCAGGCATATAACTGCCATGTCCGGTAGTCAATCCGCTGTCTCGTTCATCCATTATGCCGGTGTTAATTCTGTGGACTTTACTAAAACCCATATACGGAGGCAATCCATGAGTGCCTTCATCACCATAAATATGAGCTGCATGATGTTTGGCTTCTTTGACAAAACTGTCCATACGAGTAGGAGGCAGCCCATTACGCCAATCGGAGGGAAAGTTAGCCTGGTATCTCGCATCAGCTTGGGCTTGGGCGATCATCTTGCCTCTCGCCAGAGCAGCCCTTTGACTTTCCTGCACGTTCCTTTGATTTGCAACTTGAGTCCTTTGGAAATTCCCATAACCCTGTGCCTGAACAGCTGTTGCGGACAAAAGAAAGAAAAGTGCCGTTAAGTATAGAAACGAGAGCTTCAAATTCATGCCGAACCTCAAATAGCGATACCTGCTTATGTTCAGGACCCTACCAGTTGTCATTGGCGCATTTATGGCGCAATATTGGCAAATTGGGGGCAAGCCCAAAATTGATGATTTGAAATGCTAGATTGAGCGATCGTAAGAGACAGATCTCCGAGCGCTAATGACTCTTTCTCTAGGAAAAAAAGCTCTGATACTAGTGGCTGTGCCTTTGGTATTTGAACTTGGATTTGTGGCGTCCTTTGCGTATCTAGTCAATCAAGTAGACAGAGAGAGAGCACGCGAAGCACATGCGCGTGATGTAGCTGGACATTTGAACATACTGCTAAGACTGGTCATGGAAAGAAGTTCCTCGCTCATTGTTTCTCACTTCACCAGTCGAGAGACGTTCAGGCGACGAGCAGATGCTGCCAAGAAGAGGTTTTACAAAGAGAAGGAAATCATTACTGGCCTAGTTGCTGACAATCCGCATGAAAAAGAATCCTGGGACAAAATCTACAAATTGATGGATGACGGAGATCGTTTTTTCGATCATGCCAAAACAATGGTGGATATCGGAAACAAGCTTGCCGCCGGGATGGAGATGGTAAAGGTCAACCGGCTTATGGCTGATGTCTTCCAGGCAATCGACCATCTCGTGGAAGAACAGGAAGCAGAAACGCAAGAGACAAAGAAAAAACAAGCCGAGGTTCGCGCCCAAATCGATATTCTCATTTATGCCGCGGTCTTTTTAAACATCCTTCTAGCAGTCGGATTGGCTCTGTCTTTTAATCGCAGCACCGCGCAAAGGTTAAAGGTGTTACTGGACAATACCTACAAGGTTGCGTCTCAACAGCCACTTTCTGCGCCGCTTCGAGGAGATGATGAGTTAGCTCATCTCGATCGTACTTTTCGAAAAATGGCAGATGCACTAGCGTCAATGAGACGAAAAGAGAGTGCGATTCTAACCAGTGCAGCCGACATAATTTGTTCCCTTGATGAAGAACGGCGTTTTACTCAGGTCAATCCGGCCGCTTCCAAACAATGGGGCTATGAAAGTGACGACTTGATTGGCAGGAGGCTTGACCAGCTAGTCGACGAAGCAGATCTCAAAACTACAATCGATCACATCAACACCATAATCGAAACAAAGGGTCATGGTGCTTTTACCAATCGAATTGTGATCGAAAATGGCGAAGAACGTGACTGCGAATGGTCAATAGTCTGGTCAAACGAAGAAAAGTCTCTGATGTGTGTAGTGCACGACATAACAGAGCGCAAACAAATAGACCAAATGAAGCGCGATTTCGTAGCTATGGTCAGCCACGATTTACGCACTCCCCTTACATCCATTCAGATGGTCCATTCTTTATTGGTTGCAGGTGCTTACGGAGACTTGAATGACGATGGCAAAGAAAGCGTCCAAGGAGCGCAAGACAGCTGCGATCGTCTTATCACTTTAGTGAACGACCTGCTCGACCTTGAGCGTATGGAATCGGGCCGAATGGACTTGTCTCTTGATTCAATTCCACTGAGCGACATCATCAAGCCTTCAATCAATATGGTTGCCAATGCCATCAAACAAAAGAAGATCGAATTGATTTTAGATAGCTCTATTGATCCAGTAGTAAGAGCGGACAAAGAAAGAATGATTCAAGTCCTAATCAACTTAATTGCCAACGCTGTCAAATTCTCTCCAGAAAATTCCACGCTTCAAATCACCAGCGATAGCGATGATAAATTTGCCATTGTTAGAGTCAAGGATGAAGGCAGAGGGGTTCCGGAAAGCATGCGCTCCTCAATCTTCGAACGTTTCAAACAAGTCAAAAAGTCCGATTCTAAAGAACGAAAAGGCAGCGGTCTTGGACTAGCTATCTCCAAGGCAATTGTCGAACTACACGGCGGCCAAATTGGTGTGGAACCAGTCGAAGGCAAGGGAAGCACCTTCTTCTTCAGCCTTCCTATCGCCGACAAAAAAAATCCTGAGCAAACATAAGATATTATTGTTGCGGACTACTATTGAGCATTCCTTGTGGCGAAGATTCTCATTATCGAAGACGATGTGCAGCTGTCCAAGCTCGTGCGTGATTGGCTGAAACTGGAAAGGCATGAGGTCGAGGTCGTCAACGACGGTCAAGAAGGTCTCAATCGCCTAAAAGCGTACGAATACGACCTTATTGTCCTCGATCTTGAATTACCGGTCATTGGTGGGATGGAAATACTGCGTGAATTTCGCGCCAGCGGCAAGAAAACGCCTGTACTAATCCTTACCGGACGCACCACAATAGACGACAAGGAAGTCGGTCTCGACTCCGGAGCAGACGACTACCTTACCAAACCATTTCACGCAAAAGAATTAACCGCTCGTATTCGCGCTCTTATGCGCCGCGTAGGCGGACAAATGGGCACCGTACTAAGATCCGGCCCCATCGAGCTTGACCGCGCCGCTTTCACAGTAAAACGCGCAGGTGAGGAAATAAAATTAGTTCCAAAAGAATTTGCGCTCCTAGAATTCCTAATGCGCAACCCAGGAACAGTATTTCCACCCGAAGCTCTTCTCAATCGTGTCTGGTCGAACGAATCGGACGCCACCGTAGAAGCACTCACTACTTGCATCAAACGCTTGCGAAAAAAACTTGACACCGAAGGACAAGAATCAATAATCCGCAACGTGCACGGCGTCGGATACGGACTTCGCGCCGACCTTACCACCTAAAGCAGAACATAAGAGGTCTAGAAAAAAGACCGTTAACGGTCTTTTTTCTAGACCCCAACCATTAATTGCAGAAATTCATAGTTGTCAGCAAGAATTTCGTTTGAACTTTTTGTTCTCTCAACTCGTATTAACAGATATGAGTTCGAAAAGAGCGTTTCGAAATGACACATACAGAGCGATCACAAGCAAATTGGATCATGGCAATTCATGCTATGCCAGAGATCCACGCAAAACTTGGATCAGAATTGGATTGCGAGCAAGTTGTTATGTCAGCTCTAGCAACCAGAAAGTACATTTACTGTAAACGTCGAGATTGTGGACACAAGAACACAATTCCAATACCAACTGTGCGTACTTTCACCTGCGAAAAATGTTGCAAGGAAATTTCGATCACAGCAAAGACAAACTTTCATGGTGCACAAAAATTCAAACCTCGCCTCATGATCATAGAATTTCAAGAGCGAGGCATAACTCTTAGTGCTAATCAGTTAGCCAAACTCGCCGATGTATCAACAGACACGATCAATAGAATTCAGAAGCGAATGGCAATTGCTGCTGCCAATGAGATAGAAAAACTCGCGATAGAAATTCCGACAGTATTGTGTACAAATGCAATTGGAAGACGTACGAAAAAGACACCTGCGGATGAGCCACCAGTTAGCGAAGAATTTGATCTTCAACGAAGAATCCAAGCAAATGAAAGCAACTTTTCAAATAGTCGTCCTGAGCTAACAGAACTAGAAGAAGCTGTGTTCAATGAATTGTCAGACGAACCTAAATCCTTCGACCAACTATTCGAAACAACCAGAATGAGCGCATCTTCGCTAGGTGCAGCGTTAATGACGCTTGAATTAAAGGGTTGCCTGGAAAGGCATACTGGAGATCGCTTCACACTTGCAGACAGCATGCAACTATCCATCACCATATTTGAAAGTGATTCCTCTGGAGCAAAGAGCGCAGAAGGTGTTGCACGATATTTAGTCAACTTCGTCAAAGACTACTTTCAAGCAATAGGAAGAAAGAATTTGCAGTTGTATTCAGTCTTAGACTGGTTTTGCAAGGATCGAACGCACTGGCCGCCTGGCTCTCTACTTGAATTTTGTGCTGCAAGTCGGCAGGTCACCTATGAAGAAATTCTAGACTACGTCACTCCATTAACATTCTTTGTAATTCCGGAACCCGACACTTCCTAGCAAAAAGGGTCTGCCAAAGCAAACCCTTCAAGACTTCAATTCAAAACAGATTATAGGGTTGCTTCCAAACCAGTCGGATGCTTCCTTGTGATGTTGAAGCGTTTGCTAACGACATCCCAATCTACGTTCTTCATAAATGCATCGAGATATTTGGCGCGGTCGATGCCATAGTCAACCATGTAGGCATGCTCATAAACATCAAGTACTAGAAGCGGCACAAAGTTCGCTGGTGAGCCGATATTGTGAGTATCCAATCCAAAGGAATCGATAAATCCTCCGCGTGTATTGAAGCCTATTACGACCCATCCACGCACACTCTTGCCTGCTGCTTTTAGGAAATCGTTGAATTTACCAATACTACCCCAACGCTCTTCGATAGCTGATTTCAGGTCGCCAGTTGGCTCGCCACCTTTGCCGCCAAGGTTTCCGAAGTAAAACTCGTGATAGATGACACCATTAACTGCAAAACTCTGCTCAACAAGCATTTCGCGTACTGCTGAATAGGTGGCATTTGCAGATGCCAATTCAACATCTTTCAGTTTGCTGCGCAGTTCATTCGACTTTCCGATGTATCCCTTGTACAGCTTCAAATGCTGTTCGATTTGGCTTGCTGAAAGCCCATCCAATTTCCCCTGCAGACCAGAAAAATCTTTCGCTACATAGGGCTCGCCGCCAGATGCGGCAGGTGTGCTTGTGCCGCCTGCAGCAGCGAATGCGGGAGAGACGAGCGCTCCTGCGGCCGCCACAGCTCCCATCGTCAAAACCTCTCTTCTCGTGAGTAGTCCCGCTTTGGATACTTCGTAGTTACCAATTATTTCCTTCTCTGACTTTCCTGCCATACCGCCTCCTGTTGATAACTCAATTCTTCTCTTGCGCGCCGAGCTGAAAATACAAAACCAGTATGTATTAATTCAGAGCCAAATTTAGCTTAATTGCTGCTTTCAAGAAGCGCTCTCCAAGGCGAAAAGCGCTACCCTTACAAGACGCCTCATTTGAGTTTTTCAGCTTAACACATTGGCTCTACATTAAGCCCGCCGCATAACGCAAAGAGTAATTACAATGACCTCCACGAAGCCTACCCCTGCAATGAACGAAGAAAAAAGAGAAACCACGTCGCTGGCTCAACCCAGCGCCAGCTATAGCCTCACTTTGAGGCTAAAAATAACAAATCGTCCAGGTATGCTTGGCAAGGTTGCATCGGTAATTGGCGAAGTTGGCGGAGACATTGGAGCCATCGATATTCAGGGTGTGGAAAAGGGGCACATCATTCGCGACATTACAGTCAATGTTCGTGATTCAGAACATGGTGAAGAGCTGGTCAAGACGCTCAATACCGTAGATGGCATTCAAGTCATCAACGTGTCTGACAGAACATTCCTTATGCATCTCGGTGGAAAAATTCGCATCGCAAACAAAGTTCCACTGGCCACGCGAGACGATCTCTCCATGGCTTATACGCCAGGTGTAGCCAGAGTCTGCATGGCCATTCATCACGAACCGGAGAATGCATATAAGTTAACAATCAAACGCAATTCAGTCGCCGTTGTTTCAGATGGTACCGCGGTACTAGGACTGGGCAATATTGGGCCGAAAGCAGCAATGCCAGTCATGGAAGGCAAAGCTATGCTCTTCAAGGAATTCGGAAAAATCGATGCTTATCCGATTTGTCTAGACACTCAAGACACAGAAGAAATCATCAAAGCAGTCAAATATATTGCCCCCGGATTTGGTGGCATCAATTTGGAAGACATCTCGGCACCCAGATGCTTTGAGATCGAAGCTCGCCTCAAAAAAGAGTTAGACATCCCTGTTTTCCACGACGATCAGCACGGTACTGCGGTGGTTGTTTTGGCGGCGCTCATCAATGCATTGAAGATTGTTGATAAAAAAATGGAGAACCTGAAAGTGATCGTCAGCGGTGTCGGTGCTGCCGGCGTTGCATGTTCGAAGATTTTGATGTCTGCAGGAGTCAAGAACATCACTGGTTTTGACCGCTCTGGCGCCATCTACAAAGGTCGCACTGAAAACATGAACGGTATGAAGGAGTGGTTTGCGGATCATACAAACCCTGAGTTGTTGAAGGGCTCGCTCAAAGAAGCGATGAAAGGGGCCGATTTGTATCTCGGTCTTTCAGGACCAGGAACAGTGAAAGCCGACTACCTTAAAGACATGGCTAAAGATGCGATCGTCTTTGCGATGGCAAACCCTGTTCCGGAAATCATGCCAGAAGAAGCACTGCCGCATGTTCGAATTATGGCGACCGGTCGTTCAGACTACCCAAATCAAATAAATAACGTCCTCTGTTTTCCCGGTATTTTCAGAGGAGCTCTAGATTGCCATGCCACAGACATCAATGAAGAAATGAAGTTGGCCGCCGCTCAGGCGATTGCTTCGGTCATAAAGGATAATGAACTCCATGAAGATTACATCGTGCCTGGAGTCTTCAACCAAGCAATTGCGCCATCAGTTGCAAAAGCTGTCGTCGAAGCTGCCAACAAAACCGGTGTTGCTCGCAAATACAAAGAGAGTTTAATACCCATCCCCGATGAGCCGATCGAAGCGTAACGAAGCGGTAGTCTCTTGACGTAGTAATCCTATAAGCTTAAGCTGGCATTATGGTCTAAGCTAATCATAGTTGTGTTTTATGAGGCTGTTGGCGATGAGTGACGTCGAGCGAAGAAGAAAGCAGCGCGAATACGAAGCGATGCTTCGCGAAGATAAAGAGCGCGAAGAGCGCAAGAAAAAAGAAGCGCGCGAACGCATGCGGCAAAAGCAAGATATGGACCGTGCGCGCATTTTAGAAATGGCAGCATCAAAACAAAAAGAAAGTCGAGACTTCGACCAAAAAGCAATTGAAGCAAAGCAGGATGCTTACATAAAAGAACTGGAGCGTCAAAAGAGAATCGAATACCGCATATTCAATAATCTTCCGCCAGATCCGGAAGATGAGCTACCAATCGAAAGCTGATTCAACCTTTCTGGATTCTATATAGCCTTATCTGGGCTGGCTCTACAGTAGCCAGCCCTTCTTTTACGGCTTCTTCCAGAAAAGGCAGGAATTTTTCGATTTTATCCCGAGAGTCGATAATTTCCACAATGATCGGTAGATTCGCAGAGATATCGAGAATTTTGCTTGAGTGCATCTGGCTATGCGCACCGAATCCAGCAATTCCTCGTAAGGCAGTCCCGCCTGCAAGACCTTCCTGCTTCGCCTTCTTCAAGATCCACTCATATAAGGGCACACCCTGATGTTTATCGGTTTCACCGACAAAAACCCTCAAAACCTGCCCATCAGATCCAAACATCGCTAACCTCCATGCACGAGCCTGGCCACAACAACCCCTAGCCAGACGAGCATTAGCCCAATACCAACCTGTCCTACCGCGTTTGCAACTGCATAAACCAACTCGCCATCTCTTATCAGCTGGAAAGTCTCGATTCCGAAACTTGAAAACGTTGTGAATCCGCCAAGTAATCCCACAAACACAAACAAACGCCACTCACCAATCAGCACGCCTCTAGACTCTGACAATTGCATCAAATAACCAATTACCAGGCATCCAATCAGGTTGACCGCAAAGGTGCCCAGCGGAAACGCCAAACCACCAAACGTCTTGTGCACGAGAGTGCTGCACAAAAACCGAAGAATACCGCCGATTCCGGCTCCCACGAATATTAGAAAGTAACTCAATTTTTTTCTCAAAACACCTGCACAATTATCGTCCACCGAGCACCAGAAAAAAGACCGTTAACGGTCTTTTTTCTGAAGGCACTTAGGCAGCCCGGCAAAAGCAGACAGGTGCGCGAAAAACCAAAAACGTTAGGGATAAATAAAGGTTGTCAAGTTTTGCGTCTGGTTTTGATAGATTAGCAAATACGAAGGTGCTGACGAAACACCTGAGACCAACCAAAACAATTGAAAGGAAAGGTACTTCGTTTTTCTGTCGAACAAAAGCAGCGACCGAACAACGGCGTACAAGCGAATCAAGTAAAGCAACGCATTTAGCACATGCGCGGCTGCACTTGATTCGCAGCCGAAAGCTACGGCCCGAAGGCAAACCTACCGGCTGGCAATCCCCTCTTGGGTTATTGTCCAGCCTCTGGTAGCTTTTTGACATCCTCAAAAGCGTGGGCATCACGGATGGTGGCAGGGTGCTCCGGCAATCCGAGCATTCGTCTCATTTCTGCCAGCAGTTCGTCCCCTTGTTTCATCCGATTCGTACTGCGCAACAACATGGCGTAGTCCTGCAGGGTGTCTATAGAAACAGCTTCATAGCTGCGTTTATCCACCTTCGGATCGTTTTTCTTTTCGGCCAAGCGAGCCATAGCTTTTTCATACAGTTTCTCGGCATCTTGATACTTGCCTAAAACAGTGTAAACATCTGCCAATTCAGATTCGAGTTCCGCCCTCTGCAAAGTATTTTCCGTACCCAGACCATCCAACAATTTCAGACCTTTTTGATAAGTATCTGCAGCAAGTTGAAATTTGGAAGTGCCTCGATAACAATCAGCGAGGTCCGCTAAATCAGCAGCCCATTCACGCGTTTCCTCGGCAATTTCTGCTTGACCGGCTCGACCTGCTTTTAATCTGGCAACTGCCCTTTGCGCTAATGCAACAGACTGACTGAAGAGCGGAATCGCGTCCCTGAAGTCTGCCTTCTGATAGTTCAGTTCAGCCAGATCACGCAATGTGGTGCGATATCTTTTATCGTCAGTACCGTAACGCTTTGCCTGAAAGAGAGCCGCTCTCAAAAACTTCTCCGCCTCTGGAAAACGGCTGTGTCTTTGATCCATGTACTCTTTAGCTTTCTTTGAGTAATCATCATAAAGAGAAGGTGCCGCATATGTAGGCATAATGGAAGTCGCACTAAGCGACAGTGACGCTACCAGATAGAAATATTGAGAAAAACGATTTTCAGCACTTTTCAATTTACTCTCTCCAATCGAATAGCTATTGGGCAGGATCAGACGGGGGTTCGTCAGTACTGCCTTCGCCGTAAACTTCACTCGTAGTCATTTTGCGGCGATTTCTGTGCCCGTTCAAAACGAGAGCGAAAAAGAATGCCATTAGCAAAACCGAGCCACCGACTTGCAAAAAGTACAGATGCTGTCCTACAAAAAATGCAGCCACGAGGCCGAGCAGTGCTGATACAGAATAAATGACGTAAGCAGTCTTTTTCTGTGACAACCCTGTATCTAAGAGGCGATGGTGGATATGCTGGCGATCAGGTTCAAAAACTGATTTACCGCGAGCTGCACGCCTGACAATTGCCCATGACGTATCGAGAAGCGGGAAGAAAAGGATGAGTAGAACGAGAAACGCCGTTGGAACAATGACAGTTGCAGCGGCAGCGCCTTTTATGACTCCTGTAATTGAAATTGCCGCCAAAACAAATCCAACTAGATAAGCCCCTGAATCTCCCAGAAATATCCGCGCTGGATTGAAATTCCAGCGCAGGAATCCCAAGAGCGCTCCCGCCAAAACTGCAGCCATGAGCCCTGCATACGGCTTATCGATACTGTCGGCAAGCGAGATACTCCAGATGGTCAGCGCAGAGATAAGCGATACTCCAGCAGCCAAACCATCCATGCCGTCAATCAGATTGACTGCGTTGGCAACTCCCACCAACCACAAGATTGTAATCGGCAATGAAAGTATGCCCAGCTGAATCGGCTCACCAGGCATCAAGTGCAGAAATCCGAGATCTATAGGCACCCAGGCTGTTGGTATGGGAATCGCTCTGATACGAACGCCGAGAGAATAGGCAGCTCCTGCTGCCAATACTTGAATGACGAGCTTCATTTTCGCGGGAAGCGATTCTAAATCGTCAATCAATCCGAGAATAAATACTATGGTTCCGCCCACTGCAATGCCCAACCCGCCTTCGACAATGCGAGCATCTTGGGGAAATCTTCCGGTTATGACAGCTAGAGCCGTTATGGTCAAAATGAAGCTCATGTAAATGCCGACGCCACCAAGGCGAGGCACGGCGACGGTATGAATACGGCGCTCGTCGCCTGGCTTATCAACCAGACCCAGCTTCAAGGCGCGCTGCCTGATCTCGGGCGTCAACCACCAGCTCACTGCCAGCGCGATCAAAAATCCTGGAATATGTGTCTCATCAAGCTTGTTTTGCGAGACCAACACGGTCCAGCCGATACCGACCAAGAGCACCAGCAACTGGCATATGAGCGTTCCGTATCCAGTTTGCTTTTTAGGTGGCACTACTTTTGTATTCGCTGTTTTGGTTTTACTACTTAGCACGAACCAACTCGTCTTCTGAGCGATAGAGCGGGAAACGATCGCACAATTCCGAGACCTGCTTGAATATGCGTTCGTGCACCGCTGAATCTTCCGGATTGCGCAATTTCTCGGCAATCAGGCGACCAACAATCTCCATTTCCGCCACACCCAAACCGCGCGAAGTCACAGCCGGTGTGCCGATTCGAATACCGCTAGTTACCATTGGTTTTTCCGGATCATTGGGCACTGCATTCTTGTTTGTTGTGATATGCACTGTCTCAAGAATAGAGCATGCTTTCTTACCGGTCATTTTGATCGGTCTGAGGTCAACTGTCATCAGGTGATTGTCGGTGCCTCCCGATACGATAGCCAGACCTTCAGCCATTATTGTTTCGGCCAGCTTTTTGGCATTGGCGACAATGCGCTTTTGATAATCCTTGAAGTCAGGCTGCAGAGCTTCATGAAATGCCACTGCTTTTGCCGCAATCACATGTTCCAAAGGTCCGCCTTGCAAACCTGGAAAAACAGCTTTATCGATTTCTTTGGCGAATTCTTCCTGACACATAGTGACTCCGCCGCGCGGTCCACGCAAAGTCTTATGCGTCGTGGTGGTAACGAAGTGCGCATGCGGAAATGCATTGGGATGAATGCCCGCCACAATCAAACCTGCAATGTGAGCAACATCCGCCATCAGGTAGGCGCCAACTTCGTCCGCGATTTTGCGGAAACGTTCAAAGTCAATGATGCGCGGGTAATTACTGGCCCCGCAAATAATCAATTTGGGTTTTACTTCTTTTGCAATCTTGAGCACATTGTCATAGTCGATTCTGCCTGTTTCAGGATCGACACCATAACTATGCACCTTGAACCATTTGCCGGAGAAATTTACCGGCGAGCCGTGAGTCAGGTGTCCGCCTTGATCGAGTGCCATGCCCATAATGGTGTCGCCCGGCTGTAACATGGCGAAAAACACAGCCATATTAGCTTGAGCGCCGCTGTGCGGCTGAACGTTGGCGTGAGGAGCATTGAAGAGTTTCTTCAGTCGATCGATGGCCAGCTGTTCAACACTGTCCACAAACTCGCAACCACCGTAGTAGCGCTTACCGGGCAATCCTTCAGCATATTTGTTGGTGAGAACAGAACCTTGGGCTTCCAGCACTGCTCTGGAAACGAAGTTCTCACTGGCGATTAATTCAAGCCCGTGCCGTTGCCTGTCCAGCTCTTTGGTAATCTGCTCAAAGACTTCCGGATCAACTTCTTTCAGTCCAGCCACGTGAAAACTCCCTTTTCCTCTACGTACGGCTAGTATTTTAGCCGCTTCCCATCTTCCTTGTCGGCTACTTGTAAACCCGAAAGCCAGTTCCTAACACAAATCTTTCCGGGCTTTGAGCGAAAGCCAATTTAACTGCCAAACGAATTTTGCCCACCGCTCCTCATCCAAATTTGACCAAAACGCCTCAATCATCTAACGGCGCGCCCTTCCGGTCCCTCGCCAAGTCAGCTCAATTGAAACTCCTCTGATATTTTTTCGGGCTTCAATTGAAAATGCCGCATCGGGGTTGCAAAGAATTTGCAACATTTCACCTCTAGCGTGGAGAGTGCAGGCTCCGCCTTACCAACGACCACCAGATGACACAAACCCAACCAAAAAATGACGCACCGGCGCGGTCTCGGGATGCTACACCCGATGCTGACATTTCCATCAGCTCTGTTTTGTCGGCAAAAGAGCTGAAAGAGACGTACGGCGAAGTGCCAAAACTGGGGGAGAAGTCCAAGCCTTCCGATGGTTTTGTATTTGCTGATCTAAACACCTGGGGCGATATATACGGAAGGGGTGGCGAACTAGCAAGAGCGTTGAGAGGAGAAGCCTTTGCCTCAGGATTCAACCAATTCGCAAGAAGCGTAGACGGCGGTCTTGAAGCACCAGGTGCCCAGGACGTTCAGCACAAGAAAGACAAGACCCAAATTGCCACCGCTGATGGAAAAGTGGGCGATTCCAAAGTCGAAGGCAAGACAAAAATTAGTGACACAACCGCTGTCGAAAAAACAAAAATCGACGACCGAACTGGTCAACCGGAGTTAACCAGAGAAAGCGTACTCAAAGACTACAGCGAAACTTTGAAGCGTGCGGGCTTTTCCGAAACTGACGCTCAACGAATTTCTGAAAACACATATGCTCGATTGCAAAAAGCAGGCGCCGAAGGACATCTGAAAGGCAGTCCTGAAGAGCAAATGAAGCGCATGGATACGGCGCACAGAGAGATTCTCGACAAACAGCAAGGCGGCCGACTTCGAGACGGGCAGACTGATTATCTTACCAATGCAGATCGGCAGAACATAGTTAAGGACTCGGCTCTGCGGACAGAGAATCCGGATAAGTATGTCAATCAAGGTCAGCACATGACCTGCGCTTTGCACTCAATGGGCAAACAAGAACTGGAAGCAGGCGATCCCGCCAAAGTTGCAGAAAGAACAAGAGATCTGGTCAATAACGGCTTCACGACCGCCAAAGAGCAAGATCGCAAAGGTCCAAACGGTGAAATCATTCCCGGGAAGGAAAGAGTTGTTCAAGTCGATTCACTAAGCCTTAAACCCGACTTCGAAGCCAGCCGCACAGTCAATTCACAAAATTACGGCGACAATGGCAAGCAAGGTCCAGCCGGTCAAGTTTATGCAGCCTTTGCCGGACAACTAGCTGCAGATCTAAAGTCAGAGCGCGAAGGTGGCAGGACCTCGGCAGAAGGTATTCATAACGCATCAAATGTCTACATGGCTGCCCATGCCGGCGAGCGGGGCGCACGTTCCAGCCAAACATCGACAAATGAAGGGGTTTTCTCCAGAGATTCACAAGGAAAGCTTCACTATGAAGGAGACGGACCGCAGGTGGGCATCTGGGATGTCGCTCACCTGAACAAAGCCAACGGCGGAGCCGACGGCGCCGTCTTCGCCAGTGCCAGCCTGTTTAGGGACGGGAAAGGGCTAACGCCTCCTGCCGGCTATCCTGCAGATCTCAAGATCAGCACTTTCAAAAACACCGATGAATTGAGACAAAAACTGGGCGAATTCCAGCGAGAAACAGGCCAGTCCGGTCAAATCGGAGTAAACGCGCCATTCCTGCCGGGTGGTGGAAGAAACGGTCACGGCATGCATGCAATGAATATCAGCCTCAATGCCGACGGCTCATTCAAGCTCGACAACAACTGGGGATCAAACAAAGATCTCGCCCGCGTCAGCGACAGAGATGTTGATATAGCCACCAATAAGGAAAATTGGCAGGTGCCCGGTGGTGGCGGAGGACGAGTGCCTGACGATGGCACCAGATTTGGACCGTCTACAGGTCGCAACCCCAACGAAACAGAAAAAGAATTCGAAAAGCGCAAAGAAGACGAGAAGAAGAAACAGGAAGAAGAAGAAAAAATCAAAGAACGCGAGCGTTTAGAACAGCAGAAGCTAAAAGCTCAGCTGGAATCTTTGGAAAGGCAAGCCAATCTGGAATACATACAGGCTCTGGCTCAATTCCAACAGGCCGAAGAAAGAGCAAAAACAACAGGCATCCCTAATACCATGCCAAAACCTGTGCAAATGCATTACGTCTAGGGTTGACTAAAAGTGCCTGTAGATCAATTCGGTGTTATTAAATCAATCAAACTGCCTGATTCTTTCGCTAGAGGAGCAGTCCTCTACGGCGGCATGGGTCAAAACTGGAGGCGCTCGTTCCATCCCAGAGAGAAGAAAGATGCTGGCGATGTGGCAATCACCTCCTTGTTTCGCGGTAGTGCGACTATCGGCAACGATGCTTGCACATTCAGGAAAGTCCTTGCCCAACCGGCAGGTATGATCTTTTCCAGCAGCGCCGAATCGAAGCACAAGTGTCATCCTCGAGCCCAATTGCTCATCAATGAGATGGCCGACGCGCTGGGCAATGCCGGAAATAACCAGCTGACCAATTTGGAAACAGGTGTAGGCGGTCCCCGCTTTTACCTGCAGCGAATGGAAACTATCGAATTGAATGGCAGAAAAGTGCTCGCCGTATATGGCGTTTTTCACAATAGTCAGATGCAAGCACAAGCGTACTACTGTGGGCTTTTTGTAGATTCTGATCCGGCGGCCGCCGACTGTGTGATAGAAGAGCTGGTTTTCGAAGCACAGACCAAAGAGTTGTACGACAAGTACCGAGCTGGCTTTGAAAAGGCTCTGTCCACAATCCAATGGGCTTAGTGCTCGGTTGAAAACCTATTGAATCGAATTTAATCATTTGCCGCCGGGTATGATCCAACAGGCAGTCGTTGGTTGCCTTTTTGCCTTTTAACCCTTGGCCTTGATGACAGAAGACTTAGACGAAAGACTTTCTGAACTCCCGGATGAAGCGCAGGTGTTGCTTGCCGATTACCGCGACCACTGGGATGAAAAGCTGGCTCAGGAAATTTGTCCTCTCTCGCAAGAAAACTATCGGGAGATATTTGAGAGTTTTTATGAACTATTGCATTTGCCGACACCGCAGGTAGTGTCAGTAGACAGTCCAATGCAAATGATGTTAATGCCGGCATTGCTTCGCATCCGTGCGCTGGCAGACGCTGAAACTTGGTCATTGGTTGAAGAAAGGATCACGGAGCCGGCTTGGAAAAATGTAGTTGGCGCCATGAAAGAAAAAATTTCGGACGAGGACATAAAGTCATTACTTGCAAAAAGAGTCGACCATAACACTGTTTTGCAGAAGATAAGCGAGATGGAAACTGGCAAGCGTTCCCACTCTTACGCAATTAGCTCAGTGTTCGGCCGACCAATGGGCAAAAGTATAGATTCTCGACTGGGATTTTTTGAGTCTGTAGTATCGCAATTGGAAGTGGAGCTAGACAGAGCGGTAACGCCTGAAATCCGAGATTGGATTTGCGCTGACACTCAATTCGTTGACGGCGGCATGCCCGGTCGTATTGAGAATTTACATAATCTAGACTGGCAGGCAGAACTGATGAGAATTACTCAGTTGCGCACAGCTGTTCAGAATCTCTCAAACATGGGAACGACAGAACGTGCAGCGCTGCGAATCTTTAGAGAGAGGGGCGATGCAACATCTCTGGTGCGCGATGAGCTCGTCAAACAGGGCGATTTGGAAAGACAGTTTTTAGAGCAGATAGGCGAAGAAACTGTTGGCATTTTGGCGCATGCGCTGAGCGCAAAGAATCTCGAGCCGACTATCTACGAATCATATCCTCCGGTTCTGGAAGCCATCGTGGACGGAGGTTCCAGCGGGCTTTGGTTTACCGGTCAACTGGCAGTCGGCTTTAATAGTATTGTCTGGCATCCTAAACTGGAACGCCTATCCAATTTCACATTCCTCATTGATGCAGGTCTGGAGCGAATTTTCAACAAGCATACGCTGGCAGCTATTCGAAATCTGCGTCTGTTTCTAGCCAATAGAACACAATTTTGTCCATTTTCCGAGATTGTCTTCGTTACGAAGCAACCACAGATTGTCAGTCTGGACGAAGAGGGACGTTTTAATTCCACCGATGGTCCCGTGCTTAAGTATGCCGACGGGTATTCGATTTATGCAGTCAATGGAGTAACGGTCACGGAAAAGACTGCAGTTGCACCGGAGACATTGACAGTTCAAGAAATCGACAGCGAGATAAATCTGGAAGTGCGGCGCATCATGATGGATCGTTTTGGCATCTCCCGATATCTTATGGAGTCAAACGCAGAAGTACTGTGCGAAGACCAATACGGAACACTATACAGAAAGAGAATGTCCGGCGATGAGCCACTGGTTATGGTGCGCGTGAAAAATTCCACTCCCGAACCGGACGGAAGTTTTCGCGAATATTTTCTGCGCGTCCCTCCTTTCATGAGAACGGCGAAAGAGGCTGTAGCCTGGACTTTCAACATCGAGGAAGAGCAGTATCATCCTGAGCAAGAAACTTGATTTCCGCCTGATTCAGACGGCTTCTTCTCTCGAGCCTGGTAAAAGTTTCAAATTGGGCTTGTTCGGATTGTATGCCCATTTGAGCAAAATTTTGCGGAAATCTTCCGCATCGAAAGGCTTACTTAAATAGTCATCGGCGCCGGCTTCCAGGCATTTTGTTTTGTATGACTCCGACGCATAAGCAGTAATTGCAATTATAGGAATGTGTTTACCGCTTACCAATTCTCTTGTGCGAATCATGTTGGTGCATTCATAACCGTCCATATCGGGCATTCTGATGTCCATTAGAACAGCGTCAAATTTCACTCCACTGCTATCGAGTTCGACCAGGGCTTTAGCGCCAGTATCGGCAATCACCATGTCAAAGCCGTACTTTTCCGCCAGCAAGCCCAGCACTTTTTGCTGTGTCTTGTCGTCTTCGACAATCAGTAGAATCGGATTTTCGCTCATCACCGCAAATCAGCTCACCAAGCCCACAACAACTAATAAGAGATTAGCATCTTAAGCGAGACTTGGTTGCAAAGCGAGCTCAGCGCAAACTATTGCGTCTGCGCACTTTCCAGGAGCGCAAGTGACTTAACGCGCCGCCCTGCCCGATGTTCAATATATCCTTCAATTACACGGTGGGCAGCTCGTGTGGCTCGCTTCAAGCCGTCACTCTCTTTTTCGACACTGGGTACTTCGCTTCCGGCAGACGCCAGTACCAGGCGTTTCCAAACCAGCGGAGTGACATGCTTATCCAGTTTGTCTACCCCGGGGGTCTCGTATATCCCCTCATCTTCGGCTACGCGAAGAGTGACTTTGACTCGTTTTCCCTCCAGGTGGCAGCGTTCGCAAACCATACCTCCCAGTTCAAAATGAAATCCGGCAATGGCATGATCGGTTAAGACCGAGCGGCAGTTCACGCAAACTGTCAATTCCGGTCTATATCCGAGGATATCCAGCAATCTCAACTCAAACATCAAGCATAGGTAGGCCGGATCGGAATCTGACAAACACTGATAGCGCAGCGACATCACCAAAAAATCAAAATAAGAGCTGGATTCGTCGTTGAGTCCTTGGCCAAAAATACTGGTCAGTTCAGCGTAGTACAAGCTATAGGCGAGGCGCTCCAGATCCCCGCGCAATTTTGGAAAGGTTTCCAGTGTCTCGGCCTGTGAAATAATCTCAAAAGTGCGACCTGAGGCAAGCAGCAATTTATTCACATTCAGCAGTTCAGCCCGTCCGCCAATTTTTGAACCTGGTTTGCGCGCGCCTTTTGCGACACATTTGATCAAGCCGCGTTCAGCTGAAAACACCGTTACCACCTTGTCAGTTTCCCCGAGAGGGAAGCTGGAAACATTGACGGCATTTACCGAATAAGTTGGCATTGTCGCTGTGAACTTTGTACTTCTGTGCGCGAAGCGAGTCTATCGCTCTATTAGAGCACGAAACAAAGCCGACAGGACTGCCGGTTTGGCGCCTTTTGAGTCTACAAAGGAGAAACGTATATATGCAGACTATTTAGCCGCAGTCTTTTCTTTGATCAAATGTATCCAGTCGGTATGCACGAAGCCTTTTTCAGGTGCATCGACGCGCTGATAAGTGTGAGCGCCGAAGAAGTCTCTTTGAGCCTGTGTAAGGTTTTGCGGTAGGCTGCCTGAGCGCAGGCTGTCAAAATAAGCCAGACTGGCTGTAAGGGCGGGAACCGGAATAGCACGCTCGATTGCAAAAACAATGGATTTACGCCAATTGGTCTCGAAGGCAAGAACGGTTTTGGAAAACTCTTTGTCCATAAGCAAATTCGGCAAGTCGGCCCGACGGGCAAAGGCGGCGCGAATCTCTTCAAGCAATTTGGCGCGAATGATGCAACCGCCTTTCCATATGCGTGCGCATTCAGAAAGATTGATATTCCACTTGTAGAAATCGGAGCCTTCTTTGATAAGGGCCATGCCTTGGGCATAGCTGCAGACTTTCGAGGCATAGAGCGCATCATGAAGCGCCTTGAGAATTTCTTCTTTGGTCGATTTATCGACCGGCTTGCCGCTGCCGACAGCTGTTCCATTGAGAATCTTCGAAGCTTCCTGGCGCATATCGTGCATTGCCGAAAGCATACGACCGGTCAAAGCCATGTCGATTGTCGGAACGGCAATTCCGAGGTCCAGAGCCGCCTCGCTGGTCCATTTGCCAGTTCCTTTTTGACCGGCTTTATCGAGGATCATGTCGACAAGCGGCTTGCCTGTTTCCGGATCGACGACGGTCAAAATCTTGGCTGTAATTTCGATGAGAAACGAATCGAGAATACCCTGATTCCATGTCTCGAAAACGTCTGCAATCTCGCGTGCCGGCATGTTCAGTCCGCGACGCATAACGTCATAGACTTCGGCAATCAATTGCATATCACCGTATTCGATACCATTATGAACCATCTTCACAAAGTGTCCGGCACCGTCCGGTCCCAGGTAAGTGACACAAGGACCGTCATTGACCTTAGCGGCAATAGCTTCCCAGATAGGCTTTACCTTCTCGTATGCAGTCTGGTCGCCGCCGGGCATGAGAGACGGTCCCCAAAGTGCACCTTCTTCACCGCCCGACACACCGGAACCAATGAAGTTGATGCCTTTTTCTCTTAATTCCTTTTCTCTTTTCTGCGTATCTGTAAAGTGCGAGTTTCCACCATCAATGATGATGTCGCCCTTTTCCAAATCGGGCAGCAATTTCGCAACAGTTTGATCCACCGCTTCGCCGGCTTTGACCAGAAGGATTATCATGCGCGGCTTTTCGAGGCTATCGACAAAGGTCTTCTCATCACGGCAGCCAATCACCGGTTGATCTTTGCCACGACCGGCGACAAACGCATCAACCTTGTCGGCACTGCGGTTGTACACAGCGATTTTAAATCCGTTTCTGGCGATGTTCAAAGCCAGGTTCTCGCCCATGACTCCCAATCCGATCAATCCAATCTTTGCTTTGTCAGCCATTTTCATTTCCTCTGCTTATCTAAATATTCTATTGGAACCGCAATTCTCTAGAGTTCCGATGCAATGTCTTTGTCTACATACCAAAACAGTTTGCCGTTGCCGTTCTCAGCCCGTACATTCTGGCTTGGATACTTGCCTTCCGGTCCGGTGAGTACGTCTTTCAAAACAGCTGCTTTACTCTTTCCGCTAGCCAGAAAAATGATATTGCGCGAATTATTTATCACAGGAAAGGTAGTGGTTAGTCTGACCGTATTCAATTTCTCTACTTTGTTTTCCACGAACCATCTTTGTGTTTCTTGAAGAGCCGGCGAACCTGGGAAAAGCGAGGCCGTGTGCCCGTCATCTCCCAGCCCCAAAAGCATGAAATCGAATTCCGGCAATTCGTCGCCGGCAAGACGAAAGAATTCGTGCATGGTGCGTTCGTAATCAATTGCCGTTTGTTTGGGATCCATGTCCGGATCGATCAATGCAAAAACGTTCTCACGATTGAGTGGAACTTTGGAAAGCAAATGCTCGGTAATCATTCTTTGATTACTATCGGGACTTTGATAAGCAACTGTTCTTTCATCACCGAAGAAAACGAAGACCTTGCTCCAATCGACCTGGGAGGCAATTTCCTTCTCAGCCAGTCGGGCATAAAACCCCTTTGGCGTATTGCCGCCCGAAAGTGAGGTGATGAACCTGCCGCGTGCCTTGATCGACTCGTCGGCGAGCCGGACGAATAGTTCTGCAGTCGCCTTTACCAGTTCATCATAGGTTTCGAATACTGATACGTTTTTTGTTTCCATTAAAGAAGAATGCATCTTTCCTCCTACTTAGCCAAGTCAATAAGCTTGACCGTGCAGTCAAGGGTATGACGGAAAACCTGATCGTCCGGCATGGATTCCATTGCGAAATCAATCAGCCGCGCTTCGGTCAGTTCAACCAGACTTTCAGCCCCGGTACCCACCTCAGCGCCCGGCTCGCCTTTACGGCAATCGGAATCGCTTAGAACATAAATGCAAGGGGAACCTGGTCTTTGCTCGGCGATCATGCGCTCGGCAATCACTTTACCCTCACAAGGTGTTTCAGCCTCAATAACCACCGAACAGACTGCGCCCTCGCTGAGCTTATCGCTTTGGAAAGGCTCAATCGATGCGTTCACGGTCTTTCCATTGGCTGAGAATTGAGCGCTGAATTTGCCCTCAGAAAGTGAAGCAGACTGCCCGGACCACCCCAGGCGAGTGGACAGCCACGCCAGCAAGAGCAAAGGTTGAACTGCAATCGCCGTCGCTTTTCCTTCACCGGAGCCGCTGGCATATGAGATCACAACTTTGGAAATTCCGGCCAAAGAGGGCAAGGACATGGGAGGCGCCGCATCGCTAAAGGCATCTGCGATCGCTCGGCGCCAAGGAATTAGACGTCCCCAATTAAGGTCGAAGAGAGGTTTTCTCGTGGGTTGAGAAATGAGCCCGGACATCTCTTTGATGAAACTTTTGGCATCAGCGGCTCGCAGCGAATCAACGATAAGCATATCGATGAAGCGCGAAAATGGTTCCAGATAGCCGCGATCCAAGCGGTTTGCACGCCACCAGAGAACCACCGGCAGATCGTTTATCACCAAAGGCGATACTACACTGGCCAGTTCTCTTGTACCTTCACCGTCATATCGAACAGTAATTTGTTCCGAACAAATCTGTTTCAAACTCTTCGAGTCGGCCATATGGCAGCGAGCAGAAACCCAGGCTTCAAGCCGCTGCTCGGATGCTCTTCGTGAAATCGCCAGAATTGCCCTTGATGGATGACGAATAGCCACTTCATCCAGAACCGCTGACGCCTGAACTTCTGCATCAACATCTTCGCTGAAGAGAACTATGTTGGCCGTGCATGCACGCATGACATTGGATGGTTTCGTCGTCGATTGATTGGCATAGGCGTCCTTGCCTTCCGTCACCTTGACTGGCGCATCGCTCGTCTGGGCATCAGGCTTGGCGTCGTCGATTGCCCGCCAGAGATCCTTCAATTCACGTTCAATGCGTTGCACATCGACCTGCGAAAGGCGTCCGGAAAGAAAATTATTCGTTTCAGTTGTCGATTTGCGCTTATCCGTGCTGGAGCTCATATTACAAGCGCCTCCATGAATGTCCGGTCGAACCAATCAGTTCATCGGCTTCCGCTGGACCCCAGGAGCCTGCAGCATAATTGGGGAATCGCGGTTGGGCTCCTTTCTTCTGCTTGGCCAAATCCCAATTTTCCAAGAGCGGTTGAATAAAGCGCCATGATGTTTCAACAGAGTCAGTTCTGGCAAACAAGGAAGCATCGCCGAGCAGACAATCATGAATCAAGCGCTCATAAGCACTAGGGCTACGCACACCAAATGCGGTGCCGTAGTTGAAGTCCATATTGAGCCAGCGAATCTGTGTAGTGGCACCAGGCTGTTTGGTGGCAAACTTCAGAGAAATGCCTTCGTCAGGTTGAATCTTGAGCACCAACACGTTGGGACTGAGCGAATCATCGTCCATTGTTTGACCCGCTTTGAGCCCAGTCAGTCCGGCAAACAAACTATGCGGCGCCCGTTTAAAATGAATGGCAATTTCTGTTAGAGATTTGGCCAAACGTTTTCCAGAGCGCACGTAGAAAGGAACTCCGGCCCAGCGCCAATTATCAATGGTCAATTTAAGCGCCGCATAAGTCTCAGTGGCAGAGTCCGCCGCCACCCGGTCTTCCTGCCTATACCCAGGCACCTTGGCGCCGTTTATGTAGCCTTCGCCATACTGTCCTCTTACAGCGCAGCGATCGACATCCTCCGGCAAAATCGGGCGCAGGGCCTTCAGCACTTTTGCTTTTTCGTCACGCGATGCTTCCGGCTCAAGTGAAATAGGCGGTTCCATCGCTACAAGTGAAACGAGTTGCAGCATGTGGTTTTGAATCATGTCGCGCAGGCAACCTGACTCTTCATAATATGGTCCTCGCCCTTCCACTCCCAGTGTTTCTGCAATCGTTATTTGCACATGATCGACATGCTGGCGGTTCCAGAGCGGCTCGAAAATTCCATTTGCGAAGCGCAAAACCATAATGTTCTGCACAGTTTCTTTACCGAGGTAGTGATCAATTCGGTATACCTGGTTTTCACTGAGAACCTTATGAATATGGTCGTCCAAGGCCAGAGACGAAGCCAGGTCGTGCCCAAACGGCTTCTCCACGATAACGCGTTGCCAGGGCTTGTCGGTGACCTTTTTCTTGGAGACAAGCTTGGAATTAGACAATTGGGTGATGATCGGTTCGTACAAACTGGGCGGTGTGGAGAGGTAAAAGACGTGATTACCGCCTGTACCGTGCTTGTCTTTCAGTTCGTCGAGAAATTTCGCCAACTCATCAAATGAGCCATCTTCGGTAAAGTTGGAAGGTCTGTAATAAAGTCCTGAAGCAAACCGACTCCAGGCTTCTTCTTCGAATTTCAAGTCAGGCGCATACTTTTGAATCGACTCTTTCATGGACTGGCGAAATTGTTCGTCGTTCATAACCGTCCTGGACATCCCGACAACCGCAAAGGTTCTCGGCAATAATCCATCGATGTAAAGCGCATAGAGAGCAGGCAAGAGCTTACGCTTGGTTAAATCACCGTGCGCCCCCAGAATAACCATGGCAAACGGATCGACGGCTCGGTCTTTTGGCAAGCCCTCGAGCAGCGGATTCTCTACAACAGCGCTTTGTGACATCTCTCGCACCTCAGAACCAAAATTGAGCCCACTTGACGGCCGGAAGTTGCCTCCCGACGCCGTGGAAGAAGAAAGATTACACCTTTTTGCTTATGTATACATTTAATAGCAGGCTGAGCGATATCAAGCTTGCATCAAAAGTTTGCGCAACCGGCAAAGCGAAGTAGAAAAAGCACTGAGAAGAGAAACAGATCACTCGTCAAAGTGTTTCGTTGCTTGCTTTTGAAACAGCTGCAAACTCTATGCTGAAGCAAGATAAAAGGGCAGGACGCACTCGTTCTTGCCGGCTTTCTGCGTACTCAAGTAAAAAAAGAACTCATATACATGCACAACATCAAATTTTCAGAATCGCATACCGGCAAAGAGCACCATCAGCTGACCATCGCCAAAGAACCGAGCGACGAAGCCAAATGCGCAAACGACATTCACTCGAAACTCAACCTTACGCGTCACAACGAAATCATCAAAGTTACCTCGGGCAGTGAAGTTCAAGAACTACTGACCGCTCAAAAGTATGCAGGCTGCTCGTTCAGCATTGCCGGTGGACGACATGCAATGGGTGGGCAGCAATTTCTTTGCGATGGCATTCTTCTAGACACGCGTGGACTGAATAAAGTTGTCGATTTTTGTCCGGTTAGAGGGCTGCTCACCGCTCAATCAGGCATGCTCTGGGGCGATCTTGTTTTTCACTTGGGCGAGCTGAATAAAAAGCACAACTCCGACTGGTCTATCGTTCAAAAGCCCACCGGAGCAGACGACATCAGTCTGGGCGGATCGCTGGCGTCCAATATTCACGGTCGAGTATTGGGCAGAAGACCGTTTATTGCAGATATAGAGCGATTTACGGCAATATTGGCCGACGGCAATCGAATTACCGTCTCCAGATCAAAGAATGAAGAACTCTTTCGGCTGGCAATCGGCGGCTACGGTATGTTTTGCTTTGTGGAAGACGTGACTATTCGATTGACCAAAAGCTCTAAACTGCAACGAAAAGTTGAGCTTACAAACAGCAAAGATCTCATCGGCAGGTTTGCCGAGCTACAGTCCGCAGGTGCCAGATACGGCGACTTTCAGTTTTGTATCGACGCAAGCAACGACAGTTTTCTAAACAACGGAATTTTGTCTGCTTACTTTCCTGTCCAAGATGACACCACTGACAATACCAGCGATATAAAACTGTCGGAAAACAACTGGCGGGAGTTATTGCGTCTGGCCCATGTCGACAAGGCAAAAGCCTTTACCACTTACAGCAATCACTACCAGCGCACCGATGGGCAAATCTACTCGTCGCAAACTTTTCAACTAAGTCTTTACGTGCCTGATTACCACGAGAGCATCGATACAGAGCGGATTGAAAGCCAAAATAAGTCCAGTCACGTAAAAGCGTCAGAGATGATTACCGAACTTTACGTTCCGAGAAGTAAGCTGCACGAATTTCTCCAGTCAGCCAAGATTGCGCTGAAGCGCCAATGCGCGGACGTCATCTATGGAACCGTTCGCCTCATAGAAAAGGACACAGAGTCTTTTCTTGCCTGGGCGAAGGAAGACTACGCGTGTGTGATTTTCAATTTGCACATTGACCACAATCAACTATCGATTCTGCGCGCCAAGCATTCTTTTCGAACTCTCATTGAGATCGCCCTTGAATTGAACGGCTCATATTATCTGACCTACCATCGATACGCGACAAAGGAACAATTGCTGGCAGCTTACCCTCAATTCCCATCATTTATTCAAAAGAAAATTGATTACGATCCGCATGGAAAGTTCAGAAGCACCTGGTTCAACCAAATGTGTCTTACAGTCCAGGCTGATTGAATTCAGTCAGACCATCAATCACTGCTTTCTGTCGACGCTCTGGGAGTAAGGGTTTCGGGCATGAATTGAAGGACCGAAGCAGCACTGTCCATCGCAATTCCTTTCGCAAGGCTTGCGCGACAAGGACTTAGAAGCGCATTAATTGGGAGAAGTGCGAAGCAAAATGCATAGGAATCGCTTTCGTCAATCTTTCTCTCCCCTTACAGAGTGACAGTCTTTTGATATTATCAAAGCTGTGCTCTATACATTTAAGTTTCGAGGTAAGGAGTTTGCCATGAGACTACTTCTGGTCGAAGACGATTCCTTTTTATCTGAAGGCGTCGCACTGGCTTTGCGACACAGCGGTTATGTGGTTGATCAAGTTCAGTCAGGGACGGACGCAGATCAGGCTTTGACTGCTACTCCTTATGACCTGGTGATTCTTGACCTTGGTTTGCCGCATATGGACGGAATCGAAGTGCTAAAGCGATTGAGATCGCGAGGACAAGCTACTCCGGTGCTCATCCTGACTGCCAGAGACACCGTCACCGATCGTGTGACGGGACTGGACAGCGGGGCAAACGACTATATCAGCAAGCCATTCGAGCTTCTGGAGCTGGAGGCCCGCATTAGAGCTCTTTTGCGCAAAGAACAATGGGGCAATATGACAAAGATAGTGGTCGGAGGGCTGGAATTCGACACTGTCGAGCGGCGCGCCACCATAAACGGCGATAACCTTGACCTCTCTGCTCGTGAGCTGGCGGTACTGGAGCAACTATTAAAGAGCGTCGGCAAAGTCGTCAACAAAGTACAATTAATTCGTAACCTCTCATCCTGGGATGCCGAGTTGTCGCACAACGCCCTGGAAATAATCATGCATCGCTTGCGCAAGAAGCTCGAAAAGACAGGTATCAACGTGCGTACAGTTCGCGGATTAGGATATATGCTTGAGAAACCTGCATGACCTCTTCCATCCGGAAGCAGCTTCTCGTCTGGCTCTTAATACCATTGTCTACGATTGCCGCTTCCAGTACGTTCATTGCATATAACGCTGCAATTCTGCTGGCGAGAGAAATTTACGACAAAGGTCTGCTGAATTCAGCCGACTCTGTTATCGCACGTGTTCGTCACAAGGGTGGAAAAGTCCTTGTCGACCTGCCTCCTGCCGCGCAATCCATTCTAAAACACAATTACAGAGACACTTTCTTCTATCAAATCTATACGATGGAAGGAAAACGCATTGCCGGCGATGGCAATCTGCCCTTTGATCCTGGTGCGGTCGATTTCAATAAACCGCACTATTCAACCCGCATATTGAACGGCAAAGAAGTGCGCGTTCTGACAATGTTGTTTCCAGTCGCCAGTCACTTTGCCGATGAAACCCCCGACGACGACGATGATGATAATCCGAAACCGGAATATCTGATTCTCGAAGTGGCGGAAACCCGCAATGCACGCAGGGAAATCGTCACGCACATTGTAATTTCGGTTCTCTTGCCGCAATTGATCCTCATTATATGTGGTGGCATCGCCGTGTGGTTCGGCATTAAACAAGGTCTGTATCCTCTGCAGCAGTTGAGCCGCGCACTCTCTTCGAGGTCGCCCACAGATCTCAGCCCGGTGTCTGAAAGTACGGCTCCCATTGAGGTTCGACCGCTGGTTGGAGCAATCAACGACTTGCTCAAGATGCTCAATGAAGAAATCGAAAGAGAAAGAAGATTCGTCGCCAACGCAGCGCACCAGTTACGCACGCCACTTGCAGGTTTGAAAACATACGCAGACTTGGCCATCAAAATGAATGAGGACGAATCGGTACGCTCAGTACTGGCGCAGCTTCATACCGGCATCAATCGAATGTCCAACTTGATCGTACGGCTCTTGACGCTGGCTCGCTCCGAACCGGGAGTTGCTTCGCAAACAGCTAGGCAGACAATGGATTTGAGCGAAATCGTTTCGAGCGTAACCGAAGATCTGGTGCCACTTTCCATTGAGAGGAAAGTGGATCTTGGATTTGAGTCTCCCCACGAATCTATTTTCATCGACGGAGATCCGGTCGGTCTGCGCGAGCTTGTCACTAACATCATCGAAAATGCCGTCATCTACAACCAGGAAGGCGGGAAAGTCACCGTACGGCTTTCCAAACTGCGTGCACCGACATTGTCCGTGGAAGACAATGGACCTGGCATTCCAGAGAACGAAAGAGAATTGGTCTTCGAACGTTTTTACAGAATCTTGCGAGACGGAGCCTCCGGCAGCGGTCTTGGGCTGGCAATCGTCAGAGAGATTGCCAATTCTCACGGCGCAAAAGTCGAAGTAAAAGAAGGCACCGACGGCGTTGGTACTTGCTTTACGGTGACTTTTCCTGACATTACCAATGGCAAGAAAACCAACTTTCACTAATCCGGAATTACATCGTCAAACTGAACATTGACGATTCGCAAACCACGTCCATCAAGAAAGTCGATCACATCCCTGACCTGCTCTCCCATCGGCCAAAGCGGCACTTCCATCTGAGCATAAGGAGTATGCAAAATCATTGATGATGAATCACGATAAGGATAGTACTCCACAAATTTGACATCATCGAGAAGAACCATTTGAGTGGATTGGCGTTTTTGGAGCCGGTCATATACATAGAGAACCGCGTCTGAATCAGTCAATTCAAACACAAAAGTCCGATTTGCATCTCTCACCATCGAATAAGTCATCAGTCCGAGGAACAATGAAAAACCGGAAGTAGACGCTAAAAGCGTCAGCCCCCAATAAACATTGTGCACAAGAGCAAAAATCCCCGTAATAAGCCAAAGAGCGGCAAAGATCCAGCCTACGCCGATGCCGACCATTAACGGTCCCAAAGCCGTCCTCTTCGAATAAGGCTTGGAAACTAGCTTAATAGCAATTTGAGGCTTGGCTGTAACCATACTGGAAAAAAGACCGTTAACGGACTTTTTTCTATATGCCCATAATCGCAGTCAAAATAGTGGAAATGCTTACTGGTTCAAGGAGAGAAGACCAGAAGCACCATGGTGAAGGTACCGCTGTTCCAGAGTCCATGAGCGACTATACAGGGCAAAATGCTGCGGGTTTTCTCCAGCGTAAAGGCAAAGAGCATACCGAGGGTCATGAGGGGTAAAAAGCCTCCGGCATCAAGGTGAATGCCTGCAAACAGCCCCGCTGACAAAAGCATGGACGGGAAGATTCCCCAGTAGCGCCTGAGCGCCGAATAGAGGAATCCACGAAAGAGTATTTCTTCACAAATTGGGGCGAGTACTCCCAGGGTCAAATAGAAGATTGCCACTGCAGGGATGCTATTGTCGCGGGCAGCCTGGAGGACAAACGAAATGACTGGATTGCTGGAGCCTTGCGAACCGAAGTATTTCGCGGCAATCAAATAGGAGATGACGACGCAGGGAACAGCAGCCAACCAGGTAAGAAAACCGTACATTACAAGCCGGAAGGGACCATTGCGATCGACTTTGAAACGCAAGCGAACGCCTTCAAAGAACTTGATTGCTCGTGGTTTAAGAGCGAGAAAATAAACCCAGAGAATTCCCGGCCCATTCTGAATCAAATACATGAAGAACATCACAGCGCCTGCAACCAGCGCACCTTGTTTGGAAAAATGAGCATCCTTCATTGCCGACTGCAAAAGGACAGAAATCGCAAGCTGAGTGGCGAGCCAGCCAATAAACACGGAATAAATCGTCAGTGCGCCGTATTTCTGAGGCGCTGCAACCTGTTCGCGATGTTCAGGCGGTGTAATGCGCCGCGGCATTATGAAAAGCGTTGCCAGAATCACTATAGAGCCGCCCAAAATGGAGCATAGAATCGTGCCTAGAAGAAAAAATCCTCGAGCGACAAAACGCAAATTAGCATCATCGAAGTCGGTCGTAACTTTCTTTAGAGCTTCTGTCTGGTGGGTAGCGCTATATAGGCGCATCAAAGAAACGGAGCGATACCAGCCGCTGAACTCTGTTTCAATCTCTCTTGCCAGTTCAGCGCGCTTCTTACTATCAAGCGATTTTGGATTGTTGTAGAGGGTGTTTAGGATGCGCACCAATTGCTTGGACTTGTCAGTACCGATGGCTTGCAGTCGTTCAAGGTTTGTCTTTGTCGGATGGCCTAATTCTCGGGAAACGACAATGACGCGTGCCAGAGCCAGCGGATCGTTAGGTTGCTCGGCAGCGGTCTTCTTCAGTAACTCTTCGGCTTGTACGAGCAGTTCGGTACGCCGTTTGTTTACTTGCTCGATGGGCTGTGCCGGTGACAGTCCACTGGCATTTCTCTGCAAAGTGTTTACAGCCGACTCGATTTTCAGCAGCACATCAGCATTGTTGGAGTTTCCCAATCCGCCCTTGGCGCTTTTGGCGGGGCTGTGACTTGATGTCCAGAGCATCTGACCAACAAATACAGTGGCATAGACGAGCAATGCTCCCGTAAGAGCTCTTTTGATCTTCTCTCTAGTAAAAAGGCTGCCGCCAATCAGCAATACGAATCCGTATAGCCAAAGAAAATTAGGATCCGCCAAGGCATCGCTCCCTCATACCCAACCAGTTTAGCGCAGTCAGGCAAAAGAAAATGCCGCCTTGAAGCCCGCCCTTGCGCCGCTTAGTCGCCGCCCATGGAGCCGCCGCCGCCATCGCCTCCAAAGAAGCTTTGACCGTATTCACCCAATTCTCCGAATCCGCTGAATTCGCCGAAATCGCCAGCCCCGTCAAGACCACCGAATTCCAGCCCTGTATCGTGCAGGAAGTCGTTAGTATCTTTGTCATTGAACATATAGGGGTCCGACTGGGGGATCTGGTCGGCATAATAGCCCCACGGAAAGCCCTTTTGCAGCTTCCGTCTGAGCATCCAGCGAGGCGCCCGCGCAAAGCCCAGCCCCATAGCCACTGTGACTATGAACAAGACTTCGAAAACCAGTATATTGCCCCACTGCATGGTTTGTGCCGCTTTTGGACTATCCAACGCCGTATGCCGGTCCGGCATTTGAAAACCCTGACGGGCCTTTTACGCCGAGCTTCTGGCTATAAGATTCTGCGTTGGAGCAGCCCGGAAGTCAACAGACTCAGTGGGGAAACTACTATGCAAATTAATCCAATTGAAAAAATTACTCTGATTCAGTAAGCAGGGCAATCTTTTGAGAGCCCACTGAACTAATTGACATGCGCGGTCCTTGAGTGCGTTTGAAACCGTCGATGTAGCGTCTGAGAGCCTCTCTTATCAGATCGGAGCGAGTGCGGTGCTCAACTTGAGCAACACTATCAATCTGCTCCAGCAATCCGGGAGGAAGCGCCACAAGTACTTTCTTTGGCATGCCAGATCCTTCTTAAATATCTGAGTGGGGTAGAAAAAGTTACGAAACCACGAACGCAAAATAGGCGTAGACTTACGCAAGGACCACCGTCTATGCTTGTTGCGAGGTGGGTTCCGTCAATAAATGTATTACACTCACTCGCGTTTTGGAATGCCTCAAACGCCACAAATTCAGAAGTGCATACTGAATTTAGTTAAAAGCTTTCTTGGAATGGCTAAAACCGAGGCACATCAAGAACTGCATATCATGCGGGTTTACATGAGACACCGAAAAGTTCATCTCTCCAGCCACGCACCTGCACTATCAGATAGTCCAGCACACCTACTCAAAGATATCCAGTATTCATGCGGGTTCTTACCACAACCACGACGCTGACAAAATGACTACAAGCAATAACGAATCTTCAAGAAAATTGACAGCCAACGTAAAAGCCGCTGGCTGTGCGGCAAAGATTAGTTCTCTCGAGCTGAAACAAGTTCTAAGCTCCATTCCCAGAACGCAATGCCCAGAACTCCTCACCAGTCTCGAAAATTTCGAAGATGCTGCTGTTTACAAAATTACAGAAGATATTGCAATTATTGAAACAGTAGACTTTTTCCCGCCTGTAGTAGACGACCCCTTCCTCTTTGGGCGTATTGCGGCTGTTAATGCACTATCGGATGTATACGCAATGGGTGGAAAGCCGGTGATCGCCCTCAATGTGCTCTGTTTTCCAACCTGCGATTACCCCCTTTCTGTAGTAGAAGAAATATTGAAAGGCGGCCAAGCTGCTTGTGCGGAAGCTGGAGTCACTGTTGCCGGCGGTCATTCGATTCAAGGCCCGGAGCCGGTTTTTGGACTGGCTGTTACCGGAATCATAAATCCAAAATCGATACTCACCAATGGTGGTGCGAAAAATGGTGACGTTCTCGTTCTCACAAAACCCCTTGGCACAGGAGTCATGCTTCTCGGACTCAAAGGCGACACACTCTCTCAGATAGAGCGCAAGCAACTTTTAGACTCACTAACGCTGTTGAACAAACAGGCTTTGGAAATTGCAAATAAATATCATCCCAGTGCGGCCACCGACATAACCGGTTTTGGATTGATCGGTCATACCACAGAAATGGCCTTAGCAAGTGGATTGGCAGCGTACTTATATATAGATGAGCTGCCGTTTTTTGCCGGCGCCGTTGCTCTTGCATCGCAAGGTTTGGTACCCGCCGGCGCCTATGCAAATCGAAATACGTTTAGCTCATCGGTTATCAATCTCGAACATATAGAGATAGCAATTCAAGATTTGCTGTTTGATCCGCAAACTTCAGGCGGGCTCATGTTCGCATTACAAGAAGAGCAAGCTGTGCGGCTTCTGGCAGAACTTACGGCAGAAGGCCTTACAGCAAGCATAATCGGCGGGTTTGTGGAAGGAAAAGCTGGTCAAGTCGAGGTAAAAAAATGAGCACAGACAAAAAACAAGATTCAGCAAATTCACTGGATCTTAGAGGTTTGATGTGTCCAGAGCCGGTCTTGCGAACAAAAAAACTGCTCGATCAAAAGCCGGAAGGCGCAGTAGAAGTGCTTGTCGATAGCGACATTAATGTGATGAATCTGACACGCCTGGCTAATTCGCTGGGTTTGTCGTTGCATTCAAAAGAAAAAGACGGCGGATATATGGTGGTAATCTCGAAGAAGAATGAATCCGAAGCAGGCAGAATCCCACACAACCACGATGTTTCGCAAACAGCTTCAGCAAGCGGGCAAAAGGCGAGCAGCCAGAAGTCTGCAAACACGAGCGTGGTATTTATCGCCAAGGATACGTTCGGAGAAGGAGACCGCGACTTTAGCGTCAATCTTTTGAACGTTTTTCTGCAAACAATTCTGCAAGCCGGTCACAAACCACAAGCAATCTTGCTCGCCAACACAGGCGTCAGATTAATGGACCCTGACTCTTCGGTAAGAAAAGTCCTGGACGAATTCAAAGAAGCAGGTATAGAAGTCCTGGCCTGCGGACTTTGCGTGGAATTCTATGGGCTGAAAGAAAAAATCAAAGCAGAGCAAATCACCAATATGTACGCCATCTGCGAGTACCTGTTCTCGGCGGACAAAGTGATTTCACCTTGATCAAGAATCGCTTCTCGATCAAAAGGGTTTGAGACTAATTGCCGTCCCAGTCCGGTTGCCAGACTTTAAGCACTAAAAAAATCGCCAGAAGCGAGAAAGCGACAAGCCCGATTACGACAACAATGGATGCGGCATGAAACATACCGACAAGATTGGCTATGAGTTCCATTGGCATAGGCTTACCCGCGCTTTGAAAAGCTCTCGAGAATCAACGCAAAAAATAGTCTAACCTTTGAAACTGCCAAAAGATAGCCCCCGAACACACGATTTCATGTTAAAGAGACCAGCTAGGCTACGGTTTTCACCAATAAAGACAGCTCTTCTTGAGTGGGCAACCCTTCCCAGGCTGTCATAGAACGAGTGGAAAGGGCGCCAACGGCATTAGCTACCGTAAGCACTCGGCGCCAGTCGGCCTCCTTCAAATCACTCAAAAAATCTGCCGTCATGTGCCCGTCTCCTTCAGCAGCAGATTTGCCATTTTGCTTGGCGAAAGCGAGCAATTCAGCGATCATTCCAGCAATGAATGCGTCACCGGCGCCTAATTCGGAAATTGCCTCAGCAGGCAAAGCCGGAGCAAAAACGTCCATTGAATCTCTAGTTATGAGCAAACTGCCGTATGCACCCAGAGTCACGATGAGATGCGGGCCAGGACTGCTCTTTTCTCCGTTCAAAAACGAACTCAACTTTTTGCCCAGTTGAATGACTTCTTCCGATGCTTTCCTGGAACTGCTGTCCAGTGGATCGACAATGGTGGCCGACAGCGGTTTGTTTGGTGTTATGCCGTGACTTGAGAGTGTTTTCTCCTGGCTTTTGTTTTCTTGCTCGAGGGCATCGGCCCAAAATTCCAGTTCGCTCAAATTGACTTTGACGATGTCTGCAGTTTTTAGAGCGGTCAATGCAAACTCACGTGCTTCCCTGTCTTCGCCGGTAGGAAATCCTGCATCGAAAGAAATCGGCACGCCGAGCCGTTTTGCGATCTTGAATGCCTTGATGACGGCATGGCGCCTGGGAGCGATCGTGAGTGAAATTCCAGTGGCGTGCAAAAACTCGGCTGCAGCAATGGATTCTTCTTTGACTTCATCTTCAAGTAGAAGATGGCTGGCATTCGGGCGCGGCCAGTTGAAGAAACTGTATTCTTCGCGTTCGTGGCGAAACACAAAACATTGAGCGGTAGGACTGCCGTGATCGACAATCAGATCCTTTAGATCAACCTTTTCTTTCTGCAGCACAGAATCAAGGTATTTGCCATGCGGATCGTCACCGCGCTTGCCGATTAAACTGACAGGCACACCGAGCCGGGCCAGACCAATAGCCACATTCGACGCATTTCCGCCCAGTGAGCGGACAAAATCTCTAGCATCAGTAAAGTCCGTACCGATTTCCGTCGAAATCCAGTCGACTACAACTTCGCCGATTGTCACCACCGACATCTTGACTGTGTCCTACCTGATGATGAAGCTGGCCTTACGCCATTACTTTCTTGTGCTGGCTGATGACGTTGGGATAAATATCGAAAGCCGGCTTGATGACTGGCAGCAATTGCAACGCTTTGGCGACGGGCCCGCGAGCCATAATTTTGCCGCTCACGATTGCAAAAGGAACATTTACTTTGCCGAGCCAGAATTCATGTGCTACATCGGCTTTCATGGACATCTCAACGACCGGCTTCAGTGATTGCTTGCCGGTTAGAACTTTCATTTCTTTACCATCAGAACAGTCCACGGTGACGCGACCTTCAGGTTCGCGGTATTGAAATTGCACGATTAATTTTGATTGCAAAAGCTTCTCGGACATGTCAGGGTCTCTGCCGATGCGTGCCCAAAGTTCTTTCATCACTTCGTGAAGCTCGTCAGTATTTGCGAAAAACTGCATCAATACGCCCTCTCGTATAACCCTTTGATATCTTCGGGTGAACATTCTTTAGGATTGAACATTATTGCAGGATCCGAGCCCGTTAGAAAGGCTAGTTCTTCAATGTCGTCACTCTTCAGCTCCGGAACACCGGCATCTCTCAGACGCCTGGGTAAGCCGCAGTCGGTGCAGAGTGTCTCAATGGCTTCAATCAGTTCGGAAGCAGCCACCGTATCTTTACTGGAAGTGGACATGCCTACGAGGCGAGAAAGTTTGGCGTATCTCTGCGTGACCGCATCCATATTGAATTGCATTCCATGCGGCAAGAAAATGCAGTTAGCAATACCATGATGTGTGCCGAATTTAGCGCCGAGCGAGTGGGCAAGAGCGTGCACAACGCCCACACCGGAATTGGTAAAGGCGACGCCTGCCATAGTGCTGGCCACGAGCATTTGAGACCGAGCTTCGATGTTGCCACCGTCTTTAGTGGCAGCGCGGAGATTCTCAAAAATCATCTTAGTAGAATCTATACAAAGCGAATCTGTAAAAACAGAATTGCTGATTACAGCAGTGTAAGACTCAACGGCGTGGGTAAGAGCATCAAGACCTGTTGCTGCAGTGAGTTTCGGCGGCAATGAAACGGTCAGCAAGGGATCCAGCACGGCCACTGACGGAGCCAGATAACGACTGCCGAAAAGTAATTTCTTTCCTTCCGCTCTGTCCTTAACCATTGCTACCATAGAGACTTCCGAACCTGTACCGGCAGTGGTCGGCACCGCCACCAGTGGCAGCAATTGTTCAGCGATATTGTTCAGTCCCTGATATTCGAGAATTTCTCCGCCCAGAGTGAGGCAGATGTTTACTACTTTTGCGGTATCCATAACCGAACCGCCGCCGATTGCCACAATACAATCGCATTCTTCTGAGCGGGCCAGATCGGCCACTTTATTGACGCAATCGACATCTGAGTCAGGCGGTACATCATCAAAAATGACGTACTTCATGTCTGCAAATCCTTCCAGAATTTGCTCGACGATGCCGGTCTTCATTAGAGGCTTGTCGGTAAGTATGAGAGCGCGACTACCAGCCAGCTCCTTGACAATATCGGCGGTGCCGCTTGCCAGGCCTTCTCCGAAGGCGATTTTGGTAGGCACATGAAAAACAAATGGGTTCATAGTTACGTCTGGAGCGGCAGTAAATCGTTTGCGAAGAAATACAAGTTGCTAATAAATTCTCATGGAAACACTTTGCACGCTCTACGCGTCGATTTCAGTGTTGATTCCGTAGAAAGCACTCGTAGTCATTCTAGATTGGTTGAAGTTCCTTGACCTGAGTGCCATTTCTTTATAGTATTGTCACCCGATGTTGACATCCGCGATCGACTTCAGTTTCAGGCTGCACCAATTAGCGCGCGTTTCCTGGAATTACTAAGATGAGTTGATACAGCGGACGGTCAGAAGAACCCAGAAGGACAAACAATGATTTTGAAGCCCTTGTCGGCTCGTTATATCAAAAACAATCTTGCAAAGTACGGATTGTCGCAACTTGCAAAGATTATTTCACCACGCGGCTCCAGCAGCCGTAGGAGTGTGAAGAGCAATCTCTTTGCAACCTCTCTTTGCCTGCTGCTTGTTTCAGGCAATCTGAGCATTTGTCAAGCGCTCCCGGCTGAAGCAAAAGCTTCTTCTAAGAGTTCGCAAAAAGCCGAACCGGCCGGCACATTACTGCATCCACTCGTGCCGAAGCTGGACGAGACCCCGGCGGTTGAAACCTCAGCTAGTGCAGAAAAGAAGAATCAGTTTGCCACACCTATTCACGAGTCTCTCGAATACGACATTAACGTAAAGTCGCCAGGCGGACAGGCACAAGAATCGTCCGGCGCCGGCTCTCCGCAGATGGGCGCCCCCGAGAAAGCCAAGGCAGACACCATCAAACCGGCTCCGGAAAGCATCTCGCCCGAACTCGGCAAGGTAGATGAGAGCTCCTTAACCATAAACGAGGACACAACTCTCAAAGGTACGATTCAAATTGTTGCTGACGACACCGAGTACGACCAGCAAAAAAATACATTTCTAGGCACTGGCAACGCGGTCGCCATCATCGCCGGACAAAATTCCAAGTTGGAAGCCGACATGATCTTGTACGACCAGAACACTGAGTTGATGGATGCGCGCGGCAATGTGCGAATTTATCGCGACGGTCAAGTAACGACAGGCAGTGCCTTCAAATTCAAAGTCAATTCCGACGAATATCTGATCACCAATCCCGACACCGAAGTTCAAGGAACCTCGATTGTCGCGCGCAAAGCATATGGTACCGATGAAGGCCTAAACTTCAAAAACGGAACTATGAAGATGCCGAAGCCGATTGTGGTTTCGAGCAATATCGGATATGCGCCGCTTAATTATCAGGACGATCTTTTCGACAAACGATTGCATCCGGACGCCTATATTCCCGAGAACGCGAGTTTCAAATTCAGCGCCAGAAAAATGGTCTATGAGCGATACAAAGACCACGACAACCTCACCGTATTTGGTGGCAGGATGATGTTCGGAAAGTTGGGCGTCAAGCTTCCGAAATTCACAGCCACGGTCGGTCAGGAAAACAATGTTGTTTTCCCTGTCACACCGTACATCGGCAACAACATGATGTCCGGCGGTCTCAACCTCGGTCCGAACTTCCACAGATCCCTGGGCAAGTTGGGTACTCTTTCATATGCTCCATTGATCCAATTTGGTGGACGACGCCTCACCGGCACAACATCTGAAACCAAGAACCTGCCTGGTGTTGGCGCTCAAATCGGCTTCCAGAACAAACGCTTGCAAGCTCACCTGGCATACGGTTCGAACTCGGATCTTTTGATCGGTGATCTTAAATACAAGCTCACCAGAACAACCAGATACCAGGGCGGTATCAACCGTTTCATGGAAGACGGATTGTTCGGATTCAGACGCGCCCGCATTTTAAGCGAGTTCGTCGATCAGCGCTCGACCAACAAAGTACCTTTCCTGTCCAGCGTTAGTTTCAGAACGGCTGCAGGTTGGGCGCAAGACAATCCGCAATTGATCAACCTGACACCTGAATACGCAAAACTGTTCAACAAATCTACTTCGACCAAGACAGTATCCGCCTACCGTTTTTCCGAATCGATAAGCGCTTCTTCCCACCCGCTCTTCAAGATCGGCAACGAGAAGTATGGTCTGTCTTCGAACATTACCGGTGGTCTGGCTCTTCGCTATTACTCGACAGGCGACGCCATGGCATTGGCTCAAATCGGTCCTAACTTCGAAGCCGTTGCCGATCGCTTCAAATTCAGGGTCGGTTACACACAATCAGCAGTTCGAGGCGAATCACCCTTCGTCTTCGACCAATTTATCCAAGGTGCGCGTTCGGCATACGTAGCAGGCGGCTTTAAGGTCAATAAATACTTGACTCTGGGCGGTTCAGTCGGATACAACTTCATCGATAAGTTGGCGTATTCCAAGTCTATGACTGCTGCCATCGGACCGCAGGATTTCAAGCTGCTTCTGTCTAATGACTTCCTGACAGGAAACCAGCGCATGGGCTTCGACCTGATTTACGGCCAACAGATTCCTTTCAACCGCCTGGTCTTGAAAGGCAGTCCGGACCGTGGACAATTGGGTGGAATTTAGATGACCTCCGCTAAAAGCGCCGACAGTCAAAATCAAAATCTAGACCAAATATTGAAAGATAAGATGCCGGCTCTCGGCATAGACCTGGGCGGAACCAAAATTGGTTGCGCGCCTGTTGCCGACTTCAGAGTGATTGGCGAGCCGAAAAAAGTACCGACTCCCAAGGGGGCGGAAAACATCATCAATGCTCTGGTCGACCTCATTGAAGATGTGAGAAAAGACCACATTTTACGTGGTGTCGGCATCGCCACAGCCGGCATCGTAGACACTGAAACAGGTGAAGTTATCGGCTCGACAGGCAACTTGCCCGGCTGGGCTGGGACACCGATCAAAAAGGAAATCGAAAGCAGAACCGGGCTGCCGGTTCATGTCGACAACGACGCCAACGCTGCAGCTTACGGTGAAGTGAAGGCTCTCGGACTGAGCGATAAAACATGCGTTGTCGCAGTCACTCTCGGCACCGGTATTGGTGGCGGGATTATCATGAAAGGCAATCTTTATCGTGGCGCTCATTATGCGGCCGGAGAGATCGGACATCTGCGTGCCAATTTGAATAATCATCGCCTCTGCACATGTGGTCTATTCGATTGCTGGGAGTCTTACGGCTCCGGACGAGGCTTTAGAGCAACTGCAAAAGAATTGCTCACCAATGTGACTGTAGATCAAACGCCACTTGCCGCACTGCTTCCCGATCCACAAGTCGATAAAGTTTGCGCCGCCGCTCAAGAGGGCGACATCATTGCCAAACGCATTGTCGATACATGGCATGAGCATGTCTGTGCCGGTATCGTTACTCTGGCACATACACTCGATCCAGACTGCTTCATCATCTCTGGCGGAATGGCGAAATTTGTCGATTACGATTTCTTGAAAGAATTGGTGATCGATAAATGCATGCCTAGAGTTGGAGAACGCCTCGACATACACCGCTCTTCCTTAGGCGACGATGCAGGCATAATTGGCGCCGCTCAAATTGCGCTGGACAACCTGGTTTCCGGCTGACCTAATAGCGCATTTCGATTTCGTAAGTTACTTTCGTCTCGCTGTCGGGCGCTACCTTCACGTCAAATTCGAAAGTCGTGGAGTCCTTCTTCTTGTACTCTTGCGATGAGTTAATGATCTTCCACTGTCCGTAAGCACGCTCAACGGCTGTAACCGTAATCGGTTCTTTCTTGTGGTTTCGCAAACTGATTTCCATCTGCACTCGAGTGACCCGATCTGAAATACGTTGAACATTCATCTGTTTGCGTTCGCCGACAACATCAAAAGCATCACCAATATAGAGACGAACCTTCTCATCGCGAGGAGTATGATCGATTTGATCTTCGCCTATAAACTGCAATGCACCATCTTTGTCTTTCTTATAGACGCGCACTTTGCCTCTAGGCATGGGCATACCGAGATTGTTCTTCTCTGAATTCTCCATCTCCAATTTCACATTAATCTTCTTGCTCTGCCCTTGTGGAGACCATCCACCTGGATAAAATTGACCATTAGCATCAAATACAAATTGTTTTTTGGTCGGCACCTGAGCAGCGTTAAACAGGCTCAATTGCTTTGTTTCGTGATCTTTGACGTCAGTCTTTCCGGCCATCGTATAAAGATGGTATTCAGCAAAAGACTGCTCAGTGAATTGACTCTCCGCCGGAGCACCGCCGCGGAACATCATGCCTTTGGCAAGATAAGGTTGGGGCGCAGTAACACGGTGAACATCGCCGGCAAGCAGCTTCAAAGCTGCATCCCTGTAACTGGCGCCTGATTGATTGTCCAACGTAACCCAGCTGGTCAAATCAGTCTTAGTGTCATCATTATTGATAACGGCGACATAATCACACTTCCAATTTAGGCCGGCAGTTTGATAGGCAATTTCTGTTTTGTGCGAACCAGCTTTGTCAGTTTCCAATTTCCATAAGAGAGATGGCTTAGGAACGAGTCCAGCCGGCAGTTCCGACAGCTCCACTTGCCCCTGAGGATTCAGAATTACTCCGTTTCCAGTCTTCACGACCAACCCGGAATATGTTGAGGAAACACGCCCTTCGGCATCAGATACATAAGTTCTCGGTGAATTGATCAGTGTTCCACTAATCTCGGAAACGCCACCACCAGCCAGATAGTTTTTGATGCGCACATCCTTGCCGACGGATTTAGAAAGTATTGTCGTCGGCTCAATCAAGTCATACTGATAATTCTGCTCGCGAACAACGACACTGTTCGGCGCAGTCAAAGAAGTAAAACTCACGGATGTCGGATCAATTTTGGCAGCCACATCCTCAAAACGAACATGATTGATGCCGTTAGCCAGTTCTACGGAGCGAGTGTCTCTTACCAAACCAAAATTCTGGTTGTAAATGGTGAGACTTACCGATGACGATTCAGAAATCTTCTTTTCATCGTACGCAAAGGCAGGCTGTATCCCCTGGCAAGTCGCCGCCAAAACCAAAAGCGATACCGCCCTTCTAACATTCGTCCTTTTCACGTCTCCACCTCTACAAATCTTTGCTACTCGCCCTCGAGATCATACATTGTCTCAAACGGCCCATATTAAGCCAATTCAGGGCGCCCCAGCTACCTGGAAAACCCGGATATTGGTCTGTGAAAAAAGTCCGTTAACGGTCTTTTTTCAAAATGGAGATCTCGCCCTAAAAAAACAGCTTGTTGACAAGCCTATTTTTTGACGTTTACAAGCGGTGCCAATTTGCGAGCCAACTGCACGTCTAGCTCATGTCCGCCTTTGATGCTGATGAATTTCGCCTTTACGCGCATCGGATTAACACCAATAAGGGTCAAATCGCCGAGGAGATCCAAGAGCTTATGCCGCACTGGTTCGTCATCAAAATGGAGAGGCTTGGTAAACCCGTCCTCGGTCAGACTGACGCTATCATCAGCAAGACCCAGCATTTGATGCTCTTTTAGAGACGCGAAAGTTCGGGCAGTAGCAATTTCCTCCGGAGCCTTGGAAGCATCGAAGGTTTGCCATCTGCGACCAATCTTCGGATGATCCCAATCCATTAGATAGGTAAGGGAAAACTTGGAATCGGGCACGGCGATGATCATGCGATCTCCTGAGCCCACTGTCACCGTTTCAGTAATTTCAATATCTGCAGCCGGTACTCGTCTTTCAACACCTGCAGATTTGAAGAGCTCGATAAAGAAATCAGCACTGCCATCTCCGAGTGGAAGCTCCGGACCGTCGACCGTAATCAACACATCTTCCAGCCCCCAAATGGCAACGGCACAAAGCACATGCTCGACAATACATAAACGTACAGCGTCTTTCCCGAGCACAACATTGCGCAAGGTATTAACCACGCTGGCAGCTTTCGCCGGAATGGCAACATAAGCACCATTTGCTTCAGCGCGTGCGTCTAACACTGAAAAATTGATACCGGCGCCTGGCTGCCCATTCTCAATGACGACTTTAATTTCCTTCTTAGAAGTAGCTCCGCGACCCTTGTATTCGACGCGAAATTTGTCTTTTACGCTAACAGAAGGAGATGTCATCGACCTCGTATCCTTTTTCCGCTTACACCTTTTCCAATGACTTTTCAGCGAGCAAGGCTTCTAGCTTTGCTACTCGCTGCTTCAAATCTTTCACGTCCGCATTTGTCTCTTTCAGTCTTTTGATGCGAATCAAGCTCTCTATGTGCTGCCGTCTTTCGACAGCGGGTGCACCGACTTGAACTTCAGCCGCAGGGACATTGCCTATTACACCGGCCATGCCTTCGACAATGGCATCCTTGCCAATTTTGATATGGTCTGCGATGCAGGCGCTGCCTGAAATAATCGCCCGATCTTCAATTGTGCAAGATCCACCGATTGCCGTCGTTCCGATAATCAGCACTTCCTTGCCGATACGGCAGTTGTGCGCAATCATCACCAAATTATCTATCTTGGTTCCCTGCCCGATTGTGGTAGCACCCATGGTGCTGCGATCGATGGTCGTGCACGAGCCGATTTCCACATCATCTTCAATAATGATTGTGCCGATGTGAGGAATCTTCAAATGTGGATTTGATTCGTCCTTTATCTCGCGGTTGCCTTTGAGACGACGCTCCAGGTTCGATTCGCGCTCGGTAACATAACCGAATCCATCAGAGCCGAGAACCGCTCCTTGCTGCATAATCACTCGATTGCCGATTTTAATCACATCTGCAATTAAACATCCGGCGCCGATCGAGCAGTTTTCACCGATTTCCACTTTTGCACCAATTATGGTGCCTGGATGAATGACTGTTTTGGCGCCGATTTTGCATCCGGGTCCGATTACGACAAGCGGGCCGATGGCTACGCCTTCGCCGAGTTCTACACTGGGATCTACGACAGCTGAAGGATGAACACCGGCAGGTGGAGTGTGACGTTTTACAGCTACGGCCGAAAGCATTTTCTGCACAGCCAACATCGGTCTTTCCACAACTATGCGCGGACGCTCGGTTTTTACTTTAGGTGTAACGACAAGAGCCTTTGCTTTGCACTCATCCAGCTGAGCAGCAAGTTTTTCGTCAAACACAAGCGCCAGATCGTTCTCGGTCGCCTGCAAGGGTGAAACAGCGACAGAGGACACTTTTATATCCGCAGCACCTTCAACACGACCGCCAATTACATGGGCAATCTGTGCAAGACTCATTTCGGCAGGCAGCTTCATGTTTCGACCCCAAAGGTTGCAAAACTAAAACGGTTAAAACTCACAGGGGCAGCCTCGAAAGAGCCGCCCCCGTGAATGACTCAAAACGCTACTTGGTTGCCGGTTTGGCAGGGGCAGGAGCGGCTGCAGCTAAGCGCTTCATCACGGAATCGGTGAGATCAATTCCGCCCATGAAAACTACTGGCTTGAGAAGCACGATGTCAAGCTTTCTAGCGGCCGCCTCGGCTTTGATTGCATTTTGAACATCGCTTTCCAATTGTGTTTCAAGCGACTGTGCGCGCCCTTGCACTTTCTTCACTTCGGTGTCAATGGTCTCCTGCAGTCTTCTCTGCAAGCCTTCCAGCTCTGCTGGCGGCTTACGAGCAGTTTTAGCTTCTTCCAATTGGCGATTGCCGTCTTCGATCATTTTGTGGACGCGATCTTCTTCTTTCTTCAAATCTTTTGCCAATTGCTCAGCTTTCGGATATGCCTTAACTACCTTGTCCGGGTCGACAACACCGATTCCGCCGCCGCCGCTTTTCGCGACAGGGGCAGCCGCCGGTGCAGCAGGAGCATCAGCGGCGAATGCCGGAAACGCAGATGCAGAAATAGTAAGCGACAAAGCGCTGGTAACCAGAACGAGGCTCTTTTGCAAGGTGTGCATGCTCTTCTCCAAAACTCATAAGACAAAACGCTGTCAAACGGCTCAGTTTACACCATTAGCAGTTGCCAAAGGCGGCTTGGAGACGGCACGTAATTAAAACATTGGTTATTAAAAGCGGTCGCCAAAACCAACTGTCATGCGCGGAGTGAAATTGCCCAAAATGCTGGAAACAAGTGGCATCCCGTATTCGAAGCGCACCAATCCGAGCATCGGTATATTCACTCGCAATCCAATACCAACAGATGCGCCCATAGCAGAACGCGAGAAAAGGCTGTTGGTGAGACCATTTCCCATCACATGACCGGCATCGAAGAAGGCAGTTGCCTTAACGTGCTTGTCTAGGACTTTTCCTACTTTGCTGTTGCGTGGCAATGGAATTCGAGAGCGCAATTCGGCAGTAGCCATGAGCATTCCGGTGCCCGTACCTAGATCGGAGAACATCCGATATCCGCGAATACCATTCCATCCACCCAATCTATATTGCGCAAACTGAGGCATGCCGACTAAAGCCGTTCCGCCCTGAATATTTGTGGCAAGAGTGATGTCTTTCGTGATTGGAATGTACTTGCTTACACTGGCACCGACTTTCACGAAACTTGACGCGCCTAGACCAAGAGAGGGTCCGGCAGAGACTTTGGCGAAGGTACCCCTGGTTGGATCGACACCATCTCTGGTGTCATAAGTAATCGAAGGATTGACAGTAAGGAATGTACCGCCGCGCAGTTGCTGGTCTCTGACCGACTGGGCCAGCGCGTTGGCGCCGGCTTGCGAGGAAGCCATTCCGGTCATAAGCGCCCGATTAGCCATTTGATTGAGCGCACCATCGGCTCCGAACATACTGCTGTAGTCACGTAGGGCTGTGTTTTCGCCGATTAATCCTAAGTTCAAAGCAGTATTGTGCTTGAGCTTCTTGGTAAACGTCGCTGAAGCCCCAAGAGTTCTCTGCGTCGATTGGTCTACCATCATCGATGAGAAATTGCGCCCAAAGCCCGACAGGGCCAGCGAAGTATTGGTTTTGAGAAAATTCGGCTCAACAAATGTCGCTTCGATTTGATAATTGTTCTTGTTGACCATGTAACCGTTGCCGGGGTTGTTGACGGCGTTTATGCCCTGCCCGAACATGCCGGTACCCATCTGCGAGTTAAAAGAAAGTATTTGTCCGCGACCGCGGAAATTATTGTCGGAGAAGCTCAAATTGCCGAAAGGACCGGCGATCGAATCGACTCCGCCGCCCACACCTACGGACCCGGAGCGTTTTTCGTCTACTTCGACTTTGAGGATATATTTATCAGGACTGGTCGGCGACGGCTGCAAACTGCGACGTATATCCTGGAAATATCCATTTGCATAGAGTTTGCGCAAGTCGGCAGTCAGCTGTTTTTCGTTATAAACTGAGCCGGGCTTGATCTTAAGAGCGTTGCGGATAATAAAATCCTTGGTCTTGCGATTACCGCCAATCTGCACAGACTCAATTTGTCCCTCGTTTACCTTCAGCGAGATGTTGCCGTCCGGATCGTCTTTTACGTCAACGACGCGCGCCAGAAGAAAGCCTTTCTCGTGATAGAGCTGCTCGACCTTATCTATGGAAGAGGAGAGATCATTCAAGTTTTGCGGCTTGCCGAGCTGATTAGCAAAAATGTGCGATAGCTCTTCCGAGCCAAGCGCTTCGTTTCCTTCAAAAGAAAACTGCGTAATCGGTGCATTTTCCTGCACCCGGATCTTGAGAAGAACACCGCCGTTGCTCATCTCAGGCAAAGCCTGCAAACTGCGGTCGTCGAAATAGCCCATGCCGTTAATGGCTTTCAAATCTTGCAAAAGCACATCGCGATCGAACTTGTCACCGCGCTTTGTTTTTACGACATTGAGAATATCTTCTGAAGGAACAAGTCTATTGCCTTCGATTTTGACGTCGTCAACGGTCAAACTGGGTTGTTTGGTGGAGCCGGGAAACGTGAGTTTGCCCGTAAATTCTCCTGAAGAGGAAGACGATGATGCAGAGGAATCTGCCGCAGAGGCTTCTTTTGGAGTTTCCGACTTCAGCTCGACATCGGACGCGGATGTTTCTGCAGGCAAGACATCGCTGGCATCCGACGCGCTTGCCGGGATGCACGTATACACGAATGAAGTTCCAAACACGCCCACGGCAAGAGTTGCCGAAACCAGGCGTCTCCAGACAGGGTTCACAGCGGAGCTTCTCTTTGAAACCTTCAAAAACATTGCTTTCTCGCTTTCCAGAGGGCAATTTTACCACGCGCAAGGGTCATGCCAAGCGCTCCTTCTCATGACATCCAGGACTCGGTTTTCCTTCACCCAGAGACGTCAGGCCGGCACGATTGATCCGCAAATTAGATGAAAGGTGCTTAAGGAGACGGTGATTTACAAACGAAAAACTCCGCCCCGGCAAGGGTGGAGTTTCAATCATCAACCCTCAAGGTGGGTCATCCGAGAATCTCGCCGGCTGGGCGGGTAACTATTGTGGCGGCGAAGCGCCTGTGGCTGCCGCTGCACTTTCGACTTTCATGTCCTGATTGGCATTGCCACCAAGACCGGTGCCTACCTTAAGAGTGATCTCTACCTGGGTGCATGTAGGTATAACCGGGTAGTCGAGCTTTTGATAAGCCTTTGAGAGAACAATGTGCGCGGGCGAAACTGTTTTCTCAACCGGTGCGGCCAGAGAGCTCATATAAAAGTGAATCGACTCATTCGGCGCCGGCAAATATTTTGATTCACCCTGTTTGTAGAGCTTCAATCCAGGGCTGTTCTTGATATAGCCCTTTGCCTCATCATGGTCTTCCAATTCTTGAATATTTTTCAATTCTTCAACGTTCGTTTCAACGTTTTCCAAAAAGCCCAATCTCATTTTGTTCAAACTAGGACTGCCGACTTTGAGCCAGGGCAAAGACATTGGATATTGACCTTTGATTTGATCGAATTTCTTTTCCATCGCCACAATTGACTCGCCGGTCGCCAGCCCCTTCAGGTACGAACGCTGCTGATCGAGTTCTAGCGCACAATCCTGCGCCTCATCAAGCTGCTCCTGAGCAATCGACTGCAATTGCGGAAAGTCACTTTGAACTTTGTCCAAATGAAGTTGTGACTCCATAACCAGCTGTCGAGCGCGAGCAACCATGTTGTTCATTTGACCGATACGATCGTTTTCGTTCAACTTTCTGGCTCCGGCAAGAGCAATTTCATCAGCCGAACCTTGCAAGCGGTTGTGGGTAAAAACCAAGCCGCCATAGGAATATCCAATCAAAAGACCCAATCCAACAATTGCCAGCACGACGCTGCCCAGAACCAGCATATTGCCGCGCTCTCTTCTTTTTCTCCCAATGTTTTTGATACGTCTTCTCATGTCACACTTTTTGTCCACGTTGAGTAGAACATTCCTCTTTATTATTCGTTGATGTAATACAAAGTGGTTTCCGGATTGCGACCAAGATTTTCCCATTGCGCCTGACTGCTCAGATGCAAAGTCACGGGGCTGGTAAAGCCAGGAAGACCGGCTCCAGCATTGAACAAAGGTGAGATATCACAATCAGCACTCAACTGGATACTGTACATAAAAGGACCGCCGGATCCATTCGGCAACTTGTCGTTGGGAAGAATTGCGTTTATTGACACATTCGACTTTGAATTGCCCTTATCGACAATGACAAGCTGAGCATCGGGGTTCTTAACTGTGACTCCGCAAGCGCTCAGAAGATTTGTCCACCAAGAATTGTTCTTAAGCAGTTTTTGCGCTTCTGTCCGCTTCTCGCAAACCGCCATACGATGCGCCATCTCGCTGATGATGCCATGCGCAATCAAATAGCGGACAGGCAATATACCAATGTTTAGCAAGGGGGCGAATATAAACAGAATAAAAATGATCATAGCGCCGCTAAACTCTGTCATTGCGCTTCCGGACTTCTTTCTCCCGAGTATTCTCTTCCGTTTGTTGATGTTCATGAGGGTCCTGAATTTACTACTGAGTTGCTACAGCCTCCACAGGAATACAAACTGCCAACCAGCGGCTTTTAGGAGGGCGGAAAGCTTTTTGCCTGTGATACCACATGTAATGCCACTCACCATACCGCGCATGATCTAATGTGCCACCCCCGACGAATCGGAAGTGGACACATTAGCGCCGTTAAACTTAGTTACAGAGGACGATTACAGCAATCGCCGCTTGCTGTCGTTGATTAAGGATTCTTGTTGGGAACCACGTAGGTGATAGGAACCGTGTGCGTGCTATTCAGCGTATAGCCCTGGTTTCCGACAATCGCTCCGGCAAGAAACGGTGGAAAAATGTCGATAGTGGTTTTCACCGAGATCTCACCGTCAACGGCTCCACCGATATCTGTTGGTATGTCGCGAACAGTCTCGACGGTTTCGATTTTTTCGCGGACTTTCATGGGCAATCTTGTCGAATAGATTTTCTTCACGACGGCTTCAGCCCGGTCGTATGGCGCCGTACCGGCTCCGACCTGACGATTTTCACCTTTGGTCAAATCACTGGGGGGACCTGATGCGGCAGCCCTGGCAGCATCACGACAAGCCTGGTCGTTCAAACCAGCTCCGATGGCGATCATTCCCAGGTCAATCACCAGGAGAACAGCAGGGACAACACAGATGAGAACGCCGACGACTTCAACGAGTCCCTGTCCTTCTCTATGTCTTTTTCGGGCAGGCTTCAAGCTGACCATTCTGCACTCTCCATCTCAACAAAGGGGATAACGGTGACCCAGCGATAATTAGGGACGGCCAATATTATTCAGGTCTCATCTGACCAGGGTGATCTGTTTGCCTTCCGGAACCGAGTACAGACCCAATGTCATGGATGCTGTGAACTTGCTGTCGGTTTCCAGTTCATCCCCGTCGTCTTTTGAATCGTGGAAACCAAGTTCCATCAAGCGATTCGACACCGTGTTAAAAGAATCCATTGGCACTTTGACTGCAACGACAGGATTCTTATGCAAATAAGAATCCAGAGCCAGGCGAAACACAGCGTTTGCCGCGTCTCTCTTTTCCGCATCGGTGGCATTGTTTTCTTTATGCTTGATCTCAATGGCAACGCCGTCACCTTCGTCTATATCGAATTTGCGAAGCTTCTCCATGCCGTAAGGTTTGCCGTCGTGGTAATACATGTATTCGTATTTGGTTTTCTTGGTTTCATCTTTAGTCGGATACCAGAGCACTTCCAGCTTCTCGACTGGATTGAGCTTAGAATTCTTGTAGTCGAATTGACGCTCCAGGCGCCGAGTCTCGACCTGAATCACCCAGTCATAAGGCTTGTCGACTTGATCATCTGCAAGGGCTATTTGCGGCAAGAAACCTAAGGCTGTACAGACAATTGCATACACCACACCGATTTTTTGAAACTTATGTTTGCCCTGCATTGACCGAATTCTCCTTGTATGTCCGTGCCGGTCTCCGATGTGTTTTCTACGCTAAACATGCGTGTTTTAGGAATATGAATACAAAAACGGAAGCAACTCATTCGAAACAGAAAAGTATCACTGCCGAAGCGAAACGATTGCTCACCAAAAGCAAGGACCGGGCTTAAACAGCCCGGTCCCATAGTGTTTCGATGTGCTCGCTAACTACTTGCTTCTCAACTAAGGTGTCAGTTGAAGGGCTTTGGCTGCATCCGGCATACCCCATCCGTAATATCCATTCCAACCAGCCGTGGAGTTGACGCAACTCTGTCTCAAGATTTGCTCAACAACGAAGTTGGGAAGAGCAGGGTTCTTGCTGAGGATCAAGGCGGCAACACCGGCTACGATAGGACTCGAGAAAGATGTTCCTTTTACTTTTGCTTGTCCGCCGTCTATGCCCATGCAGATGATTTCTTCGCCAGGGGCTGTGAAATCAACTATCGTTCCATAGTTCGAGAAATCGGTCAGGGAACCATTTCTATTGATTGCAGAAACCATATTGATATAGGGAAGGTTCACTGTTCCATCGAATACAGAATCGTTTCCAGCAGAAAGAAAGAGGATACCTTGACGTGCATAATAGAATTCAGAGAACATTTTGTGCAATGGTGCGTGGATTGTTGGTTCGTGGAAACCTACATACGGAGCGCCATAACTGAGGTTGACGATGCGAGCGCCTGAGGTGAATACTTTGGCCATTGCGCACGCCACAGAAAAGTCGGTAGCCATCGGCTTGCTTCCAGCCGCTCCGTCAGCGACACGAATAGGATAGATAGTCGATGATGGTGCGATACCAGCCGATGTGACGCCGTTATTCATCGTAGCAGCGATACACGAAGCTACCCAGGTTCCGTGTCCGTGCTGATCGTGTTTTGCACCACCGGAGGCTGCTGCTGCGGCGGCACCGGCCAGGTCGGTAACTCCGGGCAATGTGCCGGTTGCTAGCAAAAGACCGCCAAGAATTTGTGCAGCTACAGTATTGGCATCAAAACCTTTTTCGACTTTGCCTTGCAAGTCGGTTCCGTTTGATTCACATCCGGTATCGAGCACGGCAACTTTAGCGCCGCCGGTCCCGTGATCCCAAGCTTTCGGGCAGTGCATAGCCGCTAAGTGCCACGAGATATTGAAATCTTTGTCGTTCGGTGCAGCGTTTGCAGCGAAGCGATAATTGCGACCGACAGCGCTGAAGTGCTTTTTGTCCTTGGTCAATTTGGCTTCCGTTTCGACCAATTTGCCTTTCTCGGTCTTGATCAACATCATCTCCAAATTGCCCGCACGTACAGTCTGCGTAGCAGTTGCATGAACTTCTTCAAGAGCTTCTTTGATCTCGTCTTTGTCTGCCTTGGCATCAGTTACAACCAGCAAAACATCCGGCTGGAAATCTGGTCTCGGTGCAACGCTGCGTCTAAAAGGTCTGTTTGTCGGGTTTTGCAATTTCAAGTCAGCACTCATAGCCGGCAATTGCGCAGCCGATGAAACACCGAGGGCGAGCGTCATCGCCATCGCGAAGATTCTCTTTTTCTCCTTCGAGACTTTACTAACCAATCCGGAAATCATTTGTCGTACTCCTTTGTGTAACTTAATCGAGATACCGTGCATGCCTTACTAAGAGAGTTTGAGCGCTGCATCTTGTGTCCTCTGCGCTCACACAGGACTCAACAGCAAATGGCAATGAATTAGGCGGAGCGTTTCAATAAAATCCGCAAAACGAAGTGGCGCACCACTTTTGGTGCAGCACAAGCATTTCGAGACAGACGATCTAGAACTTGGAGTTAGTCGCTTTTAGTCTTTGAGACTGAGATTGTTTTCTGTTATCCAACCAAGATTCACGATTCGAGAGTCTTTTGGGATTTGATAATGCTGTTTCACAGAGAAAAACGCCGAAACTCAGTTTATGAGTTCCGGCGTTCTTAATTGCTAGGGTCTATCCTACTTCTTCTCGAACCAACCTACTGGTTGCGGATCCAGATTGATATTGATCTGTTTCACTTCGGTGTAGGCTTCCAGTCCGAATGTACCGAGTTCTCTGCCCCATCCACTTTGCTTATAACCACCCCAAGGGCATTCGTTATATGTATTGTGATAGGCGTTAACCCATGTGATTCCAGCCCTCAAGGCCTTCACAACACGGTGAGCTCTGCTCACATCATTACTGAACACAGCACCAGCAAGACCGAAATCGGAATCGTTTGCAAATTGAATAGCTTCTTCTTCGGTCTTGAACTTCTGTACGACTACGACTGGTCCAAAGATTTCTTCTTGAACAATGCGCATGTCTTGCTTGACGTTCGTAAATACGGTCGGATTGACATAGAAGCCTTTGCCGTACTTGTCGCCTTTCGGCTGATCGCCACCGGTTTCAAGCTTGGCGCCTTCTTTCTGTCCGATTTCGATGTACTCGAGAACGCGCTTCATTTGGGATTCGTTGACGAGCGGTCCCATTTCGGTTTCGGGGTCCATGCCAGGACCTACCTTTATATGCTTGGCGCGTTCGACGAATTTTTTGACGAACTTGTCGTACATAGTCTCTTCAACGAGCAAACGCGAACCGGCTGAGCAGACTTGACCGGAATTGCAGTAAATTGCAAAAAGCGCATAGTCCACCGCGGTGTCCACATCAAAATCAGAGAAGACAACCATCGGCGACTTGCCGCCTAATTCCAATGTCACCTTCTTGAGATTGCCGAGTGCTGCTGCTGCAACTGCTTTTCCGGTTCTGACAGAACCGGTGAAAGCAACTTTGTCGACCAGCTTGCTCTCCGCAAGGGTGTTGCCTACCGTCGGTCCATCGCCGAGAACAATATTGACGACGCCTTCCGGCAATTCGAGTTCTTGCAAAATTTCAGCCAATCTTACCGCGGTAAGCGGTGTGTACTCGCTGGGCTTGAGAATGCAGCAATTGCCTGCAGCCAGAGCAGGAGCCAATTTCCATGCACCCATTAAGAGCGGATAATTCCAAGGAATGATTTGTGCACAAACACCGATCGGCTCTCGAACTACCGTCGTGATGGACGGAGCAGGGACATCAATCGCTTGTCCTGTCGGCTTGGTGATCAAACCGGCATAATAGCGAAAGCAATTTGCTGCATCGCCCATGTCGTACTTGGCTTCGCGCAACGGTTTGCCGCCGTTCATCGTTTCCAGTTCAGCCAATTCTTCGGCGTTCTCGTCGATCTTGTCAGCCAGTTTGAAGAGAAACTGCGCGCGCTCCAATGCCGTCATCTTTGGCCACGGGCCTTGGTCGAAAGCTTTGCGTGCTGCTTTGATAGCGGCTTCGGTCTGCTTCTTATCAGCTTCTGCCACTTTGCACAGAGGCTTTCCATCGGCAGGGTTGATCAAGGTACGCTCGCTGGCGCCATCTTGAAATTTGCCGCCAATCCACAATTGCCACTTGCGATCCACTTTCACTTTGGGTGCCTCTAGAGTTTGAGTCATCGCCCGCTGAACCTCTCGTTCGTAAATAAGTAGTTTTCTACATGGAAACGCGCATCCCACCACCTGCCAAAGCACGTGCAAGACCCGAATTGCGCGGATTCCGAAAGTTGAAAGATCATAACATTCTTAGCGGTTTATTTCGACTGAGACTACGGCTGATTGGCGCCTTTTCTGAAGGTTTCACCGGCGAGATAAACGCGCTCTCGAACAACGGCAGTCGTGCTTGAGGTATCCTTTCAAGCATTTCCCACCCGTTTCTAAGGCATTTCGACGCGCTAACTCATGGCAACCAGTTATCCCGGCAGTTTCATCACGCTTGAAGGCCCAGAGGGCGCAGGTAAGACCACACAGCTCAAGCTACTTTCCAAACAACTCGACCAGATGGGCGTCAAGCACATTGTCACGAGAGACCCGGGCGGAACATCGTTAGGAAAACAGATTCGCCGGATATTGCTGAATCCGGAAAACCCTGTCATGCCGATGACTGAGCTGCTGCTCTATCAGGCAGACCGCGCCCAGCACGTGGACGAGCTGATTATTCCGGCTCTCAAAAACGGCACTCTTGTCCTCTGCGATCGATACGTAGACTCGACCCGCGCTTATCAAGGATACGGAAGAGGTATCGATCTCGATTTGATCAATGAGCTTTCCAGAATGGCGACCGGCGGTTTGACTCCGGAGCTGACTATCCTTTTCGACATCGAAAGCAGCGATGGACTGGGGCGCTTACATCCAGGCGGTCACGACAGGCTGGAGCGCGAAGCAATCGAGTTTCACCACAAAGTCAGAGATGGCTATCACAAGCTGGCGAAGCAAGAGCCCGATCGCTGGGTGATTATCGATGCGAGCAAACCTTTGACGGTCGTCCAAGAAGATTTGCGCCAGATACTGGTAGATCGCTTTGGCGAGAAACACAAGCTCGCCGGTTTGACAGAAACAAACTAGATTCGGACGGTGCCAAACAAATGATCGAATGGTGCCAGAAGAATCATCCGGCGGCGCCTAGTGAAAATGCACGGCGTGACCGGCACCACTCTGGGAAACAGTTTCTCACGTTGTCGCTTTCGGCACTGCTGCTTACTTCATGCGGCGGCAGCAAGCAAGTGCGCTTCAGCTCTCCGTTTAAAGAAGATGATGAACTAACTGCCCAGCTCGCATTCAAGATTGTCGAAAGATCATATCGCCTAAAACCAGACAGACGTTATTTGCTCGCGCTGTCGAATGTTTCCAGAATAGTGACAAGAAAGCCTTTGGAAAAGGTTGAAGCTATTTTTGAAAATGGCTCGTGGCACATCAAATCCGACAAGAAAGAAATCGCCACCATCAAAAATTTCCCCTCCTTCCTGGAAATCGCCGCGTCTTTGTCGAAATACGCCCGTTCTTTGGAAGGAGAACAGGGACAGCACCGTTTCGAATCAAATGGAAAGAACGTGCTGAATCACTCCAAAATTTTCGGGGGTTTCGAAACAGAATTAGACTTAGTGCGCGAAGAGAAAAATCCAAACTGGACAAAAGACGAGCCGCCGCCCTTGCAGCCAACTAAAAAAGCTCAACCAAAGGTTTCCAAAAACCCCGAGCAAAAAGTGGCAGAAGGCGCAGAGTTCGCGACCGAATCCGTTCAAGCGCAACAAAGCAATGCTGGGACATTGGAAGACAATCCGAAGCAACAAGATCAAATCGATCAACTGCTATTGGATTACAGCCCGCGATCATTGTTTAAATCGATAGAAGAGATAAACGCTCGATGGAAGCAAGAGGGCGGATCATCGCAACTTATCGATCAAGCGAGCACCGCCCTGACCGGTCTCGCGTTTCAAACTTACGATCGGGCGGAAACAGGTGATGAGTTGTTAGCCCAAGCGCTTGCGTTCACAAGCCTGTCCCGGCGATATGAGACTCAAAATGCGAAACGCAATCAAGTGCGTCTGGCAGAAGCAATGGGATACCGTGCTGACGCAAAGATTCTAGCCGCCGATCTTCCCGAAGAAGATCCTCTGCGCATGTACATCATGTGGCAGGCTCAAACGGTTGGAGCAGCTATTGAACAAGGGTTGAATTCCAACGAATCGAAATTTCTCTACGTAAAAAAGCTCGCGATTCAGGAAAATCTGCAGCGTCTCAGAGACTACTGCAAAAACAGATTTGATACGAACTCACCGTTGAGTCTGTCTGTCTATGGTTGTTTACAGCCGCTTGCCACGGCTGATCAACTGACGCCTGACATTTGGTTGTTTGAGAATATTCTCTTTTCCGAATTGAAATCCATTACTGGCAAAAGCATTGAAACGCACGACAAATTCTTTTCGCATCTGGCTAAGTATTTAGCGAATTCAGATTCAAAACAGACAGATAATCTCATTCCTTCAACGGTCATCAGCGACTTTTACCGCACTTTTGCGTACTCTTATATTCTCGATTATTTACAGCCTGACAATGGTTCTTATACAGAAAAAGAGGCTGAAAGAATCTTTGATGAGAGATTCGGAAATCCGGCCGCATCAGAGTTGGGTGGCTCCATCTGCGCGTTAGCTCATAGCATTCTTGACTCACGCACAGGAAACTATCACGTCGCAAAACTTCTCGGAAATGCGATTGGTCCGAAGGATCTCGGCGGATATCCTCGCTTTTTGGCATTTGACGAAGCAGCACGCTGGTTTTCCAACGGAGAACCAAAACTCATTTCAGCCGGAAAAACAATTTTCGAAAATGTCGACAGCCGTCCCGGAAATAGATTCCGCGCAGCCAAGATTGCTCACAATGAATTGTTGCATCCTGTGCTTGCAACTGATTTAAACACACTGGCACTAGACGCCGATGCAGACGGGGAACTTTCGGTTCATGCGGCTCAGCAAAATACCGATCAAATGCATCTGCGAAGAATTGCCGACAACAAAATCGGCGTCCCATCAAGACGCGCTAAAGCAATGGCTGCCTTGTTCGAGTTCACCGGCAGCATCGACCAGGGCGCGAAAGGCATATATGTTGACCGTATTGAAGAATTGGTAGAGCACACACCAGGCAACATTGAAGTACTGCGTGAGTATGTTCGGTCTTCGATTCTTTCTGGACAAGCAGCGCTTGCAATCGAAAACACCAAAAGTTGGATAGAAAAATCAGCAGGTTATCCCAGACAGATCAAGTTGGCAAAACAGTTACTGGCGGCGCTCTATTACAGCAATGGCAATCCTGATGAATCAATGAAACTCCTCGACGGGCAAGTCGACAATAAGGTCGATGTTCAAATTGCCGAAACATACGTGAATGCGCTGGCACAAAAAGGTCGCGAGCCAAAGGCGGAAGCGTTCGCCGACTCCTTTTACACAGGCAATCGACTTTCGCCGGCCGCTCTTGCCCTTAGGGCGCAACTGTTCTGGAAGAAGCATGCCTTCAGCGAAGCGGCTTTGCTCCTTAAAGGGTATCCGTGGGTCATCAAAGAAGAAATCTGGCGGCGCCAAATCTACCCGTCATTCAAACGCACTTTGGGCGGCTTTCCCCAGGAGAGCAAGAATGCAGTTCGTGCACTGGCGAAAGAAGGTTTTGCAGAATCGACGAATATTGGTGAACTGGCTCGGTCATTTGCTTTTCACGGACGCAATGACACCGGTTTCAATATCTTAAACTCTGTGCTAACAAGTTCATTCAGTGGTCACGAACTGAATTATCTAAACTTGTCTACATTAGCGTATGCATTGCTGGAAGCATCTGAAAACCCTCAGATTGCCTTGAAGTGGATTCAGGAAAAAGTGCCACCGCAGTTTTTCACGCCTTTGGCAATGTTCGCGTTTCAAAACGGAGCATATGATTTACTGTGGAAACTGATACCGGAAAATCCGCAAGGTATTGGGTCTGAGTATGTTTGGTTAACGCGTGCGGCGGCGATGCCAATGCAGCAAGGCATCGATCGAGACGCGAATCGCTTGCTAATTCAGCACTATGCAAAGAATGACAACGACGCGCTTTTTCAAATCGGAAAATGTTTGATAGGCGCTCTTGATTCAAAAACAATGCTACATAAACGCATCAACGTGCGCGAACTCTGCGACCTGTCCTATTTCCTCGGCTCGCGTGAAGCGTATCTGGGAGACCAGAGAGAGGCAGCGAAGTGGTATCACATGGCGTTGGAGACCGGACTCAATAAAGCTTCCGAATCAGCACGCAATGCTGAAGCCATACGAAGACTGACTAAGTTCTACCCTGATTGGTCTGCCAAACCGTAAAGAACCTACGACTTGACGCGATACGCTACTTCCTCGCCGAGTTTGTCGACGTCCTTGCGAAGCAGTTCTTCATCATCTTTCTGCAAGGAGCCGCCGTTTGCCGTCGCTAGAGAACGCTCTTTCTTCTGCAAATCAGAAGCGCGCAACTTCAAATGATTGTAGTCAGACTCAGACACTTTTCCTTTTGACTTTGCTTCATCAAGGAATTTATTCATGTCACTAAATATCGTAGTCAACGCAGGTTGTGCCGGCGTCGAATTCCCTTGATTGACTATAACGATAGGAGCTTGATAGCCGAAACCTACCGGTCTCGGAAGCCATGGATAGTAGTATCCCGACGGCGCTTTCCAGACGTTCAGGCGCGTATTGCCAATATTGATACCGAAATATCCGCCATTCACGGGAACCGGCATCCCCATTGCAGGATAGCCAGCATAAGGATTCATCACTCCGAATCCGGAACTCGGCACGAGCCCGCCACCGTAGGGATTGTATCCGTAAGGATTTCCATATGGGTTATACGGATTGTAGGGATTCACTCCATACGGATTTGCATACGGATTTGCATACGGATTAGTTTGCTGAGTTGGGATAAACCCGCGTTGCATGCCCACTTGCGCCAGACACGGCACTTGCGCAAAGCCGAGAGCAGCGAGAACCATCGAAATTGCAAGGTTTCTCATTTGCGTTTCCTCCCACGAAAGCTTCCGCTGAGATCTACCAGTATATAGCTCGAGTTAGGAGGGACGCCTGGAAATACACCGTTTCGTGAAGCTTAGTTGCCCTGCAGGTCAGGCTCGTTGCGATCGCCGCTACCTGGAAAGAACTGATGATTCATCTCTTCGGCGGAGATATGCAAGCAAATGAGACTCCAGAAGCAAATGAAACCAATTGAGTGAATGTTATAAACACCCACAGGTGGCAATGAATGTGTCGTGATAAGCGAGATGAAACCAGGGATCATGATCGCCAGGCAGAAAATTGAGAGTTTTTTGCAAACGTTCAAGAGCGGCTTGCCTTGCTTGGCGCCTCTAAGATGACAGGCATAACCGATTGCACCAACAATCAAAGCCATGAACAAACCATGAAGTCCGGCATCAAACACAACATGGCAAACAATTGCCCCCAACGCTTGCATGACTGCGTCTACTGTTTGTTGAAAACTGAAAGTTGAACTTGGTTCCATTCGAAAAATAGGTCTGACGGCAGGGAAAGACGCCTCAGATGATACCCGACTGCCGGAAATTCAGCATTGACAATCTCACAGAATTAAGGCTCTAGACGCAAGAAGCAAGCAGAGGAGGAGTTTCGAGCTTTACTCCGCCTTTCTACTGGCATGCAATGCACGTCCAATATTGATATAAGCGGCAGCCAGCACAGGATCAATCGTTATGGCTTTGCGCCAGTTTTCAATCGCTTCGTCTATACTTCCGCGTCGCATCAGTATCAGCCCTAGATTGTTATATGCGTACGCGTCGTGCGGATTGTAGCGAATGGCTTCCAGAAGCGCCTTTTCAGCATCGACAACTTCGCCTTTTCTGTACAAAGCTGTACCCAAGTTGTAGTAAGCCTCGGCATAATCAGGCTTTATCCGCAAGGCTTTCTGAAAGACTGCTATTGCTTCAGTTATATGCTTTTCCTGGTAAAGTGCGATGCCGAGGTGATTGCGAGCTTGAGCAAAATTCGGCTCAATCGTCAGTGCCTTATTAAAGATCTGTTCTGCAGCTTCGGCTTTTCCCTGTCGAAGGTATGTCAGTCCTAGTTGGTTCAAGACTTCGGCATTGTCGGGGAAATCTTTCAAAAGCTCATTGCAAAGTTTTTCAGCCTCGCCTAACTGATGCAAGTCACGGAAAACAGCAGCTACACGAAGTTTTAGCCCAAGTGAATTGTCGCCCAAACGCTTCGCTTCGCGATATTCAATCAGCGCTTCTTCGGAGCGCCTGATCAAATTAAGAGTGTCACCGAGATCTCGGTGATAGCTAGCATCGTCAGGCTTTTCCTTCAGTGCAGACTGATACTCAACGACCGCTTGATCATAGGCGCGCCTAATCGAATATAAGTGCCCCAGGTTGTAATGAACCTCAGCATAATTCGGACGCAGACTCAGCGCATGAAAGAAGGACTTGAGCGCCTCGTCACTTTCCCCCTTTGAAAGATAAGCTGAGCCCAAGTTGTTGTGTAATTCCGCCTTGAGCGGTTCTGTCTGAATCGCCTCCTGCAAAAGTTCTATGGAATGGTCGATTTCCCCAAGCCGTTTCTCACAAAGTGCCAGGTTGTTCTTCGCCGTGACATTCTCGGGAGCACGTTCGAGCACTTCCTTAAACTGCTCCGCCGCCTCCTTTAGATATCCATCAGTAAAAAGCTCATTGCCATAACTAAGTAGATTTTGAATGCCTGAATGTAATTCATCAAAAGGCAACGCCTGATTTTGCTTGCCCGTTGGCTCCACCAACTCGAAGTCTTTTTCAAAGTTTAGATTAGACCCACTGGTCTGCCCCTTGCTGCCATTGACAGGTTTTGCGGATGCCGGAGCAGACCTTCTTGCCTGCGAGGGCGGCGCTTTCTTCACCACCCGGTTCGCACCGGAAACATCATCAAATCGTCTCAACTCAGTAGCCGCCGCTTCACTCGTCGAATTTAGATACAAAAGTCCGGCAAACATGGCCAACTGTAGGCGGGCGAAAAACACAAATGCTCCCCATTTCTTACTCGTCGCCTTTATACCAAAGAAGAGATCGCGATAGCACCAAATCCCCGAAAAACAGCACCATCGAGCATCTTTACAACAAAGCTAGGAAGTTGGTGATGGCTCTGGAAAAAAGACCGTTAACGGACTTTTTTCTAAACGTTGATCTCCAAGCTACAATTTGCACCGCGCTTGACAAGCAGCTATCAGCCTAATTTCTTGGCATCCAAAATTCCTGGCGCTCCAATTTGGTAAACTCCCAAGGTCACAGAATGAGCAAGCGGGAGCAAGTAATGAGTAGTTCCAGTTCGTCCTTTGGTAGCAAAGGCACACTCACACTAATCAAGTCAGGTGCGTTTCTAGCCGCCGCACTTCTGCTTGTAGCACCTATGTCTACGACAGACGGCGCCAAAGCTGATGCGCAGGGAAGATTTGACCGCGAACAGACCATGCTCATGAATTTGAAATCGCAGCCGAATTCGACCGGTTTTTTCATCATTCAATCATCCGAAAAGAGCAAAATGATTGTGCGTGACCTCACAAAAGGATTGCGCCAACTCGAGGAAGTGGACAAAGCTTATTCAAAGTCTCGGGGCAGACCCGACAGCCGCCATCTTGAAGGCACCAAATTGAAACTCATCAATGCCACGAGATCAGCCGAAAGACTGCACGACGAGCTCTGGGACACATTCCAAGATCTCAAAAAGAGCATATCTGAAACGCTGGTGCTGGACGAGGCAAAGAAAGGTGCTAGAGACTGATGAGCGATGAAGCTTCTGCAGTAGCGAAGCCTGATCAACTCGAGCTAGCAAAAATGAGAACTTCGCTGGCGCTCGAACGCACGCTTCTGGCGTGGATTCGCACTGGACTTACACTGATTGGCTTCGGCTTCACGCTGAGCAAATTCATGCACGACATGATCCGCACTGGTCACTTCCAAGCGACATTGCATTATCCACGCGAAGTAGGAATATCGATGATGGCAATCGGTATCATCGGTCTCACAGGTGGAATCTTAGATTATCGTCGCCGCATGAAACGCCTACACGATGGAATAGAGCATCCTGTGTGGACGGCGGCATTTATGGTCTCAGTGGTGCTCATTGCATTAAGTGTCTACGCAATGATCAGCATGATCATCGGCATCTACTTTTAGCTATGCAGTTCACTCATATGGCTCCGTTTAATGTAACGGAGCGGTCACGCCGGTCAGCTAACTTATAGATCTTGCATTACTAACCATCTTCAGAAGCGCTTCCGCCCGAGGCGCAGGGTGACTATTGAGCGAAAAAGGACAAACAGATGCCGCGCCCGCGCGGTCAGTCGAAACGCCTCGCCAGGTCGAATCACAGCCTGCAATGGATCTATCTGTGGCGACCTCTGAGAAGTTTCAGTCGGATGTATATAAAGGACCGAGCAGCGACAATTCACGAGTTGATTTCAACCATGCTGTGATTGCCGCCAGTTTCGCGCCAGGAACGCCGGAGTCCCTTAGAGAAGCAAGCTATGTCGGCGGCGACTTCAAGTCTTATCGCGCCATGATGGACAGCATGTGGCTCGGAGCAAACAAAATGCCAGGACTGGAGCGAGAAGCCAGGTTTGCTGGTGTTGGAATGTTGCCGATGCCTGACGATAAAGGTTTGCAGTGTCAAAGTGCAGGACAAAATGGATCGGAGTGCACATACAAACCATCTGAACGCAAAGATAGGCTAGCCAAGCTCGTCCGCAATCGAGTCGATGGAAGAGAAGATGTGAGCAAGGAATATCATGGTCGTCCAGATCATCTGCTCAGCGAAAAATATTCGGCAGGCAAAAACTTGCGCGGCTTCGAACGTATGTTTGAAGCAGGCAAGGGTCCAAGTGGTTTGACCTCTGAAAAGTATTTGCGCACAGCAGCAACTGAAAGTTTCGAAAGAGTATTCGACCCTGCGAAAAATCCTGACAAAGTCACTCTCCATAGTCTCACTAGAAAGGACGCGACCGAAACCGAGTCAAAAAGTTTTCAGGGAAGATCAGATGGGTTGAAACGCGAAGAGCGCATCACGACCACCGGTTCTTCGAGCACAGAAAGACTCTTTGAACCAAACGCTGCAAACAAAGGATTGCAATCTGATAACAAGTGGAAAACTACAAACGACAGTCGCAGCATCGAGATGAAGCTTTTCGATCCGACAATGAATAAGGACAAATTACAGTCTGAAAACATCACCAAAGAAGATGGTACCGTCACAATCCAGAAAACATTCAGCGGAAGAAGCGACGGCGTCAGGAAAGAAACCACTGAAATCACCGGCAACGGCGCCATTTCTGTTCGAGAAATGGCAGATGGAACTAAACAACAACGTCTTCTTTCACCAGAGCAACTGAAAGCGACAGGTGCCGATTTAAGCGGATTGAGCACCACCAACGAGGCTTCTCAAAGACTGAAGAAGGCACTTGAGACAAACGGAACGCACGACGCAAAAAGCACAAAAGACACAAAAGACACAAAAGACACAAAAGACACAAAAGACGCAAAAGATGGAAAAGATGGAAAACAACAGACATCGGATGATGCCGCCCTCGGCGCTGCGTTGCGAGACATTCTCAAGAAAACGGTTGGCGAAAATGGATTGAATCACCCATCTTTCGAAGCGGCTTCACCGCCCTCTCCAAGAGACAAGGCAGTCATGCTAATTGGCGCCTCTGCCGGATATGAAGGGCTGAAAAAAGCGGGCATGACAGTCGACGAAAATGCGAACACCGCCACCACTGCAGATGGTTCCAAATATACATTCGAAAAACAGCAGGATGGCAGATTGCGCACAGTTTCACTTGATAGTGAGAAAAACAACCGCAAAGTCGAATTTCTATATAAACAGGATGGCGCATTCATAGGTTCCATTGAATCCGCAAAACTGTCGGACCGCCCTGCTGGTTCAACCAACGCTGGCGGCATGAAATATGAAAACATGGAATTACCTGCCATCCAGAAAGGCTGGGGACCATATCAGGCCTTGCAACAAATGCAGCGCGAAGGAAAAATCCAAATGTCTCCGCAAGAGATGCGAGAGGAGGCTGTTCGGATAAGAGATCGTGAGTTTGCTCGCTTGGGACGAAACTATTTCAAAGTCGGTGAGACATTTCAGATGTACTCACCTGAAGAGATGGCACAAAAGCAAGGACCTCGCGAGACGACAGTCAAAGTGCATCGAGACGCCGAAGGCAACCTACAGAAGATGGAGCGAGGGGACGGAGGGACAGTGACCTTCACTTATGACGCTGAAGGAAAACCATCTAGAGTCAGTGATGGAATAGGACCAGATCTCGTTAGCCGAGACGGTGGTCAAAGCTGGGAGTTCGAAAGCAAAGCAGACGCGGCGAAAGCGGGTGCAGCCAACACAGCAAATAAAGGTTTGACACCGGTTCTCAAAGGCAAGGTCACTGTTCAGACTGAAAAAGGGACAATTACTGTTCAAAGCGACGATAACCTCAAATTCACAATCGGTGCAGATGGAACGCGAACTTATACCGGCGCAGACGGAAAAGAATTGACGCTCTTCCAGCCATTAAGAGCCGAGGCGCAAGAGCGCAGAAGCAGGGGACTCGATAGAAGGCGCACTCCTCACAAACCTGAGGGCAACATACCAGCCTCCAGCGAATACGACGAAGGTGGTCGTCCAAAACGCGGTGATGCGACGCCGCACCAACGTGGCAGAGGCAGACCAGGTCCAGATGGCACCATCGCACAAACATATATAAATCAGGAGAACATGGATCCGGAGATGCGAGCGGTTCGCGCTCCAGCCGGTGGACCTGATGGCTCCATGAAACTCAGAGGTTCGCCCTCGATTAGCGCCGAGAAAATCGACCAAGTTCTTAGAGAAGCAAGATCGCCTGCAGCAAAAGAACGCATACGAGATGCAGAAACCGGAAAGGAAATTACTTTCGGTCAGCACCTCTACAAGCTTGGTGTTGAATACGGTATCGACCCAGCGATTACCCTGGGCTTCTTTAAATCGGAATCCGGTTTCGGCAAACACGGCGCTGCCGCAAGAAACAATAGCGTTGGCAACATCAAGGGCGATGGAGGGTTCCGGCAGTACGGCAGTTTTGCCGAAGGTGCCCGCGACTGGTTCAAACTCATGCAGGATGGTAAAGCATACTTGCGTGCTGGAAGAGAAACCGTCGGTGCTATTCTTCCCAAATATGCGCCAGCAAGCGATGGCAATAACGTTGGAAAGTATATTCGCGACGTCGAACGCGACGTGAGAACCTGGTCTCGAGCGAGTGCTCATGCTGCAGAGAGGAATTCCACGCCAGGCGATGTTCAGCAAGGCGCCACGCAAGAAACAGTTGATCGACAGCAAACAGTTGATCGACAGCAAACAGCTGAACGCATGCGACAGCAAACCGCGGAGCGTGGAATACCAGAAAGCGACAGGATGCGAGAACTAAGGCAGCTCAGAGATCGCACCGCTCTGCCCAAGCCGGATGACACCGGAAGGCCTATTGTCGAAGTAAGACAAGTTGAGAGCATTCAAGCAGCAATTGACAGAGCGCAGGAAGGCTCGATCAACAAAGTGTACCCAGGGGTTTACAAAGACCGTCTGCACATCAAGAAAGACAACATTAGCCTTCGAGGTGACGGCAAGGCAGTAATAGATCTCGAGGGACAAAAAACTTCAGGTGGTGCGATCAATATCAACAACCGGCGTGGTGTGCAGATTGACGGTTTCGAGATTCGCAATGTGAAAGGAGGCGATACACCTACAGGGATTCAGATCGAAGGTGCAAGCCGAGACATTTCCATCACCAACAATAACGTTCACCACATCGAGAATTCGAAGAATGCGCACGGCATTGTGGTGCGCGGCACGTCGGCAGAACCGATGCGAAACATCGTGATCGCAAACAACGAAGTTCACAACCTCAAGCTCGGCTCCAGCGAATCGATAGCCATCAACGGAAATGTAGATGGTTTTCGTGTCATAAACAACAAAGTGCACGACAACGACAATATCGGCATTGACGTTATCGGCTATGAAGGCGTTGGTCGCGCCGGCATAGATCGCGCGCGCAACGGCATAATCGCGGGCAATTTGGTATACAACATCGACACGAAAAACAACCCGGCATACAGAGGCGACCGCAGTGGCGCGGGTATTTATGTCGATGGCGGCAGCGACATCATCATCGAAAACAACACAATCAAAAATTCTAACTATGGTATCGAGCTTGCTTCCGAACACGCCGGCAAATACACAACGCGCATTCAAGTGCGACGAAACGTTGTGGAAGGCAGCCATCTTGCAGGAATTTCGCTCGGCGGCGGAAGCGCTTCCAATGGTGGCGTTTCTGATTCCATAATTGAAAACAACGACTTTAGAAACAACTCTCGGCCAGTCTGGCGTCAACACCATGTCAGTTCTGACATTGTTTATCGAAACAACGACGGGCCAATTGCACAAGCCATCCCACCAGTTGAACTACCGCAGATCCGCAGAAACGAAGATCCGGGACGCAGAAGTGAAGAGACGGCTCGAAGAGAGACACTTCGGCAGTTGACCCAGAATGCACCAATGACTCGAGTCGTACGCGATGTGTCCGACCGCGCCAAGTTCTATGCACACCAAGATGACGGACACAGCTGCTCCGCATTCTCGATGGCAATGATGGCGAGCGACCACCTCAAAGGAAGCCCGCCTCAATATGGTCAGGAAACACGTTCGTTCAAAGCGCTAGCCGGGGTGCTCAATCACGGCTATCGTGGCTCTCTGGAAACAATGGCTGGTCAGTTGCGCCGCGCAGGTCTGGAATCAAAAGCATATCAGTACGACAGGTTTGGTCCCAAGGGCATGGAGGACTTGAATGCCGAATTGGATCAAGGTCACTCAGCAGTGGCGCGGGTAATTAATCCCCACACCGGCAACCGCCACTACATATATGTAGCAGGCAGAAATGCCGAGGGCAATTACATCTTGGGCGACCCAGATCGTGGCAATCCGTCACACAATCAACCTGTTAGTCCTCAGCGTTTAATGAAAATGATGAGCGGACGAGATGGTTTCGTCGCCGGTTGGGCACCTTCTGATAGCGCCGCTGCCAGCATTCCCGGAACTGCCGCTTACAAACGAGTACAGGCAAGGCGGTGGAAATAGCACGAGACATGCGGCGCAGGGTGAGCAACCTTAATGGTCCGGCAATAGTCTTTGCTGATGGATACAAAGTATTTGCCGTCAACGGTATCGAGACACCCAGACGGTTTCTAGAGCATCCCGAAACACTGACGGTTCGCGATATCGATTTAGAAGTAAACGTCGAAAAGAGACGCGGACTGATCGAGCTTTATGGCGCATCTCGATACTTGCATGACGCCGGCGCGAAACTCTTGCAATCAGATGAATATGGAGAACTCTATCAAATAGAGATCCATAACGATGAACCACTGACCATGGTTAAGGTGAAAAACTCGACCATAGAACCAGACGGTACATATAAAGACTACTTTCTACGCGTGCCACCAAACACACAAACAGCGCGTGAAGCTGTCGCCTGGACATTCAACATCGACAATCCAGACGAATACAGCCCCCTGCAAGAGACGTAGATCTGGGAAACAGCTGTAGCCGGCGCATTGCATGCGCCTCTTTTCTCACCCGAAGACTACTAGCGCGGACATCGCCGCGAGGATACGGTGCTCCGCTCACTCCGGACGTTTTGCCCCGGTCAGTCCGTTGTGATCAGTAATAGCAAACTGCTTTCTTTGTCCACGGATTTCCGGGATACCCTTTGTGCAAAGCGAAATATGCTTTCTTTGAAAACTCGCTGCCCACCGGTGTTACCTGCGTCCACTTCGGCAATTTCACCACACGATAAAGCATCTCAGGAACATCGGGATCCTTCGGATGAGTTTTCGCCCAGTCGAGCACCGTCTGTCCAAAGAAGCGAGAAGGATGATTTTTGATCATCAGAAGGAGCTCCGCAGCTGCCGCCTTTCTCTCAGCTTCGCTCAAAAGTCTATTCACACCTGGTGACGAATAACCGGTCATCTTATCGCGAATCTCATTGTCGCCGACAAAACCGACAGTGTCATTGTAAGCGTAATAGCTTTCTGAGTCCTCAGGTTTCGTCTCTTTGACAGGCAATGGCAGCCAGAAATTATTGTTGTAATAATCAAATACTCCAATCAAATCTGCATGTCGTTCTGCTCCACCCAACAGATAAGGCGACATGCCATAGTTACGCAAAACAAGGCATGCAACAGCAAACTGTTTCGCCGGACCAGCCGGAGCGCTTTTAATCTTGTTTACCGCCGCAGCCAGCGTTGGATTCGAAGACGCCAGATCATTCTCGAGCTTTGCTGCTAAGTCAGGTCTCTGAAGCACCTGCGCTCGAGTCCAGGCAGTCCGAACTATAATCGGTTTGAACTTCGAGGTTGGAGATTGGCTTTGCGCAAACTGCATCCATGTAGACAGCGGCGCATTGCGACTTAGGTCCTTTGCGCTTGCGGTGTCCAACCCTGGTGTGTCCGTCTGAAATACATTCGATGCTTCCATAGCTGCGAACTTTCGCGAAACAAGATCATTTGAAGAATCCAAAATCTCCGGCGGATTGAGCACCGAGTATTTCAGGTATTCAGACAGAGTTTCGCTCGCCGCTGCCATTTGAGAAGAAAACAAATTGCGAGAGGATGGTGGCACATTGGTGGCAGACAAAATTGGTTTCAGCAACTTGCGCGCCTCGTCGCGTTTTCCCTGTGCAATCAAAGAATCTATGACATAAAACCTGCAGGTCAGATACGCGGGCGAACTATCCGGAGTATTCAATGCTGCTCGGTAGAGTTCCTGATCATCATGCAATCGCAAGCCGAAGCCAGAAAGTGCCGCGACAAGCCACACTGGACTCTTAGTTTTCGCCCACATTTCGCGCGCATGCTTTGCAGCCTTCAGACCTTCTTCTCTCTGCTTCTTCTTGTCGGCTTCGTCCCATAGCATGTAATTCGAGCGCTGTACGTTGCAAACAAAATCAGCCAAATCGTGCACACCAGAAAAATCAGGTGCGGGCTTCTTATCGGATTCATCAGAACTTGATGTAGCCGGACCTTGAACATTCAATCCACAAAGGGGAGCGTTACCATCCAGGAGAAATGTCAAATCACCAATATCAGACCCAAACCTATCACTTGTTCCATTACAGACTTTCTCGGCCAGCATTTTTATGACGTCGGGAGCTGACAGATTCAGATAGGAAATCGGACGTGCCAGATCAAGAATCTGCTCGCGCTCAGATGTCTTTGTAGCGGCATGAGCAGCCTTTTGAAGTTCCGCAGAAACAGCATCCGCGTCGCCGGTCCCATCACCGCGAAGAATCTGATTGGACTTCGAACGTAGCACCATATACGATGCGATCTTGCTTAAATTTGAACTTTTCTTATCAGCCAACGTTTGGAACAAACTGGCTGCTTTATCAAACTTCTTTGCATAAAAATTGCCAGCAGCCATCTGATAGATACGGGCTTCTTGCAAGAGGGGATCAGTTGATGTCGTAAGTGGAGCCGGGACGATTGTCTTTGCAGTACCAATCCCGAACAACCCATCCTGCGCCTTCACCCATTCCCTTACCTGTGGACTCTTCGCTGGATATTTCTTTAGAATACTAGCCAGGGTATCTTTAGCTAAATTGAAAGCTGAACCTCCAATTGAGTTTTCATATACGTATGAATCCATTTTCCAGGAAACGTCTGGCGTGTTCTTCGGATTATCACCAATAGCCTTGCAGCGAAGCGCCAGAAAATCATCTTTGGGATCGTGATATAGATCAGAATCAAAGCGAGAGCCACCATTAATTCGATCGTGCCAGAGTCGCAAGACGCTTTCCTGCTCCAACTTAGAAAGTGGCTTTCCAGAAAGCTGCCGATACGCAACCACCAGATAAGACTTCGCCCAGCCCGGTTGGACGATTCCGAGGTTTCCCCCGGCGAAAAGCTTCAGAGGCAAGTCCGGATGATTGCCATTGATCAAAATGGCAAACGCAAGATCGGGCGCACATGCCTTCGCCGGTGGTGCCGGTATCATCAAGAAGGAGAGTGACAACAGTGAAGCGATAATACTTCGTGTTAGTCTCGTCATTTAGCCAGGGCCTCGCTAGTAATGGCGCGGAGTCTGGACTCCGTCCATGGTCGTGAACTGAAAATATACAGGTTTCTGATTTTCCTTCGGATGTCTGATTTGAATAAAACTTTATTGGTCGCAGGTTCACTCGCAGATATGCCAACCGAAATTGGTATTCCTGCTCCGCTGTTCAGAGCGCGTTTATCAAGAAGAGAAAGTACTTCGCGCTTGCCTGGTCCAATGCTAAAGAGCATCGCCACCGCCTCATCAGCGCATCCTGGTTCCATCCACTTATCTGCAAGGAGCCAGGATGCAAGAGAAGTAACGGAAATTTTGGTTGCCGGAGAAAGCTCGTTTCTCAAGTTTGTCAGCAGTGATTTATAGAACGCTCGTTCATCTTCGAGAGCATCGAAGTCAACTTGCACAAGCTCAGTGTTTACATGCGAACCTGAACGCGCAAGTTTCCTCACTTGTGAGGCAATCGTCTTCGCCACGAAACCTGCCGCCTCGTTGCTTGGGACCAAAGAATTCTGCGAATGCTCACCAAGCTTTGCAGCCATATGCCCGTCGCCGCGGATACTCTCAATTCGAAAAACTGGAAACGCGTTTGCCGCTTTCGGCAGTTTCAACTTCTGTGTGCGCGGACGAAAACGCACGCTGGACCCTCGCACATAGATAGTTCCGGCAAAATAGGCCACCGAGATTTTCGAAGGCTCTATGTAGGATAGGTCTTCGTCCCGTTCCCACGCCCAGACAGTGATCTTGGCAGGGGTGGAAACTTGGAGCCTGTGGGCTTGAGCATTGAAAGAAAAGACAAACGCAGCAGAGAGAGAAACTGCCGCAGCAGTTGAAACGAGCGTATTGCCGGTTCGCAAGCAAATCCTTGGCATTATTGCCTCAAAACGAAGCCAGAATGAGGCATATGGTACTCCGATGAACCGAATTCGTTCAATCTACGTCTCTCCCCCGAAAATGGCCCAAAAGTACAGTCGTTTCAGGGATAGACCCTCTTGACATTGACCCGTTTCAGACATACGATCTTGACCAAATCAACTAGATTCAATACGCCTTACTACGAAAAATTAGCAATAAGTCGGCGAATGCCGCAATCCCTCTCCAGGTAATGCTTCACAGCTAGATCGGGACAAGGAGCAGCGCCAATTGGAAATCGTTATATGTCAAACCTGCGGTAACTTGCTTCGCAGCGAGGATACTACTTGCTCGAATTGCCGCGCCCCCGTCACTGAGTTTTCTGCAACCGCAATGCCTATGCTGTCCAATGCGGCACCGGCAAAGGCAAACAAAGTTCAGAGGGCATCTGCGGCAGTCGAAAACGACTTCTTTAGTGCAGCCCCAGGGACAATAGCTAATTTAGGCGACAACACCCGTTCTGCAGACTTTTCGCCCCATCCCTCAATGGCAGAAACGCGCCAGGAGTTTCGGTTTAACGAAACACCCTCCCGCGGCGAAACCACACTCAAAGAAGGCGGCGACGAAGCATCCGCCCTTTCCAACTTGCTAAGTGAACGCTCAAACAAGACAACCCAACGCCCTGAAAGTGCAAGGGTATCGAGAACTAACATGAGTGCTCGGGTTTCGAGTACCAATATTAAAAGTCCAATCCAAGAAAATCCGAGCCTCACATCGCTTCTTCCAACCGGGCGCAACAGAGTTATTGCTATTGTCGCGACCGTCGTTTGCATTTTATTTATCGCCTTTGGCTTCGTACTCGGAACAGTCGCATCCCGCATCGCAGACTCAGCTCAAAACGGCACAGTTGCGCTGCCCAACCTGATAAACCTTCAAGAAGTTCCAAAAATTGGCGGTATGTACAAAATCAGGTGCAGCAAAACTCCAGCAGAACGCGAGTACTGGGAAATGCTCCTCAATAGAGACGGCACGTTGCTGAGCGCCAGAAGCCCAGACAATGGAAATTCATGGAAGTTGAGCGGGCAGATACTGTCGTCAGGTGAAATCCGCTTCGAAAAGCAATACTTCCAGAATGGCTTGAAAGACGGATACCCAATCGTTTACTCGGGTCAAATTCAGAAAGATCAACTCGGCAAGTTCCACTTGAATGGAATATTCTCAAGCCGCAGCAAGGTATTCAAACTGCGACAACAGATTGCATCTGTTCAAGGAAAGTGGATCGCAGATCAAGGTGCGTCGGAAGAAGTGTTCTTCACGCCTCCAGCGAAAGAGCAGCATGAAATTTCCTTTGGTGTTTCAAATCCACTTACCTACTTGCTTGAGTGCTTAGATCCGAAACGTGGTCTAACTAGAAAGGAAATTTCGGATCGATTGATGATGCTTGCCGGAGTCTTGATCGGCTTCGGGGTAATCATCGCTTCTGTTATGTTGTGGATTTTCCATCCACACGGCAAGCTGAATCGCATGTCGAAGGAAGAATACATAACTTCGCAGTACAAGAACCAGCACAACAAAATGGTGCGCGAGTGGGCCAAGCCGCTTAAACGTGGTTCTGTTCCACTCGGCACGCGAACAGAATGGCGTATATGGAAGCCGTGGGTAGCAAAAACCATGTCGATTCCGCCGGATTCGCGTGAGAGCAATCCTCACATGATCGTTCTAGGTGGCTCCGACATTGGCAAAACGCGCCTCCTTGCCAACATGGTCTGCAGTGATATCGAATCTGAAGACCGAGCTGTTGTCGTGATAGATTCTGATGGTGAACTTACTGATCTCGTTTCGAAGTGGGCCGCAGCACACCCGAAAGGACAAGAAATCTCGAAACGAGTGATGATCATCGATCCAACCTACAAAGGTGGATCGATTTCCTACAATCCACTAGAACCACTGGACAACGTTAATTTCATTGATGCAGCATCGGCAATCGTTCACGGCTTCAAAGCAATTTATACAGAACCACAAGGTTCCCAAAGCCAGTGGAGCCAACAGACAGCCAACATACTGCGAAACGCCGCCATGTTGCTAATGGCTAACAATAAAACTCTGACTGACTTGCCGACTCTCCTGCAAGACAATGATTTCCGAGACATACTGCTAGAGACGGTCGAGCGAAGAAGAGACGAACGCACCGAATACGCCACCTTGATAGATTCATGGGGGCAGTATAAAAAACTGGCGAGAACGGATCAGTGGATTACCTGGGTTGAACCTATTCTCAACCGCGTAACACCAACACTCAGCGATCCTCGCATTCGCCCGATTTTGACGAAGCCGGTGAGCGACTTGCGCTTGCAGGACCTCATCATTAATAAACAAGTCTTGCTGATTCGCATTCCGCAAGGTCAACTTGATCAAAACGGCAATCTACTTGGTTCTCTCATTGTCACCGGTATCAAACAAGCAGCAATGAGCCTGGCTAACTACCATGAAGACAGTCAACAGCCATGTTCGATCTATCTCGATGAGATGAATAACTTCATTGAGAAAGAGACCATCGAAGCTCTTACGCAGGAAACCGACAAGTTCAAAATTGGCATCATTGGCTGCTGCAAGACCCTTCAACACTTGCCGGAGGACTTTAGAAACCAGATCATAATCAATGTAGGAACATTGCTCGCATTTTCATTATCAAAGAAAGACGCTGATATGATTGGTCCCCAAATATTCCGCGTTGATGGAAGAAAGATCAAACATAGAACCATCGGAAACTTCTTCAATCAGGTGAACACTTCTCCAACTTTCGAACTAATCTCCGACGAAGAGAAGCTGAACATCGATAGAGTAGTCGGTCAGGAGCAGAGAAGATTTTTCTGCTATCGAGTCGGTTCCGTTGCCGGCACATTCAACTTAAAGAGTCATGATTTCCCTGATCCGCCCAAAGCAAAGATCAAGAAGAAGCTCATTGAAGAGATGCACTGCCTTTAACTAGTTTCCGAGTTCTTTGAGCATTTCGCGCGCGCGGAGCAAGTCTTCAGATTCAAATCCTTCCTCATAGACTCCGTAGACAGTAGACAAAGCCTTCTTCGCTTCTTCAATCCGACCTTGCTGCTTCCACAATCGCGCCAGACTGGTCGTGGCACGCAAAGCCATGCATTTGCTTTGTTGGCTGCACGCTGTCTCCACAGAATCATGAAAACACTGCTCGGCAGCCGCAAGGTCGCCTGACTCGAGCAAGATCAGCTCTCCATTCAAACGTTGCAGCTCGGCAAGACGACTTCTATCGCTGTTTCCATTCGCCAACTCCAAACCTTCATCGAGCGCAACACGAGCTTTGTCAAGCATTCCAGCTCTCAAATACGCTTCGCTCAGAACGCCTAACTGCCCGGGAAGAGTCAGGTAAGAGCCTATTGCTCTAAACGAACGAATACCCTTTTCCATCAGACGAATCGCCTCATCTAATTGCCCTTGCAGGAAAAGACCAGCTCCCATAAAAAACGTGCCCGTTGATTCCCACAATGCAAATCCTTGTTCAGTAGCAATAGCAGTCTCTTCCTTCCCGGAATCGTACAAACGATCGCCCATTCGACAGTTGAACAACAACCATCCACTGAAGTGCAGTGCATGTGCAAGACTAAATGGATGACCAATTTCACGAGCCATTGCAATCAGCTCTTCGTGCAGCTTTAGTGCTTGTTCCGGATAGCCGAGATGGAAAAGCGCAAGCATCAAATATGTGCGAATATGCAATGCAGAATTTTGCCCGGTCATTGTCGACCAGATACGACTGTTCTCCAAATCCTCGTGCTTTTCAATCGCAGCATCACACCAGTTACGACAGCCAACAAAATCACCAAGGTAAAACAGCGTACAAGCTGGCGCGACATAAGCTTCCATGAGTATTCCGATGTCCGCAACATTCTCGGCAAAGGTGACCATGTCCTCGGCGAGCTCCAGGGCAAGACTTAGCTCTCCCTTCACAAGATGCCAGCTCCAATTGCCCCACATGATTGAGAACAACTGTGGCGTCTCACCGACGCGACTGCAAAGCTCTCTCGCTCGCGCAAAGGTCGCACCAACATCTGGCGCGGCATAGCCGAGAGCAGCCTGATAAATAGAACCAAGCGGAGTAAGCATCATCAGTTCGATTTCATCGCGCTCTTCAGATTCAACGCAGGTCTCGAGCAAAGTCAGCCCTTTGGTCAGGTGATTAATCGCTTCAAAATTCGCGCACTGCTCTTGAGCACGCAACCCGGCCGCCAACCAATAATTCAAAGAGCGCTCACTCATGCCACCTTCGGTAAAGTGGTGCGCTAGAAGTTCCGGCTGAGTTGCCACCACTTGCGGAAACCTGGTTTCTAAGATTTGCGCGATACGGGAGTGAAACTGCTGGCGCTTACTTTTGACCATTGCGTTATAAAGAGCATCTTCAAGCAGCGCATGTTTGAACGAATATGTAGACCTTGGAGCTCGCCCCTTCTCAAAGAGAATTTCAGCCTGAACCAACTTAGCAAGATTGGTGCACAATGTTGCATTATCCAAACCGGAAACGGCTGAAATCAGTTCAAAACTAAACTCTCGTCCAATAGTGGATACAAGTTGCGCTAATTCTCGATCACCTTCCATATGATCGAGACGAGCCATCAACAAATCTTGCAGCGTCGTCGGAATCTCCCGGCTCATCATGGATCTAAACTGCGCACCATTAGCACGCTCCAGCATCCCGGAGTCTTGTACCATTTTGGCGAACTCCTCGATGAACAAAGGAACGCCTCCGGCTCTCTCGTAAACCTGATCGACTACACCATCAGGTAAATTGCCGCCAATTTTCTTCTTCACTAAATCGCCGACTTGCTTCTTCGTTAAACGATTCAACCCGATTGCAGTGAGATGCGGCATCGTCGCCCAAGACGGATGAAATTCAGGCCTATAAGTCAGCAATGTGAGAATTTTGTTGTTGGCTGTTTCCGCGAGAAACAGACCAAGAAATTCTAGAGTGGTGGCATCGAGCCAGTGGAGGTCCTCAATGACAAACAAAATAGGTTGCTTCTCAGAATTGGCACGAAGCCATTCTTTTAAAACCCGGAACAACTCTTGCCGCTCGCGAACAGGGGCCAGACCTAAAGAAGGATATTTATCGCTTCCGGCGAGATTAAGCAGGCCAGCCAGAATTGGCACCACATCCGGTTGCGCCAGCCCATAGCACTCCAAATGCTCGACTAGACGCTGGAAAGCTTCTTCATTTGAAATATCACGTTCAAAATGAAGCAATCTCTCAAAATAGCTTACTGCAGGATAAAACACAGAGTTCTGAAAATGTGGAGAGCAGCGCCATTCGACTATAGGCAGGTGTTTGCCTTGCTGAAGGCTATCACTAGTGTAAGGACAAGAAACGGGCGAAGGTCCATCCATATCCTCATACACAAGCTGCTTCAACGCATGCACCAGGCGCGACTTCCCGAGACCGGCTTCACCAGTCAATGTCACAACCTGCCCAATTCCTTCCTTGGCTTGCTCCCAGCGATCCTTCAAGAGACTCATCTCAACATCTCGTCCGGTCAGTGGTGAGAGTTCGACAGGCGAGGCTACTTCGACAGGACTTGAACCTTCAATTTGGGATTTTACGTCAAACAAGTCTATGGGCTCGGTCACACTTCTGAATTTGTGCGCGCCCAAGCTAGAGCAATCAAACCGTCCTCGCAAAAGAAGATGAGTAGTTTGACTGCAAACGATCTGTCCCGGCTTCGAAACTTCCTTAAGTCGAAGAGCAAGATTTCTGGCTTCTCCCACCAGTGAAATTCCAGTTTCTTTAGATTGTGCGATCGCTAGTCCTGTATGAATGCCCAGCCACGGACTAAGTTCAAGTGCATGCTTCTGTTTCAGTTCGTCAGCGATAAGATTCAGAAGTTCGCGCAAGGTCAAAGCAGCATTTGCAGCACGAACAGCCGCATCTTCATAGGCTACAGGAAAGCCGAAACAGGCGAGCAGTCCGTCATCATTACAGTGAATCAGTGTGCCATCAAATCTTCTGACCGATTCTTCGCATGCACTTTGAAATGCATGATTAATACTAGCTTGCTCTTCCACATCAATCTGGTCGAAAAATGATTCGGACTCGAACAAATTGCAATTGCACACTAGTACGGTAACTTGCCTACGCTCAGCGTCTCGCTGAATCATCTGCGAAAGCTGCGGCTCATTAGATTCAGGCGTTCTCGGTTTGTGAGTTCCAGTCTTACCTCTTTCGACGTTACTTCTATTCTTCTGATAAATCGAAGCAGGAGAACCCTGTACCTTTTTCACCGATAAGAGCGGACCGTCACCATCAGAAAGTGAACCTTCAATTATCAGAAGTCGCTCAATGACTTCCGATGCAGTTTGCGGTCTTTCCGCGGGGTTCTTCTTGAGCAACTGCATCAACAGTTCATTCAGTGAATCAGGAACTCCCGGCCAAAAGTCAGTAACAGGCTTCGGATCCTTTTCATTGAGAGCATAAAGAATCTCCCAAACAGTTTCGCCGGCAAAAGGAAGTTCTCCACAAATCATCTGATAAAGAATACAACCAAGACTGAAGAGGTCTGTTCTTTCGTTGACTTCTTCGGCACGCGCTTGCTCAGGCGCCATGTATGCCGGTGTGCCCATTATCATTCCACTCGTCGTCAGTTTGACGTTTACGATTTGCGGTCGAGCTAGTCCAAAATCTAGCAACTTGACACGCCCAGTCGGAGACTCGAGCCAAATATTCTCAGGTTTGATATCGCGGTGAATAAGTCCTCTGGTGTGCGCTACATCAAGCGCTTGCGCGACTTCTCGAATGATGCGCAGAGACTCACCTAACGTCGGACGTTCAACCCGAGCAATCAAGTAATCCAATGATTCACCGCTGAGCAATTCCATCGCAATAAAACAGTTGCCGGAGTCTTCTCCGATTTGATGAATGGTCACAATATGATCGCTTTTGAGAGCAGCCATCAATCTCGCCTCGCGAAGAAAGCGCTGGCGAACATTGTTGTCATTCATGTATTCCGGCTTGATCGCTTTCAAGGCGACAGAGCGCTCGAGAAGAGTATCTTCCGCGTGCAAAACCACGCCCATGCCGCCAACTCCCAAGACTTTTAGAATTCGATAGTGCGCAATCCTCCCAAGTTCATCGGGCTTTTGAGGAGGCGAAAGAAATTTCAACAAGTCTTCTTCTTGGGTGCTTGCGAAAAGCGTTTCATCAATGTCAGCCAGCGAAAGCAACGTTCTCGGCTCACACATAGTGCCGCTTTGCACGCTCTGATTTAACGGCTTTTTTGAATCTGGCTTTGATTTTGCCAGGATCTGAACTGCTTCCGTGCAAGCGGCGCAAGAATCAATATGCTCGGCTAAATCAGCCGCAGCCAAACCTCGAATCTGCCCACTCAGCAGTTCTTTAAGTTGATTGTTTGTGGGACAGGTGCTGATGCCCATCGTCACTCCGACGAATGAGGAAAGCCGACGTTTTCATGGCTTCCAAGGGGCTCCGGTGTGATTATAGCAAAGTTCGCCGGGTCAAACCTTGCAAATGACCGCCCCGCAAAGATCGCAGACCCAATTACGGTGCCGATGTACCGTCGAAATTGAGCTCAACTTCTTTGACAAAATCACCGGAACCAGGGGGTGCAGGGTAAGGCTCTCCCATCAGGCAAGAATCCATCGCTTCTCTCATGAATGCAACATCCGCAAGCGACTGCTTTACGACCAGATGCGCAATCTTGCCATCCTGTTTGATTCCCAGAGATAGGACGACATTGCCTGGCTTATCCGGCTGCCAGTGATCTTTCGCCAGCTGCTTTACTTTTGCCACCCATGCCAAATCATCTAGCTGCTGGGGTGTTGCTTTGGGAGCTGCGATCGGGCTCTCTCTGCTCGTAAATACGGAAGATCCACCAGCCTGCTGCGACTGACAGGTATCCGTAGCAAGCTGGCCTGAGATAAGTGACAAAGCCGGAACAGCTTGAGCGCACGGAATAATTTCTCCGGTCTGCTCATCAGAAACTGGAAGCGAGGCGATCTTCCCATCGGAACTCACAGTAAAGGAAAACAATATGCGCCGCGAGCCGCCGGCACTTTTTGGAAGGACTCCATCAGGTGGTTTAGGAAGCGGAAGTGAAGTGACAAGCGCAGTAAGAATTGAATTATCAAACGCGATTGAACCTGACCTGCGGGTGATCCGATAGTTGTAGATGTTTCCGCTGCCATCAAGAAGCAGACTCAAATTGCAGCTTCGAAGCTGAGTTCCTTCTGCCAGCCACTTCGACAAATTGAGTTTGGAGGAAAGTTGACGACAGTAATCATCCGCCTGCGTCTGCGAAAAATGACGCGGCATAGCAGTGGCAATGTGTTCGCAATACTCAGGAAGATTGGCGACAACTGCATCGGATGGCTTGAAATCGTAAAGCATCCCAAGTGTATTTACATCGCGAATGGTCAACACTTGCGGAATGATCATGCACTTGCTGTACATCACATCATGCGGATCGGGGCTGTGATTGTGCATGCCCAGCGCATGCCCCAACTCATGAGTACAGACTTCACGCAAATAGTCCTTTTCCAACCAGGACTTAGTTTGAGTAAAGATGGTGATGTTTGCTCTATCGATATGATGAGGACTTGTTTGAACAGTAGTCCAACCTGCATCCCATCTGTTTGCTCCCGGCAAAAGTTTGTAGGAGAAATTCACCTGAATGTCGAATGGTGCCTTTTCCACAACCAGAAATTTGACCTTGCCATCGGAAACGCGCTCGTACTCTTTGAGACAGCTTTTGAAAACATCAGTCATGTACGGCTGATAGTTCTGAACACCCTTTGGTGGATTGAAATAAACTTTGAGAGGCATGTCTTTTGAAAACCAAATATTCGGATGACCGAGAGTGGCTTCCAAAAAGTAGTTGTCCTTATGCTGCGGCATAAGCAGCGGCATCGTTTGAGCCGCTATCCCTGAACGCACAGTCAGAAGGAATAGCGATAACAAAAGAAGACTAGCGACGACAAAGCGGATAGGATTCATCACTAGATTTCAGTGATTCCGAGTATTCAGTGAATTCCGAGAATAAAGAGTGGCTCCAACAGGATTCGAACCTGTAGCCTGGCGATTATGAGTCGCTTGCTCCACCATTGAGCTATGGAGCCACATAGGGCTGGAATACTCTATTTTATACCTAATGTAGGGTCGACGCCATGCGTCGACCTGCTATGTAATGGTCGACGCATGGCGACGACATCATAATGACTACTTCTTAGCTTCCACCGGGGTCATATGCTTTTCAATGAAGTCGGTAGACACATCTCCATTTTGGAAATGGGTGTTTGCCAAGACCTTCTGATGGAAAGGTATGGTCGTCTTGACTCCGGTTATCGCATATTCATCAAGAGCACGCTGCATGCGATTGATCGCTTCCTGGCGGTTCTGCCCCCAAACTATCAACTTACTGAGCAGCGAGTCGTAATGCGGTGGAATTGAATAACCGGGATAGCAATGGCTGTCAACACGCACGCCCGGTCCGCCAGGAGCGATATAGGCATCGACTTTACCAGGCGACGGCAAGAAATTTCGATCTGGGTCTTCAGCGTTGATGCGGCATTCGATAGAATGTCCGGTGAATTTGATGTCTTCCTGTGTGAACGAAAGCTTTTCCCCGCTGGCAACGCGAATCTGTTCCTTAATGAGGTCGATTCCAGTGATGTACTCAGTGACCGGGTGTTCCACCTGAATACGAGTATTCATTTCCATGAAATAGAATTTGTCGTTGGCAAAGATGAACTCAACCGTTCCCGCGCCTTCATAACCAATCTGAAGAGCAGCACGAACAGCAGCATCACCCATTTGTTTTCGCATTTCAGGGCTGATAACCGGGCTCGGCGCCTCTTCGATAAGCTTTTGGTGACGCCTTTGCACTGAGCAATCGCGCTCTCCCAGGTGGACGCAATTACCATGAGAATCCGCCAGCACCTGAATTTCAATGTGGCGAATCGGTTTCAAATATTTCTCAATGTATACGCCGCCATCGCCGAATGCAGCAGAAGCTTCACTTCTGGCCGAGGAAATAGCATGTGCAAGCTGTGCTTGATCGTGAGCGACTCGCATACCGCGCCCGCCACCACCTGCGGTTGCTTTGATGATTACTGGAAAACCAATATCATTTGCAAGTTTGAACGCTTCCGCATCGTGCGTAATCAAACCCTGGCTGCCGGGAACAACAGGCACGTTGGCGGCTCGCATTGTTTCACGCGCAGAGGCTTTATCGCCCATCGAATTGATCGCTGTGATGGATGGACCAATGAACTTAATGCGGTGGTCGGCGCAGATTTGCGCAAAGTTAGCATTCTCAGAAAGGAAACCGTAACCGGGGTGAATTGCGTCTGCGCCGGTAACGACGGCAGTCGAAATCAATGCAGGGATATGCAAATAACTTCGATTCGACGGCGGCGGACCGATACAAAATGATTCATCGGCGAGTTTTACGTGGAGCGACTCAGCGTCAGCTTGAGAGTAAACTGCGACCGTGCGCACGTTCATCTCTCTGCACGCTCTGATTACTCTGAGAGCGATCTCGCCGCGATTTGCAATTAGAACCTTTTCGATCAACTCTTGCTCGCTTCGTTCGTTTTAGTAGTTTTACACATCAGCCATCACTGATTTTGCTGAACTCTAAGCTCAAGCGTTAATGTTCTTGCTTAGCCTTTGGGATCAACAAGAAACAGCGTCTGCCCGTACTCAACGGTGGTGCCATTGTCGACGCAAACTTTCACGATCTTGCCAGACACTTCTGCCGGCATGTCGTTCATCAGCTTCATCGCTTCGATGATGCAGACGGTCTGCCCGACCGAAATGCGATCGCCGATATCGACAAATGGAGCAGCTGTGGGCGAGGCGGCTCGATAGAACGTACCGACCATCGGGGAAGTCACAGCGACATAACCATTGTTGGCTGAAATCGGCTCTTCCGCCTTAGGAGCAGGTGCAGCTTGCGCAGAAGGCGCCGGCTCGAACGACATCGCTTTCGCGGGTGCGTGAGCAACGGGCACTGCAGACAGCGGCGTTTCAGCAATGATCGACGTCTGTGCAATCTGTACGGCGCTTTTCTTGATGGTGATTTTCTGATCGCCGAATTCCAGTGTCAGCTCGGTGATATCCGTTTGGCTGACAACGGAAAGTAATTCACGAATTTGATTTAGGTCTATCTTCATTTCCAATGTCCGGACGAATGTTTCGGTCAAACTGTAGCTTTTATACGCGAGTCAAATACTTGCGATTTCTAGTATCAACTTTGACCTTGTCGCCCACTTTGATGTGGAAAGGCACTTGGATGGTGGCACCAGTCTCCAGCGTTGCGGGCTTACCGCCGCCGGAAGAAGTGTCGCCACGCTCATCAGGAACGGTCTCCGTCACTTCGAGTTCGACGGTGTTGGGCAGATCGACACCGATAACCCGATTGTCGTACTTCATGACGATGATGCCTTCGCATCCTTCCTTCAAGAATTCGTAGCCTGGTCCGATTGTTTTCTCTGACAACTCGATTTGTTCGTAGCTGACGGTGTCCATAAGGGCGTAGTTTTCGCCGGCCTTATAAACGAAATTCATTTCAGCTTTTTCGACGATTGCCTGAGGCAATTTTTCGCCTGCTCTAAACGTGGTTTCGAGAACGTTCTGGGTCTCGAGGTTTCTCATTTTCGTGCGTACAAACGCAGAACCTTTACCGGGTTTCACGTGCATTGCTTCAACAACCTGCCAAACGCCGTTGTTCCACTCAACAGTTACCCCTGGTCGAAAATCATTACTGGAGATCATGTGCCGGTCCTGTAAAACTGTGTTGCCCAAAACGTAGTCAAGACAAAATTGAAGCTTGACGCCAACCGGCAATTCTAACATCAGTCGGCTTCCCTGCCCGTTTAGATAAGTTGCGTTTGTGTCTTTGCGTCACAGAATCCCTCTTTGCAGGTGGACGGTGGACTCAAAGGCTGGATATAATCGAGGTTTCCGAGTTATTTCAGTTGTTCACACCGCTTTTCATGGAGCGCACATGTCCACCCCGAGCACAAAGGCATCATCATCAACTATGGTTGAACCCAACACCGGCGCCTATAACCCAAAGGAAGTCGAGGCTAAGTGGACCAAAGAGTGGTTTGATAAAGAAGTTTTCGATCTTGACATCTTGCCGGACCGACCGGTTTTCTCGTGCGCGCTGCCGCCGCCGAATATCACCGGCAACCTTCATATGGGCCACGCCCTGAACGGCACTTTGCAAGATGTTCTCATCCGTCTCAAGCGCATGCAGGGCTACAACGTGCTCTGGCAGCCAGGCACCGACCATGCCGGCATTTCCACGCAGATGGTTGTTGAAAGAAAACTCAAACAGGAAAAGATAAACCGCCGAGATCTCGGTCGTGAGAAATTTATCGAAAAAGTCTGGGAGTGGCGCAAACAATACGGCGACACCATCATGCAGCAATACCGCAGGCTGGGCGTCAGCTTCAGCTGGGACCGCATTGCCTTCACGATGGATGAAAGTTATGTAAAAGCGATTTATCGCGCCTTCTGCATTCTATACAAGGAAGGATTTATTTACCGGGGCAATCGCATCTGCAACTGGTGCCCGCGCTGCTTGACCAGTCTTTCGGACCTGGAAGTCGAGCACGAAAATACGAAAGGTCATCTTTATCTAATTAAATATCCGCTAACGGAAGGCGATGGCGGACTGACCGTCGCCACGACCAGACCAGAAACTCTTCTTGGCGACGTTGCTGTTGCCGTCCACCCTGCCGATGATCGTTATAAGCAATACGTGGGCAAGATGGTAAAACTTCCGCTCACCAATCGTGAAATTCCTGTCATCGCCGACAACTATGTAGAACGCGAGTTCGGCACTGGTTGTTTGAAGATTACGCCGGCGCACGATGCCAATGACTGGGAAGTCGGACAGCGCCACAATTTGTCCGCGCCGATCGTTATAGACAGCGAAGGCAAGTTGTGTGCCAATGAGTTCGTTCCAGAGCGTTTTCACGGCAAAGATCGTTTTGTCGTACGCAAAGAAGCTGTTGCAGAACTCGAAGAAGGCGGCTTGATGGTCGAAATAAAAGACTATGAGCACGGCGTCGGGCACTGCGAGCGGTGCCATACAGTAATCGAGCCATACCTCTCTGATCAATGGTATTGCTCGATGAAAGAACTCGCCGAGCCTGCAATCAAAGTAGTTGAAGAAGAGCGCATCAAGTTCGTTCCGGAGCGATACGCTGCTACATATCTCGATTGGATGAGAAACATCCGCGACTGGAATATCAGCCGTCAATTGTGGTGGGGTCATCGCATTCCTGTTTGGACTTGCGAAAACGAACACGTTGATGCGTACGAAGCCGCACCAGAACAATGCAGCAAGTGCGATTCGAAAGTCCTCACACAAGACGAGGACGTGCTCGACACTTGGTTCTCTTCCGCACTCTGGCCGTTTGCAACATTGGGTTGGCCCGAAGAAACGCGCGAATTCAAAGTCTTCTATCCAACAACAATTCTTTCCACCGCTCGCGAAATTATCAATCTCTGGGTAGCTCGGATGATTTTCACGAGCTTGAAGTTCGTTAAAACCATTCCATTTAAGGAAGTATTGATTCACCCGGTTATTCAAACACCGGATGGCAAACGCATGTCCAAGTCCAAGGGCAACGCAGTCGATCCTCTGGACATGATCGAAAAATACGGTGCGGACGCAAACAGATTCTGGTTTGCTTCCGTCGGTATCAAAGGCGATCAGGATGTTCGCTTCCGCGAAGATCGTTTAGATGAATACAAGCGTTTCGCCAACAAATTGTGGAACGCCGGCAGATTCGTACTTTCTCAATTGGAAGGTTACACACCCAAACCGATTGATACGGAAAAATTGACTCTCGCCGACAAGTGGATTTTGCACCGTTTCAACACCATGTTGAAGAACGTCGCACATGCATATAACGAGTATGATTTCCACGATGCAACTCGCGAAATCTACGATTTCACCTGGGACCATTATTGCGACTGGTACATCGAAATCGCCAAGATTCAAATGGCCAAGCCCGAATTGAAAGAACAAACACAAATCGTTCTGCACAACATCTTTGAAGGCTTGATGCGTGCGATGCATCCTACCGCTCCATTCATCACTGACGAACTATGGAGCAGAACACCGAAATCGGAGTTGTTCGACAACTACGATTCAATTATGTTCGCCCCCTATCCACGCGATGACGAGCGCTTCTTCAACGAGCAATCTGATGCAGAAATGGGATTGATCATGAAAGTGATCCGCTCTGTGAGAAACATTCGACAAACATTCAACGTGCCGGCTTCTTCTGAAGTCGAAATCATCGTTCAAGCTGAAAATGCTGATGAGAAAAGACTTCTCGAGAGCAACGTCGACTACATCAAGCGCCTGGCAAAAGCAGGCAAAGTTGATTTCGAGGCCTCCACTCTGCCACCACGCTCTGCATGGGACAAAGTAGGCACCATCAAAGTCGCCATTCCGCTCGGCACCACTATCGATATCGAGAAGACCCGCGAGAAGCTAAAACAGCAACTTGCAGCTGCCGAGAAGGAATTAGCGAAACAAAAGCAAATCATCGACAATCCCGACTTTGCGAAGAAGGCGCCACCGGAAAAGGTGCAGCTCATCAAAGATCAAATCGCCGAACTGGAGCACAAGATTAACAGCATCAACGAACAATTGAAGATGCTTGACTAAAAGCGTAGGGGCGCATTGCATGCGCCCTCTTTTTTCGCAAGGAAGTCCTATTGCCTGCTTCGAAAGTAATGCCGGAGAGCCGGCTTTCAGACGACTTCTAAAGACATCGATCGATACGCTGACTTCTACAAATTCTTCTCGAGCGCACCAAGAATCTCAAGAAGCGGCAGTTGATATTTCGCTATTAATTTCTTCGCCTGACTAAGCGGATAGAAGTCAGCGATTTCAGCATCATCGGCAGGTCTCGGCTTGCCCTTACCCTCACCTACAAAACAATAAAGCCGCTCGAACGGTGCTCTATCTACATAACCAATTTCTTCCAACTTAGCTGGCGCTTTGATGGAGGTTTCTTCCTCCAGTTCTCGGATGGCAGCCTTACGACGTGATTCATGCCGTTCCATCCCACCCTTCGGAATACTCCAGCTGTTCCCGTTATAAACGAGCAAAACGTGCAAGGCGTCGCGCTTGCGGTTAAACAGCAACACTCCTGACGTCATTCTCACTTTAGGGATTCCTCACGCGACTCCGAGCGGCAATTCTATCGCCGGAAACTTATTTTGTTCCTAAAACAATTTCAATTGACCTGTATCTTCCGAATCCTTCTCACGTTTCTTAGCCGTTGCTCTGGCACGAGTGGCAGAAACAGGCTTTTCGAGTGCTTGCTCGATTGTGCATTCTTCAATTAAACGAACTGAATCGGTTCTTGGCGAATTGACCATCGAAGACACCGGATGAGCCTTCATCTGCGAGTCATCATATGGCTTAAGAACTTTGAGCAACTGCTCATTGTTTACTTCCATGGGATTCAGCCAAAAATCTTCGTCTTCGCGCCTGATGATAGCCGGCATCCGATCGTGAATGTCCGACATGAAGTTGTTTGCCGGGACAGTAATGATCGAGCACGTCGTCAAATCGCCGCCATCGGGCGAACTCCATGTTTCATAAATGCCCGCCATTCCAAATGTGCCACCATCCTTGAGTGTGATGAACATTGGAATTTTGCCGTCTTCGGTTTTCTTCCACTCATAGAAACCATCGCACGGTATGATGCAACGACGGCGCGTGAATGCTGCTTTGAACGACGGTTTTTCGGCAATCGTCTCGACCCGAGTATTGAAAAACGGTTTGAACGTTTTTATGTCCTTGACCCAAAACGGCACGAGACCCCATTTGACCGGTTCAAGCCTTCTGAGAGTCTGCCCACCTTCTGCCTTCTCAGAAACCACTGCTACCAATTGAGTAGGGGCGATGTTGAAACGCTGCTCAAGATCGAACTCGACCTGCATGGTCCGGAATCGATCCACAATTTCGTTTGAGGAGTGATAGAGGGTATAGCGACCGCACATGCGCTTGATTTTAACCCAATATTTCTCAACCCGCCTTAGTTCGAAAGAGCACAGACAGCATCGGGATGATAGAAATAAAAGTTGACAGGTGTCTCAAAGCCTCATAGCATCAAGCATTTGAAAGAACTTTCTGCAAACTTACTGGTGCTTAATCGTTCCCAAAAACCGACAGCCGCAGCCTGCCTCACCCTTGTGGTCGGGTTAACACTCTTTTGGCAACCGGTAGTGGCAAAAGTGACGATACAGCCCCCAGCTCAGCTAAGTGCGGCCGAAGATCCAGCGGAAACAGTTCCGCCTGATGCACCACCGCCGCACTCCCTTGACACCTTGTCATCAGAAACGCAGTCAACAGCAAAAGTGCTTGGACTATGGGAAGACTTACAGCAGTTCGACACTCTCCGCAAACAGAAAGAAGCTGGTCAACTAGGTAGATCCGATTACCTGGAAGCACGGCAAAATCTCATGGTCAACGTTCTTGTGGTGACACAAGACGTAAGAACATTCGTGCACTTCCTTGAAGAAGAGATTGCAAAAGCTGACTCAATCAACGCGATGATCGCGGCACGACGAGACCGCGCGCTAAAACTCAACACTTATGGCGATTTGATCAGTGGTGGCATCACCGGCGTAGTTGGAGGCGGTCTGCAGATTGCCGACATAAACCATCTGGCTTATGACACCATCGACACGATAGAAGGCGCAGTTCAAGCAGGTTTGGCACTTCTATCACTGCGCGAGCAACAAGGTGAAAAACGCATTGAGAAAGGAATTCCAAACATTCTTTCTCGATTATTCGAACCGGAAAAGGGTCCGTCACCAGCGTATCCGACTTGCGTCTGGAAATTCTTGAATGCTCCTGCGACCCAGCGTCCGAATGCAGAGACGCGCAGAGAAAAATTAGTCAATGGTTGGAACAGCAGCGGACTGTGTGTTTCTCATCATCACATACATAGAGGTAGGGCAAAAACACTGAGCGAAAGAAGGGAACGCCTCACAAATAGCTCTACGAGAAACTATCGAGCTACAGCTGAGCTCATAGAAGATCGCATCGCGATGCTGCACCAACTGCGGTCCACCGTCACTCGCCTAGATGTGATCATGCTTGAACTTCTGCTTTACTTGCAGAACTCTTCTCCGACAAATCCAAGTGGTGCCAGCTAAGGTGTACAGCCAGCTAACGTGTGCAGCCCGCTAGGGTTCTCAGCTGTCACTGAGATCGGCCAGGTCTATCTCCATTGCCGTTATTCTTGCGCCCTGAAAAACCACGTGGAGGACCATTACCTTGCGTACCGGCGATACGCTCATGTTCCTTCTGTCCGTCGAGCCACATCTCCCTGCGGTTCAAGCGCTGCTCTCTGCGATTCTGTGACTCCTCACGCAAATCTTGGCGTTCTTCGCGCTGCTCTTGCTGCTCGTTTCTCATATCTTGCTGATCTTCGCGCCGAGCCAACAAGATTTCACGAGCATCTTGGTCTGAAGAACGTTTTGATATCTCAACTTCGCGAACCGAAACTTCCGCCTCACGAGTTTCGACGGCAGTTTCACGCTTGCAAATGCTATCGACAGTTTTCTTCAACGACTCAAGCTGAAGTTCAGTTTCTTCCAGCTGCTGACGCAATTTTTGGCGTGCTTTCTCACTTTCAGCGAGCATCCTTTCGATGTCATCCATTGCTTCCCCTTGAGCGGATAAATGACATAAGGCACCGTCACTAGCGTCTGCTCAGTAGTGATTTGGAAAGATTGATGCGACCTGCCAAAAGTTTCCACTCGAACATTAAATCGAAGCCTCCTCTGTAAATCCTCGCGAGCTGCGAAAACCGGTCAGAGCAGAGAAAAGCCGATTTTTCTTGACTCTTGGGGTTCGGGCGGCTAGCATTGGAGGGTTCGAGGAATATCTCCCGCATATCCGCCCTTAGCTCAGCTGGATAGAGTGCTTGGCTTCGAACCAAGAGGTCGTAGGTTCGAGTCCTACAGGGCGGGAAACTTCAATGTTCGTTTGCTGCTTTCCAGTCTTTAAGGAATTCGTCCACAGAAGCGAAAACTTTGCCGGGAAACCCTTGTAGTTTGCTTGAATCAAGCTGTCCCATCGCTCCTGTTTGCCAGACTTTGGAACCGTATGGCTTTGAGTCTGTCACAGAGAGAATCACATTGCGTGACAAGCAAACATCAATGAAATAACTCAGTGGCACCTTTTGGCTTGGCGTAGTCGCATATACATTTACAAACACTACGGAGCCAAATGTGGCGTCATCAACAGACGAAACAACCTTCAAACCACTTTGCCTCAAGCGCAACTCTATTGCTGTTTGAAGCTCGGTTGAGTCGATGATTGGCTTGATTTCTGGAGCAATGTGTTCCAATGAGACAGTTACCTGCTCTATGCCTTTAAGAGCTCGATAAGTAAAGGGGCCTGTAGCATCTGCTCGCGTGACTGTTCCCAATTGCAGGAGCAAAACAACCACTAAAACTAGTAACTGACGCATTGCACCGCCCTCGTATTTCAGTCCCGCCAATTTTATCCGCCTTGGATAGAGATATGCTAGATGCAAAAGAACGTTATTGAATCAAATTTGTACGCAGGAAGGAGCGCCATGGCAGAAACGAAACATCGAATTTATTCAATGCCATTCTCGAAGGTTTATCCGCACTACATAGCTAAGGCGGAGAAGAAGGGTCGCACGAAAGCCGAAGTCGATGAGATTATTCTCTGGCTGACAGGATATAACCAAAAGCAGTTTGAAGCCCAATTGAACAAGGACATTGAGACTTTCATCGCGGAAGCTCCTTGCCTCAATCCATCTCGGGATTTGATCAAGGGAGTGATTTGCGGCGTCCGAATTGAAGAAATTAAGGAGCCGACTATGCGGGAGATTCGCTACCTAGATAAATTGATCGACGAGCTAGCTAAGGGTAGACCGATGGAAAAGATATTGCGAAAATAGAAAGCATGACAAAGCACAAGCACAACAACTTGAAGCCCGAGCAGCTTGATTGCGAAGAAATCGGTTGCAGTCCTAAACTCTCCCAAAAGGAAGTCGAAGACGGCGAAGGCTTTTGGCTCAACTACGAAAAGAGTAGTGGTGCCAAACTAGTCAAGTTCACTATAAAACTTTCCGACATGCGCATCGATTATGCCGAGTGGGTTGATGGCAGCAAAACAAAGTGGCAAAAGCAGATTTGCAGCTCACCTCAATTAGCCAGGCAACAATTCAATCAATTGCTCGAATTAAAAAAAGCAACCGGATTCAAATATGTGGGATGGAAATGGTGATGCGTCCGAAAGAAATGATCGAAGCAACTCTTGCACAGTAGTTAATTGCACCGTCATGCACCCTCTCCCGACAGCATTTTGGAGTCGCTTTTAGCCGCCAAAAGGCGCACCAAGTCTGGTGCGCCTTTTTTTCGAGGGCGAGGCACTCTCTTTAGAGTGCTGGGGGAAAGATCACAGTGTCAATTACGTGCACGACACCATTGCTGCACAGGATATCGGTCTTAACGACCTTAGCACCGGATACGGTGACGCCATCTGATCCGACTTTGATAGCGATGTCGGCACCTTCAACAGATTTAGCGCTAGAATGCTTAATCACATCCTCAGCTTTGAGAGAGCCGGGAACAACATGGTAGGTCAATACCTTTGTCAATTTAGCTTTGTCTTTCAGAAGCGCCTCCAGGTCACCCTGCGGGACCTTCTTGAACGCCTCATCAGACGGAGCAAACACTGTGAAAGGACCGACTCCCTTCAGAGTTTCTACCAACCCGGCTTCTTTCAGAGCTGTCACCAGCGTGTTGAAAGAACCGGCTGATTGAGCTGTATCAACAATATCTTTAGTCAACGTCGTTTGCATTTGTTTTTCTCCAGTAATTTTTTTAGAACACTCCGCATAACCAGGCGCTGTAAACTGAAAAGCGCCACCGAATACCGCCAACACTGAAACAAGTGCGGCCACTCTAAAGCTCTTTCTTGCATTCATATGAACGCCTCCTTTTCAAAGCTGGAGTCAAGCTTATGCGGTGAGAGTGAACGCTAAGTGAACTACGCTCCGAAAGCAGATTCGATTGCAGCCATCGCCGCCAGTTCTTTGTTGTGCAAATGGACCTTGGGCAATACCAACTCGATTCTCTCAATTGTCTTTTCAATAGCCAGTAATTTCTGCTGCTCAGAAGCATCAAGATCCAGCATGCCAGCAGCAATGAATGAGAGATGCTCGGCGTCGGAGTCGTCTGAGAAAGTACATCGCAAGTCTTTCTTGTAAACACGCCCGACCAGTGAAATCAGTTGATTCATCGCTGACTTGAGCTCATTAACACAGCTGATCTGGGTGAAATGAACCGGATCATCATGCAATGTGAAAAAACTGGCAGAATGGTAAGACTTCTCTTTGCAGTACGCGTTGAGTCGCACCCTGTCACTGCCTACAGTAATGATGTCAGAGCGACCGTCCTGTCGCCAATTAACCTGAATTACTCTGGCGATGCAACCGACAGGATCGTGTGAATCATCCGCTTCTGAATTGATTACGATGAACTCACGAGTACCGTCCAAAACATCCTTCAGCATTTCTCTGTATCGATACTCGAAGATGTGCAAAGGAAGTATGGAATTTGGAAATAGCACAACGCCGGGAAGGGGAAACACGGGAAGTCTGATTCGCGAGGTCTTAATCATTTCAGTCACCAAACAGCTGAGATGCAAGCTACCTACATTGAATATGAACCCTTACGATGAACAACGGGTGAACCACCTTTCTCCAGCTCACGGAGCGCCGCTGCATGTCTCTTCAGCTTCTTCATGGCACTGTTGAGCAAACGGCGTACAGTCGCAACCGTATGTCCCTCAGATGTGGCTATTTCATTGAATGTGAGACACTTACCAGCACCTACTCCATAACGCAAGCAAATCGCTCGTCGCTCGTCTTGAGTCAACAACGACAGCAGCCCGTTTAAAAGTTTGTGCTCGAAATATTCATCTGCTCGTTCCTCAGTCTCTAGACCATCGCTGCCTGCTAGTCTTTCGCCAATCTCAGAATCAGGAGCACCGAACGAGCTTTGATTTAGCGAAAGTGCGCTCTGCATGTTCTCTATCGCATTCTTGACACGCGCAATGCTCAGCTTCGAGATTTCAGCAATCTGCTCGGCGCTCGGCTCGGTGCCGTATCTGCGCGCGTAGTGGAAAGCAATGCGGCTGACAAGTCGCATGTCATTGTGAACATTGACCGGGAGGCGAATGATACGCCCCTGATTGTCCACACCGCGAGAAATGAATTGAACGATCCACATGGTCGCGTATGTGGAAAAGCGCGCACCTTTGTCTGGGTCGAAGAGCTGAGCGGCTCTAATTAGCCCAAGGTTGCCTTCCTGAACCAGATCTTCAAAATCCAGTCCCCTGCCGCTGAAGCGTTTAGCCACTTTGATAACAAGCCTCAAATTGCACTCGACCAGACGAGCCTGTGCGCGCGTGTCGCCAGTTCGCGCTCTACGTCCAAGTTCCAATTCCTCGACGGGGGAGAGAAGTCCGAAGTGGCGAGCCTCTTGATAGTAACCCTTCAGCGGAGAGTCGTATCTGTCGGTTGGCACATAGGCTGTTCTGAGCTCAGTCTCTCTATCAATTTTCGGATTCGGGCCTCTGGAGCGCCCAGACCAAGATGTGTGCAAATCATCAAGGGAATGCTCGCCCTCCGGATCTACCGCAAGCTTCGCACTAGAGGACTCATCAAGTATGGAGTCCGAAACTGCCAAAACATCCGCACCTTCTTCACTCATAGCGGGTCGCCCTATCACGTTTCCTTTTGATGTAAATATAGATCGCAAGAATAAACGTCTTGTGAACGCCAACTATTTCTTGGAATACAATTCCGGGCGCTCTAAGGCAAGAAAGTGAAAGGCTGCGATGACGAGAGCGTGACTGATTGCACCACAGCGAATTGCGTCACTGACCTTGTGAAGCGGGAGATAAAGGCTGTTGATGCGCTCTGTGCCTGTCTCGTCGAATCTAGGCGACTCTACCTTGCTGACACCTTCGGCTAAGTATGTATAACAGTAATTGTCTTGCAGGGCTGGATTCGGATGATTCTTTCCGAGATATGTCCAGCGTTCAGCGACGCATCCTGTCTCCTCCCTCAGCTCTCTCATCGCCGCAGAAAGAGGCGTGGCGTCGTCCGGTTCGACGCAACCACCAGGTATCTCAAGAGTGACACCCTCCACGCCGTGCCGATACTGCTCGATCATAAGCACCGAACGTTCCGAGTCCAGCGCGATGACATTGACCCAGGGACTGCAATTTAGTGTGTAGAATTGCGCCCTCTTTCGGTCGGCATCTCGAGATTCTGACAGAATGCTGTTGACCGAAAATATCTTGCAATCGGCAATGATGTCCTTGGATAAGGGCTGCCAGAGCAGCCAACTGTAGGTCTGGGGGTGATTTATCATACCTTTCTCTCGCTCCCTGCACGGGTAAATGCGACTCGGGCAATGGTGTAGAGAATCGGCAGGAGCCGGACCTCCACCGGGGAAAGGCCCAGAAGCCTGGAGAATACTCCCGGCTTGCACTGGCTTCCCAAGTCGAAAACAGTCCGATCAAACACTTCTACGGTCAGCGATAGCCCGAGTGCAGAACATCCTCTATGCAATCGAAGGAGATTTTGTCGCGAGCGCGCTGAAAATGGAAGTATTCGAAACATGCTAACAACCGACAATTCCGGATTCGAGAAGCTCAGCACACCGCACTTTCCGCTAGCGCAAAGTGCAACCGTGCGCTTCTCGCAAGTCGCAAGCAAATTCACCTCGACTTCCACGGCTCTCACTCACCACCACCATCAGTGTGTGTCTTGCTCTCACAGGTTCTAATTATCAACAAACCGTTTACCTTCCAGAGGGTGTGCTCTGCAGATGGACCAACTTTGCTTGGAACCTGCACTTCAATGTTTCTGAAGTCGTAAGCGATCTCGGCACCCCGTTCAGTAAGGCGTTCGAACAAACTTATAGCCAGGTCGGTCCAGTTTTTTGTGTCGGGTAAAGTATCAGCAATCATGATGTTTCTCCTGCTAGAAATTTCAGCGGGGCAACTTTTGGTACCCTCTCACACTACAGTTATGAGCCCAGACAGTGAACAGGGTGTGAATTCACTGGAGCCTCTCTAAACGAAATTTGCAGACTCTCATCCGATTCCGAGTTTGGTAGAGCCACTGTGCTAACACGCCCGCGTATCACGGTTTTGTTGCAAATTTGTTGCAGAGCTTCATTAGGATATTTCGTCGAAATCAGCATCAAATCTGTCAAAAACCTGAGGCAGGTGAATACATTCATTCACGACCTCCCAGGTAAATTCTCATGCCAGACCCAATCGAAGTGGCTCGACCAGCCGCCCCTAATCCCGCACAAAATGAAGCATTCAAAAAGTTCCTCCTTGAGATGCAAGACGATCGCAAGCTCGGTCTTGGAGCTCCAAGAAAAGGCTTTGATGGTTTTGAGAACTTTCGCGCTCTGGATTTCCGCCAGGACCGAAGTGACGAATACTATGCGTACACAGAAGAAATTAGTTGGCTACAAAGCCGCAGGTCTCAGGGCGAAGCTAAGCTCAAGCCTGAAGAAAGAGATGAACTAAGGCATATTCGCAGAAACTATTCCGCTGCGAGTACGGAAGCTGATCGTGAGAAGTGCAGACAGGCAATGGAAAAACTCATGCCTGGCACTGCAGAACTCAGTGGCAAAATCGGAAAGTTGGTCAAAGCACTCGACTCGATTCCGACAATGAAAGAAATTCCCGATCCACAAAAGTGCATGCGTTGCCATCCTCGACAGGGTCCCACGCACTTCGATCCTAACGCTCGCGAACGAGAAACACTAAAGGCATCAGCAGTAGAATCATTCTACCAACCGAGACCCGAAGATCAGTTCGAGGCGGTTTGGGCGAAAAACGCTCTCGAATCTCCGATAGTCAAAATCAACGAAGTGCTGAAGCACTTGCCAACAACAAAAATTGAATCACAAGATCCAGTGAAGCTTGTGAAAATGGGTTTGACAATGAGTGGTGTAGAACTAGATCATACTTCCGCCAAACTCGTGGAAAAAGCAGTTGCTGGAATCAAAAACATTTCCAAAGTTTCAGGAGACCGACTCGTAATAGACAGAGACGGAACCGTCGATTTGCCATTCACGGACAAACGCGATGTAGCCGCTGGCATAAAACTGAGTAGTATCGAAGTTGGTGCAATCAGCGTGACTCTTGGCGAAGGTAAATATCCAGAACTCAAGGACATAAAAGGCATCAAAGTCAAATTGGATGTGCCCGCCTACCTGAGCACACTAGCTCAGATTAGCAACGAAGTCGAAGTGAAGCGAATATTCTTCACAAGAAACGCAGGCAGCGATGACTTCCAGGTCAACGTCGAGGTAACGAATCCAGTGCCAGCGGTCTCACGCGCAATTCTGAAACAAACCGTAAGCGGAGCGCCTAGCGGTCCAACGATCGTTGTGCCAATTATCACCTTAGGCAAAGACGGCAACCCGAAGTAGATTTTTACTGCAACTAGGTGACCTAGAGTTTACGCAACCAGCCTGTGGAGATTTACAGCCGAGTACATCCGTCTCGGCTAATCTTCACAAGTTATTCAATACGAAGCGGACAAGCTTGTTCTTGATTGATCTTCCACTGGCTGAATTACTAAAGACACGATACTCTTTTTGAAAAAACTGTTTCAGACTGCCGCTCCTTTTATTCACTGATCTAGCGTCAGAATTGGTGCCAGCTTTACTGCCGGATTGAGGCCTCTCTTTGACGACAAACCCGCCAAATTTATCTGGTTCTGCTGGAATTGTACGCGTATCGTTGGCCCCGTTCAGGCTGCGGAAATCCGGAGCTGCTGCCGGCATCTTATAAACCAAAATTTCTTGAGTTCCACTTCCAGCCATATTGCTTGTTTCCGAGCGAAGTCGAAAAACTGTGAAACCTCCATAGCCGTCGGGGCTCGTAAGACGCGAAACATGGTCGCTCGACTCTTGACCGTTTCCTTGATAAACACAGATGTGACCGTAGGGATGAGACACCGACTTATTGAAAACAATAATGTCGCCTCGACGAACATCCACACTATCGTCTGTGGATATAGGTACAAATCTAGAATCGACGAGCAACTGGTCGCGAGCTTCATATGCTGCTGCACCAGTCAACGTAACCCCCAAGGGCAACAACGCCTTACTCACTCCAGCATAGCAATAGCCACTCGTTTTCATCGACTCCGCCACCGCCAAGGATCTTGCTGCAATACTATCGGAGTCCAAGTACTGGAAATTTGAGTCCAACGCCATAGCTGGCTGTCCGGCGCAACAAAGCACGTTGACGGCCATCAGTATGGAAACAAACTTGAGCGCGCGCGCCATCACGTGCAACCTCAATTCCCAGGTGCAGACAAGATAGACAATGTCTACCAACGACGCTTTTCCCGGTTCCTTGTTTCCAGCGCCCGATAATCTTACTGTTTGTCGCTGGTTTTGCGAGGCTCTAGCTCTAGGTATTTAGTCTGTTCATCGGTCTTTCTATCGAATGACCACTCGTCACCTAAATCGAGAATAACGAGTTCGATTGTAGTGAAGACCTTGCATCCAGGCATCAAATGCCCACCAATGGTTTTGCCACTCGAATCTGAGACGGACAGGTGAACGTGCATTCCCTTATCAGAAATAGTGCCTGTCGCTGAAACTACCTCTAACGGTCCTTCAATTGTGGTGGCATTTTCTGCACCAGCAAAACGCAAACTCGCGGTAGTAAAAGATCCAACCACAGAAACGATGACACCAGCTTTAAGGTTGTTAGTCGATGCGATTCGCTTCAACGCGGACTGAAAATCTTCCCCTGGCTTAAGTCGCTCCACAATCGATTTTGTTCTGATACTCACCGTTGCCACCTCCTTCTGTGCAGCGACACGAATTGCATTTTTCTTGTCTTGTTTCTCAAGTCTCAAAGGCGACATATGCTGCTCTCCGGACATGGCTGTGGAAGCAGCTGTCAAAACAAAGACCGATGCAAAACTCGAAATTCCGATGCAATACCGATATAGCCTATTCATGCCTTCTATTCTATTCCTGCGGCGCCAATCATTGACAACTCTATTTTTCTAATCAATCGGAAAAGCGCGGAACATGTGCTTCTTGGCGCTCGTCGTTTTTGGCTTGTCTGTTACTGCGAACCACTGGAAAGGTAAATGTCTCACATAAATTCTCACGCCGAGAGCAAACGGTCAGTTGTTCTTCGGTTACTACTTGTCGTTTCAGTTTGCAGTTCTGTAGTGAATTGCAATCCGGCTTTTTCATTTCGATTTCATGCAATTGAGCAATCAAGTTTGCACACGCCGACGGAAGAAAAACTCAAGATAGACTCTGTAGAAGAAACTTCTACTAACAAGCAAACCTCTAAATCTACTTCTCCACTTTCACCAGTTAAATTGGAAGAAGCCAAACAACCAAACAGCAAGCCACCTTTAGAAAGCGGATTGATCAATAAAGCCAAGAAAGTGAATATCATGCCGGTGCCATTGATAGAAACGGACGACGAAGTTAATAAAAGAACGAGAAGCGATTTAGAGTTCGAAAGGTCTCAACTTTCCGCTTTATGGGAAGCGACTATTAGTCGAAGCCCAGATATTCAGTTTGTCGTGCAAAAGCTAATGCCATCAAGTGATCGAAACCGCACGACTACCTTGTTGATGAGAATGATCTCGGCCTCGATTTCGTCTGTTGCAAGCACGACTCCGATGGTGTTTGGTGCAAATCCTCTGGCAATAGTGACGTCTCAGCTCACAAACTCTGCAATGAATCAAGTTCTTACTGTTCAAGATTCGAAAACGCAGAATCGGGTTCAGCTCGACCAAGGTCAAGCGATTATGCTTTATCAAATGGTGAGAAGCATCGCCGATAAAGTTACTGAGAACTACAGAGACTACAAGCTTCGTGTTCGATCAATAGACACAACGCAGATCCGGTCGTTGAAGTTGCAAAATCTCATTCAAGAGACAAGACCAGCACAAGATGCGATCAGGCAAATCGAAATGGAATATTGGTTGGACCGTGCGAGAACAGATATTGAAGAGGCGGTTTACATCGCTCGCCGCTACCGTCAAAGCTTAGTTGACTTAGCCGGCACTGAAGCCGTGAGCGTTCTAGATCAATCGTTTCAAGAACAGCTTTTAGCAGAAAAAGACGCCGCAAGTGCAAGCACAGACGAAATCCGGCGCCAAGCGAAAGAAGCAGAAAAGTCGAAGGTTGTCGATCCGACCCATGATGATCTTAAGAAACTGCTGCAACCGTCAACACGATAAAAACGGCTCAATCTGAGGGCTTTTTGACTCCAAAACCCGGTAATAGGCGCCACATCGAGCTTTCACTACCGCGGGAACTCCGCAGCCCTTTCTCAGTCTATGCGACGTGAAAGCAGACGTGGGTTCTGCTTCGCCGCCTGGAGGCAAGGAAATGAAGCGCAGTCTGGTTGCACTTTCGTGTTTATTAGTATCGCTGTTCGGCATGAATGCTGCGTTTGCCGATGAACCTAATCATCCTCCCAAGTTGGGAATCGCCCTGGGTGGCGGCGGCACGCGAGGTGCAGCTCACATCGGTGTACTCAGAGTACTAGAACAGGAAGGCATCAAGCCAGACATCATCGTCGGAAACAGTATGGGCTCGATCGTTGGCAGTTTGTATTGCGCCGGTGTTCCGCTCGACAAAATAGAAGAACTGGTGGTTGATGGACGCTTAAGAAAAGCGTATGCTCCCTTGCCAGTGCCAATTCAGTTGATCAAGAAGGCAGGTGGCAAACTTCTCGTATTCCGAAAGAAGAGACAGCCTGGTTTTTACGACGGACAAGGGCTAGCTGATTTCATCAATGAAAATGTCCCTGAAGACAAACGCAAAATTGAGAATTTGAGCCCAACTTTTGCAGCGGTAGTAACCAATCTACTCGATGGACAGGCGTACAGACTTACAAAGGGTGACCTCGGACAAGCTGTACGTGCGAGCGCAACATTGCCTCCGATTCTGAGAGCAGTTGAGATTGACGGCAATCTCTATGCCGACGGCGGAATACGTTCAAACATGCCAACCTATCCTGCGCGTGCAATGGGTTCTGACGTTTTGATCGCTGTCGACGTTAATGAACCGCTTAAGAAGCTCAAGGCAAAAGATTTGATGAACTTCGGCAAGACAAGCAATCGTATGTCCAGTATCGTTCTCGCCTGTGCAGACGAACTTCATTTGAGAATCGCAGACTTCATCATCAATCCTAAAGTCACAGGCATCTCGCTCCTGTCCAAGAAAAAGGAAGACTTCAAACTCGCCATCGCCGAAGGTGAGAAAGCAGCGCGTGAGATGGTGCCGGCAATCAAATCGAAACTGGCGTCGATGGGCATGACTCAACAGACTGTTTCGCAGAGCAATAGCCAAGTTGAGTAGCCTGACCAGACACTCTGTAAAAATTAGACAAATTGCAGCTTTTTGATGCTCTAAATTGGGCAAAAGCCTCCATAATTAAGGGTTCCGCACTTTAAACATTGGAATCAGGATTCCTGGAGGCAAAATGCTCACAGTGGCGCTGCTCGTGGTCTCAAACATCTTCATGACCTTTGCTTGGTACGGGCACCTCAACTTCAAAAATGTGCCGATCTGGCAAGTGATTCTCGTCAGTTGGGGCATCGCCTTTTTCGAGTATTGTCTGGCGGTTCCTGCGAATAGATTTGGCAGCTATCAATTCACGACGGCGCAGCTGAAGATTATGCAGGAAGTAATCACGTTGCTCGTGTTCAGCGGCTTCTCTATCCTGGTCCTGAAAGAACAACTCAAATGGAACTACATTGCTGCATTTGTTTTGGTAGTCGGCGCAGTTAGCCTAGTTTTCCTTGATACCAAAGGTGGTGGTCATAAGGAGTCGGCCAACGCACCGCAACCAGCAAAAGCACTGGTTGCTACCAACTCTCAAAAGTAATCAATGAGATGAAGAACCAAAGTAGAAGACACGTCAGTCGTAGAGTATAAAAGTGAGCAAGAAAGAAGAACGCCAGAGATGCAGTTGGGCGTCCGGCGATAACAAGTTGATGCAGCAATACCACGACAAAGAGTGGGGTGTTCCGCTGCGAGATTCACGCGCGTTGTGGGAGCTACTTGTTTTGGAGGGCTTTCAAGCAGGGCTATCGTGGAGCACGATCCTGAACAAACGAGAAGCATTCCGCGAAGCATTTGCAAAGTTCGATCCGAAGAAAGTTGCAGCGTTCAAAGAAAAGGACATTCAACGATTGTTGAAGAACGAAGGGATAATCCGGTCTAGAGCAAAAATTGAGGCAGCAATAACAGCTGCAAAAATCTATTGCGACATGAAAAAAGATGGCGAGGAGTTCAGCGATTTCTGCTGGTCATTTACTAAGGGAAAAGTGCTCAAAGGAGATGGCAAAACCGTTCTCGCAGAGACTGAACTTTCAAAGCAAATATCCAAAGAATTGAAACGTCGCGGGTTCAAATTCGTCGGACCGGTAATTGTCTACGCTTGGATGCAAGCGATGGGCATGGTCAACGATCATTCGACCAAGTGTTTTCGCCGCTAGTGTTATCGTCTTAATGTAGGGTCGAACGCCATGCGTCGACCGATAGAAAATACGCGAGCGACGCATGGCATCGCCCCTACGTTACTCTGGCTTCAATGCTTTTCGAAGAAGATCAGAAGCCGTTTTCTTGTATTCGCTCAAAGGCTGGTCTTCAAAAATAACTGCACCAATGATGATACTGTGCATGATACCGAAGATAAGCGAACCTAAAACGTTAGCATTGTATTTCTGAATCTTGCCCTCATCCATCAGTGCAGTGAGCAGACGGCCCATGTGATCTTGAAGCTGCGCTCTTTTCTGTCGCGAATCCTCATCATCAGCCAACCCTGGATCGGGTCGAATTTGCTCGAGGATAGGTTTTTCGCTGATTGCAAACTGCACGACAGCATCGATGTATTTCTCGATCCCCTTTGGTTCGACAATCTTCGGAACATACTTTTCGGTCAAGGCAGCGGCGCGTTGAAAAAACTCCGCCGCCAGGGCATCGGCAATTGCTTCTTTCGATTCGAAGTAGAGATAAACAGTCCCTGCCGCAACCCCAGCTTCCGCAGCGATCTGTGCAATTTTTGCCGACGCATAACCATCGCGCAAAATGATCTTTTTTGCCGCCTGAAGGATTGCGATGCGTTTTTCCGGGTCAACGGGGCGCGCCATATGGCGATTACTCCAAAATACAGGTCTTCGTAAACAAATTTGCCAGTCGGCAAACCTCCGAACACCCCACATATGGACGATATCAGGCTCAAAGCCGAAATTTGGCAAATCAAAGGAACATTTTCAGAGATCTATATGTCATCAGATCTGCGCATGAATGAATTCATTCATTTATAATGCTATAAGGAATCCCCCAAGGCTGCAAAGCCAAACAGGCTGCGGAGACACGCTAAATGATGACGCTTGACCCAAAAAACTCCAGCGAACAATCTATAAATAGATCGTCCGATGTGGCCCCAGGGCAACCGCAAAATTCGCAAAAAAGCCCGTCAATGGAGCTTAAACGGTTTCTGCCGGAATTTAGATTGCCACGCAAAAGGTCATCAATCGCAGTACTGGCTGTCGTTTCCGCCCTTGCAATTGCTGGTTCAGCTTCTGTTGCCGGCTCGATCCTCATGAAAAGTAACGCTGCACCGGCAAAAGCAGCCAAAATAGTCCCTGTGGCGACGGTGACAGTCCAACCCGCTCAACTGGCACCCATTCCCGACGTTTTGGAGCTCACAGGTTCGATTTCTGCTAGCGACCCGCTTTCCGTAGGTTCGTCAGCAGGCGGACTTGTTATCACTCAAGTAAATGTTGAAGAGGGCGACTATGTCAAAAAGGGTCAGGTTCTTGCCACTCTGGACTCTTCTGTCCTGAGGGCACAGCTTGCTGCCGCCGAAGCCAGACTTCAGGGTGCCGGGGCATCCGTGGTTAAAGCCACGCAGCCGAACCGGCCGGAAGACATCGGTTCTTTTGAAGCTGCTCACAAACAAGCTCTGGCTGATGTTCAAAACAAAAGAGCAATGCTTGAACAAGCCAAAGCTTCACGAATGCTCGCGCATAACAACGCCATTCGCTACGCGAATCTCTTGAAAGAAGGCGCTGTAAGCGAGATGGAAGCGCAGACAAAATCGACAGAAGCTGACACCACAAACAGCACGGTGCGAGCGGCGGAAGACAACTTGGATGCGGCTCAATACGCAGCGCAACAAGCAGCTAATCGTCTTGAAATGGCGAGACAAGGTGGACGGCGCGAAGATGTCACCATATCTAGAGCCAATGCAAATGAGTCAGCGGCGACTGTTCAGCAAATCCGGGCGCAAATCGAGCAAACGATTGTGCGAGCGCCTGACGATGGCTTGATCACAAAACGCTTTGCGCACATTGGTGATGTTTCAACCGGCGGCAAAACTCTCTTCGAAATGATCCGTCGTGGTGAAATCGAACTCAAGGCTCAAGTTTCACAAGAAGACATCTCACGGCTAAGCAACGGTCAGCCTGCCGAAATCAGTGATGGCATCAGAAGTGCTCATGGTACGGTATTTCAAATTTCGCCGACTGTTGATACCTCAACGCGACTTGGCACCGTCCGCATTTCCATACCGAAAGAATCTCAATTCAAAACCGGGATGTTCGTAAAGGGAAAGATTGCCAGAGGTGAGCGTTCAGCCCTCGTTGTGCCCAACAGCGCAGTGCTGGCGGACAGCGATGTCTACTACGTTTACGTCAACGAAGATGGCATCGCGAAAAAGAAGCAAGTCACAATCGGTGCGCGTGTTAAGGAACTAGCGGAGATCAATTCCGGTATCAACCCTGGTGAACAAATTATCGTGGCTGGGGCATGATTTCTCAACGACAGAGATCCAATAGCAATCGGCAAGTAGGTGAATTAAATGAATTGGAATGTATCAGCCTGGTCTATTCGCCAACCAATACCGTCTATTTTGCTGTTCCTGATTCTCTCGATTTCTGGGATTATCTGCTACTTCAACCTAGGTATCGACGAAAACCCAAACATCGATATGCCGACCGTAATCGTCACTGTCAGCGAAAATGGTGCAGCCCCCTCCGAATTGGAAACACAAGTTGCTCGAAGAATCGAAGATGCGGTTTCCGGCATCGGCAATATCAAGCACATTTCGAGCACACTAAACGAGGGTGTGTCCCAAACAAAGATTGAATTCGAACTCGGCACCAATACTGACCGCGCCGTCAATGATGTTCGCGACGCAGTTACGAGAATTAGAACTCAATTACCCGCTGCAATTCAAGAACCGACCATTCAGCGACTTGATTTCGTTGGCGGTCCCTTCGCCACCTACACAGTTTCTTCCAAGTCGATGTCAGTGAAGGATCTGAGCTGGCTAATTGACAACGACATTTCACGGGCACTACTGGCGGTGAAGGGCGTAGGTCAAGTTCAGCGCGCCGGTGGTGTCGATAGAGAAATCAATATAGATCTCAATCCCGCCAAGCTCGAAGCCCTCGGTGCCACCGCTGATACTGTCAATACTCAAGTTCGGATTATGAACGCGAACATGCCTGGTGGTCGTGGGTCAGTCGGCAAACAAGAACAATCCATCCGCACACTTGGCAGTGCGGCATCAGTTGATGATTTGAGAAACACCAGAATCGCATTGCAAAACGGCTCATGGGCCTCGCTTGATTCTCTGGGTAAGGTTACCGATGGCATCGCAGAACCACGACAAGTCGCGATGCTCGACGGTAAGCCTGCGGTAGCATTCTCTATCGTTCGCTCAACTGGAAGCAACATGGCGAAAGTGGGTGAAAACGTCGACAAGGCGCTGAAAGAGCTCAAAAAAACTCTTCCGGCAGACGTTGAAATCACCCGCATAAGAACCAACTTGAGCTATGTCATGGACTCGTACCATGCCACCATCGACTCTCTGCTATTGGGCGCGGCACTCGCCATCGCAGTCATCTGGTTATTCCTTCGCGACTGGCGCGCCTCAACAATTGCCGCCCTCGCTATGCCATTGTCGATGATACCGACTTTTGCTGTTATGAAACTACTGGGCTTTACGCTCAACAATATGTCTCTGCTTGGATTGGCTCTCGTGATTGGGATTCTAGTGGACGATGCAATCGTAGAAATCGAGAATATAGTCCGACATATTCAGATGGGTAAAAAACCGCTTGAAGCCGCGCTCGAAGCGGCTGATGAAATTGGCTTGGCGGTTGTTGCAACAACAATGACAATCATCGTTGTGTTCTTGCCAGTTGCCTTTATGGGCGGCATTCCCGGTCAGTTCTTCAAACAGTTTGGTGTTACAGTTGCAGTCGCAGTTTTCTTCTCATTACTCGTTGCCAGACTAATTACACCTATGATGTCTGCATTCTGGCTCAAAGGTGCAGTCGAGGAGCCGCCCAAAGGTAAAATTCAACACTTCTTCGAAAAGCTGCTTGCCTGGGCACTCGAACACAGAGGCAAAACTCTTGTCGTCGCAGCGAGCATCTTCGTAGTCAGCGTCGCTATGCTTGCCTCGCTGCCGACATCGCTGGTCAACTCAGCAGACCGTGGAGAAAGTTTGGTGGCAATTGAGTTGCCGCCCGGTGCCACGTTGCAATCGACCACTGAAGCATCTCAGCGAGTAACCAAAATTCTGCTCGCGCACCACGAAGTTGAGCATGTCTTTGCTTCAGTAGGCACGCCATCAAACACCGGTGTAAGATCCTCCGGTAGCGCAGGCACCGTCAACAAAGCAAATTTATACGTCATTCTCAAGGAACGTTCGCACCGGAAGATTTCACAGCAACAGTTCGAGGACATGGTGCGCGCCGAGATTGCTACCATTCCAGGTATTCGTGCGAACATCTCGGCAACAATGGGATTGGGCGGCAAAGTCCAGATATTGCTCGTCGGCAGAGATGCCGCACAGCTGAAAAAGACATCAGAACAGATGGCAATCGAAATGCGTTCCGTCGAAGGCATTTCGGACGTGACCTCAAGTTCAGCTCTGAAGCGACCGGAGATTCAGGTCATACCAGATTTCGCCAAAGCTTCTGATCATGGTGTTTCGGTTCAACAAATAGCTCGCACAGCGACAATGGCGACTGTCGGCGATGTCGATTTCAACCTGGCGAAATTCGACCTTGCAGACAGACAGATAAACATCCGTGTTCAAATCGATCCTAAGCTTCGTGAGAACATCGAAAACATCGGCAACTTGAAAGTCTCAAATTTCCGCGGTCAGATGATTCCCCTTAAAGAAGTCGCTGAAGTCCGTTTCGGAAGTGGACCGGCACAGATTGACCGCTATGACAGGGACCGGCAGGTGACTATCAGTGCGACTTTGAACACTGGCACCACATTGGGTCAAGCTCTCAAAAAGATCCACGATCTGCCAACGTTCAAGAATATGCCTGCATCTGTTCGTGAATCCGTAAGCGGGGACGTTGAAATTCAACGCGACGTATTCTCAGGGTTCGGAATGGCGATCGCAGCGGCAGTAATCTTGATCTATGCGGTGCTGGTGCTCTTGTTCAACGACTTCTTGCACCCACTCACAATCATGATGTCCCTGCCTATGGCCGTAGGTGGTGCCGCACTCGGACTACTCATAGGACATCAATCGGTCGGACTCTACGCGCTAATCGGTATCGTTATGTTGATGGGATTGGTCACCAAAAACGCCATTCTACTTGTCGAATACTGCTTGATGGCGATGCACAAGGGCGTTGCGCGACACGAGGCTCTCATGGGAGCAGCCGAAGCCAGAATGCGACCGATCCTTATGACGACGGTTGCAATGATCGCCGGCATGGTGCCTATTGCGCTCGGACTAGGCGCTGGCTCCGAAGTGCGTGCGCCGATGGCAATTGCCGTAGTGGGTGGCTTGATCACATCGACTTTCTTGACCCTTATCGTTGTACCGGTGGTCTTCACCTACGTCGACGATTGGAAGGTCAAACTGGCCAGACGCAACTCGAAAACAGAATCCAAGTCTGAGCGGGAAGTGGAAAAGAAGCCGGAGCTGGTTCACTAATTTAGGGTCGACGCATGGCGTCGACCCTACAATAGAACCCTGCCCAGGATTGTCCAAAAGGGAGCTGAAAGCTAAGCTCCCCAAAGATTTCCCATACCTTGGATTACATTAAGAATCCGGAATCCCTCCAGAATATCTGAACTTTGGTTTCGAGCGCTGCCTCGGACCTTCTCTTGGTGCATATGGCATGACAAATTCTCATCTCTTCGAACTTCTATTTGTGTTGATAGCACTCGCCGGGACAGTGCTAATTCCACTGACACGTTGCCTGATAGCAAACCGGTTTCTCTTCAAGGACCGTAGGAAAGTGGGACCCGAATATTGGGGTGAATTATCGTATGGAGCAAAGATTCCTGTTGAACAAACTATCCCTACACACGATCCGCACCGAGAAATCGAAAACTATGCCGGTTGGGCGCGCTAAGGAGCAACATGGTCGAATTCATTTGTCTGCTTGTAATAATCGCATTCGCCTTTGGTCAGTGGCACCTGACGGCTGTAAATGGCTGGCTATGGTTCTTGGAAAACGATGACGGCGAACAGCAATTTTGGAGCTTTGACACTTTCATGAGTTCATTGCTACCGCCGCTGGCGCTTTTGTTATGCACCGTCGAGTTGTATTTCATTTTCAAGATCTAGATAGACTTGCTCTTGGCGCGGGGTGCGATGCACGCGCCCAAAGGCGTGGGGTGCGATGCACGCGCCGAAAGAGGTGGCGGCGGGTTGCACGCGCCCAAAGGCGTGGGGCGCGTTGCACGCGCATGAAACTGAAGGAGCGATGCCATGCATCGCCCGAAGCGCGGCAAGAATTCCGCCCCTACAAATCATGTAGTGAAGGTCCTCGTTGGAACGCAGGCGACTCGCCCGCATCGGAATACTACTTTTTCAAAATAGAAAGCGATTCCAAAATCGCGATCGCTTCTTTGTCGGTGATACCGGTGCCGTATAAGTTGTAAAAACGCTTCGCGTCGGCTGTCGTCTTTTTCTTGCTCTCCAACCAATCACTCAAGTAATAGAACTCGTTAGTGTCATTGCCTTCAGTGTGGGGTTTGAAAACATCCACAGCAAAACTTCCGAACGTTTTTGAGTACCCCTTGAGTTTCTTGTATCCGTCCGGTCCATCACCAATTCCTTCGTATGCACTTTCGATGGTAACGGAGTTCTTTCCCTTTCCCTGAAAAATCAGAGAGTAGTCCGGATGCGATTTGTCGTACCCACCAAACTTCATGTTGACTAGTTTGAATCTAGCAGGCATGAAGTTTGGATAGAAAACTTCTACCCCGTGTTTTTGCACGTTCTTTATCTGTTTGACCCAAGCCACGTTCATCTGAATCGTTTTCAAATCAGTAAACACGGCTGAGTCAGCAGCAAAGGCGTTGGACGAGAATAGCAACGCGCATGGAATCGCCAAAGCGAACCTTGAAAGTTTGCATACATTCATTGTTGTGAAGTCCAGCCTATTTGACAAAAATTCTAGACTGAACACGAATGAAGCGCTTAACGACAAACTCTGGATTTGTGAATGAAGCATTTCCTGCGGGATTGCCACCACTGACGTGGAAATCAGAGAAGCCTGAGTTTTGGTTTACGTATACACCACCAGTCAAGTTAAAGGATACCGGTGTACCTGCATCTGCCATGGTCGTGGCAATGTTCTGCAGTGTGGACTCATCTTGAGTATAGGCACTGCATGTGATGGCACCATGCTCGCGAGCAGCTTTCGATGCAAGCTCCAAGCTCTCTTTCGTATCCTTTGTTGGGATGATGAACACGATAGGACCGAACATCTCGCCCTTGACGAGATCGCGCTTATCCTTTGCCAACTCAATGATTATTGGACTCTGCGTGTGCGCTTCAGGAAACTCAGGATTACTGATAGCTTTGTTTTCGAGCAATACCTTGCCACCAATGTCCTTAGCTTTCAAAACGCGATCCATTGTTGCTTTGCTTTGAATTGCACCGGCAACTGCATGACCGGCTTTAGGATGTTCGACCAAACCTTTTGTCTGTTCGACAATAGCCTTTTCGACATCTTCAAGCGAAGCATGTCCCTCTTTCAACTCGATACCAGACTCAGGAACATAGATGTTCTGTGGTGCCGTGCACATCTGTCCGCTGTACAAGCTGATGCTAAATGCGATGTTCTTAGCCATCGCATCAAGGTCATCGATACTGTCGATAATGATGCTGTTGACACCAGCTTTCTCAGTGAAGACAACTTTACCGGGCAGACCTTCAACGTAGTTGCCGAAAGCATTGCTGCCGGTGAAATCGATGATTTTGATTTCGGCATGCTCTGCGAGCTTCTTCGTGATTTGATTATCAGCTTTGTCCGAAGCAAGAAGAACAAGATTCGGATCGAAACCGTTCTCCTTCAAAACACTTTGAATAACGGAAACAACGATTGCAATCGGATAAATTGCTTTCGGGTGCGGCTTAACGATTACCGGATTGCCGGTGATCAAACTTGCGTACAAACCGGGAAGAGTATTCCATGTCGGGAACGTGCTGCAACCGATTGCCAGCGACAAGCCACGTCCGACGTTCATGCCAAACTTTTCCAGTTTGAGATTGAACTTGCCGGCTGGTTTTTCCCACGAGATCTTGTCAGCAAAACGAGTCAATTCGGCATAACCGAGTGCAATCGATTCGAGCGCTCTGTCTGCTGCGTGCGGACCGCTAGCCTGAAAACTCATCAAATAGGACTGACCTGTCGTGTGCATGGTCGCGAAAGCGAGTTCAAAGAATGATGCTTTCAACTGTTGCAACGTTTCGACCAAAAGACCGGCGCGCGTCTTTGCATCCGTTGACTTCCACTTTTCATTTGCTTTCTGCGCAGCAGAGATATAAGACTCAACATTCGAGAAGACGGGATAGCTGATCTTCAAAGCTTTGCCGGTGTATGGGCTCTCTTCGTCACTTTCTAACCAAGAGTCAGAACTCTGCTGCAGGCGGTCGAACTTACCGCCCAGTTGTGACTCGAACGCCGCTTTCTGCGCAGCTTCAGCACCTTCGCCATAGTCAGCTGGCGATGGCATTTCCGGAAATGGAGTGTAGTGCTCACGCTTGTGAACCGCATCAATCGCTTCGTTGATGAGCGATTCGTACTTTTCAAAGGCGGAAGTACTGGTCTTGACAGGGGTAAAAATTTGCATGGCAAAACTCCATTAGAACAGCAATCAAAGCCAGTTGCCCCACGTGGCGGGTCTTTGGCTCACGCAAGCATTATTTTATGCGAAAACGCCCAAATTGGGGTTTCCTTTAGGCATTTCGCTAGGATTTAGGCGTTCGGACTCGCCGTGCGAGGCTTTTGACTACTTAAAGGCTGCAGCTCCAGCTTCGGCAACCGAGTGGTCTTGTTCGCCAGAACCACCGCTCACACCAACGGCGCCGACGATTTTCCCATCACGTTTCAGCGGAATGCCGCCGGCAAAAATCATGATTTTGCCATTGTTGGAAGTGTTCAAGCCATAGAAGTCAGCACCAGGTTGGCAGTATTGCGCAAGGTCTTTCGTTGCAATGTCGAATGCGCGCGAAGTGAATGCCTTTTTGATGGAAATATCAATACTTCCGAGCCACGCACCATCCATGCGCACATGTGCCACCAAATTGCCACCAGCATCAGCAACAGCAATGTTCATCGGCTGACCGATTGCTTCTGCTTTCTTTTCTGCGGCTTCAATAACTGCCTTTGCGTCTTTCAAGCTAACCATGGTGTCTCCTTAGTTTTGTGGTTGCAATTTTACTTTTGTGTTTGTGGAAAGTGATCTGGACTCAAGTGAGATGGATTCAAATGATCTGGCTTCAAGTTGTAGGGACGCATGGCGTCTGCCTGCGCTAAACTCCGCATTCATCTACGACAAACTTCTGTTCATGCACTTCGACAGTATCTCCGGCGCGCAGCTTTTTCTTCCGACGTGTATCGACTTCGCCATTCACTTTGACTTCGCCGGATTGAATAAGGTGCTTTGCCTCCCCGCCGGATTGGGTGACACCCTTCAACTTGAGAAATTGATCTAGTTGAATAACAACAGGGTTTTGTTCATCGCTCATGTGTTTCCCCAATGCGTTATCGAAATTGGTTGCCGTATCTTAGCGCCAAACATGCGCAGATAACAACCGCACTTAGTGAAGCACTTTTCTGGCAAGACCTGCCCAACCTAAATATAGCCAAAGGCTTGCAAACTCGGACAGATCGACCACTCACGTACTTCGCACGGACGCCGGACTAAGGTTGCATTGTTCGAGGGACCCCACCCTTCACACCACCGTTAATTACCATCTTGAAACAGCGCCCTTCCCTGTTTCAAAGGAGGACTTACTATGACAGCTCGCTCCGAAAGTTATCACGCCCAAGGCGATACCTTCAGTAATCCGTCAGCAGAAGTCACACGCAACCCAGCTGGACTAGCGGGTGTTAGGAACGAAGCATGGGGACAACACATTAACAAGATGCAAGCCCTAGAACACATCAATAAGCTCCCGGGCGTCGAAAGCATTCCCAAAACTTCGGAAATTGATGGAAAAACCGCATATGGTCTAAGTTTACAAGCCGACAATGCTCCCATAGAGCTGGATTTCAGCACAAACATCTACGGAAACGACGTTACTGGTTCAGGTGGCCCTGCTGTCCATATGACAGAAAGTGGGACTATCCTTCCTGAAGGATTTGGTCCGAAGCCTATCGATGATAACGCTCCTGCGAGGGTAGCACCTTCGGATTCGACAGATAATCCACAACCTCACACCGGTCAAATATTTAGACCGACGTCTCGACCAGAGGGCTAACTTGCGCACACTAACGCAGAGCGGTGAACTAACAGAGTACACAGCACAAGGCATTGTATAACGCTGCTAGGAAGCAACTAACCAGCGTTATATAATGTCGGAGTCTCCAAACTGTGAATTATATGCCCAAGCTATTATTGGCAGATGACGATGTTGAATTAGTGAACGCGCTGAACAAGCTCCTGACCAGCCAGGGCTATGTCGTGGAAACAGCTAACTGTGGGCGCGACGCGCAGCAGCTGCTCGAAACCTTCAACTTTGAGGTCATAATTCTCGATTGGCAACTCGGTGACATGGAAGGCGTCGAAGTGTGCAAACAGTTTCGACGCAATGGTGGCACCACACCAATAATCATGCTCACTGGTCTATCAGACGTTGAGCGCCGTGTTGAGGGATTGGAATCCGGTGCAGATGATTACCTATGCAAACCATTTGAGCCCCGCGAATTAATCGCACGTTTGAACAGCCTTTTGCGCAGACCGTCATTCCTTGTGTCCTCAAAACTTGAGGCGCAAGGAGTCTCACTCGAGGTCGAGACTCGCACAGTATCAGATGGCAAGCAAACAGTGAAACTCACCCAGAGAGAAGCAGCTCTGTTTGAGTTTTTGCTGAGACATCAAAATCGCAACTTTTCGTCTGCATTTATTCGCGACAGCGTTTGGCCTTTGGACAGCGAAGGCTCTGACGACACAGTGCGCACCTGCATGAGGACACTCAGGCAGAAACTCGACAAACTCGGCAAGAGAGACCTGATCAAGACCGATCTCAAATCAGGCTACACGATCGAATCTTGAAGTCTGTTTCACTTCGGAATGGTGAACCAGAATACACTACCATTACCACCTTGATTTTTCGTCTCTAACTCAGAGCCAACGTTGGCCGAAACACCAATTGCACCACCGTGTGCGTCAAGGATCATCTTGCAAATTGCTAGACCGAGTCCAGTGCCTTGATGCTTGGTTGTTGCAGTTTGTTGGAATGGCTCGAAAATTGCTACTCTCATGTCCTCAGGAACACCTGCTCCGAAATCTATGATTGAGAATCGAATATTGTCTCCTTCTTCTTTCGCAGCGACCAATACGCTCGAGTGAGCAGGTGAAAACTTAATTGCATTCGACAGGAGGTTGACAATTACTTGAACCACCTTCTGCCTATCGCAAGTCACCAAAACTGTCTCTGCTCCATCGAGATGGCGCAACTCAATTTGGCGATCTCGAGCGAGAGCGGCGACCAATTCGAATGCTTCTGCAATGAGGGTTGCGGCGTTGTGGGACTCAACTTCCAGCGGCATTTGACCGGCGCTGAGCTTTTGGAAATCAAGCAGATCGTCGATAAACCCAATCAGTTTTTCCGCGCTTCTAATTGCCGACTCCGCTTCTTCTTTGAATTCGGAAGAAACACCGGCTTTGTCTTTAGTTAGCATTGTCAGCCCGCCCATGATCGAAGTTAGTGGACTGCGCAAATCATGGCTGATCATATTCATGAAATCCTGCTTCATGCGAGCCAACTCGTTTTCTTTGGTCACATCATGGGCAACGCAAAAGAGAGTCCCTTCCTGATCGGACCACAGACATGACCATCGAGTTTCAACCGACGTCCCATCAGCCTTGCGCAAAGTCAAACCGGCACTCTGGAAATCATTCGAACTGATTGAGTTTCTAATCAACTCATCTGCTGCAAAGCTATCCTCCAAAATTGTCAGTTCACTAAGTTTGGTGCCAATGAGTTCAGAAGGTTTCAACGAAAGCATTCTCATTGCCATTGGATTGACTGTCAAAAAAGTGCCTGTTTCATCAAGCGAACAGATCAGGTCAGCGGCTTTCTCAATCAAACCCAGCTCGCGGTCATGTGCTTTTTCTACTTCATTTGCGACAGAATGTATAAGGCGATCCAACGTACCAAGTTCGTCCTTACTGGTACTGGCAGGCAACAGCGGTTGCTTCTCTGAAAGCAACTTCAAGTTGTGAGAGATTCGATTTATCGGCAATTTGATCCGGGATGCAAAAAACACGGTCATTGCAATTGACGACAACACATTCACAGCGATAAAAATGAAAATCCAATCCTGTACTTTTTTCCGATCATCTGAGGAAAGTCCGAAAATCTGCAGGCGTTTTTTTTGCTCTGTTTCGATTATCGCGGACAGGTCGTCACCCACCTGAAAGAACTTATCCGACACAGTTCCAATTGTCTTCAATCTCTCATCCGAATTTTCAGCGACTTTCGATTGTCGAAACACTTGCTCGGCAACTCCGGTCATGCTACCGATCGACGCTCTTGCCTTGTTTGTTTGAGCAATATACTCAGCATCAGGATTAGGCTCATCGAGTTTACTAACTGTATCTTTCTCGATTTCCTTTATCTGTCGAAGCACTTCCGGAAGCTCCACGTTGTTGCGAGTGGAAACCATCAGCCATGCGAACTCGAATCCACTGACGATACAATCATTGACCCGACATACACGATTTCTGGATTCCCTTGCACGCATCGCCTCATGTTGAACCGACCACAACACTGTGAGCATTCCGCACAGAAGTAGGAATTGCAAAACTACTGGCACAGCTACCAGCATCAGCCCGAAAGAATTGATCTTTAGATACTTCACTGCATTCTCCAATCAATCCACGAATTCTTTCATACGTATCCAGAAAGTCGAACCCTTTCCCATTTCGCTCTCAACACCGACTTCTCCATCGTGAGCCTTCATGATCGATTTGACGATTGCCAGACCAAGCCCGGTGCCTTTCACGATAGAGGAAGCGGGAGACGGACCCTGCTTATACTTTTCAAAAAGTCCGGCTTGAGATTCAATCGAAATACCAGGACCTTGATCCGAAACAGCAATCTCAACCTGGTCGTCTTTTCGAAGTATCTCAACGCGCACTTTGCCATCACGCGGCGAGAACTTAATGGCGTTTGAAATGAGATTGGTAGCTACTTGCACCAGACGCCTTTCATCAGCCATTACGGCAGCATCACTATGCGGTGCAACAAGTTCCACCCCGGCACTGGAAGCCATCGACTCCAAAGCTTCAATGCTTGCTTCGCAAACATCCCTTAGACTGATGCATTCAACATCGAGAATTAAACGTTCAGAATCCAACTTGTCCAAATCGAGTAGATCATTGACCAGAGAAGTAAGCCTTTGCATGTTTGACGAAGCGCTACTGAGAAGGCGCGCTCCGCCTTCAGGCAAGGGACCGCAAACTCCCGAAGTCATATTGCTGATGTTAATGTTGACGGATGCAAGAGGTGTTCGCAAATCATGACTGACCATAGAGAAAAACGCTTGTTTGAGCCTTTCAATTTTTCGCAATTCGGTAATGTCGTGCGCGACACAAACGAACTCTTGTCCATCGGCTGACCAATTTACTGTCCAGAGAAAATCCTTCAAGCTGCCATCACAGCATTTAACAATCGTGACGACCTCTTCAATTGCGTCGGACTTTGCAATTGATTCAAACTCTTCCGCCACACGAGAAGCCGAGTGCTCGGACAAAATTGTCAGCAAAGATCTGCCTAACAAATCATCGGTCGAATAGCCCCATAATCGTGACGCTGACTCACCAACCAATGAGAATCGCAGTCGGCGATCCAATGATGCCACCACATCGGCAGTGTTGTTTAGAATCGCTCTCTCCTTCTTCCTGAATGCTTTAAGTTGCAAATCAGTCTTATGCAGAGTTCTATCAAGCTCCGCAATCTCATCCGTTCCAACTAGCGGCGGCGGAAACTCCTTATCCGCCGCGACAAGAAGCGCGTTTCCGGAAATTGTTGCAAGGCGTCGCACGATGTCTACGGTAAAAATATAAGCAATCAAAAATGACAAAGCGCAGCTAATCGCGAAGCCGACTATCAAGAGAAGAACAACTTGCATAAACATATTCTTGATTGCGGCCGGTTCTTCGTTGTCCAATCGAACGGTCGCCGCCTTAATTCGATCAACGAGCGAGTTGAAGGTCAAAACGGACATGACGGCTTCGGGTTTGTACGCATTGGTGTAAACCACATTGGTACCAATCACGGTGCTCCGTTTAGAATCCGCGATCATCTTCATGAATAAGGTTCTGGCCGCTTCAGCGTCCGCAAACAATTCTTTGAATTCACTAAAGCCATCGAGTTTCACATCCCCTAGATAACCAGGATGCAGAAAGAACTTTTCAATGTTCTGTGCCGCTTTCAATCTCGACTCGGTTTGCGGCGTGTACAAGAGACTGCTAAACAGCAAACCGCTTCGCGCGATTGTGATGATCATATTGTTGAGCTTGAGCAGTACCTCTTGAGACTGCTTCAGCCTTTCAAACTGACTTGCTGTTGAAACAAGCTGTTGCGTCAAATTCGCAGCAAAAACAATTCCGAACAGCAGCGGCAAAAGGACAATTAGCATTCCTTTCGCATTCACCTTTATGTAGCAGAAGATGTTCAAATCGAGAATCTAAGCATAAAGCTGACTAGAACAACCCCATTAAAGATAGCAGGCAAAGGACGAAACCGCCGCCGGTTGGCGCCCACACCGGCGCAATTGCGGTTTTCTCCAACCTAAGCCCTTACAAAAACAGCCTAACCGCCAAAAAATCTAGGAGTCCGGTCTGACCATGAGTTTCCTTAGGATAAAATGTTAATTGGCAAACAATGATCGATAGAAATGGGGAGTGCGATCCATGTTGTCAAGAAAAGCTTCGAGCTTAGTACTTGCATCTTTACTAGTCGGGTGTTCAGCAGTTTTTCCGCTGATCAGCTGCGTTCCGGTCCGCGCAGAAAGCACAGAAGGCTTTTCTGCAATGTCGTTGGACCCATGTGGCGCAGTGGAAAAGCTCGTCAGAGAAACTTACCCAAAGGCTCTTATCAACAAGGGTCGAGGCGAAATCACCTTTGAGTACAAAGCCCACAAGAAAAATGGATTCTACCCAGATCGCCCCGCTATGGTTCCGGGCGATGGCGGCATTGTTGGAACGGTCACCTTATCTCCTGGCGAGTACTCAGAAGCTGATAAGGGCGATATTCCATCTGAAAAACCGAACGGCTTTTACACTGTTTTGACCATGGCGCCTTACTCGACACGGCAAAGATCACACCTGCTTGCAAAGGTAATTTTCCCGCAAGAAGTTCCGCCGAACTTCAAGGAGAGATTCAAAGCACTGATAAATAGTTTCAACAAAGGCGACGAACCTACGCCCGTTGCAACCGAAACTCCCAAACCAGAGATCCCTGCAGCAGCTACGCCAGAACCAGCAAAGGCTGCACCAGTAAAACCAAAGTCCAATTACAACTGGGCTGCTGTGGTCCGCGCCGATTATCGCCTTTCTTTCAAATTCCCCACCGGATTCAAAGAAAAGATCAATGCAGACAAAGCAGGCACAACTTGGACAGGCACCGCAGACGGTGTTAATTTCACCGTCATCGTTGTCGAACCCAAGAACGCCTTGATCACTGACGATTCTCGAACTCAAGCAATGAATTCAATGATGTCCTCTGTCGGTCAGGGCAGAAAACCCAAGATGGAACAAGCCTTCAACTTCCAGGGATTGTCAGCCCAAGAATATACGCTTTCCGATGCCGCCGGTTTCCCATCAAAAGCGATCGTGTGCGTGTCGGCTGGACTGCAGTATTTGTTCATGGCAGGCGGACAGAATTTCAAAGCGTCGAAATTACCGCCTGAATTTTTCGACGGCGTCAGAATCGGCAAAATAAAATAGTGCCGCTTTGAACCTTTCACTTAGAACTAAAGGTCTTTTGCTGGTAGCAATACCGGTGCTTTTTCAGATTGTTTTTGTGCTGCTCCTGGTTAATACGTTGCATCAGGCAGACCAAGAAACACAAAAGGAAATTCGATCGAAGAACATCATCATTTATGCTCAATCGGTTTTAGCCGATATGTATCAAGCAGCTGTATCCGTGATGAGATTCAGAGGCGGAGGCGACCCGGAGGAAGGTCGCCTCAGTGAAGCATTCATAAACCAAACCAGGCAAGATGTTGAACAGCTGGAGAATCATTTGCAGTTTGAGCCGACAGAGCTCAAACAATTCCGTCCTGGCAAAGAAATGATTTTGAAACAGCTCAACGGTCTTGCATGGAGGAGAGGCGAGATCGCAAAAGGAAATCCCGATCCTCTAACACCCAGTGAGCGATTGGTCCACTACACCGAAATGGGAACCATCGTCGAATATTTTCGCGGAGTCGCCGACCGGCAAAAGCAACGAGCTGCCGTTCAACTAGAGTCCGCACAACGAAAACGCGCAACCGTAGTAAACATCGTATTTGCCGGAATAGCGGGGAACATGCTAATCGGCATCGGCGTAGCTCTCTTTTTCAGTACAAACATTTTGAAACGAATTGGTGCACTTCAAGAAAATGCCCAGCGTTTATCGCGTTCTGCCAACACAAAAGAATTGATACCACCGATTGGTGGCACAGATGAAGTTGCCGAGCTGGACCAGGTCTTTCACAACATGGCAGCAAAACTCGCAGAAGCGATGAGAAAAGAGAAAGCAGTGGTTGACAATGCACCAGATTTGATCTGCTCGCTAGACGCTGATGGTAACTTCGTCCGCGTCAATCCTGCGGTGGAGAGCACACTCGGCCAAACAGCGAGCGAGTTGATAGGAATGCAATCGAACACCTTAATTTCTCCAGAGAAATTGCAGGTGGTGGCAAAAGACGGCAGCGAATTTCGGTTCGATTCAGAAACAATGAGCAAAGCCGGTGAGAAAACGCATTTTGCCTGGACCGGTCAGTGGTCTGCGGAAGAACAAAGCTTCTTTTGCATTGGGCGAAACATCACGGCGCAACGTCAGCTCGAACAGTTTAAGCAAGAACTCATGGAGATGGTCAGCCACGATCTCAGGACACCTCTAACATCAATTCGCACAGGTATGGAACTCATTCTCGAAGGAACTTGCGGTGAGCTGAACGACAAGGCCATTAACAAATTGAATTCGATGAATTCCAATGTTTCAAGCTTGGTCCGTCTGGTCAACGACTTGCTAGACCTTCACAAATCCGAAGCTGGAAGTTTGACCGTGCTGAAGGAAACAATCGCAATCGAACCAGTAATAAACAATTCAATTCATGCAGTTCGCGCGCTTGCAGACAAGAAAAATATTTCAATCATCACGACCTGCCACGTTGAAACAATGATCGCCGATGCAGATCGCTTGGAACAAGTTCTCTGCAACTTCTTGGGCAACGCCGTCAAGTTTTCACCTGACGGCGGCGAAATCAAAATCGAAGTCAACGAGACGCCAGCAGACATCGAATTCAAAGTTTGTGACAAAGGAAGAGGTGTTCCCCCTCATATGGCAGAAGCCATCTTCGAGCGTTTTCGCCAGGCAGATCCCGATAATGCCATCGAACGGAAAGGCACAGGCTTAGGATTGGCAATCGCCAAAGCAATTGTATTAGCGCACGATGGAACCATTGGTGTTTCTCCCAACGAAAATGGCGGAAGCATCTTCTGGTTCAAAATTCCTCAGTAATGATATTTTATTAGCCATGGCAAAAGTCTTGATTGTTGAAGATGACACAGCGACTTCCTCGGAAATCGCCGAAGTGCTCACGCTGGATAACCACACCATCGAAAATACCGACAATGGGACGATCGCACTCGGGCTATTGGAAATCAGTCGTTTCGATTTGATAATCCTAGACTGGAGCTTGCACGGACAGAGCGGATTAGAAGTATTGGAGCAATTTCGAAAAGCCGGTGGCGCTACTCCCATTTTAATGTTGACTGGGCGCAATCAGATTACAGATAAAGAGCAAGGTTTTGATGCCGGCGCCGACGACTATCTCACGAAGCCGTTTCACATCAAGGAACTAAGAGCGCGTGTCAAAGCACTTCTTCGCAGAGGACGCGAATTGACTGACGACAGAATCGAATTCCGTCATATCGTTCTCGATATACCCGCCCAGCGTGTTTTCATTGACGAACAAGAAGTTCAACTCATGGCACGTGAATTTGCGTTGTTGGCACTTCTGTTGAAAAATAGAGAACGAATTTTTTCTCTCGATGCGCTCATTTCAAGCGTTTGGGCATCGGATGAGGATGTCACTCACGATGCAGTCAGGCAGTGCGTAACTCGCATCAGAAAAAAGATAGATCGTCAGGGCGAACCTTCGATTATCACGACGCTTGCCGGGCAAGGCTACAAAATCGAAAAGTAACTATTATAGGATCGGCGCATGGCGTCGACCGTTGCAATATGCGGTGAACACCATGTGGCGGACGTTGCGTTATCTCTTGCGACCAGTCAAAGCTGACAGTTCATCAAGTTCGTCGCCCATGATCACTTCAACTTCATCAGCTTTCCTATAACCCGTCGGTGGAGTCAACATCGCGGTGGTAATGACGAAAGGCGACGCCTTGTAGGTTTCCAAAAACACGGATTGCTTGTGATTCGGATCTCGCACATCCCCATAGTGGCGAATAATTTTGAGAGGCGTACCTAAGCCTGGCGGCAAGCCGCACATCTTTGAATACTTGTCATTGGCAAACGCCGGAATTCGCAAATCGTTTGTAACCCAAAACTCATTTGTGAAAACCATTTTGCCTGCATTGTTGAAACCGCCGCACCAATATTGGGTCGCTTTGTAATTGAGCACAGTTCCCGAGCCGCCCTTGACCGCCTGACCAGGCGTCGTGGCAAAACTCAACTTCGATCGAGAACTACCCTGACTAAGGTCGCAATAAATCGATCGCTGCGGATTAAAAGCTCTCGTTGGAGCAGTCGGGCTCATCAGCACATTCAATTTCTGGGAAACAAGCTTGGCACCGGACTGCCCGGCGATGAACTGCACTCTCCCCCACGGTTGGCAATATTGATCGAGGTTCCAGGAGCCTCCCGCCTTATCTGCCGCTATGGTTGCAGCACAGGCGCCCAACTGAACTCCTAACAATAAAGTGAATAGAACCGAAAGTTTCATTCCATTTACCAATAACCGTTTCATATGAGATTGTACCCACAGTTTGGTGTTAACTGAAAATTCATCGCCGTGTCCGGTCTCGTCGAACCTATTTCCTAGGTTTACTGCCATCGCCTCCGAAATTGTTTCTCTCAAAGTTTTGGATACGGAGCCCACGCAGACGTCCTTCCTTAAGTGCCGTGTGTATGCTTTGAAGAAGCGCTTCTTTGTCTACATTTGACTCACGATTAGCGTTAGCCGCCTCGTCGAGCCGTTTTCCGAAATCTTTGGCACCATCCTCGATTCCATCCTTCACACCATCCTTATCTTCCTTCTTATTCAGTTCGCGCGCATTCGGCACATTGGCTTTATCTATCTTGTCGTTCTGCGAACCTTCAACGACATTCGGCGCGGCGTTCACAGGTGCATCAGGAGCCGTTTCACTGTCGCTCGAAGGGTCGAACAGCTCTACCCTAGGGAGAACTTGCAGCGCCTGATCGGTATTAGGCTTCGCCAATGGGATGTTTGTCATTTGGCTCTCTGCTATCAATCTGTCGCTGCTAGTCGATGCCGAGTAAGCTGCACCAGAATCAACACGATCGTATGCGGCTGGTGATTCGACGGTATTAAAAGACATGTACGCCTCCTTGCACTCACGAGTGCAGTAGCTGGGTAAACGCTTGGGTAATGGGCTTTAACGGACGAGACTTGTTTGACGGGACCATCGAGTTACACACATCGATTGGTCGATGGAAACAGACTAACTTTGGGTTATGACGACGCTATGACAGGGCTGAAAAGTCGGTCAGACCCAGAGGTTGCAGGTATAGTGCTAACAGTGAGCGAAAACCAAAAATGACCGCCTTGACGTGATGTTTGCGGTCCGATGCCAATCTCTCCACCGTGTTGACGCACGATTGCAGCTGAAACCGCAAGACCTAGTCCAAAACCATTCTTCTTCTCATCTGTTTCAGCTTGGATGAAACGCTCAAAAATTCTATTGCGATCTTCAATTGCTACGCCGGCGCCTTCATCGATAATGGAAAACTCGACTCTTCCTTCCTTCATTTTCGAGCGAATCCAAATCCTCGTGTTTGCCGGTGCAAAGTTGATTGCATTTTGCAATAGATTTATGATCACCTGTACAATCCTGTCGGCATCGACATTCAACTCACATTCTCCACACTCATTTACTATGTTCAGTCCTTTCACTTCTGCACAATGCATAACTGCTGAGATACCAGACCTTGCCAGAGACGAAGCAGACACAGACTCCTTTCTCAGAGCCAGCTGCCCAGCTTCGATGCGTTGAAAGTCGAGCAGCTCATCGAGCAAACGATTGACTCGTGCCAATTCGGGAATCAGCTGACTGAGACGTTTATCGAAAACATCTTCGCCTTGTTTGTAATGGCCAACACGTGTAAGTTCGAGAAAAGCTTTGAGATTTGAGAGCGGCGCACGCAAGTCATGCGCGACCATCTGAACAAAGTCACTCTGCAAATTGCTCTTACCATCAGCAGAGCCAGACAAAAATGGATCAAAACAGAGTGGCAAAAGTGAATCGGCGGAGGCGGGGAACGTCACAGTCATATGGACACCTCAAGCAAATGCGTCACAGGGGGAGTGACCTGCAATCTATGCTTGCGTTATGACGAGCCTATGACAAAGCGACGATAAAGCACCCGTACGGGCGATGCACGGCATCGCCCGGCCTTCGTATCCGCAGATTACAGGCGCTTTTCAGCCTGACTCTCTTCGGAGCGCCGCCCCTTCGCCTGAAGTCACTTTACCGAGCTATCCAGCGCTCCTTCCGAACGCTGTGATGTACCTTTACCGATAAAGGAACTACCTTTCCTGCCGTATCAAACTCGCCACCAAAGTTCTTCCACCAATGCGCTAGCGAGTTCGACAAAACATTCTTCTTCAATCGCGCCATTCTTTCTCTGCGCACTCTACGCGGCATGGCAAGCGCATATGCGATCTGTTCGGAAATGGTCTCAGCACGAAGATTCACCAAAGTCAGAACATCGTCCGACAACTCTGTCCACGCACCTGCCTGAGCAGATAGGATTAGAGCACCACCTTCAGAGCACAATGAAAATTCCTTTGCAGTTAGGTTCAAGCCATCTCGCACAGGAGTGACAAGCATCGTGTTAGCACGTCTGTACAACCACGCCAAGACATTTGATGAGATAGGCACATCAACCCAGACGATTGGCTGCCAGCGACCATCCTTCCATCTTGAATTGATTGTCTCGGACAACGTTCTGCACTCTTGCCAGTAATTATCAAATTCAGAAAGACCTCCTCGCGACTTCTGACAGATTTGAATGAAAGTCACCTTACCGATTTTATCCGGATTGCTGCAAAGAAAATGTTCAATTCCTTCGAGTCTCTGAACAACACCTTTGGTGTAATCAGCCCTATCGACCGACAGAACAAACGGGAACTTGACTATTTTAGTCAAATCGATTTCTCTGCAAATAGGGCTCTCCTCCGCAACTTTCTTCAACCAGAAGTCCGCATCCAAACCAAGAGGATGAGCAACCACGGACACGGTGCCACCATCAGCGCGTGTCACGGTGCTAGACGGAAAGTCAACCTTGAAGTCACTCAAATATCGATCGACAAACAAGAGAAAATTCGTTGAGTACTCTTCAATGTGAAATCCTATCTTGCTTGCGTGAAGAATCCCTCTAGCTATCTCCGCAAGGTGAGGCGCGAATTTCTGCTCAACTCTGCGCGGCCAAGGAATGTGCCAGAAGAGATCCACCCGAGAAGATGACACTTCTCCCAACGCTTGAGGACAGAGAGCTAACTGATAGTCGTTTACAAACACTCGCTCAGAAAAACCTGGTTGAAAGGAATACAAAACATTCCAAGAAACACTGGTGTTGAGTTGAACATACATCTGCCTGTCCAATTCATCAAAGTGTGCGTACTGAGGGAGATCATGAAGTATTGGCCACAGAAACTCATTACAGTAGCGATAATGACCTTCGATTATCTTGAAGGGAATTTGACAGACTTCTTCTGTCGATGTTTGCTTGCCGGACCGTTTCCTCAGACCGGCACCATGCAAAAACCACCACTTCTGCCCCTCGGAAGTTTGATCAATCACGCGTGAAAGCGTTGCTGAGACGCCGCCCGGTGTGGACGGTCCTCTATAGGACAATATGTTCATTAAAGCTACCTCGCATCCCGCAATGTAGGTAAAACATGCCTTGCATGCGGCTTTACCAATGCAGTGAATTCATACTGTCAGTCTATAACGCGAAATTTTCGCAAACGTTTCAAAATGCGAACATTCGCACACCAAGCTGAAATTCTTATGCTAATTGTGGCGTTTTGCAGAACGATTGTTCTCAACAAAGAATATTTGACCGATCACTTTTACTCGAAATTCGCGATAGGCCGTCGCCAGGTCATTTATGCTCGAGTCAACCTCTGACCGCGAGATGTATTGATAGTAAGGGAGTTCGTCAGTTCCATCGCAAGATATAAAGCCTCTGTCCTTAAGGCTTTCCAAGTCTTTTTCTGCTATATGCAAACTAGCAAAGAGATGTGCAGCAACTTCTGTTGGAGACCAAGAACGCTCAGGGTGATCTCTAAGAAAGATCAGCGTCTCAAGTTCGTGAACAGATGATATTTCCTTACAAATAAAGGCTTTTAGTGTATCTGGTAGTTCAGCCACCACATTACCCTCTCTGCCTGAAAGCTGGTGAATCACTCTACAGCAGCTATCTGCAATCTATTGTAAGAGCTCTTCTTTGCTATCTTTACCATATCATTTTTCACAACACAATTGCCAAACACCAGACGTGGACTGGATAAACAGAAGTACAACGGAAAGAAAGCGGAAAGAATAGGTTGCTAGTGTGACCAGGTTCATTACCGTTTCTTGGAGTGACTATGAAATTTGTACTTTTATCTGCGGTGCTTTTCTTAGGCATGAGCGCTTCTCCATCGTGGGCAAATGATGCAACCACAAACGCAACGACCGCACCCTCGTCTGCAAAGGAGGAAGTGAAAGCAGCTGATTCCACCAGCAAGGCAGCTGAGGCGACACCAAAAGCAGACACAAAAGCTGAAAAGCCTTCTGAGAGCAAACCGAGCGAGACAAAATAGCGGCTCCTCCATGGACGCGACACAAAGAGGGGAAATTTTGCGATTTCCCCTCTTTGCTTGTTTAATCTTTCCTATGTCTTTCCTTTTTCTATTCGATGAAAAACACCGTAAAATAGGATGTGGAGGCATACCTAGATGCGAATCCTGCTGGTAGAAGACGACAACTTCCTGGCTAACGGTTTGTCGTTGGTCCTGAAAGACAGCGGCTATATGGTTGACCACGCCGAGGATGGAATTGCCGCAGACATTTCTCTCTCCACAACGCATTACGATCTCGTCGTTCTTGATCTTTGCTTGCCAGGCATCGATGGAATTGATGTCTTGAAGAAGATAAGAAGCCGAAAAGACAATGTTCCTGTTCTTATATTGAGCGCTCGAGACCAGGTAAAGGACAGGGTGATCGGTCTCGACGCCGGCGCAAACGACTATTTGACCAAACCGTTTCACATGAATGAGCTTGAAGCTAGAGTGCGTGCGCTAATTCGTCTTGGATGGGGAAACCAGGAGATTGTCACCATTAAGAATCTCCACTTCAACACTGTGAAGAGAACCGCTCATATCAATGATGAATTAGTCACTTTGACAAAACGTGAGTTAGCCGTTCTAGAAGTTCTGGTGAGACAGAGAAACCTGCTCATTCACAAAGAACAGTTGATGGAACAGCTCAGCAGTTGGGACAAAGAGATCACGAACAATGCTCTCGACATCGCAGTTCATCGGCTGAGAAAGAAATTGAAAAAATCAGGAGTCTCTATTAAGACTATTCGCAATCTAGGATACACAGTCAATTGAATAACACACAATCGATTAGCCGAAAGCTGTTAAGGGTCCTGTTGGTACCGCTTTGCGTTATGTTTGTTTTGACTGGGTTTGTTGCATACAACCTCGCTGCGTGGTTTGCCAATGATTCATACGACAAGGAATTGTTGAATTCTGCGCATGCCGTGGCTGCTAGATTGACTGAGGATCACAATGGAATCGTTGCCGATCTGCCACTTGCGGTGCAAGCCGTGCTTCGGCATAACGATAGGGATGAATTCTTTTACCAAGTTCTAAGTACAGAGAAGGTCAGATTAGCAGGAGATGCCATCCTTCCTACGCCCAGACTTGATGTCAACACAGATGTCCCTGCATTTAGAAACTCCGTGGTTAATGGACATGATGTTCGGATTGCCAGGATCAGGATGCCCTTGAGGCAAGACCCGAAGAAGCTTGTTGTCGTACAGGTAGCGAGAACTCTAAATGCGCGCAACGAACTCATTCACAAAATTTTTCTTAGCATCGTCGTGCCTCAGATTATCTTGGGCTTGCTTAGCGTGGCAGCAGTCAACTACGGAGTTAAAGATGGTTTGCGACCGTTGATTGAGCTATGCAAAGAGATTCAACAAAGATCGCAATCCGACCTCACTCCAATTAAAAATGAAAACACTCCCAAAGAAGTAGTGCCAATTGTGGAAGCTATCAATTCTTTGTTTGGAAGAATCGATGAACACATGGAAGAGCAAAAGCGGTTTGTCGCCAATGCGGCCCATCAACTAAGAACACCCGTCGCAGGTTTGCGTGCATACATCGAATATGGTCGCCGAATAGCTAATGGTGGTTTTGCAGAAGTGTTAAACCAGATCGACGCCGGCACGGACAGAATCGCCGAATTGGTAGGCGGACTACTTATTTTGGCACGCGCATCAGAGAGGCGAGTACAACCACATGATTTGGTAGAACTCAACGATCTCTCGTCGGAGGTTACGTCTGATTTGATAAGGCAAGCCGCCAACAAGAAAATCGAACTTTTTTTCCATCCGTCTTCGAACCGCAGCATGGTAATTGGCGACAAAGCCGAGTTGCGAGAGATGCTGAGTAATGTAGTGAATAATGCAGTCAGCTACACTCCAGACGGCGGAGTCGTAAATGTAACCGTGAAATCAGGACCACCACCTGTGGTGACTGTCCAAGATACAGGTCCAGGCATTCCGGCGCAAGAGCGCAAGCGGGTCTTCGAGCGCTTCTATCGGGTTCTAGGCACCAAAGTCAATGGCACCGGCTTAGGATTGGCAATTGTCCAAGAAATAGCCAATTCGCATAAAGCAACAGTCGAGTTGCTCGATCCTGGAGAAACAAAGGGCACGTTGGTGAGAATTACTTTTCCAAACTCGGAAGAGAAAGTCTCCTAAGCTGCCATTCTCCTTCACGCTTAGGAGAACGAATGGCACCAATGACTACCAACGATGCGCAAATTACAAAGACGAACCAAACTGCGCCAATCATTGAGTTAATCAATGGTGCCCCATGGTAGCCGATAAGTACGCCCATAGAGACAAAGGAAACCAACGACAGTTTGAGCAAGTGCAGAAAGCGCCGTGAGGACTCCTTCAATTCTGTTTTCAACAAGCCCGCACCTCACAATATGCGCTGAGATTAAAGAATGCAATTTAGTGCATGAACATTTCCCCAACTTTTCATTTGACTTTCTGGAAGATTGGAATTGAATCATTTTATGATGGTTGGACTAGGGGTGACATCAAGCGTGATACCTCGAAGAGTTTTCAATGTCACTCGACCATCTTTACCCGTGTACTTCACCGAGCCGTCTCTTTCTACAGAAACCGTTCCCTCGAAACTCTTTGTGCGGTCTTGATTCATCCAAACTGGATTGTCTATGCCAGTTTTAATTGGCGATTCGATTGTCCATACATCCTGATTTCCTTTGGCGTCTGAGATCGTCAATCTAATCGGCTCACCGGTTGTAGTGTTGTAGAGAAACTCAGTTGTCGTGCCTTTCGTATCGACAGTGCTGTGCACTCGCCTGCGTCCATCTTTAGCCATAAATTCATGCACTTCGGTTCCATCAGGACGTTGAACTATTTGAGAGTTACGCTCCAGGTAATTAATGCGAACTGAACCATCAGCGAGATGTGTAGCCTCAATTTTCTGACGCTTTCCATTCTCATCGACGAAGTCTTGTGAAACATCTCTGCGGCTGAGTTTGTTGACCTCACCGTTCGGATGATGTTCCGTCATTTTCAAAACTTGACCGTTACCGTCATACTCGTATCGCGTTTTGACGCCGGTAGGGCTGACGAAGTGTTGCATTTCTGGCTTGCCGTTGTCACGCGGATGCGTGATCGTTTCAGCACCACCTGTGGTTTTTCTCCAAAGTCTTTCATCATCACCAGGACGCCAAGTGCGGTCGCCGTTTCCATGCATCATGACTGCATCGCCATTACGGTGATTCATTCGAATAGAGGCGACTCTATCAGAAGGATTGCGAACCAAATTGTCAGGATTATTCAAATTTCCAGGATCGAGCGTTGTCGTCCCTTGCTTCGGTCTGAAGGTATTCCATGAATGGTTCTTACGTTCGCCGTGTTCAATAATCGCGCCACCGCCGTCGGTGATTGTGTAGGAGGACGGGTTGCTGTCCTTACCGGTGTACTTGAAGTCTGTGGTGCGCCCCACAATTGTGACTTCGCTTGTGATGCGTCCGCGGAAATCTCTCTTCAGCACATCACCGTCTCTGCGATGCTCGATGAAGTTACCACTTCGATCTCTCATGACCAATTGCAAGTCACTGCTGACACCAATGTCCGTGATGCGAGCGCCATAAAATGCATCTTTGCCTTTCCAGCTTGCATGCGAGGTGTCAATGTTCCACTCGCGGTCACGTGCGCCCTTGAATCCAGATTCAATCACGGCACCATTCTTATCAGTCATGATGAAACTGTTCGGTGTCTTCGACTCACCGCGGTAGCTCAGAGAAATTCTTTCACCCCGCGCATTCATAAGTTCAATAGCTCGTGGTGGTTGAGTCTGATCAAACTTTACCGACGATCCATCTTTGAATTTGTAGACCATATTGTTGTGATAGTCACGTTCCATTTTTGCGTCCATATCACTTGGCTGTAGCTTGTCGCCACCTGCTATCGGGCGTTCACCAGGAACGTATTTCGGAACAGGCTTCTGCACAACAGTTGGACGAACAGCTTCAGCCGGTACGGGAGCCTTTTCACAAGGTGGTTGTGCTCCTTCAGCAGTTTTTGTAGTTTTATCCGTGGCTGCGGTGTTGGCTTTGCCTGGCTGACTATCAGATGCTGCGGAATTGGTCACCGTCGAGGTGACATCCGGACTTGCTTTATATGCCAAGGAAACCGCAGCTTGCTCTGCTTGATTCTCGTCGATTTTGACATTAAAACCCTCTTTGCCACCACCAGTCACAACTCGCAAACCACCGTTGGCTTCGATGAGTTCCATATGCGGCATGTTGCATGATGCTTCCTGTTGCGCCAACTCCGCATTGATCTTTTCGCGCATATCGTTGATGCGATTCGGATCACTGTTCATCGCCTGCGAGGAAAGAACGGAGTATTCGTTCTGAAGCTGCTGCGCAATATCGTGCTCCATAGATGCGGTATCACCACTACCTGCGGCTTTAGCCTCGCTCCACTTTTCCAAGCTCGAAACTAAATTACTTGGGGATGCATCACAAGCCATGGGTTAACCTCCAGCTATCGGAAGAAGCAAATTTGTGTTTGGGTAGGAGAGGCGCCAGCAGGAATTGCTTGGCGTGCATCGAGGTTATTCAACGAGTAGTTGCAATCCCGTGACAATTTTCAGTCACGGACCGGCAAATGCTTCGTAATTCCCCCATTTTGTGGCGCTTTCGGCGTTTCTGACCGGGCTGGGAGAAAATTCGCCTTATAAGGGAATATATTTCTGAAGCTGGAGTCCCTGGAAGGTACAGTCACTATGGAGTGACAAAGATGAAAACCCACAGCTGCGGCGATAGCGCTCTCTCGTGCATCGATTGCCAGGCACAGGTATGTCCGTCCTGCATGGAGCAGTGTCCCGTCGGTAACCGTTGCCGAAAGTGCTCAGGAAGATTCACCAGCCATCTAACCAAGTTACCCATGCCAGTTATGCTACGCACCGCGGCAGGAGCAATTGGCGTTGGATTTGCGTTTGGATGCTTCTACCAGTTTTTCCATGGCGGCTTTTACATCTGGTTCCTCATGTACTTCCTTGGCTGCTTGCTCGGCAAGGGACTGCACAAGCTGGCCAGTTACAAACTTGGGAAACGCGTGCTTGCCACCATGATAGGTGGCGTCGTAATCGGAGCACTGATTAGTCCCGCACAAGGAGAGATGTTCGGTCATCCTTCCGACAGCAGCTTTATGGGCATCAAGATTGATCCCGAGAGCGTTGCAGAACAAGCACCGACCATCGCAAGGAGAAGTTTTGATTCATTCGAAACAGCATTTCGCAACAAACACTCGCAAGACCATTTCTCAGTCAAAGCACCAGTTGAAGACAATGGCGCCGTTGAACATCTTTGGATTAAAGTCGGAAAAATTGAAGATACAACAATCACTGGAACACTAGCTTCAGCACCGACGAAACTCGCAAATTTGAAAGCAGGTTCGGAAGTCTCGACGAAAGTTGAAAAACTAGACGACTGGGCGTACTCGCACAATGGTCAGGACGCTGGCAACTTCGGCATGGACCCGGACGAACGTGTCCGCACCTACGGCGATCCTGATGGCTGGATGACTCAAGGCTGGATCTGGATAAATCTAGCAATCATGCTTGCGGGGGTGGTAAGTCCAGTGCTGGCGATTAGATTGAAGAATGGGTAGCAGCAAGATAGTTAATTGCATCTATTATTTTGGGACCGGAAATATTCGCAAAAGAGTATTCTTTAGCCAGCGACTAAATCCTGAGCGAAAAAAGGTCACGAAAAATAGAAACCCAGCAGTGGTCGGGCCGAGCACCCAGGCGACAGTTTGGCCAAGCATTTGGAGAAATTTGGAATCCGGAAATTTTTGATAAAGAGTTACCGCTAGCTCCTTAGTAAATCCTGAGCTAAAGAAGATATCTGTAAATAGAATTACAGCAAGGATCAAGCTTATCGCAAGGGTGACGGTGTAGCAAAGAATACGCAGAAGTTTGTTGAATGGCATTGTCTGCACCATATTACTTTTCGTCCGGAAATATTCGCAAAAGAGTATTCTTCAGCCATCGACTAAATCCTGAGCGAAAAACGATCATGAAAAATAGTAACCCAGCAAATATCATGGCAATCACAAGGCTGACTATTTCGAAAAAAATACGCAGAGGTTCGTGGAATACGTGAGAAAGAGTTACACATACCCAATGACCAAATCCTGAGCCATGATAGCACTCTATAAAAACAAGCACAGCAATGAGTTGGCTTATCACAAGGGTGGCTGAATAGAACAGAGTGCGCAGTTGTTTGTTCACTTGAGTTGTATGCACCAGCGGGAAAGAACAAGATTATTTCTTAGCGCTAGTTCCGCAAGAATTGCAGAAGCCGCCACTCCAGTAATTACTCGATATCGAGCGATTCAAGGACCGCTTCTGGACAAGGAATGAATTTCCCAACTCATATTCCATCTTCATGAATTCTCGACTCGGCACGAATACAACAAACTCCAATGTACTATTCATTGTTGCACATACTGTTTGGGACGTAACGATGCCGTCACGTTGGTGTTTTATGCTGCTTTCAGGTCACGAAATGTACCTTCCCCAGAAAGCGCGATAAATCTATATGGCACACCAATTTAGCGGCGAGCAGCTTGCTGTTTCCGACACCAAAGGTTCAAAAACTTCAGCCGATTGGGTTGAACGAGTTCAGCCGATTACTCAGGCTGAAAGCGAAGGCATTTCAGCTCAAGCCGAAGCTACATACAAACCTACATCCAAGGCCGTCGAGCGGTTTGAAAACGAACAATACATCGGCTACGGACTAACCAAAGAACAAGTCGACCGTATCACGCAGAAGATCAAAGATCCTGAGCAAAAGCAATTTGGTGAATTTCTCAGCAAGCACTTTGATGATGTTTGCAAACTGTCAACGACCGGCGACGCAAAACACGTCACACATGATGACTTGAAGCTCTACGCCGAGATGTTGAAACAGAACGAGAAAAAACCAAATTCCACCAGCGCGATTGAAGAAGCACATTACGAACACGAGATGAACAAAGCATCGCTTCTGCCAACCGTCGGCAAGTTAGGCGGTCTCTACGCTGGTCACAAAGCATTTGGTGTCGCAATGTACACTCCCCCTGTGGCTCGCGGTGTCATTGACATAGCATTGATGAATCCATCCCGTGCCGCGGCAACTACAGCGCTCGTCTGCGCATCCGCATATGTCGGCTCATTCATGGCAGGCAATTCAGCTGGACACGCAATTTATCGAGGCATGCACAACGGAGAGGTTCGCAAGCACTTCGTTGACGAAGCGGCGCCGGCGATGAAACGTTTGCTGGGTTAACCGAGTTTGCGAGTCTATTTCTCTGCGGCGCTTCCAACAGCCACTTTAAGTTTCGGCGCACCATTCATCAACTCGCCAATGCTTTCCATATTGATGAAGTGACACATCAAGTCCTTCTTTTCACCTTTCTGCGTTTCAATCACATATGTTCCGCCAGAACCCTCAACTAGATTCCGACTGATCCGCGCTCCATTTCCGATTCGCGCATATGCATCATCAGTTCCCTTCAGATAGTGCGTTATTTTCCACTGCCCTTCAACACGCGGCTCGTCGTGTTTTGCAGCACCTGTCATTGCCATATCAGCAGTTGAACCGATCACATGCGTTTGTTTAGAAACACAAGCAAACAACCGATTTTCAGGAGCTATCGAACCATCAGCACCAGGCTGCGGAAGCGTTCGACACGGAACATCAGGATGAGAGAAAATCACGTGATTAAGCAGGTCCGCGCCTGACTCTTTGCGATGTTGAAGATATCTGGTGTTAAACATCGCACCATGACTGAAAGCAATAATCGTCGTCTGATCTGCACCGACGTGTTTGATGGTTTCATCAATCAGTTTTTCAAAACGCGGATACGACTCCGCTGCTCGCTTTCGCTCATTATTGTATGCCTGTTCCAAATCGGTTCCATTCTCTTCAGACGGCGGCACAGACTTCCAGTCCACGTTAATCACTGAATGTCCATTCGTTAACTGCAAAGAAAGTGAGTACAAATCAGTACTGACTTCTGCTGTTCTGATACCGTGAGTAAAGAATGAAACGTCATTGGGACGCGGGAGTTTGTTTTCCGCCGGCGCTGCTCCAGCAATCTCTCCCTGACGAATTTGCGCCCTCGTCACCAAATCGTTCAACTCTCGCTGTTCGATTTTCTGCCGATCTTGAAACTCGAATTTACAGTCCTTAATTGAAGTGGCGCCGTCTGGTACGGTTATTGTCACCATTCGCTTGTATGGCTCAGCAGGCAACTTAGGGTCAGAAGATTCACGATCTGAAAAGCCAAACAATTCCATCGAATAGGTCGTGGAATTTTCCGCATCGTTTCTGACTGGCGGAAATCTGTCAGCATCTCGCATCAAGGCGTCTTTCGTGTAGACGGAAAACTTTGCCTCATCGTTCATCGAACTGAGCTGACCAATAACTGTCTGCTCGTACTTGTTCTTCGGCTTCGCGTCGACGTCTGCTTTTGTTTGCGCGGGAGCTGCGGGACGTTCCTTTACATCCAAAAGCGCAAGCTGTTCTCCAGGAAAAACCGGAGTGGAGAAATCTAGCAACTGGCAATCTAGCTGCGCCTTTCCTTGCACAGAAGTTTGCGGAAACTCAACGGTCTTTTTAGCTGAACTCTGACTGGAATCACAAATACTAAGGAAGTTCAGATTTTGCAGGCAGCCAGAATCTGGCGCGGAGTCCGCGCGGGAAAGTTGCTCAATCGCCATGGTCTCACCCCAGGATTAGAGAGGTAGTATCAGTCAACGCACAAATGCGAGTTCGCTTAATGCCTGGAACGAAAAGCACTGGGACGCTATATATTGCTCGGATGTGAGGTTGTATACGAACGCCCGAAGTTTTGGACAAAGGCGGCAGATTTAATCCAAATGAAAGGGGAGCCTTTCGACTCCCCAATCTTGGCGACAACTTTTGTTTCCTAGTAATTAGACCAGCGGATGCACAGAGTGAGCATGCTTGATTGCGGGTGTCGGATTCGAGTATGCGGTGTACTCGTCAATCACTTTCTTTTGGCTGTCCATGTAGTTGGCTTTATCAGCCAAAAATGACGAACTGCGCTTGAAGGTGACGACGTAGTTGGCGAAGATGTCGGACTTCGCACTCGATTCTCTGACGCTGCAGTCGAACATTACGATCGAAGCAGCTTCCCGCGAGGAAGCAAAGCCTTCTTTGTAGATGGCTTGCATGTCGAGCGACGGCATGAAGAATGTTTCGCATGACATAGTTGGGTCCAATTCGACCATGTCTTCGACCAGGTTGATGTCCTTAGTAAGCCAGCCTTCGCCGGTCAGATAAATTCCAACGATAAGTCCGTTGAGAACATAGACTCTGCAAATCGTTTGATTTTCAGCGTCGTTAACGAGGATGCAACCGCTAGCATCGACTTCCAAAAACCGTTTGTATTCTTGCAAGGGCGAGCGGAGCACGTCTGCGGATGCTTCAGCCACAGTCTGACTGGAGAAAAGTGCTGCCGATGCGAGAGCAACTTCTTCATCGATTTCGTACGCGCTGATTTCGGTATCAACTTCGCCAAGCTCAGCCAGAGCCAGGGTAAAACCCTCTTCTGCAAAAACAGGAACATCGAGATCCTTTCTGGTGTAGATGCATCCGAGCACTCTGCCGCGGAAAACGAGCATCGAAGCGCGGGACCTTCTCCACGAAGAGGAAATGTGGAGGCAGCAGGTGCGCTCGAAGGCCGCCAGCGAGAGCATGAACTCTCTCACCATCAAATGGCGGGCTTGCATTTTGGATTCGTCTTCAGCTTTGGCTGCCGGAGGAACCAGGCTGCTCAAGCGCCTGTTGGGTCCGGAGTACGAAGCGCTGAGCTTTTTGTAGCGCTGGAGACGGGTAACATCGTCTTTGACCAGTTTTGAAAGTACATTGTGCAGCATGAGAAAGAACCCCTTTCGTGAAGTGGTAGTCCCGCTCGAGGCAGGGCGCGCGGGGGCACGCTCTAGATGAACGGTAGGTCGCTAGATTTGCTTAGTAAGTGGAACGCGGCGAATCTCTTCGGCGCCCGCAAATCGAATCCTGAACATTAAGGGGGTTCTGGTGATGGAGTGCTAGGCACTTGCTTCGAAAACCATCGCATCGCTTTGCTGGTCACACTATCGGATTTTTGAGCAAAGAAGTCAATAACGAAAACGTGTACACAGGGCGAATAAATGCCCAGATTAACGGCTTCTAATGGGCGTTTTTCGTACACTAAAACGCGAATGAAACGCTGGGATGGCAGATTTGATGCGGTTCTTGAATATTAGAATATCCAGACAAAAAAGTCCCGTTCCTGACTGACGGCTCTCATAGAATGACCGGGCGGCATTCTTGCCGCCCGCGCCGCAGGCAGACAAGTAAGAAGAAGCGCCAGCGGGGCTTTACGGACATTCAACAGCTTGAGGGGCCACGTCGGGGCAAGCGGAAGATTAAATCGCCGGGTTGGACGTTCCGGCTCCTTCACCAATTGGGCTTGTCCGCAATAGAACTGAAAGGAAAAGCCCAGTTTGGGGCATGATGACTGCGATAGCTCCGCATTATGTCCCAAGGAATCCAGCCCAGAATGTCTCGAAGAAAGTTCTCAAACAATCTCGTCACTCTGCGAGAGCTTTCAAAAACTTTGGAAGACCAAAGCCGATTGACGTATGTGCGTTACGGCACGGAACACATGCTTATTTCGATGGCCGAGCTGCCAAAGTCACGTGCAGCCGCTTTGCTGGCAGAAGAGGGATTCTCTTCGGAAAGGGCGCTTTTAGAGCTGGAAGCGGTAAAAGGGAAGCTCAATCCCAACAAGACGCACGCATCCGACATCGTCTGGGGACCCACCGCCTACGAACTTCTCCGCGCAGCTGAAGCGCTCGCCGGGCGACATTCCAGTGACTGCGTGGACGATATGCATTTGCTGCTGGCCATCGTGCAAACCCCCAAGTGCGGCGCATATCAGCTTCTTAAGAGACTCAAAATCAACTATCAGAAGATTGAGACGACACTGGTCAAAAAGCTTTCCGAGAAAGCCGAGTAAACCGACTAAAGTAGGTCAGGCCCGGGCATTTTAATCTAAGGAATCTCATTACACCCTAGGGCCAGTCAGGGACATACTAATGAATTCCGAGCAACAGAAACTCGACCCGGTAGATTTACAGAGCTACTTGGACGGTCTGCGAAATTCTATCCTCGCGGACTACTGTTCCACAGAAAAAATTGACCGTACTCGCGTCGAGCACTTGATTGATCAAATCTATATAGATGCAGGAAAACCACGGCCAAAATATCGATGGTTTTCGAACCCTCGTGACTTGCTCAAGGCTGCCGAAGAGTCTGGGCAGAAGACCTGGCTTTCCATTGCAAAAATGGAAGACAAAAGCGGATCAATTTCTAGGAAGGCTCTAGAAAAAACAATTTCGCGGGAGGATTTCGACACCTTTTTTCGCGCACTTTGGGATTCCCTTCCGGAGCGAGAAATCAGATCGCTTGCGCTGCAGGTCAGAAGTGAAATAACTCCTGATTTGCGCCTGACCTTTCAAGAAGAGCAAAGTCAAATTGACCAGAGGAAGAACCTCATGGATGTTCTCAAAGCGATGATGGATCGTCCAACTATGCCTCCACCATTCTTTAACGAACTTGAATGGTCATCCGCATCACTTATTAGATTGGCAATTGCACGAGCAGCCTGCGAGTTCTTTGAAGCGGATATTGAAACAGAAGAAAGAAAGCGCTTGGATAATTTGCAAGAGCTTGCGCGCTCATCGCACGCTTACATGTTTTCCGAACTCTGTTGCTATTTAAGTGAACGGCCGATTGTATTTCACGTAGACGAACAGTTCCGCACACACTGCGGCGAAGGACCAGCTGTAGTCTACGATGGTGATTTCAATATTTACTGTTGGAGAAACACGCGCGCAACAGAGTATGCGATCAAGATTGAGCCAACTGTAGACATCATTGAAAAGCAAGACAACGTCGAAACACGACGCGTGCTCATTGATCGTTATGGAATCGAGAAGTACATCTTGGACACAGGCGCAGAAATTGTGCACCACGATAAATTTGGAACACTATACCGCAAGAATCAATTGAACGACGAACCAATTGTTCTGGTCCGCATCACCAATTCCTCGCCGGAACCAGACGGCAGTTTTCGCGAGTATTTTCTGCGCGTCCCACCAGGCATGCGAACCGCCCGCGAAGCCGTAGCCTGGACCTTCAACTTATCACCCGAAGAATACGCCCCCGAGATTGAAACATAGCGATGCATTGCATCGCATCGTCGCTACAATTGCTGGCGTTTTGCTTTGCGTCGGCGTTCTTGTTCTTCGCATTTGAATTTCAAATCAGCAGCTTCTTCTAGCAGTCGCTCGGCTTCGCTTTTCCTACCGGTTCGCTGCATCAAGACCGCCAACGTTTCTCTGATTATGACTTCGTTCTCTGAGACAGTCGCTGCTTTTCTCTGAAATTCCATGTCAAACATGCGCATAGACTTTTCTTCCATGTCCATTGCACGGATCAGGTTTTTCTCCGCATCTTCGTAGCGCTGAATCTCTATGAGAAACTTCGCGTAAGCATGACACGCGATACTGATAGGAGAGTACTCGCGCCCTTCATTTAACGAAGCGACTTCTTCCCCAACCGAAATAGCTTGTTTGTAAGAGTCCTCCGCGACATCAATTAAACCATCGAGCTTTTGCACCTCGGCTAGAGAACAAAGCAAACTGGCATGGACTGGAACCTCATTGGGATCATTGCTGATTCTCGATATCGCTTCTTTATAAAGCTCTGCTGCTTTTCTGTAATCGCCCGCATCCTTGGCTTCAGCAGCTTCAATTTGAGACCTCGCATCATTCGACATCCGATCAAGAATCTTACTCATCGCAGATCGTGTTTTCGCTATCATTTTGCTAACTTGGTCCGACTCAGTAAACTCTTCAAGTTGAGATTGCTCATCCATTATCTTCTTGATGCGCTCCTCGCTTTTTTCGAGCTCGCCTCTTAAATCCTGCGGCCCCTTTTCGAAGCGTTCACCCTGCTCCGAAAAAAACTCCTGCGATCTCTTTCGCGACTCTTCAAAAATTTTCTTCTGAGGTCCAGTCAGCATTGAGTTCATCATTGCTGTAGCGATGCCACTATATTTCTGATGATTCTCATTATCGTTCAACAGCAAATAGTGATGCCCCAAAGCGTCCAAAAGCCTCTGCTTGTACAGCTTCAGTGTTGGATAGTCACCTACCAGCGACAAACCATGGTGCAAAACAAGTACTGTCTCGTCGTATTTCCTTGCCCACTCGCAAGAAGCTCCCAGACTAAGAATATCCTCTAGATGGCATTCACCGACAGACCTACTCGATTCGATATTCAATTCCAGCATGCGAGTTCGCCACTGCGACATTGGTACTGCATCTGGATTTATAGCTTGTCTCTCTATCTCCCTGGAAATACTTTCAGCTGAAATGCAATAACGCTCAAGCATCTCGGCATCTACCTGGGAAAGCGACTCACGCTGTCGCTTCGCGGCTTCCCACAAAATAATCGCGGACAACAGTCCTAAGTCAGGAGGCTTCACAAAACTCACAAGTAGTGAAGGCGGTGTAGGCGCATCTACTCCGTTTGATTTACAAAATCGGCAATCTTCTTCTGGGAAAACATACTCGCAGCAAAACTTGCAGATATTCCCACGCTCTTCTTCTTGGAGTCGACGTTCCGCCTCATCAGCGATCAGCTCCGGGGTGAATCCGAGAAGCACCATGCGCGGTTCGCCGCACAACGCATGCATGTCATCTCCGCACGCACGCAAACTCAGCAGTAAATCCTGGAGCAAACCATATGTTTCAATCTCAGGAGGATCATTAGGGCAAGGAGGATTCACTCTCTTGTCTCTCCGTAACTGCTCGTAGTTGGGAGTTGTTGCTATGTACTCCTTTACTGCTTCATCATGAACACTCTGAAATCGTTCACGAAATCCGGGTGAAATGTTCATTGTCAATTCGTCGTATCCGGGCAGCCAAGACATCGCAAACATGACAATAAACGATGGTGGTGTCTTTTGCTGACAGAAAAATTTACTGCCGATATTTTTCAGGCAATACTTACACCATTCAGCATCCTTGCGGATATTAGCGGCACATTGAGGACACCACTTGTGCGTTTCTTTCGAAAATTCAAAAGCCATACAAGTACCAGTCAGATAATGGTCAACTCAAACAGGACTCCGTGACTCCAAAAGAAATCGGCGGTTCTGAGTGCTAGCCGCCAGATCGTTTCGCCTTATATCCTTTCTTTTGCAACTCCGCTAAAACTCGTTCGCACTGATCGCCTTGTATTTCGATTTTACCGTCTTTGACCGTTCCACCTGTTCCGCAAACTTGTTTCAACCTCTTCGTCAATTCTTGCAGTTTTGCATCATCGAGACTCAGTCCCGAAACAATGGTGACTGTTTTGCCACCACGCCCCTTCGATTCGCGAGATACTCGAACAGCATCCTTTCCACCGGCATTCTTAAAGTCCGAGTTAGAACCGCAAGAGGCGGCGTTTGACGAACCATCGCCTCCAGCACCATATAAATTCGGATTCGATGAAACACTCGGACCAGACACAGACTGCCTCTTCCCCCCTTGCAAAATTAACCGAACAAGAAGCTTTCCAACATTTTGACTGATTGTATTCTGCACTCCATCAACTGCAGGTATATCCCATCCTTCACACCTGCCTGACCAAGTTGGAAATTTCGATTTCATGAGAGCAGTTGCGTTTGAAGATGACTTTTGAAGGAGAATCACAAGATCCGCTTTCTGCAAATCTTCCAAACTCGCTTGCGCACAAGCAGCGTTTTCGCCCGAAGCATTTATCAATTTTGCATGAGACGTCCACACAACATCCATCTTCTTCGCTTCGTCATTGAAAACGCTATTCGCAATGCAGCCGTCTTCGCAACTTTCCGGTGAAACGAACAAGAGCAACTTGGTTTTCTCACTGCTTGCTGTCATGGGTTTACCTTACTGCCCGCAAGCCGTTAGTATAGTTCGATTCGAGCATTTAATGAACAATTGCTCTATTATTGACAGCATGGACAAACTAGCCCCGACAAAGATAGGAGCTTACGTTTGATTACAAGAGCAATTTTGCTTCTGGCAACACTAGTGTCTGTTTGCACCGGCGCCGTTTGGGCAAAAGGGGATAGCCTGGACATTAAAACTGCCAAGGCCGCGTCCGGAATGGATTACACGATTTTCTACCAGGGTCCGCACACCGCTTCCTTTGAACTCAAGCGCCCAAAACAGTCGGATAATTCGTGTCTGCTGTCTATTCCATGCGCATTTACAAGTTATGTCGGTTCGATTGACGGCATTTACATTTGCGATGGGAGAGTTCATCACAAGCATTTTGTATCCAACGCTTGCGGCGGCGCCGGCATAATTCGCAACGGCTCAATTGAATTGATCTCGACAAACAAAGGTAAGATCTTTACTGCTGATTTTTTGAAAGATCTTTCGTTAAAACGGGCTTCCCTATTCCAACAATTCCTGGTGGTTGAGAATGGTGTTCCAGCTCACTTCAAGGACAAAACTCTTTTTCAGCGCCGCGCCATCGTCAAGTTGAAAGATGGTCAAACCGCGCTGGTTGAAAGCAAAAACGCACTAACTCTTACGCAGTTCGGTCTAGATCTTAAGGAACTAGGCGCTAAGAATGCCCTGTACACCGATATGGGTGCATACGATGAAGGTTGGTATCGTGACGCCGATAAAGCTGTGAAACCGCTCGGCAACGACCGATCTCTCACTGAGAAACAAACAAACTGGTTCACCTTCCGCGTAAAGCAAACGGTATCGCAAGATAACAAAACGCCGAAGTCATCTCAATGAATGACCGAGAAAAGTTAGTCGCCGAATTTCTACATGCACAAGACTTCGCTGTAGTCTCTAGCTTATGGGAAGGAGAGCCGCAACCTGCAGTAGTGGTCTTCTCAGTTTGATCACAGCGCGAACACACATCTGTCAACAGAGTCAAGAAAACATAAAAACAATGGACTTACGCGTAAAAACGACGTACGGAGCTGTGCTGGCGCGTTTTGCGAGTTCTATAATCGAATCAGCAGCAACATGCTGGGCAAGAAGATGAACAAGAAAAGAACAATTTGGGAAAACGCACAGACGACTTCTGTGGTCGTGACCATCGTTGTTTTTTCCTTTGCATATGGGGTCTTTGTCGGATACAGCGGCAAAATGCTATACCTAGACACCAAGAACATTCCAGCCAAGGATACGGTCAACGGACGGTTTGGCCAGGTGGCTAAAACACTATAAGCTCACGAGAGATTTACCTTTTCCCAGTTTCTCAAATCTCTGAGAACCTTACGTTGAAACGCAGCCGCATCTCGGCGAATTACCTCGAATAGAGGTCGCATCACCTCCGCTTCCGGCAGGTGTTTTTCGCCCCACTTTGCCATCTCAATCAGCATGGGAAGCAAGTCTTTACCACGTTCGGTCAGATAATAGAGTTTGCGCGACTTATTGTCTGGATGAGGGATTTCATCGATAATTCCGGCGCACTGAAGCTTCTGCAAACGCGACGCCAGGATATTTGTGGCAATCGCTTCTGGACTGCTCAGGAATTCCTTATACTCGTGCTTACCAAAGAAAAACAGGTCCCTAACAAGAAGCAAAGTCCATTTGTCCCCAAGGATATCGAGGACGTTACTAAACACACATGGTGACCGGGGTGTGGTTTCGGAGTTTGTCATAGACTTTGTCATAAATCCATTTTAGCAGGCACTTGCAATTTGCAAGTGGATTTACTAGGATAGAAGCACTTGCATTTTGCAAGTACTTTAAAAATCGGCATAAAACATGATAACGACGATCAAAATCAGAGAAGCAGAGGCTAGTGAGCGCGAGAGAATGGCAGACATCACGCGGATGGCTTACGGCGAATACGCCGGCTCACGCAGTCCTGAATACTGGAATCAATATGAGCAGGATACGCGCAAGACCATTCTTTCCGATCCATTATTAGCTCGCCTTGTTGCCGAGATGGATGGGCAGCTGGTCGGAAGTGCGATAATCTGCGCACCATATGAATGGAAGATCGGTGAGCAAATCGTCAAAAATCCCAATCCCGAGATGCGACTTCTCGCAGTGCTACCTGACTATAGAAACTACAAGATTGGGGCGGAACTTATAACTGCGTGCGAAAAATGGGTCGAGGACCAAGGATTCGACTACATAACGCTGCATACAACAAATTTGATGCAAACTGCAAAGGCTATGTACGAGCGACGAGGATACGAACGCTATCCAGAAATCGACTTTTCCCCAAGCCCTGACTTCATTGTTTTTGGTTACAGAAAAAAAATCTCTCGGAAGTAGAAGGAAACACTTATGGATAAGACATCCAACTCAGCTCTCAAGCTGGGTAAGCCCGGTGCCGGATTGCCATTTTACGAATGGTTTATTGCCAAGTACATTCTCTTTCCTCAACGCTTTTCCAGCACAGATAATGCGCAAGCGATTGCAAACTTTGCGGAAGAATCGAAAAAAGCTTTGGAGCTTGCTCGCGAGTTGAATCCCGACCAGCTTTGCGAAAAGCGGCTCATCGACAGATTGAGAGGACTGGAAGACAATTCGAGGTATTGGTCTGTTGCAATGGCGATCGAACACATGACAATCGCCGGCTCCGCAGTAAGGGGAGTGATTCTGTCTCTATCAAATGGAAAAACAGATCTTCCGGGAAGCACAATTGCAGACTTGAAACCGAACCCAGAGATAAGTCCGGAAGGCTTGCTAACCCGCTTCGAAGAAATGACCCGAAAATTTGTTCGTACGGCTGAAGCCGCAAAGATTGATGCATTTCCAGAAGCGACCTACAGTCACCCATGGTTCGGACCGTTAAATGCAAGGAAATGGCTGGTCTTTGCGGGAGCGCATCAAAGCATACATCGCAAACAGATCGAGCAGATTACGAAGCTTTTGAAATCAGAAACTCGAACATAGACATTATGCTCTGACACGGGGAATGTCGTTCCAATCAGATGTATAAGCAGGACTCTTATGCTCTGCTTTCATCTGCCAAGGTTTTTCGATTCCTTCGGCAGCAAGAAAAATGGTGCCCCGCCCCCAACGGGAATTCGCAGCATCAAGCGCCTTCATCATCTTCTCCGATTTCTCTTCAGCACCACTGGGTGCAAAGAGAGAGATCTGTCTTCCTTCTTTCGGTTGTACTTTTCCGAAGGATACCGAAGCCTTCTGATAGGAATACCCTTTTTGGTAAACCTGACGAAGCGCTTGAATTGCAGCCTTCACCAAAATCATGGTGTCATCCGTTGCATATGGAAGCACAATAACCTTGGAATCAGCGAAACTGTTGTCTGAGTATGCACTTGTTCTTACTGATACCTGAACCTCCGACGTCACAGAGCAATCGCGGCGAAGTTTTTCACAGGCGCGAGTTGCATATTGAGAAACAGCTTCTTCTAGCTCGGAAAGTTCAAAAACATTCCGTCCAAAAGATCGCGACGATAAAATTTGCTTGCGCGCCTCTCCGACATGCTCCAGACCAATACAAGCTTCTCCGCGCAGTTCAAGCAATGTTCGCTTGACCACGACACTGTACAGCTTGCCAATTTGATCCGCATCTGCTTGCCGCAGATCATAGGCAGTATAGATACCTCTGCTCTGCAGCTTTTCATTCAGGTTTCTACCAATACCCCAAACCTTGGAAACAGCCATCGCTTTTAGGACCTGAGCTTGTTTTTCTTCAGACAGGGCACTGTAATCAAACACACCATTGAAACGCTGTGTAGATTTAGCGATGTTATTGCTTAGTTTTGCCAGAGTCTTTGTCGGCGCAATTCCAACACAAACGGGCAAACCAAGAAGCTGTTTCACCGTCGATTTGATATCGCGTCCTGTCTGTACGGGATTCGGTAAGCCACCAACCGATAAGAAGCATTCATCTATGGAATACACCTCCTGCCCTGGAGCAAATTCGCCCAGCAACTTCATCACGCGCGCGGACATATCGCCATACAACGCATAGTTAGAAGAACGCGCGATCAAACCTTTTTGTTTTTCCAGATGTGCAACCTTGAAATAGGGCACACCCATAGCGACACCAATATCTTTCGCCTCATTCGAGCGCGACACAACGCATCCATCATTGTTTGAAAGCACCACAACTGGTTTGCCTTCTAACTTCGGATCGAAGAGGCGTTCGCACGAAACGTAGAAATTGTTGCAGTCGATTAGCGCATACTTCTCGCTGCTCATAACGCTAGAGTATGTGCACGGACGATGTCGCTACTCCCCAGACTTGTATTTCTTCACCGTCGATTACTTCGTGTTTAATCGAAGCATCATCAGATGTAAGTACAAGTTTTCCGTCCCGGGATTCTACTCTTCGAACCACCAATTCACCGGCAACTACGGCAACGACAATTTTGCCGTGCGACGGATTAATTGATCTATCCACAATGAGCATGTCTCCGTTGCGTATTCCGCTCGCCTTGAGCGAATCGCCATCGACTCTCATAAAAAAGGTTGCAACCTTATTGCTTATGAGAAGCTCGTTGAGATCCAGGCTTTTTTCTAAATAGTCGTCAGCAGGGGATGGGAATCCTGCTGACGAACGAGCACCGGGGAGAAACATGAATAACTAAAAACAGACCTACTGAGTATCCAATTCGTGATGCTACCATACTTTCATATGGTAGTCAAATCTTCAATAAGCAAATCCGAACTACTTACGCAGAGTGGCTTCCAGCCGCTTTCTTCTGTTTTCCGTCGTCTCGGTCTCAATCGCTTCTATGACTTCACTAGACGACTGATTCTTATGAGTGGTCGCAATGTGCAATCCCACCAGGCGAGCCACCAAGATCGCGAGATAGAGTTGGCCGGTTACCGATTCCATCATTGCGCACGAACGTGCCAAACGGCTGACAGGAACGATGTCGCCGTAACCAACTGTTGATAGAGTGCAGAAACTGAAGTAGACGAAAACTGGATATCGGTACTCGTGCGATAAAGAGTCCCCAAAATTCGCAGAAGGATCAAAATTGTCTCGATACGCTTTTGGATCTCCGGCAGCAACAATCATGTGCAACATTGAAAAGCAAAGTCCAAGCAGAATGAAGACGCAAACGCCACCACAAATGCGATTGAAATTGACTTCACCTTGCAAAATGTCTTCGAGCATTAGCCGTCCGACATTGCCGAAGAAAAGAAGAAGCACTGAGTAAGTTAAATAGTGCAGATAGACAGCATTGACTGGCAATGACTCTGCAAAAAATCCGACTGCCCACAAGAATGAAGCTAATGTTGCAAGCGCAACTGACCAACCGGATACATTTCCTTTGGTACTGACTGCAACAGAACCAGTCCACAGAGCGACGAACATCATAGAGCCAACAAGCATGCGCGCCCAGAAACCATGCTCGACAATCGGCGCCAAAATGGCAAGCGCAGAGATCGAAGCGAGCAAGGCGACATATCGTTTGTTGTAGAGTCTGCTTTCCTGCATTTGCGTCCAGATATCAATGCAGCGGCTGCGCCACGTCATGCGATTATCCCGGCTAATCAAGAGATTCGCATGACAAAAGTCTAACGCGCCCCTTGGCAAGCAAACTTATACCTATATATAGCGTCCATACAGCAACTATACGAAATTCATATAATTAGCATGCAAGATGTCATGCAATTGTAACCGCACGAATATGCGACTCATGTCTGTCGATTTTCCAAACGACTCTTAAACCCAGCCTGCTTGACAGCTGTCCGCATTTTCTTGGTTCTACGCTGCCCGTTTCGTTCGCAGAACATCCAGCAAATCCGGAAATACATCGAAGTACTGCTCAATCGTGTATGGGTCCATTCCAGTCAACCTTTTGTAGTTATCGTTGACAGGTAACTGTTCGCCTTGAGCAATCGCATCAAACCAACCGATTTCTAACTCACGCTTCCATTCATCATTCAACGCTCCTTGTATGCGCGCGCGAGCCACATCAATCGTTTCCGAGTTGTATTCCAATTTTCGTCCGGTCAGCTTAGCAAGTCTCTCAGCGATATCTTTGATGCTCAACTCTTCTGGGCCAGTAATTTCGACAACACCAACTGGAGGGTTTAGCACAGCAGCGGCAGCAGCTTGAGCGGCATCCTCCCTTGTGACGAACGCACCTTTCCCGGTCAGAGCCGGTCCTCTAATGATTCCGTCCGCACCAAACTTTTCTAAGAACATATCGAGATAGAAGGCATTCCGCAACGAAGTAAATGGAATTCCTGTTTCGGCCAGGAACTTTTCGCTTTCATAGTGATCGCGACAATATGGATAAACAGAATCCGCGCTTGAGCCGAGCAAAGACAAATAAACAATGTGCTCAACACCTGCGCGCTTTGCTGCATCGAATGCAATTTTGTGAGTAAAACAGCGCTTGCCCGGCATAGCCTTTCCAGAAATTATCAAGGCTGTTTTGATACCATTGAAAGCTTTGTTCAATGAGTTCGGGTCTTCAAAATCTCCATACACCGCTTCGAATCCTAGATTCTCGGTCAACTTGTCCGGAGTCCGAGTCATCGCCCGAAAGGTGACTTCTTTGTCTGCAAGAAGTTGCGTCACGCGACTGCCAATATGCCCGCAAGCACCAGTAACCAAAATCATCAGCAAATCCCCCTTCGGACACCAATCCATCGAATAAGGACTGTGAGGGAGATCAAAATATCCCGCTTTACCAAATTTTGTTCCTTAAATTTGCAACGGCAGGTCAGTTGGACAATCCACGTCTTTTGCCCCTTCAGGAAAGTCCACAATTTCCAGTTTGTCCGCTGTCTTGATGACAGATTTGGCGCCGACATCGCCTTTCAAGGAAAGCAAAGAATCAAACTTGCTGCGCGGAAACAAAGCAGGCACTCCAATTGCATCACCGTAGCGGCAGGCAATAATCTGCTCCGGATCAAATTTAGAAAGTGCGACGATTTTGTCGACTAAACAAGGAGAAACGTAAGGTTGATCGCAGACAAACAAACACAAGTGAGTTGCCTGTTCGTCCATAGCAAACTGCGTTGCGCAACGTACTGACGAAGCGATTCCTTCTTCCCAGTCATTATTGACGAGTAGCTTTGCCTGAGGCAATAGGTGAGGCTTGATCTTTTCCAGGTCACAGCCGAGCACGACCAAGACATCATCAACGGAACTGCTGAGCAACACCGTTTGAATATGTTCGATCAAAGTTTGTCCATTGAACACCGCAAGTTGTTTGGCACTACCAAAACGCTGTGAAGCGCCGGCAGCTAAAACAGCCGCTACAACTCTTCTAGCCAAGCGAAACGTTTCCAGCTAAAAACGCATTCTTTTCAGAATCGCGCTCGCCGACAAGGCATTCCTTGCTAACGCGTTCGTGAATTGCACCATCGACGTCACGCAGATGTGAAGGAACGCGTCTGCGGGCGACGGTGTGAATCTCAGCCAAAATCGAAAGAGCAATTTCGCGAGGTGTTTCAGCTCCCATATCCAAACCGACTGGTGCAAAGATATTTCCTCTGTGTATGGCGGCATGCCACTTGCGCTCAAAGGTTTTGAACATCCGCTCAGTACGGCTGCGAGGACCCATGATACCGAGATACGATGGATTTACTAAAAGCAACTCGTGAACTACGTCACTATCAATGTTAAGGTCATGCGTCATCACCACTGAATATCCGTGCCCTATCCGAGGAAACATTTTGACTAGTGATTCGCCGGAGCGCAACTGATTGCGCGAAACTCGATTGACATTGAATCCGTGAGCGGACGCACAAGTTTCCAAAACATGAGCATCTTCACCATCACCGAAAACATATACGGAAATCGGTGGCTCATAGTACTCTGCAAAAACCTTAATCGTCTTGCCGTTATTCTCGAGTTCCGCAATGCGACTCTTGCGCTCCGATAGAACACTCAGCGCAAGTCCTTCCATTCCTGGTACCTTCAACTTGCCGTGATATGTTGAATCAAAAGACGCATTCATGCCATATCTGGCACCAATTTCGATACTGCCATCCGAAGTTATCGCAGTGAGCAAAACGGCCGATTGATCTAGTGAAGCGAACCACTCGACGGCGTGCATGGCCTGCGCATTTGGTAGCGGTTCAACAAGTATCTCTACTGCGCCACCACACCCAAAAGGAAAACCTCGAACGTCATCTTCCGCAGAGAGATCGTATTCAACAACGAACGACTTTTTATCTCCATCAAGGCGACAAGAAATATCTCCTTCCAAGCAACCTGCCGAAAGTCCGCCGCGGAATGAACCATCGTCGCAAACAATTGAGCGAGAACCTGGGCTTCTGTATGATGGACCGGAAGTCTCAATTACAGTTGCAAGCGCGCTTCTTTTTTCCTGACGCAAGCATTGCTCATAAAAAGATAGTATTTTCTGTATCTCGATCATGACTCAGCTGTTTCCTGCTTCCGAGTGTACGCCCATATCATAACTCGATTCCGATAATTTTGGTGTGTTGTCAATTCTCTTTCGCCAGTCAATATCATCAGCTATTAGGTCTGTCAATTAGACATCTGCGAACAAGTCTTCAATTCGAATTGGCAACTCGCGAATACGAATTCCGGTCGCGTGATGAACAGCATTCGCGGTTGCTGCTGCAAAACCGGCGAGTCCAATCTCGCCAATACCTCTGGCGCCATATTCGTTCAAATCTTTGTTTTCATACTCCAGGAAATGCACTTCCAAATTCGGAACATCAGCATTCACAGCCAATATGTAATCGGCCAGGTTGCTGTTGAGAGGTGCACCTTTGGTTGGCTCGTAGTTTGTGTGTTCAAACAACGCCATCCCAATTCCCATCACCACAGCGCCTTCGATTTGATTGCGTCCAGCTTTGGGATTGATGATCTTTCCGGCATCAATGACGGTGACAACACGACTGACTCGCAATCGTGCAATTTCCTCTTGCCACGTTACTTCTACAAAGTGAGCACCGTATGAATGCTTTGAAGATTCAGGCTTTCCACCAAAGGTACTAGGCGACGAGCCTTTGCCCAAGATGAACTTGAAATTGCCAGAATCAAGCACTTGCTGGAAAGAAAGCCCTGCTGAGGCGGGTTCGTCCTTCTTGTGTACACGCCCTTCGGTGTATTTCATATCCTTCTGATCTACACCAAAATATTTCGCACCCGGCGTTTTAATCGCCGCATTGAGCAAAGTACCAATTGCCTTTTCGGCAGCCTTCGATACCGCCGGAATCAGGGATGCTGTCGCCATCGAACCACCGGACAAAGGACCTGGTGGCAAGGATGAATCACCAAGCACCACTTCGCATTTGTCAATGCTCAATCCGACTTTGTCAGCAAGAATCTGAGCGAGAACAGTGTAGGTTCCAGTACCAATATCTTGTGTTCCTGTTGCTACCTTGGCTGTTCCATCATTCCTCAACTCGACAGTAGCTTCTGCGGGAAACCTTTCCGCAATCCACGCCGCACCGGCCATTCCCCAGCCGAGCGTCAAACCATCACGCTTCATCGAACCTATTTTAGGATCTCTCTTCGACCAACCAAATTTATCCGCACCTGTCTTGTAGCATTCGATCAGGTGGCGCGACGCAAAGGGAATATTCAAGTCCTCATCCTTTTGTGGTTCGTTAAGGAGCCGCAACTGCAACGGGTCCATCTTCAACTTGATTGCCAATTCGTCGAGTGCAGATTCAGTTGCGAACAATCCCGGTACAGCACCAGGTCCACGCATCGAAGTCGGAGTTCCGATGTGTCTTCTGGAAAGTGCCGTAGTTATACGTAAGTTCGGGCAACTGTACAAATATTTAGTGCACTCGCCACAATTCTCTTTGTAATCGTCGAGCAGTGACGTGTGATTCAAATAATCATGCTGCAGCGAAGTCAGCTTCCCGTTGCTATCCGCACTGATACTGACACGCTGTTGAGTGCGCGGACGATGTCCTGCGGCATGGAAGGCCATTTTTCGGGAGATGACAATTTTTATCGGTTTGCGAAGTTTTCTAGCCAAAGCAGCGGCAACTGCACTTTGCGGCCAGGGTGTGATCTTGCTGCCAAATCCAGAGCCAAGGAATTTCGAAATAACCTTCACTTGCTCAGGTTCCACACCAAGAACTTGGCAGAGAACATTGCGGTGATTCACGACGCCCTGGGTGGTTTCATAAAGAGTGAAAGCAGTGCCATCAAAGACCGCCACACTCGAATGCAGCTCAATCACATTATGAGTTTCTGCCGGTGTGACATAGGTGGCGTCCAATTTGATTGTTGCGGCGTCAAATGCTTTCTGCGCATCCCCACGTTCACTCTCAACCTTAACCTTAGTATCAGCGGTCAGTTGCTTCTCAACGTTCGGCTTCTTTTCACTGTAAGCGACCTTGACCGCTTGCGCTGCAGCCGTCGCTTGCTCGAAAGTCTCAGCTACGGCCACAGCGACGTACTGTCCATAGTACCGAATCACATCATCTTCAAAGGGAGGACGGTCCTCATCAGAAAAGGCATTGAAATCGGAATTGGGCGCCACCCTGAAAAGTTTTCCAATATTTGCGCGGTGAAAAATACCCTTCACGCCAGGCATTTTTTCGGCATCTGTCGTATCCAGTTTTGTAATGGTGCCATTTGCAATAGTGGCACCTACTGGCACCGCATAAAGCATGCCTGGGAAATTATGGTCGGACGTATAAGTCGCATTTCCTGTAACTTTAAGTGGTCCGTCGATACGCTTCATTTCGCGCCCGACGGGAGAATTGCTTTTGTCTTGAGTAGCGGGCATGTGTATATCTCTTATTCGTTAAATTTGACTGTTGGGTTGACTGAATTATCTGCCAGTGAATTGCCTTTGCTTGCTCTGTGACTAACTGGTAGTCGCCAATTTCAATGCATGCGACAAGCACCGTTTCGACAGTTCAATTTTAAATTTGTTCTGACTCTGAGGTTTGGCATTCCGCAGCGCTTCTTCTGCGGCCTTCCGGAAATTCTCAGCAGTTGCGGCACTACCTGTAATTGACTTTTCCGCTTCAATTGCACGCCACGGTTTGGTACCAACGCCACCAAGCGCAATTCGAGCGCGTGATACCTTGCCAGCATCAACTTGAACTATCACCGCGGCTGATGCCAGAGCAAATTCATATGAAGCGCGATCTCTGAGCTTCAAATAAACAGATTTGCTTCCAGCAGGCATCGCCTTCACCAGAACATGAGTGATCAAATCACCGGGTTTGAGAACGTTTTCAATGTGTGGTGTGGAACCAGGAAGCGTATAGAAGTCGTCAATTGCTACCGCTCTTTCGCCACCAGGACCATTTATCACAATAGTTGCTTCAAGTGCCGTCAAAGCAACATTCATATCGGACGGATTGGTGGCAATGCAACTGTCACTGGTGCCCAAAATTGCTAGCGTTCTATTCTCGCCTTCAATCGCGGGGCAACCACTGCCAGGTTCACGCTTGTTGCATGCATAAGCGGTGTCCCTGAAATAGACGCATCTCGTTCGCTGAAGAAGATTTCCGCCTGTCGTAGCCATATTACGCAGCTGTGCGGAAGCGCCGGATAAGAGGGCTTCCGACAAAACTGGGAAGTGCGATTTAACATACGGATGGTTGGCGAGATCAGAATTTCTCACCAACGCACCTATTTTCAAGCCGCCATCACTGGTGGTTTCAATCTTGTCCAAAGGCAAACGATTGATATCAACCAGGCTATCAGGCGTTTCAACACTCAATTTCATCAAGTCGAGCAGAGTGGTGCCCCCTGCTACAAAACGAATCTTGGCGCCTTGTTGGGCAGTGTCCGAGTTAGAAGTTTTCTTGATGGCATCGGAGACATCTGAGGTTTTCTCATATGCAAACAGTTTCATTCCGTGTCTCCCCTACGCCTTTGCGCGAACTTGTTGAATAGCCGCAATAATGTTTGGATATGCTCCGCAACGGCAGATGTTGCCGCTCATCGCCTCGCGAATATCATCAACGCCATGTCCGCAGGGTTCATTGAGCAAGGCTGTTGCTGACATGATCTGACCTGATGTGCAATATCCGCACTGATAGGCATCGCAATCCACAAATGCCTGTTGCATTGGATGCATGCTGTCCGGTTGCCCCAAACCTTCGATTGTCGTAATTTCTTCACCGTCATGCATGACAGCTAGTGTCAAGCACGAATTCACACGTCGTCCGTTTACGTGAACCGTGCAAGCTCCGCATTGTCCGTGATCGCATCCCTTTTTTGTGCCTGTAATATTCAAATTCTCGCGCAGACAGTCTAAAAGGGATGTGCGGGGATCAAGCTTGAGCGCATGCTTTTTCCTATTGATTATGAGAGTGACCGGAACCGCTCCAGCGATTGGCGTCAACGAATCAACCGCTTTCTCTTCAGCTTTCATCTCTTCCCCTCTTGCTCCAGGTAACGCGGCCGCAGCTATCCCTGCAGCACCAAGATGCCTTAAAAACGATCTTCGCGTCACGCCTCCCGATTTCACTGGACGCCCCTGCATGTCTCCCGAATCTTCGCGATCCTTTTGTGACATGCGTTCTCCTTTTGTAGATACCTTATAGATGTCGTTTTCACGTGCTCGAAAAGATACCGCACTTCTCTTTTCAAGATGCTCGAAATTAAGGTCCAGAGAGATAAAATCCGCTCGGAATCTCGTTTTTAATCTAGTTGTAAGGGTCACGCGGGAACATTAATTTGGAACTTGGGACATTCAATTCAGTCTCTATGTCATCGAGAAAGGTGACAGCTATGAAAAAAGAGAAGAAGTCGACGGAATGGACCGTCACATTAGGCAAGAAATCCAAGACATTCACATCCTTTGAAGAAGCCTTATCATTCGCAGATTCATCCGAGGTGAAAGGCACTAGAGCTGTGGACTTTACTAATCAAAGGATCATTGTCATCCCCACAGTGAACCGCGATAAACGCGATATCGCCTAGAAATTCAGATTTGCAAATAAGAACGGGTGAGACAAGCAAAAGCTTGTCTCTTTTTTTGAAACATAATCGAAGAACCGCTGTCGTGAAGCTAGACGAGAAACACCAATTAGGCGAACATGTCGAAGAATTGGAAAGCAAAACACTCTGAGAATCGTAATGAGGACACGGGAGTAAGACACGTGAGTAAGACTCGCAGGAAGGTACAAGCCAATTTGTCAGTGACACTACATTAAGAGTTGCAAACGCAAATAAGACAATCGACTGGGTGTTTCAAGAAAGATAAACAGGATTAATCCACTGATTTTCTCACGAGGCAGCGCATTGTCGCGCGCCTGTGGAGCAGTCAACCGCGAAGGCTGATTTTATACCGAAATCGAGTTATATGCCAAACGAATCGGGCTCTATAAAATGCCCATAGACGATAGGCATACGTGGGAAAAACCGTTTCCTTCCGAACAGAACAAATAGGTACTGAATATGGTGCAACCTCACTCGGCATCCGAAATAACGAAGTTGAAACTTCAAACTTCTCGATCGATAGAAATTGGAGACTTAAGCGCTGCATATTGCACGTCCAAACTGATCTTGAACATGCTCGAAAATAATCACGCCGATTCAAGTGAGATGGCTAATGTTTTGTACGAACTTGGCCTGATATGTATTGCCCTCGACAAACATTCAGAGGGTACTCGTCATTTAGAAAGATCGATAGAGTACTGTTTAGATACAAAAGAAAGCGATAGTTGGCTCGTCAGAGAAGCGAGACGAGCGCTCAATGATATGGAGCCGACCGGCCGTTTCAAATTACAAACTGCGCCAAAAGCTAAAAGCCATATTGCCTAGCCCACGCCCAACTTAGTTGTTTTCCACACATAAGTTACATACTTACAGCAGATGCAGTAGGGATATTTCTTTCTGATAGCTAGTCTCCACAATATTGCAGTTATGGGCTTACTGCAACTTTTGTGAGGGCAATGCTGTGGACAGAAAACTTTATGGGACAACGATAGTCATTACTGGCGCGTCCAGTGGCTTTGGAAAAGGATGTGCATTGGAATTTGCGAAGTTGGGAGCATCATTGGTGCTTGCAGCTCGCAACCAGGAAGCGCTAAACGAGCTTGTCGTGGAGTGCGCAAGGCTAGGTGGAAGCGCTGTTGCAGCTCCTACAGATGTTGCCGACCCTAACGAAGTCGCCACACTTTTCCAGCAAGCACTCGACTGCTTCGGAAAAATCGACGTCTGGATCAACAACGCAGGCGCCGCCGCCATTGGTGTGTTCTCCGAAGTGCCGCTCGGCGACCATCTGAAGGTTATAGACGTGGATATGGCCGGTACCATGTGCGGAAGCTATTTTGCGATGCAGCATTTCATGCAGAAAGGACAAGGTATTCTGATCAATGTCGCGTCAATGATCGGTAAAATTCCAGCTCCATACTATGCCTCCTATTCAGCAGCAAAACACGCTGTTGTCGGGCTCAGTGCTGCACTAAGACAAGAGCTGCAAGAACTAAACAAAGATAGAATTCACGTATGTACCGTGCTTCCAATGGCAATGGATACGCCTTTCTTCGACCATGCGGCTAACTATACGGGCAGAAAGTCGGTTCCGATTCCGCCTCTTAATGACGCTCAAGACGTTATCGATGCAATTGTAGATCTCGTCTTCAAGCCAAAGGCAGAGGTTGCGGTCGGCAAAGCTGCCGGTATATTCAGCGTTTCCGATGCACTCTTGCCTGGAGCCACCGAAGCTATGATGGCGAAAAACACTCAAAAGGCTCAAATAGAGGAGGCGCCGCCGGCTCCCTTTACAAAAGGCAATCTCGAGAAGCCGACCAACAAAGGCACCGGCGTCCATTCCGATTACAAAAAGGAAGCCTCATAGGATGCAAATCAGATCTAGCGCGGCAAACGTTAAATAACGGTGCGAATGGGAACCTTAATGGGTTTAGCCTGTCCAACCTCGTGCCAAACATAGGAGTTGAACATGAAAAGACGCTACACGGTGCTGGGAGTCGTTACCGCTCTGCTGCCCAATCTTTACGCATACGCAGGCGAATCACAAGCATCGAGTATGGCAGGCGGTTCGAGTTCATCTGGCGCAACTACTCAGGAGACATCCCAGGCCGCCAATCAGCCGACAAACTCGGCGACATCGGGTCAAAGCAGTGGAAGCTCTTCTTCCAATAGCGCCCAGGCTACCACTCAAAACGCAAATCAGGGCGCATCCACACCATACGTCAAGCCGGTTGGTTCTTCCACCGCTCCCGTTCAGGGTGCGCAAACCTACAGCATGCCGTCCACCGCAAAACCGGTGGTGAAAAACTTCGGAACACCCAAGAAGTTCAGCAGCAAGCCGGTTAAGAAAACTGCCGTTACTCGCACCTACCGATAGGTTTCCTACGTCAGTTCGTTTGTGTGAACGGGCTGAGGCTCCTCGAACCATAAAGAAGACGACTACCTTCATAGTCGTCTTTTTTTTGTGCATCTGTAGTGTATTTTCGCATCGCCGCCGAAGGCGTTGAGAAAATGAAATCTCCGTACTCCACAAGATCGCTCTCATCAAGAAACTTCACTTTTGGCGCTATTCTGCGGGTTTTCGCGGAACTAATTCAGTGTTTTTTTCTCTTACCAATAGATATTTACTCAACGACTATCGCATAGGGAGAGGACTCATGAGAAAGCATTTTGTAATGGCTGCAGTTATCGCCACAATTCCAATCGCAGCGGCATACGCAGATCCCACAGGAGCAGGCTCGGGATTACCGGGTGGCTGGTCCGCAGGCAATGCAGGAATGGCCAAGCCCATGCGCCCACCATTGAAAGCCACTAAGCAAGACGTCAACCATACCAACGTGACGACATCGAACGCCACGACTTCTGCAAGCACAAGCAGTGCTACAGCACCGTCCAAAGCAATTCACGTAAAAACCAAGGACGGTATGAAGATTCAAACGAATGTAAAATAGGACTGGCTAAACACCTTTGTGTGATACCTCATTTGGTGTTAACTTGCCGGTTCGCACTCTGCGAAGGAGATCATCAAGATCATCCTTCGCATTTTGTGTTTCAGGTAGCTTACTGCGCTCGAATTCTTCCTCCAGCCAAGCTCTTAATCTTTGATACTCAGATTCGTGAAAGCCGAGATCAGCTTCTTTGATCTGCTGTTTTTCAACTCCGCAAAGCTTTTGTTCAATCAGTTCAGGAATATAAGATAACTTGAACTTCTCGTTCAAACTTACAAGATTCGCTTCTATCAATCCAGTCTGCATGAGGTTGATACCTGTGAGCAGCACACGATATACATACAAAAGAGGCTTTACCCTCGGCTTTTCTTCCTTTGAGAAAAGTCTCCACTGAGTAAGTGCAAATCCTAAATAGTGATGGCTGTGATTCCTCGTAATACATTTCTTCGCGATTTCTTTCAGCTCATCGTGCTCTTTTGTACTTGCGATAATCAGAGGAGAATAGAGCTGCTCTAGAACATAGCCATTTTTCTGCATCATCATCAGAAAGAACTTTTTGGCATCGTGAGTAACCAGATCTAGCTCGATACCATCATCGATACTTGATGATTCAATCGTCTCCACGGGCGCATCAAGTCCAATCAGCTCTTCCACTGGTAAAACGTGACAACCACGCAGATCATAATCAGAATCGGGTGACGGAAATCCGTAGAGGTGGGCACCACTTATCGTGGCGAAAATAAGCGGATGCTTATGGTTTTGAGTCGCTCTATACAAGACATGTGGATAGTTCATTGTCTGACCATCTCTTTGCGAGCCTTGATGAGAAACAGGTTGGCACGTTCGTAATCAGGTCTCTCCGGCAATTTAGTAGTTTCAAAAGCGGCATCAAACTCTTTGTGGAGTTCTAACCTCCAGTTGTTTACCTCTTCCCATGAGGCCTCACCCAATCTAATAGGCATCAACCTGTCTCTATACTCGCCAACATTTACTGGAACAGCACCTTCCTTGAGAATAGTTATTCCAGAAACAAGCAGCCGAACTAAGTGCATTACATGCTTCCACTTCAGTTCGCCGCGCGTGCGCAGATCTTGCTCTAGCTTCCTGAATTGAGAGAGAACGTAACCATTGTATGTTTGATAAACGAGTTTCGACAAGTAAGAGCTACGCGAATCCAGCAACTCTTGCGCCAATGGTGTGCACTTTTCCACAATCGGTGAATAGAGGCATTCAAGAACGTTAGGATTTGCTTTCAAAGTCAGTATCATAAACTTCTGCAGCTCCCAGTAACACTCCTGGTTTGAACTATCTTCAATTTGTTCGGGTATTCCGTACAAAGACCAATGAAGTTCTGCTGGCGGCAGATAAATCCCTCTTCTGTCCATATCCGACTCTTCAACGTCCAAGCCATAAGCACGCGAGCCTATGACACATTGATAAATCACATAGTCAAACAACTCACGATCAGACAGTGGCTCAGGACGATCGAAATCCACGTTTTGTAAGTGCTTTCTGATCACCAACTCTTGCCTATGCAGACTAGCCTGTCCGCCGTCCGGAAAACGAATCAGGTAGGCATGTTCATTATCGACCGGCGATTTAACAATCGTACCCACAGTGCCCTTTCGTCTGAGCGGCTGACCAGCCTTACTCCTAATCTCCACCAACGTAACCACCTGTGTTCCAGCCGGAATAATCAGGTGGGGATTAACTATCTTGATGGGATTGTTTTCGGTCATTCTGGCAATTCCCTGAGCGTAAAAGACTTTTGTATCATCTTTTGCCTTAAAGCAGGAACTTGGAGCGCTTAAAACAGGCGAGGCTTCGCAGTTAATGTTGCCCCTAGCCCTACCGGAAAATCGGGAAACGTTGTAATGTGGAAGTGTCGGCGCTCTGCCGGGCGTCACACTTACTAAACTGCCGAGGAATGCCTTATGGAGCATTTAGGATTTGCCTTGGGCATCGTTCTGATGATCGCAGGCGCAGGTTATCTCTTCAAAGCATTTGTTGCCATCGCCCAAGGAAGAATTTGGTACTGGACTGGCTTTCTTCCCCTAACAATCATCTCGCCGTGGCTCATCTTCTGCCCACCCAATGAGCGGAAGGAGAAAGCAATTGCTAAAGTCAAAGACGCAATGTGGGCGCCAATCTTCTTTGGACCGTTCTTCACGATCATGGGAATCATCTGCCTTTCCGCTGGCGCTGACCTCGCGAATCTCCCCGGAACGTCAACGACGAACCAGCTGCTCACATCGTGGACCTCGGACAAGACACCTGTAATTATCTTCGACAAGAAACACTACAGAATGCAATTCCCGGCCGCCATGAAGACAGCCAACAAAATCTCCAAAATGTTCTTCAACACTCAAGCCAATATCAAAGAACAAGACAAACTCCTGCCGGCTGGTGGCTAACCTTTGTAGGAATATGACGCGTTGAAACTTTTGACGGCATTTTTGCTCGCGCTTATTTGCTCAAGCAACGTAGGTTCGATGGCGCGGAGTCCGACTTGGCACCATGTTGAAGATAAACGACCAAGGGCGGATCGTGTTTGGGCTAAGTTGCGCAAGAAAGTTTTCGAAATCAATGTAGAACATCGGTTCGGAATCAGTAAAACAGATTTTGTCTTAGACCACGACCAATGGCCTCCAAACCTTCAATTAGTTTTCCGTCGCTTCAGAGCGCTTGAAGGTATCAAAGTCGGGACCAAAACCAATAGTTTCGAAGGCGCAGTTTCTCACTCTATGCACGAACGAGTCATTGAACTAAATGATGGTTTTACCGCAAAACGTAAAGGCGACAGCATTTACATCTTCGCTCCGAAGAACTTTGTACAGCCGGGAGACAAATCCATCCATGTTGAATGGGTTGATTTCTACAGAAATTGAAAACACTATTGCGCTGAGCGCGTTTCCTGCAAAAGCGAGTTTAACTCTGCCTTTACTTCGTCGGCTGATTGATATCTCTGTTCGGGATCCTTGTGCAAGAGTTTGAACACAATCGACTGCATTTGCTCAGGTGTCTTGTTGTTTTCTGCGAGAAATGGCAGGCGCGATGGCGGCTCGTTGACATGCTGCCACATCACATTGTAGGTGCTGTCATGGTCGAAAGGAGGTCTGCCACAAAGAGCGTCGTACATAAGGCAACCGAGCGCGTACAAATCGCTTCGGAAATCAGCGTCTTGTCCAATGCACTGCTCCGGACTCATGTAAGTAGGCGAACCAAACATTTGACCATGAGCGGTAAGACGCGCAGATGAATTAGTTTCCACAACAGACTTAGCAATGCCCAGATCCACGAGTGTAATATGAATGCCACCACTCTTCGCTTTGACAATTACGTTGCTCGGTTTCAAATCTCGATGCACAAAACCTTTATGATGCATTGTGGTCAGTGCATCGCAGATCTGCATGAAGATCGGAATGCAAAAACCAGGATCGAGTTTTTCTCGTTCTTCAATTAACGCTTCCATGGTTTCGCCGTTGACATAATCCATGATCAAATACGGCTGTCCGTTCTCATCTTCACCAAAATCATGCACACCGACGATATGAGTGTGATTTAGAGAACTTGCGATCCGTGCTTCCCGTTCAAATCTCTGCAGGAAAGATCCAGTTGCCACCATATTCAGATGCATCATCTTGATGGCAACCAATTTACCAAGTGTGGTGTGACGCGCGAGATAGACAACACTCATGCCACCACGACCCAATACTTTTTCGATACGATACTTTTCAGAGACGATGTCTCCAATCGACTTCTCTCGCGTCTCGCCCATCGAATAGTCTTTCACTGCATCGTTTGATTCAAGCATTGGACGCAGATTTGCCATCAGTCGCGTCGACTTCTGCATCGAGTCGGGCTCAAGGCAATCAACAGCTGTACGCAATTCCATCTTCACATTTGTGACGTCACATCCGAGTCTCTTGGCGATCTCTTCAAGATTGAGACCGTGCTCAATGTACTCAAAAATCTTCATTTGCTGCGGAGTAATAAGATTTCTCTTCAGTCTCTGCGCAGGAGAACCGCTATCAGACAAAACTCGTTTTGCCAAACCGTGATCTAACCATTTTGCGCCTTGCAAAACAGCGGACATCGCTGACTCCAATTGTCTTTGTGATGCGTCTTTCAAACAATATGCATCTGCACCAGCTGCAAGTGCGGACAAGAACGCTGCCTCATCGTCATTGGAAGTGAACATGACGACACGCGTCTCGGGAAGATGCTCTTTAATGATTTCGGTAGCCTCGATGCCGTCCATATTGGGCATCGAAATGTCCATTAAAATAACGGCCGGGCGCAACTTGAGTGAGACATCTATTGCTTCTCTACCGTCCTGAGCTTCCGCAACGACACGCACACCCGGAATTCTTTCCAGCACAATTCTCAGACCGATGCGCATGACCGTCTGGTCATCAACAATTACGACAGGAATGTGCATATCGCTTTGCAAGTACTCTCTCTTAGATCTCCAGAGAAAACTGTGCGAGGAGTTAATTATAATGACATTTATATCTCGGTAATTCATCCCTTACCAGAGGGAAGCCAAGCGCCTCCAAACCGGGTGTTAGCAGTCTATAGCCGAGTGGAATCCCTCTTAACTTCTATCCCGCCTTATCACCTTCGGAATACGCCCATGAATGATCCGCGCTCAGGCAAACTTACTCAAGCGCGCAGAATATCGAAATACGGTCTAAAGACCGCATATGCATTGATACTGGCAGCAACCTTTGGTTCACTTTCCCAGGATTCTCTAGCCCAGCAGAGGCTCACCCCTGCTCAGCAAGCGCAGCTTAATGAGCAGATCAAGCAAGAAGTCGCCAAGGTAATTGCTGACCAGAAACGCTGGATCATGAGCAAGGAAGGTCTTGCATATGCGTCGTTTGTGGGCAGTGTGAAACACCCTGAGCTGAAAACTCAATACATGCAGCAATTGAGTGAGGGAGGAAAAATCTATTTCCTAACCTGTAGGCAGGACTACGCTGAAGCGCTTAAGTTACTCGACAAATTTCCAAAGCGTGAAACTGGAAGCGCTTTGTACTTAAGAGCTAAGTGCTTGGATGGCCAACGCAAGCGCCTCGATGCCATTGGTGTTTATGACAAAGCCGCAAAAAAAATTGGAAAGGGTTTCAGTCCAGGGTTTCGTTTTTACCTGCACTATGCAGCGGCGCAAGCAGCAGCAGGTAAAGATGTTGAAGCACTAAAGAATTTGAGGTCGGCAGCGGAGAGAGCGGTCGATGCAGAAAAATACTCTTCCTCGAAAACAGCAGTAGCTCAGGCAGTAATGAAGCGCGTCGGCTACCTACAGGAGAAACGAGGCAAGTACAAAGAAGCGTTTGACAATTACCTGGCTATGTTTGGCGAGGCACAATCACAGTTTCATCTCGACCAACCAATTGAAGTCGATGCCAGCGTAAAGAGTCGAGCCGGCAAATGGTTAAAAGAACATCCGACACCACCAGTGGGGGCAGACTCTCTCGCCCGTTGTAAGTATTTGACTACCGCAGCCAAGGCCCATCTCGCTCTTGGTGATGAGAAAAAAGCAAAAGAGACACTCGAGCAAGCCATCGCTGTGAGAGAAAAATCCTCCAATGAAATTCCCAGCGAGCTTACAGAAGATCCATTTTCTGTCCTTTCACAAGCTCGTGATGTAGCCAGCTCAATTCTCATCAGATTGGACATTCGCGGCAAAGATTACAAGTCTGCCTGCAAGCATATTCGCGCGACTTTCGTAACGGACCCGGCACGAGATGATCAAAAAATGCTGCAGTGCATTTCAATGGCGGACATTCCAGATCTTCTGACGAAGAAAGACCGCGACTTGCACTCGTCTATAGCTGAACAACGCCTGGATATGGGCGCGGTTGTTTTGCAGTACGTGAAACCCAAGAGTTAGGTAACTGCATAAAAACTGCGCACAAGAACGCATGTTATTTGAACACGCTGAGCTTACAAGTTTTGGTTGACGAAGGAAGTTAATGTGGCTGATTTTGAGCGTCGCGTCTGATTTGGTACCAGCTGATTGCGACAGCAAGCAAGCAAATAGAGACGCCGGTGAATCCAATGATTTCGTTGCCACCAATGTTTCGAAAGTCGCCGAAGAACCATAAGATAGGCATCTGTCTTTCGCTCCGAGTTTTCATGCATTATTCGACCCATTGTGCGCGCGAAACGAGCCAGGGGATATGGTGAAAATACGCTCGTTTAATCTAATAGAGGCTGGAATCCCAGTCGTGACGGGGTGCCCGTTTCATTTAACCTGAAATCTCGAAATTGATGAAACCAGCCCCTTTTCGCGCAAACCTACCGCGTGACGACGAGAAGTAACTAACGCGCAAACGATAAGTCGATTGGTCAGGCGAACAACAAGCGAAGAAACAACAAAGAGACTCACTTAAGTTGAGTCCCCTATGCAAACCAGAAAGGCGCTTGGGAACCGGATCTGCCCTGCATGAGTCTTACTCAGTGCAATATGAGGATCGGAATATGAAAACCGCAATAGACAACCAGGCCAACGTGTCGATGGCTCTCTTGTTTGCTTCATTCATCTTGGTACTTAGCTTGTTTGTATTCTGGCCGCGTTCGGCCGGCAATCCGACTACAGGCTACTCATCAGATGGAGAAGCAGTACAGAGTGATACCATCAGCCCACAGACAAGAGCCAAGGATGCAAGCACGGCGAGGTCGTATCAATAGTTTTATCGCTTTTGCAGCTGTGTAAAAAGTGCCTCACAGCCATGATCTGTGCACCGCGTAATTTGCATCTTGCCCCCTACAATCGGAACTCTGATTTTGTGCATAGTCACAACTTTGCCACCAATAACGATGGCAACACTTTTCATAACGTTCTCTCGTGTGAATTGCTCCAGCGGTTGAACTTGATCTTCCGCTAGAGAAATTTCCAATTTCGGCTTGCCGGATTGATCGTTAGACTTCACAGGAGCACTCGCCAAAATTATGGGCACGAAAGTGTTTTTGCTTACGACAATATATGTGGTATCTCCTCGCTCTTCCGGTGCGAGAAACTCGTAATCATTCACGAGTACAACTTCTGACTTGCTCAAAGGATCGAGTTCGGTCTTAGACTTTGCCTCGCGGTGAACGAGATAGAGACCATCAATAAGCCCTTGCGTTTTTGCACTCTCGCTCGAACTACTTGGAAGAGTGGAAACAAAACTGCTAGTCGTGGTTGAAGGAACTTCCTTGACGCTCTTACCGTTAACAGCGAAGAGCGACATTTGTGAGGTGCAAAGAATGATGCCCAGAGCTAACAATGCAAAGGGCTTTGAAGGTTTTTTCATTGATACACCTATTGATAGAGAGAACAGAACATCAGTGAACTTAGTAAGTAATGAAGTGAGTACGTAGCGAAAGGGAGTTAGTAGTAAAAATTCGCGTTAGAAAACTCAACTGGTGATTTTCAAGGCGGCGATATCCTCACGTTACAGGCGAGCAGTTTGGAAATTTGATTTCTTTAGAACTCATTTCGATTTGCATCTATAACTTCACTCTGATTCCACGTCCACAGACCAAACAGGGTGAAGTCGTGACCTTTTTGTGACCAGCAAGACTGCAAGAACTCTGCAACAGACGAGTGTGACAATACCTGCAAGCTTCTATGGAGTTGCCGAAATGACCGATCGAAAACGCCAAACCTATGTCTCTGTAACCATTTGCGGACTTTTTACGGTCCTGACTGTTTCAACTGCATTCGCGTCCACCACTGCAGCCACCGCCGCCAGCCTTACCATCGATCAAATAAAGAACCTGAAAGTCCTGGTCCCAAGCATGGGTGAGGGTCCAGGCGACTGGATTCAATTCAGAAAGGGCAATGGACTCAAGAACAAAACGGTTGGCTGGGCGAAGATGACATCAGTCGCCGTCGGAACAGACGGGAAAAAGCCTTTCGCCGTCAGCCACATCACATGGCAAGGCGTCTCCGGCTCCGGAATATGGAATACATTGATTCTATTCAAAGAGTCAAATGGAAAGATCAAGCAGACCGGCCGCTACACTCCGATGGTAAGCACGGCTGACAAAGTAGATATTCGACGCGGCAGGGTGTTTGTGCATCTAACTGATCCAGAGGAAGTCACCTATGCAAAGGAGCATGGAGGCAGAGCCGAAGGAAAAGGCTGGATGTCCATCCCAACGTCGATGTTCGACCAGTAGCCTGTATCTCGAAAGCTGTTTAAGGGCGTGAACACCTAGCGCCAGCAAATCACCTGGAAGTAGAGACTGAAACAGCAGTCTCTACTTCCGTTTTGGGAAGTGTTGAATTTTTATTGCGGTTGTCAAGCAAAACGATTTCCGGATATAGAATCGAAAAACTGCGAATGCAATATCTCGCATTCTGATGAGAGGAAAGTTTCTAAAATCATGGACAGTCAGCTAAAAGAAAAACGCAGCTCAACACTCAAATTCATCACGCTTGGAACACTTGTAGCACTCAGCTCAAATCTGACGGGTTGCTCGACGACACCTACCGCAATCGCGCAGAAAGACAAGGACAAAGATAAGGAAGAAAACCAAAGCTCGGGCGGTCATTATTATGGCGGTCACGGTGTACGGTCCAAAATTCCGATGGGCACAAGCAGTACTCCCAAACCGAGTGGCACAATTTCGCGTGGCTGGTTCGGCGGCTTCCGCTTCTGCGGCGGCTAGCAAAGCATCCGCCAAAGTAAAACGTATGCAGTGGGTCCACATATGGATTCACTAGTGCATAAAGCTGTTCATTGCCTGGAGTAATTGAAATGAAGTTCGAAAAAATGAAAGCACGTCGCAATTGGCGAGAACGTGCTGACGAAGCTGGTTATCTTGCTGCAGTGCTAGACGATCCCCCGTATTGGGTGGAAGCTTTGGATGAACCATTTTGCGGCGTCTTGACCATGGAGGAGGTCGAAGACGTCATCGAAGCAGCAACCAGCGAACTTTATGACATGTCACTCCAGGCCGTGGACTTTGTTGTAAACGGCGCAAGTTCCGAACGATGTTTTGATGCGCTGAAGATCGCGCCACAATACAGGAACGCCATCCGAAGATCGTGGCGAAGAAATGACCGATCAATTTATGGACGTTTTGATTTTGCCTATAGCAACAGCCAATTGAAATTGCTCGAGTTGAACTTCGACACGCCAACATCATTGTACGAGGCGTCCATTATGCAGTGGTTTTGGTTGGAAGATCTGAAGACTCAGAAATCAGTTCCACAATCTTCGGACCAATTCAATAGTTTGCACGAGCGCTTGATTCAGTCGTTTCAAAAAGCGAAAGTAGAATGCAATACGATCCATCTCGCGAGCGTTGACGACTCAGCAGAAGACGAAGACACGGTGAAATATCTGCAGTCGTGTGCTATGCAAGCTGGGCTTGATGCGCGTTTCATATTCATGAGCGATCTTGGCTTTGACAGTCTCGGACGTTTGGTTGATCTGGAAGGAAACGTCATTACGCAGCTATTCAAACTCTACCCCTGGGAGCAAATTATGTATGAGGACGCTGAAGTAAAAAAACACTTTGGACGACAAATTTTCAGTCCTTTAGCTGAGTCAAGCTACACTCGATTCATTGAACCGACATGGAAAATGATTCTTTCAAATAAGGCAATTTTGCCTTTGCTTTGGCAACTTTTCCCAGGGCATAAATATCTTTTGGAAACCGCCTTTGACGATGAGTCCGTTGATGCACACTGGCTTCGCCAGTCTCGCCATGTGAGAAAACCAATCTTTGGTCGCGAAGGAGGAAGTGTATCAATTATCGATCCGGAAAAGCCAGAAGAAACTGTAGAAAAGGAGAGTGTGTATGGTGCAGAAGGATTTATTCTGCAAGCGATGCATGAACTGCCGAAGTACAACGACTATCACTTAGTGATGGGCAGTTGGATAGTCGATGGTCAGCCTGCAGGCATCGGACTACGTGCTGACCAGAGCCCGATTACCGGTAACACCGCGATTTTTGTTCCACACTATATAAGAAACTAGATCAAGAGCAAAAGGTGATCTAAATAGAAAACAGCCTTCCATGCCTGCACACGATAATTTCACGCAAAGAATTGTGGTGGCATTTTTGCACGAAAAGATCTTGACAGGCTGCTGTTCATTGCTAGAATGGGAAAGTACACTCAAGTGCGCGATTTATTTGTGGTCATCCACTAAATTCGCTCACTTAAAAGGTTCCTCCCAGCAGCGAGGTATCGATCATGCATCTCCCGAACTCTGAAAACTAGCAGGAAGCGATTGTGGCTGTTTGTCTCAGCCTCTGCCAGCGCAAGGGATCATGATCTGACAGGAACCGAGAGTTCTTGAATGTTCTTCCTAATGCAATAGCCAATCGGTGTCCTGCTTCACGAGCAAGGATGAAGAATTTGGCATCGTTGATGGTTCATCAATAGCGTTTAGGCGTTAGTTGTCGACCGTCTGCAACGCCTTAGTTTTCGTCGCGCTCACACGGAAACACGTAGGTTACAGCGTCACGCACTTCTGCAACTGCAGGAGTAAGTTTTGACGCGGCAATTAGGAGAAATATTCAGTTTATGATTCCGAGCCTAAAAGAAAAATTTCGCAAGATAGGCGCGCGGGTCGATGTCACTTTTACCGGAGCGACAAGAGTAAGAGGTTTCACTCGCATTCAAAATCCACCTGCAAGCCTTGATGTTCTCAACGATAACAAAGGAGAATTTTTTCAAATCAGAATCCGCGAAGACATCTCCGAACAGCTCGATATTTCCGTACTGGAAGTCCAGCCAAGGGATAAGCACCTTGTTCTTCTGGCAAGACAAATCGATGCAGAAGGAAACGTGATCGCAAAAGATCACTTTCTTTGCGGACAGGATGAGCGTCACTTTTTCGTAGCCTCTGTTGGAAAAGTTTCCACAGTCGCTGCTGCCAAAGAATCGCTCAAACCAAGAGAAATTCGCACTCAAGAGGTTGGATTAACGACAGAGAAGCGCAATCGCCGCAAGACGAGAGTGTTTCGCCGTCAAGGAGAATGGTTCTTCATTCCTGAGGACATCAATCCTGATCCGGCTTTCGTTCGAAGAGACGAACCGCTCGCTCGCAACACGAGCAGCAAAGCACACATTGCTGAGTACGCTTATCGAACCGGTGGTGTAAACGTCAAAGTGTGCCGCGAATATCCTAAAGGATTGACGCAAAATGAGTACAAGACCTTGATTGAAGACAACCCCAACGCAAAGTTCCTCAATTGGAGGGACATGAAGCGCAATGCTTCAGTCTACGTCAAGGGAAGAATCAGACACGCTGATCACGCTACCGTGACACTCGACACATGGCACCGGGTTTTGATGAACACCGAAACGTTCTCTCCAACTGCTGCCGTCACTGTTGAGTTTCTCGACTAACCTCATTGGCATGTCTGGAATACAGAGGTCTCTGCGCGCAAACCCACCGGCGCGCAGAGTGTCCTCACAAAAAGAGAAGAGTTGTTATTTGCAATCGAAAGAAAGAAAAACAAAGAACTGTATGAGTATTCGAATTATAGCTTCAAAGAAAAATTGGATCGAAGGATTAGCTGTCGACCAACTCCACAAGAGTTTTGAACTGGCTGGCATGAAAGCAGCCGTTGGCATGCCGGATCTCCACCCTGGGAAGAACGCACCCATTGGTGCCGTCTTCGCCTCCGAACGATTCATCTATCCGCATCTGGTCGGCAATGACATTGGTTGCGGGATGGGTCTGTGGCAAACCGACCTCAAAAAGGGCAAGGTGAAACTGGACAGATGGGTTTCTCGCCTTGAGGGTTTGGATCTTCCCTGGGATGGTGATCTGGAGCGATTGCTTCAGAATGAAGGATTGCGAGTTTCTCAGTTCGACAAGACTTTGGGCACTATTGGCGGAGGCAATCATTTCGCCGAACTTCAGGTACTGCACCGAGTATTCGATGAAGAACTTTTTGCTGCAATGGAACTGGACGTACAATCGTTGTTTCTCCTCGTACACAGCGGCTCACGTGGTCTGGGCGACTCTATCCTCCGCTGGCATATCGCGCGTTTTGGAAGCCGTGGTCTGTATGAAGAAACAACCGATGCCGATGACTACCTTTGGGAGCACAACCATGCCGTCAAATGGGCTCAAGTAAATCGCAAATTAATCGCTCTGAGATTTATGGAATCAATTGGCACCACCGGAGCACCAATTCTTGATGTATGCCACAACCATGTAGAAAAGGAAACTCTTGCCGGTCACACTTGCTGGCTTCATCGCAAAGGCGCTGCAAATTCGAATAAAGGCATGCTAGTCATTCCAGGTTCAAGAGGAAGTCTCAGCTATCTGGTGCAGCCGACCGAAGATCAAAGCAATAACCTGTTCACCGTCGCTCATGGCGCCGGCAGAAAATGGAACAGATCAGAATGTCGAGCCAAGCTGAACCGCCGATATTCTGAAAGCAATCTTCGTCGAAACAAATATGGCGGTCGAATAATCTGCGCTGACAAAGAGCTTTTATACGAAGAAGCACCGCAAGCCTATAAAGACATAGATATTGTCGTCAGCGACTTGATTGAAGCAGGGCTTGTCCTTCCAATTGCCGCACTCGCTCCCATAATCACTTACAAGACAGGAGTGCTGCATCGATGAAATTTAGAATTCAAATTACAGCAGGTCAGGGTCCTGAAGAATGCTCCTGGGTGGTAGAACAAATTGCTAAAGCGTTCGAGTACGAAATCAAAAACCTTAAGCACAACATACAATTATCTGTTCTTGACGAACAGCAGGGCAAACGCGCGAATACACGAAGATCACTCGTTCTTACACTATCAACGGTTAACTCATCCGCCACTCTGGAGTCTTGGCTAGCATCTTGGACAGGAACAATTCAGTGGATCGGATCTAGTCCGTATCGAGCAAAGCACCCACGCAAAAACTGGTTCGTGGCAGTCAACATCGAGAAATTAGAAGACGAAAAAGAAGTAGGAGAAAATTCTATGCGTGACGCACTCACCAACGTCACGGTGGTCACTTTTCGCGCATCAGGTCCGGGTGGACAAAACGTAAACAAAGTAGCATCTGCGGTGCGCATCGTACACGCTCCGACTGGTTTGACGGCAACCGCACAAGAACATCGCTCACAATCGGAGAATAGAGTTCTCGCACTTACACGCCTCAAGCAAAAGCTACAAAGCAAAGTTCTAGAAGAAGAAAACAATACGCGGCGAAAATTGCGTAATCAACATTCTGATCTTCAGAGAGGCAACCCGACGAGAATTTATTCAGGAATAGAATTCAGACGAATAAAATAAGTGCCTACATCTTACGCAGATGCAATCCCAAGCTAACGCATAGCACTCGTGCCCGTAGGCACTGAACTATTGCCGGGCAAGCTAAGAGTTCCTCTTGTATTAGTTTCGATAGTCGAACTCGGCAATCCCGGCCAAACATTGCACATAAATAGCAGAACACCAATAGCGATGCACAGCAGTAGCATCGGTCCTGCAGCCGGATTTTCCATGCTAGATGGTTTCATAATCAAAGCCTCAAACTTAACCCCAGTGCCTCTTTACGTACAAACCTTTAAGGCTGAACGCGTAAGAATCTGATGGTTAGACGTTCTCGGACCATAAAATATCCCGCAAGATGTCAAAACATTGCATATTTGGGCATTTGCAGCCCTAATACCGAAAACGCTGTACAGCCAAGCATTTGAACCTATATACGAATAGTCAATTGTGTACATGTGTCCAACTCCGAGTAAAAATTATCGCTAAAATATATAACTGCCAACCTGGAGAAATTAACCTGTGAGCAAAAATGACGTTGGCGACGCATTGCTTGAAGCAATCGGCAATGCAGTTCGTTCAAAACGACAAGATCTGGGATTATCGCAAAAGGCGCTAGCTGACCGCTCTAATTTGCATCCAACATATGTCAGCGAGCTGGAAAGAGGGACGCGAAACCTATCAGTAAAAGCCTTAAATCAAGTGGCCGAAGCTCTCAATTTGACTTTCGGACAATTGGCCACCTTAGCAGAAAGTGGCGTTCAGTCTCTAGTGAAGCCATTGTTGATCCTTCTCATCGAAGACAACAGAGCAGATGTGCGTCTAATACAACAAGCGTTGGTGCGCAAAAATCCTAGTCCCGTCTTTCAAGTTGTTTCAGACGGAGCCGCTGCATTGCAATATTTGCGAAGAAAGGGAGATTACAAACGTGCGGCTATTCCAGATCTTGTTATTCTCGATTTGAATTTGCCGAAGAAGAGCGGACGTGAAGTTCTTTCTGAAATGAAAAAAGACGAAAGTCTTCGCAAAATACCTGTCGTTGTTTTCTCTACTTCACATGCACGAGATGATGTTCAACGATCGTACGATCTGAATGCCAACTGTTTCATTACGAAACCAGTTGATGTGGACGAATTCTTCAAGACTGTGGGAACAATGCACGATTACTGGTTTAAGACCGTAAAACTTCCACAAATAGCAATTTGAAATGAACAAGAAGCCTGACTTGCCGACAAATGTTGAAAAGCTAAGGCACAAGCTAGATTCGCTCAGGAGCAGTGCAAACGCAGCTCCGGAGCGCTCGGATTTAGCCAACTTTTCAGCTGGTTTGACCAGTGCTCTCGATGAACTGCAAAGGCAAGCCGATGAACTGATTTTGGCTAAGGAATCTGCAGAATCCGAAAGCAGAAAATATTATGAGTTGTTCGAGGGCGCTCCTGACGGCTATATCGTCACGGACACAAAAGGTCAAATTATGGAGGCAAACAAGGCAGCCGGCGAGATGTTGTCTGTGCCACCAGAGAATCTCATCGGAAAACCATTTTCGCATTTCATTGAACGAGACAGCCGTATCGAATCAGATAAAAAGCTCGAATACTTACTGACGTCAAAGAAGTCTATCATTCAAAATTTGGAGTTGCGCTTGATACCGCGTGAACATGTTCCATTTCACGCGTCACTTACAATCGCCATCACTACTGACACCAAAAATGAACCTACCGGATTAAGGTGGCTCATCCACGACATAACTGAAAGAAAGTTGGCAGAGGTCGAACTGGCTAGCACGGTGACCAGACTTGCTCAGTCAAATGCAGAGATTGAACGTTTTGCATATGCAGCAGCCCATGATTTGAAAGAGCCGCTGAGAACAGTCAGCACCTACATGCAGTTACTGAAACGTGACGAGAAGTCTAACCTCAGTCAGGACGGTACCGAGATACTAGCTACGATATCTGATTCAGTATCAAAAATGATTTCTCTAGTTGATGGTCTGCTGATGTACAGCTCAGCGACTTCAACAGATGGCAAACTCGAAATTTCGAAAGTACCGTTGAGCGAGGCGGTAAGCGAAGCCATCGATTTCAATCTAATCGTGATTAAAGCAGCTGGTGCAAAAGTCACCGTCGGAGACATTCCTGATGAACTAGTTCCTCAGGCTCAGTTTGTTTTGGTTTTGAGAAACCTAATTAGTAATGCCATAAAGTTCAGAAGGAAAACTGCACCTTTGGTCATTATTGAATTCAAGCAGAGCGAACAAGGCTGTGTGTGCTCGATCAAAGACAATGGAATCGGCATACAAAAAAAATATGCTGACAAAATTTTTGATATGTTTCAGCGCCTACACTCAGACATCGATTACTCGGGAAACGGCATCGGACTGGCAGTTTGCAAGAAAGTTGTCGACCACTGGGGCGGTAAAATCTGGGTCGAGTCAGAATATGGAAAAGGCGCGACTTTCTCTTTCAACTTACCAGCAACGAAAGCGACAAACTCAGTTCGAAGTTGATGAATCTGCGGAGAGGGGACTGCGTTTTCTCCTAATACGGCGAGGTTCAAGCTTAGAAAGTTCATCTTGAATCACTTTTGCCAATTCAACGGTTTCGCGAACCTTTTCATTGCCTTTACCGAAAAACAGTCGGCGATAGCCGATAGACTTTGCTATCTCCATCTGCGCAACTTTGTAAAAGCCACATTTGTAGGAATAGAAAGCAAGCTTAAAGAGCGCATCTCCCAATGCTCCGGATGTGCAACTTGGGTTGCGTTCAATCTTTTGAACCAACTCATCTTGAAGGCGTCGCGCTTCTTCGAATTGTTCATTTTTCTCAGCGTACTGTATTCTCGCCTCTATTTCGGAGTATCTATCTAGTTGTAGATTCAAAATATTCGGCATTTTCGTCTCACTCCAGCCCACCCGGCAAATCGACCATACACTATATCGTCATAGACTATGCACTGTCTAGAAATATCCTATGTCACTTTGAATCACGCGTCACTTTTACACTACGTTACTGAATCTTCTTGATGTTGTCGGGGTTTTCCATAGAAAGATAGGCGCTAGCAAGGACTTCTCAAACGAGAGAACAGTTATAGACTAATAACTGTATTGGATATCCACGCGCTTCCAGCGCGGCAAGGAGAACCGGCATGTTCACAGAAAGAGTTTTGAGATGCTGCGATTGCGCAGGCGACTTCGTTTTCACCGTTGGTGAGCAGGAGTTTTTCTACAACAAGGGACTTACTAACGAGCCAAAGCGCTGCGCAAACTGCCGCGTTGTTACGCGCCTGAGGAGATCCGGACGTAGTCTCGAAACCCTAACCGCTGCCGTTTGTGCGAAATGCGAATCCGAATTCATGTTGCCCTTTAAACCGCTCGGCTACAAACCTACTTATTGCAATACTTGCTTCCGAACTCATCGGGCAGAAGTTGAGGCTACAAGACAGGCACGAGCAACTCTGAATATAGTCTCTGAGCAAGTGCCTGTAACAGTATAGGCCGGGTACCACACAATCATTGCATCGACAAAAAAGATGACGGAGCGTTGCTGCGTCATCTTTAATTTATGCAACCCGTAAAAACTATGTTCTAGTTGTGCCTACCGAAGGAATCACGGACAGCCGCGTAGCATTCACAGCTAACTCCCTCCAGTCCGTTGCGGTCACGTACAGTCATCTTGCCATGCTTGTAGCTAACAAGTCCGGAATCTTGAAGCGATTTCGCCACAAGACTAACACCCGGACGACGGACGCCCAACATAGTCGCAAGAAATTCATGCGTCAGAAAGAATGTGTCACCTTCAATACGATCATGAGTCGAGAGAAGCCATCGAGCGCATCTTTGCTCGATTGTGTGTAAGCGATTGCAGGCAGTGCTTTGAGCTAAAAGATCAAACAATGCTTGTGCGTACTTTTTCAAGCTCGATAACAATGCTGGATGTTCTTCTATAGCCTTGAGCAACTCTTCGGCAGAGATGCGCCACGCGGTACCTGAAATTTGACAGACAACTTTCGATGGCATCTGATTAGCCCCGAGTAAGAGCGGTATACCGATCATTCCTTCATTGCCTACCGTTGCAGCTTCGATCTCTGACCCATCATCCAAGACAGTAATCATCGACATTACGCATGTGTCCGGGAAGTATGCGTGGTTCAGCGGCTGGCGCGGAGAATAAACTGTTTCCTTTGTGGAAAACTCAATCAGTTCCATGCTTGGAAACAAAGTTGACCGCTCTTCGGCGGAAAGTTTTTCCAGAAGAGTATTTCTAATTTGGGTTTGTGTTTGACTTTTTGAAGATTCAATCATTGGAAACTGGCTTATCATCGTTAATTCGTTATTACGTCCGAAATGCTCAAATCGCCTTCTTGTGTTGAAGACAAACGGAAGGCGTGAACAATACTCAGTGTACATTGTTTCTTCAGTGATATACACACCAAGAATGTCTTTCTAGGAAGCGAAAACTGTTCGCTACCGGACAGACCGTCAACGGTGTCTAGATGTGCTTTTTCAGCCCTCTTCAAAAGGAACTATAGACTGCGATCGGTGTCGTCTATAAGAAATGGAGGCAATGAATATGTCAGACGAAGAAGAATTTGAAGGTGCTGAAAACGCGCGCAGGGCCCGGGAAAAGGCAGACCGCAGACCAACAAAAACGAGTAAAAAAGCTGATCCGCAAGATCGTCCAGTCGATCGATCAAAGGAATCCAAGGAAGCCGCGCTAGAAAAAATAACGCAAAATCGACCAGGAGCTGGCCCCTAGCAGCACAAGTATTTAGAGACTTTGCTCGTATTCAATTGACTACGCAATTAGTGATTATTTGTATTCAATTAGTTGATCTGGTTTAGAGCAAGGTGTCTTTCTGTAAACTTTTTTCATCAAGAAAAGGCCGGTGAGCCGTATTGCAAGCGGCTAGCAAGTCACGCGGTAGCGTAAAAGGAATACTTTTCAAAAGGGCAATTTCGCGCCTTGCTCCTTTAGTCTTTTCCTCGTAAACGACTCCACTAACTGTTCGAAGACACTGAATGCAGCAATTTCGCGACAGGTCAGATTGCGGTTCTTTCCACTATCTTTCAAGCCTTACCGTGATGCCTGCTGACAGCGCTAAATGCATGACTTTCAGAATAGATTTCAAACGGAAGTAAGACAGAACATTTCTACAATCGTCATCAAAATTACTCGTATCGGAACTCTTGACGGAAACTTATGTCCTATCAGCGGAAACACTGAAGGAAAGCAGACAATGAAAAACAACGAACTACACGTCGTACCGACACCTGAAGGCTGGCAGATTACTCCTCCTCCCGAGCACAGTGAAGACGAGACTTTTGATACACGGACTGAAGCTGTGATGGCGGCGCTACATGCTGCCGAGATTGAAAACCTCGACGTAGTTGTTCACAGCGACGACGGCACCATTGTGGAAATGCCGCTCAAGCTAGACAATGAATGCAATTCCGCAGCAGCATAATAGTGGTGTTTGACACTATCCATCGCCCTTCAGGTATTTTGCGACTTCTCTCAGGTCTCGGATGAACATTTTCTGAGCACTTCACGACCTTCGTCCCGAGCCCTAACAATGGTGGCAGAATGAACGGTTAGCATCACGCGTGGTGCTAGGTCGGTATTGGTGAATTTTCCGCTCACTCTTATGAGGCAGGTATTCTTCTGCAGAATGCTCTGGCTCAGCCATTTCGGATCTCCAGATGGAGTCTACTTCGCGACAGACGTCCAGAGGAATAGACCGGCAGCCACAGTCATGAATGTGAATGTAGTCCACCCGCCGATATTGACGAGCGTTGTATTGGTTCGCCTTCCCATAATTTCTGAATTGTTTGATACAAGCATCAGCAACAATAGCAGCGGTGGTGCGAGAACACCGTTTAAAATTGCCGTCCAATAGAGAGCTTGCATGGCGTTAACGTGCATGAAGTTCAAGGTCATCGCCAAAACGATCGAAATTCCGATCAGCCAGTAATAGCCTTTGGCATCAACACACTTTTCGCTAAATCCACAAGGCCAGTCGAGAGCCTCGGCAACTGCATATGCTGCGGAACCGAGAAGTACGGGCACAGCCAAAAAACCTGTTCCGATGAAACCAGCTGCAAACAAATATTTCGCGGCTGGTCCCAGCAGGGGCTCTAGCGCTTTGGCAGCCTGAGCAGCTGAATCCACGTGAAACTGACCGCTTTTGAAAAGTGTGGCCGCCGTAGTCATGATAATGAAGTACATCACGCAATTTGAGAAAAACATACCTACGGCGATATCCGCTGCCGCGAACTTCAAATCTGCATCGCTTGCTCCCTTTCGCTCTTCGACACTGTATACGCCAGCGTCCTTCTGCTCATCTACTTCACTGTTAGCCTGCCAGAAAAATAGATAAGGAGAAATTGTTGTTCCAAGAATCGCCACTAGAGCCGCAATATAGCCAGGCTGCCAGCTAATGTTCGGGATAAAGGTGTCCTTCATCACGGTAGCCATATCAATTTTACAAAAGAACGCAGTGATGACATAAGCAAAGAGGCTCAACGTCAACCATTTGAAAACGCTCGCTAAGCGCTTATAAGAAAAGAAAATGAGTGATAAAAGCAGGATTAACGATATCGGTATAACGGCCATGCCGGGCGAGACTGCAGGGAAAAGCAAATTGATACCGGCTGCCATCGCACCAATGTCTGTTCCTGCATTTATCACGTTTGCGACCGTCAGCAACACAATCGCCGTCCATAAGATCGCTGGATGGTAGTGACGCTTTAAGACACCGGCGAGCCCTCTTCCCGTCACCAAGCCTACTTTCGAACAGATATACTGCACGCTGAGCATTAGAGGCAAAGTGACGAGCGCCATCCATAAACTGCTGTAGCCAAATCCTGCTCCAACTGTCGAATAGGTCGCGATACCTGAAGGGTCATCGTCTGATGCCCCTGTTATCAGCCCCGGACCCATAATCTTGAAGGTCCTCTTTAGCGGATTCTTCTCTGCCTTTGCTTCCTGCGTCCGGGGAGCTTCCACTGCAGGACGGTCTAACTGGCGATTCGACACTGTTGAAATCTCTCTCGATTTGCTACCCATACCTCGAAAGGGGTGCCACATTCCCCCCGAACATATACGGCATACCTTTCAGCCTCAACCTTTCATCGAGACTTCAGATTTTGAGGGTGGTTCCTAAAATTTTGAGGCAGCAGCGAATAATTGGAACCCGCACAGAATGCCGCGAGTCTACACACTGCCAAGGGAGGAAACCTAATGGACGAGAAGGACACGCGCAATGAAAGTAAATACGACTCCGCAGCTGAAGTCGAATCGACCACGCGCGATGAAAAGGGTGCCGAGGAATCAAAAGAATACGAATCAATGATTCCCGTGTAACTCAGAGTTCATTTCCGCTCATTGGATTATAAAAACAAGGAAACAATGGAAAGAGATCATGAATGCACAGGATATTGTCAAAAGACAATGGACAGTAAAACACGAAGAGATTGAATTCAAATTCGAAACGCTTGATGCAGCAATCTGGTATGCAGCGGGTGCAGCTTCCGTATCAAATTCAATAAGACAGATAAACACTCGCGAAAGACTAATCACTTTGCTGCCTGTCGAATCAAAACATGTTGAATCAAAATGTGCCGAGTCGAAAGTTGTGGAGTCAAAATTTAGCTGCACAGATAAGTGCGCAGCGTAAAAATAATTCGCTCTAAATCAATTTGGATGCGCGGCTCAGCCTTATACAAGATTACCTACAATGCACTCTTCTGCGAACTCAGTGCTTTGCTGATCGAGATCAGGCTTCGAAGCCATCCATGAACGAATGACTGCTTCAGTTCCAGGGTGACGCAAATGGCCCAATCCATGAAGTGCACCATGCTGACAAATTTCAACATCTAAATTCAGCGTTTGGCACAAAGTTTCGAACATCACATTCTGAATGCTAGGTCCTTCAGCAGTCTCAGAGTGAACATGAGTAATAGAGTAATCATCAGTAAACGAATCCCACCACATAAAGCAAGCTGTGTGAAGAGGTTTCACACTGAATAGGTCTCTATAAAGGTAATACATTGATCTAATGCATTCCTCACGCGCATCAGAAGGTATTTCCTCTTCCCAGAGAACCTCCGAAATAGCACCCGGCATCAAACAAGAGCGCATCGCCAGAAGCCCCTGTTCCAGCTGCTCATCAGAGTATCGATCGATCAAAATTTGCGGCTTGATAAAGAGCTTGGTGTAGTAATCCATGAGCTTGATGGGCTCATAAGTAACATCAAGGTCATCCGACCAATACCAATATTCCTCATCCTCATTAGCCGGGAGAGGGTGGTCAAAAATGTAATCAATAAATTGTTCGAACGTAGCATTAGTGAGATCGTAACTTGGCATTATGGACTCTCATCAAAGATACATCTGAATTTCTTATACCCCCGGAGACCCCGGGGCAATGCACGCCTCTCGAAACGTTATCCTGGTGGGGCTCTACAGATTTAATCTCCCGTTGTCAGCAAACGACAGTGCCGGCGGTTCCACGCAATACGAGGCTAGCAGCGCCGACTATGGCGGCATCCAATCCAAGTTCCGCACGAACCACCTTGCAGCCAGCCGGTCCCGGCAACGCATATTCCTTCAGCACCCGGCGAGCAGGTTCTAGAAGCCAGTCACCGAGTTCCGAAAGTCCCCCACCGATAATAATCAAATCAGGGTCAAGTGCATTAGAAAGGCTTACCAAGCCAAATCCAAGATACTCGCCTGTTTTCTCAATAGCTTTTCTACCTATCCCTTCACTGTCTTGACGCGCATCTTTCAGCACATCGTGACCCGTCATATTGGGAATATCTCCCCCAGATAGTTCTCGATATGTCTCCACTAGCCCAGGTCCGCTGCAATAAGCTTCCAAAGTTCCTCGAGCTCCACCAGTATCGCGACGGGCATTCGCATCCATGGAAAGCAAAATGTGCCCAAACTCGCCGCCGCTCCAATGCGCACCGTGGTGAATGCCGCCTTTTGTCAGCAAAGCACCACCCACACCGGTTCCCAGAGCCAAAAAGACAACAGTCCCATTCGAGCATTCGCGCGCGGCGCCAAATCTAGTTTCACCCAATGCAAGGACATTGACATCGTTGTCTACAGCAGCAGGAATTCCCAATTCTTTTGTAAACCCTTCTGCTATCCTGATGCCCTTCCAGCCGGGAATAACATCCGTTGCAGAAAACACCAAGCCTTGCACCGCATCAATTTGTCCGCCGGCTCCGATGCCGACAGCGTCAATGGGTTCGCTCGACTGTGTTTTTAGTGAAGCAGCAAGCGCGATAGCAGCAGCGAGAATCTGGTCGCCGCCTTCCTTAATAGGAGTCGGGCATTCCTCACGGATGAGAACTGTGCCCTCCTCAGTGACAATTCCCCCAGCGATTTTAGTGCCGCCAATGTCAATGCCGATGCAACGCATCTCTTGCTCCTGAATCTGGTTATTACGCTGTCTTGTCGAAGGGCGCACGCAATGCTACACGACGCTCAATCTTGTCTATCAGGGTATAGATTTTATCATCGTAATAGCGCCGGGCTTTGAATCGGCGGCGTTTCCAGGTGCGAAACATCAGTTAATCGACTAGAATATAAAATCCACTCCAATTCCAATTTCAATGACGAAACGAAGTTTTTCGAGCACTCTTAGCACTTCAAGAGCTATCCGCTCTTTTGGTGTTCGCAGCCTTTTGATCATGCTGTGCCTGTGGGTATTTATAGGAGCTCCCGCCTTCGCCGTTGACGGAGATGCGTCCAATCCGATTGCACTTTCGAACAATGAAGTCAGCGGCAAAGAAGAACCGAAGGGGCAGAGCCGATTCTATTCATTTGCAGCAGGCCCGGGCGACATCAATATCAAGGTCAATGGTGCGACTGATTTCTACTCGACCACAATGCGAGTGGTCTTGCGTGATACCAACTCACGAGAACTGGCAAACATTTCGTTTCCAGCCATTAGTGACGAGTCGACAAAAACAGCGACGGTTCATTTGGCAACAAAGCAGAACTTGGTCATGCAGGTAATGTTTTCTGTCGATGTCGGCGTGCACGTTAACTACAAAGTTCAATTGGACGGCAGTGCTTTCTCGCAGAATGGAATGCTTGCCTCCACACCACCGGCACCGGCCGCGGCACCACAAATAGCAGCAGCAGCATCTCGCGATGCTTTTATAACTTCATCAGACGCGAAGACTACAACCATTCAGATAAAGGATACTCCTGTCAAATCGGACGACAACGTAAACAAACCGATTGACGACAAGTGGGCATTAATTGTTGGCATCAGCAAGTTTCAAAAGCCGGAAGTAAACCTCAAATATCCAGCGAAAGATGCAGCTGATCTCAGAGACTTCCTTGTAAAGGAAGCAAATTTCGCGCCAGATCATGTGAAGCTCCTGGTAGACGAAAACGCGACGAAAGTAAATGTAATGGCAGAGATTGGCGACAAGTGGCTTCCTCGTGTCGCGCATCCTAACGACCTTGTTCTCATTTTCATTTCCACGCACGGAAGTCCTTCTAATGTCGATCTCCAAGGTCTGAATTACCTGGTGATGCACGATACCGATCCTTCAAGCTTGTACGCGACCGGATTGCCTTTGCAAGATTTGGCCGCGGCAATTAAACAGAGAGTTCATGCCAATCGGGTAGTACTTGTAGTTGATGCTTGCCACAGCGGTGCCGCGAATCCAGCCAAGGGTCTGACCAGAATTGGAAACTTTGACAGCGATTCACTGTTGCTGGGTACGGGACAATTGATAATCTGCTCCAGTGAACCTAGCCAAGTCTCTTGGGAATCGAAGCGCTACGAGAATGGTGTTTTCACACATCAACTTATACAAGCATTGCGCGAGAAGGGTGGAAAAGTTCCCCTCGCAGAAGCATTTGAAAAACTGAAAGATTCTGTCGTTTCTGAAGTACTGAAAGATCGCGGCGAATTACAAAGTCCAGTTATGAAAACACATTGGAGCGGAAAAGATCTGATACTCTCCGCACCACCGGCGCGACCACACTAAAGAGAAGAACCAGATGCGTGTGAGCGCATTGCCTGCGCCGAATTCTCGAGAATGCAACGCGCCCTACAGTGATTCCCCTTCTTTCCCGAATTGATTTGACAACCAGCTCAAGGCAGCTCGTCTTTGGGATTCGTTCTTGTGCTTGTCTAAAATCATAAAGAGCAACCTGCTGCATTGGCGTGCCGGAAGTTGTTTGATCAATTCAATTGCATCACCTAGTTCAATGTCATTCGACTCGAAAATCTTTGTCGCATCGTCCAATAAGATCGCACATTTTGCCGGGGATGATGACGACAGGAGAGCCGCGCATTCAAGTAACAAATGGAACTTGGTAGACTCACTGGGATTCTTTCTAATCATGTCTAAAACATGCTCGAACTCGTTGTCCGATAGCAACCCGACCTTGTCCATCGTTGCCACCACTTGCATGCAAGACTTGACGCACAATTGCTCGGATGAGCACTCCGGAGCTCGTTCCGAAGCAAGCGCAATGAGTTCCTTGGTTCTTCTAGGAAATTCTTCATTGAATACCATTGCAAACGTGCACATGAGAGTAACGACTCGCTCAGGCAAAGTTGCTGAATTGCACACTTTTATAACGGAAGTAAACCTGTCATCGGCGACAGAAGGATTCATCCGTACAAATGGAATAATCGGGCTGTTTGCTCCAGCCTCCAGACGTTGACTCAAATAGTAAGAGTCCTGTGCACTTACAGTCTCCATACTCTTGGTGAGTTCAGACCATACATCCTCTGCTAAAGACCTATTGGCAGAATGATCGAGCGTCGCAGCGGCTTCAGCAATATTCGAGAGATGTAAGATGCGACCAAAGGCATCTTCGTCAATTTCAGTCAACAAATTGAACGCACGCTTCAATAGAGACAGTGCCTCCTCCTTGTCGTAAGTCGCAACATAGGGCACCAACATCGTCTGCGACAATAAGGCCCGGCGAGGACCTCCAAATCCCCAAAAATCATTTGGATCATCTTCTTCCAAACTAATGGAGTTTTCCACTGCACGCTTGCAAAACTCTGGCATTTTATCGGCAGCATGCATTTTGACAAGGTGTAGCAAGCTCATGTAGGCCTGATCTTTCGCATCAGGCATGTCGATATCGTGCATGTAGGCTTCGGATTCAATCAATAATTCTCGTGCGAATTCAGGCGACAACTGAGCGACATCACCGGCAAGTTCCATAAGAAAACTGGCTTTGCCGAAATCCTGGTCGCTTCCTTCAATTATTCCTTTGCGCGCGTCCTGTGCAATTTCCATTGCTCTCTTCGGATCACTCTCAGCTAACTTCTGAGCAACCTTAGCCAGTGCAGTGTGGACAATGGAATAATTTCTGCTCTTCAAATGGTTCGCGATTTCCAGCGCCTTGAGTGGAGCTACTTCGGCAAAATCACACGCAGCTAAATTTAGCGTTGTGTCGTCTTCAGTCGGATACGGTTCGACCCAAAGCTCATCAAATGCGCGAATCGCTGCATCAGGATCGATCTTTGGCAAATGCCACATCAAATGAACAAGTGCTTGCGTTCTATCTTTATTAGTCAGCCTATCTTTAAGACCGAACAAATACTCGATGCAAAAACGTTTGAATTCAGGACTCTGCGGTGGCACTTTAGCGCAGTCGCTGACGAGGGCGTAAAGGCGACTCATCGCATCATGAATCGACTCACAAGCGGACCAAATACCGCGCAGAAGTTTGTCGTTTTCATGCTCATCAGCTCGGGGTTCAGGCATTGCCACCGCAGTCGGTGACGTAACGATGACTGCGCTGTTGCCCCACTTTGAATATTCCCGCCACCCTTCATCGTGTCGAATTTCCAGCTTCGGATTCAACTCCGAAGCATCTTCCAAGATTCGACCAAGAGCAGCTCTTGCGTCTTCGTCTCCGGACGCGTAATAGAGCAACACTCGCTCCCCTCTCGTTTGCAGTTCTCCAAAATAGGCTCCCACACCAGCGCGATGAAACCGCGAAGCAATCGCCAGACGGAGACTCCAAATCTTCCAACGCATCGCCTTTGAGGGCACATCAGCTCTTTCATCGGTGGGAATATGCACAGCAACAAGCCAATTCATCTCCAGTGGAGAAACACGTTCGCTCAAAGAACGGTATACGTTTACCAACCACTCTTTTCCATCAACAGTGCGCTTTTCGATCTGCCAGTCTGAAAGTTCATAGATGGTTATTCCGACCGGTCCGGTAGGATTCACATCGGAAATCCACCTTCCCCAAACTTCATCTGGATGCTGAATATCCGAAACAGCAGTTTTACGAACATTCGCCCACCGCTTACTCATCTCATGATCGTTTTGCCCATCGTAAATTTCAGTTAGATAGCTCGCTATCTGAAAATAGCGACTCATTAACTCTGGATTAATGGGAATCCTTGCTTCGGGCGAATCCCAGGAAGGAGTATCAAAACCATAATACTGATCGATGAGTTCAATCATCCTGTAGCAATCAGCGCGAGCTCCCTCGAGATCATCACGCGACAACTTGATGGTCGCCAAAATCCCCCAGGCATCAATTTCTTCTTTTGTAAGAATGCTCAGAAAGTCAGCTTCAAAGACCTGCCTGTCAAAATGCTGCTTGCGGCAGTCTATAGCAATCGGGTCGTTTTCCAGTGCAGCAAAAAAGTGGTTAACTTCCTTCTCAGCCGTGTCAAAATCACGGCTGTCCACAGCATCCAGGGCTTTAAGTAAAGGCACTTGATGAGGCAGAGCCATCGATTAACCTGACCACCGCGATTCGATTTCTAGGCGGCTCTTGCCGCACTCTGGAACCTACTAATGCTAGCAGAGCTTGACTTTTCATACGTTAGAGGGCGCTTGGCTTCACCCCTTGGCATGAGTTCGGCGAGATAGCTTATAATTTCGACCACACGTTCAGACAAGCAGGAGTCACCATGAGAAAATCCGGTTTTGCTCTTCTTTTGGCAATCTCAAGCGTCGTCAGCATTTTGCCGATGTCCGCGGATGAGTCGAACGGCAACCCTGCCATCGCTCAGAACACGAAAATTGCACAGGCCGCTATAGATAGTTCAAACACTGCAGGCGGGATCATTGTTTCGACAACTCCGTCTCTGGAAGGTTATAGAATCAGAGAGTACCGTGGTATTGTGCGCGGTGTCATGGTCAGAGAGCCAAATACTATTCAACAATTCAAGGCGGGCTTTCAAGGAATGTTCGGCGGCAAAGTAAATGCCTACATTCGCAACTGTGAGACTGGTCGCCAGGGCGCATATGATGCGATGGTGCAGCAAGCACTAACAAAAGGTGCAAATGCAATCGTAGGTGTTAAATATGACTCTGACGCATTTCAAGGTGGCAACAATGATTTTGGCACCGAAATCGTTTGCTACGGAACAGCCGTCGTTGTCGATAGAGTTCCTCAGCCCTAAGGCATAAATTTCACAAAACAGAAAGCCAAAGCAGGGATCGCACAGGCAGCCAAAAGCACGACGGCAACGGCGCGACCGAGTCCCCTTGGAATTAGGAAGGACATCACCAGGAATATAAACGACAGAATAGTGAATATGACGACTGGTGCCATCGTCAATAAAAGCACAAAGTTCGAGTCGAGTTTGTCCATCAAGAGCCAAACCACAGTCGGTCTAATTCCTTGCTCTCCGTTGTACGGCAATGTAGGCGGTCCTACTGCTTTGTACTCTTTGCCATCTTCAAGCGCATACAAATAAGAAGTTCTTGCCTTCGCACTTGTGATTGGCTTGCCATCTTTACCAATCAATTGAACAATAAAAGCTTGAATAGTTCCGCGCGGGCTCAGGAAATCAACTGCATAGCAACGAATTTCTCCAGGATGCGTCTTGGGAGTATCCTTAGGAATTTCACCAGCAAGCAATTCATCGTAAAACTTCGTACGCGCGTGATCGGCATCTAGAGAAACTGTTATTCCCTTTCCGACAACGATCGAGTGAAAAGATGGAACTTCTTTCTTTTTGGAAAAGGGATTCAAATAATGAAGGTCCGCTGCGCCACCGATCAGGTCACCGCTAGCAGGGTATTTCTTGGTCCGGGTATAGACCAGAGCCGCATACTGACCAACAATATCTAACTTGTTAGCGATTTGAATTTCAGGTCCGCCATGCAGATAGAGTTTCGAGTCATTTTCATCTACCAGACCGTCATCCGTTCTATACATCCAAAACTGTCTTTGTCCTGCCTTGCCGAGCGAAAGATCGACAGCATCGCGCCAATCGTCGAGGTAAAACTTCAACCTCGCCTTGAGCTTGTTTTCACCGACGGCAAACTCGCATGTGGACTCATCAAGCAAATTGAAAGTCTTGGAAGAATCGACAGAAATATATTTATGCTGCATCGCGCGAAAAGCTTCATCCGGTGTAAGCTTTCTTGGGATGAAGTTGTAGAGACAGAAAACACTTCCAATTACAGCCGCAGCCATCACAACAAGTACACCAGCAGCTCTGGCCGAAGTCGTGCTTGGATCAACAAGTTGTTGAACTGGTGCATCCGGATCGCGCTTGCCGACAAACAAACTGGCAATCATTCCCATCAGCCCGCCCATATCTGGTCCGCTTGCAACAGGTGCTGACATATTGCGAGAAGACATAGATCTTATGGAACGTGCGCTTGATGCTGAATGCGCTGAAGAAGATGCTTTTTGAATGTCGTGGGTATTGAGTTCTTCAGAGCCGCCTAGTGATTCGAATCCCTCTGAGCTTGAATGCGCTGTTTCAAATTGCGCCGGTGAAGCTTCAAGCTGCACCGGCGGTATAAACGACGGTGCTGCGTTTTGTGCTGGCGAAACCGATTGTCCTGACTCACTTGTTTGCGAATCACCAAATGGCGGATTATGGAACTCGCCGCCTGCCAGTGTTGGTTGCTCTGCACTTTGCGAAAACGCAGGGCTTTGAGGGAACACACCGCTTTGAGAATCAGGCGCACCTTGTGGAATTGAATCTGGCTGCTGAAATTCAGATACGGAAGCGGGTATATCAGCTGGTTCCTGTGGTCCCCATGCGTCAGACTGTTCTGCGGGCGGTCCCCATTCTTCATTCTCCATCGGGCCCCAATCATCCACGGTAAGTGGCTCTGCCTGTGGCTGGGAAGCAGCAAAAGTTTCCGCATCTGTTGCCTGCGGTGCTTCTGCAGGGGACTCTGGCGGTGTCACCGTTACCGGTGCGTGTGAACCAGAGATGGAAGAAGCGTCCACCGGAATTTCTTCATCGAAATCAGCGAAATCAGCCACATCACCCATCTTCTCATTACTGAGATTCTGCACAGGGATAGCACCAGTAGGTGGCAACGTGGGACGAGAAAACATTGCCGTCTCTTTTGTGGGACGCGCAAGAGGATCTGCAGGAGGAGGAGCACCGGTTGTTGGAGCTGCAGGCACGCTCGGCGGCGCCGAAAATGGAGAAGGTGCAGGTGGGGATACAGGAGCGGCTTGAGGTGCAACTGGAGGAACTGGTGTCGGCGATGGCGACACAGGCGCGGGCGGCGTTGGCGGCGTTGGCGGCGTTGGCGCCGGAGTGGAAAGAGGAGCGGAACTCGCAGGCTGTGTTGGTACAGGAGTTGGCACCATATTCGGTGCCGCCAAGGCACCTATCTCAGTTTGGGCCGGAAGGTTCGGTTTTGAAAACATTGCCGTCTCTTTTATCGGCTTTGCAAGCAGATCCGGCGCACCAGCTGGTCTTGCCGCCGGAGGACTTGAAGATTGACCTTGCGGCGAAGATGAATTTGGTGCCTCCATTCCTGGAGGAGGTGGGGAGTCCGGGGAAATTGCACGAAAAGTGTACGTGTGTTCAGTAGTCGGTGGAGCATTAGGCACCTTGCCTTTATCTGTGACTAAGGTAGTCACATCGACTTTGCCTGCTTTCACCGAAGCAGCGAGTCGATTCAGCTTCTCAGACTGTTCTTGTTTCCCGACTTTCAAACTGACGGCGGCAATGCGCTCAAGCGCAGCTCCGATTGCAACCACATTATGATTGGAAAGCGATGCCGTCAAATTGATAAAACGCTGATTGAGTTTAATTGCCTCAGAAAATTTTCCCCAAGCTGTATAGATCTCAGACAGAGACTCAGCACAATATGACATTCCGTCAGGATCGAATTGCAGCTTTTCAAAAACGTCGCGCAGCATCGGTTCAGCAGCAGCGTAGTTGCCGCCACCGTATACCTGCTTTGCATTCTCCAGCTCCTGGAGAATGTAATTGGGATCACTTTGGGGGTCCGTACTCATAGATCACTCAGGACAAGCTTCCTTGCAGGCAAAGCCTACCCTTCAAGCTTAGCAGCCCTGGGATATCGCCGTCGATTATCAGCCGGCAAACATCAGGTACGGTGGGCTAAATCAGTCTTTTGCCAAAGTCCAGCGTCCACATCTTCTCTACCACTCAACAAGGACTACGCAGCCTTGCGAACAGGCAAGCGTTTGTCGGCCGTACGTTCTCTGGTAACAGCTCTTGGAAAAACCAGACTCTGCGGATTTTTTACTGGGTCGAAACCTTTTGAGTCTTGCAGCAGATTAAGTGCCTTGTCCTGCGATGTCTCGCCCGGCGCAAACAATTCTGCAAACAAGTTCTTGAGAGCGTCCAACAAATGAGAAGAGGCTCCTTCAACACTCATTGAATGTTTTTCCTGTTCTTTTAATTGCATTCTCATTGGACCTCCTTGCTACGTTAATGGATTCAACTTCATCCTCAACGCCGCTTTGTCTCACCTGTGCCTAATGACACGAGTGGCATGATAAAGTTCCAAGGAAAACCCGCTTGACAACAAGGTTTTTATTTCCCAGTTTCACTGCGCTTGTGAGTCGAAAAGTGTTCAGGCGAGAGCTGTGCCTACAACACACGCCCGAACCATATGTATTCAATATGCGAATTTAGCGCCTGTTACCAGAGATAGCAGCGTTTGTTCTTCGGAAGCATCATGGTGTTTTCACCTTTAATGTCGAATGCTTTCTCGAACGCATCCATGTTAGCTAGCGTGCCGTTTACTCGATACTTCGGAATAGGATGCGGATCGGTTGCTGCCATCATGTGCTCTTTCTCGGGTCGAATGTTCGTAGCCCACGCCTGCGCAAACGACAAGAAAAATCGCTGTTCTGGTGTGAAACCTTCCGCATCCGGCGTACGCGGCTTTCCTTCTAGAATTTTTTCAAGCGCCTTATATGCGATGGTCAAACCGCCCAAGTCGGCAGCTGCTTCGCCTGCTACCAACTTACCCTTGAGGTGCGTGTCACCATCTACGGTGTAACCGTCGTACTGGTTTTCGATGAGTGCAATTCTTTCTTTGAAACGTTTCTCGTCACCGGACGACCACCAGTTTTTCATATTGCCCTGAGCATCAAACTTACTGCCCTGGTCGTCAAAACCGTGTGTCATTTCGTGCCCAATGACCATCCCCATTGCTCCCAGGTTTGTAGCATCGTCAGCCTTCGGATCGAAGATTGTCGGCTGAAGAATTCCAGCGGGGAAAACTATTTCATTCATCTCACTCCAGTAATATGCATTTACTGTCTGAGGTGTCATCAGCCACTCAGTGCGATCGACGGGCTTACCTATTTTGGCAAGATTACGATTAAACTCGAATTGCTCTGCGCGCAACACATTTGAGATGTAGGAATCGCGGTTGATCTTAAGAGCGCTGTAGTCTCTCCATTTGTCCGGATATCCGATTTTTGCGACAAATGCATCCAACTTGGCAATCGCATTTTTGCGAGTGGTGTCATCCATCCAATCCAAGATACCAAGGTCTTCTCGCAACACCTCTCGGAGCTTCTTCACGAGCTTTAGTGCTTTAGCCTTTGCTTCCGGAGTGAAAGCCGTTTTCACATAAAGTTGCCCAACGGCTTCTCCGATCGCATGGTTGGTTGCGTTAACCACGCGCTTCCAGCGAGGGAGATTCTCCTTTTTGCCGGTCAAAACTTTTCCATGGAAGTCAAAATCAGCATCTACAAAACGCGAGGAAAGGTATGGTGCGGCTGCATCAATAAGGTGCCAGCGCAAATAATCCTTCCAGTGATCCATGGTGACGGCGGAGATTTGATGATCGAGCTTTTTGAAAAACTCCGGCTGGCCGACATTGACTTCATTGATACCGGGATAGCCGATTTCGGAGAAATAGATTGGCCAGGAAAAGCGCGGCGTCATCTCCGTCAGCTCTTTCACATTCATCTTATGATAGATCTTTTCCGGGTCACGCAACTGAATGTTGTCCATGGACGCATCGGCAAGCTGCGTTTCGATCTCCATAATCCTTTGAGCGCGCGTCTTCGCATCGGCCGCGTCAATGCCCAAGAGAGCCAGCATCCGAGCAACATGATTTACATATTCACCACGGATTTTCTTGAAGCGATCAGCCTGGTTGAAGTAATAATCTCTCTCGGGAAGACCAAGTCCGCCCTGCCCTGCTTGTCCAATTACTTTAGTCGCATCTTTGAAATCTTGCCCGGAACCGAATGAAAACAATGCACCGATTCCCATGCCGTGCAGGTGAGCGAGTTCAGAACGCAGATCATCGAGGGTCTTAAGGTTGTCGATACGTTTCAACTCATCGGCAAGGGGCTTGAGATCATCCTCTTCCAATTTTTTCGTATCCATTCCTACCTTATAGAAATCGCCGATCTTTTGCTCGACCGTTCCCGCTTTCGAAGTCTTCTTCGCCGCGTCTTCAAGAAGAGTGCGAACAAGCGTGAGATTCTTATCGTTAATGATGTTGAGCATGCCCCATTTGTCGTACTCATTCGGAATGGGAGTGTTTTTCAACCACGTGCCATTGGCGTACTGATAGAAGTCTTTGCCGGGTGAAACCGTCTTGTCCATGTTGGCGGAAAAATTCCTTGCCCAGGCGGCTGACCCGGACTTTGCCGTTGACTCGGACTTTGAGTCTTTTCTTGAACTCGATTTCGACTGAGGCTTGGAATCGGTCTTTGATTCCACCTTCGATTCTGATTTTGAGCCGGACTTGGACTCGGCTTGAGCCCTAGAACCCATTGAGGCAGCCTGTAAAGAGCCGCCGGAGCCCACTGCTACACACATTGCCAGGCTTGCAGCCAGCGCTGCATAGTAATTCTTATTTCTAACCATGATTTCCACCAAAGACCAAATAAAGCCAAAGTCTAACAGTTTGCTCACAAACACGCTCGCGAAACAAAGATTCCGGCAAACAGGTACTGACTCTCCGGCAATTTTCTTGTCCGAAAGGAAACGAACACGAAACGAATTTTAACCCAGGGACCGCCGTATCTTGGCTACCGAGAACTGCCGCCCAGCAGGGGATTGAACACAGGCCGCCCTTTCCGGGTTGAGTGTGGAAATCCAATAGATATAGAATCAAAGTGGTAAACCGTTGAAGATGTGCGCAGGCGTGCGATAATGACCTTTCAGTGTTCCATTTTTTTTCCGGTATTTCGCATGAATAACAAACTTTTCGTAGGTAACCTCTCCTTCAAACTCTCGGAAGCAGAACTCGAGTCGCTCTTCGGTGAATTCGGCACCGTCGTCTCCTGCTCCATACCGACCGACCGCGAAACCGGCAGAAAACGGGGATTCGCATTCGTTGAGATGGGCAGCCAGGCTGAAGCCGAAGCCGCCATCAAGGGTCTCAACGGCAGAGACTGCGAAGGACGCCAAATTGCAGTGAGCATCGCTCAACCGAAGCCGAAAGGCGGCGGAGGCGGTGGCGGCGGACGCAGATTCTAATCAGCGACCGACACGCAATCACATAACTGAAACGTATAAATGAATGGGCAAGTCAAGCGGCTTGCCCATTTTTTTTGCCTATTGCCCTTGCCCTTCTGTCTTCTTCTGCCCCTTGGCACAGGTCTTGCCCTTTCTAATGAGGCGGCATGGGGATCCAAACCGGAGGCTTTCCTGGAAATTTCATCTTGCTCAAAATTGCTTTGTCATCAGCACCATGCGGTTTCAAATAGACATAGTAACTATCATTTCGCTCAACGAGATCGTCTTTAGGTTGACTGCGAGGACTGATAAGCATGTCGTTGGTCAATCGCACGTGCATGTAATAAGGAAGCAATTGGGTGAAATCGGGAACGTCCGGCACCATTTCGTATCTGAGAAGCTTGGTGCCTGTGACTTTCAGCACCTGCGAATTCCCTGTTTCCAACGACTTCATTGGCACCTCCAACCAACTTGTTCCTACCTGTACAAATCCTCTTACCAAAGGAGACATCACATACAAAGGTTCGTCGCCTTTCGTATTTCGTAAGTAGAGAGTGACGACGTAGGACTTGCCTTCGCCAAATTCAACACTCTTCAAGTCTGCTCGAAGTCCCTGCATTGCCAGCTCTTCAAGCGCCATCTTGCGCTGTGCTTTAGCTTGGATCTCAGTGCGTTCGTAATCAGCAACTGCCCAGTTAATGCACCAGGCGATAACACAGATCGGCACAATCCACATTACAAAGCGACCGACAAACGCTTCCACACCTTCGCCAAGCCGAACCTTTTCATTGGCTGCTTTTTCAGAAGATACTTCATACAGATTATTTACCGATTCAATTGCATCCCCTGTAATCTGCGCAGAAGAGCCTGCTTTCTTAGATACGGTTTCTCCGCCTCGCATCTCTATGATTTGATCCGCCCGCGCGGCAATCTCGGGATTGTGTGTCACCACTACCAGTGTCACATTCAATGCACGGTGAATGTCGATTAGCAAATTGAGAATCTCGGATTCTGTGGTTTCGTCTAAGTCAGCTGTGGGTTCATCAGCCAGAAGTAAACGTGGCGAGTTCACTAACGCCCGCGCAATTGCAACGCGGCGCTGTTCGCCGCCGGACAACTGTCCTGGGAAAGAATCATGGCGGTGAGATAAACCAACTCTATCCAAAAGAGCTCTCGCTCTAGCGTACGCTTCGCTCGCGCTTATCTTCCCGGAGATCAGACATGGAAGCGCCACATTGTCGACCGCTCTCAAAGACGGTAACAAACTGGCAAATTGAAAAACAAATCCGATCTTCTGATTTCGCAGATCTGCCCTGCGCGTATCGTCCAACTGCCATTGATCGACACCATCGATCAATACATGTCCGGACGTTGGTCTGCTGATCCCACCGATCATGCCAAGCAAGGTCGACTTTCCTGAACCGGAACGTCCAATGATTGCCAGTGACTTTCCTTCTTCCAGCTCAAGACTAAAGTCTTTCACAGCCGTGACTGGCTGTTCTCCCATATAGTTTTTCCCAACAGATTGAAGAGCAAGCACTATCCGCCTTCCCCCTGAATGAGCAGATACGGTTCTTCAAGACAAGCTTTCCATGCGGGCACCAAGGCGCCTGCTAGTCCAACCAGAGCAGAGGCGACGGCACAAATGAGCGCAACACACAAAATCATGACTGGTTCCGGCCAGGCAAAATCGATATGTAGAGTCTCCAGGTAATAAACAAGCGAACGCTGAAAGACAAGCAAAAGACCAGCACCAAACACAATGCCGGTAATGCCTCCAAGCATAGTTGTAAAAACAGCCTCAGCAAGCAGCATTCGCAATACATCGACATGTCTGGAGCCGATTGCGCGAAGCAAACCCACTTCGCGCCGCCTTTCCGAAATAATGCCAGAGAAAAGAAGACTGACCATTATCAACATGGCAACCAGCATCATACCGGTAAAACCGAGCATGCCTCCAAGCAACGCAGTTGTCGCTTGCCTGGTTGAGGTAACAATGGTGGCACCGGTAACAACTTTCACACCGGGCAATTTGGCGATTGCAAAACGTGCTTGTTCAGGTGTAGCGCCGAATTTCAGTTTAACGAGAATAGCAGAAATTTTGGAGCGGTCAAAACTCGCCAGTGATTCGGTGCCGGTCGAGTTTTTGTTGACTTTGCCGTGCAGCATCTCAACGGTTTCATAAGTGGTGAAGAAGGAGTCATCGAGTGGTCCAACGCCACTTCTTCCGAGTTTTCCATAAATGTTTACGGGTTGATTACCTGGTGCGATCTCATCGCCGATTGATTCAGATCGCCTGCTTCCTGCAACAATATCCCCAGGCACCATCGCACGTGGTGCATGTGCCACCATCCAGGGCAAAACAGTGAAGTCTTTCTTTGCATCGAAGGCAATCAAATTGGCTTTGCATTCAGGCATTCCCGACATTATCGGCACCTGCAAATAGGTTTGTGGTGCAGCTTGAGCAATGCCATCCAATCGCTCGATTTCAGCAACTAGTTTTTCGTCAATCACTTCATCTGTAGGTTGAACAGTAAGAAGCGCGCTGGTGATGTTGACCATTGCCTTGGACGGCACAACAATCAAGTCAGCACCCATTCTCGAAAAACTTCTATCCATGCTGTCTTTAATGCCGCTCGCCACCGTGTAAGAGGCGAAGACACCACCTGTCGATAATGTGACGGCGAGCACCAACATCAACGTGCGAGCCGGTCTGCGCAAAACATTCTGCAATGCCAGCCGCGTGAAAAGAAACAATGTCGCACCGGGCCGGCGACCGGATGTTTTCTTTTCAGATTCAAGCGACACCGTCTCCCGCCTCAAGTTTCAGCTTTAGAGAGTAGTGCAGCGACTGTTCTTGAGCTGCTCGATTTTTGTCGGGACAATTACACAGTCATGGTGCCCGCCGAAGTTAGGCAAATAGCCAACGGGTTCCAGAGTGTCTTGAGTGAAAATGAATGCACCGCTCGAGAGCCTTTGAAATCCGCTGAAGATTTGGAAGACATACTTGCCGTCATATGTGACCGCCATCGTCTGACAGTCAGGGCCAATATTTTGAAATTTCTTGATGATTTTCCATGTCTTGGTATCAACCACGCAGCATCCGCTGTTTGCCGGCTTAGGATAAAGCACGGAAACGAACATCTTGCTTCCATCGATCGAGAAGCACAGATGGAATGGACTCGGGTAATCACCGCTCCAGGTCGGGTCTTTCACATATGTAATTTTCTTCCAGTTGCGCGGATCGGCATCGGCAGTATCGAACACAGCCATATTGTTTTGCTTGATATTGTTCATCATCAAGAACGATTTGCCGTCAGGCGAAAAGCCTGCTTCGTGCCCGACACACTTCACGTCGTCCAATTTGATTTCCCAAGTATCCGGACCGGAACTTACTTTCGTAACGGCAAGATTGCCTGGAGATCCTTCAGGGCAGTGCAGGCAGCAGACTGGCTCCCAATTGTTTCTGTCAACAATAATTGCGCACGACAACATGCGAATGATGAGCGCCGAATAGCGTCCATTCGGATGGTGCACGACGGCATCGAGACCGGTCAATCCTTTCGGATTGTCACCGGGTAATTGCCCTGTATACACGAGATACTCGGCCATGGGCACCATTTCCCAATCAATCTTATTTCCCTTGGTGCCTTCCAGTTCATATTTGCCGGTTTCTTTCGCGGCATTCAATCGCGTCAGGCGAATCTTGCCGCCTTTCGACCAATTCTCTTCCATGCCGCCGTTTGGATTGGCGCCAATCCAATCTGCACGAAAAGCCATTTGCACTTTCGTCTTCTCTTCCCCGACTGCACGATTGAAAAATGCGCATACATCTTTCTGTCCATCGGCACCGGCAAAACCGGAAGCATCAGGATAAATCGTCGTGTGCACACCCAATCCAATTCCGGTGGTCTCGGCGATATCCTCCATCAGATTCATCGACTGACCATCGAATTGAACTCGATAGATATGATTACCCATGCCCCATTTGCCGGTCAAACCGCGCTCTTTGATACGCGTCGGCAAACCGTAGATCATGACGTTATCGCCACCTTGCGTCGAGTTTAAGAACTCGAAGCCTTTGTACGGATCGGGCGAAGGATAAGCGGCCAAATGGTGCGAGATCGGACAAGAGTCACCATAATTCCAATAACTAATCCAAGCCAGCGTGCGCCCGGAATTCAGATCGACCGCATGTGTGCCGCCGCCCAATTTTTGGGGTGTCAAGTATATGTACTGTCCGAGTTGCTCGAAGGATTGTTTCAAGTTGCCGGCGTTGACTATTTCGGTACTGGCAGGCAGTTCGTTAGAGCCTACCCCACCGGCGGTCCACTTACTAATGCCCTCGCCTGCCTGTGAGAGCAGTTTGCGCCCGAAAACCATCCCTGCCGCTCCCAGTGCTGCTGCACCCAAAATCTTCCTGCGGCTGAATACTCGGGACATAGAGTGCCTCCTACTTGAAACTCACCACTAAATGGATATTCTTGCACAATTCCACATTCAATAAACTCGATATATTTGTCAAACTCCCGTTACCTCCAGCTGTCAAATGAAGTTCTTTTTCGGACCCAGTCCCGGTTTAACGGAGAATCGCCAGCTTATGATCTATCTTGGAGCTTCACCTCAGGACACCCCGGTTAACTACATGCAGACTCTTCCGACGCAAATTCCCCAACTGCGCGAGATTGTGGCGAAACATTGGGGTATCCGCGAATTGCGCCCGTTGCAAGAGCCGGCAATGTGTTCGGTTTTGGACGGACGCGACTCTCTGGTGGTGATGCCGACAGGTGGAGGTAAGTCCCTTTGTTTTCAGGCGCCCGCCGTCCTGCGTGGAGATACCACGGTAGTGATATCACCTTTGATATCACTGATGAAAGATCAGGTTGATGGGCTGATCGCGTCAGGTATCGCTGCTGTTCAATTAAACAGTTCGCTAACACCGGAAGAAAGGCAAAAAGCAGAGCGCGACATTGTGAACGGAAAGATTCGTTTGCTCTTTGTCTCGCCCGAGCGCCTGGTGCAAACTGATATGCAAGATCTGTTGCGCAAAATTGATGTGCGCACTTTTGCCATCGACGAGGCTCATTGCATCAGCCACTGGGGACACGACTTTCGTCCGGAATACAGACAGTTGCGCTTGCTCAAGACGATGTTTCCTAAAGCATCGGTTCACGCATACACGGCAACAGCAACAGAGCAAGTCCGCTCGGACATCATTCAACAACTCGGTCTAAAAGATCCCGAAATACTGATCGGCAATTTTGACCGATCCAATCTTACCTATAGAATCATCTCGCGCCGCGGAGGCACGTTGAAGCAGGTCCTCTCCGTGATCGATCGTCACAGGAAAGAAGGCGGCATTATCTATTGCATTCGCAGAGCTGAAGTCGATGAATTGACTCGCGATTTGAAAGAAGCCGGCATCAAGGCGATGCCATACCATGCTGGAATGACTGCCCAAGAAAGGGCGCAGACACAAGAAGCATTTTCGGAAGAGCATTGTGATGTTGTGGTTGCAACTGTCGCTTTCGGTATGGGTATAGATCGCTCGAACGTACGCTATGTACTGCACACAGCGATGCCGAAATCACTGGAGGCATACCAACAAGAAACCGGCAGAGCCGGGCGCGACGGGTTGGAAGCCGAATGTGTGCTGCTGCACTCAGGTGCCGATGTTTTTACATGGAAGGCGATAATGCAGAAGGCTGCTTCCGAGCAGAGCCAAAGCCAGTTTCACTACCAAGACAACGATCTTTCTTATCTCGAGACGGCATTCGAACACTTAAACATGATGGACCGCTATTGCCGCGGTGCTGCATGTCGACACTCGCTGCTCGTCGCACACTTCGGACAAACTTACGGAAAAGACAATTGTGGTGCTTGCGATATTTGTCTAGGTGAAACAGTTGAAGTGGAAGGCGCACTGATCATCGCGCAGAAGATCCTCTCATGTGTTGCACGATTGAAAGAGAAGTACGGCATCGGCTATGTCGCGGCCGTACTGCGAGGAGAGAATTCCCAGGAAGTCAAAAATCGCGGCGGGCAGTCGCTTAGCACTTATGGTTTGCTCAAGGAATATCACGTCAATGACATTCGCGATTGGGCTTATCAGCTAATCAGTCAAGAAGTCCTGGTTCAATAAAACGTCGAATCATATGGGCGTGTTGTGCCAATTTTGAAACTGAATGGTGGCTCATGGCAGGTAATGCGCGGAGACCGAACCAATATTCGTCTGCTAAAACCGGCAGAAAGGAAAAAGGGCGAGCGCGCAAAACCCTCGAAAGCAGAGAGTGGATCATGGGATGGTGTCGATCGCGATCTTTTCGAGAGTATGCGCGAATTGCGCAGGCAGCTTGCTGATGAGCGCAAAGTGCCACCATATATTATCTTTCCGGACAGCACACTTCGTGAGCTGGCACGCGTTCGTCCGTCTTCGCTGGAGCGCATGAGGATGGTCAGCGGCATCGGCGATTCAAAACTTCGAGATCTCGGTCAAACATTCCTCAGCACAATCCACGCTCACTGCCAGGAGAGCGGTGCCGCTATGGATCAATAAATTTCACTACGTGCTGGTCGAGTTTTTCTTCAGTCTCACCAATGTAAGCTGCTGAGTATTTGACTTCGAATAGTGCACCAGAATCGGGCTCGACTGTTTGAGCAAGTTTCCTATTGCGGTGTCATAAACAACATTCTTGTTCCCGGCAATTGTGAAGCATGCTCTTTGATTTTTCTTGTCGACAGCACCGTTGATCGGCTTGCTTTCGTTCGTTACTTCATTGAAGTAGGTTCCGCGAATGGTGCCCTTTTTATCTACCGCGATTTGGAATAGCTGAGAGCCATTCGTTTGATCACCGGATACCAACGCGTACACGCCGAGAGGCTTCATGCTATTCACATTCTTTTTTTGATCAGCGTCTGATTGAGGAGTCGTCGGAATCGGTGGCGCAGTAGCAGCTAGCGCTTGAGCCTGGGTGTAATATGCATCCGTAGACTCTAATGGTTGTGAGCCGTAATAGACCTGGTCTCCCTGATAGGTGATGTTATTTCCATAGTCGTAATAGACCGGTTCGGTGGCTACATCCATTCCCCACCAACCGCCTAGATCGCCCCAGCCTGTCCAACCCCAAGCCCAATCATCTGCCCAATAACGATTGTTCCAATACCACGGGTGGTTGTTCCACCAATTGCGATTGAAATAGTCCCAATGATTGAAATTGCCGTTTACTGCATTCCAGTGATCAGCCATTGCCCGAGGCGACATGTTGTATGTGCCTGCGCGGCCGGCCCAGCCCGCTCCTGGAGTGTCCATGATTCGACCAAATCCGCCGTCAGCAGCAAGGTTCTCTCGTCCTACGGAGCCGAAATCGCGAACACCTGTTTCGCCGGCTCTGATTCCAGTATTGTCGCCGCCGAATGCCGAAGCTCCCGGATGATCGAAGTTATCGTTGAAGCGATCGAAATCATCTCCTCTTCCCATGCCGCCACGATCGAATCCACCGCGGTCAAAACCTCCTCGATCGAAACCACCGCCGCTAAAGCCGCGTGCGCCGCCGAATCCACCACCACCAAATCCACCGCGGCTATATCCAGGTTCAACTAGAACCACTGGCAATACCAGCGCTGCAATCATCAAAATCGTGATTTTGTTTTTCAGTTTCATATCTAATGCACCGATTAATAGAATTGACGAGTGTTAGATGTCTTAGCTGCCGGCTCTTTTCGCGGTCAGCACCGGTGTATCCGGCAAAGGCCTACCGAGCAATCTGCGCGATGTTGATTGCCAGGAAAACGTACTGTCATCGAGCTTCTTGAAGAGATATCTGGCCGACCCCGTGGAACCATCCGGTTGTACGGAACACCCCTGTGCCTCCCAATCGCTTCCGTTTTTGAACCACCTTGATTCACCGTAGCCACCACTAAAATCGTATTGCCACGAGCGAATTCGTTTAAAGAGTGGATCATAGAAAATGAACTGAGTCTGACTGCTCTTTTCACCATCTTTTGTGGTGGCATCGAAATCACAGCGGATTATCTTCTTTCCAGCAACCCAATCAGCCTTGATTTGCAGATCTCCCTTCGGACCCGCAACATTCCAATTTCCAATCAACCACGAAAGATCTGATATTGAGGGTGCGCTGGCAGCACCGGCATCAAACTTCGGAGACTCAGAGACATTGACCATCTGCCATTTCCCATCACGTTTTACGTGCACGGCAGTATAGTTGCAATAGCTCATTGGATTGGAGGTGTTTCCCACATGCGAGACACCGTGCTCGATGGCAAGATTGTCCGCCGGAAATTCCACCGCATCGATCTTGATTTCCAGTGGTTGATTTCCATAGGAATTGAAGAACGAAGCAACTTGCGCTCGTATCGCTTCTCTTCCGTTAGCTACCTTGCCCGTCTGATCAGTAAATGTGGCATTCTCATCCCACATGGACAAAAGTCCCTGCAAATCGCCTGCAGCAAATGCCTTCGCATAGTCTGTTGCCTGCGCTCGTATTATCTGTTCGTCGGCGTCATGACTTTCCTGTTTCGCAGAAGTTTTCTTATCAGTTGTTCCCGCCGCAGATTTCTTCGCGGCAATCAGCTCACCGCAGGCTGCAGGCTGCGCGCACAGAGTGCTGCAGGCGACAATAAACGAAAAGGAAAACATCGCACACGTATAAGATCGCAGTCTGCTATTGCTTACGTCCAGTAAAAGATTGCTACGCCAATTGAATTTGAACATCAATTCGCTCCCTTTCAGCCCCATCAAACTGAAAGTACCCGTTTTTTCCGGACTTTATACCTACCTTATATATGCATATTTGATTCTAGATATCCAAAGGATACTATTTCCTTAAATGCCCCAGCGCATGGGATTGCAGGTAATCATTGAGCGAAGTCCTCAGATCTACGCCATTCAAAGTCGCGACAGGCGTAAATTGACGTATTTTGGCGAACTGGCTGACGAGATGCCCCTCCCTTACCGGCGCTCCTTGATAAGTAAAGACGCGATCGCTACTTGTATTGAGTAATTGATTCTGATTGCCACGAACGTAGTGATTGAGCGACTCTTGCTGAAACGTATCGAGGGGCTGGTTATTCCACGGATTCGACTCACTAACGACATAGTGGGTACGCGTCATCAACTGCTGAGGAGTAGAACTTTCGCACTTTTGCGCGACAGTGACGAAACGAACTAGCTTGCCTGCTGAGTTTCCATCGCGTTCGGATGGCAGCAAATTGACGTGCCAGTAATTCCCTTGGGCATCTTGCAGGTGGCCCCAGGAAGCCTCCATACGATTTTCCGTCCACTCATTTTGTGAACTGCTCACTCCAGTTCGCAAGTCAGTCACATTGGTCGTCATGTCTCCGTCCTTCAGCCATACACCGGCCATCCAGCTCGGGATCATGAACCACTCGATAGTGTAATGCTGAGCAGGAAGCGCACGTGGAGCAGTGCGGTCGGCTGTGAGACGAGCGACACCGAATGCAGGCTCGTAAGCTTGGGTAATCGGCTTTTCCGTGTTTAGCGCTGGAGCACGCAATGCCGGTTTAGAAACTGTGTCTACAAGCGTTTTCTGAGTCTGAGTAATTGACGGCACGCTAACTGTCCGCTCAGGCTCTAAAATCGGTTTTTGCACTACAGGCGGACGTGTTGGCGCTACGGGCGCTTTTGCTTGCCTATCCAGATGTGGTTGCAATGACTCGTGAGCCTGCGGAAGCAGTTCTTGATGCGTCACTCCGGCAAACAATTTAAACGCGGATCCAGATGAAGAAGGCGGTGCTGTGCTGGTGTCCGAACTCTGCAAGGGCGTATTGTTTGAACCGGAATCAGCATTTTGCGCATCGGCGAATACGGTGTTTGCATTGGTCAAGAGAAGCATCAGTACAGTTGTGGTCAAAAAGCGTCGCATTCGGTGTGTTTCCAATAAATCTAAAGGGGCGAAATCTAGTATCCGAACCAGTAAGTTCGATAATATAGCTAGTGTTGAAAGCGCATTGGCGCACTCGGAATCACAATATGCCCAGAATTGACAGTGCCATAAAACTCAAAGACGGACGGACCTTGAGCTATGCCATGCTCGGCGATCCGAACGGACGCGAGTTGCTATACCTTCACGGCGGCATGTCGAGCAGGCTGGACATCAATTTTGCCGATGAATTGTTGCAAGACTTGAATGTCAAATTCATTGCTCCGGATCGCCCTGGTATTGGCGATTCAGACAGACAAATTGGACGTACATTGAGCGATTGGGCTGCGGATGCGCGCGAACTGCTGCTCGCGCTCAACCTTAAGAATCTGCCTGTATTGGGATGGTCGCTGGGCGGCCCTTATGCTCTGGCATGTGGTTCACTTCTGAGCGATAGAATCACTCGAGTCGGCACCATAGGCGGTGTGGGTCCGCTTGATCACAAAGGGGCTGTCGAAGACCTGGGGCTGCTGGAAGACCGAATTTTGCTCAGTTGGCCTGAGTCGCTGTTGCACCTGCTTTCTCCAGCTGGAATTTTTTTCAAGTTCTATTCTCCAAGCAAAATGAAAAGCGAGTTGCTGCGAGCCGTTAAGGAAGGGCCGGACTACGAAATCATTGACGCACTTTCGCTTGAAGATGCAACCGCATTTGCTTACGAAGCAATCAAGCAAGGTTTCGAAGGCACACTGGATGACTACCTCGCGCTGCGAAAGCCATGGGGCTTCGAAGTCGGATCTATTCAAACAGAGGTAAAAATGTGGCAAGGCACCGAGGATCACTTGTGCCCTGTCAGTTCAGCAAAAATTTTGGCAGCACGTCTGCCGAATGTCGAATTGATCTTGGTGGAAAACAGCGGACACTTCCTGTTGCATAGACATCTGAGGGAAGTTGTTAAAGCCCTATTTAGCAATGAAAACTAATTATGGGTAGTTTGGAAACATATCCACCAACGGCCATTCTTTTACGTTGTTCAGAACCTGCCTGATCGATTTTATTGCGGTCGTCATCGGATTGACGGTTGTCCCATCCGGTGAAGATCCGCCATTCAACAGCAAACAAAAGTCCGTATTATTCGGCAAGTGAATGATTTGACTATGAACACCAGGCTTGCCACCGTTCTTGCTGAAGGTTACTCCTTCCGGTGTCATTCTTACAGTGTCTAAACCAAGGCCAAAGTGACTGCCATTAGGATTGTTTTTCATTGGTGGCGGCAGTGGTGCGATCAATTCTTGAAATGACTCATAAGTAATACCTTGCATTCTGGTGCCGTCAATCGCGGTGAGAAACTTCACCATATCAACAGAAGATGCCATCCAGTTTCCAAAGTCAGGCATCAGGGGAACGGTGCGCTGACCACCAGGAATTATGCGCGGTGGAAACCCACCGTAACGAGAGGCTTGTCCTCGTATGACGCCGCGAGATTCCTCGCACATGTCGTGAATTCCGATGGAATTTAGTTGTTCTTGCAAATATTCAACGTATGGACGTTGCGCAGCGCATTCGACAATATACTTGATCAAATTCCAATTACCATTGGCATACTTTGCTTGCGTCCCCGGCTCATAATCAAGTGGAGTCGCAAGCAAGACGCGCACCGCCTCAGAGTATGGCAATCCATTAGGTGCCAGACGCTGAATTTCGTTGCCAGCCTTTAAATAGCCGGAATCATCATTCCAACCGGCGGAGTGGTGCAAAAGCTGCCTTACAGTAATTTGCGCCACTCTGGGATCAGCCTGCATTCCGCGAACAAGATTCGGACGACCGATTACGTTGTACATCGTGTCATCGAGTCGAAGCTTTCCTGATTCGACAAGACGCATAATTCCGAAGGTTGAAACTGCTTTTGTGCAGCTGGCTAGGTTGAACAAAGTAGTGGGAGTGACAGGTTCTTGCGTGCGCAAATTGGCAACGCCAAAGCCCTTTGCATAAACCAACTTACCATTGTGGGCCACAGCAAGAGATCCACCCGGCACATAATACTGCTGCAGCGTCTGAGTCATGATGCCGTCGAGATCGGAAAGGCTGGCAGAACGCGGAGCGCTTGACGAGGTAGTCGACTGCTCTTCTCCGACTTCAGGACCGTATGAATTGTTCGAATCTTCCGCCGTACTTCCTGGGATAGACGAAATTCCTGTGTCACCCTGAGGAAATGGACTACTCTCAGAATTGCCCTGAGCATTCGCGCAAGGCACACTCGTCAATATCGTCATAAAAATGAAAGCGGTCAGTCCCAAAAGGCACCCGAACGACAACCTTTTACCTGTTTTAGCCGAACTTGCCATAAGCACCCAAAGACCCCTTTCTTTTGTCATCGCACTGGAGGAGGAACGAAAAATGGTGAGGGAGCGCCATCGTTCTTCTTTCCAGTTGAGTTGCCGCCAACAGGTTTCTTTGTCAATGGAGGTGGAGTGAATGTCGGAATGGTCACCGCTTTTGGTGGCATTCTTTGACTTCGAGAAAGAGGCGGTGGAGTAAACATCGGCGGCGGCAGTTTTTCCTTCAGAGGTGGAGGTGTAAACATCGGCGGGACGATATTGCTGTTATCCGGCAGCTTAGGTGGTGCGAATGTCGGCGGAGGCAAAAACACAACGGGCGGTCCGGTAGGGGTTGAATCAGGATTGGGGGTAAAGGTAGTAGATGGATGCGCCCCGTACAGCTTCGCCAAAGTCAATCTGTCTCTTTTGGTCGGCAGACCGTTTTGTAGTGAGTTTGAGCGAAAGTACATCACATCGTAGATGTTATTCGAGTGATCGAGCCCGAGTGCGTGGCCAATCTCATGCATGGTAACTGAAGCCATCTCGCCGTCTTTGACGTACGCACCGGGAGTAAACGCATCAGTGGTACGAAGCTGAACAAGCGTGCTGCGAAAGTCATTGGCATCGACGTCCAAGGTCGTTAAGCCGGCCACAACTCTCAATTCCGAAGTGGAATCCAGTGCATTAGGTGTCCAGGTAACAACGATATCGGCGTTATCTTTTGCTTTGGTTATCTTGTAATTGATTTTCTTTCCTGAAGCTTCGCACCATGTATCTAACGCTTTCAATACATAGTTGCGAAAGACCGGCTTGTATCCAGGCGTATTCGTACCGGTGCTCATATAGACCTTAATTGGCATTCGAGAGCTCGACCAGGTATACATGTGGTCGTTCTTCTTAAGTATGTCCAGATAGTCCGGCAGTTTGTTATTCGGACTATTCTGCTTTTTCTTGTCTTGAGCAAGCTCCGAAATCAATTGCTGAGCATTTGAGCGTTGATTGCCGTCAGACTCCAGAGTCAAATATCGCTGCAGATAGGAAATGGACTCATCGAACTTAGCCATGTCCTGATAAGCAATCGCAACGTTGTAGACGACGCTTGCATCGTTCGGATCAAATGAAAGAGCTTTCTTCCCTTCCGCAACCGACCTCATATAGTTTTTGACTTTACGGTAGGCGAAACAAAGATTGCCATGAATACACGCTGAGTTTTGCGAAGGGTCGGCAGTGGCAGCGATTTCAAAAAGCTTTATTGCTTCTCGATACTTTCCTGCACTGATCTTCTCGCAACCATCTTTCGTGCAGGTGTAGACTTTCACCGTATTCATCATCTGCTCAGCTTCGGTGCGCGCAGTGGCATTTGGCGAATCGAGGTAGCGTTGCAGATTGGACAAACACAGGTCGTAGCGCTTCATATCGTTGTACACCAGGGCGGTGATGTAGATAGGATACGAGTCGCCGGGATCTAACCTCTGCGCGATCTGCGCCTGCTTGAGAGCTTCCTTGTGGTTTTTCAACTGCTGATAACTTTGCGCCAGACTGAGATGAATTCGTCCGGAGAACGTCGTGGGATCGTAGCTTGCAGCTTGAGAAAGCGCGGTTGCAGCCTGACCATACGAACCAGCGCGGTACAGTTCGTACCCTTGAGCGTAGAGCTTGTAAGCGCTGCTTTCCGCCTGATAGTCAGCAGCGACAGCAGTCGGCGTCAGAAAAACGAACGAAAGAAAAGCAACCGGAAACGATGCATTCAAAAGCGCAATCCAGACTGCCATAGCTAAAAGGCGACATTCAGGATTGCGACTGTACGGTTTAAGAATTACTTTCCTTTTTCGCAAAATGACCCTTCTGAGTGCTTCAAAGACTGATTTTCCCAGGCTTATCGGTTTCATAACCAGTGTTTTTCCTGATACTCACGAACTGTTTATCCTGTTTCTTATGTTCGCCTGACGGGTAGTATTACTCTTAAGGCTAAGGCCGGTGACCCATACGAAGCTTAAGGAAAGATTGAATTCAGGGGGAGAAGATGTCGCAATCAGGTGGCGTAGCTCAGGCGGCGAAGAAAAAGGGACAGGAGCTGGTCAAAGCTCTCCTCGACCTGCTTATCCTGGCACTCCTACTGGCAGGGGCAGGTTTCGGCGGTTACTTCTGGGGGCTGCATGAGAGACTGGCTCCGATTCAAGAAGTCCCTCCTGGTACCGCGAATGCCTTGCAGCCTTCTGCAGTTGCAGCGACACCCGCACCGGTAAAGACTGTCACCGAACCAACCAAGACAAATGCGTCTGCCGCTCCCCCTGCTAAAGTGAGCAAGACCAAGTACTGGATCACGTCTTCGGGAGAGGAATACATCGGTTATTCGATCACTGTGAAAATAAACGGCAATGCTGTGGACAGCTTCTTCGGTCCCGGTAAAAATGTGGATATCACCCGCTATGTAACGCCAGGCGACAATTCGCTCACCTTTGAAGCAAAGGCTTTGGGTGAGCAGTACAACAAGCACGACGGCGATGCAAGTTCAGTTTTGACTCTGCAGCTCGTGAAGGGACCGCATGTTCAAGAAGACTTTAAGCCGTCAGACGTACTCGTGACGTACAAGCGCAACGCTGCCGAGAAAGAAGATTTCAACGACAGCGAACATTTCACAGCAAAGTAAGCCATGAAAACAAAAGGAATTTTCATTTCGAGCCTATTGGTCATAGACACATTTTTCGTGTCATATGCCGCTGGCTTTCATAGCAGGCATGTCCTTGTCATAAATCCCAAGCTACCGCCCGTGGTGCAAAAAACAGTTGATGCAAAACCAACGACGGCAGTAGTACCTCCGAAGAAAACAGCTCCGAAAGACACACATTCAAAGCAAAAACATCCACCAAAATCGCACGAGACAAAACCGGCTGCAAAAGCAGGTGAAAAACCGGCGGGGAAAGCTGTTGCAAAGCCGGCTGCGAAACAGACGACGAAATCCACGACGAAACCGGCAACAGCCAAGCCTCGTTCTGCACATCCTGCAAAACCAGCAAGCAATTCACCTGGCGCATGAAGGTTAAGCAGCTGTACAGGAACTAGAATTCTGTAGTTGCTTACAAAACAGATTCATTCGCTTGTTCAAAAAGGGGCGTCAGTCACGACGCCCCTTTTAAGTTCTATGCCGATCTCGCTTCTAAGCGCTTTTCGACTTGATCACACAAACAGCCGTTGGGCGTTTGACACGAAGAACGAGTGATTCATAAACGCGGAAGCGATAGTTCATGTCGCTTGGTCCGAGATATGCAATTTGCAGATCTTCTGCAACTGCAATATCGAAGTTTTGCGCGCCGGTAGAAATAACGGCAGCGGTTCCCTTCTCAATCATGGGACTCCAGTGGATTCCATCAAGGCAAAGTTTGCTCAATTGATCGAGTTCCAATGCCGGCGATTCTTTCACCGGCTTGAGCAATGCTTCATACATGTCCAACGAGCAGACAAGCGCGTATGGAAAATGGTGATGTGCTGCAATCAGTTTGCCAATCGCAGAATAAACATCTTTGACAGGCTCATTCGGAACTTTCCAGTCTCCACCCTGAATCTTTTGAGAACCAGGATAGTTAAAAAGCCCGTTGATACCAAGACTCTTTGAACCGTTGAAGATCAAATCGTCTTCAGCATCGCCAACCTGGTGCGCGGCGCGCACAGCATTGGTGATATCGATTGGAGCGTGCATATCTTGGCTCCATTTGACGTCACGCCAGTGCAACCAGAAGTCTTTGTACAGCAGAGGAACGCGAACATAGGTTTCCTTCTCATGCGTGCCGATCGGATTGGTATCCGGTCTGCCTTCGAGATCGACCTCTGCAGGTTCGTCATCTTTGATAGTTTCAAGCGGTACGCTTTCCACTCCGGCACCAAGAGGTCCGAAGAGAGCTATCAAACGACGTCCGACAACAGTCCGTCGAACTTCTTGCGCAGCAGCTTGAATCATGTCTGACGCTTGCTCGTTCGTCAGCGGTAATTCAGACAGCTTTTGGTGCATCTTCCACACAGTTAGCCTCCTTGCGACCATAGTGGTCCGACAGTCCAATCTCTTTTGGTAGCACCAGTGGTGCTGGTTTTTTGTTTTTGGTCAGAATGGCCGGACCCACCGGAGCGACCTGAGTGACCTTGTCCGGCTTGACCAGAACCCTGTTCTGGGTGTCCACCGTATTGATGTTTTCCTTGCGCCGTGGAATGACCACCGTGTCCACCAGGGGTGGAAGCACCGTGTCCGCCGCCGCCATGACTTCCGCCACCAGCGTGACCACCTTGCCCTTGTGAAGGAGTGCTGGGTCTCGCCTGGTGCGTACCGAAATTCGATACTACGCCCGGTTTGCCACCACCATGTGGAGGTGCATCAGGCCCAAGCAATTCTGTTCGCCACTCAATATGTTCTTCCATAAAGTGATCGAGCAGTTCGCGTTTCAAATCAATAGACATCGCTTGCTCTTGGAGCATACGTTGAATAAAGAAGCTGTGGTCTAAGAGCTTCTGAGTTAGAAGGGTCGGACCAGCGCCATGAATTTCTTCGAGTTTGGCGGTGTTTTCTTTCTCTTCTAAAAGGATATGCGCAAACATGCGTTGAGACACATCGCCCGGCACGCCCGGATCATTGAGCACATGGAGAATAGTCTCCGTGTGATCAGCAATGTTGTGAAGGATTTCGGCAAGTGGTGTAGCCACGGCATTTCTCTCATGACGGTGCTTGCATTCTCACAGGTATTGCCGAAGCGTGTAAAGCGGCGCGCCGCAACCTGTGGCGTTTACAAGCGATGATGCGCGCCTATTGTCGCAACCGCGCTTGCAAAACTTGTCGGTGTTGTTATTGAGAAATGAGAATGAGTTGCAATAAAGTGAGAAAAACCGCCCTAAAACCAGTTTTTCAATGACTTCAGGTGCAACAAACCATTGAAAAAGTCCGCGATAACCGGAATTTGCAAATAGGCTTAGCTTGCATTGAGCGCGGCTTTTCCGCCCGCAACATATCTTAAAGTCCCCGGGGTAGAGGCGCAAAACATCTCTTGGCTTCAAGATCCTTCGAAGGAATTTGCGAAATCATAGGGAATTGGAATCATTGAAAAACCTCATACGCTGATTGAGCAATTGCTCAATGTGCTCGCAAATGCTCAGGTAAATGGGGTTGATCTGGTCTGCCACAATAGAGTATGGAAGCAGCAAACCGAACCCAACCGCTAATCGATCAGGGGTAAACATGTTCTACATCAACTGTTTTCTTGCCGTTCTGGCCGGAACGCTAATTCCATTGCAGGCCGGGATCAATTCAAAGCTACGCGAGTATTTGAGCAGCCCCTACTATGCAACATTGATTTCTGTGACAGTCAGTTTGATAGCAGTAGGCTTATTTTGTCTGATCGCACGCTTGCCATTGCCTGCGCAGACAACAATTACATCAGCACCTGCTTGGGCGTGGACGGGCGGAATTGTCGGAGTCATCTACATTTTTATGGTTTTACTTTTGGCGCACAAATTGGGAGCAACCGCGCTTATCGCAGGCATCATCGGTGGACAAATGATTTGCTCTCTGATTTTGGATCAGTTCGGTTTAATTGGGTTCGCGCAACACCCACTCAATCCCGGACGCATTGTCGGAATTGTTTTGCTAATCGCAGGTGTTGCGCTAATACAAAAATATTGAAGTCTCGCGGACTAGCTTAATGCGCGGACCTTGCTTTTCAAAAACTACTTCTTGACCGGCAGAACATGAATTGCTTTGACGATCAATTCAACTTCATCGCCAACCTTCAAACCCATTTCTTCCAAAGATTCTGTCGTAAGCACCGATGCCATGTTGGTAGGACTGGTAACATCAAATTTGACTAGCGACATAATGTCGCCATTCTTTACCGAAGTTACCTTTGCAGTGATCTTGTTTCTTGCGCCGTAACTTGCCATGGTCAACACCTCAAGCGATTGTGGCTGGTTTAAACGGCACGCATCATAACACGATGGTGACGGTGGCAGATCAAGTTATGCTGAAGGTCAGCGCTTTCTGCGCGGGTCGATTCGATCGTCTCCAAGTCCGAGCATACTGTCGAAAGTATGGAACTTGAATCGACTGACAAGGCGCTTACAAAACTCGACGCCGCGCACACTGTTCCCAAGTTCATCCAGCAAAGGGGACCAAACAGCAATTCCACCCACATTGGGAATCGCCAACATGATTGCGCCGGAAACACCGCTCTTTGCAGGAATACCGACAGTAAATGCGAATTCACCCGAAAAATCGTACATACCGCAAGACAGCATGAGAGACAAACAGTTTTTCACATGTCCTGGAGAAAACACTTGCACGCCTGTTAGTGGGCAAATGCCACCATTGGCCAAAGTAGAGGCGATAATCGCCATCGACTTTGTTGTTGTCTCTATCGAACAACATTGGAAATAGAACTCCAACACATCCAACAATTCGACGTCAGGTGGAAAGGCTTTCTTCTCACGCATGAAATAACCAAGCGCAAAATTTCGATCCGCCGTCTGACGCTCAGACAGGTAAACCGCATTGTTGAAGCCGATTTTCTGACCACCAGCGGCAGTCTTCCACTTCTCCATTACATAATCGAATCTGTCCGATGCATCTCCGCCTTTTTTAATCAGCGCACCGCACATGATGGCACCAGCATTAATCATCGGATTGTGCGGAAGCCCCTTGGTGTTCAGTGTCAATTCATTGAAAGTCTTGCCGCTTGGCTCGCGACCGACATAACTATGCACTACGTCTTCACCTTGCTCTTCAAGCGCGAGACAATATGTCATAGGTTTGGAACAAGACTGCACGCAAAAATAATCATCGCAATCGCCCGTGGAAAATCTCTGCCCATCCACTGTGCAAACTGACATCGCGAATTTTTCGGGATCGACTCTTTCGAGCTGAGGAATGTATGTTGGAAGCTTTCCCATGCGAATGGTATTAACTTCATCAAAAATATCAGTCAGTTCTTTGGCAAACGTTGAAAAATCAGGAATTGCCAAACCGTCGGTTAACGCTTGCTCGAGCAGTCCAGGCGCTTGATCGGATAAAATTTGAAACTGCGCTTCGGAAATCTCCGGAGAACCGCCATTTATCGCCTTAAACAAGGCCTTCATGCGCGGATCATCTTCCAGAATGCCGCGTTCTTTCAAAGCTTCAAGAAGCGCCTCTCTCCTGACAATTCCTTCTTTACTGAAAGACTTGAACAGAGCGGACCGCGAATCGGACATAGTAGCCTCCAAGATCTCCATTTATGGTATTCCAACCATCCGCCATCATCAATCGCTGTTTATCGGTTTTAGTCGCCGTTTCGATCCCGATAGGCGCCATGCTGGGCGGCTTGCTGTACTCACCGGCATGCTTTGCGGACGGATTTCCTGGGCGTGGTAATCCGCACGACTGGAGCGCCGCCTTGCCCTATTACAATCTCGCCAATAAGTACATGCAACAAGAGCGGTACGAAGACGCCATCAAGAAATACCACGAAGCGATCGGTCGCTATGAGTACGATCCTGACTTCTTCAATAATCTAGGTGTGGCATTGCGGAGAGTCGAAAATTTCGAAGCTGCAGAACAAGCCTTCAAATCAGCTGCTGCACTGAATGCAAAAGATTGGATGAGTTGGAGCAATTTAGCGAATTCATACCTTAAACAAGATCGGCTGGAGGACACCATCAAAGCGTTCCAAGAATCGCTGAAGTGCAATCCACCAGCGGCAGAAAAGGAAGCAATACTCAAAGACATCGCCGACATTCAAAAAATACTGAGTGTACGAGGCGGCAGTGTACAACCACCGCCAAGCAGCACGCCTCCTGCAAAAATTGTTAGCGGCGGAAAAAGTGGTGCTAAGCCGAAGAATTCAGCAAAACCTGCAAGTGCAACCTTAAAGCCGGCGGGTCAGGCAAAACTGGCGCCTCTGCAGGATAGTCCGGCACAGCAATTGGAGGCGACACAGCAAAAGCCCCCAATACTGAAAAAGCCTGTGGGTTTAGTCAAACAAACTGCGCGCGAGGGTGCGGCGCCAAAACAAAACGAAGAATTGAAAGGCACAGGCTGGGAAGAAGTAGCAAAATAGCGTGAAGAAAATGAAGGAAACAGAAGTCACAACGAGAGTAGAAGAATCGAATCCGTGGACCACAAATGGTACGCGCCAGATTTACGAGAATCCATGGCTTCGCATAAGAGAAGATTCCGTCGTCCAGCCGGATGGCAAGCCTGGCATCTACGGAGTTGTTCACTTTCGCAATAAAGCTATAGGCGCGATTCCCATTGATGATGAAGGTTATACGTATCTTGTCGGGCAATATCGTTATCCGCTCGGAATTTATTCTTGGGAGATTCCGGAAGGCGGATGCCCTGAAGGCGAAGACAATCTGGCGGCAGCGAAACGTGAACTATTGGAAGAAACCGGTCTGACAGCAAAGCACTGGGAATTGCTCGGAACGTCTCATCTTTCGAACTCGGCAACTGATGAAATTGCATTTTTGTATCTGGCCCAGGGTTTGAAGCACGGACCGGCCCAACCTGAAGGAACTGAAAGGTTGACCTTGCAACGCGTGCCGTTCGAAACAGCCGTCGAGATGGTGATGGGCGGCGAAATCACGGACGCAATGTCGATGTTGGCAATTTTGCTGTTAGCAAGAAAGCTGAAGAAATAAGCGCTTGAAATGTGCCAAAAACTGCATGCCTTTACATGACGGAAACCCGCCAATACTCGGCACGCAACAAAGCTTGACATCATTCATGTTTTAAACAAGCATTTGGAGTAAGATGTTTTGGCGCACGAAGAAGCGCTTCATTTCCCCGTCGGGAGCAATCATCATGTCTCAGGATCTAAAGAAAGCCCAGTCAAAATCCAAAGATGTATTGGATTTGATTGCCAAGCAAACGCTCTCTGAAAGTGAGCGCAAGCAGGTTACGGAAGAGTCCGTTCAATTTTGGAAGGACCACGTCAACGAAGGCTTTCTGCAATATCGCAAATCAGTAAGCACAGACTACACGGCAGTCGAGTGGGAAGATGAAGGTGCCGTATTCCGCGACATAAACGGAAAAGAATTCTTGGACATGCTTGGCGGATTTGGAATCTACTCCGTCGGTCACAGGCATCCGGTCGTTGTGAAAGCAGTGCGAGACCAGCTCGACAAACAAGCGATTCACTCACAAGAACTTATAGATCCATTGCGTACATATCTTGCGCATTTGGTCGCGCTAATTACACCGGGTGATCTTAAGTATGCGTTTTTCACAAATTCAGGAACAGAATCAATTGAAGGTTGCCTGAAAATGGCAATGCTTGCTACAGGCAGGCACCATTTTATCGGCACAATCGGTGGTTTCCACGGCAAGAGCTTGGGTTCACTGGGCGGAACATCGAAAGCAGTATTCAGAGAGCCTTTTCTGCCATTGTTGAATTGGTCGCACGTTCCATTCGGTGACTTGCAAGCTTTGAAGGTCATTATGGAAAGCTGTGATTTCTCAGGAGATCGTGTTGCAGCATTTGTTGTCGAGCCCATTCAAGGTGAAGGCGGCATTAACGTAGCTCCGCCTGGTTATTTGAAAGCAGCTAGAGAGCTTTGCGATAAATTCGGCGCAATGCTGATCTTCGACGAAATTCAGTGCGGCATGGGCAGAACAGGGAAGATGTTCTACTGCGAATACGATGATGTGACGCCGGATTTGATGGCATTGGGTAAAGGCTTCGGTGGTGGTGTCATGCCGATCGGTGCATGTGTGGGAACAGAAAAGACTTGGAAGAAATACATCGAAAACCCATTTCTGCACACCACGACATTTGGCGGCAATCCCATGGCTTGCGCCGCAGCAATTGCCACCATTTCAGTGTTGCTGAATGAAGGACTAGTCGATCAGGCAAAAGAGAAAGGTGACTATATGTTGCCCAAACTCAATGAAATAGCCAAGAAGTATCCAAAGGTGATGAGCGGCGCTCGAGGTGTCGGCTTGATGCTCGGCATGGAATTTACCAATAATGATCTCGGATACGCTGTTGCAAAAGAATTATTCGGACGCAACATTCTTATCTCCGGGACATACATTAACGCTCGCGTCTTGCGCATAGAACCACCGCTGGTGATCACCTATGAGCAAATAGATCACTTCTTGAAGATGCTTGAAGAGTCGCTTCAAGCAGTTATTAAGGAACATAAGCTAGTTGATGTCGTCGGAAGCAAAGCGTAGCGGCGAAAGCTTGAGCGGATAAAATGGTGCTTGTACTGCGCCAAGATGGTGAACAACAATGAAGATAATTGCAGCGCTAGACGGATCACAACATTCCAGCGCGACGCTTAACTTCTTGCTTTCTTATCACTGGCCAGCGGGTACATGGATCAAACTGATTCACGTGCTGCCTTGCGAACGCGGCTTGATGAAGTATGTCATGCACGCATTCGGCAAGGACAACGAGTGCGACACTGAAAACGTTTCTCTGGTGCTTGAAGGCATTGCCGAAGAACTCGCGCGAACACTTCACAATGTTTCAGTCAGCGCTGAAGTGTTGACCGGAGATCCAGTCGATTCAATTTTGTCGTTTGCCGACACATTTCATCCGGACTTAGTGGTGACAGGTTGCCGAAAAAAAACGGCGGTCGATACATTGCTGCTGGGAAGCGTTTCACAAAAGCTGCTTGAAGGCATGTCGTGCCCCTTTGTCATCGTCCGCGGTGATTCGGCACGCCTAAATCCCGATAAGGGGTCAAATATTCTGGTGGCAGTCGATGATTCCGAGCACAGTGCTGCCGCAGTGGAATGGTTGCGATGGCAAGAGTGGATGAAGCACTCACATGTTGCTTTGCTTTCCGTTACCGAACCATTGCATCAATCGGCGATGGGTGGAGTAAGAGCCGCGTCCGATCATTTGCTTACGTATCATGCGGAGAAGATGCTTATCGAAAGCCTTTTGGACCAATGGGGGACGTTTCTTCAGCAAGGCGGCAATGCGCGTGAGATTACTCGCGGCACCGTTGACGGCACTCCCACAGAAACGATCCTGAAAGGCGCTCACAATTGGCCAGCCAACTTGATCGTAATGGGTGCACAAGGCAGAACCGGAATTGCAAAAATCATGCTTGGAAGTGTCTCGCAGCACATCTCAACCCATGCTGATTGCACCGTATTGATCGTCAAAGGAATGGAATCACGTCACTACGAGTTTGATCGCACCAAGATACTGGACTCCATGGTGCTGGACGATTTGGCTGCTGAAAAACCAAAATCCGGTCCTAGTGGAATCCCAACAAGCAATTGGACGGGATCCAGCGGACATGTGCCACCAACTGGATTGTTTTAGTGATTGTTTCTCACGCGGCGTGTGTACTTTTCAGTATGTCCTCTATGGCGACGATTAATGTCGACCACTGTTGATTGAGCGGCGGGCAGTGAAAACACGTTCAGCTCGGAATCACTCTGCGCTGGAATTGAATTGCCTGCAAAGATCTCAGCGAGAATGTCAGCCGCATATTGGCATTCCTCATATGAGTTCAATGAAGAAGCGGAGATACGCGCAGAACCGATTCCTTGTTCATGAGAATAGCCAAGTTGCTTCAAGACATGTGAAGGATGACCGCTGGAACACGCAGAAACACTAGATATGCAAATTCCGGCATCGCTTGCAGTGTTGACGACCTCTTCACCAATCGCATCGGCGACAATTACGCTCACATGTCCAGGAATTCTCTTTTCAGGATCGAGCGCACCAGTCAAAGTAACATTCGGAAGCTCTGAGAATTTCTCTACAAAGACCTTTTGAATGGAGCGAAGATGCTCATAGTTCGCTTCATACTCGAGCAATGCGGCTTCGGCAGCGGCACCTAACGCCACAACGTTTGCAACTGACTCGGTTCCAGGAAACAAGCCTTTTTCTTGACCGCCCCCGAACACTATAGGCAACAACTCAACGCCTTCACGAACGTAAAGTGCACCGATTCCTTTTGGTGAATGAAGTTTGTGTCCTGTGATGGACAAGGTGTCGACTTCAGTTCTTGCTACGTCGATCTTGAGCTTTCCAGCTGCTTGAACAGCATCCGTGTGGAAAAAGATACTGCGCTCTTTTGCTACTTTCGCAATCGCTTCTATAGGCTGAATGGTGCCAACTTCGTTATTTGCCCACATAATTGAAATGATGCTTGTCTCCTCTGTGATCAAACTTATGATCTGATCGACATGTACAAAACCTTCCGCATCGACTTCAAGAATGTCTACTTTCCATCCACGAGCAGCCAGATGTTTAGCTGGTCCGAGCGCTGACGAATGTTCGATACTCGAAGTAATAATGTGTCTGCCCAAGCCGTTTTCTTCCACATAACGGGCACGCCCCAAAATGCTCGCGTTATTGCTATATGTTCCGCTGGGCGTAAAGTAGATTTCATGCGGCTTCGCACCGATCAAATCCGCGACCTGTTTGCGGGCCTTATTGATCGCTTGTCTCGACTGCTGTCCGAGAGTATGGATAGAACCAGGATTTCCAAACGCATCTCTTAAATATGGAAGCGCCGCTTCAAAAACTCCTTCGCTGACCGGAGTGGTGGCGCTATTGTCCAGATAGATCTTCGACATCGGTTTTCCCTTTTAGTATCGAGTTCAGGTGAACTGAACACTCACAACTTGATTCATTGATATTGGACTTCGAATTTTCTGCGGGTGAAATTGCAATTCGAAATTTCAATGTTGACTAAATCAATCAACTTTGTCCCATATTGCCACGAGATAGCAGTGGATTCAATTATTGACTACTCGATTTTTGAACTTCTTTTGAAAACATTTGAACGCCGGCGCTTGACTTCACCCGGTAACAGTACTGTCAGACATATAACTTATATCCATATATGCATTCTTATGCTTGACAATGGGAATAAGTAAGAAAGAGTCAAAAGGTTCAGCCTGTGGTTGAAAGAACACCGGACACCAAAACAGAATCGAAACCAAAAGACACCGAAATTGGGTCTTTGACGGATCTTGGCGTTGGTTTGATCGATGGGGGAATCGCACGTCCCTATAACGCCACTCTCGGTCTCGTTTTGCCTAAGATAGATCTGACTGACTCATACAATCGCAATTCCGTGGCCGCGCAGGTAGGCAATTTCGGCGGCGCCGTTGCTGATGTGGTCATCCTTTCAAAAGTGACCGGAGGTCTCGTCAACAAAGGATTGGGTGCCGCTGCAGAAAGCGGATACATCTCTCGAAGTTTGGCAGGCAGCAATATGCTTGCCTCAACCCTTTCCATGGGCACCACCGGTGCTTTATACAACGGTGTTTTCACTGAAGGAACAGCCGCCGAAAGGGCGAAACATGCGACCGTTGGTTTTGCAACATTTGCCACTTTGGGCGCAGCCACATCAGGGCTGGCAAGAACAGAGTTTCTCGGTCAGGCAGGCAGCCGAACCTTTATGCAAAATGTGAAATTAGGAGGACTATCTGGTCTTCCCGCCGGTTTTGTAGATGCGCAAGCAAATTCACTGGTCAATGGCAAGGGCTTCAATACCGATGTTGTAGAAATTGGCAAAACCATGGGCTATTACGGACTTTTTGGCGCCACGATGGGTGGTATCGCACACGGTGCCCAGGAATATGGACCAAGAGCAAGAATGTGGCTCTCAGAGACAATGTCCAACAAAGGCTTGAAGAGCGAGCCGGCAGAAATTCTACGGTCTCCAAACTCCTTGAGACCAGAAGCAGCAGAAACTGTTCAGCCTAAAAGATTCAACATTCCGGAAACCGGTATGCTCGATTTAGGAAAGATGATTAGCGAAACGGCGGCAGCGGATCGAATTGCTCTCATGCAAGAAGTTTTCAAAACACGACCACAAGTACCACTCGGCAGTTGGATGCGCCTCATCGAACCCGCTTACATGGAATCCTTTTTGAGAGCGGGTCATGAATTGTTTCCGAAAACAGCCTTGCGCAATGCCAACTATTTGATCGAGACAAGAAATCTCAGACCACCAACGCCTGATTCTCCGCCGATCAACTTCGAGGCATGGGAACAAGCACTGAAAAATGTGAAAGCGACCGTGCCATCTGGCACCATTTAGCTCGAGAAGCCGATTCCCATTTTGTCGAGCAGACGCAAGAGAATGTTCGGATTTTCACCGGCATCAACCTTCTGAAGTGAACGAGTCACAGCTGCAACCGACATACCTCTGATTGGCTCAGGCGGATATGGAAATGGTTTGTCAGTCACCATCTTTAGTGACAACAATTCGCTCTCTTTAGAGAGAGCAAGATGCGCCATTATTTTTCCCGCAAGACGAGTGGTGCCAATACCATGACCGGTATAGCCAAGACCATAAATGACACTACCGCCATTCAGTGTTCCAAAAAATGGTGTCAACCTGGTCGTTGATGCAATCGGCCCACCCCAACCATAAGGGAATTGAATTCCACTCAAGTACGGAAAGTGCTTCGCGAAACTTTCTCGTAGAGTTCTGTAGTGATGTTCAGAATGATCGCAAGAGGCATCTACTTTGTTTGGCGGGTAATAAACAGCTTCACTGGTTCCCCACAAAATTCGATCATCAGCAGTGAGCCGATAATAGTTGAAGAAAGTGCGGCCATCTACCATGCCCTGCCGGTGGTGCCACCGAATCTGCTCTTTCTGTTCAGCAGTCAAAGGGTCGCTAACGAGAATATAGTCATACAGAGGAATGAAACGCCAAAGCAATTCAGGCAGAAGATGGTGCGTGTAAGCGTCGGTAGCCATAATGATTTTCTTTGCTCGAATCTCGCCCCGTTCGCAGTGAAGAAGTCCATCACAAAGTTGTCGTACGCGCGTATTCTCGTAAAGCACCACACCGAGCTTCTTCATCTCGCTGACAATTCGATCGACAAGCTTGATTGGATTGAGAATGCCTCCACCAGGAACGAATAATCCGCCGAGATACAACGGCGAGTTTACTTCCGCCTGCATCTCTTCTTGAGTGAGCATTCGATAGCCGCTTAAGCCAATGTCGTTTGCGACTTCGAGGTTGTGTTTGCAATCTTCAAGATGTCCGGGCTTGAGCGCAACTTGTAACTGGCCGGTTCTCTCAAAGTCGCAATCGACCGCAAACTCTTCCATCTCGGAAATGTTTTGCATTCCGATTTTCGCCAATCTTTCTGCTTCTGTCTTTCCAATATGAGAAATAGCCAGAGCGTGCGAATGATCGATGGAGTTACTGACGATTCCGGCGTTTCGTCCGCTGGCGCCATATCCGGCAACCGAGCTTTCTGTGACAACAACATGTGCACCTGGCTCCAAGTGCTTCAAAAAAAGAGCCGTCCACAAACCGGTGAAACCACCACCGACAACGGCGTAGTCCACATCGACCTTTTCGGATAAAGGGGTGGATGGCGAATATCCCTGGCGCGAAGCCAGCCAATAGCAAGATTGCTCAACTGGTAGCATGAGGGGAGTCTATCACGAGATAAGTCGAAAAAAGTCTCCGAAAGTCCACAATAATCGGCTATTCTATGAAACCTCGCCGGCCGATGATGCCGGGCGTTCGACATCAAAGATGTCCCATTTTTTTCGCATGAGCGTTGAGATTGAGGTAGTTGCAAGAATGTTCAAGAAAAGCTCGTCGCCTTTTAAGTCATCATTTATCCGCGCACTGACAACGGGGTTGGCCGCTGCAATTATTGTGGGGGCGCCAGGATGGAATGCGGCAAACAGTTGCGAAGAACACCAGCCCGCGGTGAGCGGCAAGGTGCTGGGCAGTTGGAGAGACAACAAGCTGAAGCAAAGTATTCTTGACTTCGTCAAGAGAGTCACAGATCCAGAAAGCAAAGACTTCGTCCAGGCGGAAGATCGCGTCGCCGTATTCGACAACGATGGCACACTACTATGCGAAAAGCCCGCATACATACAAGTCATCTTTGCACGCGATAGCGCTGTCGCAAGACAGAGTGAGCATCCTGAGTGGAAAAGTGATGAAGCGATTCGGCCTTTTCTTACCAGCGACGACAATGCAATCGCTGGTCTACGCGGAGCAGAAGCAACAAAATTGATCGCAGCCACGCAAAATGGAATGAGTGCCGAGGAATTGCCACCACTTGCTAGCAAATGGATTACTGACGCAAAACACAAGAGATTCAATCGCCCATACGTTCAACTGAAATACCAACCGATGGTTGAATTGCTTTCCTATCTGCGCTCGAAAGGCTTCAAGACTTACATTTGCTCTGGTGCCGGTGCGGATTTCATTCGTTTGTATTCAAATGAATCATATGGAATTCCTGGCGATCAGGTTATCGGTAGCAGTTTGAAACGTGAGTTCAAGCAGAAAGATGGACGCTCCGCTGTCGTCAGTCTTCCGGTCTTGCACGTCTACAATGTCGGTCCACACAAACCGATAATGATTGACGAACACATCGGAAAGCGTCCGCTCATAGCAGTCGGCAATTCCGATGGAGACATCGAGATGCTTACTTATTGCACAGATAGAAAAGGGCCTTCGCTCGGAATTCTCTTACATCATGATGATGAGCAACGGGAATACAAATACGACAAAGGCGCGGAAAAAGCACTGCAAACCGCCAATGAACGCGGATGGACAGTAGTAAGCATCAAGGACGATTTCGAAAGCGTTTTTGGAAAATAGTATCGTAGGGTCGACACCATGCGTCGACCCTACGATTAATCCAACTAAGAATGCTTGAGGCGTTGCATTTGTTCTTTTGCAACTCGAAGAATCTCAGCCTTCTGCGGTGATTCGGCAGCTTGCGACATGATTTCGATTGTCTTGCGATAGTTCTCTTTCGCCTGACGATAATTCATTTGCTGGAAGTAAATATTGGCATTGCCAAAATACGCGGCGCCCAATTGCGTTTGAACTTGCGCTATATACTGTCCGCTTTGCTGGGACATCGCATTTGCCAACAATCCTTTTTTCGGCTTCTTCAGATTCTCGACCGCGCGTCCAAGTGTAGTGATTGTGCGCTCATTCCAAATCAGGGAGTTTTTCATATCGCCTTCGATTTGATATGAAAAAGAAGCGATCGCGCAAGTCGGTCCCAAAGTTTGATCGTTTTTGTCAGAACTGCCATTCCTTGCCCATTCAGCTTCTGCAATTTCAGCGGCTTCTTTGTACTTGCCGCGCGAGGCGAGACTTTGTGCCAATACCATGGTTGCCCACGAAGCGCCGGACGGCATCAGCTTTTGCATCTTCTGAGCTTTGCGGCTGATATCTTCCATCGATTGCCAGGCGTTCAACTTTCCAGCCAGTAGAACAGAGCCAAGAACAGCCAGCCAAGCCAGCGAACGAGCAACAATGAAAGTAAATGCCAGAGCAACGGTCATCCAAATGCAAGTAGCCCAATCAAGCGGGTGCGCGTTCAACGCTTGAATGAACCTGGTGACCGAGAAAGCGGTGCCGCCGATCAACAGCAGCCCTGCCAGAACCTCAGCGGAGTAAAACAGGAGCATCGCGTACTTGTCACCCTGCTCATTGCTCGCGGCAGTATTTACCGGGGGCGCTTGCATATCACCGCCCAACTTCTTAACTCTCTGTTTCTCGCGATTCTTTGACATTTGTGGCACGAATTAGCTCCAAGAGTGCAATACGGACTTACGCCATTTGCGACAGGCGCTCAAATCGGCATTTGCCGACCTCAAGTCATCCTATATATACAGTTTCGCAAACTAAGAGCCATATTTGCCCAGTTCTAAAGAGTCTTTCAACAATCCGAAAAACACCCGCAATTCCAGTCACAATCGCCGTCCTCCTTATGGGCGCAGGTTCCTAAAGCATCTCTCAGGCAAAAACATCCAAAAGAACGCTCCGCAATGGCTTAGACTTCCCTAATAGAGACCTACGGTGAGAAAAACCTTGCCGGACAACCAACCTTCGAAGACGCCTCTCAAATCGCCAAAAGTTGCCGTAATTGGTACGGCTTCCTTGGATATCATTCACTCCGAAGTGAATGGTGAGCGCTCGACGTTCCATACAATAGGCGGCTCCGGGCTTTACACTGCGCTTGCATCGAATGCGTCGGGCGGACGCGTCACTCTAATGGCGCCCATGCCGGACACTATTACCGAGCCGTTTCTGCGCGTGTCACAGATGATCAACTGGAAAGGTCCGCAGGTGCGCGAGGCTGACATGCCTCGACTGGAAATCATTCACCACGGCAATGGTCGAGCTACGCTTCTGAACGCAGAGTGGGGAGCGGAGTCTGAACTAACTCCAGACAAAATCACAGGTCCGATGGACGAATTCGACGTGGTGCACATTGCCGCTCTTAGTTCCGCCGCGAAACAAAGGGACTTTTTGGAGCGTTTGCGCGAATTAGGAGCAAAGACAGTCTCGTGCGGGACTTACTATCGGCTGGTGAAAAACGCACCAGATATAGTGAGAGAGCTTGTGAAAGAATGCGATTACTTTTTCATGAACCTCAACGAGTTTCAAACACTCTACGATGGAAGACTTCCCGATGGCGCGTACAAGAAGGCGTTGTTTGTCACTGAAAGCGCGGGAGGCTGTTCTATCTACTCACAAGGCGAAGCATGGAAATTACCTGCTGAAGCAGTTAAAGAAGTTGATCCGACAGGTGCTGGTGATACATTCTGCGGCGCCACGGTAACAGCGATGTCCGCCGGGCTAGACGCGACAGACGCAGCGCTGGAAGGCATGTGTCTTGCTGCAATTTGCGTCAAATCACCTGGGCCGCAATTCATGATTGGTTGAATGTTTTTTCTCCCATAGAAACCATTGTCAGCTCCAAAAGCAAGCGTTTCATTTTCCAAACCTCAGCATGCAGTTGTTGCAGCATGATGCTTCGCGACGTCAATGTATTGATGGTCAAGCCTTTCTTCTGTGAGACACTGGCAGTAATTGCATCCAACTGCTTCTTCGAATTTCGATCTGTAAAGCCGGACATATTCGCGTCGGCAATCCATCTGTCAACGAGCTGATCGATCCTGCGCTTACCCTGAGGGTCGTCGGCAGGCACTTGATTTAGGAAGGCCCACACTGATTTCGGATATTCGATATCGGGATTTGTCGGATAACCAAAAATTTTCGCAAGCATATTTGGCTCGACTTCCGATCTCTTTTTCTTTCCGCCGAATTGTTTGAGCGTCCACATCGAGGCAATAGACGGCACGACGCCGGCAGGAATTCCGACTATGCCGGAAGGAATTGCGTAAATGGAGTTCTTGTAACCTGGAATTGCCAGCGCTTCGCACACCGCCCACAATGCACCATTGCTGATGAAACCAATTGCATTTGTTTTGGCGACAGCCTTATCGCGATCACTTGTGAAAGCGGCGAGTATCTCTTCATAAACTTGATGTTCCGCTTCGATAGCGGCAATCGCGAAATCAACTTCTAGGTTCGTCTTTTGAATAAGGTCGGCTACATCTTGCCGCGCATCAAGCAGTTCCTGTTTTGCCAAAAGACTTTCTAGCGTTCCGCTTCCACCAGCTTCAGCCCGTTCGCGCAAGCGCTGCAGGTGCTCCAGCAAGTTCGTCAAACCGATTGTATTTGCCAATTGAAGAGTATTGGGCGACACACTACGCGCCGTGAGACTCACCCCCGTTTTAAGAATCTGCTTCGGAATTGTCTGAGTATTGACCGTCGATTCTTTCTGGGTTGCCGTCATATTGGCTTGCGCACGAGCGGGAAGAGAAGCCCCCAGCAAGAAAAATACCTGCATAATCAGGACCAACCAATTAGGTTTCCATATTCCTTTCATTTGACACCACTTGAAAAAGCTAAAAACTAACTTCTGCACTCCGCTTACGATATGGCTGCAAGCATAAAGAATGTATCAATCAATGAGCTACGAATGTAAAAGATCAGGAGCTAAACCTTTCGTTTCTCCCATTTTAGGGTGGTTCGTTCCGTTCACGGTCTCTTCACACCCGGTTTGCTACATTGTTCGCATGGACCTCATCTTCCCCGTATAAATCAAACGGAAGCGCAAAAGCGCCGGTGCAGCATATCAAAGCTGCAGGCTGACTTCGTGCGGATTCGCAAGCGACTAACGCTTTTGGTGAGCCAAATTCTGTAGCAAGGGACACACTGCGTCGGGCTTCGGCTCGGCGCCGTGGCTATTTTCGGGTATTTTTCCGCGCCGAGGGTTGCTGGCAAAGCCTAAATCTGGCGCGTAGACGCCCATTTCTCCTGGGCGACAGGTTGGAAGTTAGCAAGCAATTCGACCAGTTCCTCAGCTTCGTCTGCAACGATAACCATCTCACGATGGCGCTCGGGCACGAAACCTTGCTCGACTTGATAATCGATAAACTCAATCAGCTTGTCGAAGAAACCATCAATGTTGAAAAGACCGAAAGGCTTTTTGTGAATGCCCAACTGAGCCCAGGTGATCACTTCAAACAGCTCTTCCAGCGTGCCAAAACCGCCGGGCATGGCGATAAAGCCATCGGAAAGCTCGCTCATTTGAGCCTTTCTCTCATGCATCGTTTGAACAATTTTGAGCTCTGTCAGCCCTTTATGCGCGACTTCTTTGTCTGCCAGGCAACGGGGGATGATACCGATCGCCTTTGCGCCCGCCGACATAGCAGCATCTGCGACAATTCCCATCAAACCAACGTGCCCGCCACCGTAGACAAGGTCAATATTCTGCTTCGCAAGAACCAGACCTAATTCGCGCGCGCCAACAGCATACTCTTGCTTGATTCCTGGCGACGATCCGCAAAACACACAGACTCTCTGCATCCGGTTTTAGCCCCTATATCCATTGCCGATTGCCCGGCATGGTTTCTTCAAACTTGCTTACCCTTGAATTTTATCAACCGGATACCCCAAAAGGACCACCGGCAGCCAAAATTGAAACCCTTTGAAAGGAAACACTTGCCGGCGCTCGTCTAAAACCGGGATTTCAAAGGATTGCGACGAAAATGCGGCAAAACCGCTCCCTCTCATGATCTGAAGCCGAGAAGATGCTATCAATGCTATCCAGATATATGCACATCAATTTTCGAGTGGACAGTACACGGAGGTCGAAAATGGTTACGGCGACTACAAAGACAGACATTGAACACGCAGCCTTTGAGTTGCCCACATTTTCAATTGACGCCATAAGAGCGGCCAAACGGGTAACCCCGGCGCTCGGTCCAAACGACGTGCTTGTCAGGATGCGAGCAGCATCTCTCAACTACCGCGACATCTTAGTTGCCCTCGGCGTATACAACAAAGGCATCCCGCTGCCGAGGATTCCGCTTTCCGACGGCGCCGGCGAAATCGTCGAAATCGGTTCGGCAGTGACCCGCTTTAAGGTTGGTGATCGCGTCTCACCGAACTTCTTTGCCGACTGGTTGTCCGGTCCTATTAATGCGACGGTGAAGGCGTCAGATCTCGGTGGCACCAAAGATGGTGTCTTACGCGAATATGCAACCTTCAATGAGCGCTCGGTCGTTCGTATTCCTGAACACCTTAGTTTCGCGGAAGCTGCAACTCTTCCATGCGCTGCCCTGACAGCGTGGAATGGTCTAATTGAAAACGGCGGATTGCGCCCTGGTGAAACAGTGCTGGTAATGGGCACCGGCGGTGTTTCAGTCTTCGCTCTTCAACTTGCAATCATGAGTGGTGCAGAAGTGATTGCCACCACCAGCAGCGACGAGAAAATGAAACGCCTGCAAAAAATGGGCGCTTCACATGTCATCAACTACAAGAAAACCCCTGACTGGGAAAAAGAAGTCATCAAATACACATGCGGACGTGGCGTCGACCACGTTGTCGAAATCGGCGGTGCAGGAACCCTTGCAAAATCCGCTGTTTCTGTAAAAGTCGGCGGACATATTAGTTTGATCGGCGTACTTGCAGATCCCAAGCAAAAGGCAGACTTCGAAATTTCACTTCTTATGAAAGCAGTGAAACTACAAGGAGTCTTCGTAGGTTCCGTCGAGATGTATGAACGCATGAATGCAGCTATTTCTCTGCATAAGTTGAAACCAGTAATAGACAAAACATTCAAGGCTTCGCAGATTGTCGAAGCTCTGAAGTATCAGCAAAGCGGCGCGCACTTCGGCAAGATCGTAATCACGATCTAGAATAGTCGGAGCGCCGGCTTCCAGCCGCTTAGAAAAGGAAAAACATTCGGGAGCTGGCAATGAGCCCCACGCTTTTTCACAGACTATCTGTTCAAATAGCTAATCGAAACTTCCGGATTGCCTTGAGCGGTAGCACCACCGGCGATGACTGTAATTTTTGCATTCCCGGCCGGCATGTTAGGCACGATCGCATTAATCAATTGCGCATTGGATGAAACTACCGGCGCAGGGTAGCGGCCGATATAAACGCGATTATCCTGTGGCGTTGCGGAAAAACCGCTGCCTCGGATAGAAAGCGTTTGACCCGGCAAAAGCCTAATGGGATTGACCGAAGTCACTTTCGGAGAAGGTAAGACTTCCATAGGCAACACATTGCTGCGCATAGCTTGAATGGCTACGTACAGAGGGAACTGACCTTCCGGCATGTTCGGTGGCACGTACACGCGCAGCATTCGCCCATTGGACTCCATAACTTGAAGTGGCGCTGGTCCGAGCATCACTTCGTTTTCTGATGGACGCACACTGAATCCCATGCCGGCGAGCACAAGCTGTGCTCCGGCCATCGTGACACGCGGATTCAATTTGGATAGTTGCGGTGCACCAATCGATCGCAGTTCCCAGAAAAACTGGGCACCTTGCCTTCCAACACCTTCTATATGAATACGACTCTTGCCGGGCGCAAGTTGCGATGTCATATCCACATAAATCTGCGCGCTATTGAGAAAGGAATTCTCATCGCACAGCAGGCGCCCAAGTTCCTGCGCACCTGCTTGCAAGTTGGTATCACTTCCGCCGGATTGCAAAAACATTCTCACCCAGCTGAAGCCAGTGGAATTGATCGAGCCATTCGTCAACACCAGCGCCAAAGGCTTGCTTGCATACTCCCGCGGCAATTCAATCGCGTCTTCGAACATTTGAATCGAAGCGCCACCGTTCGCCGTATACGGACCTCCCGACGATATCACCACGCGAGGCAACTTCTTCAAGTCTTGCGCGTCGGCTGAAACGCCGGGAGTCGTAAACGTACAGATTAAGGCAGCGAAGATAGCGAGGAATTGTTTCCCCACGTCTTATTCCTAATATCCGCCGAACAGCTGTTGTCCGCCGTTGAAGCCCATACCGCCCATGTTGTAGTTAGCACCACCACCACGCGGCGGGTACCACGATGCTGCACCCATTTCAGTTTGCATTTCGTTGAAGTAATTCATCGACATTTGTTGACGGAACTTGTCGTCAGCACGAGCATCATTGGCAGCTTCTCTAACAGCGCCAATGTCATTGCCCATGTTTGCCATTGTGGTTTGTTGTGTTTGCTCCAATCTGGCAATTCTTGCTTGCAAGCTGCGGATGATTTGCAAATCGCGGGCGCGTTGCGCCTGATCTGCTTGCAACCATCTGCGCAGAGTTTGAACTTGCGAATCGGCATCTGCCTTCTTGGCACCTTTTAGTTTTTCAACTTCAGCGATTCGTTTTTCGGCATATAAACGGTATTGCTGATTTTTCGATGCGTCCATATTGGCTACATTCTCAGCACTTTGCTCTTGCATTTCGAGGTCTCTGAGTTGAGCTTCGTTGAGGCGGAGCATGTCGCCATCGTCACTGAACGCAGCTTGGTCGGCTTGTGTTTCACCTTGAGCATAAGCGGACAGCGTTATAGCGCAGCTGCTTGCCAGTGCCAAAGAGAAGCTGGTTGCCAGCAATTTTGTAAATGAGAAGCGCATACTAAATACTCCTTGAATCTCGGCATTTAATCTTCTTGCCGCCTACGGTGTCACATTATCCCATTTGTGCGGCGTCTTCTGTGTTTCCGGGTTGGGGTTTGTTGTAATTTCAGTATTAACTCTAAAGGCTGAGGGATTTGTGAGGATGGCAAAACGCCCCCTGACAATGGAATTCTGTAGCTTTTTATCCACGGAAATAGCCGGAAAGCTCCAAAGCTGGTACGCTTTACGGCCTAATATGCTCATGTGTCGTCAATTTTCAAGGTGCAGTCTCTATGACACTCAACCACAAACTTGCTTCTTTACTCCTGGCCGTTTCGTTCGGCGCTGCCGCGGTCACAATGCCGGCTCAAGCTGAGAATGCTCCGCCGCTTTCCATGGAAGAAATCCAGGCTAAGCGCAAGGAAGCACGCGAAACGCTTATGGTTCCTTCCCTCGAGGGCATCAGAGGTATCGCCTATCGCGTCGTCGGTTACAAGAATTATGAACCGCTGGAAAGCGAACTGGGCGGCATCTTGAAGGAAACAGGCGTTCCGCTCTTCGTTGCCACAAAGCTTAAGCCTGGCGATGCTCCTGTGGATGCGATTCTGCAAATCACCTTCTACAAACCGGCAAGCCACACTATAGCCGAGCTCTCGGTCAGGCAATGGGTGAGCCTCGTACGTGATCCTAAGTCAAAAGTACAAGCTGTTACCTACAGCGACAAAGTCTTCTTGTCGGCGCGCGAACCAAAAGAAGCAGTGACCAAACTCGGTCAAGACTTCACCCGCGACTTCCTCAAAGCAAATTCGGGCAAGTCCACGGCCAAAGACAGCAAAGGCGATAAGCGTGAAGCTTCGGACAACAAAAAGCCGAAGAAAAGCGCCAAGAAGTAAGCGCCGCGTCCGTTGAGAAAAGAGCCACAAAGGCTCGCAATAAGCAATAAGCATTGGGTGGGCTGTTGTGGTTCACCCAATGTTCTTTTCTAGTTAATACAATTAAGAGAAGGGAGCAAATCGACCAAATACAGGTGAGTAAGTTGGTACGTAAGCAGATCGAAAACGTAATGCCGGAATCTGACGTCTTAATTTCATTGGATAAAGTGTCGAAGTGCTACAAAGCACACAACATAAATGCCGTCAAAAACGTTTCGATTGACATCCGCTCCGGCGAATTCGTCGCCATCATGGGACCAAGCGGCTGCGGCAAAAGCACTCTGCTTAATCTTATCGGTGCAATCGATCGACCTGATTCAGGCTCAATCGTTTTTGATGGACAAACAACGACTCAACTTGACGACGAAGCACTGACTCGTGTTCGTGGTGAAAAAATCGGCTTCGTCTTTCAGGCTTTCAATCTCTTGCCGACCTTTTCTGTGATGGAAAACGTCATGGTACCGATCGAACTCAACAAGAGTAAAGCTCAGTCTGCTGAAAAACGCGCCAAGGAGCTTTTGCAAAGAGTCGGACTCGAGAGTCGAGCACACTTTTTCCCGGCTCAATTATCGGGCGGTGAAATGCAAAGAGTCGCAATCGCACGCGCGTTGATACACGAACCAAAACTTTTGGTCGCAGATGAACCGACCGGCAATCTGGATACTCAAAATGGCGAAAAGATTTTGCAGTTGATCAAGGAGTTCAATCGCGATTTCAAACTCGGAGTCATCATGGCTACGCACAGCAAGGAAGCGAGTCAAACTGCCGATCGCTTACTGCAAATGCGAGATGGAACTCTCGTACAGAACGAGAGTACTTAGCGATGTCCGTTTTGCGCCTGTTTTATCCGTTTGTCATAAGAGATCTCATCTCCAGTTGGCGCCGTACTGCCATCACCGTCACAGGTATCGCCCTTGGTGTTTGCGTTTTTCTGGCAATTAGCATTGCCAATGAGACAGCGTTGAGCGAATTCAAGGAAACAGTGGATCTGGTTTCTGGAAAAGCGAATTTGGAAATCAGACCAGCGGCCGGAAATTACCTGGAGCAAACGATCCTTTCAAGCCTTGCACCACTAGGAAAAGAAGGCGTTGTTTACACGCCTTTGTTGCAAGCACATGCGGTCGCCGTGGGGGGAGACAATCCACTTGTACAGGTAAACGGTATCGACACTTTGGCGCCCGCCGAGTTTGTTCAGACAAAAACAGACAACACGCAGAGGGAAGAATCCAGCGCATCCAAGGATGCTCGACTCTCTGCCGGCAATGAAAAGGAATCCACAGAGAGCAAAGAAAAAAACACATCTACATCCCTGCTCGAATTTGGCACCGCACTGATTGGAGAAAAACTCGCAGAGGAATTGAGACTTGATAAGGATAGCGAATTGCCTTTGTCTGTCAATGACAAAGTCGTGAAGCTGAAAGTGATCGGAGTGCTCAAATCGAAAGGACTTGGCAAATCTTTTAACGGTCAAGTTGTGGTTGTCGATATGGAAACTGCGCAGGATCTTCTCGATATCCCAGGAAAGATCACGCAGGTTGAACTCATCGTTCCTGAAAAGGTTTTCGCATCTGTTCAACAGCATCTTTCAGATAACATATCGCAACCTGTCACAGTGGATACTCCATCTGCGCGTGCTCGCACAGTCGAGAAGATGACTCGTTCATTTCAATACAACCTCACTGCGCTCGCATTCATAGCACTGATTGTAGGGATGTTTCTCATCTACAACACAATGACCATTTCAATTGTGCGTCGTAGAGAAGAGATTGGCATTCTGCGCACGCTGGGTGCGAACAAAATGAAGATTGCCAGTTTGTTTCTCTGCGAGGCAATTTTTTTCGGCATCGCAGGTTCTCTTCTGGGAGTCTTATCCGGTGTCATGTTATCCGATAGTGCGCTTACAGCAATTGCAGGAACGATCGAGCACTTCTATTTCAGCCATCCATTGGGATCTTCGACAATAGAACCCATAACTTTACTGAAAGCATTTGCGGTGGGAGTTTCACTAACAATAATTGCCTCCATTCCTCCAATCATCGAGGCAACGTCGGTGGCACCAGCAGAAGCCGCACGAAAAGGTTCTTACGAATCTAGAATCGTGCATTCAACAAATGGACTTTTGATTGCCGGCATAGTCGTATACATCCTTGGTGCACTGGCAACACTCGGCAAACCAATCGCGGGATTTCCTTTCTTTGGATATGCCGCCGCCTTTGCTGCGATTATCGGCACCGCTCTCATCATCCCGTTCGCACTCAATTTCGCCTTCTCAGTACTAAACCAAAACAAGTCGATAAAATCGCTATTGGGCGTGGAAGGCACCATATCCATGCGTGCACTCGCCGGTGCTCCAGGAAGAACAGCCGTCGCTGTTGCAAGCCTTATGGTAGGAATCTCCATGATGATCAGTCTTGCCATAATGATTTCGAGTTTCCGCAGCACGGTGGTGGCATGGGTTGAACAAACCTTGAAGGCAGATTTGTACATTCAATCGCAATCTCGCTCGGAGGGAAATAGAGAAGGCAAGATTGACGCTAAAGCCGCCGACATCATACGACATTTGCCTGGTGTCGCAGCTGTCGACGGGTTCGTAGAACACCGGTCAGTGGTCAACGGAGACCCGGTGCTAATCGGTGCCGGAGAGTTCGACGTACTGAAAAAATACGGGCGCCTGAGATTGGTCAACGGACAAAAAGGCAGCGCCCTGATTGAATCTATGGGATCGAACGACTGCGTCATTTCGGAAACTTTCTCAGTGCGTCGCGGTATCAAGACTGGTGACACCATCGAAATTCCAACGTTGCATGGACCGTTACCACTGAAGGTGGCAGGAGTCTACTACGATTATTCGAGCGACTTAGGTTACATAATCATTGATCGCAAGCAGTATCTGAAGAACTTCAACGACACAAAACTGACGAGCATAGCTGTCTTCCTCGCACCAAGCAGTGACGCCGAAGCCGTCCGAAAGGATTGCATCGATCGATTGAAGGGGACTTCATTGGTTCTTATTCGAAATAACAAAGAGTTGAGAACAGAAGCAATGCGAGTGTTTGACCGAACATTCTCTGTGACCTATGCATTACACACGATTGCAATCGCTGTCGCACTTCTTTCAGTTATGAACGCGCTTCTTGCGTTGACGCATGAGTCAAGGCGTGAATTTGCTATTCTCAGATACCTTGGTGCAACGCGTACACAACTTAGAAAAGTGGTTCTCTCCCAGGCAGTAATACTTGGAACCTGTGGGAGTGTGGCTGGAATCTGCGTCGGTTATGTACTTTCTCTGTTATTGGTAAACGTCATTAATAGGCAATCTTTTGGCTGGACGATTCAGATGATGATTCCCTGGGATTTCATCCTTCAATCATCCGCTTTGGTCATCGTTGCAGCGTTGGCTGCCGGAATAATTCCGGCAAACGAAGCGGGGAGAACGAAGGCAGCAGAATTCGTGCGAAGTGAGTAGGATATGAGAAAGACAAATAATCCCTTATTTTCAAAAGTTATGGCAATGAGTTTTCGAAACCTCGTTTTACGTCACCGAACGATTGTGTTTGCCGCACTCACAGCTGCCACCATATTCGTCCCGTTCGCACAGGCTGAAGTGACAGACAACTTTTACAAGAAGGCGTTGCCTGGATATAAATTCTCCTTTCCTCGCGATCATGCTTCTCATGAGGATTTTAAAACTGAGTGGTGGTATTACACAGGTCATCTGAAAAGCGAAGATGGGAACAAGTATGGATACGAATTAACATTTTTCCGAAGCGGTGTTTCGCCATTAGAAAAAAGTCAGTCAAAAGCCAAAGACCATTCAAACGTTTATCTAGCCCACTTTGCAGTGAGCGATATCAACAACAAGAAATTCCACTTTTTCGAAAAGCTCACGCGCAGTGGACTGTCACTCGGCGCTGCAAGCAAATCCGTACTGCACATTTACAATGATGGCTGGCGAGTCGATGAAGCAGGCGACGCAATGATGCTAAGCGCTGATGCGGAAAAGACGGGCATTAAGTTGCTTTTGACCTCGAAGAAGCCTCCAGTAATCCATGGCAAAGATGGTGTTAGCCAAAAGGCAGATTGCATTGGTTGCGCTTCTCACTATTACTCACTTACTCGAATGGAAACGAAAGGACTTCTTTTCATCGACGGAAAAGAAAAAAGAGTGACCGGTACTTCATGGATGGATCACGAATTCGGATCAAACCAACTCACAGAAGAGCAAATTGGCTGGGACTGGTTCAGTCTGCAATTAAATGACAATACTGAACTCATGTTGTATATGATGCGAAAGAAAGATGGCTCTCTAGACAAGAATTCGAGCGGTACTCTCATTCTTGCTGATGGAAAAGCTGAACATTTATCCCTCTCACAATTCAAAATCCGTTCCAAGTCAAAGTGGCTTAGTCCCAAAAGCAAAGGCAACTATCCTATGAATTGGGACATCGAGATACCTTCTAAACAAATCAAACTCCAAGTCTACGCAGATTTTGACAGCCAAGAACTTGTCACAAAGCGTTCAACCGACGTTACCTACTGGGAAGGCTCCTCCACCATCACCGGCACAAAGTTGGGAAAACCGGTTACGGGTGAAGGCTACGTCGAAATGACCGGCTACTCGGAAACTTTCAAAAAGAAAATCTAAAAACTCCTGGGAGCGCGGGCGGCTCGCCCGCTTTTGAAATTGAGCAAACCCACCGTAATCACCATCCAGCCCGACAAGTTGTGGCAAATCACACTGAGATTTCCACCACTAATTGGAGTGCCAACAAATTGCTGGCTTTGGAACGGCGGCGACGGATTGACCCTAATCTATTGTGGATGCCCAAATCACGGAGAAGAGATCGTAAAGATCAGTCAAGACATCGGAGCGATAAAACGAGTCATCATCACCCATGCACACCCAGATCATGCAGGTGCGGCAGCAGCAATTTCCCGCGCATTGAACGTTCCAGTCTTCGCGCACGAAAAGGAAACAGATTTTCTCAGCGGCAAGAAAACCATTCACAACGAAACCGGTTCTCTTATATGCAGATGTGTTTTATGGTTTGCACACAACATTGGCTTTAACGTGCCTAAAGTCGAAAACCTCGCTCAACTAAAGGGCGAACAAGAAATCGAAGGGCTCCAGATACTGCACACTCCTGGTCACACGCCGGGAAGCATAAGTATCTTCGCTCCCTCAATTCAGTCGTTGTTTTGCGGAGACAACCTAGATAACTTGCACGGAAAACCAGCATTGGGCCAGCTATGGTGCACGCTGGACAAGGACACCCGCAATTCCAGTCTTGGCCAATTTGACAAGCTGGATGCCAACAGGCTTTTGGCTGGGCACGGAAGACCTTATGAATCCAACACTTTACCAACCGAGTTGAAGAAGTTAATCTCAACCACATCAATATGAGATGATTTACGAATGAGTATTTTCAAGTCAAAACCCTTCGTCATCTCAATCATCGTTTTCAGCTGCATTGCCGCCGGGGCCCTTTTGTATCGCGACATCTCTTCGAAACCGTTGGACATCAGCACTGAAGCCGAACGGTACAGCGGAATTCAACAGCGAATTGTTGACACCAATTGCCCGAAGTGCGGAGGGAAATTCGAGAACGGTTTCTTGATTGACAGGACAAGAGGCTCTGTTCATATCAGTAATTGGGTTCAGGGAAACCCTAAGGTCGACACTTCCGGCGTCAACGACGAGCCATCATCCCCAGTCGTTACGATGCGCTGCAAAAGCTGCGGCTTTCTAGAATCGTATGCGAATTAATCGCACTCATAGCTCAACCGTAGGGGCGATGCCATGCATCGCCCGGCTCGACATTCTGAATGCCGCACTTTCAAAGAAATCTCCGAGAGATGGATTCGAACCACCGTTCCAACGTTCAAAGCGTCGTGTCCTACCATTAGACGACCTCGGAATATGGTGCCCGGCAGTGGATTTGAACCACTAACCTCCTGCTTCTAAGGCAGGCGTCTCTGCCAGTTGGACTACCCGGGCATATGGTGGGAGCGGCTGGACTTGCACCAGCGAAGCCTTGCGGCGACTGCTTTACAGGCAGGTGGCTTTGCTACTCACCCACACTCCCATACTCACGTTGAGAAGTTTCTCTCTGTGGAGGGCGCATGCAATGCGCCCCTACAATTCCTTCAAAGATCGACATCTCAAATTTTGGTCGAATGCAATGCGACCCTACAATTTCTCTATAGGTGGTCTGGGCGGGACGTGCTGCCCGTCCGGTCTCTCGCTTCCAAAACGAGCGCTCTGCTGCTGAGCTACGCCCAGATATGGGGGATGGGATGGGAATCGAACCCATGTCTTCGGTCTCACAAACCAATGTCCTAGCCGCTGGACGACCTATCCCATGGCGATGCTGGGGGGAATTGAACCCCCGGCTTCTGCGCTGACAACGCAGCACTCTGACCACTGAGTTACAGCACCATATGCCTGCTTCCGCTGTTGCGGAAGCAAACTCCGATGTTAGCGCAACAGCTGCAAATGCTACGAATACTGCCGTTGTTGCGTAGAACAGCGCATCGAATGCAAAAAAGCATGCTGCGAACGCACAAAACGCTGCAATACCTGCGATATTCGCAGCAATTGCACGCATGTTTGCGTTTGAAAACTTAGCTACAAAGTCGATGTTGAAGATAAAGATATTCATGATCGTGCACCACTCCAAAAATTGCTTCCAGCACAAGATGCAGCCCCTGCGGCTGCTTTCTATCCTGATACTGTGGGAGTGTGCGAAACACGTCGATCACCTTTGGTTATCTTTTCTCTTCATGCACAGATCATATATAGATCTATAGAGATCTGCACTGACGAAAGAGGCGGCACACGCCGCCGGTCTTTCCAGTCTATACAGCGCCCATCGATTTTGTCAACGGGGAATTTACTCACCGCCAACGCGACGACTGGCTTTATATCTAGATCTTATGGAAATTACCTGTATGACCTGAGATACAAATTTAGGTATACAGAGTAATTGAAGCTTCTCAGTTCGAAAAGTTCCCTAGCGACTCACTGTGGTGGAAACTTTTTTCAGCGCCTGCTCGAAGTCTTCAATCAAATCTTCGGTTGCTTCAATGCCGGTAGAAAAACGGACGAGCGAATCTGTAATTCCAATTTTCTTTCTGTCCGCTTTGCTTAATCCAAGGTGTGACGTAGTTGCAGGTCGTGTGATCAAACTCTCAACACCGCCAAGGCTCGGCGCACAAATCGGTAGCTGCAATGTTTTGAGAAACTGATCCGTAATCCCAGCATCTTCTTCTTTGAGTTCAAAACTGAGCATGCCACCAAATCCATCAAACCATTCTTTAGCACGTGCGTGCGCAGGATGACTTTCCAAACCAGGATAATTAACTTTGCCAATTGCTGAATGTTTCTCCAAATACTGAGCGATTTTCAATGCGCTTTCATTTTGATGACGAACTCTGAGAGCCAGCGTTTTCATACCTCTATGCAAGAGGAATGCAGCATGAGGATCCATCGTGCCACCAAGATGATTCAATTTCCTTGTGACACTCTTTACTAGTTCTGCCTTTCCAATGCATGCACCGCCGACGATATCAGAGTGACCGTTCAAATATTTCGTGCAGCTATGCACCGATAGATCAAATCCCATCTCTGCAGGTCGAAAATTGATGGGGCTAGCAAATGTGTTATCGACAATGGAAACCAACTTGTGCGTGCGGGCGAATTCGACGACTGCAGGCAGTTCAGGCACATCCATGAGGGGATTGGCGATGGTTTCAACATAGATGATTTTGGTTTCTTTTCGAATCTTCTTTTCCCATGATGCAGGATCGCTTGCATTGATGAAGTCGTATTCGATGCCCAAACCAGGAAGATCTTTGGTGACAAAATCATGAGTGCCACCATACAAACAATCCTGGAGCAAAATGTGATCTCCCTTGCTGAGAATACTCAGAAATGTGGTTGAAATAGCAGCCATTCCACTTGCCGCAACCATTGCCGCTTGCGCACCTTCGATTGCAGCAAGTTTTGCGCCCAAAACTGTGTGGTTGGGCGTATTGTTGAGTCGAATGTAGCGAATATCGTGGTAGTCGTCCTCACCACCATACTCATACGTAGCAGATTGAAAAATCGGCAAGTTGACGGCTCCGGCTACTCGCGGGCGCAACTCGCCTGCGTGTATCAACTTGGTTTCGACTCTGTTTGAGCTGCTCACGAAAAAATACCTCGGCAAAGTTGAAAGGGCGATGCTAGCACCGCCCAATTATAAACAGCCTGACAAGTTGGTCTCCCTACCTGACCGTGTTCGTTTACCTACTTGCCTTTTTTGATTCTACCGCTCACATACGGACGAGCCACTGGAGCAGACGCCTTGCCGCCTTTGCTATGTTCGATCGTCTTTCTCTCGATTTCCAGCAAATCGTACTCTTGTCTCAGACGCCCGAACATGCCAGCGATCTCTCTTTCACGCCGGTCTCTCTCAGCCCCCTTCACGACTAAGGCATCAGCATTGCCCTGCATGCCCTCCAACTCTCTTAGACGACCTTCCTCTTGCCTGAGCTGTCCTTCAGCACGAAGGGCGCGCATTTGATCGCTTCTGAGTTGACCGGCAATGCTGTTTGCTTCAGCAACACTTCCTGCCATTGGTGGACACAAACGGGGCGGCGGAATGTTATTGAGGTGATAGGCGGTGCAATGCATTTCGTACTTCTTATGCAATGCATCAAACGCTGTTCTGGCAGCGTGGCATTCACCGACTTGTGACTTGAACAAATTGTAGTGTTTGTTGTAGTCCGCAGCATGAATTTTGAACTGTTCAACATCCGCGTTGTACTGCCTCATCGCTTGCTGCAGTTGAGGCCCCTTCAGCTTGATCAATGGAATATTGGGCATTGGCATGGTCTGCAATGTTGAGGCACGCCCAGTCAGTTTTTCATCTTTTGAATTGTCGGCGGGTTTTGCACCAGTCGTTGATGGTGTTGAAGGTGGTGATGGGGCAGTGGCATCACCTGTAGTACCGCCAGTTTTATCCGTTGTCGCACCAGCAGTGGTTGAATCCGTAGTACCTTTCGCAGCCGCAGGTGAACCAGTATCGGTTACGTTTTTGACGTCTGAGGCTTTGATATCAGGTGGGTTGTTATCAGTGCTTTTACTATCGGCAGGCTTACTTTCGGCAGGCTTGCTATCAGATGTGGACTGCTGAGCAATCAAGATTAGCTGCTTTGATTTCAGTCTTTCAGCCTCGGCTTGAAGTTTCAGCGCTTCTCTTTTGAGTTGTTCTGCCTGGGCAATTTGAGCATTCATTCGTGCACTCAATTCGCGCCCTTTTAAGATGAAAGCGTCTGCTTCCGTCTTTATCTCAACAGCCGACTCAATTCGCCCAGGCTGCAACTTACGGCAGGTCTCATCATCCATCACTGCAGTGCCAGTCGAACCAGTTTCACAGCTGCTATGCACTGCCGATTTTGTTTCGCTTGTCGTTGCACTTATTGAAGCAGACGACAGCGCCATCACAAGGGGCGGCGCGAGAAAAATAGACAAAGCGACAGCCGGCATTCTTTTCATCGTCACGTTCTCCGTAGGCGCAACTCTATTTAGTGAATTGAATCATGTTGGTAAGGTTTTTTGCACCTCCAACCAGCGCAAAATTACCAATCGCCAAAATGATGATAAGCACGCGGATCGCGGCGCACAACCCGCTTAGGTGGAGGAGCTGACTTAAGAGATGCCTTTGTTGGCGTCGCGAAACCCATTCCGTTGAGCGCTTCACGGATGGGATTCGAGGTCTTCAAGTTGAGATCGGATAAAAGACCAGCTTTCGCCTTCAGCTCCAGCGGCTTATCTTCGCCAGGAATGTCGTCGCGCTCTGGCGAACCATAAAACCGCACGTACAGGTTGGTCCCCAGCGCCCTCAATTTAGCGGAACCGGGCTTATTGCTCGGATCAGCAATCAACAACTTCAGATTGTTGGACGACTTTTGAATCTCGGCGGCCCTGCGGGTAGCTTCAATGCGCGCCAGAGCGGCTTCTCTCATGGCATCATTGCGGTGCCAACTGTTCTGAATATAAGCGCGCCCGCTCACTTCTTCATCAGGACGATAGTACCAGCGCCTATATCGATTGGGGTTGGTCTCCACTCTCATTCCGAGCCGCTCGGCAGCCACTCTCATGCGCTCGTTGGCGAGCCGATTCGCCTCAGCGCGAATGCGCCCTTTCAAATCCGCAGACTGCGAATTCTACAACCTGAGCGCTTGAGCAACAATCATGGGGTCGTCAGCAATATGTTTTCGGCGCTCGCGATCTGCCGCGAGGTCCAGTACTGCCTGTTTCGCCAGGCGCCCCTCTTTGCTGAACGGATTGAGCCGAAAGCAGTACTCGAATTCAGCCTTGGCTGCCTCGTATTCCCGCAATTGCTCGAGAGTACGAGCAAGGTAAAAGTGTGGCTTCCAGTTCATCGGATCCTTGGCGCAGGCTTCCTCGAAGAACATCGCAGCCGTGTGATAGCGCTTGTAGTAATACTGTTCGACCCCGTCCTCCAGGGGGCCGGCGAGAGCACGCGGCATTGAAGTCAAAGCGGCGCCCAAAAGAAACAGCATCACGCAGCCAAGGCGAAGAGCCGATAATGGTCTTGTTGTTTCCGACCGGAGAGGCACGCAGACTCCAGGTTTGAGGATGTTCCAGCTATATTACCTTAAAACAGACCATTTCGCTTGACATCTTAATCTTTTTGAGCCAATAAGCCTTGTTGGAAGTGAAAAAAGGGCAAATCCGCGCGAAAACGGATAATAATGAATGGTTGTTCCTTTCGCGTAGCTGTTTTCTCTGGTCTTTAGATGTTTAGCGGCGTCCCACCTGTCCACTTAATGTGGTCGAACATGTTCGACCCAAAACGCCCAAAGGTTCAGAAGGCGGTTGATTGGAAGCGCCTTGGACGCCTATTTCTCCCGTATTGGAAGCAAGAAGCAATAGTTATCAGCTGCATCACCCTCGTGGCCTTGCTAGGACTTTTGCCGCCAATGTTGACGATGAATTTGATTGACAAGGCAATTCCTTCCGGAAACTTTCAGTCTGTTCTAATAATCGTAGGCATCATGGCGCTTTCCGCTGTTGGGTCGGCCGCGATTAGTGCGCTCCAGGGTTATATGAATTCGCTTGTCGGCGAGAGCATCATGCGAGACCTCCGCCTTCAGTTGATGACTCACATGCATAAGATGCCGCTGGACTTTTTCACCAGCACAAAAACCGGTGAGGTCATCAATCGTGTGACCAACGATGTCGATAGTATCGACGGATTGGTGTCAGGAACTTTGGTCATGATCTTGATCAATATTGCCGTGATAATCACCACACTCATCACGATTTTCTTCCTGGACTGGCGACTCTCTCTGATGTCACTGGCGGTGCTTCCAATCATGGTCGGTCCGCTTTGGCCGGTCGGACGACGCATGTATGAAATTCGCAAAGCAACGCGCGAGAAGCGCGATGAGATGCAAGCGATTGGTCAAGAAACTTTGTCGGTGTCCGGTATCGTTTTGCTCAAGTCATTCAATCGTGAAACGTTCGAATATGATCGATACAACAAATTAGGCACAGAGCTGATGAAGTCCGAAATCAAGCTGGCGATGGTAGGTCGCTGGTTTATGGCTCTCATAAGCGCGATGGTCACGCTTGGTCCCGCCTGTATCTGGCTCTATGGTGGCTGGCTGTGCATACATTCCGGAATCACGGTCGGAATGGTAGTGACATTTGTCTCTCTTTTAGGACGTCTTTACACTCCAGTCGCCTCACTAGCCGGCGTGCAGATTCAGATTATGAGCGCTCTGGCAGTATTCGAGCGCATCTTCGACTATCTGGACATGGAAGAAGAAAAGGACGACGCCAATTCTCCTAAGCTAAGAGCCGACGCAGGCGAGATCAGATTCGATCACGTCAGCTTCGCTTATCCGAATGGAAGACAAGCGATTGTAGATGTTTCCTTCCGCGTAAAGCCAGGGCAAATGGCGGCTCTAGTCGGACCATCGGGCGCGGGAAAGACAACAATAAGTATGCTTCTGCCGCGCTTCTATGTTCAGCAAGAAGGAACGATCACCATCGATGGGCAAGACGTTCGTGAAGTGGGACTTTCTTCACTGAGAGAGAACATCGGTATTGTCACGCAAGAAACGTATCTTTTCCACGACACCATCTTCAATAATCTCGTATACGCGAGACCGACCGCGACACGAGAAGAAGTAATTGCAGCGTGCAAGGCAGCCAACATTCATGACTTTATCGAACAGCTGGAAAACAAATATGACACCACGGTCGGTGAACGCGGTCACAAATTAAGCGGCGGCGAGCGACAAAGACTTGCGATTGCGCGCGTGCTTTTGAAAAACCCACATATCCTCATACTCGATGAAGCGACATCTTCACTGGATTCAGAGAACGAAGCGCTAATCCAGGAGGCACTTACGCCCTTAATAAAGGGACGTACAAGCCTGGTCATTGCTCACAGGCTCTCGACAATCGTCCAAGCTGACCTCATTTTGGTAGTCGAAGACGGACGTGTTGTGGAGTCAGGGTCACATAAAGAATTAATCCAGAAAGACGGACTCTATAACCGCCTGTATAAAACTCAGTTCCGGCAAACAGCTTCCGTCTGAAGCGGGTTCACGCACTGTTCATTAAGTAGATGTACTAACATATAGGACGCCCTTTACGGGCATCTGCAGTTCGGAGGTGCGTGATGAAATTCGCCATAACAGGGTCCACAGGTCTGGTGGGGAAAAAAATAACCGCCAAGTTGAAGGCTGCTGGGCATCAAGTAGTCAAGCTTGTGCGCAGCGTGCGCAACGAAGCTGATGAATTTTCGTGGAACCCAGAGACAGACAAGATTGATGCCAAAGCCTTTGATGGCGTGGATTCAGTAATTCACCTGGCGGGCGAAAACATCGCATCCAAGCGCTGGTCTTCCGAGCAAAAAATGAAGATCAAACAGAGCCGAGTAAAAGGAACGAAGCTTATCGCCGGAACTCTTGCCACGCTCGACAATCCTCCGCGTACGTTGGTTAGCGCTTCTGCTATCGGCTTTTATGGCAATCGCGGAGCAGAATTGTTGACGGAAGAAAGTAAGACCGGAGAGGGGTTTTTGGCTGCTGTCTGCCGCGATTGGGAAGACGCCACAAGGAATGCCGAATCCAAGGGGCTGCGCGTCGTGCATGCCAGACTCGGAGTTGTGCTCAGTAAAGAAGGTGGAGCACTCAAGATGATGTTGCCCCCATTTCTTATGGGGGCTGGTGGTCCACTCGGCAATGGACAGCAATACATGAGTTGGATCGACCTCGATGACGCAGCGAAAGCATTCATCTATTTGGCTACCGAAGGGAAGGTCAGCGGTGCTGTCAATGTAGTGGCACCAAATCCGGAGACAAATGCAGCTTTCACCAAAACACTTGCGAAAGTTATTCATCGTCCCGCATTTTTCCCAGTGCCGGAAATTGGAGTCAAAGTGTTATTCGGAGAAATGGGAGAAGAACTGCTTTTATCGAGCAATCGTGTGAGTGCGACAAAGCTCATCAATTGCGGATTCAAGTTTGACTACCCGGACTTGGAATCGGCTCTATCACACGAATTGAATTAGGTTTACAAAGTTGCCCGACGAATCAGAAATTGAGTCGAAAACTCCACGGAATAGTGAGAGTCGCCACACTGACTTTTTGCCTGGTCACAGCGATCACTTGCCTATTTTGTTTCGAGCAGTTGAATGTGCTCGAAATGGAATCGTGATTACTGATCCTTTGCGCGTAGACAATCCGATTATTTATGCTAATCCTGCATTTTCTCAACTCACAGGATACGCCACCGAACAGATAATTGGTCGAAACTGCCGTTTTCTTCAACGCGATGATAGAGAGCAAGTAGCGGTCAAGGAAGTGCGTGAGGCAATAAGTAAGGAAATGCCGATCACGACCATTTTGAGAAACTACAAGCGAAATGGCACTCTCTTTTGGAACGAACTTACGATTTCCCCTGTAAGAGACGAACGCGGTAGAGTGATTAATTTTGTCGGTGTGCAAAACGACGTCACTGCGCGTATTGATTCAGAAAGGAGAGTGCAGGAGTTTTACTCTGTCATCTCCCACGAGCTGCGCACTCCGCTCTCTTCCATTCATGGAGCGTTGACCGCGGTTGAAGATGGCACGGCAGGTCGAGTAAACGCACAAGTAATGCGACTGGTTAAAATCGCAGTGGATAATTCTACGCGCCTCATGCGTCTAATCAACGACATTTTGGATTGGAAAAAACTTGAATCAGGCAAATTTAAATTGAATCTTGCATTCTTTGATCCTGCCAATGCGATCAATTCGGTAATTAACGAACTTCAAGCGAACTCGGAAAGTAAGGGTGTAGAGCTGGTGCCGCAGATTATGCCTCATCACGATATCTATGCCGATGAGGATCGCATCATTCAAGTACTCAACAATCTGACCGCAAACGCTATCAAATTTTCGCCTCCAAATAGCCGCGTGCTCATAACATTAGAGGCCCCCGCCCGTGATACCGTCCGTTTCTCGGTCAGTGATAAAGGTCCGGGAATTCCCAGCGAACAAATGGATAAACTGTTTGTTCGCTTTCAACAACTAGATTCTTCAGACACGAGAAAGAAAGGCGGCTCCGGGCTTGGGCTGGCGATTTCCAAAGCTATCGTTGAACTGCACGGTGGAAACATTGGCGTTTCAAGCGTGGTCGGCGAAGGTTCATCATTCTGGTTCGAAATCTTTGGCTAGAGCCCAGAAAAGACCTGCAAAAGATTTTCGAACACCAAAAGCGCCTAAGTGTCAGGCTGTTCCAAATTTTCGCTAGCAGCGCCTGCCATCCGCATCAAATAGCCGCGATTGCGCACGTTTTCAATTAACGACTCCCCGTCAGAACTGTCAATCGAGCGGCGCAAGAGTTTAATATGGGTACGCACTGTATCTGGTGAAGCGGTGGCATCATCCATCCACACTCTGTCAAGTATTGCTTCAGGGCTGAAAACTTGATTTGGATGTCGCATGAAAAACTCGAGCATACTGTAGACTTTCGGGCGCAACTTCAGTGTTTTTCCACCCTTGAGCACCGTGCAGCTCACCGGATCAAGCTCCAAATCGCCTGCCCGCAAGATTGTTTGTGCCATTGATTGAGGCCTGCGCAAAAGTGCACGAACACGCGCCATTAGTTCACGCGCGTGAAAGGGTTTCGTCAAATAATCATCAGCACCGAGATCGAGCGCTTTCTCTTTGTCGTCAACAGTGGTCTTAGCAGTCAGCATTAGAATTGGTGTTTTGCCACCACTTTCCCGAAAGCTTTTCAGGACGTCGACCCCACTGACATCCGGCATCATCCAGTCAAGAATTATCAGATCATATTTGTATGCCCGAAGCATCGGCAAAGCTTCCTTACCGCCACTCAGGGTTTTCACCGAGTGGCCTTTATTGGAAAGGGTGATGCGCAAAACTTCCGTCAGATCAGCATCATCTTCGACTAGCAGAATTTTGGCCATGCCATATTCTACCCCTGTCGAACACTAGGGGAAGAGACAGCCACTTGGCGACTCTTGAAAAACCTTCCCAACGCCCCAGTTGTCAGTTGCGCAATTGTTCGGAGTCAGCAAGAACGTTGAAGGCCGCATTCAAAACATCATAAGGAATGTGGTGGTTCGGCATTTTTGAATTGAACTGACAGATTTTTTGAAGCGTTTCATTATCTACGCTGCCGTCTGAAGTTCCGACCCTGGGACTGCCGTGCAATATTCTCGAAAGCCAGATACGGGAATCATGTGCATCCAAATAGACTTTCACGACCGAAGCACTACGGTTGAGAAAAGAGCTATCTTTCAAAAATGTGTCGCGGTCGAAATCAGGTGAAAACATCAAGTTACACGCAAAAGGACGATTCAACTGATTCTCACTGGCAAGTATGCGAAAGGCCCATTGGACCATACGCGCGCCCAAACTATGCGACATCACGCAGACGTTCTCATTGCCAAATCTCTCTCCCAGGCACTTCAGCGTATCGGACAAATGATGCGAACTCCACTCGGCGGTGCATTCATCAGCCATATATGCTGAATACTTGTTTTTGGAAGGCCACGCAAATAAAACAACGGGAATGTCGATTTCAGAACCTATTTTTTCCGCGAATTCTAATGACCCATTAAAGCTTTTCCGGTAACCATGGACAAAAACAGCGACGCGCTGCGCTCTAGTCTGCTTGAGAGCTCTAAGCAGTTCTTCACGAGATTGCAGAAGTTGGACCATACGAATATGGGTTCGACTTGGGACTGCCGATGGCTGCAAAACTGCATAGGTTAGCGCGTTCGCACGCTGCCCAGTGAACAGCGCCCCATGACCGGATTCGTTAACCTTTCGGTCAGTGACTACGAACACAGGATACTTGCTTTGCTTTCGAATTTGACCATGCAGGCTGATCTGATGCTTGCCTTCAGCCGACGAGCGAAGCGGGCACCAGAATGGTAGACATAGCAGAATAGTAATTGAAAGAAAGAGTCTGAGCATCGGAAATGGTGTGTTGGCGAGGCTTGTAGCCACTGACGGTCTGTACGGTTTGCGTTCAGAAGGCGATTCTTACTGATTGACGCGAGGTTTTGACGTTGCGTAACAAGCGTAAGTTCCCGCCTACGGCGAATTTCAGAGGTTTCAACGAGTTGCGTCTGCGATTGTTTACTTATTTACGGCATAGCGGATTTGCGGCGTAGCAGACGGCTAGACAAGTTACTTTCCGTTTCGGCAAATGCTAATCGGCGCCGAAAAAAGAGTTCACATCGTGTTCACACTCAAGATCTAACTTAAAAGTGGAAACCCAGAGCCAGACTCCAAAAGGCTGGCAAAGACAGGCTGATCTATGTACATACGAGCAATTCAGATGAATCGACCAACCCACGCGGTAATTATCGGAGCAGGCTTGTCTGGACTCGCCTGCGCATATCATCTCAAAAAAGCAGGTATAGACTTCACCATCTTAGAAGCCTCTGACGACGTAGGCGGCAGGGTCCGCTCGGATGTAGTGGACGGATTTGTTCTAGACCGCGGATTTCAAGTTTTGCTCACAGCTTATCCGGAAGCGCGTGAATTGCTGGACTACGACCAACTCAGACTGAAACACTTCATTCCTGGCGCGATGGTCCGGTACAACGGAGAGTTTCACACGGTTGCGGATCCGTGGCGGCGCCCTAGCGATTGTCTGAAGTCTGTTTTCAATCCTATTGGGACGCTACAGGACAAACTGCTGATTGGTAAACTGCGGCAGAACGTGACAGCGGGACCATTGATGTCGCTGTACCAAAGAAAGGAACAGAGCACTTTAGAAAGACTTCGCGATTTTGGATTTTCAAACAACATAATCGACCGCTTCTTCCGCCCATTTTTTGGTGGTGTTTTCTTCGATAAATCACTTTCGACATCAAGCAAAATGTTTGATTTTACTTTCCGCATGTTTGCAAGCGGAGACACATCACTTCCCACTGGCGGGATGGGCGCTATTTCCCGACAATTAGCAGATAAGGTAGGCGCGTCGAAAGTACAATTCAATTGCAGAGTCTCCGAAATCCAGGAAAACTCAGTCATCTTGGATGATGGTGCGGTAATTCAAACCGATGCAATCGTGGTCGCAACAGAAGGCCCTGAATCAGCTCGACTGTTGAACAAAGAAGTGGTGTCGAAAATGCGTTCTGTGCGCTGCCTCTATTTCGCTGCCGACAAGGCACCAATGACGACACCGGTACTGGTGCTGAATGGTGAAGAGTCGGAATTGATAAACAACCTTTGCATTCCTAGCAATGTCAACGAGTCTTACGCACCAGCAGGAAAACATCTGATCAGCATAAGTGTCGTCGGAAGAGACGACTTGCCTGACGAAGGGTTGCACAAAGCAGTACTTACACAACTGCACTCATGGTATGGAAAGGAAGTACTCAATTGGAAACACCTTCGCACATACAACATCAAGTTTGGTCTGCCTGATTACACAGTACCGGCGCTAGGCGAAGTGGAAAGGCCCGCTAGAATCGAAAGAGGAATCTATGTATGCGGGGATCACCGCGACACAGCATCGATACAAGGTGCGCTTTCATCCGGCAAGCGCGCAGCTCAGGCATTGATTGAGGATTTTGAAGCGACGGTGAAAACAGTAGCCAGTTAATGTTGAAATCTGCGATGATTTACCACTCCAAGATGGGGTTTCACCAATGACTAGTTTTAAAAGCCTTTCGCTGACTCTGCTCGCTTCAGTGTTGTTGCTCAGCAACGTAGCGCCTTCGGCAGGCGCCAAAGAGGAAACCAAGGTGAAAGAAACCAAGTCTCATGCGGTCAAGGTTGGTGACGCGGCGCCCGCCTTCTCTCTCAAGTCGGGCGAAGGAAAAACAGTGAACTTGTCCGATTTCAAAGGCAAGAAATCCGTGGTGCTCTTCTTTTACCCAAAAGATGAAACCTCTGTTTGCACGAAGGAAGCTTGCGCATTTCGCGATCAGTTTCAAGTTTTCAAAGATCTCGGAGCAGAGGTCATCGGTGTAAGTTCGGATTCTGAAGAATCACATAAAGGTTTCGCCGAGCATCATAAGTTGCCCTACACCCTTCTGTCGGATGAAGGCGGGAAGTTGAGAAAAACATATGGCGTGCCTTCTACCATGGGTGTCATCCCAGGAAGAGTGACCTATGTGATCGACAAGGATGGCGTAGTCAAACACGTTTTCAATTCTCAAATGGAAGGAGAAAAACACGTGACAGAGGCAATCGCCACTCTGAAGAAAATCTCGTCTACAAACTAGTTTGCGAGCAATTAGTTGGCAATCGGATCTGTTTGAATTCCTGAATATGCGGAGGATGTGAACGCATCACCCTCAGCTTCGTGAAACACGTTGTAATCAAAGGAAAATTCAACTTCCATTTTTTCAGGTGAACCATCAGGAAGTGGTCTGAACGGCTCTGCATTTCTTACCGCATTCAGCGCGGCTTCATCGGAGATTTTCGTGGAAGCGTGCTTGATGATTTCGAGATTGGAGATGTGTCCATCACGAGCGACCTTGAATGCTACTTTGGCATGGTCACTTTCACCACACTTCGGCGGAAACCAAGCACGCTTGATCCGGCGCTGCATATCGTTCATGAATGGTTGATAGTTGATATCGCCGCGAACATTATCGTCAGCTGGCTGCGAAGCTGATTGTTCAATGACAATAGGCTCTACAGCGGTTTCTGCAACAGGGGCAACCTCGGCATATCTGCAGATGGCGCGATCACTCAGATAATTCCATATTACTGACTTTCCAAACATCGCCTGTTCGCAGGAAGCAAAGTCGTTCACACGCGCGGTTGTACTCGCGTCTGCCTCATTGTAGGTAAATACGCAAAAGGCAAAACTCCCTACATATAAAAGAATCGGAATCGGCAGAGCCAATCCGACTCTATGAATAAACTTCTGCGTGCCAAGGCTGAGCACATCGACAGAACTACCGACAAGGAATTTATCCTTTTTCACGACATTGATCAAAGAGATCAGATGCAAAGCCAGATAACCGAACGCCGGCAGAAGAATCATGGTAGAGATGAAATTCACGCCACCATAGTTAGCAAGCATCCAAATAAGGCTGCAAGCGGAAAACGTGAAGTAAACAAACCTGAGAATAGGGGCGAACGCATTTTTCGAACGACCATTAGCCATGGCTGCTCTCCTACGGCGTGACTGTAGTAAATACAAAATTACTGATTCCTAGATTCTATTTTTGAATCTCAGCCAATCAAAAACCACAGGAAAAACCCTTGGATCTCTGTCCTAATTCATGCTCTCACTTGGAGGAAAGAACATATTCATCGCATTTTTGTCGCCTTTCAATGCAGCGAGGAATCTCAGGTTTTGCTCGGTTGCAGCGATGTCTTCATGTTCGGCGGGCAATTGCGAACGCTTTATCGCCAGGCTTCGCGTAAAGTAGTGAGCAGATTGATTGGGATCTTTCATCTTCAGACTGTTTGTTCCAAGAAAATCCAGAATATGTGCGGCGCGAAGACTGTTTCTCCCAAATTCCGCTTCGGCGATTTCCAGTGCTTGAAGCAGATAGCCATGCGCCTTCTCGTACTGGTTCTCCACCTGCAGACTATGGGCATGCAAAAGCAAATTCTGTGTTCCTGAATTTCCTTCCTTGCTCAACTTTTTCAAGATCAAAGCTTGAGCACGTTCTTCCAATTCCATTGCTTCCTTAATACGGCGCTGAACCTTATATACAGTTGAGAGATTGTAGACGTGGATAATCAATGCCGGGTTCGACGCGCCGAGAGCATTCTCCAGGATGGACAGGGCTCGCTCGAATAGAGGCGCCGCTTCATCAAACTTCTCAAGCTCCAAATAGTATCCGCCGAGGTTGTTGATGGCGACTGCCAGATGGTGGTGTTCTTCGCCAAGCGTCTTAGTCCAAATCTGAATAGCTCTCTCCAAAAGCGACTGCACTTTCTCCGGGCGATTCTTGCGGCGATTGACTTCAGCAAGATTTACCAGGCTGTAACCAACCTCAGGATGCTCGGCACCCAAAGTTGCCTCCCTGATTGAAAGAGCGTCAGCATGCGCTTTCTCCGCATCGTCGAGACGATCGGTGCGCTGATAAAGTGCTCCCAGATTGTCTAGTGTTTCAGCATAGGCAGCGTCTTTATCACCGACTGCCTTCCGCCGCATAGTCAATGCTTTCAAATAGAAATCCAACGCTTTGGCGTCTTCACCCCTGCTCCATTCCAATAAACCCAGGTCATTAAAGGACTCTGCCATGTCTGCATGGTTCTCATCCAACTTGGAATTTCGGATTGAAAGCGCCTCCTGCAAGGCATCTTCTGCTTCTCCGAAGCGGGCCTGCTCAATATAAACCAGACCCAATTCCTCGAGTGCATTGGCTTTGAACACATCGCAATCGGCACCTTGCTCCGGCACAGTTCCCAAAGCCGCTTTCAATGCGGCTTCGGCATTATCGTAACGCCCAAGCCTCCGAAGCACCCGCCCCTGATCCGCAGCACAAGCCAACTTTTCTAAAATGGACGCACCAGAGCGTGCCATCTCTTCGGCGGCAAGCGTGTATTCATCGTTGGCTTCAAGATAACGCCCGGCAGCGTAAGCAGCCTTGCCTCTCTCATGAGCGCTTGTATTCGGCATTTCGTATCACGCAGCGTGGTTAAAAACCACTATATCAGGACGCGTTTGCCATTGATCGACCCCATAGCGGAATGGCAACACCGGATGACTTTCAGGCGAACATGAAAATGACGTCGCCGAACCGGGGGAGGAGTACGAGTACCTTCGTATATTCCCCACTGACTGCAAGTGGGGAGCTGAGATATTGTTAAGCATCCCTTGCAGCACAATTTGAGGTCCCGCCATGAGCGAAGCTGATAACGCAGCCATTGCCTTGTTCGATCAGGCAAAGGGTGATGACATTGTCACCCACCGGGAAGCCAAAGACCTAATCAAAGACGTCAAACTCGAAGACTGGCAGGCAATCGCCAAGAAGTACTCAGTCGACGACAGTCTTTATGGAACCAGACGTGGAGCCTTTGTTGAAGAGAAAGAAGACGAATTCGTCATTCACAACAACGATCAAGATCTCCGTGCCAAGAGCATCTTCAACGGATTGAAAAGCTTGGGAATTGGAGCCGTAGGGACCGTAGCAGGCTGGGGCGGCTATAGTTTGCTTGGTAAATACGCTCTTTCCGGCGGCAGCCCTTACGCTAAGCTCGTCGGATTGGGCATCGGCATTGCATCCGGCTACATCCACAACAAGATGACGGGTCCGGAAATCGAGGAAACAAAGGCAAATCCTGATGTCCACATACCGAAAACGTCGCTCAGTTCACGCATCCAGACAAGCAGCCTCATGATGCCGGAAAGCCTCAACCTCCGTAAAGCTGCCCAGGCTTAAAATTTCGGATTGTTGAACGAGCGGTCAGCGAAAGACGACCAAAGAACGGCTAGACAACGGTATTAGACCAAACAACAAAGTATTGCGGCTCCGACAAAAGGGGCCGCATTTCGCTTTTTACGGCGCTGGTCAGGGAAAAACAAAAATCTTTCGCCCAAACAAAGCTAATTTTGTGGACGACGTGTGAAGTCAACGTCGCAAAGTGATTCAAGGCCAGGTCAGATCCCCTAAAATAGATGACCCAGTTGCTTAGCGGGCACTTACTTTGCCGCGCAGGGCAACCCTTTCAAAGAGCCTAAAAAAGCGTTCCGAGGTAAGAAATGGCACCTGCTTTAAAGAGTCCATACGCTGCAAAAATTGTTTCTATCGGAACAGCCGTCCCACCGGGTCTGCTGACTAACAACGACCTGGAAAAGATGGTCGATACTTCCGATCAATGGATCACCGAAAGAACCGGGATCAAGCAACGACACTTGGCCGAAAAGGGCGTTGCCACTTCTGACTTGGCTGCCGAAGCTGCAATTCAAGCAATAGAAAAAGCAGGGCTCAAGCCAACCGACATCGAATTGATCATCGTCGCCACCATAACACCGGATATGATACTGCCGGCAACAGCTTGTCTGGTACAAGACAAGATCGGCGCGACCGGAGCATGGGGCTTCGACATCTCCATCGCATGTTCCGGATTTCTCTATGCGCTACAGGTTGCCTGCCAGTTTGTCACGACCGGTGCACACAAAAATGTTCTCGTAATCGGCCTCGATGTTATGTCGTCGATCATCGATTACACAGACCGCACCACTTGCATCATTTTTGGTGACGGCGGCGGAGCTGCTGTTGTCCAGCGCACCGAAGATGGTGAAGCGCCAGGAATGATCGACTACATTTATGAGGTCGACGGATCTGGTGGTCCCGCCCTCTGCTTGCCAGGCGGCGGCAGTCGCAATCCGACCAGCGCGGACACCTTGGAAAAGAGAATGCACTTCGTCCATCAAGATGGGCAAGTTGTCTTCAAGTTTGCCACCAGAAAAATGTCAGACCTGTGCTTGAAACTGCTCGAGCGCAATGGACTCACAGGCAAAGATGTAGACCTTTTCGTACCGCACCAAGCAAACCTGCGCATCATCACCTATTCCGCCGAACGGGTCGGAATCGACCCGGATAAAGTTGTCGTCAACATTGACGAGTACGGCAATACCACGGCAGGAACGCTTCCACTCGCCTTACAATCAGCACTTGCCGATGGAAGATTGAAAAAAGGTTCGCTGGTTCTGTTTGCATCAGTCGGTGCCGGATTCAGTGCTGGTGCGGCATTAATGCGCTGGTCGTACTGACGCCTGAAAGGAATTGAAAACGAGAATCGAGGAGTTGAAGCGATGAAAAAGTCCGACGAGCAGAAACTCCTCAAAAAGATTCTCGTTCCACCCGGCAAGAAAATCTCGCTCAACAAAGATTACGACCCGAGCTATCGGCCGGCCAGTCTCAACAAGGTAAATGCAAGCCAAATGCTTACAGACGGCATTGCCGAGCTGGCAGAGTTGCAGGACAAGCTCTATGCCCAAGACACCTATGGGCTGCTAATCATTATTCAAGCGATGGATGCCGCTGGCAAAGACGGCACGATCAAACACGTGATGTCCGGAGTCAACCCGCAAGGATGCCAGGTCACCAGCTTCAAGCCTCCCTCGGACGAAGAACTCGATCATGACTATCTCTGGCGCTGCTCGAAGGCCCTGCCGGAAAGAGGACGCATAGGCATATTCAATCGTTCTTACTACGAAGAAGTCCTTGTTGCTCGAGTCCATCCGGAGCTGATTGTGCGACAAAAACTGCCGCCGACGACCAATACAAAGAGTCTTTGGAAACAGCGCTTCGAGCAAATCAACAACTTCGAAAAGTATCTAGTTGAAAACGGCATCATCGTTCTCAAAATCTTCCTTCATGTGTCGAAAGAAGAGCAACTCAAGCGCTTTTTGGAACGCATCGACAAACCGGAGAAAAACTGGAAATTCGCAATGAGCGATGTGTCGGAACGCGAGCACTGGAAGCAATATATTCAGGCATATGATGAAGCATTGAGCGCCACCAGCACAACATGGGCACCATGGCACGTCGTGCCCGCCGATTACAAACCGTTCACTCGTCTTGTGGTGGCACATTTAGTTGGCGACACATTGCGCGGTTTGAACCTTGCCTATCCTACGGTCGATAAAGTGCGCAAGCTAAAACTCCAAGAAGCCCGGAAAATTCTGGAAGCAGAAGACGTCAACTGATCTGTTGTAGGGGCGCATTGCCTCGCTGTAAGCGTAGGGGCGCATTGCATGCGCCCTTAGAAATCTATGGTCGCACGCAATGCGACCATACCAAAAACGGTCGACGCATGGCGTCGCCCCTACGATACTCCGACAAGTTTGCGTTTCCCGTGTTTGGCAAGATACCGTCTGCCAATTGCGTCAGCTGCAATAATCGCGTCGGCTATCAGTGGTGCTGTGACAATAAAAGGTTCATTGTGCGCTGTTTCACCCTCGGCGACAGAGCGCTGGGCAATTTGCAGAGCGACTTCATAGGACGGATTTTTCAATCCGACTTCTTGGAGGGTGATCGGCAAGTTTACGCTGTGCGAAAAATGGAGCACTTCATCCATGAGCGCCTGAGGTATTCCTTCTGCCACCAATTGCACAATCAATCCAAATGCTACCTTTTCACCGTGCATGTAAGAATGAGTTTCAGAAACAGTAGTCAATCCATTGTGCACAGAGTGCGCAATCGCTAGACCTCCTGATTCGAATCCGAGCCCAGATAGAAGAGTGTTCGCCTCGACGATTCTCTCGAGAGCCGGTGTCACCGTTCCATTCTCCACCGCGGTCAAGGCTGCTCGACCATCAGCGATAAGAGTTTCATAGCAAAGTTTTGCCAGAGCCTGAGCACTAATAGTAGTGGCACCGCCCAACTGATTTTTCTTGCGTGCATCAATGACCGTCTTCGCCTCGAACCACGTGGCCAGAGCATCTCCCATCCCTGAACTAAGAAGGCGCGGCGGCGCCTTAGCCACCACGGATGTATCGACAAGCACGAGGTCAGGATTGCGTTTGTAGAAGAGGTAAGTCTCAAATTCACCGTTTTCACTGTAAACAACAGATAGCGCGCTGCATGGTGCATCACTGGAAGCCGCGGTTGGACAATTCACCACCGGCAAACTCAGCTCGCAGGCGACAGCACGAGCTGCATCCAGCACTTTGCCGCCACCAGCGCCAACAATCACTTCCGACTTGGATTCGACGGCAATCCTAGAGACACGGTCTATTTCCTTTCGCGAACATTCACCGCTGAAAGTTTCAACCGAATAGTTGATCTCAGCCTTGGAAAATGTTTCTTTCCAGGCAGACGTAAGCATTTTCTTCGCTGAAGCGCTGGAGAGCAGCAGCGCTTTGCCGCCGATACCGAGCTTGACCATTTCAGCTCCAAGTATCAGTGTGGCGTCACGACCCTGAACATATCTAGCAGGCGAACAGAAAACCTGATGCATCTGACCATCCTCGGCGGAAAGGTCAGTATATTATCACCGGCTAGTAAGGAGTACTACCGCGAGGCAGCAAATGCCGCCCTTCGACTGCGGAATTTCTTAGAGCGGAAGAAAGTTCCGGAGCATGGCGAACAAGAAAAATGTGTAAATGCCGACGAACAAGATTTGCTTCTTCATTTTGACCTACTTTGCCGTGTTACCTGGGTTGCCTATATTATTTGAGACCCGGAATCTGCAGGTTCGTTCCCGAACTGCTGTCGAAGACGTCGTACTTTTAAAGGATAGCCTTGCGTAAGGGACGTCCGTTCCTACAGTATGTTGCAGTCGACTGAAATTTCCGTGAAAGCGCCTATCACCACCCAGGACCGGTTTTTCCCCAATGACCAATGCCAAAGTCAGCAACCAAACATTCAAAGAGTTCGAGCATGAGGGCTGGGAAGCTGTAGCAGCCGGCTATCATGACCATTTCGGTTCACTTACGCGCCAGACCATCGAGCCCATGCTGGACTCGCTCGGTACCGGCAGTAAAGACCAAGGGGCCAAACTGCTCGATATTGCCACAGGTCCTGGTTATGTGGCCCAAGCGGCTCGGCAAAGAGGATATGAAGTCACTGCTATTGACTTCTCAAATGAGATGGTTGAGCGAGCTAAAGTGCTTTACCCGGGCATTGATTTTCAAGAAGGAGATGCCGAGGCGCTCGCATTTCCTGATGGAAGCTTTGATTTCCTGACAATGAACTTTGGGCTTCTCCATCTGGAACAGCCTGAAAAGGCGCTAGCAGAAGCGTTTCGAGTTACGAAACCAGGTGGCAAGTTTGCCCTGACTGTTTGGTCTACCCCGGACAAGGCTGTCGCGTTCAAGCGCGTGGTAGATGCGGTCAATCAGTATGGAGACTCATCCGTACCAATTCCCGTCGGACCACCATTTTTCCGCTTCTCAGACCACGACGAAATACGAAAGTCTTTGCTGGGTGTGGGTTTCAAGACAGTTGAGATCCAAGAAGTGACAATGGCGTGGGTCTTGAAAAGGGACGAAGACTTGTTTTACGCCTTCTTCACCGGCACACCGAGAACTGGTGGACTATTACGTGCCCAGGAGAAGGAAAAGCTGGAAAACATCAAGTCCGCGGTCGCCGCCAGCGCTAGGGAATACCAGGCAGACGGCGTCATTAAGGTACCGATGTCATCAGTCTTGGCTACAGCAACCGCTTGACGTGACTTCTTATTACGGCAAAACACGTCAATTCCCCTATTGGCGCGGCTTACATGCGAAAATAAGCCGCATCGGAAATTTAGAGAGATGGAAGAGTGTCAACAAAAGAGCTAAAGGATTCAGAACCGATCATTACAGACTTCGATTTGCATCTGTTCGGTGAAGGTACCAATTACAAAATCTACGAGAAAATGGGGGCTCACAAAGCCACCGTCAACGGCAAGGAAGGCACGCACTTCGCAGTTTGGGCGCCGAATGCCAATGCCGTGTCGGTGATTGGCGATTTCAATAAATGGGATGCGTCCGCCAACAAAATGTCGCAGATGAGCATGTCCGGCGTGTGGACGCTGTTCATCCCGGAATTGCACGAAGGCACTTTGTACAAATACCACATCTCATCCGATGCGGGCGGCAATGAAAAAACAGATCCGTTTGGCTTCTTCAGCGAAGTTAGACCGAAGACTGCATCCATCGTCTACGACTTGAACAAATATAAGTGGAACGACGATCAGTGGGTTAAGGAGCGCAAAAAACGCAACGCGCTTGATGCACCGATCTCGATTTATGAAGTGCACCTGGGCTCATGGATGTTGGTACCGGAGGAGGGAAATCGCTGGCTGACATACAGAGAGCTGGCTGACAAACTCGTTGCTTACTTAGAAAAAACAGGCTTTACGCATGTTGAATTCTTGCCGGTCGCCGAGCACCCGCTCGATATGTCGTGGGGCTATCAAATAACCGGCTACTTTGCCACCACAAGCAGATTTGGAACGCCTGAGGACTTCATGTTCCTCGTCGACAAATTGCACCAGGCCGGCATCGGCGTAATTCTCGACTGGGTACCTGCACATTTCCCCAAGGATGGGCATGGTTTGGGGCTTTTCGATGGTTCCCACCTTTACGAGCACGCAGATCCGCGCCAGGGTATGCACCACGAGTGGGGCACATATGTATTCAATTTCGGCCGTCATGAAGTAAGAAACTTCCTGATCAGCAACGCTCTGTTCTGGTTCGACAAGTATCACATCGACGGCTTGAGAGTCGATGCTGTGGCATCAATGCTCTACCTCAACTACGCCCGCAAAGACGGCGAATGGGTCGCCAACGATTACGGCGGCAGAGAAAATCTCGAAGCCATTTCACTTCTGCGCACGTTGAACGAAGTCGTTTACAGCAATTACAACCATGCGTTGATGATCGCTGAAGAATCAACCGCATGGCCGCAAGTTGCACGCCCGACATATCTGGGCGGTCTCGGCTTCGGTCTCAAGTGGGACATGGGCTGGATGAACGACACGCTCAAGTACATGGCGCTCGATCCGATTTATCGCCGCTACCACCATAATAATTTGACTTTCCGCGGACTCTACCAGTTCTCGGAAAACTTCGTCATGCCGCTATCGCACGATGAAGTTGTCCATGGCAAGTGCTCGCTGTTAAACAAAATGCCGGGCGACTATTGGCAAAAGTTTGCCAACCTTCGACTTTTACTCGGCTATCAATGGACTCTGCCTGGCAAGAAACTGCTGTTCATGGGTGGAGAATTCGGCCAATGGATCGAGTGGAATGACGCACAGAGCCTTGATTGGCACTTGCTCGAATATCCGCTCCATGCCGGAATGCAACAGTGGGTGTCTGACCTAAACCGTGTTTACAAGGATAACCCGGCGCTGTTCGAACTCGACTGCGATCCTCGCGGTTTTTCTTGGATAGATTGCCAGGATCACGATCAGTGCATCCTTGCATACTCCAGACAGACGCAAAATGCTGGTGAAGCAGTTGTCGTAGCTTGCAACTTCACTCCAGTGCCCAGATACAATTACCGCATCGGTGTCCAATCTCATGCCTTCTATCGCGAGGTGCTCAACAGCGATGCCAGCGAATATGGTGGCAGCGGATTAGGCAATTTTGGCGGGATGCATAGCGACGAATGGCAGCATCATGGACAACCGTACTCCATCGCTATCACATTGCCGCCGCTTTCAATGGTTGTTCTCAAAGCAGATAAATAAGCGCAGCTAGCGCTTTCAAGGGAGGTCGTTATCCTATGTCCACAAGTGTGAGCAGCATTTTCCAGCTCGGGAAAGACACTACTCAATACAAAAATTTGGGCAAAGAGGGGATTTCGGAAGAAACTTTTCAGGGCAAAAAAGTCTTGATGGTAAAACCTGAAGTTCTGACAAAACTGGCGAAACAGGCTTTTACAGACGTTTCTCACTTGCTGCGCACAAGCCACCTGGAAATGCTGAAGAGCATTCTTGATGATAAGGAAGCATCCGACAACGACAAATTCGTAGCGCTGGAGTTGCTGAAAAACGCCAGCATCGCCGCCGGTGGCACGCTGCCAATGTGCCAAGACACTGGTACAGCGATCATTATGGCGCATAAAGGCGAGCAGGTCTTTACCGGCGCTGACGATGCTCAAGCACTTTCGGACGGCGTGAAGAAAACATACAACGAATGCAATCTTCGTTACAGCCAGATGGCACCGATCACCATGTATCAAGAGTCGAACACCGGCAGCAACCTGCCGGCTCAAATCGAGATCTATTCTGATCCGGGCGACAAGTACGAATTCCTCTTCATCGCAAAGGGCGGCGGATCGGCGAACAAGACCTATCTTTATCAAGAGACGAAATCCGTCCTCAATACGGAATCGCTCAAAAAGCTTCTCACCGAAAAGATCGCAGGGCTCGGCACTTCCGCCTGCCCGCCTTATCACCTGGCAGTCGTAATCGGCGGTCTATCTGCCGAGATGACTCTCAAAACAGTGAAGCTCGCCAGCACGCATTATCTTGATACGCTTCCGACCGAAGGCGATAAATCAGGACGCGCTTTCCGTGATTTGGAGCTTGAAAAGCAAATTCTAGAAATTACACGCAACCTGGGCATCGGTGCTCAGTTCGGCGGCAAGTATTTCTGTCACGATGTGCGAGTCGTTCGCCTGCCCCGCCACGGAGCAAGTTTGCCCATTGGTTTGGGCGTGTCTTGCAGCGCGGACAGACAAATTCTTGCTCGCATTGACAAAGATGGTGCCTGGCTCGAACAGCTCGAAACAGACCCGGCCCGTTTCCTTCCGGAAACAGAAGAAAAGGATCTCGGCGACCAATCACTGAGAGTCGACCTCAAAGAGTCAATGGACGAAATTCGCAAAAAGCTCTCCGGCAAGCCACCCGGCACGCGTCTTCTCCTTACCGGCACAATGCTTGTTGCGCGAGACATTGCACACGCTAAGTGGAAAGAAGTAATCGAATCCGGCAAGGAATTGCCTGACTACATTTATAAGCATCCCATTTATTACGCCGGTCCGGCGAAGACACCCGAAGGCTATGCTTCCGGATCTTTTGGACCGACCACTGCGGGTCGAATGGACTCGTACGCCGATTTGCTCATGTCCAGAGGCGCCAGCTTAATTACGTTGGCTAAGGGCAATCGCGGCAAAAACGTTCGCGAAGCATGCGGCAGATGGGGCGGCTTCTACCTGGGCACTATTGGTGGTGCGGCAGCTAGATTGGCACAAGATTCAATCAAAAAGGTTGAAACAATCGACTACCCGGAATTGGGCATGGAAGCAGTATTCAAGATTGAAATTGAAGATTTCCCGGCTTTCATCGTCATCAATGACAAAGGTGATGACTTCTTCGCCGAGGTTATGGAGCGCCACGTTTCGCTAGCGAAATAGCACCATGGCGGACTTGGATAAGTCTGAATCGCAAGAGGTAACGTCAGGCACACATATAGTTGCCGCTGACGGCAGCATCTATCTTGCTAAAGACTCAATCATTTTGGGCCGCTTTCAGGTGCTCGGATTATTGGGAAAGGGAGGCATGGGCAGTGTTTTTCACATTCGCCATATCCAGTCCGATGCGGAATTTGCGCTAAAGGTTCTCGCCAAACAATCAGATGACACCTCATGGAGGCGCTTCGATAACGAGGCAAAAGCTGCCAGCCGTCTCGACCATCCGAATTTGATCAAGGTCCACGAATCTGGACTGCTGCCCGATGGCCAGGCATTTTTCATCATGGAGATGGTGAAGGGAGAAACACTCTCAGACTTGATAAAGAAGAATGGACGCTTGCCTCTGCAAAAGGTCATCAAAATTTTCATTCAAGTCGGATTCGCGCTTTCTTATGCGCATGAAAACGGAGTCATTCACAGAGATCTAAAACCTAGCAACATCATGATCTCAAAAGGTGACGGCGGCTCGATGATAGGCGCGGTAAAGGTAGTCGATCTAGGTATCGCCAAGCTAACTGGGATAGATGAATTCAACCAGCAAACATTGACGCGCACAGGAGAGATTTTCGGCAGCCCACTCTACATGAGCCCCGAGCAATGCCTGGGTATTCCGGTTGATACAAGAACGGACCTTTATTCCCTTGGTTGCTCGATGTATGAAGCTTTGACCGGAGCGCCTCCGATTATCGGGGACAACGCTCTATCGACAATGATGAAGCACCAGACGGACAAACCTCTTTCTCTGAAAGAAGCATCCCTGGGAATTTTTTTCCCACCAGAAATCGAGCGACTCCTGGCAAGATTGCTGGAGAAGGAGCCTGAAAAACGCTATCAAAATGCACAGTTGCTCACGCATGACCTGGTGCAAATCGATCAGCTTTTTAGTGAACGAGGTTATCCGGCAGATTCATCCGCCTATCAATCAGCACCGCAAGAAATTGCCAAACAAGCTACTACAAAGGTTCTATGCATGCAAAACATGCTTGTTTTAGTATTTGCAATTGGAGCCTTTTTTCTTGGCTATGCAACAAGCCAAATGATGAATCCTCCTATGCAGGCTAAGACTACTGCAAAACCGGATGACACCTTCGGTAGCGCGATCACATCGCCCCGCCCGACAGAAGTTGAAGCAGCGCCGAAGTCGTCTGTGGAGCCGCTTTCTGAAATTAGCGCCGATGGGAAGAGGCGTATTTTCAATTTCCCGAATGACTCAATAGGCAAGATCAACATCGGTAAACCATACTACCAACCAGCCAGAGGACGCATTAGCTTGCCGAAGGATGCGCCGGTCGTATTTGAACTAGAGCCGCGATACATGCAATCACCGGACATGCTCAACCGCTTTGCACCAGACGACATAACTCACTTAGTGCTTATGGACGAGATGCAGTCCAACCCTGGTGTTCTCTCGGCGCTTCCCCGTTTCACCCGGTTGTATTCGGTGAAGATTTTGATGCCGCTGGAAGACAAAGCGTTTCACTATATAGATGAAATTCCTAGTCTGACTAATCTGCAAATTTCAAACACCAACTTCAGTGGTGCGTCAATTGCAAAAATGAAGCGATGGTCAAAACTAACTCAGTTAAGTTGCAAATCCATACCGCAAATTCAAAGCCTCATTGAAAAGCTGCCGGAGTCGAACATTGAAGATCTGAGAATCGCTGACAACAATCTGACAGTCGACAATTTAAAGACGATTGCGAGGATGAAGAATCTTGGTGATTTATCAATAGGCGGCAATAAATGCATCAATGATGAGACCATCAAATTGTTGAAACCGCTTACCAAGCTGAAATCGTTGTTTGTGATCGCATGCCCTCTGACCGGACGGTGTATAGAGACGCTCAAGTCATTCAAACACCTAAAGCATCTGGAGATCTCCATCTACGACCCGAAGGAAGCTGCAGCTCTCAAGAAGGAGCTGCCCAGAGTGGTTATTAAAAACGTAGTCCGGGGCAGCGAAATCGTTTACTGACAATAGGGGGCCAGCCAGGCCCATTTGAGGATTAATGTAAGGGCATCTGGTTGGTCGAGCCGCTTGCGCGAGGCTGGAATGCCTCACTAGTGAATAGTTTCAGCCAGCAACAATGTTGCAACAATTGTGAGCTATGGTGTTGTCATCAGGAATTCCTTCTGTCCATCCTCCCCCCTAAAATCTCACGCAAACCCACCCAGGTCTTGTGTGGATTGTTTTTGCCTCCCTAGGAGCCATTACTATGCCAGAGCAAACTCTCAAACCCCAAGAGTCCGTCCAACTTCAAGAAGAAGCCAAAGTAAGCGTCAACGAACAAGAGCAGGATACGCACAAGCCTGTGTATCAGCATGATTTCCACACGCCGGTCTATTCGTTCTTCTCTAACTTCAATCGTCGTTAAGTGAATTCATGCGCGACAGCGATGCCGTAGACTGCATCTGCCCAACGGGGTAGCTGTCGCATTGCATGTAGCTTAGATTAGTGCTTTACTTCAACGCCGGAGTGACCGGAATTGAAAGCAGCTCCGAATGGCGGATTACTGTAAGAACACTTTCTGTATCAGTCTTGATTGTGAGCATCATTCGGTGCAAGTCATCCACTGAGTTGACCATTTGACCGTTGATGCTCACAAGTGCATCTCCTTCTCGAAGCCCTGCCAGTTTGGCCGGGGAATTTGGCTCAATGCCGATGAACAGCACGGCGCCACTATTGAATATCTGGTGAAATCGCGCCAAACGTGTTCGCAATGCGATAGTTTGTGCGGCGACACCAAGCCATCCTCTTCGTACGAATCCATCACGCATCAGAGCAAATGCCACTGACTTAGCTGTGTTTATCGGTACAGCAAGACAAATGCCTTGCGCCGGAAGTATGACTGCAGTGTTGACGCCAATCACTTCACCGCGTGAATTGAGGAGAGGACCGCCTGAGTTTCCGGGATTTAGAGCGGCGTCAGTTTGAATGACATTATCGATCAATCGCCCTGATTGTGCGCGCATTGAACGACCAAGCGCACTGATGATTCCAGCAGTGACAGTACTTTGGAAACCAAACGGGTTGCCTATAGCAATAACGATCTGCCCTGGAATAATCGCTTGCGAGTCACCTAACTTCACAGGTTCTACATTTGGTGCCCAAATTTGCACGACAGCAAGGTCGGTATCCTCATCTTCTCCTATGAGTCTTCCGGATACCGTACGACCGTCAGTGAGTGAAACCTTGATCTCTTTTGCACCGTTGACGACGTGACTGTTCGTGAAAATGTAACCGTCAGGAGTGAAAATAAACCCTGACCCACCGCCAGTCTCCGCGCCTCGCCGTCCATCCTTCGTCACCTCAATATAAACGACAGCAGGAGAAACGCGATCGAGTGCTGCAATGACCGTCTTGGAATAGGAATCCAAAAGTTCGACGTCAGAGTGTTGAACATCCGCGCTGGATGCTGCAATTGCACCATTCAGGTCAGTGGATTCTTCGTTTAAAACCCTAAGTAGTTTCGCGCTTTCCATACTCGTGCCCTCCTTGTAAGGCAGGTACACTGAGTAAAGCATGCAGAAATAATTGTCGCCACAATCGCTACGCGACTTTTCTCCAGCCGCCGTCATTCCACTCCAGCGAAATTTCGTTGCGGTCACCAACTTTCTTCAAACCATGCTTGAAGCAAAGCTCCAAGTAATGAGGTTCTGTAGGTTCGATGTGATCCCATGCTTCAGCAATCAGGTGGCCAAGTTTTGACCAGTAGTGAACGATCAAGACACCATCTTTATTAATGAATGCAGTCTCGCGATTTACGCGACCGCTAATTTTGGTTTTTCGCAGAGATTCGAGCGAGCGCACCGTGCGAAATGGTTTGGGCAATTCCATCAGTTCTGTATTCAGCATTCCATACTCTTCTAAAATGCTGTCCCCGATTTTTCTGACGATTTCACTTGCGATTTCACTGGTTGCTGCGGTGTCACGCGTATCCATAGTCTATTCCTTACTAAGTTAAGAACTGGTCTCAAGCGCCGAAGTTATCATGAGCTTGCCAGCCCATTTCAGCGTTCTCTTGATGGGTAAGTAGACTGCGATGAATTGAAAAGTTTCCCGTTCTTTGACAGGTTTAACTTTTTTGCAAGAGTCGGATAGCCAAACGATATAGGTAAGAGATGGAGCGCCGCAATCCTTGGCACCAACTTTAGAAGCAGGCGCTCCGGCAGCTAATCAACGATGAGCAGAGAGTCCGATATTTTCAATCAGATGCATGTCCTGGTCGGTAAGAGTCAATTTCTCAGAGGACAGGTCTTCCTTCATATGGCTTGCATTCGACGTTCCCGTCAGAGGCAACATACCTATCTGCATGGAAAACTTGAATATCACCTGCTCCACGCCAGTACCCAATCGTTGTGCTATTGCGCGCACCGCGGGATCTGCCATTTCTCGCGCGTTAGCAGTAAGCAATGAAAAGCCCTGATAAATGATGTTTTCAGCAAGACAAATTTTGCGAACGTCTTTATCCCAACCGCGTACCGCATAGCAGCGGTTCTGGCAAAACATCGGTTTCACTTTTGCATTTGATACCAAAAGTGCAAGCTGTTCGGCGGTAACATTGCTAACACCAATCGACTTGGTTTTCCCTTTTTTATATTGATCTTCAATAGCCGCCCATACTTCCCAATCCGAGTCGCTGAGCCCGTATCGAGTATAAGGTCCGTGCAGAACATAAGAGTCGAGCACATCAGTATGCAAATGTTGAAGTGAACTATCGATGGACTGATTCACTTGTGTAGTGAGATTCGCCTTTGGATCATATGGTGTGTGATCACCTTGCCCATCGATTGATGTGAACTTTGTTTGGAGAAACAAAGACTCGCGCTTCACACCTTTTTTCGCGAGTTCCAGCAACGCTTCACCAACACCGATTTCGTAGTAGTGACGAAGTTGGTTTGCGGTATCAATGGCAGTAAATCCCGAATCAACCGCTAGTTCGACCAATCCCTTGGTGGCATCTTTCTTCCACGCAGTTCCATACATGAAAGAAGGAACGGCAAGCTGGTTGTAGGTCATCATTGTCATACTTCTATTGCTCTTCCTCTTAATCCGGCGAGGTATTCTCATCCTTGTCCTGAAGCATGAACAGCGCCATGCAGCGCGGCCCAAGTTTGAACTGAGTTTGAGGCTCCCAGCAACCAGGCCCCAAAGAACCTGTAGTTTCAACCAAAAGCTTCCACGTCTTATCCATCATTTGTGGTGCAAACATGCGCCAATACTTATCGACTTGACTTGGCGGAAGGTGGAAGCTTTTCTCTTTCCAGTGCGAGTTCAGCAAGAGTAGTAGCGTATCGCCCATCACCTCATTGCCTTCTTCGTCCATTTCCTCCATGTGACCGCCTTCGAAGATAACCGCCAGATGCCGTCTTTCTTCGTCCTCCCAGTCGGTTTGCTTCATCTCGGTGCCATCTGAATTCAACCAGATGATGTCTTTGGTTTGCGAAGGTCCGACTCTAATCTGTCCTTTGAAAAACTTTCGGCGCTGAAGAACAGGCTGGGAAGTTCTTATCGCAGCGAGTTTTTGAACGAAAGAGAGAAACTCCTTTTCCTTTTCACTGAAATCCCAATTAGTCCAGCTGATTTCGTTGTCCTGGCAATATGCATTGTTATTGCCTTTCTGCGTTCTGCCAACCTCGTCGCCGCCGCTAATCATCGGCACGCCGAGCGAAAGCATCAGAGTCGCGAAAAAGTTCCTTCTCTGTTGCAAGCGCAAATTGATGATGTCCTCATCATCGGTTTCGCCTTCAACACCCATATTCCAACCGTTGTTATGGTTTTCGCCGTCGCGGTTGTTCTCCAAATTAGCCAGATTGTGTTTTTCGTTATAACTGACCAAATCCCTCAAAGTAAATCCGTCATGGCAAGTGACGAAATTGATGGATGCGTGCGGACTGCGGCCGCTGTGCGCATAAAGGTCACTAGAGCCAGTTATACGGGTCGCCATCTGCCCAAGCATATTCGGGTCGCCACGCCAGTATTGACGCACCGAGTCGCGATATTTGCCGTTCCACTCAGTCCACAAGACAGGGAAGTTACCGACCTGATAACCGCCTTCGCCGATATCCCACGGTTCTGCGATTAGCTTCACTTGCGAAACGACCGGGTCTTGCTGAATAACGTCAAAGAACGCGCTCAGTTTATCTACATCATAGAGTTCGCGGGCGAGCGCGCTGGCCAAATCAAATCGGAAACCATCCACATGCATTTCCAAAATCCAATAACGCAGACTATCCATGATCAACTGCAATACGCGTGGATGCATCATGTTGAGCGTATTCCCGCAGCCAGTGTAATCCATGTAAAAGCGCTGGTCTTTCGCCATGGTGCGGTAATAACATGTGTTATCGATACCACGAAATGACAACGTCGGACCAAGATGGTTACCTTCCGCTGTGTGGTTATACACCACATCCAGTATCACTTCGATGCCGGCTGCATGGAGCGCGCGGACCATCATCTTGAATTCGCGAACCGCATCAACAGAGCCTTTGTAATGCGAATAGCGAATATCAGGCGCAAAGTACGAGAGTGTGTTGTAGCCCCAATAATTGGCCAAACCGGCTTTGACCAGATTCTGATTATCCACGCGATGATGTATCGGCATCAATTCAATTGCCGTAACACCGAGGCTTTTCAAATGCTTGATGATTGGCTCCGATGCGACCGCAGCATACGTGCCGCGCATGTCTTTCGGCAGTTCAGGATGGAGCGCTGTCAGACCTTTGACGTGCGCTTCGTAGATGACCGTCTGATGCCATGGCGTCTGCAACAAACGATCATCGCCCCAGGTGAAAGACGGATCGACAACGGCTCCAAGAGGCGCGAAGGCAGCATTGTCACGGTCGTCCCGAACCATGTCTTCCTTTTTATTGCCGATAACGTATGGAAACAAGCTATCGTCCCAAATCAAATCGCGGGCGATTGATTTAGCGTATGGATCAAGAACTACTTTGTTCGCATTAAAACGCAACCCGTTCTCGGGATCGTATGCGCCGTGCACTCGGTAGCCATAAATCTGACCGGGTCGAATATCCTTCAGATAGACATGGAAAACCTGGTTGTTATACTCGGGCATCTCAATGCGTATCGATTCGTGCATAGCGTCGGGCGAATCGAAGAGACACAGCTCCACGCGCGACGCATTTTCCGAAAAAATGGCAAAATTGACGCCAAGTCCGTCCCATGTAGCTCCTAAGGGATGTGGCTTTCCAGGTAATATGCGCATTTCGGTTTCTAAGATCGGTAATAAAGTCAGCAGGGCCGACCGCAATCAATGATAGTCGAAAATCGAGCGCTCAGTGGCTTGCCGGGCAAAACAGGACAGGAGAATCGCTTAATTGAGTAATGAGGCAAACCAAGACAGGAAAGCTGGACTACAGACGGCAACCTTCGCCTGCGGCTGCTTTTGGGGTGTTGAAAGCAAATTCCAGCAGATGGAAGGCGTCATATCCACCGATGTCGGCTACACAGGCGGCACCACCGAGTCACCAACCTATCAAAGCGTTTGCGGTGGCGGTACCGGGCACGCAGAAGCGGTGGAAATCGTCTTTGACCCTTCCCAGGTCAGCTATCTGGACCTTCTCCAGCGTTTTTTTAACATGCACGACCCAACAGACACCGGAGATACCCACGGTGGTCAGTACAGAGCAGCAATTTTCTATCATTCGACCGACCAGGAGGCCGCCGCGCGTCAGTTTGCGCAGCAAATCCAGGCCTCTTCTGGGCGGGCCGTCACGACCCAAATCGCCCCGGCAGTGACGTTTTTCCGCGCTGAAGAATACCACCAGGACTATTACAAAAAGAATGGGGGCAGTTTCTGCTGAAATCTGGCTCGAGACAGGGCGTCAAGCTAAATTTTGCCGGAAGGGGTGGTACGTTCACGCTGTTTTCACCCTCTCCTCTTTACATTTAATCTAAAGCTAGACCCAGCCTCTCCGTTGAAACAAGTTTGCAATCTTTCGGTGGCATGATTTTGGAAATCGCACTCTTTCCGCATTAAACCGCCCCCGTCAGATTCTAATTACTAAAGGAAAATCTAAATGAGTGTGCACGATACTAAGCGTAAGCTTTGCTTCGCAATCCTCACAATACTCGCAGGCTTCGGCCTTGCAATCCTCGCCGCTCCAGCGCAAGCGCAACAAGCGGACGATGTTGTAGTAACTCATTCACAACGCACAGCCTACCGAGTAGCGGGTTGGGAAACGGGTTTGGTGAGAAACTCGCCGAATCTTGGCCAATTCTATTGGGACCCACAAACGCGCTACACGCAATTGACCAGCTCTCGCAGAACAGGAAAGGGCACAAACAACTCCTCCGCCCCTCTACCTATATATCGCAGCCACTCGAGCATGCGATGCAAATCAGCCCCCTTGCCTGAAAACCACAGAGCACAATATTCAGCAGAAGAATTGGCAGCACGCAGCACAGCCGTTAATGCCAGGTTGCGCTTCAATCATGCCAATGGTCAATTAGCATCGGCAGGTCGCGGCTCGTCGGAAGACTGCTTCGGTGTTTTGAGTTATGGAAACAATGGAGACAACTCATACGGTCAAGCTGCAGGAGGCAGCTCGAGAGTGACCAAGACATCTGTAAAAGCCCAATTCTACGGAAAAGGAAAATAACACCACTAAAAACTTTCATTCATCCAAACTACTTACTCGAAGGGGAGCTTTCACGCGGCTCCCCTTCAATCTTTTGAGAATTTCCTCGATTAGTCGTCAGTGAACAATTTATAGCCGACGCCATGAACGGTTTTGATAAAAGATGGTGAGCCATCGACGTCAATCTTCTTTCGAAGCCGCTTCACGCAGGTGGTCAACGCATCAATGCTCGAATCTGACGCCGAAGACCAAACACGATTGAGCAAAGCATCCGCACTAAAAACTTGGTCGGGATGCCGCATCAAAAACTCTAAGAGTTGAAACTCCTTTGGCAAAAGCGAAATGTCATTGCCATTAACCTTAACTGTGTGGGTACCTGGATCAAGTTCAAGCCCGCGTGAACTCAGCTTATCTCCGGAATAGCTACTTGGTCTGCGTAGCACTGCCCTAACGCGCGCGGACAATTCCTTCATATGAAATGGTTTAGTCAAATAGTCATCTGCGCCACTATCCAAGCCGACCTCTTTATCTTCGATTTTGTCCTGCCCGGTAAGTATTAGCACAGGCGTCGTTTTGCCTGATGCACGAAACTCGCGCAAAATCTTGATACCGCCCATGCTAGGCAAATTAAGATCGAGAATGATCAAATCAAACTCGTAAAACTGCAATTTTTCCAGTGCATCAGCACCGTCAAAACTGCACTCGACCGAATGGTGCTCGCCGGTCAACCATTCCGATACCATCCGCGAGAGGCTTTCATCATCTTCAACAACAAGAATCTTGGCCATAGCCGTGTTTCCAAAACTACCCGAAAACGTCCATAGCATAATTTACAGCATCTGCTACCCTTTAATGTCTTGAAATCCGGTGAATAATCGTTGATCGACTACGCACAATTTGCTGCAATTACCGCGGTCGCTTTCGGATCGACCCTGATTAGCTCAATGTGCGGCGGAGGTTCGAACATGATTTCGACCCCGTTCTGGCTGATGATGGGATTCCCGCTTCCAGTCGCCATGGCGACGAACACCTTGGCGGGTGCGATGTGGACATTGGTCGCGGCAAGAAACTACTTGCGTGGGCATGAAGTCGATTGGCGGCTCATCGGCAGCATGGTTATTTGCGGACTAATCGGCGCTTATTTTGGTGCACAGGTTGTGATGCGCAGCAACCCGAAAGACATGCAAAGAATTATCGGTGTGATTATTCTTTCTTTGGTGGCATACACATTTTTCAAGAAGGAATTTGGGATAGATAAGAAGGAGCCTACAACAAGCCGTTTACTAACAAGCCTGGCTGGATTTCCACTCGGATTTTACGAATCTTTCTTTGGTTCGGGAAACAGTCTCATCACTAGCGCGATACTTACCAAAACCCGTGGGTTCAAGCTTCTAGAAGCCCTGGGTTATTCTTACGTGATGTCTTTTTTCTGGTGCTTGTTCGCCTCAATCATGTATGGCTCCGGTGGCAACTGGAGATTGTCTTTGATTATTCCCTCAGTGATTGGTGCTGTATGCGGTGCTTATCTCGGATCGCACATCGGAGCCAAGAAAGGAACGCGATTCGTCAAAGGGCTCTTCGTCACCATCGGTAGTGTGCTCGGTTTGAAGCTCTTGCTCGGCTTGTGAGCAGTGAACGCTTAGAGAGAAGTGGAAATCTCTATGACGGACCCGGGTTGATATTCCCTGCGACTTCTACATCTTGCTCATCGGATTTTGGCAGAGTAAACCAGAACACGGACCCCTTTTTCCCGCCTTGAGAGTCCGAACTATTATCCTCTACTCCGATGGAACCGCCATGACGTTCAACTATTGCTTTGGAAATTGCCAAACCGAGACCAGTGCCTTTTCGTTTAGCGGCATCTGACGGAGTAACTTGCCTAAAACGCTCGAAAATTGCCGGTTTCAAGTGGTCCGGAACCCCGCGCCCTGTATCTCTCACTTCGATTCGAACATTGGTCGCGTTTTCAATTGCGTCGATCACAATTTTCGATTCCGGCTCTGAAAATTTGATGGCATTTGATACCAAATTTACTAACACTTGATTGAGTCGATCCGCATCGCCGACAAATTCCAAATCTTTGTTAGTAGGCGCCACAAGCTCAATTCTCTTTTCTCTGGCAATCGGCTCAAGCATTGCGAAAACACTCTCGACAAGCCCTTCTACAGTGAGAGGACCAAGATTGAGATCCAGGAGTCCTGATTCAACACGTTCGATATCCAGCAAGTCATTGACCATGCTCATCAATCTTCCAACACTTGCATCGGCACTTCTTAGACTCTCTAGACCGGCGGGAGAAAGTTCATTGTATTTGCCGGATCGAAGCAATGTCAGAAAACCGGAAATCGAAGTAAGTGGAGTGCGAAGATCGTGGCTAACCATGGCCACGAAATCACGCTTCAATCGCTCCAACTCTTTTCTGTAAGTAATATCGTGAAGCACGCATATTGTCGACTTCTCGGCTTCAGTCCAGTGCAACGACCAAAGCATATCGACAATTGTGCCGTCTTTTCTGAGCATGCGATTTTCCAAGGCAAGTTCGCCTTTATCATGGATGTTCTGCTTCACAGCATCAAGAGTTTTTTCTACATCATCAGGATGAACAAATTGCACCAAACGCGCGCCAATCATTTCATCCGGGGTGAAACCTAGAACCTTCGATACTGCAGGATTCATGGCGGCGAACTTTCCGTCTGCATCGATGGAGCAAATGACGTCTGCCGCATTTTGAAGAACGGCACGCTCTTTTTGCGTCGCAGCTGCCAGTGAATTTGCCATTTTGCGAAACACTCTGTCCAGTCGAGCAATCTCATCGCCACCGGCAAGGGGTGCATTAAGAGGCTCCCCAGAAGCCAGGCGCATTGTATTGTCTAGAAGAATGTTAAATCGATTGGCGGTGCCTCGATTGAAATAGAGCACCAGACCCACGGCTGCCAGAACATTCAGTAAAGCACCGGCAACAACCAGCCATTTGATCTGCTCTCTTGTCGCTGCTTGCGCTGCTTTTTGTTTCTCCTGAATCTCTGATTGTCGGCTTTGAATCTTGTCGGCGATAACATAAAGTTCGGCCATCGATTTATTCAAATTGGCATACGGCTTCATTGAACCAATGCGGTCACCAACTTCCAATCTGCGATGTCCTTCTACAAGATTCTGGTTAGCTCTGTTGTATAGAGAGACCATCTTAAGAAGACTATCTTCTTCCTCCTGCCTTCCTTTGACCATCAGTGAAAGGCGTTCGACAACCTTGGGAAACTCTCGAACTGACACCTTGTATTGCTTGAGAGAATCGCGAGAACCACTGACGTGATAAATAACAGTATTTGTACCTGCATTTATAAGATGGCGCATTGCGGCATTAATCTCATTAGAGATCTCGCGAGAATGAGCTTCGCTTTCTCTCTCATTTTCGGCCTGTTGCAAAAGAGCCAGTAAAAAACATACCAATGCCAGTTCGATTGCCAATGGCACCGATACCAAAATTATTGCCTTGCGCGAGAGTGTAAGGTTCATTTGCATTTGAGCAATTTTACCCCATTGCCGGGGTCAGGAACGTCCGAACGTCCGAATAAATGGGCGATTCCGTCCCTCACACAGCCCTCACAGAATCTCTTTAGTCTTGTAATGTGAGCGCCGAACGAACTGCTAATGTCGCAAATCAAATTGAAGTTAGAACGACGCCAATCCAACAAGCACACAAGGAGGACGCGAGATGATGACGATCAATCCAAATCAAATGAACGACCCATTTCAACTCGATCGTGTTGCATGTTTCGGCAGAACTATGAGTGAATACGTCGAAATGTTCAATCTCGATCTAGACAACCTAAAGGGCAAGAGCATTTTGGATTGCGCGTCGGGACCGGCATCGTTTGCAGCAGAAGCGCAAAGAAAAGATATCAAAGTTGTGGCTTGCGATCCGATTTACTCGAAGAAAATCGATGACATCATGGATAACGCACAGCGAGATATTCCCGCCTGCATTCGTGAAACACAGCGGCACAGATCGCTTTTCATGAGACAAACGAACGATGACGACATCACATTCCTCAACGAAAAACTGAAAGCGCTGACTACTTTCGCCAATGACTACAGGAGGATGGATGCCTGCAGACGTTACGTCGCTGCTTCGTTCCCACATCTGCCGTTCTATGATGACAGCTTCGACATGGTGCTTTGCGGCAACTTGCTCTTCCTTTACAGCAATGTTGAAACCGGTGGCATTCTCGAAAACTCGAACTTCGACTATCTCTTCCATCATCGCGCAGTGCACGAAATGATTCGCATTGCCCGCAGTGAAGTGCGAATATATCCGGTTGTCGGACCGAATAAGAAGACGCACCCATTTATCGATGAGTTGTTGAATGACGAATCGTTCTTCCCGTACGACATGCAGTTTGAGTCCGTGATGATGAAGGACATCAAAGGCGCAACACAAATGCTGAGGATATTTAAACGGGGGATATAACCGGGTTGAGTTGAACAGCCAAGCAAGGACCAGCATTTGGAAGACTCCAAAATGCTGGTTTCTTGTATTTTCCATTAATGTTCACTACCCACGAATTCAGCCTGTTTCGCTTGTTTTCATTGGAGGTGAGATTCTGTATGATGCAAAGATTGCAAACTGCTTTTATTACCCAGGGCACGCCGGGGGACGCACTTATGATGGGAATCGACAATACGCAACGCTTTACGGGATTGGCAGACATTTATGCCAAAGCGCGTCCGACATATCCTGATGCCGCAATTGACTATGTGATGGATATCTGCAAACTGAGCGCCGGCTCCGAGCTGGCAGATATTGGCTGTGGCACGGGGATTTCCAGTCAACTCTTTGCTGAACGCGGACTGGACGTAATCGGCGTAGAGCCGAATTTCGACATGCGGCAAAAGGCGACCGAATTGAGTATATCGAAGGATTCCACTAAATCAGGCTCATTGCGATTAGTGGATGGCACGGCAGAAAATACCATGCTGGCGAATGCTTCGGTGGACGCAATTCTTTGCGCTCAGGCGTTTCACTGGTTCAAACCCGATCTCGCGCTCAAGGAATTTCACCGCATTTTGAAACCCGAAGGCTGGACGGTTTTGATTTGGAACGAACGCTATGAGAGTGATCCGTTCACTCGCGCATATGGCGATGCGTTTAGAAAACTAACTGAGATTGACAAAATTGAAGGCAGACATGGCGCATCTGGAGTGCCTCTTCTCACGTCAGAGTATTTCTGCAAAGGTGAACTCACACATTTTGAAAACGAACAGATTTTGGATCGCGAGTCACTGATTTTGCGAGCCTTCTCCGCCTCATATGCACCTAAGGAAACGGGCATCGCAAACCGATTGAAAGAAATGCTCAACACTGCCTTCGAGCGCTTCCAGAAGGGAGGCGAAGTATCAATCAAATATACAGTCGCCGTCTACTCAGCGCAAAAAGCGTAGCGCGGCAACAGCAAGCGGAGGGGCAATGCCATACATCATGCCCTTCTGTAGGGGCGATGCCATGCATCGCCCGGTTCTGTAGCCGCGCATTGCCTGCCACCATCGCGTTTAGACTTTCGGTGTGCCGATTTTCAGGTCGTGAATCTGTTTGAAATAAAACGCGACTAGAACCAGTGCGTGGGTAATCGCACCGGACGCGATCAGGTGCGGAACTTCGTCCATTTCAACGAGTCGGATTTTGATGTCTTCAGCACCATAAAAAGTCGGTTCGCAAATTTGTTGAGCCCCGCGTGCAATGAAGGTATCGCAGAAATTGCTCTGCAGCGCCGGATTAGGATGGTTGCGTCCGATGAATGTCAGTTCGTCGGCGACATAACCGGTTTCCTCAAACAGCTCGCGCGCGGCTGCATGCTGAGAGCTGGGATCTTCCGGGTCAACAGCTCCACCGGGAATTTCGAGTGTAATTTTCTCGATGCCGTGACGATATTGCTCGATGAACACCACGCGTCCGTCGTCGGTGATCGGAATGACATTGCACCAGTGCGACGGGTGCAACACATAGAAATCGAAAGCTCGATTAGCTTCGCCGGTGGGCATAAGAGCCCGGTTGCGCTCAAGTGAAAATACTTTGCAGTCGGCTATCTTGTGGGACTCAATTTTTCTCCAGGGGAGAATCTCGCGGCTCATATTCAGCTAACCAGATACCAGAATTTAACCGCTCTATTGTATTCCGAATTGGTTGAGGCTGTGAAGATGCAAGCCGAAAAACTGCTCAGGTTAAGCGTTTTACCCACCCACTAGTCAAGAGCCCCAGTGGTGCACTGCTGCATGTTTTCCGCCTTTGGGGTCAAATTTGAGCTAAACTGAGCTGACTGGTTAATGCTGAACCAGTCGCCTGGATAGGTTTTCCCGGCTTCCCTTCAGACACGAACGTTGCCAAGCGCACCTTGGCTATGGCAACTTCTCACAAAGATACGAAATGCTCAATGAAGGTCGGCAACAAAAGCCGGCGCACCAACAAAACCAGATGCAAAACTTCCCTCCTAATGCTGAGCAATTGGCGGACATGGTGAGAGAAGCAATGCGCGTGCCCGGCTCAGCCGTTGAACTTTGCTTCGGGACATCTACCAAAGCATATTCACTTATAGCCTTCAAAGATCCACACGGTTCGATATGCACTTGGACATTGCGCAAGTTAGAAGGTGACGCGGCGACGCTCATCTGGAACATCTCTTCCAGCGACCAGCGAGTCATTTTGCAGCAGCTATCTAGCGATTTCAAAAACTGGAACGAGATCGCTCAAGAACGACAGCAAACAACTTCAGGCCACAATCTGCCCCTGCCAACGACAAAGCTGTACACAAACGGCGATTTGCGCAGGCTGCAATTCGCCAACCTGGTCAGATTGATTGCCACGGACCATGCTTCCGGCTGCCTGGAACTTGCACGCACGGTTGGTCAGCAGGAAGAATCCGCGGTTTTGTACTTCAATGAAGGCATGCCATCACACTGCGTTGTCGGCTCCACGACGGGCGACTACGCATTTCTAGAGCTGGTCGGTTGGCAAAACGGCAATTTCAAATTTACGCTCGGACCCGGTTCGTCCGAAATCACGATTACCAAAAACATCGACCTTCTGATCATGGAAGGCACTTATTTGAACGACCATGTGGTCGAATTGACGAAGATGGGATTGACTCTCGAAAGCGTATTGAAACGCGCTGTCACAGAGATAAGTCAGGAAGACTTTATGGCTCTTGTGCAAAACGAGCAAGGCATCAGCCGTACATTACAGAAGAACATTTTTGAGCTGATTGACGGAAAGAATCAAATACAGACTATCGTCGTCACTCTCAATGTCGCTAAAGCGGAGTGGATGCCAGCTGTTCACAATCTTATCAAAAAGAAACTTGTGGCACCGCCGGAGATACCTCTCAACAGTGCAGATGCTGCTCTAGCAACTGCGGACTGGTCAATGTTGCAAGCTGTGGATCGTTCATTAATCCGCGCTGACACAGGCGCCTATGGTTATCCCGCACTACTGTATTTCCTAGAAATGGAATTCAACCGCAGCTCGCGCTATGGAAAGCCATTTAGCTTTTTGCTTTTGCAAATTGGAACCAAAGCGCAAGACGGCTCTGGAAAACTCTCGCCCTTGCCTCAGCAAGCCGCACGCGAATTGGTCAATCTGATTTCGAAACTAAAGCGCAAACCCGACATTCTTGGACACTACCAGAACAACTGTTTCGCTTTGATCTTGCCGGAAACCGACAGTATTTTGGCGCGACGCTTCGCCAGCCGCTTGATCGAAGTCCTAGTAAGTGGGCCATCGCTAGAAACAGTTGGTTTCTCAGTCGGCGTCGCCGGATGCCCGCACGAAGCGCAAGATTTGCCCAATTTGATCAAAGCCTGCGTGCAGTCTCGCCAAAAATTCGGTTTGGATTAACCTAAGAATTCCAAATGGACAATTTGATTTTCAAGTCATTTTTCATCTCAGCCTGGCTAATCATTGACGGAACAAGTGCATTCGGCTTGGATCTAGAAAAAGTTGTGAGACTCAACAACGATGGTGTTGCTGCTCTTAATAAAGGTTCCCTCAATCTATCGATTTCAAAACTATCCGAGTGTGTTGAGCTTGATCCAACATACGGTCTCGGGGTTGAAAATCTCGCCACCGCGCACAACCAAAGAGGATTGTACCGATCAAAGCTCAAACAATATGAAGATGCGTTTCTAGACTTCGATAAAGCCGTGAAACTATCAAACAATTCTGCAAGTAGATTTAACAGATGTGTTACCGCTCTGCGAATTGGAAACTTTGAATTAGCGTACCAGGAATCTTTGCGTCTAAATCTAGAGTGGCAGAAAGGTTTTGCAGAGATCGGTCTGGGACACGTTGAGGAGGGAATTCGAATCCTGAAGAACGCTGATCCGCCTAACTTATTCTCAAACATTGGCCTCTGCATTGCATATGAAAGACTTGGGAAACAAGCAGTCAGTAACTCATACAAGGCAAAAATAAAGTGCTCCGTGCACAGGGCTGATCTAGTTGAATGGCAAAAAGTGCTACTTCCAAACAAAGCAAAGAAACCAGTTAGATAGACAGTCTGCAACTTCCTCTCAAAGCCGCCTGGAAGGCAGAAGCTTCAGTAGGGGTGGGATAAATCACGCCCGCGTGCGACGCATGGTGTCGCCCCTGCAGAAAACGGGCGCGTGCAACGCGCCCCCACATTTTCAGTCCAGTTAGAACGCGCGTTCGAGAATGACTTGCGTATCGACATCGGAAGTTAGCGTGCCGAATGTCTTTCCCCACCCGCCTTTAATCCGGCTGTCGATGAAGGCATCGGAAACGGCTTGCGGTGCTGATTCCACCAGCAGTTTCGCTTGCAATAGAACTGCCAAATGTTCCACAAAATGACGAGCTTCTCGTTCAGACTTTTGTGCCAGCATGGTTTCTGCATCAGCAATCTGAGCATCAAGTTCTTTGTGCTGTCCTGCTACTTGTTTGATTTCATCCAATAAAACAGTTGCCGTTTCAGGTTCATTCGTCAATGCACGAAGGACATCCAGGCAGATGACATTTCCAGATCCTTCCCAAACAGAATTGACTGGTGCTTCACGATAGAGGCGAGGCATCATCGATTCTTCGACATAACCATTTCCACCGAGCGCTTCCAGGCATTCATAAACATGCGAAGGTGCACGTTTGCAAATCCAATACTTTGCTACCGCGGTTGCGATTCGCCGGAACAAATCTTCTTTTCTATCAGAGGCAGAGGCATCATATGCTCGTGCCAAACGCATAGTTAGAACTGTCGCAGCCTCAGACTCCAGCGCCAAATCGCAAAGAACGTTACGCATCAGGTCATGTTCGATCAATCGCTTTTTAAAAGCTGAGCGGTATTGAGTGTGGTGCAATGCCTGCGTCAATGCTTGACGCATCAATCCGGCGGAAGAAAGTGCGCAGTCTAGCCGTGTATGACTGACCATTTCAATGATGGTGGCAACACCACGACCTTCCTCGTTGATGAGCCAGCCCTGGGCACCTTCGAGCTCAATCTCGGCGCTGGCATTGGATTTATTTCCGAGCTTACTCTTCAGGCGCTGCAACCTTATTTGGTTGCGTTCACCTGATGGTGCAAATCGAGGAACAAGAAAACAAGAAAGTCCGCCTTCCGCTTGTGCCAACATCACAAAAGCATCGGACATCGGATGTGAGCAAAACCACTTATGACCTGTCAATTCATAGAGTTGGCCGGGACCTTTGGCTGTCACCGGTCTCGCCTGCGTTGTATTGGCTCGAACGTCAGATCCGCCTTGCTTCTCAGTCATCGACATGCCCACAAGCATGCCGCGCTTTTGAGCAGCAGGAATGAATCGTTGATCGTACTGGTTGGACATGAGAGTTGATTCGAAAGCAGCGAATACTTCCGGTTGTTTTTTAAGCGCAGGGACACACGAAAAGGTCATGGATACTGGACACATGTGACCAGATTCAATCTGCACCATCAGATACATCATGGCTGCTCGCGCCACATGAGCTCCAGCCTTTGGCTCGACCCACGGCAGGTTGATCAATCGGTTTTCTACCGAAATTGAAAGCAGGTCGTGCCATGCCGGATGAAACTCTACCTCGTCAATGCGATGCCCGAAGCGGTCGTGAGTTTTCAACACAGGAGTATTTTCATTCGCCAGGTATCCAAGCTTGATCGTCTCTTCACGCCCGATCAGTTGTCCGAATGCTTGCAGTTTCTCCTCGGCCCAGCCAGCACCTTCTTTTTTGATGCACTCCACCAGCGCGGTGTCGTTTGAATAAAGATTGTAATCTTGCAGTGCCGGCGGCTGATTGGTGACGGAATGCGTATCGGTCGAGCGCGCGAGCTTCTCGCTGGCAACCATAGTGCTTGCTCCTTTGTAAGCCGCGACAATTCTACTCCAAAGCGCTCTAATGCTGTAGTCTTTGAAGAAAACCGCTCAGGCTTACTGCCCCCTGCCATGTTTCCGCTAAGAGATTCACAGCCCTCAGGCTCAATTCCTTTCATCACGTACTTGATCATTGCGATCAATGTGCTTGTTTTCCTTTTCGAGGTGTCGCTTGGCGACCACGGACTGGCCATTTTTCTCCAAAATTTCGGGCTTGTGCCGGAAGTCTTCATCCAGCAATTCGGACCGTACGAAGTATTCACCCTCTTCAGTTGCATGTTCCTGCACGGAGGCTGGATGCACCTGATCAGTAATATGTGGGCGCTTTTCATTTTTGGCGACAATATAGAGGACAAACTCGGGCACTTCGGCTATCTCTTCTTCTATTTAGCGTGCGGTGTCTGTGCCGGACTGACGCAAGTCTCCATGTCTTTGGGCAGCGTTGTTCCTATGGTCGGGGCGTCAGGCGCAATTGCCGGCGTGCTTGGCGGCTATATCATTTCTTATCCGACTGCACGCGTGCTCACAGCCATCCCAATCTTCTTTATCATCCGCCTCATCGAAGTGCCTGCAGCGGTTTATCTGGGATTTTGGTTTGTTTCGCAAGCCTTCACCGGATTTGCAAGCATAGCGAAAGAGACTGGCGAGGAGGGTGGCGTCGCATGGTGGGCACATGTGGGCGGCTTCGTCGCGGGGGTCATCCTCGTGAAAATCATGAGTTTTCGCAGGCAAGATCCGGACACCCACAACTACATTGACAACTAGCCAGGCGAGTTTGTTGGAAATCAACAAGCTCAACTGGAGCTAAAGTTGAGAGAATTAGAGCGGCATCCCGTCGACAATCTCTTGAGGCATCGCTTATGCAATTAAAAAGATTCGCCTGGTCCGGATGTTTGCTTCTTGCGTTGGCGTTATCCGGCTGTTCTACAGTCATGCAAGAAGTGCACGAGATAGGTAACGGGACCAAAGTCACCGCCAATAGTGCCGACAATATTCAATGGCCTGCGGACTTTCCAGTCCCGCAATATACGGGCTCGCGGGTGACTGTAGCAGCCGATACAACCATTGAAAAAACACGAGTCCGCAGCGCATTGCAAGTCACAAAGGACTCTCCTGAAGCATCGTGCAAATTCTATTGCGATTGGTTCGGAAAAAACGGCTGGACAATCAAAACAGCTGCAATGGACATGGGTGTGGGCTGGACAACTGCTGCAGAAAAAGACAACGACACAATCACCCTTACAGCAATGCAGCCAAAGGGCGCACCGGAAACGACTCTGACGATTAGTGTTTCGACGAAGAAATAGCTGAAGGATCAGGCTCTTTTGCAGGCTCTTCCGTCTTTGCCGGACGAATTTTTCCCACTCGTACTCTTCGATTGGAAAGCACTTTTGCCGAATAGTTGCCGGCCGTGATTTCGTCACCTGGAGTCAGTGTAGCTTGCGCACGACGCTCGATTTCCAGTTTTACATCAGCATACTGACGATCTGAGAGAAGCCGCTTTCCGCCTATGTTTTCTTGCAATAGAAGCAAAAGCTTTTCGATTGGAAGCATGGGGTCGTTTATATGTTCGTCGAACATTGAGTCGAGCGAGAACATAACCGCTTTCTGCGTACGCTCCAAAACTTTATTGCTGTGCGCGCGATTAAAGAGCGCTTGCACTTCGAACTTGAGCAAAATCGAAGAGGTGGTTTTATCAAACGACACCGTCAGCTTGATTGGGCGCTCGTCCCTTTGGGTGCACAAGCACTCGGCCTTGAGCACACCGGTCGCGGCATTCTTTTCCACGATAGTCCAGACCCAGGCGTTGCCGCCAAAATTCTTGAGGGCTTCCTCCACCGCTTTAAACACGGCGTCTCGGTCGCCGCAAACACGGATGGGAAAAGGATTTTCGAGGACATCATTGCGCCCCATCGTTTTCAGCGTATAGCCGACGACACCGACGGTGGCTGCGCCAAGTAGGAAAAGCGGATTCATATCCAACTCCTTTGAGCGGGGCTTTGAGCCGGGGGACAAAGGAGGCTCAAACGACCCACAAACAGGCCGACTCTAGTTTGGCAGATTAATCCTCGGTTGCATACGCTCTCAGACCATAACGTTACTTACCGGCAACGCGCACGCTGCAGGCGGCAACGCTGGAAAAGCGCTAACTTCATGGAATACGGGTCTTTTCAGCGACTCAGCGCAAGTGGTCGAATCTGAACTCGAAAACCGCCTTCCCGATGGGAATTCTCAACGTAGCCTCATCGAAATTGTTCTGGTCGTAGAAAAGGCAACCCACAATTCGTCCCATCGGATTCAACGTGGTCGGTCCCAATTCACTGTCACGAACATCAGCAGCTTGGCGTTGCGTTTGGTCGGAAACAGCCTGAGCCCGCTGGTATGCACGTTCGCGAGCCTGGAAATCAGGCATGCTCGTCATCATGGTCGTCATTCCGCCGCTGTTGTTGTACCAGGAATTGCCGCCATATCCCATTGGGCCTCCATAGCCGAAATTAGGTGACATATAGCCGCCGTAAGGGAAAAACCCAGCACCATTTCCTATGACATTAGTAGTGGAAGTAGTCGTCGCTTGCGACCCCCAGAAGCGAATCCACTTCGCTTTGCTCTCGCCCTTCTTCTCAATTGTTTGCGCAAGGGTTTCGCCTTGAACCTGCTTAGCCAGCTGAATTCTAGGCTTCAATATGATTAAATCCGGTCCTTGCGGAAGCACGCTAATTGGCGAATCTCCATTGTTGGTGATGCGCACCATTGCCTTTGAATTCTTCAAAACATCGGCACCCTTTGTCAAAAGAGCAGCCTCAACAGTGACTCCATTTGCCGTGATCTTCTCGCGTGTCACACCATCAGCCGTTTCCCGAGAAACATTGGGAGCTCCTGGTAGAAAGCGATAAAAGACGGCGTCTTCAGCCTTCTGAGGAGAAAATTGCTGCAGCACCGCTCTCGTTCCCTCTTTGATGGCAAGCGCATCGGCATACATCTTCTGTGCAAGTGCTGGATCGCCGTTTCTGAATGCGAGTGCGCCAATTCTCTCCATTTGATTAGCACACGCGACAGAACGCGGTCCTTGTGCTTTTGCGTGCAGAGCTAGAGATTCTTGATACCACTTAGTGGCTTCAGCGAAGGCGCCGCGATCTTCGAGTAGATGAGCAAGGTGATCGATGCCGCCGCAAAGAAAAGAAATATCTGTTTGTTCGGCTTTCTTCCAGTTAGCAATCGCCTCGCGCGCTTGGACTTCAGCTTTTACAGCATCACCACCTATCTGAGTCATCCAAGATTGATCATCTAAATAGCGCGCCATCAGATTGGGAGAAACATTTGGCGTCTTATTGAGCATAGAACTGACAATCTTCAATTCCTTCGGCAGAGTTTGAAATTTTCCTTGCCACATTTTCGCTTCAATCAGTGAAAGACGCAGCGCAATCTCAGCGACGCCTCCTTGCACAGTTTTCAAACGCTCTGCCGCAACAGCCTCGGCGCGCGCGTAATCACCAACTTCGATTGCATTGTCGCTGTCTGTCGCACTGCCTCCGCCCGTCGTTCCAGGGTTAGACCCAGTGCTCTGCCTCTGGAAAACCGCCTGAGAGTCAGTGTTTGAAGCACCAGCTTCCAAATCCGAAGGTGTCACCTGTTGAGCCATCGCCACAGGGTAAAAGACAGCGACACTTGAGAAGACCGAAATAGCCAATAGTTTCAGCGAACCTGTCTTTATCGGACGCGTATCCAGAAATCCCATATCGGCTTCCTCAGTCAAAGAGTCTTCTCATTGTTTGCTCTGGCTAGTTTACAGTGCGGGAACAAGTTCGAAAACGCCGCCATCTAAAGACTCACACGGTCGCCGGCAGAGCCCCATCATGCCAAGGCACCCATCAACCAGAAAGCTACTGAGAACCAGAGATTTGCTGGAATATCAAATTTATAAGGCTTTCGGCGGGTATTATGAAGCAAGGAATCTCGTTCAGCGGAATCACTCCGATCGGATTCATGAAAATCATTAGAAGACCTAGCGTCCACTTCCTACTAGCGTTACTCAGCTTCCTCAGCCTGACGTTGTTACCGGCTGTTGCAAGCCCAAACTCTTGCTGCATGAGCACAGCTGTTTCTCAAGAAAGCTGTATGTGCTCTCAGACCGCAGAATGCTGCCAGGACTCCACTCCTGCGAGTATGGCAGCCGATCAGGCGACTGTCACTGTCAAACAAGTCCGTAACGCTCAAGTTCCATATAATGCTGCCGTTTGGACCCCAGCAATGCAGATGGTCAGACTGGCGGCTGCTCAACCGGTTTTCAGAAGACCCGCAGTGCCGGTCGACTCAACGAACAAGCGTTACCTCATGCTGAGGGTTCTCCTGATTTAGAGAATTGAAAACCTTCAAGGGTAGTCAATCTCAAATCAATTCAAAGGAGAAAAGCAATGAAAAGCTTTTATTTGACCGCTATGTTGGCTTTGGCCATAGCATTTTTCACCATCCCAGCAGCATTCGCCAATCATGGCGGCAGCTGCGGAATCAAGCTGGCAGACGCTTCCACGCATGCGACTTGCGCTACTGAGTGTAATAAGTGCGCAGAGGCGTGCGAAAAGGCGCTTGCGCATTTGCAAGCAAAAGGTGCAAGTGAAGCCACGATCAATACACTAAAAGATTGCATCACATTGTGCAAAGCCAGTGCTGATCTGAAAAGCCGTGGTTCTGAGTTGTCCTCCAAACTCGCCTCTGCGTGTGCGGAAGCCTGCAAAAGATGTGCGAAGGTTTGCGAAGATCAAAAAGATGCAGCCCTGAAAGACTGCATCGATCAATGCAATACCTGCGCAGATGCTTGCACAAACACAGTGAAAGCATCTGGCGGCAAGGATTGCTGCAAGTAACTTCACAGCTTACGACTCATGCGGACCGCCGGGTTTTCTCGGCGGTCCTTTTTCATTTGCCAAGAAAATGAGCGCAAAGGCGAGAATGGTCAAATCATATTGCTCTAGTGATCGCTCTTGAGCAGGTAATCTATGCCTTCTTGGGTAATCACAAATGCGCGATCAGCAGCGCCAACCATTTTGTGCGCTCGCAAAGTCTTCACTACAGCTTCCATTTCACGAAGATCCTTTAGCCCAGAGCGTTCAAACAACTCTTTAGGCTTCAGACCGCCGCCTCTGCTTTCATCCTTTCTTGCATAGAAAAGCAAACGCAGGATACGCAGTGCCAACTTCGATTGAGCGGAATCATGAAACATGCGATAGCGTTCTCAATCGGCAAGTTCAGGGGGAGGTGGCAAAGCAAATCTTGGCGCATCGATTCGCCACCATAGCCGGTTTCATTTCCATCATAGCTGTTGAGTCGTCCCGCACATCCGAAGAATTAGCTAGAACTCAGATACCATCAGGGTTTTTCAACTTTAGAGCCACCTAACTTGCTTAACATTTCAAAAATCGCGGTTTCAAGCCACTATCGACAACCGTCTTCCCGAAACCTAATCACATCAAGGTTCTACGGATTCGCAATTGCAATACTACCGAGGTATTTTCTTTCATCCGCATCCTCGTATTCCTCCCCTATCGCAACGATTCAACTAAATGTTTAATAAGCTCTGTTGACATCCAGGTCTCAGAAGTTAAATTCATGGTTGACACCGATACCACGCACAGCGCATCTCCAAAGGCGGAAATCCAGACCATTGCAGAGATGGCGCGTGGCAGTAAGGAAAACCTGATGGCGATTTCTTTTTCTCAGAGACCGAAGACTCCTATGCGCACGTACGTTGTGAGCGGCATGCTCATGGGTGTTCTAGGAATCAGCTTGGGCTTCGGCATTTATCTGATGTTCAACCCGGATCATTCTGAGTACTCAGCAAGCCTGGAAGGAACTGCCGGAGTAGAAACCGATCAGGTGCTTATCTCTGGTCTCAAGAAAGTCGTTCCGATGCACAACCGCAAACCCGGTCATCATCCGACTTTTGGCACACCTAGAACGGTAGATTTCACGCCGTCCACCCATGCGCCCATCAGTAATAACGTTCCGGCGCCTCTAAGCAACAACGTTCCTCCGCCGCTCGTAAATCAACTTCCACAAGCGCCGGCTCAACAGTTTGCTCCTGCTCAACAGTTAGCACCATCACAGCATTTTGTCCCTGCCACTCCGCACCCGAACCAATACGCGCCAGGTGCAGCAGGAGCCGCAGTACCGCCACATCCGGCCCACAGCCAAATGCCTGTTGTCCAACCTATACTTGATCCGCCACACGCAATAACGGCGACGACTTTTGCCGCGATGCCAGCGCATAACAATCAAGGTTATGTGCCTCTGTCGGGGACTCACGGATTCCGAGCCAGCAGAGACAGCCGCCTGCAGATGGTCACGAATCGCTAACTCGAGGTTTGCACAGTCCGCGACAGGTCCGCCATTAAGGCTTCTCCTTTCGTTTGCTTCAATCGGACAAGAAACCGGCTCAGATAGTTGGCCGCAACCATATCCGGTGGCGGCCGGAAATCTGCTGCTGTCGGGTGCATGGAGACTTTCCGGCTTCCGCCTAAAAGGTGAGAGCGACCGGTAGAATGGGCTAGCTAAATCGAAATTGGGAACCGAAGCTTGAAGATAGCTGTTCTGGCTGACACGCACATACCGAAAAAGGCACGTGAATTGCCGGTCAGAGCTTTGGAGATCATCAGGCAATCGGACTTACTTATCCACGCTGGCGATATTCTGACCGAGGATTTTCTCGAATATCTACGCGAAATGATTCCTCTTCATGCGGTCTTGGGCAACAACGACATCGGAGTCAATTTGCCCGAAACGCTGCAAATTGAGGTGGAGAGGGTAAAACTGGCGATCATCCATGACTCAGGTAAAAGCAACGGGCGAGCACGCCGATTGAAAAGACTGTTTCCTGATGCCGATGCAGTGGTATTCGGACACTCGCACATTCCAATCAATTCGTTCGAAGAGGGAATTCTCCTCTTCAATCCTGGGTCCGCGACAGATAAGCGGAGACAACCGAAACGTACGATGGGAACCTTGGAAGTGACGAACGGCTCTATATCAGGGACTATAGTCGAATTGGATTAAGCGTTGTAAAGTAGTTTTAGGAGGTCACGTTTTTGAGGAAGTTCAGGGGGTTCTAGGATGCCATATTTCACCAACACAGACGAACTTTATACCGTAATGGATCGCCTGTGGACGTACATCAAATCTGAAGAAGAGATTTGCGGAAAATTACTAGGTTCGAAGCTAGTGGTCCGATTCAAATATAAAGACCCGGACGGTGTGATAACTATCGACGGAAGTGACGGACAAGAGTTGCGTTTTCACTTCGGTGATTGCGAGATTCAACCTGACGTCGAAATGACAATGAAGTCAGATGTTGCGCACAACTTCTGGCTGGGAAAAGAACCACCAGCGGTGGCACTACTGCAAGGAAGAATCGTCAGCAAAGGCCCTGTTCACAAGGCACTCGCGTTACTGCCAGTGATCAAACCGACGTTCAAAATCTATCCTTCGATTTACGAAGAAAATTCCAGCAAATCAGCATAATTAGAAAGCTCGATCACCACGAACCAGAACCGTTTGGCTCTAGGCTCGATCAGCTCAGATCGGCCCATTTCGGGCAAACTTCTTTGATCTTGCCGAGCAAGACAACTACTTCCTCGCCTTCAGCCGTGAGTGTGTACTCGACTCTTGGCGGCACTTCTCTAAAAGTCTCGCGCGTAACGAGACCGAGCTTCTGCAGTTTGCGCAGCCGCTCGGTAAGCGTCTTTGCAGACAATCCGGGCAACGCACGCATCAAGTGGGTCGTGCGTCTGGTGCCGCCGGAAAGCTGGATCAATATGGCAGTCGTCCAACGTGGACTGAGTGAGTTGAGGCCACTCTCAACTAGCTGTGCGTCCTGGGGCTTGAGTGTTGTACCGGTCATAGGATTTCCGTGGATACCAAAAACGATTTTAATTACACCATTTTGGAAAACGGTCCGCCTCGCCCGATGGCCTGATCTTTGGAAGCACCTCGAAACTAATTTAGAAGGTCTCGGAGCTCAAAAAGATCCTTGCTGTTTCTCAGCTTCTTGAACGCTTTGCTTTCAATTTGCCTTACACGCTCTCTGCTCATGCCCATGCGCTGTCCGCACTGTTCCAAGCTAAGAGGCGTGCCGTCCTTCAGCCCATAACGCAGCTCGACAAGCGCCTTTTCATTGGTGCTGAGATGCTCGAGCAGGCTTGCTACCTGCCTGGAAACCAGCTGTGCGCTTACCTTTTGGTCAGGAGAGGCACTGTCTTCGTCCGGAATCATTTCGGACAATGAAGTATCCTGGTCCTCACCAACCTTAAGGTCAAGGGAGACAAGGGTTTTGTCTGCTGTAAGAGCAGTCTGAACTTTCTCCTTCTCAAGACCGGAAAGCTCCGCTATCTCGTCAATAGAAGGTAATCGGCCATGTTGGTCAAAGAAGATCTTGGTCGTCTTTCTAACCAGGCTTCTCGTCTCAATCATGTGCACAGGCACTCTGATTGTGCGCGACTTGTCAGCCAATGCTCGGGTTATAGCCTGCCTAATCCACCAGGTTGCATAGGTTGAAAACTTGAAACCCTTCTCGGCATCAAACTTTTCGGCTGCTCTAATCAGACCGACACTGCCTTCCTGAATTAGATCCTCGAAACACATACCGCGATTGCGGTATCGCTTCGCAATGCTAACTACCAACCGTAGGTTGGCTCTCACGAGCTGGTTCTTGGCGTCCATGTCACCAGATTTCAGGCGACGAGCCAAGTCAATTTCTTCAGAACCCTTCAGCAGCTTGTGTTTTCCAATTTCCTTTAGATAGAACGACAAGGCATTAGGATCACCTTTTTCGATAAAAGTGCCTTCGTTGGACTCATTGGCATCAGAACCCTGGTCTGTATCATTTTCCGGATCCCAACCAAAGTCATCAAAGGCAGCCGAATCAGCATCCAGGGGGAAGGCATGTTCCCCAGAACCGTTGGCGCGCTTGGCTTTGCTCTTAGTTGTATTTAGTTTTGGTCTTGGTTGAAGGCTTGTTCTATTCATAACAGTTACTTATCGAGTAAGCTTTTTGGGTAACCTGCGAGCCCGGTCATGACAGGGTTCTGCCGTTTCAGAGCGCGATTTTTTTTCTTTCCAATAGCAATATACCCAGCATGACGTATGGTGCCATACATACGTTCCGGTCTTAATTAAATCGTAACGGTTGTCAAAAGAAACAGAGCGAAAAAAATTTTGTCCTCAATGTAGGTACAAGCCACCCTTTCGAGTGACGCCTATGCCATCACTCTTACGGATAATAGGGATTAGTAGCTGCGTTTAAGGATTTCCCATAGATCAAGCAGGGGTAAATTTTTCCCTTCCAAGAGGACAAATCGGCGATCATCCTTTAGGATGATTTTCAAATCACAGGTACTTACCCCAAGCTCACTAAATACCAAATAGCTCCCCAGTTACTTATAGATACTTACGGGCACATCAGGTTGTGTTTCTAAATACTCTACGAATGGAAAATGGTCACTCAAACACGAACGATATAAGAGTGGTGCTAGTTGAAGATCACCTCCTTACACGCATCGGTTTGCGTACCGTTTTGGAAAGAACCAACGACATTAAGGTGATTGGCGAGGCTGAAAACGGAGCCGTTGCCGTTCAACTAGTACGAGAGCTAAAACCAGACGTAGTCTTGATGGACGTCGGTATGCCACTTCTAGATGGCATTGAGGCGGCTCGCCAGATTTGTGCCGAAAATCCACAACAACGAATAATCATGCTCACTTCACATGACAGCGAGCAGGATATTTTTGCAGCTCTCTCGGCCGGAGCCGGAGGATATTGTCTTAAAGACGTGGCTCCCGACCGACTCTACACCGCTGTTCGAAGTATTCACAATGGCGACGTTTGGCTTGACTCGGCAATAGCGCACAAGGTGCTCGGTCACTATGCCTCGGAAAAGAACGTCAATATAAGAAAGCCGGTGGTGGAAACAAACCCAGACACAAATGGAAATACTGTAAGCGAAGAGTTACCGTCCCTCCCAGAACCATTGTCCAATCGCGAATTGGAAGTTCTCAAACTTCTCGTTGAGGGCTGTAGCAATCAGCAAATCGCCAATCGACTGGTAATCTCACTGGCCACGGCGAAAACCCATGTGAGAAACATATTGAACAAGCTTTCTGTAGACGATCGAACGCAGGCAGCTGTACAAGCCATGCGCCGCGGATTGGTCTGAGTCTGCATTTGCAGTCTTCACCGTCTAAAAGTCGTAAACTTCCGTCAAAATGGGGGCCATTTCACTGCCGCGTGCGATACAAATGAATTGAAGTAATATCTCGGAGACCCATTGTGAAAGTTCTCATTGCAGTAGATGATTCGTCCTATTCCGAAGCTGTAGTTGACAGCGCCGTTAAGCGCGATTGGCCGGATCAGACCCAAGTTTTGATCGTCACTGTACTCGAGCCCATTCCCTTCGATTGCGAAGAAAACGCTGAAATGCGCTCGCTGGTTGAAGAGGGTACGGAAAAGAGACGCCAGACTGCCAAATCGCTAGTAGAAAATGTCAGCGAAAAGCTCAAAAAGCAGCTCGCTTCAAAGAATTTGAACATCGAATTCATTGTTAAAGAAGGCTCTCCGAAAAAAGAGATTGTTGAGAGTGCCATCGAATTTGGTGCCGATCGAATCTTGATCGGAGCGCAGGGTCATGGAACATGCGCTCACAATATGCTTGGCGAAGTATCACGGGTGGTGGCAGCAACAGCGCCATGCTCCGTTGAAATTATTCGTGAAACAGCCAAAGCGCTATAGCCAAACCAAATCAATTAGAGGATTTTGTGCGGTTCTTTGCCGCGCTCTTTGTCGTTTGACTTCTTACTCGGTAGTGGAATTACAAGCACACAACAGGGCGCATTTGATACAACCGCTTGGGTCACATTTCCAACCATCAAATCACTCACGCTTCGCCGGTGCGAACCCATTACAATCAGCGAGGATTTGAGCTTTGTGGCACGGTCTAGAATTTCTTCTTTCGGCAATCCTTCACAAACTTCGACAGTAATTTTCGAGCTGTTCTGCACGCTGTCGATAGCGTTTTTCACTTGCTCTACAAGCAACTCTCCTGCTTTTGTTCTCTCTTTGGAGATGTTTTCAAAAAGCGGTGACGGCAACACGATCATAAAGCTGCCTATCTTCACAGGCAAAATAATGTGCAGGATATGAAACTCGCTACTTGCCGGCCACGGATACGCAGCCATAAAGGAGCTAAGCTCTCCCAAAAACTGTTCGTCCTCGACAGCAACCAAAACTTTCATCGAAAGCCAGACCTGTTTCTACAACTCTTCAACACTCAGACTTGTCCATCATATCAGCCGTGATATTGAGACAACATAAGATGAATCCGGTATATTTAAAAGTTACTGCTGTCGGCTCTAACAAAGCCGACCGGGGCGCAGTTTGTGGACTTATTGTCATCAAGGAGCACTTGAATGGTAGAGAAACTGGCTAGTTCATTGCCCAAAGCAGAATTACATCTTCACATCGAGGGCACGTTCGAGCCGGACCTCATCTTTTCAATTGCCGAGCGCAACAAAATCAAGGTTCCTTTCGAATCAGTTGAAGCGCTCAGAGCTGCATACGAGTTTCAAGACTTACAATCCTTCCTCAATCTGTACTACGCAGGAATGAATGTATTGCGCACAGAGCAAGACTTCCACGATCTTGCTGCCGCTTACTTCGAGAAGGCACATGCACAAAATGTCGTGCATGCCGAGATCTTTTTTGATCCGCAAGCGCACACCTCGCGCGGCATACCGTTTGATGTCGTCATCGACGGATTGTCTAAGGCTGCACATGACAGCAAGGAAAAATACGGCATCACGAGCAAATTGATTATGTGCTTCCTGCGCGATCAAAGCGCTGAGTCTGCGATGCAAACGCTGGATAGTGCGCTCAAGTATGGAGATCGCATTGTCGCCGTTGGGCTTGATTCAGCGGAAGTCGGCAACCCGCCTCAAAAGTTCAAAGATGTTTTCGACAAAGCTCGTGCCAACGGCTGGCTTACTGTTGCTCATGCCGGCGAGGAAGGTCCGCCTGAATATGTCTGGGAAGCTCTCAAACTTCTTAAAGTCCGCCGCATCGACCACGGAGTTAGAAGCCTCGAAGACCCTGAATTGACCAGACATTTGATTGAAGAGCAAATGCCTTTGACCGTTTGCCCGCTTTCGAATGTGCGATTGAAAGTTTTCCAGCATTTGAAACAACACAACCTGAAAAAGATGCTCGAATTAGGCATCAGGGCAACAATCAACTCAGACGATCCGGCCTACTTCGGCGGGTATGTCTCCGACAATTTCCGTGCTGCGCAAAGCGCTCTGGAATTGAATCAAGAAGAATTGGAAACACTCGCACGCAATTCTTTCCATGCATCATTCTTGACTGACAGCGAACGTGCTACTTACCTGGCCATGGTTGATGACGCCGTCAAACATTGGAAGAGTTTGCAACATGGCGGTTGTTGCCACCACGACTGATTTTTTTCGACGGATTGAACTGGGCCGAACTGCCCTGATCTGATATTTTTCCGGTGACCCTAGGCCAGAGATTCAGGAACTAAAGAAGGACAACCGGCTGAAATGGACGAAGAAATCCCCGTATTGAGAGCAGGAAGCAGCGTCAAATGCCGCGTCTGCGCGCCTGAACCGGGAGGCTATGCAGTAAAGCTGGTGCCGAGTGGCATCGATGGCTTTCTTCCCTGCCAAGAAGAATTGAATGAAGGACAAGTCGTCCCGGCCACATTTGTTTGTATGAGTAAAGACCAGGCGCTGATGACGTTCGCGTTTCGCATCGGCACAACAGAGCGCGTGCAGATGGGCTTGCCGAGCGAGCCGGAAACGGCCTTTGCCGTCTGGGCGGATTCGCACCCTCGCACTTACAAACTGCGACGAGCCATCGACATTGTCATGCCTCCCATCAGCACTACGGCCGTTTCTCCCTTGCGCTCAGGGGATTACGACATCGGCAAGTTAATTACTGACCTGGAAGAAGGTCAGTTGACCGGATGCGTAAAGATGATCTGTGACGAACGGCTCTCGCGTGGCGCGCTGCTGCTTTTCCGCGGCAGAGCGGTGGGCTGTATCTACGGCAAAAAACCCATGGTTGAGCCATATCCAATCGAATCGGCAATTCAGATGCTCTTGCTTGACAGCTTCCTGCCTGAGACAAAGCTGACTGTTTACGACCTCCCTGACGAGGTTATTCTGTCGATGTCGGCGATGTTCCTCGGCGTGCCGGTTTTAGAGAAGGATTACGCCGACCAGAAAAAACTGAACTCTTTGGTCAAGACGCTCAAGAACGACACAGCCATACTGACAGCGCTTGCCGCCAACGAGATGTGCCTGGCGTTTCTTCATGAAGGTGAAGTTTTCGGCTCCTTTCATGTGGACCACCAGAAATTTTCCGACCAAGGCACCAGTTTTGACGAAGTCATGGACAAAGCGCCGGACAGCAAGGTCGAAATCTCGATTTTGCCGGCGGAAATGACAACCGAGAAAGTGCTTTTCGGTTACGGACTGTCAACCACGCTGGAAGTAATGAAGGGACAGGCGCCGATCGAGATGTAAGGCGTTTTGGAGTTCATCATTGCAGCAGTTTTCAACTGCATATTAAGGAACTGTTTTGTATGATGGCCAGCTTACTAAATAAAAGCTTGCATTACTGATAATGAGCTTGTGACTGGTGTATCACAGAGTAAGTAAACGTCTCGTCCAAGGGAGTCAACTATGGGTAAGGCTGTAGGAATCGATCTCGGCACAACAAACTCGGTCGTCGCGGTAATGGAAGGCGGAAAGCCTACCGTGATTGCCAATACGGAAGGTCTGAGAACGACCCCCTCTGTGGTTGCTCATTCGAAAACAGGCGAGCGCCTGGTTGGTCAACTAGCTCGCAGACAAGCGGTTGTCAACCCACAAAACACTGTGTATTCCATCAAACGCTTTGTAGGGCGCCGTTTCAACGAAGTTGAACAAGAGCGCAAAATGGTTTCGTACAAAGTAAAAGAAGGTCCGGATGGCGGCGTCAAGGTAGTCATGGGAGACAAGGACTACACGCCTGAAGAAATCTCCTCGATTATCCTGCGCAAGTTGAAAGACGACGCAGAAAAGTACTTGGGTGAGAAAGTAACCTCTGCTGTTATTACCGTGCCTGCATACTTCAATGACTCGCAAAGACAGTCCACGAAGAATGCCGGACTGATTGCCGGACTCGATGTCCAGCGCATTATCAACGAGCCTACCGCTGCGGCATTGGCTTACGGTATCGACAAGAAGCAAAACGAGACGATCCTTGTATTCGACTTGGGCGGCGGTACATTCGACGTTTCGATTCTCGAGGTAGGCGACGGCGTTTTCGAAGTGCAATCGACCGCAGGCGATACACACCTGGGCGGAGACGATTTCGACCATGTACTCGTCAACTGGCTGGCAGAAGAGTTTCAGAGAACCGAAGGCATTGACTTGAGAAAAGATCCTCAAGCCTTGCAGCGGCTTACTGAAGCTGCAGAAAAAGCAAAAATCGAATTGTCTTCAGTAACTGAAGCTTCTATTTCATTGCCGTTCGTCACAGCGAATGAAACCGGTCCGAAGCACTTGGACATGCGTTTGACTCGCTCGAAATTCAATGAATTGACAAGACATCTTGTAGACAAATGCCGCAAACCGGTTGAGCAAGCGCTCGAAGATGCCGGTCTCAAAGCGTCAGACCTGCAAGAAGTCGTGCTCGTAGGCGGCTCCACTCGTATTCCTGCAGTTCAAGACCTCGTGAAGAGCTTGACCGGCGGCAAAGAGCCCAACCAAACAGTCAACCCTGACGAAGTGGTTGCCATCGGCGCTGCTATTCAAGCAGGCGTTTTGGGCGGCGAAGTCCGTGACGTGGTGCTGCTGGACGTCACACCGCTTTCCTTGGGTATTGAAACCATGGGTGGTGTCTTGACCAAATTGGTTGAGCGCAACACGACAATTCCGACGCACAAGTCTCAAGTATTCTCGACTGCCGAAGACAACCAACCTGCAGTAGATATCCAAATCTTCCAGGGCGAGCGTCCGATGGCAAAAGACAACAAAATGCTCGGTACATTCCGTTTGGACGGCATCAGACCCGCTCCTCGCGCAATGCCGAAAATCGAAGTTTCTTTTGATATCGACGCCAACGGCATCGTGTCGGTCACGGCAAAAGATCAAGACACAGGTAAGGAGCAGAAGATCACTATCACTGCCTCGACCAATTTGAGCAAAGACGATATTGAAAAACTCGTCAAAGATGCTGAAGGTCACGCCGCCGAAGACCTGAAGGCAAAAGCCAGTGCCGATGCCAGAAACGAAGCAGACAACCTCTGCTACACGGTCGAGCGTCAGATGACTGATGCCGGTGATGCGCTGACCAGTGGCAACCGCAACAAGGCTGAAAGCTTGATTGCCGACATTCGCTTGAAGATCGAACAACGCGCTGACGCCGACACGCTGAAGCCGTTGCTCGAAGAATTGCGCGGAGTGCTCGTCTTGATTTCGCAAGATGCACAAAGGCAACCGGCAGGCGCCAGAGCCGGCGGAGGCAGTTCTGAATCGGAAGCTGCATCAGGAGATTCCAGCAGTACCTCCAACTCGTCCTCATCCAGCAAATCGGGCGGCAAGGGCGACGACGATATCATTGACGCCGATATCGCCAACTAATCGCGATTTAGCTTGCTAACTTCTCGATTAGACGGCAGAAATAGCTACAATTAAGGGATGAGCGCACGAAGCGAGTCCAAGTCATTTCAAAGAGAAATGTTCTTGCTCGTCCTTGCGCTCTTCTTTGCATCCGGCTTCAGCAGCCTCATCTACCAGGTAGTCTGGACCAGACACCTGGTGCTCATCTTTGGCTCCACTACACTGGCAACTTCCACAGTGCTTGCCGTCTTCATGGGTGGGCTGGCATTAGGAAGCTACTTTGCCGGACGTGTGGCAGATAGGGTGGCGCGTCCGTTTCTCTGGTACGGAATTTTAGAAGGCATAATCGGAGTTTGGGCGCTTGCCGTTCCAACTCTCCTGGACATTTCTATATCTTCTTATAGGGTCATATGGGAAGTAACCCATTTCGACTTCTTCTCTTTCAGTTTATTGAGACTGGCTCTTGCAGCCATGATTCTGCTCTTGCCCACCACTCTTATGGGCGCAACGCTGCCACTGCTTTCCAAGTTCGTCACCGATAGCCTGGAAACAGTTGGCGATCGAATTGGCACAATCTATGCCGTCAACACTTTAGGTGCCGTATGTGGTGCCGCGCAATCCGGCCTCATTCTTCTGCCCGGCATGGGTTTGTCAAACACCACATTGATCGCGGCCGGCGTCAATTTTGTATTGTGCGTGATCGTCTTATATGTTTCTGCCAGGTTAGAGCACAGCAACAAACAAGCTCTGCAGAAAGAAGCTTATGAAAGCAGCAAAGGCGAACTGAAGGCGGAAGATTCAAAGGTCGCCGCTAGCGCAGAAAATGCTGAGCAAGGAAAAACAGAGCCTGAAACAGCTTCTGCAAGCTCATCTAAATCAAAGAAGAAAAAAAAGAAGGGAAAACAGAAGATCGCTGCGGCTGCGGAGAGCAAAGAATTAGAGCTGGAAACTAAAGATGAATCCTCAGACACGCTAGCTGCCAATGCAACAATTGCTTCCGAGCCGGAAAAGGAGAAGGAGGAAAAGACCTCTAGTCCATCTCTTCCTGCAAAAGTATCTAATAAGGTATACCTGGCGCTTGGGGCAATAGCTGTCTCGGGTGCGGCGGCTATGGTCTATGAGGTGTGCTGGACGCGCACGTTGTCGCTAGTGATTGGCGGCAGTACATACGCTTTTACCGTAATGCTCTCGACTTTTCTTTCCGGGATCTTTTTAGGCAGCCTTTTCTGCGCAAAAGTGGTCGACAAATTCAGGCAACCTTTTTTGGCATTCGGGGCGTTTCAGATATTTGTCGCGATCGGCTGCTTGATGTCGCTCATGCTTTGTCAAAATCTGCCGATGTGGAATCTACAGCTCAACCAGCTTTTTCCCAACGCGCTCTTTTCCGTCTGGATTCGTTTCATCCTTGCCGAATCGGTGTTGCTGCCACTCACGCTCTTTCTGGGCGCGCTGTTTCCTGTTGTTATCAAATGCACCACCTCCGATGTAGATCACATCGCCAGTTCGGTCGGAACCGTATACAGTGCCAATACGCTAGGCGCAATTGTAGGCTCTGTAGTCGCGGGCTTTGTTCTCATACCTCACTTTGGGGTTGAGAAGACAATGCTTATTGCGACAGGCGTCAACATGCTCGTCGGTACGATAGTTATGTTTGCTCAAACGGATGCAAGACTGTCAACGAAAATGACTTATGTTTTTCTTGGTGCAGCCGTTTTCATAGGTTTTATTGCCAATCCAAATTCAACCCACGACAAGAAGCCGCTACTCATCGCACAATCAGCTCGCAGGGCTATGAGAGACGGATATGATGTTTTCAAAAAGGACAGTCCGTGGAGATCATCGATCGAGCGGACGAAAATTGTCTATTACAAAGATGGGCCTTGCTCGAACGTTGCAGTTCTGCAATTCGCTCAAGGAGATAAAGTCGGAACATACTCTCTGCTTACCAATGGATGCGTTGACGCCAGTGACGGCGCAGACATGTCGCAGCAGGTTTTGCTCGCAAGCTACCCGATGCTGTTTCGCCCTAATGCTCGCAGAGCATGCGTGATAGGCTGGGGTTCCGGTGTTACTGTGGCAGAATTGTTAAACTTCCCAATCGCCAGTGTCACAGCAGTTGAACTTGAGCCTGCTGTAATTGAAGCGGCAAAAGTCTTCGATAAATACACGCACGAACCTGAAAAAAATCCACGGGTCAAAGTCGAAATCAATGACGGACGCAACTTCCTTCTTGCCACCACGCAGAAGTTCGACATAATCGTCTCTGAACCCTCCAACCCGTGGCAAGTGGGCGTCTGCAACTTATTCACCGAAGAGTACTTCCAAACTGTTCGCGATCGACTGACACCAGATGGAGTGCTCAGCCTGTGGCTTCAGCTGGGAGAGGTGTCACCGGATTCGGTGAAATCAGTTCTATCCGCGCTCAATCGCAATTTCGATTACTGCCTGGCTATGGCTTCTGACTCGAGCAATCTCGTTATTTTGGCAAGTCAAACACCATTACGTGCTGACTATGCGAGCTTACAGGAAGTCTTCGAGAATCCCTACATTTCGCGCGCGCTAGACAAAACGGGAATCACTTCACCTGAAGGCGTCTTGTCTCGCATGGTAATGACACCGAGTGGACTTACATATCTTGTTCGTGAAACAAAACCGAACACTGATGACTTGAACGTTCTCGAATATCGCATCGGACGTACATATGAATCAATGACGTTTGGGCACTCCAACGGCGTAATGCTGTCCGAGAATATGGGGACACCGTCTGGCTATATCGACTGGGGCAATCTGTCAAAAGAAAGAGTAGCGGCAATCATGGCGCGTGTAGCCATTGAAGCCACCAAGTTTGGCGATCTAACTGCTGCATATTCTTGGGCGCGTAGCTCCATTGAAAAGAATCAAAATGACGTGGCTAAGCGGATCATTTACTGGATCACCGAAGAAGATAAAAAGCGAACCAATTTTGCCCGCATGAGAGGGGAGATTGAAGCTTTAGATCCTATGAAAGACAAAGCAGCCAAGACGAGTTTGCCGGCGAAATCAGACCAGAGACTGGAATCTGAGGCGACTGAGGTTTTGAAGGCAAAAGGGAAGTTGGGAGCGCCCGCTAAAGACGCCTCACGCGGTAAATAACCAAAAGAGGACGTGAAGCAGAGGATCTATTACAATTGCCATTCTATGTGGCCTTTGCCTCCCCTGACACGGACTTTTTCATGAAAACTGCCAACTCCCAAAAGCTTCTCAATGGCGTTCTGACCTGCCTTATAGCCGTCTCGGCTCAAGCGGGCGTCCTGACAAGCCCTGCTTTCGCTGCCGCTCCAGCCAAGGAATCTGCATCATCCGCGACACAAATGGACGCGAAGTCCGCGCAAATTATGAAGAACGTTGGTACGTTCTACAAAGACATGAAGGGTTTCACCCAGACCATGTCAACAGAAATGAAGATAACGGCTGCCGACAAGCAGACTGCAATGACGTCGGTATTCAAGGTATCTTTTGGTCGACCAAACAAGTTTTATTTGAAGCTTGAAAGCGGCAAGATGGGCGGGCAAATGGTTTGCGACGGAAAGACCGCATACCTCTATACTCCTGTGCTGAACAAGTATATGAGTATGCCGGCGCCGGAAAACCTCAGCCAAATCTTCGATACGATCGATTATCAAATCGTCGGGGGCGGCTTCAGCAGCATGTCTTTGATCGAATCAATGTGCACGCCGGATCCGTACTCGCAAATCATGGCAGACGTAATTAAAGTTGAACACGCAGGTGTCGAGAAGGTCGCAGACAACGATTGCGATCATTTGCGCTTCACACAGAAAGACTTCACATGGGACATGTGGGTAAGGCAAGGCAAGGAATCATGGATTCAGAAAGTTACTGCCGACATGTCCAAAGTTCTGGCTAACAAGCCGGGCGCACCAGAGGGCGTGAGCGCTTTACTCACTTGCTTGTATACCAATTCAGAGGCAAACGTTCTCCCGACCGCTGAACTTCTAGCTTTTACAAAGCCGGAAGGAGCAAAAGAGGTGAAGAGCTTCTTGGAAGACAGGTCGGCTGAAGCGGCGTCCGTTCACCCGCTGGTCAACAAGCCAGCCCCCACATTCGATCTGGAAACCGTAGATGGCACAAAATTCAATTTGGCATCACAAAAAGGCAAAGTGGTCGTGTTGGATTTCTGGGCGACTTGGTGCGGTCCTTGCACAATGGCATTACCGATTATCACTGAGGTGACCAGTTCGCTTAAGGACAAAGATGTGGTATTTCTTGCCGTAAACATTCAGGAGACTCCGGCGCAAATCAAAGAATTCCTCGACAAGAAGAATTTGAAGGTTTCGGTTGGACTGGATACTGAAGGAAAAGTAGCTGAGTTATACCAAGTGCGCGGCATCCCGCAAACAGTAATCGTCGGAAAAGATGGAAACGTCGCCGAAGTGCATATAGGTTTCTCTCCTGATTTGAAGGAGAGTTTTACGAAAGAACTAAACGACATTCTTTCCGGGAAGTAGAAGATCCAGGGAGCCGATTTTCAGCTCCCTGCTACGTATTCATCTTTGTCAGTTTGCCATTTTTTCTCGCTTCATTGAAGAGAAACTCGAATAGAAGAGCAGCGAGAAACGCGTAAATCACGTTGAGAACTACGCTCATAATCAAGTCTTTGGTGGCGAAACTCCCACCTTTGAGCACGGTGCGCATACCTTCAAACACATACGTAGCTGGCACACAAAGTGCGATCGTACGCAGCCATGCAGGCAGAACATCAGCCGGATAAAACACACAGCAAATCGGTTGAATCAAAAAGGGAATCGCCCAGGCAAGAGCCTCGGCCTGGTGCCCCCAGCGAATAATTATGGCAGTGGTAATTAAGCCGATAGTCCAGCCCATCAGAAGTAGATTGATAAAGAAGGGAATCATGCAGTAGCCGAGCATTCCGAAATTGTATTGGTAGAACCAATACGCCAGCGGGATCATGATCAGTGATACACACACCGATTGCAGCAGGCCTGATATACAAGTCGCCGCGACAAACTCGAATGTTCTCACCGGTGCGACAAAGATGTTGATGAAGTTGCGAGACCAGACGTCTTCCAGGAAGGAAACGCTCACCGCTTGCTGAGCACGATAGAGTACGTTCCACATGATGACCGAGCCGATCAGGAATGTGAAAACACCAGGCACTGACGAATTCACCTTGAGCATGTACATCGTCAAAAAGCCCCAGACCAAAAGATCCATGACGGGCCAAAAGACGATATCCAAAATTCTAAATGTACTTCTGGAATAGCAGTAGAAATAACGAAGGAGAAGCCCTCTAATTCTGGCGATGCTCATTTTTCTTCTTGCTCCACGAGATCGCCGCCTCGGGCAATGCGAATGAAAACATCCTCGAGTGAATTCTGCTTGAACTGTTCCAATATCTGTTTTGGAGTGCCCTCCGCACGGACTTTTCCAAGTTGCATGAAGACGACGCGATTACAGATTTCCTGCACATCCTTCATGTTGTGTGACGTGTACAGCACCGTCATGTTTTTGTCTTTTTGAATTTTGACAATGAGCTTGCGCACTTTATCTGCAATGTCCGGGTCTAGACTGGCAGTGGGCTCGTCTAACATAAGCATTTCGGGATCGTTGAGGAGAGCCTTGCACAAGTTCAAACGAGTCGACTCCCCCGATGAAAGCTTGCCCGTTAGAGTGTTTGCCAGGTGCGAGATTTCAAACATCTGCAACAGCTCATCAATTTTCTCTTTCGCATTTTTTACCTGATACAGAGCTGCAAAAACATTCAAGTTTTCTCTAACCTTGAGATTGTCCGGCAACCAAATGTACGCTGAAGAGAAATTACAGCGCTGCAAAATTTTGACACGCTCTTTCTCGATTGACATACCAAAAATATTCACTACACCAGAGGTAGGTGTTACGAGTCCAAGCAATATCTGTATAGCGGTAGTTTTCCCTGCACCATTCGGTCCCAGGAGTCCAACTACTTCACCACGATGAGCGACAAAAGAAACATCCGCGACGGCCACTTTGGCGCCATATTCTTTGCGCAGATTTTTTACTTCAAGTACTAGCTCAGACATAAAAGCCAAGATAACATAAGGTAGATGGTAAAAGTCACTCAGAACAAGCAAGTTGTCTCAATGATTGGCACGCGAGAAGGGCAAGGCATCACTTCGCCAGTTTCACTGAAGCGCGAACGCATATTCAAAGCATTGCTATCATACTCACTCATCGCAATCACAGCCGTACTAAGTCTCGGCTCGGGAGTGAGCATGGCATCTGCTCAGGAAGTCAAAGAAACCAAGGTTTTGATGAACACAGAAGTCCGTCCGTTGCCGGGCTCGCTCGGCACGGTTCCAATGTTCAACAGTAACAGCCCGGAAGTCGTGAGAAGCAACGGTGTGCTTTTATCCCTTCTTCCAAAAGAAGGCAAGAAATTTCCTGACGCTCATCTCGAGTACCCTCTGAAAGGTCGCTTTCGCGTCTTCACGCACCATATCAACAACAATCCGAAGCAAGATCGTGTCCTATACCTGGGCTTGATTGCATACAACCCCGATGACAATGACGCTACCGTGAGAATCTTGAATGCATCCAGCTACGTAAGCCAACCAGATGCACCGTTCATAAAACTGCCCGTAATCGCCGACAACAACGACGGAAATGTGTACGCAGGTCCCGGAGACAGAATTACCAACGACTACTTGAGGGGCGACAGACAAACAGGTTGGCCAGCAAAGATCTCAGTACCGGCAAAAGGCTACGCGATTATTTATGCACTGCCGGTGCAAGTACGAGGATTAGTTTCTCAAAGCAACGGACGCAGCACTTTGCTGGAACTTACATCGAGTAGAAAAATCTACTTGGCGGAAGTTGCCGACTTCATAAAAACAGAGAATAGCCGCAGTGTCGAATCACCTTCTCTAGAGCGTTTTGTTGAAATAGCGGAAACGCATACGCTTGCCGATGAGCGAGACAAAACGCCCAGTGTGCCAGGTGCAAAAGGACCACTCATCTATGGTCGCGTTGCCGGCGTTCAAATCGGATGCAAATGGACAGGCACCGCCACCGATGGCGAGAAAGACATCACCAGGCTGACCGTACCCGAGAATGGCAAGTCTCTTGCCTTTCCAATCTGTTCGCTCGAACGAGGTACATTCGGCACTGGTCAAGTCCAGAGTGCTCCACTTGTGACACGCTATGCGGACACTGCATATGCTGCACACGGTAACTATGCGGTTGAATACCGCCTGCAATTCCCTTTGTACAATCCATCAAAATCCAAAGTGAAAGTTTCTGTCTCCCTGGACACTCCACTCAAAACGGAAGATCCAAAGGAAAATCTGACTTACTTCGAACCTCCGGCAAAAAACACATTCTTCAGAGGTACTGTGCTCGTTCAATACCTTTCGGACAAGGGCAAGAAGACAAAGGACTATATCCACTTGGTCCAAACACGTGGAACAAAAGGTAAGGAACTCTTGAGTATAGTCATGAAGCCGAAAGGCAGGCGCACAGTTCAACTCTCACTCTTCTACCCGCCCGATGCGACGCCGCCTCAAGTGATAACCATCAGCAGTAAAGAGCCGTAACAATCAGTGCAATGGTTCGAAGAGCTCTTTCGGTAGGTTCTTACCCTTACCGTCAAATTGAATTTTCACGTGCGGTAGTTTCTTCTTGAACTCGCGTTGTTGCTCAGGCGAGAAATTTCTGCCTTCCAATTTCAACTGCTTCAGACAAGGAAACTTCAGGAAATAAGGCAAACTTCGGGGACCTACTCCTGTAGTCTGCACATTGAGCGATTTGATTTTGGTATTCTGCAGCATCGCAATTGATGCATCAGAAATTCTATTGTTGCCGGAGATTTTTAGAACAGTCAAAAGCGGGAGCTTTAGAACAATTTCCAAACCCTTATTGCTCAAGTGAATGTTGTCGATTTGAAGGTTACTAACCTTCTTCAAAACGGTCAGGTACTTTAGATTGTCATCGTCCAAGTCATTGTGACCAATGACAAGGTTCTCCAATTGGAGATGCTTCGCAATCGACTTCATGGCATCGCCACGGATCAAAGTTTTATCGCAGCCAAGAAATTGCAGATTTTTCAGTGGCTCAAGGTTCACGATTCCCTTGGTCGTTATATCCGTGCCTTCTAGCTCGATATGGTGAAGCCCGGTCAATTTGGCGACATACTTCAGATCATCGTCTGTCACTTCGAGCCGCTTCATATTTATCCCAAATAGGCCATTTGGATCGAGTTTAGTAAGATCCGACAGGTGTTGCGCACCGTCGTAACTGACCTTCAATAAGGTGCGCGTGCCGGGAGGAAACGTCAAGCGCCCACGCGCAGGCGAGTGAATAGTGGTGCCAGGTTCGGATTCGTCAGACCCGGCCGAATTTTTCAGTACGTACAACTCACCCAACGAATAGCTATCCGGGAAGTTCAAGACAACAGGCGCACCAGCAGCAAGCTTAGCAGCGCCAGGAGCAGCTGTTGAAGCGGTGTCCAAAGTCATAGCCAGAAAAAACACTGGTAACAAGACCGTCAGCATTGAAAAGCGCATATTCATTTTTCCTCTGCCTTAGCCGGCTTCCAACCCAGTGCTACTGCCGCTATTACTAATCCAACTAATGCTAGCGAAATACAGAGCGTGGAATCCAGATCAACTTTGTAAAAACTAGACCACAAGTAATAAGCATTATGCATGAAGTGCAGGCACATCGAAGGAAAGATAGAACCGGAAGCAAGCGTCAGGTAAGCCAATAAAACGCCTAAAAGTCCGGTAGGAATGATTCTAAACATACTCAGGTGAAACACACCGAATAAAATACCGATCACGATAATCAACTTCTGCTTCGGAAGATTTCTTCGCAGAATACCTTTCAGAACACCGCGGAAGAAAATTTCCTCGCATATCGCAGGCATGACTGCAGCAACAAGTATGATTTGCCAGAGCGGGCGGCCGGGCGGCATGACCATGAGCTGCATTTGCCTGCCATACTCTTCGCTGTATGGCAAAAATTTCGTTTGCACAGTCAGTATCAGCATCGATATCACGACTGTGGCAAAGCCAAGTGAGACAGCCGCAATTACATATCTGGGCGAAGGCTTCTTGAAACTCAAAGTTTCCCAAACCGGCGACCTCGTATAGCGCAAAAAAGCAAGGGCAGGACAGAGAATCAGGAATATCTGCGTAATGACCAAACTAGCCATAACATTCCACAGGGACAACAACTGTCCAAAATAAAAGAGCATGAAGAACACGATGCCGCCAAATATGACAAGCTCGCGACCATATGATCCTGTCTCCATCTTTTTCTTCGGTGAAAGCTGAACACCTAAAAGCAAGTCTTCACGCTGCAGCAAGCCAGCGGCAGCTCTAGCCAGGAGAATTGCAGCAATTGATGAACTGACAAAGGTTATAGCAATACCTTGCCAGTTGTAATGACGAGTAATGATTTGCTTGATGCAGAGAGTAGTATTTGCAATCGGAACAATCTTGAGAAAAGTATTGTCGGCAAGTTCAGGAATTTGTGCAGCCGAAGCGAGGAAGAGTGTAACCAAAAGCATGGGGAAGAGATAGCCTTGTGCTTGTTGAAAGGTGCGTGTCAAAGCCGCAACAAAAACGGATAGAGAGCTGATGAATACAACAAGCGGCATCATCACAAATAGGACAAGCAACCACGCCGTCAATCCAAAATCGAATTGAGGATGAGCATCCACCACAGAGCTTTTCACCGGTCCAAATTGCAGCGTCGCGGCAATGCTGATTACGCCAAGAATGGTCGTCAGCAAACCAACAAGCACAACAACAATTATCTTGCCGTACATAATAGAGCGCCGTTCGACTGGTGCCACCATCAGCAATGCAAGAGTGCCACGCTGTCTTTCTCCTGTAATCAGATCGATTGCAGGATAACTCGTCGCGAGGAGCACCATCAAAATCATCAAATATGGTGCAAACTGCGGAAGCATGTTGTCAGTCTCAGACTGCTTCGGCGATATATCGTCAAATTTGACCTTGGTTTCTCGCTCCCAAACATTGCCTACGTCCAAGACTTTGAGGCGTTTCTTGATGTAGTCTTCTTGAAACTCAGCAATGGCCGCATAAAGATTGGACATGCTGAACAGAACCTTCTCAAGGTTAGTGTCCAACACCAGCTTTAGAGCGGGAACTGGCGCCTTCTTCAGTTCAGAAAAGTCTTCCTGGGTCGTGTACTCTCGTGAAATCACACCTGTGAATTCCGGAGGCACCATAATCGCAACATCGACTTCATTTGACTTGAGTTTGTCGCGATAATCGGACGCGCTAAGCTGGATGACCTTCACATGCTCAGCATTCTCCAGGTGTCTTGCAAGGGGTTCGCAATCACCCACAATGCCCACTTTCACAGTCGTATGTCCCAAGCGCGCGATACTCTGTTTTGCAAAAGTGGCAGGAAAAACAAGCATAGCTGGATAAAACAGAGTCGGTATGATGATCATCATGATCAACGTTCGATAGTCCCGGAGCACTTCTTTGAGCTCCTTGAAAAAGACAATCGACGTCTTAGACATCGGCTTGCCGTTCGACATTGGTGCGGTCGAACTAGACATCAACCTGTTCCTTTACTATAGCCAGGAAAATGTCCTCGAGATAATGCTCACCGGTCAGTTCTCTCAGCTCTTCCAGAGTTCCCATGGCAAAGAGCTTTCCGCGGTGGATAATGCCGATCCGATCGCAAAGCTTCTCCGCCTCACTCATGATATGAGTGGAAAAAATTATGCATTTGCCCTGTGCTTTACTGTCTCGAATAAACTGATACGTGTTCTGGCTTGTGATAATATCCAATCCACTGGTTGGCTCATCGAGCGCCATTACCGGGGGGTCATGCACGATAGCGCGCGCGATGGATACTTTCTGTTTCATACCAGTCGACAAACGTTCACAACGGGTGTCGGCAAACTCTCCCATCTCGAACAACTTGATCAGATCCTCGATTCGCTGACCGAGCTTGTCCAGCGGATAGTCACTCAGTTGCCCGAAGTAATTGAGAATCTCTCTGGGTGTCAGCCTTTCGTACAACCCAGTTTCAGAAGACAAAAATCCCAAGTTCTTACGCACACCCTGCGGATCGGTTGTAATATCGAATCCGTTGATTTTTGCGGTCCCGGAATCAGGGCGCAGAATAGTAGCAATCATTCGAAGAGTGGTTGTCTTTCCGGCGCCATTGGGACCAAGCAACCCGACTATCTCGCCTTGCGAACAGCTGAATGAGATGCCATCGACAGCGAGAAACTCGCCGCGTTTCGCGTCAAAGAACATTTTTTTCAAGTCTTTGACTTCAACGGCCATTTGCTTTCCCTCGCACGAATAAAGGTGCCCAAATATCTATGTGATCGCCCAGCACGAACTTTTCCATTCTTATCAGACGGCTCAACAGGAAAAGCATTGTGAAGGTCAAAAACAAGGTTTCACCAACTGCAATACCAACAAGTGCAGCATCCGCATCACCACGCACGGCCGCCTTAACCCACAAAATCAGATTGAGCACAGGCACGAACGCCAGCGTCTTTGAAAGTAGAACTCCCGGCAGCATACCGGCAATCGGCATGGGAGTGAAAATCAAAAGAGGCACGGTCAGCATGTTCTGCGCTTCTTTGAACGACTTGGTTGTTGCTCCAAGGAGGGAAAACATCGCAGACACCAGCAATGAGAAAAGAACGGTAGCAGCAAAGAGACAAGCGCCAGTTTCGAAGGAAATTTGAAAAGTGCTGCTTGAGAGTTTAGACAATCCACTCAATTCTTTTGCCTGGCTGAGCATCAACCAGATGACGAGACTCATGCCGATAAGATTGAGAAGACCAGACATCAATGCTACAACGAAAACAGAAAGAAACTTTCCGGTCATCAGGCACTCTGTTCCAACAGCAGCAACAAGCGTGCTTTCGAGAGTCTTTTTCTCGCGCTCCTCCGTAAAGGCGCAGATGGCTGGATACACCGCACCAGCGGGAATACACAACACGAGCACGCAAATTACGGAGGCTAGCAAATATCGAAAGATGACATTGGCCGCGTCACCACCTTTGTTCTCTGCTTGAGCTCTTGTGCGTTTTGCATCATTGAGCTCAAACGTAAACACGCGCATAATCTCAACCGGCGCATTCTTGTCGGCTAACTCTTTGCGAATGTTTTTGAGCCGTCGCGACTCAATAACTCTATTGATGTAAGTGTTTGCGGATTCTGAAAGCGGTAAGCTCCCCGCCACTTTCACGGTAAGCTTTCCATTCTTTTCTTCAACGAAAGCTTCGATGTTGCCGTCCTTCAAATCTTTGATCGGATCGGCAGATGTAACCAGCCGGCCACGCTTGCTGTGAGCAAGAACATCACGTATGGCTGCAATATTGGGCTCTTTGCTCTCTGGAAAGACTATGCGATAAGTTTCTTTCTCGCGCTTACCTTCCTGAAAGATGCCAATCTCTAGCATGGCAATAGCCGCTGCCGGATAAAACAAAAGGGGAAAAAGAACGCCGTAGATTACTACGTGCGGATCCCTATAACAATGGGTCATCTCCTTACGGAAGACCACCCATAATCTTCTCAAGAACTCCATCATAAATAGAGAAGTTCCACTTATTCATGAGCTTCTAACTAAAGAATGCGTCTTATAAATATTCGCAAACAATTTAGCGCTCCTGTTCGAGCTGATTCTGGAGCGTTGCCACAGGCATGTATTCGCCAACATATGTGCGCTTCCACCAATTCCCGGTCGACATCAGTTCTTTTGCATTAGTGAAGTGATATTCAAAGCTTTGCGCGCGCAGGAATATAGGCGGCGCGTTTGGAAACGGATTTTTGGAGAGTAACGCTGACACAGTTTTATCGCCCTGCAAGATCTTTTGTGCAAAAGAAAGGAACCATGGATTGCCCTCGACGGTTCCCAAAGCGGCAAACCACATCTGCCAATCAAGTCTAGGCTGCAATGGCGCCACAATCGGTGGAGGTCGTTTCAAATCACCAGGTTTGAATGGAAACTCGTATGCAAGCCATTCTTTACCGTCATTACTCCCTTCCAAAATTATCTCAATTCTCTTTTGCGTCATCACCGCGAACAATCCGTAACTATTGACCAAATGCAATTGGCGAACATTACCCCAAAACTCTCGCATAGGCAGAGGAAGTGCCTCACCACCGGTTATCTGCACGTTTAACATACAGAGATTGGCAAGACCCAATAGCGCCACCATAGGCAACACCAAAACCTTTTGATAAAGCTGCCATTTTGTGCCCGTAATTGCTGATGCATTTCGCAACGAGTCGACTAGAGAGACAGGGAAAATACGCTTCCAGAGCGAGTCATCTATGAGAGTGAAACACAAGAGAATGCTCAGCAGATTGAAAAAGGTGTAATTGCCGGATAACAAGATCAAAATTTGCAACCCGGCCAAGGCACCAAATGCGATGCGTCGGGTCAAGCGGTTTCCAAATATGAGAAACGGACTGACAATCTCGATGCCGAACATCAGAAGGCAGGAAAGCTGTTGCCACCACAGGGGAAGCATGTTGCAGAGCCAAGCAACCGGAGTGGGCAGCGGTTGCGTTTCATAATGATACGAAAGAGCGGTCAAGCTCCACCAGGTCTCGTCACCACTCATTAGTTTGCACATTCCTGACATAAACATTAGGCGAAAGAGTAACCATCGCAGCAGCCAGAGCACTATTCTAGAAGGAGGCCCATCCGTGCCCGTCCAGTTTCGCAAAGGCGGAGACGCCATCGCCCATGGTGCCCACAGTGCCGCCAGTATTCCGGTCTCAAGCAAGAGAATATCCCACTGAAAAGACATGAAGTCTGCTCCGGTCGTCAGAAATGACAGATAGAGCACCCAACACAATAAAAGCGCAGGACCAGTAAGAATGCCGGCGGCGGCAACCAGAGATGACAACATTCCCCCAACACAGGCGCCTTTCAAGAAAGAATCGCTCGAGGAAATCCAGAAAACAGTAGGCAGTTCACCAAACTGGTATCTGCCTGATACTGCCTCCATAAATTGCGAGATGGGAAGAATGCCATTCTTACCGAATAGCCCATCCACTTGTAGAAAGAGAGAAAGAAAAGCTATCAAATAGATGAGAGCCACACCGCGCACAACGACGAATCGGCAAAGGACATAAGTATCAGTGACTCTCTTTCCTTCCCCGGCTGCCGTCTTGTCCCGCTCAGCGATGCCTGAGATGTTCAACAAGTTGTTAACCGAATGGCCCAACGGGCGTCGAGTCACTTCATCCAGCGAGCCCGAATTGATTTTTTCGGCACCTGTGGACGTCTCAGGCGTTTCATTAGAAGTCGCGCCTTTTTTACCTTCCTCAGGGAACTGGGGACTAGGTCCCCCGTCAGAACCTGCAGTCATACCAAAACGACCATCAAACACCTCAGAGTTGGACCGGCTGACCGGTTTTTGCCGGCGTCTGTTTCATTCGAGAAGATATATAGCTCATCTTTAAGATGACGACCAAGCCCTTTTTAAGAATAAAAAGCCTGAAGATGGCAAGCAATAGCCAGTTTTTGGCAATTCCCCCTAAATTTGGCTGGATTTTGGTGGACTTGATTACCCTGGAAAACTTCAGGACAGTCTGGTAAAAACGATATTGGTTAATCTGGTTATTCGAGGTCTGCTAATTCCATGAGCTTTGTTTCATTCCCGAGCTTCTCAATGAACTCCCAAACACGTCGCAGCATGACTATGCTGTTGAGCCTGGTCGTTCTTAGCACAATAGGCGGTGGACTCGGCGCTTCGGCAAAAGACGAAAAGGACGTCAAAGTCCAAGCAGCTTTGATGCACGACCTGCCGAAGAAGCTAGAATTCGGACAGATGAAGGACGGACGCGACTTTGTTCAATCCATGAGCAAAACGGCCGAAACAGCCAATGACTACACGTTCAAATGCATCATCAACACTTTTCGTGATGGCAAAGTCATCAAGGAAGAAGGCATCTTCTACTACAAGCGCCCCAGCATGATGAAGATGGAAGTGACTGAAGGCGCAAAGAAAGGGGCAGTAGCTGTACTTGGTACCGACGGCAAAGTTAGAGGGCATCTCGGCGGCATGCTCAAGATGTTCAGCGGCACGATCGGAAAGGATTCCAATCTGTTGAAATCGGCAAACGGATTTTCAATGATGGACTCCGACTATGAAACACTGCTTAGAGACTTGCAAAAGCAAATCAGTCAGGGGGCAACCTGTTTGGTAACCAGCTCACCAGTTGCGGTGGCACACACAAATGAGAAAGTCTATGTTCTCGAAGTGTACAAACAAGTAGACAACGATAAAGAGAAGGACCTGACCCAGCGCGTTTTCATCGACCCCAAAACCGGCTTGCCTGAACAATGGAATCTCTACAAACAAGATCAGTTGTTCTCCTCCACGGACTGGAAAGACGTTAAACTCAACATCGGATTATCGAATGAGGTCTTCAGTCTGAAAGGAAAAAAGGACAAAGAAGGCTAGAATCTCCTGAAGTCTCGAGCGAGACTTTCTAAAGTAATCAACGGCGATGCAAACGGCATCGCCGTTTTCCTCTTTTAATTCAGCAAACGAACTGGTCCGGCAGCATCATTCTTAGCTATTGCTTCCAATCACGGGGCGGGCGGCAAGTATGCCGCCCCTACACGAACTTCTGTAGGGGCGGCATTCTTGCCGCCCGTCTGGCAATGTAAGGTGCTCAAAAACACAACTAAGTCATCCAACGAAGGATCTTTTCCTTGACCGGATTGACGAATGGGCGACCTTCTTCAGTCGCATTGTTCCATTCGCGTTTACCCTGGAAGTACCAGCTGCCAGGCAGTCCGGAGTCTTTGACAATCATCGTCAGTTTTGGCTTGAACTTAAGACCAATTTGTTGACGCTGAGCGATTTGAAGATCTTGACCAAGAAACTCGTCGGCAATTGCATTGACGATGGGCTTCAAGAACCATTTCAAGCCAGTGATGGTCCAGTACGACGTATGATTCAACTCACAACTGTTTTCGTCGATAGGCGTAACAGTCGTCATGCTCGCTACGATAGTTCGTCCGAAGAGCGTAATGTATTCGGTACGGCATCCCGGCAGGCGAAATGCAATCTCGGTTTCCATAAAGTCGCCGAGTAATTTGAAGATGAACGAACCTTTGGACGGGCTATGCTTCACCATAGTCCATCCGGTGCCTGTCGGCACGTAATGCTTTCTCTTCTCTTTGAGCGCTTTGCTGTTGCGCCACCACCAGGACTTGTGTACGTAGGGAACGTGCGCAGGATCGATCAATGCGACCACTGCATAGTCCATGTGAGTTGGCACAATGACGCGAGAAACAGTCTGGTCGTATTTAAGACCATCGAGACCGTTTGCACGTGGAATTTCCGGCAGTTCGGCACGCGGTTCGCCATAGTACAGCCAGATATTGCCGTCTGCCTCACGACAAGGATATGAGCGCGTTTTGATCTTGCAGATGTTTACTTGCTGATCGCTGCAGAGAGCTGGAATATCGGTGCAAACACCGTCCGAATCAAATTTCCATCCATGGAAAGGACAAGCGACTTCCTTTCCGTCGAACTCACCAAAACTAAGCGGTGCTCCCTGGTGAGGGCAGATGTCGCGCATGGCGAAAACAGAACCGTCAGACTTGCGACCAATCAAAATAAGGTCGCCTAAAAGCTGCATGGAGACCGTTTTGCCCTTCTTCACATGATCGCTGGGCAAAGCGAAATACCAGATGTTTTTCACCCAGCTGGTGCCAACAAGAGCAGGTCTTTCCATAATTGCCTGCGTGCCGTCTCCAGCACCTTCAGAAATGTCGTCGACTCTTTCATCAGGTAGAGACTGAGCATGCGTGGTTGCACAGCTAGAATTTGAGGAAGTGGCGGAGGAAACAGTTGGTATCACGGATGGTTCCATTAGGTTGTTTAACAGGTCTCTGAATTTTGATAGCCCAACACAAAAACGAGGCCACCATAGTGCGTGTACAGGCGTTGATCGTATAAGTTCAAGGGCAGGCAGTCAACAGGAAATTTGCTCACCAGAGCGCGGTTTTCGGGGTTTTTCGACGCTTCAAAATCGGGATGCTTGTATCCAATAAGGCGAGTCTCTGAGCGGGTGGCTCGACAGAGCGATAAGCCGTCACCTCAATTTGGCTTAACTTTGATTCAGCATAAACAGGGACTAATCAGATGCAGCAACAAATCGAAATATATCTCAGAAACGACCATCGGACGGTCTTAAACGACAATGAGGTTGTATAGTTCTTGCCTATTCCTCGGCATCCCGGGTCAATCCACTATGACAAACGAAACAGACACAAAGAAAGTCCAATCCGGCGTCGACTTCGGCGAAGGCGCAAACGCTGCGCATATCAAAGGTTTGATTCGCAATTTGGAATCAGAGAAAGCGGTGCACGACACCAAATTCGCAGAGAATCCATTGCACACAGATTGCCATAAACGATTCGACAATGTTCTGGCTCAGCTGCAAGACGAGTTGGCAAAATTACTTGCAGAAACGGCATGATCGTTAATTCATGCAGTGCGAAATTTGAATAGCTTTTGAAGGGAGGTGCGAAAGGACCTCTCTTCCTTTTTTAGGTTCTACAAAAGCGATGATAAAGAACTCTAGGAAACTACCGGCTGACGCAGTTGTGTCTCGCGTACAGCAGCTTCGTACTCTTCGTGTGAGCTGACTACCTTCGGTTTGCTGTTCACTGCCTTGAAATAGGTAAGGCAAGCATCACAGCGATGGAAAGTGTTGTATACGCGTTCATCGCCTGTCGCGTTGTAGTCGCGCAGCGTGTCTAAGGAGTTAAGCTTGCGCTTTTTGCATTCTGGGCATTTCGCCTTCATCAAAGCAGGTAAGAACGGCGTAATCAAAATGGACGCGAAAACCAATACCCAATGCCAGTCTTTCATGATGCACCTCGAAGCGCTGGCAGAATACTACGAAGCGGAGGGCTTTTCAAGCAAATGACTTAGCTCGGAGCCGAAGTTGTTCACTTCTTGCGCAGTGGAATTGACTTGTTTGATGAAAAACTGTTTCTGTTCAGAGGTTAGATTAGCGCGCTCTAGTGTGTGCTGGAATTCCATGATCTGATGCTTTTGACGTTCGAGGCGCTCTTCGAGCGAACGAGCTTTCGAACCAGCTTCCGTAATCGGCTCCAATAAGGAATCCAATCTGTTATGCAGCTGCCCGATAACAGTAATGGCCTTGCGCATCACCTCTTGAGCTTGTTCGTTGTCCCCAGCGGCTCTGTAAATCGTCCTTTCCATCGTGAATAGCAAGTGCTTTACTTTCACGCTTTCCTGACGCATGCGCTCCGAAAGATCTTTCATTTCATCAGCGAATGCTTCGAAACTGCCACCACCTTTCTTGGCTTCGATTTGAGAACTCATAGAAAGAATTCCCACACGGTTGGCCATGTCATCCATGATGACCGACAGTCCATCCAAGTCGTGAATTCTTTCTGCAAGCCCCTTCACACGCTGGACTGACGAATCTGCTTCGGTTAAAACTCGGTTGACTTGTTCATCAATTTCATCCAGCGTGCGGTGACCCGTACGACGCAATTCATCCGAACGGATCAAACTCTGAGAAATCTCATCGATCAAATCACAAGTTTCTTTTGATTGTTTGCTCAAAGTTCTAATTTGCTCGAGGGACATTTGCAATTCTTCGGGCTGCCCTTCAAAGCCAATAGAAAGCTGCTTTGAAGCTTCCAGCAAATCATTGATGACGAAACCGAAAGCATGCGCATGCTGGCGCACCAAACCTAGAGCATGAACCGGTGAATTTCCATTGTTTCCAATGTAAGTTTCTTCCATCCTCCTTAGTCCGGAAATCATATTGTTGAAAGTGGAAGCGAGATCGCCAAGTTCATCTCTTGCGTCAATGCCGGTAACCGGCTCGAACCGCCCGGCGCCGGCTTTTTCCATAGCGCGACCAAGGCGCTGTATCGGATTAAGCAATCCCTGGATAATGATGAAACTCCAAAGAGACACGAAAACCAGAGCAAGAATGCCACCAGCTATAGCGGCAAAGAAAGTATTATTCGCTGTTGCCTTGGAATTCGCTATTTGCTGTTGAAGGACGTCCTCTTCCAGCTCCACACGGTAGGAAACCTTATGGCGAATCTCATCCATAAGTATTCTTCCACGTTCGGTCTTGAACAGCGCCATTGCTTCGGCTGCACCTTTGAGGCGCATGGTGCTCATGAGCACCTTGCAAAACTCGACTTTGTTTTGAATCAGCGGCAATAATTCCTGAAGATACCGTGCCCGCTCCGGTTCGTCCTTGGTCAGCTCGTTAAGCGTCGCTATCGAATCGCCGACTTCTTTCAATGAAGCATCATGTTGTTGAATGAAGTCTTTGTCTCCCGATAGTACGAACCCACGTCCGTTACTTTCAAGGTCAGCAACACGCCCAAGAATGTTTTCCAGCTCACGAAGCGTCTTTACCGTCTTCATAGCCGTCTTGTTGCTGCCGATTAAGTCTTGAACACAGATGAAACTCGAGTATCCGGAAAGCAGGAGAATGAAAAACACACCACCTGCGATACTGCCAATTTTAGGTCCGATCTTCATAAATTCCCTCGGTCAAAACAAAATTCGGTTTATCGAACTAATCAAAAGCCCCGCTCCATGACTGCCCCTGGCGCACATTGGACTGCTGCCTTTCCAAATGCAAGCCGCAGATAAAAAGTACTTGTCCGGTCAAAAATGTGAAAAGGAGAGGAACGACTTCTGTAAACTTGAACGGAAAAAACATTGGCGGACTAAGAAAGAACATAGTCATCCAAGCGATACACTGACCCACGTAAATCATGATGACAGGCGTCAGAGGACGCCCTCTTCTTTCCTCTATGCGTCTTATTCCTTGAATGTGACCGTTGAGAACAATTTTCTCGTCCGGTTGATTGACGAGAAGTTGAATAGTCACTGAATCATGGCGATTGAGCATCATCGGACGCAAAATCACTTTGTTTTTTTCGATGCGCTCGATGATTGGACCAGTGGTGGAGTCATCGTTAAGTCCCAGCGGTTCGGTCTCGGCGACCTCTGCCATCAAGATGTCGGCGGCAGCTCCACAGTTCAAACTCAAACGCACCTGATAGTCGCTCGGCATGATGTTGACGTGTCCGGAATTGATCAAGCGCACGACAACAAAACTAGCATCGCGAGCTGGGTTTCCGTCAAAACGCAAATCGATGCGATGTCGCGTCTTACCTTTCATCTCGACGAGTTGCTGACGCCAGAGCACGTCATAGGTCAGCTCTTTTCTGCGCTGAAGCAGAAAGAGGTAAACGGTGACCATTATCCCTATGCAGGTAGCCAGAGGCGCTAGATAACGCGGATCGATTTCCAACTGCACTTTCCTCAGGGCGCCCGAGACCGGCGCGAAAACAGAAATCCCCTCAAAGCATCTGTTTATGAGACACAAGGAAGAACAGATGCCGCTTATCCCATACCCGCAAAAGCCTATACTTCCCCAGGAAAGCTGCCTGCGGAAGTCTATTGTTAACATTCAGAAAGTGCCGACCAGAAAAGACTAGAAAGCAAAAATCGGTCCAATCAGGCGCCAGGCCAGCAGCCAGCGGATACAGTCCGTGAACCCGGAGCGAATTCCACGCGGCTTCTGCATACGGCGAAGTCGTGTCGGGGTATGTTTGCCTTTTCCCTTCACGGTGGGCAGCTCGACATGATGCTGCAACGGTTTTCCTTCCAGCCGGTCCAAATAGAAACGGGCGGGACTATCACAGGATTTGAGCCAGATAGCGGTATGTTCGTTGCCAGAAGTGCCGGTCTGAACGCTTGCCTTGGTAAAAGCCGTCGAGCCTGCTTTTGGTTTCTCACCGCCCACTGAATACATACGACCACACCTCCGGGAGTGAAGTCAGTATGGCTTGGAAAGGTGCGCCAGTCGCGACGGGTAGCCTATAAAGCTGTAAAGCTAGGCTTATAAACCTTAGATTTAATCTATTTTTCTTATATAAGCGATTTTTCTTTGGGACCAGCGCCCAGCCATCTTAAAGGGCGCTGTGGCAATGATAGCGGCTGTTTTCAAGATCTTTAATGACAACGGGAAAGAGGGGCTTTTGTGCAATGATATTGACCTGCTATCCAATAGCACCTAGTCAAGAGATGACTGCAAATCAGCTCCACTCTCATTTAGTTCTGGTTTAACGAGCAGATGAGACTGGAAGGAAATTTTGATCTTTTGAGGCGCCAGTGAAAACGGCAACTGCAGCTATTTCCATCACATTGATTTTTTCCGTGTTATTCGGTGCCTCATTTGGCACGATGCCAGTTCTCGCCAAGCAAAAGCAAAAGCAAAAACAGAAAAAACACAGTGAAAGCAGCAAAGTTGCTGACAGAATGCTGTCCGACATCAGTCCGAAATTGAGCACCTACAAGAAGGACCCGATTTCGGTCATCGATGGCAAAATGAACGACGAGAAGCAACAAGACGGCGTTAAACTCGCAGCGGCCGTTTTGCGCTTACAGCCTGTCGATTCGGATACGCCTGTGGCCAGACTCAAGATCACAGGAACACTTCCCTTTTCAAATGAATCCGACAAAGATGCGATAGACGCGCCGCGCTGGCAAATGCTGGAAGCAATCTCTCCTTCGACAGGCGAAGTTGTTTCGAAAGAACCGATCAAAGAAATACCCCTGACCGGCAATGAATCGCTTTTCGTAAGACCGGCTGTTGGACAGAAAACAACGAGAGTCGGAGGAGGTCTTTTCGATACTTCTTTCGGCAAGATTGGACCGCAATTCGACGCGCTAAAATTGCCCGTTCGCGAGTGGGTAAATCCGATGATGCCAGCCAGAGGCGTGGTGGTTATGGTGCATGGCACTACCCAGCACTCAGGCAGCTTCGAGCTTTTCGCCAATCATCTCTCCGGTCTCGGCTTCAAAGTCATTGCATACGACATGCGCGGGCACGGCCGGTGGTATCACAATCAGAAGACCTTCGATGAAGGCGATCACGTCAATTACAGCCGCAGTACAAACGACCTGATCGTGCTTCTCACGCACATTCGCGTCAAGTACCCGACCTTGCCTTTATTTTGCATCGGAGAAAGTATCGGTGGCGCGGTTTCTGTGCGCGCCGGCAGCGCCAATCCCGGCTTGGTTGACGGACTGGTCCTGGTCAGCCCAGGCAGTAAGCCTTGTACCTTCAACCCGGTCATGGTCGCCAAAGACTTCGCCAAAGGCATCACGCATTTGGACAAGCTCATGGATGTAACCCGCTACATCAAGCGCTATTCATCCGACGACAATCGCGTCACCAAAGAAATGGTCGACGACCCGCTCTCGCGTACGGAACTCACCGGCAAAGAAGTTCTGCAAACGGGCTATTTCATCAGCACCACACCTAAGTTCGCCAGCAAGCTTGCCGACCACGTTTCTGTTCTAATCGTGCAAGGCGAGGAAGATCGGATTGTTTCACCCAAGACAATCAAGACAATCTACAAAAATCTGCACGTGAAGAACAAAGCAATCGTCTACCTTCCTGATTGCGGTCACGTACTTTTGGGAACTTCGTTCTTAAAACCACAGGTAGTGTCATCTATATCGAACTGGCTTGTAAAACGCTCAAAGGAAAAGGCGGCGGACATTACAGCCACTCACAAGAAGACCCCACAAGGCTAATCGGACTTACGGACACCGGTTTTCGGGCGGAAAAGTGGGCTGACTGACTCTTAGGGTTGGTTGCGCTGCTAAAATGGGAATATAAATCCCTGGCATCCCGGTCCGCCTTACTACACAACAGCTGCCGCCCTATTCCCGTTGCGGCGTGAGGATCTATGTCTAAGACCGTCACTCTAATGGAAGCTTTGTTGAAGGATCCAGCCGTGAGCGTCCGCGAGCACGTGGTGGAGAGCGCTTCCCCCCATATCTCCAACGCCAAACAGACCTTTGAGGGCAAGTACGAGACGCTGGTAAGCGAAATCGGCAAAGAATGGGGTTACCCAATCTTCAACAGCACATTTGACGACCCGGAAAATCCGAAGGCGGTTGCCCCGGCGTGGTCGGTCGGCAGCCCTAAGGACGGCGGAGAAGCAAAAACGCTAAAGCTGTCTTACTGGAAGCGCGATAACATCATCAATTACATCTTGCTGCGCACGGAAGTGGATCCGCAGAAGAACAATAGACCTCTGTACTACGAAATTGTTATCGGCGGAAAACGCCGGATTTCGGAAGGAAACGTCAAAGTGGATGGACTGAGGCAGCAAAAGCCCAGCATCTGGGGAACGATCAGATCCTGGTTCGTCTGGGGTTAGAACAGCTGTTTTTCAAACGAAAAGGCCACTCGTTTTCCAAACCGCACAGTGCGGCCGTGTCTGAACGACTATGTGCACCCGGCTGTATAAGGTTCTAGTTCGCTTTGACGTGTGTCAGATTGACGTCTACGCTGGACGCTTCGGCAAGTACTTTGACGCGCCCCAAGCGGCGCAGAACATCCTTCTTCACAGAGTTGTTCGTAATTTGCCTGGCAAACGGAACATGCACACCAGTTTCCAGATAGGTGGAAAGTCTGAGTTCGGTCTTGCGTCCACCTTCGAGCGGGGTAAGTGTCCAGCAGCCTTCGAAGCGTTTGAACTTGTCTGAACTCATCAGATGATACTCGATGCTGCGCGGTGAGCTCTCAATCTCTTTGTACATGCATTTTGCACTGCCGATAACAGGCAATCCGGAAAAGTTTTCGTCAATCACGGCTTCGGCGCCGATGTAGGAGACCTGCTTGCGTGCGGGATCTACCTGACGTTGCATCTTGATCGCTTCGTAAACTTGCTGGGGAGAAGCCTCCACCATCACAGTCGAAAAAACGCTGTCCGTTTGGACATTGCCTGCCGCCATCGCTGGTGATACCAGTAAGGTCGTAGTAAGGGCAATTAGAGAAACCTTTGTCGGAAAAAATCTGTTCACGTGCATAACTACCGCCCAAAGCACCAGCTGGTGCTAGAACCTAACGCCCTTCTTGTTTGTAATTTACCCAAATGAAAGGTTGAATAACGTTATTGACATCCCGTGGTTCAAATTTGTTTCCTCGAGCACAATCGAGAAACCATGCGGGTTCCAGGAGAACCTCGTGGTTTGCCTATCCCCCCCGACTTGCAGAAGGTTTACAAGCGGAAGCGATAAAAAGGGCTGCTTCTAACAGCCCTTTTGCACAAACACTCAACGAGAAAGACCCGCACAACCATGCGGATTTCAACTACTTCTTCGGTTTCTCGTCGGTCTTAGCCTCGGTCGACTTTGCAGTATTCTTCTCGGCGCTGCCGTTGCCCGGAGCAGAGGCGGTCGAAGTGGCAGAAGTTCCGGGAGCGGCTGCACTGGCAGCCGGTGGCACAGACGCAGCAGGAGCACCAGCAGCGGCTTGTGGCGCGGCTCCAGATGAGTCACTCGGTGCTGCCGCGCCGGTCGATGTAGAGGCACTACCAGGCGGCGGCGGGTTGATCACTTCATTGAAAGCCTGCACCAATAGAGCATTTTCAGGTGCTGATTCTGCTAACTTTGCACCCTCTTTGGCCATCGTATCTGCCTCAGCGTTGTTTCCATTCTGCTTCAACGCACCAGCTAGTTTCAGCATTGCGCCGAGCGCTTCCGGGTTGGTGTCGCCCAATTTACGCTTCTTGAGCTGGTAAATCTGCCGGTAGGCATTGATGGCATCAGGCATTTTGTTCTGCGCAACACAAGTCTCAGCCACATGAGCCAGGATAGGGCACATCTCGTAGGCACCGGCTCCATAGAGGCGAACGGCGCAAGCGATCTGCCTTCTATAAGCAGCTTCCGCTTCGGGCAACTTATTCTGTTTGGTGCACAGCGCGCCAATCTTGCCATAAATGACAAATACTGCCGGATCTTTGGTGCCCCAGACTTGCTCTCTCATTTGTGCGGAGCCACGGTACCAAGCCTCAGCTTCAGCCAACTTACCGGCTTTCTCTCGCTTCTGCGCTTCGGAAAAATAGTGATTAGCCTTGTCGGCTATGTTTTTGGCAATCACCCGGCTGTCCCCGACAAGGGGCAGTGCCGAGCCGGCTCCGGCTGATTGGCCGCCAGTGATTTTGTCCAGGCTACCAGCTCCATAGAGATTGGTTAGAGCACCCTGGTGTCCGGTCGGGACGTTTCTAGGTGTGCCCATAAGTCCGCCGTACTCGCTAATCCCCTGCGCTACGACGGGCAGACTGAGAAAGGCAAACGTAAGCGAAAACAATGTCGTACTCATAACCAATGGTCTCCAGGTCAAAGGCAAATTGTCTCTTTGCATCTCTGTCACCGCCATTTTGGGTTCCAAAATTATCGGAACGGGAGGTTGTAAGGGGTTCTTCTACTAATAGTGTAACGCGCCGATAGCGGGAACAAATAGCCAGGTGGCGGCATCTTCGCAACCGTCTATATTCTCATCTTAAAGGAAGATGTTTTGGGCACAATGGTCGTATGGAATCTGGTGTAATCGAGAGATGGCGTCTGTGCGGAAAAAACAATTACCAATAAAAACGGCATGCTTTCTGGTCTGTCAGACCATGGCATTTTTGCTGACTTGTCTCTTAGGTGCATCAGCAGAGGTTATCCGTGAGGACGAACCAAAGATCGCCAAAGACATCAAACAACCTGTTTACCATTGGGTGGATAAAGAAAAGCCGTTGCACGGCTTAATTGTGGCTATTCATGGAGCGACTCTTCACGGCGGCGCCTTTGATCCGATGGCACGCAAACTGGCAGAGCAGGGCTACGAGACCTATGCTCCCGATTTGCGGGGCTTCGGCAGATGGTGCACCGATGGCGGCAAGACTATTCCGGAAGGCGAAATTGCCTTTTATCGCAGCCGCGAAGACATCGTCGGTCTGATTCTCGCATTACGCGAGCAACGCCCGAACGTTCCTATCTATATGATGGGCGAGAGCCTCGGCGCCAATCTATCTCTTTGGATAGCCAGCGTTCATCCAAATCTCATTGATGGTGTCGTGATTGCCAGCCCCTGCAGCAGCCGGCGCTCAGGCATGAGTCCGACACTGGTTGCAGACTTCGCCAAATTCTGGGTCAATATGAAGCGTAACATCCCGCTCGAGCCTTATGCGAAGCGCTTCTTGTCGGAAGACCCCAAAGTCACAGAAGGCTATATCAAAGACCCTGGCAATCGCAAGACGATGACCTTTTGGGAATCGATGCAGAGCATGCACGTCAATAAGTCGAGCTTGATGTACGTAGACCAAATCCCTTCCAAAATGCATATCTTGTGCATCGTCGGAGAGAACGACAAGCTCTACAAAGCTTCAGCCGCCAAAGAGCTGATGAAGCGCATCCCGTCTCCCAGTGCGCGTTTGATTGTGCTCAAGAATCGCGGACACATTCACTTCGAGACACCGTACATCAAAGACGATGTGATGCAGGACGTAACCAACTGGCTGACAGATATGACCGGTCAGAAAACAGCTGAAAACAACGTGCACGGCGAAGGTACCGTGATGGGAAAGAAACTGTGAAACCTTAACGGCTACTGCTTCGTTATTGTTACGACAGCAAGCTTGCCGTTGTCTTTTCTTATGCCCAAGAGCAGTTTGAAAACAAATGGAGTCGCTTTGCCGAGCGGCTTTTGCAATTCGCCGGTCACCGTAACTGGAATCAAGCCGTTCGATGTGACATCGCCCTGTTCTACTCGTTTGATTTCCACCGCGTCAGGCGTTTTGCTCTTTGCGAACTTAACAGTCCTGGCCTTCAACTCTTTCAAGTTTTTCGCCAATACTCCAGCTGTCACCATGCTTTGAACGCAGCCCGGCGAAGCGACTTGTCGCAATACTTTCTGCGAATTTTCATATGTCTTTGGGTCGTTATCGAGGTAATGGGTGACAAAGTCTGAGCAGACTTCGTTGACATTGCCGACGTTCGATTTTACGCGAGGGACAGAAATCTGCTGGCACGCGGTCAGTGTCACCGCAATCACCAGACCAATCGCAATCATTTGAACAGTGTAGAACTTCATTGAAACCGCCCTGTACTTCACAACTAGCTGTTTCCCTTGTGGGAAAGTATAGCCGCAAACATGGTGTAATTAACTGAACTTCTATTTGCTGTTCAAAGAGTGCTCAGATGCCCGGCAAGAATTTTTGTACAACCACTCTGATAATTATGGCGCTCATCTTCCCGTCGCGCGCTCAAGCTGAGTCGAATGCGGCGGAGTTATTGGAAGGCGCAAGAAAAATGCGCCAGTATGAGCGTTTTGAACCGGCGCTGCAAATGATCGATAAGGCAATTGCTAAAGAACCAAAGAATGGCACTCTCTATTTGGAGAAAGCGCGCATATACGACGATATGGGTAAAGACGCTGATGCGCTAACCTTTTATGCAAAGACAATTCAACTTTCACCGAAAAATTTTGAAGCATACAGAGCCCGCGGAGATTTGTATGTTTCCACCAAGCAGTTTGAAAAGGCGATAACAGACTATTCAAAAGCAATAGAAATCATCCCCGATGCGAAAAGTGCATATGGAGATAGAGCGCGTGTCTACGAATTGATGAAGAATTATCCGAAGGCGATTGAAGATTTCACCCAAGCAATCAAATATACAAGACCAGTTCGAGATTGGCTGTACAACCACAGAGCAAAGTGCTTCGAGAATTTGAAACAGTATGATAAAGCAGTCAAAGACTACGATCTGGCAATCAAAATAAAGCCGGCCAGCTACGAAGCAATTCACGGACGCGCGCAGATGTATTTCTATCTCGGCAAATCCGATCTCGCGATTGTCGATTACACCAATTTGCTAAAAGTCCATCCGGACGACCCAGATGCCTACATCAAGCGCGGCGACATTTATTTTAGAAAAGGCGAATACAACAAAGCCTTGCATGATTACAACGAAGCCATGAAATTAGAGATCGATGAATCTCCGCACCTTCACGAAAAGCGGGCGCAAGTGTTTCGCAAGCTTGGCAAAAACGACCTGGCAGCGCAGGAAGATAAGAAGGCCTTGCAACTGCGACGCAGTATAGCTATCCCGAAGATCTAGTGATTATCAGCTCGTCATCATCGCGATAACCTTGATCGCGTTCCAGCAATTCATCAAGCATCCAATCAAAAATTGTGTGAGCACCATCTTCAGGGTGCAATTCGTCTTTCATGAACTTTGTGCCTCGATGCGGCGGTGCCCCATCGACAAAAGTCACATGGTCGATATTCCTAAACACACGTCCCAGGCGAATATCAAGGTGTGGACGGAGGCTTGGCAGATCATCCTCTTTGAGGATTGGATAGTCTCTCACCACTTGCGGTGGCAAAAACAGCGCACTGGCGATCGGCGTAATGCCGTCATTGAGCGCAAATTTCTTTGTGCTCAATCCGGACTCATCGGCGGCCTTAACCTTTCCGATCTTGGTGCTCAGCACTTTCAAGGCTGGCTGTTCGCGTCCTAATTGAGCAGGCATTCGTACAGTGAGAAAACGATATGGAGCAAGTATGTAAGATTCCAGACGCCTCTTCTTGGTCATACAAAGCACTTCCGGCGTCACCAGATAACCCGCATAAGCGATAATCTTGGCCTTGTCGACACCGCTCTCATTGATCTTGCGAAGAACGCTGCCGCTATCCTTTTCAGGAGTCAGGTTGCCCTTTGGTCCGATGGGCGTAAGTCCCTTGAATGAACCAATCGCAGGAATGCCTCCGTCGAGGTTATCCCACTTCAAATCGGCTTGATAATTCTTGTGCTTGCTGAAGTAAAGCCTGTAGTCGACTGCATCCATCATCCTTGTGAACGGTCCGAATTTGTGTTGCAGAAGGCTGTACTGATACCAGTCAGCAGAAAAGAGGGGAGATCCGTGAAATGGTGTGCCCATACAAATTGCTCTGTCGACGCAGTCGTCCACTTCCGGATCAGTAATTGCGCCCTGCACGACATTGCCGCCCATGCTGAGAGCCATGATGGTGATCGGCTTACCTGCACCTTTGGCAAGTTCAGGAATCAGTTTTTTCGCTTGCTCGATCTCGTCGTTTAAAGAGTCGGTGGTGTCATATCGCAGCAAGAACACTTTGAATTTCTTCTTGAATTGAGGCTCTGCATCAAAGTAGGCAAGCACTTTATCCCAGCGGAACATGTCTTGATACTCTCCGCCGCCGCCGTGAATAAGCAGCAGCACCTCACGCCCTTTAAGCGGCGAATGGTCCTGCTGAAATACTTCCAGGCGCTCCGGCTTTTGCTTGAACACATCGCCCGGATTTAGAACGGGCATGTGAAATATCAATTCTCTGTCGTTGGGATCGACTTTTATATGAACAGGCGCTTTCTTGTTATCTTCCTGCTTCACCTGAGTCACGGAAGAAACGGCTGCATCCATCTCTTTTGTCTCTGCATGAGCACGGTTCGCACTTGCAAAACCCAAAAGCAAAAGCGCAGATAAACAAGCGACGCGAACAATCGTTCTCGATGGACTTTCCCCGTTTTGCAAAATCACTCTACCACCCTCAACCTGAAGGCTATTTACCCGTCTTTGCAGTCGCTTCCACAGTCTTATCGTCCAAGGTTAGTATTTGTCCGTCGACAAGCACGCGCTCAACTGAAAGGTTCACCGGATTCCATATCACCAGGTCGGCAAATTTCCCGACTTCAATATGTCCGACTTTCTCATCGAGCCTCAATGCGCGCGCCGGGTTGTAACTGGCCATACGAACAGCAGTTTGGAAGGAAGCACTTTGCCATTGCACACAGTTGCGCACAGCATCAGCAAGATGAATGGAAGACCCCACCAGTCCACCACCAGTGGTACCAATCCTTGCAGCATCAGTGACCAGGATAGCTCTGCGAGGTCCTTTCAGTCGCAGTATCAGTGACACCGTCTCCGGTGCCAAATGCAATCCGTCGGCAATCAAGCAACAGGTCACTCGATCATCCATCAAAGCTGCACCAGCGGCGCCAGGATCTCTATGGTGCAACGGAGCCATCGCATTAAATGTGTGCGTCATCATTCGAACACCAGCGTCAAACGCTTTGCGAGCTTCGTCAAGATTGGCATTCGAATGCCCAAGGGAGGCTACAACCCCATTGTTTTGCAAGAATTGCAACGCCTCACCATCAGGGTCCAGCTCGGTCGCGACAGTCATCAGCGAAACACCGGGCTTTATCAGCCGCTTTAAAACATCTATGCTGAATGGTTGCAAATGCTCGGGTGGATGGACACCCGGGCGTTTTGGCGACAGACATGGACCTTCCAGATGAATGCCGGGCATACGCGCCGACAGCCCCTTGGCGAGCGCCAAATTTCCATTTACTGCGTGCTTGTTCAGCCAATCGATATTCTCAACCAGATGGTCGATCGCGGCTGTAATCAGCGTAGGCAGGAAGGTCGTAACACCGCCCACAGCCTGCTCTCTGGTAAACTTCTCCAGCTCCTGCTCGGTCGGTTTACCCCAAAAATCGAGGGCCGGTCCACCGTTCAATTGCAAATCGATAAGCCCCGGAGTGACCAGCCTGCCTGATACATCGAGGTTCTCAAACGCCGGCGTGGACTGCTCTTGAGGGACGATTGCGGTTATCAGACCACCCTCTATAAGAATGTCGGCAAAGCGCACCTCAAGAGGGGTAATGACCTGCCCACCTACCAAACGAAGCTTTTTCATACTTTTATCGAAGGACTCGCTAGACTAAAGGAGGCGGTTCGCCGTTCCTTGATTGGCTCCCAGAAACTCTGGGAATAGTAATGGGTGGCACAGCGGTATACAAGGCCTGGAAACAAGAATGGTTCCTGACGGAAATTTGGCGGTTAACCCGCAAACCGGACAACAAGTCGATGTTCGTGCGTTGATGGCGAAGGTCGTCGAACTGCAAGAGCAGCTTTTGGCGCAACAGGAAAAGGCTTTGGTCCTTTCCGCCCAGGCAAGAGAACTCGACCGCACAGCCAGAGATATTGACGACGTCAAGGCAGAGCTGGCCTCGCAGGGTATTCTTCTAGCTGACAAGACCAGAGAAAACAAGCAGCTGCACCAGGAATTGACCAAGGTTACTGCGCTTCTGGATACGAAACTGAACGAAACAGAAGAGCTGAAAGCCGCTGTTCAAGACCTTCAACATCAATTGAAAACGCGCGAGCAAGAAAGAGATTTGCTGGCCGTTATGCTCAATGAGGCGGAAAACAACCAGCGCAGGCTGGAAGCCGTAATTGGCGAAATTACCGCCCACATGAACGCCAAGGAAAAAGAAGGCTGGTTGGGCCGCTTTAAGAAGCAATAGCCTGAAGAAAACAGGTTAGTTCTCCAAGTGCTTTCGCTGTGCCGAATGCTTCGTATGATTCCGGTTTGTTCTTTAGAACGTGGACGAGGAATTGTCCTGTGCCGGCAAATCTTGCGACGGCGCACTAGGTGCCGGAATTCGTGTGCTTCCAGGCATCTGCGTGTTGTCTAGCAAATCTGCCGCATCTTGCTGACTTATACCGCTAATAGCGCCGGCAGAGCTTTTCTGAGCGGTCTGTCCTGGTTGACCAAATTGTCCGCCTTGCCCAGGATCGACCAGCGGAGGTAGTTTTTTAGCACCAATCAGCTGTTTCACAATTCCTGCAGTACCACTGATATCAACTTCTGTATTGCGCCGCCCTAAGCCAAAAAATCCCTTCTTCGACGTTATCGAATCGCCAAGGATTGTCTTTCCTTCGTACTGTGTTCCGCCAAACAAGCCTTTTTTCTTCTTGACGCCGTTGCCGAAAAAAGACACCTCAGTCTCTTGAGTAGTACCGAATAAGCCACTCTTCTTGCGAGAAATCTTGTTGCCGCGCTTGTCAGTTATAGACTGTTCTTGACCGCCAAAGAATCCTTTCTTGAGTACCATTTCCGTACCGCTGCCGGTTTTGATCGTCACGTTGCCCCTGTCAGCAAAAGCTGCCTGGGTGGCGCTCGTTGCAGAAATGTTGAGCAAAACTAAGAAAGCTATCGTTTTGGAAAACTGTTTCACCACTACACCCCTGCAATTGTCAGCAATTTGGAAACCTAATCAAATGGTAACTGCGAGACACTCACGGAGCGCTGCATATGCCTTCTGACACTGGTGCGAAAATTTTTGTTCCCCATTCCTGAAGAAAACCTGCGCAAATGAAGAAGCCGGGCTAACTGAGATACAATCTTAGGCGCATTACGGCAGGCAAAATTCAAAACTGGTGTGACGATAGATTTGGATACTTTAACTAAAGACCTACTTTCTGGAGACAGACGCGCGCTGGCACGAGCAATCAGCCTCGTGGAAAACGGCGGTCCGCAAGCGACACAGCTTGTGAAACAACTCTACCCTCAGTCGGGACGTGCACATCTAATTGGCGTAACCGGCTCGCCAGGCGTCGGGAAGTCGACTCTAGTAGATGCGTTGATAACGCAGATGCGCAAAGCAAACTTGAAAGTGGGCGTATTGGCTGTAGATCCGTCCAGTCCTTTCACCGGTGGAGCCATTCTCGGTGACCGCATTCGCATGCAAGCCCACACGCTCGATCGCTCCGTCTTCATCAGATCTATGGCTAATCGTGGGCATTCCGGCGGCATCGCTATGGGTACCTACGATGCGGTGCGCATGCTGGAAGCATCCGGATATGATGTTGTGATTATTGAAACAGTGGGAGTGGGACAAAGCGAGCTAGCCATCGCGCAAGCCGCGGACACAACAATTCTGGTTCTCATGCCCGGCTCGGGTGACGATGTTCAGGCAATCAAATCAGGCATCATGGAAATCGGTGACATCTTTGTTGTAAACAAGGGCGATTTGCCCGGTGCTAACAAGACAGCAACCGACATTACTGCAAGTTTGGAACTGGCAACATTTTCAAACGATTGGCGCCCACCCGTAATTACCTGTGTAGCGGAAACCAACGAAGGTGTCGACAAAGTCTGGGAAGCCGCGAAACAACATAGAGAATTTTTGCAATCATCAGGTGAGTTGAAAACACGCCGAAAATCAAAAGTACAAGCAGAACTGGCTGAACTAGTCGCAGGCATGGCGCGCGACAACCTCAAGACTGCACTTGAAACTCCGGGTGAAAACCAGAAGATGCTCAGCCAGGTAGTTGATCATGAAGTTGATCCACATTCTGCTGCCGAGACTTTGGCAAAGCATCTTTTCGGCGGCGCGTCGAAACAATAGCTCAACTTCTCCCAAAACCCGCGGCATAGAAGCTTGCAAGACACTCTCATGTGTTTTTCACGTGTTGGGGCATAGACTGGCGGAAATTAAACGAATGCCGCCCCTTCATCTCAGCCTAACTTTCCCTCGTGCCAGAGACACGAGACAGACCCTTTAGATTTTCGAACACAGGAGTGACTGGTCATGGCTTCTGATACATGCAAAATACAAGACGATCCGCTGGTCAAAGACAAATCAGATCAAGTCAAAGCCGGTGGAATCTGGGGAAAACTTGCCGCTGAATACGGGTCAATGCCAATGGTGCCTTGTGACAAGAAAGCAGAACCAAGCGCAGTGGAATTTCCGCCTATATTTGAATCCGAAGGCAGCGCCAGTAAATCTGACGACAATCCAGGTAATGCTTACATTTTCAAACATCGGGCTGAGCCTGATTTCATGAGGTTCAAACGCGCCAAAGAATTTTCACCGAAAGACTAGTCGCTCGTTTCATACGTTTCTTCCCTAAAGAGGGGGTGCCAATTGGCGATTGAAAACACTGGAGAACACCAGCGCGAATCGGTTCACGCAGGAGCACAAATTCGAGTCACTGATTTACTTGAACATGGCAGTTATCCGCATCGATTCAATGATTATCAACTGCCCAAAGATTTCGCCTCAGGGCGATCGGACGACCAGTATTTATACTTTGGAGAAACAGCAACAGCAGGCAGCGCCATGGAACAGGCGGTACAGAAGGATGCAAGAACAGAATTCCCAAGCGTGTCCGACCTTTTTGCAACAGATGAAGAATTTCGCGAACGAAATGCTCAGCGCGTACGCACCACAGCAGCCGAAATTGTTCATCACAACTTGCTCGGATTTTCTGAATACGTTCAAAATCCGACGGGCTTCGACAAGTCGAGGTTGAGCGAAGAGATAGGCATTGTTGACAGAGCATGGGGCAGACTAAGTGAAGCCCAGCAACGCCTAATCCGAAAAGATCTATTCAATCCCGGTGGTGGGCAAAAGCACTTGAAGGCGTTTGAGGCAAGTGTCTGCGAGGACTTGATGAGAGTTCGCATGGATCAAATGGCCGCGATTCGTCATATTGTCAGCAACATTCGCAACGGGCTGTCTACGAGCGCTTAATTGTTTCCTTCAATCACCAGCACAAGCAATCGAACGCTTCGAATCTTGTGAAAAAACAACTTCAGCTTTCAGACTTGGCAGCAGCATTTCGATTCCAAATCAGATAGGCGGGTAAACCGGATAGGATAATCAGCAAACCGGCACCACTGTATCCAGGCGACTGGCAAATTTGTCCGATCATCACGACTGACGTCAGCACCACATACAGTGCCGGAAGAAACGGATAAAGCGGAACTTTATATGGGCGTTCGGCATTTGGATATTTCTTGCGCATCACGAATAGTCCGGCGACTGTCAAAACATAGAACAGCAAAGCGGCGAACATGACATATTCGAGCAATTTGCTGTACTGACCGGAAAGGCAGAGCAAACAAGACCACGCACCTTGCATAATCAAACCGAATGTAGGGACGTGAGTATTAGCGTTCAACTCGCCGCATTTCTTGAAGAACAAACCGTCTCGCGCCATTGCGTAATATGCTCGCGGACCAGCCAGAATTATCCCGTTCAATGCACCAAAGGTCGAAATCATGATGGCGGCAGCCATTATGTAAACACCGGCCGAGCCGAAGATAATCTCTGCCGCAGCTGTTCCTACACGATCTTCGGCTGCAAATTGAATACCGCGAGAAATGACGTCCGCGCCGCCTTCCGTACCTTTGAGCGGAATCAAGAGCATGTATACGACATTGGTCAATAAATAGAGAAGTGAAACCAGAGCAGTTCCCAACATCAAACTGCGCGGCAATGTTTTAGTCGGCTCCTTCACTTCCTCACCGGTGAAAGTGAGGTTGTTCCACGCGTCGCTGGAAAAGAGAGGACCGACCATGGCAAGCGAAATTACACCGATTAGAGTCATCCCTTCCAACGCATTACCTTTCAAATCCACTGGACTGAAAAACGTTGTGAATGACGAAAAATTGGCTTGCACTCCATTGAATTTGCTAAAGCTCAAAGCACCGAGCACGATTAGCAAACCAAGAGCGGCGACTTTGGTCATTGTGAAAGTCGTTTGGATCAGCTTGGCCGCGGTAATCCCTCGACAGTTAATGGCAGTCAAGAGCACGACTACAAGTATTGATACCAACTGCAGTGCAGTGAACGAGTAATCGCCAACCGAGAAAAAGACCGTCTGCTTCGAAACAGCCGGCACGAAGACGCCGAGGAATTTGGCAAAGGCTACCCCGACTGCGGCAATGGTGCCTGCCTGAATGACCATGAATAGCGTCCATCCATATAAGAATGCCGCCAGCTTGCCAAACGACTCACGCAAGAAGACATACTGTCCACCCGCTTCCGGATGCATAGCAGATAGCTCGGAGTAGCACACTGCACCTACGACTGTGAGAATGCCCGACAAAAGCCAGGCGAGAAGAACCCAACCGGGTGAACCTAATAAGCGGGATGCTTCCGCAGATACGATGAATATGCCTGATCCGATCATCGAGCCAACGACAACCGCAGTGGAGTCAAGCAGCCCCATTGCTCGCGTAAAGTGCACAGGCTGCGGGTTTTGCTCAGAGGACATTGGAGACATATCGATCGGGATCCTCGAAAAATATTCGGTTTATCAAAACTCTCTTATCTTTTACGAAATACGCGATGGCCGCGGAGATAGCTAGTTCCTTACTCTTCTGTCATCGAATAAATCGACTGATGTATATCCACTCAGTATCTCAACTGGCTTGACGTGCGGGTTTCCAGCTCATACGATTTGTAAACGAATCAAATCAATACCGATTCGCCGACTATAACAATGATTCAGGACGCGGTGTGAACTCCCATGTCTAAAATAGCTATCATCAGTCAACCGGACCAAGGCGTACTTATAGATGTGGGCGGCTGCGCTTCCATGCAAGAAGCAGTAAGTCACCTGTCGTCGACTCTTCAGGTTTCCAGTCAATTCTGGAAGGGCGTCAATGTGGCGCTCAATCTTGGAGATTTGGAGCTGACGTCCACACAAGTTGCGCATATACTCGCGCTCGCAAAGGGCGTTGGCGTGTATCCGTACCAAGTTTTTGCGCAACAACCACTCACCCGTGGTGCGCTTTTGGAGCATGGAGTCATTTTGGGTGATGGAAAACCTATGACACTACCCGCGATGACCATTAAGGTTCCGGAAAACCCGCAAGAAGATGAATGGGTAGACGAATCGGTGAACATCGATGAAGAATCGACGGTTACCGTTTTCTACGAACCCAGCGAAAATCAATTGATCACAGAAGACGTCCCATCGGATGGTCCCGAAGCTCAAGTTGATTTCGCACCAAAAGCCGAAACCTCTCCCCCCTCTACTTCCTCACCTAAATCTGAAAAGACCGAGAAAAACTCCAAGTCTGCCAAGGCTAAGGAGAAAGTAGAAGGTTCAGTTCATGCCGGCGTTATGTACCTGAGACAGACGTTACGTTCTGGACAAAGCGTCAGTCACCAGGGTCACCTCGTGATCATCGGAGACGTCAACCCTGGCGCCGAAGTGGTGGCGGACGGCGATATCACCGTATGGGGCGCACTCAGAGGCATCGCACGCGCCGGAGTGGGCGGCAACAACGATGCTGAAATTCGAGCACTGCGCCTGCAACCGATCCAAATTCGCATCGGCGAGTCGTTTGCTCGCTCGCCCGATAAGAATAGGCTCCATTACGACAATCACCATGGGCCGGAAACAGCTCGTGTGGTTGACGGAAAGATCAAGGTGTTCAAATTCAATCCACAGTTTTGATGAGTTTTTCCAGGTAGTCCCCCAACTAATTTAACTGAGTAACTGCAAGCCAAACGGGTAAACAGAATGAGTGGTCGAGTAATAGTAATAACGTCAGGAAAAGGCGGCGTCGGTAAAACCACCGCGTCCGCAAACATAGGCGTAGCGCTCGCTAATACAGGAGCGAGTGTCTGCCTAGTCGATATGGACATCGGATTGCGTAACCTCGACATTTTGATGGGGTTAGAAAATCGCGTCGTCTACAACCTGGTAGATGTCGTTGAAGAACGCTGCAAGCTGCGGCAAGCGCTTGTTAAAGACAAACGCATGCCCAACTTGAATCTGTTGCCAGCTGCTCAGACCCGCGACAAAACCGCGGTTGACGCCGACCAGATGAAGAAGCTCTGCGAAGAGTTGAAGTCGATGTTCGACTTCGTTCTTATCGACAGTCCGGCCGGTATCGAAAGCGGATTCCAAAACGCCATTGCAGGCGCGGAAGAAGCAATCGTTATCACCACTCCCGAAATGTCCGCTGTTCGCGACGCCGATCGCATCATCGGTCTTTTGGAAGCGCGCAAAGACGAAATCACGCAATATCGCCTGGTGCTTAACCGCCTCAGACCGAAGATGGTTGCCAACGCCGACATGATGGGCGTAGATGATGTGCTCGAGATTCTCTCGATCAAACTCTTGGGCGTAGTGCCTGAAGACGAAGACATCATCATCTCCACCAACAAAGGCGAGCCTGTTTCCGGCACGGACAACACCCGCTCCGGACTGGCATTCCGCAACATCGCCCGCCGCTTGCGTGGTGAAGAGGTTCCCTTCATGGACCTGGAAGCGAAGAACGATACTTGGGTAACCAAGATTGTCAATTTCTTCAATCCGGTTCGCGTGTAATTGGAGGAACCTAGATAAATGCAACTTTTAGACTGGCTATTTAAGGTTCCCAACGGAACAGCCGCAGTCACGGCGAAAGACCGCATGCGCACGATGCTCGTGCATGACCGTCTTGAACTGCCTGCAGGCAAATTGGAAGTTCTGGAAGAAGAATTGACGGCAGTAGTCGCCCGGTATTTCGATTTAGAACCGGACACTACCAGGTTCGACCTTCAGCAAATGGATCGCAAGGCGGCATTGATTGCCAATTTCCGCCTCGTCCGCTCCAAGTGCTAAGAATCTGAAAGAACGGAATACCCGCCGTTCGACTGAAAGGGTCAGTGCCCTCATTGACCCGATTGCGAGACCGCTGGACATTCTTCAAATCAGAATGATGTCAAGCGACGACAGTCAGAAAACGTCAATTCAAATTCAAGAGACGGAGAAGCGGTTGTTTCTCCGTCTCTTTTTCTAATTTTCTGCATGGGCTGCCATAATTATAGGCGCGGCCTATTATGCCGCCCTCTTTGAAGGAAGTTTGTGAACTCCCCACTTTCCAGACCACTGCCTATCAACGTCGCGCTCAAGCAGATTTTCGGCTTCGTCACCGGAATCGACTGGCTGATTCTCGCTTGCACTTTCTTTCTGATTTTCATTGGACTGAGCACTCTCAAGTATTCAGTTCACACTGCCGGTTACTACCAAAAGCAGCTTGAATTCGCCTGGGTCGGGCTAGCGCTCATGGTATTTTTCAGCCGCATGCCCTACAAAATCTTGACCAACAAATGGACCGTGCCGATTATGTACGTCGTCAATTTGATTCTTTTGGTCGCGGTTATGGTCAAGGGGCACTCGGCGCAAGGTGCCCAGCGTTGGCTGGCTTTGGGTCCAATTACCCTGCAGCCGTCTGAAATCGCCAAACTTGTCGTCATCTTTACTCTATCCGCTTGGATGAGCACGCGTCCGATTCGCTCTTTCTTCGACATCTTCAAGGTCCTGGCTATCATCCTTCCGCCTGCAGTGCTGGTTTTCAAACAGCCTGACCTTGGTACTTCGCTCACTTTCGGCGCTGTTTTCTTCGGCATGACGTTCTGGGCAGGCGCCACCATATGTGATGTCCTGGCGCTGACCTCCCCGCTGATCAGTTTGATTCTAAACGCCGTCAATCCAACCTGGTGGCTTTATTTCATCGGCGTTCTTGGTGTCGTACTCCTGCTTTTCTGGCGAACCTCCAACTGGAACTTCTGGATTCGCTTGCTGATGGTCTTGATCATTTGCGGCGGCAATTATGCAGCCGGCGAAATGCGCCCACACATGTGGGGACTTTTGAAAGAGTATCAACAGAAGCGTCTGACCAGTTTCGTCAATCCTTATGATGACCCGCGCGGCTCCGGATATCACATCCTGCAAAGTCTCATCGCCATTGGTTCAGGCGGTCCTGAAGGCGCCGGTCTGGGCAAAGGCAATCAAAGTCAGGGCGCGTTCATTCCTGAGCGGCATACTGACTTTATTTTCGCGGTTGTAGGCGAAGAATGGGGATTCAAATTCACAGCCCTCGTCGTTCTCGCATACGCCTGCATTTGCATTCGCGCTCTGATGATCGCCCACCAAGCTCGAGGAGAACCGGCGGGCAGTCTCATGGCACTTGGGCTCATGTGCATGCTTCTTTTCCACGTTTTCCTCAATATCGGCATGGTCATTGGCATTATGCCAGTCGCCGGTGTGCCTTTGCCCTTTCTCAGCTATGGGGGCACGGCTCTCTTGGTGGACATGTCTTCGATCGGATTTCTCCTATCGATAAAACGTCTGAATCCACCGGAACGCAAGGAAGAGTGGACGGTTTAGCGCAACCTTTCATTTCATTGATTGTTGAATACTGCATACTCGACCGGGTAAAAAACAATTGGAGGAGGCCGAAACGCCCTCTGACATTGCCGGCTTGGGGAGTGCTTTCTGAATGAAGAAGCTACAGGCGAAACTCTTGGTTTTCCTTGTCTTGGTTCTCTTTTCGGGATTTGCCCGGCAAGCTGCGATGGCAGGTGAAGAGTATACGCAAGGAGTGAAACTGCTAGGGCAAAAGCGCTTTGACGAAGCTACAAAACTGCTCAAGAAGGCTGTCACAAACGAACCCAATAATTCAAATGCCTTGTACTACCTGGCTGTCGGGCAGCACTACCAGGGGAAAACGGCCGATGCGCTCGTCAATTACCAACTCATCCTCAAAAAATTTCCGGGCACTGATGCTGCCAATCGTGCCGCTCAGGTTGTCGGGTCAATACGCTTGGCTCCTGGCACTACAGACGCCCAATGGTATCCAAAAGCGGCAACTGCAGGCGCGGGCACAAGCACACAGAATTCCGTAAGAACATATGCAGGCGCTGGTTCAAGCTCGTCTGTGCGCAGCTATTCGAGTTCCAACCTGCCTGACCAGGCGACTATTTTCTTTGAAAAGGGAGACGCCGAGCTGAAAGTAGACTGCTATATCAACAATCGCCCAATCAAAATGGTCTTCGACACCGGAGCCACGGGCATTGTCGTCGGCAAAAACCAGCTTCAGGAAATGGGCATCAGACCACCGGAGGGCGAGCCTACTGGGCAATCGGGCGGCTCGTCTAATGCCAGTTTGCAGTCCTACTGGCTGATGCCTGCAGATGTGAAAGTCGGGACAATACAGCGACAAAACTTCCCCGTTAAGGTGCTCTCGTACAATTCGGCACCGCCTTTGCTTGGACAATCGTTTATCCAAGACTTCGATTATTCGATTGACCGCAATGCCGGTGCCATCAGACTGAGGAAGAAAGGCAGCAGTAGCTCCGGCTCGGCGGGCACCGGCTACACCGTCCCTTTCACCTGGGAAGGTCCGAAGATGGTCGTCAACGTTGAAGTCAACGGGCGTCCGTATCCAATGTATTTCGACACCGGCAACTCTGCCTCAGCAATCAGCATGGGAATGAACGACGTGAAAGCGCTCAATCTCTCGACAGACGAAGGCGAAGCTGTCTCACATACCGGCGTAACGGGAAGCGGAAGCGGACTGAAGTTCAAGGTCAAACGCATCAAAATGGGACCAATAGAAAAATACAACTGCGATATCACCGCCAACTACGGCTCGCTTGGCAGACCGCTTGTCGGACAGGATCTATATGAAGGCTATGAGTACACAGTGGACAACGACCGGATGGTAATCAGATTCATTCGGCGTTAAAAAACTCGCCCGGCAAATTTGGCAACTTTTCGCCAACGATTCGGCAACAAACCAACAACGATTCGGCAACATTCCGGCAACATTGAGTGGCTAGTATAAGCCACAACAGAGCACGGCGCGATTCAAAGCCCGGGCCGCTGTCGCTCTTCCCTTGTTTTTCGAGGATTTCTCATGCCCAAAAACGAAGTCGAAAATGCTCCGGCAGTCAAAAAACAACCCGAAGTGGAATCTCCACAATCTGACGTCTCGGGAATGGTCGGCGAAAAGGTCAGACTAGGCAGCCACAATGGCGCAAGTAGCATGGAGAGGACATCCTTTTGATCCCTACTATTTGACCAGAGAACGTGTGCTGGGAAGGGCTGGTAACTAGTCAAAAATTGTACGACGGACACCGGAAAGCAACTGCAGTGCCTTGAGCAGATTGCTCGCAGAAACTTTCCGAAATACAAAGAGGTTTGCACATGCCAAAGGAAGTTCATTCAGAAATTTGGGGAGCCGGTGTTTCCACTCAAGGGGATGACGCAGAGAATGAATGCAGCGACACAGTATTCGTCGCCGAATTTTCCATCGAACCTGAAAAACAAAGACCAGATCCTGCAGCCGACCTGGCGCCATTGTTCGAGGCAAAAAGAGAGTTTCAACGCCTCGATATGACCAGCGATTCACGCCTCAGTCGTGATGAATTGATATTTGGAACGCAAAGCCAACTTACCGGCCGACCAGGAATTGCGGAATTACATCTAATTGAGAATTTTGCTCAACTTTCAGGAGGTACCGGTTCGATTACAAAAGTGGACATCGATCGCGCAATCATGGGCAATCTGACTAAGGCGATTGAAGACAGCGATTCAACACTTAGTTTTGATGTGCGCAGCGGAATAACACGATGGGCAGACTCATCTGGTGACAAGAAAACAATCGATTTGCAGAACCAGTTTAACACTGCGCTTTCTGGAAGCGGAAAACAAATCAAGATTGAAAAGTCGAATTTTATAAACTACCTTGTTGAAGGTGTGCCGGTCACCACATTTACGATATTGGAAGGAAGCAAAACACAGGACAAATTTTCCACTGTTAGAACAAGCGATGCGCGGCACTCATTGATTGAAGGTCGCTCCACGAGGGGGTGGAGCACCATTATCGAAGATGCAAACCCGAGAAAAGTCGATGATCCAAGACTAACGGAAAATATGGCAAATCTCAGAGCATTACAGCACTTGATGAAAGATCCAATCATTACGAAGAAGGGCGAAATTTCCTTCGAAGACATGACTAACTACAAATCTGATTCTCAGGAGCAGAAGTATACGAAGATTTTTCTTCAATATAATTTTGGCGAACTGGCAATGAAAGATCGGAAGAATCTCAGTGTGTCGCCAGAGGACCTTCGCATCAAAATGGAAGAATCGGTAAGCTCGTTGATTGCAAACTCACTCATGCCAAACAAAAGACAGAGTGATGAATTGGTTGACAGTTTCATCAAAACAGCATTACAGGACGAGTATGTAGGACTATCCGATACCTTTTCAAAAACCTTGAATGCTGCCTTAGAAAAACAAGGATACAGCGCCACTATTTCGGAAAAATCAGACAAGGTGAAGACAATCACGGGCGAACACATCCGAACATTGTCTATTGAGAACTCGTCAAATCATCAGAAAAGCAAAGTTCTGAACTTCCTCACGCGAGATCCAAGCTTGTTCTACCAGGGCTATGAAAAGAGAGCCAGTGCCTTTAAATAATAGAGCTGCTACTCGCTTTTTGCACCTGAGGACAGATGATCTCGCAATCGAGCGAATGGATCGCTCTTAGCCACAGGAGATGGTTTAGCTGTTGGCTTTGAAGTTGATCTCGAATTTTGTTTCAGCGCCGTTCTCATTACAGGCTTTGAGTCGCGTCTTGCTGGCGGAGAAACGTTTTCAGATCTTGCGCGCGATACTGGAGCAATTCTTGCAATTGGCTCCGGTTTGCGGACAGTATTTGCTTTCTCCGGAGCACCTCGCAAAGTGACGTTAAACGGCGCAGACGATCGCTCCGAAGGGCTAATTGTAGGTTGCGACGAGGCAGACTTTTGTGCTGCATTCTGCGTTAAGTACAATCCTCCAACAGTTAGAACCAGGACAACCATGACAGCGGCAAGGACCATCTTCATGGAATTGTTCAATTGCGCAGGATTCGTGTCGTAGGCTATATTCGATTGATCTCCACGTAACTTGCTGACAGAGCGAATTTCGCTAGAAGAAATAACCTGACTAGCGCCAGAAAGCAAATTCTCCAGCGCAGATTGCAAGTCTGCAACAGTTTGATACCGATCATCAGGATTCTTTTCCAGGCACTTGAAAACAATCCGTTCCATTTCCTGCGGCACTTTCACATCATGATTTTTCACCGCCAATGGTGCCGGTTTTTCATTGACATGTTTGTGCAGCAATTCAAATAAACCGGAGCCGTGAAAAGGATCTTGTCCGCACAACAGCTCGTACATCACACAACCCAGCGAGTAAATGTCTGATCTGTGGTCCGCAGAATTATTGCCTTTCACCTGCTCAGGACTGGCGTAAGGAGGACTTCCCCAAAATTCTCCCGACTGAGTGATTTTGCGAGTGTTTTCCCCAATGAGTGCCAATCCGAAATCCAGTACTTTGACAAAGTCGACTTCATTCTCCAGTAGCATGATGTTGCCGGGTTTTAGATCTCGGTGCACGATCTGATGCTGGTGCGCATACTTTACTGCTGCGCAAACCTGAATCATGATCTTGCGAACGCGCTCCCAGGGAAGTGCTCCAGCACGCGCCACTTCCTGCTCTAGAGTCACCCCGCGCAAAAGGTCCATTACCAGATACGGTTGGCAGTTCGGACCGTAAAGGCAATCTTGCACCGAGACAATGTGCGGATGTTCCAACTTCAAGAGCAAATCAATCTCACGAGCAAATCGTATCTTGATATTGTCTTTCGCTTGAACCTGGAAATTAAGCGTTTTCAGCGCGAACAGCTTGTTTACGTTATTAAGCCGTGCTTTATAGACAATGCTCATACCGCCAGAGCCGATTGCTTCAAGCAGTTCGTAGCGTCCATCGAGCAAGTAACCAATCATCGGATCGACGGCGTCGACTGTTGTCTCAGAAGAAGATATAAACGCAGCCTGAGAATCCGCGTCAGAAAGCCTGTGAGTGTTACCCTCAGCCGACGAACTTATCTTACCGTCCTCCTGATCCATATCTTCTATTGGTTCTGTTGAAGAAACCTGTTCTCTGTTGTGGGCGCTACCATTTGGACGGGCACATACTTCTCATTTCAGATTCAATTCTAGTCAATGATGCAATTGCTGCCTCTGGAGAAGAGCTGCGTTGTCTATCAGCGCTAGAAATTCGCGAATAGAATTCGCCGCAAGAGACGCCCGAATTCTGCATTTGCTGCAGATGTGACCGCAAGCAAGCGACCTTTTCTTGAATCATCTTCTGCTTGTTAGCATCATTGAAGTTATTACCTGGCTTCCAACCTTGTTGAGGGCCTGCTGCAACAACGGGCGTCGAGCCCTGTTGTCCCTTTACTCCGCGTCCGGCACTGGTTCGTTTCGCCTGATCGCGCAGGCTTTCCTGGGTGCTTATCTTGCTACTCAATTCGCTGATCAGCGCCGAAGCCTCTTTGGCTTTTCCAGCTTTGCTCAGATCTTCTATCTCGTCAAATAGTTTTTGAAACGGCTTTATTCCGGTCCCGCCTTGCTTTAGGGCTTCAATACGCGACCGGAGCACCATCCGCTTCTCTTTCAAAGGTCCAGGAGCGACAGAAGTCTTATCACTATCTGCGCCTTCTGTGGATTCTGTGGTCAAGTCGAGCGAAGCGAGTAACTGTTTCTCGGTTATCGTGCCATTGGCGAATGCATGTATGTCACCGGCGCCTACAACGACTCGGCTTACCGAACTGTCTCCATCGAGAGTGTAGATGACTTTCACGGACGCCAACTGCTTTGGCTGCGCGTCCATCAGAGCTTTTGCCATGAGCACGGCCTTTATCTTGCAGTCATCGTCGAGCATTTTGGCCGAACGCTTAGTAATTACAGTCACTTCCTGGTCCGAATGCAGCACATCCAGCCTGCTAGTCGGGCTAACAACCTTCGCTTCACGTAGTAAGAGGACCATTTCGCTGGTGGACAAGGGCGCAGCCTGCGCCGGCAAAGCCAACAGTCCGGCAATTGTCGCCAATAAGACAAAGTTCAGACGTAGTTTCAGCATTTCTGCCAACCTCAAGGGATCATCTAATGTTTTACCCGTTGGAAGCCGAAAGGTACTGCCCGCAGGAAAACTTCACGCTCACTTCATACAAGACAACAGTCGGCAAAGTGATCGCATACCTCCGATTCTCGGAAACATGCCGCCCTAGAATGAGTCTGTAGTCACAGTGGTGGAGCCCAACCGGATCGACCGCTAGTTTTTGCGTACCCAATTAGCTACATCGGATTCGGCGGAACCGCTATGAAACTCAATCGCTGGCTCGTTTATCAGAAAGAACGCTTCCCTCTGGTTCAGTACGGAGCAATCGTGGCGGCGTTTTCGTACTCAGCGCTTTGTGTTTCCAGAATGATGCGAGGCGTCGAAGGACTTCCGGACATACAAGGATTTCTGGCAGCATATGTTTGCTCACTCATTCTCTTCTTTCAGCTTCGAGTCGCCGACGAGTTCAAAGATCATGAGGACGACTGCCGCTACCAACCGGAGCGTCCGGTGCCACGCGGTCTAATCGAGCTGAAGGAACTTGCAACACTGGGAGTACTCGGTGCTGCAGTTCAATTATCACTAGCCTACACCTATCAACCAAGTCTGCTTCTCCCGCTCGCATTGACATGGCTCTACTTCGCGCTCATGAGCGTAGAGTTCTTTGTCGGAGATTGGCTCAAGAAAAAACCGTTCACCTACTTGTGGACACACATGCTCATATTGCTTTTCGTCGACATTTTTGTCACAGCATTCGATTGGATGAAAGGCACCACAATTCCACCATCAGGTTTGTGGCTTTTCCTCGCCGTAAGTTTCTGCAACGGCGTAATCATAGAAATCGGGCGCAAAATCAAATCAGCGGAAGAAGAGAAACCCGGTGTCACCAGTTACACAGCTGCATGGGGTCGCCGGCCAGCCGTCTTCGCCTGGCTCGCAGCCATCGCCGCGTCAGGCGCTCTGGCGATCGCAACGTCCGCCAAGTTAGGTTTCGCCATACCAATCATTGCGCTTGTTTGTGTACTTTCGGCAGGCGCGGTATTTGTCGCTTTCAAGTTTGTGAATCATCCATTGACGGGAAAACCTTTCGAGAGCTTCTCGGGACTTTGGACTCTTGTTACTTACCTTGCGTTGGGAACGGTTCCCTCAATGATCTCAATGCTTGGAAAAACTCTATGAGTGCGCTTAAGGCAACGATATGAAAAACATCATTTTCGAAAACGAAAAACACAATCCTGACCTGACTGGCAACAAGGCTGCCAATCTTGCTCGTCTAAAAGCCGCAGGTTTCTCAGTACCATCCTTCGTGACGATACTGCCAAACGCTTTCAGTAGCGACTCGACCTGGCAAGATCCACTTTTGGAAGACGAACTGAAAGTCGCCCACGAAAAATTCAATGTCGGCTCTGCATTACTTGCGGTGCGCTCATCTGCAATAGACGAAGATGGCGAAACAACTTCGTTTGCTGGTCAATTGGATACCTTTCTGAACGTCAGCAGTGAATGGGTTATCACCGCCGCAAGATCTGTTTGGCTATCGGGAACAACTGATCGCCTCCAAGCCTATTGCGACAGCATGGGCATCTCGAAGAAAAGCGAAGGTCCAGCGATCATTGTTCAAAAAATGGTCAATGCAAAAGTCGCAGGTGTTGCATTCAGCGCAGATCCAATTAGCGGAGACAGAAATACTGTAGTCATCAATGCAGTTGGTGGTTTGGCCGATAAGCTCGTCTCTGGTGAAGTCGAGGGCGAATTGATTTACGTCATCGCCGGCCGTGTCGTGAAACGAAGTGAATCAGGCAAAGATTGTTCCCGCCAATCAAGCAGAGTTCTGAGCGATACCGTTGCAATGGAAATCGCTCATCTCGCCAGAAAGATTGAAACATTGTTCGGCTGTCCCCAAGACATCGAATGGGCGCACGATGGAAATCAACTGTTCATTCTCCAAGCTCGTCCGATTACGACTCTTCCGGAGCAGCAAGGAGAAATCCAAGGTGACCTGAGAATCTGGGACAACAGCAATATTTCCGAAAGCTATCAAGGCGTCACGACTCCGCTCACATTCAGTTTTGCTGCAAAAGCATATGAACACGTCTACATTCATTTCTGCCGCTTGATGGGAGTGTCGGAGAAACGCATCAACGCAAACCGACAGATCTTTCCCCGAATGCTCGGATTCATTCGCGGACGCATCTATTACAACTTGGTCAATTGGTACCGACTGCTCGCGCTTCTGCCTGGCTTCCAAGTAAATCGCCCATTCATGGAGCAAATGATGGGCGTCAAGGAAGAAATGCCGGCGGAAATCATTGAGAAAGTCATTGAGGACAACAAGGTTCCTACCTTACAAGCGTATGCAAACTTCAGCACGTCGCTCATTGCAATGTTGATCAGATTTGCCAATCTTCGCCGCGAGATTGCAAACTTCCAAAACCATTTCAACCAGACCCTCGAAGGCGTTCCGAAAGATCTATCCAAGCTTAATGCTGATCAGTTAGCACAACTCTATCGCGGCTTGGAAGGAAAACTCCTACCGTCATGGGACGCACCACTCGTCAACGACTTCTTTGCGATGATCTTCTTCGGTCTTCTAAGTTCGCTCAGCAAGACGTGGTTTCCATCGCAAACATTTTCGCATCACGAACTGCTCGTTCACTCCGGCGGCATAATTAGCGCAGAGCCAGCGCGCCTCATAATCGAGATGGCGGCAATCGCGCGTGAAGATCAGGAGCTTCGGCAAGCTCTCACAGCAGGAAGTCTTGCTCAAATTGAGAAACAGCTGAAGCAGAACGTTAAATTCGAAAGTGCATTTAGAAACTACCTGGACCGATTTGGAGACCGTTGCTTCAACGAATTGAAGTTAGAAAGCCCAACTCTCAACGACAACCCATTGCCTTTGTTGAAGAACATCGGTGCGATGGCATCAGTTACAGGCGTTGGAATTGTCGCAGAATCTCTTAAAACTGCTGAGACTTCAGACAAAACTGAAACGTCAAAGATTGTGACCTCGGAAAAAACATCTTCAGCAGATCCGAGAGCCGAGGTATCGAAGCTGCCCTTTGGGAAACGCTTGATCTTCAACTTTGTCGCGAATCAAGCAATCGAGCGCATTCGCTGGCGTGAAAACCTTCGTTTCGAACGCACCCGCCTCTTCGGGTTGGTCAGACGCATTTTTCTCCAGTTTGGAACACAGCTTCAACAGCAAAGCGTTCTACAAAACAAGAACGACATCTTCTATTTAGAAGTAGAGGAAGTTCTCAACTTCATCGAAGGAAAAAGCACAACAATCAATTTTGCTGCACTAGCCGAACTTCGAAAGAGAGAATCGGAAGAGTTTCAAAATCAACTTCCTCCACCCAACCGCATCGTCTCCAGGAATGCAGTTGCCGTAGGGGCGATGCCATGCATCGCCCGGCCAGAAACTTCTAACACAATTCGTGAATCAACAACAAACAATGTGGCCAACAGTCTGAGCGGTCTAGGCTGCTCACCAGGAGTTGTACGAGGACGTGTTCGTGTCGTGCGCGATCCGGCTACCGCAAAACCCCTCGAAAATGAAATTCTCATTGCTGAAAGAACAGATCCGGGTTGGATAGTTCTCTTCACTCAAGCAAAGGGAATCATCGTTGAATACGGAAGCTTGCTCTCGCACACTGCAATCGTCTCGAGAGAACTTGGTATACCGGCGATCGTCTCAGCAAGCGGTGTTATGAACTGGCTGTCTGACGGTGACGTCATCGAGTTTGATGGCAAGACTGGAGCGATCACAAAGCTTTCAAAATTCACTGAGACTGAAAACGCACAACTGCAGACATCGGAAATTTCAGCTCCGCCCAATGCCGAAAATGCCGCCCAAAATTTGGAACATGCTACCAGCGCTAACGTCGTGAGTCTCATTGATTCCACGAGTCTCTGCAGAGAGGCGAGCTAGGAGGGGCGTAGATGAAAAACTTTGACTCCACCCTTACTTTGAAAAACAGACCAGAACTTCGTTTCTCTGAAATCGAAAGTCACGCCGATTTTTCACGCATCCGCTACGCACAGTGCTGGGAAGATGCCGACATCTTGCTAAAGGCACTTGGTGTAAAAGCAGGCGATGTCTGCCTCTCGGTAGCATCAGCAGGAGACAACAGCTTATCGCTTTTGTCTGCGAATCCGGCAAAGGTAATTGCAGTAGATTTCAATCGTCAGCAAATTGCCTGTCTCGAACTAAAAGCGCGAGCAATCAAGTTTCTCTCCTACGAAGAGTTGCTTTGTCTCGTCGGCATTCGTGCCGGAGACAGATTGAGTCTTTATGCAAAGCTTCGTCCACACCTGAGCGAAAAGACAAGAAACTTTTTCGATGTGCAAAAACTCGATCTTTCTCGTGGCATCGGACACGCAGGTAAGTTCGAAAAGTACTTCGAGATCTTTCGCAATGCTGCGTTGCCATTTGTGCACAGCAAAGAAACTTGTGATGCACTGCTCATCAAGCGGGACAGCGAAGAGCGCAGAAGATTCTTTGATGAACAATGGAACACACCCAAATGGCGAACGCTGTTTCGCATGTTTTTCTCTCGCAAAGTCATGGGCTTGCTGGGCCGCGATCCAGCCTTTTTCCAATATGTTCAAACTGATGTTGCGCAAGCAATATTGGATAGAACGGAATACGCACTCACCGCTCTCGACCCATCCGAAAACCCGTACATGCAATGGATTTTGAAGGGCACTTACGTGTCGGCTCTACCGCATTACTTGCGCAGAGAAAACTACGAGAAGATCAAAGCAAATATTGACAAACTCGAACTGCACGTCGGTTCAATCGAATCGGTGCTTGAGGATCTTCCCCCAGGCACGGTAGACAAATTCAACCTCAGTGACATCTTCGAATATATGTCGATGGACAACTATCACAAGTTGCTCAGTTCGCTTGTTCTTGCAGGACGCACTGGTGGCAGGCTGGTTTACTGGAACATGCTTGCGCCGCGCAGTCGTCCCGAAAAGATGGCACCAGTGCTGACACCGCACAACGAGTTGGCAGAACAGCTGCATAAAGAAGACAAAGCGTTCTTCTACAGTAAGTTGGTCATCGAGGAGATAACGTGTTAGGAGCATTTCCTAATCCGATTCTCGGCGTCAGCCTGGTGATGGGAATTCTCGCGACAGCGATGAGCGTGCTGTCCTACATCAAGAAAAAAACCGGTTGCGAACCGGAAATAATTCGTAAGGCACTGCACGTGCTGATGGGGCTAGTTACGCTTAGCTTCCCATATCTCTTCGAGGAATCATGGCCCGTGGCGGTACTTTCAATCGCCACGGCTGTGATTTTATCGTTTGTCGGCAAGCTTAGAATGCTGAATTCCTGGGGTTGCGTTCTCAAGGCAGATGGCAGGCAGTCCTACGGTCACATTTGTTTCCCGCTCGCAATTGGCATTCTCTTCACACTGACATTCGAGCAGCCGCTCTTCTTCTGCATTCCTGTCTTAATTCTCACGCTGGCTGACGCAGTTTCAGCGCTCGTCGGAATCAAATATGGAACGCATAAATATACAACCGTAGATGGTGCCAAAAGCACAGAGGGCTCGCTGGCGTTTTTCACATTCGCTCTGCTCGGCACTCTCATTCCGCTCGATTTGTTCACCTCAATGCCTGCTGACAAAACCCTCTTCATTTCACTCATCATGGGCATTCTCGCCATGCTGTTTGAAGGCATTGCCTGGCGCGGATTCGACAATCTGGCAATTCCGCTCGGCGCCCTTTTGGTTTTGCACACTCATATAGATGTTCCGGTAGAAACCCTCGCCACCAGACTCATTGTCCTTGCCGTCATCCTTTCATTCTCCATCGCATGGCGGCACAAAACCACGCTGACAGGCAGCGCTGTGCTTGGCGTCGCTCTCTTTGCCTACGCAAGTTTCGTCGTGGGCGGCTTGCAGTGGATGACCATGCCGCTCATCGTCTTTTCATGCTACCGCTGGTGCATGCCGATGCGCTTCCAGACAATTGAAAACAGACACTCAATGTACGCTGTACTAAGCGTTGCCAGCACCGGTCTCGTCTGGCTCGGAACTACGTTGTTTTACGGCAAAGACTTCATATTTCCATATACTCTTGCTTTTGCCGTCCACGCCGCCATAATCATGGTTGCGCACGTACACTCGCGCGGTTTCAACACATCACGCCTTCGTATCTTGCTAAGTGGCACCTTACGGAGTTGGCTCTTGCTATTCGTACCCTTTGTCATCCTCGCCGGATTCAGCCGCCAGGCAATGCTCCTCACAGTGGTAGCGCCACTGTGCATAGCCTTGCCGGTTCTTGCCTTCTACTTTTCCCAGCAAGATCCAACCAGGTCTCTCACCGGGAAAACCCGGTGGTTCAAGCAAGCAGTGTTTGCCATACTGGGGTCCCTTATAGGGTCAGTACCGGCGGCTTTCATACATTAGGTAAGACAGTTTAAGCCCAGGTAAACACTCATGAAACTGTGTGAATCCTGGGAACAATAGTCCATCCAAAACCTACTATTAACATTGTGGGTCTGAAATATAAGGAGATTCGCGATGACAGAAGCTCTGTCTGCGCCGCATTCTGGCTGCTTAAATTACACATTTGCAGTCAAACCTGAAAGCTTGTCCTCAGAACTTGCGGAGATATCCACTAAGTTTGCTTTATCCTTCCCGCACGAATGCGTTGAGCCAACGCAGACCAACGGTACACCCTCACTGTACTTGTTTGCAATGTACGAAGGGAAGCTAACCGCCCGCTGCTCAATCTGGACAGAAACAAGAGTGCTCTTTCCGCCTTCAGCAGACCAACTCGAATTGAGAGTAGCAGGTTCGGACGTCAAGCTCGGATTTATTGGGCACTATGCTGCCACATCCCTGAAAGCGGGGTTGGAACTGCTTGAACTTGCAGATTTTGAGCTGAAGAAAAGAGGCTGCAATGTTGCCATCGGACCAATCGATGGAAGCACCTGGAGGCGCTACCGGCTAATCAGCGAGAGTTGCGGAGAGCGCATTTTCTCCCTCGAACCGGTCAATCCTCTCAGTTGGAACAAGCACTTCACAGATGCTGGTTACCAGGTAGTAAAAACGTATGAATCTTCAATCAATAGAGAATTGGACTTGAGAGATCCAGACAGTAAATCGCTCAAGGCAAAACTGCAACGTCAGGGTGTAAAACTCAGATCGCTTAACGCAAAAAACATAGATGAAGATCTGGAAGGTATCTTTCGGCTGACGATGGAAGCGATGCAAAACAACTTCCTCTTCTCACCAATCGATAGAGCCTCATTTCTAAAGGAGCAAACACGGCTAACGTCACTTGCCGATCCTGAATTGGTTGTAGTAGCGGAGAAGGCTGGAAAAATTGTTGGCTATCTTTTCGCCTATCCGGATCAAAATTCGGCAGCGTTTCAACCAAGATTGGTAATGAAGACAATCGCGCGCACACAAGATGAAAAACTAAAAGGATTAGGTCGTCTGCTCTATCAGGAAGTACATTCACGGGCTTATGAAAAGGGATTTCGCGAGGCAGTCCACGCGCTTTATGCAAAGGGAAACAAGGCAAACGCCATCAGCTCAATGTATGGAGAGGCAATTCGGTCATACGCACTCTACGGAAAAGCTCTTTAAAGAAGAATTCAATCAGTTTGTATAAATCCAAGACCTCAAAAGAGTGGAACAATGAACCTGGTTAAAATACTTGATGAACAGACAATCTCCCAGCCCGATCGCATTGCGCTGAGAGATTGCCGTGGCAATATCGACAGGGCATTGACCTATAGATCGCTTCAGAAGCTTACTGAGACGGCTGCGGACAAACTGCTTGATTCCGGCATCAGGAAAAATGATCGCGTACTGCTTGCTGTTTCAATGAGCATTGAAACCTATGTCCTCTTGCTGGCATTATTGCGAATCGGCGCAGTGGTTGTAATTGTCGATCCTTCAGGTGGAATAAAAGCGCTCAGGCGTTCGCTAAGGCTTGTCCAGCCAGATGCAATGATTTCTACAGTGGCATTGCAATTGCTCGGCGGTGTTTTAAAAGAAGTGAGAAATATTCGCGTAAAATTGCTGGCAGATCATATTGTTTCCCCAATCGGGCGTGCAAACGTGTATAGCACCGCCAGTGGTTCTATCGGATTACCCCAAGGAATCGAAGATGTAAGCGCTGATCATCCTGCCCTGATTACTTTTACAAGTGGCTCCACAGGCAATCCGAAGGCAATCGTGCGCACGCATGGCTTCTTGCTCAATCAGCAAAGGGTTCTTGCTTCATCATTGCCTGGCAGTAAAAGTGATGTAGAACTTACTACTCTGCCTGTCTTTGTACTATCAGCTCTGGCGCAGGGAATTACATCGGTGCTTCCCGATTGCGACATGCGAAAGCCGGCGGCAATAGACGCACAGAAAATCGTTCGGCAAATGCGAGTCTGTGGTGTCAATCGCGTGATTGCTTCGCCTGCTTTTTTACAGAGCGTCGTTGATTACCTCAGTGATTCGCACCTGCACATACACGGACTAACACACATACTCACCGGTGGTGGACCTGTGTTTCCGTCGCTATTGAAGCAGATGGAAGAAGCTTTTCCGAATGCAGTGTTGACTGCAGTTTACGGTTCAACAGAAGCAGAGCCGATCGCTCACGTTTCAAGCACAGAAATGACACAGAAAGACTTACAGAGAACATTCGAAGGGAATGGGCTTTTGGCTGGAAAGCCCATTAAGGAAATTGAATTGGCAATAGCAAATCCGACGGAACTGACCGCGCTTTCCAACGGTGCAACAAGGAAATTCAATAAGCTTCCTGCATACGTTACAGGAGAGATCGTAGTGCGCGGTAAGCATGTTGTAAAAACGTACCTGAATGGTGTGGGAGACGAAGAGACCAAAATCTCAACAGCCAAACGGAAGGACAGCTCGAAGATATGGCACCGCACTGGCGACGCCGGCTACTTGGATTCAGAAGGTCGCTTGTGGCTGATGGGAAGGTGTGCTGTAAAAATCAGCGACGAACGCGGCGAACTCTATCCATTTCAAGTAGAAGTTGCAGCATCAGAGATCCCTTCAGTGCGCCGAGCCACTTGCCTAAAATTCGGCGGCAAGCGAATATTGGTAATAGAGAAAAAGCACCATTCAATACTGGATCAATTGAAAGAATTGTTGCTTCGCACGGCTGGACTTAAGGACACCATCGGTGATGCCTTTAGCTGGCTGAGATTCGATGAGATCAGATGCGTGGATTCCATCCCTGTCGATGCAAGACATAATTCCAAAATTCAATACGGAAGATTGCAGCAAAGATTGCAAAACGCCTTGACGTATTAAAGCGTAAAGCATGGAAGGTACGAAAATCTGGGAGCGCCGCCCTCCGGGGCGGCTTTTAGAATTGCCGTTTGCCAGGCTGCCTACTTCTGAATTTCGGTTTCTCAAACTGCCGGCTTCTCAACTTGCCGGACGCAAGCCGCTTCCGTCTGATATCCCTAAAAACTAGGAGCTGCCCGGTCTTTCAACCGGACAGCCCCACCCCCTCTGCAAAACTTTCTAGGATCAGTTGTTCATGTTTTCATCGAACATGCGCAAAGCTCTCATGAATGCAAGCGCCGCTTCAGTATTTCGGCCTTCTTTCGAAAGCGTAGAAGACAGCATCAATAGACCTTTCATTGAGGTCTCAGCGCTGAGAAATTCATCTGATATCCATAACGCAGTGCGGAAGAATTCCTCCGCCATTTTTATATCTCCAACTTCGTCAAATGCGCTTGCCATGTGCATAATGTGCACCCATGACTCGAGAGCTTCGCCGTCGCCTCCGCGGCTGTGGCGGCTCAAGTTGGATTCATCTATACGCAGCTCCATAAACAACTCCGTTGTCCGTATGAAGTAATAGACGACGGTGTTTCCATTTTGATTCCAATTTTTAGTGACATTCTGCGAAGCATTATCATCAGCGCACAAAGCAGCAGCAGTAGCCGTTTCCAGCCATTAAAAACAGGATGCCAAGTATTACAAAATTGTGAAATCGGTCCTTCAATACTTTGAAAGATCAAGTCCAGGGCAATACCACTGCACAATTGCAATAGGCAGAGAATTCGCAATACAGAACATGCCCGCCCTGACCTGAAAACAGGAAAGCCAGTTTTCCGGCTCCTGCATCGACGTGCCTAGTTCTCTATCGAGTTACAGTTTCAATCTTCTATTAGAGTGAGGCGCGTGTGGATTGGCGAACCAAGTTGCCGCCTTCACCGTACTCAAACGCTTCAATCTCTGCTGCCGAAACATTCATGCCTTGTAGTTTGCTCGAATGTCCAAGTGTCACCATTCTGTCGAGAATAGTGAAGATGTCTTCGCAATAGCGAGCCAGTGCGCGCCCTTGCGGAACGACGTCTTCTACAGCAGCAGCGATATAAAAATCGGAAACTATCTGCAAAGGTGTGCTGCCTTTCTCTCCACGCACCTCACTGTGAGAGCTCTGGAAACGCAGTGTGAGGGGCGAGCCCGGTTGGGACAAAATCGTCAGCTTGCGATTGAAGCCCGAATTATTGAGCTCGAACTCGCCAATCAATTGGTTGAATGCGGCGGGTCCTGTGGGCAAATTACCCTGCATCTTACCCGGGTTAGTACCTAGCTCTTGAGCGAGCAACTCGACCAGGCGGGCAAAAGCAGCTACGCCCTGGAGATCAATTGTCGTGCCCTGTGCATTCTTTGCTGGGGCGGGTGTCGGAACATCGGAGCTCATACTCAATGACATCCTCTCGATTAACACGTTTGCTTATCTAAGCGGCATACATCAGAGATACTGAGCTTTTCGCCGCCAATTCATCATCCCAGCAACATGTCAAATATTCAAGTAGAACCCGCTTGATAATCGGCTCACAAAGCCAATTTGTAAGCCACGACACATAATGACAATTCAAAAAAGCGGGTCTATTACAGCGATTTAAGCGGATTAGACTATTCTGGACTCCAATCACCAGCCTCATGACATGTCTGTTGAGTGTCTTCTTCTCTAGCTGGCGTAAAATAGTGCGCGACCGATTCTCATTTTTGAAACTATGACCGCAAGCAACGACACCGCTAAATCTCCCGATCTCGTAACGACCACCAAAGAGTGGTCCGAGATGATCAAACTAGAACACACAGTGTTTGCGCTGCCCTTTGCATTGTCCGGATTGGTTCTTGCATCTTCGGCATTGCCTGGTTGGGATGTCGTCTTCTGGACAATTCTTGCTTTCACGGGTGCACGCGCCGGCGCAATGACATTGAATCGATTGATCGACTCAAAAATAGATTCCCGCAATCCACGCACGAGCAGCCGCGCAATCCCAGCAGGCCGGATCAAGGGAGTTCACGCTGCCATATTTGCGGTCATATCCTTTGGCATCATGATGTTTGCGGCCTCACATCTGCCGCCACTCTGCCTGTACCTCTCGCCGATAGCTCTTTTTTGGCTCAGCTTCTATTCATATACAAAGCGTCTGACATGGCTTTGCCACATTGTGCTCGGCATTGCCCTTGGTGGTGCCGCGCTCGGCGGTTGGGTAGCAGCGGGAGGCATGCTTGACACACTTGCACCGTGGCTGCTCGCACTTGCAGTAAGCACATGGGTCGCAGGTTTCGACATCATTTACGCGTGCCAGGATTTTGAAATCGACCAAAGAGAAAAACTCCACAGCATTCCAGCCAGGTTTGGAATTGGATCGGCATTAAACATTTCCACAGCACTGCATGTGGTGACTGTAACGGCGATGTCTCTTCTTGGACTGCAGATAAACGCGGGAGTTGCGTTTTGGGTAGGGCTTGTAATGATAGGCGTGATGTTGTTTTACGAACACAGCCTGGTCAAACCAAACGACTTGAGCAAAGTGAATGCGGCCTTTTTCAACGTCAATGGGGTGGTCAGTATTCTCGCCTTTTTCGCAATATTGATCGACCGCGTCGCGCAATTGGCACACTAAAGATAGAAACTCTCTATTCACAATATAGGCATATATGTCGCCAGCACTCTGCCAAGATACTTATGCCGATTGCTCCGTATTCTCAGCCGATGCTAAAGAATAGGCGTACAACTCGCCTTCGACAGTCCCCACGTAAAGTGAGTTATTTGCCACCATTGGCGGTGATTGAATTTTCTTGCAAATATCAGTCTGCCATCTCATTTGACCGTTTGACGCAGAGAATGTTTGTAGCCAACCGTCTTCTGTTGCGCAGATAATTTGCCCTTTGTATGTACAGAGATCAGCAGATACTCTGCCTTTGAGTGCGGCTTTCCACTTCAGACGACCATCATACTTTTCGCAACAATATAACCATCTGTCTTGACTGGCAAATGCCACAGAAGTGAAAACAATGGCCCCTTTGCTGACTATTCTTCCGTTTGCCGGGTATTCCCATACCATCAATCCCTGGCTGGTCTCCAACGCGTAAAAATTTCCAGATTTTGTGCCGACATACACAGTATCTACTGAAGCGAAAGGCGATGAGATTATTGCCCCCTCCGCTTTGAACTTCCAGACGAATTTTCCTTTCGAAGCGCTAACGGCATGTAAGTCACCAGTCTTAGTACCAACTAAAACTGAATCGCCCTGGACCAGGGGCGTCGCAACGATCGGAGCACCGGTTGAATACATCCACAGCACTTCGCCTGATCGAACATCAAGCGCTCTTAACTCATTGCCGCTTGCCACAAGCAAAGCCGATTCCTTTATGACAGCAAGAGATGCTACCGTTTTCGCGTTAATAGCGTTCTTCCAAATCACTTTTCCGGTGTAAGAATCCAGACAAAGTGTTTCGCCTGAAGCCGCACTGACAAATACATAATTCCCAATCGTCACGGGAGCAGCCAATATTGGTTCCGTCATTTGATGGTTCCAAAGCTTGTTCCCCACCCGCAGATCTACGGCATACAAATTGCCATCGCAAGACGCGATGAAAAGTATCTTTTCGCTTCGATCAATCAACGGCTGCGAAGACCAACCGATCGGACCTTTGGTTTTAAACACCCATTCGGTATCGAGCGCAACCCGGAATTTCTGCAGGGACTGGTTTGCTTGCCCTAACGTTGCCTTGGCTGGTGGAGCTTTTGGTATTACAGGCGGTGCCGGAGGTGTTTTGCTGACCGCAGGCATAGCCAACGGTTCCGTATTCTTCGGAATTTCTGGGATTCTAGACTCACCCTTGCGCTCTTGATCGCTTTTATCAGCACCCTTGTCGGCTTTGTCACGCAACAAAGATTCTATCGACTCCCATTTTGCAGCTCTATCTTTGTCTTCGCGCGCCCGCGCCACCAGCTGTTCTTTTTCCCTGTCTAGTTCGAGTGTCGACTCCAGAGGTGGTGCCGGTTTTGTATTATCGCTTTTTGCCACTTGGTTGCTGGGCTTGCTTGGTAAAACGTCCGGCGCCTGCACTGCGCGTGCGACTCCCGAACTGCGCGCGTCACGCTGATCGAGTGCATCTTGGAGAACCTCCCCTGACTTGAGCAATGGTCGATTGGAGCTGATACCCAGCCGTTGAACGCGTAATTCGAAAATCAGTTCGTCGATTATGTCTAGAATGTCGGCCGCACTCTGATAGCGATCTTCAGCCATCTTTGCCATCATGCGGCGAATAACTTTGTCGAGAACTTCCGGCGCTTCAGGATTCTGACGACGTATCGAAGGGATGGCAGCGGTGGCATGTTTCATCGCCATCTCGATCATGCCTTTAGCTCTAAAGGGCAAGCTTCCTGTCGCCATCTCAAAAAAGAGCACACCCAGCGAATAAATGTCGGAGCGATGATCTTGCGGCTCACCACGGGCGAGCTCCGGTGACATGTAGGCGGGAGTACCCATAATTTTTGTATTGCCGGCTCCCACTCTACCGGCTAACAAACGGGCAAGTCCAAAGTCGCCGATTTTCAGATCGCCTTCATTCGTGATGAAGATGTTGTCCGCTTTGATGTCCTGGTGGATTACTCCCCGCTTGTGCGCAAACGATATGCCGGAAGCAAGTTGTTTCATCCAGTTGAGGGCATGCTCTAGAGACAGGGCTGAATCTTGCAAGCGAATCGCCAGGTTGCCGCCAGTCAAATATTCCATTGCCAGAAAGTGGTGCTGTTTACCATGTCTTTCCTCGACACCAATGTCGTAGACAGTCACCAGATTGGGGTGTTCAAGCTGTGCCGCCAGACGCGCTTCCTGGCGAAAGACCTCGAGATTTTTCTTGTCTGACATCAGCTCCGGCAGGAGCATTTTTATGGCAACATCGCGAGTAAGCAGCTCATCGCGGCAATGATAGACAACACCCATTCCACCAACGCCAATTTCTTTGACGACGGTGTAGTGTCCGTTTTCTAGTTTCTCTCCACGCGAAAAGATTGCCGGCATATTTGTCTTACAAAGGTTACCAAAGCCCTCTAAATAGAAATTGCCCAAAAATCCGAAAGAAACGTTGTCTATATAGAAAACTGAGATTTAACTTAGACTCAGATATCCAATCAAAATGAAATGTAAGATCTGCAAAACCCTTACCAGCTCAGGGGTTTCGCGCTTGACAACCACTTTGCGCCGACAGCTTGAATTCCTTCCAAAGTAGCCACTGGCAACACCAGGTAGAATCAACTGGTCAATGTCAACATTTTGGTATTTCCCCAATTAAGGTCAGCTCCGGCTGGATTTTTCAATGGCAAACCCTCAAGACTCCAATCTCAGCCAGGGCACTTTCGCTCCGGAAACATATTTAGCCGATTGCCCGCCGAACTCGTCCAGAGAAACGCTCGTCGAGCAGGCTAAGCGCGTGCTCAACATGGAAGCAGACGCACTGCGCTCTATCGCGGAACGGCTGGGGGCGTCTTTCGAATATGCAATAGAACTGCTTCTCGGCTGCCAGGGAAAAGTCGTGGTCACCGGCATCGGTAAGTCCGGACACATCGGCAATAAAATTGCAGCCACACTCGCTTCGACCGGAACTCCCGCGTTTTTCGTGCATCCAGCTGAGCTACGCCACGGCGACTTCGGGATGCTGGAAGAAAGAGATCTGGTAATTGCCCTCTCTTACTCGGGCGAAACCTCTGAAATCAAGCAAGTTCTCGATCCTATCAAACGAATGGGTCTGAAGGTAATTGCGTTGACAGGCGCTCCTCAGTCGACATTGGCAAAGCATAGCGAAGTCGTTATCGACGTAGCTGTCGATAGAGAAGCGTGCCCCTTCAACCTCGCACCGACAACCTCGACTACAGCAACGCTGGCTATGGCTGATGCAATGGCGATAGTTCTTATGACACGCAAAGGATTCCGTGCCGAAGATTTCGCACGTCGCCACCCAGGCGGCTCGCTTGGGCAGCAATTGGTCTCTGTACGCGATGTTATGCGCGTTGGTCTGCAGATGCCGCAAGTTTCACAGAGTGCCACATACAATGAAGTGCTCGCCGAAATCGACGCAAAACGCCTCGGTTTTGCTGTTGTTGTCGACGCGGACGAGCATCTTAAAGGCATTATCACGGACGGAGACTTGCGACGTTCGCTGGTCAAATGGGGACAAAGCGCGTTTGAAAAAACCGCATCTGAAATTTCGACCTCCAATCCAAAGACCATCAACTCAGACGCCCTGGCAGTAGAGGCTCTCAAACTGATGGAAAAACATGCAATCTCGGATTTGATTATTCTCGACGAACAGTCCAGACCCGAAGGTCTCATTCACTTGAAAGACCTTCTGCGCGCCGGAGTCATCTAGGCGAAACGGGTAACTAGGTTCTAAACTGAGTTCTTCTCCTCCAAAGGCCGGCATGCTTGCCGCCAGCGGGCGACGCCATGCTTCGTCCAACAAAAGGCGCAGGCAATGCGCCGATACGCTCCGCTAAAGAGTCTACAAATCAGAAGCAGCACCGGGGATGGTGCTGCTTCCGTGCCGAAAAACTGTCTGTCTGTCTAGTAAAGACGGCAAGCAGGATGGCTTGCCGCCAGCGTCTACACTGTCATTAGAAGATTCTGTTGAGAATTCTTCCAACTGTACCCAGGCCATAACCATTGTTGAAGTAGCCGTTGTTCCAGTTGTTATTCCAGTTGTTATTCCAGTAGCGGTTATTGTTCCTCCAATAACCATTGCCGTTTATGTAGCGGCCATACCCGTAATTGTTGTAATTGGGATTGCCGAAATACGGGTTGTTGTAATACTGTCCTTGCGCCGCCATATTATTCATGTACATTTGCATTGCCAATTGGTTCAACGCTCTTTCGCGATCATTGGCTTGAGCTTCTGTAGGCGCGAAGGCAGTAGTCGTAAGTGCAATAGCACCTGCGATGAGTCCGAGTGACATAAGTTTCTTCATAGGACATAGCCTCCTTGCTTTCACGTATTGGAAGACGCGGACATGTCCGAAATGTTCTCGATATTTGATTAAACGCCGCTAATATTCATATTTTCTTCATGCCAAGATTGGCTGCTGGCGCGGGTCTCTGAAAACAGCTATTAATGCCGGTTCCCCATCTTGATATCACTGAAAACAATCTTCAGAAAAACGGGGATGGTAAAACACCCTTCTAGTAAGGGAATTGCAGTTTCTGTTCCGCTTCCCGCGCGCGTAAGATCTCTTTTGCTGTTTTACAAAAGTGCAAATCCCTGTACGGTACACCCGCTCTACCAGCCAGTTTGTCGCTCTCGTCGCTGAGCAGTGGCAATCCATTTTCTTCAGGGCAAGCAATGGAAGGCAGCATGGCAAGCGTACCTCCTGATTTTGCTCCTACCGCGGGAGTTCTTCGCACCAGCATTCCAGATTGGCAAAACCCGCCTCTAACAGCACTTGCCGCGCTATAAGTGACCACTTTACCGTTTGGCTCTTTCAACATTCTCTTGTAACACTCGAAAAGATCAATGGTCCAGAGTTCCGGAGCCCGGCGAGGGGAGAAAGGATCATGGAATATTCCATCAAAGATTCCGCGATCGCGCTCAACCAGTGGTGGCACAATTTGACGCAGATCGCCTTGCACAAGTTCAAACCTCACGCACACTTTACGCGTTTTGCATTGCAGCTGAAACTCCCATGTGCCGAACTTTCCTGCAGCCAGACAAGGCGCCTGCGAACCGATTTCTTCGCTCAATTTTCGAAAGCGTTCGTCAGAAAGAACTCTACTTATATATAAGAGCGGCTTCTGAAATTTCTCGATGGCGACAATCTTGATCGAATCGGTTACTAAGGCCAGCTTCGAGAGCTCATTCAAGAGGCAAAAGGTGTTGTAGCCAAGTCCAAAACAGACATCCAGAAATGCTAACTGTCCCGCCTCCCCGGCAAGTTCATACAGTTTTAGAGGTTCCACAAAATTCGCTAACGCCTCAGTGTATGCGCCGGCCCGATTGTGATACAGCTCACCAGTTTGCTCATCTTTCAGAGTCAGAGAGCCGTCTTCGGTAAATTGTGTTTCTTCCGCGCATTCGTTGGACATCTTTAGCCGCGATTGTTTTTCCTGAATCTATAGCTCTAAAGTGTAAGAATTACTTTGCCGAAATTCTTGTCTGCTTGCATAAAGTGATGAGCCTCAGCGGCATTCTCAAGCTTGAATGTCTCCGCGATAATCGGCTTGAGCAGCCCTCTCTCGAAGAGAGGCAAGATCTGTTTTGCAAATACATTTGTGACTTGGATCTTCTCCTCCAGTGGACGTCTGCGCAGCGTAGTTCCCTTAATCTCCAATCTACTGCTCAACACTTTTCCAAGATTTACATTTGCTTTGGCGCCGGCAACAAGTCCTACAACAATTAAACGTCCTTGCGCAGCCAGACAGTCTATGTCTTCTTCTACATAAGCACCACCAGTTAGTTCAAGCACAAGATCAACGCCCCTTCCGCCGGTAAGCTTTAGGACTTGCTCAGAAAATTTGCCATCGCCAACCAAGATTCCATCGTCCATACCCAGTTCTTTCGCTTGATCCAATTTCTCCTGGGTGCGACTTGTACCAATCGATCGTGCGCCCAAGGCCTTGACGATTTGTACCGCGGCAGTGCCGACGCCGCTGCCCACGGCGCTTATCAAAACATTGTCTCCTGGTACCAATCGCATCTGAGAAACCAGCGCATCGTATGCTGTGATGAATACCTCAGGGATTGCCGCTGCTTCAGAAAAGGATAGATTGGCAGGAATCGGTGCGATAGTACGACCATGAACCACTACGTATTCTGCATAAGCTCCACCGCCACATAAGCCAAAAACACGATCTCCTTTTCTCCAATCTCCCGCACCATCGCCGATGGCATCAACCACACCGGCAAACTCCAATCCTGGGATATCCTGTGGACAATCGGACGGCGCAGGATACTTGCCCAGGCGCTGCATTACATCGGCACGATTTACAGATGTCGCCTTCACCTGCACGCGCACCTCGCCGCGCTCCGGCTGCGGCGCTTCGACCTCTTGGACTTTCAACACTTCCGGCTCGCCGAATTTACTGATTACGACCGCACGCATTTTTTCTTGAGTTTTGACAGACACGGAAGCCTCCGAAATTTGAGACTGGTTCATTGATTAGACTGCGTGATTCACTCGATTGAAAACACCGAATCATCGCGACTTGGTTGAAACACTTCAGGAAGATGATTCACAAGAATTACACAGACCATATGCTAGAAGACTCAGTAGATTAGCACATTTCAATGCTTTGCAGCTTTATTTACAAAGACGTAAAACAAGTGCCCATCATTCATTCATGCGCAGTAAGAAGGAAAAGTGAGTGATTCAATTTGATCCCGGTACGTCACACGACTATACTTTGAGTGTGATTCAAAGAACTGCGCGCGTGGACACGGGCAGCCAATGCGAGCATTCCGAATCCGATGCATTTAGTGATGCTTCAAGAGCGCAAAAGTTTGGAAGTCTACAAATGGACAACGCTACGCAATCTATAGATGGCAGTGTGGAAGACGAATCAAAGCTCGATCGCGCTCCCGACGTAGTAAAACGCATTACCGGAAATGATGGCTCCACATCAGTGACTGTGAGCAGCGCAGTGAAGCCGGAAAAAGACATGTGGGACAAAATAGCGGCAGTGGCACCGATCATATCGGGTGTGTTCATTTTCCTGGCCGGTGGCGTCTTTACTTACACCTACAACCAGCAGCAGTTGAAAGTGCAGGAAATCCAGACGATTGAAAAATTCATCCCGCACCTGACCGGCAGTGAGCAAAGCAAGAAAGCGGCTATTTTAGCGATTAACTCGCTTGCCGATGCGAAACTTGCCGGCAAAATCGCCTCCATCTATGCCAGTCAAGGAACGGTTTCCGCCTTGCAGACTTTGTCACGCAGCGGCAATGACAAAGACAGAGCAATCGCAGAACAGGCACTCGAAAAGACGATTGAAAATATCAAAGCAAGAGAAAGCCGGCTCGACGACATGGAAAGCGAATACAGGCAAGCGATTAAGAATGGCGCAAACGGTCACACAGCAGATGCGGACACACCTGTGAATCTGATCGGCATGGCCGTCACTTACAAGACATTGGGACAGTATCCTCTCGCTGAGCAGCTCTTGCGCCGCGCACTTACGCTTGTGGAAAAGAAAAGTGGCCCGGAATCTGCTGAATCAGCATACATTTGGCGCAAACTTGCCGATCTGAACACAGCACGAGGAAACCGCGCGCAGAGCGAGGCCTGCCTCAAGCATGCTGAAGCGATTGAGGCTAAGTCAGCACCCGCGCAACCACCGAGCGACGATGCGGAGCAAACGGATACAAGCTCATCGTTGCCACAGCCGGATAAAGAAGCTGAAGGCACTACAAAATCGAACGAAGGCTAACGACCTAGTCGTCTATATATTCTGACCAATATTCGGTCCGCTCCCGCCATTCGCAACTGCCGTTGCCGCAAATCAGCGTTACCTTGGCGCCCTTGGTTTCCAGTCCGGAATCACCGGCGCCATCCCAGACGGAGTCGCAGGTTTCTACAAACTTATCAAATTGCTTGACCGAGCCCTTGCACTCAGGACAGCGCATCTTGCCTTCTACAATGGCTTTCTTAATTACGTTGAGCGCCATCTAGCCTTCTACTCCTTTGCCAACCGAACGAATTTGGACCTATTTATAAACGAAATTGAGTTCGGACACAGGTTATATGAAAGATGGTCAAGCGGGGTTGACAATGTCCACGTTTAGACTTATTCTAAATACAGACACGTTCAAACTAGCGAATTGAATTTGCCCAATCGAAAAGACGGAATGCCATGAAACACAATGTAGAAGAGTTACTCAGCACACACGGGGTGAAGCCCACCCCCCAGCGAATGGTAATTGCAGAGTATCTCCTCGGCACTCATAGCCATCCCACGGCTGATGAGGTGTTCCAGGCGGTAAAGGGCAAATTACCGGTTAGCTTGTCTCGGGCCACTGTCTACAACACGTTAAACGCCCTCGTAGCTGCAGGTGTAGTCCAAGAAGTGACGACCGAGGCTGGCAGAGTGCGATACGACGCTAATATGTCAGATCACCATCACTTCGTGGATATCGAAACCGGCGATGTCATCGACATTCCAGCCGAAACACTGAATCAAATAAAGCTGGAATTGGGTGAAAAATACAAGGTTCGCAGCTTTCACGTGACTATTTTCGGCGAAGTGGTCGGCGGAAAAGCTAAGGAATCGAGCTGACAGCCGATAGTTAAGGCGTTTCAACGCTTTTTTTTACCCATAAGTTAGATCAAGTCTAAGACTAGAAGTAGTCTAGGAGGAATTCTCATGCATCAACACGACACACAAACTGAAAAAAACCTCGAATCAGCTTTCGCGGGAGAATCAATGGCAAATCGCAAGTACCTGTACTTCGCTAAAATCGCCCGCAATCTAGGAGCCGATGAGGTTGCCGACTTGTTTGAAGAAACGGCACATCAAGAAACCGGTCACGCTTTCGCTCACCTGGAACTGCTTTATCCATCAAAAGAAATGACTGTGGAAAAAATTCTGGAATTAGCGATTGAAGGTGAGTTATATGAAACCAATCAGATGTATCCTGAATTTGAACGCATCGCTGTTCAAGAAGGCGATCAAGCCGCCGTCAGCGAATTTCAAGAGCAGGCGAAAGAGTCTGCCGAACACGCTGAAATCTTCATCAAAGCAGCAAAGCGGTTCAAAGCTCTTGGGCTGGTTGAGCGCTTCCACGCCGATCGCTACATCAAAGCTCTGGACAAAGTGCAAAACAAAACTGCTGAGATTGAGCCAAAACTGCAGAGTAAAGAACCAAAATCAAAAAGCTCTGAGTCTGCAGCCTGACGGCAAACGACTACAACCGGTCACAGTTAGATTCTACATTTGAAGACCATCGAATTTAGTGCGGAGAAGAAACATGACATACGACTATCTAGTCATCAGCACGAGCTTGAACCCTGAAAGCAACAGCCGAATTATGGCGAGAGAAGTGTTTGATGAGTTGGCAAAAAAAGACAAAGTCAAATTCATTGACTTACAGGATTACCCGCTGCCCATCTGCGATGGAGGAGCCTGCTACAGTGACGCGAACGTGCAAGAGCTTTCTAACTTGATCGCCAATGCACGGTGCATCCTGATGGCGGCGCCCGTCTACAACTTCTATTTGTCTGCAGCGGGCAAGAATCTGATCGAGCTGACAGGAAGAGCATGGACAGACAAATTAGTTGGATTCCTTTGCGCTGCCGGCGGAAAATCGAGCTATATGTCTGTGATGAACGTCGCCAACAGCTTAATGCTTGATTTTCGCTGCGTGATTATTCCGCGCTTCGTTTATGCAGACGGTTCTTCGTTTCAAGCGAACCAAATTACGGACACTGACATGCAAAGGCGCATTGTCGAGCTGGCTGACACAGCCAGACGCATGATTGCAGTAACCGGACCGGTTGCAGTCACATAAATCGACCATTACTTCGGTAACACGGCAAAGCGGGTCTTCTTTCACAAGCAGACCCGTTTTGCTTCAGGCAAACCGACTCACAATTGGCTAAAATACTGGTTCTAAGAAGACGATGCCAGGAGATCCGGGAGACCCGCCACCACGATGACAGCAAATTCGCCAGAGAAAACAATTGAAACGTCGGTGCAAGAAAAAAGATTGCTCGAAGTCGATATGGAGATTTTCATCGGCACTTACGATATCGATTTTGCCGCACATGTCTCCAACATTGTCTATTTGCGTTGGTTCGAAGCACTCAGGCTCAAGATCTTCGAAAAGTATTATCCGCTAGAGCAACTCATGAACGATGGGTTCGTACCAATCATCACTTCTCACTATATCGAATACAAACGGGCGATAAAACTATTCGACAAGCCGCATGGTTACATGTGGATCGATTCAATTTCAAAAGCGCGTCTCAAATTCAAAGGAGAAATCAGGGTAGGCGGGGAATTGGCAACCAGCGCCATTCATGAAGGCATTTTTCTTACATCATCAAATATGAAACCAACAAAAATTCCTCCAGCAATTATTCAGTTGTGCAACTCTACCGACGCCCTCAACAAGTAAAACTCGAATATACGTAAACCGAATGAAAAACAGTTCTTTACTCCTTGCCTCTCTTCTGCTGGTCAATACCTGGTCAGTGTGCGAGATTTTGACTAACAAAAGCGCATCAGCAAGAGCCGAACGGAGCTCGAGCAAGGTTCACAGGCGAGCCTCAGGAACACATCGAGCCATTGCACCAGCAACAAAACCGGCCCAGATGCATATAGACCTGCCGATAACAAACGCAGTCAATTCTTGGTTGAAACGGCACGAATTGCGCAACTCACAAGTGGCAGTGGAAGTAATGGACTTCGCCACCGGTCATGTTGTTTGCTCCTCACAAGGCGAGAAGCGCTTTACTCCCGCATCGACTGCAAAAGTTTTCTCTACCGCTTGCGCTTTCGAGTCTCTGGGTGGAAATTATCGCTATACCACCGCCATTGCCGGCAATGGCACCATAACTAATGGAAAATTGAAAGGCGACCTTTATTTAATGCCTTCAGAGGATCCGACTCTGTCCTACGGTGATTTGATGCGGCTCTTTGGCGAACTAGCTAACAAAGGCGTGAAGAACGTGGAAGGAAGTCTAAAGCTGAGTCCGACTCCAAGCGGTGGCGATCACTTCGTTCCCAGTTTTCTCAATGAAGACTTTGGTCAAGAATGGATGCCAGTGTCATCGGATCTTGTCGTCGACAGCAATATCTTCGGTGGCGGCAACCCTCCCAACAATGCAAAGGTGATTGAAGTCGACAGCAGTCAGGAATTCAACGCGCATTCGAAATCAATCATGCGTCAAGACCTGTATCCTGGCTGGCTGGTTTACGATGATCGAACCAATACCATTCGCTCCTATCGCGGATACCCCGTAGCGACCGGTCGCGGTCCTCTGGTAGTCAGCAATCCCAACACGTTCAATTTGGCTTTGGCGCGCACAGCGGCGAAGAATGCCGGCATAAAATTCAGCGGCAAATCCACTGCAGCGGAGAAAGAATTGAATCTCTCCGTGCTGGTAGAACACAAATCAGAGCCGCTTTCCAAAATTATTCAAACCTGCCTTCATCAAAGCGACAATCTTTATGCTCAACAATTGCTGAGAAGTGTGGCAATCGGTGGCGAAAACAAATCGAACGACCATCCAAGTATGGAAGAAAAAGGTCTGGCACGCTTACGGGGTTGGTTGGCGTCATTCGGCGTTCCACTCAGTGAAGTTGTGCTCAAGGACGGCTGCGGACTCTCCCGCAAAGACTGCGTGACACCACATGCACTCAACATGGTGCTTCGTCATATGTTGAGCAAATACGGCGAAGGCGGATATGTCAGCTTGCTCAAAGGCGGCGATGTAAAGCATGGACAAAAGAGCGGTTCGTGGAAGTTCAAAACTGGCGCCATGGATAGTGTCAGATGCATCACAGGAGTGCTGAAAAATTCAGGCGGTCAAACTCTTTTAGTGACAGTCATGGTAAACGGACATGCGCCTGGTGTGGGCGATGTTCGCACGTCAATCGGCGCACTTGTAAGCACACTGGCCGGCACGCAAATGCAAGCGCCTCAAGAAGTCAAAACAGAGACAAAGGTCGAAACCAAATCAGTAACGACCAAGGTGGAATCAAAAACAGAATCGAAACCCTAGTAGGCTTACTGCCAGACAGACACTCCGCCACCAGATGACGGTGACGCAGGTTTGTGAGCTTGCAAGTGTCCGCGTGCGGCAAGAATTGATTTTTGCTCCAACGCGTTCTGGTGCAAATAAACATTGTCGAGGCGCTTGCGAAGCGCGGTTAGCGTCGTAGGCAACTCAACTTTTACACCTTCGCGCATGATCCACTGCGGAACGAAAAATCCTGGATCGAGAAACATTGTGTATGTGAGCTCTGTCTTGTTGCCGTTATCTGCCGGCTTCATTTCCCAAGTACCACTGAAATCTTTGAGAGTTCCACCCAAACGCTTAAACGAAATTAGGCCGTCTTTACGGGTGTAGCGAGAATCCACGGTGTAAGTGAAATTTGGAATGAACACACCAAGGTCGAGAGTCACTTTCATAATCGACTGCTCTTCCTTGTCGAGCATCACATCCACTGTCTTCATACGTGGAGAGATCTTTCCTTGAAATTCGAAAGGGTTGACCATAACCGGCCAAACTTGATCGGGTGACTGGTCGAGCAAAATGGTACCCGTGACGTACTTGGTATTGCCGACATTTCTCAAACCGACAACTACTTCACCTTTGGCGAGCTTCTCAGCATCAGTAAGAGGAGGCTTGAATGCCAGCGCTGCGTTGATGGGGATGAGAGTGGAAAGAACAAAAAACAGTGCCAATAGTGCAAAGCTCTTGTGAAGCGGCGCCCGCCGCTCGGCTGTTGAAATCATCGGGCTATAGAACCTTGAATGAGGGACCTAAAATCAATTCGTCTGATGTTGCCAATATTTCTCCGCTGGTTTCCATCGGACGCTATGACTTTACTTGACAGCAGCCGATTTTTGCCGGTAATTCCGGTTCAAATAAGTTTATCAAGAGCAAGTAGAACGCACAATGTAATTGGCGCTTCGACACAAACCCACTGACATCACGAGGTAAGCTTTTGTTCCTGCGTTGGCGGGCATATCGAGCCTCGTGTGTAAATTCTGTTTATGTGTCGAAGAATATTTAACCGATATCGAAATAGTAGCACCATTTAATGACAACCAAACCCCTTGGCAATTAAGGATTTATGGACTTTTTTGTTCGGCTCACAACCCAGACTAGGTTGCATCAGCGTTGCAATCGCCCTTGCCAGACCAGTTCTTGCAGTATAATTCAGCAGTTATAGATCTACTCAGTGTTTTGGGGTGTACGGATGACACGCGGTGGCAAAGAAGACGCACTTTTCGGCAGAGAGAGCTTGTTTAGACAGAAGCTTGATCAATTACGCACCACCGGTGAGATCAAGCGAAAACAACAAATTGACCCAATGGCACGAGTGAGAGAGCTTGAGCAAAGCCAATTGCTCTCCGGCGCGCAAGCTTTTGTTTCCAGCAATTCTTCTGCAGATATCCAGAAGATGGCATTGCTCGACAGTCTGACTGAACTGTATAACCATGATTCAATCATGCGAATTTTCAAAGACGAATTGAAGCGTTCGCGTCGTTACAAACAAAACGAAGCGCTTTTGATACTGAGAGTCGATCAACTGGAACAAATCGAACAGTCACACGGGAAACTGGTTTCCGACTCAATCTTGAAAGGACTCTCCAATTTCTTGATGAAAATGATTCGCGACGTCGATATTCCAGCTCGCTACGATGCGCAGCATTTCGCCGTCGTATTGCCTGCTACAGACCTCAAAGGAACGCTCGTTCTGGCAGAAAGAATTCGCTCCAAAGTGAGCTACGAGCGGATCTCCGAAATGGGGCAGAATTGGAGCGTCACTGTCAGCATCGGAGTGTCTGCTTTCCCAGATCACTCTCCGTCACCGGATGAGTTGATTCAAAAGGCCTATCAGGCCTGCACAATGGCGAAAATGCAAGGCGGCGACAAGGTTTACGTTGCCGAATAGACGCCAACAAAATCGGGCGCATCCAAATAGAGACGCATGCTAGCGCTGTGGTGAAACCCAGCCGAGCTTTTCCATAATCAATTGGAAGTCTTCTTTGCTCCAGACATAATGGTGCAACGCGAAGATTGCTTGCTCGTGCGTGAGATAGCCGTCACTCATCAGTTGGTGGCAGCGCAGTGCAACTTGCAGAGTCGCTGAATCAATTAGACCTGTAGTAAGAAGAATGTTCTCAACCGGAGTGCCGGTACGGCTGCTTTGCTGAAGCACCATCTCCATATCGCTGTCTGGAATCAAGCGCACCATCTTCAAAAGCTCGAGCATGGTCAAGCCGCGGCTCTTCTCTGTTTGAGTGCGCTTGGTCACTTCAGAAACCGCTTGCGGAATGGCGATACCGCGAGCCTTCGTCAATTTCAAAACTTCTGCGGCTTCAAGCGGATTCAAAACGCGCGCACAAACGAGCTCTTGCACTTTGAGAGCATCAACAAGCGTCGAGTAACTGATCAGTTTAGCCTGGGTGAGAACTTGCCCTATCGGCAACTCATCGACAATTCCACGCTCAACTGCCGTAAGCAAATCAATTTCGCTCACCAATTCGGCAAGCACGAGAAGCTCACCAAGCCTGACCGCATTGTTCTGCTGAACTTGATAGTGCCCATGCAATGCCAACGACTCTTCAAGAGAGGTATTCTTCTCCGCCGACACAGCAAGCGCTTCCATTGCCTGCTGACGCGTTATTTTTCCCTGCCGAATCAACTGCTGCGCTGTCAGCGCGGCATAGGCGGACATATCATTCATAACCCCTTTCAGGACCAAAATCCGCCCGAGAGGAAGACCGGTGTTGAAGCAAGTTTGCAAGGCATCTTCCAACTGATCAGGGTTGACAAGCTCAGCCTCCACCAACAACTGGCCCAATTTGTTTGTAAATTCAAAATACTCTGACCGCCAGCCGACCTCGCGCAAGGCATCATCAAGGCTGATGTCCTTCTCACCCGTTTTCCGAAGTGCCAGCACCGCATATTCAACGTTGAGCAGCTTGTCACGAATCAAGCTCTGAGCCATAAGAGCCGAATGCAGCCGGTCTTCCGTAATAAAACCGGACGAGACCAGCACACGACCAACAGGTAAGCCCGTCTTTTGTGAAATAGGCAATGCGTCGGCTAGCTGACCAAGACTAATCAGGTCAGATTTGACCAGCAAATCACCAATCAGTACTGGAATCGGCCGCTTAGACACCTTGCCCCCAGGCATTACTCAGTAAAATCTCAGTAGTCATATTCTACTGACAATATAAAAGACTGAGTGTAAGAAAGATAGCAGATCCACAGCTCAAAACGGTTTACGACAGCGAATATGGAGAAAGAGAGCAACCTTTGCAGCGCCTTTCAAAGCAGGAAATTTCTCCACAGTTTCGGCGTCCGGGCAGGGTTCTAAGAATCTTTCCAAGACAAAACCGATTTCGAGAAGCATGTTCAGCCACGCCCGTGCAGCTATTGCTGCGGCTGCGCATCTGTCAATGAGTCTCTAATAGTATGCGCCTTTTCAGCTGTTTTCGTAGCCTCAGCCTGGCGTCCTTCTGACTGGAGAAAACGGCTGTACATCTCAAGAGCAGTAGCAACTTCAGTTGAATTCTTGCCGCTCGTATTCTCGCGGATTTTTATAAGGCGCTGAAACAAGAGGTCCGAGTGCCAACTCTTCCCATGCCTGCGGTAAAGCGCGGCCAGATCCGGCAGCCGGTCAGCATATGCAGCACTGTCGCCGCCTTTGACACCTTCGACAGTGCGCATTGCCAATTCGTACAAACGCTCCGACTCAGCCGTGTCACCGCGTTTGTCATACAACCAGGCAAGCCCAATCAAGCAATCCACCACACCCGGGTTGATCTCTTTGTCGCTCTCGGCACGGGCAATCGCTTCTTTCCACTGTGATTCTGCTTCAGCCAGCCGGCCCTCGCGCATTGCCGCACGCGCACCGGCATCCAAGTCCTGCCAGCCACCTGAAACAATCAAGGCGAAAAGCCAACCAATCTTCCCTGCAGTGTCAATCACGAGGCACCTCCGTATTTGATTCTACCGAAAGTACGGCGCGCAAGGCCCATGATGTCGATTACAAGGCTTTCGCCACGGGTAAATATTGAGAACCATGAGAATTAATAGTCTTATGTCAAAGCGCTCTGGAAAGTTCATTCAAGCAAGTAATTACATGCTCTTAACTGCATGTCTTTTCCTGACAGTGCATACAAAAACTGAAGCGACACCGGACAATGAAATAGTCGTACCTGCGCTTGCCGCCGCGCAAGGATATAAGACCCAGGAAGAGTACGTCGCTGAAAACCGAGCCGCGAAGAAAGCAGAAAGCATGATGCACTCCGGCAAGCTCGAGGATGCAATCTTTTTTCTCAACGGAGAACTTGCAGGCATGCCGCGCTCGGCAATTTTGCATTTCGAGCTGGGTAACGCGCACCTGCGATCTCGCGAATTCACGCGAGCAATCGAGTGCTATCAGCAGGCCGTTCGTTTGCGAAATCCGTTTCCGGAAGCTTGTTTGAATGCCGCCTATGCATGTATTGATGCGGGCATGGAACTACAGGCGATACCATGGTTTCACAAATATTTGAGAGAAAATCCAAACGCATCAAATGCGAAGGAAGTAGAGGCAGAACTCCTTGTAGCCCACGCTAAAGCGCAAATGAAGGAGAAGCGCAACTTTGATGCCAAGCAAACGCTTGAGCGAGCCCGGCAAATTTCTCCCAACTCAGAGATTGTGCTTTTTGCTCTGGCTCGCGTGCGCTCGGAACTGGGCGACACGCAAGGTGCGATTCGAGCATACGAAGATCTCTTGCAGATCAATCCTCGCCATTCTTCCGCACTCCTGAACATGGCGGAGTGCTATCAGACTAGCGGTCAACTGATGAAGGCAGTCACTTGGCTGAAGAAGTACGCATCAAGCAATCCGAATGCGCCCGATATTGGTCAGGTTCACAACATGATCCAAGCTTTGACCGAAAAAAGTTCGGAGCAACGTTCAGATCCTCAAGCGCTGGATTACGGCGGTGCCATCAGTGAATCTGGACGATTCTATCGATGGCCGCCCAATCGACTGCCAATCAAAGTCTGGGTCTCTATGGGTGATGGAGTGCCGGGATATAAACCGGAATTCCGCATCGGATTTTTCGATGCGTTGAATTCATGGATGAAAGCCGGGCAAGGCCGCTTGCAATATGTTCTTGTGAATTCGAAAGAACAAGCCGACTTAACTGTCGAGTGGACAGGCAATCCGTATGACGTAAAGCCTACCGGACACAACGTCGAACAGGGGGTTTGTCTTTTGGCTTCGGTGGACAGAGGAAAAGACTTCGTCGAGATAGATCGCGCCGACATACGAATTTTGACAATTGACAGGCAAAGCCAACAGCCTCTGTCAGATGAAGAAATGAAGAAAACCTGTTTGCACGAACTCGGGCATTCCATGGGGCTGCAAGGGCATTCGACAAACAATCACGACATCATGTTCTTCTCGATGTCCAACACCAATTGGCCCGTACTCTCAAAGAGAGACAAAGCAACGCTGTTCATGATTTATCAAAACTATCAGCCCTTGATGAGTGCACAGCAATAGGCGCAACTATTGTGTCGCCTCAAGCAGTCCATCCTTCCTGGTAATTTTGATCATGTGCTGATTGCGCACTGGTGCAAAGCCCAGTTTCTGGGCGAGATTTTGCGCTGGACGATTATGATGCGCTATTTCAAGGCTGAAGCCGACAGCATCTCTTTCAAACTCTTGCTCCAGCCAATTGATCAAATCTGTCGCCAGTGACGAGCGGCGCTTTTCTTTGTCCACGCAAATTTCGTCAATGTCTATGACATTGCCGCCGTATTCATTGCTCCAGAAGAAAATGATAATGCAGTAGCCAACAACGTTTCCGCCTTCTTCGCAGACAATCAGTTGCCCTTTGTCAGGCTTCGATTGAAATTCGAAGAACGTGCGTTTTATATCAGTCGTCACGCCTTGAGTATTCGGATCTTCCGCATACAACTCATCAACAAGTTTTTGAACCTGAGGCAGATCCGCCTCCACAGCTTTACGAAACATATGGGTCTATTTTCTAAACCTATTCTGGCGGCAGGGCGAAAATATCTACTGGCAAATCTTTGTCGAATGCAACTTCTTCGTAATTCGTTTCGATGTAATTGCGCTTCTCCGGTCTCTGGGAAGGCGATAGCGAAGAAGTCTCAACCTCTTTGAGTGCAACTTTCTTTGCCAGATCCAGCATTTCATTGGAGATATTGGACGACATTTTCGTGTAGGTTTTCACACGACGCAGCGAATAGTCTTCACAAGACACCCAGATGATCTTGTCGTGTGGATTTTTCACAGTGCTCGCGACGCAATAGCACTCAATGTCATTGGCAAATTCTTTGCCGATTAGAGTCAAGTCTTTATGGCGATCAAGCCAGGCAATTGGAAGCAAGTCCAAGTCGGGAAAGTGCTGCGTGATTTGTGTAATCGAATTGCGCGATGGAGTGTTTGCTTCTGCAATGGCGTATTTCAGGCTCGACTGGATTTTCTTGCCGGCTTCTTCATCTTTTGAAAATGCCGTCGTACCGTCACATCCAACTAGTCGCTCCTTCCATGGAGCGTCAAGAAACTCGCGCTCGATCCATTCGTAGCGAAATTGGAAGGGACGTTTGTACCAGGTTCTAAACTTCAAAAAAAACCCGTGTGTTCTTTCCTCGCCTTCGAGAAAATTCTCCAGGTAGCCGCTGTCCTCATACGAAGAGCACGATGCATACTTTTCAAGCATGCGAGTAACGATGTCTTCGGGAAACATACTGCTACCTTACTAGTCGAGTTTATCGCCAGGTCTGGCCAGATCTTCGATCATTATGATCGAACCCTTCAGCTTTTTGCGTTTGATCGTGCGACCGACAACTTCAGAAATTCCAGCAACGGCATTTACCGGAGCCAGCCTTTTCTCCAATTTCTTTTCTTCCAAATTGCTTTCCGTCGGCGTACTGCCTTTCTCCAAATCGATCTTTGGTACCACCACGACTTGCATCTCTGCTTGCGTGGTCTGTGCGACAGCTGATGTGATCGAGTAAAGCCCAGATGCCAGTGATGCACCTGCGATCAGTAACGCGGCACCACCTGTGACTACAAACTGTTTTTTCATTTCTTTCTCTATGAGACTAGCGTACGGCAGCTCCGCCTGGCATTTCCATTACTTTGTAGCCGGATGGAACAGCGAAATCTGAGGGGCTCGGCTTGGCAGCTGAATACTTGAGAAGCTTCATGCCGCTTTGATATCCAGGTCCTTTAGTCGTCGACACAACGACGCAACCGATATCATCGCCAGTCCAGCTGTCAGTGGTGGCATCTTTGTTGACAGTTTGCCAGCCGTGACACGGATGTCCGTCAATAACCTTGGTGCCGAGAGATTTCGCATTCATCGCTTTTGCCGATTGTTCATCTGTGACACCGGTACTGCTTTCTTGGAACGGCATCTTCATGACCATGCGTTGCGATTCCATAATGGAATACATCACCTTGCTAGGCTGGTCGATGATGGAGATCATCTTTCCTGCGCTGGTGGTCATCTCGTTGCGAGTACGACCTTGTCCGTCAGTCACCATGCGCAAGGAGGACTTCCCAGCGGCTGACTGAACATCGTAGGTTGCGTCAAAAGCCTTTTTCGACCAATGTTGAGCCAAACTCTGGCTGCCGAGACAAACGGTCAACAGGGACATCATCACACTCTGCGCAACTACTTTTCTCATAACCTCTCCTTGGCCCTTCTGACTATATGAGATCTACTCTCGTGGGCGGGTGACAAATTACCATGATTCGTAATGCTTGCATCTCTTGACAATCACCAAAACGAGCGCGTATTTCCGTTTGTGTCGTTAATTCCGCATCCTGACTAGCTCTTTGTTGTCATCAGCAAATGACTTTCTCTTTACATCGCCGATATCTTTACTACCGTCTTTTATATATACGGGCGTTCCGACTGCGATCAAGTGCTCACTCAAAATTTTGCGCAGAACTGATTTCGGCACATGTATGCACCCTTCGGATGTCGCACCACCGATCGCCTCTTTTTCGTTCGGTGTTCCATGCAATGCAATTGAATACCACCTTGCAGATGGACCGGCAGCAATCAGCTTCGGTCCGGTGGTTTTTCCACGCAATCCGAAAAATGCCAGACCATAGGCACGATCCGGCTTGCCGTCACGATTGAAGTCTTGCGCATTCATCGTTCTGAAAACATTTGCAAGCCCCATTCCGTCTTTGACAAACGGGGCGAAACGATCATTTTTTGAAATCAGTAATTTTCGATTTTGATCGATCTGATTCAGCGCCGGCTCATTTGACAGCACCACTTCCACGATAAAAGTGCCGACTGGGGTAATGCAGTCACTCATATCGGTCTTGCTTCTCAATGGTCCGCGTCCGATTCCAATCGGGCATGAAAGCAGGGTCTTTCCAGACTCATCAACCACAGTCATACTTCTGCCTTTCCTGTCGATCAGTACAGAATTATGGTTACCGGTGTGCGATGCGGCCGCAAGACAGCAAGACAGATATACGACTAAAGTTGCTGCAAGCGACTTCATTCGAAACAGTGAATGTTTACTGCCAGATCGGTCTCATCAAGAAATCCCAGATCTTCTTCCAGAGCGGCTTGTTGATTTCTTCAAGCTCTTTGAGGGACTCATTGAGTGTAGCGGACAGTTGAGCGGTCAACTCTCTGATCTCTACAGTTTCATCGAGGAGACGATCAGCTTCGCCTTGAATCTCTCTCAGTTCCTGCTCTGCAATCGTGACCTGTGCAGCACGAGACATTAAGTCAGGCATCAATCTCAATTGATCGTCTTTTGTGGCCAGTTGCATTTCCAACCAGCGATTGCGATCGTTGGCAAAACGCAACTCAGAATTTGAAAACGCCAACTGGGCGCGCAACAGATCGAGCGTGGCGCAAAGCTCGTTGATCACCAGCGACGCATCTGCAGCTTCGCTAGTGCGCAGAGAGCCAGAAATTATCTCATCGTCGTCAGCACCGAGAATTTCGCCACTGTCGGTGGTGCGAATGGGCAATGGTGTCACCGGCGACAAAAATGGTCTTACGTCAGGCCGTTCGAGACGCACGGTTGGGTCAGCCGAGAAAACCCTGTCAAGAAGAGGTTCTAAACCCTCCAGGCTGGCGGGGTCCATGATCGGTGGTTCAAAACTCGTGGTCTGGTTAGTAAATGTCATCTGCGCACTCGCTTTCTAGACTAGTGCCACCATGGTATCTCATACAGTACCGCTTGGATATGTTTTTTTATGTTTGAGCAAAATTGCTTGCGAAAAAACGCGCAAGATTATCAGCACCTCCGACTCGATTGCAGGGGCGATGTCATGCATGGTCCGGGCAACATATGGCGTCAGGACTGCGGCTATTGCCTAAATACTCGCTTGAACCGAACCAGTTAGAAGGTTCCGCTGGCCACAGTGACGGCTTTATCCGGATGGAAATAGTTGCGCGCAGCAGCGTCTACTTTCTCTTTTGTCAGAGACAAATAATGATCGGTAATCCTATCCAACTCTTGGGCACCAAGACCGAGGAATTCGAATTCTGTTAGAGCTCTTGCAATACCAAGGGATGAGCTCAGCCCGACCTTGAAGGTGCCCAGAGCACGCCCGGTTTCTTTCGCCAGCTCGTCCTTGGAAATTCCGTTTTTCAAGTAGTCCTGCACCACTTCCGATACCAACGCAAGAGCCCGATCCAGATTGGCCGGATTGACGCTGAGCGACACCGACCATGGTGCGGCACCGTATGCAGTGTCCGAGAAACTGGAATAGACACCATAAGTGAGTCCGGCTTTATCGCGAACGACCTGACCAAGTCTTGATGTAATTGTGTCTTGACCGAGAGCCGCATTTGCCAACTTAGCAGCATAGAAGTCTTTGGAGTTACGCTGCAAGTCTGTGGTGTGCGCAATGATCAAATCTGTAGAGCGCTTATCCTTCAATTGGATATCAATGCGCTGCGCCTTGGTCAGCATCTTCACTGGAGGAATTTCGATAGAAAGCGGATCGTTGCCTTGCCAATCGCCGAACTTATCCTTCATAAGAGCGATGGTCTTATCAACATCCATATCTCCGACCAGGGTGAGAATTGTTCCCTTAGGACTAAACAGTCTGGAATGAAGGCGACTGAGATCCGTGGAATTAATCACATCGATCTCACTGAGTTGTTCTTCGTAAGTCTGCTCGTAGAAAGGGTGATCTGGGCTATAGAGCGAACGGCGGACGGCGTTCCACGCCATCAGACGTGTATTGCTGAGCGCCTCTGTCAATCTTGCACGCCACTCGATCTTGGTTTTCGCCAGTTCTTCTTCCAAGAACAATGGATTTCGCATTACGTCAGCGAGCAAGTCGGTAAACTGCGGCAGATCTGTCGCCACCAAATGCGAACCAAAACTCATGCGATAGTTGTCTACTGAAAATTCGAGGCTACCGGAGATGCCCATGTTTTCCAAAATTTCGGCAATCTGAATCTTGCCGTAATTTTGCGATCCTTTGGTCATCAGGTCAGCTGTGAAATCAGGCAGTGCACCCGGTCCTTTATATGAAAAGAATTTGCCGGCTTTAGTTGTCGAAGTGATACCGATGGATTCGGTGCCCGGATTTCTCAGCAAAAGGAGCGTCAATCCATTAGGCAACACTTCCTTGACGACTCGACTTTCGAAAGTCGGCGTCTTAGTGGAAGATTTTGCGGCTTTCACTTTCGCAACGGGAGGTCTGCTGTTCAAAAACTCAGTGACATTGATCTCTTCCGCTTTGCCATGAGCCTTAGCAGCTGGCTCAGGCATTTCCTCGTCATGTTCGTCTGCGCCATCCGAAGAGAAATCCTCCGGCATTTCATCGGCGGATTTCGGATAGAAATGACCAACTGTTCGATTTGACTTAATGAAATACTTCGCCGCAGCCTTCATGATGTCTTCTTTTGTGACGGCATCAAATTTATCGTCATAATCCATGAGCCAATGCCAATCAGCTTTCGACTCGGCCTCGCCGAGCATGAATGCCAGACTGGAAGGATCGGCTTTCGAAAGAATCGTGCCCTTGCGATTTGCACTGCGCGCGCGCGCCAGCTCATCGTCGTTAACCGGTTCTTTAGCAAGTCGCTCCAGCTCCTCGAAAATTGCTGTCTCAGCTTTTTCAATATCAACATCAGGATTGAGCGTGGCGCCGAGAATAAAGAGGGCTGGATCTTTCAAATCGTCGTGACGTGCAAAAACTTCAGCGGCGATGCTGGAGTCGATGAGTTTTTTGTATAGTCGACTCGAGCGTTCGTAGGTAGAACCCAAAATGTGTCTAATCACAGCCAACGGGTAATTGTCTGCATGACTGGCTTCAGGAACGTGGTAGCCCATCCATACCTTCGGCAAGTCGCCGGCACGGTGAATTTCAAAGCGGCGTTCGCCTTCTTGCGGAGGTTCGGTTGTATAGACCTGCGGTATCGGGTGTGGTGACTTCGGAATTTTGCCGAAATACTTGTGCATGTGACCAAGCGCTTTGGAAGGGTCAAAATCACCTACCAAAATTACAGTGGCATTGTTGGGCCAGTAATAGGTGTTGTAGAACTCTCTCAAGCGGTCCATCTCGACGCCTTCGACGTCTGAGCGCCAGCCGATAGTCGGATGGTGATAGGGATGTTCACGAAAAGCAATCGCATAGAGTTCTTTCTCAATTGCTTCTTCCGGATAATTTTCACCGCGCTCCATCTCGTTGCGCACCACAGACATTTCCGAATCGTGATCTTCTTGCCTCAAAAGCAAGTTGCGCATACGGTCAGCTTCGAGCTCGACGCACAATTCCAAATACTCTGACGGCACAACTTCGAAGTAGCTGGTACGGTCAAACCAAGTGGTAGCGTTCCAATAAGCACCAATTTGAGTGAGAAGGTCATCAATGCCATTGCCTTTTTCAGCATTGTGCTTCTTCGTCCCTTTGAAAAGCATGTGCTCCAAAAAGTGAGTGGAGCCTGTGTGCCCGACTGCTTCGTTGCGGCTGCCGACCTTGTAAACCACCAGAAGAGTGATAACCGGCGAGGTGTGATTCTCCAGAAAGAGAACTTTCAACCCGTTGTCGAGCGCATACTCGACTACGTTTTTCGATTCAGTGACTCGGCGGATGCCCAGCTCCTTAATCGTTTGCTCTACCTTGTCAACCGTGTCTAGAGTGTTCACCATTAATGAGCCTCAGCCTTTTTATGTGTCGCCGGGAGATTTACTATTGAAGAATTACTAAAGATACAGCAAAACCATTAAAAAGTGGCGTCCCGACGGCAATTTGCACCGACTGCTCCATAGTCGTCAATCAAGGGTATGTTTGCTATAGCGATTAACTGCTAAAGTTTTTGACGGCTGCACTCATGTGAACGCTGAATTCAAAGCGCGTTCACAAACCCAAGACTCGATGCAAGAGAGGGACGCGTGAACGTAGCGATTACCGGCGGCACAGGGTTCATAGGCTCACACCTGGCACGGGCGTTGGTTTCCAAAGGACACCACCCGCGAATACTGGCGCGTGGATTGAATCACCGCGATGAATCCATCCGCAGCCTCACTAATGCTCCATACACCCCGGTTTCCTTGTCCGACGCCAACAAGCTTTTCGGCGCTTTTCAAGGCTGCGATGTCGTCGCCCACCTGGCAGGCATCAATTACGAGCCGCATTCTGGCGATTTTTACAAGAATCACGTCGAGTCAACTGTCAACGTAATTCATACAGCTCGCAAAGCAGGCGTGTCCAAAATCGTTATGGTGAGCTGCCAGCGGGCCAGGCCGAAGTGCTACAACAAGTTTTACGAATCAAAGTGGGAAGCCGAACAGCTGATTCGTGCCAGCGAAATAGACTACACAATCCTCAAGCCGACTGTCGTCTATGGTAAGAACGATCGCTTTTTGACGTCCATAAAACAGCATCTGGACAACGGTTCGATGATTCCGACAGTGGGTTTAATGGAAAAAAAGTTCAGCCCCGTCAGCATTGACGATCTCGTACACATAGTGCTGGCTGCACTTCTCGAAGACAAACTGGAAAGACAAACGGTCAATGTCCAGGGTCCGGAAGCAATTACATATTCGGAAGCTTGCAAACGCACGGCCAAAGTGCTCAAGAAGCCGTGCGTCATGGTCCCGTCATTGGTTATGGCACAATTTTCGAAAGCTCAAGAACAAGAGCGCTCTTCAAAGGAAGCAATTCTCACCCGCACATTGATTCGCATGATAGCGGACGGAGATCAGGCACCAGTTGACCCTTGCGACCAGTTGCCAGGAGATTTGACTCCCAAGAGTTTATTTAATGACGAGCAGATCATTAGGGCTCTGGGCTGAGTCTGGGTTACAATCACCTGGTTGCTAAGCGCCCATAATCTCAAATCCGGTTAATGAAAGTTCTTATTAAACTGTCGCCTCTGGCACTGCTCGCCGCCTCCTTGTCTTGCCCGGCGATTGCAGATGAAGCCGCCTGGAACAAATACACGATGGAAGGTGCGAAAGCGTACGAAGGCGGAAACTTCGGCGTCGCCCAGCGCAACTTCGAACAGTCGCTTGCAGAAGCAAAGAAATTCGGTCCCAACGATATGCGCCTGGCCACTTCGTTGACCAACTTAGGTGTGCTCTACAGCTTTCGCGGACAGAATGCTAAAGCCGGTCCACTTTTCGAACAAGCCGTGCGGATCAAGCAAAAGGCGCTTGGACCGGACAATTACGATACTGTTGCAGCAGTCGCAAAACTCTGCCAATTCCATTTGAAAAACAATCCGGCCAAAGCAGAACCGATCTGCAATCGCGTCGTCGGTTACGTTGATCAAAAGTTGAAGGAAAAACGCGAAGTCGCGCTGGCATTCGAGACGCTGGACAAGTTCTACAAGCATCATAAAGAACTCGAAGAAGCCGAGATCTTTGTGAAACAAGCGCAAGGACAAACTTCAAAAGCCACCACAGGCAGTTACTTGGAATTAGCCGTTTTGGTTGATGGTCTGGCTGGATCATGCAAAGACGTGAAAAAATTCCAGCAGTCGGAACAACTATACAAACGCGCTCTGGCTCTTAGACATGGTGTTTTGCCGAAAGATCATATGGCAATTGCATCCAGCCTCGAGAATCTCGCAAAACTTTATTGCGATGAAGGCAGATATCACATGGCCGAACCTCTCTATCGCCGCGCGATGGAGATCAGCAAAACGACTTTAGGCGGCTGCAAACCCGAAACCTTCGCAAAAATCGACGGTCTAGGACAATGCCTTCTCAACATTGGAAAATTGGCAGAAGCAAAATCGCTCTATCAGGAAGCGCTTGCAAGTTTTGAAGCCGGCTATGGCAAGGGCAGCAAATACGTGATGGATTGCGAGGTCCAGCTTGGTCACATCTGTATCAAGCAAGGAAATAGCGGACAGGCTGCGCAATATTATGGCGACGCGGTGAAAATATCCGAAAGAATCAACGGTCCACGTCACGCCTCATTGTCAGCGCTTCTCGATTGTTATGCAGGTGCACTAAATCGCGCCAATAGACAGTCCGAAGCAAAACGCGTTTCATCGAGAGCAAAAGAAATCCGCGGCTAAAAAGCATAGAGGCGCCTTGCCTGCACGCACTTTCAGCTGCGCCTGAATTTTACGAACCAAGCAAGCGCAGCAAATTATTGCGTTCGGCGGACGGATCAACTTTAAGCCTTCTGAAAATTTCGCAGTTGTCGCCATCATCAAGTATCGACAATAAGAGATGTTCCGATCCGATGAAGTCGTGCCCTAAGCGCATGCATTCTTCAAATGCGCGCTCCAAATGATTCTGCAAACCGACTCTAAAATAAGCGGTTGTTTTTGGTGCTTCTTGCACTAGCTCGCGAACCGATTCGGCGCTGACCCTCATGTGATTGAGATGTTTGGCACCGATGCCCTTTCCTTCTTTCAGAAGACCAAGAATCAAATGTCGCGCGTCCACATCATGACCGAAACTTCTCGCTTCTTCTTTGGCGAACAACAACGCTCTTTCAGCGCTCGAAGTGCAAATTCTCTCGATGTTGTAGTTATTCATCATCGTCGTGTTCCCCGCGTTTTTTGCAAATGTCTTCCAGATGCTGTTTGGCTTGAACGTTGGTCGGTTCGAGTTCTAAGACCATAGAGAAATCTTTGATTGCGGCATTGAAGTTATGCATCGACTCAAAGAAGATGCCGCGATGGAAATAAACTGAAGGTGATTCGGGAGCTGCCTTGATCGCATTGGCATACTCTGCTAATGCTCCTTGCTCATTGCCTTGCGCTTGTTGCGCAGAGGCGCGTGTGATGTAGGCCCACGAACACGTCATAGCATCAGGCTTCTGAGCAATCAGAAAATCGCAGTCTAAGAATGCGGCACTAAATTGGCCGAGACAAACGTATGACTGCGCTCGATTGATGCGCAGATACTGCAAGCCCGAATCAAGTTCCATTGCTCGTGTATAGTCGCCGATTGCCAGATCGTACTGACCTCGTTGGTGATAAGCCTGTCCTCTTTTCCGGTAGCTTTGGGCATTCTGAGGATTGACAGCAATCACTTTGGTGAAGTATGGAATCGCCTCACCGCTGGAGTCCAGCCATGCAAAAACGCTTTCGTGATTGCCACCTCTGTTGGTGTCAATCTTCAACTCCATTCCGAGCAACCCGATCAACTGGACAAGCGAATCGATCGTGAAGTTATCCGTTAAACCACGCGTCAAATCGGAAATGCGCGGCTGCGTCACACCAAGAAATTCGGCTGCTTGAGCTTGAGTCCAGTCACGCCGCTCGATTTCACGTGAGATTCGCAGCATCAAAAGCTCCCGAACAGGCTCGACAAAATTGGACGCAGAGCGAGATTTGGAGCTTCTGGAATGAGGACTCCTCTTCACTTTCTCTTTTTTTGAACCGTTCTTCTTTAGCCTTGGCATTGGGATCTCTGCCGAAATATATAATTGTTAGTATTTTATACAATAGCTCATATACAGATCGTCGTCAATGTTTAACCTGTTTGGCATACAGCCGATAAACAGGAGGACAATTGAGTGCCGATGCTCCTGGTGAAGAACAAAGGTTTCGCAACAAAAGCACTAAGGGTCGAACCAGGATCTCTTTTTCAAATGTTGTCCACGTAACACGTGTTTGTAGTCATCTGTACACCTTCTTGCGTACCTTCCCCATTGGAGACGGAAGGGCGAAAGATTAAACTCCGTGCAACCCTCTCAAGTTCAAGCTCCCTGAAATGCCCGAACCCACAGAAGCCCAAGCCCAAAGCGAAAACACAGTCTCAGCCATGGAGGTCTATGGCAAGGCTGTTAAGGAACTGCCGTCGGCAACGTCCGAACTGGCACAAGAAGCTTGGGAGCGCCCGGCAACTTCAATCGCTCACGCCGGCAAGACTTTCACGATGTCCGCCGGAATCGGTACCGCAATGGGCTATTTCCTTCCGGCAAAAGGACCGGCAGCTTGGGCAGTCGGTGCAGTTTTGACCGTGCCTTTGATTTATCAAGGCTACAAGTCCATGACCAATGCAGTCGACGAGGCGCAAAAGCCTGGCGCCGACGTAGATGCTGTTGCACACACATTGGCGAGGCATACAGTAAGCGGCACATCCGATTTGATTCTCAACCTGGCAGGCGGCATCGCCGGCACCGAAGTCGGTTACGCCATGAAGGAAAGCCCAAAAGCCATCAGCCGTCTAGGACAGACGACACAGAAAGGCATTGTCGAGACGGAAAACAAGTTTCTCTCAAGCATCGTCAACAACAAATACGTGCAGGGAGTTACCGAAAGCGGTCCTAATCCCAAATTGCCAATCGGCAAAATCCATACGCTGGACGGACAACAAGGCACGGTGGCAGGCGTCAGCCGTTTCGACTCACCGACTGTACTTCCGGAGCATACAAGTTGGCTCAAGCGCCCATTCACTAGCATTCTTCAGCGCGTGCGCGAGTACGACAACCGTGACGTGATCACTGGAAATAGAATGACGGCGGGCATTGCAAAAGTCGAAGACGACTACGTGCTTGCACAAGGAAGTTTGCATCTTCACACCAAACAGTCTGATGGCATGGGCACAGTCAGTTCAATCTCCGCCAAGGCAAAAGAGCAAGGTCAAAACGTGGTCCTCATTACAGACCACAACCACCTGGCTGCACGCGACGGAGTCAAACCAGGCGACCCGCGCATTCCGGAACAACAAGGTCCGATTCTTGCCGAAGCTCCTCAGTGGTATGCCGAGCAGTTCAAAGAAGCGGCAAGGGCAACCGTCAACGGCAAACATGTCGTGCTTATCGGCACAGAGATGGGAACTATCGGCAAGGTGGGCAACCCGAAATCAGGCGGCAAAAACCACTTCCTGATGGTGGAAATGCCGACATTCTTCGAGGCAGTTCGCCGACCCAAGACTCTGTGGGAACAAGCAACTTCCCCGGTCAGACGCGCACTGGGCTTGAAAGAACCGCCGGAGATGGTCACACCGGACGTAATCAAATACCCGGACGGCAACATGAAAGGAGTCGTCGATTACATCGAGACGAATGGACTTAAGGATAGCTTGGGCAAAGACCCGATTTTCATAGCAGCGCATCCTCGCTGGTCGCAAGATCATTCACCGAGTCTACCCTCAGGCACAAAGGGCGCCGATTATGGACGCTATTCATTCAAAACAAAAGAAGAATGGGTCAGACGAGCCGGCAAATATTTCTCCAACATCGAAATCATCAAGGGCGGCGCGATGCGTCGCACACCGGCAGAAGAGATTGGAGCAAAAGATGCCGACCTTACGAGCCTGCGCGGTTTCATTAATGACGGCTTCCACATGTCGCCGGTAGTCGGACGCGACGCGCACTTCGGCGACCCTGGTCTTGTGCCGGCAGAAACGGGCATTTGGGTAAGCAACATAGACAAAGCCGGAGTGCTGGAAGGTCTGAGATCGCGCCGCACATTTGCCACCACACATATGGAAAGACTCAACGGCCGGGTGGTAGCTAACGATCGCTACCAGATGGGTCAAATTGTCGACCAGGCTGTGACCAACGAACTTTCGCTCACAACCAAAATCGGCGGAAAAATCGAGCCGGACGCCAAATACACACTGAAACTTTGGGGCGACCAGAAGGTTGGCGATCGCACTTTGGCCGAAGTGATGCAAGAAGTGAAGCTGACCGGCGAAGAGCTGAGCGGCATGGGCAACCAAGTCAAATTCGATACTGTCACCCACAATATCGGCAAAAAAGGTGGCGCTTATTTCGTCGAGGTCACGCGCAAAGACCCGACCAGCGCGCACGTCGATCACATGTACATGGCGCCATTCTGGATCGAGCCGCTGTCCGGCGGCGGAAGACACTCACTCTACATGAGATTCCTGGCCGGACAAACACCAGCGATGTTCATTCCGACCGGCAGCTAAGACCTGTAAACTTCCACGCTTAAGTCAGTCTGTCATCGTGGCAGATTAAATATGGCATGAGTGTTTTAAAAGCTCAAAGAAGCCAGAAGTAATTCTCAGTTTAGCTTTATCTGCAACCGGGCCTGATTTAGTAGTCGCTTAATGTCAAATCGCTCCAAGATCATCCACGCCATTAATGACCTGGGAAAGCGGGTCACGGTAGCGGATGTGGTGGCGAAGACAGGGATGCCGCTCAGTGACGTATCGAGCGAGCTAAACCTGATTGCATCCGATACTGACGCCAATCTCGAGGTGGCGCAGGATGGCGAGATTTACTACTGCTTTGGCGAGCATTATTCGTACACCTATTTCAGACACGGCATCAATCGCGTACTCAATCAAATCGGCAGTGGAACTTTCAAAGTTGCGACATTTCTCTTTCGTCTATCTTTCGGGCTGACCCTGCTCTTCTCACTGATCTGTCTCTTCGGAATAGCCCTCATAATTCAAACGCTGCTGGCAGGCGTTTCTGGCTCCACAGAGTCTGTGTCCGGCATGTGGAGAGACTTCTTTGGTCTTGTTCAACGTTTGGCACTGAAAGATCTGGTACATTGGGGCAAAGAGAAACTGAAACCTGGCAGCACCAGTGGCGGTGCCAGACAAGGATTTCTTCTCGATTGTTTCTCGTTTCTTTTCGGAGAGGGCGACCCCAACAAAGATCTCGAACAGGAGAAGTGGAAACTGCTGGCACAGGTGATTCGGCTCAACGAAGGCGTCGTTTTACCGGAACACTTGAGCCCTTACACCGGCGAAGAGCCGGAGGATGAACAAACACTTTTCGCGATTCTGGCAAAGTTCAATGGTATGCCGCAAGTGACTAGCACAGGCAGCATTGTCTATGTTTTTCCCGATATGCAAAAAAGAAGCGAAGTGACTTCTTACGCTCTGCTGCCGCCACTTTTGGAACACAAAACTTGGACCTTTTCCAACTTGAAGAGAGAAGAACTAAAAAAGGTCATGGGCATGGGAGCGCTCAATTTCATCATGGCACTGACGGCGTGCATATTCCTGGTGCGCCCGGCTCATCTGAATTCCGCGGGGTATTTCTTCCTCTTCCTCTGCTTCTACGCATTGCTTTTCCTCACAATTCCCGCGCTCAGACTGTTGTACACATTTGAGAAAAATCGCATGGTCAAGAAAAAGAACCAGCGCATCCGCGAGTTTGAAAACGCGCTAGGCAACCCCACTCCCGAGCTGTCTCATCGATTGGAAGAAGCAGAGGAAATGCGAGCCACGCTGAACGTCAACGGCGACACCTCAATCGTCTATTCGACAAAAGCGAATTACTTGGAGCAGATTTCGGATAACGATTTTCAGCGCGACCTTAAATTAGGTGGGAAGTAGAGATCACAGTTAGTAGAATAGGGAACCAATTCGACAAGTCTTGGTCCTTCAAAATGCTGAAAACAGCCGTCAGTTAACCACTCCGGGGCGAAACATGTCTGAGCAAAATACATACATTCTCGTTATCGACGATGACAAGGGATTTCGCGATCTGGTTGGTGACCTGTTGAAAAGCAGGGGCTACGAAGTCGTTCTCGCGCGCAGCGCGAAAGAGGCGACAGCGTCACTGGAAGCAAAGAGACCGGGGTTGGCGATTGTCGATTACAGGTTGCCGGAAGTAGATGGTATGACCTGGATCAGCAAGGTCCGTGAGCAGGACGACACTCTTCCTATTATTCTGTGCACGGGCAACTGGTGCGATCAAAAGACCTTCAATTGGCTGAGAAACATCCTCAAAGTTTCACAGGTGATTCAGAAGCCGATCGTTCCCGAACTGTTTCTCCATACGCTGGAAAACATCATTCCGCCGCCCGGTGACTCCATTCCGAAAGTCACGGAAGAAGACACCGGCAACTTCAAAGTCCAACCTGTTCTGGACTCTGCTCAGGTAGAAGAATCGCTCGAGCAAATCGAGAAGATGCTGGCGGACGAGAGCACTTATCCTGAAGAAGTAGAGCGGTTGAAAAAACTGAAGCGCCGCATCGAAACGCAAAATGCGATTAAGAAAGCTAGAGAAACATTCATCAAGACCCTGCCTGACGCCTGGGGAGAAATCACCACGTCGGTCAAGAAGGCGAGAGAAAACCCAAGAAATCTCCGCTTGCTGCAGGACGCCATGGCCGTTGCTCACAAAATAAAAGGCACTGCAGGCTCATACGGGTTTACCAAAATCGGTCAATTCGCCGAACGCATAGAAGATTTCCTAATCACTGTAGACCCCCACAGCGACACGGAACAGGAAGTTATCTGGGCGGAAGTTATTCGTTGTGTCGTTGAAGGCACTCAGATTGTTGACGCTATTGCGCGCGAGCAAGGCAGTGCTCTCGAAGCGCATAAACTGCCGTCAATCTCCTGCCTGGCAGTTACGCCGGAAGGCGCTTATCCAGGACCTCTCAAGGGTGCTGCTCAAGACGCCGATTGCGAACTCGATATGGTTGGCAGTTCGGTCGGCGCAATCGTAAAATTCGGCAAACAAGAATACGATTCTGCATTGATCGACTTACAACTAGACACCACACCCGGTCGCTTTCAGCTTGCGCGTGAACTCCGCCAGACCGCAAAGCGAATTATTCCTCTTTGTTTTGTGAATTCGAAAGAGGAGAGTTTCACACAAGCTGAAATCGTATATGGTGGCGCCTCCGCTCTACTCGATGGTGACGTGACTCGCGGAAGCTTGACTGAGGCAATGCAAATTATGACTGTGGCTGGTCAAATGCGCAGACCACGGGTCTTGTGCGTTGACGACGATCCGCTCCTCTCCGGTTTCGTAGAATCTGTATTGATTCCTGCCGGCATCAAGGTGCGCTCGCTCAACGAGCCAATTGTAATTCTTGATGTAATTCATGAGTTTCAACCTGACCTCGTCTTGCTCGACGTAATCATGCCCGGGCTGACGGGCTATGAAGTTTGCAGACTGCTGAAGTCGCATGACGAGTGGAAACATGTACCGGTGATTTTCCTCACCTCGAAGAGCGATGCGGAGGGCAAACGCGCCGCGTTTACAGCAGGCGGAACAGACTTCCTCAGCAAGCCTGTTCTAGTGGATGAATTGCTCTCGAGAGTCAAAGCACATTTGTCGAAAACATTGAGCGAGGTTTCTACTCGCATCGATCCGCAAAGCAAGCTCCTAACCGCGCCCGCGCTGAAAACCGAAAGCGAGCAACTGATAAATCTCTGCAGCCAACAATCACAAAGTCTGTCACTCGCCGTCATTTCAATTGTTGATTACGAACAACTTGATACACTCCACGGAGCTTTCTCAGCTGAACATGTTGTCGGTAAGCTGGGTGAACTTTTGAGGGAGCGCCTGCGAGCCGAAGACTTGCGCGGGCGTCTGGAAGGCGGCAAGTTTGTGATTGTGCTTGCCGGGGAGTCGAGCGATACGGTCGCCCGAATTTTCGAACTGCTCAAAGAAGATTGGGGAAAAATGTGGTTCCCGAGCGGCCGAGGCAACGAATTCCAAACAGGATTGGACTTAAGCACCGCTGAATTCCCTCTGGAAGGGGATAATTTTGAAAAACTGAGAGATTATGCTTTAAGGGGTTTGAAGGGTCGTTCTGTACTTTCTTGAGTACAGAGCAGCATGCACAAAAGAGTGAGTAAATGACGAGCGCAGCCAATATCAAACAAGTTCTACTGGTCGACGACGATCTCAATATTCGCACCCTTGCTCAAATGGGTCTGGAGGGTTTGACGGATTGGAAGGTCGAATTGGCGGCTTCCGGTGCCGAGGCGATCGATAAAGCCAACGAAATCAAACCGGACTTGATAATTTTGGACGTTATGATGCCCGGCATGGACGGACCCACGACGCTGGGCGAACTGCGCAAATTGGACGCCCTTACCAAGATTCCAGTGATTTTCATGACGGCCAAAGCTCAAACACATGAAGTTGAGCTGTATCAGAAAATGGGAGCAAAAGGCATTATTACAAAACCTTTTGATCCAATGACCTTGCCTGACGACATACAGGGAATATTGAACAAGAGTTAGATATCCCTGGGTCAGAACCCAAATGCGCCACAGATGGACAATCCTGGTTGGCATAGCAGGAACGCTGTTCCTGATGCTCGCTGCTGCCGGTTGGGCAACTTTTGCCAGCTGGCGCCAGCAAGAGGTGATGATCAACCACAGGACGTGGCTGATTCACACATATGACGTGCTTTTGCAGTTAGAAGAAGTCGATGTGGCGCTGGAGGAACTATTATCCAGCGAAAGAGGCTACATCGTTAAGCACGAGCAGGCTTTTGTCGATGACTTTGAAAAATCAAGCAAAGCAATCGACCAAGCTATCGCAAAACTGAATGAGCTAGTTAAAGACAACCCTCCACAGTTACAACGCGTAGAGTTTCTCAAGCACACCCTGGAGCGCCGCTCCGCGTATTTGCGAGACGCCATCAACACAGCTAAAAAAGAAGGCACAGAAGCAGCAAAGAAATACATAAATTCCAGAGGGCGAGAAAACGTAGAAATTCAAGCTGATGAAATCCTCCATGAAATCATCGCCTCGGAAAAAAACCTGCTGAAATTCCGCTCTGAAAATCTCGCCAAAGAAACCCAACGAACTGGTGAATTATCCTCCACATTACTCGCATTAGCAGCCTCTGCGCTTGCTGTCTGCCTTATTATGGTCGGCTACTTCTTCAAAGAGAAAAATGATGTTGCCCGCAGACTGGCTGTTCAACTAGCAGTCACACATGTTCTCAGCGACTCAAGAGATATCCAAGGAGCCTTCGAGCGGCTCCTGGAAGTCCTCGGAAAACTCAATTCCTTCCGCTTCGGGACCGCTTGGTTAGTAAGAAATGAAGAAAAAGAAGCTGAGCTAAAATGCAGCGCCTTCTGGAACGACGAGACCAAGCCGCTGCCCAACTTCAAGAAAGACACGCTGGAGCGCACTTTCAAGCTCGGCTCCGGTCTGCCAGGACAAGTTTGGTCGTCTGGGGCACCTCAATACGTGGACGTGACCACGGTCTCTGAGGAAAGTTTCCCTCGCAAGAAAGCAGCCCTGACCGATGGGCTTAAGCATGGTCTGGCCTTTCCGATTCTTGGGCAAAAACAGTTGCTCGGCGTGATTGAGTTTTACTCCGACAAAATTGAAGCAATCGACGCCGATCAATTGAGCGCCCTCTCGGCATTCGGTCAGGAGATAGGGCAATTTGTCGATGCAGTCAGGGCCAAAGAAGAGCTGATCGAGCGAGCAGAATTAGCAAGTTTTGTAGCAGAAACAGCATATGTTTTGAGCCAACAAACCAATCTAGATGAGATGCTCAAGCAGTGCACCAGCCTGATGACGCGAAACCTGAAAGCGAGTGTTGCGCGCATTTGGACAATTTCCGAAAATGACAAAACAGAATTGGTGTTGCGGGCAAGTTCTGCAAACTCATCTCCAGCTGCTCCAGGGCAGAAGACCGTCAAAGTAGGAGAAGGAGAGATTGGAGTTGTTGCGGAACAGCTTCGTCCCCTGCTCACAAATGACTTGCAGAATCTCGCCCAAACAACCAGCAAAGGCTGGATAGAAAGCGATGGACTGACGGCGCTTACCGCCTATCCCTTGGTATTTGGCAAAGAGCTTTTGGGCGTTTTAGCAATGTACAGCAAGAAAGACGTCAGCAGGCAATTGCAGGAGACCCTCGCCGGAGTTTGCAATGGTATCGCACTCGGTATCAAGCGCAGTCAATCAGAACAGTTGCTCGAAGAACGCGAATTGCTTTTCAGAACACTTACTGAGCAAATCCAAGAAGTGTTCATCGTCGCCAAACCCAACGATACCTTCGTGTATGTTAGTCCGGCATATGAAGAAATCTGGGGTCGCTCGAGAGAACCTATCTATAAGAGTGCATCCGAGATTTTCAATGGAGTTCACCCCGATGACGTTGAAGCGGTAAAAGAATTTACCTTCAAGACGATAGAAGAGAAAAAGACGCAAGAAGTCGAACACCGCGTCTTACGTCCAGACGGCACAATTCGTTGGATTTGGGCAAGAACGTTTCCACAGTTGAACGAAGATGGAGAACTCGAGACAATCTATAGTATCGGGCACGATATCACTGAGAGAAAAGAAGCTGAACGGAGAGTCAGCGAGTTTTACTCTACTGTTTCTCACGAGTTGCGAACACCTCTTACATCCATTCACGCCAGCCTTCGACTAATCGAAGGCGGTCTTGCAGGGCAAGTTTCCGACAAAGTTTCTCGGCTGGTCAACATTGCCCGCCACGAATCAGATCGACTCATACGCCTGATCAACGACATTCTCGACATCAGGAAATTGGAAGCCGGCCGGCTTGAATTGAAACTCGGAGAACGCAAGGTGGAAGACCTGGTAGCCGGTGCATTTGCAGCGACACAAGGCATGGCGCAAGAGGCTAAGGTGACACTGAAGCATCAGATCATTTACAGTGGAACATTGAAGTGCGACCAAGATCGCGTCATCCAAATCCTCACGAATTTCTTGTCGAATGCAATCAAATATTCACCAGAAGGTGCAGCAGTTATTCTGGATGTTGAAAGACAAAACGACATGATCCGCTTTTCGGTGACAGACTCTGGACCAGGCATCCCAGAGAGCGAACAACACAAGCTATGGGGCAAATTCCAACAACTCGACTCAAGCGACACAAGACAAAAAGGTGGCACCGGTCTCGGTCTGGCAATCACCAAAGGACTCGTAGAACAGCATGGCGGAACGGTAGGCGTTGCATCTACTGTCGGCAAAGGCACTACCTTTTGGGCGGAACTGCCAAGCGGAGCGAAAAGCCCGAGAACAACCAGTCAGGACTTACGAGCATTTGCACTGGCACGAGTATTGATGGTTGAAGACGACGAGCAGCTTACGAAGCTTGTGCGCAGCGTTCTCAAGAAAGAAGGATTCGACATCGAAATCGCTCGGAATCTCGAAGAAGCGGATGAGTTGCTGCTGGAATTTACACCGAAGGCGATGATTCTCGATGTCAACCTTCCGGATGGAAACGGGCTGCAATGGCTGAAAAAGAAACAGACAGGCGACCACCCGTTTACAGTTCCCACTGTCGTCTTGAGCGGCGTGGACAAAAACCCCGAACTGTTCGGAACAGCAATCATTTTTGATTGGTTAGCAAAACCTCTCGAGGATAAAAAACTCGAACGCGCGCTAAGGTTTGCGGTGAGAAACAAAGGAAGTCAAAAAGTTAAGGTTCTCGTTGTCGAAGATGACAACTCAACCAGAGAGTTGATCACACATCATCTCTCCCGCTTTCCTGTAGAAGTGATCGAAGCGTCTGAAGGTGCAAGGGCATTAAAGTTAGCAAAAACAGAAAATCCGGATTTGATCATTCTCGACATCGGAATACCTCCGCCTGATGGATTCAGTATCGTCGAAAGTCTGCGCAAGAGCGAATGGCGAGAGACGCCCTTGATCGTCTACACCAGTCGCGACTTATCCAAAGACGAAATGAATAACCTGACGCTCGGACTGACGAAACACTTGATCAAGTCCCAAACCTCAGAGCAGGAATTAATCGACTCTGTAAGACAATTGCTCGACGGTCTCGTCAGTTCCGCAGATACCGAAGTCAAAGAAGAAAGCAAAGCGTAGAAGCGTTAAGGCGTATGGGCGCATTGCATGCGCCCGAATTTTGATGGGCGCAGGCAATGCGCCCCTACAGTCGGCGATTGGAAGTGGGCGATTGGAAGTCGGCGAACCAGACTGATTACTTCGCTACAGCAACATCCGCGAGAATTTTGTAAAAGCGGCGCATGCCGGTCGAATAAACGCTCACTGGAATACGTTCATCTATACCGTGCATGCTGGCGAGCAATTCCGGCTTTACTTCAAACGGTTCGAATCCGTAGCAGGTGATGTTCAGTTTGCGGAACCAGTGGGAATCAGTGAACCAGGGAACAACAACCGGTCTGACCGGAGTTCCGGGCGATTCTTCAGCTGCTACCTTTTTGATCGAATTCATCAAGTCGGTTTGAATGTCCGACGCACCGGCAACGTTCCATTCGAGAACAGACGTTTTGATTGTTGGATCGGCGATGACCTTTTGAACGTGCGCGATGAACTCATCTTTCTCAACGCCCGGCAGTAAGCGGCAGTCAATCTCGGCGCTTGCTTCGCCAGGAATTACATTGGTTTTGTATCCAGCCTTGAGAACTGTCAAGGAAGCAGTGTTGACCAACATCGACGAAAGCATGCGATCGTTTTCAATACCGGCAATATAGTCGTTGTCTTTCATATCCTCGACTACTTGCGAGTAATAGCCTTTCAGAGGCTCAGGTTTCGACTCGCTGATCTTCTTCAGATCTGGCACCACTTGTGGTGAACGAACAGTCATCGGGTAAACTGCCACAAGTTTTTCCAAAGCGCGTGCCAAGCGATTCGTCGCCGAATCTTTAATCGGCATCGAAGCATGTCCGGCTTGCCCGGTTGCCGTCAGTTTCAACCAGAGTACGTTCTTCTCTGAAAAATTCACTCCCCAGAATTTAGGTTTTCCATCACTGCCTGTGATGATGTGCGAACCTTCATTGATGAGGAATTCAGCATCTTTCAGCAGCTCAGGATGTTTCTCGGAAAACCATCTTGCACCGAAGTCTCCACCAACTTCTTCATCAGGTGTGCCGAGGAAAATAATGTCTCGGTCGAGAGTCACACCTTGGCGCTTGAGCATGAGCATCGCTTCCAGCTCGATGATGCCGAAGCCCTTCATGTCGAGCGCACCGCGTCCCCAAATTTCGTTGTCGATGATCTCGCCGCAGAACGGAGGATGTTTCCAGTCGGCAGCTACAGCCGGCACCACGTCGATGTGATTAAGCAGCACGACGGCTTTCTTCTTGCCGGTACCCTTTAACCGCGCATATACGCAAGAGCGATTGGGCGCTGTTTCAAATAGCTGCGCTTCAATTCCATTTTGCTTCAAAACACTGGCAAGATATTCCGCACCAAGCTTCTCATTGCCCGGAGGAACCGTCGTGTCAATCTTCAAATACTCGCAAAGCATCTTGGTGGCTTCCTGCGCGGCTTTGTCGAAGTCGACAGAGCCAGCCTTGGCAGGTGTGCCCAGATGCTGAACGTGGACCGTTGCACTCGCACCGGCAGCAAAAATGACCGCCATTGCCAGAGTAGAAAGAATTGAACCGCGCACTCTCATGTCAACCTCGAGATCGTTGGAACCGGCGAATATCTAGGTTACCCCCTTGTTAACAACTTCGTGATTACTAGCGGGAAATTGAAAAATTTGCCAGAATTCTGATGTCTCTGGTGAAGGAGTTTCTACATGCAATTTGGTAAAAGACTAATCGCGCTGTGCGTTGTTAGTTCCGCCGCCGTTACGGCAGTCATGGCGGAAGACGCGACGACGTCTGGCGACGCCGCAGGTACTACAAAGAAGAAGGGCGGCGGCATCATCAAAGCGATCGAGAAAGACGTGAAAGCCGTTGGTAAAGGTATCGAAAAGGGCGGAAAGGCTGTTGTCAAAGGCACCGAAACCGTCGGAAAAGATGCCATCAAAGGAACTGAAGCTGTCGGTAAAGGCGCTGTGAAGGGTACTGAAGCTGGCGTAAAAGCGTCGGTGAAAGGAACTGAAGCTGTCGGCAAGGGCACAATCAAAACGACAACCGGCGTCAGCAAAGCTGCCGTAAAAGGCACTGAAGCTCTCGGCACGGCGGCCGTGAAAGACACTGCTGCTCTTGGCAAAGGCACTATAAAAACCACCGAAGCTGTCGGCAAAGCCGCAGTCAAGGACACTGCCGCCGTCGGTAAGGGTGTCGTCAAAGGCGCCGAAGACGTAGGCAAAGCAGCCACTGGAAAAGACAAGAAATAGTCATCCAGTACACATATAAGGCATCCAACAAATGAAAAATCGCCGCTTGCCAATGCGCACTTTAACCGGGCTGTTGACGGCGGCGGTTTTCTTTTGTCCACTTTCCAACGCTAAAGCTGCAGCGGTTGAAACGCGACCGAGCCCCGGTCGGCGCTTGCAAGCGTCCACTCTTTCGGCTTTCGAACAGCTCACCAAACAACCCGTTAACGGTCTCAATGTCTATCGAATGAAGTCGAACGGATTAACGGTTCTGATTCAAGAGCAAAATATAGCTCCGGTTGTGTCCGTAATGATGGTCTACGGCATTGGTTCACGCAATGAAGCCGTCGGATATACCGGCGCGACTCACTTTCTCGAACACTTGATGTTCAAAGGCACCAAGAAGTACGACCCGATGCAAGGCACCGGGATTGATGACACATTGAAGCCAATCGGCGGTATCAATAACGCCACCACTTCGCAAGACCGCACAAATTACTATGAGGTCGCCCCATCGCAACATGTCGGATTGTTGCTTGATTTGGAAGCCGACCGCATGCGCAATCTCTTACTAAGAGAAGACGATCGCACCAGCGAAATGACTGTAGTGCGAAACGAATTGGAGCGAGGTGAAGACGATCCGGACGAGCTCTTGATGAACGGAGTCTACGCCACCGCGTTTCGCGAACACCCCTATCACCATCCAACAATCGGCTGGCGCTCCGATGTGGAAAACGTCCCAACAGAAAGACTCAGGAAGTTCTATCACGATTTTTATTGGCCGGAAAACGCATCATTGATCGTCGTCGGGGACATTAATAAGGAAAAGGTGCTTGCCGACATTCTGACGAAATTCGGCAAGATTCAAAAAGGTCAAAAGCAACTTCCCAAGGTTTATACACAAGAACCGCAGCAAGAGGGCGAAAGACGTTTTACAATCGTCAGAGGACAGGACGTTCCGCGGCTTTTGATCGGCTTCCACACAGTCAAGTCAGTTGATAAAGACATTTATCCGCTGGAGGTTTTACAGTCTATTCTCGGAGACAAAGGTAAAACATCCAGCCGCCTCTATCGTGCACTTGTTGATAAAGGCTTAGCTGTAGATGCGTATGCATTCAATAACGTAATGCGGGATCCCGGGCTGTTTGTAGTTGGCGCCACGCCAGTTAAGGAAGTTAGTCTGAAGGAGCTGGAACGGGCTGTCAGAGCGGCGCTGGAAGATCTTGCCAACAAAGAACCGACTGCGGCTGAAGTCAAACGAGCCAAACTAGAGATTACAAAACGCTATCGCCTAGACGCCGTTGATTGCCAGGGTCGTGCAGAGCAAATCGGTGATGCAATCGGTATTGCCGACTGGAAATGGTGGACTACCTATGGCGACAAAATAAGCCAAGTGACACCACAGCAAGTGCAAGCTGCAGCTAAGAAGTATTTGAACGCCGACAATATGACGGTGGGATACTACAAACCAAAGCCGAGCAAAGACGGAACTGTTGATGTTGATTTTGATGCCAATTTAACTGAAGAGAAAACATCTGCCACCACCAGTGGTGAAGACGCTAAGCCGGCAGTGGATTTGGTTACCGCGAAGCCGGTTGTATCGGAATCCGCTATGGCGGAACCTGAAAATACGTCGTCGGTTCCGGCCCAAGCAATTGCCGCAACACCAGACCAGCAAAAAAATGCAAGCGAGCCAACCTCGCTTCCGGAGGCATCCGCGCCAGATGAGCCGCTCAAAGTTGTTTCGCGAAAGAGAGGCACCGGCAAACTGGGAGCTAGAACGGAGACACTGAAATTCGATAATGGGCTAACGGTGATTGTGCTGTCCATGCCTGGAGCAGGAACAGTCACGATCGCAGGGAAAATAAAGGCCGGGCGCTACTTTTTGCCGAACACGCATTCGAAGGTCCCGGGGCTTGCGGCCGAGCTTTTGACCAAAGGTTCCATCGCTTACTCCAAGTTCAGAATCTCTGAAATTCTAGAGTCGATGGGCACAAGCCTTGACTTTAGTGCAGACAGTTTCTTCGCCGGATTCAACGTTGATGTTGTCGCATCCGATGCAAAAGAGATTGTTCCTCTAATAGCGAACGTCATGCAGAAGCCGCTTTTCCAAAAGGAAGAGTTTGAAAAGGCTCGGAAGATTCTGGAGTCAAACCTCGAAGAGCGCAAAGCAAACACAACATCAGTTGCCTGGATGTCACTGCGTCATGCGCTCTACAAGCCGGAAAGTATCTATTACGCAAACACATTTGACGATCAGATAGAACATCTGAAGCATGTCACCCGAGAAGATCTTGTCGCATTCCACAAAAAGCAATTCACGCCAGCCAACACGGTTTTAACCTTTGTCGGAGACATCACCACAGACGAAGTTAGCCAACTAATCTCGAAGGAATTCGCATCATACAGAGGGAAAGCAGAGGATTTCATATCCATCGATCCTTCGTTGGTGAACACGGCGTTTCGCGGTCGCCGCATAATGGCCAATCTGCCCGACAAGACCAACATGGACGTCGTCATTGGCTGCTCGGCGCCGGTTTCAATCAAATCAAAGGATTACTTTGCCGAATCTATCGCCAGCGCTGCTCTTGGCTATGACAGTTTTGCCTGCCGCCTGGCGCCTCTTCGCGACAGGTACGGACTTACTTATTCCATCACTTCTTCCCTTACTGAAGCCTCCTATCCCGACTCTATCTGGGCGATTTCGTATTCAGTTGCCCCAGAAAACATGGAAAAGGCGCAAGGGCTAATCGCTCAAATCGTCAAACAGTACGTCAAAGAAGGCATCTCTAAGGAGGAGCTGGCGCGTGAGAAGGGTCACCTGACAGGCGTGTACGTGGTCGAAAGTCGTTCGCCGCGCACAATTGCCAGCCAGCTTGGCTACTCAGCCATCATGGACTTGCCTCTCGACTTCCTTGAAAATTTCACCCAGAGGGTAAACGCCGAAACTCAAAGCTCGGTCAACGCGGCTATCAAAAAGTACTTCCAACTCGACAAATGTGTCACCTCGATTGCCGGTTGGCTCAAGCAGGATAAGCATTCCGGGGATCGCCCCCCGGCGTCGCCCGCCCCTTAAGTCCCCCTTTGCCGACCCGAACCCACCTAAAATAATTTCCTCAAACACCCCGTTTTCTAAGACATCCGGGACAAGTCATGAGATACTGATGCGGGCCCTAAAGGTCTAATGCAAACGCTAAAAGCGTCCGCATTCGTTCTGTATTTCAAGGATAGACTGTTATGAACACGAAATTATTTGTCGGAAACCTCTCATTCAAACTGACAGAGCAAGAGCTTCAGGACCTGTTTTCACGGTCCGGAGCCGTTGTTTCCGTCGCTATGCCCGTAGACAGAGAAACTGGCCGCAAGCGCGGTTTTGCCTTTGTCGAAATGGAAACCACGGATGGAGCGCAAGCTGCTATCTCAGAATTCAACGGACAGTCGATTGACGGCCGACAAATCGTTGTCAACGAATCGCGCCCGAGAGAAGGCGCAGGCAGTGGTTACAGACGTTAAGACGAATACGGACAACTGAACTTTTCGAGGAGGCGGGTTATGAAATCCGCCTCCTTTTGTTTGATGTAGATGGTATGCAGAGCGCCATGCGTCAACCGCGATGTGCAACGGACGATGCGTGGCGTTGCCATTACATCAAACCCTGACGGGGTCCCTAATTTCCCTTTCCGTTGCCGTCCGGCTGCATGGTAATCAGTTCGGGTTTCTTCTGCTCCACCAACGGCATCCCTTTGAAAAGGCGAATCCATCCGTCCGAGACGTAATCCAGCGCCGCCACCATTACCAACGGGTTACGGTAATCAGTGAGCACAACCGGACTATTCTTCTCGAACACATAATGTCCAATGAACTGCAGGGCCCAGCCCCCAGCAAACAGGTTGGCAGCGCGCCTTGGGCTGAAGAGCAGCATGGGAACGGACAATGCAATCATCGGCACGCCAATCATGTGAGTCAGTTTGCAGCCAAGAGTAGTGTGCTGGCTCTTGTAATGCGCAAGCGTCTCCTGATACTCCTGGTGGACATCCTTTTGCGTTTCCATTAGTTTCACTCCCGAGCCCAAAATTGGCTCTCTGTCAGCCAATCCGAGTTTCCCTATAAAACTACTCTACCGCAAAACCCCATCTTCAGGGATTTTTGGCAACCTCGCCAGCTCTTTGCCCCTCAAAAACCACCAGAATTCGCATTGGGGGGATTTTCGTGAGGGCACCGAGTGGAAAAATTCGGTGCCTTTTCTACTTACCCTTTCTTGAGCAGACTACTTACAGGCCTTTGATTTAAGGTAACCTTTTTAGGGAATTGACAGAAATAGAGCCTGGTTTGGCTATAAGAAACCGCGATCAGGCTAAACTTCATATGGCGGAGTCAGAAGAGTCCGAAAATTTGTCCTCCTTGCAGGAATCGAGGAAAGAGTAAATGTCGAAGGGTAGTAAGAACAAAAACGACAAAGAACGCATCGGAAGCAAACAGGGTGGATGGGCGCAAGCGCGCGATTCAAAATTTACCGACATGCTCGTCGAGATGCGCGTCAGCCGCCAGAAGTTCAAAGAAACTAAGCAGCAAGCGATGCTTGACAAGACTCGTGAGACTCTCAGCGACGAGAAGCTCGACGAGATTGAAAAAATGACACTCATCGACTCGTTGACTGAGTTGTACAATCCACGCACTTTCATGAAAAAGCTCGAGTACGAACTGCGCCGCGCCAAGCGCTATAAGCGCCCGCTCTCGCTCCTCATTATGTCCGTCGACAAGCTCGGGGAACTCGGACAAGCACATGGTCAAATGTTTATCGACGATACGCTCAAGGCGGCAGCCAATATCATTCGCGGAGCTATTCGCGACGTAGATGTTCCTGCACGCTGCGAAAACAATCAGCTTGGCGTGGTCTTTCCTGAGACTTACTCGTCCCGCGCGATTGTGGTCGGAGAGCGCATTCGCGAAAAAATCAAGAGCGTGCCAATTAACGATGAATTGAGACACATTCGAGTGACAGCATCGATCGGCGTAGTCTCATTCCCTACACATGCACGCAACGAACATGATTTGATGCAAATTGCTCTTGAATTCATGGAAAAAGCCGAAGCAGAGGGTGGTGACAAGGTCTATAATGGCTGAGTTCATCTAGTCTCAGTCTGACTTGTCTTGACTAATGAATTGACGGAGGTACAAATGCTCTGTCGTTTCTGCACAGCTCTTCTTTAAGGATCTAAAGATCAATCATGGTCGCAGCGAATCAAAAACTCAGGCGTTGTCTCGGCGTTCTTCTTGCTCTTTCCGCGGCATTAGTTTCGCCGCAGATGCTAACTGCATCTGCTCAAGAAGGCAAAATATCGCCATCTAAAGGCATTTCGCTGACCATCTACAATCAGAATTTCGGACTTGTCCGCGACTCTCGTCAGATGGAATTGAAAAACGGAATCAACTATGTCAGCTGCCAGGACGTTGCTGCGAAGATCGATCCGACATCCGTCAGCTTCACATCTTTGACCGCACCAAACCAAGTGGTAGTGCGGGAACAGAACTACAAGTACGATCTGATTGATCCCAACACAATTTTGAATAAATCAATCGGCAAACCAGCGAAGTTCAAACAATACACAGCTGGCGGTTCCGCCGTTGAATTGAATGGAACGTTGCTGAACGGTCCAAGCGCAACAGTTGGTTCTGCCGATGGTGGCAGTTCCGAAGTTTCAACCGGCTTGGTTCTGAAAACCGGAAATGGAATCATACTCAACCCACAAGGACAGATAGAACTAGCAGAACTGCCTGCTGGGCTGGTTTCCACTCCATCACTTGATTGGAAACTGGAGACAGATAAGGGCGGGTCGCATGATATTGAGATTGCGTACCAAACGGCTGACATAAATTGGAAGTGCGACTATGTTGCAGTAGCCAATCAAGATGATACTAAATGCGACATCACCAGCTGGGTCACGCTCGACAACAAATCTGGTGGCACTTACAAGAACTCGGCTTTGAAACTCATTGCCGGTGACGTGCATAAAGTACAAAATGCAGCTCCGCAAATGGAAGCAATGGACATGGCAGCCGCTGCTCCTGCAATGGCTCCGGCACCGCAGTTTAGCGAGCAATCGTTCGCCGAGTATCACCTTTACACGTTGGCTGGAAAAACCGACGTCAACAACAATGAAACCAAACAGCTGAGTTTGTTCAACGCTTCGGCGGTTCCTGTAAAAAAACTCTTCGTACTTGAATCAGGCGAAAACCGCATTTATGGCGGTGGTGGCGAAGATGGTGACAAGCGCAAAATCGCAATCAAGCTGGAAATGGTCAACAGCGATGACAATCACCTCGGCATGCCGATGCCGAAAGGCAAAGTTCGCGTCTATAAGAAAGACGCTGATGGAGCCTTACAATTCGTTGGCGAAGACGAAATCGACCACACTCCCCGTAACGAGAAAGTTCGCATTTATCTCGGCGATGCGTTCGATGTGGTGGGTGAACGTCGCCAGACAAATATGGAACAACCGAACAATCACACGCAAAGAATGTCATACGAGATTGTGTTGAGAAATCACAAGAAAGACAACGTCCGCGTGCAGGTAATCGAACACGCATATGGCGAGTGGAAGCTAATTGCACAAAGCCATCCTTCAACTAAGAAGGACTCACACACATTCGAATTCCCCATCGACGTCCCCGCCAACGGCGAGGTCAAAGTCACCTACACCGTAGAACAACGGTATTAAGCGAAGCGTAGGGGCGCATTGCATGCGCCCAGTTTTGGCGTGGGGGCGCGTTGCACGCGCCCGAGTTTGGCGTGGGGGGCGCGTTGCACGCGCCCAGTTTTGGCGTGGGGGCGCATTGCATCCGCCCGAGTTTGGCGTGGGGGCGCGTTGCACGCGCCCGAGTTTGGCGTGGGAGCGCATTGCACGCGCCCGAGTTTGGCGTGGGGGCGCGTTGCACGCGCCCAGTTTTTACCGAGGCGATGACTTAGGCCTCAACCAACTTGTCGGCATCACATTTTCATACTTTTCAAATGGCGATATGTAGCCACCAGAGTAACTTGGATTATTATGATCGTTCGCCCAGTTTTCAGGATTGTTCGCTATGTACTCACGAATTCGAATCAAGTCCTTCTCAGTTCGTACTATGTGTTCAAAAAAATCTGATTGCCAGACCTTGTGAGCTGTTAGCCCTTCTTTCAAAATGCGAGACGCTGATCTGGCCTTGAACGACGCGATTATCTGCCCTAATGACTTTTTACCCAGGTTCTCTTCACCAATCCAGAGTATTCCATGGAAATGATTGGGCATTACGATAAAAACATCCAACTCGACAAATGAATAGCTACTGGGAAGTTCTAACCAACATTCTGAGACGACTTCGCCAATTTGAGTCTTCCTCACCTGAAAATCCCGGACTTCACTCAGAAGACAGGCTCTGCCATGAGTACATATCGTAACGAAGTACGCGCCTGGCCTTGCATAATCAAAACCAGTCAATCTCGGTGGACGTCGCGCCATTTCTATTACCTCCAGCAACGTTATCTATTCCTTGATACGTTTCTGGTGGTAAAAAAGTTCAATACAATCTTAGAAACTTGCCTTTAAGAATCTTGGGCGCGTGCAACGCGCCCCCACGCCCTACTATCACTATTGCCGCATGCGGTACCCGACGCGTGGAATGTTTTCAATGACTGATTTGGCTTCGTCATCGCCGTCGTCGAGCCGCTTGCGCAGGCGCTTGATCGCTGTTCTCAAAGCATCCGATGTCGCATCGGTGTCGTCTTCCCAGACGCGCTGCAAAAGCGCATCTGTGCTGAACACAACATCAACGTTGCGCATAAAGAACTCGAGCAATGCGAAATCTCTCGGCAACAGCTGAACTTCCTCGCCGTTCTTTGTCACTCGGTGCTTCACAGGATCCAGTACCAGTTTGCCAACGGTTAAAACATTGGACTTCACTTCGCCTGGTCTGCGCAAAACCGCGCGAATGCGTGCAGAGAGTTCCCGCAAACTAAAAGGCTTCGTCAGATAATCATCAGCACCACCATCGAGCCCGCTTTCACGGTCATTGATTGTGCCTTTGCCCGTGAGCATGATGACAGGAGTCGAGCCCTTTTTCATGCGATAGCGCTTGAGAATATCTATGCCGGCAACTTTCGGCAAATCCCAATCGAGGATGATGACATCAAACGTATCGTTCTCGACGCGATACTGTCCTTCTTCCCCGTCGTGTGACACCACTATATTGTGATGTTCGGACGACAACCACTCTTCAATCGTAGTCGCTTGATCCTTATCGTCTTCAACCAGAAGTATTCTCGCCATGGAACTAGAATACCAGAGATTTTTCTCCTAGCGTTTCAGGACAATCTCAGAAGGTTCCACAGTACACGGAATTGCGACGAGCGCTTCCAATGCAACCGCTCTCGTCAGCGACTCACGCTTGTATTCCAAAATCCTTAGCGGAATGTAGACAAAGAATGCGGTTGCCCACGCCTGAAGCGCGCAAATTCCTACGTGCATCGACTCGGTTCCCGGAATTGCCCCGGAGGTCAATACGCCTACGGTGATACCGGAGAACATCGCAATTGTCGCTGCCCACTTGAATCTCGGAAGCTCATCCAATTCCGGCACACGACCAAAACAGTCTGGGTTTCTCGAGAAAACTTTGCGCATCAAGAACCATTCAGCCAACACAACTAGAGTTGGCGTTGGAACGATCACGCAGTTGAGAGATGCGATCGATTCCAGCGATTTTGCGGCGCCTGAGATAGAAAGCCAGGCTGCCATTGCCGCACCGAGAGTGGCGAGCACTGCAACCCACCCTTTGTGGTTCCATCGCTTCAAGTTTTCGCAAGCACTGACGGAGCCAAACAGATTCGAATCATTGGCGGCAAAGTAAGACGCTCCAATCACAATCGCGCCGAGAATCGCCAAACCGCCGAACGAATAGTCATTCATATAGCTAGTCGCAGCGCCATAATCCGTTATACCGGTGAGCTTCGCCAGGATGAAACCGGTGCAGGGAAAAATCACCTGCCCAATCCCCAGCGCCACTATAAGTGGTATCGCACAGTTACTTACTTTCGGTTTGCTGAATCTCCAGTAGTCAGCCTCATTACCCCATACAGCAAAACCAATAATGAAAGTCGAAATGGTCGTCAATGCGCATGCAAACGACTTATGCGTTACGTCGGTGAACACGCTCGGCGGGCATGCCGGGACCGTTTTCAAACACGTGTATGTCACCCAAACAATAAGTACGGGCGCAGCGAAGAAACGAGCGAAATTCGCCACTCCTTTGAAGCCGAAGAAGTTGTTAGCCGCCATAAGGAAGGCAAATGCGACGGACAAAACCATTAGCGGCGCTTTCCAATGAAACAGTCCTTCCAGCCCATCGGCAAGGAAAAGTGCCGCCAGTCCATACCAAGCAACGAAAATCATCACCAGATTGAACGCGACGATTTTCGATCCCCAACGCCCGAAAATGCTTCTGCTCAATGCAGCATAACTAAGTCCGCTCACAGCGCCCAATTGGCTTGCAGGAATTGCGTACGCCATAAGAATTGCGCAGCTCACAACCGTGCAGAGCAACACTTGTGTGAGCGTGAAACCCTGCTTGCACCACTCAAAGCCAACAAGTACTGCTGGAAACGCGGTGACCATCGTAATCCAGAGCAAACCCATCGTAACGGGTCCACGCCTTTCACTCTGCGGAATGGCAGAGAAAGGATGCTCATGCTCGTCGTGCGGGTCTAAAGGCTTAAGCGGAGTTTTTGGAGATGACGCCAATTTGGTCCTCTCCGTACCGGTTTTATGGGTACGGGGAGCTTTGGAGATGGTTGAGGTCACTAAAATCCCTCTCTTGGTAGTCCAGCCAGGGTTGCCAAGCAGATCTATTTCGTTAGTAGTACAGGCTTTCTGAGAAAAACACAATCTGGTTTTTCTCCCATTTCCCGCCTTCACTGGGAGAACTACGAGTTATTTCTTTCGTTATAGCGAACCACTGATTCTTGGCAGAGAGCGAAGCGTAGGAGCGATGCCATGCATTATTGGCAGAACGCGAAGCGTAGGGGCGATGCCTTGCATCGCCCGACTGCCTTCAAGACTTTTCGGCAAGCTTTAGCTGTTTCGCTTTCTCCAGATCCCGATTTGCCAACTCAAGCTTGTTCAGCCTCTTATATGCTTCCGCTCGTTTCTCATACGCTTCCCAGTATTTCGAATACGTACCAATCGCAGAAGTGAAGTCCTTCACTGCCCAGTCATATTTGGCAAGTGCAATGTACGCTTCACCACGCGAATAGTATGGATGTCCCCTGTTGGGATTTAGTTTGATTGATTGAGTGCAATCCTCAATTGCTTCCTTGTAATTCTGGTTTCGAACTCTCGCGCACCCACGAGAACAGAAGTAAATTGCATTCGTAGGGTCAAGTTCAATTGCTTTAGTGAGATCCGCAATCGCCTTTGCATACTGCTTATCTTCGCGGAATAAATATCCGCGTGAATAATAGGCACTCGAATACTTAGGATCGATGCGAATAACTGCGTCATATTCCTTACAAGCAGCTTTATGATCTCCTATTTCTTTGGTTATCCACGCGTGTTCACAAAGTGCTGCAAGGTACTTAGGTGACAGTTTTAATGCCTGTTCACATGCGGCCTTTGCTTCTTTGAACTCTTTCAACTGAGCCTTCGCACACGCAAGCTGGTACCAAGCCGCAGCTTTTTTCGGATCAATTGCAATTACACGTTTGCAATCAGCTATAGCTTCTTTGAAAAAACCATTTTCAGACTGCACGTAGGCTCGGCTCAAAAGCGTGGAGGTATTGGCGGGATCGAGTCGTATTACCTTTTCTAGGTCATTCAAAGCTAAAGTGTAATTTTCAATCTCCGAATTACACAGAGCACGATGCTCAAGAGCAAACTTATTCAACTCATGAATCTGCAATGCTCTGTCATACTTCTGAATGGCTTGAGAGAATTTTCTCTGTCTCTCAAGTGCAAGTCCCCAGGCAGCGTAGTTTGCTGCAAAACTCGGCGCCAGCGCCGCAACTTCAGCAAATTCTTTCAGAGCAAGGTCCGCTTTTCCATTTTCCAAATAACAGTAAGCGAGGTGTGCACGGACGAGCGGCGATCTTTGATGCCTTCGTTTTAAATCGGAAAAGCCTGCTTCGGCTTCTTTGAATTTACCAAAATGCTCAAACACATCTGCACGACTAAACAGGTCCGGGTCTTTGTTTACTCCCACAATTACTTTCAAAATGCGTTGATGCTCTCGCTCAGCGGATTTGAAGTCTTTGAGACAAATATATGCATGTCCCCTGCGATCTAGAACATCTGCGTTTCCAATGGTGTCTGTCAATTGCAGATACTTCTTGAGGTCAGCTTTGCCATTTTCACAATTCCCTATGTCGATCGAGAGCGCACCTCTCAGGTACAAAGCGGGTGCGTAGTCTGTACGAATAGAAAGTGCCTTGTTGCAATCTGATATCGAATCCTTCGTTTTTCCGACAAACGAAATGATCCGAGCTCTAGTAACAAGCGCTTCTAAATCTGATGGATTGTGCGAAAGACGCTGACTGCAAACGACAAGAAGCTTCTTCCAGTCTTCAATGTTTACGCTTTCGCTTAGACCTTGCGATGAAGCAGCGGTAGCAGCACCGACGAAAGTAGTCGTGATGGCAAACGAAAACAGCAGAAAGCAAATTTTTGAAGGTTTGAGAAAACGCAGGGTCATTGCGATCGCCTCTGACTGTTTCTTCTATTTCTGTTATGCCCGAAGCGGCAAGAAAAGCGCATAACGACGACGAAAGATAGGACTGCCACAGAAATGCCGCCTGGAAGGCGGCGCTCCGACCGGGCGATGCACGGCATCGTCCCCCAAAAAGGGCGCATGCAATGCGCCCCCACAAAGAAAACGGGTGCGTGAAGCGCGCCCCTACCTTATTCTAGGTCTTTCATCGTCTTATCTTCAGCCGATTCTTTCGGGCGCGTAGGTTGCTCTACGGGCTCCGGAGAGACTTGCGGCAAAGATGTTGTAGGAGCCGGAGCGGGAGCTGGTGCTTCACGAGGTTCCGGCTTCGGACGAACGCGGCTCAATGCTCCATCAGAAGTATCATCCGAAGAGTCGGGCGTAGCTTTGGCTTTTTCGCCGAGGCGATAGGACTTGTAGAGTTTTCCGTCCAAGTACACTTTGAACTCGTTGGTGCCATTCATGCGAACTGATGTTCCAGCTACGAAATCAATGTTCTTCGATTCGCGGCCTTGCAGGGGCTGAACAAACTCATCGACTACTTTCTGGTCTCGAGTCCACAACACTCGTTTGGAAACCGTGTCCACAAGCTCGACTTTGACGTTTAGAGAATTCACTGGCTCGTCGCCAGGATTCCAAATCTCGCCGCTCAATTTCGGCAAGCCGCCTTCCAGGCCCACGTTGACTCCTCGCAAAGTAACGGTTGGAAGCGCATTGGTTGGATCCACCGTCTTAGCTTGCTGCAAATAACCATAGCCGGCATCAGTATCTCCAGCATCAAGCAATTCCTTGCCTCGGCGCGTCAAAAGCGATGCCAGCTTACGTTCATACACTGGATTGTGAGTTGAATACTTGATCGCCAAGCGCATTTGATCAATTGCTAGATCGAGCTTCTCGTTCTTCTCGTAGAGGTCCGACGCCATCTCGTAATTCTTCGCGTTCTGCGCGATTGCATTGAGTTTGCTCAAATAGCTAAGTGCTTTTTGATCGTCGTTCTTCGATGCGAAGCTAGATGCCATCTTTTGATAGATAGTCGCAAGTCGCGCTTCCGATTCGCTGAATCGCGAGCCTTCACGCAGGTCTCTAACCTCTTCCCAGCAGCGCAATGCCAGATCGAGTTTGCCGGTGCGCAATGCTTCATCACCGTACATAGCATCAAGATCTGCTAGTTCAGCTTTCTTGCCAGGAATATTGTTCTTCGCCAGCGGACGAAGTAAATCCAACGCCTTTTCATATTTACCGCGCTGGCGATAATAGTTGGCGAGATCCGATGCCAATTGCGGTTCTTCAACAACACCAGAACCTAACTGTTGAGCCTGACTTATAGCATCGTGGGCCTTGTCCACTTGGTCGACGCCTACATAGGCACGTGCCAGTGCAAGAAACACACGTGGATCTTTGGTGCGCAAAGCAGCCGCTTGTTCGAGAGTGCTGACCGCAAATGCGTATTGTCCATTGGCGAGTTCTTTTTTGCCTTTTACGAAAAGCCGCTCGTCATCTGGAGTTTTGGTCAAAAAGAAAATTGTCGCACCGGCAGAAACCAGAAGAACAGTTACCGCAGTCAGCGCTCCGACCATCGTCGGCAAGCGGCTTTGCATGCTGATTCCAAGTTTCTTCGAGCGCCTTTGATGATGAGGGTGCTTCTCTTCATCGTACGCAAGTTCATCAACGTCGCCGTTTGAATGACCGCGCGGTCGCTCCATCGTATTTACAGCAGCAGCTCTATCACCGCCGTTCGCGTTTGCGTCATCTTCGAAGTTCTCGTTGCCGCCTTCCTTGAAAGACGCTCCGCAAGAGACGCAACGTTCATATTGATTTGGGTGATATAACCCGCAGCCTGGACACTTCATGTTTAGGTCTCATAGAAGAACTGCGCGGAGGGCCGATTGCCAGCTTGCGCTGTCCACAATCAAACGCTTCCGCGCAGTCTTAACTAGTGAATAGGTGGAAATGACTTGCATGCCTCGTAAGGGAGTTGCTACTCCCAGATTAGCGCATGATGAGTCTACTTGATTTCTACCTTGGCGCCAGCAGCTTCCAGCTTTTCTTTCATCTGGTCTGCTTCTTCCTTCTTGACCTTTTCCTTCAAAGGCTTCGGAGCGGCATCAACGAGGTCCTTAGCTTCTTTCAAGCCAAGGCCGGTGAGTTCGCGTACGAGCTTGAGGACTTCAATCTTCTTATCGCCGACGGAAGTAAGAACAACGTCAAATTCGGTCTTCTCTTCTGCAGCAGCAGCGCCACCGCCAGCAGCCGGACCGGCAGCAGCGAAAGCAACGGGAGCAGCAGCAGTTACGCCGAACTTCTCTTCCATTTTCTTCTTCAGATCAGCAGCTTCCAAAAGGGTGAGCGATCCGATTTGTTCCAACAGATCGTCTACGGAAAGTTTCGTAGCCATTTTTAAATTACTCCTCTAACTTATGTCTTCAGCAGTGAATAGTTCAGAACCCAATGCCTAGGCGGCGTTGTTATTCTTCTTAGCGACTTCTTCAGCCAGAACAGCAATGTCGCGAATAACGGCTTCGAGGAGTCCGGCAATGCCTCTGGCACCGGAATCGAGTCCACCCATAATCGATGACAACAATTGTTCTTTGCTGGGCAATTCGGCGAGACCCTTAACTTCGTCAGAAGTAAGAGCATTGCCTTCAATCACGCCGCCGCGTACCTGGCCCTTTTTGAGAGCTTTTAGGTATTCGACAACTGTTTTCGCAGGTGCAGCCGGATCGTCGTAACCGATAACGATTGCGGACGGACCTTTTGCCAGTTTTTCGATTGCAGCGAACTCACTAGTATCGGTAGCGATCTTAATGAGAGTGTTCTTTGCAATACGGCACTTAGCGTTGGTCGTATCTAGCTTTCTGCGAAATGCTGTGATTTCAGCAACTGTCAATCCGCTCAAGTCGGTGACAATCGCCACTTTGCCGTCTTTGAAGAACTCTTTGAGTTCTCCGACGATTTCCTGCTTGCGTGCCTTGGTGGCCATTAGCGCCTCCTTATTCGATCCTTCTAATCTGCTAACAACTAGAAGGACAAGTGCAACGCAACTTCTTGAAACTCCCCAGAAATGGAAAAAATCCCAGGGATATTTCCGCGGGATCACAAGCAGAGGGTATTCCCCCTGTATCGAAAAACGTACGGGTTTAGCCGTGCGCTATGTCGAATTTGTGACCTCAAGCCGGCTTTGAATAGCTTCCCATCCAATAATTAAGCCCCGCTCACGCAAGGCACCGTGCTGTCTGCGGTCTAATCGCAAAGTGCGAGGGTGTATTCTGCCAACTATGGCTCCGCTCGTCAAGGCTAAACAGCCGTACTGGGCGCTACTGTAAGGGTTTCTTAATCAACTACGCTCAGTAGGGGCGGCTATTCTCAATTTCACTTAAACCGCTTTCCACAAATCCTTCACGGAAACCCAGCCATCCTGGGTTGATCCCCAGGAATTTTTAACATAGACGCGATCGTTGGCTTTGTCGAATTTCGTCACTGTGACCACGTGATTCGCCACGCCGAGCTTGGAATCTATGTATTCATGCAATGTCTTAATCGGACGAATCAGCGCTCTAACTCCATAAGCTATGTATTCGCTGGTGTCGTACCCCTTCATAACCATCTCGCCGTTTACCGCGACTACGACAGGCATCTTTTTCTCCGAGTCCAATTGAGCCAGAGTTTGCCGCAGACCTTCCTCACTCTCCACCATCTTATTGTGCTTATAGTCGTCCTCACTGCCAGACCACGGGTGGCTCAACCATTCATAAGGACTCTTGTAGCTGATAGTTTCGAACTTGTCTCCGAAAAGACGCTTCGATTCTTCCTGAATCTGTCTTCCCGTCAAACCCGCGAACTGTGTCTCTTGTCCTTTTCCGTCCCTCCAGACTTCATATCCATTGGGCATCCAGTATTCAGACGCAGGTAAGAACTGCTGTCCAAGCGCGTAAAACAGACTCGTTACAGGTTGAGGTTTTTGCACATATTCGAGAGGCTCTTTCTCTCTCTGCCCAACATCATTGAGAGCAACGACCTGAAAAATCTGCGAAGCATGGCTGCGCAAACCATCCTTGGGTGGAAAAATTTCTTCTTCCCAACCGGGCTTCATACTGTCCTTCGGAATTTTGATCACTTTGCCATCACCGGCTTTCCATTCGCCATTGAGAGCAGCAGTAGTGATCATTTCGGCAGCAAGCGACGGTCTTTGGTCGAACGCAATGTTTTGAAGAACAGTGACATTGCAAGTTGAATGAACGCCTTGGTCGATGCGTCCTTCTCCTGTGTGATGCAAAATTCCGACCGCAACACTTGTTCTTTCTTTTGCACTCATGTATGGAGAATCAGTCATCATCAGCTTGTTCACTTCACTGAACACACCAGTCAATTCCTGCCTTGAAAGGGATTCATTACCGACCCGTGCTTGAGAATTCCGCATGGACAGCGCAGCATGGACCCGCAAAGACTCGTCACCAATCTTCGAGATATTGTCCAATAGCAACTGTTTCTGAGTTTCATATCCTCGGGAGCTGCCGGATTTTCCTGTTTCAAACTTAGCCTGAATTTTCCAACTTCGATCAATTGAATTCTCAACAAATCCAACGTCACCATTAATGGTAAGTCCATTCTGAAGTTCGAATTCGGTTTTTGGTCCGATGCTTTCTTGCTTATGAAAGTGAAAGCCTCCCTGCGGACCAGACAGCAACTGATCCACCTGCTGTCTCATTGGATCAGCTCCCTGTCCTTCCGCCGGCGGCGCACATAGAATTTCCAGCTCTTCTGGGCTGTGTTGCCGGGGCGCCGCAGGAGCTTTTACATGTGTTTCAAAAACAGGAGAGTTGCTCTCTATCATAAGTTCACTTAGTAGCGTGAGGGGGACACACCTTTGTTGCCCTGGATCATATAAAACGAACGTGACGCCATCGTTACCGGCAGAGAGGTGCCACCATTCAGAGCCTCAGACCATACAGAGGAAGCTTATGGCATTTACCAACAAGGCGATTCGATTAGGACCTAGGAATTCCTACTTGCCGGTCTCAGCCAATATCGAGTTCCATATCCATCCTCGGCGACGATTGGAGCACCGGTTGCAGGATCAAAGTGAACATTCAACGATCTGGTGTAAGGGAGGTATCGCTCGCCAGAAGAATTTTCCTTCTTCTTACCGTTCGTCGTGATTATGTAAGGCTCGAACTCTTTCGAATTAATGCGAATGACAGCAGCGTAGACTGGCTTGTCTTCCAGCGTTTCTTCAATACACGAAAATTCTGCATCAATTTTGCTAGGCTCTGTTTTCTTCAAAATCCAAGTCGCATAGCGGTAATCATTCCTCTTAGATTGCAACGCATATGTAAAAGCAATCGCTACCAGCAGCACCACCAGTAGTAGCGCCGAATACTTGCAAGCATCCGCCAAATTGCCTTCAAATAGAAATGTGATCGCAGGGATGAGAAACGGAACAAGAAAAGACTTAAGAGCGATACTTCGCAGCTTTGCGCCGACACCCGGTGATGTAAGCGCCACTAAGTCAGGGTGAATCTCTTTGAACTCACTAGGCACGCTGATGCGAGTTGTTTGAGGTGCCGGAAGATTTTCGCCCATCTTCTGAATCCAAATCGATTGCAATACCGACTATCAACTTATACCCTCGGGGCGCTAGAATTGCGTTTCTGACAAGGGTTACTAAAACAACGGGCGAGTATGCAAGTTTTTGAAAAACATGTTTTTGTGTGCGTATCAGGAAAAACCTGTCCGGGCTCGGGCTCGATTGAGGTTTGTGACTTGCTGAGAAAGGAAATCTCGGAGCGCGGGCTGAAGAAACAAATCCGCATAAACAAATCCGGGTGCTTCGACCAGTGCGGACATGGCGCCGTAATCGTCGTGTATCCGGAGTCCGTCTGGTACGCGCACGTTACACCAGACGACGTCAAAGAGATTGTGGAGTCACACCTGATCGGTGGGCAGCCCGTAGAACGTCTCCTATACGACGGCTCCGGGCGCATAGTTTGATTCAGTTATTCGGTGACTTATAAAAGAGCCGATGGGAGGCGCCCTCATGACAAATAGTCGAAACGAGGCTGCAAGCCACTCCCACCGACTAACTTGATAATACCCCAGTAAACGCGTTTCAAACGGTTATGGCGGCAAAAAATCCAAATTAGGCGTAACGTCCGTCAGACCTACGTTTGCGCGGGTAAAGACCCGATCAAATTGGGCACAAGCCAATTTTATCGAGGGTACTACCGAGCGATTCTTTAGTTGTTGAATCCTCTTATCATCTAGAGACCGGACTTGCCGCACAAGCTCCGGGTGCATCTTCAACAATGCCAGTAACATATACAGCGACTTGGAGCGATCTTCATGTGAAGGACGTGAAAGATCGCGGCTGTAAACCTCCACCATTTCAGCGTATGGGAAGTCGTCCGGCAAAAGCGGCAAACTCTTGAATAGATACCGCGTGACCTGCGTACGCACGGTCAGGTCAACATCATCCACCGCCGGAAGCAAGCGCATAGCGGTGTTAGGAACTTCGCCGGCCCAACTCAAGAGTTCGACGGCGCAATTTCGTCTCACTGCATTGGGATCGTGATCGATCAAATAGAGAAGCTCTTCTCGCATGGGCTCACAGTGGCGAATCAGTTCTTTTACAAGCTGATTGCAAGGTTCGTCCGAAAAATACTTCACGCCATCACGCATTTCTTCACTGGCTGGACGCCCCTGCGCTTCGAGGAAATCCAGCCTTTGATGCAGGTTTTCCTAGAGCTGTACGGGCTCTTCACTGCGAAAGTTAACTTGATGCGGGTCCTGCAAGATGCGGCTAGGCATTTCAGTCTCGTCGCCCAAAATGTCCACAGAAACATAAATATCTGAGCCGTCTCCGGTAACGGTCTGAATGTTCGCCTCCATTCGACGAGCCTTCAATTCGCGCTTTAACCGCTGTACGCCGGAAGCAACCGACTTATAGGACGCACCATTTCTTAAGCCGAGAAACCTCTCAACTTCCTCTCGCGACATTTGAGTCGAACCGTAAAATTCCAACCCCGCGTAAGCACCATTCTCATTGTAGGAGAGCGCGGGAAGTGAGTTTATGCAAAGGACAAAACTCAAACAAACAGCGGAAACAATCGAATTAATTTTCACCACCAATGGTGCCTCACTCCTCATCTTCTTGAACGTTTGAACGAGCGGTCGTCATAAGGTTTCTTCTCTCGAATCGCTTTGATTCTTTCTTTTAAATTCTTTGCCTCAACGTGACGCTTAGCCCGTTGCATCACGTCAGCATAAGCTTCCAAAATCGGAATAATCGCATCGTCCGTTTTTCCAAATTCTAGCTCTGCAATATTCAGCGCCTTTCTTGCAGAGGCTACCGCTTCGTCATGCCGACCAGACAACGAATAGTTTTTCATCAGCGCCATTAAGTCATCGAGCACATATTCATTGCCGGAAGTGCGAACGGAAACTTCGAGATCGCCGGTTTCCAGGCGGCGCTTTTTGGTAATGACGCCCTCAGCGCCAAAAAGGACGTTGCGAGCCACCAGCGCGGTGGATATGACAACAGCTATTCCGATTCCGAGTAAAAGCGTGGGGTCCATAAAAACTAGATTATTCGCCGAAAACCCGCCAGGAGCCTAGACAGGGCGGCTGATGTGCCTGCCTTTAGAATATACCCTTTACACTTGAAGACGCTAAGCAGGCTCGTTCTCTATAATTGGACCCTCGTTGTCGTCCTATAAAGAAATGGAATTATGCCTGACTACCTGCTGGAAATTGGAACTGAAGAACTGCCCGCCGGCCAAATAAATGAGGCGCAGGCGAAACTCGAACAGCTGATGGGGGACGCGTTGAAGTCCAACAATCTGGCGTTTGACAGCGTCAAGGCAATGTCCACGCCCAGGCGGCTGGTGGTCATGGTCAAGAACGTGCAAGAAAAGCAGGAAACCACCACCAATCGAGTCAAAGGACCGAAAGTCCAGCAGGCATTCGGGCCTGACGGCAAACCGACTCCCCAAGCGACCGGTTTTGCAGGCAAATATGGCTTGTCGGTGGAACAGTTGGAACGCGAAGAGGTCGGCGGCGCCGAACACCTCTTTGCCAATGTCACTGTCGTCGGAAAGACCGCGCAGGTTGTGCTTCAAGAAATCGCACCAGGTCTTGTGGGGCAACTGCCTTTCGAGAGACCAATGTGCTGGGGTGCCAAAACAATGAAGTTCTCAAGACCGATCCGCTGGATCGTGTCTTTGCTCGACGAAGAAGTCGTGGAGTTTCAACTCGAAGGTCTCAAGTCAGGACGGGTCACGCAAGGGCACCGCATTCTTTCGCCCGGCGACATCAACTTGAAGAATCCGTCGGAATATAGCGAAAGATTGAAGACTGCGAAAGTAATTGTTGATCCTGCCGAGCGCCGCAAGGCAATCGAAAAGGGTGTACTCGACCGCGCGAAAGAACTAAACGGCGATGTTCGACAGTTGGGCGGTTCTTTGTTGGACGAAGTCGTCAACCTGACCGAGTGGCCGCACCCTGTAGTCGGTGAATTCGGAAAAGAGTATTTGGAACTGCCGGACACTCTGATCGAAACGATCATGGTGCACCACCAGCGGTACTTCCCAATTGAGAAGAAAACCAAGAACGGTGACGACAACAATCTGTTGCCGTACTTCATCACTATCTCCAACAATGACAGGAAAGAAGCCCAGGATTCTATAAAGCAAGGCAACGAGCGCGTTATCAAAGCGCGTTTGGCTGACGGTAAATTCTTCTACTTCGACGATCAAAAGACGAAACTCTCAGATCGCAAAGAATCGCTCGACCAACTCACTTTCCAGGAAGGTCTAGGCAGCTATGGAGAGAAGGTAGAACGCCTGGTGATGCTGGCGGGACAAATAGTCGACACGCTCGCTTTAGATAGCAATGTGAAGATGTGCCTCGAGCGTACTGCAAAACTGTGCAAGCTCGATCTTGTAAGCAACCTGGTTCGCGAACTGCCGGAGCTGCAAGGTTATGTAGGCTCATGGTACGCAAAGAAAGAAGGAGAACCGCCGGAAATCGTGGCTGCGATTGCTTCGCACTATGCGCCCCGGCACACAGATGACAGCCTTCCCAAAGACGCTGTTGGACAGCTCATCTCCGCTATCGACAAACTCGATAACGTTGTCGGTTTGTTTGCACTCGGCAAAAAACCCTCGGGCTCAAGCGATCCTTACGCGCTGAGAAGACAGGCCCAAGGGCTTGTAGATATTCTTATCCATGGGCTCTCAGACAAAGCGCTTTCGGTTTCTGCACTCATTGAAAAACTGCTGGATGAGTTTGAACCAAAACTGAAAAACTCCAAGCGCGGTTTCAAACGCGACGAGATTCGCGCTGAAGTCAACGATTTCATCGTTCAAAGACTGAAAGCAAGATTGCTCGAAGGCGGCAGAAGCAGAGAGATTGTGGATGCCGTGCTCTCGATCAAGGATCCGCTCGTTGATGTAAGTGATGTTTTGAAACGCCTCGCATTAATCGAATCTCTGGCGAAGACGGACAATGGTCTGGCGCTTTTCAGAGTCGGAAATCGTATTGGACGTATCCTGCAAGGACCGGCTGGTGATGAGGTTTCAGAATCACTCTTCAGCGAAGATGCAGAGAAAAACCTGTGGGCGAAATTCTCGAAAGTAGAAGAAGAGATCGCGAAAGACAAAACTTCGGACAGCGAGACAGCACTCAATCTGCTGACTAAAGTGACACCAGAAATCGATGGTTTCTTCGACAAAGTCATGGTCAATGATCCGGACGAAAAGAAGCGCGCCAATAGAAGAGCGCTTCTGAACCGCATTTACAAGCACTTCGCCGAAGTTGCAGATTTTCCGAAACTGCAACCGATCATTCCGGGCGGACAAAGTTAGTTGGTCTGGCAAACAATTTTCAATTCGGATTGAATGGAAATCGATAGTAATCAGGAACAGATCAAAATGGAATCCAACCGCAAAACGATGAAAAAGCGCAACACTGCAATGGTTTTCGCGATTTCGTTCTTAATGGTTATGTCGGGTGTCGCCGCGAATATCTCAGCCTGTCTTGCACCGGCGGATGCGCGTGCAATTCTGCCCGAGGCAGTTTTGAAAAAACCGGTTCCGGTCCGCGAAGATTCGGTGAGCACTTATGTCCCTTCCTCCGTTGCCCCCGGCAACGGCATCGCAGTCAACATCATCTATCCTGAAAAAGTTAGATACAAGGCCGGCGCACCAATTGCAATTGTCGTCAGCGGCAATGAATCCACTAGTTTGTCCATGTCCATGCACGCAGCCAATTCGGGCATCGCCGAAGTGCGTTTTGCTTATCCCGGTTGCGGCATGCGCCAGTTCCACTCTGACGGCATTTTCGACAACTTCGGGGACTCGTGCAGCACGGCACTGAAAGACGTCATTCTCTTTATGAAAGGCGAAACGAAAGACTATAAAGGTCGTTCGGTGAGAGAACTGATTCCAGTCAGCTTGGATCAAAGCGTTGTCGGGCTTGTCGCCTGGGAAACCGGCGCAAACATTGCGCTCGTTACCTTGGGGAAACATCAAGACAAGATACCGTTTATCTCCTACCTCGCATTCTTTGAAGGTGCCGCCGGATGCATGTTTGCACCGGACAACTTGGGCACGGTCAAAGACATGATCTTAAACCGACACTACAGAGAGGGAAGCGCCGCAGCCGGTCAAATCCTTATCGACTATCGCAAACTTACGTTTGTGCAAAACGCTCGCCGTCACCCGGGCGTCGCGAAGAAGCGCGGCGAAACTGAGTTGAGGGGAGTTTTGTTCTTCGATGAGAATAACAACAATACTTGGGACGAAGCCGCAGAGTTTGCACTTAACTTCGCAAGCGAAGTCGGTCTGGAGAAACAAATTTACGCTCCACCAATCACTGAAGCTTTAATGCGACACAAAGTTTTTGAAAAATCCGCCGGACCAGGTTCGCAAAGGACTGCTGTCTCGAATTCGTCCGATCAAAAGGCGGGCATGGGAAAACCTGGTGAGCAGAATGCTAGCGCGAAACAGCCTGGCGATGAAAAATTGGATACGGGAAAGAGCACCGCGAAAGGTGCCGACGCGAAAAAGCCTGACGGGAAGAAGGTGGATTTTAAGATCCCTGACTTGAGGAAATTGGCGCTTGGAATAAGGCCCGGACCAGCCTCAACTGAAAACAGAAAGCCAAAGAACAAAGAAGAAGAATTGGAGTTTATCGGCAAACAGATTTCCGACAAAGTGTCTTTTCTGAATGAAGAAGAGAGAAAACCTGTAGCAGAGAAACTGAAGAAGCTGGCGATGTCTTGTAAGACATACGATGAAGCTAAATTGGCGATTTTCAAATACAAGATTGATAGATCACGCTGGCCGTCAACTATTGCAAATCTTCCTACAAGCAAAGCCTACTTCGAGGCGAGGGATGGCGCGCTGTATATCAAAGACGTTGTAACGAACTATCCCAATTTGCTATTCGGTCTTTTCGGAGCGCGCGTGGCACACACGCAAAGACAACCCGATCACCCGCATATCGCATATCTCTACAACAAGTTGTTCGAGTGCAAACCGAAATGGTTGCGTTTAAACCCTGAGCCTGTTTACGTTTCCTCCCTTTGCCGGATGAACGTCAACAATTTCTCCTCAAACCCTCCCAACTCACCCCTTGATGCTCCAAACATTGTCGAACACTTGGCGCCACTGGGTCTCGTTCCTGAGTACGCCTATATGGACGCTCTGGTCGCGGAACTTTCTGATCGCGCCAAGTCAGGCAACCTGAAATTCCCGCTCGCCGCAACGCTCTCGGACTACACACCCATTGCTGATCCCCGGAAAGTCGAGCCCAAGCCGGAATCCAAGACTACAAGCAAAGATGGTTCGGAGACCAAAGACGAGGGCGGTACCAAAGACGGCAGTACTAAAGAAGCAGCGTCCGAGAAATCAGAAGCCGGAAACAAGACAGGTTCTCAGGCGTCACCTTAGACGACTCGGGCAGTAGGGTTCTGACATTCATGTTAGGATTAGGATGCAGTTAATCGCGAGCAAAGAGGACAGCCAATGTTCAACGTAGGTCCCGGCGAAATAGCTATTGTCGGTATTCTGGCACTCGTGCTGTTTGGACCCAAGAAGCTGCCGGAGCTCGGCAAAGCCCTCGGACAGGGTTTGGGCAATTTCAAGAAGAGTTTGACCGATGCTCAGTCTGAATTGAAAACAGCCTTGGAAGCGGAAGAGAAGCAGCCAGCCCAGGAAGAGAGCGCTAAGCCTCAAGCCTGATTTTTCCAAATGCCTAGAAAGACAAACACTAACAACGGACCTGCTGAAGGTGCGAAAGACAGTCGCCCCAAAAGGTCGAAAAAGAGTGACGTGGCAAACGTCACAATCGCTGATGAATCTGAATCCGGCGTAGGCAAGGGTTTAGAGTCTCGCATCGCGAAAGACAATGAGTTTCGCGTTCAACATCAGAAAACCCCGCCCAAGGCTCCGGACAATCCCAAAGTTCCGTTTGAAGTCATTTCCAGCTTCAAGCCGGCTGGCGATCAACCAAAGGCAATCACTGCCTTGAAAGCCGGAATTGAGCGCAATGAGCGTTTTCAAACACTGCTCGGTGTTACAGGCTCAGGCAAAACAATGACCATGGCGCAGGTGATTCAAGAGACGCAGATGCCTGCGCTCGTTCTTGCGCACAATAAAACCCTCGCAGCGCAGCTCACCAACGAAATGCGCGAGTTTTTCCCGAATAATGCCGTCGAGTATTTCATCAGCTATTACGACTATTACCAACCAGAGTCGTACATTCCTTCCACAGATACTTTTATTGAGAAGGAAGCCAGCATTAACGATGAAATCGACCGCCTGCGCCACTCTACGACACGTTCGTTGTGGGAACGCAACGATGTAGTCGTGGTTGGTTCGGTAAGTTGCATTTACGGTCTCGGTGTTCCGGAGCGATATTTGTCCGCTGCAATCGAATTGAAGCTCGGTCAGATTATCGACAGGCACGAGCTTTTGACGGCTCTGGTAAACATACACTATGCCCGCAATGACATGGTTGTAGAACGTTCGCGTTTTCGAGCGCGAGGTGACGTCATTGAAATCTATCCTTCATATGAAGAACGAATTTTGCGCGTCGAACTCTTCGGAGATGAAATAGAACGGCTGGCCATCGTTAATCCGGTGACCGGTGAAATTGAAGAACTTGCCGATATCGCAAGAATTTATCCTGCAAAACACTATGTTGCCGACGAGCAAGAATTAGAGAGATCGATCGAACAAATCGAGCTTGAACTTGCAGAACGGCTGGAAGAGCTAGGTTCGCAAGGAAAACTGTTGGAAGCGCAGAGATTGAAACAACGCACGCGCTTCGATATCGAGATGCTCAAGGAAGTCGGATATTGCAACGGCATCGAGAACTATTCACGGGTGCTCGAAGGAAGAGCGCCTGGAATGCCGCCTCAGACACTTGTTGATTATTTCGTTCGCAAGTTCGGCCGGGATGGTTTCCTCACCTTTATCGACGAGTCGCACGTTACTTTGCCTCAGCTTCAAGGTATGTATGCCGGCGACAGATCGCGCAAAGATACGCTAATTGAGTACGGTTTCCGCCTGCCTTGCGCGCGCGACAATCGCCCCCTCACATATGACGAATTTTTCGGCAAAGTCGGCAAAACGATTTTTGTCTCTGCTACACCTGGAGACAACGAGCTTAAAATCAGCACTCAGGTTGTCGAACAGATCATTCGTCCCACCGGGCTTGTCGACCCTGAAATCGATGTTCGACCTATCGAAGGTCAGATTGATGACCTGATCAAAGAAATCAAAACGCGGTCTGCCCGACAGGAAAGAGTGCTCGTCACGACGTTGACCAAACGGATGGCTGAAGATTTGACCGAGTACCTGCAAGAACTCGGAATCAAGGTCCGGTGGCTGCATAGCGACGTCAAAGCACTGGAGAGAATTGAACTTTTGCGCGATTTGCGCCTTGGTGAATTCGACGTGTTGGTCGGGGTCAACCTATTAAGAGAAGGACTCGACCTTCCTGAAGTAAGCTTGGTGGTCATTATGGAAGCCGACAAAGAGGGCTTCTTGCGGGCGGAACGCTCACTGGTTCAAACAATCGGCAGAGCAGCGAGAAACGCTGCCGGGCAGGTGATCATGTATGCCGACCGCATGACTGATTCAATGTCTAAAGCAATCGGAGAAACGCAGCGCCGCCGAACCTTGCAGAGAGCGTTCAACGACGAGCACGGTATCGTCCCGCAAACAATTACCAAGCATGTGTCGAATCCTATACTGGAAGCGCTTCGCGGCAGACCAGAAGAATCCGACGATCTATCAATTGGGGAAATGCTCTTCCTCGAGGGTGGGGAAACCCGCAGAGAAACCGCCGGTAGCAAGCAAAGAGCAATACCAGGACTGATTAAGAAGCTGGAAAAAGAAATGAAGCAAGCAGCCAAAAATCTTGATTTTGAGCGTGCTGTCGAACTTCGTGATCAGTTAAAAGTATTGCAGGAACGTTCGCTCAAGAACCGAAAACAGTGATCTGTTGCCTAGTTCGGGCATTGAACGTTATGTATCAAAAGCCTTAAACTCCGTTAACAAGACGCGCACAAGTTCCAATCCGCACTTATACTGCAGGTAGGCGTTGCCAAGCAACCGTTGTTTCCTGGCGCCCGGCGATCTCTTGACGACCTCCGTTTAGGACGCCTCAAATAAACGCCTGTGTACGCCCGGTCTGGCGCTGTGCGTACGCTAAAGAAAATGGCTAGGAATACTCCGAACCATATAAGAAGGAATCTGGATGACTCTTCCTAACTGACCCGCCCTGCCTTTGAGCACTGTGACGACTAGACGGTCACAACATGATTGCGTGGAATTGTTAGGGAACTATTTAGAAACCACTTGAATACAAAAGACGCACCTATGATGCAAAAACGGAGTTCGCTTAGGAATTCTCTCCATCCATAACAATTGGTCCGCTTCGGGGACATTTAAAAAACCATTCGGATGGAATAAGAGCTTTCTAATCGCGGCGAACAGTCGATTTTGGTTTGCGTTGCTTACCTGCTCGAAATCGAAACCCTTATATAGAGGCAGTTATGGCGAAAAAGTCCCCGGATAGCGAAAAAGTTATGGGCGGTGCACTCGTAGAAGACGAGAACATTGCAAAAAGAAACGAACTGGAAGACCTGGATCTTATGGATGATGGCGATCAATTCACCATCATTGATGACGAAGAAGATCCGTTGGCGGATGATGACGATACTCCAGTAGAACTTCCCTCCAGCAGAGAAATTGCAACCGAAGATTCGGTCAGACTGTATCTCCGTGAGATCGGTCGTATTCAACTGCTCAAGCCGGACGAAGAAATTGAGCTTGCCCGCAGAATCCTGCAAGGCGACATGATGGCGAAGAGAAAGCTTGTACAAGCTAACCTCCGATTGGTTGTATCTATCGCTAAGAAGTACATCGGACGCGGACTTTCCTTCCTTGACCTGATTCAAGAAGGCAACCTCGGCCTAATCCGCGCCTCAGAAAAGTTCGAACACGAACGCGGTTACAAATTCTCGACGTACGCCACCTGGTGGATTCGTCAGGCAATCACCCGCGCTCTGGCAGACAAATCCCGCACAATCCGTGTGCCTGTGCACATGGTTGAGACCATCAACAAGCTCAAGAAGGTTACGCGCCAACTGGCTCAAGAACTGAATCGCAAGCCTACTGAACAAGAGCTGGCTAAGTCGATGGATGTTTCGCTGGTCAAACTGCACGAAATCATCAAAGCAGCTAAAGAGCCGATTTCACTGGAAACACCAATCGGTAAGGAAGAAGATTCCCGCCTTGGCGATTTCATTGAAGACGCAGAAACTGACAGACCGGAAACCACCGTCACCCACGAACTTCTGCGCCAAGACCTGGCGAAGATGCTCAACGAACTGACTCCTCGCGAGCGCGATGTGCTCCGCCTGCGTTTCGGTCTCGATGACGGCAGACAACGGACTCTGGAAGAAGTCGGACAACTGTTCGCTGTAACACGCGAGCGTGTCAGACAGATCGAATTCAAGGCACTCAGAAAACTGAGACAGCCGGGTCGCTCCTCAAGACTGAGAGAGTACCTGTAAAAAGAAACCGAGGCGCCCGAGCTACAAACAGCTCGGGCGCACTCAACTTTAGGACCCAAAAGGACCACGGGGGAGAAGATTGTGAGCTATTCTGACGATTACGCAACGACATCGACACAAAGTGATGCTCAAGATGCGATAGCAGATTCGCCAGTGACGACAGAACGTGTCGTTGACACACAATCAGGCTTTCTCGTTGTCATTAAAAGATTGGAAGCCCGTCTGGCGTTGTCTGTAAAGCGCCGTATCGGCACTCCTCCGTCCAGTTCAATTCTTTTAACCCAAGACGAGTCGCTGAAGTTGGCTCGTATTTTGTCTGATGGTCAAACTGAAACCGCAGAGACCAGCAATGGCAACGGACGCAAATCCGGTTTTGCACGCGACATAGACAATTGGATCAACACACTCTCTTCTTCGAAGGCAGAAGCCAGAGCGGAGCAAGAGTCCTCCGCCGGCGAATTGGATGCCTACAATCAATTAGATCAATACGACTCCGGTGAGCAAGAACCATCACCTTCATCCCGCTGGGATAAATTCATGATGGATGAGCCCACACCGGAAGCGCGCCGCGCCGCAAGAAAACAACGCAAGAGCAAGAAACCAATCGCCATTCCGCCAGGCGCAAAGAAATTGGCACTGGGCGTGGTCGCGACACTAGTGGTGGTGGCGATCGGCGGCACTGTTTTCTCTGTAATCAAACCTTCCGAGAAGGCGGCACCGAAGCCTGATGTTCTTGCTGCAGCACCTTTGTCTGACACTAAAGTAGACAAGTTTGCCCGCACTTTCGTCTCCAACATGCTGGATTTCGGACCTTCTTCGTATCGCATGTCTCAAGTTCAAGCGATGTCAGTCATGAATCCCGAATTGCTGGACAATTACTGGCAAGAAACCAATTTCCCGCTGACGAGAAAGCAGCTGGCCGGTCTGCCGCAAAATCAAACAGTCTTGATCACCAAAGTGACTCAAGAGCGTGTTAACGAAACGACCAAAGACGTCGATATTTTTGCGGAACTCGTAAGTGCCGACAACAAGATGAGCAGCCCAGTTCACTTGAAACTGAAAGTTGCGCAAACGGCTGACAATGAACTGCAAGTGATTGAACAGAAAGACCTGACTGCTGGTACACACGAGTAGACTGCGTTAGACCAACTCTTGCCGGAGCGCCGCAGAACTGGCGGCTTCTCTAGGTTCGGCTTCCAGCCGGCGCTAATGATGTGCTACTTCTAGTAGAGAAACGCCTCTTGCTCATTTTCTGCAGGCGCGTCGGAACCACGCTGAGTTAGCAATTGCCGGACCTTGATGCGCGTGCTGTACGCTTCACCAAGTTTGCCTTGACCTTCCAAAGACTGTGCCAGACAGTGAAGAACACCCATCAGCGTTATTTCGTCACAGCCACTTTCCGCATTGGCTCGTAAAAAGCCTTTGCATTGTATTTCCGCATCACTGAAGCGCCCATCTCTCAGTGATTCTTCAAATCTATTCAAATGTGTAACCATGATGCCGAGCCTCGTATCCTGGTGCAAACCAGATCGAGTGCAAATAGCGCGGATCAAGAGGGGCCTTTCCCAACAACAAGCGCACTTCTACAGACTATCTACATTAATAATAACGTTCATAGGCGTCATTTGGGACATACAAAACATATGCAAACTGTAATGAACGTGAGGGGCAGCGGGTTTGGGGATTAATTAAGCTTGCTGCATTATCCATCACATATCTACACGCTATCGGCAAAACGTTTCGGACAATAAGCTCACCTGAAATTCCGTCAAATACACAATTTCAGCAATTACGTTACTGCTGACGAAAAATTCTTTCCGCAAACAAGAACGCGCCAACCACAATTCATCAGGAACAGATGAACTGCCACCATATTTAGTACCTAAGAAAAACAGATGAGGGTTTCTCAGAGAATCCCTCATCAATAGACTTTATTCTATGGGATTGAACTAGCCGCCTTGCAAAAGTTTCGCCCAATCGCGGGCAACGCTTGCAGTGCTCTCTCTCAATGCCCTCATCGCCTCGGCGCGTTTCATAATTGGCATAATCGCTTCCATTCCACCTGAACGCATTGCAGTCATGCCTTCCTGCTGCAAACTAACGACTTCCGCATCTATTGCGTCCAAAACTGCAAGCAAAGAGAAAGTGATGGTCTCAGCAGGGCTTTGCACGGGCGCTTGCACTCCACCCGGCATTGACTGCTCCTCTGCCTTCTCGGCAACAGCGTCGAATTTAAGTGGTTCAGTCTCGTTCACGTCTCCGCGCGAAACGCGCACAAGACGAGCAAAAATCTTCTTAGAAAGAGCAGAAACCTGCGAATTCCTCAGCGGCTTTCCATCTACAGACCAACCAGGACCTTCGTTGAACATTTGAATCGCAAGTTCGACAAAAGCAGGAATAGCCGGGCGATTCGTCTCATCCTCATAAAGAAATTTCGGAGGAATAAAAGAGAAACGCACAGATTTGGCATCGCCTCTGACACACATTCCCCAGACGCTGTTCTGTAAATAGCCCTGATACAAATTGCTTGGATCCTTGATGCCATCACCGGCCGGGCGACGACAAGTCACGACAAAGGCACGGTTCTCTTCCGTTTGATTGTACTGATACGCATATCTGTTGAAGTCGTCGAACAACGTATCCATCAACATAACCATGCTCAACTGGCAGAGCGGGTCTTCTAAAGTTGCTGTAGCAGCCGGCTTGGAATCAACGTTTTCATTGACATTTTGCAGCCACGCCATAGTCTGATCGCCTACGAATGACGTGTTCAAAGAGGAAAGAATTCGTCGACTGAGATCTTCGGTTTGACGACGTCTGATCTGATTGAATACTTCACCCTGTTCTTGATTCATACGCCCCCCTGAACACACCCGCTCAAAAATCGGCTAAGGCCTCTTGTAGTTCCTAAATGGTTTGTTCCTCGCAAAAACGGCAGAATATCTCTTGATTAGTGAAAAGTTTCAAGCGCAACTTTGTGCTGTCTCGATCACCCCAACGGGCGATATGAAGTTAGTGAAACCGGAGATAATGGAATGCTTTCAAACTTCCGGCTGTTGAAAACGTTAGGGTTCAACTTACGCGGACGTGACTTTTGAAACTCGCGGTCAAGCTCTGTGCCTTTTCAATTTCAGAAAAAGGAAAACAGCAATCCAGGCGAGCATAGCACCACACATATCTACAGTCGCATCAGACAAGGTAGCACTGCGTCCGGGCACGAATGATTGATGCCACTCATCAAACAATGCATTAGCGAGCGTGAAAACATATGCGGCAACACACAGCCGCGTATTACCCCACCCTGATGAAAAGCTGCTTTGCGATACGGCAAACCGGGAAAGTAAAAACAAGATGCCGAATTCGGTAACGTGCGCCAGTTTGCGAATCGGTATATTCGCATCGTGCAAATAGCTTTCTGTAAATGCACCAGAATAGGCTTGGTGCGAGAAAAGAAAGATGACTGCAATCCAAACAGCCACGGACAGCCAGGCGACGTGCGGTTTGCGCAGTGATTCAATCGGCAACGATGTCATCCTTTCAGTACCGGCTTTGAACGCGACAGCTTCTGCTTGCCGGCTGCACTTCTCGGCTTGGATAGTGCGCGGCTGCGCTTTCCCGACACATGCGGATGATCGGTGACAAAGAAGCGCCATAGACGCTCTTGAGCAACATTGATGCCAATGCGCTCACTGACACTAATATGCTCTGCACCATATTTGGTACCGGGTTCCAGGAAAAGCGGAGAGCTTGAGTCCAGTAGATCTATGCCATTTAAGGATCTGTCTATTTCCCACTGACGGCAGAGCTTACCGGGTCCGTCCCCTCCAGGAATTCCTAACGCCCTGATCAAAATCGCACCAGGAGTACCTTCAGTTTCTGTGACAACATTCAAACAGAAATACATGCCGTAAATGAAATACACATACGCAAATCCCGGCGCACCAAACATTACTTTGCAGCGCTCGGTGATGCCACGATAGGCGTGGCATGCAGGATCATCTTGGGTGTAGGCCTCTACTTCAACGATCTGGGCGCGCACGACTTCGCCGGACGGCAATCGTCTGACAAGAGACATGCCCAGTAATTCCGGCGCAACTTCAACAGTCGGCCTCGCGAAAAAAGCTCTTGTTAGTTTCGTTCTAACTGCCACAGTTAGATAGTCTAACAAATAGTTTCCGCCGATGTCCGGTACACCTATCGCATTGCGCGGACGAATGTTTGCACGCCACGTCTAGCTAGATAGCCGCCTGCGCGATTCAACATCCGGCCTCCAGCCATTCGTTGCTGTTGCTGCCTGCGTGCCCGTTTGGCTGCACCTTTCATTTCATCAACATTGCCCATCAACGGTTGAGCTCTAGCGAGATCTTTGTTGACCTCACCGGTTGCGGTGCGTTGATCCTCATTCTTGTTGTAGAAAGGCCTGCCGTAGTCTGTGTATGCAACTACGTCAAAGTTCATGTAATTCGTAAACGGTCTCTGGCTCATGCGGTCATGCATGATCTGATCGGTCGTCTTGAACGCGCCCATCGGCGGTTTCATGCCCTTCTGCAGTACAGTAGCAGCCAGCCTTGAATCGAGTATGCAATCGGATGTATGCAATCGATTCTTCGCTTCGTACTTCATATCAAAGCCCTGCATGCGGCTTCTTTTCTGCTCTTGCAGTGAATGTGTGCGGAAGTGGTCTTGATGCATTTGCCGGAAATACGAATCTTTATCAGCGCGCGACAAGCTTTTGTTATTCCAGACTTTGTAGAGATCTTGCCCAAGCTTCAGTTCAGAAACAAGATCTTGCGGCGCCCAATAACCAGGCAGGCAAGTCATTACGGTACCGTCCGGTGCCAGAACAAACGTCTGCAAATTATGAGGACCGGCGCCATTGGTTGTACTCACCGCATTGCCTGTAGGCATGTGGACGCCCGACACACCGGCATAGGACGCGCCTGTAATGTCTTTATAGCCAACGACGAAATTGTCTTTGAGGTAAGAGAAAGCTGGTTCCTGCGAGAGCGACACGGCTCTCAGCGAATTTCCGGCGCTTCAAGTGGCGCCGTCGATTTTACCCAGCATATGAATCCACACCACAAGCTTGCCGGTGCGCGCACTTTCTTGAAGTGCCATCGGCAAATTGGTGTACCAATTTATTCCGGTGGAAAGCTCTCTTACTCTGTAAGAGGCTTCATCACCCTTGATCATAGGAATGGCAGAAGCTTGCGGTATCGCTAAAAGCGCCAACGCAGCCAGACTTAGGAGATTTCGTTTCATCACTGACTGGCTCCAGAATTTAGAGGGGATACTTGCCCGTCAGGGGGACATACTTTTGAATACGTATCCAGCGACAAAAAAGTTCAAAATTTTGGGCTTCCAAAAGATTAAATCTCGAAGTCGATAATACATATGTACCCGATATAGAGCCGTTCCCGCAAATCGATACCCCTGCCAGGTTTTCGAATTTTAAGATGCAGGATTTGTTGTCGAAACCGCGTCTAATGCCAGATTTGCCCATAAAAGGGACAATTAGGCGGTGGCAAAACAGCCACAAATGGCAAATCCAGACAAACGGGCGGAAACAAACGTGTGCGGAATCGTAGGCTATCTCAACCTTAACAACGAAAAGCTGGACGGCTCCAGGGAGCTGATCGGCGCCATGTGTCACTCGATTTTCCATCGGGGACCGGACGAAGAGGGCTCCATAGTCATTGATTCGGCAGCTCTTGGCATGACCAGATTGAGCATCATCGACCTTTCCACCGGGCAGCAGCCTATTCCCAACAGTGACGAGAGCGCCTGGATTGTTTTCAACGGTGAAATCTACAACTACAAAGAAATCCGTGAACACTTGCTGGCTAAAGGTCACAAGTTCAAGACGGCCAGCGACACAGAGTCAATCGTTCACCTCTACGAAGAGTACGGAGTCGACTGCCTGCAGCACCTGGAGGGCATGTTCGCGTTCGCCATCTGGGATAGAGCCAAACAGAGGCTCTTTATCGCCCGCGACCGCATGGGTGAAAAACCACTGCACTGGGGCATCTTTGACGGTCAATTCATCTTCGGATCGGAAATTAAAGGGCTGCTCGCCCACCCGAGCGTGAAGCGCGAACTCAATCCTGCTGCGCTTATGAAATACCTGGCTCTGGAATACGTACCGGCGCCCAGTTCAATATTCAAAGGCATCAACAAGCTGATGCCCGCTCACTATCTGATTGTAGAAAACGGCCAAGTTTCCATCAAAAATTACTGGAATCCTAGCCCTCAGCCCTGCAAATTAAACGAGCAAGAAGCTTCCGAGCGACTCATGGAATTGCTGCGCCGCTCGATCGAGTTGCGCCTCATCTCCGATGTTCCTTTAGGCATCTTCCTTTCCGGCGGCATCGATTCATCCGGGATCGCCGCCATCGCCACAAAGATAACCGGGCGCCCGATCAAGACGTTTTCGATTGGTTTTGCCGACCGCTCTTTTGACGAATCCGAGCATGCATTAGCCGTTTCGAAGCACATCGAAAGCGACCACAAGGTCGTCACATTCAAGCCAGACCTGGCTTTCGAAACCATGACCGAATTGTGGGGCTATCTCGACGAGCCAATTGCCGATGCGTCGATTGTGCCGACATACTTCCTTTCGAAGATGACTAAGCAAAATGTCACAGTAGCGCTGGCTGGAGAGGGCGGTGACGAGCTTTTCGGCGGCTACCCGACATATCAGGCACACGGCATGGCGGCTCTATGGCGCACAGTTCCTGGACCTCTGCGGCGCAATTTCATTGAGCCGGCGCTGCGAAAACTGCCCGTATCGCTCAATAATCTCAGCTTCGACTATAAGGTCAAAAGATTCATTTCAGCCGTAGACGAGCCGCCCATGCGCCGTCACTTGCGCTGGATGGGTTCTATCCCCATTAAAGAACAGGCTGGATTGCTCACTCCGGAAATCTACGCTATGGCTCGCGCGGGCAACCTTTCGGAAAATGAGGAAGAGCTCTTTGATGCACCAGGTTTCAACAGAGTACTGATGCCTTCATCTGCAGGAAAAGACGCTGCCGAGGCGGCAATGCGCCTGGATATGAGCACCTATCTGCCGGACGATCTGCTCGTCAAGTCTGACAGAGCGTCCATGGCAGCCTCTCTCGAGGTCCGCTTGCCATTTCTTGCCTACCCGCTCGTCGAATTCGCGCTTTCGTTGCCGACTTCAATGAAGCTAAACCACACGAATACCAAGCTCTTGCTGAGAAAGACAGTGGCGCCTCTATTGCCGGAGTATATACTCAAGCGTCCCAAGAAGGGCTTTGGGATACCTGTCGGTAAGTGGCTTAAATCCGAGTTTCGCCCGATAGTTGACGAACTCTTGGATGACGCTTTCCTTCGCCAGCAAGGTATCTTCCAGGCGGAGTACGTGCGGGCATTGCTCAAACAGCACGACGACGGGCTGGCGGATAGACGCAAAGAATTGTGGACAATTCTTCAATTCCAATGGTGGTGGCGCAAGTTCTTCATGGCATCTCGTGCCAGCGAACTGGTCACCAATTGCAAGCATTGAGCGCCTTGTAAAGCTAACTTTGACGCTATTTCAGGCGAAGGTTAGCCTTGTACACGCGGGGCATATAACTCTTGATTAGGTGCAAGGCGCCTGCGTCCTGTCCGTAAAATGCTGCATCTGTTAGACTCAAATTGTGGGCCCTGACTCGATTTACAACTCCTTAATTTCATTCGCATCCGTTTAAAGTGACCGGCACGGAAAGCATTTCCCAAGATTCAAAACTTCCTCCCAAAGAGGAATTCTTTGACGCGGTCAAACGGCATATTTGCCACATTCTCGGATTCGACTATGGCTTTGTTGATTTGAGCAGGCAGCATGACTTGCTAAATGTCTACACGTTTTCAGCCGCCGAAGATGACGTCGAGGCGCGGCAAATCGTCGAACAATTACAAGATGAGCACCAGCAACCACTGACGGTGGCAAACACGCACCTGGCTCAAAAGGTAACTCACACGCAATCGCCCTGGGTAGGCAGAGCATTCAATAAGAACAAAGACGAATCGGACGATCCTGAAGGCTATCCGTATGTGATTGTTCCAATGATGGAAAATCCGGTATTTGGCACAGGCATACATCGCGGGCTGATACGCGTAATCTCCTTCGACAGTTCCAGAGAAGTGACCGCCCAAGACGTTTCCACACTGAAGCGGCTTGGCGAACATTTGACGAGCAAGCTCCCCGATGCGATGGACTTATTGGCACCTGAAGAGGAAGAAGAAGTTGCCGACAGTTTCACGCAAAAGGATGTTGTGCTAATCGCACATTCCAACCGCCTTTCCCGCCGCCGGTATACGCGCGTTCTCGGCAATCGCTATCAACTTTTGGAAGCGGAAAGCAGCGACAAGGCGATGGAGCTGCTGCAGCAAAATCGCATTGACCTCATCCTGCTTGATGCTGAAATTCAGGGCACTTCCGGCTATTCATTCTGCTCTGTCTTGAAAGAATCTCAGCAGTGGAAGCAGGTGCCGGTCATTCTCATTACTGCTGAAGCTTTAGCCAATGATGCGAATTCAGGCTCGCGCATCGAAGGCTTCAGAGCTGGCGCCGACGACTGCCTTTCGGATACCTGCCCGGATGCCGAGCTGCTCGCCCGCGTGAAGTCATCGCTCAAACACAGACGCATCGAGAAAGAATTGGCCTCGCAACTCCAGCTTCTCGACGATTATGCGCAAAGGCTGGAAGAAGCTACAGAGAAGTTGCACAAGGACAAAGCCGAAGAGCAGATCAAAGCAGCGAATTATCAAAAAGCGAAGTCTGATTCGGAATTGTTGCGCAATCAGGACAATTTGCTGCACCGCATAAGCAATACGATCAGGCGTTCGTTCGACATCAATGCCAACCTTCGCGACATGCTTGAAGAACTGGCCGGCTGGCGAGAATTGGACTGCTGCTTTGTTGTGCTTCCCAGCGAAGAGGAGCCTCAGGATTCGATTCGCGCTGAGTACACAACCGAAAGCGATTTCAGCATCATCAATTCGAATGGTGACATGAAATGCCTCGAGATTTTCAAAAAGCACTTCCAGGTCGAGCAGGCTTTGGTTTGCAACGACGCGGAAACAGACAGAAAATTCGCACCTTTCCGCGAGCACAATCTGACTTCTGTTCCGATTCTATCGATGTTCCTCATACCAGTCACCTATGAGCAAAAACTGCTGGGACTGCTCGGGGGATTCAGATGCGAACGAGTCGCGCACTGGGTTCCGGATAACGAAACATTCCTCAAATCCGTAGCCGACCAAGTTGCGTCAGGTGTGATGAACGCTCGCCTTTATGCACGCGTCCAGCGCCAAGCCACCACAGATGGTTTGACCACGCTCTACAATCACCGTACCGGTCAAGAAAAATTGGCGGAACAGTTGCGGGTGGCAGAGCGCTATCAACGTAACGTGTCTGTAGTCATGATCGACGTCGATCACTTCAAGTCCATCAACGACAATCACGGACACCCGGCTGGTGATGCTGTTTTACGCGCTGTCGCCAGCGTGATTAAAAACGACTGCCGCGACGTCGACATTCCGGTTCGATACGGCGGCGAAGAGTTTCTCCTCGTCCTGCCCGAGGTCAACACGGAAGGCGCGATTGTTGTAGCGGAGCGGATCAGACGCAGTCTCCTTGCCGAAGTCGTTCACCACGATGACATCGAAATCAGTGTTACAGCATCGATGGGTATTGCCTCTTTTCCCGAGCACGCGCAAAGCCAGCAGGCACTCCTCGACCTGGCAGACAAGTCACTCTATTTGTCAAAACGTCTTGGACGAAACCAGGTTCATGCCGCCAATGATTTGAATCAAGACAATCTCATCGCCATCGAACAAGCCGAGCACGCGAAGAGCGAGAAGGCTCCGGCAACCTACCAGCCGACAAACTTCGTTCCACCTTCGGTTCCACCCGGCGTCGAAGATAAAGAGGAACTCGTTCCTGAAGTCGTTGAGATGGTCAAAGCACTGGCGTCGACGCTCTATTCGAAATCTGAGTACAACAAAGTCCACCATCTGGAAACTGCTCGCCTCTCCGAATTACTTGCAAAAGTCATGGGACTGTCTCAGGGACAAGTGGAGCAGATTCGCGTCGCCGGTCTCCTGCACGACGTTGGCACATTATCCATTCCGCAGGATTTGATGCAGAAAGACGGCATCTACACGCAAGAAGAAAAGGAGATTATCAAACAGCACCCCATTCTTGGTGCACAATTGCTTAGACCAATTCGCGCATTGCGTGACGTTTGCGAAATCCTCGAACATCACCATGAGCGCTGGGACGGCACGGGCTACCCAAATGGCATGAGCGGTGAGGAAATTCCGCTTGCGGCCCGCATTATTCACATTGTCGAAAGTTATCACGCCATGATCTCAGATCGTCCGTACCGACCGGCAATGTCTACGGAACGCGCGATTCAGGCGTTGCGCGAAGGCGCGGGAAGCCAATTTGACCCATTTCTTGTCGACATATTCATTGCCGTATTGAACAGCCTCAAAGAAAGCGAAAGACCAGAACGGAGCCTGGATAAAGACACCCCCGCATGATTACCGTTTACGCGCCATGCAAAATTCAGAAGATGAATTTAGTGATCTGAGGCAGCGCATCAAGGCGCTGGAAACCGAGCTGGCGATCGAAAAGCTCAAGAACAAACAGTACGAAAATCAGGCTTCTTCCGCGCAAGAGCATCTCAAAGAAACTGAAAAGAAGCTCGAACAGACGGGGCAAAATCTCTCAACGTCCGTGCATGAGAAGTCACAGTTCATAGCCAAACTCACGCATGAATTGCGCACGCCGCTCAATGGCATTCTCGGCATGACTGACTTGCTTTTGAAGACCGCCCTGAATGGAGAACAGCGCGATCAGGCGCTGGTAATCAGCGAGTCAGCACGCTCTTTGCTGGAGCTCATCAATGACTTTCTGGATTTCTCGCGCATTGAGTCAGGCAAAGCCGAGCTGGAAATCATCGATTTCGAGCTCATTGCAAGTGTTGAAGCAATTGCTGATTTGCTGGCCGAGCAGTCCAGACAGAAAGGCATTGAGCTTGTTTCCTTCGTATCCCCAAAACTTCCGGCAGTTCTCAAAGGAGATCCGGGTTCCATCCGTCAAGTGCTCCTGAATCTCGCCAGCAATGCCGTCAAGTTCACGCAATCTGGCTGCGTCTTCATGCAAGCAACTTTGCTTGAATCACTGGGCGCAGACAATCTGATTGTGCGCTTCTCGGTTCGAGACACCGGCATGGGAATTGAAAGCGATAATTTAGAGCGACTGTTCGAACCATTCACACAAGCCAGTCTCTCGGTAAAACGAGAATTCGGTGGCACCGGACTTGGTTTGACTATTTCACGCGGTTTGGTCAATCTTATGGGCGGTAAATTAGCCGTCGAAAGCACCAAAGGTAAAGGCTCGCACTTCTGGTTCGATCTGCCTCTTAAAGCGGTGGGCGGTGGCTTGAACGGCACCGCGACAAGAGAGTTGTCCGGGCGTGTTTGTCTGATTATCTCTGCGTTTCCACCCATCGCCGGAGTGCTCGACAGCTATGCGGCGGCATGGGGCATGCGGGTGATAAACACCGATTCAATTGATTCGGCTCTGGCTGTCTTAGGAACCATCGATCAGCAAAAGAAGGCGGGCGCGGTAATCATCGACGGTGATTCGGTCGATGCCCACAGGCTATTCATCGAGGCGGAACATCGAAACCTGCTTTCTCCGAAAGTCAGAATTCTTCTTTTGACGTCCAATTACAATGAAGATGTGGAATCGCATATGGTGGCAGAAGGCTTCGCCGCTCTGCTCGCGAAACCTGTGAAATATTGGAGTCTTTACAATACGTTGGAGCACATCCTCGTCAAGTCGTTGTCTCCAAAACTCGATCGCCGCCTCACCGTGCAGATTCCCAAACTTGCACACGCTGACAAAGTAATTCTTGTGGCAGACGACAGTCCCGTCAATCAGAAGGTCGCGCTTTTGCAGTTGAAGAGCCTCGGTCTCATGGCACGCGCCGTGTCCAGTGGCGAAGAAGCATTAGACCAGGTCGCTACAGGCGACTATGCGCTGGTTTTGATGGACTGTCAAATGCCGGACATGGACGGATTCCAGGCGACAAAGGCAATCCGGAAAACGGAAGAGGGAACGAATAAACGCATTCCGATCATCGCACTGACCGGCAGCGCCGACGCAGAAGGGCGCGCGAAGTGTCTGGATTCAGGCATGGATGAGGTGCTCATAAAGCCGGTCGCGCCAAACAAACTGATGGAAGTGATCGATCGTTTTCTGAAGGGAGAACAAACGGAAAAACAGCAGCGCATCACTCAAACGATTTTGAAACCGGACGCCTCAGTCGTGGCAGCCACTCCGCTGCGCGACCCCGTAGACTTCGAAGAGCTGAAGAAGAGCTGTGGCGTCGATGTAGCGCACGACATCATCGTTGTCTATTTGTCTGCGGCAGAAACGCTTCTAGGCGGTCTCAGAGAAGCCAGGGAGTCTCGCGACGCTGTTGCACTAGCAGCACTTTCCCACCAATTGAGAGGCTCATCTCAAGCCGTGGGCGCCCAAGAGATGGTGACACTGTCAGACAAACTTTCAGCGCACGCACGAAAGAATAGCTGGATTGAAGCGAAAGAAACTATCGAGAGTCTAATCTACTCGTTCAGCCGCTTGAAGAAATTTACAGAACGCGTCCTCGCCGAAGACCCGGATCTTTTAACTAAATAGCTCCAGCGAAGCGTGGGGGCGCATTGCATGCGCTCATTTTTTTCGGGCGCGTGCAACGCGCCCCCACGGTTACATTATCCAGCGAGGATGTCGGCGAAGAGCAAGGTGGAGAGGTAACGTTCGCCGGTGCTACAAACCACTGTAACGATGCGCTTGCCCTTGTTCTCGGGGCGCGACGCGATTTCGAGTGCGGCAAAGACGTTGGCACCGCTGCTGATACCGGCAAGAATTCCTTCTTCACTTGAAAGTTTGCGGCCGTATTCCAGCGCTTGTTCGTTGGTGACGCGGAAGACTTCGTCGATTACGGATAGATCCAAAATCTGCGGGATGAATCCGGCGCCGATTCCCTGAATCTTGTGCGGGCCCGGTTTCAATGGCTGCCCCGCCAGAGTCTGTGTGATTACCGGGCTGTCCGACGGTTCCACAGCAACGACCTTAATGCTAGGCTTGCGCTCTTTGAGAACTTGCCCGACACCGGTGATGGTGCCGCCGGTTCCTACTGCGGAAACAAAAATGTCGATATTGCCATCGGTGGCTTGCCAGATTTCCTCAGCAGTTGTTTCTCGGTGTACTTTAGGATTGGCAGGATTTTGAAATTGTTGGAGCATGTAGGCATTTTTGGTCGTCGAGACCAGCTCGTCTGCCTTGGCAATCGCACCTTTCATGCCGTCCGCACCAGGGGTGAGAACAAGCTCTGCTCCGAGAGCGGCAAGCAGTTTGCGGCGTTCGAGAGACATTGTATCGGGCATGGTCAAGATCAATTTATAACCGCGCGCAGCCGCGACGAATGCCAAAGCAATGCCTGTGTTGCCGGACGTCGGCTCGATGAGAGTCGTGCTTCCAGGAGAGATGACGCCAGCCTTTTCGGCCTCGTTGACCATGGAAACACCAATACGGTCTTTAACTGATCCCAGTGGATTCAGAGACTCCAACTTCACCACGACTTCAGCGCCAAGCCCCTTGGTGAGCTTGTTGAGCCTGACCATTGGAGTATGCCCGACTATGCGTGTAATGTCGGACGCAATCTGTTCCGTTCTAGTAGCTGTCATTCTGCAACCGCCTTTTTCTCATTGAACTTGTCGACGTTCCGAGTTTCCTTCGGGTTCGGATTATTGGCTTCCAGTTCGGCCAGGCGCTTTTCGCCTATCTCTTTGAGGATTTTGCCTTTCTTAGATTCCTTTTGATCGACGGATTTCATCATCCGCTCTCCCTTTGCAATCAAACCTCTGGCATGGCTGATGCTTGCTTTGAATTTCTTCTGCATGCGCTTTTCGTCATCGGTGTAATCGCCTGGATTCGACTGATTGAGCATGTCGCCGGCTTTAGTTTGACCGGGAGTGGCAAACTGATTGGCGTTTGGATCTGCCAGCTGGCCTGCAGGCATCGCCGAGCCGAAGAAATCATTTGGACCGGCAACAACTGGCTGCCCACCAGCAGCCATTACAGCAGTCAACAAAGAAAAGAAAATACGATTCCTTTTTGTTTGGCTCGTCCGATACTGGCTGCAGCTGGTCGAATACATTTCGATTACTCCTTACAAAAAGTCTCTGTTTAGCCGACTGTGGCTAGACCCGGAAACTGACGGTTGTGGAAATCTGTGGATTGCTGGAAAGCGTGAGCGACCTTAAGGACGACTTCATCGCTTAAAACCTGTCCTAAAATCTGCAAGCCAATCGGCAATTTGTCTTTGCCAAGACCGGCTGGAATAGAGATACCGGGAAGACCCGCCAGGTTAGCGGGAATCGTTGCAATGTCCGACAAGTACATGCTCAACGGATCATCAGTTTTCTCTCCAATTTTGAATGCCACCGTAGGTGATGTCGGAGAGATAAGAACGTCGCAGTTCTGGAAAACGCTGTCAAAATCGTTTTTGATCAAACGCCTGACCTGCTGAGCTTTTTTGTAGTATGCATCGTAATAGCCTGAGCTGAGAGCATAAGTGCCAAGCATGATCCGGCGTTTCACTTCTGCGCCGAAACCTTTAGAGCGCGTTGATTTGTACATTTCCAAAATAGAATCTTTCGCCGCGCCATCTGTTTCGCGCAAACCATATTTGACGCCGTCATAGCGTGCCAGGTTGGCAGAAGCTTCGGCGGTTGCGATCAGGTAATAAACAGGCAAAGCAAATTTCGAGTTGGGGAGAGAAACATCTGTCACTTTCGCGCCCAGCTTCTCAAAGATCGCCGCAGCTGCACGTATGGAACTGACGATCTCAGGTTCGATTCCTTCGCCGACGAGTTCTGTGATGACGCCGACTCTCAGCCCCTTCATCAGCTTTTCCGGGTCTGAGGATAAAGCCGCTTCGAAGCGAGGCCCCTGGTGTTTGAAAGGCTCAGGAATAGATGTTGAATCTTTCTTGTCATGCCCAGCTATGACAGAAAGGGCGATAGCAGTGTCTTCTACGCTTCTTGCCAGTGGTCCGATTTGATCGAGCGACGAGGCGAAAGCGACAAGACCAAAACGCGAAACCATTCCATAAGTGGGCTTCATACCGCTAACACCGCAGAAAGCAGCGGGTTGGCGAATGGAACCGCCTGTGTCGGAACCTAAGGCAACAACCGCCATGCCGGACGCAACAGCGGCGGTAGAGCCACCAGAGCTGCCGCCTGGCACGCGAGAAAGGTCCCACGGGTTAGCGGTTTTTTTGAAGGCCGAGTTCTCCGTGGACGAACCCATAGCAAACTCATCCATGTTCGTCTTGCCGATGAACAGCGCGCCCGCTTGATCCAATTTTTGGGCAACGGTGGCTTCATAGGGCGCGATGAAGTTCTCTAAAATTCGGCTGGAACAGGTGGTCGGGTAGTCGGCGACACAGATGTTGTCTTTGATTGCCACCGGAATACCGGCAAGCGGTGGGAGTGTTTCGCCCTTTGCGATCAGTTCATCGACGCGCGCGGCTTGTTTTTGAGCGCGTTCTTCAGTCAAGCATGTGAACGCCTTAATGTCGGAATCATGCGCCTGAACGTGTTTGACATGCGCAGCCAAGACTTCCTTGGCAGAAACTGATTTATCCGCCAAAAGCTTTTTCAATTCACTTATCGAACGCCCGACAAGCTCAGTCATTAACTAATGCTCCAAATTGCCCAGCTAGAACTGCCCGGGGCAAGGCTCTAGATTTTAACCCGTAACCTTCTTGAAAAGAAGGCTTGCGTTATGACCACCAAAGCCGAAACTATTGGACAAAGCGACTTTTATTGGTGAATTCTTACGCGCAACATTGGGGCAATAATCAAGGTCGCAATCAGGATCTGGAGTATCGAGATTGATCGTCGGAGGAATAGTTTCGTGCTCGATTGCCAAACAGCAAACGGCTGCTTCAATCGCTCCGGCTGCGCCAAGCAGGTGACCGGTCATTGATTTGCTGGACGAAATTACTACACCACCTTTGGTGGCATGCTCGCCGAAGACGCGCTTCACTGCCGTCGTCTCGGCTTTGTCGCCCAGAGGCGTAGAAGTGCCGTGCGCGTTGATGTAATCAACTTCTTCCGGCTTAACATTAGCTTGTTCTAGTGCCATCTTCATCGCACGCATGGCGCCGTCTCCGTCGCCTCACGGCTGTACGATGTCGTGAGCATCAGCGGTAAGCCCGTATCCGGCGATTTCAGCGTAGATATGAGCGCCTCTGGCTTTGGCGTGGCTGAGACTTTCAAGAATGAGCACAGCCGCGCCTTCTCCCATCACAAAGCCATTGCGGTCTTTGTCGAATGGTCTGGAAGCTTTTTCCGGCTCATCGTTGCGCGTGGAAAGTGTTCTGGCTGCAGCAAAACCCGCCATAGAGAGCGGGGTGATTGGTGCTTCGGTGCCGCCGGCAAACATTACGTCGGCTTCACCGCGTTCGATAATGCGGTAGGCATCGCCCAGGGTATGCGATGAAGTTGCACACGCGGTCACATTGCAGACATTCGGTCCTTTGGCTCCATGCACGATGGAAACCCAGCCAGCCGGCATGTTGACGATAAAGAGCGGTACTGTGAAGGGAGAAACGCGATCCGGTCCTCTTTCATAAAGAGTGCGAATCTGATCTTCTTGCGATTGCAAACCACCTGCTGCCGAACCGACTGCGACACCCACTCTTTCAGGGTTCTCTTTGGTCATGTCCAGCTTGGCATCTTCAACTGCCAGTTTCGACGCAGCAATTGCGTACTGGATGAAGCGGTCAGCGCGGCGCGCTTGCTTGGGATCCATGTACTTGGTCACATCGAAATCGGTGATTTCAGCAGCGATTTTGCAGGTAGCCTGAAGCTTCTCAGGTACCTTTGTGACCCTTTTTACGCCAGAGCGTCCATTGACAATCCCGTCCCAGAAGGCATCTTTACCGCTGCCTACTGCACTTATTACGCCTATGCCTGTAATTACTACTCGCTCTTTGGTCATCCTGGTCACGCTACCACGCCCACGCCATCACGTTGTTCACGCCATCACGCCTAATTATAGTTGTCAAAATCGGCAACGGGTTGGGACAGGGCCCAGGACAATGTCCCTGCCTGCGCCATCAAATCCGGTGCCGAATCGACTAACTGAACAGTCTGCTACAACAGACGTAATTACACGTGTTGAGCGATGTACTTAACGGCTTCGCCAACGGTGGTGATTTTTTCGGCGTCTTCGTCCGGAATTTCCATACCGAATTCTTCTTCGAGAGCCATTACCAGCTCGACGGTATCGAGGGAATCAGCACCGAGGTCCTTCGTGAAGCTCGCTTCCATGGTCACTTCGTCAGCATTGACGTTAAGCTGAGCCACAGCAACCTTCTTGACTCGTTCGAAGGCTTCCTTCTCTTCCATGTGTCCTACAACCCCCTTAAATCAAATAGAAACGCACACGACACTAAGCGGCAAATCCAACCAAAGGTTGTGTGCCAAGGCGACCTAGGATAGCACGTCGGCTTTCCGGTGGTCTCGGTTTTATAGATTCGTTTACGTGCCAAACTTGCGTTGTAAACACAAACTAATTCAACAAAAACCGATGTCCTGGCACCGCCCCTGGCGGCTCCGCCGCGGACTTTTTTACGTATACAAACCGCCGTTGACTTCCATAACCGTACCGGTCACGTAGTCACCCAGACCAGCGAAGAAAAGCACAGCGCGAGCGATGTCGTCTGGCGTTCCCATGCGGCCTGCCGGGATTTTTTCAACGAACGAGTTTATGATTTTTTCACCCAGCGCTTTGGTCATATCGGTATCGATAAAGCCTGGCGCTACTGCGTTGCAGGTGATATTGCGCTTGGCGTATTCAAGCGCAACAGTTTTCGTAAAACCAATCAGACCGGCCTTCGCGGCAGCGTAGTTGCACTGTCCGAAATTGCCGTGAACGCCGGTTGTCGAGGCGATATTGATAATGCGCCCGTAACGTTGTTTGGACATGATTTTGACAATCGGCTGAGTTACTTTGAAAGCGGAAGTCAGGTTGGTGTCGATTACCGCTTGCCAATGCTCTTCGCTCATCTTCAATAAGAGGTTATCCCTAGTGATGCCGGCATTATTGACCAGAATGTCAATCTGTCCGAATTTTTCCATCGCTGATTCGACCATCTTGTCGATACTTTCGGAATTGGTGACGTTTGCCGGGCAGCTAACTGCCTGAAAACCTGCTTTCACCATCTCTTCTGCGGTGCCATCAGACGTTTCCACATTGATATCGCTGATGACAATCTTGGCGCCGTGCTGCGCTAAGACTGTTGCGATCGCCTTTCCGATACCGCGTCCGGACCCGGTCACCAAAGCCACTCTATCGGCAAGGATATTTTTGAGTCCTTCCTTTTCAGGAGACACTGAAGCCGTCATCTAACACTCCTCCATTTCTATAAATACGAAAACAAAAAGCTAAGGCCACATATCGAACAATTTCTCGGCGACGTCCTCCAACCTTTCACGATTGGCAATTTTGGAGAGCCAACGTTCAGGAATTTGTGAGGCGCCGTGATATCCGCCGGCCAAAGCGCCGACGATGATGCCCAGGGTATCGGTCTCACCGCCCGCCACTGCCGCGTGGCAGATGGCTTCTTCTAAGTTATGTCTGAAGATAAGGAATATACCTACAGCTGTGGGTACCAATTCATTTACTTCATGACCAATATTCAAAAGTGAATAAGGCAATTGATCTGCCGGATTCATATAGTCGAGATCCGGAGCCACATCGTCCCAGGCTTCAGCGAAGCGAGGATCGATCTTTTCGGCGATGGCATATTCGCGTCTGACATACTCGCGGACTTGCTCTTCTTCGTCGAGCTTATGTCCACGTAAAAAATATCCGACACTGTCAGCCAGTACAGCCGCAGCCGCATAGACCCGCTTGTCCAGATGCGTAAGCTGAGCTTGTTCTACGGCCATGTCCGCCGCCCGAGTGCCTTCGTCCGTATCCGGCAAAAGCGCGCAAGGAAAAGCTCTGGAGGCGGCAGATACGTGCAGGGCGCCGGCGCTCTTGTCTGGGGGTGCTACCCCATCTGCCATGCGGCGCAATCCTTTTAGCAATTGCGCGCTCGGTCCGGAGCCAAGAAATTCTTGATTGGAAAGCAGAGCTACAAACTTCTCTTTCAGGTCAGAACGGTTGAACTTTCCGTCCGAGGCAATAATTGAATCAGCCAGATTGACCGCCAGGTAAGTCTCAGGCAACCACTCGCCGGCTTTGTGGTCGGGCAGCACGCTGCGGGTAAGTCCGGGAACGAAGTCTCTCAGGCTAGACCCGGCGGTCGCCAATATCTCTTTATGGCTCAGCCCGATGGCACTGCCGCCTAGCGAGTTGCCGCAAGCTGCAGCCAGGATCACTCCTCGAATCTTGTCCTTCAGTTCGTCTTTGGAAATTTTTCCTTTCAATGAACCACTAGAACTCTGAGGTTTTTTCTCCACGATGTCGCCTCTAAATCAGTTGTGAGAGGCTAGAACCGGCAACTGTGCCTAATTCCGCCTGTATCTAATTTGGCCTCTGGCCACGGCTCACAATTATGACAGACGTCGATTTTAATGTCGGCGTGGGATTCTTACGCAAGCGACCGTAATTTCCCGAATATACACGCGGTAGGGGGGTGAGATAGTCTTAAGGAGTGAATCGCTGCTGCCTGATGTAGCTGGAAGACGGAGGCGGCGGCAGGATTAAGACAGATTCCCACTGGTTCACCCCTAGGAAATCGAAGCAAAACCTCCTCGTTTTTCCCGGAATGCGCTTCCGGGTGACTCAGTTTTGCGTGTCTTAAATCTCTCGTAACACTGGGTTACATCGGAAACGCTGGAGGTCTGAATGGGCGGGAACACGTTAGGCGATCAAATGCTGGTCAATGCCACCGACGACTTGAATGCAGTGGTAAATCAGGGACAACAGGTCGCCGACCAAGCTCGAGAGAAACTGAGCTTGTCAGGTCAGATGCTCCAGGGCGCCATCCCGCAAGATGCTTCCAGCGCTCAAAGCGAAGAGATGAGTGGCTTCGAGCGCTACGGGACGGTCTTCGGAAAAGGTATATTGAGAACGCCGGAAGGCGTTTTGAACACCGTAGGTCACTACTGGAATAACCCCGGCGAAGCAGGCGCAAAAGCGCTTTTCGCCGGTTCGATCGGTGTGGCGATGCGGACATTTTTGCCCAAAACGGGCGCCGGACGGGCAGCAGTTGCCACCATCATGGGCGGCATGTTCGTTGTAGACGGCATCAAAGCTTTCGCGCAGGGCGGTGCTGAAGCATCGAATGCGAAAAACAGACAAGAATTGAACCAAGCCGCCACCAATTTCGGCAATCACATGGGCATGTTCGCCTTTGATGCTGCAGCAGGTGGTTACATCGGTATCAAAGCAGAAAGACTGACCGGCAAAGTATTGGAAAACCCAATCGGCACCGCCAAAACAGTAGGCGGATGGGCTGACAACGTCGTTGGAAGATTCAGCAAAACAGCACCGGCAGCCGAGACAGGCGAAGCAGCCGCAGCAGCAAACACTTACGCAAACCGCATGGGCGCGTGGGTGGAAGGCAAAGAACTGGCTCCGAAATTTGCTGCATGGGACAAGAAAGTTGAGCGTTTTTGGACAAGCGACGAATCGAAAGTCGGCAATTTCCTCAACCGCAGCGTAGAGAAAATCGACGGCTGGACAGCGAAGTTCAAGCCGAAAGAAGAGCCGGTTGCACGCAACCCTCTGGAAAATATTCCGCCCGAAAGAGTCAAGGCTTTGATGGAACAGGCCCAACGCCAACACATCGAAGCAGTCGATTCGCACATGGTCTACCGCCACGGTTTGAAAGGCGCAGACGGCGAATATCACGGTTTCGATCGCACACTTGCTCTGCTCAAAAAGGGCATCAACCCTGAGCAAATCGGCGCCAAAGATCCGATTCCGAATGTTCCGGATCTGGTCAATGTCAAACTCGATGAAGCCCTCGCCGGCATGGTCAAAGCCCGCGAGCAGGTGATGAACATCAACGACGCGATGACCAAAATTGCCGACGATCATGCCGGACATCAATTCAAAAAGCAGGAAGGCGGAACAGCCGTACAACCGCACGAACAGCCAGGCACCAAGCCCTATGACAAAACACCGCAGCAAGCAGCGGCAGACGGCGAAATCAACGTCAAGAATCTGCAAGACATGGCTGTAGTCACAGCCGATGAGCGCGCTGCCATTACTGCCGAAGACACCGCAGTCATTGCTTACAAGCAACAAATGGAAGGTCAGGTCTACACTGCCGTTCAGCCGAACAGCGTCAGAACCCCTCTTGGTCCTGAGCATAATCCGGCAGCCAACACAATGTTTGCGCTCGGCAAAGAAGTAAACACAGCCAAAGACGTCGCTCAAGTAGACGATCTCTTCCGCTTCTTCGCTGACGCCGCCACCCAGAGCCAAGCCGGTGGATTAGGACCGAATCAGGCTCTCGCCAAACAGTTGAACTTGGTTGGAGACGAATTCTTCACCTTCCTGGTCGCCTCGATGAAGGAAGCCGGAATCAAAGATCCGTTCACCATCCTGCAAGGCAAAACGCCTCCGCTCTTCGCTGTTTCATCCGACCTGGTCAGAACTCCGGACGGCAAAACAGTCAACGCCGGACCGTACACGATGCGCCGCATCATCACAGAAGATCCCAAGACAGGCGAGAAAGTCACTGTTTGGGGACCGGACCTCGTCAAATACCCAATCAACATGACCGGCGAGCGCGCCACATCAATCGGTGTTTACGGTCACGAAATCGGACATGACTGGAACGGCTTGATTGCTAAATTCCTCGACAAATCCGGTGAAGGCGGCGTTCTCACCAAGGCAGTCGAAAAGGCACTCGGACCGAAATACAACGAAGTCGCCACCATCATCAGTCCCGAGGGCGTTCCAAAAGAATTGCTCGTCAACAAAGAAAAGTGGACGAATGGTCGCTTGATCGAAAGCTACCTGCGCGCCACCAGAGACGAAAACACATCGGACATCATCGGTACTGCATGGACAGGCATCAACATGCCGGTGGCATTAGCCCGATTGCTCATGGGCGGACGTCGCAACGGCGGCTTGATGGAAAATTCCAACGTCTTCAGCCCCACCAAGATGGCCACTCCGGACAACCCGATGGGCTTCGAAGTGCACGCCATCGACGCGCTCAGAATGGTGATCGGCGCCAAGACGATGGAATATCTCGGCAAAGGCGATCCGGTTATCGAAGCTCAAGCCAAGTCACTCTTGCGCTTGTCGCGTGAAGGTTCGACCAAGGGCGATTACGAGCTGTACAACCTCGACAAGCCTGGTCAAAAGGTCGTCATCGACCGCGACACCATGGACAATGTGATCAGCGAATTGATCACGGCTCAGATGGAAACACCGCTCACGGTGCTGGAAGGCAAAACATTCTCGAACATCTTGCCGCCGCTCAAGTCAAACTACGCCAAGATGGAAGGTCTCGGCGAAGCCATGGCCAAAGCGATTACCGAAGGCAAGAAAGTGCAAGATCTGGTCGGAGATCCGAAGCAATTCACACAAGACTACACGATTACACAAGTATTCGGATCCGGTCTGCCTGCGGAGTTGAAGCTGATCAAAGCCGGCATGGACCCGAAGAAAGCACACGCGACGGTCAGAGAATTCTCCGACCACATGCGTCAACTCTATCTCGAAACGGGCGACCCGCACGTTCACTCTTTGATCGGTGCCAACGGACCGGTAGAATTGCTGCCATCTCTGAAAGCACGTGCATCGGCACTGCGCGATTCGTTCCAAAACGGCGCCATCAATTTGGTTGGACGTCAGAACGAAATGCGCTGGTGGGCAAACCGCAACTCCACACCGATTGTTGCAGGAACCTCGACCGCCATGTTGCCCGACGGCGATATGAATCTGTCGCAAAGACTGAAAACTCGCATGAACTCAGCCGAGCTCATGGCAGCCGAACAGCAGCGCCAGGCACTGCTCCAGCAACAGCAAGGCAGATAATCGTGGGGGCGCATTGCATGCGCCCGCTATTGTAGAGGCGGCGCCTTGCGTCGCCCGCGGGCAGCAAGAATGCCGCCCTTACCGAAACTTCCAAAGATAATTCATTCCTTTCGACACTCTGTTCGATGAGCGCTCTCTCTTGGAAAGAAGGCAGAGGGCGCGTAGATTTCATTTACGGTAATATGTGATTTGGCTTCGGAGATGGAGTTAGATCATTCGGCCTCATGTCAAAAAGGTCCAAAAACAACTCGGTTGTGAAAACGTTTGCCGTGCTGGCGATGCTTTCAACTCTGGTATTAAACGGCGGCCAAACATTCGCCCAGCGCGAATACATGAACCCGGACTCCCCGGGCGTCAACCGCGGTCGAGCCGCTTCGAATTATCAGAAGGGGCAGCAAGCATTTCAAATCGGTGACTACGTTGCGGCAGTCAATTATCTGAAATTGGCGCAGAATGATGATCCGTCCAATAAGAAGGTTTGCCATATGCTTGCGCTTGCATACGCCGAGGCAGGCGATCAGTACAACGCGAATATGTGGTTCGGATCGGCTCTCACTCTCGATTACAACTATGTCGAGTGCCGAAACAACTACGGTCTTTTCCTGAGAAAAACAGGAAAAACATTTGAAGCCGAACGCGCGTTCGAAGAGTGCATCAAAACCAATCCCAAGTATCCGGATGCGCACTACCACCTGGGAGAGATGCTCAGAGACAAAGGCGATCTAGACAGTGCCATCGAGCAATTTAACGATGCAATCCGGTGCAATCCAAACTATTTCGACGCCTACCAGGATCTTGGTTTGGCAATGTACCAAAAGTATTCGTCCGGCCTTTGCGATATTTCGGAATCGCTTTCCAAATTACAAGAAGCTGAAAGGCTCATTCCCGACAACCCGATGATTCACTACTATCTGGGCAATGTCTATTGCGGCAACTCGCAGTTCGATGCTGCTGAAGCCCAGTATCGAAAGGCGCTTCAGTGCGATGCGAAGTTTGCTGCCGCCAACTATGAGTTTGCCCGCTTGCGTTATTACCGCGGTGATGTCGACCGTTGCATTTTGGCAATGAGAGAAGCTGAAAAAATCACGCCTGTATACGCGGAATCAAAGAAATATCCCGCCATCCCACTGGACAAACTCAAATACTACAAAGCGGCCAGCCTGGAAGTGAAAGGTTTGGGCATCGATGCGGTCGATACATATAAAGAGGCGGCTGCCATGCAAAACAGCGTGGACAGGGTGAACACGATGCTCAGGATCAAAAATCTCGAAAAGGCGTTGCGCAGCGGCGCCCGCAAGAAGGGCCCGGTGTACGACATGGCGGAAGTGCAGGCGCTCATAAAGAAGGGTGTTTTCGAGATTGAAGGCGCCGACTATGAAAGTGCAAAACGTACATTCGGTCGCATTCTTGAGATGAACCCCGAGTGCTACGAAGCTGTTCAGCATTTGGGTGAGCTGTCGGAAATCTCGGGAGATTTGAACGGCGCCATCGCAAAATATCAGCAAGCGCAGCAATTGAAGCCGCAATTCGGAGCTGCCTACTTCAATCTGGGTGTGATCCTCGAAAAGATGGGCCTGGCTAGTGATGCAGGCATGATGTATCAAAAGTTCCACGAGCTTGACGGCAAGTACCCCTACGACCCTCGTCACATCGTCAGTATTCAGCAAGACGACGTCAGGCAGCGCGCTCGTGAAGTCGAGTTCAAAAAGCGCGGATATTAAAGACCAGTTTTTCGGACCGGCTCTCAAGTATTAAAAAGGCTTACTGTGCCGGAATTTATTTCGGTTATCATTAGGCCCACAAGGGAAACAATAACCATGTCAAAACACACTCAGTCAACCAAGCAAGTCTCCACCCACACACTTTTGAAATACAAAGGTGAGGGTCGAAAAATCGTCTGCCTGACCGCCTATGACTACTCGACAGCGCAAATAGTCGACCGTGCGGGCGTTGACGTAATACTGGTCGGTGACAGTCTAGCCATGGTTGCTCTGGGTCATCGCACCACGCACGCCGTGACAATGGAAGAGATGCTCCATCATACGCGCGCCGTCACCCGCGGAGTAAAGACCGCCCTGGTCGTTGCTGATCTGCCCTTCATGAGCTATCAAGTCGAAGTCACACAGGCGATAACCAATGCGGGACGTTTCATCAAAGAAGCAGAAGCGCACGCGGTTAAGTTGGAAGGCGCCACGCCGTTGAACTTAGAAATCGTCGAAAGACTCGTAGGAATGGGTATCCCGGTCATGGGTCACCTCGGTTTCACACCTCAGTCCATTCACGGGTTGGGTGGAACAAAAGTCCAGGGAAAAACTGCCGAAGACGCGGTGAAACTAATACGCGACGCCAAGGCGTTGGAAGAAGCCGGTGCATTCAGTGTTGTTTTGGAGATGGTACCGAAAGCGGTGGCAGCAATTCTCACCGAAGAGATGAAAATCCCTACTATTGGTATCGGCGCAGGCAACGGTTGCGACGGACAGATTTTAGTCACCGACGATTTACTTGGCAAATTTACCGACTTCCAACCGCGCTTCGTGAGGCGCTATGCCAATCTGGCAGACGTTTGTACCGATGCAATCGTAAGCTATGCAAATGATGTGAAAAGCAAACAGTTTCCTGATGATTCCGAGTCGTTTGCAATTTCCGAAGAAGAAGAGTTGGAGTTACGCCAGTTGATTGCCGCTGACATGGAATTGAAGGGCGAGCTCACCTGCTAATTTGTGAGAACCGCTTTAGGTTCCGCACATTATTGAAAGCTAACTAAGATTTTTAACCGACACTTAAACAAGTCGCACGTCAGCCGAAAACGCTGATGCCTAGACGCACACATCCATTCACAACTTTTCGCTGATTAGATACTAGCTCAGCTTAGAAACCATTTCGGGAACTTTCGAAAAATCACTTTGTCCCACAACTGACAAAAGAAAAACAGGCACCTGATGGGCTGTATCGGTCTTCGCTTGTATTCATTTGTCGAGGGAAACACGGACAGCAGCGCGAGCGGCGGGGATCATTTTGATAGTCGCATTTAGGGCTTGTCGCCCTAACGCTGCTCACATCGTGAGTTGTGTACCGAGGATTGAGTAAATGAATAGAGACAAAAGAAAGAGCGTCGCGCTCTTAGTGGCTTTCATGGTCACGTCTTCTCTCGTTACAACCAATGCCGCATTTGCGTCTAGTATCGACCAACCATTCAAACAACTATTTTCAGGCATCGCTTCATGGTACGGTGGGAAATTCCATGGACGGCGCACTGCATCAGGTTCTCGCTATAACATGCATAGCATGACCTGCGCGCACAAAACCCTTCCGTTCGGAACAAGATTGTTGGTTGAAAATCCGTCTAACGGCAAAACATGCCAGGTAACCGTAACCGACCGTGGTCCCTATCATGGCAAGCGCGTAATCGATTTATCCAAAGCTGCAGCCGACAAACTAGGTCTCGATGGTATCGGACAGGTCGTTTGCTATCTTGGAAAAGCTGTAGGCAAAGGACTCGGCGGCGCCGCAAGAGGAATTGAAGGAACAGCAAAAGAGACGGGTGAAACGATCGCCAATCTACCTGGACAGTTAGGCAAGGTTGCAAAAGAAATTGGAGAAACCGCTTCCGCGCCTATCTCCAAAAGTGTAATCGTTGCGTCTAAACCGCTCAGCAAACAAGCGTATCGCAAAGAGATCGAACGCTATTACACGAAAAAGGACTTTGTTGATGACGGCGTAGAACTAGCGCATTGGGAAGTGAAAGGCACCTTCGAACCCCGCGCGAAAACCGGATGCCTACTCGTTCCAGATTCTGGGCGCTCCAGCACAAGCAGGCACACCAAGAACGTGATCGCAGGTTTAGATCAAGACATTTTCTAGAAGGTTGTGGGGGCGCGTTGCACGCGCCCTTCTTGTAGGGGCGATGCATGGCATCGCCCCTACAGTTCGTATTTCTTGTTGATACCAAGCAGTCTTTCGAAAATGAGTTTGTCGACGTACAGGGCGTCAGGCTTGATCTTCATGTCACCTGAGAATGGATAGCCGAACATCAAAACAAGAAATAGATTCAGCGCAATTAGAGACGAGGAAAGTGCCGTCATGATGATTTGCGCTTTTAAATTCTTCAAGCCGAAGAAGTACGAAAAGACCGTACAAACGACAGCTCCAAGGCTAAGGACCACCCATTCTTCAACAGGCATACCATTATCAGAAATATTGGTTCTCGCCCGCCTGTTATCCCAAAGATTGCAAACTGATTCCACCGCCATCGGATAAATAGCCTTCTGGCTTTCAGTCACTGGCTCGAAATCAATAACTTCGTGGATCAGATCGAAGACTAGCTTTCGTGCTCTGAAGCTCTTGTCTCCGGTACCCATCAATTCCCATTCAACTTGAACAACTTCAGTCACGTAATCAAGACAAATCGACTCGATTTTCTTTTGTTTTTCCTCGGGAAAACGTCGCGACAAAACGAACACGTCAGCAAGACTATTTGCTTCCGCTTCAACAATGGTACGCGCTTCTTGAAAGCGGGTCATCGCATCGACAACTACGAGACCCAGCAAGACTGCATACATCGTGCCGACCACCGAGAGCATGTAACCACCTACCTCGTGGTTTTGCATCAGTGAATCTATAGGAACTTTCTGGCGCACCCAGATTAGCCCGATCAGTGACAGCAACACAGACAGTGAGAGAATCGTGATGGTGTTGAAATAGCTGTCGACTTGCATTATCTCTTTGAGGTTCGCAGAAGCTTTCCAGGACTTCCTAAATTTTGCGTCGAGTCGTACGGTTTCACCCTAAAGCCACTCTGAAGGAGAGGTAACGCATCACGCCAGTTTAGTGGCAGGTGCCGCAGGAAGAGCTGGAGCAAGAGCCACAGCCGCCTCCGCCTGATGATTTAGATGATTTAGTCGTGCCCTGTCCGACATCAGGAGTGGTGCCACCGGCGCGAATAAACGCATTCCAGATTCTGGTTACATCGGTGCTGCCGCACTTGTCGCAAGCGCAGTCAGTCGATTCTGCCGTCATTGATCGTTCAACGGTGAAAACCTCTCGACAGTCTTTGCACCGATAATCGTATTGAGCCATGTTTCTCTATTGAACCTCAGCTTTTACTAGTGTGCAGGAGCGGGAGTCGCCAGCGGTTTTACACCTGGACTTGCAACACCCGAGTCGGAAGAATTGGAAGCTGGAGCGTCAGCTTTTGGCGTATCAGCTTTTGGTGCATCAGCTTTTGGTGCATCAGCATTTGGAGCATCAGCTTTTGGAGCATCAACTTTTGGAGCATCAACTTGAGGAGTTTCTCCTTTAGAAGCGTTCGCATCAGGCGCCGGAGCTGTGGTTTGCTGAGAGGGTGGATTGACGTCCGGAGCCGGTCCTTTTGCATCCGAAGCAGCCTGGGTCTGATCCGCATCTTTCTGCTGCTGACGCACTTCTTTAGCCTTCTCTTTCATCGCCTTGAACGAAAGTTTGCCGGTCATAAGCGCGCTTACATCATTAACCATGATCACGACCATCAGCACGATCAGGCTTATGAAGCCCCACTTAACGATTTCTCCCTGGGCTCTTTCATGCATTGGTCTGCCACGAATGGCTTCAAACAACATGAAAGCAAGGTGACCTCCATCCAGTGCAGGCCAGGGCAAAAGGTTGATGATTGCCAGGTCCATACTGATCATGATGGTGAACATGAACAGCTTGCTCCAGTCTTGTTGCGCAACATCCGCGCCAAAAACAACCACCGCCAAAACACCGTGCAAATCGCCAATACCGACAGACGGTGCTGCGCCGGCATCCTTCTTGGCACCGCCCATCATTCCCTGGGCAAGTCCCTGAGCCATCTGTCCAAGGGCATCCAGCATGCTGTGAGTCAAGTCATAGAGCTTGTATCCGGCATATCCTGCGATCTCAAATGGACTGCCGTCGATCTTCTTGTAATACTGCGCTACCTCGCTCAACTCCAGACCAATTTGCCCCTTCTCGTTGGGCGTCATAGACAGAGTGACAAGCTCCATGGCCTTTTCTCTTGCCATGTACTTCTCTTCCGTGAGCTCACTCGATGGCAAGTCGCGGATCTCCTCCGCTTGTGCCTTCGTGGGACGACGGACGGTGACCGTCATCGGCTTGCTTTTATGCGCTTTGATCTGAGTGATGGCTTCAGTCTGTCCGGTCACATTCACGCCATCAATAGCGACAAGAATATCGCCGGGCTTAAAACCAGCTTTCAAAGCAATTGGATTCGATGGGATGGCATTTCCGGAAACGACTCTACTGACCGGATCGCCCATCGTCATGACCATCACGAGGCATACGAAGTAAGCAAAAATGACATTGAAGGTCACACCGGCAACGGCGACCAACGCCCTTTGCCAGATCGGAAACTTTTTGAATGGCTTTTCCGGTGGTCCGAACGCGTCGGCGTTGGATTCGTCGCCCAGTTCAGGGATAGCGACATAACCACCCAGCAGAGCCGCGTGGATTTTAAACTCGGTGCCCCATTTCTTGCCGATCGTAATGGACGGACCAAAAGGCAGCCCGAAGCCAAATACCGGCGTCTGAAAGCCGAAAAACCGCGCTACTAAAAAGTGCCCGCATTCGTGCACAATGATGAGCACGCTCAGAATGCCGAGCATCGACATTATCCCTAAGAACTTTTCCACTTGGACCTCAAATGCCTGGAGACCTGTTCAAGTACTCCACAGAAACATCCCTATAGTAATAGGATAGTATCTGGGCTGCATTATAGCCACTTTCTGCAAGGGTTCTGGCGCCGTACTGAGACATGCCAAGCCCGTGCCCAAAGCCGCGTCCGGCGAATATGTAACTGCCGTCTTCAAACGACACATTAAAAATGGAGCTGGGCAGCTTGAAGAGCTGCCGGAGGCGCTCGCCGGAGACAAGAGACGTGTTGTCCACAGATATGATTGCTGCCTGTTTAACCCGGTTGGACGGCACTTTCCAAAATGGGTGGATGGAAAGAAGTGCGCCGGTTTTCAGCCCGAACGCCTTTTCGGCCTGGTCGATTGTAAAGCGTCGCTGCCAGGAGAAGTGGGGTGAGTTGTCGTCATAGTCGACAACAGACTGAACGTAGGGAATTTCCTTGCCCCAAACATTTTCGCCTGCTTCGGTTGCACCACCGCTGGTGCTATGAAAAAAGGCTGAGATAACCTTTTGGTTGTGTTTCAGAACCACTCCTGCAGTTTCATCACACGCCCGATTGCCTGATGCTGTCTCGCTTTCAACGCCGAGATACACCTGGTCGTCGGTAGTGTCCTTGAGGTCGTAGATTTCCTTTTCGTTTTTCCAATAATTGGCAACCGCATAAGAGCGAGCGGCAATGCTCTGTGCTTTGATTGCCTCTAAGTGCCACGTGGTGGGCATTTCGGAAGGAACGACAGAGAGCAGATAGTCTTCCAAATCAATGATATTGATCGCCTGGAATGAAACCTCACCAGCAGCGATTGCCACCGGTTTCAACCAAATAGCTCCTCGGTAGACCCGCCCATTGTAGGAAAGAAGACCGTCCTTTACTTGAGGAACTACCAGATAGCCAATCGGTTTTATGCCGCCTCTGGGTGCAGGAGGGGCGGAAGAAACTGTTGGAGAAGCAAGGTCGGAACCGGAGGGTGGCTTGAGTGCAGGTGCAGGAACATCAAAGGCAAGCGAGAACTTGTTCAAAACCGCTCCATTCGGCTGAAATCCGGAGAGAGGCGGCAAGACTCTCGGTGCCATAGCGACAACCTGGCGAATAGCGCTTGAATTCTGCGCTTGCGCCAAACAGAATTGGTCGGCGCCGGAGAAAACCAGGCGCTTGTTTTCACATCGCAGTTGAAAACGACTGCCGGCAGCGACATTGTACGCCGGTTGCATGCTAGCCAAATTGATGATGCTGGCACCGTCGATCATAGCTAAATCAGGGGTTTTCGACGCGCGGCTCAAAAGAATTCGTATCACCTGTCCAGAGCGGGAAGGCACCAACTGACTCACCGGATACGATGGCAAAGCGGCAACGGCTTCACAGGATGTTTTGGCGTAAGGCGAAGCGGGAAGCGCGGCGGCGACGGTCAAATCGCTGCTGTTATCATCCGCAGCAAGCGCTATGCCAGATAAAAAAAAACGCCTGAGATTGCGGCTATGACGGAAAGAAGAGCACTGCGGGCAGTCCACCAATTTGAACGGCTGCCATTGCCGGTTGTTCTAGCCGGGCTTTCTTTTACCTCGGCTTCACCAATAGCTTCCAACCTGGATGCAAACCCCCAGTTCGACTCGCGTTTTGTCTCTGGTTCGCTTTCAACCAGCCCGCGAGACTTGAGCACTGCAAATACGCATGCCATGGCCGCAGCAATTTCGGCTGGGTCGGTTTGGCTGCCGGCTTCGACTTTGGCCGGTTGGATATCTACTTTTAGGTTTGGCATATTTACTGTCATTGTCATTCCAAGATTATAGCCATTGGCAGCCCAGTAAAACATTGGCTAGTACAAGCTTTTCGAAAGCAAGAACATGAATTTCCGGCGCTTTTGGGCGTTTGCGAAAAACGAGATGTCAAAGATTGGCGGCATTTTATCTGCTCTTGGAGAGACCAATCAGATTTCGGCTTGCGTCCACAAACTATCCAGTGCACCCGCAACAATTGGCTCCCAGCGCACAAAAATCCACTAACCAATATTCAAAATCAAGCTCAATCACCCACAGCGAAAAACTCGAGTTTTTCGCTGTGGGTGGCAAATGCCTGAAACGCCTACCTGTGGCGTTCTCACTCAAAAGACAGAACAACAACCAAAGGCACCCCAAAGGCACCACCTTAGCAAAAGCCCACAGGCGCGCGAAAGCACTCAAAACAGATACAGCGAAATTCTCGAGAATTTCGCTGTACATGAAATACCGAATATTCGAAGAGCTGTGGACTAGCCTTTGAGCGCTTCGGCGCCGCCGACGATTTCCAGCAATTCTTGCGTGATACCAGCCTGACGAGCTTTGTTGTATTCCAAAGTGAGGCTGGAGATCAGGTCGCGAGCGTTGTTGGACGCGTTGGTCATGGCGTTCATCCGCGCGGCCAACTCGGAAGCAGATGCTTCGAGCAAGCCTTGGAAGATGACATTTTCCATGTATTTCGGCAGAAGTTCTAAACGCATCACTTCGACAATCGAAGGCTCGAATAGAGTTTCGGCAGAAGGAAGTTTGGCATCGCCTCTGGGAGGCAAATCAATGGGCAACACTTTAGTGTTGATGACTTGCGAGCGCAGGAGGTTGATGAAGTCGCTTCCGATCAATTCAACTGCATCTACTGTCTTATCGATGTAGAGGTCAGCAGCTTCTTTCGCAATCAAGCGAGCAACTTCAACGCTCGGGATTGCCGGCAAGTTGGTGTGCTGTTTGATCTTTTCGATCTTGATCGATTTGAAGAAAGCAGCTGCTTTCAAGCCGATGAGAATGAGTTTTACCTCTTTCTTTTCTTCTTGCAGTTGCTTGATGCGAACCATCGCTTCGCGGAAGATAACGCTGTTGTAGCCGCCGCACAAGCCGCGATCTGACGACAAGATGATGATTGCTACGGTTTTTATCGGGCGTCTTTCGAGAAGTTGCAGACCTTGCAGATCGATTTCCGCAATTTCCGACACCGCTCTCTTGAGCATACCGACAACCGCTTGTGTAAACGGTCTTGCCGCCATCATCTTCATCTGCGCACGACGCACTTTAGCGGCCGCCACCATCTTCATGGCTTTGGTGATCTTTTGCGTCGATTGCACCGACTTGATGCGGTTTCTAATTGCTTTTAGGTTTGCCATGTCTTTTTACTTGTTGAAGAAGTTGGTCTTGAAGTTCTTGATTGCGTCCGTGAGGGCGGTTTCGTCCTCTTTGGTCAACTTATCGCCGGTGTTGATCTTGCCTTCCAGATCTTTCGATTGGGCGGCGAGGAATTTGAACCACTCGGCTTTGAACTTCTGGATGTCCTTTTGTTCGATGTCATCGAGCAAACCGTTGTTGGCGGCGTAGATGATCGAAACTTGCTGAGCCAGAGACAGCGGCTGGAATTGCGGCTGTTTCAATACTTCAGTCAACTTTTGACCGCGGCGGATTTGATCTTGCGTTGCTTTGTCGAGGTCGGAAGCGAACTGAGCGAATGCTTCCAATTCTCTGAACTGCGCAAGGTCGAGACGCAGCTTACCGGCAACCATCTTCATGGCTTTGGTTTGAGCGGCACCACCTACCCGGCTAACCGAGATACCGGCGTTGATAGCGGGACGGACACCGGCGTAGAACAAGTCTGTTTCAAGGAAGATTTGACCGTCGGTGATGGAGATAACGTTGGTCGGGATGTAAGCAGATACGTCACCGGCTTGGGTTTCGATAATGGGCAAGGCTGTGAGCGAGCCGGCACCGAGTTTGTCGGAGAGCTTGGAGGCGCGTTCCAGCAAGCGGCTGTGCAAGTAGAACACGTCACCAGGATACGCTTCACGACCTGGCGGACGACGAAGCAAGAGCGACATTGCGCGATAGGCAACTGCGTGCTTCGACAAATCGTCGTACACGTTGAGTGCGTGTTGACCCTTGTGCATGAAGTATTCGCCGAGCGAAGCGCCGGTGTACGGTGCCAAGAATTGCAGTGCCGGTGCGGTTGTCGCCGAAGCGTCAACGATGATGGAGTATTCCATCGCGCCGTGCTCTTCGAGAATTTTGACGATACGACCGACGTTGGATTCTTTCTGACCGATGGCAACGTAGATGCAAATCGGGCGATTGGGCTGATTCTTTTGGTTCAAGATCGTATCGATTGCGATAGCGGTCTTACCGGTTTGACGGTCACCGATGATAAGTTCGCGCTGACCACGACCGACCGGAATCATACCGTCGATAGCGGAGATGCCGGTCATGAGCGGTTCGCAAACCGACTGACGGGCAACGATGCCGGGAGCTTTGATTTCAATCGGACGATATTCGGTGGTGGCGATCGGTCCTTTGCCGTCGATCGGCTGACCGATTGCGTTTACAACACGACCGAGCATTGCTTCACCAACTGGTGTCGAAGCGATACGTCCGGTGGTGCGGACTTCCATACCTTCGGAAATTTTCTTGCCGTCGCCGAGAATTACCACCCCGACGTTGTCTTCTTCAAGGTTGAGCACCATGCCGTATGTTTTGTCTTCATCGGCAAACTCGACCAACTCGCCGGACATCGCCTTTTCCATACCGTATACGCGGGCGATACCGTCGCCGACTTGAAGCACGCTGCCGACGTTGCTCACGTTGAGCGACGCTTGGTATTTGTCCAGCTGCGCTTTCAAGATGGATGTGATTTCATCGGGCTTGATTGCCATGGTGTCTTTGAACCTCTTATTTGTTTCTCTTTTTAATCAGCGCATGTGATGCGCCAGCTACGATTTTCTTTTATTTGAGGCGCATGCAATGCGCCCCTACGCTCACACAGCCAATAAGGCTTTCTCTATCGCTTTCAACTGCCCTTTGAGGCTGCCGTCAATAACTTGGTCGCCCAGGCGGAGAACAACTCCACCGATAAGCGAAGGATCAACTTTTACTTCTAACTCCAGACGCTTGCCGAGGTGCTCGGTCAAACGCGCTTTGATATTGGCTACAGCCTGGTCGCTCAGTTTTTCAGAGCTGACGAGACTTGCCGACACCAGATTGTTCTTCTTGTTGAGCAACTCTCTATATTGATGCTCAAGCGGTTCCAAAATCTCCAGCCTGCGTTTGTCAGCAAGCAGGTCGAGCAGACGAAGCGTCAGCTCATTGACTTTGCCTTTCAAAATTTCTTTGAGGAGCGCCTTCTTCTCTTCTGCGTTGACAGAAGGAAGTTCGAGCACAGTGGCGAACTGGCGATTCTGTTCTAGCAATTGATTGAGCAGAAGAAGATCGTTGCCGACAGCATCGGCGGTATCACCACCGGCGGCAGTTGCAAGATCGAGTACAGCTTCAGCGTATTGCGCTGCTACTCCCTGCAGTTCCGTTCTCATCCGACAAGTCTCCTTTTATTTGTTTCTGCTGTGGGCGGCCGACTCAAGCTTTCCCGGCTCGAAACTCTCTCCGCTTGTGGTGATCGTGTCGAGTTCGGACATAAACTTGGTGAGCAGCTCATCTTTTACTTTTTCATTGACCTGGCTGCGCAATTGCTCTTCCGAGATTGCCACTGCGGCTTTGACCACAGCAGCGCGCATTTCAGTGACCAGAAGCTGTCTTTCGTTTTGAATCGAAGAATCGAATTTGACGAGCAAATCAGCCATCTCTTTAGATGTTTGCTCTTCGATTAGAGCAGTGGTTTGTTGAGCGGCTGTCTTCGCATCGGCAAGAATTTTCTTGGTTTCTTCCTCGACGTTTGCCAGCTTCTTGCGCTGTTCTTCAAGGAATGCAATGCCTTCGTCTTTGGCTTGCTGAGCAGCACTGATTTCGCCTTCAATAGACTCGCGACGAGCTTTGAAAAGTGGCGGCATGTTTTTCTGAATCAGCCAACCCAGGAATACCAGCAACAAGAGCCAGTTGATGAAGTTGTTGTCGAAGAGACCATGTTCATGACCTGCTTCGTGCCCTTCATTATGAGTTTGTTCGGCTTCACCGGCATGAGTCTCGTGGACATCAGGCGAGTGAGTTTCAACTTGAGCAGCAAAGAGATACATCAGCAGACTTCCTCGAGAACTTTGCGAACCTTTTCGCGATCGACGTTGGACTTAGCCGATTCGCCCAGAAGTTTTTTGGAGATTGTGTTGACCAACTCCAATTCCTGATCGACCAATCCTTCCACTAGCGTTTTCTTTTCAGCAGCCAAATCTGTCTTGGCGGCATCAAGCTTCTTGCGTCCCTCGTCCTGAACGTTTTTCAACTTATCGTCACGAATCTTCTGCGCTGCCGCAGCCGCCTCGTTGCGAATGCCCGCCGCTTGGTGACGAGCAGAGTTGATTTTTTCCTGGTGAGCGACAAGCTCAGATTCCGCTTTGATGCGGCTCGACTTGCTGACCTCCAGATGCTCGGCTACAAGTGCCTTGCGGTCTGCGATAGCCTTGCCAACCGGCTTGAGCATGATCTCGTTGAGCAAGAACATGAAAACCAGAAAGCTGGCAATAAAGATGATGAAAGTGCCGTTTAACTCGAACATTTCGTCCTGTTTCCTAAATGGAATTCCTGATTGTGATCCCGAGAGACCCGGGAATGTTCACTCGATCGCGGACGGCCTGCCTAGCAGGCCGTTTCAACATAAAGGCTGTTTTTAGCCAACTTTGCTGCCGAATTGGAAGAGCTGGATGGCGATAACGAATGCCAAAAGACCAAGAGCTTCCATGAGGGCGGCGATGATGATGGCGTTAACCAGGAGCTTTTGAGCCATTTCAGGTTGACGTGCCATGCCTTCGAGTGCTCTCGAACCGGCAACGCCGATACCGATACCAGGTCCGATTACGCCGACTGCGGCGATGCCGGAACCAACCAAAGCTGCTGCTTTGATCATGGTGGTGCTGTCAACAGCTGCCGTTCCAGCTTGGGCAATGAGTGTGTGGTCCACAGTTGATCTCCTATTAACGTCTGTTTTTTGACTACTTAGCCAGGCTTGCGCCGTACTAAAAATTTGGTTGTCTGCGTTCGATTCACAAAATGTGAGAACGTGAGCGCATTCGCTTGGAACAAACCAATCGAACCAGCCAAAATTATAACAAGAGGTGATCTGAGCTTTCTGTCGAATCTATGCGGTTTTCGGGGTCGTCAACTGGGACGCCAGGTAAATTTCCATTCATAGTGAAAGGCGCCCGAAACCCAAAGCCCATGCGAAAAATCGCGCTTTTTGAGCAAAAAGCGCGACTGAACGTTTAGCCAGGAAGCCCTGAGCATCAGTATTTAAGATTGAAAGCTTGCCGGGAACCCCTTAGTGGTGTTCCAGAGTCAAACCGATGTAAATCGAGGTGAGAAGCGCGAATACGAATGCTTGAATCACACCGATAAAGAGTTCGAAAGCCATGACACCGGTAGGCACAATCGCTGGCACCATGCCGATTGCAGCTGCGCGCATCAGTTCGTCCGCGGTGATTACCATCATAAGACGAAGAGCCAGTGTGGCTGGGCGGATCACGAGATCCATCCACTCAATCGGGTTGAGGTACAACTTGAGGTAATTGGCTCCGTGAGCCCAGAAACCAGAAGCGACATAGACGATGAGCGAGATGGTCGCAAGCCCGAAAGTGACGTTGAAATCAGTGGTTGGCGAGCAAATTTCAAACGGTTTGTGGTCGACATGCGGCCATGTAATTCCGAGGTTCGGTGCCCAATGCTCTAACGCGAGCCAAGGGCCAACTCCGATGAAATTCGCCGTTAATACAAACATAAAGATTGCTGCAATAAGCGGCAAGAATTTCTTGTAGTGATGACCCATCAAACCCTTGATAAGGTCTTCAACAAACTGGTAAACCATCTCCAAAATCTGTTGTCCGTTCGAGCCTGCACCTTTGTTGGTCATGGCAGGAACGATGAGAGCGCATGAGGTGAGAATGAAACCCATGCAAAGCCAGCTGGTTACCAGGGTGTCGATGTGGATATCACCGTAAGTCCCCAGCGCTTTCACCCCTAAAAATGGCTCGGTCAGCCAAGTAGCGTCATGTACAACTTCCTTGAGGGGCAGATTTTGTCCGAGCATCTCTTATTCCGGGTTCTTTGAAGCGGGTGGGATATGTCGATCGGCTATTTGCGCGGTATATGCGTTGGGCAATTAGCTCTTATCAACGCAGATTGTTCGCACTGAGCCGGTCCGGTGCGGGTTCCGAAACGGAAACGCACTGGAGATGAATAATATCAGATGACTTTCGCTGGACAGAGCGCCCCACACACAACCTTAACTATCTGAGTTATTGGTTTTCTCATCTTCTTTGTCGTATTCATTCTCGTATTCATTTTTGAAGGGAATCGGCTTGGCACCTGCAGGCGTGCCTGGCGTATCAAGCGAAGTGGCTTTCTTGACCATGCGCCACAAGCCCAGCCCGCCTCCCAAGATCGAGAGCCCGATCGAACCCCAGGGTGCTGTGTGAAGCTTGTCATCAGCAAAACCGCCTGCCCACATTCCAAGCAAGACAAGCACCGCCGCCCCAAGAACCGCATCCGAAACCACGAACATAGCGCGCTGAAAGCCGCTTGGTCCGGAAGGTGCTTTATCTGTGTCTTTCATAATTCGAAATCTATTGAGACCTGTCGAAACCAAAATTCATCACCGCAGTCTTATTGAGTAGCGTACCCCAGACTAGACTTGAAAGAGGGCTAAAAGTGCCAACTGACGGCTTCGCGGGTACAAATTCGTCATCAAGCAATACAAATATTGGCAGCTCCCACGGACATAACGGGTTGCCAGGGCGCAGATACTCTGAAAATGGGGCATAAGGTTAAGTGTGACTTTGCTACACTACATTTAATCCATATTATTCAGAGACCCTTGCGACCGATTATTGGCAACAACGGGCGCAAAACAGGTCCAGTTCAGATAGAAGCCAGGAAAAAGGAGTTATCAGCACATGTTCGACAGGCTAGCCAACTTAGTGAAGGCTATGTTCAACGCCTTGCTGGGACGAATGGAAGATCCCCAGATAATGCTGGAACAGACCTATCAAGACCTCCAGTCGAACCTGATTCAAGTTCGCCAGGCTGTAGCTCAAGCTATCGCCACTGAAAAGCAGCTCGAACAGCAGCTCCAGAAGAACAAAGAACAAGCCGAGACCTGGCATAACCGCGCAGCCATGGCGGTTCAGCAGAACAATGACGACCTGGCAAAACAAGCGCTCCAACGCAAGCAGCAATATCAACAAGCTGCTCAAGATCTCGAAGCGCAATTGAAGGTTCAGAAAGAAACCACCAACACGCTCAGACAGCGCCTCACAGATTTGGAAGCCGAAGTTCAAAAGGCATACACCAAGAAGCAAGTGCTCATTGCTCGCGATAAAGCGGCTCAAGCAACCAGCAAAGCCAACGAGATTCTGTCGAAGACAACTGCTTCAGGCGCAATGAACGTCATCGAGAAGATGGAAACCAAAGTCCAGGAGCGCGAAGCTCGTGCAGCAGCGCTTGCTGAATTGGGCACCGACCAGCTCGACAAACAGTTCAAGAACTTCGAAGGCAAAACAGATATTGAAATGGAATTGCTTGCGCTCAAAGGCAGCATGGGCAAGTCGACCGAAACACCGAAGCTCTCAGTCAAAGAGCCGGTACTCATCGAAGTCAAAGACAACGACGCCGTCGACGCACAAGAAGTAAAAGAACTAGAAAATTAAAGCGTGGAGGCGCATTGCATGCGCCCATTTTTGTAGGGTCGACGCCATGCGTCGACCGGTTCTTGTAGCTGGCACATTGCATGCACCTTACCGGCTCGCTGCCGGCGTTTTCATTGCTTCGCCGTAGGGGCGGCATTCTTGCCGCCCGCGCATCACGACACGAAGTTCAAACCGACGATTCGCCACGCAACTTTAGTTCCACATCTTCGAAGTACTCTTTGAAGCGTCCTTCGAGAATAGCTGCGCGAGCCAATCTTGCTTCCTTGATCAAATAAGTGATGTTATGCAGAGACAAAAGTGACGCACCAGACATTTCGTTGGCGCGCACCAGGTGATGAAGATATGCGCGTGTGTAATTCCGGCATGCGTAGCAAAGGCAATCAGGATCCAAAGGCACAAATTCTTCTCTGAATCTGGCATTCTTCAAGGCAAGCCGCCCTTCGAAAGAGAAGGCAGAACCATGTCGAGCCAATCGCGTGGGCGAAACACAGTCGAACATGTCGATACCACATCTGATGGCGTAGGCAATGTCCCAAGGAGTACCGATTCCCATCAGATAGCGAGGTTTGCTTTCCGGCAAGAGCGGTGCGGTGTAGAGAACAATGCGTTCAATGACCTCGCGGCTCTCACCGACAGCCACTCCGCCGATGGCGAAACCTGGCAGCGAATAAGAAGTTACGACATCTACAGACTGCTTACGCAGGTCTTCGAACATGCTGCCTTGAACGATCCCGAACAATGCTTGATCGTGGGGCCGGGCGTGTTTTTCAGCACAAACAGCCAGCCAGCGATGGGTGCGCTCCATTGAAGCAACAGCCTCTTCGTGCGTGCAGGGGTTTTTGACACAATCGTCGAAAGCCATGATGATGTCGGCACCCAGAGCGTTTTGAATCTCCATCGACCGCTCCGGTCCGATGAAGTGCTGTTTGCCGTCTTTGTGGTCTTTGAAAAAGACGCCTTCTTCAACGATACGTCTAAATTGATCGAGACTGAATACTTGAAAGCCGCCCGAGTCCGTCAAAATCGGCTTTTTCCAGGCAGTGAAGGCATGAAGCCCGCCCGCTTTTTTGACCAGCTCGTGCCCTGGGCGCAAAAACAAATGATAGGAATTGGCGAGAACAATTTGCGCTCCGGTAGCGTCGACTTGTTCATATGTAAGGGACTTAACGGTGGCGTTGGTACCAACAGGCATAAATACGGGCGTTTCGACCGCGCCGTGTGGAGTTGTGAAAACCCCGGCGCGCGCACCAGACCATGGGCAGACCGCCTGCAATTCGAATTTAAGAGCTGTTTCAACCGCCATCGAAAAACCATAGCAGGCTGACAGGCGAACGATCAATAATATATGCGCAAAAATGTGGCAGACTCGAAACACATCGAATTGACCGGAAAGAAGCAAGAAAAAGCGAAAATGCACAGACAGGACAAACCAATGAATTGTTCGAGCGAAGCAATTCGCGGCACTGAGCCGATATCCAACAGACGCTCCCGATGGGCAGCGCGAATATCATTCGTCTTCTCTATGGCAGTTGTGAACTCACTGTCACTTTTTCTTTCGACTCAATCACCTGCATTTGGCGCAACGGATTCGCTGACCGACACAGTCATGAAATTCGACTCGATCAAGTTTCGCAACGCAAAAAATCACGCGTTCGCTGCAGGTTTACTTCAATCCGAGGACGAAGGCGAGCCTAGCGTGCATGTCTACATGACTCTGAAAAATCACGCATATCCATATGTACTCTCGCTGGGCAATTTTGTTGTCGTGAAGACGAAAGATGGTGAAGCAAAAATCCTCGACGAATTCGGAGAGAAGATACCTCTGCCCAACCGCCTTCCCGAGCGCCAGGGCTTTAACAAAGGGGATCTTCTGGCATTGCAGTCTTTCGACAAAACGATAGAAGGCAAATATAAGGAAGCGCTCAAACTGATCGATCGCGCATTGAACGAAGCGCCAAATAGCTATCGCCTGCACAATAATCGAGGTGTATTGCTCATTTTGATGGGCAAGCCGCATGCCGATGCACAGAAAGAATTCAGCGAAGCGATTAGATTGAATGCCAACTATGCCGCCGCTCGTACCAACAGAGCCTGGCTTTCCATCGCCATCGAAAAGCCATCGTTAGCAGTGGATGACGCAAAAGCGGCATTGAAAATCGAACCGAGTTTGAATTCGGCAAAACTCTGCCTGGTCAGATCAAATTTGGAAGAAGGCAAAAAGCAAGACGCGGCGGCAATCATCGAAGAATCGGGGCTGATGCAGAAAAACGACGCCCAGTCGCTGAAGTTGAAAGCTGAAACTTTCATAGCAAACAAAGACTACAAAAGCGCGCGGCTGGCATTGCGAAAGTTGATGATGTTAAACGCCAATGATGCTGATGCGATTCTGCAACTTGCATATGTTTGCGATATGGAGGGCAATCTCGGGGAAGCGATAGGGCGCGCCAGGCAAGCATTGGCGCTGCGACCAGATAATCCGTCTGTGCACGAAATTGCCGGTCGATATTTGGAGAAAGCGGGAGATGACAGAGCCGCTGCAGTTCAATATGAAGCTGCGCTGGATTTGCTCAATCAATGGGTGCCTAAAGACCGGCAGAAGAAGGCATTGTCGGTAGAGGGCGCATTACTTAGAACTTTGATGCGCTGCAACGAATTCAAATTGGCTGAGCGGTGGTCCGGGACGATTGCGCGCGAATTTCCGAAGTCGGCGAACGCACACTACAATCGGGCCTGGCTTCTGTCGCAAGGTCCGGAGGATTACCATATAAAGGAAGCGCTGCAAGAATACGATACGGCGCTCAAATTAGATCCGGGATTGAAAGAAACGCACTACAATCTGGCGCTTCTTTCTTTGAAAACCGGCGACAAGCAGCGCGCAGAGTCGGAGCTGAAACTGTTTATAGAACAGGCTCCCGACGATCCCGATCATGAGAGCGCCAAGTCGCTTCTGGCAAAACTGCAAGCGGGCGAATCAACAAAGACTGAGTCAACAAAAACCGAATCGACAAACACAGAGACGCCGAAAGAAGAAACGGCTAACAGTGATAGCGAGACAGAAAAGTAATTTCAACGCGGGGATCTTCTGAAAGGATGCGGGCGATGCATGGCATCGCCCCTACAGAAGAGGTGCGTGCAACGTGCCGCAACGCCTCTCTACATCATATCGGGTAGGTCTTTGAACTTGACGATATTAACGTTGCTGCGGAGAGCTTCTTCCTTTGCAGCCTCGGCGCCGGCTAGCAAGAAAGGTGGGTCGAGGAAATCGTCCGGCATTCCGGCGATGCCCATGGCTAGAGCAAGTTCGCTGCCGTTGGCTGTTTCAAGCGGTTCTTTCTTGAAGTTATCCAATACGCGCTGAGCGAAGATTGAGGCTCCTTGCGCTTTGGTGTTGGGCAGGAGGAAGGCATAATCACCGTTTTCATAATGGCAACAGAGATCCGTGGGGCGCTTCATCAATTCCAAACGCTTGCACGCGGCACTGACGTTCTCCGTGCTGAGCGGCTCCCTGACTGTCACCGAGCCCTGCCTGATGGTTTTCATCTCGAAGATGATTACAGACAGGTCGCTTTCCGTTCTAAACCGGCGGACATATTCTTGCTCCAGGAAATATAGAAATGCCTCATAAGTGTACATACCGGAATCCCGGTTGCGCAGGCTGTTTGCGATTGCAGCAATGGCATCCGAATCAATCATCTTAGGCATCAAAGCACGGCTGGCCATTTTCGGCTCGCACTTTTTGATCAAATCCAACTTCAAAAGCTGAGCGACCAAACCTGCCCATTTACTGCGCGGCAACCCCAATCCACGGGCGGCTTCAGCCAGGGTCGTCGTGGAGTTGAATCGATCGTATAGCTTTTTGAGTAGTGTTGTATCTAGATTGGATGAATTGACCATCTCGTCGAATTGTTCTTTCGTGAGGCTGGTCTGTTTTTTATCCAACAAAGAGTCAGCGTCGATACCGGCATTTGCCAGAAAGGTCGCACAGTCGATAATCTTGACGCCCTTGAGCATGAGAGTATCGAGGGCTTGATCGACAGTTTTCTTGGGCGCAACTTCCTTAGGCTGGAATTTAAAATGACCCTCTTTCCAGGTCAAAACTTCCAACAAAGCATCCTGCCCCTCTTCTTCCTCAGAGTAGGCGTGAACCGGGGCACCGTCTTCAAAGTAAACGTGGGTGCGGCAATGCGCGTTTTCAAAAGTAAGCCTGCCGGTCATACGAGCCATCTGCATGGACGGCAAAAGATTAGTCACTTGAACCAGTGAAAGGTCACCCGAAAGTCCCGCCTTTTTGGGCGCCTCTTTGGAGCCGGATGGTTCGCTGGAGCCGTTGTATCCGTCTATCGGCAGATTGTCGCGGGTCTGTCTGGTGGTCACTTCCAGGTCGCGCGCCACTCCCTCGACCGGGCTGCCATCGGCCTTGCGGGGGGCTCTTTCGTCTTCGGGCAATGACGTAGTGACGAGGTTATATACGAGCAAGGCGTCCGAGCTGACGTACATCCAGAGTAATTTGGCGACCGCTTCATTGAAGATATGCATGCGCCATTCGGGTTCGTCTCCAATATTATTGGCCTCTACGCTAAGCGTATATTCAGCGCCTGTATTGGAATCACCCCAGGAGACCACAACCTTGTTGCCTGGTTTGGACTCGGCTTGAGCCAGATTCTTTTGCAGGTCGCTCAAAAGCGGACGACTTTGCAGTCGCTGAATGGTCGGACCTTTAGGAGATGGCTTTTGCATAGTCATAAGGCAATCGGTCTAGGACGAACGGCTCACCCGCAATGGAGCCGAGTACACTTTTTTATGTTCCACACCAAACAAAAGAAAAGAACATATCTTCAAGAAAAGGCTCCTTTTCTATATGTTCCCACCAACCATCAGGTCTAGCGGCATATAATCAACGGTGTTGTCATGAGATCTCTCGGATATATCTAAGATGACCGATAGTAGTCTGCGAGGATCACCGGTGGTGGCACGAAAGTGAAACCAAAAGTGGTGACAAGTAGACATCGCAGCGGCTAAAATACGGCTGCCCATCTGCTCAAACGTGTCAGATTCTTGTGAAAAAACCGCCGCGAAACAGATTATTTCTTGACACCAGATGCAGTGTATAGTCTAATGCGGCTGAAGAAAGCGTGAAAATTTGCGTTAGTGGGGGACTCTTTTGAGAATCAAGGAAATCGAACTTGACAACTTCAAGTCGTTCGGTAAGGTAACTCGAGTTCCGCTTCTAGACGGGTTTACGACCATATCCGGTCCGAATGGATCGGGCAAGTCGAATATCATCGACAGCCTACTATTTGCTCTAGGTCTTTCCTCGACTCGAACCATGCGAGCGGAAAGATTGCCGGATCTTTTGAACAATCTCTCCGGCAAAAACGAAGCGAAAGTCACAGTCCGCTTCACTGATGATAAGGAAAAGGAGATTGAAGTATCTCGCCGTATACGCGTAAAAGATAACGGCTATACCAGCACTTATATGCTGAACGGGCGTAATGCCACGCTTTCCGAGATACACGACGAACTGACAAAATACAATGTCAGCCCCACCGGTTATAACGTGATCATGCAAGGCGACGTCACAGGCATCGTCACCATGAGCGGTTCCGAGCGTCGCAAGATCATCGACGAACTTGCCGGAGTTGCCGAATTCGATCGCCGAATCGATCAAGCGAAGAATGAATTGGCTGCTGTAGCCGAGAAAATCGACCACCAGCGCATCGTTTTGGCAGAAATCGCAGTTCGCCTGGAACAACTTAGATCGGATAGAGATCATGCTCTCAAATATCTCGATCTGAAGACTCAGAAAGAAACTCTCGAGAAAGATCTGGTCTTCGTAAGGCATTCAGAGACCGAAGCCAAGCTTGTTTCCGAAGCGAAAGAGCTTGAAAAACTCGACAAGAAAGAAGAAGAACTGCAAGCAAAACTGGAAGAGGTTGAAATCAATCTCGTTAAGTTGCGCGCAGAACTGGGTGCTCTAGAACAAGAAATTCGCGAAAAGGGCGGCAATGAGCAGCTTCTCCTCAGACAGGAATTAGAAAACCAAAGAGGGGAATTGACCCGGGAAGAAAACAAAGCCAGCAACCTCGCCGGTGTCATCGGCGAGAAAGCGAAGCTTATTAAGTCGGTGCAACAACAGATCAAAACGATCGACAAGCACCTCAACGACATCGTCAAACAAAAGAAACAGCACGGCGAAGACATGCAGGCCGTGCAGCTCGGCTTGATGGAAAAGCAAGGCGCTTACAGCGCCGTCATGGCCGAAATCGAAGTGATGCGACAGGAAAAAGATTCTTCTTCCGAGAAGGTCGCCAGCCTCCACACTGAATTGCAAGGCTTGCGAGATGAGCGGCACAAGCTGGAAGTCAGAAAGACAGAACTTACAACCACGAAGACCAATTTTGAAAAAGAATTGGTCGTTTTGCGTGATAAGGCAACGAATGCAATCGGTCTTCTGTCTGCATCGAAAACAACGGTTGCTCAATTCGAGCGCAAATATCAAGATCACGAAGCACTCGTAACGGGCGTGGATAGGACCATTCACCAGCTCGAAGCGGAAATGCAATCGACACGAGAAGAAATTGAAGGTAAGCGTACGGCATTGGAATCAATGCAAAAACGCTTGATCGAGTTGGAAACCACCAAAGAGGTAGTCGGCGAAAGCGGCTACGGACGCGCGGTTGAAGCCATCCTCAACGCCAATATCCCCGGCGTTCATGGAACCATCGGCCAGCTTGGTAATGTACCGGATGAATATACGACTGCCTTGGAAATCGCAATCGGACCGCGTCTTGGTCACGTGGTCGTCGACGACGACCAGATTGCGCAGGAGTGCATCAACTACCTGAAGAAAAATCAGGCCGGTCGCGCTACGTTCGTTCCTCTAAATAAGATTCAAACTCAGCCTCCGGGTCTTCTGCCGAATCGCCCGGGCGTCATCGATTTCGCCTATAACCTTATTGATTTCAATCCGCGCTTTGCTCGCGCATTCCAGTACGCTTGCGGACAAACCATCATCGTCGAAGATATGGAAGTCGGTCGCAAACTGATTAACCAGGCACGTATGGTGACCCTGGGTGGCGAATTGTTCGACAAATCCGGCAGTATCTCCGGCGGTGTGGACAACAAAGCCAAGCTGCACTTCTCATCGCGCGGTGAGACTGATCTTGCTGTTTTGAAACAAACTACAAAGAATCTCAGAGACCAGATCAAATGGGCTCAAGAGTCTCTCAAAGAAACAGAAGGAGCGCTTGCAGACGAGCGCGCCAAGGCGAATACTTTGCGTGCCGAACTCACGCAGAGATTGGTGGAAGTCGAAGCGAAGCGCAAAGCTCAAGTTGATCTGGAAAACGACATTGAAGGCGTCAAGCCTAAACTAAGAGAGCACGGCGACGAGATCGATAAAATCGATCAAGAGATGACCGGTCTGGATGCTCAGCTGAAAGAACTAGGCAAGCAGATCTCCAAGCTGGAAGACTCGCTCAACGAAGTGCGCGATGTCGGCAAGAAATCGAGAATCGAAGAACTGATCACCGAATCCGAAGACCTCCGCGAAGGTCTGGAAGCCGTCGAGAAGGAGCTGAAAGAGATTCAGCGTCTTACCGACAAGCTGGAAACGGAAGAACGCCTCGAACAAAACAACCGCCTCCAACTGGCTCAACAGCTCGAAACCTCGAGCACTGAGATGGCGGAGCTGGAAGCACAGAAGCCCCAGTACGAACAAATCATCGCTACTTTGCGCGAGTCAATTCAACAGAAAGAACAACAAATAACCGTTCTTTCCGAAGAGCTCGAAGGGCTTAGAACGGCTAAAGACAATATTCATGAAAAGCTCACCGGTCTTGAAGTAGACAGAACCAAAGTCGAGCAAGAACAAATTCACGTTGCAGAACAGCGCAAGGAAAGAAAGCTTGCGCACTTTGATCTGCAAAATCAATTGGTCCAGCTCAAGGCTGAGATTGAGCGCGTTTTGGAAGAAAACCCCGGCTACCAACCGCCCAATCAAGGTACGGTCGATCAGCTCAAGCATCAAGTCGAAAGACTGGAAAAACGCATGCGCGCACTCGAGCCGGTCAATATGAAAGCGCTCGAAGACTACAATCAAACCGATCAGCGCAAGAAAGAATTGGACGATCACCTCAATGTCCTTACTGTCGAGCACGACGAAATCCTGCAGCGTATCGCCGGCTACGACGAGTTGAAGAAGCGTACATTCATGGAAGCTTTCGACGCTATCAACTCCAACTTCCAGAGCATCTTTGCCGAACTCTCACATGGCTCCGGACGCCTGGAACTCGAGAATCCGGAAGATCCATTCAGCGGCGGTCTGATCATTCGCGCGCAGCCAAGAGAGAAGAAGATGCAGCGTATCGAGGCTCTCTCCGGTGGAGAAAAGTCACTCACGGCGCTCTCCTTCGTATTCGCGTTCCAGAGATACGCACCGGCTCCGTTCTACGCATTCGACGAAGTCGACATGATGTTGGACGGTTCGAACGCCGAGCGTTTGGCTCGCATGGTCAAAGCACAATCGCAGCAAGCACAATTCGTCGTAGTAAGTTTGCGTCGCCCGATGATCGAGAATTCCGATCACGCTATTGGAGTTTCGCTCCGCGCCGATGGTTTCTCAAGAACCGTAGGCATCAAGGAAATTCACATTCCTGATGAAGAACAGCATGCAGCCGCGATAAGCGCATAAGGACGGCATGATGGAACATGACCCTACAACCGTAAACCCGAGTCCCGCACCAGCTTATGCTCCGGCGGCGGATCCGGCTGTGGAGGCTGTAGAAGGTTTGAAAAACGTGGTGGCTGAAAGTTCAGCGCACACGATAGGTGTCGAAGAAAGTCCGGCGATGGATTTGAACGATGGCGTGATTTTGGAAGACATCGCCGTCTCTGTCATGTCCTCACCTGCACCGACGAAGAAAGCCGCGACCAAGCCGGTTTCACCCAAAGCCTCCGCGTCGAAATCATCCAAACGCGCACCGCGATCTGTGGAAATAAATATTCCGCTTTTCGGTGATAGCGCTGAGTCTGTATCTATAGAGAGTGCAATCGATAGCGCATTGCAAGCTAAGGCTCAAGCCACCGATGCGACCCCGGGAGAGTCTCCTGCCGGAATCGAAGCGAGCGTAACTGAAAAGCCTGTCGACGGTATCGAAATCTTGATCAAGCTCGCCGAGTCGGGCGACATCGATCCAAAAAACATCGATATCATCGACGTCACCGACAAATTCTTGAAAGCGATTGCCGCCGCACCGAAAGAAAACTTGCGCCAAAGCGGAAGGATCATTTTCCACGCTTCCGTTCTTCTTCGAATGAAAGCAGAGGCATTGCTCGCCGCAGCGTCGGCTGAGCTGGACGTCGGCGGCGATGACTTCATCGACTTCGATGAAGATTTACTGGCGATGGACACCGACCAACCGAGACAGATCACCTTGAAGGATCTGGAAAAGGCCCTGGTTCGCCGTACGAACAACAAACAAAACCGTCAACGTAAAGTTACACTCCAACAACTCATCGACGCCCTGAAAGACGCTGAAAAGCTCGAGAAGGAGCGCCTCGAGAAGAAGCCGCGCCAGCGCATTCAAACCGATGGCTACATTGACGTAAGAGATGTCGAAGACATACTCGAACTTGCACACGATGAAGATATCGAGGTAACTATTGCGCGTGTCGATCGACTATTGGAAGAGTCGATCAAAATTGGAGACGCGCTTACTCTGCTGAAGTTGATTAAGATGCTCGGACCTAAGTCAGATTGGGTCGATGCTTTCTTAGCTATCCTATTTTTGTCAAATGCCGGTAAAATAGTACTTGAACAGGAAGAATTCTACGGACCAGTACATATCGTACGAGCCGAACCGCCCGCTCTGGGACAGGCTTTTAAGATTACCGCCATACCAGTTGAGATGCAGCAATGAGTTTAAAAGCAAAAATCGAATCAGTTCTGTTCTTGACCGAAAAGCCGGTCAGAGCTCAAGCCATTGCACGTATTGTCAATGAAGATGTGCAATTGGTGCGCAAAGCCATTTTGGATTTGATCCAGGATTACGAAGCACGCGACGGAGCCCTGGAAATAGCCGACGATGACGGATATATCATTCAGGTAAAGGATCAATATTCGTCGATTATCGATGAATTTCTGCCGATGGAATTGCCGCTTGCATTGTTGCGAACTCTTTCGGCAATCGCCATCAAACAACCGGTCGCACAAGCGGACATCATCAAGATTCGTGGTGCCGGTGCGTACGACCATATTAAGGAATTGCTCCAACGTGAATTGATCAATAAAAAGGAAGATGGTCGCTCACCGCTACTGACAACCACCAAGCAATTCCAGGACTATTTCAGGCTTACACAAGATGCGAAGTCCCTGCGCACCGAATTGCGCAAGAGCGACAGGAAGAAATCTCAACAAGGAGACGACGGCACTACATTTGATGCCACACCGGAAGCAGATGGTGAGGCCGACAGGTTGGTGGTTCAGCTCACACTCGATGACGAAGCCAATAGCTCTGTGCCTGATGAAACATCTGAAAACCGCGCGGTATCGGCAAATTCGGATGCTGTTGTGATGGCTGTTTCAGAGCTTGAAGAATCAGCAGGAGTCGACAACGACAACACTCCCGCGGTAACGATTGCCCCGGCTGCACTTGAAGCGGCAGTGGAAAGCATGTCGGACGGCTCCGGTGACCTCAGTTAATTCAATTGCTGCGGTTCTGGTCTGCGCCGGCAGTGGCAAGCGCTTTGGCGACGAGTCTCAGTCTCCGAAGCAGTATCAGCTTTTGAAGGGCAGTCCTGTATATACGTGGGGACTGCGGTGCCTGCTTGACCACGAGAGAATCAATCGGGTGGTTCTCGTTGTCGCCACAGATATGGAAGAGGATATAAAGACTGATGTCGAAAAGTGGATTACTAAAGGGCTAGAGAAGTTATCGGTCACCACGGGAGGTGCAACCAGGCAGGCTTCCGTTTTCAACGGTCTGAAACTCCTCTCCCAGCAAGAATCTCTACCTGATGCAGTTTTGGTTCATGACGCGGCCAGACCATTTATCAATGCCACCATACTCGATGACGTCATCAAGTGTGTAGAAAAAGAACAAGCGTGCACCGTCGGCAGTCCGGTATCGGATACGGTGAAGCGTGTAGATGACAGTATAATCGGCGAAACAGTTGACAGGACCAACCTGGTGGCTGTGCAAACGCCCCAGGCAGCACGTTTTTCAGAACTATTTAAAGCTCATCAGCGCGCAGAAGCCGATGGATGGGTCACCACCGACGATGCCGCCATCATGGAGATGGCGGGATATAAAGTGAGCGTGGTCTTGAGTACAAGATGGAACATCAAAATCACCACAAAAGAAGACTTGCGCATATGCGAAGCACTTGCGCTCGCAATTAATCGTTGATGAAAAGCCAGGCTCCATGCGGGTTTTAGCAGTGCTATCACATATGATGGCACCTTTTTCTACTTGCGAAAAACCTGGAATGAACTAGAATTGTAGCTATGATAAGAGCCATGATAAGACACCATCACAGGTGGCATATTCAATAGATGCTCCAACCGATATTTGTGCAAGACGGTAGTAAGTCGTCTCTTATCAACAAAATATACCTACAACGATAAACATCGAAGAAGGACTACTATGGCTGACGACACCCAAGATACGATGAATGAAATCCCGCTGCCTTCTGGAAGCGGACGTGGTGCCAGAAAGGAAGTCGACTTGTTTCCGGCGATTGCCGAAAAGCGACTCGTGCCTATGACCTCAATGCGCTCATCTGCACCAGAGCGTCTCGGTACTCAGATCTCAATGTTCGAACCTGTTTCGTTTGACGAAGCGGTTGAGATTGTTGAATGCCTGCGCTCCCGCGCTGCCACGACAATTTCCTTGGGCAACATGAAGAAGATCGATGCCAACAGATTGGTTGATTTCGTCGCCGGCGCATCCGCAGCCCTTGATGGAGACTTCCACAAGCTCAGCGAACAGGTCTATATCTTCTGCCCGAGCAACATCAAAATCACAGTTCCCGGTAAAGCCGCTGCGGCTACGGCAGCGGTTCCAGGTTTTGATACAGGCACGGCACTTGATTTCTTGTATTCACCGTCCGGCTCCAATCCGTTTACAACCAGCACCTCACCCTGGCCAAACGCTTAGCCCTGGATTAATGAATTTTCATCAAGCGCTTGCTGGGTGTTTGATTCGCAGCTCTTCAAGTTTTTTAACAGCTGCCCTTTAAGACCGCTGCTATCATTGATGGACATTGTAATTGATGGAAAGCCCATCAGGTGCAGTGTTTCCTCCTTACCTAATCCACCACAAACAAGCTCTTCCCTCCCAGATTTCCTCGGGGAGGGAAGTCTTCTTTGTATACGTCAAATATCCGGGACATATCCGTTGACTGCGGGTGAAAAACTGAATGTGCTTGCCTAAACGGGTTTTTGAGGGGTAATCGGAGCTGAAATTGCGAGTTTAGGCGGCGCGGGTGGTATATCGCCAATGGAAAGGGCAGATATAAGGCCTTAATAGATACCTAGATCTAATATCAGACAGTTTTACTAAGGCCGAGATTTATCCAAGCTCTTTTTGTACGATGGGATCCTAGCGACACGCCCCGCTATAACAGGCTGACATGACTTTTACGCCAACGACAAACGATCCATTAATCGGCAAGATTCTCGCCGAGCGCTACCGCATCACTGAATTGGTGGGCGCGGGCAGGTTCAGCATCGTCTATAAGGGTCAGCACCTTTTCATGGACCGCTCTGTGGCAATGAAGACATTGCAGTCCAATCTGGTCGAAGACCAGACGATAATCAAGCGCTTCGAGAAAGAAGCCGTCGCGCTCAGTAAGCTGCGGCATCCCAACATAGTTTCGGTGTACGACTGTTTCGTTCATACAAATGGGCAGCCGTTCCTTGTCATGGACTTCTTAGACGGTCACACGCTCGAAGAGCTTTTGAACGATCGCGGCGCCATTCCACCTAAATTGATGCGCGCGATTATCTTTCAAGCGTCGGCGGGATTGGCTCACGCGCACCAAAGCGGAGTCCTGCACCGCGACATCAAGCCCGACAATATCATTCTTCTCCCGCGTGAAAAAACAGACGAACGTGTGCGCTTGCTGGACTTCGGTTTCGCATTGCTGCAAGGCGACCTTGAGAGATTGACTCTATCAGGCACTTTATGCGGCAGCCCCGCATACATAAGTCCGGAGCGATGGAAAGGAAAAGAGCTGGATGCACGGTCGGATATCTATTCACTTGCGGTTGTAATGTTCCAGGGACTGACCGGACAGTTGCCATTCAAAGCATCGTCGCTTGAAGAACTCCGCAACATGCACGTCTCCCAGGAGCCACCGAAGATTGGCGACATACTGCCTGCTCTTAAAGAGGATGAAGTTGCGCATCAAATTTTGAGCAAAGCATTGGCGAAAGATCCAAATGATCGTTATCAGACGATGAAAGATTTCCACAACGCGATCAAGCTCTGGTCACCTAACAGTGACGATGCGGAGATTGCGCAATGGGCTAAGAATGCTGGACCCAAGCCCTCACCAACACAAACACCTGGTCAACCTACGCAAGCACAACCAGTTTCGCTACAACCAATGCCATCACAGGCGGTGCCACCGCAGGGGCAGGCACCCGCACAGCAGGCCGGTCAATCAGGATCAGCGCAGCAAGCAGCAGCGGCTGGTGGAGCAGTGCAACCAGGAGCGGCACCACAAGTCGCGGCTGGTGGAGCAGCTGCTTCTGCAGGAGCACAAGCTATACAGCAAGGAAGTTTCAGTGCTCCGCCTGGCGTGGGACAAGCAGCCACGTTGAAAACATTCGATGATGCCACCACATTGCCTAATAAGCAAACTGCGCCAGCTTTTGATGATTCGGCAAGTTTGCCAAAGGCAGAAGCAATTCCGGCAGCCGAAGCGCCAACCCCAATGGGTGCGGACCAGAAGCCGCCAGCCAAAGGTTACGTTGCGGTTGATATCAACTCTCATCCGCTTTCCCCTGAGGCGCTGGCGAAGATTCCAAAACCGAATCCGCGCGCGTCTTTGACAAAGATGGATGTTGCTTACATCAAGGCAATAGCGCAAACGCTCGGCGACAGTTTGGGCGATGAAGCGAAGTCGATTGAAATTACACCGGAACTGGAAGAAGAATTGTCCAGAGCGCCGAGAGAAGAAACAACCAAGCTCGACTTCAAATCGATGCCTCCGCCTGTTGATCAATCGACTGTTCCTCAACCGGGACCGAAAATCATTCCCGTGGTCGACCGTCGACAGAACCGTCAGGGTGAGACATCCAGCGACGAACACGATACTCTTTCGGCATCGACATGGCCGGCACCTGATATGTCTCAAAGCCTGGTTCCGGCATCCAAACCATTTGGCGCTGGTCCTGGCGGTGGGCCAGGTGCTCCTGCGCAGCCGCCGAAACCGGTTGCCGCACCAGGACAGCCAGCGCAAACAGCGGCTGGTCAACCCAATCAGCCTGGTCAACCGTCGCCTGCAGCACCGATGGCACCAGCGGCAAAAGCGCCTGAACAGCCGGTTCCTGCAGATTGGAGTGCAAAACAAGCAGTCGTACCTGAGAGACCGGAGCAACCAGTTCCTGCTGATTGGACGGCCAAACAAGAAGTTGCCCCATGGGTTCAAAATCCCGACGACTTTAAGCCGAGATCTGGTGATTTCGCCCTTCCGGGTCAATCACCCGCAGCCAGCGATAACCAGCCTGCTTCGCCGCCTTCGTTCGGAGCACCCCCTACTTTTCCAACCGGAGCAACATCTGGTGCACCAGGGGCAATACCAGGCTCTCCTGGCGCATTTCCCGGTTCTCCCAGTGGTCCGTCGGCCGGTCAGGCACCAGGCGCGCCACCAAACGCTGGAACACCACAGCAGGCGCCTAGCACACCGGGATTCGGCGCTAACGCCTGGGCTCCGCAGACGGGACCAGTATTCGGTCAAGCCCCTCCCGGCATTACAGCGGTCGGAGGAACAGAAGTTCCGAAGCCTTCAAAAGATTCAACTGTTTCCAGTTCGCGCATTTCACCTGTGCTGCCGGGAAGCCCTTCTCCTGATGCTGATGCACCAGGTTCGGTACCATGGACAAATGCAACATCATCATCTCCTGTAGATTTCGGCAAAATTTTTGGCGATAACACTCTCATCAACAATCAGGGCATGGCAGCAAGCATTCCGTCTACTCCGGTCATGCCTGACATGCAAGGTGGCACCGAGGTTGCTTCTCCCACAGCAAGTTCGGCAAATCTTTCCGTAGCATCAGGCGAACGTTCTGCTCCGCCCAAGAGCAGCAAGAAGCGTGGTCGCTTGCCGACGTTTGTCGATAGAGACATAGATATGAGCGATGGAGAAGGAGCAGTAGCGCCGCCTGCGAAGAAAGGTGGGCCCGGAATGCTTATCGCCGGTGTCGCTGTGGCTGTCTTCATTTTCGCCGGCATCGGAATTGCTACGTGGTTATTGACTAACGTCAATCCATCGACCTCTCCGACGACCGAGAATGCGGCGCAAAACTCGGCGACATCACCGACTGACGGTAATACACCGGCAGCGACTTCGCCTACAACAACCGACTCGACCGCTGCCGCGAATGGTGCCAATGACACTAACGGAACTGCGACGGAAACACCGAAGCCCAGTGATACTGCTACAACCGAACAGCCTTCGACAATTTCCGATGACGGCACCGCTGAAACGGTTATTCCTGCCGCCAAACCAGAACCGGTGGCGAAGACTGCAACCGCAACAGCCAAGCCGGCACCAGCAAAACCACCTGTGACAGCATCGAAGGCACCACCGAGTGCGGCGCCCAAGAAGGAAGAGCATTCAACTGGTGGTTGGTTCGGATTCCCATCGTTCAATCAAAACAAAGAAGCTGAGAAGAAAGAACCAGCTCCTGTAACAGCAAACCAAGAATCAGCGAAGCCAGCTGCTCCGCCTAAGAAGAAGAAAAAGAAACCGAAAAAGATTCCAGTCGCTCACAAAGCTGCACCTGCAGCATCCAGTGGTGGCTATGTAGAAGTAGAAGTCAGCCCCAGCCGCCGAGCATACCGCTCGTATTAGAGGCAGTCTCTCTGCAGTAGCGTGGGGTCGCATTGCATGCGACCCAAAATTGGAATTGGCCTTTGTGGGGTCGCATTGCATGCGACCAAAAATTGGAATTAGCCTTTGTGGGGTCGCATTGCATGCGACCAAAAATTGGAATTAGTCTTTGTGGGGTCGCATTGCATGCGACCAACATGAAAACGGGCGCATGCAATGCGCCCCCACAAGTTGGGCGCATGCAATGCGCCCCTACAATTTACGTGGAGCTGTCGGCTCGGGTGGTCGTAGACTGTCTTGAGCGCGACTTGGAGTTGGAAACTTCGTTCAAAACGATCTGCACCAAGGGACTGGCTTTCACGTTCTCTTCGAAGTAGTCGGAGAGTCCCATCGCTAATTGGCTCTTCATCGCTTCTTTCGGGATCTGTTGATTGGAGACGAGTTCTTCGAGAAGTCTCTTCGCTTCGGCTTGGACCTTGAGCACAAACTCTTCAGCGGGAACACCTTTGGGCAGAATCAAACCGCGCAAGGAAACATCCGGTCCAGCGACCAACTTATACGTTTGATCGACAGACATAGCCACCATTACCAATCCATCTTCTGCAATGTGACGGCGCTGATCTACGATGCTCTCATCGATTTCGAAAGCGCGTGATGAGTCGATCAGAATAACACCGGAGTCGACTCTGCCTGTAACAGTTGCTTTGTCTTTAGAAACTTCGAGCACTTCGCCGTTTTCCAAAACAAAGGTGTTCTCCGGATCGACATTGCATTCAACTGCAAGTTCTGCGTGACGCACAAGCATACGAAATTCCCCATGCAGCGGCATGAAGAATTTCGGTTTGCACAAATTGATCATCAGCTTCTGTTCTTCACGACAGGCGTGACCGCTCACGTGAATACCGGCGTCGCGCCCATACACAACGTTGGCGCCGCGCAAGAAGAGCGCGTTGATGGTGTTTGCAACCGAGCGTTCGTTACCTGGAATCGGAGTTGCAGAAACAACAACTGTGTCACCAGGAATGATCTTGATCTGCTTGTGTTCGTTATTCGCTATACGACTTAGAGCAGAGAGTGGTTCGCCCTGACTGCCGGTTGTGAGAATGACGACTTGATCCAGCGGCAACTGTTTCAGTTGATCGACAGGGACGAGCAATCCATCAGGGAAAGTCATGTAGCCGAGTTCGCGCGCAATGCCTGCAAGATTGAGCATCGAACGTCCGAGAATTGCGACCTTGCGTTCGTACTTAATCGCCGCTTGCAACACCTGCCGAATGCGGTGCACGTTACTTGCAAATGTTGTGACGATGATGCGGTGCGGTGCAGTCGAGAAGACCTCGTTGATTTTCGCCCATACGGTTCGCTCAGACGGGCTGTAACCGTCGCGTTCTGTATTGGTGCTGTCGGACATCAAAAGGAGTACGCCCTCATCACCAGCACGCGAGAGACTTGCGATATCAAACTGTTCGCCATCCACAGGTGTGAAATCGAACTTGAAGTCGCCGGTGTGAACCAGCGTCCCAACAGGTGTTCTGATGATCAAACTAAACGAATCAGCAATCGAGTGCGTACAACGAATGAATTCAACTTGGAAGCATCCGATTTTTACCTGTTGTCGCGGCTTTACTTTGCGCAAAACAGTGGTTTCTTCCAAACCATTTTCCTTGAGTTTTCCTTCCAGCAAACCGAGAGCCAGAGCCGGTCCGTAGATAACAGGAATAGTCACGTCCCGCAGAATGAACGGAATACCGCCGATGTGATCTTCGTGCCCGTGCGTAATCGCAAGTCCGCGAATCTTGTCTTGATTCTCGCGCAAAAATGTAATGTCCGGCAAAACCAGATCCACTCCCAACTGTTCTTCAGTCGGGAATGCGAGACCAGCGTCGACAAGCATGATGTCGTTGCCGCACATGATTGCCATGGTGTTCTTGCCAATCTCTCCAAGCCCGCCGAGCGGAATGATCTTGATCGTGTTTGAGCTGGTATCCAGCTTCGATTTGCTCGACTTCGGCGCATCAATTTCGTCGTACGAATCGCTCGGTTTTGCCATCGAATTAATACCTTTGTGGGGGCTCGGTCTGAGAATCTGACAAATCAAACAGTGGACTAACCAACGAGAACAACTACACAGCGGACGCGGATGGCGCCAACTGTTCCAGGACTTTGTCGAGCGCCGCTTTCTGCTGAGCATCGAGCGGAATCAGCGGCAAGCGCAAGTTTTCCTTGCAAATGCCCATCTTACTGAGCGCATACTTGACGCACGTCGGGTTCGGTGCGGCGAACAAACCTTTGAAGAGAGGTAGGTATTTGTAGTGCAGCTCTCGCGCTTTATCGAGCTTGCCCTCGAAGAATGCATCGCACATTTCTTTGATTGGTGCTCCGACCACGTGGCTGGCAACACTCACCACGCCTGCGGAACCAACTGACAAGAAGGGCAAAGTCAGGTAGTCATCGCCGGAGTAAATACGGAAGTCTTTCCGCGCGGCGCCTGCGATTTCGCCAGCTTGATCGACACTGCCGGTAGAGTCTTTCAATGCGTGGATGTTCTTGTGTTTTTCCGTCAGTTTGATCGTCGTCTCGCTGGTTATGTTGATACCAGTCCGACCTGGAATGTTGTAGACGAGAATCGGCAAGCTGGTGTTGTTGGCAATTTCACCGAAGTGAGCGAGCAGCCCGGCTTGGCTAGGCTTGTTGTAATAGGGTGCCACCACGAGCAATCCGTGAGCGCCCAACTTCTCAGCCTCTTTCGATGCTTCCACCGACTTGCGCGTGTCATTCGAGCCGGTGCCCATAATGATCTTGGCGCGGTTGCCGGTGACTTCGAGAACAGCCTTGAGCAAATCCTTCTTCTCGTTCGAGTCGAGCGTCGGACTTTCGCCCGTCGTGCCTGACACGACGATTGCGCTGGTGCCGGTTTGGATAAGGTGATTGACCAACTTCTCCACTGCTTTGAAGTCGATTTTGTCCGAATCGTCAAAGGGTGTAATCATCGCCGTGATGACCCTACCGAACAGTGGTGCGTCTGTGCCTATCACTTTTCCCTCCTGATTTCTGTTGGGAGCCGCTGGACCTGGGAGCGCCGGCGGCTCGCCGGCTTCGGGCGACGCATGGCGTCGCCCCTACGGAACTACGATGCGACCGGTTGCTTGAGCAGCTTGTGCTCGACCAGGTATTCTGCGATGCGAACCGCGTTGAGCGCGGCGCCGATGCGCAGGTTGTCTGCGACGACCCAGAGGCTAAGCCCCTTTTCCGTCGACGCATCGCGGCGGATACGACCGACATAGACAGGATCTTGTCCGGCGGCCTCGAGAGGCGTCGGGTATATGTTCTTCGAAGGGTCATCCCAAACTTCGATTATCGGATCGTTCGCCAATGCTTCACGAGCTTGAGCAGGGCTGACTTCTCTTTCGAGGTCGACAGTGACTGCTTCGCTGTGGCTGATGACGACCGGTACGCGCACGGCTGTGCAAGTGACAGGCAGATCGGGCAAGCTCAAAATCTTGCGCGTCTCTTCAATAACCTTCCATTCTTCCTTTGTATATCCGTTGTCGAGGAATTTATCGATGTGAGGAATCAGGTTGAACGCAATCTGCTTTTGCAGAACTTGCGGCGGATACTCCTGGTCGTTGACGATTGCCTTGGTTTGCTGCTCCAGCTCGTCCATAGCTTCCTTACCGGCGCCGCTGACGGACTGGTAGGTGGAAACAATCACGCGCTTCAAGCCACCGAGTTCGTGAAGAACTTTGAGTACAGGAACGAGTTGTGCAGTCGAGCAATTCGGATTGGCAATGATGCCTTTGTGTTGCTTAATGGCTTCGCCGTTGACCTCAGGCACTACGAGCGGAACATCTTTGTCCATGCGATAAGCGCTTGTGTTGTCGATAACGATGGCACCTGCTTGCACTGCCAGCGGTGCGAATTCCAGACTGCGATCGGCGCCGGCGGAAGCAAGAACAATGTCCACGTCTTTGAATGCTTCGGCGGAAGGCTCGATAATCGGGTACTGCTTGCCGCAAAACTCGATGGTCATGTCTTTAGAACGGGCGCTGGCAAGAAGTTTCAGCTCGCCGACTGGAAATTTGCGTTCTGCCAAAACCTTAAGTAGCTCCGAACCAACGCGTCCGGTAGCTCCTAGAATCGCAACGTTCACTGGTCGCTTCGAATTCCCTGCTGCCATTTCTCGTCTATCCTCCGTCTGTTTGGTCTTGTCGAACCGATTGCTCGGTTCAGACTGAACCTTTGTTGTTTGATTCCTGCTGGTGTTTTACTTCCAGCGGGCGATGCAGGGCGCATGCAATGCGCCCCTACGATGTTTACCCTGTAGCAAATAGAATCTGGTCAAGCCCGACGACGAGCTTGTTTTGTGTCATGACGTGTCGAATCGCCATGCGCTCACCTTCAATAAAACACTTCGTATTGAAGCTGTCATGCCGGATCGAGAGCAGCTCGCCTTCCGAACCGAATAGAACTTCCTGATGCGAAATCATGCCCGGCAGTCGCAACGAGTGCACTCGTACACCGCTTGGATGAACAGCGCCTCTCGCGCCCGGCATCAATTCTTTCTCTTCGACGCGCTTGGCGTTATAGTGGCTGCGGCTGTCGGCAAGTTTGTTTGCCGTATGCATCGCCGTACCTGATGGCGCGTCAATCTTCTGCGTGTGATGCATCTCAACGACTTCAACGTTGGGAATGAAACGCCCAGCCTGACGCGCGAATTCCATCATCAGAACAGCGCCGACTGAAAAATTCGGCACAACCATCGCTCCGACATTGTTCTTCTCAGCCAAGCTAGCCAGCTCCTTGAGGTGCGTTTGGCTCAGTCCGGATGTACCGATGACCGGGCGAATGCCTTTGCCGATAGCGGACGTTGCCGTTCTCCAGGCAGCTTCCGCCTGGGTTACGTCCAGAATGACATCCGGCGAGCAGGCGGCAATACACTCGATAAATCCACTGCTGACAAGTATACCAGTCCTCGCCCCTCCGGCTACTTCGGCGACTTGTCCTATGTCAAGTCCGACATATTCCGCGTTTTCGCGCCCCCAGGCACCGACGATTTTGATGACAGGATCATGGAGAAACGCCTGCACAAAGGCTTTTCCCATGCGTCCGCTGACACCGGCGACCGCCACTTTGATGGGTTTTGAGGATTCTGACGCCGTCACCAAGCCTCCAATCACAGGCATTTCGAGAGAAATAAGTACGAGTTAAGGGGTATTTTACCTGGCCGAAGCCTCCAAAATCCGCCATATAAAGTAAGGACTCGGTTATCCCGAGCCCTTTGTTACGTTCAATTCTGCGGTGGCGGCGGGCGCTGCCTTAAGCCCTAGCGCCTGCGGCTTGAATCATCTTTCCCGTGGAGCCGAAGCCACCCTCGCCGCGTTCTACGCTGGTTGCGAGTTCTTCCACTTCGACAATCTCAACGCGAGGCACTGGCGTAATGAGCAATTGCGCGATCTTTTCGCCAGGCTGGAAGGTGTAAGCTTGTTCGCCGTGATTGATGATGAGCACGCAGACTTCACCGCGATAGTCAGAATCAATTGTGCCTACGCAGTTGGTCAAGCTAATACCGGCTTTGTGAGCCAATCCGGAGCGTGGACGCACTTGCCCTTCGAAACCTTCGGGAATCTCGACTTGAATGCCAGTGGGAATCTGGGCGCGTTTGTTGGACTCGACAGTCATCGGCTGTTCGATTGCTGCAGTCAAATCCATGCCGGCAGAACCGCTCGTCGCGTATGCGGGCAAGTTTTTGCAGTGAGGAAGACGCTTTACTTTCAAAGTAACGTTCATGCTTTGCACTCCCAACAGATATCACTCAGATACGCACAGCAACTGAGTCCTGGATAATTCACACGTAGTGTGCGCACATGGAAAAAATACAAGGAAACCAGCTCGCGTGCATGAGAATTGGCTGTGAAAAACACGGTGAGCGCATCGCCATATCCCAGCATTCAAGTTCCTTGACACTGACAGGATCCGAACATATACTCGATCTATACAAAAAATGGAAAATAAAGTATGCCTTGATGGCAATGGAGTCAACATGTTTGGATTTTACATCCGTATTATTGAAATTAACTAAGTCTTTGACTGGCAGCCACTTTCAGGTTCGCTCAAAATAGCAAAAGTCTAAAGAATTCGACTGTTTATCTATAGAACTTGTGGAAGATTTGAACATTCGCAAGTTCGGACCTAGATATATTCGAATATTCGACAAGCTTTGATGCGTCCAAAGTATATGCCGGTCAATTATTGACGCGTCATAGCCAAGCCACCGCATACAGTGGCATCGACAGATCTGCACGTCATCAATGTAGGGTCGCATTGCATGCGACCTTCAAATGCATTGAGATGACGAAGCAGAAAACATCTCGCGTCAAAAACAATGCAACAAAACTCTGTAGGGGCGGCATTCTTGCCGCCCGCGAACAGTTTCACTGACTCGGGCGTTCTTGCAATTGCGGCACAGCCTGAACTGTATTACTTTTATCTATAAGGAATAAACATATGACCAAGATAGAAAAACTCGGCGTAGACATCGGCGGCGTGATTATCGAAAATCACGACAAAAGCGCCGACACATCCTTCTTTTCGAAGAATTACCTCTCGACACCCGCATCCGAAAACTCTTTCGCTGAGCTGAAGAAGCTTAACGAAGGACGATTCGAAGACAGGGTGTACCTCGTGTCTAAATGCGGACCTTCGGTCCAATCGAAGACTAAGAAATGGTTGAAACACAACCGCTTCTTCGAACTCACAGGAATAGCCGAGGACAAGGTCCACTTCTGTCTTGAGAGAAACGAGAAAGCCGAGATCAGCCTTCAGCTAGGTCTAACAGCATTTGTTGATGACCGGCTCGAGATACTTGGATATCTCAAGCACATGAAGGACTTGTTCCTGTTCAAACCAAACGAAGAGGAGGTCGCCGAGAACAAAGAGCATTTGCCGCTGGTAACAGTGGTGAACAGCTGGACTGAACTCGGCACGCTACTCAATGAGTGACGTTAAAGCGTGGGGGCGCGTTGCACGCGCCCTCATCAAAATTCGTATGAAAGAGGCGCATGCAATGCGCCAGCTACAAAAACAACGCAAACAAAAACACCGCATGGATTGCTCCGCTGCGGTGTTTAAGCTACTGCCTGACTGCCCATTGCTGTGGGCTCAGTATTTCCTCGAGATTCAGTCAGTCCTTCACTCGGGGCGAACCACCTACTGTCGTTTCCGATCGGCGCCGATCTGCCGTTTCCGTAGTGTCCCTCGGCTCAAAGCGGTTACTTCGCTTAACCGCTCACCGTTTACTCTTTCAATATACCAAGCACATCCAACGGTGTGAAGTACCCCGTTTTTCTTTTAATCATGCGGTTTTCCGAAGGCGCTGTGCTAAGCAGGTGTTGAAGATCTGCGATCGCGCGATCGATCTGATCGATTGAACAAGCGATGAAAACTGGCTCAACACGCGGATCTAGCGATTGCATATACATTGCCGATAAAATACATACACCACAAAGCATCCTACGCATAGACACGTAGGATGCTGATGGCCAGCCGAAGGACACGCACTTGACTAGGAAGTGCGCTCGGCCAAATCAAGCGCTGGAGTGCTGCACAGGTTCTGAAAACACTGATGTTATCAGGGGATTCAGAAGTCCGTCGGACACGCGCGACAAGAAAGCAATACACGCAATATCAATTGCATATACAACAATCTCAATCCGCTTTGCTGCTTTTTGCTGTGGGTACAAGTGCTTGACGCAACGACTTAACGCTACATCTGCTCCCTCGCCCATCAGCAAGCCTTCGCAGTCCGGCCCCAGCTTTCTGGATTAGAGGCGGTCGGTTACCACTCACATTCGCTCGCGGTAAATTCCAACCTTATTATGCTCCATCTATATACCCGGCTGCCAAGAGATTGAATCGGTTTTCTGAGGGAATTCTCTACCTATATTTCTATCTAAGGCACCCGCATTGCGCCCGTTTTCCAGGCCAACCGGGCGTTACAAATCCGGCTCCCGCCAGTTCTCGTTCTGCGGACATACATATATAATGAATAGCCTGCGCCGACGTAGCTCAGGGGTAGAGCAACGGTTTCGTAAACCGTAGGTCGCGGGTTCAAATCCCGCTGTCGGCTAGGTTTTCAGACTTTGCTCTTATTCACGGAGGCCTAATGGAGGCCTTTTTGACGTCAAATTGAGCGAAGGTTAATCAATGAAAAAACAAAAGCTTTGGAGCCACAGGATGATTTTTCTTGTAGATCCTCAGTGTTCCTATTGGAAAAATTGAGCATCTTGAGTAGTAAACAGTGGTATCAGATGCGATGCGCCATAAGTTGATCCTCAAAAGAAAATCGAGGAACACATCACAAGGTCAAAATATTGTCAAAGAGTTAGGATTGCGGAAATGAAATTGCGAGATTTAACCCTCGAAAAACTTGCAAACATGGTCGTGGGCGATCACCAAGGATTTCCATATCGCTCAAGCTACTGGATCACAGCATTCTTCACACGCTGTGAGATGGATTACGTCCATAGCAATCAAACCCGCCGAATATGGGCAAAGGATGTGCTTAAAGAGTTAAATGAGCAGCCAACCATCGATCCTGACCTTCCAGCGGAAGGAATTGTTCGTGTGATCATCGAACTACTAGATGAAGATGATTTTGATAGAGCAGAAATGTCGCGAGATGCCGCACTGATAGAACTGAACAAACTTCTTGCACGTGATCACATAGCAGCATACATTGATGGCAGTGGAGGGCGATTCGTCAAAAACATTGGAACGGGCACTGCTTCTCATAGAGCACAGCCAACAGATCTACCTCTTTCCAAGGAAGAAAAAGCGGCGCGGGAGAAAATCACTGAATTTCTGAAAACAGCAAGTGAAGATGAATTCACAGAAAAACTCTTGGTGCCGTTCTTTCAACGACACAATTTTCGAAGAGTGAGCCCTGGTGGTCACACTGAGAAAATAATGGAATACGGCAAAGATATGTGGATGAAGTTCTTGCTGCCTACGGGCCATTGGATCTATTTCTGCGCACAAATCAAAAAGGGGAAAATTGATTCTAGTGGTGTGGGAGGATCAAGCAATGTGGCAGAAATTCTAACGCAAGCAAAGATGGCAATGGACAACCCGATCTTTGACCCCGAAGTAAACCGGAATGTGTTGCTTGATCACATGTACATCATTGCAAGCGGAGACATTACAAGAGCTGCCAGGCAATGGATAATAAGCCACCTCGACAAAGAACAGCGCCGCCAAATCATTTTTATGGATCGCACAGAGTTTTTAGAACAAAGCGCCCGCATACTAAAAGACTTGGACCTCAGCACGCCAGAAAAAGTTGTCGCGAAAAAATTTGAAGACGATGACAAACTACCATTCTGATCTTGAAATCACCTCGTACATGATTCCAAGGTTAGACTCTCTAACTCGAAGCTAGACTACAGCCTGAAGGCTATAAGAGGGGTAAATGCGATGCTTTCTTACTGTTTTGTTGGAGACTTGCTTGGCTTCAGTAAGCTAATAATGAACCTTGAACCTAGTCGTCAGAATGTAAGAATACAACAATGGATTGACCTCGTTAGAGATGCAGCCAATGAAGCGGAGATACCAAATTATCAGCTAGTTTCAGATACAGTGTTTGCTAGCGTGCCGCCAAATGAACAGGGTCTTCGCAAACTCATCAAGTTTTCTCAAATCTTACTTGAGAATGGCTGCGCGAAAGCTTTTCCATTGAGGGGTGGTATTACTAAGGGTGACATAAATTGGAACAAGGAAGTTACATTTGGGCAAGGCATCGTTGAAGCATACAAGCTAGAGAATAATCAAAACTGGATGGGCGTCGTTCTTCAGCCTGAAATAAACCCTGCCGATTCCCTTTGGTCTTGGGCCGAGCTTGTATGTTATCCAGCACCGATGAAAACTGGGGTGATTCGGAATTTCCCTGTAGTGGCGTGGGACGTACCTATGTTCGACGATTTCGTGAAGGCATTTACTTCTGAGGGGCTAACTAGCGAAGGTGAACAATTGACTTGGGATTGGGGAAACAAGGTGCAGTCAACGATTTTGTTTGGTCTATATCTTAGAATCATGAGGACTCAAGCAAGTCATCTAAACCCTAGAAACTTTGTCGGATTGCTTCCAATTGAGTTATTTGATCGAATAAGTCTTAGTAGTCTCTTTGTTAGCAGGCACGATGCAGAAACTTCTATCAAGAGAATAACCTTAGGTTGCCCGCCTGGAGCAAGCTGCTCAACGTCTGAACTGCCGAAAATTGAATGAATAGGCTCTAGTTTCAGTAACTAGCTTGGAATTCCGAGTTAGGTAGGATTCTCCAGTAACTTAGCTAATTTCTAAGATACTGGATAGATATAGCCATAATCATACCAGTATGTTAGGATAAATCTAAGATACTGGAGAACCTATGCCTAAGACAGATATTCTTCAATTACGCAAAACTATCGGACGTGAAGAGTTCGATCATCCTCAACTGAAGTCAGCACTATCCTCGTATCAAGCAATAGATCAGAAAGTAAATGACTTGCTGAAATCAGGCGCGATCATTAGGGTGAAGAAAGGATTGTATGTTTTTGGCTCGGACTCAAGACAAAGTCCAATCTGCAAAGAAAGCCTTGCAAACCTAATCTACGGACCATCATGTATCTCATTGGAATATGCCTTGTCTCATCATGGATTAATTCCAGAACGCGTACAAACAATAACTAGCGTCACACCAAAGCGAGATAAAGAGTTCAAAACACCTGTCGGAAGGTTTACCTATCGCTACTTGGGGCCAAATAAGTACCCACATGGAATTGAGCAACTTTGGATAGACCGACAACATCCGATATTGATAGCGACACCAGAAAAGGCCCTCTGCGACTACGTCGTCCTAAATGATGTTCCGACATTTGACACAAAGAAATCAGTCAAAGATTTCCTGCACGACGATCTACGAATAGATAGAAGCAGCTGGAGTAAGTTCGACATAAAGAAGCTGATTCGCCTAAACAAGTTCTACAACAACCAGAACATTGCACTAATCATGGAGGCGTTATGAATCCGGCAATTGGTTCCATGTTGGCAAAATATAAATGCGAAACTCGTCAAGACTATGAAAACGCTCTTAAAGAGATTATTCAAGAGATTGCCTTACTAGGACTGTGGCGCTCAAAGTTCTTTCAACACGCCGCGTTTTACGGCGGTACAGCATTGCGCATCCTTTATGGGCTTGATCGATTTTCTGAAGACATGGATTTTTCCCTCCTTGAACCAAAGACAAACTTTGAACTTAAGCCATACCTGGAAGCCATTCAAGCTGAGCTAAATGGCATGGACTTCAATGTAGAAATCTCTGAAAAAAACAAGACCATTGAAACACCTATAGAATCAGCCTTTATAAAGGCTGGAACCAAGGAACATCTACTTAAAATCGATGTACCAGAGGAAATTGCAGAACGAACAGCCCGAAACGATCGAATCAAAATCAAACTGGAAATAGACACAGAACCACCTGGCGGCTTTGAAACCGAAGCAAAGACGCTATTACAACCGATTGCGTTTTCCGTCCTTACCTACAAACAGCCAGATCTCTTTGCTGGAAAGGTGCACGCAATACTTCAAAGGGCCTGGCTGAGTGGACGAATTAAAGGAAGGGATTACTATGATTTTGTTTGGTACATAGGACGTGATACACCAGTCCACGTGTCACATCTGGAACAAAGGTTAAGACAGACTGGTGCATGGAAAGAAAAATCCAAAATGAGACTCGAGGATGTGAAATATCTATTGGAAGAAAAATTTTCAAAACTCGATATCAAACTTGCCAAAAATGATGTTCTTCCATTCATTAAGGATCCTGACGCGGTAGCAATATGGTCAAACGATTTCTTCCTTTCGCTCCTATCCAATCTCAAGGCTTGTTGATAACGAACTTTGACTATAAGACACTACATTAGACTAACTGTATGACCCCATTTTCGTAAGGCCATTTCATAGCGTTTTCAGAATAGTCGCGCAAAAATTCAAAAAGGCTCGGACAAGGAAAATCATTGAAAAAGTAGGATGCGGCATTTGGAGAATAAGTTACGAATCCCACGTGGAGTAACTCAGGCTTGGAGGAAATCTCGATTCCTTCGGAAGCCAATGCCTGACAAACTTTTTCAAAATTGGCGCTAACCCAGTCTGCTTTGCCTCTCAATTTCTCAATGAATGACTTTTTACCGCCCTCTCCTCGCAAGAATTTATCAACATGTCCTTTCCAGATCCTCGGCTCTGAACCATCTTGCAACATTTTGCATTCCAACAAAACGAGCGCGCTTTGATTCTTATCCCAGCCAATAAAATCTAACTCACCTGGAGCAATCTTAATTCCGTAATGACCTACCCCAATTGAATTCCGATAAGCTAATCCGATAACCCCAAAAGTGAAGAGCTTCTTTTGTACCTGTGACTCAAACCATTTTCCTTGCGCCCGCCCTAACTCAGAAAGTTGTGCCTTTACCTTTGGACTCAACCATTCTTGAGGAAACTGGCCGAAGCTGACATCGTGAATTAGAATGTTCAGCCCTTCCAAGAAAATAAACTTGCTCCATGTTAGGTGAACACCAATCTCGTGAGGGAATTCGAACATTCCCCGTCGGTAAGCACGATAATGCTCTTTTGAATTCCAATATGACTTATCAGTTGTTGCCATCTTTTCGGCGGTCAATAGAAATCCATCCATTACCTTATTGACACTTTCTTCGGTGATTGAATAGTGGTCTGCCAATTTTTTGATCGCCTTTTCCTTTAATATGAACACAACCGGAAAATTGTTTTTCTCTTTATTGGGCAAAGAACCAGCTTCTAACAACTTGAGTAGCTCTGTCGACTGCGAATAGGAAACACCGATAGATTCAATCACCACTGCATCCAAATATGGCGCTTGAACCTTGACAGAATGGTATTCGCAGCGTTCGTAGAAACCGTCACGATGGCTCGCGATTCGCCTCCTATACTCATGAATTGGTATCTCTACGATTTCAAATTTAAAATAAGGCGTTGCGCTCATCTGAATATTCAATTTGCAAGATTCTTGAAACAACCGCGCTGCATCGCTCCATATACAGAAGTCAATCAGCTGTTCAGCACATATGAAAAGTTCATCGGTATAGTCAAGCGTCTTTGCATCCGAGAAATCCGCTTCAACCTCCGTCGCTAAGAGGGTCACACGCTCAGCAATAAACTTGATGGTTCTTTTGAAAATTGAACCAATTTCGAGCCAGCTTTCCAGTGCAGCTCCGGAAAGTTCTCCGCCTCGCTCCTTATCATCTAGCTTCCCAGCGCGGTCATATTGATCCATCAAGAACTCGAAAAAACCACGGCCTGCCAGCTTGTGTATAAGTTCTTCTAGGCGGCCTTTAAAGTACTCAATTTGATATTTCAGGATTTCATCAATTTCTTGCCAATCCGTATACTCACCGTTTTGATACTTCTCGCGAAGATGTCTAACTTCGCCTTCTGTACATCTAACTATTGAAGCTTTTCTAGGACGGTAGACTTCAATGCCTGCAATAGCCTTCCTAGTCATGTAGCGTGAATTTTCATTATCTACAACCGTTGCTGAATAACAACAATTCTTGAATTTCTTTTGACTACCACAAATACAATACTGGTTTGGATGAGGCACCTTTACGCGACCCAACTCCGGCAGAATGGTTCTTTGAAGCTTTGACAAACGCTTCTTCTCCGTTGCTAGGGGTAAATCGGAAATTAAAAACTGCCATAGCTAACCGTCTTGATTCTGCGAACAGGAAACAATAGCTCGCTCAAGTAAGTCTGGTCTGCTGTCGTTCTTCCACCATTCCCGAAGCTTTATGAGCGAAGGATAGAGAGCTGGATCACCCATTCGTTCAGCAGCTTCTATTGCAATATCCCAGACTTCTTCCGCTTCGAGAGCTTCAATCAACGGTTGGATGACTCGCGGATCTTTGCACTTTGAGAGTCCTTCAATAGCCTCGTATTTGGCCTCATCAAACGGGTCAGTCACTCTGTCGCAAAGAGCGTTCGCGACATCCTCGCGGCATTCTGAGTCTTCCTCCATGCACAAATGCAAGCCAAAAGTTGCCCAATTTCTTACGTCATCATCGGTATCACGAGAAAGAACAATTTTACTTTGGACAGCGATCTCATCATCCCTGGAACCCAAACTGTATGCGGCCGCCATCCTCGCATCAGGGCTTGCGCATTCCGCTACCTTTTTCAAAAACCCAGAGCAATTTTCAACATCCAAGTGCTGCATTGCATAACCAAGTGCAGACAAAACAGACTCGTCGCTTTCCAGATCTGCACATGCCACGACCGCAGCAACAGAGACTTCCTTAAAAGTTAGCCCTGGAGTACGCATCAATGTGAGGATAGCAATTTCGCGTTTCTTAGCAGTTCTGCTCTTGCTCAACTTAATCGCAATATCACAAACAGCTCGTGAATCACTTCTTTGAAGAACATTCAGCGCGGGTGAGTAGTCCAAGTCATCCTTGAGAGCCAATTTAAATAAATCATCGGGTGGCATGTTGAGAAGCTCACTCACATAAGTTTGTATGCAACTCTCTGAATATCCAGCTGCTGTAAGCGCTTCAACGATGTGCCCATTCGGTGGCGAGAAATTAAGCAGGTAGTACCAGCCCTCTCCGTCCCAGTCGGATAGGTCATACACTGCTTTCTTAAATCGCTCGTCGAATGGATACTTAGCCATCACAAATCACATCAACCTCACTCTGTCTATTATGGGCCAACTCATTAGAGGTAGCCCCCGCCTATTCTGCCGGGCGAACAGCCTACCGCCTAACACCCAGAGCGAAGGTCAAGTCCTTCGGATGCCTCCGGCAACCTTCACTCTGGGACCCGAGTTCGACGGTATTCGGGCAGAGCGGCAGATGGGGGCGGGGGGATTTCTCAAATGGATTTCGGGGCGAAAATTAGATCAGGTACCCCATAATTATCCATTTTTGCCTTTGCCCGTAGGTCCGGAGGCAGGATAAGGGCCGCAGGCGCCGATTTCTCGAATCGGTGCGCCCATGAGCCCTAATAGGGGTGCCCTAAAAAAAAGACAAGGGCGCCCAATGCAAAACAATCGGGCCCAGCCGCAGCTTTAAGGCATTCCCCTCCAAAATCGTGTAGTGAATCAGCAACACTAGCCACATTTGGTTCCCAAAAATGCATTTTCACAGGCGCCCGTTGACCTTCTCTGCCCGCCTGTGCGCCTTGCGATATGGCGCGTTGATGTACATGCATGAATCTTGATGGCTACTAACGAATGCCTGTTTCAATGGTGATCCTCAATTCTGCTGAAATCAACCCGAAAACGGAACTGAAAACTATTGATTCTGACGTTTCGACAAGGGTGTACAAAGTGACATTCCGAATTCAAACAATCCCGCATAATAGGATTGGAGGAAGAAAATGCAAACCAAACTACCACCAGAAATTCGTAAGGCCTGCATGCTTCTCGGAGTGCGCGCAGATAGTCTATCGCTTGATTCCGTTCTGAAAGCATGGAAGCAACAAATAACCGCTCCTGGTGTTCATCCAGAGCAGGGTGGAGACAGAGAGTCAGCGATCTACATCAATACAGCGAAAGACACTCTTGTCAGATGGCTTGAAGGATATCCAGGCGGTGCGGGACCTGACGATGAAGCTCCTAGTCCCTTCAGGTCATGAGCGATGCTATGAAAGCTCTTCATGAACACCTTCTAGACATGCTCGGCAAGCCAGTCAACAGAGAATTGATCGACGCTCTGGCGCAAGAATTAGGCTCGCCTGATGAAGACAGCTTCCCCACTCAGTTTGTTTTCTCTGAGGCTGGTCTCTCAATTACGACAGATTCCGCCAGATTCTCCGAATTGGTTTTCTGCATGTCCTCGGAATATCCAGAGTTTGGATGGAAAAAGGCATTTCCCTTCGGAATTGAGCCTACTGATCGAGCAGAAGAAGTGGAAAAAAAACTTTTGGACAAAAGGCTTGTGAGGAAAGAACTCTCACCAGACCATTATGGATTGGTTTACAGGATTTACCCTTACGAACTAATGATTAGCTTTGACGGAGATTGTGAGCAACTCGGTCTGCTAGCTGTCAGGTACGTCGGAATCTTCACCGATACTTCAACACTATCCCAGTCGTTTATTCTCCAGCTCATGAACGGCGAAGAAATGAACTTGTTTGAAAGCGGCATCGAGATTCCAGAGTTCAATGACGTGCTTGTCACAACAACCGATGAGAGCCAACACGCCATTGAACTTGCAGTCTTCCACGGGGTGGAAGGATCGGCAGAGAAAGGAGGGAGATATTCGAATTATATTGTTCATCAACTTCAACAAAGCACGACAGGAATTGCCAACGTCGAGGTCAGATTTGAGGTATTAATCGACGGCAATCTTAAGGTGACAGCCATTGATCTCTGCACAAAGAAGAAGTGTGCGGTCGCGGAGAAAATCGTCTATTAAGCACTTTCTACTTCTTTAACTGAAGAGAGGCAAGGCAGCTGAACTCAAATCAGCATTACAGCGGAAAACAGAGCGCTTCCCGATAAAATAGATACAATCGCATGAACTTCTACGAACCGAAAGATGCAAGTCCTCTTCAATGCTCCTTCTCCGACCGACCAGAGTCTGATGTTGACGCAATGATCAAGGGTCCAGACGAAAACATTTGCGACTCGTGTGTAGGCGAAGAGTTTCAGCTAGCGAAGGCAGAAGAAATCGGAGCGTTCGGTAAAGGAACATTCCACAGGAGGCTATCCTATTTTTTCTCGGACGAAGAACGTCCACACCTTTGGCAAGTGAGAAACAACGTTGTTGCGAAACTTCCTCACATCAATGAAGATAACGAGCTCTATTCCCTGAAAGAACTCGATATGGCAAACGAGATCAGAGATTTCGATATGAATGGCGATTTTTGGTTTCGATATTATGACGCAGAAGATGTTCGAGCGTGGATGAAAGTGATTCTTCCAATTTTAGATCGAAGCCTGCATCAGATCGAAAGTTTGGCAAAAGCTGGCTGGCTGCAATAACCTTCGCGTCACAAAGTTTATTTTTGCGGAGCATTTTTGTCAGGTCGCTTGGGCTTTGCTCCAATGAAATTTTTCTCGCGAAGCATCTCTCCTTTTTCTGCTCGCTTGAGCAACACAGTGTATTCTGCAGTAAGACCTTGGACTCCGGAAGGGTGGACCTCTTTGTAGGCCGCAATCGATTGATTTAAAAGAGTAATACTTTCATTTGCGTTGTCGTAATTTGCAAGGAAACCACACAAGTTCAATAGCGTCTCTTGAATGGCTGGCCACTCAAAACCATTCGTCTTCATTGTAAGCATGTACTCGCTCCGAAAGAGAATTTCCGCAATTGGCTTTTTCCAGCTGCTGCAATTCTCATAGTATGTATAGTGAGATCCAAACGACTCTCTTGCCAGCGCTTCCAAGTCATTTAACCCTTGCTGACCTCCCCATTCATCCTCTCGTTCAATTTCTTCACCAACCTCAAAATGTTCTGCGACTGTATAAACCTGCCGAGCTGTTTTGAAAGCTTCTTCAGCATGCCTTTGCTCCATCTCTAGCTGCAAAATTTTGCACAGCTCAGGCAAGCACTCGATGCTGTTTTCTCCATACTCGAACTCCATCAACTTAAGCGCTTCCTTCAGCTCTTCAACAGCCTGCTGCTTGTTACTTCGAGAAACAGAGCTCGCACGCCTCCTGCACGATTCAACTGAAGATTCTAGAGCCGACAACTTACGCTTTACTGTTTCTCCCCCTGAAAAGCGTGGTCTTCCCGTCCCACATATAAGTCCTAAACTTGGCGTAACATTAAGTCCACTACTCAACTTGAGTAAAACACTCTGTTTTTTTGGCTCTCTGGATAAGAGAGATAAGCGAAAACTCTCCACGGATTGATATAAAAATCGCGCAACTTCTTTCGAAACAGTCTTGTAAGGGCTATTTACAAGGCGTCCGGTTCGGAGGCATAGCTCCTTGTAAATATGCCGATTCTGATGCCACGTCAATTGATTGGAAAGCGAAATTGCCCTTCCAACAAATGCTTTGCCCTCCTTGGGTTTGCCACGTACAAAGGCTTCCTGCGAGGCTGATAGGAATTCTTTCGCTGCTAGAGCGCGGAGACCTAGCGCTAAATAATCTTCGGCATTCTTGGAATACTTAACCAAAGCCCTTTCCCTGTCGTATCGTGGAAACGGCTTACCAAAGGAAGCCCAAATTGCTTTGGAGCGTTTTTCAAGCGCAACTCGCTGATCCCAAGCCAGCTGAATTCGGCTAGCAAATTCCTTCCCAGAGACTGGTGGAAGAGGGTGCATCTTTTTCATCAAGGCATCATCTGCCGCTTTCAACTCCAACAATCTTGGGTCAACAGTAAATCTCAATGTCATTTTGAGATATCCAGCAGTCCCGGTCACACGACTTCCGAACTTGATTGTCTTAAGCTGACCAGTTAACGACCTCTCAACCTTTGGGTCAAGGCGAGTTGACGAAAGCGAAATCTTTAAAATCTGACCATCCCCGTCAACAACGGTATCGACAATCGCATTACTTGCAACTTTCGCCCGCAAACAGCGCCGAGTTAGCTCCTCAATTACTTCTTGCTTGTAGTATTCAATCTTTGGAGTATCGCCGTCCGATTCGTACATGAAAACAAGCTCTTTTGCATGGCAGACACAAGCCATGGAAAAGCAAATTAAGGCAGATACTATGGTATTTGCTGCGCGCATGCTGGCTCAAGATGAGCAATCTATGCTCTCGAAACTATAATTCACGATTTAAATACACTTTCACAACGTAAAAATAGCAACGAAGTCCACTTGAAACAACCGTAGTAACACGACTGAAAGCAGCACCAGTGAGCACACTTAATCCGGCAATGACACTTAAGTGTTCGCGAGAAAAGTGGTGGTCAATTTTTCGAGGAAGCAAGTTACTCGATGTATGGTTATGATATCTACAGTGCCGGTGCCGGTACCAGAACCCGAACAGACAGTTAGGCACAGAAATGCCAAAGACCAAACATCTTGCAATTGCAATCCTGACTTTCTTGACCACAGCATCACCTCAAGTGGGAAAGTGCGCGCCTGAAGAGAAAGGCGCGATGTTCAGCATTGGCGGTTGGGATGAAGGTAAAACCAATCCGATTCCAAAATCCGCAACAAAAGGCAAACGCTTCGATCCAGAATACTGGGACATGCAATTGAGCAACCCTACATCAAGATTGGAAATGTTCAATTTCTTTCTTCAAGACAACGATCTCGTTGGAATGAAGCAGGACAAGATCATTCTCTTGCTTGGCGAAGGATACAGTTTGCCCGATGGATATAACGGTGATTTTCGCCTCTTACACTACGTTGTTATGTCTGGCGGATGCGACCCTAACAAGGCTTTCGGCGTCAACATATACCTTAAGCACGGAAGAGCGTTTGGATGGAGTTTCACTCAAAACAATAAGTGCTCGCAATTGTTCACCGAGAATGTCCTTATACAAATCAAGCGTGATGAACGTACCAACTTCTTTCGCATCGGAAATTCATCAGAGAACAATTGGCCTGAAGTAACTCCAAAGCATAATCCAGACACAAAGCGCACAAAGGGAAAGAACAAGGTGTGACGCTGTGATGCAAAAATATTTCTTAAGCTCTGTCGCGTACGTTGCCACATCCTTGGCAATGTATTCACCTTCTGCTAACGCACAGCCATCACAAAGTTATACGCCTTCGTCATACCCGAACAAGTGGGCGCTTGTAATTGGCGTCGACAAATTTTTGACCAAGTCTTGGAATTACAAATACGGAGTCAAAGATGCTCAAGATTTTCAAAACTACTTGATCAATACCGCCCACTTCCAGCCTGACCACGTGAAGCTGGTGACTGGACCTCAAGCAACAAAAGACACTGTGTTGAATGAATGCAGATCGTGGTTACGGAATTCTGTGAAGCAGGGCGACTTATTAGTAATTTACGTTCGTTCTAGAGGCGTGGATTTAACAAATATGACTTCCTTCTCGGGGAGTCAGGAATCTCGCCTCATGGCGCTCTCCGATACAAAGGAAAAAGACGCTCAAGAAACAGGGCTGAAAATAAATGACCTACCAGAATTATTTTGCAAAGAACTTCCAAAAGGGCCTGTAGCAATGATCCTGGATGTTGACTTTGCTGGGACTTTAAGATGGATTACCATGCAGAATTTCAGTGACGAAGGAGACACACGTCTCGGTAATCCGCTCGTCCTTGTCAGTTCGACTCAAAACAATCAAATCTCCTGGCAATCATATACAGCAAAGAACAGTGTCTTTACCAGAGAACTAATAGATGAACTTACAAAAATGGGAGGTGATGCGGATCTCACTGTCGCTGTGGATGCAATAGGCCCAAAAGTCAAACAGCGTGTTTATGAACAACGCGGTAGATCCCAGGAACCACTTTCGATGGCAAGCTCTGGCCCAAACTCGTATCATCACGTCAATTTAGCAGCACCCACACCCCAGTCCAAGGCTGCCTCTGCCGATGAAGAGGACGAGACCCCACTGCTCGCTGACGTAGCCCCGAAAGGTAGCGAAGTTTCAACTTCAAGAAGTGGCGATGCGTCTTTCTTAGAGATCAAAGAAATCCTCACGAAGGCCAACGTTGGCGATCCGAGCCTATTAACAGAGGGAAGGGTCCTTGAGCATGATGGCTCTGTTGCTGCAATTCGCAAGAGTTCGGCAACGGATGACGACTGCAAACTGTATTCGTTGAATTGTGCGAAAGCAATTATGAACGCCTACCGCAAAGTAAACATCGTTACAGTGTTGTTGTTTGATTGTCAGAAACATCAGACCAACCGAATAGAAATTCATAAGGGACACGTAGCAAAATTTGGTTCACGTGATTTAAACATTGGCAGGCTTCTTCAAAAAATCAACCTGTCGATTTTGCCACTCTTTCCTGACTATGGTAGGCCATTGCTTGGAGACTATCAGCTTATTAGAACAAACTACCAAGAAGTGGTGATTGTACGTCTACGCCCTCACAATGGCTTGAGCTGCGGTGCACTCTATGGGAACGTACAAAAGCTTGCCATTAAGGCGCCCTACGTCACAGGTTTCACAGTGCCTCTTGAAGGTGATAACAATCCTAATTGGAAAATAGGCTATTTCTTGCTTAATACGCAGAACCACGAACTGAAGTCCGGGCTCACCGAGCAAGGTTGGCGCGAATGTTTGAAGCAGGTTGATTGGACGACCCCCACCCTGTCTCAACCGCCAATGTTTATTTGTGATCCGCTATAGCCAGTGACCTGCACCAATTTGTCATTCCACGTCAAGCAGACGAATCCTCCTGTAGAAGGAAGCTTAGCCAGCTAACATCTTCTTGCCTTTCGTAGATTTAGCCTTTACAGTCTTCTTCCTCGACACTGGAGCTGGACGATTCTTGGCGGCTTTTCGCTTTGCGGTTGTCAGCGCGGAGGCTTTACCTCTGGTTGTTTGCATCGCTACTTTTGCTCTCGCCGCAGGTTTAGAGGCTTTTGCTTTCACCGGCAGTTTCGTTCCCTTGGCTCGTGCTGCAGGGAGGGCCTGGCGTTTTCTGAAATCAGTGACTGTTGGCACCTTCTTCAGAACTGGCTTCACCGGTTCAATGTCTTTGGCTCCCAAAATAACAATGGCTTTGGTCCTTCCTGTGGAAGTGACGAATTCGACGTCGTAGCCAACCTTAGCTCCTGCCTTGTAGACCTCAACAATGGTTCCTTTGCTACCTGTTCGCAGAGTGCCCCATTCACCAGTCTGTGGCTTCGTAATTTTGACGATGTCATACTGTTTAAACATATGTACTAATCCGGGTAGCAAGTTGTGAGGCGTATTTGATTTGTGCCGACGTCGTTGATCCAAGCTGTTTTTATTCTCCTAGTTCTCTTCTTATCCGGCAAGACCACCTCAATTACTTGATTGTATAAGACTCCATACTCATTTTCCTCTGTCACTTCCGCTTCATCTGGGTCGAAAAGCAATTGCTCAGCCAGTTCTTCCCAATTTTCAGAAGTGAAACCGATACTAGCGAAGTACGCCGCTTTATGTTTTCCTACATCGTGCTCTGGGTTGAGAGCATATTTTAGTAATTTATCTTTGATACTTTTAGCGTTCACAACAAGCTTATCGGCCTTGACTGGCTTGGACGGACTCGACTTGGATTTTGGAGTAACGCGTTTCTTCATTACCTAAATATACTCTGATTTGGAACATATCATATTGCTCGAACTCGATTCTCAGTTTCGATTTGCGTCGGACAGGGATTATGCGCAGGAGTCATGAAATTCAGTATCTGCATCGTTTTCATCCTCTATGGTTTGCGACAAAAGGTGAATTTGCGCAATCGCAATGTCCATTGCATTACGGACAGGATCTTGCGTCAAGCGCGAATAGATCTGGGTTGCCTGCGTTGACTTGTGGCCTAACGCCCTCGCAATGATCGGCAAGCTGTGATTAGTAATCGCCATGTAGCTCGCAAGAGTACGGCGAAGGTCGTGGACTCGCAAATCTTCGACTCCAGCATCCTTTACTAGCTTGTACCAAACTCTTTTGGGTTCGACGAGATGACAGTCTTTCATTCGACCGGGAAAAACCCAGCCAGTTTTGTTGGAAGCTGCGCGCCGGCGAAGAATCTCAACTGCCGGACCTGTGAGCGGAACGAGATGCGACTCCTTGTTTTTCGTCATCGGGATTCGCCAAATCGCAAGGTCCAGGTCAACATCTTCCCAGCGCATGGCTAAGACATTCGACTTTCGAGCACCCGTATAGAGGCTAATCTCAAAGTAATCACGCATCGTTTCGTCAGGGACTTTTCTCAAAGCGGCAAAGAAATTAGCCAGCTCGTTTGGTCTGAGAAAGCGCTCGCGCGACTGAATTTTGAACTGCTTAATCGGCAGCCATGGATTATCGCCTTCAATGTATCCGTTGCGAATGTTCCAACTCATCATCGCCTTCATCAAAATGATGATGTGATTAGCAGCGGCAGGACCATTATTTTGGCGTACATGATTGACTCTGTTTTGAACATCTGCTCTCTTAATTGACGACCATTTACGATCACGCCAATCCGCCACATACCGAACAAAGTCCTTCTCCATATCCGCCACTCGAACGCACCTGATCCGAGCGTGACCTTCAAGATAGTTTTCGAACAATTCTCCGAGGGTTGGCTCCTCATTAGAGACGTGTTTTTCACTTTGAGGGCTGATTCCCTTACCGACGTCTGCCAAATGCTGTGCAGCGGCGTCACGCGCTTGCTCAACACTCATATCAGGAAATCGACCCAAGAAGACGCGTTCAATTTTGTAATTGACCGTCTTTCTGAAATAGAAACTCTTGCTGCCGGTGTCCGTGACCCGAAGAGTTAGACCTCTCTGCGCAGCATCGTAGTAATCCTTGCTCCTCAATCCTTTCGGAGAAGGCAAAGATTCAATATATCGCTTGTTGAAATTGATTTTTTCTGTTCTCATTTGATGGCTGTTTACTGACCTTAGGTGTGATAAACCGCAGGTCTGGGTAAGATCCTGATGGCCTAATGATGGCCTTTTTAGCATCAATTCGCGTAAATTCTGATCAATTTCGATCAACAAACACAACACGCGAAGACGCAGTCCTCATCAGGCATTGTATAGCACGACCAACAATCGCGCAACACCTTCAACGGAGGAAAACTAGCTCTGTGAGCGGATTCGTAAACCGTAGGTCGCGGGTTCAAATCCCGCTGTCGGCTAATCTTTTCAAATTTTTGATTTCGCTCCGGGCCCCTTTTGGGTCCCCTCAGAAATCAAATCGCATCAAAGAATATGCACATTGAACGACTTGATCTGCCTAGTGAAGTTGAGTCGGATATGAGATATTGCACATGAATTGCAAAAGCACTTTCTGAGTATAGAAGTGCGACAGTGAGTAATAGCACCACCAATAGTACCACTGAAGTATTTGAATTCTCTTCTGAAGGGGCTGGAGAAACTGTGAAGAGCAATGATGAGATACGACAGAATCTAGAACTTCTTCAGCAAGAAGTCTTGAAGAAAACAGAACCCCAGAACATGGGAGCACCGCAACTAATCTCAATTGAGCGTGACGATTATCATGCGGAATACATTGGTCGCACTGACAAAGAACTTCAATTTTTTCTGACCTCCTTATTCATACCAGCGATATCAGGAGATCCTGGAAATGAGTTTCTCGACGTCTTTCTGTTCAACGAGGACGGGGATCTCGTACAGTCCACCGTGGACGAACTTGGCCCGCGTTCTCAATTGGACTACAACAAGGTGGAAGCCCTCAAGGTTAGACGCTTGTCTGAATTGGGAGAGGTTCAATACTGTGACATCAGAGTTAAGCCGTTTGCTGTGGAACATTTTGGAATGCTTATGGGATTAATTCCATCCAAGTGGGCGAGTTCTAGTGGACATAGCGAGTACTGGCTTGTCGAACTGCATCCAAACGGATGCATGGCTTTCACTGCCCCGTGGGATTCCGGTGGATACGACACATAGAACTTAGCGAGCATATACAAAATCATGAAAGGAAAGTCAAAGAAGACAAAAACTCCTCGTGGCTGGTGCATGGCTGGCAGCAAACCAGAGCACTACGAATCTTTTGTTGATGAATCTACAGCTCACAGCGGCACACGCAGTGCATGTATGAAAAATGCTATCGCTAAACCTGACGGGTACGCCACTCTGATGCAAATGTTTTCTGCAGATCAATATTTCGGTAAGCGGTTACGAATGACAATATGGGTAAAGACCGCCGAGGCAAAATGGGCGGCGCCATGGTTACGAATCGATGGACAAAGCCGTGGACAGTCTTTGTCATTCGATAACTTCTGTGAGAGAAGCATTGTTGGTACAACGGACTGGACTAAATATGAAAGCGTCGTCGATGTTCCCCCATCCAGCTCCAATATCGCCTTCGGAGTCATGCTAGGTGGGACAGGTAAACTGTGGATCGACCATGTTGCTTTCGATACTGTTTCTGAAGATGTGCCTGTTACAGACTGTCCATGCAGTCGTCGCAGCCGCAGCCAGCCAGTTAATTTGAATTTCGAGGATGACTGAACTCATGTACGACGACATATTCTCATCAAATGACAGGGTCATCACAATAGTGACAAGCCCCCACGAACTACACGCCACGCTTCAAATTTATCATGACGACCTGCAACCAGATGAATTGACACGCCTATTCGGCGTGACTCCAACGGACACACAAAAGAAAGGTGAGCCTCTCAAACCATTCAAACCGTCCATAAAGACTTTGAGAAAAGCTCCGGTTGGCGGTTGGTTTCTCGACTCACAAGGGCGAGTCGATAGCAAAGACGCAAACACTCACTTAGAGTGGCTCCTTGATCAAATGGCTCATTGCACAGGCGCATTACATGATTTACAGAGAAGAGGTTATAGAACAGACATTCGTGTCGGATGGGTTGCAGAATCGGACAACACATGCCCTGCGCTAAGCTCAAACATTATGCGGCGCCTCGGCACATTTGGCCTCGACTGCTGGTTTGACATTTATTTGTTCCCGCCGGACAGTGAATAAGGCTAGTGACGCCACGCGATTTACAAGATCTCCCATTTGTTTGGGTTGTACTTCATCTTCTCCATCCACTTCAATTCGCTTTGGTACTCGGCTTGCTTCCTAAGCTTTTGATAAGCATTTCCGCGAATGTAGTGAAACAACGCAGGCGCCGATTTATCGTATCGGTTCGCCCATGAGCCCTAATAGGGGTGCCCTAAAAAAGACAAGGGTCCAAATGCAAAACAATCGGGCCCAGCCGCAGCTTAAAGGCATTCCCCTCCAAATCGTGCCGTGAATCAGCATCACAAGCCACATTTGGTTCCCAACAATGCATTTTCACAGGCGCCCATTGACCTTTTTTGCCAGCCTGGGCGCCTTTCGATATGGCGCGTTGATGCACATGCGTGAATCTTGATGGCTACTATCGAATGCTTGGCTCAATGGTAACCTCAATTCTGCTGAAATCAACCCCAAAACGGCTCTCCACTATATTGATTCTGACGTTTAGGCAAGAAAATGCAAAGTGACATTGCGAATCAACCAATCCCGCATAATAGGATTGGAGGAAGGAAATGCAAGGTAAAATACCGCCGGAAATTCGCAAAGCGTGCATGCTTCTCGGAGTGCGCGCGGATGACCTTACGCTTGCCTCTGTTCTCAAAGCCTGGAAGCAACAGATAAGCGCGCCTGGTGTTCATCTAGAGCAAGGCGGAGACAGAGAGTCAGCAATCTACATCAATTCAGCGAAAGATACTCTGGTCAGATGGCTAGAAGGATACCCAGGTGGTGGCGGGCCAAACAATGACACTGATCCGCCAAGCCCCTCTCGAGTACCGAAAAATCCTAAACCAGGCGACAACAACAATGTCGTTCGGTTTCCATCCCAGGAGTAACTTACGGTCGCTACCAAAGAAAGAGAACTCGATCTTGGCCAAACTTCTGTGGACAAAGGAATTCAAAGAACGATTCTGTGATCGCATTTTTGTGGTGCCGGAATTGAATTCTGTTTATTATCTCAATGGCTCTAACACATACGCTAGCATGAGAATTAGAAGATTGGACATGCTCTCGGGGGAGGAACTTGCCAGCTTCCTTACAAGAGCATTTGTCTACAACTTGGCCTTCTGCACCGACTATTCCGAAGTTGTTGCAAATACAGAAAAGAGATTGTTTCTGCTATCAGCAACAAGCTTGTCGGAAATCCTTCGCTGCGAATCTCGCGTACCTTCAAACACAACATCAATGCTTCACTTGGGGCGCACAGTAGCGATGAAAGGTGAATTCAGCGGACATGATTTAAGCATGTATGACTTAAACACTATGAAAATCAAAAAGATAAAACTGCGTGCCGGGGGTCCACTGTACAGAGATATTGAGTCCGGGAGTTTTCTCGCGTGTTGCAGTAAAAATGGAAGCGTTTGGCGAATCGACGCGAAAACTTACGCTCACAGCAATTTGCTCTCACGCCAGATATTCTTCGACTGGTCCACAATCGACCATAAGACAAAAACACTCTGGTTGTCGGAAGAGAGCATGAAGCTTTACAAACTTACAAACATTGTGCATAAGCTCTCCTTGTGCGAACCATTCGAGATTCAATCTTTCACGTTGGATTATCCCTTCAAACGAATCTCGGTTTCAGAAGGAGGAGAATTTCTTTGGGTCGCAAAAGAAAATTTCCACGACACTTGTGGTGCTTATCATCGCTCGCATGTATGCGTCCTCTCTGTGCATGAAACTCTAAAGGAAGTGCAGCAGTTTGAATTTCCAGACAATGAGGACCTTGGCCATATGGATGCTCGTGCTGGTCTAATCTTTACCGAAAAGCGGTATTCTGGCGAAGACCGCTTTACGCTATCTTGTTGGAAGATGTGAGTTTATGATTTTCATATCCAAGATTTTCATCGCAGCAATTGCCTGCACTATGGCATGGGTACCAGGAATGTGTGCGCGGGCACAATCCAATGTTAACAATGAACCTTGGATAAGGTATTCGTTTGCCCTTCCAAACAAATCTGGTTATGCAAACTTGGAGACTCGGGCTGCGCATCCATTTCTCAACGAACATCAATACCGATTAACAGGAAAATGCTTGGGACAACCATTTTCTGTAGAACCTTCCATGCAGCCAGGCGGCGGTCCTGATCTTAATCTTGAATATATTGGTCGACAAAAGGAAGGCGGGCCATTTATAGCAATTACGCATGCATCAAGGACCTATCCAGGCGAAAGATCTGAGTTTGTAGATCTTGAAACCGGCATACTGTATGGCTCTGACGGACGCGATAAACATATGCTCGCCTGGCTGAAAAACCTGAAGCGTTATCCTATCGGCAACCTTGATTCACACAGCGACTTTCATCTGCCGGACGGTTCAGTCCTTCAGCAGACGCCAGCTTCCGAGCCAGCGCAAAGGAAAGCCACAAAAACCTGCACAAGAAACAGATCGGACAAAACGATGAAAGGCATTTTTGCCGCGCATCGAGCGGATTTCATAAAGTTGGCAACCATGGTGACCAAGGAAAAGAGAATGTGTAGGTTTGACGTTTTAGGCGGAGGCGAATTCACCACGAAGGATTTTGGTACCAAAGGTAATGACCAGCTCGAATCGTTAAATCATAAATCAGCACGAGAAAGTACATTTCGGTACGCTCGCATTACAAGGGAAAGATTCCAGCAGTACATTAACCTAATGGAAAAGGTTGGAGCAGACACAATCCAGCGTGATACTGACAAACCTGACGTAGTCTTCCGCATGACTCGTTATGGACTCGACGGGAAATCGTTATGTTTTGTGCCGAAAGGAACTCCTCAATGTAGCTGCACTGAAAAACATGGACGACACAAGTACCGTCTCGTACCTAACACTGAAAAACAATCTGACAATCTAAAAGAATTGCACCTTGCCACTCTAATTGAGCCTGGTTGGTACATCCTGCGAGACAGCGATAATCGCAAAGACTAATCAAGGGCTTACATTTGCGTTTAAGATGGAGAAATTGAATGAAGAGGACCGTACGTAGGTGAACATCAAGCTAATTCCTCCCGGATATCTCTCGCGTATCATGATTCTCCTCGTAGTCATTTGGCATTTTGGAACGGTAATGCAAGGATCAGAGCTAAATACGAGATGCAAAATATCGACTGAGCCCATGCCAATCCTAGGGCTCTTTGAGTCTGGGGATTATTCGGAGCAAGAAGGCACGCCGGTGCGTTTTGCGTTGTATTCAAACCGAACTGTGATTTACAGAGATCGGAAAAAGCAATCTGGCGGTTTCATAACCGGCACCGTAGATGATGAGACATGGCAGACATTTGAAAAAATCGTCGCTGAACTGCCTGAGGTGAAGACAAATTTTGCTTTTACGGAAGCAGAGGATCAACGCAACAGCCAAATCATCTTTGACGACGGCAAAGTCATGCGTCAGCTAGCAATGTACGGTCCTGTTTCAATCAAGAAAACAGGCAGTGGCAAAACTGCATCTTATTCAACCACTTTGCCTGCAATAAAGTGTCAGAGTCCGCTGTATGGCAGTGGCGAAATTCCTCAAAGCGCGCTTGGTGCCTGGTATGAAACACACAATTTCGAACCGAAGGACGCGCATCCATGGATCCCAGAATATTTTGATGTCACCTTGAACGAAGGAGAAGGAAGGACGTCTGTCGCATGGCCGGCAAATTGGCCCCAGCTAAATGCAGCAAAGCCGCGAGAATACGGTGGCTATTCCTTGCAAATGCCAGGGAAATTTCTGAACGAGTTTGAAAGGCTATTCCGAAAGATCGGCACTATGGCAAATGTTTCAGGACGCCGGTTATTCGTTGGTTACTCTGTTGAACTGCCGTCGGCGCACCATCTGCTTGCCTGTATGCCACTGGGAGTTCCTGTGGAATCGCTGCAAAGGCCGCCATCACTGCCCGCCGATTTCTTGCAAAAGATCAAGCTGGATGACATCAAGAAAATTGCAAAGTCGCGAGGCTACGACATGCAAAGATTGGCTTCTGAAGTACCAACCTCCAATGGTGTTCACTTTGTTGCAGCCGTAGATGTTATCGATGAACTCTGTCAGTCGAATAAAGTAGAACAGATCGATGCTGGAATTGAGCTGACACTCGAGGCAAAACGCAGCCCATCGCATGCAGCGTCAATGATTGCATCGACGCACACACCAGAGGAAACTAAAGCACTCATCATCAGCCACTTAGCAGACGCCAAATTCCTAGAAGTGATTACTCCACTCATCCAGGAATCAGTTGCAAGAGGTGCCGACTACGACAAAGATGATCAGATTTTTGCATTTTGGCAAAAACTCAAGAAAGAGAACAACCCACTTGCTTGGCTTCCGCTACATAGGACGGACATTGAAGGATCAGTTTCTTTTCCCATCTACAACACTGGCAGGAGCGTCAAACACTTACCGTCCACCTCGGCACAGGGAAAATTAGATAAGCCTCCAACAAGAACCACTCCAGAAAAACCATTCACCGCAGTGCCGATACTGTTTAACGAGGAAGCCGCAGCAAGATGCGTCCAGTCATGGAAAAAACGCTCCAATGGAAAGTCTGAGTCGAAACTGTTCGAAATCTCTTCCGCAATTTCTGCTACTGACCTTTCTACAAAGCAATTGTTGAAGCTGCAACTTGAATGCATAGCTGGCATGACGCCACGCGAAGTGGAATTCAAACCTGTTCCAGCAGACAGGATATATGAAATGTTGTTTGGAGTTGCTTCGAGCGGCGGAGCTTACTCAGGTGGGGAGGGCGGTGCTTTCGGCAGATTGGCTGCCTGGCAATCGTTAGCCGCGCTGACCGGCGTCAGTGCAACTGGCACCGTAGATGATGTCTATAATGCCTTAAAGGAGAGCAGTTGGTGGTCTCTCTCATCGACATCAAAATGGTTTTACAACATAGCCTGGGACATAGGAATTGTGTGCCTTCGCCCGGACAAACGACATATAGCATTGCTAGCTGCTAGTGATCATGACTAAACCATGCCATTGAAGGAGATTTCAACATCACTCATTAGCGGTCTTCTGCTCGTCCTCTTTGCCGCGTTCGTTATCGGCACGTGTGAACTTAATAATGAAGCTCTGAACCGGTTCTTTATGAATTTTGAGTTGATCATTCCCCTCATTGGCATTCCGTACATTGCTGCAACTTCGATAGTTGTAAGTCAAAGACTCTTAAGCCGTAAAGAGGAACCACGAGCGGTACCACACTCTACCTTGCTTGTAATCGCTATATTGTCTTGCCCTTTATTGATTGTCGTTTTTCTGTTTTGCCCTGCGCTCATAATTTGCGGTGCACCATTGCTAGTCTGGTCTGCACAAGCAGTCGCCTGCGCGGTGTTAATTCGTTCCGGTGTGCCTAAAGACTGCATGCTATTGCTGATTGCGTCAGTAGTCTTAGCGGCGGCAGTTTCGCCGGTGGCAATCGCAATCGGTTCAGAAAAAGACCAGATGTTGGGCGCTTGCTGCTTAGCTCACAGATATTGTCTTGGTTGGTTTGTGCTATTGCTGCAACACTTCGAATTCAAAACGGGCGGACAACTACCTGCGAAAGCGATTTAGCAAACGAAGCCACAAGCGCGAACGAAAGAAAGTTTGCCACCAGTCTTTGGACTGTGGCAGCTATGGTCTGGATGATCGTTTTACTGTGGATTGAGGGAATTTCAGAGAAGGGTTCACTCTAAAACGGTTCTCTCGCTTTGTGTTTCATGCGGCTATCTTTCAAGTCCGTATTTCAGAATTAGATCACCTTTCTTGGACAACTTGTACCAGGAGCCGCCCTTTGAGTATTTCTTAAACGCAATATGTACAACGATACAATCTTTTTGCTCATCAATGATAAATGAGTCAGCATCCCCGAAATTGGAACGCTTTCCAAACTTCATGTCCTTCCAGACTGTCACCAATCCATTTGCACAAGCCTGGGATATTACATTGTAGTGAGAATTTGCAACAGCAGCTCCCAACACCCTTGCTCTTTCGGTATCTTCCTCGGATGTTTGAGCGTTTGCGTTAAAAACAGGACTACCTATCAAGGCAACCAGAATGCCGAGCAGAAAAGGAATTTTCAAATTCATAATGTTCACTCAATGAAAAATTGGGCCGTATTCTGAGCATACAATATCCTGCCCTTTCGTCCGGACAAACGACAGATAGCGTGCGATTCCTTAGTCCGTCAACTCGGATTTGCCACCATTAGTACGCCTTTTGACGATTTCTAGATTCGCGCGAAAACCTGGGAGTTCATCGTAATACTCTTCGTACTCAGGCGAACCTATTACTAGCCCGTCTATGTGTTCGATAATCTGGGAGGATGCCACCATCACATCAGACCAATTGAAATGGTACTGAATCCATTTGTTCTCACGAAAATCATTCCACGTCCAGCAACTGTCACTTGCATGAGTCACTCGGCCTTCGGCACAACATGCCGCGTAGCCGCAACCGCCAATAAATACGACTTTTGATTCTCGACAGCCTAGCGCCTTGAAAAATGATTTGATATCAATGAAATAGTCTTCCTCTAGAATCAATTCACCGTTGACACGCACACGGAAGAGAGTCCATTCCGCGTGGTAAGGTTCCAATGCTTTCGCTGGCATTCTTTCTAAGACAAATTTGTCCACATCCCTCGGCTCCGAAGCTATAAAGTCAATCTGCTTCGCTAGTAAACCCTAGCGTAACAGATCTTTGAATCGAGTATGATGGCTATAGTCCCATACAGCTAATTGCATGAACAAACCAAGGATTCGTGACCACGCAATTGCCGCATTGACTGGTGGCATCATCGGCGTGCTTGCTTATACACTCTACTTTAGCTTTATGGACTTGCTACATTTCAGCTTTATGGAAGTGTATTCATTTCGGCTTCCGTTGTTGAGTGCTTCTTCCGAAGAACGGGACCGAATTTCAAGGAGAGCAGACGAATTGATTTCGCAAGGCTCCAAACTCGTGTATCAAAGAGCATTTTTCGAACACGGGCTTGATGGATTCGGTGTCGGGGCGGGGCTCGGAATACTAATACTGCTTTCAGCTTATGAATTTCAAAAATATAGGGAAAGAAGATTGAGCAGACGAACGGAATCATCTAGATGCCCAAGCCGGACTCATCTTCACTGATGGGAGATTCTCTGGCGAAAGTCGAATACTTTTAAATGCTTGGAAATTTGGCAAGTAAGGAGGGGGCTCAGAGACCATGTCACTCGACTTTTTAAAGCGTTACCAATCGGGCGAGTACAACGCTTGGGATGAACTGGTGGAACTTGCGCCGAATGCAGAAAGTTCGCCGGAACTCTATGCACAAGCGGTTTCAATCGCAGAAGAAATGATGTTGCGAGTAAAGGCAAATACGACGACACTGCGTCAGACACTCATAACCGCGGGCGCAAGAATTGAGAAATCAGGCTCGCCACTTGTTCCGCAAGACTATGAGTTTTTGACGGATAGATTCGGTCCATTGCCTCTTGCGCTCGACGTGTTTTACCGAACCATTGGCTCAATAGATTTGATTCCGTCGCATGACTACAACTATGGTGAAGTGACGCTAGAAGAAGTTGACGGAATTTGGCTCATTGCCCTTGATCCTCTTCAAGTGGCATCAGCGGTACTTTTCGAATATGAAGTCGAAGAGTATATGGAGGAAGATGACGACGAGTTTCCGTTTGAGCTTAGCTTTAGTCCCGACTTTTTGCATAAACAAGACATCAGTGGTGGCATGCCGTACTCTGTTTTTCTACCACCACCCACACCTCAAGACGCGCTAGATCCGCTTGTGCAAAATGAGAGGCACGACCTATCATTCGTGAACTACCTCCGCTATTGCTTTCGCTGGGGCGGTTTTCCGGGACTTGATGTAATGGAAATGAAGGATGAAGAGATCGATCTCAACTGGCGCATCGGATACGAGGACGTGAGTGGTCCTTGGCGCCCTGCATATGAAAGGATGCTCCAGGCACTACGAAATGGGCTTGTCGAGTTCTAGAAGAATGTCGGAATACGCATGAGAATCAAAGAATGGCACGCATTCATGTAAGAAGTAAGAAATTCTCGGTTCGTCACCTTCTCAAAAAGGTCGACATCGCTTGGTACGTTAGTCACGGCTTTGTCCCGGATTTTCGAAAACTTGATTTTGTTTACGAAGAAAGGCGACTCTTCTCGAAGTCGGGTCTTATCAGAACGCATCTTTCAGTAATCCCATTTGTTGATGGTAAGTTAAAAGCCGCGGTCAAAAAGCTTGGTGGTTGGAATGTGATTTGTGCACCGCAGTTTGAAGTAACTGAGGAAGTCTATGTCGCGCTAGAAAAGGCAGGTTTTGAAAGAGAGCAATTTGATCTCTCAAGGAAGTACCTTGCAAATCGCTCGCTGTATCACAGTGAAGCGCTAGCGAAACGCTATGAAAAATAGGTAGAGGTGAAAAACGTCTGGGTGCCGATCTCACGGAGAAGAGCAAAGTCGTCGCCCGTCAATGGGTGGACAATTACTATTCGAGAGATGTATCAAAGGCTTCGTAGGGCTAGAATCTTCTTTGCGCGTAGGGACGCGGATTTGGAGGTTCGTAATTGGTGTGGACAACTGATAGGCCCTCTGAAAATGGCTCTGCATTCCAATAAGGTGTTTTGAACTTAGGCTCTCCGCTTCTATCAAGAAAAACCTTTTCACGATATTTGCCGTGCCCAACACAGACACCAGCAAGTCCCTCTGAAAAACTATCACCATAATTTATATCCATCAAATTGCAACGAAACGCGAAATTGCCGGATTTGTCAACGTAGCCGAATATGTTGTTCTTGGGTTTACCAAGCCACTCGTGGTCGAAAAACAAATGCAAGCCTTTCGCAAAAATTGAGAAGCGTTCAGTTGTTTTGTTGTATTGCAGACGCCACTCGTTTGGTAACTCTTCTATCCATGTTGGAAAGAGTCCATCTGCAAGCTTGTTGTAGTGCCAATTGGAGGGGTTCCCGTATACTACCTTTCCTTTGCGATCAATCAACTTCCAGTTTGTCGAAAGAACTATGGCCAACCCATCAAGAAATGGTTCTGCGTATCGGTACTTCCCTGGCACAGCGACGTTGCCCGAAGTGTCAATGTACTGATACCCGCCATCAGTTGTCTTAGACACAACTGCCAAGCCCTCGGAAAAACAAAAGGCTGTCTTAAATTGCATTGGAATGACTAGTTTATTTGTCTTATCGATGAATCCCCATTTTCCACGAAGGCTCACCGGCGCCAATCCATTTACGAAGGAGCCGGCGAAATCGTACTGTGGCTTTATTTTGAACTCGCCGGAAGTATTAATGAAGCCCCACTTACCGATTCTGGAGACCTGACCAAGGACATGATCAAACCTTCCACTGCGATGATAGTTCCGGGAATATTCTTCTTGTGAATAAGTCTCCGAAGCAAAGTCTTGAGCAGAACCCTGTGTCTCAGGAGTCACTGTGCATCGAACTGCACACAACTCCTCCGAGAAATCCAAAACTTCTAGGAATAGCGGATCAACAATCATCTTTCCTTGATGGTTGATGAATCCCCATTTCCCGGATCCAGGGTTATAGGGAGTGCTGTTCCGCAAAACACGAACAGGAGCAAGGCCGCCAGAGAACTTTCTTGCACATGCGAATCGCATTGGAATGGTGCAATGCCCTTGTTTGTCTAAGTATCCATATGTCGGGTAACACGGTGTTGCGGCAAGTGCTTTCTTTGCCGGCTGCCCCCCGCTCACGGAAAAGCAGCATACTCCGCCAATCAAACCAAGTATTGCAAATACCCAGAAGAATTTATGTCTGAGTGGTTCAGCATCTGTCACAAGAGGTTCTCAATCTGGTGTTCTCTTCAAAATCAATTTTAAACTCATTGGGAAACCTCTGAGTAGAAAAATAGCTAATCGAATACTCTATACTTCTGACCAAATCTGAAAAGTAACCTCTAGGTGCCACATGAAGTCTTCATTTATGTATTGGACTGTTAGCGGCGGCGGTGGACACGAGCTGCTGTCACTGATTCCCTTCTTATCACGATTACACGAATTACAGGGCTCGCAAGATGTCCTCGACCTTGATGTAACAGTACGGTTTCGCGCGTCAGAGGCTCCTAAGATTCCAGGATTTCAACCATCATTTCTGGATGACTACAACAATACTCTTCCCGAAAAACCAAAATGCTCGTACTACAAGACGACAAAGAAACTCAAGATTGAGTATGTCAGCGAATTTCTTCCATTTAACACTCCCAGTGAGTTTGTCAGCTCAATCAATCTAAGTCCGAAAGAAAACAAAGGTTGCCACAAGCTCGAACTTTTTGTGCGCGAGTTTCGACAAGTCCTTTCCACACTCAAGACTGAGATCGAAAAGACAACCGACTTTAATCCGAACCCAATACTCGCTTCAATCGATGCGGTGCTTACAGACTTTCCAAAAGACGATGGGGAACTGATCAAGCTTAGGGAAGAACAGAGAAACTTACCTTACGTCGACATCGAAGAGTCATTTGAACCATACATTTCTAAGACGCTGCCAAAAGTCATTCCGGTCAATCATTATCCTGATTATGGATATTCGAAGTTCATGGGAACTTACGGTAAGGCGAGCTTTCCGTTTGGGAAACGCAATCAATTTTGGGCGCGCGTCGCAGCCGAATTCAGTAACGAAAATGCAGATCAAGACTGGGAAGCGCGAAAGATTTGGTACGCAATTTTGCATACTTTCGATTCGAAAGGAAATCACCTGGAGAGCAAAACAGAGAGAATCGGAGCCACCGCAGAAGGTGAAGCAGACGTATTAGAAAAAGCGGAAAAGGCGATGATGTCGTTCATCGACGGGCTTGATTCGGTCAAATATGGAAACATCGCGATTAAACTGTTTGACGTCATTGTCGATGGACACAAATTTGGCATGTTAGACACCTCATCTGAAGAGTACGGGGATCAGACAAGCATGGAACCAGGCGACCTAGTTTTCTACCCGCCCTGGACAGGTGATTATGACACCTAATATGGAAGCCAATTGCGTCAGGGTGCAATGCCTACCCAGCAAGCATCTTCTTGCCTTTTGTAGGTTTACTTTTTGCTGTCTTCTTTTTCGCAAGAAAATCAGAATTGCGAAGTTTGGCGACATTCAGGCGATCTCATTGAGAGAAACCGTATTCCCGACTTACTGAAACATTGTCCACTATTGATGCGGAAGTCCACCAATCAACTTTCCACAATTCAGGTCAATAGCAAAATCGTGATATCGAGCATCGCAATAGCACTCCACTCGTCCGTGCAATAAATCGCCGTCAACTGAACTAAACTCTACTCCGTCCTGCGAGTAGTCTGTTCGCCAGAGAATGCCATCACGCCCAACCGCAAAAATGCTCATGAAATCAGCAAACACCATCAGATCTTTTTCGAGCACAACCTGAACCTGTTGAACAAAGTTGACCGGTACTGTCATGATATTTTTTGGATCAATCGAATCTACGATGTACACATCATAATCACCCATAACGCAAAAGAATCTCTCATTCGGACTCGAGTAAATCTTATCGCCTGGGATTACGCAAAACCATGAATCGCCTGATTCCGGATGAACTATTGCAACAAGTCCGTCTTCTCTAGCGCCACTTACATAGTGTACATTCGCACCGTTCCATGGGAGTTCGGCGGCAACCTCAATCTCATAACTATGCGGAAACTCTAAGTTCAATTGCACGTTCTAGCGATTCCTCATCGAATAGCGGATCTCTTACAACTTACCCACCGTTTGGTCAATTAAGCAGCCAAACAACATCAGTTCTCTTGATTGATGACCAATTAAGGCGACGCCAATCCACAACATAGCGGACAAAGTCCTTTTCCATATCAGCTCTCTAACGCACCTGATCCGAGCGTGACCTTCAAGATAGAGAGTGTTTAATTCCCGCCAATTCCATTCCGTTTCATTTATCGAGGGCAACTCGAGCGAGATCTTCGTCGTAAGTGAAGTGTATATTGCCCTCGCAGTTGATATCGCGCGCTATAACTGCGCCTTCGAATGAACAGTTACCTTCTCCCATTTCTACTCGTGCGTTTGGCGCGTAGATTATGCCGCAGAATGTGGTGTTATGATCCAGCTTGATCGTGCCTTGTCCGTTGTACCAGATCTGGAAATTGACAGCTTTCCCGTCACGAAAACTTTCTACACCAACCCTCCCGTTGACGCCTGAGACAAAAGCATAGCCGTCCACATTAGCGTTGTCAGTCAAGAACAGCCTTACCTTCTGATTTGGTTGCACCCTTATTGATGAGACATTCAAGCCACCTGAGATGTAATCACCGGCACCTAGATTCAAATCAACACGGTGTCCTCGCGATAGCTTTTTGGCAATAAGACTTATGTCGTAGATTTCATTGGGCGCCGGTTGTATCACGTCGGAAAAACCACCGCTAACCTGCGGATTAGCGACAAGCCTTTTTGATGGTGAGGGTCTGAGCACCGGCAGCAGTGGCAAGGCAGGATGAGGCGCGGTGTACTGGGTTGAGCCGCTGGAAAAACCAATGTCGCCTGTCGTCCATTTAAATCCATCTGGTTCGGAATAAACATGCTCTATCCTTCCACGGCTTACATCAGCCTTTCCATAGCATCCCAGCAGGCATTTGTTGCTGCGCAGAGATCTACTTCCTGGCGATCCGATTGAGTCCGTGTTTATATTTCCGTCAAGAGTGAGGTTTCGGGTCGCTAGCACACAGAAGCGCAAAGTGTAGTCGGCGCGACAACGCTGACTACCTCCATTCATAGGAGTCGGAGGTGCTAACAGGTTGGGCTGTCGCAACATCTCTGCCGGTCTTGCAATAATAGCAGGTGGAACATTGCCGTCCGAGAATTGAGTCCGAATCCGCTGTTGCGCAAATGCTTCGTCGCAAACAATCAGCGCAAGTGTGGTTAGAGCTAAAAGTGATGTATGTCTGATAGGTTTTGTCATTTTGTGCCCTGTTCAATTAATCCATACTTTCTCAGATCGTTCTGGCGGTTTTCTATCATCCTTGCTGCTGACTCTTCGCTATAGGTCTTAAGTGACCTGTTAAACCAATCATTAGACTGTGCAAGTGCTTTTTGAGCTTGACCCGCTTTACCATCCTTCTTAAGACTGGCCGCATGCTTTGTGTAAACTTCGGCAAGATCCCTTGAAAAATCAATCTCTTCAAAAACATTCGAAAATGAGGACTGAGCAAAGAGCACCAATGCTTCTGCGCTTTCGAAATCGCCCGCCCTACAATACTCTTTGCTTATAACTCGCACCGCATTGTCCGCCCAGGACAGGTCTTTCTCAAACGCGAATTTGTTTTTCTTGACGATTTCCACCAACTTTCGAATCCATATGTCTGCTTCCTTCGGGTGACTTTTACGATCATATTCTTGTGCAACTTGTTGAAAGCGGTATAGATCACGTTTCGCCTTGAATGACTCCGGATTACTCTGCATGATCGCCAAAACTTGATTGATTATCGAGTTTGCTTTCTCAAAGTTATCGATGCGAACATAGAAAGCTGCAACGCCAAGCAAGTGCCCAGCAGCGGTTGAATCCTTTTGAGTCAATGAATCCAGTTGTTCCTGCGCGACCTCACTCGCTCGGTCAACGTCACCAAATCTTTCGTAGAGTTGACGCAGGTCTTCGCATACTTCGTTGTAGGTGTCGTAGTCAGAGGGGCAAAGTTTCTTAACTTTGTCGCGCGTCTTAGAGAGAAATTCGATCGCCGAGTCATTGCGATGCTTGTCCATGTAATAGCGAGTGACTTCGTTGAGATAGCTGGTGAACTCAGTCTTTCTTAAACCTCTCCGCTTCACATCGCGATTGTACTTTTCGAGGTGCGCTTCAACCAAGTCGTAAATAATCAGCTCATCTGCTTTAGTATCGACATTCCTCAGAGCGTACAAAATACCATTCCAAATGGTTTGCGTCACATCTCTATCGACGTTTGATACGGGCATATCGCGATACGATTTAAGCGCCACTCTGTATTGCTCAAACGCTTTTGCTTTGTCACCATTGGAGAGAAGGGCTGACGCATAACGCACTCGCGCATTCAGTAGTCTGTAAGGATCCACTTCGGCGCGCTTCTCCGCATCTTGCAACTGCTCCAATGTCGAATGTAGAAACTCTACCTTATCCTTTTTGCGTTCATCAGACGCAAGCCTGTCGAGATAAGCAAGTTCTTCAGTATTTCTCAGCGCCATAAGATTTTGCTGGTAGTTCTTTAAAAACTTCCTCTTCATTGAATGTGTTTTTTCTGAATCAGTAGAAGCGGCAAGTGCATTCAATGTTGCACGACCGATAGCGATGAGTTCGTCACTGTGCCTCTGCTTGCGATAAGTGTCACAGAGCGATAACAGCGTGTCTAGAACATCACTGTTGAGACCTGCTACTTTCAGACCAAGCTTAAACGATGCTTTCAGCATGGATTCTCGCACACCATCAGTCAGTATCGCCGAGCCGGAGTTGGCTCCGCCCGCAACTACAAAGAAAGTGTCCGATGAGCCAGCGATGTAGAGCCACTCGGCTGCCGCCATATTGTCGGACTTTTTGTCGGGCGTTAGTGGTGCTGCGTTTGCTATGGAAACTGCCCGTTGTACATTTCGAAGTCCGTCATCAAGCCCTGGAAGAGCTGCAAGCTGCAAAAGTATTGGAACAAGTTTTACACTGCTTCCTCCACTACTTTTCTCAATTTCGGCAAGCCGATTTAGGAGTTTAAACTTAGTCTCCTGCCTCACATCCTGCCCCATAAAAAGAGTAGCTCGCAATTGCATTGCTTCCACGTGAGGATCACCAGAGCGAGGAATCTCTGCGGAAGGCTGACTCTTCACCCAGATTTTGTAAGCTGCATCAATTTGTTGTGCGTAACTTAACTCTGACGCGGCACTAGAAAGCAGAAGTGATGTCAGAAATGCAAAACAGCAAGCTGTGATGTGAAATCGCATTTGTTGAAAGCCACCCGGTTCACCGTCGCGCCTGCAAAAGCCCAGAATACCCACCCTCTCAATTTGCAGGCACAATTAAGTCCTTTGCCATCCTATCTTATGCCCAGCATTGGAGAGTTTCAGTTACAGTTTCAACAATCGCTCCGCATTCTGATAACAAATCTTTTTTCTCACATCTTCACTAACTGAAGCCTTCTCGATGAAGTCTGCGGCAATCTGGGCTGACTCAAAAGGATAGTCCGTTGAGAAAAGCACGTTATCTGCACCTATCGCCTCGATGCTGCATATCAAAGGCGCATTGTCACAAGCACCAGATGTGGTGATGAAGAAATTGTCTCTTACGTATTGCGATAATGATTTATCGAGTTTCTTCGAGTGTTTAGAGATTTCCCAGCGACTGTCAAACCTCCAGAGCATAAAGGGCAACGCCTCTCCCATATGCCCAAGGATTACTTTCAGCCCGGGAAGCCGATCGAACAAACCGCATACTATTAGTCGCAAAGCGTGGGTGGCTGTTTCAACTGTCCAGCCCCAAGTGGGTCCCATTAACTCGGGGTGACCTGCAAACATATGAGGCACGTCAAATGAGCTAGCCGGGTGCAAATACAAAGGAACATCGAGTTCATTTAGCGTCTCCCAAAACGGTATGTAGCTTTGATCGTCCAGATAAACGCCGTTTGTATGCCCATTAATCAATGCACCTTTGAACGCAAGCTGTTTCACGCACCTTTCCAATTCTTTGACTGCCTCTTTCGGATCTTGCATTGCTAGATGCGCGAAGCCGGCAAAACGACCTGGGTGTTTTTGAATCTCAAGCGCAAGAAAATCATTCACTTCCTGCGCTTTGCGAATCGCTTTTGGTGCGTCCGTCTCTATCTGCAACCCTGGAGAGGTCTGAGAAAGCACGCATACATCAATTCCTGCTTGGTCCATTGTTTCGAGGCGAAGTTCGGCGAATTCCGGAAGACGAAGGGCGAATTCCCTGTAAGCCTCGGGATTCATCATGTTTTTGACATCGCCTTCGTACTCATCGAACCCGGGAGCCATGAAATGCTCTTCTAAAGCTATTTTTCTCATCTGATTTTCCGTTTGTACATCCTGCTTGCGGTGCGCCTTCTTAACCGGCTGGTGATTCGCTCTTTGGTCTGGGGAAAACAGGTATTTTCGGCTGCGAATGCGGGATATACTCTATTTTTGCTTCCGAGTTCGCTGCCGGTTTGACGATAATATGATCCCCATCGTCGGCGACTGTGAGACGACCTGAATACAGCTCCGGCATTCCTTCGGTGAACGCACGCTTTGCCTCAGCGGTAGTAGGTATGCATGGAACCAAATGCGTCAATACAAGACGCTTCACTCCTGCTCGTTGCGCCATCTTCGCCAATTCGAGCGAGTCTGCATGGTAGGTAGCTAAATCCTTAACCACTTGAGCTGCTTGATCACTTGTCACTTCCTTCTTCGACAATGGATTGCTGAATGACTCGCTAATGAGAAGATCGGCATCTTTTGACTGCTCTTCCAGCGATTTCACTACTGCGGTATCACCGCTAATCACGATCTTGGCACCACTGTAATTGATCGCATATCCGAATGCAGGCACGACCGGTGAATGCTTTACGAGAAAACAGCTAATCTTCAATTTGCTGTCCGAATAAACGAGTGTTCCGTCAGCTGCTGCATCAATAGAACGTGGAGTTGCAGAGGCAAAATTTGGATTTAGAACTCCTTGCAACGACGCTACTCGAAATCCTGTGTCCAACTTGTAGGCGCTCTTAATGCCATCCAAGACCTGGTCTGTTCCTTTTGGTCCATACACTTCCACAGCATGCTTTCGACCGTGAAGCCAGGATGCGTTCAATAACTGTCCAAGCCCTCCGAAGTGATCCGAATGCCAGTGCGTCATGAAGATCTTGGATACTTGCTCGTATGGAAGACCAAGTCCTGCTGCACTTTGAACTGCACCTTCTCCTGCATCGAAAAAGAATACTTTGCCATCTACAATGACAGCAACGCAAGATGGCCTTCTAATATTTTGCATTTCAGATTCAGGATTGCCGGTGCCCAGCATGAAAATATGCAGGTTGCCATCGCGTAAAAGTTCGTTTTGCGGCAGAGCCTCAACAAATAGTCCGGCATAAGCCGGCAAGCTGACAATCAATCCGAGAATGAACAAAAACGAGGTCAGAACTACTCGCTGAATAGTCGGTTTGACGTACAAGACAAAGGTCTCCCTGAGGTTTCTCGTCAATTGTTCCACAAAACAGCATTACGAAGTTTACCTTGACGTCAATCATGCCTTCCGTGAGAATAGGTTTCTAAAGCTTAAAAACTGAATCCAGACAAGAAGTAACCGCTAAGCAACCTGGTTTCACGGAAATTGAATATTGGTCAGGCTCAAAAAGGACGTGCTTAGCATTTCGAGAAGAGTAAAACCATAATGCGCAACTTTTTCTTTCTCGCCTACATCGGTTTGTACCTGTTCTTCGGCATATCGCTGTGCGCTTTGGCAAATGAAACCAACCATTGGTCGCCAACTGCAGCGGTCGTGACGCAAAACAATGTTAATGAAAGAACGATGACTTACGAAGTCCAAAGGAAGATCTACACGACCTCAAACGAAAACATCGTAGACATTTTTGCCAAGCGACTGGGTGGTCGAAGTTTTCTTCATCCAGGGCACAGTAGAACTGTTATAAATGGCGTCGATCAAGATATCGGCAAGCAAGAAACAGTCTATTACAACCCATCGCATCCGGCGGATGCTGTCGTCAATAAAGGTTGGAGCGACGCTGTCGTACTCTATCTAATTTGCACCGCCATTCCAATTCTGATCAGGTTTTTCGTGGCGATATCTTCTGGTGCCAGCGTTTCTAACGATGTCTAACGATTCGTTCTAGACCTTGCGGTTCACTCGAAATAGTATGGATGCTTGCTGCTCGCTCTAAACCCTTCGATGCACCCAGCCGCCAGTCTGGAATCGCACCGACATTGCAATAGCCGAAATCGTCGCGGATGCAGCCATCGATATCCAGGCACCGCTCGCACCCATGCCCAAACTCACAACCAAAAACCAAGCCAAGGGCAAACGGATTATCCAATAGCACACAATCGAAATCCACATAGTGATTTTGGTGTCTCCGGCTCCTTGTAGTGCACCGCTGATCACAGCATTTATCCCTTGAAAAACAGCGCCAATTGCGTTTATCTGCAGAAAACTCGTCGTGGCCTCAACGGTGGCAAGGTCATCTGCGCACATCATCTCCGCTAACTGGCGTGCAAAGATAAATTCACCAACGCATACCGTTCCCATCATCAAAACGGCTATGCCGCACACTGTCCATCCAGCACGAAAAGCTCTGTCAACTTTCCCCGCACCGAGGTTTTGGCCGACAATCGAACTCACGGCTATGCTCAACGCGAGTTCCGGCATGAACAGCAGCGCTTCGACACGCATACCGATTGTCCAAGCCGCTAATGCGGCAGTGGGATTCGCAACTTTTGAAAGTATGAAAAACAAACCAAAGACGCTAAAAGCCCAGCTCAAACGCTGTAACGCGGCCGGCACTCCAATGTTGATCATGCGCTTGATAAACGAAGCGGATAGTGGCAATAGTTGACTCATACTGCCTTTCAGTTGCGACCGACGCACAAAAATAATGGCAGCAATAGCAGCAACTAAAGCACCGGTGACCGCGGACGCAGCGATGCCTCGCACTCCTAAACCCGGGACCGGCCAATTATAGACGACGGTCAAATAGTCACCCGCGATATTGATTGCCACTTCTATGCAAATGATTATCAGAGGAATGCGCGCATTACCTATCGCCCTAAATGCCGCATTGGCAATACACACCAAACTGAATGGCACCAAATACAGTGCATACACTGTCAGGTAGAGACTGCTCTGAGCATTCACATCAGTAGCATCGCTGAACAACGGAATTATCCAGCGAGCAGTCAGAATTGCTGTAACCGACAAAGCAACTCCGATGAGGATCGAGAGCGAAAGGGATTGCGCCGTTGCGAAATCTGCCTCGGCAACATCCTTCGCACCGTAAGCTCGAGAAACGATGGCAGTAGTCCCGACTCCTACGGACATCAAAAACACCTGGAACATGAATATGATCTGCTCCGCGACACCGACAGCAGCCTGCGATGCTGCACCTAGCTGCCCCGCCACTTGCACATTCACAAGCGCGACTATCGAACTGGCTACGGTCGCTACCAATAGAGGCCAAGACATAACCCAAATAGACTTCCACAAGCTGCCGGAGACGAGCGGCGCGTCTTTTTCAGCTTCGAGCATAAATAGGTTAAGACTCCCATAGTTTCAATTAGAACCTATATTCCCTCGCTAATCTCTGAAGTCCTGCAGTGAACGACCTAGGAGACAATTTTGAGCTGCAGTAATTAGTAGGCGTTTGAACCACCGGCATTACACTTCTTGACTCCGCGTTGCCTCACGTAATTTTCTAACCCTTACAACCTCTTTGCCTCATTGAAAATCGTACCAGCAGCTCGTGCGTTTTTTCTCTTTCTCAAGCTAATTTCGTTAGTACCTGATTTTTGTGAG